>Ga0268356_10284_pt1 | contig 1094302 bp, 964 predicted proteins | sample BioMet10_FD_194415 | JGI IMG/M metagenome (GOLD analysis project Ga0268356, IMG submission 194415) | Sewage microbial communities from Oakland, California, United States - Biofuel 10 (PacBio Assembly) | ecosystem: Engineered > Wastewater > Sewage > Unclassified | place: USA: California...
GTGTTTGTGCTGCTGGTTGCCTGGCTGTTCCTGGCGCAGTGGCTTCGCGTCACAGTGTTTGTCGTCGCCATTATGGTCTGGCTTAACGTGCTGACGCTGGCAGGGTCGAGCTTCTCCCTGTGGCCCGTTGGCCAGCCGACCACGACGGTCGCCGCCACGGGTGGCGCTGCGGCAGCAACCATTGCGACAGCAGGTGATACACCTGTGGTGGGAGATATCCCAACGCAGACCGCCCCACCCACCTCTGCCAACCTGAACGCCTGGCTCTCCAGCTTCTATACCGCAGAAGATAAGCGCCAGACCAAGTTCCCGGATGCGCTGCCTGCAGATGCCCAGCCGTTTGAACTGCTGGTGATCAACATCTGTTCTCTCTCATGGGCAGACGTGGATGCCGCCGGTTTAATGTCGCACCCACTGTGGTCACGCTTCGATATTCAGTTTAAAGATTTCAACTCCGCCACGTCGTACAGCGGCCCGGCGGCGATCCGTCTGATGCGCGCCAGCTGCGGCCAGCCATCGCATAAGAACCTGTATCAGCCAGCCGGCAACCAGTGTTATCTCTTTGATAACCTGTCCAGACTGGGCTTCACGCAGCACCTGATGCTGGGTCATAACGGCCAGTTCGGTGACTTCCTGAAAGAAGTACGTGCAGAAGGTGGAATGCAAGCACCGCTGATGGATCAAACCGGTCTGCCGGTGGCGCTGCTGGGCTTCGACGGTTCGCCAGTTTATGACGATACCGCCGTGCTGCAACGCTGGTTGCAGACCATTGAAAAAGACAGCAATCCGCGCAGCGCGACGTTCTATAACACTCTGCTACTTCACGACGGTAACCATTATCCTGGCGTGAGCAAAACGGCCGATTACAAGATTCGTGCGCAGAAGTTCTTTGATGAGCTGGATGCATTCTTCACTGAGCTGGAAAAATCAGGCCGTAAAGTGATGGTGATTGTGGTGCCGGAACACGGTGGCGCGCTGAAAGGTGACAGAATGCAGGTTTCTGGCCTGCGTGACATCCCAAGCCCGTCCATCACCAACGTACCTGCCGGGGTTAAATTCTTTGGCATGAAGGCTCCGCATCAGGGCGCGCCAATTGAGATCACTAAACCAGGTAGCTACCTGGCGATTTCAGAGCTGGTTGCCCGAGCAGTAGACGGTAAGTTGTTTGTGGAAGATAACGTGAACTGGAATCAGCTCACCAGTGGCCTGCCGGAAACCGCAGAGGTTTCAGAGAACGCCAACGCGGTGGTGATTCAGTACCAGAACAAACCGTATGTTCGTCTGAATGGTGGAGACTGGGTACCGTATCCGCAGTAACTCACTTACCCTCTCCCATAGGGGAGAGGGGTATAACGGGTGCCAGTATTATTGCTCTGCGAGCCAGACAAGCATCTTAAGACTCGCGGAGTAATAGTCATCTTTGGCGGTGATTTCGGGTTCTCCGGATGACTGCCCCATCGTTAAATCACGTACTGCCAGCAGCCCCCCTTCCATCATGTAAGGGGCATACTCATTCGTTGTGACATTGACCCATGCCGGGGTTTGCTCCCGGGAAAATTGATTAAACCAGGTACGCCATGGGGTTAACAGCTGACTGTGTTTATCCGACCAGGCGACATACAGCGGGATTCTAATGGCATCGTAGCTCATGCGCGGTGGCCAGGTTTTGGCGGGTTCCAGCTTGCCACCCGCTTCCAGAGAGACCCAGTCAGTCGGCAGGTTAGCTTTACCCGAACCCATTTTCCCCAGCAGCCGTTGCCCATCCAGAATCAATTCGCGCCAGACCTTCTGATGGCTACGGTCTGCAAATGCCTGCCAGGCCGGGAACACGAAATAGGAAGGGTTAAGCACCACTTCGCTGTCCAGGTTAAATCCCTGCACACCGGGTAGCATCACACGGTAACCCGCATAGCGGATCATATTGTGAGCAATCAACGATTTCGTGATGGCATCCGATGCAGTACTGTAGCGCTTGTCATGCCAGCGTGTATCCGCTTTTAACAGCGCCCATGCAATCAACACATCGCCGTCAGAAGCGTTGTTTTTGTCGGCAACCGGGTTCGACTCTCCGGGGTTATAACGCCAGTAAAACAGACCGTTCTCTTTGTTCTTCAGCGTGCTATCAGTCCACTGCCAGAGCTTATCGAACGTGGCTTTATCGTTGTTTGCCACCGCCATCAGCATGGCGAACCCCTGACCTTCCGTATGCGAAACGTCACCATTGCCGGTATCGACAATCCGGCCTTCCGGTTTGAAAAAGCGTGTTTTATAACTTTCCCAGGCCTGACCCGCCTGAGAGAGAGGAGAGAACAGCAAACTCATCATCACAGCCAGCGTGGCACATATGGGTTTTCGCATAATTAACTCAATCCGGTTATTCAGCACTTCGCAGTGAAATTTCACCACCTACCCACGGCTTGATCACGCCATCCTGCTCCAGGAGCAATGCGCCCTGTGTATCAATGCCACGGGAGGTACCGTAGATTTCTTTATCACCAATCAGTAATTTCACCGGCCGGTTGATAAAGTTGTCCAGCCTTTCCCAACGCGACAGGAACGGTGCCAGCCCTTCCTGTTCAAAGAGAGACAGAGAGCTGCGTAGTTCTTTAATCATACGCACGGCAAGGGTATTACGATCGATGGTGATCCCCGCTTCCTGCAGGTTAGTCCAGGCCTGATTCACGACGTCGTTCTGTACATTACGCATAACCATATTAAGGCCAGCACCAATTACGATCTGCGCAGCATCGCCTGTTTTTCCTGTCAGTTCGACGAGAATACCGGCAAGCTTACGGTCGTTCAGATACAGATCGTTTGGCCATTTCACGCGTACGTTATCAGCCCCCAGGTCATGCAGGACTTCCGCCATCACAATGCCGATCACCAGGCTCAGGCCAATGGCGGCAGCTGGCCCCTGCTCAAGACGCCAGAACATGGAAAGATAGAGGTTGGCACCAAACGGCGAGAACCACTTGCGGCCACGACGACCACGCCCGGCCTGTTGATACTCGGCAACGCAGGCATCGCCCGACACCAGATCACTCAGTCGATCCAGAAGATACTGGTTCGTCGAGTCAATCACTGGCAGTACGGCAACGTTTCCTCCTACCTGACGGCGGATCACCTCTTCGTTCAGTAACTGAATCGGCTCCGGCAGGCTGTAGCCTTTTCCGGGAACCGTGAATACATCAACCCCCCAGTCGCGGAGAGTATGAATATGCTTATTGATGGCGGCACGGCTCATGCCCAGTTGCTCACCCAGCTGTTCACCAGAGTGAAACTCACCATCAGCCAGGATACCGATCAGGGTTAAGGGGGATGGTATTGTCCTTCACGCGATGGTCTCCACGGCATTAACTTCACCCGTACGGCCAATAAAGCGGACTTCTGGCTCCAGCCATACGTTAAATTTTTCGCCACGCGCTGACGCACGTGATGAGCCAGCTGTACCACATCATCGCTGGTTGCATTGCTTTGGTTAATCAGCACCAGTGCCTGCTGACGATGAACGGCTGCACCACCTACTGAGGTACCTTTTAACTGGCATTGATCGATAAGCCAGCCTGCGGCCAGCTTCACGCTGCCATCGGCCTGAGGGTAATGAGGTGCTGCTGGCCAACCTGCGAGAAGTTTTCCGCATTTTCGCTGCTGATCACCGGGTTTTTGAAGAAACTTCCTGCATTTCCGTTCACTTTCGGATCAGGAAGTTTAGTCATTCGCATATGGCAAACCGAGTCAAAAACCTCACGGGCAGTAACTGTTGTCGGATCAAAGCGCGTTAAATCGCCGTAGGTCAGAACAGGTTTCCAGCTTTTTGACAGACATAAACCCACGGCCACAATCACGTAGCGATCCTGATACTCATGTTTGAAAATACTGTCACGGTAGCCGAAACGACACTGTTCTGCCGTTAAGCGCAGAGCTGTTCCGGTCGCCAGCTCAATACAGTCGACATATTCACAGACGTGTTTAGTTCGATGCCATAAGCACCGATATTTTGAATAGGTGATGATCCAGCGCAGCCCGGAATGAGGGCAAGGTTTTCCAGGCCCGGCATTCCTTTTTCGAGGGTATATTGCACCAGATTGTGCCAGTTTTCTCCGGCACCCACGCGCAGATGCCAGCTATCGGCACTCTCTTCAACATCAATTCCCATGATGCGGTTAACGATCACCGTCCCCGCAAATCATCAAGAAACAGGACATTACTTCCTTCACCCAGAATCAGTACGGGTTCGTCGTTTTCTGTTGCGCTTTGCCATGCATTCAGCAGTTGCTGAGCAGTATCGGCACGTACAATTTGATTAGCATTCCGTTGAATACCAAAGGTATTCCAGGGCTTAAGGGAGTGGTTCATAGACGCTATCCTGATGCAAAAACGCAGTTAGTTTACCGTATAAGCAGGAAGTTGGGGTGATTAGTTTGTGGGGGTATTCTGTAGCCTGGGTCAGGTGCAACCGCCGCCGGGCATTTTAAAACACGCAAAGCAAAAAACCCCGCACCTTCCGGTACGGGGTTCTTCTTAATTGATGCCTGGCAGTTCCCTACTCTCACATGGGGAGACCCCACACTACCATCGGCGCTACGGCGTTTCACTTCTGAGTTCGGCATGGGGTCAGGTGGGACCACCGCGCTAAAGCCGCCATGCAAATTCCTGTTAATCTGTATCAAAGCTGAAAATATTCTGTCTCTTCCGCCGAAACAGCTTCGGCGTTGTAAGGTTAAGCCTCACGGTTCATTAGTATTCGGTTAGCTCAACGTATCGCTACGCTTACACACCCGACCTATCAACGTCGTCGTCTTCAACGTTCCGTCAGGACTCTCAAGGAGTCAGGGAGAACTCATCTCGGGGCAATTTTACGTGCTTAGATGCTTCAGCACTTATCTCATTCCGCATTTAGCTACCGGGCAATGCCATTGGCATGACAACCCGAACACCAGTGATGCGATCCACTCCGGAGTCCTCTCGTACTAGGAGCAGCCCCCCTCAATTCTCAGCGCCCACGGCAGATAGGGACCGAACTGTCTCACGACGTTCTAAACCCAGCTCGCGTACCACTTAAATGGCGAACAGCCATACCCTTGGGACCTACTTCAGCCCCAGGATGTGATGAGCCGACATCGAGGTGCCAAACACCAGCCGTCGATATGAACTCTTGGGCGGTATCAGCCTGTTATCCCCGGAGTACCTTTTTATCCGTTGAGCGATGGCCCTTCCATTCAGAACCACCGGATCACTATGACCTGCTTTCGCACCTGCTCGAGCCGTCACTCTCGCAGTCAAGCTAGCTTATGCCATTGCACTAACCCTCCTGATGTCCGACCAGGATTAGCTAACCTTCGTGCTCCTCCGTTACTCTTTGGGAGGAGACCGCCCCAGTCAAACTACCCACCAGACACTGTCCCGCAACCCGGATCACGGGTCTACGTTAGAACACCAGCCATTAAAGGGTGGTATTTCAGGTCGGGCTCCACGCAGACTGGCGTCCACGCTTCAAAGCCTCCCACCTATCCTACACATCAAGGACCAGTGTTCAGTGTCAAGCTATAGTAAAGGTTCACGGGGTCTTTCCGTCTTGCCGCGGGTACACTGCATCTTCACAGCGAGTTCAATTTCACTGAGTCTCGGGTGGAGACAGCCTGGCATCATTACGCCATTCGTGCAGGTCGGAACTTACCCGACAAGGAATTTCGCTACCTTAGGACCGTTATAGTTACGGCCGCCGTTTACCGGGGCTTCGAATCAAGAGCTTCGCGTTGCCGCTAACCCCATCAATTAACCTTCCGGCACCGGGCAGGCGTCACACCGTATACGTCCACTTTCGTGTTTGCACAGTGCTGTGTTTTTAATAAACAGTTTGGCAGCCAGCTGGTATCTTCGACTGATTTCAGCTCCACCCGCAGGGGCTTCACCTACATATCAGCGTGCCTTCTCCCGAAGTTACGGCACCATTTTGCCTAGTTCCTTCACCCGAGTTCTCTCAAGCGCCTTGGTATTCTCTACCTGACCACCTGTGTCGGTTTGGGGTACGATTTTGATGTTACCTGATGCTTAGAGGCTTTCCTGGAAGCAGGGCATTTGTTACTTCAGCACCGTAGTGCCTCGTCATCACACCTCAGCGTTAAAAAACGACCGGATTTACCTAATCGTTCCGCCTACATGCTTAAACCGGGACAACCGTCGCCCGGCTAACATAGCCTTCTCCGTCCCCCCTTCGCAGTAACACCAAGTACAGGAATATTAACCTGTTTCCCATCGACTACGCCTTTCGGCCTCGCCTTAGGGGTCGACTCACCCTGCCCCGATTAACGTTGGACAGGAACCCTTGGTCTTCCGGCGAGCGGGCTTTTCACCCGCTTTATCGTTACTTATGTCAGCATTCGCACTTCTGATACCTCCAGCATGCCTCACAGCACACCTTCAACGGCTTACAGAACGCTCCCCTACCCAACAACACATAGTGTCGCTGCCGCAGCTTCGGTGCATGGTTTAGCCCCGTTACATCTTCCGCGCAGGCCGACTCGACCAGTGAGCTATTACGCTTTCTTTAAATGATGGCTGCTTCTAAGCCAACATCCTGGCTGTCTGTGCCTTCCCACATCGTTTCCCACTTAACCATGACTTTGGGACCTTAGCTGGCGGTCTGGGTTGTTTCCCTCTTCACGACGGACGTTAGCACCCGCCGTGTGTCTCCCGTGATAACATTCTTCGGTATTCGTAGTTTGCATCGGGTTGGTAAGCCGGGATGGCCCCCTAGCCGAAACAGTGCTCTACCCCCGAAGATGAATTCACGAGGCGCTACCTAAATAGCTTTCGGGGAGAACCAGCTATCTCCCGGTTTGATTGGCCTTTCACCCCCAGCCACAAGTCATCCGCTAATTTTTCAACATTAGTCGGTTCGGTCCTCCAGTTAGTGTTACCCAACCTTCAACCTGCCCATGGCTAGATCACCGGGTTTCGGGTCTATACCCTGCAACTTAACGCCCAGTTAAGACTCGGTTTCCCTTCGGCTCCCCTATACGGTTAACCTTGCTACAGAATATAAGTCGCTGACCCATTATACAAAAGGTACGCAGTCACACCACGAAGGTGCTCCCACTGCTTGTACGTACACGGTTTCAGGTTCTTTTTCACTCCCCTCGCCGGGGTTCTTTTCGCCTTTCCCTCACGGTACTGGTTCACTATCGGTCAGTCAGGAGTATTTAGCCTTGGAGGATGGTCCCCCCATATTCAGACAGGATACCACGTGTCCCGCCCTACTCTTCGAGTTCACAACCTGTGCATTTCGTGTACGGGGCTGTCACCCTGTATCGCCGGACTTTCCAGACCGTTCCACTAACACACAAGCTGATTCAGACTCTGGGCTGCTCCCCGTTCGCTCGCCGCTACTGGGGGAATCTCGGTTGATTTCTTTTCCTCGGGGTACTTAGATGTTTCAGTTCCCCCGGTTCGCCTCGTTAACCTATGTATTCAGTTAACGATAGTGTGTCGAAACACACTGGGTTTCCCCATTCGGACATCGCCGGGTCAAAGGTTCATATCACCTCGCCGGCGCTTTTCGCAGATTAGCACGTCCTTCATCGCCTCTGACTGCCAGGGCATCCACCGTGTACGCTTAGTCGCTTAACCTCACAACCCGAAGATGTTTCTTTCGATTCATCACCGACTTGCGAAAATTTGAGAGACTCGAACACACCATTAAGATGTGTCGTTTCAATTTTCAGCTTGATCCAGATTTTTAAAGAGCAAAACTTCGCAGTGCACCTTTTCAGGTTCACTCTGAAGTTTTCTTGTGTTCGCAGTAAAAGATGGTGGAGCTATGCGGGATCGAACCGCAGACCTCCTGCGTGCAAAGCAGGCGCTCTCCCAGCTGAGCTATAGCCCCATCGTTTTGCCAACCTCTGTACCGGTAATTTTTGTTGAAGGCAAGGCGTGGTGACACGAAGCATACTTAAGTATGTGAGTGTCGCCGCAACGCAGCATCAGCAAAAATTTGGTAGGCCTGAGTGGACTTGAACCACCGACCTCACCCTTATCAGGGGTGCGCTCTAACCACCTGAGCTACAAGCCTGCAGAGATTTTTACTGCTGTATTTCATCAGACAATCTGTGTGAGCACTACAAAGGCAGGTTCTTTAAGGTAAGGAGGTGATCCAACCGCAGGTTCCCCTACGGTTACCTTGTTACGACTTCACCCCAGTCATGAATCACAAAGTGGTAAGCGCCCTCCCGAAGGTTAAGCTACCTACTTCTTTTGCAACCCACTCCCATGGTGTGACGGGCGGTGTGTACAAGGCCCGGGAACGTATTCACCGTAGCATTCTGATCTACGATTACTAGCGATTCCGACTTCATGGAGTCGAGTTGCAGACTCCAATCCGGACTACGACGCACTTTATGAGGTCCGCTTGCTCTCGCGAGGTCGCTTCTCTTTGTATGCGCCATTGTAGCACGTGTGTAGCCCTACTCGTAAGGGCCATGATGACTTGACGTCATCCCCACCTTCCTCCAGTTTATCACTGGCAGTCTCCTTTGAGTTCCCGGCCGGACCGCTGGCAACAAAGGATAAGGGTTGCGCTCGTTGCGGGACTTAACCCAACATTTCACAACACGAGCTGACGACAGCCATGCAGCACCTGTCTCAGAGTTCCCGAAGGCACCAAGCCATCTCTGCTAAGTTCTCTGGATGTCAAGAGTAGGTAAGGTTCTTCGCGTTGCATCGAATTAAACCACATGCTCCACCGCTTGTGCGGGCCCCCGTCAATTCATTTGAGTTTTAACCTTGCGGCCGTACTCCCCAGGCGGTCGACTTAACGCGTTAGCTCCGGAAGCCACGCCTCAAGGGCACAACCTCCAAGTCGACATCGTTTACGGCGTGGACTACCAGGGTATCTAATCCTGTTTGCTCCCCACGCTTTCGCACCTGAGCGTCAGTCTTTGTCCAGGGGGCCGCCTTCGCCACCGGTATTCCTCCAGATCTCTACGCATTTCACCGCTACACCTGGAATTCTACCCCCCTCTACAAGACTCTAGCCTGCCAGTTTCGAATGCAGTTCCCAGGTTGAGCCCGGGGATTTCACATCCGACTTGACAGACCGCCTGCGTGCGCTTTACGCCCAGTAATTCCGATTAACGCTTGCACCCTCCGTATTACCGCGGCTGCTGGCACGGAGTTAGCCGGTGCTTCTTCTGCGGGTAACGTCAATTGCTGTGGTTATTAACCACAACACCTTCCTCCCCGCTGAAAGTACTTTACAACCCGAAGGCCTTCTTCATACACGCGGCATGGCTGCATCAGGCTTGCGCCCATTGTGCAATATTCCCCACTGCTGCCTCCCGTAGGAGTCTGGACCGTGTCTCAGTTCCAGTGTGGCTGGTCATCCTCTCAGACCAGCTAGGGATCGTCGCCTAGGTGAGCCGTTACCCCCACCTACTAGCTAATCCCATCTGGGCACATCTGATGGCAAGAGGCCCGAAGGTCCCCCTCTTTGGTCTTGCGACGTTATGCGGTATTAGCTACCGTTTCCAGTAGTTATCCCCCTCCATCAGGCAGTTTCCCAGACATTACTCACCCGTCCGCCGCTCGTCACCCAGGAGCAAGCTCCCTGTGTTACCGCCCGACTTGCATGTGTTAGGCCTGCCGCCAGCGTTCAATCTGAGCCATGATCAAACTCTTCAATTTAAAAGTTTGATGCTCAATGAATTAAACTTCGTAATGAATTACGTGTTCACTCGTTGAGACTTGGTATTCATTTATCGTCCGAGGACGTTAAGAATCCATGTCACTTTGAGTGCCCACACAGATTGTCTGATAAATTGTTAAAGAGCAGTTGCAACGCGGCTTTCAGCTCACCGTTGCGAGGTGGCGTATATTACGCTTTCCTCTTTCAGAGTCAACCCGTTATTTCAGAATTTTTCTCTTCAACCGACCGGGTTGTTTGTGAAGTGATTCACATCCGCCGTGTCGATGGAGGCGCATTATAGGGAGCCTCCGAGGAATGACAAGCGGAAAAATGCATTTTTATTTCAACCGCTCATCTTTTCGCCAAAAAGGCTATTTTTGGTGCTTTTTAATCTCTTTTGGTAAATCTGCCAGGCTATTAATCACCCAGTCAGCCGCATTCTCTGCTTCTGGCGTGACGGGTTTACCAGTGCGCACTAATATTTTGGTGCCTACACCAGCAGCAGTTGCCGCCTGCATATCTTCCAGTTTATCGCCCACCATATAAGAAGCGGCCATATCAATGTGCAGGAACTCCTTCGCAGAGATAAACATTCCTGGATGCGGTTTACGACAATCACAGGTCTGGCGATATTCTTCTACTGTACCCTGAGGGTGATGCGGACAATAGTAGATACCGTCCAAATCAACGCCGCGGTCAGCCAGCGACCAGTCCATCCATTCCGTCAGCGTCTCGAATTGCGCTTCAGTGAATTTGCCACGCGCAATACCAGACTGATTTGTCACGACCACCAGCGCATAGCCCATCTCTTTCAGCTGGCGCATGGCATCTATTACGCCTTCGATAAACTCAAACTCATCAATCTCATGGACGTAACCATGATCCACATTAATAGTGCCATCACGATCGAGAAAAATTGCGGGTACTGATTTTGCCACCGGTTTGCTCCTGAAAAAGGCATGTCCGGCTAGTATCTCATGAATCGCAGCGCAATAAAGTGCTCATCGCACAGAGTTGGATTGATTTAGACGTCTGGATGCCTTAACATCCATTTTGTTTACGGTCATCACCCGTATCTGGCAGAAGAAAATGCCACGGCTAACTTACATACGATAAAAATAATCTAATGATTAAACTTTCCAATATCACCAAAGTGTTCCAGCAGGGGAACCGAACCATTCAGGCGCTGAACAACGTCAGCCTGCATGTTCCTGCTGGTCAAATTTATGGCGTCATTGGCGCATCGGGTGCAGGCAAAAGTACACTGATCCGTTGTGTTAACCTTCTTGAGCGTCCAACCCAGGGTAGCATTGAGGTTGGCGGACAAGAGCTTACCGCCCTCTCAGAGAAAGAACTCACCAAAGCACGTCGCCAGATTGGCATGATTTTCCAGCACTTCAACCTGTTGGCTTCCCGCACTGTTTACGGCAACGTTGCATTGCCGCTGGAACTGGACAACACACCTAAAGATGAAGTGAAGCGTCGCGTAACCGAACTGCTGGATCTCGTCGGCCTGGGTGATAAACATGATAGCTACCCGGCAAATCTGTCCGGTGGACAAAAACAGCGAGTGGCCATTGCCCGCGCGCTGGCAAGTAATCCTAAAGTGCTGCTGTGCGATGAGGCCACCAGCGCACTGGACCCGGCAACCACACGTTCTATTCTGGAACTGCTGAAAGACATTAACCGTCGTCTGGGTCTGACTATTCTCCTTATTACGCATGAAATGGATGTGGTGAAACGCATCTGTGACTGTGTTGCCGTAATCAGCAACGGTGAACTGATTGAGCAGGACACGGTAAGCGAAGTGTTCTCTCATCCGAAGACGCCGTTGGCGCAACAGTTTATTCAGTCCACACTGCACCTGGATATTCCGGAAGATTATCTGGAACGTTTAAAAGCAGAACCGATTGCAGACAGCGTCCCGATGCTGCGCATGGAATTCACCGGTCAATCTGTCGATGCACCACTGCTTTCTGAAACCGCGCGTCGCTTTAACGTGAACAACAACATCATCAGCGCGCAGATGGATTACGCCGGTGGTGTGAAGTTCGGCATCATGCTGACGGAAATGCACGGCACACAAGAAGAAACACAGGCGGCGATCGCCTGGCTGCAAGAACATCATGTAAAAGTAGAGGTACTGGGTTATGTCTGAGCCGATGATGTGGTTACTGGTTCGCGGCGTTTGGGAAACGCTGGCAATGACCTTTGTATCAGGTTTCTTTGGGTTTGTGATTGGCCTGCCGGTCGGCGTGCTGTTGTACGTAACGCGCCCTGGTCAAATCATTGAGAACGCGAAGCTCTACCGCACTCTTTCTGCGCTGGTGAATATCTTCCGTTCTATCCCGTTCATTATTCTGCTGGTGTGGATGATTCCATTTACCCGCGTGATCGTCGGTACGTCTATCGGTCTGCAGGCGGCAATCGTTCCGCTGACCGTGGGTGCTGCACCGTTTATCGCCCGTATGGTGGAAAACGCCCTGCTGGAGATCCCAACAGGGTTGATTGAAGCCTCCCGTGCGATGGGGGCAACACCGATGCAGATCGTGCGCAAAGTTCTGCTCCCTGAAGCGCTGCCAGGCCTGGTAAACGCAGCAACCATTACGCTTATCACTCTGGTCGGTTATTCCGCGATGGGTGGTGCAGTTGGTGCTGGCGGTTTAGGCCAGATTGGTTACCAGTACGGCTATATTGGTTATAACGCTACCGTAATGAATACCGTTCTGGTATTGCTGGTTGTTCTGGTTTACTTAATCCAGTTCTCTGGCGATCGCATCGTCCGGACTGTTACTCACAAATAACGTACACACAACACAAACTCGACGAGTTAAGGATATAACATGGCGTTTAAATTAAAGACCCTTGCAGCGGTAGGCGCGCTGATCGGCTCTCTGGCACTGGTGGGTTGCGGTCAGGACGAGAAAGATCCAAACCACATCAAAGTGGGTGTTATCGTGGGTGCAGAACAGCAGGTTGCTGAAGTCGCTCAGAAGGTGGCGAAAGAGAAATATGGCCTGGACGTTGAGCTGGTCACCTTCAACGACTACGTTCTGCCGAACGAAGCGCTGAGCAAAGGCGATATCGACGCCAACGCCTTCCAGCACAAACCGTACCTGGATCAGCAGATTAAAGATCGTGGCTATAAACTGGTCGCGGTTGGCAATACCTTTGTTTACCCAATTGCGGGTTACTCCAAGAAAATTAAATCTCTGGACGAACTGCAGCCAGGCTCTCAGGTTGCCGTGCCTAACGACCCGACCAACCTCGGCCGTTCCCTGCTGCTGTTACAGAAAGTGGGTCTGATCAAACTGAAAGACGGTGTTGGCCTGCTGCCGACCGTTCTGGACGTTACCGAGAACCCGAAAAATCTGAAAATTGTTGAACTGGAAGCACCGCAGCTGCCACGTTCCCTGGACGATGCACAGATTGCACTGGCGGTTATCAACACCACCTACGCAAGCCAGATTGGCCTGACTCCGGCAAAAGACGGTATCTTCGTGGAAGATAAAGACTCTCCATACGTAAACCTGATCGTGACTCGCGAAGACAACAAAGACGCGGAAAACGTGAAGAAATTCGTTCAGGCATATCAGTCTGACGAAGTTTACCAGGAAGCCAATAAAGTGTTTAACGGCGGCGCTGTTAAAGGCTGGTAATCTCACCTCAGTGTAATATCATCAGGACGGGCGAAAGCCCGTCTTGTCATTTATGCAGGCAACTGATTCAATATCTGACGATTTGATCATCCATTGAGGAACTATTATGCGTGCTTTACCGATCTGTCTTTTAGCACTGATGCTGAGCGGCTGTTCTATGCTAAGCAGATCTCCTGTTGAGCCTGTTCAAAGCACAGCAACCCCGCCAAAAGCGGAGCCAGCAAAGCCGAAAGCGCCACGTCCTGCACCGGTTCGCATTATTACCAAAGCCGACGATCTCGTGGGTAAACCTTTCCGTGAACTGGGTGAAGTGAGCGGTGAATCCTGTCAGGCAACCAATCAGGACTCCCCACCAAACATCCCAACGGCTCGTAAACGCATGCAGATCAACGCAGCAAAAATGAAAGCCAACGCGGTTCTGCTGCACAGCTGTGAAGTGACCAGCGGTACACCTGGCTGCTACCGTCAGGCAGTTTGCATCGGTTCTGCGCTTAACATTACTGCGAAATGAGTTCATTTCAGTTCGGGCAGATAGGCGTTATCCGCTCACCTTATAAAGAGAAGTTCGCCGTACCGCGCCAGCCAGGTCTGGTTACCCGCGGCGGTGGTGAACTTCACTTGATCGCGCCTTACAATCAGGCCGATGCGGTACGCGGGCTCGAAGCGTTCAGCCACCTATGGGTGGTGTTTGTGTTTCACCAGACCATGGAAGGGGGCTGGCGTCCTACCGTGCGCCCTCCTCGTCTGGGAGGCAATGCCAGAATGGGCGTGTTTGCGACTCGCTCAACGTTCCGCCCAAACCCTGTCGGTATGTCACTGGTCGAGCTGAAAGGCATACGCTGTCAGAAAGATCAGGTGATACTGGAGTTAGGTAGTCTTGATCTGGTTGATGGCACGCCGGTTATCGATATCAAGCCGTATCTGCCTTTCGCCGAAGCGCTGCCGGATGCCCGCGCCAGCTATGCTCAGGAAGCACCACGGGCAGATATGCCTGTTCACTTCACCGCTGAGTTAACTGCACAACTCAGCCAGCTGGAAAAACGCTATCCCCACCTTCGGGACTTTATTACTGAAGTTCTGGCTCAGGATCCCCGTCCAGCCTACCGTAAAGAAGAGGATGCCGGGAAAACCTACGCTGTCTGGCTGCTGGATTTTAACGTTCGCTGGCGCGTAACTGAGGCGGGATTTGAAGTCTTTGCCCTGGAACCCAGGTAATTTTATTTTCCTCTCTTTTGGCATCTTTGCCACACTGGTAAACTAAACCACTTTTTTGTGTCAGGCTGGTGTTTCAGCCTGTTCCAATCGTCGAAATGGAACCGTAACAACATGCGTACTAGCCAATATCTGCTCTCCACTCTGAAGGAGACACCCGCCGACGCCGAAGTTATCAGCCACCAGCTGATGCTGCGCGCCGGGATGATCCGCAAGCTGGCCTCCGGGTTATACACCTGGCTGCCGACCGGCGTGCGCGTCCTGAAAAAAGTCGAAAACATCGTGCGTGAAGAGATGAACAACGCCGGTGCAATCGAGGTGTTAATGCCTGTCGTTCAGCCCTCTGAACTGTGGCAGGAGAGCGGTCGCTGGGAGCAGTACGGTCCGGAGCTGCTGCGTATTGCCGATCGTGGCGATCGTCCGTTTGTCCTCGGCCCGACGCATGAAGAAGTCATTACCGATCTTATCCGTAATGAGCTGAGCTCTTATAAACAGCTGCCGCTGAACTTCTTCCAGATCCAGACCAAGTTCCGCGACGAAGTGCGTCCACGCTTTGGCGTCATGCGTTCCCGCGAATTCCTGATGAAAGATGCGTACTCTTTCCACACGACTCAGGAATCTCTGCAAGAGACCTATGACAAGATGTACGAAGCGTACAGCAAAATCTTCTCCCGTATAGGTCTGGATTTCCGTGCTGTTCAGGCTGACACTGGCTCTATCGGTGGCAGCGCATCCCATGAGTTCCAGGTACTGGCGCAGAACGGTGAAGACGATGTGATCTTCTCTGACTCCTCTGATTACGCCGCTAACATCGAATTTGCTGAAGCCCTGGCACCAAAAACACCACGCGCCGCAGCAACTGAAGAGATGAAGCTGGTTGATACGCCAAACGCGAAAACCATTGCCGAACTGGTGGAACAATTCAATCTGCCTGTTGAGAAAACGGTTAAAACCCTGCTGGTGAAAGCGGCTGAAGGCAGTAAAAGCCCGCTGGTCGCCCTGCTGGTTCGCGGCGATCACGAACTGAACGAAGTGAAAGCAGAGAAACTGTCGCAGGTTGCCAGCCCACTGGCGTTCGCAACAGAAGCCGAAATCCGCGCTGTCGTGAATGCAGGTCCGGGTTCTCTGGGCCCAGTGAATATGCCAATCCCCGTTGTTGTTGACCGTACGGTTGCAGCAATGAGCGACTTCTCCGCTGGCGCAAACATCGATGGCAAGCACTACTTTGGCATCAACTGGGATCGCGATGTGGCGACACCAGAAGTGGCAGATATCCGTAACGTGGTTGCCGGTGACCCAAGCCCGGATGGCCAGGGTACCCTGATGATCAAACGCGGCATCGAAGTGGGTCATATCTTCCAGCTGGGTGATAAATACTCCCGCGCACTGAACGCATCCGTTCAGGGTGAAGATGGCCGTAACCAGATCCTGACGATGGGTTGCTACGGCATTGGCGTTACGCGTGTTGTTGCCGCTGCCATTGAGCAGCATAACGATGAGCGCGGCATCGTATGGCCAGATAACATCGCACCATTCCAGGTGGCGATCCTGCCAATGAACATGCACAAATCTTACCGTGTGCAGGAGCTGGCCGAGAAACTGTACGGCGAGCTGCGCGCTCAGGGTATCGAAGTCCTGATGGATGACCGTAAAGAGCGTCCAGGTGTGATGTTTGCTGACATGGAACTGATCGGTATTCCGCACACTGTTGTTATCGGCGACCGTAACCTCGACAGCGACGAGATTGAATATAAATACCGTCGTAGCGGCGAGAAACAGATGATCAAGACCGGTGACATCCTTGATTACCTGGTGAAAGCCATCAAAGGTTAATAAACAAAAAACCCCGCACATGCGGGGTTTTTTAATGGGATAATTCAGCTTATTTGCTGCTGCAATCTCTGCCCGCCAGGAACTTCGCGTCTTTATCCGCCACCAGCGTTTTCACCATCTCACCGCTATCCGGGTTTGGCTCCAGCGTAAAGTGACCGTCAACCGTCAGTAATACCGGCTTGCTGTCATTACCCCGCGCAACGGCATAATCACGTTCAAGCTGGGCGTTATTCGCCACGCTGACTTTCTTGCCGGTAGCGCAGTCGGTAAAGATCGCCGCATCTGCCATATAGAAATACATTCCCCGCATCGCCATTGGCGTGGCAGGCAGCGCTGCTTTTACCGGAGCCAGCGTGTAGTTGAACTGGGACTCAATCGGGTTCCCCTCGCGATCGAGCATCTCCATGCTGTCACCTTTAGGGCGGAACCAGGTTTTATCACCGGTGGTATCGGTCAGCACCAGTTTCTCAGCCGTGCGTGCCCATGTGCCGTAAGTGGCAAAGGACGAAGGTGCTTTTGCACCCTGATAACGCTGGTTCATCACCCAGGTACCATCTTTTTGCAGGAACAGAGATGTCTCAATACCCTCGCAATCCGCGCAAGGCAACACACCACGCCAGCTCTGCTGCATCGGCTTTAATTCTTCACTCTGGGTGGGCTGTAATACCTGCGTTTCCGAACGGTTATTACACCCGAAAAGCGCAAACAGCGTACTCACTGCCAGCGCTGACAATAATGCTTTTTTCACAATGAATTCCTTATGAAAAGTGTGTTCCCTTTCGTCACTCCGTTGGGCGACGAACTTTACCGCGTAGCGCTTTCACTGTGGATTTTTGCGCCTTCGACGATAACCGGCGCTCTTTCGATGCGCGGGTTGGTCGTGTTGCCCGACGGCTTTTTTGCACTGTCGTTAATTCTTTTATCACCGCCACCAGCCTGGCAATTGCCGCTTCCCGGTTTAATTCCTGGCTACGGTACTCCTGCGCTTTAATCACAATGACACCGTCACTGGTGATCAGGTGATGGCTGGCTGCAAGCAGACTGTCTTTATAATACTCTGGCAGGCTGGAGGCCCGAATGTCAAAGCGCAAATGGATAGCCGTCGACGCTTTGTTCACGTGCTGCCCACCGGCTCCCTGAGCACGGATAGCGGTGATCTCCAGCTCATTATCAGGGATGCTGACATTTCGGGACAAAACAATCATGACGCCGGCTGCCACGGCGTTAAGTGAATTTCCAGATTATTCTGAGAATCAGAGAGCCAGATCGCGCCGTCCTGAATTGTCGCCTGCAGGACCATCGTCCGGCTGGCAAACTCACTCAGCTGCGCCAGTTGCTCATCGTCCAGATACCAGACGGTAAGATTTTTAAACTGTGCGCATTTGCTCTTGTTTTGCTGCCACCAGATCTCCGCAGCGCGTTGATTATATGCAAATAGCGCCACTTCAGCGGACTGGGTGCAGGCCTTTTTAATACGACGTTCGTCCGGCAGACCCAGCTCAATCCACAAATCGATACCCAGATGATCGTTGCGCAGCCAGGCTTCTGGCTCGTCCTCCGCACTTAAGCCACGGGTAAATTGCAAGCGCTCATCAGCATACTTAATCCACGCCAACAGGCGCAGCATCATGCGTTCCTGGGTTTCAGAGGGATGACGCGCCAGCGTCAATGACGCATCCAGAAACTGGTTGCGATCAAGATCCGCCACATTGACCACAGCTTTATAAATTGTCGCTTTCAGCGCCATGAGTAAACTCCTTTTGAATCAGGCGCACATTGTAGCGAAAACAGCGGCAAAAGGCTGTTACGAGGTGATGAATACCCGACTATCAAGGCTCTGATATTGCTTAAATGAGTATGGTATAGTCACCTTGCTAAACCGAGTTTATCTTCGTAGGCTTAATGGTATCTCACAGTAAGTCAGTGCGCTGGCGGGAGGGGATGTGAATAATTATTGTGAGTTAATTCGCAAACGGTATGCGGAAATCGCCAGCGGCGATCTGGGATACATCCCGGATGCGTTGGGCTGTGTATTGAAAGTGCTTAATGAAATGGCCTCTGATGAGACCCTTTCAGAATCGGTCAGGGAAAAAGCAGCGTATGCTGCGGCGAATTTACTGGTGAGCGATTATGTCGATGAATGATACTTATCAACCCATCAATTGTGATGACTATGACAACCTCGAACTCGCCTGTCAGCATCATTTAATACTGACGCTGGAGCTAAAAGATGGCGAAGTATTGAAGGCGAAAGCCAGCGATCTGGTTTCGCGTAAGAATGTGGAATATCTGGTTGTGGAAGATGCAGGGGCGACGCGTGAGCTTCGCCTGGACAAAATTGCCAGCTTCAGCCACCCGGAAATCGGCACCGTTGTGGTGAGCGAGTCCTGATAACACTCACGGGCAGCCCGACTGCCCGTTACGCTTTCCACTCAAAATTCATCCCCTCTTCTGTCCACCCCTCTTCAGTGATGAACACACCCGCAGCGGCAATCAGCGTCTCACCGTAAAACAGCAGCGGCGTGGTATCACGCAACCAGGGCGGCACATTACACTCCTGCCAGATTTTCTTCAGCTTCCGTCCGCCATTGCGCCCGACAATATGCAACATACCACCGGCCTTAAAGCGCACGGTAACCGGCTCATCGGCTGCAGGCGGACGCACATGACCCGATTGCACCAGAGAAATATGTCCGGCACCGCATGGCAACGCCAGCGTTTCATCTGGCGTCTTCCAGTCGAGAACAGTATCAACAAGCGAAGGCATCGACCTGACCCACCAGAGCTGCCCTTTGTAGCGCCTCACGTCAAAACCGTTCAGATGCAGACAAGGCGCAGCATCTTCCCGTGCCTGAACCACTTCATCCCAGATGCGGCTCAGCATGGCCCGCGACGGCATTGCCGCGTTGTGAGAGGCCAGCCAGCGCCGTAGCAGCGCGGCACGGCGGACTGAACTCATGCCTTCAAGCGGTGCAATCGTCAGCGTTCCGTCAGCTGAAATCAATTCGGCCAGCTCTTCGCTCAGCAACTCATCCAGCAGACTTTCCTGTTCAGCGCAGAGCATGGCGCTTCGGGCCGTCGCTTCGGCAAAATGCCCCCAACGCTCGGTCAGGAGCGGGACAACGCGCAGGCGCAGGAAGTTTCGGTCGTAACTGTCGTCCTGGTTGCTTTCATCTTCAATCCAGCTCAGCTGATGCGTCCGCGCCCAGGTTTCCAGAGAAGCACGCGTTTCACGCAGTAACGGACGAATTAACTGCGTCCCGGCAAAATCAGTTCGCTCAGGCATGGCGGATAACCCCGCCGGACCACTTCCCCGCTTCAGTGCCAGCAAAAAGGTTTCGCACTGGTCATCAAGATGCTGCGCCGTTACCAGTACTTCGCCGGGTTGCACTACACGGGCAAAGGCAGCATAGCGGGCTTTACGCGCCTGAGCCTCAGTACCCAGACCTTCATCCTGAAGCCTCACCCGTTCAACGCTCAGCGGGATCCCCCACGTCGCGCACAATGCCTCGCAGTGTGCGACCCAATCCTCAGCATGAGGGCTTAACCCGTGATGGACATGCAGTGCCCGAAGCTGAACATCAGGCTCCTGGTCGCGCCAGAGTTTAAGGCGATGGAGAAGAACGGTGGAATCCAGACCACCGCTAAACCCCACCAGTAGCTGGCGGTACGGTGAAACGGCGTGTGCGATAGCAGGTAAGGTCATAGGAAATTACACATAAAAAATGCCCGAACTGAGCGGGCATTATCACACAGGATGGCGATTACTGCTGGTAAAGCTCCAGCGGCAGGCCATCCGGATCATTGAAAAAGGTAAAGCGCTTGTCGGTAAACGGATCAACACGTATCGCTTCACACTTCACGCCGTGGGCTTCCAGATGTTTTACCGCACGATCAATATCATCAACGCTAAAGGCGAGGTGTCGCAGCCCGCAGGCTTCAGGATGGGACGGACGTGCAGGCGGAAAAGGAAAAGAAAACAGCTCAATCACATAGTGCCCGTTTAATGCCAGGTCTCCCTTCCAGGAATCGCGCTCTTCACGGTAAACCTCGCTTAACAGCGTAAAGCCAAGAATGCCACAGTAGAACGCCTTACTTTGTGCGTAATCGGTAGCAATGATCGCAATATGGTGAACCTGTTTTAAACCCAGCATAGTTTCTCCTTTTTATGATGTTCTGAACGTTACAACCGAAAACCTACGCCTGGCAAGCCACCACCTTTATTTTAAGACTCGCACCCAGTACACACCGTTCTCATCACGCTTCGCACCGTGAATATCCGTCTCAAAGCCCGGGTAATGACGCCCAACCGAACAGAGCATCAGCAGGAAATCGAGCACCGTCCGGCTTTCCTCGGTGATCATCTCACCCGGCATCAGCAGTGGTACGCCCGGAGGATAAGGCAGGATCATATTGGCCGACACGCGACCGACCAGATTTTCCAGCTCAATGGTTTCCACCTCGCCTTTCACCTGCTTCTGCCAGGCTTTGTGCGGCGTCAGTTTCATTTCAGGCAATACGTCAAACGCCTGCAACATCAGACGCGGTAGATCGTGCTGGCGGATCAGTTTGTGGATCCCCTGCGCCAGATCCTGAATACGCATATTGCGGTAGAAGTCAGGATCTTCTGCATAGAGATCCGGCAGCATATTTTTGACCCGCAAATTGAGATCGTAGGCACGCTTAAACTCCATCAGACCGCGCAGCAACCCCATCGCACGGGTTTTATCAATCCCAATGCTGAACAAGAATAGCAGGTTATAGGGCCCGGTTTTCTCCACCACCACACCACGTTCATCAAGGAACTTCGCCACCAGCGCGGCGGGGATCCCCTCACCACTCATATTGCCCTGCTCGTCCATACCGGGTGTCAGGATCGTCACTTTTACCGGGTCGAGGAACATATGGTCGGCATCAGCATCGCGGAAGCCGTGCCAGCTTTCGCCTGGCGCGACTGGCCAGCACTCAGCCTCTTCAATCTCTTCTGGCTGCCAGATATCAAAAAACCAGCCGTCAGCCTCATCTTTCAGCCGCTGTACTTCTTTGCGGAAATGCAGCGCCCGTTCCACAGAACGATTAATCAGACGTTTACCCGAGTTTCCGCGCAGCATCGCCGCTGCCGTTTCAATGGAGGCCACCAGCGGGTAGCTCGGAGAGGTGGTGGTGTGCATCATAAAGGCTTCGTTGAAGGTATCTTCGTCATACTCGCCCTTGATGTGAATGAGCGACGCCTGGGAGAATGCGGCCAGCATTTTGTGCGTCGACTGCGTTTCGAAGAACACTTTGCCCGGTACGCGTTCACCGCTCATACCGCTTTTACCGGCGTAAATCGGGTGGAAATTAGTGTAAGGCACCCATGCGGAATCAAAATGAATCGATGATACATCCAGCGTCTGCTTGATCCAGTTAGTGTTGTACAACAGGCCGTCATAGGTAGAGTTGGTGAGCACCGCGTGGACAGGCCAGCTGGCGTCGGGGATCGCCGCAACCTTATTTTCGATGGCTTCATGCGTAAACTCACGGCGTGGAATACCGCCAAGAATACCGAGTGCATTACGCGTCGGCGACAACCACAACGGTATGACGTCGCTCATCATCAGCAGATGTGCCAGCGACTTGTGGCAGTTACGGTCAATCAACAATGTGCTTCCGGCGGGTGCGGCGTACATCCCGACAATCTTGTTCGAGGTCGAGGTGCCATTGGTCACCATGTAGCTCTGCTCAGCACCGAACGTGCGGGCAATGTACTCTTCGGCTTCCAGATGCGGGCCGGTATGATCGAGCAAAGAACCCAGCTCAGTAACCGAAATCGATACATCCGCTTTAAGCGTATTTCCGCCAAAGAAATCATAAAACAGGCAACCCACCGGGCTTTTCTGGTATGCCGTCCCCGCCATATGGCCTGGCGTACAAAACGTGTATTTCCCTTCCTTCACGTAGGTGAACAGCGCACGGGTAAACGGTGGCGTGATGTTATCGAGATATTCCCCCGTGTACTGCTGAATGCGGGTTGCAATATCTTCCGCTACGCCGAGGGAGTATTCAAAGAACCACAGCGCCATTCGCATATCGTGGGCACTGACATCCATCGTCGAGTGAGTATTGATAAAGGCATACAACGGGAGGTATTCATTCAGCTTATTGATATCGCTGCACAACTCCAGATCGTATTCATCCCAGTCGAAGACAACGCCACAGATCCGCGGGTTGTGCTCAATGAACTTCAGCAGGTCGGCGCTGTTGTGCGGCCAGATAAGCTGATATCCACGCGACCGCAGGGCTTGCTCCAGCTCCTTGATGGGCTCGTCTTTATAAAAGACACCGTGTGGCCCCATGATGGCAATGATGTTCATGGTCTACCTCCTTGAAAAACACCAGATAAGCATAGTTAAGGTAAACGGTGGGTATAAAAAAAGCCGCAACATTGTGCGGCTTTTCAGATAATTGTGAAGCTTATGCGTAACCGTAGGTCATCAGACGCTGGTAGCGGCGGTTGAGCAGCTCTTCTTTGCTCAGCACGTCCAGCTCAGCCAGGTCGGCCAGCAGCTGCGCCTTCAGGGACGCCGCGATCACTTCCGGCTTACGGTGTGCACCACCCAGCGGTTCCGGGATCACGGTGTCGATCAGCTTCAGCTCTTTCAGACGTGGGGCAATGATGCCCATCGCTTCTGCAGCCAGCGGTGCTTTGTCGGCACTTTTCCACAGAATAGACGCACAACCTTCCGGAGAGATAACGGAATAGGTGCTGTATTGCAGCATATTCACTTTATCACCCACGCCAATCGCCAGCGCACCACCAGAACCACCTTCACCGATAACGGTACAGATGACCGGCACGCTCAGACGGGACATTTCACGCAGGTTGCGTGCGATGGCTTCAGACTGACCGCGTTCTTCCGCGCCCACGCCAGGGTATGCACCTGGGGTGTCGATAAAGGTGATGATTGGCATGTTGAAACGCTCAGCCATCTCCATCAGACGCAGGGCTTTACGGTAGCCTTCCGGTGCCGGCATACCAAAGTTACGACGGATTTTCTCTTTGGTTTCACGACCTTTCTGATGACCAATGATCATCACCGGGCGTCCGTCCAGACGCGCGATACCGCCAACGATAGCTTTATCGTCAGCATAAGCGCGGTCGCCTGCCAGTTCGTCAAATTCATCAAACGCCAGGCGGACATAATCCAGGGTGTACGGGCGCTGTGGATGACGCGCCAGCTGGGCGATCTGCCATGCGCCGAGATCGGCAAAGATTTTGCGCGTCAGTTCTACGCTCTTTTCGCGCAGACGATGCACTTCTTCGTCGATGTTAATATCCAGTTTTTCATCCTGACGGCTTACCGCTGTCAGAGAATCGATTTTCGCTTCCAGCTCTGCAATCGGCTGTTCGAAATCAAGGAAATTCAGACTCATAGTATTCCTGTATTAGTCAAACTCCAGTTCCACCTGCTCCGAACCAATGAGGCCACGGAGATCGTTCAGTAAACGATCGCTCGGAGAGACACGCCACGTTGCACCAAAGCGCAACCGCGCACGTGCATCCGCCCTCTGATAGTAGAGATGTACTGGAATTGTCCCCGAGCGGTGGGGTTCCAGAGACTGACGGAGTCGGTTTAAAAGCTGGTCATCAATTTGCCTGTCCGTCAGCGAGATAGCAAGCCCGCGAGCATATTTTTCCCGGGCTTCGTCAATGTCCATCACTTCGCGGGCGGTCATTTTAAGCCCCCCGCTGAAGTCATCAAAGCTGACCTGTCCGCTGACGATAAGTATGCGGTCTTTTTCCAGCAATTGCTGGTATTTATCCAGCGCATCGGTGAACAACATCACCTCCAGACGCCCGGAACGGTCATCCAGCGTACAGATGCCGATACGATTGCCGCGCTTGGTGACCATTACCCTTGCAGCAATCACGAGCCCCGCAGCCGTGGTGATTTTACCACGTTCTGTCGGATGCATGTCTTTTAGCCTGTAGCCTCCGACATAGCGCTCAATTTCTTTGATGTACTGGTTGATCGGGTGCCCCGTCAGGTACAAACCTAACGTCTCACGCTCACCATCCAGCACCACCTGTTCTGGCCACGGCAGGCAGCTGGCATAAGATTGCTCGATCTGCTCTGGCTCTTCTGCCAGCACGCCGAACATATCCGCCTGGCCGATAGCTTCCGCTTTCGCGTGCTGATCAGCCGCTTTTAACGCATCACCGAGCGAGTTCATCAGCGCGGCACGGTGCGGCCCCAGCCTGTCGAACGCACCAGACATGATCAGTTTTTCCAGCACGCGACGGTTCAGTTTTTTAGTGTCGGTACGGGCGCAAAGATCGAACAGCTCGCGGAAGTAACCGCCGTTGTTACGCGCTTCGATGATCGCCTCGATCGGGCCTTCACCCACACCTTTGATCGCACCGATCCCGTACACAATTTCCCCGTGCTCATTAACGTGGAAATGGTACAGACCGGAGTTGATATCCGGCGGCAGGATCTTAAGTCCCATGCGCCAGCACTCATCCACCAGGCCAACCACCTTCTCGGTGTTGTCCATATCGGCCGTCATTACCGCTGCCATAAACTCAGCAGGATAGTGCGCCTTCAGCCACAGCGTCTGATACGAGACCAACGCATAGGCAGCGGAGTGCGATTTGTTAAACCCGTACCCGGCGAATTTCTCCACCAGGTCGAAGATTTTCATCGCCAGTTCGCCGTCAACGCCGTTCTGTTTCGCCCCTTCTTCGAAGGTGCCGCGCTGCTTGGCCATTTCTTCCGGTTTTTTCTTACCCATCGCACGACGCAGCATATCCGCGCCGCCAAGGGTGTAGCCAGAGAGCACCTGGGCAATCTGCATAACCTGTTCCTGGTACAGGATGATGCCGTAGGTTGGCTCCAGTACAGGTTTCAGGCTTTCATGCTGCCACTGAACGTCCGGGTAAGAAATCTCTTCGCGCCCGTGCTTACGGTCGATAAAGTTATCTACCATCCCCGACTGCAGCGGCCCTGGACGGAACAGCGCCACCAGTGCGATCATATCTTCGAAACAGTCAGGTTGCAGGCGTTTAATCAGGTCTTTCATGCCGCGGGATTCAAGCTGGAAGACGGCGGTGGTCTCCGAGCGTTGCAGCATATCAAAACTTTTCTTGTCATCCAGCGGAATGGCCGCAATATCCAGCGGTGGCTCGCCGCTCTTCTCGCGACGGGCGTTGATCATCTCCAGCGCCCAGTTGATGATGGTGAGCGTACGCAGACCGAGGAAGTCAAACTTCACCAGCCCGGCGTATTCTACGTCGTTCTTGTCAAACTGGGTTACCGGATGCTGACCCGCTTCATCGCAGTAAAGCGGCGCAAAATCGGTGATTTTGGTCGGGGCGATAACCACGCCACCGGCATGCTTACCGGCGTTACGCGTGACGCCTTCCAGCTTACGCGCCATGTCGATCAGCGCTTTTACTTCTTCATCCGCTTCGTAGATTTCCGGCAGCTGCGGCTCAGCTTCAAAGGCTTTTGCCAGCGTCATCCCCGGATCGGGTGGTACCAGTTTTGAGATACGATCAACAAAGCCGTACGGATGCCCCAGTACGCGGCCTACGTCGCGGATAACCGCTTTCGCCGCCATCGTACCGAAGGTAATAATCTGCGATACCGCGTCACGGCCGTACATGTCCGCCACGTGTTCGATAACCTGGTCGCGTTTCTCCATGCAGAAGTCGACGTCGAAGTCGGGCATGGAGACACGTTCCGGGTTCAGGAAACGTTCGAACAGCAGATCGAATTCCAGCGGATCGAGATCGGTAATTTTCAGCGCATACGCCACCAGCGAACCGGCACCGGAACCACGTCCTGGGCCGACCGGCACGCCGTTGTCCTTCGACCACTGGATAAATTCCATCACGATCAGGAAGTAACCCGGGAAGCCCATCTGGTTGATAACCTGAAGCTCAATATCCAGGCGCTCATCGTACGGCGGGCGTTTCTCTTTGCGAACCGCTTCGTCCGGGAACAGAAACGCCAGACGATCTTCCAGACCTTCCTTCGATTTTACGACCAGGAAATCTTCCGTGGTCATCTCCCCCGTAGGGAACTGCGGCAGGAAGTATTCGCCGAGACGCACGGTGACGTTACAGCGTTTCGCTATCTCAACGCTGTTTTCCAGCGCTTCCGGGATGTCGGAGAAAAGCTCGCACATCTCCTCTTCGTTACGCATGTACTGCTGCGAGGAGTAGTTGCGCGGACGTTTCGGATCGTCGAGGGTGAAGCCATCATGGATGGCCACACGAATTTCGTGTGCGTCAAAGTCTCCCGGTTCAAGGAAACGTACATCGTTAGTCGCCACAACCGGCAACCCGCGTTCTTCAGCGAGCGCAACGGCGGCGTGCAGGTAGCTCTCTTCATCTGCGCGACCGGTGCGGATCAGCTCCAGATAGTAGCGATCCGGGAAATACTCTTCATAGAACGAGACACACTGATCCACCAGTGCGCTATTGCCGCGCAGCAGGCTTTTGCCAACATCGCCCATCCGGCCACCGGAAATCAGCAGCAGGCCTTCGTTCAGCTCTGCCAGCCAGTCGCGGTCGATCCACGGGCCAGACGCGCCGTAGCCGCGCTGGTAAGCTTTTGAGATCAGCAGTGTGAGGTTCTGGTAGCCCGCGTTGTTCATCGCTAACACGGAAATTTGCGTCATTTCATCACCGAGCAACTCGCTCTGCACATGAAAATCCGCGCCGACGATGGGTTTCATCCCCGCGCCATGCGCCGTTCCGTAGAACTTCACCAGACCACACAGGTTGGTAAAATCGGTGATCGCCAGCGCAGGCATGCCAAGCGAGGCCGCCTTTTTCACCAGCGGCCCGGTCTTCGCCAGCCCATCGATCATGGAGTAGTCGCTATGCACCCGCAGGTGTACGAAACGTGGTTCAGCCATCTTCAGATTCCGCGTTACTTAATTGCTTGCGTCTTGATTCAGGACACCAGTCCCAGCGCCCGTTTCACCGGGCCAAAACTGCGCCGGTGATGTTCGGTTGCGCCATGTTCAGCCAGCTTTTCCAGGTGAAAAGCGGTTGGATATCCCTTGTGCTGGGCGAAACCATACTGGGGATAAGTGAGGTCCAGCGCGGTCATTTCGGCGTCGCGCGTCACTTTGGCTATGATAGAAGCCGCACTGATTTCTGCGACCCGGCTATCGCCTTTAACGACCGCCATCGAAGGCACAGGCAGTGCCGGACAGCGGTTACCGTCAATCAGGACATACTCGGGAGCAATTTTCAGCCCGGCGACCGCACGCTGCATTGCCAGCATGGTGGCATGCAGAATGTTCAGTTCGTCAATTTCATGCGGCTCTGCGCGACCCAGGCTCCAGGCCAACGCCTTTTCCTGGATTTCGTCAAACAGCGCCAGTCGGCGCTTTTCAGACAGTTTTTTAGAGTCATTCAGCCCGACGATCGGGCGAGACGGGTCGAGGATCACCGCTGCGGTCACCACAGCCCCCACTAACGGGCCACGCCCCACTTCGTCCACACCCGCCACGAGATGCGTGTGGGGATAAATAAATTCCATCATTTTACTAACTCCAGCACCGCATCAGCCGCTTGCTCATCGGCATTACAGCGGATCTGCTGATGCAGTTCGCGGAACGTATCATGCATCTGGTGGCTGGTCTTGCCGTCAGCAAGCAGCGGCAACAGTGCATCAGCCAGTGCCTGCGGCTGACACTCATCCTGTAAAAGCTCTTTCACCAGCTCGCGACCGGCAAGCAGGTTTGGCAGCGAAACGTAGTCGGTTTTCACCAGACGTTTTGCCAGCCAGAAGGTAAACGGCTTCATGCGGTAGCCTACTACCATCGGGCATTTCGCCAGCATACACTCCAGCGCAGCCGTACCGGAGGCCAGCAGCGCGGCATCACTCGCGATCATCGCTTCACGGCCCTTCCCGTCCAGCAGGTGGACATGAAGATCCGGGGCCACATCCGCCTTGATGCGTTCAAACTGCTCGCGGCGTTTGGCATTCACCAGCGGCACAACCACTTCAAGATCGGGATATGTTTTGCGAAGGATTTGCGCCGTCTTCAGGAAATCGGCGCTCAGCATCTCGACTTCTGCACCACGGCTTCCCGGCAGCAGTGCCAGACAATGAGCCTCATGCGGAATACCCAGCACATCGCGTGCCGCGTGTTTATCCGGATCCAGCGGCATTGCATCCGCCATGGTATGGCCGATAAAACGACACGGAACATTAAATCTGTCATAAAACGCTTTTTCGAAAGGCAGGAAAGCCAGCACCAGATCGGTGGATCTCCCGATTTTGAAAACGCGTTTCTGTCGCCACGCCCAGACGGACGGACTGACGTAGTGAATGGTTTTGATGCCCTGCTTTTTCAGGTTCCCTTCAAGGGTAATGTTGAAATCAGGTGCATCGATCCCGACAAACACATCGGGTTTAAGCTCGGTAAAACGGTGGGTGAGATCGGCACGAATATGCAGCAAGCGACGCAAACGCCCCAGCACTTCAACGATGCCCATCACGGCCAGCTCTTCCATTTCATACCATGCTTCACAGCCTTCGGCCTGCATCAGCGGGCCAGCAACACCGACAAAGCGGGCATTAGGGACACGGGCTTTCAGCGCGCGGATAAGACCTGCACCAAGAATATCGCCGGAGGTTTCTCCGGCGACCAGGGCTATCGTAAGCGGACGGCTGTCGACCATTAACGAATCAGACCACGTGTGGAACGGTCAAAGAACTCCATGAACTCGTTCACTTCCGGGTACTTTTTCGCCAGATCGGCAATTTCCGGCTTCACCTCTTCCAGCGTTTTACCGCTACGGTACAGCAGTTTGTACGCGTTGCGGATAGCTGTAATCGCTTCGCGGCTAAAGCCACGACGCTTAAGGCCTTCGATGTTCACGCCAAACGGCGTGGCATGGTTACCCTGCGCAATAACATAAGGTGGGACGTCCTGCGCCACACCGGAGCATCCACCGACCATCACGTGCGCACCAATGATGCAGAACTGATGGACTGCGGTCATGCCGCCAATAATTGCGAAATCATCAACCGATACGTGTCCTGCCAGCGTTGCGTTGTTGGCAAGAATACAGCGGTCACCTACAGTACAGTCATGCGCGATATGCGCATTAACCATAAACAGGTTGTCGCTGCCCACCTTTGTCAATCCACCGCCCTGTACTGTTCCACGATGAATGGTGACGCTTTCGCGAATACGGTTACGATCGCCGATTTCCACACGGGTCGACTCACCAGCATATTTCAGATCCTGGTTTACTTCGCCGATGGAGGCGAACTGATAGATCTCATTATTGCTGCCAATGGTCGTGTGACCATTCACGACAACGTGAGATTTCAGTACTGTACCCTCACCAATTTCGACTTGGGGTCCAACAATACAAAACGGGCCAATGTGAACGTTAGCACCAATGATGGCACCCGTTTCTACAATAGCAGTAGGATGAATAAAGGCGGATTTATCAATCACGTATCAGGCCTCCCGGCTACGCGCACACATCATAGTCGCTTCGCAAACAACTTTGCCGTCAACCAGTGCTACGCCTTTGAAGCGAGTCAGGCCACGACGCGTTTTTTCAAAAGTGACTTCCATGATCATTTGATCACCAGGCACGACAGGACGCTTAAAGCGTGCTTCATCAATACCCGCGAAGTAGTACAGTTCGCCCGGCTCCAGTTTACCCACGCTTTTAAACGCCAGAATACCGGTAGCCTGTGCCATTGCTTCCAGGATCAACACACCCGGGAAGATAGGCTTACCAGGGAAGTGTCCCTGGAAGAACGGCTCATTTACGGAGACATTTTTCACTGCGCGCAGAAAATGACCTTCTTCAAAATCCAGCACACGGTCTACCAGCAAAAACGGGTAGCGGTGCGGCAGAAGTTCTAAAATCTCTTCAATATGCAGAGTATGAGTGTCAGTAGTCAAAATACTCTTCCTGTCAAATGTACTAAGTAGCAATAATAACACGGCCTGCCGGTTTATAAGAAAGCCGACAGGCCGGGAAAGTAGCGTTAAACGGATGAACGCTTAGTCTTGTTGATCGATCTTGCGCTCAAGAGACTTGAGACGCTTGCTCATATCATCAATATTCATCACCAGAGCTGCTGTTTTACGCCATACCTTGTTCGGTTGCAGCGGAATACCAGAGGAATAGACGCCTGGTTCAGTGATAGGACGCATAACCATGCCCATTCCCGTCACCGTCACCTTGTCGCATATTTCCATATGACCGTTGATCACGCTGGCACCGCCAATCATGCAGTAACGGCCAATTTTCAGGCTGCCTGCCATGATAACGCCACCCGCAACTGCGGTATTGTCGCCAATCACAACGTTATGTGCAATCTGGCACTGGTTATCGATGATAACACCATTGCCAATAATGGTGTCGTCAAGCGCACCACGGTCAATGGTGGTACATGCGCCGATCTCAACACGGTCGCCAATGATAACGCGACCAAGCTGTGGGATCTTAACCCAGTTACCACGATCGTTAGCGTAACCAAACCCGTCAGAACCAATCACGGTGCTGGACTGAACAAGGCAATTTTCGCCGATTTCAACTTCATGGTAAACGGACACATTAGCCCACAAGCGGGTTCCTGCACCGATTTTCGTATTTTTCCCAACGAAGCAACCCGGGCCAATCACGACGTTATCGCCCAGCACGACGCCCGACTCAATAACGGCATTAGCGCCAACTGCAACGTTGTTACCAAGCTGAGCCGTCGGATCGATTGCTGCACTGGCAGCAATACTCTGTGCCGGCTGCGGCGTGGTATCAAGAATTTGGGCCATGCGTGCATACGTCAGGTAGGGATTTTTCACTACCAAAGCAGCACCTGCGGCAAACGGAAGATCGTCCTGCGTAAGAACAACAGCTGACGCCTGGCACTGAGCCAGATGTTCACGATACTTAGGGCTTACCATGAAGGTAATATTGCCAGCTTTAGCAGATTGCATGGACGCAACAGCGGTGATGACGATATCGCCATCACCGTGTAATTCTGCATCCAACTGCTGAGCTAAATCAGCCAGTCGAATAGAAGGCATTACTTATTTAACCTGTTTCAGAACATCAGCGGTGATGTCTTTAACATCGCTGCTGTTGTAAGCAACGGCATTCGCATCAACAACCAGATCGACGCCCTGATCGGCAGCAACAGATTTAACTGCTGTCTGAATGCGCGTCACCAGTTTGCCACGCTCTTCGTTAGAACGACGCTGACGATCCTGCTCGAAAGCCTGTGCTTTCTGGGAGAATGCCTGGCGCTGAGACATAACATCTTTTTCCAGTTTGCTACGGTCAGCCGCTTTCATGGTAGAACCATCGCGCTGCAGACGTTGCATCTTGGACTGAAGATCGCTTTCCATGCCTTGCAGTTCGCTTGCACGGCCTTTGAACTCGTTTTCCAGCGTTGCGGAAACACCCGTTTTCTGCGCAACCTGTTGGAACAAGCTACCCATATTGACGATCGCAATTTTGCCCGCTGCCTGAGCAGACGTTGCCATCGCTAAACCGAGACCTGCAGCTAATAACCACTTTTTCACAATAAACTCCTTACCATCCCATTAGTACCTCAAAGGTACCGTTCTTTGCGTGGCAAGGCGATCGTCTGCACGATCGCCAGTTGTCAGCGCTACACTGCCAACGCATTCCATTGCAGCGGATTATTACCAGGTTTTACCAATGTTAAACTGGAATTGCTCCGATTTATCTCCATCATATTTCTTAAACGGCTGGGCGTAAGAGAAGACCAACGGCCCCAGCGGTGACATCCATTGTAATGCGATACCTGCAGACATGCGAATATTGCTCGGATCGCTGTAGTCTGGAATACCTTCTGCACGCATCTGTGCGGTATTCTCCCAGTTGGTATCCCACACAGTACCGGCATCCCAGAAGAAGGAGGTACGGACTGAGTTCGCATATTTATCACTGATAAACGGCGTTGGCGTAATGAACTCCAGGCTAGCCACTGCCATCGCGTTACCGCCCACCGCATCATTAGAACTACAGACTTCTGAAGACGAGGATTTATTACAGTTATCCGTTTTGTTTCCACCGTAGTAGACCGCTTTCGGACCAATGTTATTGGACTGGAAGCCACGAACGGTACTGGAACCACCGGCATAGAAGTTTTCATAGAATGGCAGTTCTTTGCCACCTAAACCATCGCCATAGCCCCAACGGGTACGACCCAGAACAACCCATTTATGGTCGTCATCAATTGGGAAGTAGGACGCGGTATCAAGCGTCACCTTGTAGAACTCGTTATCGGAACCCGGAACGGTGACTTTACCGTTCAGGTTGACACGAGAACCTTCCGTCGGGAAGTAACCACGGTCAAGACGGTTATACGTCCAGCCATAGTTGAAGGTGAAGTCATCTGCCGCAAAACCGTTATTGTCACCGGTCTTACTGGTTGACTGACCGATGGAGTCCAGATAACGCCACATCGCCACCTGCGGTTGCATGTTGGACAGGTCGTTATGCACGTAACCTAAGCCTGCACGCAGGGTGTTGTATTCGTTGACCGGGAAGCCCAGCGTACCGTCTACACCATAACTCTTGTTGGTATAGGAGGACAGATCCGCGTTATCTGCTTTAAAGTCGTTATAGAAGATACGACCACCCAGGCTCACACCATCAACGGTGAAGTATGGGTTAGTGACAGAGAACTCAGAGTAGGTCTGGTAGTCGTTCTTGGTACCGTTGATACCAACAGAATAACCCGTACCCAGCCAGTTATCTTGCTGAACACCGACCTGGAAGCTCACGCCACTTTCAGTACCGTAGCCCACACCAAAGTTGAAGCTACCGGTGTTACGCTCTTTCACTTTATAAACGACATCAACCTGATCCGGGCTGCCTGGCACACGTTGGGTGTCGGTATCGACCGTTTCAAAATAACCCAGACGGTTCAGACGTTCTTTACCCTGGTCAACGAGATCGCTACCTAACCACGCCCCTTCCATCTGACGCATTTCGCGACGCAGAACGGAATCTTTTGAAGTGTCGTTACCTTCAAAGCGGATCTTACGTACGTAGAAACGGTTGCCCGCATCAACGTTAACGCGAAGCTTAACGGTTTTATCCGCATCGTTGATTTCAGGCTGAGTCTGTACGCGCGGATAAGCATAACCGTAACGGCCGAGCAGCTTCTTAATGCCGTCTTCCATCTTGGTCACTTTAGCACCGCTATACAGATCGCCCGGCTGAATTTTGGTCAGCGATTCGATCTCTGCAGAATGCCCCGCCAGGTTTCCACTGACTTCAACACCAGAAAGCTTGTACTGCTCGCCTTCAGTGATGTTAATCGTAATGTAGATCCCTTTCTTGTCCGGAGTCAGACTGACCTGAGTAGAGTCGATGTTGAAACGCGCGTAACCGCGATCCAGATAGTAGCTGCGCAGGGTTTCGAGGTCGCCCGCCAGTTTCTGCTTCTGGTATTTGCGATCGCCAACCACGTTCCACCACGGCACTTCGTCACGCAGCTGGAAAGTCGAGATCAGTTCGTCGGTGCTGAACGCGTGGTTCCCTACGATGTTGATCTGTTGGATCTTCGCAGAGACACCTTCCTGGAAGACCAGCTTCAGGTCAACACGGTTACGTGGCAGCGGAGTCACAACCGCCTTCACGCTTGCGCTGTATTTACCGACGCTGTAATAGAAATCTTCCAGACCTTTTTCAATATCTGAAAGGGTTGTGCGGTCCAGAGATTCCCCCACACGAACACCGGATGCTTCAAGGTTCTGCTTGAGCATGTCATCTTTCACCGACTTGTTGCCGGAGAAAGTGATACTGGCGATCGTTGGACGTTCTTTTACCTGAACCAGCAGCGTATCACCATCGCGCAGGACGCGGACGTCCTCAAAGTTGCCAGTGGCAAACAGAGCACGGATGGTGTTACTGATATCATCATCATTAACCGTATCGCCGGGGCGCACAGGCATACTGAGGAGGGCCGCACCAACGGCGACACGCTGGAGGCCTTCGAAATGAATGTCTTTCACTACGAACCCGTCAGCACCGTATACGGTGGCGCTGCTAAACAGCAGCGACGCTATGAGCAACTTTTTCATCGCCATCGTTATTATGCGTTCTTCCTAACACTCTCTTACAACCGAGAGAAATCATTGAAAAGTGCAAGCCCCATTAACAGCACCAGCAAAATCGAGCCAATGCGATAACTAAAGTCTTGAACTCGCTCGGATACCGGTCCGCCTTTTAGCTTTTCAATCGCTAAAAACAGCAGATGGCCCCCGTCTAATACGGGAAGCGGGAACAGGTTGATTATCCCCAGATTCACGCTTATAAGCGCGAGAAACATGAGATAGTAAATCACCCCGAATTCCGCTGACATCCCAGCCCCCTGAGCAATTGAAATTGGCCCACTGAGGTTGTTCAGTTTCACATCACCGGTTATCAATTTCCCCAACATGTTGACCGTAAGCTTCATCAGTTGCCATGTTTTATCCGTGGCTTCAAGGATGGCGCTAAACGGCCCATATTGGCGTATTGTCTTGTACTCATCTGGCAGCGGGATCACTTTCGGCACTACACCTGCAAACCCTTCTGCCTTTTTGCCGCCCGATTTGGTATCCGGGGTCAGCGTCAGCGAAAGCGGACTCCCGTGCCTTTCCACTTCCAGTGCGAGCGAAATACCTGGATTATCGCGCACCAGAGTAACAAAGGTCATCCACTGTGTTAATGGTTGACCATCGACTTTAACGATCCTGTCGCCTGCTTGCAAACCTGCTTTGCTCGCCGCCGAATTGGCCTGTACTTCGGCTAATACCGGCTCGATCTGCGCACCGCGTGGGCGAATCCCCAGCGCAGAGACGGGATCTTCTTTGTCAGGCTCGAAACTCCAGTGGCGTAAATCCAGCACTTTGTCCTGTCGCTGGTCAGAACCAAACGGCGAAACGCTGACCGTTGTCTGCTTATCACCAATTTTGGCGACCAACTGCAGCCGCACGGCATCCCAATCAGGGGTTTCGATGCCATCAATGGCTTTAAGTTCCATCCCCGGCGTAATTTGCGCACTTGCCGCGATGGAGTTGGGGGCAATTTCACCCACCACCGGACGCACGCCAGGGACGCCGATGATAAACACCAGCCAGTAGGCGAAGATAGCAAAGATGAAATTGGCTACCGGACCGGCAGCAATGATGGCGGCGCGTTGCCCAACAGTTTTGTTGTTGAACGCGCGATGCTGAAGTTCAGGGGCAACAGGCTCAACACGTTCGTCGAGCATTTTAACATAGCCACCCAGCGGGATAAGGGCGATGACGAATTCAGTGCCGTGGCGGTCGGTACGCTTCCAGAGCGATTTACCAAAACCAATGGAGAATCGCTCCACGCGCACACCACAGCGGCGAGCAACCCAGAAATGGCCAAATTCATGCACGGTAATCAGTACACCCAGTGCAACAACGAACGCCGCCAGATTCCAGAGAATGCTCAGCATAAAACCTTCCGTTAAATCGTCCCGAACACCAATAAAAGCAAGCAAGCAAACACGGGGACTGCCGCAGTCAGGCTGTCAATGCGATCCATTATACCGCCATGCCCTGGAATCAAGTGACCACTGTCTTTAATCCCTGCTTCACGCTTAAACATACTTTCGGTTAAATCACCCAGTACCGAGGCCAGTGCAGCAAAAATTGAGCACACCAGCAGTGTCGACGGCGCAACGCTCAGATCCGCCCAGACGCCATAGCCCCAGGAGATGATTGCTGCCGTAAACAAGCCGCCGATAAATCCTTGCCAGGTTTTACCCGGAGAAACCTTCGGAGCCAGTTTATGTTTGCCGAACAGTTTACCAAACATATAGGCCCCAGAGTCAGCCCCCCAGACCAGAATCATCACATAAAGCAGCCAGATTGCACCGCTGTAGTGGTTTTCATCATAGTGCCAGGCGCGCAGCGCGAGCATACCCCAGAAAAAAGGAACAATTGTGAGCAGGCCAAAAATAAGGCGTAATACTTTTGAATTGCGCCATAATGCCGCAGAGCCTGGATAAAAAAGCACCAACACGAGCGCAGCAATCCACCAGGCCAACGATACCCACAGGGAGCCGGCAACCAGCGGTTGATGAATATCGTGGTGATATTCAGGCAAGGTAAACAGCATCAGGGCCAGTAAAAAGCCACAGAGTACCGCCAGCCATACCCGCTGAGTGCGCGAGGTAAAGCCGCTAAACTGTCCCCATTCCCACGCGGCGAGCATACACACTACCAGCGTAACAATAGCGAATCCCACTGGGGGCAGTAAAAACAGCGCCGCAATGACAATGGGTATTAATACAAAAGCGGAAATCAGGCGATACTTCAGCAAAAGCTACCCCCATCAGGCTTTGTCGCCACCAGGCTCGGTGCCGCCGAAACGACGCTCTCGATTGGCAAAGGCATGCAGCGCACCTTCAAAGTCTTGTTCATCAAAATCGGGCCAAAGAACATCAGTAAAGTAAAGTTCGGCATAGGCAATTTGCCAAAGCAAAAAGTTACTTATGCGATGTTCTCCCCCTGTCCTAATTACCAAATCCACAGGTGCCAGTTCATTCATGCAGATTTGCTGACTCAGCATCTCTTCATCAATTTGGTCGGGTCTCAACAGCCCTTCCTGAACCTGTTCGGCCAAATGCCGAACGCCCTGGATAATATCCCAGCGTCCGCCGTAATTCGCCGCGATATTGAGCGTCAGACCAGTATTATTTTCAGTCAGCGCTTCTGCTTTACGAATCCGTTCCTGCAAACGTGAGTTAAAACGACTGGTCTCGCCAATAATACGCAGGCGGACGTTGTGGCGGTGCAGGCTTTTTACTTCGCTGTCGAGCGCCCACACAAACAATTCCATCAACGCACTGACTTCCTGCGCCGGTCGATTCCAGTTTTCACTGCTAAAAGCATAGAGCGTTAACGCATCAATGCCGTTATTGGCGGCAAAAGAAACGGCGCGGCGAACAGACTTCGCCCCAGCTTTATGCCCAAAGGCTCGTATCTTCCCTTGTCTTTTCGCCCAGCGGCCATTGCCATCCATGATAATTGCTACATGACGGCAGCCATGAGCGGGCAAATTTTCGCTTATTGGTTGATTCGCAGACAACATAACGCGTTTTTAGTCCCTGAAAAGGATTTAACGGTACTCAGGAATACTGAAGCCTATACATAAAAAAGCCGTGTCAAACCACGGCTTACCTGACCACATTAAGTCAAATACCTGCGATCAGGTGGCGCAGACTATATCACTGAAGCCCAACGCTAACAAATGGCACGACAATTAGTGGTTGCTTTATCACCAGCTTGCGAGACGTGTCACCTGTTTACGCGCAACAATGCGGGCCTGAGCATCTACCGCCAACACCTCTTCCACGCTTTGTGGTTCGCGCAAATCCATCATGTCCAGCACCGAGCGATTCAGTGTCGCGATGTCGGTAAAACGAATCTGCTGATTCAGAAATGCCTCAACGGTAATTTCATTGGCCGCATTGAGTGCTGTCGTCGCCGCCTGCCCCTGGTCAAAGGCATTCATCGCAAGCTTCAGACACGGATAACGGTCGTAATCTGGCTCACTGAATGTCAGAGAGCTGAGCTTGCAGAAATCGAGCGGTTTCACCCCAGACTTCACACGGTTAGGCCACGCCATCGAATGTGCAATTGGCGTACGCATATCCGGTTCACCCAGCTGTGCCAGCACGCTGCCATCCTGATAACGCACCATCGAGTGAATCACCGATTGCGGGTGGATCAGCACTTCCATCTGTTTCGCTGACGCATTAAACAGCCAGCGCGCTTCAATGTATTCCAGACCTTTGTTCATCATGGTGGCAGAGTCGACGGAGATCTTACGTCCCATTGACCAGTTCGGATGACGACACGCCTGATCCGGCGTCATTGCGCTCAGTTCAGACAGCGGCGTTTCACGGAACGGACCACCAGACCCGGTAAGCAGAATCGACACAACGCCATTCTGCTCGAGGTCAGCGTACCCCAGGTTCTGTTGAAAAAGTTGCGGTAAACTCTGAAAAATTGCGTTGTGTTCACTATCGACCGGCAAAAGACGCGCGCCGCGCTGCTTAACCGCCTCCATGAACAGGCGTCCACAGGTCACCAGCGACTCTTTATTCGCCAACAATACATCTTTACCGGCATCGATAGCCGCAAGCGTAGGCAGAAGCCCTGCCGCCCCGACGATTGCCGCCATCACCTGATCGACCTCATCCAGCGCAGCCATATCACAGGCCGCCTGTTTCCCACTCAGCACCTCGGTGCGACTGCCCTTCTCCTGCAGCTGCGCTTTCACAAGGCGGGCGCTCTTTTCGTCATCCATCACCGCATAGCGAGGCGCAAACTCCAGGCACTGTTCGACCATTCGCTGCACGTTCTTACCGGCCACCAGTGCCGTCACGGTGTAGAGTTCAGGGTTATGGCGAACAACGTCGAGAGTGCTGCAACCGATAGAGCCAGTTGAGCCAAGGAGAGTTAAATGCTTCATGAGATGCCCGGAAAAAGTTAGACCAGATAAAAGCAAAACGCCGCCAGCAAGACATCATGTCTCTCTGAACGGCGTTTATCAGTGTACGACAGAAATCAGAACTGCATCAGTTCCGCTTCTTTATCTGCCAGCGCCGCATCAATTTTCTTGATAGCTGCGTCAGTCATCTTCTGCACGTCGTCCTGGGAGCGACGGTCGTCATCTTCGCTGATCTCTTTTTCTTTCAGCAGAGCTTTCACTTTATCGTTCGCGTCGCGACGTACGTTACGCACAGAAACGCGACCTTGCTCAGCTTCACCACGAACCACTTTGATCAGGTCTTTACGACGTTCTTCCGTCAGCGGAGGCAGTGGAACACGGATGTCAGAACCCGCAGAGCTTGGGTTCAGACCCAGGTCAGATGCCATGATCGCTTTTTCAACGGCCGGGCTCATAGAACGATCGAATACGTTGATTTTCAGCGTACGGGTATCTTCTACAGTCACGCTCGCCAGCTGACGCAGTGGGGTTGGCGTGCCGTAGTATTCCACGATGATGCCATCCAGCAGGCTTGGGGAAGCACGGCCAGTACGGATTTTGCTGATTTGGGTTTTGAACGCTTCTACGCATTTGTCCATGCGTACTTCAGCATCTTTTCTGATGTCGTTAATCACGTTACGAATCCTTGAAAACTTGTCTCAGGCAGACTATCCGCCAGCACAGCGCTACAGGTGTGCTAAGTATAGTCGCGTTTAATTCATGACAACGCCAAAGGCGCGCCCGGGTAAGATACCGCTACAAATAAAGCGGAATCTTACCTGTATTTATCGCCGACGGAAATTATTCCGTGATCAAAGTGCCTTCTTTTTCGCCCATTACGACGCGGCGCAGTGCGCCTGGCTTGTTCATGTTGAAGACACGGATCGGCAGTTTATGGTCACGAGCCAGCGTGAAGGCGGCAAGATCCATCACTTTCAGCTCTTTATCCAGCACTTCGCTGTAGGTCAGCTGATCGTACATGGTCGCAGAAGGATCTTTTGCCGGATCGGCGGTAAACACGCCATCCACTTTGGTTGCTTTCAGAACCACATCGGCTTCGATTTCGATACCGCGCAGACAGGCTGCGGAATCGGTGGTAAAGAACGGGTTACCCGTACCGGCGGAGAGGATCACCACGCGGTTGTTACGCAGCAGGCTGATAGCTTCTGCCCAGCTGTAGTTATCGCACACGCCATTCAGTGGAATAGCGGACATCAGGCGCGCGTTCACATAGGCGCGATGAAGCGAATCACGCATCGCCAGGCCATTCATGACGGTTGCCAGCATACCCATGTGGTCGCCCACAACGCGATTCATCCCTGCTTTCGCCAGACCAGCGCCACGGAAAAGGTTGCCACCGCCAATGACCACGCCAACCTGAATACCCAGTTCGACCAGTTCTTTGATTTCCTGTGCCATACGATCAAGGATGCTTGCGTCAATACCGAAGCCTTCCGATCCCTGCAGCGCTTCGCCACTCAGCTTAAGCAGAATGCGTTTGTACACGGGTTTTGCATTGGTAGCCATGTTTCTTTCCTGAGACTGTCAACGATTAAGATGGGGGTTAATTCTGGCGACATGATATGTCGCATATCAGCACAGCGATACTGGAGCCTGTCTGATTTCGTCTGACGGGTGACAAAAAGAAGCCGCCCTCAGGCGGCTCCTTTTCAATCATTAAGACTGCTTGGACATTGCAGCAACTTCTGCTGCGAAGTCAGTCTCAACTTTCTCGATGCCTTCGCCCACTTCGAAGCGGATGAAGCCAGTTACGTCAGCGTTGTGCTCTTTCAGCAGCTGAGCAACAGACTTGCTTGGATCCATTACGAAAGGCTGGCCAGTCAGAGAAACTTCGCCGGTGAATTTCTTCATGCGGCCTTCAACCATTTTCTCTGCGATTTCTTTTGGCTTACCAGACTGCATCGCGATGTCCAGCTGAACCTGGTACTCTTTCTCTACCACTTCAGCAGACACGTCTTCTGGCTTAACGAATTCTGGTTTGCTTGCAGCGATGTGCATAGCCAGCTGTTTAACCAGCTCTTCGTCAGCGCCTTTAGCCGCAACCAGAACACCGATACGTGCACCGTGCTGGTAAGAACCCAGTACGTCGCCTTCCAGGGAAGACACGCGACGGATGTTGATGTTCTCACCGATTTTAGCAACCAGCGCAACACGTTCTTCTTCGAACTGTGCTTTCAGAACGTCAACGTCAGTGATTTTGCCTGCAACAGCTGCGTCCAGAACTTTGTTAGCAAATGCCTGGAAACCACCGTCTTTAGCAACGAAGTCAGTCTGGCAGTTAACTTCCAGAATGATGCCGTAGTTGCCGTCGATCTTAGTGATGATCACGCCGTCAGCAGCCACGTTGCCTGCTTTTTTAGCTGCTTTGATCGCACCGGATTTACGCATGTTTTCGATTGCCAGCTCGATGTCGCCGTTCGCTTCAGTCAGCGCTTTTTTGCAATCCATCATGCCTGCGCCAGTACGCTCGCGCAGCTCTTTTACCAGGGATGCGGTAATTTCAGCCATTCTTAAATCCTCGGGAGATGTGAACTGCCCGGCCGGGGGCCAAACAGTATAAATTGAAAAAAGGGGCCGATAATTGGCCCCTATTCATACACGGTACTAATAAGGGGTGAAACCTTATTATTCAGCTTCTACGAAGCTTTCTTCCGCCTGAGAAGCCAGATCCTGGGAACGGCCTTCACGAACGGTAGCAGCTACAGCGCTCAGGTACAGGCTAACAGCACGGATGGCGTCGTCGTTACCCGGGATAACGAAGTCAACACCGTCCGGATCGGAGTTGGTATCAACGATAGCGAATACCGGGATACCCAGGTTGTTAGCTTCTTTGATTGCGATGTGCTCGTGGTCTGCATCGATTACGAACAGCGCGTCTGGCAGGCCGCCCATATCTTTGATACCGCCCAGGCTGTTTTCCAGCTTGTCCAGTTCACGAGTGCGCATCAGCGCTTCTTTCTTAGTCAGCTTGTCGAAAGTACCGTCCTGAGACTGGGTTTCCAGATCTTTCAGGCGTTTGATGGACTGACGAACAGTTTTCCAGTTAGTCAGCATGCCACCCAACCAGCGATGGTTCACGAAGAACTGGTCGCAGCTGTTAGCAGCATCTTTCACAGCTTCGCTTGCAGCGCGCTTAGTACCAACGAACAGAATCTTACCTTTACGGGAAGCAATCTTGTTCAGCTCAGCCAGGGCTTCGTTGAACATTGGTACAGTTTTCTCAAGGTTGATGATGTGAACTTTGTTACGTGCGCCGAAGATGAAAGGCTTCATTTTCGGGTTCCAGTAACGGGTCTGGTGACCAAAGTGAACACCAGCCTTGAGCATGTCGCGCATGGAAACAGTTGCCATGTTTAAAACCTCTATAGTAAAAGTTGGGGTTATGCCTCCACGTATCCCATATTACCGACCCCAAAGGGCACCCCGGAATATGTGCCGATACGTGTGTGTTGTTACACAAAGTGAGATTTGTCGCTTCCGTCCAACCTGTGTAGTCTTCGATGGATCGGAAGTCCGGCGCGCTTTATACCACAAAACACGACCAGAAACCAATAATTGTTGGCGGAGTGTGCTGTTAATGATTCTCAATTTGGCACGGGGTGCGCCTGACTGATACCATTGAGGACACGTAGATTTATATTGTCGAAAAAATCGACACCGATGGACAGATTACATGGCTATCTCTATTAAGACACCTGAAGAAATTGAAAAGATGCGCGTCGCCGGTCGTCTGGCCGCGGAAGTGCTGGAAATGATTGAACCGTTCGTTAAACCGGGCGTCAGCACCGGCGAGCTGGATCGCATCTGTAACGACTACATCGTCAACGAGCAGCACGCGATCTCCGCCTGCCTCGGCTACCACGGTTTCCCGAAATCCGTCTGTATCTCAATTAATGAGGTGGTTTGCCACGGTATTCCGGATGATGAAAAACTGCTGAAAGATGGCGACATCGTCAACATCGACGTCACCGTCATTAAAGATGAGTACCACGGTGACACCTCGAAGATGTTCATCGTTGGTAAACCCACTATTCTGGGCGAGCGCCTGTGCAAAGTGACTCAGGAAAGTCTCTACCTGGCGTTGAAGATGGTTAAACCCGGTATCCGCCTGCGCACCATCGGTGCCGCTATCCAGAAATTCGTTGAAGCAGAAGGTTTCTCTGTGGTGCGTGAATATTGCGGTCACGGTATCGGCCGCGTCTTCCACGAAGAGCCGCAGGTTCTGCACTACGATGCCGATGACGGCGGCGTGGTGCTGCAAAAAGGCATGACCTTTACTATCGAGCCAATGGTCAACTCTGGCGACTACCGCATCCGTACCATGAAAGATGGCTGGACGGTGAAAACCAAAGACAGAAGCTTGTCTGCGCAGTACGAGCATACTATTGTGGTAACAGACAACGGCTGCGAGATTATGACGTTGCGCAAGGATGACACCATCCCGGCGATACTGACGCACGATGAATGATAAAAAAGCCGGCAAATGCCGGCTTTTTTAATGGCGATAGCTTTTTCTTATGGGTGGCACGCGATGAGTAATCTATTACCCGAACAGTATGCGAATACAGCACTTCCCACCCTCCCCGACCAGCCCGACAACCCGGGTGTCTGGCCACCGCACGAGCTGACCTGCGCTCATATCAAAGCGCATATGGATGTTTTCCATCGCTGGCTGGGTAGCGCGTTTGATGCGGGTATTTCTGCCGAGCAGCTCATCGAAGCACGCACCGAATTTATTGACCAGCTCCTGCAGCGCCTGTGGATTGACTATGGTTTCGGTCAGATTAGCGACGTCGCACTGGTCGCCGTCGGGGGCTATGGCCGTGGCGAGCTTCATCCGCTTTCCGATATCGACCTGCTGATCTTAAGCCGTAAAAAGCTGCCAGACGAACAGGCGCAGAAAATTGGCGAACTGCTGACGCTGCTCTGGGACGTGAAGCTGGAAGTGGGTCACAGCGTGCGCACGCTGGAAGAGTGTCTGCTGGAAGGGTTATCTGACCTCACCGTTGCCACCAACCTGATTGAAACCCGTCTGCTGATCGGCGACGTTGCGCTGTTCCTGGAACTGCAAAAACACATTTTCAGCGACGGGTTCTGGCCGTCAGAGAAATTCTTCGCCGCAAAGGTCGAGGAACAAAATCAGCGCCACCAGCGCTATCACGGTACCAGCTATAACCTGGAGCCTGATATCAAAAGTAGCCCTGGCGGTCTGCGCGACATCCACACCCTGCAGTGGGTCGCCCGTCGTCATTTTGGCGCAACGTCGCTGGACGAGATGGTCGGGTTTGGTTTCTTAACCGAAGCCGAACGTAATGAACTGAACGAGTGTTTACATCTCCTGTGGCGCATTCGCTTTGCCCTGCATCTTGAAGTCAGCCGTTACGATAACCGTCTGCTGTTTGACCGCCAGCTCAGCGTGGCTCAGCGCCTCAATTACAGCGGTGAGGGCAACGAGCCGGTTGAGCACATGATGAAGGATTTCTTCCGCGTTACCCGCCGCGTGACCGAACTCAACCAGATGCTGCTGCAGCTGTTTGACGAAGCGATCCTGGCGCTGACGGCGGACGAAAAACCACGGCCCATTGATGATGAATTCCAGCTGCGCGGCACGCTTATCGATCTGCGCGACGAAACGCTGTTTATCCGCGAGCCGGAAGCGATCCTCCGCATGTTCTATACGATGGTGCGTAACAGCGCGATCACCGGGATCTACTCCACGACCCTGCGCCATCTGCGCCACGCGCGCCGCCATCTGACACAGCCGCTGTGTTATATCCCGGAAGCGCGAGCCCTGTTCCTCAGCATGCTACGCCACCCGGGAGCCGTCAGCCGGGGCCTGCTGCCGATGCACCGCCACAGTGTGCTGTGGGCCTATATGCCGCAGTGGTCGCATATCGTCGGGCAGATGCAGTTCGATCTTTTCCACGCTTATACGGTGGATGAACACACGATCCGCGTCATGCTCAAGCTGGAGAGCTTTGCCAAAGAAGAGACGCGCTCCCGCCATCCGCTGTGCGTTGAGCTGTGGCCGCGTCTTTCCCACCCGGAACTGATCCTGATTGCCGCCCTGTTCCACGATATCGCGAAAGGTCGCGGTGGCGACCACTCGGTACTGGGTGCGCAGGACGTACTGAAATTTGCCGAGCTGCATGGTCTGAACTCGCGCGAGACGCAGCTGGTCGCCTGGCTAGTGCGCCATCACCTGCTGATGTCAGTTACCGCACAGCGTCGTGACATTCAGGATCCGGAAGTCATTAAGCAATTCGCCGAAGAGGTGCAAACTGAAAACCGCCTGCGCTATCTGGTCTGCCTGACGGTAGCGGATATTTGTGCCACCAACGAAACGCTGTGGAACAGCTGGAAGCAAAGCCTGCTGCGCGAGCTTTACTTCGCGACGGAAAAACAGCTGCGTCGCGGAATGCAAAACACCCCGGACATGCGCGAGCGTGTACGTCACCATCAGGTGCAGGCGCTGGCGTTGCTGCGGATGGATAACATTGATGAAGAGGCATTACATCAGATTTGGGCCCGCTGTCGCGCCAACTACTTTGTGCGTCATAGCCCAAACCAGCTTGCCTGGCATGCGCGGCATCTGCTCCAGCATGATTTGTCGAAACCGATGATCCTGCTCAGCCCGCAGGCCACGCGCGGCGGCACAGAGATCTTTATCTGGAGCCCGGACCGGCCTTATCTGTTTGCCGCCGTCTGCGCCGAGCTGGACAGACGCAACCTCAGCGTTCACGACGCACAGATTTTTACCACCCGAGACGGCATGGCGATGGATACCTTTATCGTACTGGAGCCGGACGGCAGCCCGCTGTCGTCGGACCGTCATGAAGGGATACGCTTTGGTCTGGAACAGGCCATCACCCAGCGCAGCTGGCAACCGCCGCAACCGCGTCGTCAACCGGCCAAATTGCGTCACTTTACCGTCGATACCGAGGTCAATTTCCTGCCGACCCACACCGACCGCAAATCGTTCCTGGAGCTTATCGCCCTCGACCAGCCAGGGTTGCTCGCCCGCGTCGGCCAGGTTTTTGCCGATCTGGGAATTTCGCTTCATGGAGCCCGAATTACAACCATTGGTGAGCGAGTAGAAGATTTATTTATAATCGCAACGGCCGACCGGCGTGCCCTTAATAATGACCTGCAGCTGGAAGTGCAACAACGGTTGACAGCAGCCCTCAATCCAAACGATAAAGGGTGACGTGTTTTTTAGTGAAATGGAAAGAGTAAACAATGCAGCAGTTACAGAACGTTATTGAGTCCGCTTTTGAGCGTCGCGCCGAGATTACCCCGGCAAATGTGGATACCGTTACCCGTGAAGCGGTTAATCAGGTGATTTCTCTGCTGGATTCCGGCGCGCTGCGCGTGGCAGAAAAAATCGACGGTCAGTGGGTAACTCATCAGTGGCTGAAGAAAGCCGTGCTGCTCTCTTTCCGTATCAACGATAACCAGGTTATCGACGGAGCAGAAAGCCGCTACTTCGATAAAGTACCAATGAAATTCGCTGACTACGATGAAGCGCGTTTCCAGAAAGAAGGTTTCCGTGTTGTGCCTCCGGCGGCAGTTCGCCAGGGCGCATTCATCGCACGCAATACCGTGCTGATGCCATCCTACGTGAACATCGGTGCGTATGTTGATGAAGGCACAATGGTAGACACCTGGGCAACCGTCGGTTCTTGCGCGCAGATCGGTAAAAACGTTCACCTGTCCGGCGGCGTCGGCATCGGTGGCGTTCTGGAGCCACTGCAGGCGAACCCAACCATTATCGAAGACAACTGCTTCATCGGCGCACGCTCCGAAGTGGTTGAAGGTGTGATCGTTGAGGAAGGCTCCGTTATTTCTATGGGCGTCTACATCGGTCAAAGCACCCGTATTTACGATCGTGAAACCGGCGAAGTTCACTACGGTCGCGTACCTGCGGGTTCCGTCGTCGTCTCCGGTAACCTGCCGTCAAAAGATGGCAAATACAGCCTGTACTGTGCGGTTATCGTGAAAAAAGTCGATGCAAAAACCCGCGGTAAAGTGGGTATCAACGAACTGCTGCGCACCATCGATTAATCGGGTATAACAAAAAGCGGGGGCAACCCCGCTTTTTTATATCTGAGGGTGGCGAAAATAGATTTTTTCGTTAATTATTCAAAGGTTATGTTGAGATCAAGGGTACCGCTATGTACGATAATCTGAAAAGTCTGGGCATTACCAATCCTGATGAAATTGATCGTTACAGCCTCCGCCAGGAAGCGAATAACGATATTTTGAAAATCTATTTTCACAAGGATAAAGGCGAGTTTTTCGCCAAGAGCGTGAAGTTTAAATATCCACGCCAGCGTAAGACCGTCGTTGCTGACGGCGTAGGACAAGGGTACAAAGAAGTACAGGAAATCAGCCCTAACCTGCGCTATGTGATCGATGAACTCGATCAGATCTGCCAGCGCGATCGCACCGAAGTCGATTTGAAACGTAAGATCCTCGATGACCTGCGTCATCTGGAAAGCGTTGTCACGAACAAGATCAGCGAGATTGAAGCGGATCTTGAGAAGCTTACTCGTAATAAGTAATGACAGGTGCGGCCTGATGCCCTCACCCCGGCCCTCTCCCACAGGGAGAGGGTGAAACCTCATCTCTGCTCATCTAACTGCAGCGCCAGGTACAGCAGCAGCCTGTCGTCAAAATTCCCCAGATCCAGCCCGGTCAGTTCCGAGATCCGGTTAAGCCGGTATTCCAGCGTATTGCGGTGAATAAACAGCGCTTTCGACGTTGCCAGCGGCTGCACGTTATGATGAAACCATGCCTGCAACGTGCGGTACAGCAAACCGTTGTTGTCCATCGCTTTCAGACGGGCTAACGGACGCGCCAGCTCATCGGCCTGCCAGCCACCGCGCAGGCCATCGAGCAGCACCGGCAACATCAGTTCCTGGTAGAAGTAGCTCCGGCTTTCCGGCATCCGCTGTTTACCTGACATCATCGTGGTACGCGCCGTGCGCCATGAGCGGGCGATACTGCCCGGCCCGGTAAAGTAATTTCCCAGGGCAACGCGAAAACGCGGTTGTCCGCCCTCCTTCATGTGTGCAATCAGCTGCTCCACCCAGCGACGGTGATCTTCAACATCCCAGCGGCCAAACGGGTTAAGCGCCGGTTTGAGCACCACAATTTCAGTCAGAGAAACAATTGCCGCCAGGTTGTTGCGCTCCGGTGTGACCAGTGCATTTTGCAGCTGCTGCAGTTCAGCCATCGTGCTGTCTACGCCAGACTGGCCGCTATCGACTTCAATGACCACCGCCACGCGTGGCTGATCAAGATCGATGCCCAGACGCTGCGCCCACTCGCTCAGCGCAGGTGTGTGTTCTTCTGCCTGGATCAGGTTCATGACCAGCTCTTCACGCAGGCGGCTATCCTGTGCCAGCAGGTGCATCAGACGCGACTGCTCCAGCATCATTTCGGCGGTCATGCAGACCAGCTCGCCATATTTACGCAGCGACTCCGGTTCGCCCGTCAGGCCGATCACGCCAACAATTTCCCCCTCCAGCCGCAGCGGGAAATTGATCCCCTGACGGACACCGTGAAGGTGTTTCGCAACCGCATCGTCGATATCCACCACGCGCCCCTGAGAGAGCACCAGCAACGCACCTTCGTGCACTTCCCCAATGCGTTCACGATCGCCGCTGCCAATAATGCGCCCGCGAGCATCCATTACATTGATATTGGTATCAATGATGCGCATGGTACGCGCCACAATATCCTGCGCCATTTTGGTATCAAGATGCCTGCCAGCCATGTAACCCTCCTGTGAGCAGGGCTCAAGAATAGGGAAGTTCAGTCACGGCTGCATTGTGCAAATGCACAAAGCCACGGAGAGAAATATGGACTTGTGGAAAGGGTCACAGAAACAAAAATGGCCCCTGCTCGTGGTTGAGCAGGGGCGCGGAGGGATTACTGCATCAGAAGGTAAATTGAAGAATCACCACGCTGAATATTCAACGCCAGCACGGAAGGTTTGCTGTCGAGGATTTTGCGCAGTTCAGCGATGTTTTTCACCGGTTGCTGGTTAGCCCCCATGATCACATCGCCTTTTTTCAGGCCGATACGGGCAGCCGGGCTGTTCGCTTTCACGTTGTTCACCACAACGCCTTTATCTTCGCCTTTGTTGCTCATCTCAGCACCTTCAATACCATTGAAGATGGTGCTGGAGTCCACCTGATTCTGGCTGCTCTGCTGCAGTTCCAGGCTCACGTTAACCGGCTTACCTTCACGCAGCAGACCGAGGGTGATTTTGCTACCAATCGGCATGGAACCCACTTCAGCACGCAGGGCCGCAAAGCTGCTGATCGGTTTACCGTTCAGAGAAGTGATCACATCACCGGCTTTAATCCCCGCTTTCGCCGCAGAGGAGTTCGGCAGCACCTGGCTGACAAATGCCCCACGCTGGGCGTCCACTTTCATTGCTTTCGCCAGCTCGGAGTTCAGCTCAGTCCCCAGGATACCCAGCTCACCGCGTTTCACCTGGCCATACTGCACCATCTGTGCGGTCAGGTTTTTCACCATATTACTTGGGATAGCAAAGCCGATACCGATGTTACCGCCGTCCGGAGCCAGGATTGCGGTGTTGATACCAATCAGTTCACCGTTCAGGTTCACCAGCGCACCGCCGGAGTTACCCCGGTTAATCGCCGCATCCGTCTGGATAAAGTTCTCGTAGTTCTCTGCGTTCAGGCCGCTACGACCCAGCGCGGAGACAATGCCAGAGGTCACGGTTTCACCCAGACCGAACGGGTTGCCGATGGCTACGGTGTAGTCACCCACACGCAGCGCGTCGGAATCGGCGAGCTTAATCGCCGTCAGGTTTTTCGGATCCTGAATCTGGATCAGCGCGATATCCGAACGTGGATCTTTACCCACCACTTTAGCGTCGAATTTACGTCCGTCGCTCAGCTGAACTTTAATGGTGTTGGCGTTATCAACAACGTGGTTGTTGGTCACCACGTAGCCTTTTGCCGCATCAATAATGACGCCCGAACCGAGTGCCATGAATTTCTGTTGCTGGCCGCCACCGTTACCGCCCTGGCTTTCATCCCCTGCACCACCGCCCTGACAGAACGGGGAGCTCTGGAAGGGTGAACCGTCCTGGCAGAACGGTGAGTTATCACCGAAGAACTGCTGGAAGTTACGCGGCATACGCGGCGTATTGACGGTCGTACTGCCCTCAACGTTAATACTCACCACCGATGGCATCACTTTTTCGAGCATCGGTGCCAGGCTTGGCATCTGCTGCGCGGTTGCTGCCGACGATGAGCTCTCAGCTGCAGTAGCAGTCAGAGGAGACAGCGCTAAACCTAAACTCAGAGCCAGTGCACTCATTGCTAATGTGGTTTTTTTCATGTTTCTCAATCTCGATTTACAGGTAACGCAAAATTGCTGTGTAACTCAGATTCGTTTTATACCGCTTAGTTCCGGGATTAAGTTTATGGAAAAAGTAAAAATTTATTGGCCGTCTTTACAAAACTCAGCGTTTATTCGACAGCCATGAGCTTGCGGTATTCATCCCAGGCATACAAATCCGTCATGCCGCTGATATAGTCCTGAATAAGACGGCAACGAGAATAATATTCCATAATAGGCCATTGAGGTGATTGTCGATCCAGTCTGCTGACTGCTTCAACATAAGCCAGGCGATGGCGGGTAGAAAGTTTTTGATAAAGCCGGGATTCAATTGGCAATCGCCGCACGCGCTCTTGTTCCACCAGCTCGCTGAACTCGTTGACCGATAGCTGAAGCAGTGGGCGGTAAATCTCCAGTAAACCGCTGATAACCCGGTATCCCTGCAGCTCCAGCTGCTCGACATCCGGATGGCTGAACACATGACGCATCGCCACGTTTTTATATAACTCAAGAAGCTGACTGAAGCTGCTGTCATCTTCCAGCAACGCGTGATTGAATTCCCCGCTAAAAATCATCGGCAAGTTGTCAATAAAACGCGAAGCCGCATACGGCACCAGTTTATTTAATGTATTGACCCGCAAATACATAAAGAACTGATCTTCCGTGCTGCGGCTTAATGAATTTGAGCGCGATTTTTCCCAGGCATTTTCGACAACCTGAGCAAACAGCGACCCTTTTTCATGTTTACCCCAGGCAACATAAAGATGCTGATAAAGTTCCTCAACACTGAATATTCTTTTCTCAACGGCGTCTTCGAGGTCGGCAACGCAATAGGAAATATCGTCAGCGGCTTCCATTATCCATGTCAATGGAAAGCGGCCATTCGGGGTCAGTGAAAGTTCTTTACGTAACCGCTCTATATAGGCTTCTTCAGATAAATAATAGCCCGGCTTTTTCATCAAATAACTGTGTGAGGCAGGTGTTTCCCCCATCCACCAGGCGGGGCGCGTATATTTGAGAATGCAGCCCACCTGCGCCCAGGTCAGGTTCATACGCATCAGGGAGTGTACCAGGCGGATCCCCTGCGCGTTACCCTCAAAGTGGCAAAGATCCTGACGCACTTTGCGGCGCAGATCGTTTAATCCTTCTTCACCTTCACGCAGGCGTAAATCCCTGACTACACAGCGATCATCACTGAGCGGCTGGCTTATCGCATCCGAAGGATAAAGTCGCTGTTTAAACCAGTCATTTATCGCCGCCTCCCCAAAATGGCCAAACGGCGGGTTGCCGATATCGTGCATCAGGCAGGCCATCTCGACGATGCTTTCGAACGGCCCCGTTAGCTCATCAAGACCATAGGTTTCCAGCAAACGCTGCTCTTTAAGGCGGCTTAAAATCTCTTTGGCAATGTAACGCCCAACCTGCTGAACTTCCATTGAGTGGGTTAAGCGCGTACGCACCGCAGCGTTACGCTCAAGCGGGAACACCTGGGTTTTTTGCTGTAAGCGACGGATTGCAGGTGAGTTAATAATGCGCCCACGATCGCTTTCGAAGATGCGCAGGATCTCATGTTCGCTCTTTTCGCCCTGCGGCGAGCGGAAACGTCGGTGCCAGTTAATTTTGGTGCGAAAATCGATTGGTGCCATGTGCTCCCCCGCGTGAGAATGCGTTTCCCCTTAACCGCATGATAGACTATGCATCTTAACGAAGCACATCGCGAGTAAATCTATGAAAATCGGCATTATTGGTGCAATGGAAGAAGAAGTTACGCTACTGCGTGACAAAATTGAGAACCGTCAGACCCTCTCTCTGGGTGGTTGCGAGATCTACACCGGCCAGTTGAACGGCGTTGACGTTGCTCTGCTGAAATCTGGCATCGGTAAAGTTGCTGCAGCACTGGGCGCAACCCTGCTGCTCGAACGCTGCAAGCCGGACGTGATCATCAACACCGGTTCCGCTGGCGGTCTCGCACCAACGCTGAAAGTCGGTGATATCGTTGTCTCTGACGAAGCGCGTTACCACGATGCAGACGTGACTGCGTTCGGCTACGAATATGGCCAGCTTCCGGGTTGCCCGGCCGGGTTTAAAGCTGACGATAAACTGATTGCTGCAGCAGAAACCTGCATCGCAGAGCTGAACCTCAACGCCGTGCGCGGTTTGATTGTCAGCGGCGATGCCTTCATCAATGGCTCAGTTGGTCTGGCTAAAATCCGCCATAACTTCCCTCAGGCCGTTGCCGTTGAGATGGAAGCAACCGCGATTGCCCACGTTTGCCATAACTTCAGCGTCCCGTTCGTGGTGGTTCGTGCGATCTCTGACGTGGCTGACCAACAGTCTCATATCAGCTTCGACGAATTCCTGGCCGTTGCGGCAAAACAGTCCACCGTGATGGTGGAAAGCCTGGTGCAGAAACTGGCACGTGGCTAAACACCCTTTTAGGGCACTGGTTGCCCTGCTTCTGCTCGCACCGGCATGGCTTTATGCTGTGCCGCGTGTGATTACCCTCTCCCCCGCTAACACCGAGCTGGCCTTTGCCGCCGGGATCACTCCCGTTGGCGTAAGCAGTTTTTCGGATTACCCACCGCAAGCGGCTGGCATTGAAGAGGTATCGACCTGGCAAGGGATGAACCTTGAGCGCATCGTGGCACTTAAACCCGATCTCGTGCTGGCCTGGCGCGGTGGCAATGCCGAGCGGCAGGTCAACCAGCTCACTTCACTTGGGATCAAGGTGATGTGGATAGACGCGGTGAGCATTGAGCAAATTGCTCAGGCGCTGCGCGCGCTGGCACCTTATAGCCCAACGCCGAAGAAAGCCGAAAGTGCAGCACAACAGATGCTCAGCGACTATGCGGCACTGAAAGCCAGATACGACACCCCGACGAAAAAACGCATCTTCCTGCAGTTTGGCAGCCAGCCGCTGTTCACTACCGGGCAAGGCTCTATTCAGAACCAGGTGCTTGAGATTTGTGGCGGTGAAAATATCTTTGCTGCCAGCCGGGTTCCGTGGCCGCAGGTCAGCCGGGAGCAGGTTCTGGCTCGCCATCCGCAGGCTATCGTGGTGGTCGGAAATGCGAGTGAGATTCCTAAAATTGAACAATTCTGGCAACGCCAGCTAAAAATTCCGGTGATCCCACTCAACAGCGACTGGTTTGAACGCGCCAGCCCGCGTATTATCCTCGCCGCAAAACAACTCTGTGCCGCACTGGCAGAGAGTCACTAACATAGAAACAGACACAAAAGTTCGAGGATTTAACGATGCTCGTTTATTGGCTGGATATTCTTGGCACCGCCGTTTTTGCTATCTCCGGCGTTTTGCTCGCCGGGAAATTACGCATGGATCCGTTTGGCGTGCTGGTACTTGGCGTGGTTACTGCCGTTGGCGGCGGAACGATCCGCGATATGGCGCTGGCAAATGGCCCGGTATTTTGGGTGAAAGATCCCACCGATCTGGTGGTGGCAATGGTCACCTGCCTGTTAACGATCGCGTTAGTTCGACAGCCCCGCCGTTTACCAAAATGGGTGCTCCCGGTGCTGGATGCCGTCGGCCTGGCGGTGTTTGTCGGCATTGGGGTGAATAAAGCCTTTAATGCGGGAACTGGCCCAATGGTGGCTATCTGCATGGGGGTCTTAACCGGTGTGGGCGGCGGGATCATTCGTGACATTCTGGCGCGCGAAGTGCCGATGATCCTGCGAACGGAGATTTACGCGACAGCCTGTATCGTCGGCGGCATTGTTCACGCCACGGCGTATTATACCTTTGCCATTCCACTGGAGAATGCGGCAATGCTGGGGATGGTTGTGACGCTGGGGATACGTTTAGCGGCGATCCGCTGGCACCTGAAGCTGCCGACGTTTGCGCTGGATGATAATTCAAGATAAGGCCGTTTATAAGCCCGGTAGCGCGACGCTTTACCGGGCCCACAACGACACCAGACGCTATCAGATGCTGAACGAAGAACCACACCCACAGGTGCTTTTCGCGTTCGGGTTGGTCACAACAAAGCGAGAGCCTTCCAGACCTTCGGTGTAGTCAACCGCACCACCCACCAGATATTGCAGGCTCATTGGGTCAACCACCAGCGCGACGCCCTGCTTCTCGATAGTCATATCACCATCGTTCACCTGGTCATCAAAGGTAAAGCCGTACTGGAAGCCGCTACAGCCGCCACCGGTAATATAAACACGCAGTTTCAGATCCGGATTGTCTTCGTCGGCAATCAGGGTTTTCACTTTGTTGGCTGCTGCTTCGGTAAACTGCAACGGCAGCGCTACATCATCACTCATCTTATGCTCCCATGAATACTGCTTACTGCTATTGGGTAAAAATCACCCAATTCTTTTTTTCATTATCTAATACCCTGGTAATTCATTCAAGTATTCTGCTTCGCGGCCTGCTCAGCCTCAACTTTTGCCAGGGTACGGGCAAGAATGGTGGAGTATAGCGGTTTTCCACCCAGGAATTGGGCTAATAGTGTCGCGCCGAGACAGGTAATGATCATTGGCAAAATGAGCTGATAATTATCCGTCATCTCCAGCACCAGCACGATCCCGGTCAACGGCGCACGCAAAGACGCGGCCAGCAGCGCCCCCATCCCGGCAATGGCAAACGTCCCTGCATCCAGATGATACGCCGGGAACCCGGCAGCTGCCGCCATCCCAAACGCCGTTCCCAGTAGTGTTCCCAGCGCCAGCATCGGAGCGAAAATCCCGCCCGGCGCACCGGAAGAAAAGCAAAGCACCGTGGTTACCACCCGGGAAATAAACATAAACAGCAGCAGGCCCACGCTGAAATTGCCCGCCGCCGCAATGGGGATCAACCCAAAACCACCGCCCGCTGCATTGGGTTCAATAACGCCGAGGATGCCACAAGCCCCGCCGAGGAAACCACCGACCAGCACCCATTTGGTCGTGTTACCGCCGTGGATGCGCTGGAACATATCCTGAGCGCGTAAAATCAGCGTATTAAAAAGCGGCCCTACTACGCCAAAAATCATGCCAAGAACCAGATACAACCACAGCGTATTCACTGGCGCATTGGTCAGTTTTCCCACTTCGATCACCGCCCCTTCGCCATTAAAAATGCGAAAGACGATGCTCGACATAATCACACCGGTAAAAACCGCTTTAATGGAGATCAGGTTGTAACGGAACTGGGCGCGCATCTCCTCGATAATAAACAGGATCCCCGCCAGAGGGGCATTGAATGCGGCAGAAAGCCCCGCCGCGGCACCCGTTGCCAGCAACGTATGGCGCGCTTCGGCACTGCGCATCCGAAACAGATCGCCCACCATGCGTCCCACATTACCGCCCAGTTGTACCGTCGGCCCTTCCCGCCCGAGCACCATCCCTGCCCCCAGCGTTCCCATGCCACCGATAAACTTAACGGGGATCACCCGCCACCAGCGAACCGGACGTAGTTCTTCAAGCGCCCCTTCAATCTCCGGGATACCAGACCCTCCGGCCTCAGGTGCAAATTTACGCACCAGAAAATAGCCCACCATCGCAAACACGGCAGACAGACCAAACGCCCACACCCAGACCAGCCATCCGCTATTGGCGAAACCAGCAATGGTGCCAATGCGCCAGTTCAGTACCGTGTTCACTGCCTTTTCGAACGCGACACCCGCCAACCCGGCTACCGAGCCCACCACGGCGGCGGCCAGCAGAATTGCCAGCGGCGTTTTATCGCGATTGAGCAATCGCCGGATGCTGATACGGTGTCTCGCACGCGTAAACTGTTGTTCTTCAAAAGAGGGAGATTCTGCTTTCATTGTCCGTTTTTTTCATCATACAAATCACTGCGGAAATTTTACCAGAGACTGTCTTCTCGTCCCCTGAAAAATCCTTAACAATTGTTTATGCATTAATGGGGCAAAAATTTCATAACCTTTCGCGAATCACTTAGAATAGTGTGCTTAATCATTTTATACGAACCAGGAACGACGCCATGAGCAAGTCTGAAAACCTCTACAGTGCAGCCCGCGAGCTTATTCCGGGTGGCGTAAACTCGCCTGTTCGCGCCTTTACCGGCGTAGGCGGAACCCCGCTGTTTATTGAACGTGCTGACGGCGCGTACCTGTTTGATGTCGACGGCAAAGCCTATATTGATTACGTCGGTTCCTGGGGACCGATGGTGCTGGGACATAACCACCCGGCGATCCGCAATGCGGTCATTGAAGCGGCCCAGCGCGGTCTGAGCTTCGGTGCACCAACCGAGATGGAAGTCAAAATGGCGGAGCTGGTCACTGAACTGGTCCCCACAATGGACATGGTGCGTATGGTGAACTCCGGTACTGAAGCCACCATGAGCGCCATTCGTCTGGCGCGCGGCTTTACTGGCCGTGACAAAATCATCAAGTTTGAAGGCTGCTACCACGGCCATGCGGACTGCCTGCTGGTAAAAGCCGGTTCCGGTGCGTTGACCCTCGGCCAGCCAAACTCTCCGGGCGTACCTGCTGATTTCGCTAAGCACACCCTGACCTGCACCTATAACGATCTGGACACCGTTCGCGCCGCATTCGAACAGTATCCGCAGGAGGTTGCCTGCATCATCGTTGAACCGGTTGCGGGCAACATGAACTGCATTCCACCACAGCCTGATTTCCTGCCGGGCCTGCGCGCACTGTGCGATGAATTCGGCGCGCTGCTGATCATCGACGAGGTGATGACCGGCTTCCGCGTGGCACTGGCGGGTGCGCAGTCTTACTATGGCGTCGAGCCGGATTTAACCTGCCTGGGCAAAATCATCGGCGGCGGCATGCCGGTCGGTGCATTCGGTGGTCGTAGAGATGTGATGGAAGCTCTGGCTCCGACAGGCCCGGTTTACCAGGCGGGTACGCTGTCCGGTAACCCGATTGCGATGGCAGCCGGTTTTGCCTGTCTGACCGAAGTGGCACAGCCGGGTATCCATGAAACGCTGACAGCTCTGACGACTCAACTGGCAAATGGCCTGATGGACGCCGCTGAAGATGCGGGAATTCCGCTGGTCGTCAACCACGTTGGTGGAATGTTCGGGATTTTCTTCACTGATGCCAAGACCGTGACCTGTTATCAGGACGTGGTGAAATGCGATGTTGAACGCTTTAAGCGCTTCTTCCACCTGATGCTGGAAGAAGGTGTATACCTGGCTCCATCCGCGTTTGAAGCAGGCTTTATGTCTGTGGCGCACAGCGAAGACGATATCAATAACACCATCGACGCGGCGCGTAAGGTGTTTGGCAAGCTCTGAGTTGTCGATGTGTTGCCGGGTGGCAGTTTAGCCTTACCCGGCCCACAACAGTACAGTTTGACAAGCCGGGTAAGCGTCAGCGCCACCCGGCTTTTTTACCTGCCCTGCTTTCTTAACAGAGACAAACAACCCCGTCAGATCAGTTACCGCCAAACATATCCTTGATCCAACCGGCTACACCATCGCTGTCTTTCTTCTCATTCTGCTGCTGCGGCTGCTGTTGCTGTTGCTGCTGCTGTTGCGGCGGCTGAGAAGACGAGTCAAACGGATTACCCGCTGGTGGCTGAGACTGGCTTTGGCACAATGAATCCGGACTGGTCGTCCAGACCGGCAGCGTACGCATACCACCACCGCAGACAAAGTTACCGGCACCGTCCACGCCCATATCGACGATATCTTCCGGTGCGACCAGATTCAGCGGAACCGGAGACTGATTAGCCAGATAGCGCTGGTAAATCGACATCGCCCCGCTGGCACCATACAGTTTAGTTGGCTGGTTGTTATCGCGGCCTACCCAGGTGATCACCACTTCACGGCCATCAATACCGGCGAACCAGGTATCGACGTTGTTGTTGGTGGTCCCGGTTTTACCTGCCAGGTGCAGGTTCGGATACTTCGCCCCAAGCTGACGCCCCGTACCACGCTGTACAACCTGTTGCATCGTCCACAGCGTCATATAGGCAGCCTGTGCCGGTACAGCGCGTTCCGCCTGTGGGAAGCTCTGATACAACACGGAGCCATCCTCGGCAATCACCGAGCGCAGTGCGGACAGTTGTGCGCGGTTACCCCCGCTGGCAATGGTCTGGAACGCTTGCGCGACTTCGATAGGCGTCAGGTTCAGTGCCCCCAGGATCATCGCCGGAACCGGATTCAGCTGATCTTTCGGTACCCCCAGTTTCTGCCAGGTGTCGACGATCGCTGGCAGACCCAGCGCCATACCCAGGTTAACCGTCGGCACGTTCATGGAGCGGGTTAATGCATCCACCAGCATGACCTGGCCGCTGAACTGTTTATCATCGTTCTGCGGTGACCATACCTGGCCGTTAGGCTGGCGCAGGGAGATCGGGGCATCGGCAATCCAGGTGTTCAGGCGATACTGATTGGGCTGGCTCAGGGCGGTGAGATAGGTCGCCGGTTTTGCCAGAGAACCAATCGAACGACGCGCCTGCATTGCACGGTTGTAGCCTGCAAACTGCGGCTCAGCCCCCCCTACCATTGCGCGAACTTCACCGGTGTTACGGTCAACCACCACCATCGCGGTTTCAAGATCGCTAAGCTTCCGCTGCTTCTTGAGCGCCGGAATGCCATCGACAGCGGCTTTTTCTGCCGCATCCTGAGCAACGGAGTCGAAGGTGGTAAAGATCTTCACGCCAGAGAGATCTTTCACTTTATCGCCGAGCTTGCTCTGCAGCTCCTGACGCACCAGCTGCATAAATGCAGGCTGTGGAGAGATCACACCACCGCGTGGCTGAACGCCGAGTGGACGTGCGCTCAGCATGTCGTACAGTTCCTGGTCAATGACCTGCTGTTGCTGCAGCAGACGCAGCACCAGGTTACGACGCTCCAGCGCCAGTTTCGGGTTACGCCACGGGTTGTAGATGGACGCCCCTTTCACCATGCCCACCAGCAGCGCCTGCTGGTCAAGGCTCAGCTCTTCCACCGGACGGCCAAAGTAGTACAGGCTCGCCAGCGGGAAGCCGCGGATCTCGTTATCGCCGCTCTGGCCGAGGTACACCTCGTTCATATACAGCTCAAGGATGCGATCCTTGCTGTAACGCGCATCCATCAGCACGGCCATGTACGCTTCGTTGGCTTTACGCCAGTATGAGCGTTCGCTGGAGAGGAACAGGTTCTTCACCAGCTGTTGGGTCAGCGTACTCGCCCCCTGCACCGTACGTCCGGCGGTCAGGTTCGCCAGCACCGCACGGCCAATGGAGTAGAGGCTGATACCATCATGCTCGTAGAAGTGACGGTCTTCGGTCGCCAGCAGCGTATCCACCAGCAGATCCGGGAAACCGTTACGCGCCACGAACAGGCGCTGTTCGCCGTTCGCCGACGAAAGCATGGTGATCAGGCGTGGATCGAGACGGAAGAAACCGAACTGGCGGTTGTTATCCATATTCTCGATGGTGTCCAGACGATCGCCATCAAAGGTCAGACGCGCACGCACCTGCCCCTCTTTGCTGTCCGGGAAGTCGAACGGACGACGGATCATCTCAACGCTATTCGCCTGCACGGTAAATTCGCCAGGGCGCGTCATTTTAGACACCTGACGATACTGAGTGGCTTCCAGCAGTTTCACCATCTCGTTCTTCGTGATGGCCATATCCGGCTCAAGGTTCACCATGCGGCCATACACCGCTGCAGGCAACTGCCAGACTTTCCCGTCGATACGGCTACGGATCTTCTGATCCAGATAGACGCCGTAAATCGCCATCAGCACAACAAAAACAATGAACAGCTTCAGAAGCAGCCAGAACCAGCCGCGCTTGCCACGAGGCTTACGCCCTTTGCCTTTCCCTTTACGCGGCATGGGTTCTTCATCCTCATAATCGTCTTCATAGTCATCGTCATAATCCTCATCTCTGAGTTGACGACGGCTCACCTTCTCTTTCGCCGGACGCGTTGGTTTTCCCTTACGTCCTATTGGCTCGCGGTCATTCCCCGCCATGCTTTTTCTCCGCAACTTTCAGGCGCAAAGGCCCGATTCTCTTTTCTTCCACCGTTCAGTGAAAGAAGAAATCTCTCAAAATAAACAGCAAGACTTTCCTGACAGGAAAGTCTTTAGTGTTTTCTCCCTCTCCCCGTGGGAGAGGGCCGGGGTGAGGGCAACAGGCCGCACTCCCCTTTTTCACCTAACTCACGAATATTTCTTCGTACGTCTTGTCGGCGCGGTATTCGCCGGATCGTCAGGCCAGACATGTTTGGGATAACGTCCCTTCATCTCTTTTTGCACTTCACGATAACTTCCCGCCCAGAACGCCCCCAGGTCGCGGGTGATCTGTAGCGGACGATGTGCGGGTGACAACAGTTCAAGCACCACAGGAACACGTCCTTCGGCGATAGAGGGCGTCACCGCCTCACCAAACATCTCCTGCATCCGTACCGCCAGCGCCGGAGGATTATCCTCGTGATAACGAATGGCAATCCGGCTTCCGGTCGGCACAGTGTAATGCCCTGGCAGTTCACTATCCAGACGTTGACGTAATGACCAGTCCAGTAAATTCTGTAACGCGACCTTAACATCAAGGGCTTTTAGCGCACGCAGCGAGTGTACACCGCTCATTTGCGGCAGTAGCCACGTTTCAAGAGAGTCCAGAAGGGTCTCATCATCAACCGCAGGCCAGGCATACTCCGGCAGCCAACGTGCGGCGCAGTGCAGACGAATACGGTATTGCTCCGCCTCCGGCGTCCAGTTCAAAACGCTCAGCCCTTTTTCGCGAATGCCGTTCAGCATCGCCTGGTGCAGCTCTTCTTCTGATGGCTTCGCCAGCGGCTTCGTGCCCAGGGTTAATTTGCCAATCTGGCTACGCCGAAACGCCTTCAGCGTCCCGTGTACATCATCCCACTCCACCGTATCGGACTGCTGCAGTAAATGTGGACAAGCACGCGTCAGGACATCGATATCAACAGCCATCGCCTGCAATATGCGCGCATCCGGCGAGTGACTGCCCTGCAACAGCAATGGCGCAATCAACCATTCATGGCGCGTCAGGGCATCATCACTGTCCAGCATCGCCCCCATGCCGTTTGCCAGCTGATAGCGCCCGTCCAGCCCGCGACGGCGTGCAATCCTGTCCGGGAATGCCTGCGCCAGGAGAGGGGCTATCTTATCGCTGTCAGGCAGGCCCGCACGGATATTAAGCCGTTTACAGAGCTGTTTCACCCTCTGCTGCCAGTTTCCCTGATTACGTGAAAAGGCCTGCGCCAGATCGCTACTCCCGCCGCGCGGAGGCTCCTCAAGAATAGCCGCCAGTTTTGCTGCCGTCGCAATTTCATCTTCCCCTTGCGCCGCCATCAACATTGCCGCCAGACGGGGGTCATTCCCCAGAGCAGCCATCTTCTGTCCACACGATGTCAGACGCTCCCCTTCCAGCGCACCAAGCCGGGTCAGTAAAGCCCGTGCAGCGGCAAGGTTTGCAGCAGGCGGCAGGTTGAGCCAGGTCAGTTGAGCGGGATCCGGACAGCCCCACTGCAACAGATCCATCACCAGGCCAGAGAGATCGCTTTGCAGAATTTCCGGTGTACTTTGCAGCGCAGCGCGTTCCGCCTGCTCTGCACTGGTTAAATGCAGACAGATACCCGGTTCAAGTCGCCCCGCGCGGCCTGCACGCTGAACCATTGATGCCTGGCTTATGCGTTGCGTAAGCAGTCTGGTCAGCCCGGTGCGCGGATCGAAGCTCGCCACCCTCTCCTGCGCGCTATCCACCACCAGACGGATCCCTTCGATGGTCAGGCTGGTTTCAGCAATATTGGTGGCCAGCACGACTTTGCGCTGCCCCGTCGGTGCGGGAAGAATCGCCTTACGCTGGTCAGCCAACGACAGCGCACCGTAGAGCGGGCAAAGTGCCACATCGCTACTCACACGCGAGGCCAGTTGCTCTTGTACACGCTGGATCTCACCCACGCCGGGTAAAAACAGCAAAAGCGAGCCGGGTTCCTGACGGAGCAGTTCTGCGGTTGCGATGGCAACGGCATCGTCAAAACGCTGATGAGCCGAAAGCGGTTGATAGCGTCTCTCAACCGGGAAAGCGCGACCTTCTGAGGCGATCACCGGCGCATCAGGCAGCACCTGCTGCAGCCGTTCGTTATCCAGCGTAGCCGACATGATGAGTAACCGGAGATCGTCGCGCAGCCCCTGCTGGACATCCAGCAACAGCGCCAGCGCCAGATCCGCCTGCAGGCTGCGTTCGTGGAATTCATCCAGAATGACCAGCCCGACGCCGGTCAGCTCCGGATCGTTTTGCAGCATGCGGGTAAGAATGCCCTCGGTGACCACCTCAAGCCGGGTGGACGGGCCGACGCAGGTTTCAGCACGCATACGGTAACCCACGGTTTCTCCGGGCTTTTCGTTCAGCAGTTCCGCCAGACGCTGCGCCACATTGCGCGCGGCCAGCCTGCGTGGCTCCAGCAGGATAATTTTCCCGCGGATATTACCGTCTTTCAGGATCTGCAGCGGCAGCCAGGTGGATTTACCCGCGCCCGTGGGAGCATTAAGTAAAACCTGCGGGGCATGGTGTAAGGCAGCAAGTAGCTCAGGAAGGACGACGGCGACCGGCAATGAGGACACTAACAGCTCCAGAGGGTTAACATTAGTCGGCGTACATTGTAGCATCGGCGCATATCATTACCGAGTCCCCCGTATGTCTGAGTCGAAACGGCTGTTTTTCGCCATTGAAATGCCTGCCACGATACAGCGGCAAATCGTCCGCTGGCGCGCCAGCCACTTCCCACCGGAAGCTGGCCGCCCCGTTGCGGCTGCCAACCTGCACCTGACGCTGGCCTTTCTGGGCGACATAAGCGCTGAAAAACAGCGCGCCCTGGCGTCAATGGCCGGACGGATTTCTCAGCCAGGGTTTACGCTGCACCTTGACGATGCCGGACAGTGGCTGCGTTCCCGCGTGGTCTGGCTGGGTACGCGCCAGCCACCACGTGGATTGTTACAGCTTGCCAGTATGCTACGCGCACAGGCCGCTCGCAGCGGCTGTTACCAAAGCCCACAGCCGTTTCATCCTCATATTACGTTGCTGCGCGATGCAGGTCAGGCCGTCGCCATCCCAGCGCCAGGCTTTCACTGGGCCTTTCCGGTGAAGGAGTTCGCACTGTACGAATCTGTCTTTGCACAAGGACGCACTCGCTACACGCCGCTACAGCGCTGGACGCTGGGCGATACTTTAAGGAATTCTGATGAAGTTTAGTCCCGCGCTACAGCGCGCTACGCTTATCCAGCGCTACAAACGCTTTCTCGCCGACGTGGTGACACCGGAAGGTGAAACGTTAACTCTGCACTGCCCTAATACCGGCGCGATGACCGGCTGCGCGACGCCCGGTGATACAGTCTGGTATTCCACTTCGGGAAATACTAAACGTAAATATCCCCACACCTGGGAAATGACCCAGACACAACAAGGGGCGTTTATTTGCGTCAACACACTGCGTGCAAACCAGTTAGTAAAGGAAGCGCTGACGAACGGGACGCTCCCCGAACTTGTCGGTTATGACACACAAAAAAGTGAAGTGAAATATGGCGATGAAGGCAGCAGAATTGACTTTATGTTACAGGCGGAAGACCGGCCTGAGTGCTATATTGAAGTAAAATCAGTGACGTTAGCGGAACAGGAAAATGGCTACTTTCCGGATGCAGTCACCTTACGTGGCCAGAAGCATCTGCGGGAGCTGATGAGTGTTGCGGCGGCGGGCAAACGCGCCGTGTTGCTGTTTGCGGTTTTGCATTCAGCCATTGAACGGTTTTCTCCAGCCCGCCATATTGATCCTAAATACGCGCAATTGTTGAATGAGGCACAAAAGCAGGGGGTAGAGGTTTTCGCTTATAAAGCGGAACTTTCTGCCGATAATATGACTCTGAGATCCTCTCTTCCCGTTGTCTTATAAGGGATTAGACGATTGTCTATTAAGTGTTCTGGCCGCGTGCGCAAATACGCTTTTCCTCACAGGCTTGTCAAGTGTTACGTTTAGATAATTGCCATACGGAAAAGCATCTGCTATTTATAGCGACCTGATTTTTCCCCCAACACGGGGATCGATAGTGCGTGTTAAGGAGAAGCAACATGCAAGAAGGGCAAAACCGTAAAACATCGTCCCTGAGTATTCTCGCCATCGCTGGGGTGGAGCCGTATCAAGAGAAACCGGGCGAAGAGTATATGAACGAAGCCCAGCTGTCGCACTTCAAGCGTATTCTTGAAGCATGGCGTAATCAACTCAGGGATGAAGTCGATCGCACCGTTACACATATGCAGGATGAAGCTGCAAACTTCCCGGATCCGGTAGACCGTGCCGCTCAGGAAGAAGAGTTCAGCCTCGAACTGCGTAACCGTGACCGCGAACGCAAACTGATCAAAAAGATCGAAAAAACGCTGAAAAAGGTTGAGGACGAAGATTTTGGCTACTGCGAATCCTGCGGTGTTGAAATTGGTATTCGTCGCCTGGAAGCGCGTCCAACTGCCGATCTGTGCATCGACTGTAAAACGCTGGCAGAAATTCGCGAAAAACAGATGGCCGGTTAATAACCGCTATCTCAATACTGTAAAGGCGGGAGTCACTCCCGCCTTGTTACTATTGATATGTCTGAATCACACTATATCGGGCGCTTCGCGCCATCTCCCTCCGGTGAACTCCACTTCGGCTCGTTAATTGCCGCCCTCGGCAGCTACCTGCAGGCGCGCGCTCAGCAGGGTAAATGGCTCGTTCGCATTGAAGATATCGATCCTCCGCGTGAAGTTCCCGGTGCGGCAGAAACCATTCTGCGTCAGCTGGAACATTACGGTCTTCACTGGGACGGCGACGTACTCTGGCAGTCAAAACGTCACGATGCCTACCGGGAACGCCTGGCCTGGCTCTGCGAGCAGGGGCTTTCCTACAACTGTACCTGCACGCGTGCGCGTATTCAGAGCGTGGGCGGCGTCTATGACGGCCACTGTCGTACGCTCAACCACGGCCCCGAAAATGCCGCCGTGCGTTTGCGGCAGCACGCGCCGGTGACGCACTTTAACGATTTACTCTCGGGCGTTATCCATGCCGATGAACGTCTTGCGCGTGAGGATTTTATTATTCACCGCCGTGACGGCCTGTTTGCCTATAACCTGGCGGTGGTAGTGGATGATCACTTTCAGGGCGTCACGGAGATTGTGCGCGGAGCTGATCTGGTAGAACCAACCGTGCGGCAAATATCGCTTTACCACCAGTTTGGCTGGACAGAGCCGGATTACATTCATTTGCCGCTGGCGGTCAATGAACAGGGTAATAAATTGTCAAAACAGAATCACGCGCCCGCCCTGCCAGACGGCGATGCGCGCCCTGTTTTGATCGACGCCCTGCGATTTCTCAACCAGAATGTAACCAGTGAATGGCAGGATCTGCGTATTGACGAATTGCTGGATCTGGCGGTTGCCAACTGGACGCTCAGGACTGTGCCAAAAATCCAGCATTCTCAAATGCGTTGCGCTGAGCTATGATTAGCCGCTTTTTTCATAACAAAACACACTACGAGGTGTACCATTTTTACCCGAGTCGCTAATTTTTGCCGTAAAGTGCTAAGCCGCGAAGAGAGCATGGCGAATGATGCTATTGCGCAAACCCACATGTCGGTTATTCCGCGTGAGCAGCACAATATTTCCCGCAAAGATATCAGTGAAAATGCCCTCAAGGTGCTCTATCGTCTGAATAAAGCAGGCTACGAGGCCTATCTCGTCGGCGGCGGAGTACGTGATTTACTGCTGGGCAAAAAACCAAAAGATTTCGACGTGACGACCAGCGCCACACCTGAGCAGGTGCGCAAATTATTCCGCAACTGCCGTCTTGTTGGCCGCCGTTTCCGTCTTGCTCACGTGATGTTTGGGCCGGAAATTATTGAAGTAGCAACGTTCCGTGGCCATCACGAAGCGGGCACAACCGATCGCACCACCTCCCAGCGCGGCCAGAACGGCATGCTGCTGCGTGACAACATCTTCGGTTCTATCGAAGAAGATGCTCAGCGTCGCGATTTCACTATCAACAGCCTTTACTACAGCGTGGCAGATTTCACCGTTCGTGATTACGTCGGCGGCATGCAGGACCTGAAAGAGGGTCTGATTCGTCTGATCGGCACGCCGGAAACACGCTATCGCGAAGATCCTGTGCGCATGCTGCGCGCCGTGCGTTTCGCTGCCAAGCTGAATATGCGCATCAGCCCGGAAACCGCAGAGCCGATCCCACGTCTGGCAACGCTGATTAACGACGTGCCACCCGCTCGTCTGTTTGAAGAAGCGCTGAAACTGCTGCAGGCGGGTTACGGGTTTGAAACCTACAATCTGCTGCGCGAATACAGCCTGTTCCAGCCGCTGTTCCCGACCATCACCCGCTACTTCACCGAAAACGGTGACAGCCCAATGGAGCGCATGATTGCGCAGGTGCTGAAGAATACCGACACCCGTATCCACAATGATATGCGTGTGAACCCGGCATTCCTGTTCGCGGCGATGTTCTGGTATCCGTTGCTGGAAACCGCGCAGAAAATTGCCCAGGAAAGCGGTCTGGCCTATTACGATGCATTCGCGCTGGCGGCAAACGACGTGCTGGATGAAGGCTGTCGCACGCTGGCGATCCCGAAACGTATTACCACCCTGGTACGTGATATCTGGCAGCTTCAGCTACGCATGTCCCGTCGTCAGGGCAAACGCGCCTGGAAGCTGATGGAGCATCCAAAATTCCGCGCCGCGTTCGATCTGCTGTCACTGCGTGCTGAGATCGAAAAGAATCAGGAACTGCAGCGTCTGGCGCAGTGGTGGGGTGAATTCCAGGTTTCTGCGCCGCCAGAACAAAAAGATATGCTGACGGATCTGGATGATGAACCCGCACCGCGTCGTCGCCATCGTCGTCCACGCAAACGTGCGCCACGCCGCGAAGGCAGCGCATGACCCTCGCGTATATCGCCATCGGCAGCAATCTGGCCTCTCCGCTGGAGCAGGTTAACGCTGCCGTTCAGGCGCTGGGTGAGATCCCACAGAGCCGGATCGTGGCGGTTTCCTCTTTCTACCGTACACCGCCGCTGGGACCCCAGGATCAACCTGACTACCTGAATGCCGTCGTGGTGCTGGAAACCTTACTTAATGCCGAAACGCTGCTGGATAACACCCAGCGCATCGAACTGCAACAGGGGCGCGTGCGTAAAGCCGAGCGCTGGGGTCCACGAACGCTTGATCTCGACATCATGCTGTTTGGTCATCAGGTGATTAATACCGAACGTCTGACCATTCCGCATTACGATATGAAAAATCGCGGGTTTATGCTCTGGCCGCTGTCTGAAGTCGCCCCTGACCTCTCCTTCCCTGATGGCGTCTCTCTGCAGGCCGTTCTCGAAAGCCTGAACGCAGAAAAACCTGCCCGCTGGTAATCCTGTTTTTTTGCCGGTTAACCATCAAATATTTGTGGTTAATCGGTTGCCTAAAATCATTGTTCCCTCGAATGTTACTGTTAGAATGCGCAAAGATTCGCTTAGGCCATCAGGAAACAGTATGAAACCAACCACCATCTCCTTATTGCAGAAATGCAAACAGGAAAAAAAACGCTTCGCCACCATCACTGCATATGACTACAGCTTCGCCAAATTGTTTGCCGAAGAGGGTATCAACGTCATGCTGGTCGGAGATTCGTTAGGGATGACGGTACAAGGACATGATTCCACCTTGCCGGTCACGGTCGAGGATATTGCTTACCATACCCGCGCGGTACGCCGCGGTGCGCCAGCCTGCCTGCTGCTGTCCGATCTGCCATTTATGGCATACGCCACGCCGGAGCAAGCATTTGAGAATGCGGCAGCCGTGATGCGCGCCGGAGCCAATATGGTCAAAATTGAAGGCGGCGCATGGCTTGTTGATACCGTGAAAATGCTCACTGAGCGCGCCGTGCCGGTCTGCGGACACCTGGGCCTGACGCCACAATCCGTGAACATCTTTGGCGGTTATAAGGTACAGGGCCGTGGCGATGCGGCACAGACGCTGTTTGATGATGCCGTGGCGCTGGAAGCTGCAGGCGCACAACTGCTGGTTCTCGAGTGCGTTCCTGTTGAGCTGGCAAAGCGGATCACCGACGCGCTGTCGATTCCGGTAATTGGGATTGGCGCAGGTAACGTCACCGATGGTCAAATCCTGGTGATGCACGACGCCTTTGGTATTACTGGCGGCCATATTCCTAAATTTGCCAAAAATTTCCTCACTGAAGCGGGCGACATGCGCGCTGCGGTCAGGCAGTATATTGCCGACGTTGAATCCGGTGTTTACCCGGGTGAAGAACACAGTTTCCATTAAGGAGTCTCGTTGTGCTAATCATTGAAACCCTGCCGCTGCTTCGCCAGCATATCCGTCGCGCGCGTCAGGAAGGTAAACGTATCGCACTGGTCCCCACCATGGGCAACCTGCACGACGGCCATATGAAGCTGGTCGACGAAGCGAAAGCACGTGCAGATATCGTGGTGGTCAGTATCTTCGTTAACCCAATGCAGTTTGACCGCGCGGATGACCTGGTGCGCTACCCACGCACTCTGCAGGAAGATTGCGAGAAGCTCAAAAAGCGCCACGCGGACATCGTCTTTTCTCCGGCTCCTGCAGATGTCTATCCGCAAGGAACCGACGAAGCGACCTACGTCGACGTTCCTGGCATTTCAACCATGCTGGAAGGGGCAAGTCGTCCTGGTCACTTCCGCGGTGTTTCGACCATCGTCAGCAAGCTGTTCAACCTGGTGCAGCCGGATGTCGCCTGCTTCGGTGAAAAAGATTTCCAACAGCTGGCGCTGATCCGCAAGATGGTGGACGATATGGGTTATGACATCGAGATCGTCGGTGTGCCAATTGTGCGTGCGAAAGACGGTCTGGCACTCAGCTCCCGTAACGGTTATCTGACCGCCGAGCAGCGTAAGATAGCCCCGGGTCTGAGCAAGGTCATGAACAACATGGCCGAACAACTTCTTGTCAAAGAGTTGACTGCTGAAGAGATCATTGCCCTCGCAGAGCAGGCCCTGAACGATAAAGGATTCCGCTCTGACGACGTACAAATCCGTGATGCTGACACGCTCCTGGAGCTGACAGACGACAGCAAACGTGCGGTACTTCTGGTGGCGGCATGGCTCGGCCAGGCACGTCTGATTGATAATAAAGTGGTTGAGCTGGCGTAGTTTTATCACCCTCCCCTCTTTCACAAGAGGGGTTAACGCATGATTAAAGGTAAACGTAATGATTCGCAAAATGCTGCAAGGTAAGCTTCACCGTGTGAAAGTGACTCAGGCTGACCTGCACTATGAAGGCTCCTGCGCGATCGATCAGGATTTTCTCGACGCGGCGGGTATTCTGGAAAACGAAGCCATTGATATCTGGAACGTGAACAACGGTAAACGCTTCTCCACCTATGCGATTGCCGCCGAACGTGGCTCTAAAATCATCTCCGTTAACGGCGCGGCAGCACACTGCGCGGACGTGGGTGATATTGTGATCATCGCCAGCTTCGTGATGATGTCAGATGAAGAAGCGCGCCGCTGGCAGCCGAAAGTGGCTTATTTTGAAGGCGACAACGAAATGAAGCGCACTGCGAAAGCGATTCCGGTTCAGGTTGCCTGATCTATTTCTTTACTGAATAAATTTAAAAACAAAAAGAGCCAGTTCATATTATTGGCTCTTTTTCCATTTTAAACCCACTAAAATCCCGGCCGAAATATATTATATGTGTATTAAAAAAACCCGAAATAATATATATTCAAATGAATAAAAAAATCTATAAAAAAATTATCAACTCCATCTCCCCCCGCAAAAAAAAACAGCAATAAATCAGCATAACCATCTGATATTGAAAGAATTTAATTTCAATAAAAATTAAATTTAGAATAATTAAATCAACATTCCTAAAGAATGCCAATAGAATGTTTTTGTTAATATTAAATTCTGATCAGTTTTAACCTTAACGGGATACAGTTTATTTTAGCACAAAACAGATGAATAAAAATTTTTATCTGTTATCTAATATGGATATTTATGATTATGAAAATTCAAAAATATGCAGTCGCTGTTGCGGTTTTGACTGCTGTTTCTGGTTCTGCAATGGCGGCAACGTATACGTCCGATAACGGAACCATTACGTTCCACGGGATGGTTAACAACAATACCTGTACCATTTCCATGAAAAATGAGCCGCTGAACCCACAAGCGGGTAACGATTTCAACGTCAATTTACCTACCGTCAATGTTGCCGACTTCACCACCTCAACTGCGGGCGTGGACAGTACACTGGGTAAGACTCCATTTACATTAGTGGTCGATTGCGCCGCCGATACAGTCGCATCTGCGAGTGCACAGTTTAACTCCTGGGCGGGTACGACTTCCAACAACGCAGGTGAGCTGGTTCCACCGGCTAACGTACAGGGTGCAGCGAAAAACGTTAGCCTGGTTCTTCACAACGACGGTAACACCAAGACGGATCAGATCAAAATCGATCAGGCTAACAACACCCAGTCTGTCTCACTCGACGCTAACGGTCATGGCCAACTGGACTATGTCGTTGCCTATGTGGGACCCGCAACAGGGGTCACCAGTGGTTCGGTGCAGGCGCAAGTAGCGTTCACGATGAACTACAAATAAGCAACAGGATTGTTGCTAGCTTTCATCCACTGGCAAACGCCAGTGGATGTTCCCCTTAAATCCAACAGGAAGTGGATCACATTATGTTCAGCCCTATCATAAAAAACGGATTACGCATTCTCGCCGCTACTGCTGTCAGCATGGCCTCTTTTCAGGCCAGTGCCGATATCGTTATTTCCGGCACACGTATCGTTTACCAGCAATCCATGAAAGATGTGATTGTTAATATGACCAACCGTGGCGAAAACCCACTGTTATTGCAAATCTGGCTGGACGACGGACGTGCCAATGCTAATCCTCAGGAATTAAAACTGCCGTTTGTCATTACACCGCCCATTACCCGAATTGATCCCGGTAAGGGCCAGTCAGTGCGTGTGACCTATTTACAGCAACCTCTACCGCAGGATCGGGAATCGCTATTCTGGTTTAACGTGCTGGAAATTCCCAAGAAATCTGGAATGAAAGAAAGTGAAAGTGCAAGCCAGTTACAGCTCGCTTTTCGCACCCGGATTAAACTGTTCTTCCGCCCCGATGGCTTAAAAGGAACGCCTGCCGATGCCATGAAAGCGGTGAAATGGTCGCAAACCCGTCAGGGCAGCACGCTGTCCGTGGTGGGCAAGAACGACTCGCCGTATAACGTGTCAATATCCAGCGCGACGTTTAAAGTTGGCGCAAAAGAATATGCGATTGACAGCAAATCCATTAAGCCATTCTCCAGCGAAACAATGGCCGTTAAAGGGTTAACGAATACCGCCAATGGTGAAGTCAATTATATCGCCATTAATGATTATGGCGGCACGGAAAAAATAACCGCAAAAACAAATTAATTTATACAAATTAATTATAACAACCATCTGCATCTATTGACTGGGCTTGCTATGCTTTTTCGACGTTCTTTATTATGTCTCGCTATCAACGCAGCATTGCCATTTTCCCTTCAGGCAGGCGAAAAAACGCCAGCCCCCTCTTCCGTTCCTGAAACGGAAGAAGTGGTGGAATTTAATGACCAGTTTCTGTTGAACATGGGAAGTACTGTTGACGTCAGCCGCTATGCTCAAGGTAACCCGGTATTGCCTGGCACATACCGGGTAAAAATCAGCCTGGATGGAAAAAATAAAACGACGCAGGACGTTGAATTTAAGGATAATGGCACGCCGCGCGCCGCTCCCTGTATTACGGTGGAACTCCTCAAACAAGCTGGCGTTAATACCGTTATGCTGGGCGATAAAGTGGCAGAGGATAATACCGCCTGTGTTGACATTAAAAAATCCTATCCCAACTCATCGGTTAATTTCGATATTGCCAAACTGACGCTGGAATTAACCCTACCGCAGCTCTATGTTTTAAAACTCCCGGAGGGATACGTTGACCCTTCTTTATGGGATGCAGGTATTCCGGCGGCACTGCTGTCGTACAACATTAACGCCTGGCACCAGGAAACGGATGGACAAAACGCTGACACAGGCTATGTCGGCTTGCAATATGGCCTGAATCTTGGGGCGTGGCGTTTGCGCTCTCGTGGCACGCTAAACTGGGATAGCGACAATGGTTCCGATTATTCCAGCCAGGATATTTACCTGCAACGTGATATTCCGGCGTTGATGGCGCAGATTGTGGCGGGAGAAACCTACACTGCAGGCGATACCTTTGACTCGGTCAGCATTCGCGGAATGCGCTTATACAGTGACGATCGCATGCGCCCGGAAGGTCGAACCACTTATTCACCGATCATTCGCGGTATCGCCAACAGCAACGCGAAAGTCACCGTCATGCAGAGCGGCAGCAAAATTTATGAGACCACCGTACCACCGGGTCCGTTCGAATTAAGCGATCTCAGCACCACGGGTTACGGTAATGATATCGAAGTGACCGTCGAGGAAGCTGACGGCTCTAAGCGCTCCTTTATCGTACCGTTCTCATCGGTTACGCAAATGCTGCGTCCCGGAACCACGCGCTGGGAAGTGGGCGGCGGCAAACTGAATAACGACTCACTGCGCGATAAACCCTATGTCGGTTACGCCACCGGCTATTACGGTATTAATAATACGTTCACCGGCTACGCGGGCGTGCAGTATACCGATATCGATTTTTACGCCGGGCTGCTGGGCGTGGCGATGAACACGCGAATCGGGGCTTTTGCTCTGGATGTGACACATTCACGGGCAAACGTCGACGATTTGGGCTCGCTGAGTGGTCAGAGCTATCGCCTGACCTATAGCAAAATGGTGGAAACAACCGATACCTCATTCAACATCGCAGCATACCGTTTTTCGACCAAAGACTATCTCAGCCTGGATGACGCCGCACAGCTCAACGACGATATAAAACATGGCGCTAGTGATGGCCAAACCTACAGCTCCAGCAGCGAGCTTTATGCCAACTACGAACGCACCAAAAACCAGTATCAATTAAGCGTCAGCCAGCCCCTGATGTTTAACAAAGAAAACTATGGCTCGTTCTATATTACGGGAACCTGGAAAAACTACTGGGATAAAAGCGGTTATAACTCCAGCTATAACATCGGCTACAACAACAGTTTCCGCTTCGGTAACTACAGCATTGCACTGCAGCGTACTTACGACGAATACGGCGCGAAGGACGATAGCGTCTATTTTAATATCAACATTCCTCTGGATGTTTTCTCTGGCGATCGTAAAGGGCTGGCCGGTTTCAGCAACCTCAATATGAGCGTGAATACCGATATGTCAGGTAGCGCCAGCTTCAACAATTCCGCTAACGGTAATACGGATGATGGCAAGTTTAGCTATTCCGTCAGTACCGCCAGCAACCACGGCGATTATGGCGATCTAAATCAGCTTAGCGGCTACGGTTCATGGCAAAGCCCGTATGGGCCGCTCTCTGTCTCATCATCGTTCTCTGACAACGGCGACAAACAGTATTCCGCCAGCTATAACGGCGGAATGGTGCTGCACGCAGGCGGCATGACGCTGGCACCCACTTCCCTGAGCGACGATGCCCCGATTATTTTGGTCCATGCCAGCGGCGCTGAAGGCGCAACGCTGGGTTATGGCCAGGGTGAACTTAACCGCTCAGGCTACGCGATTATGCCTTATGCCGCTGCCTATCGCGAAAATCGGGTGGGACTGAATATTAGTACGCTGGAACACGATGTCGAAGTAAAGAGCACCAGCGAAAACGTCGTCCCCCGCGACGGTGCGGTGGTAGAGGTTAACTTTGCCACCGACGAAGGGCGTTCCTTAATTCTCGAACTGCTTCGTGATGACCAGGGCTTTATTCCACTTGGTGCCGATGTCCTGACCGATAAAGGCGAGCAGGTCGGTACCGTAGGCCAGGCCGGACAAGCCTACGTCCGCGGCGTGGAGGAGAAAGGCAACCTGCGGGTTGTCTGGGGTAAAGAGGCGGGCAGCGCCTGCACGGTGCATTACCAGATAACCGACAGCGCGCAAAAAGCCGGGTTAACCCCCCTCCTGAGCAACCAACGTTGCCACGTGCAATAACAATCGTTACTTTACAGGGAGTTTCCTTGATGAATCACCAAAAATACCCTCATCGTCGCAGCCTGCCCATAGCTATGCTGGCACTGGCGATCGGCGCAACCCTCCCTGTGACTGCGAATGCCGGTTCAGGCGATCAATCCTTTGATGTGACGTTTAACGCGAATATTCGCAACACCACCTGCGATATGACCATTAACGGCGCTAATGCCGCTGCCACCATTACGATTGGCACGGGGCAGGTCACGCTGAGCGACATCATCCACCATAAGGATGACAACACCACCACAGCACCCAACATGGCCACCTTTTCTCTGGAGGTGAAAAATTGTCCAACATCGTTTAGTGGTATAAAAACCACCATCAGCGGCACCCCCTATGCCAACGACGCCACCATTCTGCTGCCCGGCACCAGTGACAGTCGCAACGCCACCAGCGCCCTGGGGGTGAAGATTTCCCGCGCCAGCGCCTCAACCAACTATTTTAAGATCTTCTCTGGTACCAACACCTCGGAAAGCGGGTCGGAAGTCATTATCTGGACCGCCGATGAGATGGATAAAGCCAAAGACGGGAAAGTCATGCTGCTGGCTCGCCTGGTACCAACCGGGGAATACAGCAAAACAAACCCAGGGATTGGTCAGTTCCAGGCCACCGCCACGTTCAACTTTAGCTATGAATAATTTCTGCGATATAACGGAGTTCTATAATGAAATCTAATTCTCTTTTTCTCGCACTGGCTATCGTGGGCGGGTTATTTAGCACAGCAAGCGATGCGTCGGGTATTACCGGTACCACCAGCTTGCAGGGAACCTTTGAAACGGAGGTTCTGCCCGCTACCTGTACCGGCCAGGTTATGTATAACAATGTTCCGGCCAGTGAAATTGATTTTGGCGATATCTTTATCAGCCAGTTTCAGAACATCGCCACCGCCCCCATCGAGAAAGACTTCCAAATCTCATTCACAGAATGCGAGGGCGTACTGAAAATCAACGTCGCGGCGCAGCCGGGCGCGGGCAACAGTTGCTCCGGCGATAATTACGCCACCACCGGGACCACCAATACCGCCGTGCTGGTGGGGCAACGCGTCATGTCATCGGGTACCGATACCCAGCTTAAATGCGTAAACGGTACACCGTCTAATGCCTACACACATGAATTTGGCAGCAGAAACAACCCGAGCGGCGTGGTGTTTAATATGTTTGCGCAATGGGTGGTAGCGAACGGAAAAACAGCGGCAGATGTCACTGCAGGCCAGGCGACATCACCGGTCACGTTTATCGTTACCTACGAGTAAGTCATTGGCGGGCAAAATGCGACAGATTCCTCTTTTTATGCGGCCAACGCTCGTACTGCTCACCACGCTGTTGGCCGGGCACTGGCCCGCCCTCAGCCAGGCGGAAGACAGCGGCATGGATGTAAATTTCTCCGCCCGGATTGTGGCAAATACCTGCCAGATAAACCTGGTGAACGGCAGTGATATAACGCTGCCCACCGTCTCTCGCGACTGGTTTTACAACCCCGACAGCAGCAACCGCCTGCAGCCGGGAACCGATGCCGGCGGCATACCGTTTATCGTTCAGGTGGTGAGCTGCGATACTGCGCCAGCGGGAAGCGGCAGCCAGCAGCTTCATTTCCAGTTTGCGCCAAAGTTTGGCGTAAACCCGGTGAACAAACAGGTTTTTGCCAATAATGCCACCCAGGGACAGGCCAACAACGTTGGCGTGGTGGTGTTTTCTGAGGAGTACCATAGCAACGTACTCAAAAGCGATGGCAGTTCAGACGTGGGGTATGACCTTTCCGGGAAAGCGGAGCCGCACTTTCCCGCCGATTATACCTTTTATGCCCGTTATCAGAATACCGGCGATATCAGCAACGGCGTGGTCACCAGTAATGTCGTGATCAACGTCACCTATCAATAAAAGGATTTATGATGAAACGACGTTATTTACTGCTCCTCTTATTTTGTACGTTATTCTCCTTTGCCGGGCAGGTGCTTGCGACAAATTACAAATGCTATTTCAAAAATACTCAGACTATTACCCTACCCAACTTCTGGACAGCTAATCAGCTTATTTCACCCATTGGGGGAACGAGTGGTGCAGTAGGGCTCGGCGTGACTGAGACAACCGCTGCATTATTTCCAGGGGGACAGGGGTCCGAAATAACGTGTGATCCTTCCCCCCAAAGCAATAACGCAGTGACATACACAGCCCCTGATGCCGGGATGATGGACAGTCACATTCTATCTGATTCCGGTAATGGCCAGGGGCTGTTGAAAACTAACGTTCCCGGCATTGTTTATACCATGCAAATCAGATGTACTAACGACTGCGCTGGCGGTAACCAGCTGTATTTAAATATGCCAACCCAACCGGGAGCATCTGTGACGAGTGATGAGTACGTTGGCGGCGGTTATAAGAATAGTGAACCTAACTGGGATGTATTCTTCTCCCTGTACCAAACCCCGGACTATCGCCCCCGCACAGGGCAGACAAATGTCATGGCAATGCCGGGAACAATAGGCATCCTGAAAATGGGCGATAGCACCGCCAACACCATAAGAATAAATGTCACGACGGGCTCCGTATTATTTAAACTTAATGAGCCCACCTGCCTCACCTACTCCATCAATAACTCGAATATGCGGGATCATTATGATGTGAATTTTGGTGATTTTTTCGTTTCTGATTTTGACAAGACCAGCGGCTATACGGCTGAACGACGTTTTACACTGGATTTATACAATTGCAGTATGAACGGCATCAGCATTACGGTGAACGGTGCCCACACGGCAGACGGTAATACGTTAATCAACCAAAGCGGCACAGCAGAGGGCGTTGGTGTCGATCTCGCCGCACAGCTTGTCAATAGCTGGGAAGCCATCAAAGTTGATGGCAGTGCGTCAGTTGGCGCAAATTTCAGTGGGAATGACGGTTGGTATCAGTCCTATTACCAGATCCCGTTCTCAGGGAAGTTGAAGAAGATAGGCGAGATTAAAGCAGGGAGCTTTTCATCAACCGCCACATTTACAATAAGCTACAACTGATCACCCCTGCGGCTGGTTGCTGATCAGCCGCGACATGGTTTCCAGAGAATCCGTTCTGAGAATATACAGCCGCTTCAACAGGAACGGATTATCCCCTGGCTTCACTTTCCCCCGCACCGTCGTCACCGCCAGATGGAAACCGGCATCGTTCGCCGCTTTAACCGCGTTCTCGTTGTAGCCGCCAAACGGATAGGAAAGGTACAGAACATGTGGGTTGAACTGCGCCAGATCGCGCCGCGAGCGCTTAAAGTCGAACAAAATAACGTGGTAGCTGCGGCTCAGTAAAATCGGCTGATGGTTGTCATCCACACGGTGTAAAAAGTGCGTGTGTGACTGGATATCAAACACATCCTGCATCTGCTCCAGTTCCGACACACTCATAAACTGCAGGTATTTTGGTGCCCACTTCTGCGGATGACGTTTGATTCGTGACGAGATGATAAAGGCCGTCGCCTTAAACCCGTACTCTTTCAGGATCGGGTAAGCATAGCGGTTAACGGACTTCAGGCCGTCATCAAAGGTGAGCACCACCGCCTTCGCCGGCAGGTTTATTTTGTTTCGTACGTACCCTTCAAGCTGGTACATCGTCAGCGTGGTATAGCCCTGGTCGCGAAGCCAGGTCATCTGGTTACTGAAGGCACGCACGCTGGTTGTCGTGGAGGTATGACGAAAACGGGTGTTTTCCTCGTCACGTAAAATATGGTGATAAGTCATGACCGGAATACCGTGATCTTCCTGGGCATCCAGGCTACTGACCCACGCCAGACGGTTACCGATACGGATCTGGAACCAGGTCTGGTTCAGACGATCTTTAAGCTTGTTCAGGATCGGATAGCGAAGATTTGCACTTAATGTACCGAAAGGGGCGCTGCCGTTGTCGGCATCATTATAAACAGGGGTGTCTTTCCAGGTAACCAGGTTTTGATTGCTAAGGGGTTTGTTCAGGTCGCCCAGGCCATCTTCAACGCGCTGTTTTCCCTGAACCGGCTCCAGGTGCCCCTTGTCGATAAAACCCGTACCAAAACCGAAGCGAAATTCATAATAGTCTGCCGCTGCGGGTACCACGGCCAGGATCTGCCCCGCACGGACATTACCCACGTTGATCACATTGTTCCCCACCTGCGCCCAGATCGCCGCATCTTCGGTGGTTTGCATATATTGAGCAGGCAGCCTTTTCTGGCTTAATAAACTGGCTGAACTGACGCCGGAAACGAACACCAAAAGCAGGAGAAGAATACGCGTAAACATTATGTTTTTATCGGTACGGAAGAACTGATGTCATTGTAGCAAAAGCGACATCAATACCAATGTTTAATTCTTATACAGATCGTGAAGCAGGATGAAAGGTGGGTTTTTCTGCTGCTGATGCCATAAACTACTGACATCGGGGGCACCTTGCGCCACGATCGCATGACGAAACTCCGTGCTGCTTAATGATTCACGCTGCGGATACATTAACTCCAGCAATGGCAGGCTAATTCCGGAAATCACTTCACAGCAGTCATGCTTATGGCTCATTAAGGCGGCGGAACGATACGGCGCAGCGCCAGATTTATCGGTGAGAAAGATAACGCCATCGCCAGTGTCGGTTTCATGCAGGGCATCACACATCATTCGGCCAAGCATATTGGTGCTCAACCCTCGCCAGTAATTAACCGCGCGACACTGCACCAGCGGGCCAAACCTGGCTTCAAGCTTTAGCAACATATCCTGTGCCTGTTCATCGTGGCAGGTGATGACCCATCCCAGCATAGCTCTCTCCTTAGCAGGCGAGTAGTTTAGCGGAGTGATGGTGAATTTACGGTGATAACTGTCAAAGAAAAGCGCCCGGCATACGGAAGGTTGCCGGGCAGAAGGTTAGCTGCGCAGCCCGCGGCCACGCTGGATCAGATACCAGCACAGCAGGTAGAAAGCGATGATAAACACCGCCAGTACCGCCACGGTGGTGAACAGTGGCACGTCAGTAATGCCGAGGAAACCAAAGCGGAAGCCGCTGATCATGTAGACAATCGGGTTCAGGTGGGACAGCGCCTGCCAGAACGGCGGCAGCAGCGTCAGGGAGTAGAACACCCCACCGAGATACGTCAGCGGCGTCAGCACGAAGGTCGGGATCAGGCTGATATCGTCAAACGTTTTCGCAAACACCGCATTCAGCAAACCGGCCAGCGAGAACAGGATCGCCGTCATCAGCAGCGTCAGCGCCACAAACAGCCACGAGTGTACCTGGAACGGTACAAAGAACAACGAAATCGCCGTTACCAGGATCCCCACGCACAAAGCACGCGCCACGCCACCGCCCACGTACCCGGCGATGATGACGTGCGTCGGCACGGGTGCCACCAGCAGCTCTTCAATGTTGCGCTGGAACTTGGCGCTAAAGAACGATGACGCCACGTTAGCGTAGGCGTTAGTGATCACCGCCATCATGATCAAACCCGGCACGATAAACTGCATATAGGTGAAACCGTGCATCTCACCAATGCGGGAACCAATCAGGTTACCGAAGATGATGAAGTAGAGCGTCATGGTAATAACCGGCGGTACCAGGGTTTGTACCCAGATACGCATAAAACGGGTGATCTCTTTCGCCCAGATGCTTTTCAGCGCGACCCAGTAAAGATGCGTCATGCCTTGTCTCCTTGTTTATCCTGCACCAGAGAGACAAACAGCTCTTCCAGTCGGTTCGCTTTGTTACGCATACTTAATACCTGAATGCCCTGGGCACTCAACTGGGAAAAGACGCTGTTGATGCCCTGCTCTCTCAGCACTTCCACTTCCAGCGTGGAGGTATCCACCAGACGATACTGGTACCCTTCCAGCTCCGGCAGCGGGCTTTTCGGTGCCAAATCCAGAATAAAGGTTTCTGATTTCAGCTTGGAAAGCAGATCTTTCATCGAGGTGTTTTCCACCAGCTCACCGCGCTGAATGATGCCGATGTTGCGGCACAGCATTTCCGCCTCTTCAAGGTAGTGAGTGGTCAGAATGATGGTCGTGCCTTTGTCATTGAGATCCTTCAGGAACCCCCACATTGAACGACGCAGTTCGATATCCACGCCTGCGGTCGGTTCATCCAGGATTAACAGTTTTGGCTCATGCATCAGGGCGCGGGCAATCATCAGGCGGCGCTTCATGCCACCGGATAACATCCGCGCACGCTCGTTACGTTTTTCCCACAGATCCAGCTGTTTAAGGTACTTTTCGCTACGGGCAATCGCCTCTTTACGCTCTACACCATAGTACCCCCGCCTGGTTGACAACAATCTGCTGTACCGTCTCGAACGGGTTGAAGTTGAACTCCTGCGGTACCAGCCCCAGCTGGCGCTTGGCGTTGACCACATCTTTTTCCAGGTCGTAACCAAACACGCTCACCCGGCCAGAGCTCTTGTTAACCAGCGAACTGATAATCCCGATGGTGGTAGATTTTCCCGCCCCATTCGGCCCCAGAAGCGCATAGAAATCACCCGCTTCTACTTTGAGATCTATCCCGCGTAAGGCCTGAACGCCGCCCGGATAGGTTTTCTTAAGCTGCTCAAGCTCCAGTGCAATCGCCATGAATTAAACTTACCTATAGTTCTGACACACGTTGTGTAGTTTCATTAAAAGTCGGGTTACCCTATAGTAGCGCAACGCAATCACTTGGTTACAGGTCGTTAACCTCCATGAATGACATAGATACACTCATCAGCAACAATGCACTATGGTCAAAAATGCTGGTGGAAGAAGACCCCGGATTTTTCGGGAAGCTGGCACAAGCGCAAAACCCGCGCTTTCTATGGATTGGATGTTCCGACAGCCGCGTTCCGGCAGAGCGCCTGACCGGCCTCGAACCGGGTGAACTGTTTGTTCACCGCAACGTCGCCAACCTGGTGATTCATACCGATCTTAACTGCCTTTCTGTTGTTCAGTATGCCGTTGACGTTCTGGAAGTCGAGCACATCATCATTTGCGGCCACTACGGCTGCGGCGGCGTGCAGGCGGCGGTTGAAAACCTGGAGCTGGGGTTAATTGATAACTGGCTACTGCACATCCGCGATATCTGGTTCAAACATAGCTCACTGCTGGGCGAAATGCCGCAGGAACATCGTCTCGACGCACTGTGTGAACTGAACGTCATGGAGCAGGTTTATAACCTGGGGCACTCCACTATTATGCAATCGGCCTGGAAACGCGGACAGAAAGTGTCCGTCCACGGCTGGGCGTACGGCATTCATGATGGTTTGCTGCGTAACCTGGAAGTGACCGCCACTAACCGTGAAACGCTGGAGCAGCGCTACCGTTCGGGTATTGCAAACCTCAAACTCAAGCACGTAAACCATAAATAAGTGCCCGTAAAAAAGCCGGGTGGCGGCTACGCCTTACCCGGCCTACGTTTTCTCCCTCTCACTGTGAGAGAGGGCCAGGGTGAGGGCACCAGACCACACCCAACGAGTATTACTCGTCCAGCAGCACCACTTTCCCGACATACGGCAGATGGCGATAACGCTGCGCGTAGTCAATGCCATAACCCACAACGAACTCGTCAGGAATGGCGAAACCGACATATTCCACAGGTACCTGCACTTCACGACGGCTTGGTTTATCCAGCAGGGTACAAATGGCCAGGGATTTCGGTTCACGCAGGCTCAGGATCTCGCGCACTTTAGAGAGCGTGTTGCCAGAGTCGATGATGTCCTCAACGATCAACACATCTTTGCCACGAATATCTTCATCCAGATCTTTCAGGATTTTCACATCACGGGTTGTGGACATGCCGCTGCCGTAGCTGGAGGCGGTCATAAAATCGACCTCATGTGACACCTGCACTTCACGGCACAGGTCTGCCATAAACATGAAAGAGCCACGCAGAAGACCCACCAGCACCATTTCGCTGCCGCTGTCCTTGTAATGTTCGGTGATTTGACGACCCAGTTCGGCGATACGCGCTTTGATCTCGGCTTCCGGGATCATCACTTCAACAGTATGTTTCATATTACTAACCATATGATTTTAATGAAAATCTCTCAATGCGGATGAATCATCTTCCAGCATCGATACGCAAGCTCGCCATTATACCAGCAAATGGATAACCCTGGCGTATGAGTTATAAAAAGCAATTTTTGTGATTCCGATCACACTTGCTAATACCTATAATTAATTGCTAGCAAATAATTAACAAAACTGACGAGTACATTTTCTATGGCTGAAACAAAAACTCAACAGTCGCGTCTACTGGTGACACTAACAGCGCTATTTGCCGCCTTTTGCGGCTTGTACCTGTTAATCGGTGGCGTCTGGCTGGTCGCAATTGGCGGTTCCTGGTACTACCCGATTGCGGGCCTGGTTATGCTTGGCGTAACCGTCCTGCTCTGGCGCAGAAAGCAATCTGCACTGTGGCTTTATGCTGCCCTCCTCCTCGCAACCATGATCTGGGGCGTCTGGGAAGCCGGGTTCGACTTCTGGGCACTGACGCCACGCAGTGACATTCTGGTGTTCTTTGGTATCTGGCTGATTTTGCCGTTTGTCTGGCGTCGCCTGATTGTACCGTCCAGCGGTGCCGTAGCAGCGCTCGTTGTCGCTCTGCTGATCAGCGGCGGTATCCTGACCTGGGCCGGTTTTAACGACCCGCAGGAGATCAAAGGTACGCTCAATACGGAATCAACGCCTGCTGCAGCCATCTCTCAGGTCGCTGACGGAGACTGGCCGGCCTATGGTCGTAATCAGGAAGGTCAACGCTACTCCCCGCTGAAGCAAATCAACGCGGATAACGTTAAAAACCTGAAGGAAGCCTGGGTATTCCGTACCGGCGACCTGAAGATGCCAAACGATCCGGGTGAACTGACCAACGAAGTGACGCCGATTAAAGTCGGTGACATGCTTTATCTGTGTACCGCCCACCAGCGTCTGTTCGCGCTTGATGCCGCCACCGGTAAAGAGAAATGGCACTTCGATCCACAGCTGAATGCCAACCCGTCCTTCCAGCATGTCACCTGCCGTGGCGTCTCTTACCACGAAGCGCGTGCCGATAATGCAAGCCCTGAAGTGGTGGCCGACTGCCCTCGCCGCATTATGCTGCCGGTGAACGATGGCCGTCTGTTTGCCGTCAACGCAGAAACGGGCAAGCTGTGCGAAACCTTTGCCAACAAAGGTATCCTGAATCTGCAGACCAACATGCCGGACACCACGCCGGGTCTGTATGAGCCAACTTCACCGCCGATCATCACCGATAAAACCATTGTGGTTGCCGGTTCGGTAACGGATAACTTCTCTACCCGCGAAACCTCTGGCGTTATCCGTGGCTTCGACGTGAATACCGGTAAACTGCTGTGGGCCTTCGACCCGGGTGCGAAAGATCCAAACGCGATCCCCTCGGACGAACACACCTTTACCTTTAACTCGCCAAACTCCTGGGCACCGGCTGCGTATGACGCGAAGCTGGATCTGGTCTATCTGCCAATGGGCGTGACCACGCCGGATATCTGGGGCGGTAACCGCACGCCGGAGCAGGAGCGTTATGCGAGCGCCATCGTGGCGCTGAACGCGACTACCGGTAAGCTGGTCTGGAGCTATCAGACCGTTCACCACGACCTGTGGGATATGGACATGCCATCCCAGCCGACGCTGGCAGATATTACCGTTGACGGTAAAACCGTTCCGGTGATTTATGCCCCGGCGAAAACCGGTAACATCTTCGTGCTGGATCGCAGCAACGGTAAACTGGTGGTTCCGGCTCCGGAAAAACCGGTTCCGCAAGGTGCGGCAAAAGGCGACTACGTCAGCAAAACGCAGCCGTTCTCTGACCTGAGCTTCCGTCCGAAGAAAGACCTCAGCGGTGCAGACATGTGGGGTGCCACCATGTTTGACCAGTTGGTGTGCCGCGTGATGTTCCATCAGTTGCGCTATGAAGGCATTTTCACTCCGCCATCTGAGCAGGGTACGCTGGTCTTCCCGGGTAACCTGGGGATGTTCGAGTGGGGCGGGATCTCCGTTGACCCGAACCGTCAGGTGGCGATTGCTAACCCAATGGCCCTGCCGTTCGTGTCTAAACTGATCCCACGTGGCCCGGGCAACCCAATGGAACCGCCGAAAGACGCGAAAGGTACCGGTACAGAATCCGGTATTCAGCCGCAGTACGGCGTACCGTTTGGCGTGACCCTGAATCCGTTCCTGTCACCGTTTGGCCTGCCGTGTAAACAGCCTGCCTGGGGTTATATCTCCGGTCTGGATCTGAAAACCAACCAGATCGTGTGGAAGAAACGTATTGGTACACCACAGGACAGCATGCCGTTCCCGATGCCGGTTCCGGTACCGTTCAATATGGGTATGCCAATGCTGGGTGGCCCAATCTCTACCGCCGGTAACGTACTGTTCATCGCGGCAACCGCAGATAACTACCTGCGCGCGTACAACATGACCAACGGTGAGAAACTGTGGCAAGGCCGTCTGCCCGCGGGTGGACAGGCAACGCCGATGACCTATGAAGTGAATGGCAAGCAGTACGTTGTCATCTCAGCGGGCGGTCATGGTTCGTTTGGCACGAAGATGGGCGACTATATTGTCGCGTATGCATTGCCTGACGAAGGCAAATAAAAGCAAAACGGCAACGAAAGTTGCCGTTTTGAGTGTTTGTCCCCTCTCCCTGTGGGAGAGGGTCAGGGTGAGGGCATCAGGCCGCACCTGCTTTAAACCGTGAATCCCAACATCATCCCCGTATCTTCATGCTCCAGCAGATGGCAGTGCGCCATATAGGCAAATTCTTTCGGTGCCTCATGGTCGAATTTCACCAGCACCTCACTGACTCCACCTTCAACCCTTACCGTATCTTTCCAGCCCGCGCGATGCGCAACGGGTGCATTACCGTTCTCCGAGAGAATGCGGAACTGCGTACCGTGAATATGGAATGGATGCAACATCATGTCGCCAACACCGGAAATAACCCAACGTTCAAACTGTCCCTTTGTGGCAGCAAACATCGGTGTGTTCATGTCAAACGCTTTGCCGTTGATCCGGTTGGCATTGTGGAAATCGAAGCCATGATCGCCGTGGTTCATGTTCCCCATGCCGCCCATTTTCCCGTGATCCATATTCATGTGGCCCATCATCTGCCCGTGCTGCATACCCGCCATCGCCTGATTGCCGTACTTCTCCATCAGCGCCTGCATCCCCATCATGTCGAGCATTGGATCCATTGAGAGCTGCAGCGTGCGCTGGGTTAAGCCCTCAAGTGAAGGCAAGGCCGGGAGCGTGCTTAGCGTATCCGGCAGCGTACCGGAGGAGGCAATCTGCAGAGGCTGAATGCGCAACACCGGGTGAGCCTTATCAAAGGGTGCGACGGCCATCCCCATCTGGTTCACCGGCAGCGTGACCAGGTCAAACGATTTGCCATCACTGATATCCACCAGCACCTCGAATCGCTCGCCCATCAGCATCGGCAATTCGTTCACCTTAACCGGCTCAGGCAGTAGCCCGCCGTCACTCGCCACCACGTACAGCGGACGTTTATCGCTGGCAGCAAAATTCAGCGAACGCGCATTACACCCATTGAGCAGACGTAAACGCAGCCAGCCTTTCGGGGCGGCATGCTGCGGGTAAATAGCGCCGTTAGTCAGCAGCGTATCGCCAAACCAGCCTACCGCCGCGCTCATCACATCCAGCTGATAATCAATCTGACCGTCTGCAGTGAATTTCTTGTCCTGAACAATGACCGGGATATCGTCAATGCCCCACTGTTTCGGCAGGCGCAACAGGCGGCTTTCATCATCTTCAATCAGTACCAGACCGGCCAGCCCCATCGCCACCTGATGGCCCGTTTTTCCGTGCTGATGTGGGTGGAACCAGCAGGTCGCTGCGCGCTGGTTGGGGGTAAAGGTGACGCTACGCTTATCACCAGCCTTGATGATCCCCTGCGGCCCACCATCAACCTCCCCCGGCACTTCCAGACCGTGCCAGTGCAGCGTAGTCTCTTCTGCCAGCGTGTTGTGGATATCAACCGTCACGGCGCTCCCCTTGCGTAGCTGGATGGCCGGGCCAAGCAGGCTACCGTTATAACCCCACGTTGTGGCGTTATGCTTACCAAAGGTCGTTTTACCGGACTGAACAACAAGCTGGATGCGGCTACGGGCATCAGCGGTGAGTAATTCGGGAATCGGTAAGGTGGGTCTGTCAGCCGCAAAAACCGCACGACTCCACAGTGGTAATGCACTGGCAACCCCCAGCGCAGCGGAATATTTCAAAAAATCACGACGTTGCATGTTCATTTCCTTATTTCCTGCAGGCGATATTTTGAGCATAAACCCTCCCCTTACCGGAAGGTCAAGTAAAGCGGTAATAATTAAAGATCGTCGCCCTGGCATCAAGTATGCTAACGTTAATTTTCCGTGATGCAGTGGTAGAAGCAATGAAGACGTTTTTCAGGACAATTTTGTTCGGCAGCCTGATGGCAATGTGTGCGAACAGCTATGCGCTAAGTGAAAACGAAGCGGAAGATATGGCCGATTTAACGGCAGTTTTTGTATTCCTGAAAAACGATTGTGGCTACCAGAATTTACCCAACGGGCAGATTCGTCGCGCACTGGTCTTTTTTGCCCAGCAGAACCAATGGGATCTCAGCAACTACGACAGCTTCGACATGAAGGCGCTCGGTGAAGACAGCTACCGCGATTTAAGCGGTATTGGCATCCCCACTGCAAAAAAATGCAAAGCGCTGGCTCGTGATTCACTCAGCCTGCTCGCCTACGTGAAATAACCTTCCCGACGCCCCTGTTGACCGCTATAACCGTGAACCCACGGTTATAGTTAGCTATGCATGTTGCGCCCAATTCTCTGGGGTAACGGATGTTAACAAAGGAGGTGTCAACTCATGACCGATAACCCGGTATGGCATGAAACGCTGCATGACCAGTTTGGTCAATACTTTGCCGTCGATAACGTGCTTTATCACGAGAAAACCGATCATCAGGATCTGGTCATCTTCGAGAACGCCGCCTTTGGCCGCGTGATGGCACTGGATGGCGTGGTGCAAACCACCGAGCGCGATGAGTTTATCTATCACGAAATGATGACCCACGTACCGCTACTGGCACACGGGCACGCGAAGCACGTTCTGATTATCGGCGGTGGCGACGGTGCCATGCTGCGCGAAGTGTCCCGTCATCAATCCATTGAAACCATCACAATGGTGGAAATTGATGCAGGCGTCGTCTCCTTCTGCCGCCAGTATCTGCCCAACCACAGCGCCGGTAGTTATGACGATCCGCGCTTTAATCTGGTCATTGATGATGGCGTCAACTTCGTTAATCAGACCACGCAAACCTTTGATGTGATTATCTCCGACTGCACTGATCCTATCGGCCCTGGCGCATCGCTGTTTACCTCTTCTTTCTACGAAGGCTGTAAGCGTTGCCTGAAACCAGGGGGGATCTTTGTGGCGCAAAACGGTGTTTGCTTCCTGCAGCAGGATGAAGCCCTCGACAGCCACCGCAAGCTGAGCACTTACTTTAGTGACGTCAGCTTCTATCAGGCCGCTATTCCGACCTACTACGGCGGGATCATGACTTTCGCCTGGGCGACCGATAACGAAGTGTTGCGTCATCTCTCCACCGGAATTATTCAGGCCCGTTTCCACCAGGCCGGTCTTCAGTGCCGATACTACAATCCGGCTATCCATACTGCCGCATTTGCCTTGCCGCAGTACCTGCAAGATGCGCTGTCCTCTAAGGGGGTGAGCTAATTGAAAAAGCTTAAGCTGCATGGCTTTAACAACCTGACCAAAAGCCTGAGTTTTTGTATTTACGATATCTGCTATGCCAAAACCGCAGAAGAGCGCGATGGGTATATCGCCTATATCGATGAACTCTACAATGCCAATCGTCTGACCGAGATCCTGTCAGAAACCTGCTCTATTATCGGCGCAAATATCCTGAATATTGCCCGTCAGGATTATGAGCCACAGGGTGCCAGCGTGACGATTCTGGTCAGCGAAGAGCCGGTCGACCCTAAGCTTATCGACAACACCGAACATCCAGGCCCACTGCCAGAGGCCGTCGTGGCCCACCTGGATAAAAGTCACATCTGCGTGCATACCTACCCTGAAAGCCATCCTGAAGGCGGTCTGTGTACCTTCCGCGCGGATATTGAAGTCTCTACCTGTGGCGTGATTTCGCCTCTTAAGGCGCTGAACTACTTAATCCACCAGCTGGAATCCGACATCGTGACCATTGATTATCGTGTGCGTGGTTTCACCCGTGATATCAACGGCATGAAACACTTCATCGACCACGAGATCAACTCCATCCAGAACTTTATGTCCGATGATATGAAGGCGCTGTACGACATGGTGGACGTGAACGTGTATCAGGAAAACATCTTCCATACCAAGATGTTACTTAAGGAATTCGACCTTAAGCACTACATGTTCCATACCAGACCGGAAGATTTGAGCGAAGAAGAGCGCAAGGTCATCACTGACCGGCTCTGGAAAGAGATGCGCGAAATCTACTACGGCCGCAATATTCCGGCCGTGTAAAACGGACCCGGAGCAGGGATGCTCCGGGGTGTTATTTCTGTTTCATGAACTCACGGTACGCAGCCACCACTTTGAGGAAGTCTTCAACGCCGCACAGCGACAGGCTCTCTTCGTCGTAGTAGCTCATCCCCTCTTCCATCTCATCGCCCGAGAATTCAAGCTGGTTGGCACGCACCATCACCTCTTCGCCGTCCATCCACAGCGTATATTCGTGTCCGGCACGCTGCCAGGATCGCTCACTGCCTTTTACCGTCTGCGCAGCCTGTTCCACTTCATCAAGTAACGCGAGGTTCTCTTTCACCTCTTCGTTAAACCAGTGTCCAACGGCTTCGTGGCCCATCGACATACGCACTTTCACCACTCCGGTGATGTCGCGCAGAAATTCGTAATCCATAGTATTTTCCTCTGCAAAGCCATTACGTTAATTATCGCAGCAGAGAGGAAGAAAAAAAGCGTGGGAGGTGGGAGGAATGAAAATAAAAAGTGAGAGCAAGACCCTGCGGCCTGATGCCCTCACTCCTGCCCTCTCCACCGGAGAGGGTGAAAACACGAAAAACCGTCTCTACAGAGACGGTTTTGCTGTTTATACCGCGGTCTGGAAGATAACCCCGTCAGCCTTCTCGGTGTACTGAGAGAGCTGGTCGAAGTTCAGATAGCGGTAGGTATCCACCGCCGTCTTATCAACCTGAGCGATATAAGTCTGGTACTCTTCCGGCGTTGGCAGTTTGCCAATCAGCGCGGCAACCGCCGCCAGCTCCGCAGAGGCCAGATAAACGTTAGCACCGGTACCTAAACGGTTCGGGAAGTTACGGGTAGAGGTGGAGACCACCGTCGCACCGTCGGCTACACGCGCCTGGTTACCCATACACAGGGAACAGCCAGGGATTTCAATACGCGCACCGCTCTTACCAAACACGCTGTAGTAACCCTCTTCAGTCAGCTGAGCAGCATCCATACGGGTTGGCGGAGCCACCCACAGACGGGTTGGCAGCTGGCCTTTGTGGGTATCCAGCAGCTTACCAGCCGCGCGGAAGTGACCGATGTTGGTCATGCACGAACCGATAAACACTTCGTCAATCTTGTCGCCCTGAACATCAGAGAGCAGACGCGCATCGTCAGGATCGTTTGGCGCACACAGGATTGGCTCTTTGATATCCGCCAGATCGATGTCGATCACCGCCGCATATTCTGCGTCAGCATCGGCTTCCAGCAACTGCGGATCTGCCAGCCATTTTTCCATGCCCTGGATACGACGCTCCAGCGTACGACGGTCGCCGTAGCCTTCTGCAATCATCCACTTCAGCAGCACGATGTTAGAGGTCAGGTACTCTTCGATTGGTGCCTGGTTCAGCTTGATGGTACAGCCCGCAGCTGAACGCTCAGCAGAAGCATCAGTCAGTTCGAACGCCTGTTCTACTTTCAGGTCCGGCAGACCTTCAATTTCCAGGATACGACCAGAGAAGATGTTCTTCTTACCTTTCTTCTCAACGGTCAGCAGGCCCTGTTTGATGGCATACAGCGGAATTGCGTGAACCAGGTCGCGCAGGGTGATACCCGGCTGCATTTTGCCTTTGAAGCGCACCAGAACCGATTCCGGCATATCCAGCGGCATCACGCCGGTCGCAGCAGCAAACGCCACCAGACCAGAGCCCGCCGGGAAGGAGATACCAATCGGGAAACGGGTATGGGAGTCACCACCGGTACCTACGGTATCAGGCAGCAGCATACGGTTCAGCCAGGAGTGGATAACACCATCACCCGGACGCAGGGACACACCGCCACGGTTCATGATGAAGTCTGGCAGCGTATGGTGTGTAGTCACGTCAACCGGCTTCGGATATGCCGCCGTGTGACAGAATGACTGCATCACCAGGTCAGACGAGAAGCCCAGGCACGCCAGGTCTTTCAGTTCGTCACGGGTCATTGGGCCAGTGGTATCCTGAGAGCCTACGGAAGTCATCTTCGGCTCGCAGTATGCGCCCGGACGGATACCGGTTACGCCGCACGCACGGCCCACCATTTTCTGCGCCAGAGAGTAACCACGGTTGCTTTCTGCCACATCTTTTGCATGACGGAATACCGTGCTGTGCGGCAGACCCAGCGCTTCACGCGCTTTGGTAGTCAGGCCACGACCGATGATCAGCGGGATACGGCCACCGGCACGGACTTCGTCAACCAGCACATCGGTTTTCAGCTCAAAACTTGCCAGCAGTTCGTTGGTTTCATGGTTACGCACTTCACCTTTGAACGGGTATACGTCAATCACGTCGCCCATGTTCAGGTCAGAGACGTCGACTTCAATCGGCAGTGCGCCCGCATCTTCCATCGTGTTAAAGAAGATGGGTGCGATTTTGCCGCCGAGGCACAGACCGCCGCCGCGCTTATTTGGCACGTGCGGGATATCATCGCCCATGAACCACAGCACGGAGTTAGTTGCGGATTTACGGGAAGAACCAGTACCGACAACGTCACCCACGTAAGCCAGCGGGAAACCTTTTTTCTGCAACGCTTCAATCTGCTTGATTGGGCCGACCACGCCAGGCTGATCCGGCTCGATACCTTCACGGGCGTTCTTCAGCATCGCCAGCGCGTGCAGAGGGATATCCGGGCGAGACCATGCATCCGGTGCCGGAGAAAGGTCATCAGTGTTGGTTTCACCCGTCACTTTGAAGACGGTAACGGTGATTTTTTCAGCCAGCGCAGGACGGTTCAGGAACCATTCTGCATCAGCCCAGGACTGCATCACCTGCTTCGCGTAGACGTTGCCCGCTTTCGCTTTTTCTTCCACATCGTAGAAGTTATCAAACATCAGCAGCGTTGAAGAGAGCGCTTTTGCGGCAATCGGTGCCAGCGTGTCGTTATCCAGCGCGTCAATCAGCGGATGAATGTTGTAACCGCCCTGCATGGTGCCGAGCAATTCAATCGCTTTTTCAGGAGTTACCAGTGGGGAGGTGGCTGCGCCTTTGGCAATGGCAGCAAGGAAACCGGCTTTTACGTAGGCCGCTTCATCTACACCAGGCGGTACACGGTTGATCAACAGATCTAACAGGAATTCTTCTTCGCCCTTAGGCGGGTTCTTCAGCAGCTCGACGAGCGCGGCCATTTGGGTTGCATCTAAAGGTTTGGGTACAATCCCCTCGGCGGCACGTTCTGCTACGTGCTTACGGTATTCTTCTAGCACGACGGTTCTCCTCGCTCTCATTGTCATATGCGGCGGACGTTCTCTTCACGCTCCTGTGAGACAGCAGTTTGTAGGGTAAATGCCCGATACCGCGTCGGGCAGCATAGCAGGATTTCTGCACAGTGTTAATCCGTTTACAAAAAAGCAACATTAAAAAATTTGCTGAATCGTTAAGAGTGGTATAGCGGGAAGGCGAGGCGAATTTTGGGCACAAAAAAACCGCCTGACAGCGGTTAATTTGTTGCCTTGCGGTGGTAGCACACCGGGCTGGCAGATTTGCGGCAAAACCCCAACGCAGCGAATTTTGCTCTCCTGCGTATAGACTTGCAAGGTGATTTTTTCATTCTGCGCAGCGCTTTCCCGTTTTGAATGAAAGATTATGTAAATGCATTTTTCCCCTTCTTCATACCCTTTGAATCCACTACTCTTCTCATCGGCCTGCTTCGCTGGTGTAGCAGCCAGTCACCGGGCCCGGGAGCAGTTCCGTAATCTACGTGGCAAAACCCCAATTTGCCAGGTTCTGCCTTTCCCGGTGAAGAACGAACCCGCGTAGCCTGTACAGGAACGCACGCAATAGAGATGCGAATCACTGCGCTGATCGTTGTGACGGGTTTACTGCTTACCGCACTGCACGGTGGCTGGAACATATCCGACATCACGGTGCTGTTTGTCGTCAACCTCGGCAACTAGCTGCTGGCCGCTCGCAAGAGCGGCCTTCTGAATATCCCGGCGGCTTTTCAACTATCAGATATAATTGTGTAATAAATGCTCACACTCTTTATCCGGATACACCGCGTGGTTTCCCAATAAAAGTCAAAACTGCAAAACACGGGTGAACAATACTCGCAGCAACAGGAACGCCTTACGGCGCAGCACTTGTCTCGTTGGAGTCATTCTATGAAGTTGCCCTTTAAGCCACATCTGCTTGTCCTTCTGTGCAGTGCCGGGCTGTTTGCCGCCTCTGGCGTCATATTTGTCAAAAGCCGTGCAACGGAGCCCACCGCTCCTGCCCCGGTTGCACAACAACCTTCGGCACCGGCTCCCGTTGCCACACCGGCACCAGCCGCACAAGCCGCCCCGGTTGCGCCGCCAACGTACAGTGCAGCGCAAATCGATCAGTGGGTAGCCCCCATCGCGCTCTACCCGGATGCGCTACTGTCGCAAATTTTGATGGCATCGACCTATCCGTCAAACGTTATCCAGGCCGCGCAGTGGTCAAAGGATAATCCTAAGATGCAGGGTGATGCCGCCATTCAGGCCGTTGCCAGTCAGCCGTGGGATCCCAGCGTGAAGTCGCTGGTTGCGTTCCCTCAACTGATGTCGCTCTTGGGTGAAAATCCGCCGTGGGTACAAAATCTGGGTGATGCTTTCCTCGCGCAGCCACAAGACGTGATGGATTCGGTTCAACGTCTGCGCCTGCTGGCTCAGCAAACCGGTGCGTTACAATCGACGCCGCAACAAACTGTCACCACCGTGACAAAACCCGCTCCTGCTAAAGCCGCAACCAGCGAGTCGACAACAACAAGTACAAGTACAACCACCACGACAAACCCAACGGTCATTAAGATCGAATCTGCCGACCCGCAGGTGGTATACGTCCCCACCTATAACCCCAATACGGTTTACGGTACCTGGCCAAACACCGCCTATCCACCAACCTATCTCCCCCCAACGCCCGGTGAGCAATTTGGCAATAGCTTCGTGAACGGCTTAGGTTTCAGTCTGGGTGTCGCGACAACCTACGCTATCTTCAGCAACATCGACTGGGATGACGACGACCATCATGATGATGACTGGGATCATCACGGCGGCTATAACCGCAACGGTGATAACAACATCAATATCAACGTTGATAATTTCAATAAAATCAGTGGGCAACGCCTGACGGACGCCAACCGGACCTGGCAGCATAACCCGGCCTATCGCGAGGGCGTGCCATATCCAAACAATCAGCTCAATACCCGCTTCCACTCCACGAATACGGCAACGGGACTCAGTTCGACGCAGAAGACACCGGTCAACCGTGACAGCCAGCGTCAGGCTGCGATGAACCAAATGGAAAAATCGACGGGCAAAACATTCCCTCAGACAGCGCGCCCGGGAACCAAAGACGCACAGCGCCAGGCTTCCAGCCAACAACTACAGCAGATTTCCCAACGTAATAACTACCGTGGTTACGACACCAAACCTCAGACCGCGAAACGAACCAACACCCAGCAACGTGAGAATCGCCAGACCACAGCCCAGAGACAGGAGAAACGGGTTTCGCAAACAGCGCAACAGCGTAACCCTCAACAGCGGAATATTCAGCAGCGAACCAGCCAGCCGCGTGCTAACGCGCTAAGCGGCAACGACAGCCGCTCCGCCAACTGGCAAGCGCAACAGCAGCGAGGTGCGCAAAGTCGACAGATGTCTGCCCGTAATCAACAGCCACGGCAGATGTCCTCTGGTCGGGCTGAACACCGCGAATTCCGTCATCGTTAAGAGAACCGACATGAAAAGTAAATTACTCAGTGGAATGGTGTTGTTCATGGTTTCGGCCACCGCGATGGCACAGCAATCCTTCAGTACGCCAGACAAGGCAACCGATGCGCTGGCAAACGCCATCAGTGGGCAAAATGAAAATGCAATGAACAACCTGCTCGGGGAAAACTGGCGCGATTTCCTGCCGCCTGAAGGGGTCGATCCTGATGCCGTTGATCGCTTCCTTCGCGACTGGAAAGTTCGTCATAACACCGTCATCGACGGCGATACGGCACATCTTGTTGTCGGTGACGGCGACTGGCAACTGCCGATCCCGGTTATCAAGACCTCTTCCGGCTGGCAATTTGATATGAAGGAAGCTGCCGAGGAGATCCTGACCCGTGAGATCGGGCGCAACGAGCTCGCGGCTATCGAAGCGTTACACGCCTATGTGGATGCTCAGCAAAGCTATTTTGCGATGAACCAGACGTACGCCCGGAAAATTGTAAGTTCTGAAGGGAAAAAAGATGGCCTGTACTGGCCTGCATCACCGGGTGAGATGCCCAGCCCGCTTGGCCCGGCATTCAGCCCGAAAGAGCCGGGGGCCGGTTATCACGGATACCGTTTCCGCATCCTGCCGGATAAAAACGGCTTTGCCATGGTGGCCTGGCCAGTCAGCTACGGCCAGACGGGCGTGATGAGCTTTGTGATAAATCAGGACGACAAGGTATACCAGGCCAATCTTGGCAGCGAGTCACAGCAGAAAGCACAAGCGTTAACATCGTATAGCCCTGATAAAGCGTGGCAACCCGTCACGCCATAAAGCGGAATGGGTTCCTGAAGGCAAAAAAAACGCCTCCGAAGAGGCGTTTAGCAAGCGTTAAGAAACTTATTTCTTCTTCGCTTTGGCGTTTGGCAGGTCGGTGATGCTACCTTCGAACACTTCTGCCGCCAGGCCCACAGACTCGTGCAGAGTTGGGTGAGCGTGGATGGTCAGCGCGATGTCTTCAGCGTCACAACCCATTTCGATAGCCAGACCGATTTCACCCAGCAGCTCGCCGCCGTTGGTACCGACAATCGCACCACCGATCACACGGTGAGTCTCTTTGTCGAAGATCAGTTTGGTCATACCGTCTGCGCAGTCGGAAGCGATAGCACGGCCAGAAGCAGCCCACGGGAAGGTGGCGGTTTCGTAGCTGATGCCTTTCTCTTTCGCTTCTTTCTCAGTCAGACCAACCCATGCAACCTCTGGCTCGGTGTACGCGATAGATGGGATCACTTTCGGATCGAAGTAGTGCTTCATGCCCGCGATAACTTCAGCGGCAACGTGACCTTCGTGAACACCTTTGTGTGCCAGCATTGGCTGACCGACGATATCGCCGATAGCAAAGATGTGCGGTACATTAGTGCGCAGCTGTTTGTCAACGCGGATGAAGCCACGGTCGTCCACTTCCACGCCAGCTTTGCCTGCGTCGAGGTTTTTACCGTTCGGCACACGACCGATAGCCACCAGCACGGCGTCGTAACGCTGTGGTTCTGCAGGGGCTTTTTTGCCTTCCATAGAAACGTAAATACCGTCTTCTTTCGCTTCAACGGCAGTCACTTTGGTTTCCAGCATCAGGTTGAATTTCTTGCTGATGCGTTTAGTGAAGACTTTAACGATATCTTTGTCAGCAGCCGGGATAACCTGGTCGAACATTTCAACCACGTCGATCTCTGAACCCAGCGCATGGTACACGGTACCCATTTCCAGACCGATGATACCGCCACCCATAACCAGCATACGCTTAGGTACGGATTTCAGCTCCAGCGCATCGGTGGAGTCCCACACGCGTGGATCTTCATGAGGAATGAACGGCAGCTGAATCGGACGAGAACCTGCCGCGATGATCGCGTTGTCGAAGTTGATCACAGTTTTACCGTTCTCACCTTCCACTTCCAGGGTGTTCGCGCCGGTGAATTTACCCAGACCGTTTACCACTTTCACTTTACGGCCTTTGGCCATACCCGCCAGACCGCCGGTCAGCTGAGTGATAACTTTCTCTTTCCAGGTACGAATTTTGTCGATATCGGTTTTCGGCTCGCCGAAGACGATACCGTGTTCAGCCAGTGCTTTGGCTTCTTCGATAACTTTCGCTACGTGCAGCAGCGCTTTAGAAGGGATACAGCCTACGTTCAGGCAAACACCACCGAGGGTGCTGTAGCGTTCTACGATTACGGTTTCCAGACCTAAATCAGCGCAACGGAAGGCTGCAGAGTAACCTGCCGGGCCTGCCCCAAGTACCACGACCTGAGTTTTGATTTCAGTACTCATCATGACCTCTTATTGATTTCCGGCGGTCCAGGTACTTGTCGCCCTTCATCCACCGGGACGTTCTATCCGCCCGCAGTTTACAAAATTGTTAACAATTTTGAAACAACAAACGGCTCACGAATTATCGCTTTCGCCAATAACCTCACAAACACCATGAGATTAACAGAAAAAAGCCGGCCGATTGGCCGGCTTTTCGATTACATCACCAGGCGGCGAATGTCGCTCAGGGTGTTGTTGATGATGGTGATGAAACGCGCACCATCAGCACCGTCGATCACGCGGTGGTCGAAGGACAGAGAGATTGGCATCATCAGACGCGGCATGAACTCTTTGCCATTCCATACCGGCTCCATCGCAGACTTGGACACACCGAGGATTGCCACTTCCGGCGCGTTCACAATCGGTGCGAAGTGGGTCGTACCCAGGCCACCGATGCTGGAGATGGTGAAGCAACCGCCCTGCATTTCGCCAGCAGTCAGCTTGCCATCACGCGCTTTTTTGGAGATCACGGTCAGTTCACGGGACAGCTCAGTGATGCTCTTCTTGTTCACGTCTTTGAAGACCGGAACAACCAGACCATTTGGCGTATCAACCGCAACACCGATGTTGATGTATTTCTTCAGCGTCAGCTTCTGGCCATCTTCGGACAGGGAGCTGTTGAAGCGTGGCATCTGCTCAAGAGCAGCAGCAACGGCTTTCATGATGAAGACCACTGGGGTGAATTTCACGTCCAGTTTACGCTTCTCAGCTTCGGCGTTCTGCTGTTTACGGAACGCTTCCAGATCGGTGATATCGGTTTTGTCGAAGTGCGTAACGTGCGGGATCATCACCCAGTTACGGCTCAGGTTAGCACCAGAGATTTTCTGGATACGGCCCAGTTCCACTTCTTCGATTTCGCCGAACTTGCTGAAGTCCACTTTCGGCCACGGCAGCATGCCCGGGATACCGCCACCAGTGGCAGCAGCAGGAGCCGCTTCAGCGCGTTTCACCGCGTCTTTCACGTAAGCCTGAACGTCTTCGCGCAGGATACGACCTTTACGGCCCGTCCCTTTCACTTTCGCCAGGTTAACGCCAAATTCGCGCGCCAGGCGGCGGATCAGCGGAGTGGCGTGGATGTAAGCGTCGTTTTCAGCGAATTCAGATTTGCCTTCCGCTTTTGCAGCAGGTGCCGCAGCGGGTTTAGCAGCCTGAGCCGGTGCAGCAGCAGGTGCCGGAGCGGCAGCGGCAACCGGAGCTGCCGCAGGCGCAGCGCCTTCCACTTCGAAGACCATAATCAGCGAGCCGGTAGACACTTTGTCGCCAGTGCTGATTTTGATCTCTTTAACAGTACCCGCGAATGGCGCTGGCACTTCCATAGAAGCCTTGTCGCCTTCAACGGTGATCAGTGACTGTTCAGCGGCAACTTTGTCGCCCACTTTCACCATCACTTCGGTCACTTCAACTTCGTCACCGCCGATGTCTGGTACGTTAACGTCTTTCGCGCCACCAGCAACAGCTGGTGCAGCGGCTGCCGGAGCAGCGGCCTGTGCAGGCGCAGCAGCAGGTGCAGCACCCGCCACTTCGAAGACCATAATCAGCGAGCCAGTAGACACTTTGTCACCGGTGTTGATCTTAATCTCTTTAACAGTACCTGCGAACGGAGCCGGCACTTCCATAGAGGCTTTGTCGCCTTCTACGGTGATCAGGGACTGCTCAGCCGCAACGGTATCGCCCACTTTCACCAGGATTTCAGTGACTTCAACTTCGTCACCACCGATGTCAGGCACGTTAACGTCTTTCGCTGCCGCGGCAGCTGCTGGTGCAGCAGCGGCCGGAGCGGCTTTCTTCTCTTCCTGCGCAGGTGCAGCAGCTGCTGCACCGTCGGCGGAATCGAAAATCATGATCAGTTTGCCCGTCTCGGTTTTATCGCCAACAGAGACTTTGATCTCTTTAACGATGCCAGCCTGAGGAGACGGGACTTCCATAGAGGCTTTGTCGCCTTCTACGGTGATCAGCGACTGTTCAGCTTCAACTTTGTCGCCCACTTTGACCAGGATCTCGGTGATTTCAACTTCATCAGCCCCGATGTCCGGTACATTGATTTCGATAGCCATTATTCTTTTACCTCTTACGCCAGACGCGGGTTAACTTTTTCTGCATCGATGTTGAATTTAGTAATTGCTTCAGCAACCACTTTCTTATCGATTTCGCCACGTTTAGCCAGTTCGCCCAGTGCTGCTACAACCACGTAAGAAGCATCAACTTCGAAGTGGTGACGCAGGTTTTCGCGGCTGTCAGAACGACCGAAGCCGTCAGTACCCAGTACGCGATAATCATCAGCCGGTACGTAAGTACGAACCTGCTCAGCGAACAGTTTCATATAGTCAGTAGAAGCAACCGCTGGAGCGTCGTTCATCACCTGAGCGATGTACGGAACGCGCGGAGTTTCCATTGGGTGCAGCATGTTCCAGCGCTCACAATCCTGGCCATCACGTGCCAGTTCAGTGAAGGAGGTTACGCTGTACACGTCAGAACCTACACCGTAGTCGTTCGCCAGGATCTGTGCAGCTTCACGTACGTGACGCAGGATAGAGCCGGAGCCCAGCAGCTGAACTTTACCTTTGCTACCTGCAACGGTTTCGAGTTTGTAGATACCTTTACGGATACCTTCCTCAGCACCTGCTGGCATCGCCGGCATATGGTAGTTTTCGTTCAGCGTGGTGATGTAGTAGTAAATGTTCTCTTGTGCTTCACCGTACATACGGGTCAGACCGTCGTGCATGATGACAGCCACTTCGTACGCGTAAGACGGGTCGTAAGAGATACAGTTAGGGATAGTCAGAGACTGAATGTGGCTGTGACCATCTTCGTGCTGCAGACCTTCACCGTTCAGGGTCGTACGACCGGAAGTACCACCTACCAGGAAGCCGCGAGCCTGTTGGTCGCCAGCCTGCCAGCACAGGTCACCGATACGCTGGAAACCGAACATGGAGTAGTAGATGTAGAACGGGATCATCGGCAGGTTGTTGGTGCTGTAAGAGGTCGCAGCAGCCAGCCAGGATGCGCCTGCGCCCAGCTCGTTGATACCTTCCTGCAGGATCTGACCTTTCTCGTCTTCTTTGTAGTATGCAACCTGCTCACGGTCCTGCGGGGTGTACTGCTGGCCGTTCGGGCTGTAGATACCGATCTGACGGAACAGACCTTCCATACCGAAAGTACGCGCTTCGTCAGCAATGATTGGAACCAGACGATCTTTGATCGACTTGTTCTTCAGCATCACGTTCAGGGCACGAACGAAAGCGATAGTGGTAGAGATCTCTTTGTTCTGCTCTTCCAGCAGCTGAGAGAAGTCTTCCAGCGCTGGCAGTTCCAGCTTCTCGGTGAAGTTAGGCTGACGAGCAGGCAGGTAGCCTTTCAGCGCCTGACGACGTTCGTGCAGGTACTTGTGCTCTTCAGAACCTTCAGGGAAGGTGATGTAAGACAGGTTTTCTACCTGCTCATCGGTCACTGGCACGTTGAAACGGTCGCGGATATAACGCACGCCGTCCATGTTCATTTTCTTAACCTGGTGAGCGATGTTTTTACCTTCTGCGGTATCACCCATGCCGTAACCTTTGATGGTGTGGGCCAGGATTACAGTCGCTTTACCTTTGGTTTCCTGCGCTTTTTTCAGTGCAGCGTAGACTTTCTTCGGATCGTGACCACCACGGTTCAGGGCCCAGATCTGCTCGTCAGTCCAGTCTGCAACCAGTGCTGCGGTTTCAGGATATTTACCGAAGAAGTGCTCACGAACGTAGGCACCGTCTTTGGATTTGAAGGTCTGGTAGTCACCGTCAACGGTTTCGTTCATCAGCTGGATCAGCTTACCGCTGGTGTCTTTACGCAGCAGCTCATCCCAACGACCGCCCCACATCACTTTGATGACGTTCCAGCCAGCACCTGCGAAGATGCCTTCCAGTTCGTTGATGATCTTGCCGTTGCCGGTTACCGGACCATCCAGACGCTGCAGGTTACAGTTGATGATGAAGCACAGGTTGTCCAGCTTCTCACGGGTGGCGATGGTGATCGCACCTTTAGATTCTGGCTCATCCATTTCGCCGTCGCCCAGGAAGGCATAAACGGTTTGCTCAGAGGTATCTTTCAGACCACGGTGTTCCAGATATTTCAGGAATTTAGCCTGGTAGATCGCACCAATTGGGCCCAGACCCATAGAAACGGTCGGGAACTGCCAGAATTCTGGCATCAGTTTAGGGTGCGGGTAAGAAGACAGACCTTTACCGTGAACTTCCTGACGGAAGTTGTTCATCTGCTCTTCAGTCAGACGACCTTCCAGGAATGCACGTGCGTAGATGCCCGGAGAAATGTGGCCCTGGAAGTACACCAGATCGCCGCCATCTTTCTCGTTAGCCGCACGGAAGAAGTGGTTGAAGCACACGTCGTAAACGGTCGCAGAAGACTGGAAGGATGCCATGTGGCCGCCCAGTTCCAGGTCTTTCTTGGATGCGCGCAGAACGGTCATGATGGCGTTCCAGCGGATTGCAGAACGAATGCGACGTTCCAGATCCAGATTGCCCGGATATACCGGTTCGTCTTCAACGGCAATCGTGTTTACGTAGTTGTTAGCCCCTGCACCTGCAGCAACCTTCACGCCGCCTTTACGGGCTTCTGAAAGCAGCTGATCAATCAGATACTGAGCACGCTCAACACCTTCTTCACGGATGACCGATTCGATCGCCTGTAGCCAGTCGCGAGTTTCGATCGGATCCACGTCATTTTGGAGACGTTCTGACATGGGGGTATTCCTTATCTATCTAATACGTTGATTTGTCTGGAACCTGTCCCATTGCATTTTCGCCAGAAAACACAATAAGACAGGTTCTGCGTTTAGTTGCCGCGCTCTAAAAAAACCTGGCGCTTAATCCTTTCGTTGCTGTATGCGGCGAAGTGAACGTTCGCGACGCGATTGTTCACGGCTACGGTCCAGCAAGATTTCCTCAATGAAAGCCAGATGTCGGTGCGACGCTTCGCGCGCCTGCTCCGGTTCCCCGGCCATTATCGCCTCGAATACTCGGGTGCGATGGTTGCTTACCAGTGGGAGCATGTCCCGACGGGCATACAACAATTCAAAATTCTGACGAACGTTCTGGGCCAGCATCGGCTCCATGCAGCGTAGCAGATGGAGGAGCACCACATTGTGTGCCGCTTCGGTGACGGCAATCTGGTACTGGACGACGGCATCGGACTCGGCGTCTAAATCGCCGGACTGCTGTGCCCGTTCAATGGCCTGATGCAGCTCGCGGATACGCACGCGGTCTTCATCAGTGCTGCGAAGGGCGGCGTAATAAGCCGCAATACCTTCAAGCGCGTGACGGGTCTCTAGCAGGTCAAACTGGGATTCAGGGTGGTCAGAGAGAAGTTCTACCAGCGGATCGCTGAAGCTCTGCCACAGGCTATTTTGCACAAAGGTTCCGCCGCCCTGGCGACGAAGCAGCAAGCCCTTCGCTTCGAGACGTTGGATCGCCTCACGCAGAGAAGGGCGGGAAACGTCGAACTGTTTGGCCAGTTCGCGTTCAGGCGGAAGTTTCTCACCTGGGCGCAGTGTCCCTTCGAGAATTAAAAACTCCAGCTGCTGCTCAATCACATCAGATAGTTTTGGTTGGCGAATTTTGCTGTAGGCCATATTCCCTGTCTTACGCCTTTTTGCCCGGAGTCAATTGGTCTTACCAATTTCAAGTTCGTATCGCTAAAGTAACAAAGTATTCACCTTCTGTCCATATTGGTTTTGATTGAAATCAGTAAACCCTGCACATTTTAACAACCCTACAGAAATAACATTTCAAAAATGTAACTTCACACAAATGAATTGATTACCCACAAAGAGGCAGTTTTAACCATAATGAAACGAGGGATTTTGCAATCTGAAGCGATTCAACAACGCAAATAATGAAAATTCGCCCACTTACGGGGCATTTCTATTCTATAGGTTGGGGTAGGTACGGATAACGGGACAATTTACAAATGCTTTCTTTTTATTCAACTCGTCATCACCCCTTCATAAAGCAGGTGCATTCGCTCGCACTTATCACTATTCTGGCGTCAACGGAAGTCATCTCCGATTATTTCGGTAATATTAACCGTAAAGAAATAAATACACACGCACAGCGTGAACATAACAACCACACACGAGGTTTCATAATGGAAGGTCAACAGCACGGCGATCAGCTAAAGCGCGGCCTTAAAAACCGCCACATACAGCTCATCGCATTGGGCGGTGCTATCGGTACCGGCCTGTTTCTGGGAAGCGCATCCGTTATTCAGTCAGCCGGTCCGGGCATTATTTTGGGTTACGCTATCGCGGGTTTCATTGCCTTTCTGATCATGCGTCAACTGGGCGAAATGGTGGTGGAAGAGCCTGTAGCCGGTTCGTTCAGCCACTTTGCCTATAAATACTGGGGCAGTTTTGCCGGTTTTGCATCAGGCTGGAACTACTGGGTTCTGTACGTTCTGGTGGCGATGGCCGAGCTGACCGCCGTCGGGAAATACATCCAGTTCTGGTACCCGGAAATCCCAACCTGGGTTTCTGCTGCGGTGTTCTTCATTATCATCAACGCCATTAACCTGACCAACGTAAAAGTGTTCGGTGAAATGGAGTTCTGGTTTGCCATCATCAAGGTGATTGCCGTTGTGGCGATGATCATCTTCGGCGGCTGGCTGCTGTTCAGCGGCAACGGCGGCCCGCAGGCCACGGTGCGCAATCTCTGGGAGCAAGGCGGGTTCCTGCCTCACGGTATGACTGGCCTGGTGATGATGATGGCGATCATCATGTTCTCCTTTGGCGGTCTGGAACTGGTGGGGATCACCGCCGCAGAAGCGGATAACCCGGAGCAGAGCATCCCGAAAGCCACCAACCAGGTTATCTACCGTATTCTGATCTTCTATGTGGGCTCACTGGCGGTTCTGCTCTCCCTGCTGCCGTGGACGCGCGTCACCGCTGACACCAGCCCGTTTGTCCTGATCTTCCACGAACTGGGCGATACCTTCGTGGCCAACGCGCTCAATATCGTCGTCCTGACAGCGGCACTTTCCGTTTACAACAGCTGCGTATACTGCAACAGCCGTATGTTGTTTGGTCTGGCTCAGCAAGGTAACGCACCGAAGGCGCTGCTCAACATCGATAAACGTGGCGTGCCGGTGAACACCATTATCGTGTCGGCCATTGTTACCGCGCTATGCGTGCTGATTAACTACCTGGCACCGGAATCCGCCTTTGGCCTGCTAATGGCACTGGTCGTTTCTGCTCTGGTGATTAACTGGGCGATGATCAGCCTGGCGCACATCAAGTTCCGCCGCGCCAAGCAACAGCAAGGCGTGACCACCCGCTTCCCTGCCCTGTTTTATCCACTGGGTAACTGGGTTTGCCTGCTGTTCATGGCAGCGGTTCTGGTCATCATGTTGATTACCCCGGGTATGGCGATTTCCGTTTACCTGATCCCGGTCTGGATTGCGGTGCTCGGCGTGGGTTATCTGGTTAAACAGAAAAACCAAAACGCGGTGAAAGCCCACTAATCTCCCTCCCTGTGCCCGCGAATGTGGGTACAGGGTGTTGTTACCTCCCTCACAAATTCACGCCAACAGCTCATTTATCCATATCACCGCCTCTATACTGCAACGCATATATTCGCGTGCCAGCGTTAATTCTCTCCATACCGTAACCCGGAGAGTTGCCAATGGATAACAACAGACTGTCAGTAAAAGAAAAGATCGGCTATGGGATGGGCGATGCAGGATGCAACATCATCTTCGGTGCCATCATGTTGTTTGTTAACTATTTTTATACAGATATTTTTGGCCTGGCACCTGCACTTGTGGGTGTACTTCTGCTTTCAGTACGCGTGATTGACGCCGTCACTGACCCCATCATGGGGGCAATTGCCGACCGGACCCGCAGTAAATATGGCCGCTTTCGACCCTGGCTGCTGTGGATTGCCCTCCCCTATGCCCTGTTCAGCATTCTGATGTTCACCACGCCAGAGTGGAGTTATAACAGCAAAGTTATCTATGCCTTTGTCACCTACTTCCTGCTCTCGCTGACCTATACGGCCATCAACATTCCGTACTGCTCGCTGGGTGGCGTAATCACCAACGATCCGAAAGAGCGTGTGGCGTGCCAGTCTTACCGGTTTGTCATGGTGGGCATTGCCACACTGTTGCTTTCACTCACGCTGCTACCAATGGCAGACTGGTTTGGAGGAGAGAACAAAGCCAAAGGCTACCAGATGGCGATGACCGTGCTGGCGCTGATTGGCACCTGTATGTTCCTGTTCTGCTTCGCCACCGTGCGCGAGCGCGTGCGTCCGACGGTACAGACTCACGATGAGCTGAAAAACGATCTCAAAGACGTGTGGAAGAACGATCAGTGGGTGCGCATTCTGCTGTTGACGTTGTGCAACGTCTGCCCGGGCTTTATTCGCATGGCGGCAACCATGTATTACGTCACCTGGGTGATGGGTCAGAGTACGCATTTCGCCACGCTGTTTATCAGCCTCGGTGTGGTGGGGATGATGCTCGGCAGTATGCTGGCAAAAGTGCTGACCGATCGCTGGTGTAAGCTGAAAGTGTTCTTCTGGACCAACATTGTGCTGGCGATTTTCTCCTGCGCGTTCTACTTCTTCGACCCGAAAGCCACAGTCACCATTGTGGTGCTCTACTTCCTGTTGAACATCCTGCACCAAATCCCGTCGCCACTGCACTGGTCGCTGATGGCGGATGTCGATGACTATGGTGAGTGGAAAACCGGGAAACGAATTACCGGGATCAGCTTCTCCGGCAACATCTTCTTCCTCAAGCTGGGGCTGGCAATTGCCGGTGCAATGGTTGGCTTCCTGCTCTCCTGGTACGGTTACGACGCCGGTGCGAAAGCGCAAAGTGCGGATGCCATCAACGGGATCGTGCTGCTGTTTACCGTTATTCCGGGTGTGGGCTACCTCATCACGGCGGGCGTGGTGCGCCTGCTGAAGGTCGATCGCGAGACCATGAAACAGATTCAGGATGACCTGGAAAAGCGTCGCACTAACTACCGCGAACTCAATGATTACCAGGCGGCGTTAAGAACAGAACCTAAAGGAGCACCACATGCATAGCTGGCCAAACCCGTTCATCGAACAACGCGCCGATCCGTATATTCTTTTTCACGAAGGGTATTACTACTTTATCGCCTCGGTTCCTGAATATGACCGCCTGGCGCTCCGCCGTGCCGGTTCACTGGACGGACTACGACGTGCCGACGAGGTGGTCGTATGGCGTAAACCTGACACCGGCCCAATGAGCCAGCTTATCTGGGCACCGGAACTGCATCATATCGACGGCAAGTGGTACATCTATTTTGCGGCCACACACACCCAGGCACTCGACACGCTCGGGATGTTCCAGCACCGCATGTTTGCTCTGGAATGCGCCGACAGCGACCCACTCACCGGCAAGTGGATGGAAAAAGGGCAAATCCAGACGCCGTTCGACACCTTTGCACTGGACGCCACCACCTTTATACACCAGGGCAAACGCTGGTACCTGTGGGCGCAAAAAACCCCGGATATCGCCGGTAACTCCAACCTCTATCTCTGTGAAATGGAGAACCCCTGGACGCTTAAAGGCGAACCGGTGATGCTCAGTAAACCGGAGTATGACTGGGAGTGCCGCGGTTTTTGGGTCAACGAAGGTCCGGCGGTGCTGATGCATGGTGACAAACTGTTTATCAGCTACTCCGCCAGCGCGACCGATGAGAACTACTGCATGGGGTTACTGTGGATAGACAGGAACGCCGACCCGCAAAACCCGACAAACTGGCATAAAACCTCACACCCGGTATTTGTCACCAGCGACGAAAACCGCCAGTATGGACCAGGCCATAACAGCTTCACTCAAACGCCGGAAGGGGAAGATGTGCTGGTGTATCACGCACGTAACTACACTGAAATTGAGGGCGACCCGCTTTACGATCCGAATCGCCATACCCGCCTGAAGCTCATCCACTGGGATGAAAACGGGATGCCTGATTTTGGCATCCCGCCTGCTGATACGCTTTAACCGCTACGGCGCGCTGGCTTAAACCAGCGTGCCGTAAATGGTCAGCAGCGCCACCACAACCACCACGACAAACGATGTTTTCTTCGCCATCGAGACGGCAGATTTTGGTGTTTCAATCTTGTCGGTATGCGGCTCGCGCGCCAGAGAGAACTGCGCCAGGCGCGTTAACACCTGGTATTGCGACGTATGGCGGTCGGTAAGGGACACGAACCACGCGGGCAGCGCTTTTTCACCGTGACCAATTAGCGCGTACACCACACCAACCAGGCGTACCGGAAGCCAGTCAAGCACATGCAGAATGGCATCAATACCGGCCTGCAGGCGCTCATGCGGCGTAAGATAACGGGCAAGCCAGGTCTGCCAGGCGCGCAGGAAGGCGTACCCCATCAGCAAAACCGGCCCCCACGGGCCGCCCACCACGAACCAGAACAGCGGTGCAAGGTAGAAGCGGAAGTTAATCCACAGCAGGGCATTTTGCAGCTCACGCAGAAACTCACGTTCATTGCAGTCCGGCGGGACGCCGTGGATCATGGTTAACTCACTCGCCATTGCGCTACGCGCATGGGCATCATCATGGGATGCGGCTTTCAGATACGCGTGGTAGTGCAAACGAACCTTGCCCGCCCCAATGCACAACACGCCGAGCAGGATCCACAACACCAGCAACGGCACGTTGAAAAAGAGGCCATGAAGTGACCGCAATAGCAGGAACGTAATGGCCATTACACCTGCGGTCATCAGCAACGTACGCAGCATGGAAAAATGCGTAATCCGGCGGAAAAGCACCTCCAGCCGGTGATCCAGTTGCCAGTGCTCACCGAGTTTGAACAGACGTTCAGCGATGATAACCAACAGCATGGTAAACAACGTCATGTTATCTCCTTACTCAGACGAAGCGCTCAGCAAGGCGCGAAACCGGGCCCAGTCAAACGCCGGGCCGGGGTCGGTTTTTCTTGCTGGGGCGATATCACTGTGCCCCGTTATGTTCTCAGCAATGGCGGGGTACAACCCAATCAATGCACGTGTCACGCACACCAGTTGCTGATACTGTGCATCGGTGTAGGGCGTCGTGTCAGTACCTTCCAGTTCAATTCCAATGGAGAAATCATTGCAGCGCTCGCGTCCCTGATAAACCGATACACCCGCATGCCAGGCGCGCTTATCAAAAGGAACATACTGAACAACTTCACCATCGCGACGGATCAGACAGTGAGCCGACACGCGCAGATGCGCAATTTCAGCAAAAAAAGGATGGGCATTGGGATCTATCGTTCCCGTGAATAGCGCATCGATCCACGGGCCACCAAACTCACCTGGCGGGAGACTAATATTATGAACCACCAGCAGTGTGGGCTTTTCATCCTCCGGGCGGCAATCGTGGTGCGGCGAGGGCACATGCCGCGCATCCACCAGCCATCCGTTTTCTAACAACATGCTGGAACTCCTTATGTATGGTGCTGTTACTCGGTTCAGAGTAGCATGTTTCAATATTATGATTCGTTACCAATTTGGAGTTTTATCATGCCGCCTCGCCGCTACAACCCCGACCACCGACGTGAAGCGCTTCTGGAACGTATTAATATGGATATTCCGGCAAGCGTTGCCCATGCTCTGAAAGAAGATCTGGGCGGTGACGTTAACGCCGACAAAGATATTACCGCACAATTATTGCCAAAAGAGACACACTCGCACGCCGTGATTATCACCCGCGAAGACGGCGTTTTTTGTGGTAAGCGCTGGGTTGAAGAGGTCTTTACTCAACTGGCCGGCGACGATGTACAAATCACCTGGCATGTCGCTGATGGCGATACCGTTAAGGCAAATCAACCGCTGTTCGAGCTGGATGGCCCATCCCGTGTGCTGCTCACCGGTGAACGTACCGCCCTCAACTTTGTGCAAACCTTGTCGGGCGTGGCCAGCGAAGTACGTCGCTATGTTGACCTGCTGGTTGGTACCCGCACACAGTTGCTGGACACCCGCAAAACGCTGCCGGGCCTGCGCACTGCGCTGAAGTACGCGGTATTATGCGGCGGCGGTGCAAACCATCGTCTGGGGTTATCCGACGCCTTCCTGATTAAAGAGAATCACATCATTGCTTCTGGCTCTGTACGTCAGGCAGTGGAGAAAGCGTTCTGGCTCCACCCGGATGTGCCGGTCGAAGTGGAAGTCGAAAACCTGGAAGAGCTGGAGCAGGCCATTAAGGCCGGAGCCGATATCATCATGCTGGATAACTTTGAAACCGGGCAGATGCGCGAGGCGGTAAAACGCAATAATGGCCGGGCCCAGCTGGAAGTATCCGGTAACGTTACATTCGAAACCATCCGTGAGTTCGCGGAAACCGGCGTCGATTACATCTCCGTCGGTGCGCTCACCAAACACGTACGTGCCCTCGACCTCTCAATGCGTTTCAAATAATAGTGCTTCCCCTCTCCGCCCGGAGAGGGGAAACGTCAGGCCCGCTCGCAAATCTGCTGTTCGTCTCTGCAACCCTGAGCTAAATCCCTGAAAGCCCCTTCACATTCCCTCTTTTGCCTCTCGTTTCTGCCCCTTTGTGCTGCCAGAGTAGCGCCACTTAACCAAAGGAGCTGACATGAACAGACAACAAGGATTTACGCTCATTGAGTTGATGGTGGTGATCGGCATTATTGCCATCCTGAGCGCCATTGGCGTGCCCGCATACCAGAACTATCTGCGCAAAGCGGCATTGACCGACATGCTGCAAACCTTCATCCCGTATCGTACTGCCATTGAGCTTTGCGCACTGGATCATGGCGGTGTGGAAAGCTGTGACGGAGGCAGTAATGGCATCCCTTCTCCCACAACTACACGCTATGTCTCAGGAATGAGTGTGGTGAAAGGCATCGTGATATTAACGGGCCAGGAAAGTCTGAACGGGCTTGACGTGGTCATGACGCCACAATGGAACGATGGCAACGGCATGACGGGCTGGACGCGTGACTGCACTATCAGTAACGACAGCGCGCTCAAACAGGCCTGTGAAGACGTCTTCCGCTTCGACAATAACTGACAGGAGGGATGATGAATTCAGAACAACTCGTCGCTCTGTGCCAGCGTCATCACGCCGTACTACTGACCAGCGATACCGACATGATTAACATTGCCGTGGTGGGAAACCCCGGCACCGAACTGATGGAAGCCCTGCGCTTCGCGACCCAAAAACGCATTGATATCGAGTGCTGGAGTATTGAGCGCATGGAAAAACACCGGCAGATGACCTCACACACGCATCTGCCCGTCGTACCAGACTCACGCTCAGCGGTGGATATCCTCAACCACACGCTACAGCTGGCAATAAACCAGCGCGCATCCGACATCCACATCGAACCCATGGAGCACGCCTGCCAGATCCGCTTACGTATTGACGGCGTGCTGTGCCCACAACCACCACTCTCCGCAACGCTGGCGACCATGCTCAGCGCGCGCTTAAAAGTATTGGGTAATCTGGATATTGCGGAACGCCGCTTACCCCAGGATGGGCAGTTTACGGTTGAACTGGCAAACGAGCCGGTCTCTTTCCGCATCGCCACGCTTCCCTGTAGCGGTGGTGAGAAAATTGTGCTGCGCCTGCTTCATCAGGTTCAACAGGCGCTGGAACCTGGAAAGCTGGGGATGAGAGCAGAGCAACTGGCCTGCTTTACCGGGGTGCTCCATAACCCTCAGGGGCTGATTCTGGTCACGGGACCTACCGGCAGCGGCAAAACCGTGACGTTATACAGCGCGTTACAGGCGCGAAACACCCCGGACGTCAACATCTGCAGTGTGGAAGATCCGATTGAGATCCCACTGGCAGGGTTGAACCAGACGCAGATTAACCCACGTGCGGGCTTAACCTTTCAGAGCGTACTGAGGGCACTTCTGCGCCAGGATCCCGACATTATCATGGTGGGTGAAATTCGCGACGGTGAAACGGCAGAAATCGCCATCAACGCAGCACAGACCGGGCACCTGGTGCTGTCAACGCTGCACACCAACTCAACGGCAGAAGCCCTGGTTCGCCTGCAACAAATGGGGGTCGCTCGCTGGATGCTCTCCTCTGCGTTATCACTGGTGATTGCCCAGCGGCTGGTACGTCGTCTGTGTCCACATTGCCGACAGGAAACCAGCGACCACACAGAATTACCGCGTGCAGTATGGCCCCGCCCGCTCCCGCGCTGGCAACCTGCAGGTTGCGATCGCTGCTATCACGGGTTTTATGGCCGCGTCGCCATTTTTGAAGTGCTCGCCATCGACAACACACTCCGGCAGGCCATTGCCAGCGGGGCGGCGACAGAGGTGATAGAAGCCAGCGCCCGACAGGCGGGAATGACATCTTTATTTGAACATGGCTGCATGGCCGTTGAGCAAGGGCTGACCACGCTCGAAGAACTGCTGCGCGTACTGGGAATGCCCGATGGCATCTAATCATCTCTGGCGCTGGCGCGCGCTTTCTCTTGAAGGAGAACCCCAGAACGGGACTCTTTTAGCCCCTGACCGTGAAGCGGCCTTCGCCAGATTGATGAACAAAGGGCTACATCCTCTGACGCTCACCCGGTGCTCACAGGGGCAACGCTGGCGATCCCATCACTGCTACGAGATGTTCCGCCAGCTCGCCACACTTTTGCAGGCGGGTCTGACGTTATCTCACAGCCTGCAAATGCTGGCAGACCAGCATCCGGTACAACAATGGCAGGCGTTGCTGCAAAGCATCGCCGATGATCTTAGCGAAGGGTGCAATTTCTCAGAGGCACTGCAAAAATGGCCTGCGGTATTTAACCCGCTTTATGTTTCTATGGTGAAAACAGGCGAGCTGACGGGAAAACTGGAAGCGTGCTGTCGCCAGCTTGCCCGGCAACAAAAATCTCAGCAGCAACTCAGTGCGAAAGTGAAAAAGGCACTGCGCTACCCGATGATCATCCTGACGCTGGCAGTCCTCGTCGTGCTGGCAATGGTTACGCTGGTCTTACCGGAATTTGCCGCGATCTACAGGACGTTTAACACGCCGCTTCCCCTGCTGACGCAGATGGTCATGGAGTTGGCAGCCTTTATACAGTCCTACGCCATCGCCCTGTTCATGGCACTGCTTCTGCCAGTTGCCATCGCATATAGCCTGCGGCGACATCCTCGCTGGCAGCGAACGCTGTTGCTCATCCCCGTTCTGGGCGCGCTGGCAAGAGGGCAAAAACTGGGGCAAATATTTACCGTGCTGTCACTCACGCAGCAGGCTGGTATTGCATTTTTACAGGGGCTGGAGAGTGCAGAAGACGCCGTTGAGAGCCAGTACTGGCAAGAGAAACTGCGGAACATTCGGGAAGATATCGAAAAGGGTATGCCCGTCTGGTCATCATTCCAGAAGGCGGCAGTCTTTACACCGTTGTGTATTCAACTGGTGCGAACAGGTGAAATATCAGGAGCGCTCGACGTCATGCTGGAGAACCTTGCTCGTCACCACACCGAGCAAACCTTTCAGCTGGCCGATAGCCTGGCGGCGCTTCTGGAACCTTTACTTCTGATAGTGACGGGCGTCATCATCGGCACGCTGGTCGTGGCGATGTATCTGCCGATTTTCCATCTGGGGGATGCGATGAGTGCGGGATAGCGCTGGCGCACGAACATACCCTGAATAATGACGGGGATATGCGCCAGCGAAAGCCATTACAGGCTATTGAATACGCGGTTTTCCTGCTCCTGAACTCGGATAAATGTCGTGCGTTTAGTCAGCTCTTTCAGGCGGGATGCACCAACGTAGGTACAGGCAGAACGCAGACCGCCGAGAATGTCGAGTGCCGTATTATCCACCGGGCCACGCAGAGGCAGCTTCACGGTTTTACCTTCTGCCGCGCGGTATTTTGCCACGCCACCAACGTGACGGGTCATCGCGGATTCAGAGCTCATGCCGTAGAACAGCATAAATTTCTCGCCATTCTCTTCAACCACGGTACCACCGCTCTCTTCGTGCCCTGCCAGCATTCCGCCGAGCATCACAAAGTCTGCGCCGCCGCCAAAGGCTTTAGCAACATCACCCGGCATAGTACAACCGCCGTCACTGATGATCTGACCGCCCAGACCATGCGCGGCATCGGCACACTCAATCACGGCAGACAGCTGCGGGTAACCCACACCGGTTTTCACGCGAGTGGTACACACGGAGCCCGGGCCAATGCCCACTTTCACGATATCCGCGCCAGAGAGGATCAGCTCTTCACACATTTCACCGGTCACCACGTTGCCCGCGATGATGGTTTTGCCCGGCCACGCTTCACGCGCTTTACTGACGAACTGCACGAAGTGTTCTGAATAACCATTCGCGACATCAATACATACAAAGTTGAGCGCCGGGTTAGCATTCAGGATCTGATTGGTTTTTTCGAAATCTGCATCGGATGTGCCGGTTGAGACCATCACATGCTTCACCACATCTTCGGATGCCGCTGCAACAAACGCATTCCACTCTTCCGGGCTGTAGTGTTTGTGTACTGCGGTGAGAACATCGAATTTCGCCAGTGCGGTCGCCATCGCGAAGGTTCCGACAGTGTCCATGTTAGCAGCAATGATCGGCACGCCAGACCAGGTCTGACCGGAGTGTTTAAAGGTGAATTGACGTTCGAGTTCAACGTCTGAGCGACTTTTCAGTGTAGAGCGTTTAGGGCGGATAAGAACGTCTTTGAAACCTAACTTCAGATCTTCTTCGATACGCATGTGCAGATTCCTGGGGTTAGAAGCAAATATGTTAAAAGCACAACTCCAGTGACGCTATCATACGCACTAATACCTGCTCCGCAAGACTGCGAAATTCTCTTTTTTTACGCTACAATCCTATAAATTTACCTGGTAAAAAGCCGGTAAAGAAAACTAAACATTTGCGGGCGCACGCTTAAATTTCAACCAACTGATTTTAATAATGAATAATTCCCAGGATTTGATTTAATGGGGTATATCGTCGCATTAACCGGCGGCATCGGTAGTGGCAAAAGTACCGTTGCGGACGCATTTTCTCGTCTGGGTATCACAATTATTGATGCTGATATCATTGCCCGTCAGGTGGTAGAGCCTGATACACCCGCACTAAAGGCCATTGAGGCGCATTTTGGCCCGACAATCATTAACGCAGATGGCACGCTTAATCGCCGCCAGCTTCGTGAATGTATTTTTTCTGATCCTTCAGAAAAAAGCTGGCTCAATGCCCTGCTCCATCCCATTATCCATCAGGAAACCCAGCGTCAGATTGCCGCAGCCATCTCGCCCTATGTTCTGTGGGTGGTTCCGTTGCTGGTAGAGAATAACCTTCAGAATAAAGCCGATCGGGTTCTGGTCATTGATGTTTCGCCCGAAACGCAGGTCCAGCGAACCGTGGCACGCGACCATGTCTCGCGCGAACATGCTGAACAAATCCTTGCCGCTCAGGCTACGCGCACTCAGCGTCTTGCCGTTGCGGATGATGTTATTGATAATAACGGCGCACCAGATGCCATTGCATCGGATGTTGCCCGTCTGCACGAGCAGTATCTGACGTTCGCCGCGCAGGCCGTTGCACAGGAAAAACCATAATGTCTACTCATATCCTTTTTGAGCACCCGCTTAATGAAAAAATGCGTACCTGGCTGCGTATTGAATTTCTCATTCAACAGCTCTCACAACATCTGCCTGTCAACGATCACGCCACTGCGCTGCATTTCTTCCGCAACGTGGGCGATCTGCTGGATGTGATTGAACGCGGCGACGTCCGCACCGAATTGCTGAAAGAGCTGGAGCGCCAGCAGCGTAAACTGCAGGCCTGGGCGGAAGTTCCGGGCGTTGACCAAAGCCGGATAGACTCCCTTCGTCAGCAGTTGAAAAATAGCAGCAGCATCCTGATGGCTGCCCCCCGTGTAGGGCAATTTTTGCGCGAAGATCGCTTAATTGGTCTGGTACGCCAACGGCTGAGTATTCCAGGTGGATGCTGTAGCTTTGACCTGCCAACACTCCACATGTGGTTGCATATGCCCCAGGAGCAGCGTGATGCGCAGGTTGAAAGCTGGATGACAAGTCTGGAACCAATGCATCAGGCGTTATCGCTGATCCTCGATCTTATCCGCAATTCAGCACCTTTCCGTAAGCAAACCAGTCTGAACGGTTTCTATCAGGATAATGGTGATGATGCCGATCTGTTGCGCCTGAATTTGTCTCTCAGTGACGAACTCTATCCGCAAATTTCCGGGCATAAGAGCCGTTTTGCGATCCGCTTTATGCCGCTGGACAGCGAAAATGGCACCGTGCCGGAGCGTCTCGATTTTGAACTGGCCTGTTGTTAAGGAGTGCCGATGTCTGACGTCACAACCGTAAACTGCCCGACCTGTGGGAAAACTGTCGTCTGGGGCGAAGTGAGTCCGTTTCGCCCGTTCTGTTGTAAGCGCTGCCAGTTAATCGACCTGGGAGAATGGGCGGCGGAAGAGAAACGCATTCCAAGTGAAGGCACCCTCTCTGACAGTGATGACTGGAGTGAAGAGCAGCGGTAGCGTTCAACGCCTGCTGGCACGTCGCTTAGCAGGCCTGGGGTTTTACCACTAATCGCTGGATAACAGGTTCGTTTGCCGGAGGGAATCTTTCGGCATCGCTTGCCTGAAGCTCAATCCAGTTACCCGGTTGTCCCTCTTTACCCCAGGGTTCACCTTCCCAACTTTCCACCAGCCAGAACCACAGTGTGATGTGCCTGTCCGGGAACTGGTATTCGAGTTTATCAAACAGCGTTGCACCCAGTGGGGTTATTCCCACCTCTTCCTGAAGTTCACGAACCAGCGCCTGTTCCGGCGTTTCACCTGACTCGATTTTCCCACCAGGAAATTCCCACTTGTTCGCCATATGGGCGTCGGCGGCACGCTGGGTGATAAAAATTTGGTTTTGCGGGTTGCGAATAATCCCGACGGCAATTTGCAGTATTTTCATATTGTGACTTCCATAAAAAAGGCGCAGATTTCTGCGCCTTTTTGTTTTTTATGATCTTAGTTCAGACGACCGTGGCACGCCTTGTATTTTTTACCGGAACCACATGGGCATGGATCGTTACGCCCTACTTTACGATCGCCGGTCTGCGCTGCGATCGCCGCAGCAGCTTCGCTGTCGTCAGTCTGGTGGCTCAGCTGTTGCATCTGCGCCAGACGTTCAGCCTCTTCACGACGCTGTTGTTCCATCGCTTCCACTTCTTCCGGCATACGCACCTGGACTTTGCTCAGGGTGCTGATCACTTCATACTTCAGCGATTCCAGCATAGAAGCAAACATAGAGAAGGATTCACGCTTGTATTCCTGCTTCGGATCTTTCTGCGCATAGCCACGCAGGTGGATACCCTGACGCAGGTAGTCCATTGCCGCCAGGTGTTCTTTCCACAGGGAGTCCAGCGTCTGCAGCATCACGCCTTTCTCGAAGTGGCGCATCATCTCAGCACCAACCACCTCTTCCTTACGCTTGTAAACCTCCAGTGCGGTTTCGTAGATACGTTCGCGCAGGGTTTCTTCATGCAGCTCAGGCTCTTTGTCCAGCCACTCTTTGATTGGCAGCTCAAGGTCGAAGTCGTTTTTCAGGCGTTCCTGCAGGCCTTCGATATCCCACATCTCTTCCAGAGACTGAGGTGGAATGTGCGCGTCGATAGTCGCTTTGAACACGTCTTCGCGGATGCTGTTGATGGTTTCGCTTACATCAGACACATCCAGCAGTTCGTTACGTTGGGTGTAGATCGCGCGGCGCTGATCGTTAGCAACGTCATCGTATTCCAGCAGTTGTTTACGAATATCGAAGTTGCGGCTTTCCACTTTACGCTGTGCATTGGCAATCGCTTTGGTCACCCACGGGTGCTCAATGGCTTCGCCTGGTTTCATACCCAGTTTACGCATCATGCCGGAAACACGGTCGGAGGCGAAAATACGCATCAGCGCATCTTCCATAGACAGGTAGAAGCGGGAAGAACCGGCATCACCCTGACGACCCGCACGGCCACGCAGCTGGTTATCGATACGGCGAGATTCATGACGCTCAGTACCAATGATGTGCAGACCGCCAGAAGCCAGAACCGCATCATGGCGAACCTGCCAGTCTGCTTTAATCTGGGCAATCTGTTCTGGCGTTGGGTTTTCCAGCTCCGCCACTTCGGCCTGCCAGCTACCACCCAGCATAATGTCGGTACCACGACCAGCCATGTTGGTGGCGATGGTCACAGCAGCCGGGTAACCCGCCTGCGCGACAATGTCCGCTTCTTTGGCGTGGAACTTGGCGTTCAGTACGTTGTGTTTGATACCCGCTTTGGTCAACTCATTCGAAACCACTTCGGATTTCTCGATGGAGATGGTACCCACCAGCACCGGCTGGCCGTTAGCGGTACGTTCACGAATATCTTCGATGATGGCCTGAATTTTTTCCGCTTCGGTCATGTATACCAGATCCGCCATATCCTTGCGGATCATTGGACGGTTGGTTGGCACCACCACGGTATCCAGTTTGTAGATGGAGCTGAACTCAAACGCTTCGGTATCTGCCGTACCGGTCATCCCCGCCAGCTTCTCGTACAGACGGAAATAGTTCTGGAAGGTGATGGACGCCAGCGTCTGGTTTTCGTTTTGAATATCAACGCCTTCTTTGGCTTCAACAGCCTGGTGCAGGCCGTCAGACCAGCGACGCCCCTGCATGGTACGGCCAGTGTGTTCATCAACGATGATGACTTCGCCGTCTTTCACGATGTAGTCGACATCACGCGTGAACAGCGCATGAGCGCGCAGTGCCGCCGTCACGTGGTGCATCAGCATGATGTTGCTCGGGGAATACAGGGATTCACCCTCGTCCATGATGTCCTGCGCAACCAGCAGTTCTTCAATTTTCACCAGACCGCGTTCAGTCAGGTTCACCTGGCGTGCTTTTTCATCTACGGAGAAATGGCCTTCACCCTGGAAGGTATCGGAGTCTTCTTTCTCCTGGCGCAGCAGGTGTGGAATGATTTTGTCGACTTTACGGTACATGTCAGAGCTGTCTTCGGCCGGGCCGGAGATGATCAGCGGAGTACGCGCTTCATCGATCAGGATGGAGTCCACCTCATCCACCAGCGCATAGTGCAGTTTACGCTGTACACGCTCTTCAGGGCTGAACGCCATGTTGTCACGCAGGTAATCGAAGCCGTATTCGTTGTTGGTACCGTAGGTGATGTCTGCATTATACGCATCACGCTTGGCTGGCGCTGGCAGGCCGGACATGTTGATGCCCACGGTCATGCCTAAGAATTCGAACAGAGGACGGTTATTTTCGGCGTCACGCTGTGCCAGGTAGTCGTTGACGGTAACGACGTGGACGCCTTTACCGCTCAGTGCGTTGAGGTATGCAGGCAGCGTTGCCGTCAGGGTTTTACCTTCACCGGTACGCATTTCTGCGATGCAGCGATCGTTAAGCACCATACCACCCAGCAGCTGTACGTCGAAGTGTCGCATACCGAACACGCGCTTACTCGCTTCACGCACAACAGCAAAAGCTTCCGGGATCAGGTTTTCTAAGGATTCACCCTTTTCCAGACGCGCACGGAATTCGGCAGTTTTCGCTTTCAGCTCATCGTCAGACAACTTCTCCATCGCCGGTTCCATACCATTGATGACGGTGACGGCTTTACGCATACGGCGCAGGGTACGATCGTTACGACTACCAAAAACTTTGGTCAATAATTTGATTAACATAATAAATTCTCAAACGCCCCATAATGGGCAGATAAATTAAGGTATTGAAAAAGCGTTAATTTAGCTGAGGCGTTGAGGCCCGGCGCGAATGCCGTGAACCTGGCTAATCCATGTCGAGACAGAGAATGTGACCGGTGGAACGAATACGATTTGCGCCGTCTGACGAACCATAACCGGCGGCTGGCTGTCCTGCGTGAGCAGCGCGTTGAGCGTGTCCAGCAAGGCAAGGTGCTGAGCCTGAACCGGCAGCGTCTCTTCTGCCACAGGCATCGCCTGCGGTGCCATCGCAAAGGACAGGTGGCGGATAACCGTACGAATGGCGTGCTGATGCCAGTAATCAACCGAGAAATTCGGGCGGCGATTAGCTTCCAGCAATGCAAGGTTAGTAAAGTTAACCCGCGTGGTGAGATCGTGTTTGGTTGTGGAGGTCTTCGTCGGTGTTGCCGCTTCAGCACTGTTGCTGAGCGCAGGCAAGCCGAGGCTCGCCGCGACCATCCCTAATAAGAGATGCGGCCAGAAGTAACGTCTGCCAAATTGTCGCCAGCGCGTCAGTATTCCGCTCACCTGCTCCACCACATAAGCCAGCCTTGTACAGGCTGAGTTCAGTTATTCTTTTTAGCGCCCAGATATTACCACTAAAGCCAGTACACAGCAGCAGGAATGACGTATCGCAGCGGGGAAAAACGGTCAAGAATGCAGCTAACGCACAGATTTTCCACGCCCGACAAGCGAGAGGAAGAACGGGAGCAAAAAAGAAAAAGGGTAAAAATAAAAACGACTGGTCTTCCTGGCCGGAGAGAGTACCAGGTTAACCAGTCGATTTTTTACGAACGGTGTAAACCGTTACGCCAGAACCATGCTTGGTGCTTTGAAAGCCAGCGGCAGTTCAGCGTCATCCTGGAAGGTCACATATTCCCAAGCTTCCTGTTTTGCCAGGACGGCCTGCAACAATTTGTTGTTCAGTGCATGACCGGATTTAAACGCGGTAAATGCACCAATGATATTGTGACCACACATGAACAGGTCGCCGATCGCATCCAGCATTTTGTGACGAACGAATTCATCTTCGAAACGCAGACCGTCTTCGTTCAGTACGCGATAATCGTCAACAACGATGGCACAATCGAAGCTGCCGCCCAGGCACAGGCCACGGGACTGCAGATATTCGATATCACGCATAAAGCCGAAAGTACGTGCACGACTGATCTGGCGCATAAACGCATCAGCTGAGAAGTTCATCGCATAGCGCTGGGTGCTGGAGTCAATCGCCGGATGGTTAAAGTCGATGGTAAAGTCCAACGAGAAACCATTGTACGGTTTGAATTCAGCCCACTTGTCACCATCTTCGACGCGAACAGTCTCTTTGATGCGAACAAATTTCTTCGCGCAGTTCAGTTCTTCGATGCCAGCATCCAGCAACAGATAAACGAACGGAGCAGCACTACCATCCATGATCGGGATTTCTGGCGCATCGACTTCAATAACAATGTTGTCGATACCCAGGCCCGCCAGGGCGGCGTTCAGATGCTCTACGGTAGAAATCCGCACGTCATGCTCGTTCACCAGGCAAGTACAGAGCATAGTATCACGCACAGATTTGGCATCGGCCGGAAAATCTACCGGTGGATTCAAGTCGGTGCGACGATAGATGACCCCGGTATTGGCCGGCGCAGGGCGCAACGTCAGGGTGACTTTCTTGCCGGTATGTAAACCGACGCCAGTCGCCTGAACGATACGTTTAAGTGTCCTTTGTTTGATCATCGTATAATCTCGCCAAATTAACTATCCAACCGAGAGTGTATATCACTATCGGTGGGCCAGTTTAGCACAAAGAGCGAAAATCCCCAAATTCCAGCCAATTCTTAGTCAGCTTGCTTACGCAGGAACGCCGGAATATCCAGATAATCTGGCTCTTTTGCCGTTTGTGGAGTGGTATCGTTAACCACTTTCGCCGCCGGTTTCTGCTCTTGAGTCAGAGGAGCCATACCGTGCTGCTGGTAACGATCCATGACCGGCTGCTGAGTCTGCTTGTTGGTCACCAGAGTGATCTCAGGACGCTTGTCCATACCGATACCGGTGGCAACAACAGTCACGCGCAGTTCGTCGTTCATTTCCGGGTCAAGGGACGTACCGATTACCACGGTAGCGTTGTCAGAGGCGAACGCACGGATGGTGTTACCCACGGTTTCGAACTCATCCAGACGCAGGTCAAAGCCAGCGGTAATGTTGACCAGCACGCCGCGCGCACCAGACAGATCGATATCTTCCAGCAGTGGAGAAGAGATAGCCATTTCAGCCGCTTCTTCCGCACGGTCTTCACCGCTCGCCACGCCAGAACCCATCATCGCGTAGCCCATTTCGGACATCACGGTGCGAACGTCTGCAAAGTCAACGTTCATCAGGCCAGGACGGGTAATCAGTTCAGCGATACCCTGAACCGCGCCTTTCAGCACGTCGTTGGCTGCACCAAAGGCATCCAGCAGGGAGATACCGCGACCCAGAACTTTCAACAGTTTGTCGTTCGGGATGGTAATCAGAGAGTCCACGTGTTTGGACAGCTCGGTGATACCCTGCTCCGCGAAAGCCATACGCTTCTTGCCTTCAAAGTTGAAAGGCTTAGTCACGACAGCAACGGTCAGAATACCTAAATCTTTTGCTACTTCGGCCACAACAGGTGCCGCGCCGGTACCGGTACCGCCGCCCATGCCCGCTGCGATAAAGACCATGTCCGCACCTTCCAGTGCAGCACGCAGGGCCTCGCGATCTTCTTCAGCCGCATTGCGACCCACTTCCGGGTTAGCCCCAGCGCCCAGACCTTTGGTGATACCACCACCAATCTGGATAGTCTGGCCTACAGCCGTCTTACGCAATGCCTGAGCATCGGTGTTGACCGCAAAGAATTCAACGCCTTCAATGCGCTCACGCACCATATGCTCTACGGCATTACCGCCGCCGCCACCGACGCCGATGACTTTAATCACCGCGTCGTTGGTTAATTCCATTGGTTCAAACATAGTTTCTCTCCGTTGTGCCTGTCGCCCGAGACCGCTAATTCTCTCCGGTCTCTTAAAAAAATTAAAACTCTTTTCGCAACCAGGTATTAAGTCGTTTGACCCACGACCCCACTGATACGCGTTTTTCCACTTCTGCTTCGCCACTGAGATGGGATTCTTTCCCATAATGAAGCAGTCCCACAGCCGTTGAATAGTACGGCTCCTGAGCATAATCCGTTAAACCGGTGATATTCAGCGGCGCACCAATACGCACTTGCGTATGGAACACGCGCTGAGCGCAGGCCGCAAGACCTTCAATTTGCGCTGCCCCGCCGGTTAATACAATCCCCGCGGCAAGATGATGTTTAACACCCTGCTGGCGAAGCTGTTCCTGTAACTGCAAAATCTCTTCGTTGACCAGGTTGAGCAGCTCGGTATAGCGCGGCTCAATCACCTCTGCCAACGTCTGGCGCTGCAGGCTACGTGGCGGACGACCGCCTACGCTCGGCACTTCAACGCTCTCATCTTTGCCAACGATAGAACCCAGTGCACAACCGTGGCGCACTTTGATGGCCTCTGCATCGCTCGGTGGCGTACCAAAGGCGTAGGCAATATCGCTGGTCACAACGTTCCCTGCGTAAGGGATCACTTTGGTGTGGCGCAGAGCACCGCCGGTATACACGGCGATGTCCATTGTACCACCACCAATATCGACCACACAGACGCCCAGTTCACGTTCATCTTCGGTCAGCACGGAATAACTTGCGGCCAGACCGGCGAAAATAAGTTGGTCAACTTTCAGGCCACAACGTTCAACGGCTTTGACAATGTTCTTCGCCATATCGTTGTGGCAGGTGATCAGGTGCACTTTGGCCTGCATACGCACGCCGGACAGACCTACCGGGTTTTTGATCCCTTCCTGGTAGTCAATCGCATACTCCTGCGGGATCACATGCAGCACGCGATGCTCATCGCGGACACGCACGGATTTCGCCGTGTGCACAACGTTCTCCACGTCTTCCTGCGTTACTTCTTCTTCGGAAATCGGTACCATGCCAATTTCGTTCTGGCAGCTAATGTGCTTGCCAGAAAGGGCCAGATAGACAGAGGAAATCTGGCAATCTGCCATCAATCCAGCCTGATCGATGGCGCGCTGTACGCATTTCACCACCGACTCAAGATCGTTTACCCCACCTTTATCCATACCACGGGATGGGCAACTGCCCACACCAATGATATTGACCATACCGTCGGGCAGAACTTCCCCTACTAAAGCGGCAACCTTCGCGGTGCCAATCTCCAGTCCAACTACCAGTTTTCTGTCCGTCGCCTTGATCATTGTTGTTTTGCCTGTACCTGTGCCTGATTCTGTTGCTGATTAGGTTCCTCGACCGGAGCCGGTTCCCAACCGACTGCTGCGCCTGAGTCATAGCGCAAATCAACGTAGCTTATCCGTTTGCCGTCCGTCTGTGCCTGCTGCTGTAAAACCGGGTAAAGTTCTACAAAACGCGCCAGACGTTTCATTGTGTCGCCGCGGCCCAGGTTGAGCTTAATGCCATTTGTTAACGTCAGTTGCCATGAACGGCGTGCCGTCATTGCTGCATCTTTTAACGTAAACCTGTCCTTCGCCAGCACCTGACCCATATCACGAAAACCTTGTAACACTTCGTTTTCGCTACCTTCCGGGCCGTACAACATCGGTAAATTTTGCTTGTTAACACGATCGGCCGGGACGCTGAAGGAATTTCCATCTACGTCAACCATGTGCTGATCATTCCAACGCGCAATGGGCACATATTCAACCAGATGAATCTTCAATTCATCAGGCCATTGCTTTCTTACGCTCGCCTGTTTTATCCACGGCAGACGTTCAATCTGGCTCTGGATGATATTGACGTCCTGAGTCATAAAAGTGCCAGGCGGCCCCAGTGCCAGAATAGACTGGCGAATATCATCGTTACGCGTGTAGTGACGCTCACCGGTTACTGCCAGCTTCGAGAGCGGTAACCGCTGCGCATCTTCCATCCAGCCCAGCACCATCCAGCCGCTGATAAACACGGTACACAGCACACCCAACAGGAAAATAATCCCTGCAAGACGCGTTCCATTACTCCGCCGTGAAGAAGAATATTCGTCTTCATCGTCGCGGTTACGCGTGTTCAATGCAGCCTGAGACATATCAGCCCGCCTGGTCCAGAATACGTACGACTAACTGCGAGAAACTCATTCCCGCCTGACGCGCAGCCATCGGCACAAGGCTGTGGCTGGTCATGCCTGGAGAAGTATTCGCTTCCAGCAAATAAAATTGCCCGTCACTGTCGAGCATCACATCAATGCGTCCCCAGCCACTGCACCCCAGAATATTCCAGGCTTTCAGTACCAGGGACTGTAAATCTGCTTCACGTTCAGCTTCAAGACCACCAGGACAAAAATATTGCGTCTCATCAGAGAGATACTTCGCCTCATAATCATAGAATACTCCGGCGGGTTGGATACGAATTGACGGTAAAATTTCTTCGCCAAGCATCGCAACGGTAAATTCCGGTCCGCTGAGCCATTTTTCAATCAGAACTTCTTCATCATGTTGAAATGCCAGTGCTAAAGCGGAGGATAAATCTTCAGCTTTATCGACTTTGGACATCCCTACGCTCGACCCTTCACGGCTGGGCTTTACAATAACCGGTAACCCCAGCCCTGCAATGCGTGTATTAACGCTGTCCGACAGGCCCAATTCAAACTCGCGGCGCGTTAATGCAACCCACGGCGCGACAGGCAGACCCGCCCCCTGCCACAGCAGCTTGCTGCGCAGTTTATCCATTGAGAGTGCGGATGCCATCACGCCACTGCCGGTATACGGCATGCCAATCAAATCCAGCAGCCCCTGCAGAGTACCGTCTTCGCCACCGCGGCCATGTAACGCAATAAAGACTTTATCGAAGCCCATTGCTTTTAGCTGCGTCACATCGACCTCTTTCGGATCGACCAGGTGCGCATTTACACCGCCTTCACGCAGGCCAGCCAGTACGGCAGCACCTGAATTCAGAGAGACCTCGCGCTCAGCAGAGGTGCCGCCAAACAGGACAGCAATCTTATCAGCCATGATGCTCATCCTCTTGAGTGTGCGGCTTCAGTTTGATTTCGGCTAAGGTACGAGCGATTTTACCGATATTTCCCGCCCCCTGAATCAGAATCAAATCGTTCCCCGTCAGAACAGGAGCCAGAATTTCAGCCGCCTGAGCAGGGTCAGAAACCAAAATAGGGTCTACTTTACCGCGTCCACGAATGGTACGACACAAAGAACGGCTATCCGCCCCCGGAATCGGAGTTTCGCCCGCTGCATAAACATCCAGCATCAGTAGCGTATCAACCTGCGACAACACGCTGGCGAAATCGTCATACAGATCGCGGGTACGGGTGAAGCGGTGTGGCTGGAAGATCATTACCAGATTCTTCTCCGGCCAGCCCGCACGCGCCGCTTTGATAGTCGCATCCACTTCGGTTGGGTGGTGACCATAGTCGTCCACCAGCATTGCGGTACCCGGCTTACCATTCACCGCATCCAGCGGGAATTCACCGAGGAAGTCGAAACGACGACCCGTGCCCTGGAAGCTTTCCAGCGCGCGCAGTATCGCGTCGTCATCAATGCCTTCTTCCGTTGCGACGGCAACCGCCGCTGCGGCATTCAGGGCGTTGTGGCGTCCAGGGGCATTCAACGTCACATGCAGCAGATCTTTATCCTGACGCGCCAGAGTGAAATGCCCCTGCGCGCCAATCTGTTTGTAATCTTCCACACGAACGTCAGCGTCTTCACTGAAGCCGTAGGTGGTGATTTGACGCCCGACGCGCGGCAGCAGCTCGCGGATCACCGGATCGTCCACACACATCACCGCGCGACCATAAAACGGCAGGTTGTGCAGGAAGTTAATAAAGGTCTGTTTTAAATTCTCGAAGTCGCCCTGATAGGTATCCATGTGGTCAGCTTCGATGTTGGTGACAATCGCCACCATCGGCTGCAGATGCAGGAACGATGCATCGCTCTCATCCGCTTCCGCAATCAAATAACGGCTGTGTCCCAGACGCGCATGCACGCCTGCTGCTTTCACCAGACCGCCGTTGACGAACGTCGGGTCAAGGCCTGCTTCAGCATAAATACTGGAAACCATCGCCGTGGTCGTGGTTTTACCGTGCGTCCCGGCAATCGCAATACCGTGACGGAAACGCATCAGTTCAGCCAGCATCTCGGCGCGGCGGATCACCGGAATACGCGCTTCATGCGCGGCAACAATTTCCGGGTTATCGGCAGAGATGGCGCTGGATACCACCACCACGCTCGCATCGCGCACGTTTTCCGGGCGATGATTGAAATAGATAGTCGCCCCAAGCGACGCCAACTGCTGCGTAACAGGGTTTGGGGCCAGGTCAGAACCACTGATCTGGTAACCTTCGTTAGCTAACACTTCGGCAATACCGCCCATGCCAGCACCACCGATGCCAACGAAGTGAATGTGCCGGACGCGACGCATCTCGGGCACGATTGAACGCAGTTTCGCCAGTTGTTGTGTATTCATTCTCTAAACGCCATCGACTACTTAAAAAATTCGTGCAGCGCAACACGCGCTGCGAGGGTTAAGCCTGGGCTGCCAGACTCACTTCTTTTGCCACCCGTTCAGTCGCATCCGGGATAGCGGCCGCGCGTGCGCGTTGTGCCATCTCCAGCAATGCTTCTCTGTTCCAGCCCGCCAGGGTGGTGGCGACCGCATCGGCGGTAAATTGTGGCTGTTCAAAAATTTTCGCGGCTCCGGCTTTCTCAAGCGGCAGCGCATTCCAGTACTGCTGCCGGTCTTTGTGCTGGAATGGCACAAACAGGGCAGGCAAACCGGCGGCGGCGATTTCACTCACCGTCAATGCGCCGGAGCGGCAAACCACGACGTCGGCCCATGCATAAGCGGCAGCCATGTCGTCGATAAATTCGGTCACTCTATGTTGCGGCTGACCGACATCAGAGTAAGCCTGCTCAACGGTCTGCTGAGCACCTTTACCGCTCTGGTGCCAGATAGTCACTGCATCACCCAGTTTTGCGGCAACCTGCGGCATCGTCTGGTTTAAAATGCGCGCGCCCTGAGAGCCGCCGACAACCAGCACACGAACCGGCCCTTCACGGCCATTCAGTCGGGCATCTGGCAACGGCAGCGCCAGCACGTCTACACGTACCGGGTTACCCACCACATCCGCTTTCGGGAATGCACCGGGAAATGCCTGCATGACTTTAGTGGCAATCTTCGCCAGCCATTTGTTGGTCAGACCGGCAATGCCGTTCTGTTCATGCAGCACAACGGGAATACCCAGCGACCACGCCGCCAGCCCACCAGGGCCTGAGACATAGCCGCCCATTCCCAGCACCACGTCCGGCTTGAAGCGCTTCATGATGGTGCGCGCCTGACGCCAGGCGTTAAAAATGCGTACCGGAGCCAGAAGCTGGGCCTTAATACCTTTGCCACGGAGTCCGGAAATACGAATAAAGTCGATCTCAATACCGTGTTTCGGCACCAGGTCGGCTTCCATGCGGTCTGCGGTTCCCAGCCAGCGTACCTGCCAGCCCTGATCCATTAAATGGTGCGCAACCGCAAGCCCCGGGAACACATGCCCACCGGTACCGCCAGCCATCACCATTAACCGCTTCGGTTGATTCATCGTGAACCTCGTGTAAACGCCTGAGCTTTCTCCAGACGCGTTTCATAATCTATGCGTAACAACAACATGATGGCCGTCGACATGATCAACAGACTCGAACCACCATAACTGATTAACGGCAACGTCAGACCTTTGGTCGGCAGCATACCCGCCGCGGCCCCGACGTTTACCAATGCCTGGAAGCTAAACCAGATACCAATTGAGCAGGCTAAGAAACCTGAGAAGCGGTGATCGATCTCCAGCGCTTTCCGCCCGATTGACATGGCACGGAAAGCGACGAAGAATACCATTAATAGTGCTAATACCACACCGATATAACCCAGTTCTTCCCCAATAATGGAGAAGATGAAGTCAGTATGCGCTTCGGGTAAATACTCCAGTTTCTGCACTGAGTTGCCCAGACCTTGCCCCCAGACTTCACCGCGACCGAACGCCATCAGCGACTGTGTCAGCTGATAACCGCTGCCGAATGGGTCTTCCCACGGGTTCCAGAATGAGGTGACGCGACGAATACGGTACGGCTCAGCGAGGATCAGCAGCACAACCGCCGAGATCCCCATCCCGATGATGGCGATAAACTGCCACAGCTTCGCCCCCGCCAGGAACAGCATCGCCAGCGTGGTCACAAACAGTACCACCACGGTACCCAGGTCAGGCTGCGCAAGCAGTAAGACCGCCAGCACCAGGATAACCCCCATCGGTTTTAAGAAGCCACGAAGGTTGTTACGCACTTCGTCAACTTTACGCACCAGGTAGTTAGCCAGATAGCAGAACAGTGACAGTTTGGTGAACTCCGCCGGCTGAATACGCAGTGGACCAAAAGCAATCCAGCGCGATGCCCCGTTTACGGAACTCCCCACCACCAGTACGATCAGCAGCATGATGATCGAAGCGATCAGCATCGCTGTGCTGTGTCGCTGCCAGAACTCCATCGGCAGACGTAAGGTCACCAGCGCCAGACAGAATGCCAGGATGATGTAAAGACCATCACGCTTGGCAAACAGGAAGGGATCATTAGCCAGTCGCTGCCCGACCGGCATCGATGCCGACGTCACCATGATAAAGCCGATCGCCGCCAACCCCAGCGTGAGCCAGAACAGCGTGCGGTCGTACATGATCAGGCTATCGGAATCTTTATCCCGTGAAGCCATCACCCAGCCTTTCAGTGCCGTGAACAACCACACCAGAATTCCAAATCCTGGCAGGCGCGGCATTCTCAGGCGAGGGAGAGAGAAACGCATCAGCCTAACTCCTTCGCCAGACGGGTAAAGACATCACCACGCTGTTCGAAATTCTTGAATTGATCGAGACTGGCGCACGCCGGAGAGAGCAGTACCATATCGCCAGACTTCACGCGTGGGGCAATAAGCCGCATCGCTTGTTCCATTGTCTCAGTTTGCTCGGCAATCTCAGGACGCAGTTCCGCCAGTTCATGACCATCGCGACCAAAGCAGTAAAGGCGGATGTTGTCCCCGGCAAGGTAGCGCTTCAGCGAGGAGAAATCGGCCGATTTACCGTCGCCACCAAGCAGCAAATGCAGCGTGCCGTCAACGTGCAGGCCATTCAGCGCAGCCTCTGTACTTCCCACGTTGGTGGCTTTTGAATCGTTAATCCAGCGTACGCCGTTATGCTCCAGCGCCAGCTGGAAACGGTGCGCCAGGCCGGTAAAGGTGGTCAGTGCTTTCAGGCTGGAAGAACGCGGCAGGCCAACGGCATCCGCCAGCGCCAGTGCCGCCAGAGCATTGGTGTAGTTATGCTGCCCAGAAAGCTTCATCTCTTTCACGTTCAGCACTTTCTCACCCTTCACGCGCAGCCAGGTTTCACCCTGCTGACGGTTCAGATGATAGTCACCCATAGTAATGCCGAAGCTGATGCAGCGCTCGTCCGCGCCGCGCACCGGCATGGTCAGCGCGTCATCGGCATTGACGACGCATACGTTGGCATTTTCATAAACACGCAGTTTGGCCGCGCGGTACTGCTGCAGACCAAATGGATACCTGTCCATATGATCTTCGGTAACGTTCAGGATCGTCGCAGCCGCCGCATGCAGGCTTGAAGTTGTTTCCAGCTGGAAGCTCGAAAGCTCCAGTACATACAGCTCGCAGCCCTGATCCAGCAGCATGAGTGCAGGCAAACCGATATTGCCGCCCACCCCCACGTTCATGCCCGCCGCTTTCGCCATCTCACCCACCAGCGTGGTGACGGTGCTTTTACCGTTAGAGCCGGTAATGGCAATAACCGGTGCCTGCGCTTCGCGGCAGAACAGTTCGATATCACCCACAATCTCAACGCCCGCATCAGCGGCAGCGCTCAGTGAAGGATGTGCCAGCGCCATACCCGGGCTGGCAACAATCAGATCGGCCGCCAGCAGCCAGTCATCATTCAGACCACCAAGGTGGCGTTCAACCTGTTCTGGCAGTTTGTCCAGACCCGGCGGAGAAACACGCGTATCCATCACACGCGGCGTAACGCCACGTGCGAGGAAAAAGTCCACGCAGGAAAGGCCTGTCAGACCCAACCCGATGATAACGACTTTTTTGCCCTGGTAATCTGCCATGATTAACGTACCTTCAGCGTTGCCAGGCCAATCAGCACCAGCATCAGCGAAATAATCCAGAAGCGCACAATGACGCGCGGCTCCGGCCAGCCTTTCAGTTCATAGTGATGGTGAATCGGTGCCATACGGAAGATGCGCTGACCGCGCAGCTTGAAGGAGCCGACCTGCAAAATCACCGACAGGGTTTCAACCACAAATACCCCTCCCATGATCACCAGCAGGAACTCCTGACGCAGCAGCACAGCAATAATGCCCAGCGCACCACCCAGTGCCAGAGAGCCGACATCGCCCATGAACACCTGAGCCGGATACGTGTTGAACCACAGGAAGCCCAGACCAGCCCCGACTATTGCCGTACAGACGATCACCAGTTCACCCGCGTGGCGCAGATACGGGATGTGCAGATAGCTGGCAAAATTCATGTTACCGGTCGCCCATGCCACCAGCGCGAACCCGGCAGCCACGAAGACGGTTGGCATAATCGCCAGGCCGTCCAGACCATCAGTCAGGTTTACGGCGTTGCCGGTACCCACAATCACGAAGTACGCCAGCAGTACGTAGAACAGCCCCAGTTGCGGCATCACGTCTTTAAAGAACGGCACAACCAACTCAGTCGCAGGGGTATCTTTTCCTGCCAGATACAGCGCAAAGGCCACGCCCAGCGCAATCACTGACATCCAGAAATACTTCCAGCGAGCGATCAAACCTTTGGTATCTTTGCGTACCACTTTGCGGTAGTCATCGACAAAGCCGATGATCCCGTAGCCGACCAGAACGGTAAGCACGCACCAGACGTACGGGTTGGACGGATATGCCCACAGCAGAACGGAAACGACGATAGAAGTCAGGATCATGATCCCGCCCATTGTCGGTGTACCGCGCTTGCTAAAGTGTGACTCCGGGCCATCGCTACGCACAACCTGGCCGAAAGAGAGTTTTTGCAGACGGGCAATCATGCGCGGGCCCATCCACAAGGAGATGAACAGCGCAGTCAGCAGGCTGACAATGGCGCGAAACGTCAGATAAGAAAAGACGTTAAAGCCTGAATAATATTTGACCAAATGCTCGGCCAGCCAAACTAACATGTTCCGTTCTCCTGTAATGCGTGCACAACCTCTTCCATGGCGGCACTACGTGAACCCTTCACTAACACAGTCACAATTTGTTTTTCTGTCATCAAGGCGTTAAGACGCTCAATCAAAGCAGTCTTATCGGCAAAATGTTCGCCAACCCCACTGGCATGGCTAATCGCCTGGCTCAGTTTCCCTGTGCTCAGTACGCGGTCAAGCCCTGCGGCCTTCGCGGCTTCACCCACCTGGAGATGGCACGCTTCGCTTTCATCGCCCAGTTCCGCCATATCGCCAACCACCAGGATACGGTAGCCCGGCATCTCAGACAGCACCTGCACCGCAGCGGTCATTGAACCGACGTTAGCGTTGTAGGAGTCATCCAGCAGCAGTTTGTTTTCCGCCATCTGAATGGGGAACAGACGCCCCGGCACGGCTTTCAGATCTGCCAGCCCTGCTTTGATCGCGTCATGCGTCGCGCCCACCGCCATTGACAGCGCTGCCGCCGCGAGCGCATTAGCGATGTTATGGCGACCCGGCAGCGGGAGCAGTACATCTACACCACCCGTTGGGGTGTTGAGCGTGAATTCCGTGCCATGCGAGGTCACATGAATATTGGTCGCGGTAAAATCACTGTTGGCCGCATTCGGAGAGAAGCGCCAGGTTTTACGTGTCCCGATAATGCTCTGCCAGTTCAGCCAGTCGTTGTTATCGGCATTCATGATGGCGATCCCGTCAACCGACAGGCCGGTGTAGATCTCACCTTTGGCCTTCGCAACACCTTCCAGCGAACCAAAACCTTCCAGATGCGCAGCGGCCAGGTTATTCACCAGTGCAGCCTCCGGGCGAGTCAGGTTCACGGTCCAGGCGATTTCACCCTGGTGGTTCGCTCCCAGCTCGATCACGGCAAATTCATGTTCTTTGGTCAGGCGAAGTAATGTCATCGGCACGCCGATATCATTATTGAGGTTGCCAGCCGTATAAAGTGTGTTTCCACACTGGCTGAGAATAGCCGCAGTCATCTCTTTCACGGACGTTTTGCCGGATGAGCCCGTCAGCGCAACAACGCGCGCCGGAACCTGCTGACGTACCCAGGCTGCCAGCTCGCCAAACGCGAGGCGTGTATCACTCACCACAATTTGTGGCAGGTCGATATCAAGCTTGCGGCTGACCAACAGCGCACCCGCGCCGTTCTCTTTGGCCTGATGCACAAAATCGTGCGCGTCAAAACGCTCACCTTTCAGCGCCACAAACAGGCAGCCAGCTGTCACCTTGCGGGTATCTGTTGTCACCGCATCGATGGTCAGATCCTGCCCCAGCAGTTCACCCTGCAAGACCGCAGCGGCCTGGCTTAGCGTAATGCTAATCATGCCACCACTCCCAGCAGACGTGCCGCCGTTACGCGGTCTGAGTAGTCCAGACGACGGTTGCCAACAATCTGGTAATCTTCATGGCCTTTACCTGCCAGCAGAACCACATCGTTTTCCTGTGCCTGCATAATGGCGTTGGTCACGGCTTCTGCACGACCTTCCACCACGCGGGCACGGCCAGCGTCCAGCATCCCCGCCAGAATGTCGTTAATGATGGCACGTGGCTCTTCGGTACGCGGGTTGTCATCGGTCACGACCGGAATATCCGCGAACTGTTCAGCAATGGCACCCATCAACGGACGTTTACCCTTATCGCGGTCACCACCGCAACCAAAGACGCACCAGAGCTTACCGGTACAGTGCAGACGCGCCGCTTCCAGCGCTTTTTCCAGCGCATCTGGGGTGTGAGCATAGTCAACCACCACGGTCGGTTTACCTGGCGCACTGAACACTTCCATGCGGCCACAAACTGGCTGCAAACTCTCTGAAGTTTTCAGCAATTCGGCCATCGGATAACCCAGCGCCAGCAGCGTCGCCAGCGCCAGCAGCAGGTTGCTGACGTTAAATGCCCCCATCAGGCGGCTTTCAATTTCGCCTTCACCCCATGACGAAGCAAAGCGGATAGTCGCACCACTATCGTGATAATCGACATCGACAGCCTTCAGCCAGCGGCCGTGGCAGTTCGGGTTGATATGGTCTTCCATCGACACCGCGACGGCATCCGGCAGCCTGGCCAGCCAGCGGCGGCCGACTTCATCATCTGCATTGATGATTGCCTGGCCACAGTGATGAGTGGAATAGAGCAGCCATTTCGCCGCTTCGTAATGTTCCATATCACCGTGGTAATCAAGATGGTCACGGCTCAGGTTCGTGAACACAGAGGCCACAAACTTCAGCGCCGCGACGCGGTGCTGTACCAGACCGTGGGAAGAGACTTCCATCGCAGCAAAGGTCGCACCCTGCCCTGCCAGACCGGCAAGCACATGCTGCACATCGACCGCAGAGCCGGTGGTGTTTTCTGTCGGGTTCACTTTGCCCAGCAGACCGTTGCCCACGGTACCCATTACCGCGCCAGTTTCGCCAAGCAGCTGTGCCCATTGCGCCATCAGCTGCGTGGTGGTGGTTTTCCCGTTAGTGCCCGTCACGCCAACCAGACGCAGCTGGTCTGAAGGCTCGTTGTAAAAACGGCCTGCCAGCGCGGAGAGACGCTCGTTCAGCTGACTGAGATAAACAACCGGTACGCCGTGCATTTCACGGATTTCACCGTCGGTTGCTTCATCTTTCGCCTCAGCAATAATGGCAGCAACACCTTGCGCAATCGCCTGCGGGATATATCGACGCCCGTCCGCCTGATGACCAACTACAGCCACAAAAAGATCGCCAGAAGCAGCCACACGGCTGTCCAGTACCATCTCCCGTAGCGCTCGCGCAGGTGCATTCGACACCCACGGAGCGAGAAGGTCGCGCAAATTACGATCTGCCACCTGTACCCTCGCCTTGATTAATTACATATTCACTTTTTTCGCCTGTCGCCAGCGCATCTGGTTCAATGTTCATGGTGCGCAACACGCCACCCATGATAGCCCCGAACACAGGTGCGGAGACGGCACCACCGTAGTATTTACCCGCCTGTGGATCGTTAATGACGACCACCAGCGCAAAACGCGGATTGCTTGCAGGCGCAACGCCTGCGGTATAGGCAATGTATTTGTTGATGTAGCGGCCATCTGGCCCCACTTTTTTCGCCGTACCGGTTTTAATGGCGATGCGATAACCTTTGATCGCCGCCTTCACGCCGCCGCCGCCAGGCAGCGCCACGCTTTCCATCATATGCACGACGGTACGAACGATAGGTTCCGGGAAGATTCGCTCGCCCGGAACCGGTGGATCAACTTTGGTAATCGACAGCGGGCGATAGACGCCATAGCTGCCAATCGTTGCGTAGACTCGCGCTAACTGTAACGGCGTTACCATTAGCCCGTAGCCGAAAGAGAAGGTGGCCCTCTCTATGTCAGACCACCGTTGTTTTTGAGGATATAAGCCACTGCGTTCTCCGACCAACCCCAAATTGGTCGCCTTTCCGAGTCCAAAACGTGAGTAAGTCTCTACTAACGCTGAGGACGGCATCGCTAACGCCAGCTTTGAAACACCGACGTTACTCGACTTCTGCAGGACCCCGGTCAGGGTCAATTCGCTGTAACGAGCCACGTCTTTGATCTCATGGCCGTTAATGCGGTAAGGAATCGTATTCAGAACGGTATTTTCATTGACGATGCCGCGCTGCAGCGCAGTCATCACTACCATCGGTTTAACGGTGGAACCCGGCTCGAACACGTCGGTGATCGCCCGGTTACGCATCGCATCTTTTGCGGTGCCGGTAAAGTTGTTCGGGTTGTAGGACGGGCTGTTAGCCATCGCTAACACTTCACCAGTGCTGACATCCACCAGCACGGCGCTACCTGATTCCGCTTTGTTAAAGGCCACGGCGTTGTTCAGCTCGCGGTAGACCAGCGCCTGCAAGCGCTCATCAATGCTCAGCGCCAGGTTATGCGCTGCCTGACTGTCCGTTGAAGAGATATCTTCAATGACACGTCCATAGCGGTCTTTACGTACGATTCGCTCGCCCGGCTGGCCGGTTAGCCACTTATCAAAGCTTTTTTCAACGCCCTCAATCCCCTGGCTGTCGACGTTAGTGAAGCCAATGAGGTGAGCGGTTACTTCGCCGGAAGGATAATAACGACGTGATTCCTCACGCAGATGGATCCCCGGGAGTTTGAGTTTTCGGATGTAGTCCGCCATGTCAGGGTTCACCTGACGTGCCAGATAGATAAAACGCCCTTTCGGGTTAGTGTTTACGCGAGATGCAAGCTGATCCAGCGGCATCTTCAGGGCATCCGACAGCGCTTTCCAGCGGTTGTCGAGCGTGATACCGCCAGCGTCGTGCAGCTCTTTAGGGTCGGCCCAGATAGCCTTCACCGGCACGCTCACCGCCAGCGGGCGGCCCGAACGGTCGGTAATCATTCCGCGGGATGTGGAGACTTCCTGTACGCGAAGGGAGCGCATGTCCCCCTGGCGAACCAGCATGTCAGGCGCGACAATCTGCAACCACGCCACGCGTCCCAGCAGGAAACCCAGCGCCAGTAAAATACAGCCGCAAAGCAACGCAAAACGCCAACTGATAAAGTTGGCCTGTTCTTCCTGACGTTTTGGTTTTAGCGTTTTTGCCGCTGCTCTCATGCGCGCGTTTTCCCTTATTTTTGTACTACGATATTTTCCTGTGAAGGATCAACATGCTGCAGCTGCAGCTTTTCTGTTGCGATCCGTTCAACCCGGCTGTGATCGCCGAGCGCGTTTTCTTCAAGGATCAGATTTCGCCATTCAATATCCAGTGCATCGCGTTCCAGTACCATCTGCTCGCGCTGCGCCGTTAATAAACGGGTATGGTGAGCCGTTGTGACGACCGTTACAGCCGTCACGATGATGCAAATGAACAAGCAGAGTGGCAGCTTCCCAAACCGCAAAAGATCGTCGCCGATCACGCCAGGCAAGGCATGGCGCTCGTTGCTTCCTAACGAATCCTTAACTTTGCTTAGGGTCTCTGTCACTCTGCTGATCATGCGTTCGTCCTCTCTGCTACACGCAGCACTGAACTACGGGCACGTGGATTCTCTGCCACCTCTTCTTCGCCCGGCATCAACTTGCCTAATGCTCGCAACTGACGGCCACCCAGTTTCCTGAGTTGTTCTTCCGTCATCGGCAGCCCCGCAGGAACCTGTGGACCGCGGCTTTGTTCACGCATGAAGCGTTTCACAATGCGGTCTTCCAGTGAATGGAAGCTGATGATGGATAACCGCCCACCCGGGGCCAGCACGTCGAGCGAGCTTTTTAGCGCCAGCTCTATTTCCTCCAGTTCACTGTTTACCCAGATGCGAACCGCCTGGAAGGTACGGGTCGCGGGATGTTTGTGTTTATCCTTCACCGGTGTTGCAGCGGCAATGACCTCGGCCAGCTCTTTGGTACGGGTCATTGGCTCAACGCGGTTACGCTCAACGATGGCACGCGCAATACGTTTGCCAAAACGTTCCTCGCCGAAGGTTTTGATCACCCAGGCAATATCCGCTTCATCCGCCGTTTGTAACCACTCTGCGGCAGACTGACCGCGGGTAGGATCCATACGCATGTCCAGCGGACCATCACGCATAAAGGAGAAGCCGCGTTCAGCGTCATCAAGCTGTGGTGAAGAGACGCCAAGATCGAGAAGAATTCCGTCGATCTTGCCCGTCAGGCCGCGCTCAGCAACATAGTCTGCGAGCGCAGAGAAAGGTCCATGCACGATGGAAAAACGTGGGTCATCGATGGTTTGTGCAACGGCAATCGCCTGCGGATCGCGATCGATTGCCAGCAGACGTCCTTCCGCTCCAAGCTGGGAGAGGATTAAACGCGAGTGACCACCGCGACCAAAAGTGCCATCAATGTAGATGCCGTCCGGACGAATATTCAGGCCGTTAACGGCCTCATCCAGCAACACCGTTGTATGTTTATAATTTTCCATCATATTTATAGAGACAAGTCCTGCAGCCGTTCCGATAATGTCGCGGAATCAGACTGCTCAGCGTCGATATCTTCCTTGACCTGTTGATACCAGGTCGTTTCATCCCACAGTTCAAACTTGTTGAACTGCCCGACCAGCATCACTTCTTTGGTCAGACCGGCATGTTGCCGCAACACAGGCGCAATCAGTAATCGCCCTGCGCTATCCATCTGACACTCACTGGCATGCCCCAACAACAACCGTTGTACACGGCGTTCCTGCGGGTTCATGCTCGACAGTCGCGACAGCTTTTGCTCAATAATTTCCCATTCAGGCAGGGGGTAAAGCAGCAGGCAGGGGGAGTTGATGTCAATGGTGCACACCATTTGACCTGAAGCGTTCTCAATCAGCTGGTCGCGGTATCGTGTTGGAACCGATAAACGCCCTTTGCTGTCGAGATTGACTAACGTTGCTCCACGGAACATGCCAGCCTCACCCCTCCTCACCACTTTAACCCACAAATTCCCACCTAAAGGAGTTTACGGAGCGATGGAAAAGCTTGTCAAGCCAGGACTCTCTCTCTATCAAGCCGAAAGGGCTCTATTTACAGAGATAAACGGACCTGGTTAATAACTGCACAACTGGCGAGGCAAAATTAACGTTATGAATATTTGTAAGAAAAAATCCGAATATGCACACTAGCGTTAAAGCTCACTCAATATCATCGCAGGGAAATATAAAGTGTCAGTTTGCGACGCGGGCAGCATTTTAAGACATATTCTCAGGGGATGACAGCGCCAGATTCATCGCGGCACTGCGCGAGTGTGCTTGCAGACGTACAAGCTGGCAGGGAGGATGAAAAAACGTCTGAATATTCATCGACCGAATAGGGTTTGTAACAAAATAATACAAAAACAGCGATTAAAAATCGTATAAATGTTCTTTAAGCGTCAGTCTAAAAGACAAAATGAATTAAGAAAAATAGCAGAGCATGATTCTTAAGGAATTATCCTAATTTTTATCCGGGAATTACTCTTGCCAGTTATTTCATCAAAATGGGGCAGTTTTCACCACCCCCAGTGAATGCATTAATGGCGGCTCAAAATTCCGCGACGGTAGAGATTACGTTTGATACGCGTCAGACCCGGCTTGGGTTTCCGTGGCTCATCAAGGCTTGCCAGAACGATCTCCAGCACGCGCTCGGCCACGTCACGATGACGCTGGGCCACTGCCAGTACCGGGCACTGCAGGAAGTCGAGCAGCTCATTATCTCCGAAGGTTGCAATGGCCAAATCGGATGGCAGCTTCCCTTCCCGGCGCAGTGTCACATCCATCACCCCCTGCAGCAGGGCAAATGAGGTCGTGAACAGAGCCTGCGGCATCGGATGCGTTTCCAGCCATTTCTCGAACAGCTGCGCGGCCGCTTCACGCTCATAGCTGTTGGCATACAAATAGTGAACCTCACGCGGATCATCTTTCCAGGCAGCCCTGAACCCTTGTTCACGCAGGAAGCTTACGGAAAGCTCAGGCAACGCGCCAAGATACAGAACGGTTTCTGCCGGGAAGGTTCTCAGCTCCGCTGCCAGCATCTCTGCATCGTCCTGATCGGCACCGACAACGCTGGTGAAATGCTCCCTGTCCAGAGCGCGGTCCAGTGCAACGATAGGGAACGGGTCGTTCGCCCAGCGTTGATAGAACGGGTGCTCTGGTGGTAAAGAGGTTGAAACGATGATGGCATCCACCTGACGCTGAAGCAGGTGCTCAATGCAGCGCATTTCGTTATCGGGCTGGTCTTCCGAACAGGCAATCAGTAACTGATAGCCACGCTGGCGAGCCTGACGTTCAAGATAATTAGCGATACGGGTATAGCTGGTGTTTTCCAGATCGGGGATCACCAGGCCAATAGAGCGGGTGCGTCCGGCGCGTAAGCCAGCTGCGACAGCATTCGGATGGTAGTTATGCTCACGAACCACCGCCATGACTTTTTCAACGGTCTTATCGCTGACACGGTACTGCTTTGCTTTACCGTTAATCACATAGCTGGCTGTGGTTCGTGACACGCCGGCTAGCCGGGCGATTTCATCCAGTTTCACAATTGCCCCTTAAAAAAAGAAAAGAATCCATAGCCCTGTCAAGGTTATGGTTAAATCTTTTAACATCTAAACGCAGAAAAGCCTCCGCGGCAACCGCTTTTATCTGCGTTGTCGGCTGATTACACAAAAAAAAGCCCGGCTTTGGCGACCGGGCAGAAAGAGGCGAACCTTTTTTACAACTAACGCATGATTTTATCGCCGCGCGACAGGCCAACAATACCAGAGCGCGCAACCTCAACAATTTTTGCTACATCCCGCACGGATGCCAGGAAGGCATCCAGCTTATCACTCGTTCCAGCCAACTGAACCGTATATATAGAAGGCGTCACGTCAATAATTTGCCCACGGAAGATATCCGTATTGCGTTTGACCTCTTCACGCCCATAGCCAGTGGCCTGAATTTTCACCAGCATGACTTCACGCTCAACATAAGCGCCCTGCCCCAGCTCGCTCACGCGCAGCACATCAACCAGCTTGTGCAGCTGTTTCTCGATCTGCTCAAGCACTTTGGCGTCGCCGACGGTCTGAATTGTCATGCGTGACAGCGTCGGATCGTCCGTCGGTGCAACGGTCAGGCTTTCGATGTTGTAGCCACGCTGTGCGAAAAGCCCGATGACGCGTGACAGTGCGCCAGACTCGTTTTCCAGTAATACCGATAATATCCGGCGCATATCAGGTTCTCTCCGTTTTGCTTAACCACATTTCGTCCATACCACCACCGCGAATATGCATCGGATAAACGTGTTCTGTGCCATCGACGATGACATCCATGAATACGAGGCGGTTGTTTTTAACGTGCTCAAGCGCTTCACCGAGCTTCGTTTCCAGCTCTGCCGGATCGGTCACCCGCATGCCAACATGACCATATGCCTCAGCCAGACGAACGAAATCAGGTAGTGACGTCATGTACGACTGAGAATGGCGACCAGAGTAGATCATATCCTGCCACTGCTTCACCATACCGAGGTAGCCGTTATTCAGGTTCAGCACCAGTACCGGCAGTTCATATTGCAGCGCGGTAGACAACTCCTGAATGTTCATCTGGATACTGCCATCCCCCGTCACGCAGACGACGGTTTCATTTGGCAGAGCCAGCTTCACGCCCAGCGCAGCAGGCAGGCCAAAGCCCATCGTGCCTAAACCACCCGAGTTGATCCAGTGGCGCGGTTTATCAAACGGGTAATAAAGGGCAGCAAACATCTGATGCTGACCAACGTCTGACGTCACATACGCCTCGCCTTTCGTCAGACGCCAGATCGCTTCGATGACCGCCTGCGGCTTAATATGCTCGCTTTGGGTGTCGTACTTCAGGCACTGACGTGCGCGCCACTGCTCAATTTGCTGCCACCAGTCGCGGATCTCATCCAGCGGCTGAGAGACGGTTTCCTGTGTCAGCAGATCCAGCATCTGGTCCAGCACCTGACGGGCATCCCCCACGATCGGCACATCGGCCGGCACTGTTTTTGAGATAGACGTTGGATCGATATCAATGTGCAGCACGGTGGCGTTCGGGCAATATTTTGCCAGGTTGTTGGTGGTACGATCGTCAAAGCGCACACCAACGGCAAAGATCACATCAGAATTGTGCATCGTCATGTTGGCTTCATAGGTACCGTGCATGCCCAGCATACCCAGCGCCTGACGGTGCGTGGCCGGGAATGCCCCCAGTCCCATCAACGATGACGCCACCGGCAAATTTAACGTCTCGACCAGCGTGCGTAGCTGTTCTTCACAGGCTGAGTTAACAGCACCGCCCCCGACGTAGACTACCGGTTTTTTGGCCGCCAGCAGCGTTTGCAACGCACGCTTGATCTGACCTTTGTGTCCCTGCGTCGTAGGATTGTAAGAACGCATGCTCACCGATTCCGGCCAGACATAAGGCAGCTTGTTCGCCGGGTTCAGAATATCTTTCGGCAGATCGACGACAACCGGGCCAGGACGCCCACTAGCCGCCAGCCAGAAGGCTTTTTTCAGTACACCTGGAATATCTTCGGTTTGTTTAACCAGGAAGCTGTGCTTAACAACGGGGCGCGAGATCCCCACCATGTCGCACTCCTGGAACGCATCATAGCCGATCAGCGAAGTCGCCACCTGCCCGGAGAGAATGACCAGCGGGATAGAGTCCATATACGCTGTAGCAATCCCGGTAATGGCGTTTGTCGCCCCGGGGCCAGACGTGACTAACACCACGCCCACTTCCCCCGTTGCACGGGCCAGCCCGTCCGCCATATGTACCGCCGCCTGCTCGTGGCGTACCAGAACATGGTCGATACCGCCTACCGTATGCAGCGCATCATAAATATCGAGGACTGCGCCTCCCGGGTAGCCGAACACCTGCTTCACGCCCTGGTCAATAAGCGATCGAACGACCATTTCCGCGCCAGACAACATCTCCATGCTTTGCCTCCAGGCTTTTGTTATAGACGAACAGCAGAATTCATTTCCACGCCGTCTTACGATCGGGTTAAACCGATCTTATATTTTGCAGAGTGATAGTTACCTTAACCGCTCGTTATGAGGCAGGCAATTAGCAAACCGGGGAAGGCAAGCGGCCAACAAAGCAGAAAAAACAGACATTGCGGGAGGATATGGTGAATTCGTCTGAGATTAGAGAGCGAGTTAATAAATCATCGTTTAAAAGGGAGATGAATCAGGAAATCATCTATTTTTAAGTGCCTGACAGCAGCCAGAAAAAAACGTAAACAGAATAAAATAGCATTAACTTAAAAAAACTCAGGATAAATAACACATCAGTGCCATTTATCCTGATGGGCTTATCGACGACAGACGCTAATAAGCAGCTCCTCCATCCATTGATGCCCTTTATCCCGACCTGCCGCTTCATGCCAGGAGAGATAACAGGTACGGCTATTCAGCTTCAGCGGCAATGGCAGAACTTGCAGGTCTAACTGCTCAGAAAACTCGTCCGCCAGCCAACGAGGTGCAATAGCCACCAGCTGCGTTTGTGAAACGACATTTAATACGCTGACCATTGCCATTCCCTGATAGGCAACGCTTGCCTGTTTATCAGGAGAGTCATACCACGGCAGGCTAAATGAGGCATATCTGTCGAGCGCAACAACAGCATGTTGCTCGTTATAAACGTCATTTTCCCGCAGCGGAGAATTCAGTCGGGGGTGTTTTTTACTGGCAACCAGCACCATTTCATCTTTAAACAGCGGTACACAGGAAAATTCCGGGCGACGGAACTCTTCATATCCCAGAACGAACTCTGTTTCCTGGTAACGCAGCTGATGCTCTGTGTTTTGATTTAGTGATGATTTAAAAACCAGGTGAATATTTGGTGCGATCTCTTCAACTTTATTGTAAATAATGGATGTCAAATAGTTATCTAACGGACTACAGACACAAAGATGGAATACGCGCTCACTGCTGACAGGTTCAAAACCCGACCCCGGCAGTTCATTCTGAACTAATTGCAGCGCCTGACGGATAGAACCGAAGAGCTGAAATGCACGCGCAGTAGGCTGGATCCCTCGACCATAACGCACGAACAATTCGTCATTAAACATGACCTTAAGCCTGGATACAGCATTACTGACGGCGGGCTGGGACATCCCCAGCGACTGGGCTGCTCGCGTAATATTCTGCTCCTGCATAACCGCATCAAATACGGTTAACAGATTAAGATCCACAGTACGTAATTGCGGTTTAATCCCATCAGCAACCTGGATTTGTTTAATATTATCTTCTGGCATTTCTAACTCCACTGTCACGCTAAACTCCCTTTGCCAAAGTACAGTAATAAGTTCGAGAAATATGATTTACCATGCATATACGAGCAGCAAAAGAGAATTGTTTAAAATTCGGAAAATATAAAGAAAAATGCATCGAAAAAGACATTACGCACCTTCAGTAATGAAGAGATAAAAGTCAGTTCATATGATATCAATAACATTAGGATTGGCATGAAACCATAAACCAGAAAAATATACAATCACCGTTCAGGTTAATGATGACTTAAGTATTATTAAACTATTCATGTTAACCTATATCATTTACTTAACAACCGGATGCCGTAAACCGCATTCATGCTCACTGAAACCATTCACATCATTTATAAATTAATGAAATAAAACAAATTTCATATCACTGCAATAAAACACACAAATTATGTTTAATTGATACTAATTATATTTAAAGCATGACAGCACGACATTCTCAGTCCAAAAATAGACAATTAACCTGGTCGAAAAAGAAAAAACCAGCACAATTAGCTAAAGTTAATGTTCTGCTCTGGCCAGCTATCAGGCTCGTTTTACCGTGCAGGGGTTGACATGATGCGCCGTATCCAGTACCACTAAATGCATATCGTATTTAACGGGAGCACGATTCATGATTCGCACCATTCGTTTCACCAGTCTACTACTACTAAACGCATCCACTGTGCGCGGTAGACTGGCGGGCGAAATTCAGCGTTGAATCGTCACCAGTAAGACTAAAAACCCGCGCCATTGCGCGGGTTTTTTTATGCTCGTAGCAAAGCGCCCTAAGACTGACAAGGACCTAACCCATGAGCCAGCAAGTCATTATTTTCGATACAACTTTACGTGACGGTGAACAGGCATTGCAGGCGAGCCTGAGTGTGAAAGAAAAGCTGCAAATTGCGCTGGCTCTCGAACGTATGGGGGTCGACGTGATGGAGGTAGGCTTCCCCGTCTCTTCTCCGGGTGATTTTGAATCGGTACAGACCATTGCGCGTACCATTAAAAACAGCCGCGTCTGCGCCCTGGCACGCTGCGTTGAGAAGGATATCGACGTTGCTGCCGAGTCACTGAAAGTTGCAGAAGCCTTCCGTATTCATACCTTTATTGCCACGTCGCCAATGCACATTGCGACCAAGTTGCGCAGCACGCTGGATGAGGTTATTGAACGCGCAATTTACATGGTCAAACGTGCGCGTAACTACACAGATGACGTTGAGTTCTCCTGTGAAGATGCTGGCCGTACACCCATTGACGATCTGGCGCGCGTAGTTGAAGCCGCGATCAATGCCGGTGCCAAAACTATCAATATCCCGGACACCGTCGGCTACACCATGCCGTTTGAATTCTCCAACATTATTACCGGCCTGTATGAGCGTGTGCCAAACATTGATAAAGCAATTATCTCCGTTCACACCCATGACGATCTGGGCCTGGCCGTCGGTAACGCCATTGCCGCCGTCCACGCCGGGGCGCGTCAGGTAGAAGGCGCAATGAACGGCATCGGTGAACGTGCGGGTAACTGTGCGCTGGAAGAAGTGATCATGGCGATCAAGGTGCGCAAAGACATCATGAACGTACACACCCGCATCAATCACAATGAAATCTGGCGCACCAGCCAGACTGTCAGCCAGATTTGCAACATGCCAGTTCCTGCTAACAAAGCCATTGTCGGCACTGGCGCATTCGCACACTCCTCGGGTATCCACCAGGACGGGGTGCTGAAAAACCGCGAAAACTACGAAATCATGACCCCGGAATCTATCGGCCTGAACCAGGTTCAGCTGAACCTGACCTCCCGCTCCGGCCGTGCCGCGGTAAAACACCGTATGGAAGAGATGGGTTATAAGGACAGCGACTACAACATGGATCAGCTGTATGACGCCTTCCTGAAACTGGCCGACAAAAAAGGCCAGGTGTTTGATTACGATCTGGAAGCCCTGGCTTTCATCAACAAACAGCAGGAAGAGCCAGAGCACTTCCGTCTGGATTACTTCAGCGTGCAGTCCGGCTCCAGCGATATCGCTACCGCGTCGGTCAAACTGGCCTGCGGCGATGAAGTTACAGCCGAAGCGGCCAACGGTAATGGCCCAGTCGACGCCATCTACCGGGCGATTAACCGCGTCACAGGGTACGACGTGGAACTGGTCAAATATGACCTGACGGCTAAAGGTCAGGGGGAAAATGCCCTGGGTCAGGTGGATATCGTCGTCAACCACAATGGTCGCCGCTTCCACGGCGTGGGTCTCGCAACCGACATCGTTGAATCGTCCGCAAAAGCGATGGTGCACGTCCTGAACAATATCTGGCGCGCCGCCGAAGTCGAAAAAGAGTTGCAACGCAAAGCTCAGAATAAAGAGAACAACAAGGAAACCGTGTAATGTCGAAGAATTACCATATTGCTGTGTTGCCGGGTGACGGTATTGGCCCGGAAGTGATGGCACAGGCGCTGAAAGTACTGGAAGCCGTTCGTTCGCGTTTTGCGATGAAAATTACCACCAGCCACTACGACGTGGGCGGTATTGCTATCGACAATCACGGTACGCCGCTGCCAAAAGCGACCGTCGAAGGCTGCGAAAATGCCGACGCCGTCCTGTTTGGTTCCGTGGGAGGCCCGAAATGGGAACATCTGCCTCCCGCAGAGCAACCTGAGCGCGGCGCGCTGTTGCCACTGCGTAAGCATTTCAAACTGTTCAGCAACCTGCGTCCGGCAAAGCTGTACCAGGGTCTGGAAGAGTTCTGCCCGCTGCGCGCGGATATCGCGGCCAATGGCTTCGACATTCTGTGCGTACGTGAACTGACCGGCGGTATCTATTTTGGCCAACCAAAAGGCCGTGAAGGCAGCGGACAGCATGAGAAAGCCTTTGATACCGAGGTGTATCACCGTTTTGAAATTGAACGCATTGCCCATATCGCGTTTGAGTCTGCACGTAAACGCCGTCATAAAGTGACGTCTATCGATAAAGCGAACGTTCTGCAGTCTTCCATTTTGTGGCGTGAGATTGTCAGTGAAATCGCCAAAGAGTATCCGGACGTTGAGCTGACACATATGTACATTGATAACGCGACCATGCAGCTGATTAAAGATCCGTCCCAGTTTGACGTGCTGCTGTGCTCCAACCTGTTCGGCGACATCCTGTCGGACGAGTGCGCGATGATCACCGGTTCAATGGGCATGTTGCCTTCCGCCAGCCTGAATGAAGAAGGGTTTGGCCTGTATGAACCTGCGGGCGGCTCTGCTCCGGATATTGCCGGCAAAAATATCGCCAACCCGATTGCGCAGATCCTCTCTCTGGCCCTGCTGCTGCGCTACAGCCTTGATGCAGGCGATGCAGCCGCTGCTATTGAAAGCGCCGTGAATCGTGCGTTAGAAGAAGGTGTCCGTACCGGTGATTTAGCACGCGGCGCGGCAGCAGTCAGTACCGATGAAATGGGCGATATCATTGCCCGCTATGTTGCTGAAGGGGTGTAATCATGGCGAAGACGTTATATGAAAAATTGTTTGATGCGCACATTGTCTACGAGGCACCAAACGAAACCCCGCTGCTGTACATCGACAGGCATCTGGTGCATGAAGTGACCTCCCCACAGGCATTTGACGGACTGCGTGCGCACAAGCGCCCGGTACGTCAGCCGGGTAAAACCTTCGCGACAATGGATCACAACGTCTCCACCCAGACCAAAGATATCAATGCGTCGGGTGAGATGGCACGTATCCAGATGCAGGAACTGATTAAGAACTGCAACGAGTTTGGCGTTGAACTGTACGACCTGAACCATCCGTACCAGGGCATCGTCCACGTGATGGGGCCAGAACAGGGCATTACCCTGCCGGGTATGACCATCGTCTGTGGTGACTCCCATACCGCGACACACGGTGCGTTTGGCGCACTGGCGTTCGGTATTGGTACATCTGAAGTTGAACATGTTCTGGCAACGCAAACCCTGAAACAGGGTCGTGCCAAAACCATGAAGATTGAAGTGAAGGGCAAAGCCGCCCCGGGCATCACCGCCAAAGACATTGTGCTGGCCATCATCGGTAAAACAGGTAGCGCAGGTGGTACTGGCCACGTGGTGGAATTCTGCGGTGAAGCTATCCAGGCGCTGAGCATGGAAGGTCGTATGACCCTGTGCAACATGGCCATTGAAATGGGGGCCAAAGCAGGCCTGGTCGCGCCAGACGAAACGACCTTTAACTATGTGAAAGGGCGTTTGCACGCACCAAAAGACCAGAATTACGTCGATGCCGTTGAATACTGGAAAACCCTGAAAACCGACGACGGTGCAACCTTTGATACCGTTGTTACCCTGCAGGCGGAAGAGATTGCCCCACAGGTTACCTGGGGAACGAACCCAGGCCAGGTCATTTCCGTGAATGACACCATCCCTGACCCGGCCTCTTTCACCGATCCGGTCGAACGCGCCAGCGCAGAAAAAGCACTGGCCTATATGGGACTGAAACCGGGCGTGCCAGTGACCGATGTGACCATTGATAAAGTGTTTATCGGCTCTTGCACCAACTCACGCATTGAAGATTTACGCGCTGCGGCAGAGATTGCCAAAGGCCGCAAAGTCGCTCCGGGCGTGCAGGCGCTGGTCGTGCCTGGCTCCGGCCCTGTGAAAGCGCAGGCGGAAGCAGAAGGCCTGGACAAGATCTTTATCGAAGCGGGCTTCGAGTGGCGCTTGCCTGGCTGCTCCATGTGTCTGGCGATGAACAATGACCGCCTGAACCCGGGTGAGCGTTGTGCCTCCACCAGCAACCGTAACTTTGAAGGCCGTCAGGGCCGCGGTGGGCGTACCCATCTGGTCAGCCCGGCAATGGCCGCTGCGGCGGCAGTCACCGGCCACTTCGCCGATATTCGCAGCCTGAAATAAGGAGACAATCATGGCAGAGAAATTTACCCAACATACGGGTCTGGTTGTCCCACTGGATGCAGCCAACGTCGATACTGATGCGATCATTCCTAAGCAGTTTTTGCAGAAAGTCACCCGCACCGGTTTTGGCGCGCACCTGTTTAACGACTGGCGTTTCCTGGATGACAAAGGCGAAGTCCCTAACCCGGAATTCGTCCTGAACTTCCCGGAATACAAAGGTGCATCGATTCTGCTGGCGCGGGAAAACTTTGGCTGTGGCTCTTCCCGTGAACATGCGCCCTGGGCACTGACCGACTACGGCTTTAAAGTGGTTATTGCCCCGAGCTTTGCCGATATCTTCTACGGCAACAGCTTCAACAACCAGCTGCTGCCGGTGACGCTGAGCGACGAGCAGGTAGACGAGCTGTTCGCTCTGGTTAAGGCTAATCCCGGTATTGCGTTTGAAGTGGATCTGGAAGCAGAAGTGGTCAAGGCGGGTGAGAAGACCTACAGCTTCAGTATTGATGCATTCCGTCGTCACTGCATGTTAAACGGTCTGGACAGCATTGGTCTGACGCTGCAACACGAAGATGCCATTGCCGCATACGAACATAAACAACCTGCGTTTATGAATTAAACATCTGGCCCGCAGTGTATCCTGCGGGTCAGATCTTCCGCCGCCCTTCCCCGTTTTTTTCTCGCATGCAAGAACCTGGCAGAAATAATCACGCCAATCACATTATATTTAAGGTGAATTTAATAAACATTTTGCATAATAACCTACATATCAGGTTACTACGTGAAACAGTATGAAAAACCAAAATAGCAATGAGTCTCAACTCCGTTCTCATGAAATACATAAATGCACATTAATCAGCGTGATCGTCAATATATTCCTGACGAGTTTTCAAATCGTTGCCGGTTTATTTTCCGGTTCGCAGGGGTTAATTGCTGATGGTATTCATTCTCTTTCCGATTTATCCTCTGACTTTGTCGTTCTGATTGCCAATAAAAAAAGCCAGAAAGCCTCTGATACCGATCATCACTATGGTCACCTCCGTTTTGAAAACGGTGCAAAGCTGATTATCGGGGTTATCTTATTTCTGGTCGGTGCCGGAATGCTCTGGTCTGCGGGCAATAAGCTGCTACACCCCGAGACACATCAGGTCGTCAAAGGGGCGGCTCTGTGGGTCGCCATACTGGCTCTGTTGATTAAAGAGGGGCTGTTCAGATACATGTACGCAACGGGGAAACGCATTCAGTCATCGCTGCTTATTGCCAATGCCTGGCACGCGCGTTCCGACGCGGCCTCGTCTGTTGTTGTTGCCATCGGTATTGCCGGTAATTTACTGGGTTTCCACTCTATGGATCTGGTTGCCGCACTGATTGTCGGTATTTTTATCGCCCACATGGGGTATAAATTCTCTGCCGATGCCCTCCATGATTTGATGGATCGCTCGCTTGAGCCAGACATGGAACACGAAATCAGAACGTGCCTGTTATCTACAGAAGGTGTTATTAACATTCACGATTTAAAAACCCGCAAGATGGGTGATTTAGCCCTGGTCGATGTTCATCTGGAAGTGAATGGAAAATTAAGCGTAAAAGAAGGACATGATATTGCCGTCAATGCCAGAAACAGAGTCATGAGCAAATTTAACGTGCTTAATGTGATGACGCATATCGATCCTGCGCATTAACGCGTATTGATGCAAACAGTGTGACCGACATTTTCTGGCGTTAAGGTTTCGTTAATTAATAGACGTCACACTGCATCACATTAGCTCTCTCATCATTGAGGTAAATAGCGATGACCCCAACAATACGCAGTACGCTTCCACATAAAGAAACGCCTTTTCTTCGCGTACTGCACATCATTGTTGCAGTGCTGGTACTGGCTCAGATTATCAATTCTAACTACACCGTAAGTGAAGCACTCAGTGAATCTGGTTTCACGAGTATCGTCACCTGGATACATGTCATCTCAGGCTTTGGGTTAATTTTCTGCGGTATTGCTATGATGGCGTGGATGTTAACGCAACGTGGATTTAAATATTACTACGCCTGGATGACGCTGGATTTCCGCGGGATCGTTGACGACATACGCACCCTGACACAACGCCAGCTCCCGGATGCCCACGCTGGCGGTATGGCCGCAACGGTGCAGGGTTTAGGCGTGCTGGCTCTGCTGGGTGTTGCCGTCTGTGGCGCAGCCTGGTTCGTACTGAACGCAACGATCGGGCCCGTCTCCTCTCTTACCGAGTCGGTACTGGATCTGCATAAATTCCTGACGGTCTTTATCGAAACCTATTTCTGGGCACACGGCTTTATGGGGATAGCCCATATGTACCTGACATTACGCGCACAGCGGAAATATCAGTACTCAGAATAATGCAGTAACAGGCATATTCTCTGAGCCAGAACGGTTTCTGGCTCAGACCTTCGCAACAGGCTACACGTCTTTCACACGGCAGGTCAGCAGGAGCGTCACGACCGAGATTGCCGCAATCATCCAGTACACCGCCGCATGCCCATAGCTTTGCGACAGCGCACCCTGAATCACCCCCGCCAGAATCACCCCGGTTGAAATACTGTTCGTAAACAATGTTGTCGCAGAGCCTGCGCGTCCCGGCATCAGATCCTGGAACCAGAGCATACCAATCCCGGCGACAATCCCGATAAATACCGCATTAAACAGCTGTAATATCAGTAGTGCTTCGCGCGAGTGAAAGAAGATAAGCCCCAGATAGAACAACACTCCTGCCGCGACAGCAATGACCATCATCTTACGTTTTCCTGAACGCTTAACGTAATACCCGGCCAGAATCATCGCCGGAATTTCCAGACCCGCGGCGGTACCCATCAAGATCCCGGCAAGCTTATCCGGTAACCCCAGATCGCTGCTGATCCACAATGGCATATCAATGATGTACATCGTGTTGCAGGTCCACATCAGCGTGGAGGCAATAAACAGCATACGGACATTTTTATCCTGCCAGCCGCTCGCCTGCGTAGCGGGTCTGTCCGCCACCGGCTCAATGCGAGCCACCGAAGGCAGGGCAAATGCCACTAACACCAGGCTGATGACAAAAATCCCGGCGGCGATGGAAAACATGGTGGTAAAGCCATAATTCAGCGCCAGCATAAACGCCAGCGGCGGGCCAATCACCCACGCCAGAGAGAGCTGCGCACGCATGACCGAGCTGAACATCACCACTTCACGCGCGGAGTTATCCGCATATTCACGAGCCAGCGCGAACAGCTGTGGCATGGCGGTATTAGCCAGAGATGCCAGCAGAACACCACAGGTGATGAGCGTAAGGTAATGACGATTGAACGCAAACAGCAGCGCATTCCCGACGGCCATTGCGCAGCAAAACAGGATCAGTTTGCGGCGATCGCCCTGGCTGTCCGAGCGTTTTGCCAGCCACAGGCTGACCAGGATCCCGGCAATGGCGTTGACGGTATAAAACAGGCCAATCCAGAACGGCTGCGCCCCCACCTCGCGGCTCAGAAACAGGCTCAGCGTCGGTGCCTGAAGCGCCCCCGCCACACCCATCATAAAGGCCACCAGCATAAAAGCGGCATACACGCCATTCAGGCGTCGCCCCATCGTCATCAACCAGAGCATGCGCAAATCCTTGTCAAAGCGAATCGAAATTGGGTGAAATAGTAAACGAAAAAAGCCAGCAAAAACATTTTGCTGGCGGGTGATTAGCACCAATACTCAGTCACACATGATCGAGGTGAGTTAGCGAGAAAAGGTCGTTTTCGTAACGTCCCACTGCATCAATTCTTCCAGCGTTCTCAGCCGTTGATCTGCACACTGACGGGCCAGCCAGGACACTCCTTTTGTCGCTGAAAAGTACTGCTGATAAAACTGACGTGCGGTAGACCTCTTCATAATTTACCTCCTCACTTCATCGGGAAGAATTATTGGCCTAATATAGGGATTAATAAATTGCTGATTTTTTGTCAGGAGTTCCCCTTTTATGCCTTCTGGTCGTCTGCAACAACAATTCATCCGCCTCTGGCAGTGCTGCGAGGGGCAGTCGAAGGAGACTACGCTGAACGAGCTGGCCGACCTGCTGAACTGCTCTCGTCGCCATATGCGAACGCTGCTCAACACCATGCAGCAACAGGGCTGGTTAAACTGGGAGGCCGAGGCCGGACGCGGCAAGCGCTCGCGTCTGACCTTTCTCTACACCGGGCTGGCGTTGCAGCAACAACGCGCGGAAGACCTGCTGGAACAGGACAGAATCGACCAACTGGTACAGCTGGTGGGCGACAAAGCGGCAGTACGCCAGATGCTGGTTTCCCATCTCGGGAGAAGTTTTCGTCAGGGTCGCCACATCCTGCGGGTGCTCTACTATCGTCCGATGAAAAACCTGTTACCCGGTACGGCGTTGCGCCGTTCAGAAACCCATATGGCCCGGCAAATATTCAGCGGCCTGACGCGCATAAATGAGGAAAACGGGGAACTGGAAGCCGATGTCGCGCACCACTGGCAGCAACTTTCCCCCCTGCACTGGCGCTTCTTTTTACGTCCTGGTATTCATTTCCACCACGGCCGTGAGCTGGAGATCAGCGACGTCATCAATTCGCTTCAGCGGGCATGCACGCTTCCTCTTTATGGCCACATATCGCGGATCCACTCCCCTACGGCATGGACTGTTGATATCGAACTGTCCGAGCCTGACCAGTGGCTTCCGTGGCTAATGGGCTATATCCCGTCGATGATCCTGCCGCGTGAATGGGATTCCCTACCCCATTTTGCCAGCCAGCCCGTGGGAACAGGACCTTACGCGGTAACGCGCAATACCAACAACCAGCTGAAAATTCGCGCCTTTGACGACTACTTTGGCTATCGCGCGCTGATCGACGAAGTCAACGTCTGGGTTCTGCCTGAAATCAGCGAGGAGCTGAGCTGCGGATTAACGCTGGAAGGGTCAACCGAAGGAGAAAAAGCGGTTGAAAGCCGTCTGGAAGAGGGCTGCTATTACCTGCTGTTTGACGCCCGCAGCCACCGAGGTGCCAGCCGCGACGTGCGCAGATGGGTGAGCCACGTGCTTTCCCCGGCCAATCTTATCTATCAGGCGGAGGAGCAATACCAGACTTACTGGTTCCCGGCCTACGGTCTGCTCCCGCGCTGGCATCACGCCCGACCGGTTCACGGCGAAAAGCCTGCCGGACTGGAGTCGATCACCCTGACCTATTACCGCGACCACGTGGAACACCGCTTTATCGCCCGCATCATGAGCAAGCTGCTGGCTGCCGAAGGCGTTCAGCTGGACATCCAGGAAATAGATTATGATGAATGGCATCGCGGGGAGATAGTCAGCGATATCTGGCTGAACAGCGCCAACTTTACCCTGCCACTCGATTTCTCACTCTTTTCGCACCTGTATGAAGTTCCGCTGATCCAACACTGCATTGACCGGGACTGGCAGCAGGACGCCGCACAGTGGCGCGCGGGAGAAATGAACCTGGCCTCATGGTGCCAGCAGTTGCTGGCGCAACAGGCGATTGTGCCGCTCATCCACCACTGGCTGATGATTCAGGGTCAGCGCAGTATGCGTGGCTTACGGATGAACACCCTGGGCTGGTTTGATTTCAAATCCGCCTGGTTTGCCCCACCGGAACCATAACACTTTCGTAATATTCGCCAAATCATTACAATACCGCCGTTCTCAACGGGGTGCTGCATCACTGATGTGCGCTGAGATAATACCCGTCGAACCTGATCCGGATAACGCCGGCGAAGGGATTTGAGGCTGTCGCTCAAAATCCTTTGCCACTCAACTTTGAGGTGCAAAGTGTTAAAAAAAATTCTTCCCCTTCTGGTGCTGTTTGCGCTGCCTGCTGTTGCGAAGCCCGTCCTGACGGTCTACACCTATGACTCCTTCTCTGCCGACTGGGGCCCTGGCCCGGCGGTGAAAAAAGCCTTTGAAGCCGACTGCAACTGCGAGCTGAAGTTCGTGGCGCTGGAGGATGGCGTTTCACTGCTTAACCGTCTGCGCATGGAAGGGAAAAACAGCAAAGCCGACGTGGTGCTCGGTCTGGATAACAACCTGCTGGATGCGGCGTCGCAAACCAGACTGTTTGCCAAAAGCGGTGTCGCCACCGATGCCGTCAACGTCCCTGGTGGCTGGAAAAACGATACCTTTGTCCCGTTCGATTACGGCTACTTTGCTTTTGTCTATGACAAAAACAAGCTGAAGAACCCACCGAAAAGCCTGAAAGAGCTGGTTGAAAGCGACCAGAAATGGCGCGTGATTTATGAAGATCCGCGCACCAGTACGCCAGGCCTGGGCCTGCTGCTGTGGATGCAGAAAGTCTACGGTGACAAAGCGCCGGAAGCATGGCAGAAACTGGCGGCGAAAACCGTCACCGTCACAAAAGGCTGGAGCGAAGCGTATGGCCTGTTCCTGAAAGGAGAAAGTGACCTGGTGCTCAGCTACACGACCTCTCCGGCCTACCACATTATTGCCGAGAAGAAGGACAACTACGCCGCTGCTGATTTTGCGGAAGGTCACTACCTTCAGGTGGAAGTTGCAGCACGTACCGCCGCCAGTAAACAGCCAGAACTGGCCGAGAAGTTCCTGAAATTTATGGTTTCTCCGGCGTTCCAGAATACGATCCCGACGGGCAACTGGATGTACCCGGTGACCAATGTGGCCCTGCCAGCGGGCTTTGATACGCTGTCTAAACCGCAAACCTCACTGGAGTTTACGCCGCAACAGGTCGCCGCACAGCGTGCTGCATGGGTAAGTGAATGGCAACGCGCAGTCAGCCATTAATTCCCGGCTGGTTACTTCCCGGACTGCTCGCTGCCGTATTGATGGTAGCGGTCAGTCTGGGGGCATTTCTTGCGTTGTGGTTAAACGCACCAGAAAGCGACGTGCTCACACTCTGGCATGACAGCTATCTCTGGCATGTTATCCGTTTCTCCTTCTGGCAGGCATTTCTCTCTGCGCTGCTGTCGGTTTTCCCGGCGATCTTCCTGTCCCGGGCACTTTATCGCAGGCGTTTTCCTGGCAGACAGGCACTTCTGCGCCTGTGCGCTATGACGCTGATCCTGCCCGTTCTGGTGGCCGTATTCGGTATTCTGAGCGTCTATGGACGCCAGGGCTGGCTGGCCTCACTCTGTAACCTGCTTGGTCTGGAGTGGACATTCTCCCCTTACGGACTGAAGGGTATTCTGCTGGCGCATATCTTTTTCAATATGCCGATGGCGACAAGGCTCTTTTTGCAGGCGCTGGAGAATATTCCCGGCGAGCAGCGCCAGCTGGCTGCACAGCTCGGCATGCACGGCTGGTCGTTCTTCCGCTTTGTCGAATGGCCGTGGCTGCGCAGGCAAATCCCCCCCGTTGCGGCGCTGATCTTTATGCTCTGCTTTGCCAGTTTTGCCACCGTACTTTCACTCGGTGGCGGGCCGCAGGCAACGACCATTGAGCTGGCGATTTATCAGGCGTTAAATTTCGACTACGACCCCGGACGTGCGGCGCTGCTGGCGATAGTACAGATGGCATGCTGCCTTGTCCTGGTGCTCCTCAGCCAGCGGCTGAGTAAAGCCATTCCACCCGGTAGTAACCAGATAGCAGGCTGGCGCGATCCGCAGGACAGCCTGTACAGCCGTATTACCGATTTTATCCTCATCACGCTGGCGCTGATGCTTCTGCTGCCGCCGCTGATGGCCGTCATCGTCGATGGTCTGAACATCAATCTGGTGTCCGTTTTGCAACAGCCCATGCTCTGGCAAGCCACCTGGACTTCGCTGCGGATCGCACTGGCCGCAGGCATGCTGTGCGTCATTCTGACCATGATGTTGCTGTGGAGCAGCCGTGAACTCTATGCCCGCCATGCGCAAAAAGCCGGGCAAGCGCTGGAACTCACGGGGATGCTGATTCTGGCCATGCCGGGCATTGTTTTGGCTACCGGCTTCTTTTTACTGTTCAACAGCACCATTGGTTTGCCGGAAAGCGCTGACGGCATCGTCATCTTTACCAATGCCCTGATGGCAATCCCTTACGCTCTCAAGGTGCTGGAAACCCCGATGCGTGACGTCAACAGCCGCTACAGCTTACTGTGCCAGTCGCTTGGTATGCAGGGCTGGCAACGGCTAAAGGTCGTCGAGCTGCGCGCACTAAAGCGCCCGCTGGCACAGGCGCTGGCGTTCGCCTGTGTGCTATCGATTGGTGATTTTGGCGTCGTGGCGCTCTTCGGCAATGAAGATTTCCGTACACTGCCATACTGGCTGTATCAGCAAATTGGCTCCTACCGTAGCCAGGATGGTGCCGTCACGGCGCTATTACTGCTGCTGCTGTGTTTTGCGTTATTTACCGCTATCGAAAAACTCCCGGGGCGTGATGTTAAAACTGATTGATGTAACCTGGCTCTATCAGCACCTGCCAATGCGTTTCACCCTTTCCGTGCATCAAGGGGAAATGATAGCAATCCTTGGCCCCAGCGGAGCAGGAAAGAGTACCTTGCTCAATCTGATCGCCGGTTTTCTGCAACCGGCAAGCGGGTCAATACTGATTGAAAACGGTGACCATTCCCACACTCCACCGGCTAAGCGTCCTGTCTCGATGCTGTTTCAGGAAAATAACCTGTTCACGCATCTGACGGTACGGCAAAACATCGCGCTGGGGATGGATCCGGGGCTGAAGCTGAACGACGCACAGCGACAGAAGCTGGAGATCATTGCCGCGCAAATGGGGATCACCGACTTGATTGACCGGCTGCCAGGAGAGCTTTCCGGCGGCCAGCGTCAGCGTGTGGCGCTGGCCCGCTGTCTGGTGCGTGAGCAGCCAATACTGCTGCTGGACGAACCGTTCTCGGCACTCGACCCGGCCCTGCGCCAGGAGATGCTTTCTCTGGTGAAGGACGTCTGCCAGCGCCAGCAGCTTACGATGCTGATGGTTTCGCACAGTATCGAAGATGCTGCACGGATTGCACCGCGATCGGTGGTCATTGCTGACGGGCGAATTGCATGGGATGGAGAGACAGAAGCACTGTTAAGCGGAAAAACCAGCGCCTCGGAATTACTGGGGATCAAACCGTAGGCCGGGCAAACGAAGCACCGCCCGGCACCCCGTTAACGGCTGACGACTTTCAATAAAATGTCCCCATAAACCGGCATCAGCGGATGACGAATCAGCGCCACCAGCGCCACTATCGCAATTCCCAGGGTCAGCGGTGCCAGCCACAACAGGCGGGGGCGTGGAAGATAGCGCGTCAGGCGATCCACTCCCGCTTTGCCGCTACGCCACAGCCGCCAGCACAGCCATGCCGCCAGCCACAACAGGACAGCCGCAGCCAGTAACAGCCATTTAAACTGACCGCTTTGCGCATCGGCAGGAATATCAATTGCCGCACCGGCCAGGATCCCCGGCAGGAAGTAGAACGGCGGCCAGAATACGCAGCCGATAATATTGGGTAACACAAATTTGGAGACAGGCAGATCCAGCATCCCGGCTACCATTGGCACCAGCGGACGCGTTGGCCCGACAAAACGCCCCACGAGGATAGTGAACATACTGTGCTGATGCAGCGCGTGTTCGGTTTTATCCAGCAACGCTTTGTTCTTTTTCATGAACGACCAGCGATGCAATGGCTTCTTAAAGCGCCAGCCCAGCCAGAAGGAGATCCAGTCTCCGAGCAAGCAGCCGACGATCCCGGCCATCCACGCCTGCCAGAAGTTGACTTCACCGCTGCCGATAAGCGCGCCAAGCCCCGCCATCATCACGGTGCCGGGTAAAATCAGCCCGACAAGCGCCAGGGATTCCAGGAACGCCACCAGCGCAACGGCGATGAGTGAGTACATAACGGACTGGGTGATAAAATGTTCCAGCAATGCCTGCATAACTATTCCGGTCAGAAAACGAAGCAGGGATTCTGCAAAGAGCCCCTCACCACATCAAGACAACAATTGTCTGAATAGTTTACTGGCAGTTATGAAACTTCACCTGACCGTTTATCTTATTTTACGTTTCATTCACATCCGGCGCGGAATTCACTCGGACTTGCCCCGGTACATTTTTTAAAGACGCGCGAGAAATAGAGTTGATCTTCAAAACCCACATTGCGCCCCACGGTAGCAATCGGCATCCGGGTGGTGCTGAGCAACAGTTTCGCCTGGCTGATGCGCTGATCCTCACGCCAGCTCAGCACGCTGACGCCAAGCTGCTGGCGGAACAGATGTGACAAACGTGACGGAGAAAGGCAGACATGCTGGGCGACGCTTGCGATATCAAACTGGCTATCGGCCAGGTGATCGCTGATGTACTGGCATGCATCACGCACGCGGTTATCCAGCGGCGGATTAAGCGATTCGTTAATCGCCTCCATCCGGCGCAGCAACACCTGCTCAAGCAGGTTAATCGCCAGCAGTTCGGCATAGCGACCACCAGCCTGCCCGGCGTCAATAATCTGCGCAAACAGCTCGCGGAACTGCGCCTGGTGAACATCATCCGGGCGATAAAAACCGGTGTGCGCAAAAATGGCTGGCCACGAGAGCCACTCCTGCCAGTAGGCGCGCGGACGGAAGTAGACCCACTGGTGATACCACTCTTTGGCATCCGGATGACGCCCGTAATGGTGGATCTCACCCGGTGGGAATAACAGTATATCGCCAGGACGGCAAACAAATTGCTGGTCGTTATTTTTGATAACCCCTTCCCCGCGCACGGTCAGGTTCAAAATATACCCTTTCATCCCGAGCGGTCGGTCAACGTAAAAATCAAGATATCCCTCGGCCTCGATCGGGGTTAACCCCGCGACCAGGTGGGCGTTGAATGAGTAACCTGGCAGTAAGGGATCGTTTTGCGTTTCGGCCATATATTCAGTTCTCCCGGCAGTCCTGAAGGAAACCAATTGTCCATATCGATAAAAGCAGTATAAAAAGGGTCCGCGAAAAGATCCAAAAAGCATCACGCCTCTTTTACGTCCGCCATGTTTCAGCCTTTCCCCCTGATTTCTCCGCCAGCATGGGCAGATAAGCAGTAACAAAAGTGTCTATAAGTGCGGCAGAAATGTCCACATTGAATATTTGCACGGCGTCACACTTTCAATCGCAACAGCAATTTAATCCATAAGATTAGCGGATCCTGCCTGACGATTTTCGCCCCCAGTCTCTAATGTTCTTCCATACCTGTTTTTTTGATGGAGCAACACAATGGCAATTGCGATTGGCCTCGATTTTGGCAGCGACTCGGTTCGCGCCCTGGCGGTGGACTGTACCCATGGTCAGGAAATAGCAACCAGCGTTGAGTGGTACCCGCGCTGGCAAGAGGGGCGCTACTGCGACGCGCCAAACAACCAGTTCCGTCACCATCCGCGTGACTATATTGAGTCGATGGAAGCGGCAATCAAAACCGTTCTGGCTGAACTGTCTGACGCGCAGCGTGCAGAGATTGTCGGGATTGGCGTCGACAGCACCGGCTCAACCCCCGCCCCTGTGGATGCCGAAGGCCGTGTGCTGGCGCTGCGCCCAGAGTTTGCCGACAACCCGAACGCCATGTTCGTGTTGTGGAAAGACCATACCGCCGTCGACGAAGCCGAAGCCATCACCCGTTTATGCCATCAGCCCGGCAAAACCGATTACTCACGCTACATCGGCGGTATTTACTCCAGCGAATGGTTCTGGGCCAAAATTCTGCACGTCACCCGCGCCGACGCCTCGGTGGCGCAGGCTGCAGCATCGTGGATTGAATTGTGTGACTGGGTTCCGGCCCTGCTCTCCGGCACCACTCGCCCGCAGGATATTCGCCGTGGCCGCTGCAGCGCCGGGCATAAATCGCTGTGGCACGAAAGCTGGGGCGGCCTGCCACCCGCAGCGTTCTTCGATGAACTCGATCCAGTCATCAACAAAAATCTGAAATACCCGCTGTTTACCGACACCTTCACCGCCGATATTCCCGTTGGCACGCTCTGTGAAGAGTGGGCAAAGCGCCTCGGTCTGCCGCAGAACGTGGCGATCTCCGGCGGTGCATTTGACTGCCATATGGGTGCAGTCGGCGCAGGCGCACAGCCCAACACGCTGGTGAAAGTCATCGGCACCTCAACCTGCGACATTCTGACGGCGGATAAAGCCACCGTTGGCGACCGTGCGGTGAAAGGTATCTGCGGCCAGGTTGACGGCAGCGTGGTACCGGACGTTATCGGCCTGGAAGCAGGTCAGTCTGCATTTGGCGATATCTACGCCTGGTTTGGCCGCGTGCTGGGCTGGCCGCTGGATCAACTGGCAGCATCGCACCCGGAACTGAAAGCTCAGGTTACCGAGAGCAAAAAACAGCTTCTGCCGCAACTCACCGACGCCTGGGCAAAAAACCCGTCTCTTGATCATCTCCCGGTGGTACTCGACTGGTTCAATGGTCGCCGTACACCGTTCGCTAACCAGCGCCTGAAAGGGGTAATTACCGACCTCAACCTGGCGACCGACGCACCGGCGCTCTTTGGCGGTCTGATTGCGGCCACCGCCTTTGGCGCACGCGCCATTATGGAATGCTTCATCGAACAGGGCATCGACGTGAATAACGTGATGGCGCTGGGCGGCATCGCCCGTAAAAACCCGGTGATCATGCAGGCCTGCTGCGACGTGCTGAACCGTCCGCTGCAGATTGTGGCTTCCGATCAGTGCTGTGCGCTGGGCGCGGCGATTTTTGCTGCCGTCGCTGCAGGTGTTCATGTCGATATCCCGACCGCACAACAGCATATGGCGAGCGCCGTAGAAAATACCCTCCAGCCGCGAGCCCAGCAGGCGCAACGTTTTGAACAGCTTTATCAGCGCTACCAGCAATGGGCAAAAAGCGCCGAACTTCACTATCTCCCTGTCGCCGCCCCGTCAAAACACAGCGCGGACACTACGGCAACCCTGACCCATTAAGGACACGATAATGACCATTTTTAATAATTATGAAGTGTGGTTTGTGATTGGCAGCCAGCATCTGTACGGGCCGGAAGCGCTGCGTCAGGTGACTCAGCATGCAGAACATGTGGTCAACGCGCTGAATGCGGAAGCAAAACTGCCGTGCAAACTGGTACTGAAACCTCTGGGGACGACACCGGACGAGATCACCCACATCTGCCGCGACGCGAACTACGACGACAAATGCGCCGGGATGGTGGTGTGGTTGCACACCTTCTCACCTGCCAAGATGTGGATCAACGGCCTGTCCATCCTCAATAAACCTTTGCTGCAGTTCCACACCCAGTTCAACGCCTCCCTGCCGTGGGACAGCATCGACATGGACTTTATGAACCTGAACCAGACCGCGCACGGCGGCCGTGAGTTTGGCTTTATCGGCGCGCGTATGCGTCAGCAGCATGCGGTCGTAACCGGCCACTGGCAGGATCAGCACGCACAAAAACGTATCGGTTCCTGGATGCGCCAGGCGGTGTCTAAACAGGATACCCGCCACCTGAAAGTGGTGCGTTTTGGCGACAACATGCGTGAGGTGGCAGTGACTGACGGCGATAAAGTTGCCGCACAGATCAAGTTTGGCTTCTCCGTGAACACCTGGGCCGTGGGCGACCTGGTGCAGGTGGTGAACGAAATCAGCGATGGCGACGTAAGCGCGCTGGTTGATGAATACGAAAGCAGCTACCGCCTGACCGCTGCCGCACAGATCCACGGTGACAAACGTCAGAACGTGCTGGATGCGGCGCGCATTGAGCTGGGGATGAAACGCTTCCTGGAACAGGGCGGCTTCCACGCCTTCACCACCACCTTTGAAGACCTCCACGGCCTGAAACAACTGCCAGGCCTGGCCGTACAACGTCTGATGCAGCAAGGCTACGGCTTTGCCGGCGAAGGCGACTGGAAAACTGCCGCTCTGCTTCGCATCATGAAAGTGATGTCAACCGGTCTGCAGGGCGGCACCTCCTTTATGGAGGACTACACCTACCATTTCGAAAATGGCAACGACCTGGTGCTCGGTTCGCACATGCTGGAAGTGTGCCCTTCGATCGCCGTCGAAGAGAAACCGATCCTCGACGTGCAGTACCTCGGCATTGGCGGAAAAGCGGATCCGGCACGTCTGATCTTCAACACCCGTACCGGCCCTGCCATCAACGCCAGCCTGATCGACCTGGGCGATCGTTTCCGCCTGCTGGTGAACTGTGTGGATGCCGTGGAAACACCACATTCACTGCCAAAACTGCCGGTCGCGAACGCCCTGTGGAAAGCACAACCTGACCTGCCAACCGCCTCCGAGGCCTGGATCGTGGCCGGTGGTGCGCACCACACCGTCTTCAGCCACGCGCTGGATCTCAACGACATGCGTCAGTTCGCCGAGCTACACGATATCGAATTGACCGTAATTGATAACGATACCCGCCTGCCAGCCTTCAAAGACACCTTGCGCTGGAACGAAGTGTATTACGGCTCAAAACGTTAACAGGGGGATTTTTGGCCTGCCGCAGGGCGGGCCACTTTTCCTGGAGGATTGCATGTTAGAAGATCTCAAACGTCAGGTACTTGAAGCCAACCTGGCGCTGCCGAAACATAACCTGGTGACGCTGACCTGGGGCAACGTCAGCGCCGTTGACCGCGAAAAGGGCGTGCTCGTTATCAAGCCTTCCGGCGTCGATTACACGGTAATGACCGCCGAGGATATGGTGGTGGTCAGTATTGCGACTGGCGAAGTGGTGGAAGGCAAGAAAAAGCCCTCTTCCGATACGCCAACCCATCGCCTGCTGTATCAGTCATTCCCGACGATTGGCGGCATCGTTCATACCCATTCACGCCATGCCACCATCTGGGCGCAGGCCGGTCAGTCCATTCCGGCCACCGGCACCACGCACGCGGACTACTTTTACGGCACCATTCCCTGCACGCGCTTAATGACCGATGCGGAGATCAACGGCGAGTATGAGTGGGAAACCGGTAACGTCATCGTTGAAACCTTTGAAAAACAGGGTATCGATGCGGCGCAGATGCCTGGCGTGCTGGTGCACTCTCACGGCCCGTTTGCGTGGGGCAAAAATGCCGAAGATGCCGTGCATAATGCCATCGTGCTCGAAGAAATTGCCTATATGGGGATCTTCTGCCGCCAGCTGGCACCGCAACTTCCGGATATGCAGCAAACCCTGCTGGATAAACATTACCTGCGTAAACACGGCGCGAAGGCGTATTACGGGCAATAAGCTGTATATATACCCAGCATAAAATATTCAACCAGGCTATAATCATGCCTGGTTTTGTTTTATGGGGTGACGGCGTGGCGCAAGCAGGTTTTTTACTGACCCGACACTGGCGGGATACGCCTTCCGGGACAGAAGTCGAATTCTGGCTGGCGACGGATAACGGCCCGCTGCAGGTGACGCTGCCGCCGCAGGAGTCCGTGGCTTTTATTCCTGAAGCTCACGTTGAGAAAGTGAAACAGTTGCTGCGCGGCGAAAACGGCTGGCGTATCACCCCACTTGCGCTAAAAGATTTCCACCGCCAGCCGGTGTATGGCCTGTACTGTCGCGCCCACCGTCAGTTGATGCGCTATGAAAAACTGCTGCGCGAAGCGGGCATTACGCTTTACGAAGCCGACATCCGCCCGCCGGAACGTTTCCTGATGGAGCGGTTTATCACCGCCCCTGTCTGGGTGGATGGCACCACGCAAAACGGCAGGCTTATCAACGCACGTCTGAAACCCAACCCGAATTATCGCCCGCCGCTGAAGTGGGTCTCGCTGGATATTGAAACGACCCGTCACGGTGAGCTGTACTGCATCGGCCTTGAAGGCTGCGGACAGCGGGTTGTCTATATGCTCGGGCCACCAAATGGCGATGCCACTGACCTCAATTTTCAGCTTGAGTATGTCAATAGCCGACCGCAACTGCTGGAGAAACTAAACCAGTGGTTTGCCGATCACGATCCCGATGTATTGATCGGCTGGAACGTCGTGCAGTTCGACCTGCGCGTCCTGCAAAAACATGCCGAGCGGTACCGTATTCCGCTGATGCTGGGGCGCGGTAATACCGAACTGGAGTGGCGTGAACATGGCTTTAAAAACGACGTATTCTTCGCGCAGGCCAATGGCCGTCTGATTATCGACGGTATTGAAGCGCTGAAATCCGCCTTCTGGAATTTCTCCTCTTTCTCCCTGGAAACCGTCGCGCAGGAGCTGCTCGGCGAGGGTAAATCCATCGACAACCCGTGGGACAGAATGGACGAGATAGACCGGCGCTTTAACGAAGACAAGCCGGCACTTGCCACCTATAACCTGAAAGATTGCGAGCTGGTGACGCAGATTTTTCACAAAACCGAGATCATGCCCTTCCTGCTGGAGCGTGCGACGGTCAACGGCCTCGCCGCCGACAGACACGGCGGCTCCGTGGCGGCGTTTAGCCACCTCTATTTTCCCCGTATGCACCGGGCAGGATATGTCGCGCCCAACCTCGGAGATGTGCCGCCGCAGGCCAGCCCCGGCGGTTATGTAATGGATTCCCGCCCGGGACTGTATGACTCGGTGCTGGTGCTGGACTACAAAAGCCTCTACCCGTCAATTATCCGTACCTTCCTGATCGACCCGGTAGGGCTGGTTGAGGGCATGGCTCAGCCAGACGATGCCCACAGCACTGAAGGCTTTCTCGGCGCGCGTTTCTCGCGCGAGAAGCACTGCCTGCCAGAAATAGTGGGGCAAATCTGGTACGGTCGTGACGAAGTCAAACGGCACAGCAACAAACCCCTTTCCCAGGCGCTGAAAATCATCATGAATGCCTTTTACGGCGTGCTGGGCACCAGCGCCTGTCGCTTCTTTGATCCGCGTCTGGCGTCATCAATCACCATGCGCGGGCACGACATCATGCGCCAGACCAAAGCGCTGATTGAGTCCCGGGGTTATGACGTCATCTACGGCGACACGGATTCCACCTTCGTGTGGCTGAAAGAGACACACTCAGAAGACGATGCCGCACTCATCGGCAAACAGCTGGTCGCTTTCGTGAACGACTGGTGGCGTGAACATTTGCAAAAAGAGCGCTTAACCAGTGCATTAGAGCTGGAATTTGAAACCCATTTCAGCCGTTTTTTGATGCCCACGATTCGTGGCACCGATCAGGGCAGCAAAAAGCGCTATGCCGGGTTGATTCAGGAAGGTGACAAGCAGCGGATGGTGTTTAAAGGACTGGAGACGGTGCGTACCGACTGGACGCCGCTGGCACAGCAGTTCCAGCAAACGCTGTATCTGCGGGTGTTTCGCAATGAACCCTACCAGGACTACGTACGCGAGACGATAGCCAGCCTGATGGCGGGTGAGCTGGATGGCCAGTTGGTGTACCGCAAACGCCTGCGCCGTCCGCTGACTGAATACCAGCGTAATGTCCCGCCACACGTACGTGCAGCCCGTCTGGCGGACGAAGAAAACGTGCGCCGGGGCCGCGCGCCGCAGTATCAAAACCGGGGCACCATCAGGTATGTCTGGACCACCAGCGGCCCGGAACCTGTTGATTATCAGCAATCACCTCTGGATTACGAGCACTACCTGACGCGCCAGCTTCAGCCGGTTGCGGATGGAATTTTGCCCTTTATCGACGACGATTTTGCTACACTAGTGACAGGGCAACTTGGCCTATTTTGACGCGTGACGAAATCGTTGCCATCCAGTACCATAGCGCCCTTTCCATTCCCGGACCCATTTTTTGATGACCGTCTTTTTTGACGGTGGTCGAACTATTGCCTGCAATTAAAGATTAGAGCCGAACATATATGCCTTTTACACTTGGTCAACGCTGGATCAGCGATACAGAAAGCGAACTTGGACTGGGAACTGTGGTTGCAGTCGATGCGCGCATGGTCACCCTCCTTTTCCCTGCCACTGGTGAAAACCGCCTGTACGCTCGCAATGACTCCCCTGTTACCCGTGTGATGTTCAACCCGGGCGACACCGTGACCAGCCATGATGGCTGGCAGCTGAAGGTTGAAGACGTAAAAGAAGAGAATGGACTGCTCGCCTACATCGGCACTCGTCTGGATACCGACGAGGCCGATGTCATCCTGCGCGAAGTGCTGCTCGACAGCAAACTGGTCTTCAGTAAGCCGCAGGATCGCCTGTTTGCCGGGCAAATCGACCGCATGGACCGCTTCTCCCTGCGCTATCGCGCACGTAAGTTCCAGAGTGAGCAGTACCGCATGCCGTGGAGCGGCCTGCGTGGTCAACGCACCAGCCTGATCCCACACCAGCTGAATATTGCCCATGACGTGGGCCGTCGCCATGCGCCTCGCGTGTTACTGGCAGACGAAGTCGGCCTGGGTAAAACCATTGAAGCAGGTATGATCCTGCATCAACAGCTGCTTTCCGGCGCGGCCGAACGCGTGCTGATTGTGGTACCGGAAACCCTGCAGCACCAGTGGCTGGTGGAAATGCTGCGCCGCTTTAACCTGCGCTTCTCGCTGTTTGACGACGAGCGTTATGCCGAAGCACAGCACGACGCTGACAACCCGTTTGAAACGGAACAGCTGGTGATTTGCTCCCTGGACTTCGTCCGCCGCAGCAAGCAGCGCCTTGAGCACCTGTGTGATGCGGAATGGGATTTGATGGTGGTCGATGAAGCGCACCACCTGGTCTGGAGCGAAGAGGCCCCAAGCCGCGAATACATGGCGATTGAACAACTTGCCGAGCGCGTACCTGGCGTCCTGCTGCTGACGGCAACGCCAGAGCAACTGGGTCTGGAGAGCCACTTTGCGCGTCTGCGCCTGCTTGACCCAAACCGTTTCCACGATTTTGAGCAGTTTGTTGAAGAGCAGAAAAACTACCGTCCGGTCGCTGATGCCGTTGCGTTGTTGCTGGCAGGTAACCGCCTTTCTAATGACGAACTGAATACCCTGAGCGATCTGATTGGCGAGCAGGATATCGAACCGTTGCTGCAGGCGGCCAACAGTGACGGTGACAACGCCGAATCTGCACGCAAAGAGCTTGTCGATATGCTGATGGACAGGCACGGCACCAGCCGCGTGCTGTTCCGTAACACCCGTAACGGCGTGAAAGGCTTCCCGAAACGCGAACTGCACACCATCAAGCTGCCGCTGCCGACCCAGTATCAGACGGCCATTAAAGTGTCCGGCATTATGGGGGCACGCAAAACGCAGGAAGAGCGCGCACGCGACATGCTCTACCCGGAGCAGATCTACCAGGAATTTGAAGGTGATACCGGAACCTGGTGGAACTTCGACCCGCGCGTTGAGTGGCTGATGGGTTATTTGACCGCTCACCGCTCCCAGAAAGTGCTGGTGATCTGCGCTAAAGCAGCCACCGCGCTGCAGCTGGAGCAGGTTCTGCGCGAACGCGAAGGTATTCGCGCCGCCGTGTTCCACGAAGGGATGTCGATTGTCGAGCGTGACCGTGCGGCAGCCTGGTTCGGTGAAGAAGACAGCGGCGCACAGGTTCTGCTGTGTTCTGAAATCGGTTCTGAAGGCCGTAACTTCCAGTTTGCCAGCAACCTGGTGATGTTCGATCTGCCGTTTAACCCGGATCTGCTGGAACAGCGTATCGGCCGTCTGGATCGTATCGGTCAGGCGCACGATATTCAGATCCACGTCCCGTATCTGGAAAAAACCGCCCAGTCCGTTCTGGTACGCTGGTTCCACGAAGGTCTGGATGCGTTTGAACACACTTGCCCAACCGGCCGCACAATTTACGATCAGGTGCATTCCGATCTGATCGCGTACCTGGCTGCACCGGAAAGCAGCGACGGATTCGATGAGCTGATCAAATCCTGCCGCGAGAAGCACGATGCGCTGAAAGCACAGTTGGAACAGGGGCGCGACCGCCTGCTGGAGATCCACTCCAACGGCGGCGAAAAAGCGCAGGCACTGGCTGAAAGCATTGAAGAGCAGGATGATGACACCAGCCTGATCAGCTTCTCCATGAACCTGTTCGACATCGTCGGCATTAACCAGGACGATCGTGGCGAGAACATGATCGTTCTGACCCCGTCCGATCATATGCTGGTACCGGATTTCCCTGGCCTGCCGGAAGATGGCTGCACCATCACCTTTGAACGTGATGTGGCGCTGTCCCGCGAAGATGCCCAGTTTATTACCTGGGAGCACCCGCTGATCCGCAATGGACTGGATCTGATCCTCTCTGGCGACACCGGCAGCAGTACCATTTCGCTGCTGAAGAACAAAGCGCTGCCAGTGGGTACTCTGCTGGTGGAGCTGATCTACGTTGTGGAAGCGCAGGCACCAAAACAGCTGCAGCTCACCCGCTTCCTGCCGCCAACGCCAGTGCGTCTGCTGCTGGATAAAAACGGCACCAACCTGGCAGCCCAGGTCGAGTTCGAAAGCTTTAACCGTCAGCTGAGCGCGGTAAACCGCCATACGGGCAGCAAGCTGGTCAACGCGGTACAGCAGGACGTACACGCCATTCTGCAACTGGGCGAAACCCAGGTAGAAAAAGCGGCCAGAGCGCTGATTGATGCCGCACGCACCGAAGCCGACGAGAAACTCTCTGCGGAGCTGTCACGTCTGGAAGCGTTGAAGGCGGTGAACCCAAACATCCGTGACGATGAACTGGCTGCAATCGAAAGTAACCGTCAGCAGGTGCTGGAAAGCCTGAATCAGGCAAGCTGGCGTCTGGATGCCCTGCGTCTTATCGTTGTGACGCATCAGTAAACGGAGCGCAAGATGGTAATGGAGCCCTACAATCCACCGATGGATCCCTGGCTGGTCATTCTGTATCAGGATGAACACATCATGGTGGTCAACAAGCCGAGCGGCCTGTTGTCCGTGCCGGGGCGACTGGATGAGCACAAAGACAGCGTGATGACGCGTATTCAGCGTGATTATCCTCAGGCTGAGTCCGTTCACCGACTGGACATGGCCACCAGCGGCGTGATTGTGGTGGCTCTGAACAAAGAGGCGGAACGCGAGCTGAAGCGTCAGTTCCGCGAGCGCGAGCCGAAAAAGCAGTATGTCGCGCGTGTCTGGGGCCACCCGGCACAAGCGGAAGGACTGGTGGATTTACCGCTGATTTGTGACTGGCCTAACCGCCCGAAGCAGAAAGTCTGTTATGAAACCGGCAAGGCTGCCCAAACCGAATATGAAGTGCTGGAGTACGCGCCGGATAACACCGCGCGCGTCTTGCTGAAGCCGATCACCGGACGCTCACACCAGCTGCGCGTGCATATGCTCGCGCTGGGTCACCCGATTCTGGGAGACCGTTTCTACGCCCCACCAGAAGCGCTGGCAATGGCGAGCCGTTTGCAGCTGCATGCGCAAACGCTCACCATTACCCATCCGGTTTTTGGTAACGCCATGACGTTTAAAGCCCCGGTGGACTTCTAAAAAAAATGGCCCGACGCTGTCGGGCCATTTTTTATTTAAAACCTTTCTGCTCTTTAATCAGCTCATACGCTTTCTGGATTTCCTGCGCTTTTTGCTTCGCCATCTCCATCATCTCTGGCGGTAAACCTTTCGCCACCAGTTTGTCCGGGTGATGTTCACTCATCAGCTTACGATAGGCGCGCTTGATGGTGGTCGCATCATCCGCTGGCTTCACGCCGAGCACGTTACAGGCATCTTCCAGCGTCGGGCCACGCTGCGCCTGCTGCCAGCCGCCACCGGAAGACTGTTGTTGCTGATAGCCACCGCCAAACTGTGCGCCACCCTGCATCATGCGCAGGAACTGGTCGAACTGCATGCGGGAGATCCCCAGCTCTTCGGCAATGACATATAACACATCACGTTCATTGGGATGAAGGGAACCGTCCGCGAACGCCGCCTGAATTTGGATCTCCAGAAACATCCGAATTAAATCAAAACGGCCAAAACAAATGCTGCGGAACTGACGCATTTTTTCGCGCAGTGGATAGTTATCAGATTTACCGATACGAAACGCATTTTGCGCCGCCAGACGTGACTCGCCGTGCAGATTCATACGATCCATAAAAACGCTGGCGATCTGGATATCCGCCTCGGTCACACGTCCTTTTGACTTGGTTAAGTGCCCCATCACCTCAAAAGTGGTGGAGAAAAACAGCGCCTGACGCTCGCGCTGGTTGGCAAACCAGGCCATTTTGCGACTGCGTGCCTTATCAAACATATGACCGATAATGAGGCCCAGTACGATCCCCCAGAACCCGGCACCCATCATTATTGCGAACGCAACGCCGATTATTTTACCCCAATACTGCATATACTCCCCGGATAGTCATGTTCCTGGTCGACGCAACGCCATCATCACCGTGGTCAAGCCGCGGTCAATTGAAGGACATCGCCTATAATTTGCTTTATCATACTCGTCATTCGATAGCGAGCCTAACACTCTGGCGCGCAAACGGGCAGGATTAACGCTGGTACTGCGCTGATGAGTAAGATAGTCTCTGAGCGTTTGTAAGCCGTAGCCACTGATGACGGAACAATAAAATATAACGTATGAAAAAACGTATCCCCACCCTCCTGGCCACTATGATTGGCTCCGCCCTGTATAGCCATCAGGGGCTGGCTGCCGATCTCGCCTCGCAGTGTATGCTTGGCATCCCAAGTTATAATCGCCCACTGGTGCAAGGCGATACAAATAACTTGCCGGTAACCATTACAGCCGACAGCTCAAAAGGTACTTATCCTGACAATGCGACCTTTACGGGCAATGTCGATATTAACCAGGGCAATAGCCGTCTGCAGGCCGACGAAGTGCAGCTGCACCAGAAGCAGCCGGAAGGCGCTGTTGAACCTGTTCGTACCGTCGATGCGCTGGGTAATGTGCACTATGACGACAATCAGGTCATCCTGAAAGGTCCGAAAGCCTGGTCCAACCTGAACACCAAAGATACCAACGTCTGGGAAGGTGATTACCAGATGGTGGGTCGTCAGGGGCGTGGTAAAGCAGACCTGATGAAACAGCGCGGCGAAAACCGCTATACAATCCTGGAAAACGGCACCTTTACCTCATGTTTGCCGGGTGCCAACACCTGGAGCGTCGTGGGCAGCGAAGTTATCCACGACCGCGAAGAACAGGTTGCAGAGATCTGGAACGCCCGTTTTAAACTCGGCCCGGTACCTGTTTTCTATAGCCCTTACCTGCAGCTTCCGGTAGGCGACAAACGTCGCTCAGGTTTCCTGATCCCCAATGCCAAATACAGCACCACGAACTATTTTGAGTTCTACCTGCCGTATTACTGGAACATCGCGCCCAACATGGACGCCACGATTACGCCGCACTATATCCACAAGCGCGGCAATATCATGTGGGAAAACGAATTCCGTTACCTGACTCAGGCGGGTACAGGTCTGATGGAACTGGATTACCTGCCATCAGATAAAGTCTTCCAGGATGAACATCCGACCGAAGGCGATAAACACCGCTGGATGTACTACTGGCGTCATGCCGGGGTAATGGACCAGGTCTGGCGTTTTAACGTTGACTACACCAAGGTCAGCGATCCGTATTATTTCAACGACTTTGACTCTAAATACGGCTCCAGTACTGACGGCTATGCCACGCAGATATTCAGTGCTGGCTATGCCATCCAGAATTTTAACGCGACCGTGTCGACCAAACAGTTCCAGGTCTTTAACACCCAGACCTCGAGCACCTACGGTGCTGAACCGCAACTGGACGTGAACTGGTACCAGAATGACGTCGGGCCGTTCGACACCCGTATTTACGGCCAGGCAGTGCATTTTGTTAACACCAATTCCAACATGCCAGAAGCCACGCGTGTACACCTGGAGCCAGCCATTAGTTTACCGTGGTCTAACGACTGGGCGAGCCTGAACACCGAAGCCAAGCTGATGGCAACCCACTATCAGCAAAAGAATGTTGATGATTACAACACCACCAATAATGCGCATCTTGAAGAGTCGGTAAACCGTACGCTGCCGCAGTTCAAGATGGATGGTAAACTGATTTTCGAACGCGATATGGCAATGCTGGCCGAAGGGTATACCCAGACGCTTGAACCACGTATGCAGTACCTGTACGTCCCTTATCGCGACCAAAGTAACATCAATAACTATGACTCTTCGTTACTGCAGTCAGACTACAGCGGTCTGTTCCGCGACCGTACCTACGGCGGTCTTGACCGTATCGCATCAGCGAACCAGTTAACGACAGGGGTCACAACGCGCGTTTATGATGAATCCGCCGTTGAACGTTTTAACGTTTCTGTTGGTCAAATCTACTATTTCACCGAGTCTCGCACTGGTGATGACAACATTAACTGGGAGAAAGACAACAAAACGGGTTCACTGGTTTGGGCTGGCGACACCTACTGGCGCATGACCGACCGTTGGGGTTTACGCGGCGGTGTGCAGTACGATACGCGTCTTGACAATATTGCGACAAGCAGCGCGGCGATCGAATATCGTCGTGATGAAGACCGCATGGTGCAGTTAACGTATCGTTATGCCAGCCCGGAATATATCCAGGCAACTCTGCCGAAAAACAACGATCAGAGCAGCATCAATTACTGGAAAATGCCGCAATATTCGGACGGTATTTCTCAGGTTGGCGCTGCAGCAAGTTGGCCAATCGCCGATCGCTGGTCAATCGTCGGTGCCTACTACTTTGACACAAATGCCAATAAATCAGCTGACCAGATGTTGGGTCTGCAATATAACTCCTGCTGTTACGCGATTCGTTTCGGCTACGAACGTAAGCTTAACGGCTGGGATACTACAAACAATCAGAGCAAATACGATAACGTGATTGGCTTTAACGTCGAGTTACGCGGCCTGAGTTCCAACTACGGTCTGGGCACTCAGAAGATGCTACGCTCGAACATTCTGCCGTACCGTACTTCTTTGTAATGTGCTTGATTTGCAACGTAATCCGCTCTGCGGTTAATTGAAATGGAAAAAGTATGAAGAACTGGAAAACGCTGCTGCTTGGTGTCGCTTTAGTTGCGAATACCAGCTTCGCGGCCCCCCAGGTTGTTGATAAAGTCGCCGCAGTGGTTAACAACGGCGTCGTACTTGAAAGTGACGTTGACGGCTTGATGAAATCTGTAAAGCTCAACTCGGGCGAAGCAGGGCAGCAACTTCCGGATGACGCAACGCTGCGCCACCAGATCCTGGAACGTCTGATCATGGATCAGATTATCCTGCAAATGGGTCAGAAAATGGGGGTGAAAGTCAGTGACGCGCAGCTCGATCAGGCGATCGCTAACATCGCGAAGCAGAACAACATGAGCATGGATCAGATGCGCAGTCGTCTGGCCCATGATGGCATCAGCTATGCCACCTACCGTAATCAGATCCGCAAAGAGATGCTGATTTCGGAAGTGCGTAACAATGAAGTACGCCGCCGCGTCACTATTCTGCCTCAGGAAGTGGATGCTCTGGCAAAACAGGTGGGTAACCAGAATGATGCCAGCACAGAACTGAACCTGAGCCACATCCTGATCCCACTGCCAGAGAACCCAACGTCCGATCAGGCCGCTGAAGCAGAAAGCCAGGCGCGTTCTATCGTTGATCAGGCACGTAAGGGTGGTGACTTCGGCAAACTGGCCATCACCTACTCTGCAGACCAGCAGGCGCTGAAAGGCGGCCAGATGGGCTGGGGACGTATTCAGGAGCTGCCATCCATCTTTGCTCAGGCGCTGAGCACGGCGAAGAAAGGCGACATTGTCGGTCCAATTCGCTCTGGTGTGGGCTTCCACATCCTGAAAGTGAACGATCTGCGCGGTCAGAGCCAGAGCATTTCCGTCACGGAAGTGCATGCTCGCCACATCCTTATGAAGCCGTCACCAATTATGACTGACGACCAGGCACGTGCGAAGCTGGAACAGATTGCAGCCGACATCAAGAGTGGTAAAACCTCCTTTGCGAATGCAGCAAAAGAGTTCTCTCAGGATCCCGGCTCTGCTAACCAGGGCGGCGATCTGGGCTGGGCAGCAGCAGATATCTACGATCCTGCGTTCCGCGATGCGTTGATGAAGCTGAATAAAGGCCAGATGAGCGCGCCGGTACATTCCTCTTTTGGCTGGCATCTGATCGAGCTGATGGACGCCCGCAACGTCGATAAAACGGACGCGGCCCAGAAAGACAGAGCCTACCGTATGCTGTTTAACCGTAAGTTCTCTGAAGAAGTGGCAACCTGGATGCAGGAACAACGCGCCAGCGCTTACGTGAAAATACTGAGCAACTAATGAAACAGCATCGTGTTGTTATCACTCCCGGCGAACCCGCCGGGATTGGGCCTGACCTCGTTGTCCAGCTCGCCCAGCGCAGCTGGCCGGTAGAACTGGTCGTCTGTGCAGATGCAACACTGTTACAAGACCGGGCAAAACTGCTCGGTCTGCCTTTGACGCTCATCCCGTACGTTGAAGGTCAACAGCCCACTCCGCAACAGGCAGGCACGCTCACGCTGCTTTCAGTCCCGCTTCGAACTCCCGTCGTACCCGGTCAGCTCAGCACGGAAAACGGTCACTACGTTGTCGACACGCTGGCACGCGCCTGTGACGGTTGCCTGAAGGGCGAATTTGCCGCGCTGGTGACTGGCCCCGTGCACAAAGGCGTCATCAACGAAGCTGGCATACCGTTTACCGGACACACCGAGTTCTTTGAAGAGCGCTCGCACAGCCCGAAAGTGGTGATGATGCTGGCAACGGAAGCGATGCGCGTTGCGCTGGTAACGACCCATCTGCCCATCAAAGCCATTCCTGATGCCATCACCCCTGAACTCCTGCGTGAGATCATCGGGATCTTGCATCATGATCTGCAGACCAAATTCGGCATTAAGCAGCCGCACGTGCTGGTCTGCGGCCTGAATCCGCATGCCGGTGAAGGCGGGCACATGGGGACGGAAGAGATCGATACCATTATTCCGGTGCTCGACGAAATGCGGGCGAAAGGGATGAACTTAAGTGGGCCACTGCCTGCAGACACCCTTTTCCAGCCTAAATACCTGGATAATGCCGATGCTGTGCTCGCGATGTACCACGATCAGGGCCTGCCCGTGCTAAAATACCAGGGCTTTGGCCGTGGCGTGAATATCACCCTCGGTTTACCTTTTATTCGAACGTCCGTTGACCACGGTACTGCGCTGGATCTGGCAGGCCTGGGAAAAGCGGATGTCGGCAGTTTTATTACGGCGCTTAATCTCGCCATCAAAATGATTGTTAATACTCAATGACTAATCGAGTCCATCAGGGCCACTTAGCCCGTAAACGCTTCGGGCAAAACTTCCTCAACGATCAGTTCGTGATCGACAGTATCGTGTCTGCCATTAATCCGCAGAAAGGCCAGGCAATGGTCGAAATCGGCCCAGGTCTTGCCGCACTGACCGAACCCGTTGGTGAACGTCTGGACGAACTGACCGTTATCGAACTCGACCGGGATCTCGCTGCTCGCCTGCAAACGCACCCGTTCCTGGGGCCGAAGCTGACTATTTATCAGCAGGATGCCATGACCATGAACTTCGGCGAACTGTCAGCAAAAATGGGCCAGCCGTTGCGCGTGTTTGGTAACCTGCCCTACAACATCTCCACTCCGCTGATGTTCCACCTGTTTAGCTATACTGATGCCATTGCCGACATGCACTTCATGTTGCAAAAAGAGGTTGTTAACCGTCTGGTTGCAGGGCCGAACAGTAAAGCGTATGGTCGTTTAAGCGTGATGGCACAATATTTCTGCAATGTGATCCCGGTGCTCGAAGTACCGCCATCAGCCTTCACACCACCACCGAAAGTGGACTCTGCGGTTGTGCGTCTTGTACCGCATAAAACGATGCCGTACCCGGTCAAAGACCTGCGCGTACTGAGCCGCATTACCACAGAAGCCTTTAACCAGCGCCGTAAAACGATCCGTAACAGCCTGGGCAATCTGTTTACCGTTGAAGTGTTAACTGAGTTGGGTATCGACCCGGCAATGCGTGCAGAAAATATTTCCGTAGAACAGTACTGCAAGCTGGCTAATTACATCAGTGAAAATGCGCCTCCGAAGGAGAGTTAAGCCATGATTGATTCGCCCCGCGTATGTGTCCATGTACAAAGCGTCTATGTTGAGTCCCAGTCTTCACCGGATGATGAACGTTTTGTCTTTGCTTACACCGTGACCATTCGCAATCTGGGGCGGATGCCTGTGCAACTGCTTGGGCGTTACTGGCTTATCACCAACGGCAATGACCGCGAAATTGAAGTTCAGGGCGAGGGTGTGGTCGGTGAACAACCCCATATCGCCCCTGGCGAAGAGTATCAGTACACCAGCGGCGCGGTGATTGAAACGCCGCTGGGTACTATGCAGGGCCATTATGAGATGGTCGACATCGATGGCAATCCGTTCCGCATTGCTATTCCTGTATTCCGTCTCGCCGTTACAACACTCATTCACTAATCCAATGTCTACATATCTGATTGGCGACGTTCACGGTTGCTACGATGAACTGATCGCATTATTAAAACAGGTCGACTTCACGCCAGGACAAGATATGCTCTGGCTGACGGGCGATTTAGTTGCACGCGGCCCAGGCTCCCTTGATGTTTTGCGCTTCGTAAAATCACTGGGCGACAGCGTACGTATGGTGCTGGGCAATCACGATCTGCATCTGCTGGCGGTTTTCGCCGGGATCAGCCGTAACAAGCCTAAAGACAGGCTCTCTACGCTGCTGGATGCGCCAGATGCCGATGACCTGCTCAACTGGCTACGCCGCCAGCCGCTACTGCAGATCGATGAAGAGAAAAAACTGATCATGGCACATGCCGGGATCACCCCTCAGTGGGATCTCGAAACGGCAAAAATCTGCGCGCGTGACGTTGAGGCGGTCCTGGCAAGCGACTCTTATCCTTTCTTCCTCGATGCCATGTACGGTGATATGCCGAACCACTGGAGCGAAGATCTCAGCGGTCTGGCACGTCTGCGTTTTATCACTAACGCCTTCACGCGCATGCGTTTTTGCTTCCCGAACGGGCAGCTGGATATGTACTGCAAAGACACGCCAGACAGCGCACCTGCGCCGCTCAAACCGTGGTTTGCTATCCCAGGGCCCGTCACAAACGAGTACAGCGTGGTGTTTGGTCACTGGGCGGCGCTTGAAGGTAAAGGCACCCCGGAGGGGATCTACGGTCTTGATACCGGATGCTGCTGGGGCGGGGATTTGACCTGCTTACGCTGGGAAGATAAAGCTTACTTTGTTCAGCCGTCCAACCGGCAGCTGGACTTAGGAGAAAGTGAGGCGGTCGCCTCCTGAAGGATCCCCTCTCCCCTATGGGGAGAGGGTTAGAGAGACTTAGCGACGTTCCAGAATCTCGAAGCAGTAGCTGTGTGAGTTCTGCGCATCCGCGTCGTGGAATTCGCTGAACACAGATTCCCACTCATCTGGATCGTAATCCGGGAAATGAGTATCCCCTTCCACTTCCGCATCAATGTGAGTCAGATACAGCTTCTGCGCTTTTGGCAGAAATTGTTCGTACACACGACCGCCACCGATCACCATGATCTCTTCGGCATTACCACATGCAGCAATGGCCTCGTCGACGGATTTTACCCATTCGACGCGATCGTCAGTGCCTGGCTGGCTACTGATCACGATGTTCTTACGTCCTGGCAGTGGGCGACCAATCGACTCCCAGGTCAGGCGGCCCATCACTACCGGCTTGTTTAACGTTGTACGTTTAAACCATGCGAGATCGGCAGGCAGGTTCCACGGCATGGCATTTTCCATGCCGATAACGCGGTCTACCGCCAGCGCGGCAATCAGACTGATCATTGAAAATTTCCCGGATGCAAAAAATTGCCGCCACTATACGGAAAGCTTAATCTTTCGTCGACTGGCGGCAGGGTAAAGAAACAGAAATTTTTTAATATTGCTGGCAACTCCACTTCACACGGAAGGTTTACTCTCCGGTTCGTCCTCCGGGTTACCGGTATGCTTGCCCTCTTCCGTGCCCTGCCAGCCATGACGCTGGATCAGCGACAGGTGATTACGATCCTCATTAATGATTTCTGTCAGCATCGCGCTGGTGCGTTTAAACACGGCGGCACGTTCTGATGCGGTGCTGCCAGCCATCGCCGCCATCTCCTCTACCATATCGGTATTAAAACGGCGGAACAGGTCAGCACGTTCACGCGCTTCATACGCCCCCAACCCCAGACTTTCCAGCGCCATTCGGCCAGATTTGAGCGCACCTTCGAACGTTTCACGCTCTGGCGCGTCCACCCCGGCCTGCCGCAGCTGGATGTAATGATCCACATCGCGCGCACGCGAGATAATGGTCAGATTCGGGAAATGCTCTTTCACCAGTTCCACCAGCTGTATGCTGGTCTGCGGATCGTCGATGGCGTTAATCAGCACCTCGGCCTTCGCTGCCCCAGCCGACTCCAGCAGATCGACGCGGGTCGCGTCACCGTAAAAGACCTTCATGTCGAATTTACGCAGGGTATCCACATGGTCAGGATCGTGGTCGAGGATCACCATTTTCACCCCACTCGACAGCAATAAACGACCGGTGATCTGCCCGAAGCGGCCAAAACCAGCGATGATCACCCGAGGCTGCTCTTCGTCAATCTCATCAGCTTCGCGCTCCTGCTCGCTACCCGATGCTTCCAGACGCGTCAGCAATACCAGCAGGATCGGGGTTGCCGCCATCGACAGCGCCACGGCAAGCGTTAACGCTTTCGCCCACTCAGGATCAAGTACATTAGCCATCTGCGCTGCACCAAAGACCACGAACGCAAATTCACTCCCCTGCCCAAGCAACACGGCGAACCAGCGGCGCTGTTTATTGGGTACCTTCAGCGGACGGGCAATCAACCACAGCATCGCCATTTTGATTACCAGGAAACCGACCAGCAGGATGATGATCCGCAGCGGATGCGTCATCAGCGTGCCAAAGTCGATAGACATCCCTACGCCGATGAAGAACAGCCCCAGCAGCAGTCCTTTGAACGGCTCAATATCGCTTTCCAGTGCGTGACGGTATTCAGAACTTGCCAGCAGAACCCCTGCCAGGAACGCACCCATTGCCATCGACAGCCCGGCTTCTTCCAGCAGCAGACCAAAGCCAAACACCAGGAACAGGGCGACGGCACTGAACACTTCGCGCAGACCCGAACGGGCAACAAAGCGCAATAATGGACGGGTAACGTACCGACCTAACAGAATAACCAGCGCCAGCGCCCCGATAACCTTCAGCGCCGACAGCGCAAATGCACCGAGCGTTGTGGATGCTCCACTGGCGGCCAGCAGCGGGATCATCGCCACCAGCGGAATGGCGGCAATATCCTGGAACAACAGCACGGAAAACGCACTGCGCCCCATCTGAGAAACCGTCAGGTTACGCTCGTTCATCGCCTGCATGGCAATCGCCGTGGAGGAGAGTGCCAGCGTCATGCCGATAAGCTCCGCGACTTTCCACTCCATCCCCAGCAGGATACAGAACCCACCCAGCAGCAGGCCACAGGCCAGCATCTGCAATGCACCACCGCCAAACACCGAGGCACGCAGTTTCCATAAACGCTGCGGATCCAGCTCCAGACCAATGACAAACAACATCAGCACAACGCCAATTTCCGCAAAATGCAGAATCGCCTCAGCATCCGTGACCAGGCGGAAACCCCACGGCCCAATGATGCACCCGGCAATCAGATAACCCAGCACAGACCCCAGCCCCAGACGAACCGCTACGGGCACAATCAGGGCCGCCGCACCGAGGTAAATCAGCGCCTGTATCAGCGTATGGCTATCCATTGTGCACCTCCTGCCACTCCAGTAAGCGTTGTTTGTAGTGGCGAGCCTGCGCCTGTAACGTTTCATCGTCACAGACAAAAGTGCAGTGCATCGCGAAAGGAGGCAGCCAGGTAAGGCCGCAGTACAGCGCGGTCGCCTGGAGTGGCTGTGCCAGCACCTCAAAACCCGGGAAAGCACCGATATCGAAGTGGCTTTCACCGCCGCCAGTGGTGACGGCCCACATCAGGCTTTTGCCCTTCAGCGCATTGCCGTTGTGGCCATACGCCCAGCCATGCGAGAAGACTTTGTCGATCCACAGCTTAAGAAGCGGAGGGGTGCTGTACCACTGCATTGGGTGTTGCCAGATAATCAGATCGGCACGAGCGAGCGCTTCCTGTTCAGCGGCGATATCGATATTAAAATCGGGATACAGTTGATAGAGGGAACGTATCTCTACGTTTTCAAGCGTCCGTACTTGCTCAAGCATTCGCTTATTCGCGTGCGAGTGCTGCGGATAAGGATGCGCATAAATTATCAGAATCATTCATTAGCCTGTTGTTTTACTGCTTTCTTTTCTCAAAAGAGTGTAGTCAGTAATCCACAAGGCTAATAGTGAAGATTATTGACGGGTTAACGCCAGAAATCTGAACAAGTGATTCAGTTCGCCCTATTATCAGAAAAATGTCGTTATCGATCAAAAGCTAACTGGCTGAGCAGAAATGGAAAAGCAGAAGGTTCTGAAGGGGAGATCATGCCCGGCAACCGTGTGTCGCCGGGCATTTTTTATTTACTTGCTAATTTGCGCGTGCATTTCCTGCACCGAAATTACCTTCTCGGTGGCATCCGCATTCAGCGCCATCGCTGTTGCGAAACCGCCGTTCAGGGTGGTGTCGTAATGCACTTTGTACTGCAGCGCGCTGCGGCGAATCAGCTTGGAGTCTTCAATCGCCTGGCGGCCTGCGGTGGTGTTGATGATGTAGGTGTATTCGCCATTCTTGATACGATCCTGAATGTGCGGACGACCTTCATGCACCTTGTTCACCAGACGCGGGTTAATGCCCGCTTCACCCAGCACAATTGCCGTACCGTGGGTTGCATCCAGCTCGAAGCCCTGTTTCAGCAGCTTGGCGGCCAGGTCAACCACGCGCTCTTTATCGCCTTCGCGAACGGAAAGCAGCGCACGGCCCGTTTTCTTCATGGTGGAGTTACTGCCCAGCTGCGCCTTCGCGAAGGCTTCTGCGAAGGTGCGACCCACGCCCATCACTTCCCCGGTAGAACGCATTTCTGGTCCTAACAGCGGGTCAACGCCCGGGAATTTGTTGAACGGCAGCACCACTTCTTTCACTGAGTAGTACGGCGGGATAATTTCTTTGGTCACGCCCTGCTGAGCCAGCGTCTGGCCTGCCATCACGCGCGCCGCCACTTTCGCCAGCGGAACACCGGTGGCTTTGGAGACGAACGGTACGGTACGCGCCGCACGCGGGTTCACTTCAATCAGGTAGACTTCGTTGTCTTTTACCGCGAACTGGACGTTCATCAGACCACGAACCTGCAGTTCGAAGGCCAGTTTCTGTACCTGCTGGCGCATCACATCCTGAATTTCCTGGCTCAGGGTGTACGCAGGCAGAGAACAGGCAGAGTCACCGGAGTGTACGCCCGCCTGCTCGATGTGCTCCATGATGCCGCCAATCAGCACCATTTCGCCGTCGCAGATGGCGTCGACGTCAACTTCTACCGCATCGTCCAGGAAGCGGTCGAGCAGGACTGGCGCATCGTTGGAGACGCTGACCGCAGTCTGGAAGTAACGACGCAGGTCGGCTTCGTCGTAAACGATTTCCATCGCACGGCCGCCCAGGACGTAGGAAGGACGCACCACCAGCGGGTAACCAATCTCTTTGGCTTTCTCTACAGCCATCTCAATCGCGGTCACGGTGGCGTTTGCCGGCTGTTTCAGCTTCAGACGGTCAACCGCCTGCTGGAAACGCTCACGGTCTTCTGCACGGTCAATGGCATCCGGGCTGGTACCGATAACCGGCACACCAGCGGCTTCCAGCGCGCGCGCCAGCTTCAGCGGCGTCTGGCCACCGTACTGCACGATCACGCCTTTCGGCTTCTCGATACGCACGATTTCCAGCACATCCTCCAGCGTTACCGGCTCGAAGTAGAGGCGGTCGGAGGTGTCGTAGTCGGTAGATACGGTTTCCGGGTTACAGTTGACCATGATGGTTTCGTAACCGTCTTCGCGCAGCGCCAGAGAGGCGTGTACGCAGCAGTAGTCGAACTCAATACCCTGGCCGATACGGTTTGGCCCACCGCCCAGTACCATAATTTTGTCGCGGTCGACGGATGGGTTCGCTTCGCACTCGTCTTCATAGGTGGAGTACATGTACGCGGTGTCGGTCGCGAATTCTGCCGCACAGGTATCCACACGTTTGTAGACCGGGTGCAGATTATACTGGTCACGCAGCTTGCGGATTTCCGCTTCGCGCACGCCCGCCAGTTTTGCCAGACGCGCATCGGCGAAGCCTTTACGCTTCAGCACGCGCAGGAAGTCTGCGTCCAGGCCATTAATACCCTGCTCTGCGACCTGTTCTTCCAGACGCACCAGCTCTTCAATCTGTACCAGGAACCAGCGGTCGATGTTGGTCAGGTTGAACACGCCATCGACGGACAGGCCAGCACGGAAGGCATCAGCGATGTACCAGATACGCTCTGCACCGGCGTCTTTCAGCTCGCGGCGGATTTTAGTCAGCGCTTCCGGGTCGTCCAGGCTCACTTTCGGGTCAAAGCCAGTCGCGCCCACTTCCAGGCCGCGAAGGGCTTTCTGCAGGGATTCCTGCTGGGTGCGGCCAATCGCCATCACTTCGCCCACAGATTTCATCTGGGTCGTCAGACGGTCGTTCGCACCGGCAAATTTTTCGAAGTTGAAGCGTGGAATTTTCGTCACAACGTAGTCGATGGACGGTTCGAAGGACGCAGGAGTGCGGCCACCGGTGATGTCGTTCATCAGTTCATCGAGGGTGTAACCCACCGCCAGTTTCGCCGCCACTTTGGCAATCGGGAAACCGGTGGCTTTCGAGGCCAGCGCGGAAGAACGGGACACTCGCGGGTTCATTTCGATAACAATCAGACGGCCTGTTTTCGGGTTCACCGAGAACTGAACGTTTGAACCGCCGGTTTCCACGCCGATTTCACGCAGTACCGCCATCGAGGCGTTACGCATGATTTGGTATTCTTTGTCGGTCAGCGTCTGAGCAGGCGCAACGGTGATGGAGTCACCGGTGTGAATACCCATCGCATCGAAGTTCTCGATAGAGCAAACGATGATGCAGTTGTCGTTTTTATCACGCACCACTTCCATCTCGTACTCTTTCCAGCCAATCAGCGATTCATCAATCAGCAGCTCTTTGGTTGGGGAGAGATCCAGACCGCGTTCGCAAATCTCTTCGAACTCTTCGCGGTTGTAGGCGATGCCGCCACCGGTACCGCCCATCGTAAAGGATGGACGAATAATGCACGGATAGCCCACGTCAGCCGCCACGGCCAGCGCTTCTTCCATGTTGTGTGCGATACCAGAACGCGCTGTATCGAGGCCGATTTTTTTCATCGCCACGTCGAAGCGGCGGCGGTCTTCTGCTTTATCAATCGCGTCGGCAGTCGCACCAATCATGGTCACGCCAAACTCTGCCAGCACGCCCTGACGCTCCAGCTCCAGCGCACAGTTCAGCGCCGTCTGGCCGCCCATTGTCGGCAGAACCGCGTCCGGACGCTCTTTTTCGATAATTTTGCGTACCACTTCCCAATGAATTGGCTCGATGTAGGTCGCATCAGCCATTTCCGGGTCGGTCATGATGGTGGCCGGGTTAGAGTTCACGAGGATGACGCGGTAACCCTCTTCACGCAGGGCTTTACACGCCTGCGCACCGGAGTAGTCGAATTCACAGGCCTGGCCGATAACAATCGGGCCAGCGCCAAGGATCAGGATGCTTTTTATGTCTGTACGTTTTGGCATTGTCTTCTCAGCTCCTGATTATTTAGCAGTCTTACGGTATTGCCCGATAAGTTCGATGAAGTGATCGAACAGCGGTGCGGCATCGTGTGGGCCCGGGCTGGCTTCAGGGTGCCCCTGGAAGCTGAACGCTGGCTTATCGGTGCGATGGATGCCCTGCAGGGTGCCATCAAACAGTGATTTGTGCGTCACGCGCAGATTAGACGGCATGGATGCCTCATCCACTGCAAAACCGTGGTTCTGTGCGGTAATCATCACCGTGTTGTTGTCGATGTCTTTCACCGGGTGGTTACCGCCGTGGTGACCAAACTTCATCTTCACGGTGTTCGCACCGCTCGCCAGCGCCAGCAGCTGATGGCCGAGGCAGATACCGAATACCGGGATATCTGTTTCCAGGAAGGATTTGATGGCGTCGATAGCGTAATCACACGGTGCCGGGTCGCCAGGACCGTTGGAAAGGAAGATGCCGTCCGGGTTCATCTTCAGCACGTCCTCAGCAGAGGTTTTCGCCGGAACCACCGTCAGGCGGCAACCGCGATCAACCAGCATACGCAGGATATTGCGCTTGGCACCGAAATCGTAAGCCACAACGTGGAACGGCAGCTCGCTCTCTGGTTTCGCTTCCGGCAGGTCACCTTCCAGCGTCCAGCTCCCCTGTGTCCAGCTGTAGGCTTCTGCGGTAGTCACTTCTTTCGCCAGGTCCATGCCGTTCAGGCCCGGGAAGGCTTTCGCTTTTTCCAGCGCCAGCGCTGCATCCAGGTTATCCCCTGCGATGATGCAGCCGTTTTGTGCACCCTTCTCGCGCAGCAGACGCGTCAGCTTGCGGGTATCAATATCGGCAATCGCCACGATGTTATGGCGCTTCAGGTAAGAAGAAAGGTCTTCAGTATTGCGGAAGTTGCTGGCGATCAGCGGCAGGTCGCGAATGACCAGACCTTGCGCATGTACCTGAGAGGATTCTTCGTCAGCCGCATTGGTGCCGACATTGCCGATATGAGGATAAGTAAGAGTAACGATTTGGCGAGAATAGGAAGGATCAGTGAGGATTTCTTGATAACCGGTCATTGAAGTATTGAAAACGACTTCCCCAACCGCCGAACCTGTTGCCCCTATGGCCCGACCGATAAACTGGGTTCCGTCTTCCAGAACCAATAGCGCTGACTTAATCAAAACACCCTCCAGAGAATATTCACTCACTTTATTTGCATATTAATTCACAACTACGTTACGAAGCAATGCAAATTTGTTGCCAGCGGATTTTTGGCAAACGGCGGCATTCTGGATATTCAGAGGGTAAAAGTCAACTTAAAACGGATATTTTGTTTATTCTTTTGCGGGACTGGCGGCCTGAAAGCGACTTAAGCGACAAAAAGATCAGGTAAATCACATCAGAAAACGCTTGCGCAGTAAGTTTAATAGAAATTAAGACGTCGCAACAACAAAAAGTAGACCAGATGGTCAAAATTTACAGTCCAGCAACATAAAATCTGACGAAAACCGTTGTTTTTGACAATTAATGAATCAAATGACATTAAAGAAGATAAAATAAAAGGGCAATAAAATATTGCCCTATGCAATCAATCAATTACGACTGCAATAACCACATCACGATGGGTAATAAATCTTACAAATTGTTGAGATCGAGTACATCTCGCATATCAAAAAGACCATTTTCTTTGCCTTTTAGCCACAATGCGGATCGTACGGCACCATTCGCAAATGTCATACGGCTTGATGCTTTATGCGTGATTTCCACACGTTCGCCAATATCGGCGAACATCGCCGTATGTTCGCCGACGATGTCACCTGCACGGACGGTGGCAAAGCCAATGGTTCCTGGAACACGTTCGCCGGTATAGCCTTCGCGCGAGTAGACCGCGCAGTCTTTCAAATCTTTATCCAGTGCATGAGCAATCGCTTCACCCATCGCCAGCGCCGTTCCTGATGGTGCGTCAACTTTGTAGCGGTGGTGCGCTTCAACAATCTCAATGTCGGTATAGTTGCCCATCACCTTCGCCGCCTTCTCCAGCAGCTTCAGCATGACGTTAACGCCGACGCTAAAGTTTGCGGCGAAGACAATTGCAATCTCACCTGACGCATCCTGAATGGCTTGTTTACCGGCATCATCAAAACCGGTAGTGCCAATCACCATCCCTTTACCGTGCTGACGGCAAAACGCCAGATGGTTCAACGTCCCTTCCGGGCGCGTAAAATCGATGAACACATCAAAGTCATCTTTTACCGCATCCAGGCTGGACTGTACGGTGACGCCTGTCTTACCCGCCCCCGCCAGCTCACCTGCGTCAGTACCAAGAAGCGATGAGCCTTCACGCTCCAGCGCCGCACCAAGTGCCACGCCATCCATCTGTAGTGCCGCCTGAATCAGCTGACGGCCCATACGTCCACCCGCGCCCGCAATAGCGACACGGATCTGTGCATCATGCATAGTTATTCTCTTACGTTAAAATGATGTAAACCGTTTTCAGATTACCCAGCCTTCGCAGAGGTCGCCAACTGAAAACACCGATAATTAGAATTTAACGTGAAACCGACTCAAATATCAGTAAAAGACATGATCGTCAGCGGAAACCACATGATTCCCGCACCACCAGCGCTGGCGGCAGGATGATCCGTTTGGCGGGTTCGTCATTACCCTGTATGCGGCTGTACAGTAACTCCCCCGCCTTACGGCCAATCTCTTTTGCCGCCACTGATACGGTGGTCAATGCAGGCTGCACCAGAGCCGCTTCGGTAATGTCATCAAAACCGACCAGCGCAAAATCACGCCCCGGTTCACGGCCCAGCTTGCGTAAACTTTGCATCACCCCCAGCGCCACAATATCCTGATAGCAAATCGCAGCGCTGATGTTTGGATGCTCAAGCAGTAACGCCTCCGCCACGCGCGCGCCGTCGCTTTGGCTGGCCTGCGACGTCCTGATCCAGGCAGGATTCGGTGTCACGCCGTATTCCAGCAGCTTGCTGGTAAAGCCACCGATACGCTGCGCCCGTGAGCCCGAGTTCTGGCTCCCCCCAATAAACGCAATATGCCGATGGCCCATTCTGAGCAGATGTTCTGTCGCCATCTGCGTGCCTAAGAAGTTGTCCGTGCCGACAAAATCAAAATCCGGATCGTTCAGCGGGCGCACAACCATGATAGCCGGAATGTTGCGCCGCTTCAGTCCATCAAAAAAGGCCTGTGGCGTTTCGCGGGCGGCACACAGCACCATACCGCCGACGTTATTGCGCATCAGCGAATCAACAAATTTTTGCTGTCGCTCTGCGGATTCCTCGCTATTTGCCAGAAAAAGCAGCAGTTCATGGCGCTCCATTTCATGACTTAGCCCTGCCGTCATCTCTCCGTAAAAAGGGTTGGTGATATCGTGCAATAGCAGCCCGACCTGATTACTGCTGCGGTTACGCAAATTGGCCGCCGTCTGGTTATAGACATAACCGGACTCGTCCAGCGCCTTAAGCACGCGTTCGCGGGTACTTTGCGAAATGCGACCTTTGTTGCAGAGCACCATAGAGACCGTCGCCGTTGACACGCCGGCGCGTTTCGCGACATCAACCAGTGTAATTCCCGTCATGTTGTCTCCTTAAACATCACTACAGATTAATCGAATAACCTATTTTTTGCATTTTTCCGTGTGAGTCTCTTCACATTACCGCCGCCGATCCGGATTTCATTGGTGTATATGGCGGGTTAATCGCGTTAACCACTCTTCTCAAATGCGGTTAATCGAATAACCTTAAATAGTGATTACGGAGGATAAGATGACAACCTACGACAAATTCCCCACGGTGATGATTCAGGGTTATGACGACAGCGCCTGGCAAGGATGGGAGGCGATTACCCGCATCCTTGATGCAAAAACCCAACAGCACAGCCGCACCGTCCTGGTGATTGATTGCTATCCGGGCGTTCGCCTGACCGAACTTGAAGACAACGTGCTGCCGCGGTTACGTCCAACGCTAACGATTAATGCCGAACAGGCGCGACAGGATGAGTTTGCCATCCATGAGATGCTTGCACGCAACCTCACCGACGATCGCGTCTTTGGCGTACTCTCCTGCCACCAGCTTGGTGAGTTTTTTGATCCCGCTCGTCTGGATACACTGCAGAATCAGGTGAACCAGTGTTCCGGGGGGCTGATTGTGATTTACGGCCCCGGTGCGGCGCTTATCCATCCGGGTGATGTTCTGGTGTATGCCGATCTTCCGCGCTGGGAGATCCAGCAGCGTATGCGCAGCGGTGAGATGGGGAACTGGGGAGCAGCGAATCAGCATGAAGATATGCTGCGTCGCTACAAACGCGCTTTTTTTGTCGAATGGCGCGTCTTCGATCGCCACAAAACACCGCTGCTCAGGCGCGCCGATTTTTTACTGGATACGACCCGGACAAACCAGCCCGCGATGGTCAGCGGTGAGGCCCTGCGAGCTGGGCTTGAGCAGACCACCACTCAGCCTTTCCGCGTGGTGCCATTTTTCGATCCTGGCGTCTGGGGCGGCCAGTGGATGAAACAGCAATTCGATCTCGATCCCTCTGCCGCCAATTACGCATGGTGTTTTGACTGCGTGCCCGAGGAGAACAGCCTGTTACTGCGTTTTGGTGCAGTGCGGATCGAGATCCCCTCTCAGGATCTGGTCTTGCTCGAGCCTCGTGCTCTGCTGGGCGAGAAAGTTCACGCGCGTTTCGGTGCGGAGTTCCCGATCCGTTTTGACTTCCTCGATACCATTGGCGGCCAGAATCTGAGCTTCCAGGTCCACCCCATTACCGAGTACATCCAGCAGCAGTTCGGGATGCACTACACCCAGGATGAGAGCTATTACATTCTGGAAGCCAGGCCGGGGGCTGTGGTCTATCTGGGCACCAAAACCGGTACCGATCCGCAGGCGATGATGGACGACCTCAGACGTGCGGGCCGTGGTGAAAAAACGTTTGATGACGCCCGGTTCGTTAATCAGATCCCGGCGAAAAAACATGACCATTTCCTGATCCCTGCAGGTACGGTGCACTGCTCCGGCGCGGGAACAATGGTACTGGAGATCAGCGCCACGCCGTATATCTTCACCTTCAAACTGTGGGACTGGGGCCGTCTGGGTCTGGACGGTCTGCCGCGTCCGGTACATCTGGAACATGGCGAAAAGGTGATCGACTGGCAGCGCGACACGCAGTGGGTCCACCAACATCTGGTGAATCAGTTTGAACCCATTGCCGAAGGAAACCGCTGGCGCGAAGAACGCACCGGCCTGCACGAGCGTGAATTTATCGAAACCCGCCGCCACTGGTTTAGTGAACCCGTTGTGCATCACACCAGCGGCGGCGTGAATGTGCTGAATCTGGTAGAGGGCGGCGAAGCAATTGTCGACAGCCCGACCGGTGCATTTGAGCCATTTACCGTCCATTACGCCGAAACCTTCATCATTCCGGCCAGCGTGGGGGAATACCGCATTTCACCATCAGCCAATACCTCCGGGCGGCCACTGGCGACCATCAAAGCCTGGGTAAGGAGCTAACGATGATTCATTTTATTGTCGCGACCCACGGTCCACTTGCCGCCGCGCTGCTGGAGAGCAGCCGGATGGTTTATGGCGACCTTCCCTGCGTACACGCCGTTTGTCTGACTGAACAGGCGGGGATAGAGGGCTTTCGCCGTGATTTCAGCACCACGCTGGAAGCGGCAAGCGTCAACGCTGACGGCGTGCTGGTATTGTGCGATATGCAAAGCGGCACACCGTGGAACGTGGCCTGTGAGGCCGCGTTTAGTCCGCACGCGCGGCCACCGGTCGCCGTGGTGGCGGGGGTCAACTTCCCGATGCTACTGCAAACCGACGAGGTGATGATGGCATGCGATGTTCATCATGCTGCCGCACACATTATCGAACTCGCGCTGCCAACGCTGGTACAGGCGAAACGGGTAGATACAGCACAGACAGACGATTTTTAAGGAGCCGCATATGAGTATTTCTTTTGTACGCATTGACGACCGCGTGATCCACGGGCAGCTCATTACACGCTGGGCCAGGGAGCTGCCCTGCGACGGCATCGTTGCCATTGACGATGCCGTCGCGGCCGATCCGCTGTTATCGTCGGTCATGAAAGGGGCGGTCTCCGATACCAAAGTGTGGCTGTTCGATACGGCAACCGCGATCGAAAAACTGCCAAAAGTGATTGCCAGCGAGAAGCGCTATTTCGTTATTGGCAAATCACCGCTCACGCTGCAGCGCATTGAACAGGCAGGTATTAGCCTGAAAAACAGCAACGGTAAAATCAACGTAGGGCCGATGAGCGCTCGCGCGAATACGATCACCATCGGTCCGAATCAATCGGTAACGAAAGATGAAGCAGCGGCGTTCGAGTGGCTGACCGTCCAGGGACACGCGATTGAATTCCGCCTGGTTCCCGATGCCAGTTTTTATAGCTGGCAGGATGCCAGACAAAAGCTGAAATAAGGAGCAGATCATGATTATTGAAGCGTCTTTAATTGGCCTGCTGTGTTATCTGGGGGCACTCAGTAGCCCGTGGCTTTTAGGGCTGACCGGCGGCTGGTATCTCATCTCCCGACCGCTCATTTCCGGGATGCTGGTTGGCCTGATCCTGGGCGATATCAAAACCGGGATTATGATTGGCGTAGCGGTGCAGGCGGTGTATATCGCGATGGTGACCCCCGGCGGCTCGATGCCAGCAGATTTAAACTTTGTGGCTTATCCGGCCATTGCGCTGGGGATACTTTCCGGCAAAGGACCCGAGGTTGCCGTCGCGCTGGCAGCGACTATCGGTATCGCCGGAACCATTCTCTTTAATGCGATGATGGTGCTGAACTCGTTCTGGAATCATCGGGCGGATGTAGCGCTGGAACACGGCGATGAACGCGGCATCTACCTCAACAGCGCCATCTGGCCGCAGGCGATGAATTTTGTGCTGCGCTTTGTGCCCACCTTTATCGCCGTCTTTTTTGGCGCGCAGTACATTAGCGGTTTTATGGACAGCCTGCCGCACATCGTCCTCTCCACCATGAACGTGCTGGGCGGCATTTTACCCGCTGTCGGTATTGCCATCCTGCTTAAGCAGATCATCAAAAGCTACACCATGCTCATCTACTTCCTGGTGGGCTTCGTCTGCATCGTTTTCCTGAAACTCAATATGGTCGCGCTGGTGATCGTGGGTGCCCTGCTGGCATTGATCCATTACAACTACAAACCCGAAACACCGCAGACCGTGACTTCAGCACCGGTCCCTGACGACGAGGATGAATTCTGATGGAAGAACGTAAACTCACCCGCAAGGATCTGCGCCGCTGCTGGCGGGCGTGGATGATGCACAACCTCTCCTCAATGAGCTTTGAACGCCTGGAATCCTTCGGCTTCTGCCTGAGCATGCTGCCGGTGGCAAAAAAACTCTATCCCGATGCGGCTCAACGCACCGAGATGCTGCGCCGTCACGCGTCGTTCTACAACACTGAGCCACAAATTGGCGCAATTGTTAACGGTATGGCGCTGGGGCTGGAAGAGAAGAAAGCCAACGGTGAGCCAATTGACGGCGAAACCATTAACACCCTGAAGGTGGGCCTGATGGGGCCGATCGCCGGGATCGGTGATTCAATGATCCCCGGGATGCTTATTCCGATCCTTCTCAGCATCGGGATGGCGCTGGCGGCAGGTGGAAATATCCTTGGCCCGCTGTTTTATACCGTCGCCTGGCTGGCCATTATTATCCCGGGCTCCTGGTTCCTGTTTCTTAAAGGCTACCAGATGGGTTCAGGCTCCGTAGAGATGCTGGTCAGCAGCAAATCCACCCGACTACGGGAAGCGCTCTCGTTGCTGGGCGTATTCGTCATGGGTGGTGTGGCGGCCAGCTATGTGAAGCTCGGTACCGGGCTGGAGTTCATCACGCGGGACGGGGTTAACATTCACGTACAGCAGATGCTGGACGGTATTTTCCCGCAGTTGCTTCCGCTGGCCGTGGTGCTGGGAACCTGGTATCTGATGGCCAAACGCGGCGTGTCACCGGTAAAAGCCATGATATTGCTGCTTATACTCGCGGCGCTGGGGGTGGCGTCCGGTTTGTTTGCAGGATAAGAGAACCGGGGCAATGCCCCGGTCCTTCTATGGATGGAAGTTATCCCACAGTGCTGCCGTTTTATCCGGGCGCGAAATAAACTGGAACCGCGCCGGATCGTCAATAAACTGCTGATAAACAGGCGCATCAGTAATACCGAACTCAGAATAACTACGCGGCGTAATCACCTGTAATCGCCCCGGTCTGTAGTGGCTATTGTGCTGCCAGACAATATGATTTCCCTGAACTAAGGGATACCAGGCCAGACCTTTTCGCGCGCGAACGGCATCATACTCAAAACCATATTCCCGGTCACACCACGCACCAAACGTCAGCGGCTCTTCGGGAGAGGCCGAAATGGTTGCATGTCCCCATCCGGGAGGGACCAGCACTTTTTCACCAGGCCCCGCGAGCACCGCAAAACAGCGGCCCGGATCGTCGTCAACATACTCCTGCATGTAGATAATCGCTTTACCCTGCCAGATTTCATACAGCTCAGGCGGCGACCATCCGCTGTGTTGGCTAATGCGATGGATATGCCCCTGACTGCGGACCGGTTCATCGCCGAGCGTGCCTGCGGCGTAGGTGACCACGCCAAAAAGCAGCATCCGTTTTTCGAGTTCTTGCCTGTCCGCCAGGCGTGCCACGTCCATCGCGATGGCGTACACCTGCTCTGGTCCTTCGCAATCCGGGTTGCGCAGCGATGGGCGGATCTGATCCAGCGTGCGGATCTCCGGCATCGGTCCGGTCACATCCTCTCCATAGCTAAAACCCAATGGACAGTGTGTGATGGCTATATCCAGTCCAACGTTAACCATTTCCGACCTCCCATCCCTGCGGGTGATGTTCAGAGGCAAATACACGAAGCGAAAAACCACCGGCCAATGCCGCATAGTCGTGTCCGGCCACGCTGGGCCAGACCGCCAGCGCAGAAAGGGTGTCTTCACCCGTGTTAATCAGACGGTGCGCGCTGAAAGAGGGAATGATGTGCACGGAACCGGCCTTCACGCGTTCAAGGCGTGCCTCACCGGATGGCGTCTGAAGCAGCAGCAAGCCGCATCCACGCAGGCCAAAATAGACCTCGCCCTGTTCGCGGCGCTGGTGAAAATGACCGCGCGTCATAAAGAACTCATCACCGATTTTGCCCGCGTAAAGATGGGTCACGCCAACGTACAGCGACCCTTCGTCCGACGGGGAGTCGAGCATTTCAACGTCATAGACGCGCTGCTGCGGTTCGCAGCCACGCCAGGCATCGTCATCAATGAAAACGCCAGGCAGATCGGCGATGTGTGTCGTCTTGCGGATAAGTGGACCGTTAGCGAATACACCGCTGGCCCACGCCACCTGGGGTGGCAGGATAACGTCAGAGTTCATGTTTATCTCCGGCCCGAGGAGAACAACATGACAAGCTTACCAGATTAACCGGTTAACCTCCTGCTCAGCCCCCCGCTCTGTCGGGTTAATCACACTCCTGTTACTCCTGCTCGTGGAGGGTATAAGTGACCACCAGCTGTCCTTTTTTCATTTTCAGCCCGATGAGCTGCATCTCCCCTATTTCCGCCAGCTGTCTTACATGCGTTCCGCCACACGGATAGGCCGGGAGATCGCCAAAGCGAACCCTGCGTCTGCCCGCTTCAATTTCGGTCTGACGAAGCAGGTTGTCCGCTTTCCAGCCGTCAATCATCGCGCTCAGCCTGTTTGCATCAGGCAGTGACGCCTGCGGCTCTCGTGGCACAAAGGTAATCCGTCCTTCACCTGGCCAGTGATGAGCTTTCACCGGCTCCCAGCCAAATTGCTCACCGGCACAACCAATCAAATGGCCTGCGCTGTGCCAGCGGGAATGACGCACTCGCGCGCTTTTATCGACCTGCATTTCCACCTCGCCTGGAACAAGCGGTCGAGCCAGAATATGAATGACTTGCTCCCCGCGCAGGCTCACCCCCTCCACCGCGATCCCCGCGATCAAACCCCGGTCCGCTGGCTGTCCGCCACCCTGCGGATGGAAAAGGGTCTGATCCAGCTCAACGGCATAGCGACCATCAGGCTCTTCAGTGCAACGGATCACCTTCGCGCGGCCTTCTGTCACTTCACTTGCGTAATAAAGTCGTTCTGTCATGGTTGTTCTCCTCTGTACCCTGACAGTATATTCATCACTTAAGCATCGATAATCCGCCTTTCAAACAATGCACTATTGCCTGGTATGCACAAATGAAACCTGCACTGCTTCCCGATCTTGCCACCTTCGTGACCATCGTAGAACACGGCAATTTTTCAACTGCAGCCCGTATGACGGGAGCAACACCCTCAGCGATCAGTCGTTGTGTTTCACGCCTCGAGAAGGAGATGGGATCTAAGTTACTGCACCGCACCACGCGCAAGCTGGCACTTACCGAAACCGGAAAATCGGTTTATGAACATGCTTTGGATATGCTGGAAGCAGCACAACAGGCAATGGATTCCGGTAGCAGTCTGCAAACCGTTGCACAGGGAAAGCTCACGGTGAGCGTACCGAAAGCCGTGGGACGGTTTGTGATCCATCCGCTGATCCCGGCGTTCCTGGAGCGCTATCCACAAATTGACGTCTGCCTGCGTCTGGAAGATCGTTACATGGATCTGATCGATGATGGTGTCGATCTGGCATTACGGATCACCAATACTCCCTCTCCTGGCCTGTACGGAAAACCGCTGATGCCAGTAACCCATGTTATTTGCGCCACGCCAGAATATCTTCGTCGCGCAGGCACGCCACAACATCCGCACGACCTCCGGTCACATAGCTGTATTTCGCTCGGTGAAACCCCGGCCGATTCACGCTGGAAATTTACGTTGCAGGGAAAAACGGAGATCGTACAAACGCACGGACGTTACGCGGCTAACCACACGGGCGTGCGGCTGGATGCGGTCAAACGTCATGTCGGCATTGGGAGTTTACCGCTGTTTACGGCACGTGAGGCTCTGGAAAAGGGGGAAATTGTGCAGGTGCTGCCACAGTGGGAGTTTATCAGCAGCTATACGGGTGAGCTCTGGCTGCTTTGGACGCGTAACAAACATATGCCCGCCAGAATGCGGGCAATGATCAACTATCTGACTGAAAAAATGCCAGTCAACAAGTGACTGGCATTGATACGCATTATTCTACTTCGCGAGCGTCGATACGCAGTTCTTTTGGCACTTCGAAAACAATGTTTTCTTCGCGTCCTTCCAGCGGAACCGCTTCGCCACCGCCCAGTTCCTGCAGACGGGTAATCACGTTCTGAACCAGAATATCCGGCGCGGATGCCCCGGCGGTGACACCGACACAGGATGCTGTTTTAACCCAGGCTTCCTGAATATCCGTCGCATCATCAATCAGAAACGCCGCTTTCCCCATTCGCTGCGCCAGTTCAGCCAGACGGTTGGAGTTAGACGAGTTTTTGGAGCCGACCACCAGCACCACATCCGCCTGTTCAGCCAGCGCACGCACCGCTTCCTGACGGTTGGTGGTAGCATAGCAAATGTCATCTTTACGCGGCCCGACAATTTTCGGGAAGCGCTGGCGCAACGCGTCGATAACATCAGAGGTATCATCCACGGAGAGCGTTGTCTGGGTCATAAACGACAGACGATCTTCGTTTTTCACGTTCAGCGTAAACACATCTTCCGGCGATTCCACCAGGTACATGCCCCCTTCCGGGTTGCTGTACTGCCCCATGGTTCCTTCCACTTCCGGGTGACCGGCGTGGCCAATCAGAATAGACTCTTCACCACGACGGCTGGCGCGCGCCACTTCCATATGCACTTTGGTCACCAGCGGACAGGTCGCATCGAAAACGGTCAGATCACGGCTTTTCGCTTCGTTACGTACGGCCTGGGAAACACCGTGTGCGGAGAAGATCAGGATTGCGCCATCCGGCACTTCGCTGATTTGCTCAATGAAGATCGCGCCGCGCTCACGCAGGCTGTCAACGACGTAACGGTTATGCACCACTTCGTGGCGCACGTAGATCGGTGCGCCGTAAAGCTCCAGCGCATTTTCAACAATGCTGATAGCGCGGTCTACACCGGCGCAGAAGCCGCGCGGGTTAGCCAACAGGATCTGCATTTCAGGCCTCCAGTGCCGGATCGATCTCCAGCACTTCAATATCAAAATGGACGGTATGCCCGGCAAGCGGATGGTTGAAGTCGACAGTGATAGAGTCACCGTTGATCTCGCGGATCACGCCAGGCATTTCGCTGCCATCCATAGCGGTAAAGAGCATGATCGCCCCGATTTCAGGCTCGCCCGCATCCATAAACTCACGGCGCGAGAAGTACTGGATCAGATCCGGGCTTGGCACGCCAAATGCCGCATCCGGCTCCAGCGCAAACGCCTTCTTCTCACCCTCTTTCAGACCCAGAAGCTGCTGCTCAAGACCTTCAGAGAGGGAGGTGTCGCCAAGACGAAACAGGGCAGGCTTGCCATTGTTGCGGGTGGATTCAGCGGTGGAGCCATCATCCAGTTTCAGCGTGAAGTGAACGAGGATCGCGCTGTTGCTCTGTACGGATTTAGACATGCAAATTGCTCGCTTGTTTTTGCCCGGTGACGCTGCGCTTACCGGGCCTACATTAACCGTAGGCCCGTATACGCGAAGCGCCGCCCGGTGGGTTTACGCCTGTTTCTTCGCGGCAGCGTTCGGCAAGAAGCCTTCCAGCACAATTAACGCCGCACCGATGCAGATTGCGCTATCGGCCAGGTTAAAGGTCGCAAAGTGCCAGTCGCCAACGTAGAAGTCGATCATATCGACCACAAAGCCGTGCCACAGGCGATCAAACAGGTTGCCTAACGCGCCGCCAATGATCAGCGCGTAGGCGATGTTATTCAGCTTTTGCGTTGCCTTCGAACGGTACATCAGCACCGCCAGAATCACACAGATACCGATAGCGATACCCGCAAAGAACCAGCGCTGCCAGCCACCGCTGTCAGCAAGGAAACTGAACGCCGCACCGTAGTTGCGCGCATAGTGCAGGTTAAGCGACGGGAACAGCGACACCGTATCCCCCAGAGCGAAGTTCTGGAGGATCAGGAATTTGCTGCCCAGATCAATAATCAGCACCACCACAACCAGCCACAGCCAGCGCAGTCCTGTTGAACAGAGAGATTTACTCATCAGGCAAACTTACGTTGTTCGCCGTCACCGGCGACGTTGCTTACACAGCGTCCGCAGATATCTGCGTGTTCCGCCACCTGGCCGACATCGGTGGTGTAATGCCAGCAACGCGGGCACTTATCACCTTCGGCTTTGCTCAGCGCGACTTTCAGTCCTTTGAGCAGTTCGCTCTGCTGGGCATCAGCAGAAGCGTCGGCATAATCCGCAACTTTTGCACCGGAGGTCAACAGGACAAATCGTAATTCGTCGCCGAGCGCGGTCAGCTTCGCCGCCAGCTCAGGTTCTGCGTACAGGGTTACAGCCGCTTCCAGAGAGCCACCGACTTTCTTGTCAGCACGCGCCTGTTCAATAACCTTGTTCACTTCACCACGTACTTTCAGCAGTTCGTCCCAGAAGGCATCGTTCATCGCTTCAGTGCTGGAGAGATCGAACAGACCTTCGTACCACTCGCCGGTGAAGACATACTTCTCGCGGTCGCCTGGCAGGTAACCCCAGATTTCATCTGCGGTGAAGGACATGATCGGAGCCATCCAGCGAACCAGTGCTTCTGCAATGTGGAACAGCGCAGTCTGGCAGCTGCGACGCGCCACGCTGTCCGCTTTCGCGGTGTACTGGCGGTCTTTGATGATATCGAGGTAGAACGAGCCCATCTCGATGGAGCAGAAGCGCATCAGGCGCTGCACCACTTCGTGGAAGTCGTAAGATTCATAGGCTTTCAGGATATCTTCCTGTGCCGCTTTCGCGCAGCCTACTGCCCAGCGATCCAGTACCACCATCTCTTCCGGTTTCACCATGTCTTTAACCGGATCGAAACCGTTCAGGTTCGCCAGCAGGAAGCGCGCGGTGTTACGGATACGACGATAGCTGTCAGCAGCACGTTTCAGGATCTCGTCAGATACGGCCATTTCGCCAGTGTAGTCGGTAGATGCCACCCACAGACGCAGAATGTCCGCGCCCAGTTTGTTCATCACATCCTGTGGAGACACAGTGTTACCGATAGACTTGGACATCTTACGGCCCTGACCATCTACGGTGAAACCGTGGGTCAGTACCTGACGGTAAGGTGCTTTACCTTTCATGGCGGTGGAGATCATCAGCGATGACATGAACCAGCCACGGTGTTGGTCAGACCCTTCCAGATACATATCGGCAGCGTGACCGGTAAACTCAGGACGTACGTCAACCACGGAAGAGTGCGTAGAACCGGAGTCGAACCACACGTCCAGGGTATCTGGCACTTTCTCGTAGTTGTCTGCGTCAGCGCCCAGGATGTCACGGGAGTCGAGATCCCACCATGCCTGAATACCGTCCACTTCTACACGTTTAGCCACTTCTTCCATCAGTTTCAGGGTATCTGGATGCAGTTCCTGCGTCTCTTTATGGACGAACAGAGACATCGGCACGCCCCAGGTACGCTGACGGGAGATACACCAGTCAGGACGGTTAGCCACCATAGACTCGATACGCGCCTGGCCCCAGTCCGGGATCCACTGCACGCCTTTGATCTCTTTCAGGGACTGCTCGCGCAGGCCTTTCTGATCCATGCTGACGAACCACTGCGGGGTCGCACGGAAGATGATCGGCGACTTGTGACGCCAGCAGCATGGGTAGCTGTGCTGCATTTTTTCGACATGCAGCAGCGCGCCGCTGGTGCGCAGCATGTCAACGATGATGTCATTCGCTTTAAAGACGTTGATACCGTCCAGCGCCGGATACGTGCCTGGCAGGTAAGAACCGTCCGGGCCAACCGGGTTAGCGATTTCCAGACCGTATTTCAGGCTGATGTTGTAGTCGTCTGGGCCGTGGCCGCCGGCGGTATGCACCGCACCGGTACCTGCTTCCAGCGTAACGTGCTCGCCCAGAATGGCCGGAACGTCGAAGTCCAGGAACGGGTGTTTGAAGCGCATCAGTTCCAGCGCGTCACCTTTCACGGTGCCCAGCACGGTGTAGTCAGTGATGTTCGCGCGTTTCAGCACGCTTTCAAGGAGATCTTTCGCCAGGATAACCGCCTGACCGTCAACCTGCACCAGAGCGTATTCGAATTCGCCAGACAGGGAGATCGCGCGGTTTGCTGGCAGCGTCCACGGGGTGGTCGTCCAGATAACCAGAGAGATCGGGCCGTTGACAGACGACACGCCAAATTTGGCTTTCACCGCATCCTGATCCACCGCGTGGAACGCCACGTCGATAGACGGAGAGGTTTTGTCATAATACTCAACTTCCGCTTCTGCCAGCGCAGAACGGCAGTCCACGCACCAGTGCACCGGCTTCGCGCCTTTATGCAGGTGGCCGTTACCGATGATTTTACCCAGCGCACGGATGATGTTGGCTTCAGTTTTGAAGTCCATCGTCAGGTACGGGTGCGACCAGTCGCCCAGCACGCCCAGACGGATAAAGTCAGCACGCTGACCGTCAACCTGGGTGGCAGCATATTCGCGGCATTTTGCACGGAACTCTGCAGCGGTGAATTTCTCACCTGGCTTGCCAAACTCTTGCTCCACTTTCAGCTCGATTGGCAGACCGTGGCAGTCCCAGCCCGGAACGTAAGGCGAGTCATATCCCGTGAGTCCTTTGGACTTCACGATAATGTCTTTCAGAATCTTGTTTACAGAGTGACCAATATGAATGCTGCCATTCGCATATGGAGGGCCATCATGCAGAATGAAGGTTTTTTTGCCTTTTTTGGCTGCACGAATGATGCCGTACAGGTCATCATCAGTCCAACGCGCCAGCATTCCCGGTTCGCGCTTGGCGAGATCGCCGCGCATCGGGAACCCTGTTTCCGGCAAATTCAGGGTTGATTTATAGTCACTCATCAGATTCTCGGTTCCGTATTTATCACGTAGGCATTTAAGCCGGGTTCTGTAGCCCAAAAAACTCGCGGGCCGTCAATTCATCTCGCGCAATTTGCGCCTTTAGTTCGTCCAGCGAAGCAAATCGCTGCTCGTTGCGTATTTTTTTACGCAGTATTACATCTATATGGCGACCATAGAGGTCCATTACAACGTCCAGCAGATGCACTTCAAGCTGCTGCCGCACACCCGCGACGGTTGGACGCGTGCCAATGTTTGCCACCCCGAAATAGGGCTTATCACCCAGTCCGGTTACTTCTACCGCATACACCCCTTTAACCGGGGAGACCTGACGACGCAGCGGTATATTCGCCGTCGGGAAACCGATGGTGCGCCCCAGGGCATCACCATGCACCACGCGGCCTGAAATCGTGAACGGATGCCCCAGCAGGGTTTCTGCCGTGTCCAGTTCATCATTGGCCAGCGCCTGGCGCACTGCGGTACTGCTGACGCGTGCACCGCCTTCGCAGAAGGTCATTGCACTGGTGACGTCAAAACCGTACTCCAGGCCAGCCTTCTGTAATAACAAGAAATCGCCCTGACGACCAGCGCCAAAGCGGAAATCATCACCCACTGCGAGAAACTGCACGCCAAGACGCTTGACCAACAGGTCGCTGACAAAACTTTGTGCTGTCAGCGCGGCAAAGCGACGATCGAAACGTACACACAGCACGTAATCCACGCCAGACTCCGCCAGATAGCGTAATTTCTCACGCAAACGCGTAAGGCGGGCGGGTGATTTATCGCCTGCAAACAGTTCCAGCGGCTGTGGCTCAAAAATCATCACTACCACGGGCAGGCCACGGGCCTTCCCTTCTTTACGCAATCCCTGCAACAGCGCCTGATGACCACGATGCACGCCGTCGAAATTACCAATGGTCAGCACGCACCCGTGCGGGGCTTTACTGAGATTATGTATGCCGCGTATCAGCTTCATGACTGGCTCAAAACAGTGAAAATCGCCAAAGTATACCTTGTACAGCGATTAAGGTTAACCGGCGATTGTTCACACAAAACAGAAAGCCGTAATGATTTCATCATGCTGACCTTTCACAGCGAAAAAATCTGCCCGCGAACTGCGATTTTTATGCCGAAAAGCTGTATTCGCGAGAGACAAGCTGGTAGAATCCTGCGCCATCACTACGTAACGTAGCGTCGCCACAATAACGGCGCTTATTTGCACAAATCCATTGACAAAAGAAGGTATAGAGGGCATATTCCTCGGCCTTTGAATTGTCCACATAGATCATATTTGGGAGTTGGACCTTGGCTAATATCAAATCAGCTAAGAAACGTGCTATCCAGTCTGAAAAGGCTCGTAAGCACAATGCAAGCCGTCGCTCTATGATGCGTACTTTCATCAAGAAAGTATACGCAGCTATCGAAGCTGGCGACAAAGCTGCTGCGCAGAACGCATTTAACGAAATGCAACCAATCGTGGATCGTCAGGCTGCTAAAGGTCTGATCCACAAAAACAAAGCAGCGCGTCATAAGGCTAACCTGACCGCGCAGATCAACAAACTGGCTTAATCGTCACTTGTTGTTGCTTGTTTTAAAAGAACCCGCTTAATGCGGGTTTTTTTATATCTTCAGATTGCCGGTGACGTAAACAGCGCCGAGTAGTCGCGGTTACAGATACGCTGTACCGCAGGGTGCTGAATCATCCTTTCTGCGAATATCGCGTGATACTCTTCCATCACGTTATCTACCCTGCCAATCTCCGTAACTTTGTCATCTGAATAGAGATCGTGCGCGTAAAGCGTCGGCGCAACGAAGATGGCGTTATGCGCTTCACCAAAGGCTTTCATCAGCGCGGCATCATCGAATTCCCCGAGGATCTCCACCTTCAGCCCCTGAGAGTTAAACCAGTTCTGCAGCTTACGCCCAAGCATGGAGCGTCTTCCTGGTACCAGCAAACGGCGCTCTTCCAGACAGGCCGGGAAGGGTTTTTCTGGCGGTGGGTTAATGCACCAGAAACTCACACCACACTCGCCAATTTTCACCGAGAACAACCCTTCCTGCTGCGTGGAGTCGATTGGACAATCCGAGATAATCATATCCAGCTTGTGCTGGCTCAGTTGCTCCAGCAGCATCTCATGAGTGGACTCAAAACAGCGCAGGTGGATTTGCTCATCTTCAACCACAGCGGCATCCAGAACGCCGCTCACCAGCCGTTTTGACAGCGCATCTGCCACGCCTACATCAAAGAGCAGGTTCGATTCTTTGCGATAGTTGACGATATCCAGCATCTCCTGGCTCAGGGTGAACATCTTGTCCGCGTAGCGAAAAACCAGCTCGCCCAGTTCGCTTGGCTCGATCCCACGGCCCTTGCGTTTGAACAGCTTTCCCTGCAGACGTTCTTCCAGCGCTTTGATTTGCCCGGTGATGGTTTGCGGCGTCAGATAGAGCGCCTCTGCAGCCCCCACGACCGAGCCTTGTCTGTAGACGTGCCAGAAGTAGTAAAGATGGTTGTAGTTCAAATGAGACATTGCGTCTTCGCTCCCTGAGAGTGTATCGGGAGAAGGCTCCCCTTCTCCCGGTATCCTGTTATGCCTGGACAACCTGTCCGGACAATTTTACCTTCAATAACGTATACCCTATTACCGCGGCCAGTAATGACCCGATTAAGATGCCCAGTTTCGCCCAGACAATCAGTTCAGGGGCATGCGCACCAAACGCCAGCGTCGAGATAAAGATCGACATGGTAAATCCAATTCCGCATAGCACACCCACCGCCATAATCTGCTTAAACGTGGTGCCGTGCGGCAATGACGCCATCTTCAGTTTCAGCGCCAGCCAGCAGAACAGACTAATCCCCAGTGGTTTACCGATAAACAGCCCGGCAATGATGCCCAGTGGCAGCATCGACGTCAGCCCTTCCAGCGTCACCCCTTCCAGAGATACACCCGCGTTGGCAAAAGCAAACAGCGGCAGGATCATAAAGGCCACCCACGGGTGAAGCACATGCTCCAGCTGTTTGGCGGGTGATTTGCCATCCTGCGGCTTAAGCGGCACGAAGAAACCGACGATCACGCCTGCCAGCGTGGCATGCACACCGGATTTCAGCACCGCCGTCCACAGCACCATACCCACCAGTACGTAGATACCAATACGGCGGACGTTGAAAATATTCAGCAGTGCCAGCACTGCAATGGCACCTGCCGCCACGCTCAGCGACAGAATTGACAGCTCACTGGTATAGAACAGCGCAATAATCACAATAGCGCCCAGGTCATCAATGATCGCCAGCGCCATCAGGAAGATTTTCAGGGCTACCGGCACGCGGCTTCCCAGTAAGGCCAGCACCCCAAGTGCAAACGCGATATCCGTTGCAGCCGGGATCGCCCAGCCGTCGCGAGCCACCGGATCCTGCCAGGTAAACGCCAGGAAGAGCAACGCCGGGACCACCATCCCGCCAATGGCGGCAATGACCGGAAACGCCGCACGCTGACGGCTGGCAAGCGATCCCAGCACCAGCTCACGTTTAACCTCAAGCCCTACCAGCAGGAAGAACACTGCCATCAGTGCATCATTGATCCACAGCAGCATGTTCTTGTGAATTTCCAGCGCGCCAACTTTCAGCTCGACGGGGGTTTCCAGAAATGCGTGATAAAAATCACGCGTGACGCCTAAGTTAGCCAGCACCATCGCGGCTGCAGCGGCGATAATCAGGATGACCCCGCCGGACGCTTCACTGCTAAAGAAACGGTGTAGTAATTTCACTTTAGTTCTCTCTTTTTACAACAATACCTCGATAAAACCATAGTACCAAGTCAGATAGCTCGGCAAAAACAGATTAATATTGAGTATATAATCAGTTTTACCGAGCAATACCCATAAACAGAAAAAGCCCGGAATCGCTTCCGGGCTTTTTGGGAATGAAAACCGGCTAACGGATTAGCGAGTCAAATCATCGAAGAATTTTTTAACACCATCGAAGAAGCTTTTGGAACGCGGGCTATTTTTCTCACCCGTCGGACCGCCGAAGCTCTCCTGCAGCTCTTTCAGCAGTTGCTTCTGCTTGTCGTTCAGGCCAACCGGGGTTTCCACCACGACGCGGCACAACAGGTCGCCCTGCGCACCACCGCGAACGGATTTCACGCCTTTACCGCGCATGCGGAACAGCTTGCCCGTCTGGGTTTCACCAGGCACTTTCAGGTTTACGCGACCATCCAGCGTTGGCACTTCGATTTCGCCGCCGAGAGCCGCCATGGCGAAGTTGATTGGCACTTCGCAGTACAGGTTGTTACCTTCACGCTCAAAGATCGCGTGCTGTTTCACCTGAACCTGGACGTACAGATCGCCCGCCGGTGCGCCGTGCTCGCCCGCTTCACCTTCGCCAGCCAGACGAATACGGTCGCCCGTATCAACACCCGCCGGAATTTTAACGGACAGGGTTTTGGTTTTCTCAACGCGACCGTGACCGTGGCATTTGGTGCACGGATCTTTAATCAGCGTACCGCGACCATGACAGTGTGGACAGGCCTGCTGTACCGCAAAGAAACCCTGACGCATCTGCACCTGGCCGGAACCGTGACAGGTTGGACAGGTTTGTGGCTGCGTCCCTGCTTTCGCGCCGCTACCGTGGCAAACGTCACACTCTTCCAGCGTCGGGATACGGATCTCTTTGGTGACGCCGCGAACGGCCTCTTCCAGAGTCAGATCCATGTTGTAGCGCAGGTCTGCACCGCGCGCGGCGCGTTGACGACCACGGCCACCGCCGAAGATGTCGCCGAACACATCGCCAAAGATATCGCTGAAATCAGCACCGCCGCCAAAGCCGCCGCCACCGAATCCACCGCCGCCCATGCCGCCCTGTTCAAAGGCTGCGTGACCGTACTGATCATAAGCCGCACGTTTTTGTGCATCGGTCAGGATTTCGTAGGCTTCTTTGATCTCTTTGAATTTAGCTTCAGCCTCTTTATCACCCTGATTGCGATCCGGGTGATATTTCATGGCCAGGCGCTTATACGCCTTTTTGATTTCACGCTCTTCCGCTGTTTTGGAAACGCCTAAAATCTCGTAATAATCAAGCTTCGCCATCTTATTTTATCTGCCCCTAACATGCGTGCACGGGCGGAGAGGAAACCTCTTCGCCCGTGCCAGTAATTACCCGTTCAAAGGGCGATTATTTTTTGTCTTTCACTTCTTCGAACTCAGCGTCGACAACATCGTCGTCTTTCGCGTTGTTCGCAGATGCGTCAGCGCCTGCCTGCTGTTGAGCATGCTGCTGCTGAGCGATTTCCATCAGCTTCTGGGAAGCCTGTGCCAGCGCCTGCATCTTCGCTTCGATGTCCGCTTTGTCTTCGCCTTTCAGAGACGTTTCCAGCGCGCTCAGTGCAGCTTCGATAGCCGTTTTGTCTTCCGCCGGCAGTTTATCGCCTGCTTCTTCAACCTGCTTACGGGTGCTGTGCAGCAGATGGTCACCCTGGTTACGGGTCTGAACCAGCTCTTCGAACTTACGGTCGGATTCCGCGTTAGCTTCGGCATCACGAACCATTTTTTCGATTTCAGCTTCGTTCAGGCCAGAAGATGCCTTGATGGTGATCTTCTGCTCTTTACCGCTGTTTTTGTCTTTTGCAGACACGTGCAGGATACCGTCAGCATCGATATCGAAGGTCACTTCGATCTGCGGCATGCCGCGTGGTGCCGGGTTGATACCGTCCAGGTTGAACTGACCCAGAGACTTGTTATCAGACGCACGTTTACGCTCACCCTGAATCACATGGATGGTTACCGCAGACTGGTTGTCTTCAGCGGTAGAGAACACCTGGCTGTGTTTCGTTGGGATGGTGGTGTTTTTGTTGATGAGCGCAGTCATCACACCGCCCATGGTTTCGATACCCAGAGACAGCGGGGTAACGTCCAGCAGCAGTACGTCTTTCACTTCACCGGTCAGCACGCCACCCTGAACCGCAGCACCAATTGCTACCGCTTCGTCCGGGTTAACGTCTTTACGTGGCTCTTTACCAAAGAACTCAGCCACTTTCTTCTGAACCATTGGCATACGGGTCTGACCACCTACCAGGATAACGTCCTGGATGTCAGATACGGACAGACCAGCGTCCTGCAGTGCAACTTTCAGTGGCTCGATAGAACGGTTCACCAGGTCTTCTACCAGGCTTTCCAGTTTTGCACGGGTCACTTTGATGTTCATGTGTTTTGGACCGGTCGCGTCTGCAGTGATGTACGGCAGATTCACGTCGGTCTGCTGAGCAGAAGACAGTTCGATCTTCGCTTTCTCAGCGGCTTCTTTCAGGCGCTGCATGGCCAGCGGGTCGTTACGCAGGTCAATGCCCTGATCTTTCTTGAACTCGTCAACGAGGTAGTTGATCAGACGGGTATCGAAGTCTTCACCGCCCAGGTGGGTATCACCGTTGGTTGCCAGAACTTCGAAGGTTTTTTCACCGTCAACTTCGTCGATTTCGATAACAGAGATATCGAAGGTACCACCACCCAGGTCGTAAACCGCGATAGTACGGTTACCAACTTCTTTATCCAGACCGTAAGCCAGTGCAGCAGCGGTTGGTTCGTTGATGATACGTTTTACTTCCAGACCTGCGATACGGCCGGCATCTTTAGTTGCCTGACGCTGAGCATCGTTGAAGTATGCAGGAACGGTGATAACCGCTTCAGTTACTGGCTCACCCAGATAATCTTCAGCCGTTTTCTTCATTTTTTTCAGCACTTCTGCAGAGATCTGCGGTGGTGCAGTTTTGGTGCCTTTCACATCAAGCCATGCATCGCCGTTATCTGCAGCAATGATTTTGTAAGGCATGATAGAAACGTCACGCTGAACTTCTTCGTCCTGGAAGCGGCGGCCAATCAGGCGTTTAATCGCAAACAGGGTGTTTTGCGGGTTTGTCACTGCCTGACGTTTAGCCGGCTGACCAACCAGAGTTTCACCATCCTGGGTATAAGCAATGATAGAAGGCGTGGTGCGATCGCCCTCGGCGTTCTCCAGCACGCGTGCAGTAGTGCCATCCATAATCGCTACACAAGAGTTGGTAGTACCCAGGTCGATACCAATAATTTTACCCATCTAAACGTCTCCACTAAAAATTCAGTCAACATGTGGTTGTGTACCTGTAATAAGGGCAGAACGTGCTTTTTCAACTGCCCAGATTTGATTTTTTTCAGGTCCACACACTGCGGTTGCTTACAAGATGGGGTCGCAACGGCATCCATCAAGGGGGAGGGATAAAAAATTTTTTAATTTCACCCCGATGAGATCATAGACGGCATCGATTGCGCCCATTATGATGCCGCGCCCCGTCAGGGAGAATTGACGCGGGATTCACCATTTCACCATATTAATGATGATTTTTCTGAGGACTTATGGGCAACACTAAGTTGGCTAATCCGGCTCCGCTGGGCCTGATGGGTTTTGGCATGACCACTATCCTGCTGAACCTGCACAACATCGGGATGTTCCCGATGGACGGCATTATCCTGGCGATGGGCATTTTTTACGGCGGTATCGCACAAATCTTCGCGGGCCTGCTGGAATATAAGAAAGGCAACACCTTCGGTTTAACTGCCTTTACCTCTTACGGTTCTTTCTGGCTGACCCTGGTTGCCATTCTGCTGATGCCTAAAATGGGTCTGACAGAAGCCGCAAACGCGCACTTCCTGGGCGTCTACCTGGGCCTGTGGGGTGTCTTCACCCTGTTCATGTTCTTCGGTACTCTGAAAGCTAACCGAGCACTGCAGTTCGTCTTCCTGAGCCTGACCGTGCTGTTCGCCCTGCTGGCTGTTGGCCATCTGGTGGATAACGAAGGCATTGTTCACGTGGCAGGCTGGATTGGTCTGGTGTGTGGCGCAAGCGCGATCTACCTGGCAATGGGCGAAGTGCTGAACGAACAGTTCGGCTGCACCATTCTGCCGATTGGTGAAAAACACTAATCTTTAACGTGCCTGCCTGCGCAGGCACGTCATTTCTGTCATATCCCCTGCTTTTCTGCCCCATGCAACTGTTGCGCCGAAGGGCGATAGAACCATATTCCTAATGCCAGCCCCATCAGCGAAAGCGCCAGCACATACCAGGCAGGGGCCATCGGTGAGACCCCCATCAACACGGTGACGACAATCGGCGTCAGCCCACCAAAAATGGCATATGAGACGTTATACGAGAAAGAAATACCGGTGAAACGAACTTCCGGCGGGAATGCGCGTACCATCACGTACGGTACTGCGCCGACAACCCCCACGCACAACCCCACCACACCGTACAGCAGGAACAGCTGTTCAGGATGGCTGCCCGCAAGGTGGTAGAACGCCCAGCTTGATGCCGCCAGCAGGAGGCTACCAATAATAAAGGTCAGGCTGGCTCCAATACGGTCAATTGCCAGCCCGGCGGCCAGACAACCGAAACAGAGCATAATGGTCGCAATGCTGTTTGCCTGTAACGTCACCGCTGGCGCGAAGCCATACTGTTTTTGCAGCCAGACAGGGGACATCAAAATAACAACCACGATGCCTGCCGACAGCAGCCAGGTGAGGAGCATCGACACCACCACCGCTTTCTTGTGGCGCAGCACAACCGCTTTTACCGGTAGTTCCTGCGCCAGCGCCTTGCGTTGCTGCATTTCGAGGAAAACGGGCGTCTCCTGCAACCAGCGGCGCAAATACATCGCCACCAGGCCAAACGCCCCGCCCAGCAGGAACGGAATACGCCAGCCCCACTCATGCACGGCCTGTTGCGTCATGCTGGTATTCACGATGGTTGCCACCACTGAACCCAGCAAGATCCCGACGGTCAGTCCCGCGGTTAAGGTTCCACAGGCAATACCCATGCGGCGCACCGGAACATGTTCGGACACAAACACCCAGGCCCCCGGCACTTCACCGCCAATTGCCGCCCCCTGAAGAATGCGCATCAGCAACAGCAGTAACGGGGCAAAGATGCCTGCCGTGGCATAGGTTGGCAGCAGACCAATAGCCAGCGTCGGCACGGCCATCAGCAGAATACTGAGGGTAAACATCTTCTTACGCCCGACCATGTCGCCAAAATGCGCCATTACAATGCCACCCAGTGGACGAGCCAGATACCCGGCAGCAAAAATGCCGAAGGTCTGCACCTGGCGCAGCCACTCCGGGATATCCGCCGGGAAGAAAAGCGCGCCCACCACGGCGGCGAAGAAGACGAAAATGATGAAATCGTAAAACTCCAGCGCGCCGCCTAAGGCCGCGAGCGTAAGCGTTTTGTAGTCCTGTCGATTCAGAGGGCGGGGAGAATGTGACATAGCGTACCTTTCAGGCGTTTTTATATTTTTACAGCAATCGTAAAGAAAAAATTACTATACCGTAAAATGTTACGCACGCTATGGCTGATACGACGAATGTCACATATCAATTAATTTCAGGATATTGTCTCGCGACGTGCGCTTTTAGGGCGAAATGCTGCTACCACTTTGTCGTCGGTTTCCACATACGGGCCATCCAGCAACTGTATACAATACGGTACACTTGCGAAAATCCCGTGCACGATCACGCTGCCATCGGCGGCTTTAAGCCCTTCCAGCGTCTCTTTGATCGACTTCGGCTGACCTGGCAGGTTCAGGATCAACGCCTGTTTGCGGATCACACCGACCTGGCGGGAGAGGATGGCGGTCGGAACAAAGTGTAGACTGATCTGGCGCATCTGCTCGCCAAAGCCCGGCATTTCGCGATCGGCAATCGCCAGCGTGGCATCCGGCGTCACGTCGCGGCGTGCAGGCCCGGTTCCCCCGGTGGTCAGCACCAGGTGGCAGCTCATTTCGTCCACCAGCTCACACAGCGTCTGCTCGATGATCGGCTGCTCGTCCGGGATCAAGCGGGTCTGAATTTCAAACGGGGTGGTCAGCGCACTGCCCAGCCACTCTTCCAGAGCAGGGAGGCCTTTATCCTGATAAACACCGCTGGAGGCGCGGTCAGAAATCGACACTAAGCCGATGCGTAAGGTATTCATATCCATTCCATTCAAATAATGCAGTTAAAGGGAATGATACACGCAGAGGGGAAAGACAGACAGAGTACGAAAGAAGTAGCGTGACCGGGAACCCGGTCACGCAGAATGATTACAGCAGGTCGCCGATCATTTTTTCCAGTTTACCCTGGTCAACAGCAAACTTACGGATACCGTCCGCCAGTTTGTCTACCGCCATTGGATCCTGGTTGTGCTGCCACAGGAACTCAGATTCAGTGATGCGCTCTGGGCGTGCTTTCACTTCACCGGTGTAGGACAGTTTACGCTCGATTGCGCCTGCGCTTTCAGACAGCTCTTTCAGCAGTGCAGGTGCGATGGTCAGGCGGTCACAGCCAGCCAGCTCAATGATTTCACCGACGTTACGGAAGCTTGCGCCCATAACAACAGTCTCATAGCCGTGCTGTTTGTAGTATTCGTAGATTTCAGTAACGGAAACCACGCCTGGATCTTCTGCAGGTGCGTACTCTTTCTTGTCGGTGTTGGCTTTGTACCAGTCCAGAATACGGCCCACGAACGGAGAAATCAGGTATACGCCTGCTTCTGCGCATGCACGCGCCTGCGCGAAGGAGAACAGCAGGGTCAGGTTACAGTTGATACCGTCTTTTTCCAGCTGTTCTGCAGCGCGGATGCCCTGCCAGGTAGAAGCCAGTTTGATCAGGATACGGTCATTGCTGATACCCGCATCGTTGTACATTTTGATCAGACGTTTTGCTTTAGCAATAGACGCTTCGGTGTCGTAGGACAGACGCGCATCAACTTCGGTAGAGATACGGCCAGGAACCAGTTTCAGGATTTCCAGACCGATATTCACTGCCAGTTTGTCAGTTGCATCCACAACCTGCTGCGCACGATCGTTACTCTGCGCTTTCGCCCAGGTCACAGCGTCGTCGATCAGTTTGCGATACTCAGGGATCTGTGCGGCGTTAAGGATCAGAGAAGGGTTAGTTGTGGCATCCTGCGGCTGGTACAACTTCATTGCCGCGATATCTCCGGTGTCAGCTACGACAGTGGTGAACTGACGAAGGGAGGTCAATTTATCCGTCATGATAGTATTTCTCTTTTAACGTGCCCTGGATAATTCACGCTACCGACAGTAAGCCTGCAGCGGAAAAATGACAGGTTTACTTGTTAGGGGGGTGTAACCGGTCTGCCCTGATGATAACACGACGGAGGGGTAGCGCAACCGCAGACAGTGCGCTTAGCCATAGTATGATAAACTCACAATATTAACAGGCCGCTAAGTAACAGCATGCGCAATCAGTGGTAACGCTTACATATTCACCCTGGCATCAACAAGAGGGACGTTAATGCCTGATTTTTTCTCGTTTATCAATGAAATCCTCTGGGGTTCGATAATGATATATCTGCTGCTTGGGGCAGGTATATGGTTCACGCTACGCAGTGGTTTTATCCAGTTTCGTTATATTCGCAAGTTTGGCAAAAGTCTGAAAAACAGCCTCTCTCCGCAACCCGGCGGATTAACGTCATTTCAGGCACTCTGTACCAGCCTTGCGGCGCGCGTCGGCAGCGGTAACCTGGCGGGCGTTGCGCTTGCCATCAGCGCCGGTGGCCCGGGAGCCATCTTCTGGATGTGGATTTCGGCAATCATCGGCATGGCCACATCGTTTGCCGAATGTTCACTCGCACAGCTCTACAAAGAAAAGGACAAGAACGGTCAGTTCCGCGGTGGCCCAGCCTGGTATATGGCCAGGGGACTGGGGATGCGCTGGATGGGCGTCCTGTTCTCACTCTTTTTACTCATCGCTTACGGCCTTATTTTCAATACCGTTCAGGCAAACTCCGTTGCCCATGCGATGCGCTATGCGTTTCAGTGCCCGGAGTGGATAACCGGTGCCACGTTAGCCGCTTTCGCCCTGCTGGCTATCTCCACGGGGCTTAAAGGCATTGCGCGCCTGATGCAGTGGCTGGTACCCGTCATGGCGTTACTGTGGGTGAGCACCAGTCTCTTCGTCACCTTCATGAACATCAACCTGTTGCCGGATGTCATCGCCACCATCTTCAGGAGCGCCTTTGGCTGGCGAGAAGCAGCCTCTGGTGCGCTGGGTTACACCGTCAGCCAGGCGCTTACGGCTGGTTTTCAGCGGGGAATGTTCTCGAACGAAGCGGGAATGGGCTCAACACCCAATGCCGCAGCCACCGCCGCGTCGTGGCCTCCCCACCCTGCCGCACAAGGTATTGTGCAGATGATTGGCGTGTTTACGGATACCATCATGATCTGTTCCGCCAGCGCCATGATTGTGCTGCTGGCTGGCCCTCTTTCTCATTCATCCGGAACGGCCGGAATACAGCTGGTTCAGGAGGCGCTGGTCAATCTTACCGGTAGCTGGGGAGCCGGTTTTGTCTCGCTTATCGTCAGTCTGTTCGCCTTTAGCTCGATTGTGGTGAACTACGTTTATGCCGAAAACAACCTCATCTTCCTGAAGCTAGACTCCCGGAATATGCTCAGGCTACTGCGCCTGGGGGTGATACTGATGGTGATGGTCGGTTCCCTGCTCAGCATGCCGCTGGTCTGGCAGCTGGCGGATGTCATTATGGCGCTGATGGCGATCACTAACCTGACGGCGATTTTGCTGCTTTCTCCGGTTGTGACCCTTATTGCCCGGGATTATCTTCGCCAGCGCAAGCTTGGCGTTAAACCGGTGTTTAACGTCTCACGTTATCCGGATATTGCATCGCAAATCGCGCCCGACGCATGGGATGATTTGCCGCGGCAATAACAGCTATCGATCAATTCAGGGCGATTTTTTGCTAAAGTCGCTCTAAATTTCCTGCAAGGACTGGATATGCTGATTCTTATTTCACCTGCAAAAACGCTCGACTACCAGAGCCCGCTCGCCACCGGGCGCTATACCCAGCCCGAATTGCTGGACTATTCGCAACAGCTGATCCATGAAGCGCGCAAACTCTCCGCACCACAAATTGCTTCACTGATGAGCATCAGCGATAAACTCGCCGATCTTAACGCGACCCGCTTCCATGAGTGGCACCCGGACTTCACGCCGACCAACGCACGCCAGGCCATTCTGGCCTTTAAAGGCGATGTCTATACCGGCCTGCAGGCAGAAGAGTTCAGCGAAGCCGACTTTGATTTTGCCCAGCAGCATCTGCGTATGCTGTCGGGTTTGTATGGTGTCCTGCGTCCGCTGGATCTGATGCAGCCCTACCGTCTGGAAATGGGTATCCGCCTGGAAAACGCCAAAGGCAAAGATCTGTACCATTTCTGGGGCGATATCATCACCGACACGTTAAATGCAGCGCTGCACGCGCAGGGCGATAACGTGGTGATCAACCTGGCGTCCGACGAATACTACAAATCCGTGAAGCCGAAAAAGCTGGATGCGGAAATCATCAAGCCCGTCTTCCTCGATGAGAAAAACGGTAAGTTTAAGGTCATCAGCTTCTATGCCAAAAAAGCGCGTGGCCTGATGAGCCGCTTCATTATTCAGAACCGCCTGACGAAGCCGGAGCAACTCACCGGATTTAACAGTGAAGGTTATTTCTTTGACGAAGAAGCGTCGGGGAAAGGTGAGCTGGTGTTTAAGCGCCACGAGCAGTAAAACAAAACCCCGCCCACTGGCGGGGTTTGCATTAGTGATGCTTCCATTCAGGCCCCGGACGGTGGTCGTCGCGGTGGTCGTCATGGCGGTCATCATGACGTTCGTCACGATCGCGATATTCATCATGTGGATGCCAGCGGTTATCGCGCCATTCATAATGCGCCCTCCACCAGTCATGGTCGCGCCAGTGGTCGCCATCCCAGTAGTGGCCACGATTATCCTGATCGCCAATCTGCAGTTTTACCGCAGGAACGAGGGTAATCTCAGCAGCCTGTACCGCCAGGGGAGCGAGTAGCATCAGCGAAAGAGCCAGCAGAGCAGGTTTCAGTTTAGACACAGGTGACTCCTTTTAATCTTGCCCAACGTGGGCCGATGTCAGGAGATTACGTGAGGGGAACGGGGGATGTTATTCTCTGCAATCCTAATCTCTAAGTGACCGCATTTATTGGGAATTTCTGCATTTTTCCTGCTTTTTTTCTCCTTAATTTCTCCATAAAAAAAGCCGGGTGGCGGCTGCGCCTGACCCGGCTTACAGTATTCGTCGACATTACCCGCGGGTCATCATCAACTTACGTAATGCAGCAAAATCCGCTGGCAGTTCGTGAGACAGCAGCGGCAGATCAGCACGGTCTGCCAGTTCTTTTGGCAGCGGCAGCGTTTCACCGAGGATCGCCTCTACGCTCTCTTTAAACTTAGCCGGATGGGCAGTCCCCAGGAACAGGCCATACTCTCCCGGATTGAGCTGATCGCGCAGCGCACGATAGGCAATTGCCGCATGCGGCTCAGAGGTATACCCCACCGCTTTCAGTTCACGCATGGTGTCTTTGGTGGTTTCATCCGAGACTGCCGCATAACCCAGATCGCCCAGACGCCAGACCTTACGGCGGAACAGCTCTTCCACACGCGACCAGTTGTTTGGCTGGCTCACATCCATTGCATTGGAGAGCGTCGCCTGCGTCGCATTCGGTGCCCATTTACCGTCTTTCAGGAAGCGCGGCACGGTGTCGTTGGCGTTGGTGGCGGCGATAAAGCGTTTCACCGGCAGACCCAGAGATTTCGCCAGCAGGCCAGCCGTCAGGTCACCAAAGTTACCGCTTGGCACAGAGACAACCAGCTGATTACGGGCTTCCTGCGGCAACTGCGCAACTGCTTCGAAGTAGTAACAGATCTGCGCCAGCAGACGGCTGATGTTAATGGAGTTCGCCGAATTCAGGCCCAGCGCGACTTTCAACTCTTCATCATCGAAGGCCTGCTTGACCAGCGCCTGGCAGGCGTCGAAATCGCCGTCGATCGCCACGGTTTCAATGTTACCACCGAGGGTACAGAACAGTTTTTCCTGCAGCGGGCTGATTTTGCCTTTCGGGTAGAGGATCACCACGCGGACATTTTTCAGGCCGTAGAACGCATGGGCAACGGCTGCACCGGTGTCGCCGGAGGTAGCCGTCAGAATGGTTACCGGTTTGTCGCCACTGATGTGAGTCAGCATCTGCGCCATAAAGCGACCACCGAAGTCTTTAAACGCCAGCGTTGGGCCGTGGAACAGCTCCAGGCAACCGACGTCCTGCTCAACCTGGCTGACGGGAGCCGGGAAGGCAAACGCCGCACGCACGCGCTCTTCCAGCAGTTCCTGCGGGATTTCGTCGCCGATAAACGCGGACAAAATTTTGGTGCTGCGGGTAACAAAATCCTGCTTCAGCAGTTCATCAATATCCGTCAGTTGAAATTCCGGCAGGTCATGGGGGAAAAACAGCCCCTGATTTTTGCCCAGCCCCTGAGTCACCGCCTGCGCGAAGCTGACCTGCTCGTTATGATCTTTAAGGTTATAGAGTTTCATGCGTTATCCCAGTACTCGTGCGCCTGCCGTGTCCAGACGGCAAATATGAACAAAGCCTTCCTGATTTTGCAGGTAGTGTTTAGAGAGCCAGTCCGCCACGCGCTGCGCAGTGTCTGGTTTGTCGCACAGGGCGAACAGCGTCGGGCCGGAGCCGGAGATGCCGCACGCCTGCGCACCGATATCCATTGATGCCTGTCGCGCCTCATTAAAGCCTGGCAGCAGCTTAGTGCGATACGGTTCGGCAATCACATCCTTCATCAATTTAGCTGCCAGCTGCGGCTGACGGGTGTAGCAGGCATGAATAAAGCCCGCCAGATGACGCCCGTGGGCAATACAGTCCTGACGACGATACTGCGCAGGCAGGATCGCGCGCGCTTCAGCAGTGGACACTTTAATGCCCGGATAGGCCAGCACCCACAGCCACTCATCAAACCCTGGCACCTGCTGGCTGATGATGCCATTTTCTTCAATCATCAACTGCATGCCGCCGAGGAAGCACGGTGCCACGTTGTCGTAATGAATGCTGCCGGAGATACGGCCTTCCAACTCACCCATTAAGCCCAGCAGGCGGTTATTATTCAGTGGTTTGCCGCAGTGTTCGTTCATCGCCACCAGTGCGGCGACCACGGAGCAGGCGCTGGAACCCAGACCAGAGCCAATCGGCATACTTTTTTCCAGCGTCATGGTGACCGGCACCTTTTTGCCAATCTCCTGACAGAAGCGTTCCCAGCACTGATATACGATATTCTCGCGTGGGTCGGATGGCAGTTTGCTGGCAAAACGGCCCACATTATTCAGGCTGAAGTTCTCCGCCGCCTCAACCGTTACCGTATCGCCCAGCAGTGAACCATCAACCGGCGTAACCGCCGCACCCAGCACATCGAATCCGACGCTCATATTGGCGCTGGAAGCCGGGGCATAAACTTTGACCATGTTAAACTCCTAACTTCCATGACAGGGTACGCAGCAGATCGGCAAAGACACCCGCCGCCGTAACATCGTTCCCTGCACCATAACCGCGAAGCACCAGCGGTAATGGCTGATAATAGTGGCTGTAAAACGCGAGGGCGTTTTCGCCGTTTTTGACTTTGAACAGCGGATCGTTGCCATCCACTTCGGCAATCTTCACGCGGCACACGCCATCTTCTTCAATATTGCCAACATAGCGCAATACCTTACCTTCATCACGGGCTTTCGCAACGCGAGCGGCAAAGAGGTCGTCAAGCTTTCCTAAATTCGCCATAAAGGCGCTGACATCACCGCTGTCATCAAATTCTGCCGGCAGTACCGGCTCAATCACAATATCCGAGAGTTCCAGCTCACGACCGGTTTCACGCGCCAGAATCAACAGCTTACGCGCCACGTCCATACCGGAGAGATCGTCACGCGGGTCTGGCTCGGTGTAGCCCAGTTCACGCGCGGCACGGGTCGCTTCTGACAGGCTCATTCCCTCATCCAGCTTGCCGAAGATAAACGACAGCGAGCCAGAAAGGATACCGGAGAAACGTTGCAGCTCATCCCCCGCGTTCAGCAGGTTTTGCAGGTTTTCGATAACCGGCAGGCCCGCCCCCACGTTGGTGTCATACAGGAACTTACGGCGCGACTTACTCGCCGCCAGGCGCAGCTGGTGATAGTACGCCATTGACGAGGTGTTGGCCTTCTTGTTTGGCGTGACCACGTGGAACCCTTCACGCAGGAAGTCTGCGTACTGATCGGCAACCGCCTGGTTCGAAGTACAGTCAACAATCACTGGGTTAAGCAGGTGATACTCTTTCACCAGACGGATCAGTCGACCCAGATTGAACGGCTCTTTCGCATCGTCCAGCTCCGCCTGCCAGTTTTCCAGATTCAGGCCATGTACGTTGGTCAGCAGCGCTTTGGAGTTGGCAATTCCGCAGACGCGCAGATCAATATGTTTCTTCTTTAGCCACTCCTGCTGACGCTTAACCTGTTCCAGCAACACGCCACCCACTCCGCCTACGCCGATCAGGAACAGCTCAATCACCTGGTCGGTGTTGAACAACATCTGATGCACCACGCGTACGCCAGTGGTCGCGTCGTCGTTATCCACGACGACCGAGATTGAGCGTTCGGATGAGCCCTGTGCAATGGCCACGATGTTGATATTGGCCCGCGCCAGCGCGGCAAAGAATTTGGCGGAGATACCGCGCAGCGTGCGCATACCGTCGCCCACCACGGAGATGATCGCCAGACGTTCCTGAATGGCGAGCGGCTCCAGCAACTCTTCTTTCAGCTCCAGGTAGAACTCTTCTTCCAGCGCGCGACGGGCACGCAGGCAGTCGCCCTGCGGCACACAGAAGCTGATGCTGTATTCGGAAGAGGACTGGGTGATCAGCACCACGGAGATGCCGTTGCGGGACATGGCTGCAAACACGCGCGCCGCCATGCCAACCATCCCTTTCATGCCTGGGCCGGACACGCTAAACATGGCCATATTGTTCAGGTTAGAAATGCCTTTCACCGGCAGGCCATCTTCATCGGTACTGGCCCCAATCAGCGTACCTGGTGCTTGCGGGTTACCGGTATTTTTAATCAGGCAAGGGATCTGGAACTGCGCAATCGGGGAGATGGTACGAGGGTGAAGCACTTTAGCGCCGAAGTAGGAAAGCTCCATCGCTTCCTGATAAGACATCGACTTCAGCAGTCTGGCGTCTGGCACCTGGCGCGGGTCACAGGTATAGACACCGTCAACGTCAGTCCAGATCTCACAACAGTCTGCACGTAAACAGGCTGCCAGCACGGCGGCGGAGTAGTCAGAGCCGTTACGGCCCAGCACCACCAGTTCACCCTTCTCGTTTCCGGCGGTGAAGCCCGCCATCAGGATCATATGGTCAGACGGGATTTTGCTCGCGGCAATGCGGCGGGTCGATTCGGCAATATCGACCGTAGATTCGAGGTAGTGACCTACCGCCAGCAGTTTTTCAACCGGATCGATCACCGTGACGTTATGACCGCGCGCTTCCAGCAGTCCCGCCATGATGGCAATCGAGAGTTTCTCACCACGGCAGATCAGCGCGGCGTTGATGCTGTCAGGGCACTGGCCGAGCAGGCTGATACCGTGCAGAACGTGTTTGATGTGGGCGAACTCTTGCTCAACGAAGGTTTTCAGCTGTGCAAGCGGGAAGCCGGGTTGAGCCTCCGCCAGACCCTGCAGCAGCTCGGCGAAGATACGCTCGGCATCGCTAATGTTCGGGAGTGCATCCTGGCCACCGATGGTTTTTTCAATCATCGCCACCAGATGGTTCGTGATTTTCGCCGGAGCAGAGAGCACGGTTGCAACCTGCCCCTGCCTGGCGTTGTTCTCCAGGATATCGGCAACACGCAGAAAACGTTCCGCATTTGCCACTGATGTACCGCCGAACTTCAACACTCGCATGGTTCTACCTCATTTCCTTTAGCCGAAAAAAAAGCCCGCACTGTTTGGGTGCGGGCTTTTTTCTGTTTTTCCTGTACGCGTCAGCCCGCATCGTTACCTGTGGTAATGATGGTGGTTGTAGTAATGGTGGTGATGCTGATGCGTTTCATGGATGTTGTGTACTCTGTCATTATTATCTGTCTGTGCTGTATTCTTTTAGGGTTAAAGGATCAGGCTCGTTAAGTCAATTAATTTTTAATTTGATCACAATTCGGGACACTTTCACGTCCCGCTGCTTGCAGATTTATTTTCATCCGATTCCCCCTGATACACCTCACGACATTAGACGGTTACGCCATAATAAAAAAATATGACAGCATTTTACTCGGCTAATTTTTTTTCAATATCGTGCAGCAAACGGTGCAACATTGCCGTGTCTCGTTGCTCAAGACGCCCAAGCCGCTGTTGTAACCAGTCGGCCATTTTGAGGTCATCCGCAACACCAAGCTGCGTTAACAGCGTTTGTGCACGCACACGCAAGGCGGCGAGCTGGTTCTCATCTGTCCCGGTCGGCTGAGCGGGTGCAGTTTGCATTAAAGATGCTAATTGATAGCAATAGACCATCACCGCCTGGCCCAGATTAAGAGACGGATAATCCGCCACCATCGGCACACCGGTCAGGACATCTGCCAGCTCCAGTTCTTCGTTGGTTAATCCAGAATCTTCACGGCCAAAGACCAGCGCCGCTTTCGTTAACCACTGGCTTCTCTCACGCAACACGGGAACCAGCTCAGCCGGTGTGGCGTAGAAATGAAACTTCGCCCGGCTGCGCGCCGTGGTTGCAACGGTAAAAGAAATATCGTGTAGCGCATCGGCGAGCGTGTCGTAAGTGGTTATATTATCAAGAATATCACCCGATCCATGTGCCACCCAACGGGCCGCGGGTTCCAGGTGTGCCTCGCTCCCGACAATACGCAAATCGGTAAAACCCATAGTCTTCATGGCGCGCGCCGCAGCGCCTATATTTTCTGCTCTGGCTGGGGCAACCAGTACAATCGACAGATGCATTTATGCTCTCTTTTTAATCAGTTAGCGGGTAAAAATGTGATGCGTCTCAACATATTACGCAGCACGAATTTACAAATTTGCAACAGAAATCACCGAAATAGCGCTTTTTAATAAATTAAAAATACTAAACTATTCTGAGGCTGAACAATCAGTTAGAATGTTAACAAATACTCATTATCCTTATGTTTTATAATGATAATGACCATATGAATACCTTTCTATGATTGGATTCGTATTGTTTATCAATCAATGTCCGCAACTAGTTGGTTTATTGAAAATTTGTGACAAAGGCTAGCATTCAGCTACGATGATTTCATCAAACTGTTAACGTGCTACAATTGAACTTGATATATGTCAACGAAGCGTAGTTTTATTGGGTGTCTGGTGTCACTTAGCCTGTTATGTTGCTGTTAAAATGGTTAGGATGACAGCCGTTTTTGACACTGTCGGGTCCAAAGGGAAAGTACCCACGACCAAGCTAATGATGTTGTTGACGTTGATGGAAAGTGCATCAAGAACGCAATTACGTACTTTAGTCACGTTAAGCCGGTCATGTTAATTTGCGACATGTATCAGGCAGGTCAGGGACTTTTGTACTTCCTGTTTCGATTTAGTTGGCAATTTAGGTAGCAAACATGCAGACCCCGCACATTCTTATCGTTGAAGACGAGTTGGTAACACGCAACACGTTAAAGAGCATTTTCGAAGCAGAAGGCTACGATGTCTTTGAAGCGACCGATGGCGCAGAGATGCATCAGATCCTTTCTGAAAATGATATCAACCTGGTCATTATGGATATCAACCTGCCGGGCAAAAACGGCCTTCTTCTGGCACGCGAGCTGCGTGAACAGGCGAACGTTGCGTTAATGTTCCTGACAGGCCGTGACAACGAAGTTGATAAAATTCTTGGTCTGGAAATCGGTGCGGATGATTACATCACCAAACCGTTTAATCCTCGCGAGTTAACCATTCGTGCACGCAACCTCCTGTCCCGCACCATGAACCTGGGCACGGTCAGTGAAGAGCGTCGTAGCGTAGACAGCTACAAATTCAACGGCTGGGAACTTGATATCAATAGCCGTTCACTGATCAGCCCGAACGGTGAGCAGTATAAACTGCCGCGCAGCGAATTCCGCGCGATGCTGCACTTCTGTGAAAACCCGGGCAAAATTCAGTCCCGTGCAGAGCTGCTGAAGAAAATGACCGGTCGCGAGCTTAAGCCACACGACCGTACCGTAGACGTGACTATCCGCCGTATTCGTAAACATTTCGAATCTACGCCAGATACGCCGGAAATCATCGCCACAATTCACGGCGAAGGGTACCGTTTCTGCGGAGATCTGCAGGAGTAATCCCGCAGTCAGACCATAAAAAAACGGCGCTTTTGCGCCGTTTTTTTATTTCCAGATCCGCATTGTGTCGTCATCCGGGTTGGCCGGAGGCATCGGTCGCTTCGACTGCGAGAGTGAATACCAGTCGAAGTGACGGGTCAGATACATCACCGCAAACAGCGCCATTGCAAGGACAGCGGAACCCAGCAGTAACGCACTGTCCTCAGAACGCAGCAGAAACCACATCACCACATCAAGCCCCAGCAGAGCCAGCACAAACATTCCGCTTCGTTTCCAGCTTTTCAGCACTGCCTGCAGGTATACGCTATTCATCAACGCACCGACAAGGCTTGCAATAATCCAGGCGGGGGTAAATCCTGCGTGCTCAGACAACGCCAGTAATACCAGATAGAACAGCACCAGCGATAACCCCACCAGCAGATACTGCATCGGGTGCAGGCGCAGCCCGGTTAAGGTCTCGAAAACAAAGAAAGCCATAAAGGTCAGTGAAATCAGCAAAATTGCGTACTTAATCGCGCGGTCGGTCAGTTGATACTGATCGGCAGGTGTTGCCACCGTCACGCTAAAGGCCGGGATTTCAGCCCATTCAGGCGACCCATCGCCATGAAACCAGCTTTCCATATTGTTAGCAAACCAACTGCTCTGCCAGTTTGCCTGAAAACCAGAATCACCAATTTTGTGTTTCACCGGCAGATAGTCGCCCATAAAGCCCGGATGCGGCCAGTTGCTGGTAAGCTGCATTTCGCTATTACGTCCCACCGGGACAACCGCAAAACTACCGGTTCCCGCCAGGTTTAGCGACATCCCGAATGCAAACGTTTTTGTCTCAAGTGCTTTATCGGTCAGCGGGATATGAATACCGGAAAGCGTCCCATATACGCCTGAACCCGGCTCTACGTCTGGCGTCTCACCGTTGATATTTGCAACCTTCACCGTGCCAATTCCCCGGGCATCACCAACGCCGACAACGATAAACGGCTGCCCCAGGGTCACCGTTTCCCCTTTCAGTTGCGCCATTTTCTCTGTGTTAAATTGCGCGTTTATCTTCAGATCCGTGTTCCAGATTTGCCCGTCATAGATCCCAATATTGCGGGACTCTACGTGCTGGTTTCCTTCAACAAGCAGAGTTTCTGGCAGAATGAAGTGCATATAGCTTTTCTTGTATTCGACCTTCTTCTCATCCTCTAACTTGTAAAAGATCTCCGTCACCGGAATGGCAATCAACGGACCGACCAGTTTTTGCGGTCCACTGGTACTTTGACGAAGCGTGTTTTCGACATCGTTGCGGTAACTTTCACGCTCTGAAATCAGGTTACTGACCATAAACAACGGAACTAAAAGCAGCAGGATGCACCCCAGTAGGGTGCTTACTTTCCAGAACAGGGGGGATTTCATCATAACGTCTCCTTTGTGATGAGGAGAGCGTAACCAGGCTGTGTGGGGTCAGTTTGAAGTTATGTGAAGGGACGGTGAAGTGTCAGCGTGGCAATCACGCCCCCTTCTTCCCGATTGTGTAGACCGATCTCCCCTTGATGCAGACGTGCGACTTCCTGGACAAATGCCAGCCCAAGCCCGCTGCTCTTCAACCCGTTCTCACGCGGAAGCGAATAAAAACGTTCGAAAATACGCTCAAGCGCATAATCCGGGATCCCACTTCCGCTATCGGTGACAGTCAGTTGTACCTGCCTGTGCCCCTCTCTGGACGACAGTTCAATGGCTCCGCCCTGCGGCGTAAAGTCGATGGCGTTATCCAGTAAATTACCCAGCGCCTGTTCGAGCAGGTCCGCATCCCCCTCCACCTGTAACGCCGTGCTTTCACAGGTCAGCGTGATATTTTTAGCTGCCAGTAGCGCCGAGCGCGCATCGCTCAGTCGCGTAAACAGCGTGTCGATACTGACACTCGCGGGGACAATCTCTACCCGATTTTCAAGCCGCGCCTGGGTGAGCAGTTTTTCAACCAGCAACTGCATGCGCGCATTTTGTACCAGAATATTATCGATAAACCGCGCGGCCACCTGCGGCGGTGGCTGCTCGGAGAGAATTTCTGCCGCGCCTCGAATGGCCGCGATCGGGCTTTTCAGCTCATGGGTGAGGGCGTGAACATAGTGTTCAATATAGTTTTTCCCTTCCAGGCGAATACGCATGTTCTCCAGTGCCTGCGCCAGTTTGCGCAGTTCACTGCTGCCGGGGTCAGGTAACGGCAAAGGTATATCATTGCTCACGGAATCGGCATAGCGCGAGAGGGTACCGATCGAGCGGTTGATCCACGCTGCCACCACCAACCCTATCAGCAAAGCAATACCGAGCAGTGCCCCTCCTGCCCACAGGATCCGTCGCTCACTACGGTGGATGACGGGTGCCATCGCGCTATTGGGTTTCCCCACAGAGAGCACACCAATGATTTTGCCCTGATCCACAACGGGCGCAGCAACATACATCACCGTGCTCTCTGGATCACCCGGACGGCTCTGGGTACTACGTGCCCCGTATTCCCCGCGAAGCGTCAGCCAGACATCATTCCATCGCGAGTAATCTTTACCCACGGCCAGACCAGCAGAATCAAACACCACCCTGCCCTGCGCATCGGTCATGTAAACGTGATACTCGTTACGGACTTTTTGAATGCCGCCGATACTGGCGCGAAAAGGGTGCTGATGGAGCAGTGAAAATGCCTGCGCCAGTTTGCCTTGTTGCGCATTACCCGAGAGCACATCATCACGCCCCACTTCGGCCAGTAAAGTGGCGGTATCGATTAGCGTGCCCTCGGTTGCCCTGCGAACGCCAGGCTTCACTTCCTGAACAAAGATCGACAGCACAAACCACGCGGCGATAGCCACAATCAGGAAGTACCCCAACAACAACCGCATCCCAATGCGCATTAATAAAGCCCCAGACTATAGCCCATACCCCGATGGGTGCTGATGGGTGAAAGCGTCTCGTTCACCGTTCGCAGCTTGGCACGCAGGGTCTTGATGTGGGTATCCACGGTACGATCGAAACTGTCGCCGTCTTCGCCCCACACCTTGTCCATTAACTGTTGACGGGAAAATACGCGCCCCGGTGCCTGTAACAAGGTTTTGAGCAGCAAAAACTCGTAGCGGGTCAGGGGCAACGGTTCGTCAAACCAGCTAATTCGCGCAGCGGGTTCGTTCAGTTCAAACTGGCCGATACGAACAATCTCTGTGGGTGCGGCCGACTTTTGCATCCGTCGTAAAATTGTCCGCACCCGCGCGCACACTTCTCGTGGGGAGAAAGGTTTGGCGACGTAATCATCCGCCCCCATTTCAAGGCCAAGCAACTTGTCCACTTCATCACTGCGCGCTGTCAGAAACAGTATCGGCAGTGACGGATGCTGCGCCAGCAACTGACGGCACAGCTCAAAGCCGCTGATATCCGGCAACCCGACATCCAGAATGGTGAGCGCGGGAACCTGCCGCCGCGCCTCCTCCAGCACCGGTAAGCCCCGTTCAAACGTCTTTACCGCAAACCCCTCCTGCTGGAGCATATAGACCAGCGTATCAGCGATGCTGATTTCGTCTTCAACCAGCCAGACCACTGGTTGTTGCATGGTTCGTCCCTGAATTAATGCCACGGCATAATCGGCACTGCACTCAGCGCGTTTTTCGGCGAACCATCGACCACTTTGTCGGAGTAAGCCAGATATGCCAGAGCGTTACGTTTTGCATCGTAAAAACGCACAACCTGCAGTTTTTTGAACACCAGAGAGGTCCGTTTCTGGAATACCACTTCCCCCTGAGCTTTACCGTTTTTGATTTTATCGCTCAGCTCAACCGGGCCAACCTGCTGGCACGAAATGGCCGCGTCTGAGGTATCTTCCGCCAGCCCCAGACCGCCTTTAATACCGCCCGTTTTCGCCCGACTGATGTAGCAGGTGACGTTTTGCACGTCCGGATCGTCAAACGCCTCCACCACGATTTTGTGGTCCGGACCAAACATTTTAAACACGGTATCGACGGAGCCGATCTGCTCTGCCTGGGCGACGCGCCCCACCATCAACATCAACGCGGTAAAGAGTAAAGTCTTGTATTTCATATTGTTACCATTCTTTAAATTTACGCTGGGTGATTATTCAACACTTTAGATAAAAATGTAGCAAGATCACAGGATTAGAATATATTTGCCCAAAATATGCGGCAAAAGGCATTTATGTGCAAAAAAAACACTGAATGCTAAAACATCAAAAAATGCTATTATCCGCTAACCTGTTATCAGGTACCTGCTGTTTTAAGGATGAGGATAGTATATGGATCAGGCTGGAATTATTCGCGACCTGTTAACCTGGCTGGAAGGTCATCTTGACCAGCCTTTGTCACTGGATAATGTGGCGGCTAAAGCAGGCTATTCCAAGTGGCATCTGCAGAGGATGTTCAAGGATGTCACCGGTCATGCTATCGGTGCCTATATTCGCGCACGTCGTTTATCAAAGTCTGCTGTGGCATTGCGCCTGACCGCGCGCCCGATTCTGGATATTGCCCTGCAGTATCGTTTCGATTCGCAGCAAACGTTCACCCGCGCCTTTAAAAAACAGTTCTCGTTGACGCCAGCGCTGTATCGTCGCTCGCCAGACTGGAGCTCATTTGGTATACGTCCGCCGCTACGCCTGGGCGAATTTGCGATGCCAAAATATGAAATACTCACCCTGCCTGAGACCCACTTGATCGGCACAACGCAGAGTTACTCCTGTTCTCTGGAGCAGATTTCCGAGTTCCGCCATCAGATGCGCGTTCAGTTCTGGCGTGATTTCCTGAGTCATGCCCCGGCCATTCCGCCGATTCTGTACGGTCTCAACGAAACGCATCCAAGCCAGGAAAAAGACGACGAGCAGGAAGTGTTCTACACCACCGCATTAACGCCTGAGATGGCAAATGGCCACGTTCAGGGTTCTAAGCCGGTCGTGCTGCAAGGCGGCGAATACGTGATGTTCTCGTATGAAGGGCTGAGGACGGGCGTGCAGGAGTTTATCCTGACCGTTTACGGAACCTGCATGCCAATGCTGAATCTGAATCGCCGTAAAGGTCAGGATATTGAGCGTTACTACCCGGCAAAAGATGCAAAACCGGAAGAAGGCCCTATCAATCTGCGTATGGAATTCTTGATCCCGATACGCCGTTAACGCTGCAGTTCATCGAGTGCAGGGGCATCAAGATGCGAAATGTCCCCTGCCATCTCCACCACCCAACCCGACGCCAGCCACAGACTTTCCTGATAATCGATACGGGAAATCGAGCAATTGCGCAGGCGCAAACGACGTTCAGCATAGGCCGGTAACCCCAGAATGGTGCTGACCAGGCAGCCCAGCGCGATACCGTGACTCACCAGCAGCGGACGGCTCCCCGCCGGAAGCTTCAGGCATTCTGCCAGTGCCGCATGCATACGCACGCTCAGCTCCTGCATGGATTCACCTTCAGGAATACGGCCATCTTCAGTACCGTTCACCAGCGTGCGACGCCAGTCCTCTTCTGCTTTTGTCAGCGTATCAATATGGCGTTTTTCCAGTACGCCCATATCCAGCTCGCGCAGGCGCGGCTCAAGCATGACGTCACACCCGCAGGCATCCGCGATAATGCGTGCAGTCTGCTGCGTGCGACCTAAATCGCTTGAAATAACATGAGTAATGCCCAGCGTTCTGGCGCGTTCCGCCACCTGCCACGCTTGCTGCACACCCTTTTCGGTAAGAGGACTGTCTGACTGGCCTTGAATACGTCGCTCGGCGTTCCACTGCGTTTCACCGTGGCGAACAAGGTATACCTGTAACATGCTTTTTTTCCGTTATACTGCGATGAGTTTTTTTTGAATCGAGCTTAATTATGCACCATGTTGTCTCTGCTACCACTAATCCTGCCAAAATTCAGGCAATTCTAAGGGCATTTGAAGAGATCTTCGGCGAAGGATCCTGCCATATAGACGCCGTCGGCGTCGAGAGTGGTGTTCCCGAACAGCCGTTTGGAAGCGAGGAAACGCGCGCTGGCGCACGAAATCGCGTGGCCAATGCAAAGGCGGTCTCCCCAAATGCTGACTTCTGGGTGGCGATTGAAGCGGGAATCGACGACGGTGCGACGTTTAGCTGGGTGGTGATCGAGAGCAGCGAACAGCGTGGTGAGGCACGTTCGGCAACGCTACCGCTGCCGGCAGTCATTCTGGAAAAAGTGCGTGAGGGCGAGGCGCTCGGGCCGGTGATGTCACAGTACACCGGCATTGATGAGATTGGTCGTAAGGAAGGGGCAATTGGCGTCTTTACCGCGGGCGCGCTGACGCGTTCAGGCGTTTATCACCAGGCGGTCATTCTGGCACTGAGTCCGTTCCATAACGCGATTTATCGTTGAATGCCTGTTCATCACCGGATGACGGCTTCACCTTATCCGGCCGACGGAAAGCACCGTCAGGCGTTATGTAACAGAACCTGTTCCAGCCACTGACGCAGCTCAACCGGTGCAGACTTCAGGCTGTTTGAGCCGCGGGTAATGGTCGCGATACCCGCGCCCAGCTCATTTTTCAGCTCACGCTGGCTCATCTCGCCGCGCAGCAACTCTTCAATGATCCGCACACGCGTGCCCAGCGCTTCACGCTCGTCGGGCGTCAGCATCAACTGCAAAAGCGGTAAATGCAGATCCTTGTCATATGACTGGCGGAGCAGCTCCACAAAACGAAGCCACTCCTGATGACGTTGTTCGGCCATCGCCGAGGAATACGGGGAATGCTGGGTCATGTTATGCCGCCTGTTGTACTCATTAGCGAGTACAGCATAACACAACCCACGCCGATCAGTAACGTCTCTGCCACTCCGTATCGCTCATCAGCGTATCTTTCTGCCCCAGGAAGTAACGGTAGTAGGCGTCATACGCCAGCACGTTCTTCACATAGCCGCGCGTTTCCGAGAACGGAATGCTCTCAACAAACGCCACGGCATCAATGCGCCCGGCGCTGTTACCAAGCCAGGTGCGCACGCGGCCAGGACCTGCGTTATACGCCGCCGAAGAGAAGATACGGTTATTGCCAAACTGCTGATAAACATACTGCAGGTAGCTGGTACCGATATTGATGTTGGTATCCGGATCCAGCAGTTGTGACGGACTGCTGTAGCCAGGGATATTAAACATCTTCACCGTGTGCGTCGCCGTACCTGGCATAATCTGCATCAGGCCGCTGGCTCCCACCGGGGAACGCACTTTCGGGTTCCAGGCACTCTCCTGACGGGCAATCGCCATTGCGTAGCTCTGCGGGATATCTTTGCCGCTGGTATAGCGATCGAACAGATCTTTGTAAGCCAGCGGGAAACGCTCCTCAAGATGATCCCACAGCTTACCCGCGATCGTTGCCTGCACGCTCAGATCCCACCAGTGGTTATCAAAGGCGTAGCGGGCTAACTGCGCTTTCTCGTCCATCGTCCGGCTGGTGACAAGGTTGGCCCACTCACTGCGCGCGGTGTTATCCATATTCCAGTACATCAGCTCGCGAACGCGCGCCATCTCTGGCCCCTGCGTTAACGCTGGATTAGCGCTGGCCGGAGCTTTATCAATACGGAAGGTGTACTCCTCACCCAGACGCTGCGCCGCCGCCATCGGGTAAAACCCGCGCTGCTGCATCAGAGAATGGAGGATCTCTTTGGCTTCCTCATCACGACCTCGCTCCAGCAGCAAATCAGCCTGCCAGTAACGCCATTCGTCTTTCTCTTTGGCTTCCATTGGCAACCGTGCAAGCCAGGTATTAAGCCCACGGCGATCGCCCGTACCCAGCGCCATGCGCACGCGACGCTCCACCAGCGATGTGGAGTTTGAACGCATAACGGCATCATCACGCCAGCGAGCCTGTTCATCGGTCACATCGGTACCCATCAGTCGCCACGCCACAATGTCGCGCAGCTCCTGAGTTTGATCTTCATTAAGCTGCTGTGCCTGCACCAGCTGTGGGATCATTAGCCGCGCGTTTTCGACATCATCACGCGCCACACTGGTAAAAGCGACTGCCGCCATCTGGCGGGTAAAATCAGTCGCCCCCGTGCTACGCGCAAAGGTCAGCACCGAGTTGGGATCGTTCGCCAGCCCAATCACCGCAGTGGAAATCGCCTGATAATCCGATGGCATTTGCCCCGCCAGCGCGGTGACCAGACGCGTATTCCCGGCCTTCATCGCCAGGCGAATGCGTTCAAGGTAAGACAGTGGATCTTGTTTGCCAGAGGCACGCCATGCGCCAAAGAGCGAATCACAGGCATTAGGCTGATCTTTCCCGGTCAGCCACAGCTCTTTGGCTCCGATCCAGGCTTCTTCCTGCTGCCCCGCGGCCCATTTGGCGTAGTAATAGTTACACTGGGCTTCCGCTGTATTCGGCTTTTCCGGGCTAAAGGCCAACAGTCCACGCCAGTCTTCACGGCGCGCCAGTTCGTTCACAAAACGGGACTGCAGGGTACGCGCAGGTGGTAGGGTTGGGTTCGCCTGGATAAAATTATTCACGGTGACGGTGGGTTGGTTCATGAGATCGTCAGTAATCTGGCGATACTCCAGATACGGATACAGTGGATAGTCTTTTAACGTCGGCATTAACGCCTGTACGGTATCCATCTGCTTGTTATCCCACGCCTGTTTAATCTGGGCGTAGCGACTACGTTGTTCATCCAGTGAATCGGCATGCACCGCCTGGCTTACCGCCATTACGCATACGCTGGCAGCCAGCAGACGCCAGACCACCTGTTTGGCTTTTTCCACAAGCTCTTCCTCATTGTTTTTTCGTCAATTGCAGCGTCTTGCCACGTCAAAGTCTAATCAACTTATGCTAACCAGGCATCCGGCAACGCGCCACGTCATGGACACTTTTTTACCTTTCTTGCGCGTTTTAACACTCCCGACGTTCCTTGCTGGGATTAGGTCGTGAAAAAGGCTACACTTCGGGGCTGTTAACTATTCTCATCACGATAAAAGAGGCGAAGTCCAACGTGGCTCAATTCGTTTATACCATGCATCGTGTCGGCAAAGTGGTACCGCCGAAACGTCATATTCTTAAAAATATCTCGCTGAGCTTCTTCCCGGGCGCGAAAATCGGTGTTCTGGGTCTCAACGGTGCCGGTAAGTCTACCCTGCTGCGCATCATGGCCGGCATCGATACAGACATCGAAGGTGAAGCCCGTCCTCAGCCAGGCATCAAGATTGGCTACCTGCCGCAGGAACCTCAGCTGAACCCGGAACACACCGTGCGTGAATCCGTCGAAGAAGCGGTTGCTGAAGTGGTTAACGCGCTGAAAGGTCTGGATGAAGTGTATGCCAAATACGCGGAGCCGGATGCGGATTTCGACAAACTGGCCGCACAGCAAGGTAAGTTTGAAGAGATTATCCAGGCGCATGACGGTCACAACCTGAACGTGCAGCTGGAGCGCGCCGCTGATGCCCTGCGTCTGCCGGACTGGGATGCGAAAATCGCCAACCTGTCCGGTGGTGAACGCCGCCGCGTGGCGCTGTGCCGTCTGCTGCTGGAAAAACCAGACATGCTGCTGCTCGACGAACCAACCAACCACCTGGATGCAGAATCCGTGGCCTGGCTGGAACGCTTCCTGCATGATTTCGAAGGTACCGTAGTGGCGATTACCCACGACCGTTACTTCCTCGATAACGTAGCAGGCTGGATCCTGGAGCTTGACCGTGGTGAAGGTATTCCGTGGGAAGGTAACTACTCCTCCTGGCTGGAGCAGAAAGATCAACGTCTGGCGCAGGAAGCTTCGGCTGAAGCGGCACGTCGTAAGTCTATCGAGAAAGAGCTGGAGTGGGTTCGTCAGGGCACGAAGGGCCGTCAGTCTAAGGGTAAAGCCCGTCTGGCACGCTTCGAAGAGCTGAACAATACCGAATACCAGAAACGTAACGAAACCAACGAACTGTTTATTCCACCTGGAGCACGTCTGGGGGATAAAGTGGTTGAAGTCAGCAACCTGCGTAAGTCCTACGGCGACCGCCTGCTGATTGACGACCTGAGCTTCTCCGTGCCAAAAGGCGCGATTGTCGGCATCATCGGCCCGAACGGTGCGGGTAAGTCCACCCTGTTCCGCATGATGTCTGGCCAGGAACAGCCTGACAGCGGCTCAATCACCCTGGGTGATACCGTGAAGCTGGCCTCCGTTGACCAGTTCCGTGACGCAATGGATAACAGCAAAACCGTATGGGAAGAAGTCTCCGGCGGTCTGGATATCATGCGTATTGGCAACACCGAAATGCCAAGCCGCGCCTACGTTGGCCGCTTTAACTTCAAAGGTACCGACCAGGGCAAACGCGTGGGCGAGCTGTCCGGTGGTGAGCGTGGTCGTCTGCATCTGGCGAAACTGCTGCAGGTTGGCGGTAACGTACTGCTGCTCGATGAACCTACCAACGACCTGGACATCGAAACCCTGCGCGCACTGGAAAACGCCCTGCTGGAGTTCCCAGGCTGTGCAATGGTTATCTCGCACGACCGTTGGTTCCTTGACCGTATCGCCACCCACATCCTGGACTACCAGGATGAAGGTAAAGTGGAGTTCTTCGAAGGTAACTTCACCGAATACGAAGAGTACAAGAAACGCACGCTGGGCGCAGATGCGCTGGAGCCGAAGCGTATTAAGTACAAGCGTATTGCAAAATAAACGCATAACGGCAACTTCGGTTGCCGTTTTTTATGTTTGTTCCCTCTCCCTATGGGCTGAGGGAGAGGGTCAGGGTGAGGGCATCAGGCCGCACAGTTTCACTACCCCACGTAAAACCGTTTCACCTCATCAAACTGCATCGCAAAGTCAATATAGCTCATCAGTGCAGGTGAGTTCAGCTTACGACTCGGGTAAACCAGCCACAGGTCATTCCCCTCGACATTCCACTCCGGCAGCACCTGAACCAGCGCCCCCTTCTCGATTTTATCTTCCAGCAGAAAGGCGGGTAACAGCGTGATCCCGGCTCCGGCAATAGCACACTCGCGGGCGTACACCAGGTTATCTGTCATGTGGATGTTGTCCGGCAGATAGCGGTAATCCTCACTCTCGCTTTGCAACAACCATTCAGACCAGGCCTTGTGGGTAATACAGCGATGTTCCACCAACTGGCGGGGATGCGTCAGCGGCTCCCGGCGGGACAGATAGTCCGCAGAGGCCAGCATATAGCGCGGGCAGTGCCCAATCATTCGGCCAATCAGAGAAGAGTCCTGCGGTTTGCCGGTGCGCAGGGCAACATCAAAGCCAGACTCCACCAGATCCAGCACGTCGTCGGAAATTGAAACATCCAGTGAGACATCCGGATAGTGCAGCTGGAACTCCGCATTCATGTGCGCCAGCAACGTTGCGCCGATCCCTGCCGGACAGGTGATCCGCAGCCGCCCACTGGGGTTTTCGCGCAGCCGCTGTATGGCGTACTCTGCTCGCTCGCTGGCTGCCAGCATCTCGCGGCAATGCACCAGATAGTGCTCACCCGCAAAAGTCAGGTTGAGCCTGCGCGTGGTGCGGTTAAGCAGCCGGATCCCCACCTGCTGCTCAAGCTGACTGATCCGCAGGCTGACGCTGGATTTCGGTAGCCCGGCCCTCTGTGCTGCAGCAGTGAAGCTACCCATCTCGGCGACCAGTGCAAACAATGCCATATCCTGGAGCTGTTTAAACATGATTGTTCATCCCGTGCGAACACTTCATTCCTGATTGTTCATATTATCACGCAGATGAACGGGACTGTGGGGTGGGTTCGGGGGAAAGTGATGGTCGGGTGATGACGTGTATGCGCCCTCTCCCCTTTGGGAAGAGGGCCGGCGTCAGGGCTTACTTCTGCTCCCCCATCATCTCCTTCACCAGCTCGACGCAGCGCAGGAAACGGGTGTCGTAATCTGGCTCTTCTACGTGCACAAACTCCACGTTGTTTTCGTGAAGCATCCCCACCAGCATGGTCTGGAACTCTTTTCGGTCCACCGAGCTGCCGAGGCTGCGCATACCATCCGCAACCCACGGGGTGTTATTCTCCAGCAGGATCACCAGGTCAAAGCGGTATTCATCAATCAGCACCTGCACAAACGGGTGTTCTCGCCCTTCGTACTTTTTACAAAATGCCTGGGTAGTGACGAAATCGGTATCAATGAATGCCACTTTATTGGCATATTTCACCGCAAAATCAATGTATTGAGCATGACCGAGCGCGATTTTATCGTAATCGGAATACTGCAACGCCATCTCATCACCGCCCAAATGGGAGAAAACATAATCACGCCCGTATTCCCATGCGCTGGTGGTGTTGAAGATGTTCGCCAGCTTGTTGACCAGCGTTGATTTACCGCTCGACTCACCACCGAGGATCGCCACCGTACGCACAAAGAACGGCTTCACTTCTGTCGGGATGTAATCCCAGTAGCGGAACGGGTTTTCGCGGATCTGTGCCCCGCTGATGTTCATAAAGGTCCGCTTAGGGTCGATCAGCACAGTTTCAGTACCCAGATGTTTGCGGAACTGCGGCGCATCGGACTCTTCAGAGGTGTAGATCCAGTTCGGGGCAATGCCCTTCTCTTCCATAAACGCTTTAACGCCGTTGCTCCACACATCCCAGCCGTGCGGATACGGCTCCATGCCCTCTTCGTTAAAAGCATGAATACGAATGTTTTTCTGATACTTAAACGTCTGGAGCAGCCAGCGCAGGCGATCGGGCACCGTCGGCTGCTGCGACATGGCGCTGTCTTCAAACAGCTGACGGTCACGGGTTTCGTCGTAACCCATAATGATGTGCAGCTCGTCGACCTGGCTACAGGCGCGCTGGATCAGGTAGATGTGTCCGGTATGCAGCGGATAGAACTTGCCGAACACCACGCCAATGTTCTTTTGTATACGCGGGAATTCAAGCCCCAGAAAGCGGTGCAACGCTTCCAGCTTTTGCGCGCTGGGGCTTTTGATTTTAGCGTTCAGCAGTTGGCTCAGGTAGCCTTTGGTCATGCCGCTGGCATCCGCCACCTGCTGCAACGTGCAGCCATTCTGGCGGATTGCGGTCTTGAGATAGTCAAATGATGACATAAATTACGGTGCCTCCTGCAACATCGAATACATATACCCTAAATAATTCGAGTTGCAGGAAGGCGGCAAGTAAGCGCATCCCGGGAGCTTACTAAAGTAAGTGACCGGGGTAAGCGAACGCAGCCAACGCACATGCAACTTGAAGTATGACGGGTATAATTATAAGTCGTCAAAGACACTTAATGCATCTGCGAGTTTTTTTACGCCATAAACCTGCATCCCTTCCGGGATTTTTTTCGGCACATTGGCCGCAGGGACAATCGCACGACGGAAACCGTGTTTTGCCGCTTCGGAAATACGCTCCTGGCCGCTTGGCACCGGGCGGATCTCGCCGGCCAGACCCACTTCGCCAAAGACCACCAGATCCTGCGGTAATGGCCTGTCGCGCAGGCTGGAGACCATCGCCAACAGCAACGCCAGGTCAGCACTGGTTTCAGAGACTTTAACCCCGCCGACCACGTTGACGAAAACGTCCTGATCCGCCATCTGCAGGCCGCCATGACGGTGCAGCACAGCCAGCAGGATCGCCAGGCGGTTCTGTTCCAGACCGACCGCCACGCGCCGTGGGTTACCCATCATCGAGACATCCACCAGCGCCTGAATTTCGACCAGCAGCGGACGCGTTCCTTCCCACAGCACCATTACCGAGCTGCCAGAGGTTACTTCATCGCCACGGCTCAGGAAGATGGCCGACGGGTTGCTGACCTCGCGCAACCCCTGCTCGGTCATGGCAAATACGCCTAATTCGTTTACCGCGCCGAAACGGTTTTTGTGGCTGCGCAGGGTGCGGAAGCGGGAATCCGCATCGCCATCGAGCATCACGGAGCAGTCGATACAGTGTTCGAGCACTTTTGGCCCCGCCAGCGAGCCATCTTTGGTCACGTGGCCAACCATCACAATCGCCACGCCGCGCGTTTTGGCAAAGCGCGTCAGGTAGGCGGCCGTTTCACGCACCTGCGCCACACTGCCCGGTGAGGACTGAATGTCCGCCATGTGCATCACCTGGATGGAGTCAATGACCATCAGCTTCGGCTGCTCTTCTTCCGCAATCATGCAGATCTGCTCGATGCTGGTTTCCGAGAGCATATTCAGGTTGCTGGTCGGCAGGCCAAGACGGTGCGCACGCATCGCCACCTGCTGCAAGGACTCTTCACCCGTGACGTACAGGGTTTTCATCTGTTCAGCGAGCTTGCAGAGTGTTTGCAACAGTAAGGTTGATTTACCCGCACCCGGGTTACCGCCGATAAGAATGGCACTGCCCGGCACCACACCACCGCCGAGCACGCGGTCAAACTCTTTAAACCCGGTGGAAAAACGCGGCAACTCTTCAAGGCTGATGTCCGAAAGTTTTTGTACTTTCGCGACACCTGCGTTGCCCGCATAGCCACTCAGACGTTCGTTACGGGCCACGCCCGGCGAAGCCGCCACACCACGCACTTCGGTGATGGTATTCCAGGCATGGCAGGCGCTGCATTGCCCCTGCCAGCGCGGATAATCTGCACCACATTCGTTACAGACAAATGCGCGTTTTGGAGCTTTCGCCACGGTTTACCTCGTTATTTCTGATTAATGCTGCCGGAGAGAATGCAGAACACTCCCATCAGGTCAGCATGACGGATAGTGATTTCCGTCTTTTCATTTACTTTTGGCTTGGCATGATAGGCGATACCAAGACCGGCAGCCTTGATCATCGGCAGATCGTTGGCCCCGTCACCAATCGCCACGGTCTGCGTGACTGGAATTTCATATTTCTCCGCCAGACGGGTCAGCGTATTGGCTTTGTATTGCGCATCCACGATATCACCAATCACGTGGCCGGTCAGTTTACCGTCGATAATCTCCAGCTCGTTTGCCACCACGGTGGTCAGACGCAGCTTGTCGCGCAGGTAATCAGCGAAGAAAGTGAACCCGCCGGAAGCAATAGCCACTTTCCAGCCAAGTGTTTCCAGCTTCAGCACCAGCTGTGTCAGCCCTGGCATCAGCGGCAGCTCATCACGCACCTGACGCAAAATGTTGGCATCAGCCCCTTTCAGGGTCGCGACGCGCTGTTTCAGACTGGCAGTGAAATCCAGTTCGCCACGCATGGCACGTTCCGTGACTTCAGCCACCAGCTCGCCGCTGCCCGCCAGCTTCGCGAGCTCGTCAATGCACTCGATCTGAATAGCCGTCGAGTCCATGTCCATCACCAGCAGCCCCGGCGTTTTCAGGTGCGGAATTTTACCGAGCGGCGCAACATCCAGCCCGGCGTCATGCGCCAGACGCGTCGCGCGCTGCGTCAGAGAACCCGCCAGGCGGATAACCTGGAAATCTTCCACACACCAGGCGGCGACAATCACCATCGCAGCACCCAGCGTGGTTTGATATTGGGTAAGGCGTTGCTTATCCAGGCCGCGTCCGTACAGCAGCCAGCCGCTACGACCGGCGTGGTAATCCAGAGGCATCACCTCATCGCCACTTAAAGAGAGTGGCAATCCTGGCCATAAAGAGACATCCGTTGGCAGGTCACACCAGGTAATGTTCGGCATTGAAGCTCCTGTAATTTCGTTCGCAGCGGTTGGTTCCACGGGGAAAATAACGCATGAGGCTACCCTGTAACCATCACTTCTGGCAACATTAAGCCGTAAATTTTCAGCAGGTGGAATATGGCTCGCGCAAAACTGAAATTTCGGCTTCATCGTGCCGTGATTGTCCTTTCCTGTCTCGCACTATTAGTGGTGCTGATGCAAGGGGCATCGTGGTTTAGCCAGAATCATCAACGGCAACGCAACCCGCAGTTTGAAGAGCTGGCCCGCACGCTGGCACGTCAGGTGACGTTTAACATCGCCCCGTCCATGCGTACCGAAACACCGGACGATAAGCGAATAAGCCAGATCTTACGCCTGTTAACGGAGAACAGCCGCATTCTGGATGCCGGTGTGTATGACGAGCAGGGTGACCTGATAGCCCGTGCTGGCGAGCACGTTGACGTGCGCGACAGGCTGGCGCTGGACGGCAAAAAAGCCGGGGGCTATTTCAACCAGCAGATCGTTGAACCTATTCAGGGGAAAAATGGCCCGCTGGGGTATCTGCGCCTGACCCTCGACACCCACACCTTGCCTACCGAAGCCAAACAGGTGGATAACACCACCAACATTCTTCGCCTGATGCTGCTGCTTTCACTGGCCATCGGCGTGGTGCTGGCGCGCACCCTGCTGCGAGGTAAACGCAGCCGTTGGCAGCAATCACCGTTCCTGCTGACCGCAAGCTCATCGATTCCCGAAGAGGAAGAGAGCGAGAAGAAAGATTAGTGATAAAGTAGGCTGGCGATTCAGAAAAGGAACTTTGCCATGACGACGTTACGCCTGCTTATCTCTGACTCTTACGATCCCTGGTTTAACCTCGCGGTGGAAGAGTGCATCTTCCGCCAGATGCCCGCCACTCAACGCGTACTGTTCCTGTGGCGCAACGCCGATACGGTGGTCATTGGGCGTGCACAAAATCCGTGGAAAGAGTGCAACACGCGACGCATGGAAGCAGACAATGTCCGGCTTGCACGCCGCAGTAGCGGCGGCGGTGCGGTGTTTCACGATCTCGGCAATACCTGCTTTACCTTTATGGCCGGCAAGCCGGAATACGATAAAACCGTCTCGACCGCAATTGTGCTTAGCGCGCTGAGTACTCTTGGTGCCACGGCGGAGGCCTCCGGGCGTAACGATCTGGTCGTGAAAACCACCGGGGGAGATCGAAAGGTTTCCGGTTCAGCCTATCGGGAAACGATAGATCGAGGGTTCCACCACGGTACCCTGCTGCTGAATGCCGATTTGAGCCGTCTGGCAAACTACCTCAATCCGGATAAAAAAAAGCTGCAGGCGAAAGGTATAACCTCCGTACGTGGCCGCGTGGCGAACCTGGTCGAACTCTTGCCGGGGGTTACGCACGCCCAAATCTGCGAAGCGATCCGCGAAGCATTCTTTGATCATTACGGCGAGCGCGTGGAAGCGGAAGTGATTTCCCCCGACAAGACCCCGGATCTCCCCAACTTCGCGGAAACCTTTGCTCGCCAGAGCAGCTGGGAGTGGAACTTCGGTCAGGCCCCCGCCTTCTCCCATCAGTTGGATGAGCGCTTTAGCTGGGGCGGCGTCGAACTGCACTTCGACGTTGAAAAAGGATATATCACCCGCACGCAGGTCTTTACCGACAGCCTGAATCCGGCACCATTAGAAGCGCTGGCAGTACGTTTGCAAGGCTGTTTGTACAGAGCGGACAGGCTGCAGCAGGCATGTGAGGCATTGCTGACCGACTTCCCTGAGCAGGAAAAGGCGTTGCGGGAACTGTCGGTATGGATGGCTGGGGCAGTGCGTTGAACCACGCGGAAACCAACAGCGAAAAAACACCAGTGAGTAAATAGCGGGTTATAAACCCGCTATGAGAACATCGATTAAATAAATTATATTCATCTAAATAAATTAAGCCCTTCATTGCAATGTTATTAATTATAATTAATACATTTACAATTTAAATTCCCTACATATATTCACCAAACCAATTAAATAACCCATCACCCCGTCCAAAAGCGCCCTCACCCCTTCAATAACTGTATAAAACAATTCATTTAATGAATTGTTTTATACCTGGCAACACCTGGCAACATTCGAGGGCATAGATAATGGAGAGTATAATAACAGACCACCGAATAATATTTTATTTCATATACAGGATATGACTACGAGAATTCATACCTCGTACTAATCAGGCTCGATTATGCAAAAGAAAAAGCTAATTGCCGCTGCTGTCGCTATTGCGCTGCAAACCTATTATTACCCAGCCATGGCTGCCGATAATGATAATAATGATGACAAGAAAAAATGTCCGACCAATATTTCTTTATTATCTGAAACAGCACGCGAAAAGCTTCCGGCGACCTGCCTCGTCGGACAGGAAGCCAATCATGACTGGGCGTGGATCGCTGGCAGCGCAGCAGCGTTGATTACCGGCATCGCCATTGGTAACCACGACAGCGGCGGCTCTGACCATCACTCATCCCCCCCTGCACCGCCGGACGATGACGGCGGTGACGTCATACCGCCGGACGACGACGGCGGCGACGTAACGCCTCCCGACGATGACGGTGGCGACGTAACACCACCTGACGATGACGGTGGCGACGACACGCCAACCGATAACACCGTGAAAACGTTCAGCAATGGCGTCACCATCGACAAAGGTAAGGATACGCTGGCGTTCGACGATATCAAACTGGATAACGGTGAACATCCCGGCCCAGCTACCTTCAGCTACTCAAAACAAAACGACCAGTGGCAGATGACCACCCAGGACGGTAAAACGCTCTACATCACCGGCTGGCATGTAGACGGCAACAATGCCGCCATCATTGAAGGCACGCAGGCAAACGGCGACTACTGGAAGTATGACAGCCGCGGCTACCTGATCCTCGCCGATGCTCAAACTGCGGTAATTACGGGTGATAACGCAACCCATGCCTTCGATCGCGGACAGGACGTCAGCGGCCAGGGCAAAACCGGCGTCATTATTTCCGGCGACAAAACGACCAACACCCTGAACGGAAACTCTCACATCACCGATGGCGCGACCGGCATAGTGATCACCGGCGATGACACCACCAATGTTATCTCGGGGCAGTCCACCGTGGATAACGCCATCGGCGCGCTGATTTCAGGCGACGGCTCAAGCCTTAATATCTCCGGCGGTATCGACGTCACCGGCGGCGGCACCGGGCTGATTGTTGACGGCGACGACGTCGATATCAATAACGCCGGGACATCGAGTACCAGTGGCAAAGGTTCCACCGGCGTCATCGTCAAGGGCAACAACGCGAATATCGTCAACAGCGGCGACATGACCGTTACCGATGGCGCGACCGGCGGAGCCATTACCGGCGACAACGTCACCATCAATAACAAAGGGGACTCAACGACCAGCGGCTCAGGCTCCACGGCGATGATCCTCGACGGTGACGGCGCAACCATGACCAACGAAGGGAGCCAGACCGTCTCCGACGGCGGCACCAGCATCGCCATCAACGGCGATAACGCGCGCGTAACCAATGATGGCGCACAGACGATCACCGGCGGCGGTACCGGTACGAAAATTACCGGCGACAACGCCATTGTCAATAATACCGGCGAAACAATCGTCAGCGACGCTGGCTCCGTCGCAATGTCCATTGACGGCAGCAACGCGCTGGTGCTCAACGAAGGGGATCAGACGATTTCAGGCGGCGGCACCGGCGCAAAAATTCGCAGCGACGGCTCTACGCTGTCCAGCACCGGAGATATTAGCGTTGATGGAAAAGGCTCCGCCGCTGTCATCCTTGCCGGTTCCGACGCCAAACTGACGCAAACGGGCGATTTGGTTGTCACCCATGGCGCATGGGGACTGGTTTCTTACGGTGAGAACAACTCGGGCACCAACACCGGTCATACCACGGTGCATGACGAAAATTCCATCGCGTTCATCGTGGCCGGTCCAGGCAACAGCTTCACCAACAAGGGGGATGTCGATGTCAGCCTGAACGGCACCGGCGCGCTACTCAGCGGTGATGGCTCGCAGGTGATGCAAAAAGGCACCATCAACGTCACGGCCGCGCAGGACAGCAGCGGCCTGTATCGCGGTGCGACGGGTATCAACGTATCGGGAAATAATACCACCACCAACATTCAGGGCGACATCACGCTGACGAGCAGCTTCGACGATACCAGTAAACTGGCGAACGAGGTGCTCACTGGCGTCCTGATTACGGGCAACAATAACACGGTGTCTCTGACGGGCTCGCTTGATGTCGATATGGTTGAACACTCCCCGATGGGCAGTGAAACGCTGGATTCTGTCGGCATTGATATTCAGGGCGATGGCAATACGGTCAATCTGTCAGGCGGTATTAATTTAACCCTGAACACCAACGGCGATAGTGATGGCAGTATCTCTTCCCTTACCGGCATTCGAATTAACGGCAACAGTACCGCCACACTGAGCAGCCATTCTCAACTCGACATCACGGATATCGTCGGAACCAGCCTCACGCTGGCCGAAGTCGAGGGCGGCGGCGAATTAGTGCTGGATAAGAATTCCGTCGTCGAAATCACGTATACCCAGGTTCCTAGCAACGGCTTCAACGAAAAGGGATTGTTGATCGCTAACGGCCAGGGTTCAGTGATGGACAACCAGGGTGATATCAACATCCAGAGCACATCGTTGCTGCTGGAGGCTCAAAATGGCGCAGCGGTAAAAAACAGCGGCAATATTAACGAGACGTTCAGCGCAGGTGATGGCCGTGGCGCAGGAATATCAGCCCAGCAGGAGGGATCGACCGCGACAAACGAAGCGGGGGGCCATATTACGATAACCAGCAGCGCGACCCCTACCTGGGACGGAGGATACGAAATTTACCCACAGTCGTGGTACACGGATACGGCCTACGGCATGGTGGCTTATTTTTACGGCTCCATCACCAACGAGGCAAGCGGCGAAATCTCGGTGTATGGCGCGGGCCTGTACGGTATGGGTTCCAACCAGGGAACGGCGCTCAATGCGGGCAACATCTACGTCGATGGTTTTCAACAGACGCTGGACGCAGACGGTAACATTGTTGGCGAGGGTACTTACTGGTCTACAACGTCTCTTGAGTTGCCCAGTGCCGGGATGATTGTCGGTACGGATGCGGCAGGTTATATGGTCGGTGATGCCACCGCCATCAATACCGGCACCATCACCGTGCATAACGCCGGCTATGGCATGACGGCGATGAGCGGCGGTACCGCCATTAACCAGGGAACCATTAATCTGACCGCAGACGCCGATGTCACCGGCAGCACAAATCAATTGGTCGGCATGGTGGCAGTCATGGGCGGACAGGCCATCAACGATAAAACAGGCATCATCAATATCGACGCGGCCTACGGTCAACCGTTCTATGCCGAGTCGGGCGGCATGATCATTAACTACGGCACCATCTGCATTCAGGGAACCTGCCAGAACAGCGCAACCTATAATCCAACGGACCCGTATGTCAGCCTGGTTTACGCCGATGACGTGATCGCCGCTGCGGGTGAAACGGTCGCGCTGGCTAAAAACGCCCTCATTATGGGTGATGTCACCAATGACGGAACGGTGAATAGCCAGCAACTACTCCTTCAGGACAGTGACAGCACACTGACCAACAATGCGACCGGCGTGATTAACAGCAACATCACCGTCAATGATGGCACCATGACCAACAACGCCTCCGGCATCATTAACGGCAAAATCACCCTCAACGATGGCCTCGTGAACAACGAAGGGACGGTGAATAGCGTCGCCCTTAATGGTGGAACATTCAATAATGACGGCACGATAACCCAACATATCATCACGAACGGCGGCACGTTAAACACGCGTTCAGGTAGTCAGGTGTTGCGTGGCGCGCAACTGAATGACGATACGGTGGTCAACAACAGCGGCATCTGGACTCTCGGCTATATGGGAGAAGGGAACTACAAAGGCACGCTCGACATCAATGGTAGCGCGGTCTTCAACAACAGCGGCAAGTTGGTTATTAATAACGCACAAAACAACGTTAACATCTCTTACAATGGCGTGCTCTATAACACCAGCGCTGGAGATATCGAGATCACCAATGCCATAGCGGGTGCCGGTATCACGGTTCAGAAAGGCGTAGGCACGTTCATCAACACCGGCGTGGTGAACGCTACGGCGCAGTCCGTGATGGCAAGCGCCGGGAATGCCGACAGCGGTCACGCTTTCTTCTGGAACCAGGATGGCGGTATCGTTAACTACGACGTCGATAACGGTAAAGCCGTCAACTTCACCCACAATAACTACGTGGCGCAGAACGACGGCACCATGAACATCAGCGGCAACAATGCCATCGCGATGAACGGCAGCAAAAACGCCCAACTGGTGAACAACGGCACCATCAACCTGGGTACCACAGGTACCACCGATACCGGCATGGTCGCTATGGCGCTGGACGCGAACGCCACGGCAGATGCGGTGATTGAAAACAACGGCACCATCAATATCCATGCCAGCAACTCTTACGCCTTCAGCGTGGCGGGCGCGGGACATGTCGTCAACAACGGTACGGTGGTAATTGACCCGACAGTGGCCGGTTCCGGTCTTATCAAACAGGGCGATACCGTTAACGTGGAAGGCACAAACGGCAATAACGGCAACAGCAGCGAGGTGCATTACACCGACTATACCTTGCCGGGGACGCCATCCACGGTATCCGGCTCGTCGTCTTCCACCCCCGCTTCCTCCTCCGATATGAACGACCTGTCGGGCTACGTGGTCGGCACTAACACCGACGGCAGCGCAGGTAAGCTCCAGGTCAGCAACGCCAGCATGAATGGTGTTGGCATTAACACCGGCTTTACCGCTGGCACCGCTGACACCACCGTCACGTTTGATAACGTGGTCGAAGGCAGTAATCTGACCGATGCCAGCGCCATCCAGTCCACCTCCGTGGTCTGGAATGCGCAGGGCAGCACCGATACCGACGGCAACGTTGACGTGACCATGACCAAAAACGCCTACACCGCTGTCGCCACTGACACCAGCGTGAACAGCGTGGCAAAAGCGCTGGATGCGGGCTACACCAACAACGAGCTGTACACCAGCCTCAACGTGGGTACCACCGCCGAGCTGAACAACGCCCTGAAGCAGGTAAGCGGCAGCCAGGCCACCACCGCCTTCCGCGAGGCGCGCATACTCAGCAACCGCTTTAACATGCTGGCCGATGCTGCGCCGCAGGTGAAAGAGGGTCTGTCGTTTAACGCGGTGGCAAAAGGCGATCCGCGTGCCGAGCTGGGTAACGACACCCAGTACGACATGCTGGCGCTGCGCCAGACGCTGGACTTAACGGAAAACCAGAACCTGACGCTGGAGTACGGCATCGCCCGCATCGACGGTAACGGTTCGCAGAGTGCAGGCGACAACGGTCTGACCGGCGGCTACAGCCAGTTCTTCGGCCTGAAGCACAGCATGGCATTTGGCAGCGGTCTCGCCTGGAACAACGCCCTGCGCTACGATGTACACAGCCTCGACAGCAGCCGCGCCGTCTCCTACGGCGACGTCAGTAAAGTCGCAGATTCCAGCGCCCGTCAGCAGTACATGGAGTTCCGCAGCGAAGGGGCAAAAACCTTCTCCCTGCTGGATGATGCGCTGAAAGTGACGCCGTATGCCGGAGTGAAGTTCCGTCATACGCTGGAAGACGGTTATCAGGAGCACAGCGCCGGGGACTTTAACCTGAGTATGAATGCGAGCAGCGAAACGGCGGTGGATTCCGTGTTTGGCCTGAAGCTGGACTACGCCGGTAAAAACGGCTGGGGTACCAGCGCCACGCTGGAAGGCGGCCCGAACCTGAGCTACGCCAAAAGCCAGCGTACCGCCTCGCTTCAGGGCGCGGCAGGCCAGCAGTTCAGCGTCGATGATGGTCAGAAAGGCGGTGGTATCAACGGTCTGGCGACGGTCGGCGTGAAATACAGCGCCAAAGATACCCGCCTGAGCGTCGATGCTTACCAGTGGAAGGAAGACAACATCAGCGATAAAGGCTTTATGCTGAACCTGAAGAAAACCTTCTGATTACCCGGCGGATAAAACGCAAAACCGGGGAGACGTAAACGCCTCCCCGGTTATATGCAGGCCCGGTAAGCTAGCACCTCCGGGCACAAACTTTCTTACGCTTTATCGCCCAGCAGAACGGATTCCAGCGCGATTTTAATCATGTCGTTGAAGGTAGTCTGGCGCTCAGCAGCCGTAGTCTGCTCGTGCGTACGGATGTGGTCAGACACTGTGCAGATGGTCAGGGCTTTCGCACCAAACTCTGCCGCCACACCGTAGATGCCCGCCGCTTCCATTTCCACGCCCAGGATGCCGTACTTTTCCATTACGTCGAACATTTCACCGTCCGGGGAATAGAACAAGTCAGCCGAGAACAGGTTGCCCACGCGCGCATCAACGCCCAGCGCTTTTGCCGCATCTACCGCGTTACGCACCATATCGAAGTCAGCAATCGCGGAAAAATCGTGATCCTTGAAGCGAATACGGTTCACTTTGGAATCGGTGCAGGCACCCATACCGATAACCACGTCACGCAGTTTAACGTCCATACGAACAGCGCCGCAGGAACCCACGCGAATGATTTTCTTGACGCCGAAATCAGTGATCAGCTCTTTGGTGTAGATGGAGCAGGACGGGATACCCATACCGTGGCCCATTACCGAGATTTTGCGGCCTTTGTAGGTACCGGTGAAGCCCAGCATGCCGCGAACGTTGTTCACTTCACGCACGTCTTCGAGGAAAGTTTCTGCAATGTGCTTCGCGCGCAGCGGGTCACCCGGCATCAAGACGACGTCAGCGAAATCACCCATTTCTGCGTTAATGTGAGGAGTTGCCATCTTCAGTTCCTTATTCGTTATGTGTTCTCCCTCTCCCTGTGGGAGAGGGTTGGGGTGAGGGCATCAGGCCACACCCGTATTTCCCGTGGGAGAGGACCTGGGTGAGAGCATCAGGCCTCACCCAATGTGACTCAGAACATGGCCTTGCCATAATCCATGTCGGACGTACCAAAGTGTTTTGCAATCGTCTGACCGATATCCGCGAAGGTTTCACGGTGGCCGAGCGAACCAGGTTTCACTTTCGGGCCGTACACCAGCACCGGAATGTGCTCACGCGTGTGGTCGGTTCCGGTCCAGGTTGGGTCGCAGCCGTGGTCAGCAGTCAGGATCAGAATGTCATCTTCCCCGACCAGCTCCATCAGCTCTGGCAGACGGCGGTCGAACAGCTCCAGACCGGCAGCATAGCCAGCCACGTCACGGCGGTGACCCCAGGAAGAGTCGAAGTCCACGAAGTTGGTGAAGACAATGGTCTTATCGCCCGCGTCTTTCATCTCTTTGATGGTGGCATCAAACAGCGCATCCAGGCCGGTGGCTTTCACTTTTTTAGTGATACCGCAGTTGGCATAGATGTCCGCAATTTTACCCACGGAAACCACGTGACCGTCTTTCTCTTCGACCAGTTTTTGCAGCACGGTTGGCGCTGGCGGCTCAACGGCCAGGTCGTGGCGGTTACCGGTACGCTGGAAGTTACCTGCTTTGTCACCGATAAACGGACGCGCAATAACACGGCCAATGTTGTAGCCGCCTTCGGTCAGCTCTTCACGGGCGATTTCACACAGCTCGTAAAGTTTATCCAGGCCATAAGTCTCTTCGTGGCAGGCGATCTGGAACACGGAGTCAGCAGAGGTGTAGAAAATCGGCTTGCCGGTTTTCATGTGCTCTTCACCGAGTTCATCCAGGATCACGGTACCGGAAGAGTGGCAGTTACCGAGGTAACCCGGCAGGTTGGCGCGCTTAACCAGTTTGTCGAGCAACGCCTGCGGGAAGCTGTTCTGGTGATCGGAGAAGTAGCCCCAGTCAAACAGAACCGGCACACCGGCAATTTCCCAGTGACCAGACGGGGTATCTTTACCGGAAGAGAGCTCATGCGCCCAGGCGTACGCGCCCACCACTTCCGCGTTAGCATCCATACCGGCTGCAATCTTACCGGTAGAACCTTCGTGCGCTTTCACCAGACCCATACGCGTCAGGTTTGGCAGAGTCAGAGGGCCTTTACGACCGTTGTCCGCTTCGCCTTTGGCACAGGCTTCAGCGATGTGACCCATCGTATCGGCACCCACGTCACCAAAACGTTCTGCATCTTCTGTCGCGCCGATGCCGAAGGAGTCCAGCACCATAATAAATGCACGTTTCATAATTGTTCTCCGTACGTAGTGCTCAAAAGTAAGTGATCAGATCAGTATACTGCTATTCGGTAATACGACGATAGACCGTTGGTGTGCTTTCTGGTGCTTTATTGTCGAGCTGGATGGCGGCTTTCACGGCTTTTGCCGCTTCTTGCCAGCTGCTTTCATCTTTCGCGTGGATCACCGCCAGTGGGCGTTGTCCGTCGACACTGTCACCCAGGCGGGCCATATCGGTAAAACCGACGCTGTAATCAATGGTGTCCGACGCCTGACGACGACCACCGCCCATTGAGACCACCGCCATGCCGAGCGCACGGGTGTCCATCGCAGAAACAAACCCAGCGGTATCAGCATAAACGGCTTTGCTGAGCGTCGCGGTTGGCAGGTATTTTGCGTAGTTTTCCACGAAATCAGCCGGGCCTTTCTGCGCGGCAACCATACGGCCAAAGATCTCTGCCGCTTTACCGTTGTCCAGTACCGCCTGCAGTTTCACGCGCGCGTCTGCGTCGTCTTTGGCGAGTTTGCCGGAGATAAGCATCTCCACGCACAGTGCCATTGTCACGTCGAACAGGCGCGGGTTACGGTATTCACCGGTCAGGAATTGCACGGCTTCACGCACTTCAACGGCGTTACCGGCGCTGGAAGCCAGCACCTGGTTCATATCGGTCAGCAGTGCAGTGGTACGCACGCCTGCACCGTTGGAAACACCAACGATAGCCTCGGCCAGTGCAGCAGAAAGTTCATACGTTGGCATAAACGCGCCGCTGCCCACTTTCACGTCCATCACCAGCGCATCCAGACCTTCCGCCAGCTTTTTCGCCAGAATCGAGGCGGTGATCAGCGGGATGGAGTCAACGGTTGCGGTGATATCGCGGGTAGCGTAGAAACGCTTGTCTGCCGGAGCAAGAGAGCTGGTCTGGCCGATAATCGCCACACCCACATCTTTAATAATATCGCGGAAGCGGTTGTCATCCGGGAAGATATCGAAGCCCGGAATGGCTTCCAGTTTATCGAGCGTACCGCCAGTGTGTCCCAGGCCACGCCCGGAGATCATCGGAATGTAACCCCCGCAGGCCGCGACCATTGGGCCAAGCATCAGCGAGGTTACGTCACCCACACCACCGGTGGAATGTTTATCTACAATCGGACCATTGAGGTCGAGGCTTTTCCAGTCCAGAACGGTTCCTGAATCTCGCATCGCCATGGTCAGCGATACACGCTCAGGCATCGACATATCGTGGAAGAAAATGGTCATCGCCAGAGCAGCAATTTGCCCTTCAGAGATGGTGTTATCACGAATACCATTGATAAAGAAGCGGATTTCTTCATCGCTTAATGCATGACCATCACGTTTTTTACGAATAATTTCTTGTGCGAGAAACACGGTAACCTCCCGAAGTAGGCCGGGCTCGCTACGCGCCACCCGGCATTTCAAATCTTAGTAGCTGCTTGCGCTCTTACCGTCGCCGTGACCCAGCGCCTTCAGCAGGCTTGCCAGCAGGCTGGATGCGCCAAAGCGGTAGTGACGGGAGTCCGCCCAGTCCGCACCGAACAGCTCATCAGCAATCGCCAGGAACTGTTGCGCGTCTTCAGCGGTACGCACGCCACCAGCTGGTTTGAAACCAACGGTTTTGGACACGCCCATATCACGGATCACTTCCATCATGATGCGTGCGCTTTCCGGGGTAGCGTTAACCGGCACTTTACCGGTAGACGTTTTGATGAAATCCGCACCGGCTTTGATGGAGATTTCAGACGCTTTACGAATCAGCGCCTCTTCTTTCAGTTCACCGGTTTCGATGATGACTTTAAGCAGCACGTTTGCCGCAGCACACGCGTCTTTACAGGCTTTCACCAGGTCGAAACCAATCTTCTCGTTGCCCGCGATCAGCGCGCGATACGGGAACACCACGTCAACTTCATCAGCACCGTAGGCAATGGCCGCGCGGGTTTCTGCCAGTGCAATGTCGATATCGTCGTTGCCGTGGGGGAAGTTAGTCACGGTAGCAATACGCACATCCGGCGTGCCCTGCTCTTTCAGAGTCTTACGTGCAATCGGGATAAAACGCGGGTAAATACAGATGGCTGCGGTATTACCGACGGGCGTTTTCGCCTGATGGCACAGGGCGATGACTTTCTCATTGGTGTCGTCATCGTTCAGGGTGGTCAGGTCCATCAGTTTCAACGCGCGCAGGCTGCTTGCAGTTAAATCGGTCATAACATTCTCCAACGGCATTGCCGTATAAATTTACCTTGCGGGTCTGTGAGTATTCTAACATTCACCCGCACTTACACTTCGACATTCATCACAGTTAATGAAAACTGCGTACAAATTTGCATTACTGTAATGAGATCAACTTCAAACTTTAGTTCGCTAATTGCTGACTAAAGCAGCGATTACCCCTGTCGGATCAAAGGCCCTGACGGGATGGCTTCCTACAATCCGTTCATCATCCGCAGAACAATAAAGGAAGCGAATATGTCCCACGCCGGCCCCGACGCCCTGCAACAACGTTGTCAGAACATTGTGACAAGCCCGGTATTAACCCCGGAGCAAAAGCGGCATTTTCTGGCGCTGGAAGCGGAGAACAATCTCCCCTATCCAGACCTGCCTCAGGCTGCCCGTGCCGCACTGGACGAGGGCGTTATCTGCGACATGTTCGAAGGCCATGCGCCTTACAAACCCCGTTACGTCCTGCCGGATTACGCAAAATTTTTGGCTAACGGCTCGGAATGGCTGGAGCTGGAAGGGGCAAAAGATCTTGATGATGCCCTCTCGCTGTTAACCATCCTGTATCACCATGTGCCATCCGTCACATCAATGCCGGTCTACCTGGGACAACTCGATGCGTTACTGGATCCGTATGTTAGAATTCTAACACAAGAAGAAATCGATGTTCGAATAAAACGTTTCTGGCGTTACCTCGACAGAACGCTACCTGATGCTTTTATGCATGCCAACATCGGCCCGGCGGACACCCCCATCACGCGTGCCATTCTACGTGCGGATGCAGAAATGAAGCAGGTCGCACCCAATCTGACCTTTATTTATGACCCGGATGTTACGCCCGACACTCTGCTGCTGAGCGTGGCAAAAAACATTTGTGAATGCAGTAAACCACATGTTTCTAATGGCCCAGTCAATGATAAAATTTTCACAAAAGGCCGCTATGGTGTGGTGAGTTGTTACAACTCCCTGCCGCTCGCAGGCGGTGGCAGCACTCTGGTACGCCTCAACCTGAAGGCGATTGCTGAACGCAGCCATTCCCCTGAAGACTTCTTCACCCGCACGTTGCCGCACTACTGCCAGCAACAGATAGCCATCATTGATGCGCGTTGCGCGTTCCTGTATGAAAAATCCGGCTTCTTTGAGAATAGCTTCCTGGTCAAAGAGGGGCTGATTGATAGCGATCGTTTCGTGCCAATGTTTGGCATGTACGGTCTGGCTGAAGCGGTGAACCTGCTTTGTGAGAAAGGCGGTATCAAAGGTCGTTACGGTAAGGATGAGCAGGCCAACGCACTGGGCTATCGCATTAGCGAGCAGCTCTCGGCGTTTGTTGAAAACACCCCGGTGAAATACGGCTGGAAACAGCGCGCGCTCCTGCATGCACAGTCGGGGATCAGTTCCGACTCAGGCACCACGCCGGGCGCACGTCTGCCTTACGGTGATGAACCCGATCCCATCAGCCACCTGCTGGCCGTAGCACCGCACCATCAACACTACACGTCCGGGATCAGCGATATTCTGACGCTGGAAGAGACGGTAAAACGTAACCCGCAGGCGGTCGTACAGCTTTGTCTGGGGGCGTTTAACGCGGGTATGCGCGAATTTACCGCCAACGTCGCCGGTAACGATCTGGTGCGCGTTACCGGCTATATGGTGCGCCTGTCGGATCTGGAAAAATACCGCGAAGCCGGGTCGCGCACGAACACGACGTGGCTTGGCGAGGAGGCCGCGCGAAATACCCGCATTCTGGAACGTCAGCCACGCGTGATAAGCCATGAACAGCAGATGCGCTTTAGTTAGTCAGGTTATCCCCTTCTCCTGTGTGGACGGTCCAGGCAGCCGCCTGGCGCTGTTCCTGCAGGGCTGCAACCTGCGCTGCAAAACCTGCCACAACCCGTGGACAATCGGTCGCTGCAACGACTGCGGCGATTGCGTCCCCCATTGCCCGCACGATGCGCTGAACATTCAGGCCGGACGCGTCTGGTGGCAGGAGAGCCACTGCCAGCAGTGCGATACCTGCCTGCATTTATGCCAGCAACAGGCGACACCCATGGCGCACCGCTTCAGCGTGGAAGAGATCCTCACGCAAATTCACAAAGCAGCACCGTTTATAGAGGGGGTTACCGTAAGCGGCGGAGAAGCCACCACGCAGCTGCCGTTTTTGATCGCCCTTTTCTCGGCGATCAAAACCGATCCCGCGCTACGTCATTTAACCTGTCTGGTGGACAGTAATGGTCTGTTAGGGGAAACCGGCTGGCAAAAACTGCTGCCGGTGTTTGACGGTGCCATGCTGGATCTGAAAGCCTGGGGAAATGAGCATCACCGCTTCCTGACCGGGCGTGAAAACCCGCAGATCAAACACAGCATCCGCTGGCTGGCGCAACATCAACGGTTAACGGAACTGCGGCTGCTGGTGATCCCGGATCAGTGTGATTATCTGGAACATCTCAAACCGCTGATCGTCTTTATCCGTTCTCTGGGGGATGTCCCGGTGCGGATCAATGCCTTTCACGCACAGGGGGTTTACGGTGAGGCAGCGTCATGGCGCAGCGCCACGCCGGACGACGTTGAACCGCTGGCACTGGCGATGGAAAAACAAAAGATTACGGTGATCCGCCCGGCGCTTTATCTATAGTGTGACGCCAAAGAGTGAACGGGTATTCTCAAGCAACGCCCCGGCAATGAGCACTTCTGGCTCCTCACGCAGCTCGCACAGCGTGGTAAACACATGCGCCGCCTGCTCCGGGCGATTAGGCTGTCCCTGAAAACCGTTGAGCGGCATATCGGGGGCATCCGTTTCCAGTAACAACGCTGACAGCGGCAATTGTGCCATCACCTCCCGGGTTTTGCTGGCACGCGGGTAGGTAATTGTCCCACCAACGCCAATTTTATAACCCAGTTCAATAAACCGCTGTGCCTGTTGCAGGCTACCAGAAAAACCATGCACAACGCCCGTTCGCGGCAGATCGATACGTTTCAGATGCATTGCCAGTTTGTCATGGGTACGTCTGGAATGGAGGATCACCGGCAGATCGTGGCGTTTTGCCAGCCTGAGCTGTGCATCCAGGAGAGCCTGCTGGCGCTCAAACTGCGGATCATCGCGCCAGAGATCGAGCCCGATCTCACCGATGGCGACGAGTTTGTTCCCGGCGGTTTGCAAAACCACATCCAGCTTCTCAATATGCTCATCAAGATGACGCTCAATAACTATCGGATGCAGCCCAAGTGCAGCATATATGGCGCGATGGTGCTGAGCGAGGTTAAGAACACGCTCAAAATTAGCCGCTTCGATCGCAGGTACAATGATCGCCTGAACGCCTGCTTCGGCGGCTCTCGCAATGCTTTGTTCTTCATCACCCGTAAACGGCGGAAAATCAAAGTGGCAATGGGTGTCGACAAAGCAGTGCATCACGCCAGATCCTCGCTATCAAATTGTGCCTCATTCGCTGCGCCTGGCTGGCGAGGTGATAATCCATTTATGCTCCTCCAGCCCGTGGTCATGTTCAGACACAGTAACGCACATCCCCACGGGTACTCAAATGAGAAAAAGCCAGTCGCAAGGACTGGCTTCAGTGTCGCTGTCAGAGTAATGCATAGCTATGGACGGCGACGTCCAGTAAACAGGCTGACCAGGAACAGGATAATGCCGACGACAAAGACAATTTTCGCCGCACCCGCTGCCGTCCCCGCCAGACCACCAAAGCCCAGCGCGGCGGCAATTAACGCGATAACCAGAAATATAATGCCCCAACGAAACATAAGCCTCTCCTTTACCATAGTTAATGTCGGCCGCTAAGCATGAGCGCTCAGGCTACTCACCGGCGTTTTTCCAGGTGTAGTTCTTATTTCGCCCTCAGGCCTCAGCCAGACGGGCGAATTGTGCTCATTTACTTCGTCTTCAGATCGTTGTTGACGCTCTTCACACCCTCAACGGCTTTCGCAATGGATACGGCATGTTCAGCCTGAGCCTGACTCTCGACAACACCACTCAGGGTGACAACTTTATTGTCGGTTTTAACGGAAATACCAGCGCTCTTGATATTTTTATCATCCACCAGCGCAGCTTTCACTTTTGCTGTAATTGAGCTGTCATCCATGAAATTACCGACTTTATTCAGAGAGCTATCGATTTTTTCCCCTGCGCTATTTGCGGTGGACTGCACGTTATCCATTGTGTTGGTTTCCGCGAGGACAGAACTGCTCACGAGGATGCTACCCAATGTGACCGCCAGCAGAGTTTTCGAAATCTTCAGTCTTGTCATATTCATCGATATATTCCTGTGTTTTACCCGTTATTTGGGCGACATATTTTCCTTACAGACAGATTGATATATTGCGAATAAACACCCGGATAAAATAGCGAACCAGAAAATATATTCTGAATAGTTAATTCATCCACATTCGGTGCTAAACACTGAGTTAAATATAGATCACTATCCCTGTGTCGCATTCAGAATAGGTCAAAAAACGAGCGACACTCAGGAAAATGCGATGATTTAAGAACATTCCGCAAGGGATTAATAAGACTGGATTTAAAGAAGAGCACGGCGGCTGCCGTGCTCTGAGAGGAGATTAGTGTTCGCGCGTTTTGCGGAACTGCACGTCAGGATAACGTTCCTGCGTCAGGTTCAGGTTCACCATTGTCGGCGCGATATAGGTCAGGTTATCACCGCCATCCAGCGCCAGCTGAATTTCGTTCTTACGCTTAAATTCTTCGAATTTCTTCACGTCAGAACACTCAACCCAGCGCGCCGTGGCCACGTTGACTGATTCGTAAATCGCTTCGACGTTGTACTCGCTTTTCAGACGCGCAACGACCACGTCGAACTGCAGCACACCGACAGCGCCCACGATCAGATCGTTGTTGGCAATCGGACGGAACACCTGTACAGCACCCTCTTCGGAGAGCTGTACCAGCCCTTTCAGCAGCTGTTTCTGCTTCAGCGGATCGCGCAGGCGAATACGACGGAACAGCTCCGGTGCGAAGTTCGGAATACCGGTGAACTTCATCATCTCACCCTGGGTGAACGTATCACCGATCTGGATGGTACCGTGGTTGTGCAGGCCGATGATGTCACCCGGATACGCTTCTTCAACGTGGGAACGGTCGCCCGCCATAAAGGTCAGTGCGTCGGAGATCACCACGTCTTTACCGATACGCACCTGGCGCAGCTTCATGCCCTTTTCATACTTACCGGACACCACGCGCATGAACGCTACGCGGTCACGGTGTTTCGGGTCCATGTTGGCCTGAATTTTAAAGACGAAGCCAGTGAATTTTTCTTCCTGTGCTTCCACTTCACGGGTGTCGGTTTTACGCGGCATCGGGCGTGGTGCCCACTCAATCAGACCGTCCAGCATATGGTCAACGCCGAAGTTACCCAGTGCGGTACCGAAGAAGACCGGTGTAATTTCGCCACTCAGGAACAGCTCTTTGTCGAACTCATGAGACGCCCCCTTCACCAGCTCCAGCTCGTCACGCAGCTGCGCGGCCAGCTCTTCACCGACTGCCGTGTCCAGATCCGGGTTATCCAGACCTTTTACAATGCGCACTTCCTGAATGGTGTGGCCTTTACCGGTCTGGTACAGGTAGGTTTCGTCTTTATAGAGATGGTAAACGCCCTTGAACAGCTTACCGCAGCCAATCGGCCAGGTGATCGGCGCACAGGCGATCTTCAGCTCGTTTTCCACTTCATCCATCAGCTCCATCGGGTCGCGGATGTCACGGTCGAGTTTGTTCATGAAGGTGAGGATCGGCGTATCGCGCAGACGGGTGACTTCCATCAGCTTACGGGTACGATCTTCTACACCTTTCGCGGCGTCGATCACCATCAGGCAGCAGTCTACCGCCGTCAGGGTACGGTAGGTATCCTCGGAGAAGTCTTCGTGGCCCGGGGTATCCAGCAGGTTTACCAGGCAGTCGTGATACGGAAACTGCATCACGGAAGTGGTAATTGAAATACCACGCTGCTTTTCCATCTCCATCCAGTCGGATTTTGCATGCTGGCTGGAGCCACGGCCTTTTACGGTACCGGCGGTCTGGATCGCCTGTCCGAACAGCAACACCTTCTCGGTGATGGTCGTTTTACCGGCATCCGGGTGCGAAATAATGGCAAAAGTGCGGCGTTTGGCCACCTCTTGCAGATAAGGAGACAACGTCATAATCAAATCTTCTTATGTAAGCGCGACAGCAGGCCGCGCATCATGGAATACGAAAAATGCGGCTATTTTACCCATCAATGGGGGGCAGGCAATCATTGTTTACACAGGAGCTGCTCCAGTTCGTTCAATGACGTGACGGTCCAGGTCGGCTCGATCCCTTCCGGCTGCGCGCGGCCATGCGCGTTCAGCCAGACGGTCGACAGACCTGAGTTCATGCCGCCAAGAATGTCTGATTCGGCAGTATCGCCGACCATCAGTACACGCTCACGGTCAGGATTACCCGCTTGTTCAAGCGCATAATCAAAAATACGCGGATCAGGTTTTGGCACGCCGACCTCTTCCGAGATCACCAGCGCGTCGAAATGATCGCGCAGGCCGGTGCGCTCAAGGCGGATCTGCTGCAGCGCGGTAAAACCATTGGTGATGATCCCAAGCTTCGCCTTGCCTTTCAGCGAATCCAGCAGGGAAACCGCCCCTGGCAGCGGTGCGCAAATCTCGGCCATCGCGTTCAGGAACGCGTCGTTCAGCAAACCCGGGCTGACGTTTAACCGCTCCGCCCATGCATCAAAGCGCTGGTGCTGCAGCTGTAACGCGGTGATGGCACCGTTCTGGTAATCCACCCACAGCGGTTTGTTTACCGCCTGATAGTCCTGAAAATCTTCAGCGGTGAAGGTGACGCTATAATCCAGAAACATCCGCTGCAGGCCACCGAATGCGTCAAACGTGAACAGCGTTTCGTCGGCATCAAAGAAAATCCAGTCCCATTTCATCGTTACAACCTTATTTTAGTTATCCAAGCGGCAAAGCCATAATAATGGCGTCTTCACGTCCCTCTGCGGTGGGGTAGTAGTTACGGCGGATTGTCGCCTCGTTAAAGCCTAAGCTTTCGTAGAGTGCGATGGCGGCGACATTCGATGCACGCACTTCCAGCCACAGGGTGAAAACGTCACGGATTTCCAGCTCGCGGATGAGATGCTCAAGCAGTTCCCTGCCCAGCCCACGACGCTGAAATGCAGGATCAACGGCGATATTAAACAGCGTTGCCTCATCAAGGACGACCTGAGTAATCGCAAACGCGGCCATTGTGCCGTCAACATCCAGGCGGTAGTTCAGGTACCGTTCACCCTGGTTGCTGGCGAACGTTTTTTCGCTCCACGGAAATGCGTGGGCGCGTGTTTCAATCGCGAACGCTGTTGTCAGGTCAGGCGTCGTGAGGGAAGAAATCGTGTTCATATTCGCAGATTTGTTGCCATAGCGCGCGGCGCGCGTTTGGGTTGGCTTTCAGTTCTTCCAGCGCGGGCGAGCTGATCTGGCTCCCCTGGAGGGTGCTCTCGTCTGGCTCCCCCATTCGCCAGCTATTGCAGCGACTGTCAGGAGGGAGCATCGCGACCCGCTCTGGCGTCAGCTGTAAAACCTGATCGGAGGTCAGCTTCAGGCTACGAAGGACATCACCGATAAGGGGTTCATTCAGGGCAGGCAGTTCTTCCGCCACCATCACCAGGCGCACGTGCGCAGGGATGGAGATCGCGATTTCACCCTGCAACGCCGTCGGGCGACGCAAGGCCCACTGGGTAATGCCCAGTTGCTGCAACTGCCAGTCTCGTCGGGATGTCATAGCGAAAACTCCTGTCTCTCAGGCGCGCAAATATAGCAAATGTGTCGAAAGTGCGCCATCTACCTACTATAATCCCCGCCTGAGTTTATTGAGGAACAATTCATGTCTGCATTTACCCCGGCAAGTGAAGTCTTGCTGCGCCACAGTAATGATTTCGAACAAAGCCGTATTCTGTTTGCCGGAGATATGCAGGATGACCTGCCTGCGCGTTTCGACTGTGCTGAAAGCCGTGCCCACACCCAATATTACCACCACTGGCAGGTGTTGAGCCGCCAGATGGGCGAGCGCGCGCGCTTTAGCCTGGTGGCAGAGCAGAGCGATGTTGCCAACTGCGATACGCTGATTTATTACTGGCCGAAGAACAAACCGGAAGCCCAGTTCCAGCTGATGAACCTGCTCTCCCTGCTGCCGGTCGGTTGCGACATCTTCGTTGTCGGTGAGAACCGCAGCGGCGTGCGTAGCGCAGAGCAGATGCTCGAAGAGTATGCCCCGCTGAACAAAGTCGACAGCGCCCGTCGCTGCGGCCTGTACCACGGTCGCCTGGAAAAACAGCCATCGTTTGATGCAGATAAATTCTGGGGCGAATATCAGCTTGACGGTCTGACCATCAAAACCCTGCCGGGCGTCTTCAGCCGCGACGGTCTGGATGTTGGCAGTAAGCTGCTGCTGTCCACCCTGACGCCGCACACCAAAGGCAAAGTGCTGGACGTGGGTTGTGGTGCGGGCGTACTGGCGACAGTACTTGCCAGCCACTCGCCAAAAGTGCGTTTAACGCTGTGTGATGTCAGTGCTCCAGCGGTGGAAGCCAGCCGCGCAACGCTTGCGGCCAACGGCATTGAAGGCGAAGTGATGGCCAGCAACGTCTTCTCTGATGTGACTGGTCGCTTTGACATGATTATCTCTAACCCACCGTTCCACGACGGGATGGAGACCAGCCTTGAGGCGGCGCAAACGCTGATCCGTGGTGCAGTCCGTCACCTCAACAGCGGCGGCGAGTTGCGTATCGTCGCGAACGCCTTCCTGGCGTACCCGAAAGTGCTGGATGAAACCTTTGGCTTCCACGAAGTGATCGCCCAGACCGGCCGCTTTAAGGTTTACCGCACCGTGATGACACGTCAGGCGAAAAAATAATTCGTCATGTTTGTTTGCCGGATAAGCGCCAGCGCCATCCGGCAAACAGGCGTCTCTGTTCCGACCATTTTTGCAGCAATCAATAAAAGGTGCGCACTTTTCAGTTGACGTAAAGCTGAAAACATCTAGAATGCGCCTCCGTGGTTACGATACTTTTACAGTATCGATGGTATGCGAAGGTGGCGGAATTGGTAGACGCGCTAGCTTCAGGTGTTAGTGTCCTTACGGATGTGGGGGTTCGAGTCCCCCCCCTCGCACCATAAATCACGTTGATATTGCTCGCACTGGGCGAAGGTGGCGGAATTGGTAGACGCGCTAGCTTCAGGTGTTAGTGTCCTTAGGATGTGGGGGTTCGAGTCCCCCCCCTCGCACCAACGAGGCGATATCAAAAAAGTAAGATGACTGTGCGAAGGTGGCGGAATTGGTAGACGCGCTAGCTTCAGGTGTTAGTGTCCTTAGGATGTGGGGGTTCGAGTCCCCCCCCTCGCACCAATTATCTTACATCCCTTCTGTTGTACCTCTTCTTTTTCCCTGTTATTTCAAACTCATCAGTATCACCAGAATTCCACTGACCAGCGCAACGCATGATGGCAGCAACACAAAGTGCCGTAACTGCTTATGCCAGATCATTGCCGACGTCACCAACAACCCCGAAACAATGATGGCTTTCCAGGTCTCAATGGAGAGATCGGCAAACATCAGACCGCCCAGAATCACCCCCGGTAGCAGTACACCCCAACCACTTCCCAGCGCCCTGTTCAACATGCTTTGCCCTTTCATACCGATAATGATAACCAATATCATATGGTAATAATTATCATATGTCAGCATGCATAATTAAAATCAATCGCCCTTTACCTTTCCTGTAATGACAGGAAATGCCTAAGGTGATAAATTGCTCACCTGTTAACTACCTATAAAGATTTTCTGATAATTATTTTTAGATTTACTTTGCATTCACTATTCAAAAACAACACCTATTCATCTGTTTTAATTAAATTTTAATAAAAACGTACTACTATGACATCACAATCCTGGCGGTCTTTGGTCAATAGCAAATATCAATTATCTTTACGTTTATTTTTATTCCTGAACGCTACCTCAGCCGTGTTCTCGGTAACAAACCCGCTCTATTCTGTCCCTCAGTTTCCGATGCCCCTGTTCGCTATTTTTGCAATCAGTAGTGGATTACTCCTCTGGCACTGGAAAAACAGAACCCGGAAAGTCAATATTTCTGTCGTTTCCTCGATCTTCGGTTCTTTATGGGCCTGGCAAATTGTCTCGAAATTTTTGTTAATTACGCACGATCAGCTGACATATTTGATCATGGCGTTATTAACAGTACTTTTTATCGGTTCACTGTCATTTGCCAGCAATATCAAAGCATTTATTCTGCATTCCTTACCCGCCTTTATTGCCTGCCTGTGGTTAAGCAATCATGAAAACTGGCTGAGAATGACCTACTCCTTCGCACTGCCTGTGGTGGCGATTGGTATTCACAATATTCTGCAAAGACGTAACGACCATTTCGCTCAGGAGCTGCTCTCCCGGTTACTGGAAGAACGAGAAACGCTTACCGATCTCAGTATGATGGATCCGCTTACCGGCCTGTATAACCGTCGTGGCCTGCAAAGCCGGCTGGAGAACCTGCCGACGGTAGAAAACGGCGAGCACTTTGTCCTGCTGCTGGATATCGACCACTTCAAGGCCTACAACGACCACTATGGCCATATGATGGGCGACCAGGCGCTGATCCGGGTCTCTGCGGCAATCCGTAATGCCGTGCGTTCACGTGATATTGTCGCGCGTTTTGGTGGTGAGGAGTTTATGGTACTGCTGACCAACATCTCGCTTGAACATGCCCGTCTGACGGCAGAGCGGATCCGCCAGAAAGTTTACGATTTAAAAATCCCGCATATGTTCAACGAAAGTGTCGCCACCAACGTCACCATCAGTATTGGCATTGCCATTTTTGAGGGTGACGACGTTGAAAGCGCGCTGGAAAAAGCGGATAAAGCCCTCTACGAAGCGAAGCATATGGGACGTAATAACATCCTGTTCAGCGAAGAGATGCAGACAACATAAGGACGGGGACCGGAAAGGTCGGCATGAATAATAACGGCTTCTCCGGTGAGAAGGGTAAACAAGCAAAACGGCAACCTCCGGTTGCCGTTTTGCTTTGACCTATGCAACCTGCTGGTTTTCCTCTTCAGCATTACGCTGCGCTTCTTCAGCTTCCTGTTCCAGCAACTGCTTCTCGTACACTTTAAAGAACGGGAAGTAGATTATTGCCGATACGCAGGCCAGCACCACCACCAGGATGGCTGCGCGGAAATCCCAGCCCAGTGCCCATGCGGCACCCACTGGGGCAGGAGCCGTCCACGGCACGACAGAGATCACGCGGCTAATCAGATCAAACTTCATCGCTGACCAGGCCAGCACGGCATTGACCATAGGGGCCAGCAGGAAAGGAATAAAGAACACCGGGTTCATCACAATCGGGGTGCCGAAAATGACAGGCTCATTGATGTTAAAGATGCTTGGCACCACGCTCAGACGACCAATTGAGCGCAAATGTGCAGAGCGGCTGCGCAGATAGCAGAACACCAGCCCCATCGTAGCTCCCGAACCCCCAATCACAATAAAGAACGTCCAGAACGCTTCCATAAAGATATGTGGCAGAGGCTGGCTGGCCGCCAGCGCGGTCTGGTTTGCCCCCAGGTTGGTCAGCCAGAACATCTGCAGCATTCCGGAGACAATAGCTGCACCGTGGATCCCTGCAAACCACAGCAGATGGCCAATCAACACCGCCAGCAGGATCGCAGGCAGGGAGTCTGCCGCAGAAACCAGCGGTTTAAAGACAGACATAATGGCCTGTGGGATCAACATGCCAAACTCAGACTGAATCAGCAGACTCAGCGGATAGAGCGTCAGCACCACCACCAGTACCGGGATCAGCAGATCAAAGGAGTTTTTGATCATCGGTGGTACCTGGTCAGGCAGACGAATACCAATGTTGTGCGCTTTCAGGAACCGCATCATCTCTACGCAGTAGATTGCCACCAGAATGGCGGTAAAGATCCCCGTCCCCCCCAGGCTGTCTACAGGCAGAGTGCCTTTGGTTTTTGGCGCTGCGACCAGCAGAAATGCCATGAGCGACAGCATTGCGCACATGAACGGATCTAACTGATACGACTTAACATAGTGTTTGCCCAGGTTATAGGCGATGGCCGCACAGATATAGATAGACATCACCCCCATCGTCATATCAAACGGCGTCAGGATCTGGCCTTCGAATTGCTTCGCCATATCCAGCCAGGCGCGCGCGAAGCCCCAGGTGGTATCTGGCGAAAACGGTGGGTAAGCAAACACTAACAAGAATGATCCTACAATCATGAACGGCATTGCGGAGATGAACCCATCCCGGATAGCCATAACATGACGCTGGGAGGAGATCCGCCCGGCTATCGGGCTAACGTAATTCTCAACAAAACGGAATATCAGGTTAAACGCAGCATGGTTGGCAGACATAGCAGATCTCCTGTCAGACGTTCGTTACAGGCGCATCCACGCCACACGTTAATCCATAAATCAGCTTCACAACCTTGCTGGCTTGTGTACCAGCGGTACTGCTCAGACAGAATGGTTTCATAATTTGCTCTTATTATTGGATACAGGGGACGTTACGTACTCAGTATTAATCTCTCACGCACGCTCCGCAACCGGTTACTGTAACCGGTTTCTGTGAATGTGAAGGCGATCCAGAAATCAGCCATACGGGATATTTGTTACTTAAGAGATATTTACAGAGCATAATTTCTTATGACAGATTACGCAGGATATTTGTCAGGAGGAAACAATGAGTTTGCAGTCTGTACAGCAGTTTTTTGCCGACAACGCTCCGGATATAGAGGTCATAGAACTTAGCCAGAGTACCGCCACCGTTGCACTGGCCGCGGCTGCCCATCGCGTTGAGCCGGGGCAAATTGCCAAGACGCTGTCATTAAAGGTCAAAAATGAGGTGATTCTGGTGGTCGCGAAAGGTGATGCACGTCTGGATAACAAAAAACTGAAAGACACCTTTGGTGCGAAAGCACGCATGCTCAGTAGTGATGAGGTGGTCACCATCACCGGCCATCCTGTTGGCGGCGTATGCCCGTTCGGGCTGGAAAACCAGCTGTCGGTGTACTGTGATATTTCCTTAAAACAATACGCTGAAGTGCTCCCCGCTGCCGGTGCAATCCACAGTGCTGTGCGCATTTCACCTGAGCGGATGGCTGAGCTGACATCCGCCAGGTGGGTCGATGTCTGCATTTGATCGTTGCGCCAGAGCGTATCTGGCGCATCCACACCAGGTTATGAGAATACTGGCGTGCTTAACACAGAGCCTCGAGTATCTCTGGCCGGAAGATGAGTCAAAATGTCCGCCGCGTCCAGTAGCCCTACATCTGAATTAACCCCCAGCTTCACCATCGCGTTAAACTTATGCGCCCGGATGGTTTTAATATTACGTTCAAGCTGTGTCGCGATTTCAGGGATGGAATACCCGAAGGACATATACCGCAAAATCGCGCGCTCCGTTGGGCTTAACATCCTGCTCTGGCTCACATACCAGTGGTTCAGTACATTGTCATTGATTCGATGTGTTTCACTTAGCAACGCAAGCAACTCCGCCTGCAGGTGGCTAAGCGACACCGCCTTACTAATAATGCCATGAAGGCGTGAAGGCGAAAGATGGCCAATCAACCGCGCTTCCATCTCATCAGATGCCAGTATAATCCGCTGGATGTCACTATGAGTAAACGCAAGATCCCGCAGACAGGCCAGACAGTTACGACGCTCCTCTCGCGCATCAGACAGTGAATAAATCACCGAGAAAAAGGAGATGTGAGGAAGTGCCGCCTTAAAACTGTCGAACTGAGTAAACAGGTGCAACTGATAATGGCTGAGCTCAGGCATCGCAAAGAGATGCTGCAGCCCAACCGCACTCATTGCGCAATTTTCGATGACAGCGATATGTCTTGCTGTAACGGTCTTTTCCATTCCTCGTACTCTCCATAGGCTGACATTAAACTCAGCTCTCTCATTCCCTGTGTACTGCTGATCCAGGCGTACATATCGGCATTACTACGTAGTGACAACCGGCGCATCGCACTATTTTTCTGCGCACTAATCGTTTTGTTGCTCTTCTTGAGCAGTGTGGCAATTTGGTTAATTCCCCAACCTTTACCTAACAGGCGCAATACTTTGCGTTCGGAGTGTGTGAGCGCAATAAAGTGTTCGTCTTCATCTTCAGAGCCTGGTGATTCTGCCAGTAATAACGTCTGGCTTATCCGCTCCGCCCGATCGCTACCTGCACGAATAGCGTTAATCACGCCTTCAATCGGCTCCATATCAGAAAGTAACGTACTTTCCGGACGCATAAGCAGCTCAACAGCAATCGGATAAAGAGGACGGGAGACTAAAAAAATCCAGTGAATACCCCGGTATTGGTTCAATAAACCGTAATACTCTTCCAGTAAGCCCCGGGGGTTGCCGTAATACCCTGAAACATCAGCAATAATGACGTCAGCACGGCGTAACTGAAGCAAGGTTAACTCTTGCAGTGAGCGGCAGTAGGTCAGCTCAAACTCAGGAAAATGACGTGCCATGACGCTACCCAACCCGTTTTGCATGACGGGTATCCTGCTAATCACCACTCCGTGTTTACCATTCAATGGCAACATAGACCCTCCGTGTCCATTTTTCATTTATCGGGTAATCTTTAGGTTTAACGTACATTCGCCCCTGAATGCACAACTGATTAATACACGCAGAAGATGGCAGATGTTATTGAATTAAGAAACGTCTAAAACAGTTATAATATCTCATAAAGATCAACTAAATTTAATTCAAACAACCTTAAAATAACGAAAATATAAAATTAGAAAAACTTAATATAAATGTTTTATATTTTGAGATTAAAGAATTCACAATATTAATGAATTAAGGCACGCACCGTTGCGCAAACCGGGTGACAACTGTTTGCACAAACCTTGATCTGACCCAGAGCACAAGACACCTCTCTTTGTGCTAAAAGTAAGCATTCAGTGCCATCAGGCAAGCATTCTTTCTTCTCTTCAGGGCAATACATGCAGGCAGATCAGTCAATGCAGCGTGCGATAACGCGGCTATGTATTCAGTGCGGACTTTTTCTCCTCCAGCATGGAGCGGAAAGCGCGCTGGTCGAGGAACTTTCTACGCGGCTGGGGCTGGCGATGGGTATGGATAGCGTTGAAAGCGCTATCTCATCAAACGCCATTGTGCTGACCACCATTAAAGACGGTCAGTGCCTGACCTCCACCCGTAAAAACCACGATCGCGGTATTAATATGCACGTTGTGACGGAGGTGCAGCATATCGTTATTCTTGCGGAGCACAAACTGCTCGACCTCAAGGAGATTGAGAAACGGTTTAACCAAATCAGGCCATTACGCTATCCACGTTGGCTGGTTGTGCTGATGGTGGGACTGTCATGCACCTGTTTTTGTAAGCTCAATAAAGGTGGCTGGGACGGCGCACTCATCACGTTCTTCGCCAGCAGCCTCGCCATGTATGTCCGTCAGTTACTGACGCACCGGCAATTGCACCCACAAATTAACTTCTGCATTACCGCGTTTGTCGCCACCACGGTTTCAGGCTTGCTCCTGCGCCTGCCACAGTTTGCCGATACTCCCACCATTGCTATGGCCGCCAGCGTACTCCTGCTGGTACCAGGCTTTCCGTTAATTAACGCGGTTGCCGACATGTTTAAAGGACATATCAATACCGGTCTGGCTCGCTGGGCTATCGCCAGTTTACTTACGCTGGCCACCTGCATCGGTGTGGTCATGGCAATGACACTGTGGGGGTTACGCGGATGGGCGTGATAGATTTTCTGCTCGCGCTGGCGCAGGACATGCTCCTGGCCGCCATTCCTGCCGTCGGATTTGCGATGGTATTTAACGTACCGCAACGTGCACTGCCGTGGTGTGCTCTGCTGGGTGCTATTGGTCACGGCTCGCGGATGCTGATGATGACGGCGGGCTTTAACATCGAATGGTCGACATTTATCGCCTCAATGCTGATTGGCAGCATTGGCATTCAGTGGTCACGCTGGTATCTGGCACATCCAAAAGTGTTCACCGTCGCAGCCGTTATCCCTATGTTCCCGGGCATCTCCGCCTATACGGCCATGATTTCAGCAGTAAAAATCAGTCACTTTGGCTACAGCGAGCCACAAATGATCCTCCTGCTGAGCAACTTTCTTAAGGCATCCTCCATTGTTGGAGCGCTCTCCATCGGGCTGTCGATCCCCGGTTTGTGGCTGTACCGCAAACGTCCACGCGTTTGAGAGTCGAGTTGTTTCGCTGCCGTGGGGATAATCTCGCCATTCCGCCTGGTGCTGAATGGCGCTCACCAATAAAATCGCTTGCAATTATATCGCGCACTACCTATATTCAATCCATGAATGCAAAAACGAACGACACCACCACCGCGCTTCTGCTGGATAACCAGCTCTGTTTTGCCCTCTATTCGGCAAATCTGGCGCTTAACAAGCTGTACCGGCAACTGCTGGCACCGCTAAACCTGACCTACCCGCAATACCTGGTGATGCTGGTGCTGTGGGAGCAGGATGACATTACGGTGTCGGACATTGGTGAACGGTTGTTTCTTGACTCCGCCACCCTGACGCCTTTGTTAAAACGTCTGGAAAGTGCCGGGCTGATAAACCGCCATCGTTCGCGTAAAGACGAGCGTCAGGTCGCGGTCACCCTGAGTGATGCGGGGCGCGCACTTCAGCAACAAGCGCTGGAAGTCCCTCACGCGGTGGGCTGTGCAGCACAATGTGACACTGACAGTATGCTGGCACTCAAGCAACAGCTTGAACTTTTGCGACAACAGTTACAGCACGCGTAAGGCTATACTTTACGCGTATTTATTTACCCACATATATCGCACGCTATTTAATAGCACACATAAACGTAAGATGAGGAACCTGCCATGTCTTTAGAAAAAGTTGTCTACACTGCCAAAGCCAAAGCAACCGGAGGCCGTGATGGCCGCGCCACCTCTTCCGATGGCGTCCTGGACGTTAAACTGGGTGTGCCAAAAGAGATGGGCGGCATGGGCGGTGAAGTCACCAACCCTGAACAGCTGTTTGCTGCGGGTTACTCTGCCTGCTTCCTGGGCGCAATGAAGTTTGTGGCCGCACGTGACAAATTCACTCTGCCAAAAGATGCCTTTATTGAAGGCGAAGTGGGGATTGGCCCGCTGCCAACCGGTTTTGGTATTGAAGCAAAACTGAACATCCACGTCGAAGGTATGGATCCTGCTGAAGCCAAAAAACTGGTGGATGCTGCGCACATTGTTTGCCCATACTCCAACGCCACCCGCGGTAATATCGACGTAACGCTGAACATTATCGCGTAATCCAGACCGATTCCCTCTCCCTGTGGGAGAGGGTTAGGGTGAGGGCATCAACCCGCACTTTCCCCCTCCATTCCCTCCCCCGCTCTGTGCTACCATAAACCCATATCACGCCCGTAGTTATCAGCAGAGAAAGTGTTATGTCCTCCAGAATCCTGACCAACAGCGTCGCTGGCATTGATGCCTTTATGCGCGATCCCCGTGGCGTGTTGACCCATGCCGAAGGCGGTACGCTTGCCGTGTTTGCCGATAACGCTCCGGCGTTTTATGCAATTACACCGGAGCGTCTGGCGCAGCTTCTGGAGATTGAAGCGCGGTTGTCACGCCCGGCGAGCGATGTCACTCTGGATAACCAGTTCTTTGACGAACCGGGTCACGCCCCCGTGGCCATCCCGATGGGGAAATTTGCCCTGTACGCGGGCTGGCAGCCGGACGCCGATTTTCAGCGTCAGGCGGCGCTATGGGGCATTGCACTGACTCAGCCCGCAACCCCCGAAGAGCTGGCCGCGTTCACCGCCTGGTGGCAGGCAGAAGGCAAAGTATTCACCCATATTCAGTGGCAGCAAAAGCTCGCACGCAGCCTTCAAATCAACCGCGCCAGCAACGGCGGGCAACCTAAGCGCGATATCAACGCGTTTTCAGAACCGGATAAACAGATCCCCAACGGATTCCGAGGTGCGAAATGAAAAACGTCGGCGACCTGATGAAACGTCTGCAAAAAATGATGCCCGCTAACGTAAAACCCGCCTTTACCACGGGTGAAGAACTGCTGGCATGGCAAAAGGAACAGGGTGAGATCCGTGCAGCCGCCCTCGCCCGCGAAAACCGGGCGATGAAAATGCAGCGCACCTTTAATCGCTCCGGTATCCGTCCGCTACACCAGAACTGCTCTTTTGATAACTATAAGCTTGAGAGCAACGGGCAGATGAACGCTCTCGCCGCCGCACGTCAGTACGTGGATGAATTCGACGGCAACATCGCCAGCTTCATCTTTAGCGGCAAGCCAGGCACCGGGAAAAACCACCTTGCCGCCGCCATCTGCAACGAACTGCTGCTGCGCGGGAAATCCGTATTAATCATCACCGTGGCCGATATTATGTCCGCCATGAAAGACACCTTCAGCAACCGTGAAACCAGCGAAGAACAGCTGCTTAACGATCTGAGCAACGTCGATTTACTGGTCATCGACGAAATTGGCGTCCAGACCGAATCACGCTATGAAAAAGTGATCATTAACCAGATTGTCGATCGCCGCTCCTCTTCCAAACGCCCAACCGGCATGCTGACGAACCACAATATCGACGAGATGACCCGCTTACTGGGCGAACGCGTGATGGATCGCATGAAGCTCGGCAACAGTCTGTATGTCATCTTTGACTGGGAAAGTTATCGCAGCCGCGTCACCGGCAAAGAGTATTAGGATATTTCCAGGAAATGCAGGTGACCCGAAGGTATATACTGGAGCCACTTTCGGCCCGAAACGGACCTTTTTTGAGTAAGCCACTATGAAAAAAACTTTTCTTTTCAGCACACTGTTAGGCGCACTGCTGGTTACCGGCGCGGTGCAGGCTGCATCATGGCAGGATTCTCTGACCAGTGCCGCGAACGAACTCACCAAAGAGAGCAGCAGTTCTCAGGGCGGTCTGTCAGCATCTTCCCTCACCAGCCTGTTAGGTGGCAGCACTCAGGGGCTGAGCGCGGGCACAATGAATAACGCCGCGGGTATTCTGGAGTATTGTGCGAAGCAAAAACTGGCCTCCGTGACCGACGCACAAAACGTGAAAAACCAGGTGCTGGGTAAACTGGGTCTGGATACCCAGGAACAGAAACAGGACACCAGCTATATGGATGGTATTCAGGGCCTGCTCAATGCGCAAAACGGGCAGCAGCTTAACCTGAGCACTATCGGCAACTCCTCGCTGGCGAAACAGGTGAAAACCAAAGCCTGCGATCTGGTACTGAAACAGGGCATTAATTTCATCTCCTGATCCACCCCATTTTCTGCCACAACACGCCGCGTTTATTACGATAGTCTTGCAACGCGGCGTCAACTGAGCGTTTTTACCACCTGCCACCGTCTCAGCGTCCATATGTCAGGATGCGACCGCCTTCAAAAAAGCGATTTTATAAACCAATTCCTAACAACTGCATGCTTTAGTGACACTAAAATTGCAGCTTAACAACATCGTAATTACATTGTACTACCAAAACATGAACAGTTAGCCAGCTAAGATCCTGGCGTGATGAGGATAGCTTGTTGTCAGAGTTAGTGTCCCTATTCCTTTTCCTGGCTTCCATCGGCGTTTACGCCTGGAAAGCGGGCCGTAACACCTGGTGGTTTGTCGTCACGCTGGGGGTACTCGGTATTTTCATTGTTTTAAACATTACCCTGTACGCCAGTAATTATTTTACCGGAGACGGTATTAACGATGCGGTGCTCTATACCCTGACCAACAGCCTGACCGGTGCGGGTGTCAGTAAGTACATACTTCCAGGTCTGGGAGTCGTCCTGGCGCTGGTTGCCATTTTTGGGACTCTCACCTGGGTACTGCGCCGCCGTCGGCATCGTCCTCATCATCATGGCTACAGCCTGCTGGCGCTTTTCCTTGCGCTGGCCTCCGTCGACGCCAGCCCGGCATTTCACCAGATAACCGAGCTGGTAAAATCCCAGTCGCGCGACGGCGATCCGGATTTCGTGGCGTATTACAAAGAGCCATCGAAAAAGATAGACCACCCGAAGCTCAACCTGGTCTATATCTACGGCGAGAGTCTGGAACGCACGTATTTTGATGACGATGCCTTCCCGAACCTCACGCCGGAGCTGGGCGCGCTGAAAAACGACGGTCTCGACTTTAGCCACACCATGCAATTACCCGGTACTGATTACACCATCGCCGGCATGGTCGCCTCACAGTGCGGTATCCCGCTGTTCGCGCCATTTGAAGGCAATGCTTCAGCCTCGATGTCGAGCTTCTTCCCGCAGAATATCTGTCTTGGCGATATCCTGAAGAACTCCGGCTACGAAAACTATTTTGTACAAGGTGCCAACCTGCGCTTTGCCGGAAAAGACGTGTTCCTGAAATCGCACGGTTTTGACTATCTGTATGGTTCAGAAGAGTTAAAAACCACGGTCGCCGATCCGAATTATCGTAACGACTGGGGCTTCTACGATGATACGGTGCTGGACGAAACCTGGAAGAAATTCGAGGAGCTGTCTCGCTCCGGCAAGCGCTTCTCGCTCTTTGCCCTGACCGTGGATACCCACCATCCTGACGGATTCGTTTCACGCACCTGTAAGCGTAAAAACTACGCCATTGACGGTAAGAGTAACAAATCCTTCAGCGCCGTGGCCTGCAGCCAGGAGCATATCGCTGCATTAGTCGAGAAAATCAAAGCCTCACCGTATTTTAAAAACACGGTAATTGTTGTCTCTTCTGACCACCTGGCGATGAAAAACAGCGCATGGGATGCCCTTAACAAACAGGATCGCACCAACCTGTTCTTCGTTCTGCGCGGCGATCACCCACAACAGGAGGTGATTGCCACCAAACGCAACTCAATGGATAACGGAGCCACCGTGCTGGATATCCTGGGGGGAGATAACTTTATCGGTCTTGGCCGCAGCACGCTGTCGGGACAATCGTTGTCAGAAGTGTTCCTCAACATGAAGGAAAAAATCCTCGCATGGAAACCGGATATCATCCGGCTGTGGAATTTCCCGAAAGAGATGAAAGACTTCACCATCGATCAGGATAAAAGCATGATCGCGTTCTCCGGTAGCCATTTCCGCTTGCCGCTACTGCTGCGCGTGTCGGATAACCGGGTCGAGCCGCTGCCGGAAAGTGAATACTCCGCACCGCTGCGTTTCCAGCTGGCCGATTTCGCCCCGCGCGATAACTTTGTCTGGGTCGACAAATGCTACAAAATGGGTCAGCTCTGGTCGCAGCCGCTGGCGCTTTCTACCGACTGGTGTGTTTCTCAGGGGCAGCTCGGGGGGGAACAGACTGTCCAGCGCGTCGACAAAGCACAGTGGAAAAGTAAAACCGCGTTTAAGGATACGGTTATTGATACCGCGCGCTACCAGCGTAACGTCGACATGCTGAAAATCGTCGACAACGACATCCGCTACAAGGCCGACAGCTTCATCTTCAACGTGGCCGGAGCCCCGGAAGAGGTGAAGCAGTTCAGCGGCATCTCCCGCCCCGAATCCTGGGGACGCTGGTCCAACGCACAACTGGGCGATGAGGTGAAAATTGAGTACACCCATCCTCTGCCGGAAAAATTCGATCTGGTGATCACGGCGAAAGCCTTTGGGCCGAACGCAAACCAGCCCATTCCTGTACGCGTGGGCAATCAAGAACAAACGTTAACGCTCGGAAACAACGTCACCACCACCACGCTGCATTTCGATAACCCATCGCGCAGCAAGACCCTGGTGATTGTGCCGCCAGATCCGCAATCCACTAACGAAGGCAATATCCTCGGCCACTCACCGCGACAGCTTGGGATCGGAATGGTTGAAATTAAAATCGTGAGCAGCGCGGGCTGATGGATCTGTACACCATGAAAATGACCGTTCGACCTGCAACATTTCACGATGTCGCTGCCCTGCCCGCCATTGAGCGCGCCGCAGGCCAGCGCTTTCGTGAGATTCCTGCGCTGGCATGGCTTGCCGACAGCCCTGCCATTTCAGCAGAACGTCATCTGGCCTGTATCGAACAAGGGATGAGCTGGCTGGCGCTGGTCGGGGATAAGCCGGTTGGTTTCATCCTCGCGGAGATACATCCCACATCGCTGTTTATTGTGGAACTCTCGGTTCACCTGGACTGGCAGAGAAAAGGCGTCGGTCGGCAGCTTATCGCCTGTGCTGTTGAGCAGGCTCGCAAACTGGGGCTGACGTCGCTCACGCTGACCACCTTCCGTGACGTACCGTGGAATGCGCCGTTTTATTCGCGGCTGGGGTTTGAAATAGTCACAGAATTAACGCCAGAGCTGCGTCAGAAAAGAGAGGAAGAAGCCGCGCACGGATTAGCGTATGACTCTCGCTGTGCCATGCGCCGGCATCTTATTTAGGCGCTAAAAAACCGAACCATCGGCCGGGTCAGGCGCAACCGCCACCCGGCACAACAGACAGAATTAGAACGTTTCCCAGTTATCGCCCGCATCGGCCGTTGCCGCTTTACGCGCCATGACCGGGGCAACGGTTTTCGCTGAGGCAAGCTCGCGCGCTTTCATCTGCTCCTGCTGAATGCGGAATACCGCAACGGCCTGCGTCAGACGGCTCGCCTGCTCTTCCAGCGCTGCCGCAGCAGCGGCGGACTCTTCCACCAGCGAGGCGTTCTGCTGGGTCACACGATCCATCTCAGCCACCGCCAGACCCACCTGGTCAATACCGCGGCTCTGCTCGTCAGAGGCAGAGGCGATTTCACCCATGATGTCAGTCACGCGGGTCACCGCATTGACGATTTCACCCATCGTTTCACCGGCGCTTTCTACCAGGGTAGAACCCACTTCCACGCGGCCAACGGAGTCTTCAATCAGGCTCTTAATTTCGCGTGCCGCCTGGGCGCTGCGCTGTGCCAGGTTGCGCACTTCACCCGCAACCACGGCAAAACCACGCCCCTGCTCACCCGCACGCGCCGCTTCTACCGCCGCGTTCAGTGCCAGAATGTTGGTCTGGAAAGCAATACCGTCGATCACGCTGATAATATCAGCAATCTTCTGCGAACTGCCGGCGATGTCACGCATGGTTTGCACCACGTTATCCACCACTTTACCGCCTTTCTGCGCGGTTTCAGACGCGCTCAGCGCCAGGTTGCTCGCCTGACGGGCGTTCTCGGCGTTCTGCTTAACCGTCGCGGTCAGCTGTTCCATGCTGGCAGCGGTCTCTTCCAGGGAAGCAGCCTGCTGTTCAGTACGGGAAGAGAGATCGTTGTTACCCATCGAGATTTCGCTCGCGCCGCTGTAGATGGCGTTCGCACCGTTACGCACGTCACCCACGGTACGCACCAGCTCACCCTGCATATGACGCAGCGTGTCGGCCAGAACCCCCATCTCGTTGGAACCTTCCACATCAATGCGTTTCACCAGGTCGCCGCTGGCGATATGGCGAATGCTGTCGATCAGACGGTTCAGCGGGGAGATCAGCGCCTGCTTAATACCCAGCCAGACGGCAATAATCACTACCAGCACGGCAACCAGCACGCTAATCAGCACCCAGATAGCCTGGCTGTAAGAGCTGTTGCTGTCTTCCACCGCGGTCTGGTACAACTTGTCGTTCTGCTGCAGGTAGCTCACATACTGCTTCTCAAAACCATCCTGATAGCTCTGGGTTGGTTGATCGAAGAACGCATTGATTTTGCCTGCACCCAACAGCTGGATCAGCTCCGCCAGCGCACCGTGGTAGATATCGTAGTTACGTTTGATTTCCATCGCTGCGGCGTCGCTCTGACGCGGGTCACGCGGCAGGGCTTCGTAGTCAGCCCAGTTTTTTTCCGCCTGTTTCAGAGACGCAGAAGCAATGTGCATCAGATCGGAAACGGTCGCGCCGCTGCCAATATTGCTCTGATCCATCATGTAGCGGATGCCCGCACGGTTCAGGGTGTTACGGGTTTGCAGCAACGCAACCCAGCTGCCGTTCAGCGTGGATTGTTGCTGGCGAATGGTTTGCAGGACGGTGAAGTTCTCTTTGTCATGCTTGAGGGCATTGAAGAAAAGACCACCGGAGGTAAGTTGTAACAGGCCAAAAATAGCGAGAACCAGCATTAAGCTGGTGACAATCTTGATACGATTTAACATGTTTTCTCTTTCCATCAGACAGATAACAGAATTTTCGGCCTGGGAAAGGAAAACTTTACGAAAAACGTACTACCAGGAAGGACATAATCCCTCCTGATATGTTGATAACGCCGACAATTATTTGATCAGAGAAGAGATATCCCTGAAAAGTGAATGGGTTATATTCACTCCCTCGCGGATCGTACGCTCACGAGAAAAATAGCGACGCTCACCCGGCAGACGAGCGCCTTGCTGCTGCATCCCGATAAAAAGCGTCTCGGCACGCGCCAGATGCCGCGCTGCGTCCGTACCCAGGAAGCGATCCGGATCCAGCGCCAGAATAAGCTCACCACCATAGGGCAATCCGCCTGCGCCATTATCCCACGCCAGCGACTCCGCGCTGGTCATGTCGCCAATCAGCGGCCCGGCAAGCAGTTCAACCATCGCCGCCAGCGCCGAACCTTTATATCCGCCGAACGTCAGCATCGCACCGTCGAGGATCGCCTGCGCATCCGTGGTGGCCTGGCCGTCGCGGTCGATCCCCCACCCTTCCGGTACCGCTTTTCCCGCCCGTTGATGGAGCTGGATCTCACCGCGGGCTGCCGCACTGGTGGCCATATCAAAGATAAACGGTGGTTTATCCCCGCGCGGCCAGCCAAACGCAATCGGGTTAGTGCCAAACAGTGGCTTCGTCCCGCCAGCGGGGGCGACCCACGCATGGCTGGGGGTGGTAGCCAGTGCCACCAGCCCCGCATCCGTCAACGGCTCGACATCGGAAAACAGCGCCGAAAAGTGTACGCAACGATTAATCGCCAGAGCAGCCATTCCGCTGTGCCGTGCCTTTTCCATCAACAGCGGGAGCGCCCGTTCGAACGCCAGCAGGGAAAATGCCCCACCGGCGTCCACCTTCACGATGGCGGGCGCGGTATCGGTGATAACCGGCTCAGCGTCTGGCGACACCTTCCCTTTGTGCAGGGTCGCAACAATCCCCAGCAACCGCCACAAACCATGCGAGGCACAACCATCACGCTCACCGTGGGTGACATTTTTTGCCACCACGGCGGCATGTGCCTCACTGAATCCATTCCCGCGCAGCACCCGGTGTGCCAGCGCATAAGCCTCTGTTAACGAGAGGTTGACCATCTCCATTACCGACACCTCTTACTCTTCTTCGTCCCCGGTAAAGTTAGCCTGCGGCAGGCAGGTTCGCTCGCCCCAGTAGTAAATCCCCAGCGACATCACCGCCACGATGACTGTATCCCACGGATGCGCAATCACTCCCGAACCACCAAAGCTGCCAAGCCAGGAGAAGAACATAATCAGCGCGTAGAAGGCGATAAGCCAGAGGGATGATTTCACCTGCTGCGCCAGGCTGACGGTATGCACCGGCACTTTAGATTTGCACAACACGTAGACCACAAACATCACAATTTGCAGCCCCAGCAGCCACGACAGCGTGCCCCAGCCAGACCAGAACACAATCAACGCCGAAATCACAAATGACACCGGGCCGATCACCCCGAAAGCGCGCACGCGGAACGGGCGCGGCAGATCCGGCGCATTACGGCGCAGCCCCGCCGCCGTGACCGGTGCAATGGCATAGCTCAGCACCAGCGCCGCCGACACCACGCTAATCAGCTGTTCCCATGACGGGAACGGCAGCGTCCAGAAGATAGACATCGCGAAAGTCAGCCACAGCGCCGGACGCGGAATGCCAGACTCTTTATCAATGTGGGTGAATGCCTTAAAGAACGTCCCCGCTTTCGCCCAGCCATAAATCACGCGCGGCGTGGCGTTCATATAGATATTGCCAGTGCCGCTTGGGGAGACAATCGCGTCACACACCACCATAAATGCCAGCCAGCCCATCCCGAGCGTAATGGCGATATCCCGGTACGGCAGCGAAAACTGCTTGCTGATCTCCGCCCAGCCGCTACCCAGCATCTCCGTCGGAATACTGCCGAGAAACGCCAGTTGCAGCAGCACGTAGATAATCGTCGACAGCACCACCGACAAAATCAGCGCCACCGGGATGGTACGCTGCGGGTTCTGCACTTCGCTCGCCACCGAGATGATTGGCGTCAGCCCCAGGTAGGCAAAGATTATCCCCCCCGCGCTGATCGCCGCTTCCACGCCCGACATGCCAAACGGCGCAATGCCCTGAACGTGCAGGTTCTCAGGCCTGAAGAAGGTAAACAGGGTGACGACGACCGCCAGTGGCACCAAAAACTTCAGAATACTGATGATGTTATTGGAGCGGGCGAACGTTTTCACACTGTAGTAGTTCAGTCCGAAGAAGAAACACAGCAACAAAAACTGCACCCCCCAGCCCAGTAGCGTCGGGTCACTCGACCCGGGCTGAGTCAGCATCGGGAACCAGGCTGCCGCATACTGGCGCGCGGCCACAATCTCGATAGAGATCAGGCTGGAGAACGCAATCAGCGTAATAAAGCCGAGCAGATAGCCCATCAGCTCACCGTGGGAGAACACCGGATAACGGATAATCCCCCCGGCGCGGGGCAGCGCGGCCCCCAGCTCACAATAGACAATCCCCAGCAGCAGAACCGCAATCCCGCCGATGACCCACGAGGCAATCCCCGCTGGCCCGGCAATGGATGCCACATGGCTTGCAGCAAACAGCCAACCGGAGCCGAAGATCGCCCCAAGACCGATAAACGTCAGGTCGGTGAGCGTGAGCTGCTTTTTAAATTTCCCCGACTCAACAACGCGGGACTGTGTTTGATGCGTAGAGTGGATCGTCATGGTCAAGCCCTTCAGTCAACAGAGGGGGAAATGGCTTCCCGGGTCCACTGCCCGTTAATCTGGCGCAGCAGGTTCAGGGGGTTGGCATCCTGGACAGCAGGCGGCAACAGTGCGGCAGGCACGTTTTGCAGGCACACCGGGCGCAGAAAACGCTCAATGGCTTTTGTCCCTACGGAAGTACCGCGTGAGTCAGTGGTGGCAGGCCACGGGCCGCCGTGTACCATCGCATCGCACACTTCCACCCCGGTCGGATAACCGTTAAACAGCACGCGCCCTGCTTTTTCGCTCAGGGCAGGCAGCAGGCGCTGCGCCAGCGGCCCGTCGTCAGATTCCGCGTGAACCGTCGCAGTCAACTGGCCCGGGATGGCGCGCAGAATAGACAACAGTTCAACCTCGTCAGCCACCTCCACCAGCACCGCCATCGGGCCGAACACCTCATGCTGTAACAGTGGATCCTCTGCCAGCAGCAGCGAAGCCGGAGCCTGATACAGCCGGGCCTGTGCGCAGCCTGTGGCCAATCCGTCAGCTCCCGCCAGCCGCTGAATAGCGGGATGCGCCTCAAACGCGCTGACGCCTTCCTGATAGTGCGCCAGCGTCGGGGCATTCAGCATGGTCTGTGCCGGAGCCTGATTCACCGCCGCCTTCAGCGCCTGAGTGAAGCGGGTAAAACCCTCCCCCCGCAGGGCGAGGATCAGCCCCGGCTTCGTACAAAACTGCCCACAGCCCAGGGTGAAGGAGGCCACCAGCTCATTTGCCAGCGTCTCTGCCCGGGTAGCTAACGCCTGAGGCAGAATCATCAGCGGGTTAATGGCTGACATTTCCGCAAAACCGGTATTGGCTGCGGACGCTGCTGCGCCAGCTGCCACAGCGCCTTGCCGCCGCGCAGTGAGCCGGTAAAACCGACCGCCTGAATAGCCGGATGGCGAACCAGCTCAGCCCCAATGTCGGTGCCGAAAATCATGTTAAAAACGCCCGCAGGCAGCGACGATTTATCAACTGCGCGCACAATGGCCTGGGCGGTCAACTCCGCCGTTGCCATATGTCCGGGATGCGCTTTCACCACCACCGGACAGCCTGCCGCCAGTGCGGAAGCGGTATCGCCTCCTGCCGTGGAGAAGGCCAGCGGGAAATTGCTGGCACCGAACACCGCCACCGGGCCCAGCGCGGTCAGATACTGGCGCAGATCCGGGCGCGGCAGCGGCTGGCGTGCAGGCAGCGCGGTATCAATACGCACGCCAAAGGTGTCACCCCGGCGCAGCACACCCGCAAACATCCGCAGCTGATTGCTGGTACGGGCGCGCTCTCCCTGCAGCCGTGGCAGCGGTAGCGCCGTCTCCTGGTGAGCTATCGCGAAAAAGTCCTCGCCGAGTAAATCCAGCTCGTCGGCGAGGGTATCGAGAAAGCGGGCGCGCACCTCGGGTGAGGTCTGCGAAAAGACAGGGAACGCCTGCTCAGCCGCCAGTGCCGCAGCGGCGACCTCCTCGCGGGAGGCCGGGAAGAAACGGTATCCGGTCGGCTCATTGTCAGCGGCACGCAGGCCCGGCAGCGTCGCCTCACCGCTTGGCCACGCGGCGTCCGGCGATAAACTGCTGGCCTGATATGCAGAGAGATAAAGTCATCGTCGTTCCTTTTCTCAGAGGCCTACGTCCGGCAGCTGCGGTCGGGTCGCCAGCGCCTTCTCAACAACCGCCACCACGTGCGCACGGGTCTCCCCTTCCAGCGCTAAACGCGGTGGACGGGTAATGGCGCTGCCGCGTCCCAGCAACTCTTCGCAAAGCTTAATGCACTGCACCAGATCCGGACGCGCGTCCAGATGCAGCAACGGCATAAACCAGCGGTAAAGTGCCATCGCCTCTTCGTACCGCTGCTGCTTCGCCAGGCGGAACAACGTCTCCCCTTCACGTGGGAAAGCGTTCGACATCCCGGAGATCCAGCCTTCCGCCCCAACGGCAATACTCTCTACCACCACGTCATCCAGCCCGGCAAACAGCACAAAGCGGTCACCAACGGCGTTACGCAGGTCGGTAAAACGGCGGGTATCGCCGGAGGAGTCTTTGAAGCAGACGATGTTGTCGCAGTCGGTGAGCGTCGCCAGAATGTCCGGCGTCACGTCGTTTTTGTAGATTGGCCGGGTTGTTGTACACCATGATCGGCAGGTCGGTGGCGGTCGCCACGCTGCGGAAATGGGCGGCAGTTTCATGCGGCTTAGAGGAGTAAACCAGCGCAGGCATCACCATAATACCGTCAACGCCCACGCGCTCAGCCTCTTTCGCCATCTTCTGCGCAAACGCGGTGGTGAATTCAGCCACCCCGGCAATCACCGGGATCTGACCGCCCGCCGCGTCTTTCGCCACCTCGATAATCTGCAGCTTTTCCTGCGTGGTCAGCGAGGTGTTCTCCCCCACGCTGCCGCACACCACCAGACCGGAAACACCATCCCTGACCAGGTTTTTCATCACTGCATGGGTGGCATCCAGATCGAGAGAGTAATCGCTACGAAACTGGGTAGTGACTGCCGGAAATACACCGCTCCAGTGAATGGCTTTCTTGCTCATGTTCAGTTCCTTGTCGTCAATTTGTTAAATCAAAGTGAATGAATGGTGAATATTCACTGACAGATTGACGTTTCAGGCGACCGACGGCTTGGTGGTTTTCCTCCCCTTTGATGACGAAATTAGCACAGTGAGTTTGTCTTACCCGGCCAGCGTGATGCGAAAATCACGCGGCGTAGAGCCGGTCATCGCTTTAAACTGGCGGCTAAACGCGCTGTGATCGGTATAACCACATTGCAGGGCAATATCGGTAATCGGCGTATCGCCGGCCAGCAGCTCGGTGGCCTTTTCCAGCCGCACCTTGTGGATCATCTGGCGTGGGGTGAGGTGAAAAATGCGCTTACAGTAGCGTTCGATCTGCGCCACCGACATGCCGCTCAGCGCGGTCAGCTCTTCCATCGCGATTGGCCGGTGGTAATGGTTGCGGATATGCTCATCGACAATCGCCAGCCGCTGCCACGCCGGGTGACGCGCCTGCGCTTCCTGCAAGTCGTGCGAAATGCCTGCCATGCCGATCACCTGGCCCTGCGCATCCCGAAGCGCCAGCTTCTGAGTCAAACACCAGCCGCGCTCACGACCATTGTAGAGATGCATCTCCAGCTGATCGCGCAGGGTCACCCCCTCACGCAACACCCGCATATCCTGTTCGGTATACCCCTGCCCCAGCGCGGAAGGGAACACATCGGCAGAGGTTTTGCCCAGCAGAGAAACAACGTTCTTAAACCCACAGCGGCGTGCCAGGGTCATGTTGACCATCAGATAGCGCGCCTGCACGTCTTTAACAAAAAACACCACGTCAGGAATGGCATTGAGCAAGGGTGCAATCAACGCCATCGCATTCAGCAACATCTGGATATCTTCCGGACGCTGGCGCGCCAGCCCTTCACATATCTGGCTGAGTTCAGACACTTCCAGCACCGGCGACGGAGCCAGCACATCATCAATAACACAGGACATAACGCTTCCTCCCGATTAGTGAGCTGGATCTTTATTAACTTTTCATTAACTCATCAAGCCCCCATGCTGCGTTTTGCGATCCTGCCACAGGTTTGTCATTTCCTCTGTATCATCCACTGGCGCAGTCCCCTTTTTTGGTTTACCACACCATCAACAGAATGATTAATAAGAAATAAATATGAATTTCACTTAAGAATGAAACCGGTCACTGTGCTGATTTCGTCATTTCCGGTGACGAAAGCGATCAAGCCGGAACGTCAGGCTTACGCCAGCATTTAGCAACAAGATTTTAACTTCCCGGAGATCCCATGACAGCGCAGCACAGTGAACTGAGAGTAATTGACTCCCACACCGGCGGCGAACCCACCCGCCTGGTCATCGACGGTTTTCCGGATCTGGGAACAGGCAGCATGGCCGAGCGCCGGGCGCGCTTTGCCCGCGATTACGACGACTGGCGTAAAGCCATCATCCTTGAGCCACGCGGTAACGACGTGCTGGTCGGAGCCCTGCTCTGTAAGCCAGTTTCACCGCAGGCCACGGCGGGGGTCATCTTCTTCAACAACTGCGGCTTTCTGAACATGTGCGGCCACGGCACTATCGGGCTTATTGCCTCGCTGGCCTGGCTTGGGTGCATTCAGCCAGGCCGACACGTGATTGAAACCCCGGTGGGTGACGTTACCGCTACGCTGCACGAAGATGGCAGCGTCTCAGTCGAAAACGTCCCGGCTTATCGCTGGCGTAAGCAGGTGCAGGTAGAAACCGCCCACGGCACGGTCACGGGCGATATCGCCTGGGGCGGCAACTGGTTCTTCCTCGTCAGCGATCATCCGTTTGCAGTCACGCCGGATAAGCTCCCTGAATTGACCGAATACGCCTGGGCAATCCGTGAAGGGCTAGAACATGCAGGTATTCGCGGCGAACATGACGGCATTATCGACCATATCGAACTGTTTGCTGAGGATACCCATGCGGACAGCCGCAGCTTTGTACTCTGCCCCGGTAAAGCCTGGGATCGCTCGCCCTGTGGCACTGGCACCAGCGCCAAGCTGGCCTGTCTGGCGGCGGATGGCAAACTCAGACCCGGAGAAACCTGGCGACAGGCGAGCATCATCGGCAGCGAATTTACCGCCCACTACGTGCCGCATGGCGACAAAATCGTACCGACGATCCGCGGTGAGGCGTGGGTCTGCGGTGATAACCGGTTGATCCTCAATGCTGGCGATCCGTTCCGCTGGGGGATCGTGCTGTGATCGAAAGTGACGTGATTGTCATCGGGGCCGGGATTATCGGCGCGGCCTGCGCCTGGCAACTGGCAAAGCGCGGGCAACGGGTCACGCTGGTCGACGACAGCAACGCCGGGGCGACGGCAGCGGGTATGGGTCACCTGGTCTGTATGGATGACGACCCCGCCGAACTCACCCTCTCCGCCTGGTCTCTGGCACGCTGGCGGGAACTGACCCCCCGGATGCCGGAAAGCTGCGCCTGGCGCGGATGCGGCACCCTGTGGCTGGCGGAAACTGCGCAGGAGCTTGCGCTGGCAGAGGAAAAACAGCAGCGGATGGCACAGGTCCAGGTCACCAGCGAGATGCTCACCCGCGAGCAGCTTGCCGCACGCGAACCCCTGCTCACCTCCCGGCTCACCGGCGGGCTGTGGGTGCCCGGTGACAGTATCGTCTACGCACCGAACGTCGCCCGCTGGTTTATTGACGATGCCGGCGTCACGCATCTTCGTGATAGCGCCCTCTCTGTCGAGGCTCCTTACGTCACCCTGCGCAGCGGTGAACGTCTGCGTGCGGGCGCTATCGTCATCGCCTGTGGTCTGAATGCCAACACGCTGCTGGAGGAAAACTGGCTCAGGGCGAAAAAAGGCCAGCTGGCGATCACCGACCGTTACGGCCCGTTGCTCAGCCACCAGCTAGTGGAGCTGGGATACGGGGCCAGCGCCCACGCAGGCGGAACGTCGGTGGCGTTTAACATCCAGCCTCGCCCCACCGGACAGTTACTGATTGGCTCTTCCCGCCAGTTCGATAACACGGACCGCGAGCTGGATCTCCCCTTGCTGGCACAAATGCTGGCGCGCGCACGTCATTTTTTACCCTCGCTGGAGAGCCTGAATATCATCCGCTGCTGGAGCGGTTTTCGCGCTGCATCGGCAGACGGCAATCCGCTCATTGGCCCGCATCCCACACGTCCGGGTGTCTGGCTGGCGCTGGGTCATGAAGGGCTGGGCGTCACGACGGCCCCCGCAACCGCCGAGCTGCTTAGCGCGCAGATCCTGGGCGAGCGCCCGGCGGTTTCCCCAAATGCCTGGCTTCCCGCACGGCTGTACAAACAGGAGGCCATCGCATGACGATCCTGAACATGATTATCGACGGCCAGCCCTGCGAGGTTCCCGTTGGTATCAGCATCGCGGCAGCACTGGCGCTGATGGGCAACGGTGTCACACGCCACTCGGTCAGCGGCGAACGGCGAACGCCCTTCTGCGGAATGGGAATATGCCAGGAGTGCCGCGTCACGGTAAACGGACGCCGGGTGCTGGCCTGCCAGACGGAATGCCAGCCCGATATGGTGATTGAAAGGAGCCAGTATGCGAATGTTTGACTGCGAAATTCTGATCCTCGGCGCAGGGCCTGCCGGGCTATCGGCGGCGCTGGCCGCCGCACGCTGCGGAAAATCGGTCATGGTTCTTGACGACAACCCGCGTCCTGGCGGGCAAATCTGGCGCGATGGCCCGCAGGTCTCGCTGCCCCGACGGGCCCGTCGCCTTCGCCTGGCAGTGGCAGTGGCAGAACAGCCGCGCATTACGCTGCTGAACGGCGCGCGGCTGATTGCCCGTCCTCACGCGCATTCCATTGTTTTTGAAACCGCAGATGGCTGCGGAGAGATCCGCTGGCAGCGGTTAATTTTATGCTGCGGTGCGCGCGAGCTTTCGCTGCCGTTTCCCGGCTGGACGCTACCCGGCGTGACGGGAGCCGGAGGGCTACAGGCACAGATTAAACATGGTCTGTCGCTCAACGGCGAACGGGTGGTCATCGCCGGAAGTGGCCCGCTGCTGCTGGCGGTCGCCAGCACGGTGAAACGCGCGGGCGGAAATATCGTTGCCATCATCGAACAGGCTCCGGTGAGCGCGCTGGCCCGCTTCGCGGCGGGGCTTTGGCGCTGGCCTGAAAAACTGCTCCAGCTCGGCGAGCTTTTCCCCGCCCACTATCACCCGGCAAGCCAGGTTATCCGTGCGCAGGGTGTCTCACATCTGCACTCCGTCTCCGTACGTCATCAGGGAAACACCCGGGAGATCGCCTGCGACAGGCTGGCTATCGGTTACGGACTGGTGCCGAACCTTGAACCCGGATTGATTTTTGGCTGCAAAACGGAAAATCAGGCAATTTGGGTTGATGCAGGGCAACGCACCAGCGTGCCGGATATCTACGCCGCAGGGGAATGCACCGGCTTTGGCGGCAGCGAGCTGGCGCTGGCGGAAGGGGAAATAGCGGGTTATATCGCGGCGAATAATCCCGAAAAGGCAGCAAAAGCCATCGCCGCCCGCGCCCGCTGGCAACGTTTTGCCAGGGCGCTACATACGACCTTTGCCTTACCGGACGCGCTAAAAGAGGTTGTCACTGCGGATACGCTGCTCTGCCGCTGCGAGGATGTGCGCTGCGGCGATGTGCAAAATGCCGAAAGCTGGCAGGCGGCGAAGCTCGCATCACGCTGTGGGATGGGTGCCTGCCAGGGAAAAACCTGCGCCACCAGCGCCCGCTGGCTGTACGGCTGGCCGCTGCCACAACCGCGCGAGCCCCTTTCCCCCGCGCGTATCGACACGTTGATCCACCTGGCGAAGCCGGAGGGCTGAGTTATTCCTCTTCCCCGCGCTCTGCAATATGGCGATTGCCGAGCGCGATAAACTCTTCCAGCAGTGCCGTCAGCTGCTTCATCTTCTCCGGCGTATATTCCGCTTCAATGTGCTGATACGCCTCTTCCACCTGCGCCTGTGCGTGCTCGTACAGCACATTCCCCTCTTTGGTCAGCGACACGTACAGCTTGCGCTGGTCATTCACCGGCTTTAAGCGCAGCACCAGACCGTCGCGCTCCATGCGCGTGAGAATGCCCGTCAGGCTCGGACGCAAAATGCAGGTCCGAAACGCCAGGTCGTGAAAATCCATCGACGGGCTTTCTGCCAGCACGCGCACAATCCGCCACTGCTGTTCGGTCAGATTATGCCGCTTCACAATCGGGCGAAAGTAAGCCATCGCCGCTTCCCGCGCCTGCAACAGCGCGATGGTTAATGAGTCATGCATAGCCTCTCCCCGCCAATCATTAACAAGTAAACAATTTAAAAAAGATGTTTTTATAAACAACACGTTTTACATCAAAAAGTCTAACAGAAACCAGTCAGCTTTATTAACAGAATGATTTATATAGAATTTAAAATTGATATGTAAATTTATTGTTACTCATATCACAATTTCTTCACTTCTGATTGCGAAACAAACAGCAAAAGCATAAAACCAGATCATTAACATATTAATGAAATCACAACCCGGATCCCCGGCCTGAGGAGTAGTCAATGAAAGGTACTGTTTTTGCCGTGGCGCTTAACCATCGCAGCCAGCGTGATGCCTGGGGCGACGCGTTTGAAAAAGCCCCTTATCACACCCCACCTAAAACGGCGGTATGGTTTATCAAACCCCATAACACCGTGATCCGCGCAGGTGAACCCATCCCGTTTCCGCATGGGGAAACGGTGTTAAGCGGTGCAACGGTGGCTCTGGTGGTCGGCAAAACGGCCAGCAAGGTACACGTGGAAGACGCTGCGGAGTACATCGCCGGATACGCGCTGGCCAACGAGGTGAGCCTGCCGGAAGAGAGCTTTTACCGCCCGGCGATCAAAGCCAAATGCCGTGACGGCTTCTGCCCTCTGGGTGAGCTTGTCGCCGTTGATAACGTCGATAACCTGACCATCATCACCGAGATCAATGGCCGCGAAGCCGACCACTGGAACACCGCAGATCTGCAGCGTAACGCGGCCGAACTGCTGAGCGCCCTGAGCGAATTCGCCACCCTCAACCCCGGCGATGCCATTCTGATTGGCACCCCACACTCGCGCGTGGCGCTGCGTCCCGGCGATCGCGTGCGTATCCTGGCAAAAGGTTTCCCGCCCCTGGAAAACCCGGTGGTTGAGGCGTGCGACGTCGCCACCGTTCAACGCCCACACCCTCACGCCACGCTGTTTGCGCTGGGCCTGAACTACGCCGATCACGCCAGCGAGCTGGACTTTAAGCCGCCGACTGAACCGCTGGTGTTCATCAAAGCACCGAACACCTTTAACGGCGACAACCAGACGTCGGTACGCCCGGACAACGTCGACTACATGCACTACGAAGCGGAGCTGGTGGTGGTAATCGGCAAAACCGCGCGCAATGTCAGCGAAGCCGGGGCGATGGACTATGTGGCGGGCTACACGGTGTGTAACGACTACGCCATTCGCGACTACCTGGAAAACTACTACCGCCCGAACCTGCGGGTGAAAAGCCGCGACGGGTTAACCCCCATCAGCCCCAACGTGGTGCCCAAAGAAGCTATCCCCGACCCGCACAACTTAACCCTGCGCACCTTCGTTAACGGCGAGCTACGCCAGGAAGGCACCACGGCGGATCTGATCTTCAGCATCCCGTTCCTGATTGCGTACCTGAGCGAATTTATGACCTTACAACCGGGCGACATGATCGCCACCGGCACGCCAAAAGGCCTTTCCGACGTAGTGCCTGGCGACGAAGTGGTGGTGGAAGTGGAAGGCGTTGGCCGCCTGGTGAACCGAATTGTGAGTGAGGAAACGGCAAAATGAAAAAGATTAACCATTGGATCAACGGCAAAAACGTAGCAGGAAGCGACTACTTCCACACCACTAACCCGGCCTCCGGCGAGGTGCTGGCTGAAGTGGCCGCCGGCGGTGAAGCAGAAATTAATCAGGCGGTTGCGGCGGCAAAAGAGGCGTTCCCGAAATGGGCCAATCTGCCGATGAAAGAGCGCGCACGCCTGATGCGTCGTCTCGGGGATCTTATCGATCAAAACGTCCCTGAGATCGCCGCAATGGAAACTGCCGATACTGGCCTGCCGATCCACCAGACCAAAAACGTGCTGATCCCGCGCGCCTCGCATAACTTCGAGTTCTTCGCCGAAGTGTGCCAGCAGATGAACGGCAAAACCTACCCGGTCGACGACAAAATGCTCAACTACACCCTGGTGCAGCCCGTTGGCGTCTGCGCGCTGGTGTCGCCGTGGAACGTACCGTTTATGACCGCCACCTGGAAAGTCGCACCGTGTCTGGCGCTGGGCAATACCGCGGTGCTGAAGATGTCTGAACTCTCGCCGCTGACCGCCGACCGTCTGGGCGAGCTGGCGCTGGAAGCGGGTATTCCGGCGGGCGTGCTGAACGTGGTGCAGGGCTATGGCGCAACGGCGGGCGACGCGCTGGTACGTCATCACGACGTGCGCGCCGTCTCCTTTACCGGCGGCACTGCCACCGGACGCCGTATCATGCAGAACGCCGGCCTGAAAAAATACTCGATGGAGCTGGGGGGAAAATCCCCGGTGCTGATTTTTGAAGATGCCGACATTGAGCGCGCACTGGATGCCGCCCTGTTCACCATCTTCTCCATCAACGGCGAGCGCTGCACCGCCGGTTCACGCATCTTCATTCAACAGAGCATCTACCCGGAGTTCGTAAAGCGCTTTGCCGAACGCGCCAACCGTCTGCGCGTGGGCGACCCGACCGATCCGAACACCCAGGTTGGCGCACTGATAAGCCAGCAACACTGGGAAAAAGTCTCCGGCTATATCCGTCTCGGCATTGAAGAGGGAGCCACCCTGCTGGCAGGCGGCCCGGACAAACCCACCGATCTGCCCGCGCACCTGAAAGGCGGCAACTTCCTGCGCCCGACCGTGCTGGCAGATGTCGACAACCGCATGCGCGTGGCGCAGGAAGAGATCTTCGGGCCAGTGGCCTGCCTGCTGCCGTTTAAGGACGAAGCGGAAGGTCTGCGCCTGGCCAACGACGTGGAATACGGTCTGGCGTCGTACATCTGGACGCAGGACATCAGTAAAGTGCTGCGCCTGGCGCGCAATATCGAAGCGGGCATGGTATTCGTCAACACCCAGAACGTGCGTGACCTGCGCCAGCCGTTTGGCGGCGTGAAGGCCTCCGGCACCGGGCGTGAAGGCGGTGAATACAGCTTCGACGTGTTCGCAGAGATGAAAAACGTCTGCATCTCGATGGGCGACCATCCCATTCCAAAATGGGGAGTCTGATATGGGCAAGTTAGCGTTAGCGGCAAAAATTACCCATGTTCCGTCGATGTATCTTTCTGAGCTGCCGGGGAAAAACCACGGTTGCCGTCAGTCGGCCATCGACGGCCACAAAGAGATCAGCCAGCGCTGCCGCGAGCAGGGCGTCGATACCATTATCGTGTTCGACACCCACTGGCTGGTGAACAGCGCCTACCACATCAACTGTGCGGATCACTTTGCAGGGATCTACACCAGCAACGAGCTGCCGCACTTTATCCGCGACATGACCTACGACTACGACGGCAATCCGGCGCTGGGTCAGCTGATTGCCGACGAAGCGGTGAAGCTCGGCGTGCGCGCCAAAGCGCACAACATCCCAAGCCTGAAGCTGGAGTACGGCACGCTGGTGCCGATGCGCTACATGAACAGCGACAAGCACTTCAAAGTGATCTCCATCTCGGCGTTCTGCACCGTGCATGACTTCGCCGACAGCCGCAGGCTGGGTGAGGCCATCGTCAGCGCCATCGAAAAATACGACGGCACCGTGGCGGTGCTCGCCAGCGGCTCGCTGTCACACCGTTTTATCGATGACCAGCGCGCGGAAGAAGGGATGAACAGCTACACCCGCGAGTTCGACCGTCAGATGGACGAGCGCGTGGTGAAGCTGTGGCGCGAAGGCCAGTTCAAAGAATTTTGCAGCATGCTGCCGGAGTACGCCGACTACTGCTACGGCGAGGGCAACATGCACGACACGGTGATGCTGCTGGGGATGCTCGGCTGGGATAAATACGACGGCAAGGTGGAGTTTCTCACCGAGCTGTTTGCCAGCTCCGGTACCGGTCAGGTCAACGCCGTTTTCCCGCTGCCCGCGTAAGGAACCCCTATGCCGCACTTTATTGCTGAATGTACTGACAACATCCGCGAACAGGCTGACCTGCCGGGGCTGTTTGCCAAAGTGAACGACGCACTTGCCGCCACGGGCATCTTCCCGCTCGGCGGTATCCGCAGCCGCGCGCACTGGCTGGATACCTGGCAGATGGCCGACGGTAAGCACGATTACGCGTTTGTGCATATGACGCTGAAAATCGGCACGGGGCGCAGCCTGGAGAGCCGGGAAGCCGTGGGGGAGATGCTGTTTGCGCTGATCAAAACGCACTTCGCGGAACTGATGGCAAACCGTTATCTGGCGCTGTCGTTTGAGCTCGACGAGCTGCACCCGACGCTCAATTACAAACAAAACAACGTGCACGCGTTGTTTAAGTAATACCGGCACGGTCTGTCCCCTCTCCCTTTGGGAGAGGGTTAGGGTGAGGGGAAATCTCTGCGGCCTGATGCCATCACCCCGGCCCTCTCCCACGGGGAGAGGGAGAAAACAAACATAAAACTGGATACCGCCATGCTCGACAAACACACCCATACCCTGATCGCCCATCGTCTGCATCAGGCTGAACAGTCCCGGGAGCAGATCCGCCAGATCTCCCTCGACTACCCGACGATCACCATCGACGACGCCTACGCCGTACAGCGCGAATGGGTGAGCCTGAAGATCGCCGAAGGCCGGGTGCTGAAAGGCCACAAGATCGGCCTCACCTCCAAAGCGATGCAGGCCAGCTCGCAGATTAGCGAACCGGACTACGGCGCACTGCTGGACGACATGTTCTTCCACGACGGCTGTGACATTCCCGTCGATCGCTTTATCGTCCCGCGCATCGAAGTGGAGCTGGCCTTCGTGCTGGCAAAACCGCTGCGCGGCCCGAACTGCACGATCTTCGACGTTTACAACGCCACCGACTACGTGATCCCGGCTCTGGAGCTGATCGACGCCCGCTGTCACAACATCGACCCGGACACCCAGCGCCCGCGCAAGGTGTTCGACACCATCTCCGATAACGCCGCCAACGCAGGCGTGATCCTCGGCGGCCGCCCGATTAAGCCCGACGCGCTGGATCTGCGCTGGATCTCCGCCCTGCTCTATCGCAACGGCGTGATCGAAGAGACCGGCGTCGCCGCTGGCGTACTCAACCACCCGGCGAACGGTGTGGCATGGCTGGCCAACAAACTCGCACCGTACGACGTACAGCTTGAGCCAGGGCAGGTCATCCTCGGAGGGTCGTTTACCCGTCCGGTCACCGCCAGTAAGGGCGATACCTTCCACGTGGACTACGGCGACATGGGTTCCATCAGTTGCCGCTTTGTCTAGGAGACAACCATGCAAAACGCATTCAAAGCGGCGCTGAAAGCCGGAACACCGCAAATCGGTTTATGGCTGGGACTGACCAGCAGCTACAGCGCTGAACTGCTGGCGGGTGCAGGCTTCCACTGGCTGCTGATCGACGGGGAGCATGCCCCCAACAGCGTGCAAACCGTGTTAACCCAGCTTCAGGCGATTGCGCCGTATGCCAGCCAGCCGGTGGTGCGCCCGTCGTGGAACGACCCGGTACAGATCAAGCAACTGCTGGACGTGGGCGCGCAAACCCTGCTGGTGCCGATGGTGCAAAACGCTGACGAAGCGCGCCTGGCCGTACGTTCCACCCGTTATCCGCCTGCGGGCATTCGCGGTGTGGGCAGTGCTCTGGCGCGTGCATCACGCTGGAACCGCATTCCCGATTACCTGCAACAGGCCAACGACGCCATGTGCGTGCTGGTACAAATTGAAACCCGCGAGGCGCTGAAAAACCTGCCGCAGATCCTGGATGTAGAAGGCGTGGACGGCGTGTTTATCGGCCCGGCGGATCTCAGTGCCGACATGGGCTTTGCCGGTAATCCGCAGCACCCGGAAGTACAGGCCGCCATCGGGCAGGCGATCGTGCAGATTCGTGCTGCGGGCAAAGCGCCCGGCATCCTGATGGCCAATGAGCAGCTGGCAAAACGCTATCTCGAACTCGGCGCGCTGTTTGTCGCCGTCGGCGTGGACACCACCCTGCTCGCCCGCAGCGCCGAAGCGCTGGCGGCGCGTTTTATCGATAACCCGGTTACGTCAGTTAATAACAATAAATCCGTCTACTGAATGTAAGATCTGGAGCGCACCATGACGACCTCTACCCTGCAAGATAATAAAGCTGTTGAACATCGCGTTATAAACAAGCTGTTCCGTCGTTTGATCGTGTTTCTCTTTATCCTGTTTGTCTTCTCGTTTCTCGACCGCATCAACATCGGCTTTGCCGGGCTGACGATGGGCAAAGATCTGGGCCTCACCTCCACCATGTTTGGCCTGGCGGCAACGCTGTTTTACGTCACCTACGTGCTGTGCGGTATCCCCAGTAACATCATGCTGGCGAAAATCGGTGCGCGCCGCTGGATCGCCGGGATCATGGTGGTGTGGGGCATTGCCTCCACCTGCACCATGTTCGCCACCAGCCCGCAGACGCTCTACGTTTTACGCATGCTGGTGGGTATTGCGGAGGCGGGCTTCCTGCCGGGGATTTTGGTCTATCTTACCTGGTGGTTCCCGGCCTATCACCGCGCCCGTGCCAACGCGCTGTTTATGATCGCCATGCCGGTGACCATGATGCTCGGCTCGATCCTCTCTGGCTATATTCTGGCGCTGGACGGGCTATGGAATTTGAAAGGCTGGCAGTGGCTGTTTCTGCTGGAAGGGCTGCCCTCCGTGGTGCTCGGCGTGGTGACCTGGTTCTTCCTTAACGACACGCCGGATCAGGCCAGCTGGCTGGATGATGACGAAAAACGGGTGCTGAAAACGATGATCGCCCGCGAGCAGGAAGTCGCCATTGCCCGCTCCGTCACACCACGATCGACGCTGCGCGAAGTGCTGACCCCGGCAGTGCTGCTCTACACCCTGGCCTATTTCTGCCTGACCAACACGCTGAGTGCTATCAACATCTGGACGCCACAGATCCTGCAAAGCTTTAACAGCCACAGCAGCAACATCGTGATCGGCCTGCTGGCGGCGATCCCACAGTTTTGCACCATCCTCGGGATGATCTGGTGGAGCCGCCGCTCCGACAGGCTAAAAGAGCGAAAAAAGCACACCATCCTGCCGTATCTGTTCGCGGCGACGGGATGGATGCTGGCGTCGGCGACAGACCACAGTCTGATCCAGCTGCTTGGCATCATCATGGCCTCAACCGGATCGTTTACCGCTATGGCGATATTCTGGACGACGCCGGATCAGGTTATTAGCCTGCAGTCCCGGGCGGTTGCGCTGGCGGTGATCAACGCCATCGGTAACGTAGGATCTGCAGTCAGCCCGCTGTTGATCGGCATTTTGCGCGATACGACCGGCAGCTTCAGCTCTGGTCTGTGGTTTGTGGCCGGGCTGCTGGTGGTTGGCGCGCTGGTGCTGACCCGGATCCCGATGACGCAGCGGGAAAGCCTGGAGCATGAACCGGACATCGCCGCGCAGAAGATCCACTGAGGAACGGTTATGTGCCAGAGCCCTGTCGCCAATATCGACATCAGCAAAGAGTACGACGAAAGTCTGGGTACTGACGATGTGCACTACCAGTCGTTCGCCCGCATGGCGGCCTTTTTTGGCCGCGACATGCAGGCGCATCGTCACGACCAGTATTTTCAGATGCACTTTCTCGATACCGGGCAGATTGAGCTGCAGCTCGACGATCACCGCTACTCGGTGCAGGCTCCGCTGTTTGTCTTAACGCCACCGTCGGTACCGCACGCGTTTATCACCGAATCCGACAGTGACGGGCACGTGCTGACGGTGCGCGACGATCTGATCTGGCCGCTGTTAGAGGTGCTCTACCCCGGCACGCGGGAAGCCTTCGGCCTGCCGGGCATCTGCCTGTCACTGGCCGATAAACCCGACGAGCTGGCGGCACTGAAACACTACTGGCAGCTGATTGAGCGCGAATCCACGGAACAGCTGCCCGGGCGCGAGCATACGCTGGCGCTTCTGGCACAGGCAGTTTTTACTCTGCTACTGCGCAACGCGAAGCTCGACGACCACGCCGCAAACGGCATGCGCGGCGAGCTGAAGCTGTTCCAGCGCTTTAACCAGCTGATTGACGTCCATTACCATGAACACTGGACGGTGCCGGATTACGCCAGCGAGCTGCACCTTACCGAATCCCGACTGACCGATATCTGCCGTCGCTTCGCCAACCGGCCGCCAAAACGGTTGATCTTCGACCGGCAGCTGCGTGAAGCCAGGCGGCTGCTGCTGTTTTCCGACAGCCCGGTGAGTGAAATTGCCTGGCAACTGGGGTTTAAAGATCCGGCCTATTTCGCGCGGTTTTTTAATCGCTTAGTGGGGTGCTCACCCAGCAGCTATCGGGCGCAGAAAGTACCCGTGTCGCCTGTTCCCCTCACCCCTGCCCTCTCCCAAAGGGAGAGGGAGTAACCGTCCCCTCTCCCTTTGGGAGAGGGTTAGGGTGAGGGAAATCACACTCTGCGATCTATCGTGAAAAGTACCCGTCGTTGTCCCAATCGTCCCTTCACCTGCCGCCTCTCTCACGCTTCAATTAAACAACAAAAACAAAACATAAATTTAACAACACTATTCCGTTACGAGGTCCCTATGAAGCCTGAAGATTTCCGCGCTGATGCCAAACGTCCGTTAACCGGCGAAGAGTATTTAAAAAGCCTGCAGGATGGTCGTGAGATTTATATCTACGGCGAGCGCGTCAAAGACGTCACCACCCATCCGGCGTTTCGCAACGCGGCAGCCTCCATCGCCCAGATGTACGACGCGCTGCACAAACCCGACATACAGGACACGCTGTGCTGGGGCACTGATACCGGCAGCGGCGGCTACACCCACAAGTTCTTCCGCGTGGCGAAAAGTGCCGACGACCTGCGCCAGCAGCGTGACGCCATCGCCGAGTGGTCGCGCCTGAGCTACGGCTGGATGGGCCGCACGCCGGACTACAAAGCAGCGTTTGGCTGCGCGCTGGGAGCCAACCCGGCCTTCTACGGCCAGTTCGAGCAGAACGCCCGCAACTGGTACACCCGCATCCAGGAAACGGGGCTGTACTTCAACCACGCCATCGTTAACCCACCGATTGACCGCCATAAACCGGCGGACGAGGTGAAAGACGTCTACATCAAGCTGGAAAAAGAAACCGATGCCGGGATCATCGTCAGCGGTGCAAAAGTGGTGGCGACCAACTCGGCGCTGACCCACTACAACATGATCGGCTTCGGCTCTGCACAGGTGATGGGTGAAAACCCGGACTTCGCATTGATGTTCGTCGCACCGATGGATGCCGAAGGGGTGAAGCTCATCTCCCGCGCCTCCTACGAAATGGTGGCTGGCGCAACCGGTTCTCCGTACGACTACCCGCTCTCCAGCCGCTTCGACGAGAACGATGCCATACTGGTGATGGATCATGTGCTGATCCCGTGGGAAAACGTGCTGATCTACCGCGATTTCGATCGCTGCCGTCGCTGGACGATGGAAGGTGGTTTTGCGCGGATGTACCCGCTGCAGGCCTGCGTGCGTCTGGCAGTCAAACTCGACTTCATCACCGCCCTGCTGAAAAATCACTGGAATGTACCGGCACCCTGGAGTTCCGCGGCGTACAGGCCGATCTGGGCGAAGTGGTGGCCTGGCGCAATATGTTCTGGGCGCTGAGTGACTCCATGTGCTCCGAAGCTACCCCGTGGGTGAATGGCGCGTATCTGCCGGATCATGCCGCGCTGCAAACCTACCGCGTGATGGCCCCAATGGCCTACGCGAAGATCAAGAACATCATCGAACGTAACGTTACCAGCGGTCTTATCTACCTGCCGTCCAGCGCCCGCGACCTGAACAACCCGCAGATTGACCAGTATCTGGCGAAATACGTGCGTGGCTCCAACGGCATGGATCACGTTGAACGCATCAAAATTTTGAAACTGATGTGGGATGCCATCGGTAGCGAATTTGGCGGTCGTCACGAGCTGTATGAGATCAACTACTCCGGCAGCCAGGATGAAATTCGCCTGCAGTGTCTGCGCCAGGCGCAGAGCTCCGGCAACATGGACAAGATGATGGCGATGGTCGACCGCTGCATGTCCGAGTACGACCAACACGGCTGGACGGTGCCACACCTGCACAACAACAGCGATATCAACATGCTGGATAAGCTGCTGAAATAACGCAGCGGGAGGTTTCAATGCAATCAAATGAACAACGCCTGCGTTTTCGCGATGCGATGGCCAGCCTGTCGGCGGCGGTCAATATTATCACCACTGAGGGCGATGCAGGTCGCTGCGGCATTACCGCCACCGCCGTCTGCCCGGTCACGGACACGCCCCCTTCGTTGATGGTCTGTATTAACGCCAACAGCGCGATGAACCCGGTGTTTCAGGGGAACGGTAAACTGTGCGTCAACGTGCTCAACCATGAGCAGGAGCTCATGGCTCGCCATTTTGCCGGGATGACCGGCATGACGATGGAGGAGCGTTTTAGCCTCTCCTGCTGGCAGAAAGGCCCGCTGACACAACCCGTGCTCAAAGGCGCGCTGGCAAGCCTTGAAGGGGAGATAAGCCAGGTGCAAACCATCGGCACGCATCTGGTTTATCTTGTTGAAATTAAAAACATCATTCTGAGCGAAGAGGGCCACGGCCTGATCTATTTTAAACGCAACTTCCACCCGGTGATGATGGAGTCAGAAGCAACCGTCTGATCTGCCACGCGCTGGCGCACCCCGCAGCCAGCGCGTTTCCCGCAAAAAATACTAAGGTTTCCGCTAAATCACGCCGTTATATAACCATAAGATAAATTTTCTGTGTCTGAATACTGACATTTCCTGTCAGTGCCACCCGCATAATTCAGCGCATATCCCTTAAATAAACAGGAATACCTTATGGCTAATTCGACGCGGAGCCGCTCGGCTGAACGTCTGGTCGATATTCTGGTGGAGCTACATTTAAACGGTGTGGTAAACCGCAGCGCGCTGATGGAAAAATTTAAAATTACCGAGCGTACCGTCTACCGTGATTTAAATGCGCTCTCCCCGATAGTGGAACATACCGGTAATGGGCTATATCGTTTGATCCACACCGCACAATCAACTTATGGACAAGGCCTGCACCACACCATCTCTAACTTCCTGAATGCTGATAATTTTTTCCCGGAAAGAAATACAGATTTTTGGCAAAAACTTGAATCCCGCGTTGACGAAAATCATATTCTTATTCTTGGAAATGATGCAGAGCATACCGTACAGCGTGATATTCGCCGGCATTTATCGAAAATTGAGAAATCGATTAAGAATCGTAATGTTTGCCAGATTGTGTATAAAGGCAAAACCCGTCTGATTAATCCATACAAACTCATTAACCAAAAAAATATATGGTATTTACAAGCCACCGAAAATAGCAGGTTGAAATCCTTCTCCCTGAGTCAGATTAGCTGGCTTGATATTCAGAAAAGCACATTTATGCCTGAGGAGCACGTGATTGAGCTACTGGAGAAACGCCTCGATCCGTGGGTGTCTGAGAGTACTTTCGAAGTGAAAGTATTTATCAATCGTAATATTTCGCACTACTTCCAGCGCCGCAATTTACTGCCAGAACAAGAACTACTGGGTGAGGAAAGCGGTGGCGTCACGCTCCGCTGCCTGGCGGCACATGAGAACCAGATCCTGCCGCTGCTTTTCTACTGGCTGCCGAACATTCAGATTTTAGAGCCGGTGTGGCTGAAAGAGAAGTTCGTGAAGACGCTGGAAGCCTATCTGGCACAGGAGTCTGCACCCTAATCAGGTGATCTCAATCACATAATTTCATCCACTGACGGCGGGTCTGAACCACTCGCCGCCACCTTTGACCGCTTACTCATCGCTTTCAACCACTCACCGATTTACCGTCCTTGACACACGCGACACTCTGGCACGATCGCTCCAGCATTAATCAATACCTCCTCAACGAACCCTGACCCTTTTTTCTTCACATAAAAAACCAGGTCTTACTATGGATACTAAAAAACTACTGAAGCACGTGCCCTGGGCATTACTCGGGATCCTCGGCGCTTTCTGTCTGGCGGTTGTCGCATTACGCCGGGGCGAACACGTAAGCGCCCTGTGGATCGTGGTGGCGTCTGTTTCCGTCTATCTTGTGGCTTATCGCTACTACAGCTTGTACATCGCGCAGAAGGTCATGAAACTCGACCCGACGCGTGCTACCCCGGCGGTCATTAACAATGACGGCCTGAACTACGTGCCCACCAACCGCTACGTGCTGTTTGGTCACCACTTTGCCGCGATTGCGGGTGCAGGTCCGCTGGTCGGCCCGGTGCTGGCCGCGCAAATGGGCTATCTGCCAGGTACCCTGTGGCTGCTCGCAGGCGTCGTGCTGGCGGGTGCAGTGCAGGACTTCATGGTGTTGTTTATCTCTTCTCGCCGTAACGGTGCCTCTCTGGGTGAGATGGTCAAAGAAGAGATGGGCCGCGTGCCGGGAACGATCGCCCTGTTCGGCTGCTTCCTGATTATGATCATCATCCTTGCGGTGCTGGCACTGATCGTGGTGAAAGCGCTGGCCGAAAGCCCGTGGGGGGTGTTCACCGTCTGCTCAACCGTGCCAATTGCGCTGTTCATGGGTATCTACATGCGCTTCCTGCGTCCGGGACGCGTGGGCGAAGTGTCGGTGATTGGTATTGTGCTGCTGGTCGCGTCCATTTACTTCGGCGGCGTGATTGCACACGACCCGTACTGGGGTCCAGCGCTGACCTTCAAAGACACCACCATCACCTTCGCACTGGTCGGTTACGCATTTATCTCCGCCCTGCTGCCGGTCTGGCTGATTCTGGCTCCGCGTGACTACCTGGCAACCTTCCTGAAAATCGGCGTTATTGTCGGTCTGGCACTGGGTATCGTGATCCTCAACCCGGATCTGAAAATGCCTGCGGTCACGCAGTACATCGACGGCACCGGTCCACTGTGGAAAGGCGCGCTGTTCCCGTTCCTGTTCATCACCATCGCGTGTGGTGCGGTCTCGGGCTTCCACGCCCTGATCTCCTCCGGTACCACGCCAAAACTGCTGGCGAATGAAAACGACGCACGCCTGATCGGTTACGGCGCAATGCTGATGGAATCCTTCGTGGCGATCATGGCTCTGGTTGCCGCCTCCATCATCGAACCGGGTCTGTACTTCGCGATGAACACCCCACCAGCGGGCCTGGGCATTACCATGCCAAACCTGCATGAGATGGGCGGTGACAACGCGGCAATGATCATGGCGCAGCTTAAAGATGCCAGCGCCCACGCGGCGGCGACCGTCAGCTCCTGGGGCTTTGTGATCTCGCCTGAGCAGATCATGCAGACCGCAAAAGACATTGGCGAACCGTCCGTACTGAACCGTGCCGGTGGCGCACCAACGCTGGCCGTCGGTATCGCACACGTGTTCCACAAAGTGCTGCCGTGGGCGGACATGGGCTTCTGGTACCACTTCGGTATTCTGTTCGAAGCACTGTTCATCCTGACCGCGCTGGATGCCGGTACCCGTGCAGGCCGCTTCATGCTGCAGGACTTGCTCGGTAACTTCGTACCGTTCCTGAAGAAAACCGACTCTCTGGTCGCGGGCGTGCTGGGTACGGCTGGCTGCGTAGGCCTGTGGGGTTACCTGCTGTATCAGGGCGTTGTCGACCCGCTGGGCGGCGTGAAGAGCCTGTGGCCACTGTTCGGTATCTCTAACCAGATGCTGGCAGCCGTTGCTCTGGTGCTCGGTACCGTAGTCCTGGTGAAAATGAAACGCACCAAATACATCTGGGTGACCGTGGTTCCTGCGATGTGGCTGCTGCTCTGCACCACCTGGGCGCTGGGTCTGAAACTGTTCAGCACCAACCCACAGCTGGAAGGCTTCTTCTTCATGGCTAACCAGTACAAAGAGAAAATTGCCGCAGGCGGCGGTGACCTGACCGCGCAGCAGATTGCCAACATGAACCATATCGTGGTGAACAACTACACCAACGCGGGTCTGAGCATTCTGTTCCTGGTGGTGGTGTACAGCATCATCTTCTACGGCATCAAAACCTGGATGAAAGTGCGTAACGCTGAAGGTCGTACGGATAAAGAGACTCCGTATGTACCGGTTCCGGAAGGCGGCGTGAAGACCTCTTCACACCACTAAAAATAACGGCGGGTGGCGCTACGCTGACCCGCCCTACAACGGTACAGTAGGCCCGGTAAGCGTAGCGCCACCGGGCTTTTTCTGTCTGGAACGTACAATGTTTGGTAACTTAGGCGAAGCAAAAAAATACCTCGGTCAGGCGGCGAAAATGCTGATTGGCATTCCGGACTATGACAACTACGTTGAGCATATGAAGACCAACCATCCGGATAAGCCGTACATGACCTACACCGAATTCTTCCGTGAGCGCCAGGAAGCGCGCTACGGCGGAAGTGGAGAAGGCGGCATCCGTTGCTGCTAAAGGAGAGATCATGACCCCGATTACCGTCACCCTGTTGACCGGTTTCCTCGGCGCAGGCAAAACCACCCTGCTGCGCCACATTCTGAATGCGCAGCATGGCTTCAAAATCGCCGTCATTGAAAACGAGTTCGGCGAAGTCCCGGTGGACGATCAGCTGATTGGCGACCGCGCCACGCAGATCAAAACCCTGACCAACGGCTGCATCTGCTGCACCCGTTCTAACGAATTAGAAGATGCCCTGCTCGACCTGCTCGACAGCCGCGATCGCGGTGATATCGACTTTGACCGCCTGGTGATTGAATGCACCGGCATGGCCGACCCGGGCCCGATTATTCAGACCTTTTTCTCCCATGACATCCTCTGCCAGCGCTATCTGCTGGACGGTGTGATTGCCCTGGTCGATGCGGTTCACGCCGACGAGCAGATGAACCAGTTCACTATCGCCCAGTCACAGGTGGGTTACGCCGACCGCATTCTGCTGACCAAAACCGACGTGGCAGGTGCCAGCGAAAAACTGCGCGAACGTCTGACGCGCATTAACTCACGCGCCCCGATTTACACCGTCACGCACGGCGATATTGACCTGTCTCAGCTGTTTAACACCAACGGCTTTATGCTGGAAGAGAACGTCACCTCAAAACCGCGCTTCCACTTTATGGCGGATAAACAAAACGATGTGTCGTCAATTGTGGTCGAACTGGATTACCCGGTGGATATCAGCGACGTCTCCCGCGTAATGGAAAACCTGCTGCTGTCGTTTGCTGACAAACTGCTGCGCTACAAAGGGATGTTGTGGATCAACAGTGAACCGAACCGCCTGCTGTTCCAGGGCGTGCAGCGTCTGTACAGCGCCGACTGGGACAGACCGTGGGGAGAGGAAACGCCGCGCAGTGTAATGGTGTTTATTGGTATGCAACTGCCGGAAGAAGAGATCCGGGCAGAGTTTGCGGGGCTGAAAAAATAAAATACAGACTCCCTTTTGATTGAGAAAGGGAGTAATTTTTCCGTAACACAAATTTCGTGCAGCCTCCTTTGTGTTTCCCATATTGTCTGTTAAGGTCATTAACAATAATTAAATTATGCTTTGGATGAATATTCACTGAAATATTAATCGAGCGTAAATCTATATTTTTCATGAATTGATAGGCGTAATATGGCAATCGTCATCCCCACAATTAGTAGTTGTAGCGAGAAAATCACGGCCGGCGAGAAAAGACTGGCAAGGCTTCTTGAAGGGGGGCTCAGCGATTTGTGCACATGCTGGTATGATACCCGAATGGGGGAAAAGCAAAATCACCCAGATTTTGTGATATTGACCCCAGACAAAGGCTTGTTATTCATTGAGGTCAAAGACTGGTATATCACAAAAATAAAGTCTGCCAACAAAACGCATATTCATTACGAAACCAGGAACGGCGTTGAGCCGTTGAAAAACCCACTCGAACAGGTTCGTCAATATACCTTTCACACCATTGACAGCCTGAAAAAAGATCCTCTGCTTCGCCAACAAGAAGGGGATTATCAGGGAGGTTTTATTATGCCGTATGGATATGGTGTTTATTTTAGCAACATCACCCGAGCCCAGCTTGAAAAGAGTTTTCTACCCGACGAACTAAATGAAATATTGCCCACCAGCCAGGTAATTTGTAAAGATGAGCTCACTGAATTTATGACCAGGGAACAAATCTCTGCCCGGCTCGAATCCCTTCTCAAGCATAACTTCGTTCATCACACAACACCGCAACAGCTTGATCGCATCCGATGGCATCTTTATCCCGATGTACGCATTAACACGTCTGTTACGCAGGGTGTTCTGGATAATTTTACGTTCCATACCCCTGATATAGTTTGCATGATGGACAGGAACCAGGAACAACTCGCCAGAAGCATGGGAGCGGGACACCGGGTTATTCACGGCGTGGCAGGATCCGGCAAAACGCTCATTTTGCACCACCGCTGTATTGAACTTGCCAACAATATTGAAAACACCAAACCGATTCTGGTGATTTGCTACAACATCACGCTGGCCAAAAAACTCAAAGCGCAACTCGAGCAGCACACCCTCAGACTCCCCGTCGAAGTCATCCATTTTCATGCCTGGTGTTATCAGCAATTAAACGCGCATCATCGTATTCCACCAAATAACAAAAACTTTATTGAGCTGATGGAAAATGCACTGACGGTGGCATTTGAAGAGGGGATTATAAAACCGGAGCAATACAGCGCCGTTCTAATCGACGAAGGACACGATTTCAAGCCAGAGTGGTTGAGAATACTCGCCCGTATGCCGGACAACAAAGATAATTCGCTTCTTTTCCTCTACGATGACGCCCAGTCTATCTACCAGAAGAAAAAAGCGCTCGACTTCACACTCTCCAGTGTCGATATCAAGGCCCTCGGCCGCACGACCATCCTGAACACCAATTATCGTAATACCCGGCAAATACTCCATTTCGCCAGCAGCATTGCATTTAATTACCTCAATAATCACATTGAAGAGGCGCTCAAATACCAGCAACCTGATGCCGGAGGATTGTCAGGTAATTACCCGGCACTGGCCAGCTTTGATAATCAGGACCAGGAGATTACTCACGTGCTCGATTGGGTGACAGAGCAGCGGCAGCAAGGTGTTGCATGGTCAGAGATCGCCATACTGTGCCCTTCAACATACAGCCTCTCGGGTATGCTGGGGCCACGTCTCTCGGCACGTAACATCCCTTACCAGATGATTGTCACCAGCGATGATAAAAAGCACTGGTCGCCGCAAAATGATTTCCTTTGCGTGATGCCGTTACCAAGCAGTAAAGGGCTTGAATTCCACTCGGTCGCTATTATGGATGCCGCAAAGGAAAGGGACGAGGAGGATCTGAGTGACGATATCAAGCGCCTGTATGTCGGATTTACCCGCGCGCGCCAGAATCTTCTGGTGACAATGCACGGAACCGGAAGCCTGCGCGATCATCTTGTCGATACCTACGAGCATAGCGCGAAGGCAATTTAGTGAATCTACGCTATTAATCAACACACATTCCCTCTCCCCGGGCTGTACACCAACGAGGAGAGGGTCAGCCCTTACTTCAACGCTTCCGGCAGCGTCACAATCCACAGTTCACTGTCTGACTCCGGCTTCTTCAGCGGCTTCACGCTGAGCGTGGTGGTCACCGGTTTGTCATCCAGCGTGAGAGCCCCCTGGGTATTCACCCGATAATCCTTGAGCTTCTTACCTTCGACCGGGTTTTGCATCGCAACCTTCACGCCAAAGTCGTTATCGTTCGCCACCGCCAGCGTTTTATTGTCAATCAGCGCCAGCCCTTCAGCCTTCTCCTGTTGCCAGCCCAGCGCGCGCAAATCGGTCACCCGCGTTTTACCCGCAAGCGTAATACCGCGCTTCGCCAGCGTCTTCTCATCATCAAATTCCGGGTACTCATCCGGCTTATCGAAAGCGGCTAAATCGCTCGCCTTGCTGAGATCGACCTTGTAGATGAGGTTACGCATCTCTTCGTTTTTACCCTCACCTTGCTCAATCAGCAGGATGTGCTGGTTATCAAGCGCCACGATATCGCCGATTTTGGCATCACTGTTTTTGCTGTAGACCGCACTGTCTATGGGATAGCCGTACATCGCGGTTTTTCCGGTTGCCGGGTCGAAGCTCACCAGACGCGTAAACAGCGCCTGTTTTTTACTCTTACCGTCGATATCCAGCGTGCTTTGTACTGCGGCAATAATACGCCCGTCCGGCATACGGGTGAGGCCTTCAAAGCCCCGGTTCGGTTGACGCCATTTGATAATATTGGGCAAACCACCCGCGACAGATTTTTCCCCCTCCGCCGCCTGCGGCCCGTGGACGGTCAGGATTTTACCTTTGCTGTCGACGTTAATCAGAAACGGGCCATACTCGTCACACAGCCAGTAACCGCCTTTCCCATCCGGCGTAATCCCTTCCGTATCCAGCCCGCGATTGTCGCCCTTCAGCACCTTTAACGTGTCGCTGAACGCCACTTCATTGGTGGAGCCGATCACGCCGCTTTGCAGCGGCAGCCCGTTAATTTCACCTTTATCGTCATGCAGAGGACGGGCATCAATGGCCTCTGCTTTGCCGTTCTGTACGCGAAGCGTCATCAGAAGCGGTGCGAAATCCGGTGTCACAAAGATTTTGGCTTCGTTTTTACCCACCTTTGGCGAATCCGCATTCGGGCCGCGATCGGTGACGGTGACAAAGGTCAGGGCATCACCCTGTTTGCCCGTAAACAGCAGGCCGGAACCAATACCAACGGGGAGTCCATTCGGGAACGCACTGGCAAACGCACCGCTGTATTTCACGTGTGTACCTTCGGGAAAACTCACGATATAGCGTTCGGCAGTGGGCTGCGCCGCCAGGGCAGAGGAAGAGAGAACACAACCGATAAATGCGGGAATAATTTTTCTTTTCATAGTGTTAGCATCCATAAAGGGAAGCTAACACCGTAAAGAATAAACGTGTCAGGAAAATGACATTGGATGGAAACATTACCGCTCCCGATGGTGCTGCATTTCCAGTAGCAGCAGCATGGTCAGCGCCTGTGCATAAGGCACGGGTGCAACCGCGATATCGCAGTAATACTGGATATCCCAGCCGAGCATGGTACCGCGCGACGCCTCAAGCACCAGCCCGTCGTCGTCGATACGCGCCATCACGGCGTCGCAGGCGCGCAGAGCATGTGCTCTCACGTCATCGTTCAGGATCCCCATACGCACACCGCGCAGCATTCCATAAGCAATACCGGCTGTTGCTGAAGATTCCTGCGGAGACAACGGGTCGTCGAGCACCGTGTGCCACATGCCGTTCTCCGCCTGCAGTTCGCACAGCGCGCGCACCTGGCGCGCCACAACCTGCGACAGATAACGGCGTACGCTCACGTCAAGATGCTCACCCATCAGTTCAATAAATTCAGGTATGGCAACGGTGATCCACGCGTTCCCGCGCGCCCAGAATACGCCAGCAAAATGGTGCTTATCGATAAACGTCCAGCCGTGATACCACAGACCGCTGACGGGGTCGCTCAGGTAGCGGGTGTGCAGCAAAAACTGGTATCCCGCTTCGTCGATGAGCTGCCGGCGTTCAAGCACAACCCCCGCCACGCCGAGGAACAGACACGTCATAAACAGCGTATCGTCCCACAGTTGCCCGGTGTTGGGCTGCTCCTTCACCACATGCTGGAAACCGCCCTCTTCGGTTTTCGGTAGCTCACGCAGCAACGCATCGGCCCAGTCGTTGACCACGGCGAGCAGATCCTGACGCTGATGGTGCCCGGCCACCAGCGTCAGCGCGATCATCGGCGCAGTGGTATTGATCTGCACCTCCGGCAGACCTTTGCCAATCTGCGCGTCATACCACGCGAGAATGGCACGTTGTAGCGCCGTATCGTTGCGGAAATCAGCAAAGCGCCAGTAACCGTACAGCCCCACGCCCACCTCCCATTCCCACTCCTCGAAATGAATGGCAAATCCGTCCCCCGCGCCCACTTCATCGAGATTTTTCAGGCGACAAAAACCACGTACCACGCGCTCCAGGGTGTTCATTAGCGGCTCGTTGTTCATGCTTTGCCTCCCTTCATCCGCATCTCGCCAAGCCGCCGTTGCCGATCTCCGGTACGTGAAGAGGCAATAAAAAGCGCCTCCGGGAACAGCTGTCCGGCAAGATGCTGGGCGGTATGAAACGCAGCAGCATGGCCTGGGTCCCAAAAATCCATCACATCGCAACCCCGTTCGTCGTGCCAGTAGCGATACCCCAGAATGGCCGATTTCACCCTTCGCCACAGCGGTTCAGGGAAACAGGCATTCCGGTGCGCCTGCCAGAGCCGCAGCAGCGTCAGCAGGGAAAACACAGATCCTTCCTCACGTGCGCTCACCCGTTTGAGCAGCCCATACAGCAGGGCATCTGCCTCCGGACCGTATTCACGCTGCGCCATCAGCGCCAGCAGGCGCTCCGCGTCAGGCTCCGGCGGCACAGATCTTTGGGGAAGTGCCTCACCCTCATGCCACACAACACCCAGCGGCGGTTCACCGAGATAGACCATTTTCAGCGCACAGAGGGTATCGCGCTCAAACAATTCGTCGAGATGGAGAAGCATGCGGTTTTCGCCCTGGCAAAACGGGAGGCTGACATCCAGAAACTGCATTTCGTTACGGGTAAAGGGTGTAAAGCAGGCCGCCAGTGTACCGGAGCACCACAGACGCACGCCGCCGCAGGTACCGAGACGAAATGCATATTCCCCGCCATGTGGCGCGATAACATCGACCGCCAGCCAGCGCTGAACATGAAACGGTAAAGGGCAAAACGCGGAGAAAGAGACAACGCCGTCTGCATCGCTCGCCGCAATATGATCCAGCGGCCACGCCTGCAACGGGTCGATGCCCCGCCCGGCATAGCGGTGCTGGAATATGCGGCGGCAAAACGACATATCCTGTGCCCTGCGGGCATGGCGGATACGTTCGTCAAACACTTCCCCGGTATAAAATTCCGCAAAACGTTCTTCTTTTGCGGCAGATACGCGAAAACGCGTCAGCGCCCCGCCCTGCGTCAGTTGCCTTTCACCCTGGAACATCGCTTCCTCATCTCACGAATCCATACAAAACACGGATATTTTCAGAGAACGGGATAAACAGAACGAGGGAACATCACCGACGAATATCAGGTTCTGCCTGGTCAATCACAAAGCCGCCAGGCACCGGGGGAACAGCGTGACAGGTATCACACCTGACGGATGGCAGAAAAATCGTGATGCGACAAACGTCACACAAACTCCCCAGTCCGGGATTTTTATGTGATGCCCGTCGACTTACTTAAGCCCTTTCAGCTCCTCGCCCAGGCTATCGGCCAGGGCGCGAACGCGGGATGCATCAAACAAGACGTGTAAGCCGGGGGAGGCATCAGCGTGCTTTGCGCAGTAGTCGTCCATCTCGGCGGCGCTGCGGTACAGCTCCTGAATGTTGATCTGACAAATTTCCCGCATGCTCCAGCTGTTCTCCACTTCACGGGCAAAACGCAGGGTAAAGAAGGCTTTCTGCGCATGTAAAAACAGGAGGCAGTAGAGTGAAAAACCCTGCCACTCCTCCAGCCAGCGCTGTTTGAGCGCCCACGGGAATGCCGCTGTGTCGGCAAAACGCAGCGCCTGTTCACGCAATTCGGCAGACGCCGCCCCCGCATCGTCCTTCTCTTTAGCGATCCGCGAAAGGGAGCTGGCAGACGCCTCAACGTCGTGGGCGCTGAAAAAGACCTCGCGCTCCGAACCAGGCAGCCAGTGGTTGCGGTTAAGCTGCCCGAACAGGCTCCACACCGCCTGACCGTAGCTTTCGGGTACCTGGCTGTGACGATGAAAAACGTGATCGCGCACGTAGATAGCCTGGTAAAGCACCTGTCCGGCTCGCTCCAGCAACGCCTGGAACGTCTCAAAAGTCTGCGCATCTGGCCGCCAGCCGTAGCGCTCATCCAGCCAGTGAGTCAGCAGCTGCGCCTGCGTCTGGTGCGTGTCATCACTCGCCAGCATGCGGCTACAGGCCACCAGATTGCATTCACTCAGGGTGCCGATGATCCAGTGGTTATCAACCCCTTCCCAGCTGGCTTTGCACACTGCACCGCGGATCGCCGGGTTGCTGCGACACCACAACAGCCGCCCCTGCAGTTCGTCAATACGCGGGAACGGAAACACGCCCCAGCCCACCTCTTCTCCTACCAGATCGATCTCCGCCCACACTTCACGTTCCTGTACCGCCAGCAGCGCCGGGTTATTCGGGAACGACGGCCAGAACCGTTCAGGCGTCAGCTTGATGGAGACGCTCACGCTTTCCGGCAGCGGGTGAATAGCATCCAGCACGTTAGCCACATCATGATTCCCCGCCGGGAAAACGCGCAGCACCAGGTGTTTATTTTCGTGCTGCATGGCGCGAGACAGGGCGTTAAAACAGCGGCTGTAGAGCGCTAAACTGCGCTCATCATGCTGCGGCGCTTCCGCGCTTAGCTCCCAGTTCGGACGCGAAACAGGCAGCAGGCCGTCCGTATTGGAGATGGCCACCAGCAGGCCATGCAGCGCGGGAATACGCTGGCAAATGAGTGAAACTTTCTCGGCCAGATACCCGCTCCAGAAATCCACGTCAAAGCGCACACCGTGCCCTGGCTCAAACAGATGAGGGTGCGCGAGCAGCAGATCGGTCGGGAAGTTGAACTCTTTCGCCTGCAGGTAAAAACGCAGTCCCTTTTGCTGACACAAAAGACCGAGGCGGTTGAGATACACGCAGCGGGCGCGCTGCTGGCTGGAAAGGCGGTCATTGTACTGATGCGGCGTGTAGCCTTTGGGAGAGACAAGTTTGTCGAACAGATCCACCTGCCCGACAATCACGGTATTGAACGCATGTGCGACGGCGTATTCCACCAGCTCACAGGCCTTTTCCCAGTTCCAGTAAGCCTGATTATTTAACTCCAGCGCGCGCGTCTGCCACATTCATTCGTTCCTTTTGTCGCCCGGTTGACCGGCCAACAGTGATACCACAGAACGACAAAAAGAGATGTGTCACGTGTTACGGATCACGTAGCGCGTCGCCTCAAAGCGATTGAGGATCAGATGCACCAGAAAGACCATCGTCAGCGTCGCCACCAGCGCGAAGGTCACGGAGGTGATGCGGTACAGATCGCTGAACACCAGATCGCTGTCCGGGTGCATGTTCTGCCCGAACATAATGCCGATGGTAGTAATGCTGGCAAAACCCACGCCTGCCCCAACCTTCTCCATCACGTGTAAGCGTGCGCCAAACGCCAGCCCCATGCCGATAAGCGGCATCATCAGCAACATGTGGCTGCTGTGATCGTAGAGGATGAGCTGCACAACAAGAATATACAGGCAGCCCAGCACCACGCCAACCACGCGCCAGATCGAGCTGATTACCGCGCCACGGTAGTGCATCGGGAACAGGATCAAAATCCCCGCCATCAGTGCTGAAAGAGAGTCGCTCAAATCGCTGAGCTGGAAGACCACAAAAATCAGCGTGGCGACGGTGCCGGAGAGCAATGACTCATGGCGTACGCGGGCGTCATCTTTCTCTATCAGCGGCGGCGGGTTGCGCGGCTCAACGTCCGGCAGCAGGTAGTTCATCAGCGCGCTCAGGCACACGGCCATCACGCTCGCTTCGAGGTTGGAAAACAGCAACGTGTGCCAGTGAGTGGTGGGGTAACTCATAAAGTTGAGCATCACGCTCTGGCACACCACGCCCATCGAACCGAACAGGAACAGCGGCCCCTTGCTCATAAAGCGAAAACGCATCACGTACAGGGCAAATACCACCAGCGTCATGATCAGTGGCCATTGCGACAGATAGCCGATGATCATCACCATTTCGACGCAGTTCAGCAATGCACTGAAGATAAACTGCTTCGCTACATGGCGATTAAACACCGGTACCAGCGACAACAGCATGATGGGGTATACCACATAAAACACGCCGTAGCGGGTGTTGTAAAAACTCGAGATGCTGAGCGCAATCATCCCGGCAAAGACGATGCGCAGGGTCTGGCGAAAGTCGTTTGCCGTATAGACGATGTTGCCGTGCGGGGTAAACACCCGCGCCAGAGTGCTAATAGACATAATGCAGCAGGCTCACCAGATGGATTTGCATCCCGGAGAAAAAGCGCGCAAACGCCCCTTCGCTGTTGTAGAGCTGCACGGTGGCACGTGCGCCGGTTGGCAGGTGTTTCGGCAGCGCCTCATCCACCGCCACGTGAATACGCATGCGCTGAGCGTCACGCACCCAGCGGCTGGAGGTTTCTGGTTCAGACAGTTCACCGTTAACGGCCTCCTGCCCTGCGAGGATCCCCGCGTCGCTGCTGGTCACATGGGCGTGGAACACCTGCCCCGGGAAGGCATCAAACACCACGGCGGCATCGGTCCCCTCGCGGGTATGGCGCAGACTCTTCTCACGAAAATCTGCCACAATATCGGTCTGGTTGTTCACCAGCGCCAGCGAGGCCGAACCGGACGAGGCGTAAAATCCAGGACTGAGCTGCAGGTTACTGACCGTACCGTCCGCTTGCGCGTAGACCTTCGTCCAGCCGAGGTTCAGCCCGGCTTCATCCAGCGCATTACGGTATTTTTGCAGCGTAACGTTGCGGTGTTCATCCCGCTCGCCGCGCTGGATACGCAGGTTATGAATGTTCGCCTGAATCGAGCTGACGGACTGCTCGCTGCTCTGCCATGTGGTGCGAACTTTATCCAGATCCGCCTGCGAGACGTTTTGCAGGGTGCTCAGCTTCTGGTAGCGGTCAAAGGTCACTTTATCGTTACGCGCCGTCAGTAGCGCCGTTTGCAGGCTGGCCTGTGCGGCGGTAATTTGTGCATCCAGCTGGGCATTGGCAAGACGCGCCTGCGCCAGCGCAATTTGTGCCGCTTCAACCTTGTTGCGAAACGGCGTGTCATCCAGCTCAAACAGCAGATCGCCTTTCTTCACCAGGCTGTTGTTGTGCACATGGACTGCCGCGACATAGCCGGAGACGCGCGCCGATACCGGTGTCACCACGCGCATCACGGTGGAGTCCGGCGTCAGCGGGATCCAGATATCCGCGACGATAAAGTAAACAAACATCAGCAGGAAAGAGGCAATACTCACCCTTACCCAGCGGGCAAACTTTTGTTCAGGAGTCATTATTTTTCGGTCTTGTTATCTTCTTCGCGGATAGTCCGCAAATTGCAGGCAAATTGTTGTAATGTGGCGCTAAAAGCCGCCATCTGTTCCGGCGCGATATTGTGCGATACACGCGCCTGATATGTCTCAATCACCCGGGTAAGCCGTTGCAGGATGGCGTTACCTTCAGGCGTCAGCGTCAACAGCCGGATGCGTTTGTCATAGGGCGATACGGTGCGTAGCAGGTAGCCCCGCGTCTCCAGCAGTGTGAGGGTGCGCATCAGCGGCGGCAGTTCAATGCCCTGCACTTCCGCCAGCTCGCTCACCGAGACGTTATCCCCGAGTTGTTGCAGCTGAACCATCACCGTCCAGCTCGACTGGGTCAACCCGGTATCGAGAATGGCATCGTCGATAACAGCACGCCACTGGCGCACGATCATCGCCATCTGCATACCCATCGGCCTGCGGCTAAACAGTTCGTCTTCACTCATGGGGGAACCCTCTTGCATAACATGATCACGATAATAGTTATCATGGTAACTATCAAGAAACGCGAGGGGAAAGAGCAGGAATTGCGAAAGAAGATCCTCCTTCTCTCTGCGGGGCGAGGGGCATCGGACCGCAGAGAAATTTAGCGACTAAAATGCTTCTTAACGGCACTCCTGCCGGAAGCGGTCACCACCACCTCCCGAAACCCCACCACCCGCTGGATCCACCCTTTACTTTCAAGATGAATCAGTAACGCCGCACCTGCCTCACCGCCAAGGTGAAACCGCCGTTCACTCCAGTCGAGACAGGCGCAGCAGGCCTTACGGCGCGAATGTGCACTCAGGGAAATGCCGAGCTGCAGAAACTGCTCGCGACCATACAGGGTCAGTGCCGAACCGTCCTCCTCCAGCCAGCCCTCCGCCTGCATATAATCGTAAATCTGTACAGCAACCGCGCCCGCCAGATGGTCATAGCAGGTTCGTGCATCACGCATCGCTTTCGGCGCGGTGGTTTCCGGCGGAGTAATACGGTTCCAGGAGAGTCCCATCATCTGCTCAACCAGCACCGCCACATCGTGCCCCGTCAGGCGATAGTAACGATGCCGCCCCTGTGCAAGACAGGCGATCAACTTCCCCTCCACCAGCCGGGCAAGGTGCCCACTGGCAGTCGAAGGAGCCACATCCGCCACCGCGCTCAGCTCGGTGGCGGTCCACGCCCGTCCGTCCATTAACGCGCAGAGCATTTTCACGCGCGACGCATCGGCCATCGCCGCAGCGACCGCCGCAATGGCCTGCTCCAGGCCCGCATGATTATCGGGAGGTAAGCTCGTTTTTAACATCGACAGCCCACGGTTCAGTGATCTCTGCGGCCAGCTTATCATTATCCGTCAGCAGGATAAGCTGATTTGCATGGTCGCTGTATTGAGTAAGGATAGAGACTCCCTGCCCGGCCAGCACCGCCGCAATCTCACCCAGCTCGCCGGGGCGCTCCTGTTTAAGCTTGCGGATTATCGGCCTGCGCACCGAACGCACCTCAAACCCGGCCTCAAGCAGAATGCGTCCTGCTTTTTCCCCCTCTTCCACCAGGAAATGTGCCTCAACGCCAAATACACCACCGCCTTCCAGCCCCACGCCGCTGCGTCCCAGCAGCTGGCCGAATCGCGCCAGTTCGCCTGGCACATCATTGAAAATCACATGAACGTCATACATTCGCGTGACCTCCTGTTTCGAAAGAATATTCCCGCACCATCTGCGCGATGCGTATGCGGTAGTCGCTAAAAATCGACTCTCGCCCCTCAGCCTGTGCGGCCTGGTGAAAGACGTTCTGCTTCCAGTTGCGGATAGCCTCTTCGTCCCGCCACCAGGAGAGGGAGAGGATCTTGCCGTCGTTCGTCAGGCTCTGGAATCGTTCAATATCGATAAACCCGTCAATTTCCGCCAGCAAAGGCTTAAGCTCTGCGGCAAGTTGCAGGTAGCGAGCCTGGCAGGCAGGTTCAACTTTAGCTTCGAAAAGGACTGCGATCATGTTTGTCTCTCCGTTGTGGGTTAGAGAGAGCATGCGGGAAAGAAAAGCGTGATGCTTCGGTGAGGAGCGAAGTATTTTGTCGGTTGACGCTGCGCTTATCCGCCCTACACATTCCCGTCAGTCCGGTAAGCGCAGCGTACAGCGATTACTCCAGATTAGCCTTATTCAGCCCGTAAGCCGCATCCAGCGAGCCAGGCTCCATGCGGGAAGTGATACCCAGACGGTTCCAGGCGTTGATTGCCACGATGGCGAAGTTCAGCTCTGAAATCTCCACGTCCGAGAAATGCTCCGCCACGCTGCGGTACAGTGCATCGCTCACGCCGTGAACGCCGATTTGCGTCAGCGCTTCGGTGAACGCCAGTGCCGCTTTCTCACGAGCGCTGAACAGCGGGGACTCACGCCATGCCGCCAGATGGTACAAACGCAGCTCACGCTCCCCGGCAATTTTGGCCTCTTTCGAGTGCATATCCAGGCAGAAAGTACAGCCATTCAGCTGCGAAACGCGGATGTCGATCAGGTGCTTCAGTGCCGGGTCGATGGAGGTTTTCGCCACTTCCATGCTCAGGTCGGACAGCGCTTTGGCGAGGGCTGGTGTGGCTTTATGGTGATTGACGCGAGTGCTCATTGTCTTTCCTCTTTTGTATGCGGCATATGTCATGCGATGAGGAAAATTTACGCGATTCATGACATAGTAAAAAGATACAAAAAGCGTGAAATGAGGTAGGACATGAAACCCGGCTATCACGAAATTTATACCCGCTATCGCGACAACATTACGCGCGGCGTGCTGAAGCCTGGCGACAAGGTGCCCGCCATTCGCGTCCTGGCGGAAGAGCTGAAGGTAGCACGCAAAACTGTCGAAACGGCGTATGCCATCCTGACGGGCGAAGGGTATCTGGTGAGCCAGGGCGCGCGCGGTACGCGGGTGAACCCGGATCTCCTGTTACCTGTCCGGAACGTGCCCGCAGAACAGGCGACCGGCACGCTGCCGGCATCGCTTATCAGCCAGCGTGAACGGGCCGGTTTTTTGCGCCCGGGGATCCCGTCTCTCGACAGTTTTCCCTATAAAAAATGGCTGCTGCTTTCAGGCCAGGCAACGCGCTCTATGCGCCAGGAGGAGATGCTCAACCCGCCGGTGCTGGGCTGGTATCCGCTGCGCCAGGCCATCGCCCGCTATCTGAACATCTCGCGCGGGCTGTCCTGCACCGCCGAACAGGTGCTGATCACCAGCGGCTACAGCGGCAGCCTGCGCCTGATCCTCGACACCCTCGCCAGCCGTAGCGACAAAGTCGTGTTTGAAGATCCGGGTTATTTTATGGGACAACAGCTGCTCAAACGGATTGTGCCCCGGCTGCACACCGTGCCCGTCGATCATTCGGGTATGGATACGGAGTACCTGCTTCGCCACCACCGCGATGCCCGTTTTGCTATCGTCACGCCCTCGCACCAAAGCCCGCTCGCGGTTACGCTCTCCCTGCCGCGTAAACAGCAGCTTCTCGACTGGGCAAGCCAGAACGAGGCGTGGATCATTGAGGATGATTACGACGGCGAATTTCACTACACCCGCAAGGTGCTGCCGTCGCTGAAAAGCCTCGACCAGCATGACCGGGTGATCTTTATGGGCACCTTCAGCAAAACCATTATGCCGTCACTGCGTATGGGCTATGTGGTGATGCCCACCAGCACGGTGGACGCTTTTACCGACTGCGCGGATATCGTCACCAGCGGCCAGCCGGTGCTGACGCAAAAGATCCTCACCGCTTTTCTCAACGAGGGCCATTTTTTCCGTCATCTCAAGAAGATGCGTGCCCTGTACCAGACCCGCCGTGACTGGATGATCGCCGCGCTCAAAGCGGTATATGGCGACCTGTTCTTTACCGGGCAGAACGACGGCGGGATGCATATCGTGGCGTTTCTGGCGAAAGGCAGTTGCGACAGGGAGATCGCACGTTGCTGGCAAGCGCAGCAGTTACAGGTGAATGCACTCTCCGAGTGGTATCGCGGGTCAGGCAAACGCTACGGGCTGGTGATGGGGTATAACAACGTGCGGAGCTATGAGGAGGCGCTGGCGTTACTGGAAAGGCCGAAACAACACACGCTGGAATTACTACTCTGAAATCAGATAGCTGTCCGGCTGGCTACTGATTGTGATACAGATACAATCTTGACGCTTTTTTATATTTCTAAGGAAAAGAAAATGAAATCAATTCTGGGATTCGACTATTTATTAACGCCACGCGTGCTGGTCTTTTTCTACTGGATCGCCATGCTGCTTATTTTCGTCGGCGGCATTTACTCCATGTTCACAGAGCATCTGATTACCGGATTTATCGGTATGATCTTCAGCCTGATTGGCTGTCGCGTCATGTTCGAACTGATCATGGTGGCGTTTAAGAATAACGAATATTTGCGCCGCATCGCTGAAAACACATCCGTGAAATCAGTCGAATAATCCTGTCCGTAAGCCCGGTAAGCATAGCGCCACCGGGCGATACCCGCCAAAACTTACACATCATGTCGCGACAGCCCGACATCCCTGAGCTGCTCGTCGCTCATCTGGCTTAAAATCCTGCGGGTACGGTTGATCAGATACCACTGTCTCACCGTTTTCCAGATCCAGACAAACGCGATAAACGGACGTTTTGAACGATTCTCATAGAATTCCATGATGCTCTCCTCACTGTGCCAGTGGGGTTATCATCGTGGAAATCAGCCTGCGCAATACAGACTCAAAAACAACTTTTGTTTAACATACAGATCCGCTAAAACAGTATCTGCATGCCGTTTTTTACGGCAATCTGTACTGGTTTTTAAATCTGTATGGTGAAAACTGAGGATACAGCATGACGCGCTATCAACATCTCGCCAACCTTCTGGCAGAACGCATTGAACAAGGGTTGTATCGCAGCGGTGAGCGTTTACCGTCGGTTCGCACGCTGAGCCAGGAGCACGGCGTGAGCATCAGCACCATACAGCAGGCCTACCAGATCCTCGAAAAGCTGCAGCTGATTACCCCCCAGCCTCGTTCCGGCTATTTTGTCTCTCAACGCAAAGCTCAGCCCCCGGTCCCGGCCATGACGCGCCCGGTGCAGCGCCCCGTAGAGGTCACCCAGTGGGATGAAGTGATGATGCTGCTGGATGCCCGCGCAGACAAAGAGATGATCTCTTTTGGTGGTGGCTCGCCGGATATCTCCCAGCCCAGTATGAAGCCCCTGTGGCGCGAGATGAGCCGCATTGCGCTGCACAATCCGAACGAAATGCTGAGCTATGACGTCCTCGATGGCCGCCTGGAATTGCGCGAGCAGATCGCACGCCTGATGCTGGACGGGGGGTCTACCGTGGCAGCGAACGAAATTGTCATCACCAACGGCTGCCACGGCGCGCTGTCGATTGCCCTGCTTTCGGTCTGTAAACCGGGGGATATCGTGGCAGTCGAATCCCCGTCATTCCACGGTACCATGCAGATGCTGCGCGGGTTTGACATTAAGGCCATTGAAATTCCTACCGATCCTCAAACAGGGATCAGCATTGAGGCGCTAGAGCTGGCGCTGGAGCAGTGGCCAATCAAGGCGGTGATCCTCGTGCCTAACTGCAATAACCCGCTCGGCTTTATCATGCCGGAGGCACGCAAGAAGCAGGTGCTGGCACTGGCCCAGCGTCACGATATCGTCATTGTTGAAGATGATATCTACGGCGAGCTGGCGGCAGAATACCCGCGCCCGCGCACCATTCACTCTATGGACATTGATGGCCGCGTGTTGCTGTGCAGCTCGTTTACCAAAACCGTCGCACCGGGGCTGCGCGTCGGCTGGATTGTGCCAGGCCGTTATTACGACCGGGTGATGCACATGAAATATGCCGCAGGCGGGTTCAACGTGCCGGGCACGCAGATGGCGGTGGCGGCGTTTATCCGTGACGGTCACTACCATCGCCACGTGCGGCGTATGCGCCAGATTTATCAGCAAAATATGGAAACCTATACCTGTTGGGTACGGCAGTATTTTCCGGCAGGGATCTGCGTGACGCGTCCACAAGGAAGCTTTCTGCTGTGGGTGGAGCTGCCGGAGAAGGTCGACATGGTGTGCGTCAGCAAGCAGCTGTGTCGCCTGAAGATCCAGGCCGCGGCGGGGTCACTCTTCTCCGCATCCGGGAAATACCGCAACTGCCTGCGGATCAACGTGGCGTTGCCGCCTACCGATAAAAATCGCGATGCGCTGAAGAAGATGGGTGAAGCGATTGTGATTGCAATGGAGGCGTAGGGAGTTTTGCCCGGTAGCCTGTGCCTACCGGGCAAGGGATCATTACTCTTCGAAGAACCAGTAACCCTGGTTAATCAGCCCGGTCAGCTCTTCAACAAACGCCGGGTTATTCAGGGCATCGCCCAGCTCGGTCTGGCCGAGTTCGGTGTAGCGACACAGCGCATCCGCCGCCTTCGCATCAACCGTTTCCAGCTGTTCACTGTTGATAAAGAAGCTGCCGCCAATATTCAGCACGCGCAGACCACTCAGGCGAGTCAGGGTTTCCCCGCCCTGCAGCGCATCCAGCACCTCTTCCGGTGCGTACGGCGGTTCGGCGGTGGCGATATCCAGCTCATGACGCGGCGTAGAGACAAAGCTGCCGAACCATTTTGTGAAATCGTCCGGTTTTCTGATCATGTCGATCATCATCTGGCGAATACGATCAAGTTCGTACTGTTCAATACGGCCAGGGTGTTCACGGCAGGTGAGATCCGGATCGCTGTAATGCTCGCCGCCCAGATCGTTTTCCAGCGCGTAATCAGCAAAGCTGCTGATCAGATCGCGGCCGTTTGGCCCACGGAAACCGACGGAGTAGTTCAGCGCGGTTTCATGGGTAAAGCCGTCGTGCGGGAATCCAGGTGGAATGTAGAGGATATCGCCCGGCTCCAGATCTTCGTCGATGATCGGCTCAAACGGGTCAACGTGCAGCAACGCCGGGTGTGGACAGAACTGACGCATCGGCAGTTTGTCTCCTACGCGCCAGCGGCGGCTTCCCATCCCCTGAATGATAAACACATCGTACTGATCGATGTGCGGACCCACGCCGCCGCCAGGGACAGAGAAGGAGATCATCAGGTCATCGAGACGCCAGTCCGGCAGCACGCGGAACGGACGTACCAGCTCAGCCGCCGGCATATGCCAGTGGTTCACCGCCTGCGCCAGCAGCGACCAGCCGGTCTCGCCAAGCCCGTCAAAATGCTCAAATGGCCCATTGCTGGCCTGCCACTTGCCGTTGAAATGGCTCACCAGACGGCTATCGACTTCCGGCTCCATCGCCAGACCGGCCAGCTCGTCCGGGGTAATCGGATCGACAAAATTCGGGAAGGCATTTTTCAGCACAACAGGTTGTTTCTGCCAGTATTTTTCAAGAAATTCCGGCCAGTTCAGGTTCAGTTGATACGCCATAGGTAGCACCCGTGAGAAGGTAAACAGGTGTGATTATGAAAGACGCCGTACCGGGCTGCCTTGTCGTGGGTCAAACGGGAATAAAAAGCTGCCGCTTTCAGACTTTCTCATGACACACCATGACAGTTTCACGCTTTATCGTTACCGCCAGGATTTACAGCAGCTTATATCGTTACGTTAAGAGAGTGTGTTTGTCATGAGGCCTGAAATGAGCGATTTCACTGAACTGCCGGTGACGGGCAACGTGAAGACCATCATTGGGGTCTACACGCGCAAGGATAACCCGTCGGTTTTCTCCCCGGTGGCACAGGCACTGCCTGCGGGAAGCCGGGTGACAATCCAGGCCGCCGTGGTGGGTGATGCGGTAGAAGGTAATGCGCACTGGTATCGTATTGATGAGAATACGTTTATCTGGGCGGGAGCCTGTACACGCCTTGATCCGTACCCGGAGTTTCCGGAAAACACCCGTATCAACTGGATGGCGGTGGTGTTTGAGGTGCGTTAGCGCCCGCAGCCGGGCGCTATTGCGAACTTAGTCGAGCTTCAGCTCGTCATAGTGGGTAATCAGCTTGCCCACGATGCCGTAGTCCAGCGCTTCTGCCGGAGACATCCAGAAGTTGCGGTCGGTGTCTTTTTTCACTTTTTCCAGCGGCTGGCCGGTGGCGTCAGCAATCAGCTTGTTTACGCGATCCAGCATGCGGATGATCTCGCGCGCTTCAATTTCAATATCTGTCGCCTGACCACGCACGCCGCCCAGCGGCTGGTGGATCATAAAGCGGGTATTTGGCAGGGAGTAGCGGTGCTCTTTTTTCGCTGCCAGGAAGATGGTGATCCCGGCGCTTGCCACCCAACCGGTACCGATGACGTGTACATCCGGGCGAATAAATTTGATGAAGTCGTGGATGGTGTCGCCCGCTTCCACGTGGCCGCCCTGGCTGTTGATGTACAGCTTGATCGGGTCATTGCTTACGCTTTGCAGCAGGATCATCTGGGTGATGACTTTCTCAGCCAGCTCCTGGTTGATCTCACCGGAGATCACAATCGAACGGGATTCCAGCAGTTTTTGCTGCAGAGCGCCCGCGCCGTGTGTCCCTTCCGCTTTACCTTTATCGTCGCTGTCTTTCAGTGTGTAGTGCATTGTTATTTCCTCAGCATTAGCGCTCAAAACCAGAGTGTAGCCTGTTTTACCTGTTGAAGTCCTCACGCGATACGGCGCTCAGCACACCGCGTATGACAATCAGAACCCGACAGAAAAAAAATTAACACCCGCCGTGCCAGTGCTGTCAGGCTCGGTGCTTTTGCTATCTTGCCTGAATACCGTGGTCAGAGCCACGCGCGCAGGATGCTGCAAAATCTCAGCGCGCTCTATCCGGGCATCTGCACACCCGTCGCAGTACCCGAGAGATTTGCGCCGCTGTTCACCTCCGCCGGATATCAGCCGCTGGCGGTTACTCAGTATGAGAGGATTCGGATCCCTTCTGCGGATAAAAGACCATCCCCGCATACGGTTTCTCCCGACACGCAGCCAGCCGCGCGGCAAGATTGCCGACATGCAGCTCCAGCTTGTGCCCGTCCGGGTCGAGAAAATAGAACGATGCTCCCTCACTTTTGTTCTGCTTCCAGACGGTGACACCCGCCTGCTCCAGCCTGCGCGAGAGCAGCGCAAAATCGTCCTTCGCAACGGTAAACGCGTAATGGGTATAGTCGCTCTCCTGCGGCGGCACGTAACGGCGCACCTCATCGTATGACAGGCACAGCCAGAGATCGCCGCAGGTGAGATACGCCCCGGTATCCCAGCAAGCATGAAGGGTTAAGCCCAGCAGTTCGTGCCAGAAGGTGACACTTTTTTGCAGGTCGCTGACCGCGAGGGTCAGATGGTTGAGAGATTGCAGCATGACGTGCCCTTTTGTTTTTCGCGCCAGTCGTGGTACGGTAATGGAATGAACATAAATCACGCCGTGCTCACCGTAAACCGTTGGTGGCTGCCTTCTTAAAGGCGGCATAGCGTAGTTCACCCTACATTCAGATAGCCGCCGAAAGGCGGCTTTCACACATTTAAGACCCCTTTCGGCATTTGCACATTAAGGAGTCTTTATGAACACCCCAACCACTATCCTCACCGGCGACCGTCCGACTGGCCCACTGCATCTTGGTCACTACGTCGGTTCCCTGCGCCAGCGCGTGGCCCTGCAACAGACGCACAATCAGTTTGTGTTGATTGCCGACCTGCAAGGGCTGACCGACAACGGCAGTAACCCGCAAAAAATTCGCGACAACATCCCCGAAGTGCTGGCCGACTATCTCGCCGCCGGTATCGACCCGAACCTGACCACAATCTGCCTGCAGTCTGCCCTGTCCGCCCTCGCCGAGCTAACGATGCTGTATATGAACATCGTCACCGTCGCCCGCGTGGAGCGTAACCCGACGGTGAAAAACGAGATTGCGCAGAAAGGGTTTGCCCGCTCGCTGCCGGTCGGGTTTATGGCCTACCCCATCAGCCAGGCGGCGGACATCACCGCGTTCAAAGCCGGGTGCGTACCCGTCGGCGACGATCAGTTGCCGATGATTGAGCAGACCAACGAGATTGTGCACAAGATGAACAGCCTGCTGCCCGCCCCGGTGCTGCACCACTGTAAGGCGATGCTGAGCGACACCAGCCGCCTGCCGGGTATCGACGGCAGCGCCAAGATGTCGAAATCGCTGGGCAACACGCTGCACCTCTCCGCCAGCGAAGAGACCATCCACCGCGCGGTGAGCGCCATGTACACCGACCCGAATCACCTGAAGGTGAGCGACCCGGGGCAAATTGAGGGGAACGTGGTGTTTACGTATCTCGACGCGTTCCACCCGGACAAAGCCAACGTGGCGGCGATGAAGGCGCACTATCAGGCTGGTGGGCTGGGAGACCGGGTGTGCAAGAACGAGCTGGAGATGTGTTTGCAGGAGCTGATTGCGCCGATGCGGGAACGACGGGCGATGTATATGCAGGACAAAGGGGAGCTGATGGCGATGCTGAAACGCGGAACAGAACGGGCACAGGGGGTGACGCAGGGGACGTTAAGGGAAGTGAAAATGGGGCTGGGGGTGCCGGTGTTTTGAAAGGTGAATAGTGATTGAGACTGGACGATAACTTACACCATCACACACACTCGTTGCACTAACGTAAAGTGTCAATATTCTGGCACTTTACGCTCATTAAGAAAGTAATATTAGCATTGCTATATCTTATCCATGTACCTGAACCGGAGTAATCTCACCAGGGAGCCAACACGATAGAATTATGGCGATATTGACAAAAAAGAGATAAAATATTAGCACTATGGCTAAAAAAACTGCACCTTTACTTCCAGATACAAACCAGTTGCTGATCGATTTTGGTGAGCGACTCAAGCTGGCGCGTCTGCGCCGTAGACTCACCGCCAAACAGGTAGCAGAGCGGGCAGGTATGTCACCAATGACGTTGCGTTCCCTTGAAGCGGGCGGAGCGGGAGTAACAATAGGCCCATATCTGTCCGTTATGCAGGTTTTGGGGCTTGAGAGCGATCTGAATAAGCTTGCGGCTGAGGATGACCTGGGACGCCAGCTTCAGGACTCCCGGCTGATAAAAAAATCGCACAGCGAGCGATTATCAGTAAGCCCGGTCAAAGCATCCAGGCGAAATGCGCAGGTAAGTTCCTCGATTAAACCCGACAAGTCGGGTCAGTGGGTTGAAAGACCAATAACAGCTTCTGCACCCGAAAAAAAACCTCGGGCAAAAACATCAGGTGCGACATCGGCCTCTCTCGCGGCGCTTTTAAAGCCCAATAAAAAATCATAACAGGGAACTGACAATGACAATGATCGGCGTGTATGCAGACTGGGACGGACTGCATGGCCCCAGACGGATTGGATCCCTGCATAGCCGCAGGACCCGTGCACGAGAATTATTTGAATTTCAGTACGATCCACAGGCGCTGGCCGACCCTCAGCTAAATTTCCTGCAGCTTGACCCGGAAATTGGTTTGTTTGCGGGTGCTCAATACCCAACGGCACCGCGATATAAATTCGGTATGTTCGGTGACTCCAGCCCGGACCGCTGGGGACGGATGTTAATGAAACGACGCCTGGAACGGGATATCCGTGAAGGGATCAGGGCTGATGGCACACAGCTGTACAAATCCGATTATTTGCTGGGCGTACACGATCTTTATCGGGTTGGCGCTTTGCGTTATCGGCTGGAAGACGAAGGTGAATTTCTCAGTACGGGCATGCACTCACACGCCCGTAAAGACAGGTTTGAAGGAAGTGACGCGTTAGACGTTACGCTTACCCCGCCTGCCCGATCCCACGCTTAACCACTGGTATATCTCCCGTATCATTCAACGCCCCCGGAAATGTTTTTAACCACTGCGCGACTTTCTGCTTATTAATATTCACCACACTCATACCTTCCAGGCATCCCCATAATTCTCTTGTATGCTGTGGGGTAATCACAATGCAGTCTTTCATCACGCGGATTTTCACGGGCATACCGTTAATAAAGCCCGCCCGTTTTAACCAGTCGCCGCCCAGAAGAAGGTATTTCATGTCTATGCGCGCATACAGTTCGCAGCAGGCGGCACTGTCTTGCGGCGTTTCCGCACGGGGATGGACAGGTGCCGCGTTGGTCTGGTTGCCATGTAAACGGCGGGCGCTGTTTTTGCGTACCAGCTCGCGGTTTTCAATCATGCCGGTAAAAGCGTCTGATTCTGTTTTGCAAACAGTAAACTCTGGCTTAAAATTCGTCGCAGCCATTTTCAACTCCCTTATAGTTGGTTGTGGTTAGCGGTATGGGGGTGTTGCAGCACCTTCATATCGCGAATTCTTCGTTAATTTCCTGTGATACTTCCTTTTGCCGTTCGGCGTTATTTCTTGTGGCTATTATACCGTGCTGAATATAAATACAGCGGTTTTGGGTGGGGTAAATTTGAGAAATGCGAGGAGGGTTCAGGAAATAGAGATGGGTGGAGTAAGGTCATGTTTTTGCTGGTTGTGGGTTGATTGACCTCAGTTTTGCGAGCATCATCGCAATTATTTACCTTCTTCCGTAACGCGATGGCTTCCAGCAAAACTCTCGAACAGGCAATTGCCGACATCACCATCTGGCGCAAAGGCGAACAACGTGCGCCACATAAGCCTTTATTGCTTCTGTACGTGCTGGCGAACTACCAGCAGGGGCATGTGCGTTTGTTTGATTATGGTACCGAGGTGCATGAGCAATTGCTTAGCCTGTTAGAACGCTTTGGTCCGCAGAGGAAGGCGCATTACCCGAATATGCCCTTCTGGCGGCTCAGGGGGGATGGATTTTGGGAACTTCAGAATACTGAGTTCTGTTCAACCACTGGCAGCAAACAGCCGCCTGTTAAAGAGCTTGTGGAACATAACGTCGCAGGCGGTTTTGATGAAGAACACTATGCGCTGTTGAGTAAGAACAAGAAGCTGATCGGCTCACTCGCGCAGCAGATCCTCGAAGCGCATTTTCCGGAAAGCATTCAGGAAGAGATCGCGGATGAGATGGGGTTTGATATCCAGCAGATCCGCAAGGTTCGCGATCCGTTATTCCGACAGCAGGTGCTGCGTGCTTATAACTATGAATGTGCGATCTGCGGATTCAACATGCGACATGATAACGCCTCCGTTGCGCTCGAAGCCGCACATATCAAGTGGAAGCAATTCGGCGGGCCGTGTGAAATCCCGAACGGGCTGGCACTGTGTGCGATTCATCATAAGGCATTTGATAAGGGGTCGATTGGGCTGGACGACAGTATGCGGGTGCTGGTCTCTGAGGCGGTAAATGGGGGAGGGATTGTTGGGCGGTTGTTCTGGGATTTTGCCGGGAAACAGATTGCACTACCAATGGCGAAAGGGAATTATCCAAAGGAAGGGTTTGTGGAGTGGCATCGGAGGGAGGTGTTTAGGGGGTGAGTGCGAAGGCCGGACTCGAATTTCACACCTAATAGACTGATATCAAAGTTGTTTATAAACAGGAATAAATGGTTATCCCCGCACTTGTACCCACAAGTTAAAATCCGTACAAAAAATAGACATCTCGAGTGGGTATAAAACCATACCGGTAGAACACCGATATGGCTGTCAAAGCAAGATTCAGGCAGGCAGGAAAGTTTTCTTCAGAGGCACCAAAAGTTTAGTCTCGATATCAACTTGCTCATAGTTTTCGATAAGCGCTCTGACAAGATCATCCAGCGTCCAGAGCGTTAGCGCTATAGTCGAGCGGTCGGCTTCATAGCGAGCATCTTTTGTAAAACCACCGGTACTGACATAAAGCCCGCGATCGTCTTTATGGCGACCGCCGATAAAGCTGCGTATCTGTTGGCTTCCCATCTGTTCTCTACGATGTTTTACCTCAACGACGATACGTGGATTCTCAAATCCAAATCCATCAGGTGATGCGATGATATCCTTCCCACGATCTGGACCTACAGGAGACACCTGTGTTTTATATCCCATGCTGCGTAAAACACCTGCAACCAGATACTCCATCTCCTTCGGATCGAGCCCATTAACTCGATCTTTAATACCTTCACGCGCCAACGACTCCACATCGCGAAGCGGATCAGAAACGACCTCATCTTCATCTGTCGCTGTTGGATTATGAGTAATAGCGTCTACAGTGGGTTTCTTATCCTGCAAAAGCTCTTCTAGAGCATATTCTGGAAGCTGAAAAACCGTCAGCGTAGAACCCAATGTGTTTTTGGTAGCAACAGACAGTCTATCGCGGTCGATTTCTTGAGTATTCCATTTAACCTGCCGAGCGATCCCCATCCCCTCTTCCACCCATTCAGGATGATATTGGAATTCTGAAGTGACTTTGCCTAGCAAATAAGTACGGTTGGCTGGCGAATAGGTAATAACCCAATCACCCTTTTGGATCTCATTCACAAAACGCCAGACCTGCGATGCACCAGAACGCACAGTTCCCAGCTTTGTTAAGGGATCTGCCTCTTGGTATAAGGCGAGTAACTGGGCTCGGGACAGGCCGGGTTTGACTAATGGAGCTAGCTGAGACCAACCGATGCCTACAATTTGCTTATCGCGAAAATCGTCATAGAGCTTGCCGCCGTCACCGCGGATCATCCACATTCTGTTGCCCATACCCGTCCCTTCATGAGGAAAAGAAATTAAGCTGGATCATAAGCTTGTTCGCCGCATGCGTCAAAACCATCAACAACGACGGCCCAGCATTCCCGGATTGTACTTGCGATAATGTGCCCAGTTAAAATTACAGCTTCTATTTGCATGATATTTCGTCCATATAAGTAAAAGCACCAACCGGCATCGGCAGGTGCTTTTTGGAATGAGTAAATTAAATAAGTAAGGAAAGCTGCAGCGTGAATCAGGAAGGCTATTCCCAATATTCACCGTGCCGCGCTAATACGATTTATTTCCAATAAACCAGTTTCCTGTCGCGCCCGCAGAATATCGACTGCCCGCAGATATGGGGACTGTTCTTGCCAGTCGAACCCCCTGCGATCAATACGAACCAGCCCGTACTTTTCCACCAGAATATTAACGGCATCGGCCAAAGATATACCGGCATCGATATGTTCCTGAATTACCGTTTCATCACTGAATGGTGTGTCGTTGAGTGTCAGGCCATAATGTTGTTCCAGCAGGCGTGCAAGCAGCATTTGCCAGACTGCCACGGGTGAGAGACATAGCGTCGCCGCCTGCGGATTTGTTGCAGGTAGAGTTTTCATATTTGCTCTTGTGAAAGTAGTTAACGATGAGTGGGGTAAACGGTGATGTATACATAGCCGCAACTGCCAAGAGTATCGGCTTCGCAGGTGAAACCGTTGTGGTACAGGGTGACGCAGTGGGCATGGCGAGGATTCATTTCACCAGTGGTCAGCATCGATTCCATTTGGCTGATAAAACGTGGGAATGCTTCATCCAACTTCAAAGATTCTGCGTTACTGAATTCACCGGTAATGCTGGCCCGAACAGCCAGATAGTGCAGCCGGTTTCCCTCCTGTACCAGACGAGCACCAAAGCAAGGTGTCACATTACGATTCAGTCCCCATTTTAAAAATGAATCGTTCTCTGAGTCAGTAGATTTCATTGAAGTGCCCTCATATCCAGCCTCGCTCCGCGAACGACACAATGCTCTCTGAGCCGATGACCAGATGATCGAGCGTTTTCACATCAACCAGTGCTAACGCTTCTTGAAGCCTGCCCGTAATGTCGCGGTCGCACTGGCTGGCCTCCGGATCGCCTGATGGATGGTTATGCGCCAGTACGACAACCGCAGCATTAAAGCGAAGCGCTGATTTCACCACCTCACGCGGGTGGACCTGGACATGGTTAACCGAACCGGCAAACAGTGTTTCGCTCTCCAGTAAACGGTGCTGGTTATCGAGATATAGCACCATAAACACTTCCCGTTCTTGCCCTGCCAGCTGTAACCGAAGCCAGTCACGAGCAGCAGTACTTGAGGTAAAGGGTATGCCGGGTTGGCGCAGATATTTATCCAGAAGGTTGATAGCGCGGCGGATGGTCCGTTGGGCATAAGGTGTTAATCCGGATGTCGCAGGAAGCAGGCAACCCTGCCGAGGCATAACCGTCAGCGGAAAGAGTTCACGCTGTGAAGACTCCGGGCATAATACGGTGTTCATGTCAGGTATTCCTCAGTCGATTAGATACATAATGGCACTGCACTCTGGATGGTTTAGCGCGAAGTCTCGTAAGCGATAATAGTGCTCTGTCATCGCGTCACAATCGGTACGGCAGGCATGATGGCTGTATACCATCAGACAGGCGACTATCCCTGCAGCTTCGCCAGTAAGTTCCGCGCCGTTGCCGTTCATACTGTTGAACAATGTCCACTTCTCATCATGCTCTGACTCAGGGGCCATAAAAGCGCCGCCGTTGCTGAGCGTCGAAAAGCGCCAGATACCACCGTGATAATCGGTACACAGGCGGTCCATCCAGGCAAAAATTCTGGGCTCAAGGGTTATCCATTGCGGGATGGAGCCAAAGTGCTGTGGCCAGAAGCCGATGCGTAACTCGTCAGGTACCACTGAAGCAGTAATTGCTGTCTGCTCAGCGAACTGAAGGTTTTGTGTATCCATGAAACTCTCTCCTTATGCTGGTACCGTTGTTTATCGCCCGAAAAACTCGAGCATATTCTCTGCCATTACCCACAGGGCACGATTGAGCTTCACGTCGCCATCAATACCGGTAACGGCACGGGTGCGATTGCTTTTCCCCTGTGCGGTTCGTCCTGACAATCCCCCTTTCATCAGGTTCTCCTGCACGCGCTGGTATACGGTCCACAGGTCATCTCTGTAGTCCTCCCGGCGACGTGGGGTCAGCAGCTGCAATACCGTGACCGGCTGGTGTTCCTCACCAAATCGATACTTCAGTGCGGCATTTGCCAGTGCGTGACGGGCCGGTGCTGGCAGCGCCAGCGACTGCATTGCATCGCGTTTCTCATCCACCCGGTCAAACACGCCGAGTACTTCGTAAGCCCCCTCAATTACCTTCTCAACAACATTACCTTTATGCGGCACCCGCACTTCTCCGAATGATTGACCGCAGACCAGGCCGTTAGTACAAACGCCACGAAACAGCCCCGGCAACATCTGGTAGCTCGATGAGCCGTCATGACTGTTAAGGAGAATGATTTCCGGTACCTGATGGCCTGTGAGTTGCCCGGCGCGACGAAGGCGCAGCATGTGTTTGGTGTACTCTCGCTTGCTCTGGTCCCGAACCTTTGTCTGACAGGCAAAGAACGGTTCAAAGCCTTCTCGCTGCAGACTTTCGAGGATGGTGATGGTCGGGATGTAGGTATAACGGTCCGAGCGTGATTCATGCTTGTAACTCCCGAACACGCTGGGTACATGACTCATCAGCTCTTCGTGGGTCAGAGGGCGGTCACGGCGAATCTGGTTAAGACGGCCAAAGCGGCTCGCTAATTTCATGATTAGTTCCTTTAAAATAGACAAAAGAAAACGCCCCGCTCGTTTGAGCAGGGCGTTCGGATAGAAAAATGGAGGTGGATGATAATTGTGCAGTGTCAGCTGTCAAAATCAAACTGCCATGCGCCTTCGCTTGTCTGGACGACCACTTCTAGTACATTACAGGGAACCATCAGCCCTTTGCCGGTAAACTCATGTGCAACCGCCCCGCCAAATCCCAGACGTATCGGTTTCCAGGGGCTGGCGAATTCTGCATCCTGGCAGTTTCCCCTGTTCACAATGAGTTGTTTAATCACAATCGAATCGACTTTTGATGTAACCCGAATCGATGAATAGTGACTGTAGCTTCCGGGGCTGACGCTGACACTGACCGGTGAAGAAGTGGCCAGCGAAGAAAATGACAGCAAACAGAGTGCTGCGACTGTAATGATTTTCTTCATTAAATTTCCTTTAACCTGTAAGAATGAGGCAGAACTACAGTGCAAAGCCGGGCACGCAGCCGTTGTCACCGAACGCCGGAAGGGCGGCATCAGCCCCCGCTAAAGTGAAAGTGGCAGGTTTAACCCCGCTACCTGAAACCACAACACGTTTGCCGGTACGTAATTTGTTCCAGGCCCACGTCACATTGTCAGACCCCACATGAGACTCGCTCTCGCTGATATCCGCTTCTTCAGCGTTATCTATTCTCATCGTAAGGGTCTGGTCACTGTCCATCCTGACCTGATGGCCGTTCACGTCAGTGAAGATAATGGTCGCTGGCTGTGAGCCAGAACTGTCGCAGGCGAGATACAGCTGCGACTGCCCTTTCCCTAGAATGGTGTATTCAGACGTTCCCTGTGCATAGCCACTTACCCAGCTATCACGGTTGCCAAACGCATGCGAGACAGAAGGCGTCAGCACTGAAGCCAGTAAAAATGAAATAATCAGTTTATTTTTCATTGGGATTTCCTGTCAGAAGCCAGCCATATTGCCGAGAGTGGTGATAATGAACAGCAGGCAGGCCATAAAGATAATGAGGGTGATGTACCAGCGGGTGAATTTACCGAACAGACGCAGAAATGTTTTCATGTGCGGTCCTTTGCAATTAGCCAGTACAGCAGTCCCGCCAGTATCGGGTCGATTATCAGACCGAGAATGAACCAGCCCCAGAACGAACGTCCGTTAGCGGACGCCACGAAACCCAGCAACAGGGCCAGACCGCCCCATAACAGAATTAACGGCATATACTTCCCTTAAAGCGTGACAATCCCTGCGATACATCGCATTGATTTTGATGGTTAAAATTAACAAATCACATAATGCCCTGTGGATTATGTGGCTACCGGATGAATCATGTACAACGATGAATATCGATCGGCTCGATCGACAAAATCGATCGTGATGAAACAAGAAAACTTATCGAAAACGGCAAGGCCGCTCATCGAAAGCGAAGTGACTAACCGAAGAAAAATCCCCACAGAGAGCGTGCCGCGCGGGCGACAGTGTGTGATGCAGCCTGCAGTGCACTGCGAGCCACCTGGGGTAGCGGAGCCAGGTCAATAATCTTATCAATCACTTCCACCACTGCATCGCCAAAGCTGCTGCTGGCGGTGCTGATGACGCTGGTGGTGCGATACCCGTTCTGCAGGTGGGGAACCAACGGGCTGCGGGCCTGCTTTGGGAGGCGGATAATCATCGCTTCCACCAGACGTGACAGACGGTAACGCCCCCGGACAGAAATCGGCAGGATGTCCCGCTCAGCAATCCCCAGTTGACGAGCCACCGCCTGCTGCTTCTGCGCAATACGTTCCGCCTGCAATGCCGAGGGTTGAGCGGACGGCCAGTTCCACTGCTCGGCAGGTTCAATTTTATCCACCTGGTTGAGCACCCACAGCACAGGCGGCAGCGGGCCGTTGTACTGCGCGAATACCCCCTGATAAAACTGCTCTTCCACTGCAAATGCGCGATCATCGGCCTTAAGAACCCACAGCACCATGTCGAGTTGTGGCATCAGTTCCCGGTACAGCTCGCGGTATTCGCCATCACGGGTAACACTCTCACCCACTCCTGGTAAATCAACGAGCGTCAGGTAATGGTTGCCGAAGCGCAGCCGGACACGCTGTGGATGACGGGTACAGGCTTCCACCGCATTAACGGAACAGACTTCACTGCGGAACAGAGCATTGCACAGCGAGGACTTCCCTACGCCGGTTTTGCCCATAATGCCAATCACGGGTTCGTACTTAATCAGATGATTGAGCTCCTGCATCAAATGCTGACGCAGTGACGGCGGGTAACGCCGCAGATGGCGACGGATAAGGGCATAGCCCGATATATGCTTCATGCTGGCCTCTGAATGAAAAAAAGCCATCCGGAATGGATGGCCTGACTGGAGTAAACGGGAGGGAATTCAGTAAAATGATATATAACTGAGAATTTATTAGTTTTTCTGGTTCAGTTCTTGCCAGGTTTTTTCTATCAGATATTCAATGACATCAGCCCTGTTTCGGTTAAAACGCTTCTCAAGTTTTACCAGCGTCTTTTTTGCACTTTCAGAAATACGAATATTAACCGGAGACTTAACCGCTACTTTCTTACGATGCTTCATATTTGCATAACGTTTGCGCAACGTATTAAGAAACAGTTGTTTTGTGTCTGGCTCTTCCTCCCAGAGATAATATATTGCAGGAACAGCAAGGTTTTGCATCTCATGAACAAGGTAAATATTTTTAAAATTCCGAAGGATTTTTCGATGCAGACCGAACTGAGCCATTATCCATTCAATATTTTCAGGCTCTGCGTCAGTTATCCAGGAAAAATCTTTTCTTAATCGTTCCTTATTGTAAAAATACTCATCTCTTAGTTCCGCTATAATGGCATCTTTGCGTTTAATCCGGTGAGGTAGCATATCTAGGATGGATAATATTGCTAAATAACATTGTTCCGGTGTGTCAGGGACTGATGACGACATGTGCTCACCAGTAAGCCAGAAATGCCCCTCCCGTCGGTAATAATACCGGGGATTCACTTCATTACTCTCCGTCAGCCCGAATGTGACGTATTCTTTTACTAACCCTAACCAGAAATACAGACAGCCATAAGCATCCCGCCTGAGCCATGACAACTGAGATTCATCAACATTACGTTCACGGTAATTTGAGGCATACCGGAGCACTGTTCTGAGAATACGTGCGTCACCGTCATTATTTTGTATTTCATCATCAATGATACCGTTAATTTTATCCTGAATTTGTTGCCTGTTCTTTTGCGAACTGAAAGCAAAGCGTCTGGCATCTTCTGCATGTCCAAGACGCCAGAGAAGATAGCCCCCCTCCCTGACTGAATTCACTTCAATATACCTGTGCATACAGCTCCCTCTGATAACATTGAATAAAAATTATCGACAAGTATACGTAAAGTATAAAAACAGAAATGTGAAACATCACAAAGAATTCAACTGAATATGCATAGCGACATCAGAAGGCAGCACCTCAATCACAAGTTGGATTCACTACAAAAACCAAGTGGCTTTCATTGATTCATCACGCAGATACCGGAGGAATATCATACAATTTCACATCTTTATAATTAAAATAAATCAATGAGTTATCTTGAATGTGTTCATGTTTTTATTCTTACTAATAGCATTCTATATCTCATTATAACTGAATTATGATGCTACAGGTTCAGTGTGATAGCATCTGGTCTGGATGGGGTTGCTTTACCCGCGGCGTTCGTGCTTTCATTTTTTACGCTATCTTGCAATTGTACGAAACGTTACCTTTACAGGTACCGGCGTAGCCGTTGTGCCAATATTAGTGGCGGGAGGTGGAACACCCATCACTCTGCTGTCAGAGTGGTGAAGATAAACTATTCTGAGGTACAGAGGAGTGAGCTCAGTGAACGACATCCTCAGAGCGTATTATCGTAAGTGATGGTAAGGTGTGCTTAGCATAATACCTGTACGGCAGCTTACGGAAATGCTCGATGACGTGAATCTGGAGCAGTCGGATAAAAAATGTCGGTAAAGCGTTGTGTATCTGCAGGAGCATCTCATGACGGAAAAGTATTAACTGGAGACTGACTAAATCTTAAAAATAAATTGATTTAGGTTATTAGTGTTATTTTATAAAGAAGCTTCTAATACTCCCCATCTGCAACCACGTCCACGAGATAGCCATCCTCAGATTTTAGCCGTATACACTCAAAGCGATTAATCTCATCTCCAGTCTGAACCTTATACACTCATGCTAAACACAGGTCCCGGATATCATCCTGAGGATGATATGAACAATATCCCCTCACGCTGATAATACTCTGCTGAAGCTATCTGTGACGGAGTTCAGCATGAGCCTGCTGGATAATCTGATTAAATCCATGCAGTAAAAAATAACACGCTGCTGTAATCCCATGACCACTATTCATCACGGGATAACATCATGCTTCACAATACCAACAGAAATCACCAACCCGATAGTTCTCTACAGAACGTATTATTCAACCATCAGAACCAGCTCTTCAACTGCTACTCGAAACTCTTAATGTTGCGGGTGGATTTTGCTTACCGCAAGGACAGTGAGTCGTTTAACTATGCGGACGTAAATCAACTGATCGCCGATATGACCTGGCTGACGGAACAATGTTCGACGTTATCAGGGCTGGTGGGTTATGCCTGGGTGCTGGAATACACAGAAGATCACCGTTACCACGTCCATGCTGCGTTTTATCTCAATGGTCAGCGTCACAGGAAGGTCTGGTGCTTCTGGGAAGCCATTCAGTCGCAGTGGGAGGAGATCACGGATAGAGAAGGCTATGCGCACCGGTGTGAACCTAAGGCGCATTACAGGGTACGGGGAGAGCGTGTTATCAGTTTTTCCGACAATAGAGGGCGGGAGGGCATGCTGTACATTCTGAGCTACCTGGGTAAGCAGTCGCAGCGGACAGAACGCCGGATTTACAGAGTCAGCGCTGTTCCGGCACCGGCGGTGAGTGGCAGACGTCGCAGGTGCGCCATCAGCGAATAAAAAATTACTCCGGTGCCTCATCGTTTGAAGAAGTCTGCACCATTCGAATACCTGACTTCTTCTCCCTTATCACCAACGGAGAAAAACGATGACCACCCCGGTAAGTATTCTCAGCGACAAGTTCGTTGATATGGCGTTTATCACCCAACTCACAGGCCTGACAGACAAATGGTTCTACAAACAGATTAAAGACGGGGTATTCCCGAAGCCCATAAAGCTCGGCCGGTCGTCCCGCTGGCTGCAGAGTGAAGTGGAAGCCTGGCTGCAGCAACGTATCGCTGCCTCAAGGAGCTGACCACGACGCGAGCTGCGAATATTCCTCCCCGCTGGACATACCCTGAATGTCAGCGTCGGTACTTTGGTGAGACTCCCTGTCCATACTGCTACCGGATGACCCCGGACACCGTGATGCTGAGATCCAACCATCTGCTGCCTGACCATTACCCGCTGTTTCACACCGGGATCCCCGACTTAACACCCGCCTGACACCACCGACAGTGCTACCCTCCCCGGGAAGGCCTACACCTGCGTGTCGTCTGGCGGTAAGGAAGAACAATACGATGTACGCAAAATCCTTTATGGCCCTTGACGGTAACGGTCGCCTTACCGGTGCCAGAACCGCGCAGACCGCACCGTACAACCACTATCGCTGCCACCTCTGCGGTAGCGCACTGCAATACCATCCTGAATACGACACGGAACGCCCGTGGTTTGAACACACAGCGGAAGACCTGACGGAGAATGGGCAACAGCATTGTCCGTATGTCCGTCCCGAGCCGAAGGAGGCGCGGCGGATACGCCTCCTGCGTCGCCACGTCCCGGATGCCTTACCGCTGGTGCGCAAGGCCGAATGGCACTGTTCTGGCTGCGACAGCGATTATCACGGTGAGCGCTATTGTCTGACCTGCCGTACCGGTGACCCCTGTACCGAACGTTGCGCAGAATGAGCCTGCGTTATCTGCCAGTTGCTATCAGGATCCCATGACAGGATTTACACCATGCAATTTCGAACCATTCGTACCGCCCTTGACCACGAGGGCGAAGTCACTTACATCCGGGACCTGACTCCGCGTTCAAGGGGGCTCTGGTTCTGCCGTTCCTGCAACAATCCCCTGCGTCTGCACTGGACGCATGACAGCGGCGGTTATTTCGAGCATGACCTGGAAGATGCTGACGAACGCAGGTTAACGCATTGTGCGTACCAGATCATTGCCCGGGATAAACCGGTATCCGCTTTTGACCAGGCCGTGAATGCACTGATGGAACATGATGATGTGTCCGTCACAGCACCTTCAAAAAAGGATTACTTCTGCGTACTCTGCCAACGTGAATATTATGGTATCCGCTGCTGCCCGGCGTGCGGGCAGCATATCTACAGCACGGAAATGAAAGACCTGGATACCCTGACGATACCAGTTAAATTTGCGAAATAAGGGGGGTGTTCTCGCCGTAGGTTATGCAGAGAGAAAGCCTGACATACGGGCATTCCTACAACAGGCGATGGCGCATTATCCACGACTGGCCGAACTCAGATTTACAGTACTGCATACGCACAGTGTCGCATCACCACTCCGAGTAGGTCAAAAATGCTCTCGAGCTACCACTGTTAGAACTAAAAAATTCGTATAATGGAGAATTTTTTAAGTTGAACTAAAAAAATGTTCGGTAAGGCTAAAAAAATCGTATAGTGTCACGATAACCACTAACACATTTGCATAGTAGAATAACAATGATCCGTTGCCATCTAGCCCGACTAATGGGTGAGCATAAAATGCGTATCGCTGATGTAGTCAGAGAAACCGGCATCAGCCGCAATACCATAACGCTGATGTACAAAGAAACTGCTCAAAAGGTTGATTTGGAGGCGGTAGATAAGCTTTGTGCCCTCTTCCAATGCGATATAAGCAAATTGTTTGAGAGGATACTTGAGGAATGATAACGCCTACCAAAATAGGGAAATTTACTGAAGATACTCGCGTAAAAATCCCAACGATTCTTCATCTCATTAGGTTGGGTTATAACTATCTGTCACTCAAAGGGCAGGATTGGGACAAGGGAACTAATATTTTCCCTGAGATTTTCAAAACCTCGATTGCCAGGATCAATCCCAGTACTAGCTCGGATAACGTAGAGCGTTTTCTTAAAGAGATATCACTCTTACTAGATAACGAAGATTTAGGACGCGCATTTTTCGAAAAGCTAACAGACCGCTCTAATATAAAACTTATTGATTTTGAAAATTTCAACAACAATAGCTTCCATGTTGTTACCGAGCTAACTTGTGTAAATGGCGATGAAGAATTCCGCCCTGATATCACATTGCTGATTAATGGTATGCCATTGGTTTTCATCGAGGTTAAAAAGCCAAATAATAGAGAAGGTATTATTGATGAACGAAAACGTATCAACGAACGTTTTCAAAACCAGAAATTTAGGCGCTTTGCCAACGTCACCCAATTTATGATCTTCTCTAATAACATGGAGTATGACGACGGCGATCCGGAACCAATTCAAGGAGCATTCTACGCCAGCAGTTCGTACCATAAGCCTGTGTTCAACTATTTCCGTGAAGAGGAGATTTTTGACCTAACAGCAATGTTAAAGCCGTTGTCTGAGGAATCTGAACTAGTTGTCTTAAAAGACAATAACCTTGAAGTGATTCGCAACAGCCCCGAGTTCCAGATCAATAAAGATTACAATCGACCGACTAATCGCATTTGTACTTCGCTCCTTAGCCGTGATCGGCTGGCATTTATTCTGCGCTATGCGCTGGTTTATGTCACAGAGTCCACTGGACTTGAAAAGCATATTATGCGCTACCCGCAGTTGTTTGCTACAAAGGCGATAGCACGCAAGTTAGATGCAGGAATCAAAAAAGGAATTATTTGGCATACGCAAGGTAGCGGCAAAACTGCGCTGGCCTATTACAATGTGAGTTTCCTGACGAGTTATTTTCAGAAAAAGCGAGTGATTCCTAAGTTCTATTTTATTGTTGATCGGCTGGATCTATTACAGCAGGCACAACGTGAATTTATCGCACGTGGATTAACGGTACATTCTATCGATTCCCGTGAAGCATTCACCCGCGATATTAAGGCAACACAGGTTATACACAATCATCTTGGGAAGCCTGAAATCACTGTCGTTAATATTCAGAAATTCAAAGATGATCCTGATGTTGTTACGTTCAAAGATTACGATGTCAATATTCAGCGAGTCTATTTTCTGGATGAAGTTCATCGTAGTTATAATCCTACCGGCAGTTTCCTTGCCAATCTAACCCAGTCAGATGCTAATGCGATTAAAATTGGCCTGACCGGAACACCACTTCTTGGAACCGATTACAACTCGCGGTTACTGTTTGGCGAATATATCCACAAATATTATTACGACGCTTCGATTGCAGACGGATATACATTACGCCTTATCCGCGAGGAGATTGCCAGTAACTACAGAATGGTGTTACTGGAAGCACTGAAAGATGCAGAGGTTCAAATGGGTAGCGGACAGCAGGCTCAAGTCTATTCGCACCCAAGCTTTGTAAAACCAATGCTGGATTACATTACTACAGATTTCGAGAATAGCCGTAAAACCTACAATGACGACTCTATTGGCGGGATGGTTATCTGCTCCAGTTCTGAGCAGGCGAAACAGATGTTTGAACTTTTTAATGAAGAGTTTACTTCTACTGATAAGCAATCTGAGCGAGTAGAAGGGGAAGGTAACTCTCAGGCTGCCGAGCCTCAGGCAGTTTACAACGTTCCTGGTCGTAAGAAGAGCTCCATTAAGAGTGCAGCCTTAATTCTGCATGACGTTGGCACAAAGCAAGAGCGCAAAAATTGGGTAGATGATTTTAAAGCCGGGAAAATCGATTTGTTGTTTGTCTACAATATGTTGCTTACCGGCTTTGATGCAAAACGTCTGAAAAAGCTTTATCTCGGGCGCGTGATCCGAAAACATGGTCTGTTGCAGGCACTTACCCGCGTAAATAGAACCTACAAAAATTTTCGTTATGGCTATGTGGTGGATTTTGCCGACATTAGTCAGGAATTCGATGCCACTAATAAAGCTTACTTCGAAGAACTGCAGGCTGAGCTGGGCGACGAGATGGCGAACTACTCCCAATTATTCAAATCTCAGGAGGAAATTCGTCAGGAAATCGAACACATCAAAGATGTTTTGTTCCAGTTTGATACTGAAAACGCCGAAATCTTCTCCGACCAAATCAACGAAATCCAGGAGCGTGAAACCGCGCTGCTACTGAAAAATGCTCTGGCCGACGCCAGAAGCCTGTATAACGTTATTCGTCTACAGGGTGACTACGATTTCCTCACTGTGCTTGATTTTAACCGGCTCAATGTCCTCTACCGTGTCGCCAGTGCTCGCCTTGACTTGCTCAATCTGAGAGAGAATCTGGAACAGGGTGAGGATATCTCCGGGTTATTAAATCGCGCATTGGAAGATGTCATTTTCGAGTTCGTGAAAGTGGGAGAAGAGGAGCTGGTTCTGGCCGACAAGCTGAAACAGACTCTACGTCGTACCCGTGAAGCCTTAGCCAACAACTTTGATCAGCAAGACCCACACTTCATAACCCTCAAAGAAGAGCTGGAACGCCTGTTTAAGAAAAAGAAACTCAGTGATGTCACTCAGAACGAAATGGTTGCGAATATTGGTACACTCAATAGAATTCATGACCGCATCAAAGAGCTGAACCGCCAGAACAACCTGCTCCGCCAGAAGTATCAAGGAGACCGGAAGTATGCCCGAACTCATAAGCGGTTACAGGAGCACGGTGCATTTGGTGAGCCAGAGCGTAAAATTTTTGAGGCGTTGTTTGGTGTGAAGCAGGATGCTGATGAAAAAGTATTGAACAACAGCCAGATACTGAACAACGAAAGTTACTTTGAAAAACAGTTGGTGTCTTGCGTGATCAACCACTTTGAAGATGTGCACCATATCAACTTGAGTGCCGAAGCAGCCAGAGACATCAACCGCCTGATTGTTGCAGAGTATCTGAACGAATTTAATACTGGAGCAAGAACGTGGTAGAACTAGAATTTAGAGATAAAACTAAAACCCTGATCGACAACCTGAAAAGCATTTGCGCCAACTATGGTCTGGGCAACGATGGTAACGAATTCAAAATCATCACACAGGCATTTCTGTACAAATTCTTGAACGATAAATTTGCCTTTGAGGCGAAAAAAGTTGAACCAAAGCTAGCTAATGAGAAGCGCTGGGAAGATGTGCTAAGCGCCATGAGTGAAGAGCAGTTAAACAAACTGCAACTCAAGATGAGTGCGGATACTGCAACTCTAAAGCCGCACCATTTCATCAGCTATCTGTTTAATAACCAAAATGCTGCTGATTTTGCTAAGACCTTCGACGATACCTTGCTTGATATCGCCGTGACGAATAATGATGTCTTTGCGGTGAAAACTGACGGTGGTGCGAAAGTGGTGCTATTTGACCGCATTAGCCAATACATTGCGGATGAATCAAAACGTGATGACTTTTGCCGCGCCATTATCAATAAGCTTGGTCAGTTCAGTTTTGAGCGTATTTTTACCCAAAAATTTGATTTCTACGCCACCATCTTTGAGTACCTGATCAAAGACTACAACAGCAACTCTGGTGGAAAATACGCCGAGTACTACACACCGCACGCTGTGGCACGTATTATGGCTGAGATTCTGGTGCCAAAAGAGCAACAGGGCAAAGTACGTGACGTGAGTTGTTATGACCCATCAGCCGGTTCCGGTACGTTGTTAATGAACGTAGCCCACGCGATCGGTGAGGATCGTTGCAGTATTTTTGCTCAGGATATTTCACAAAAATCTTCCAGCCTGCTGCGTTTAAACTTAATCCTTAATAATCTGGTGCACTCCATTCCGAATGTGATTCAGGGCAATACGATTTTACACCCGTATCACAAAGACGGCAGTGAAATAAAACGCTTTGATTATATTGTCTCTAACCCACCTTTTAACATGGATTTTAGCGACTTCCGTGACGCTCTGGATAGTAAAGAGAATCAGGAACGCTTCTTTGCCGGCATCCCAAAAGTACCTAAAGCGGCAAAGGACAAAATGTCCATTTACCAGTTGTTTCTGCAGCACATCATTTACTCGCTAAAACCGGGCGGTAAAGCTGCGGTAGTCGTACCAACAGGCTTTATTTCTAAGCAGTCCGGTATTGATAAAAGCATTCGTGGACATCTTGTAAAAAACAAAATGCTCGCGGGGATAGTATCCATGCCGTCGAATATTTTTGCTACTACTGGTACCAGTGTCTCTATTCTGTTTATCGACGATAGCAACAAAGAGAGAGTGGTACTGATTGACGCTTCGAATTTAGGTGAGAAAGTCAAGGACGGTAAAAACCAAAAAACAGTTCTGACTGAAGAGGAAGAGCTGCGCATCTGCGAAGCCTTTAACAATAAGTGGACGGAAGATAATTTCTCTGTAGTGGTCTCTTATGATGAGATTGAAGCAAAAAATTACTCGTTCAGTGCAGGGCAATATTTCGATGTCCAAATTGAACATTCTGATATCACACCAGAGCAGTTTGCAGTGAAGATGGAAGAGTTTACTAGTAATCTGGATAATTTATTTAGTCATTCCCGTGATCTTGAAGCTGAGATTAAGAGACAATTGGCGGGGTTAAAGTATGAGTAATTCCGTTCCTTTCTTAAGGTATCGTGATGTTGCTGATTTTCGCAATGGATTGAATTTTAGTAAGAACAGTCATGGGAAAGGGTGTTTAATAATAAGCGTCGCTGATTTTAAAGATTATTTATCACCGCAATGGACGTCACTTGGAGAGATAAATCCGTTTAAGGTGGCGAAGGAAGATGATTACCTTAAAAAGGGTGACATCGTTTTTGTTCGTTCTAATGGTAATAAAAAACTAGTAGGCAGAAGTCTTTTTATTGATCGCGATGTAAAAAGTCTTTTTTCAGGCTTTTGCATCCGTGCAAGACTAAAAACCGATGATTTTCACCCTTTATTTTTAGCTTACTTTTCTAAAACTGAGCATTTTAAATCATCTATCAACAGCTTTGCTGGAACAAATATTAACAATTTAAATCAGGATATTTTAGGTGATGTAAAAATCCCTCTTTATTCAAAAGAGATTCAGAAATCAATTGTAGATGTGTTGTCTTCCATCGATAAAAAAATCGCTCTCAACAATCATATCAACTCAGAACTTGAAGCAATGGCGAAAATGTTTTACGACTATTGGTTTGTACAATTTGATTTCCCTGATCGTAACGGTAAGCCGTATAAAAGCTCCGGTGGAAAGATGGTATACAACTCGATATTGAAGCGAGAAATTCCTATAGGTTGGGTGCCAGGAACATTAAATGATTTAGGCCAGATAGTTGGTGGTAGTACTCCATCTAAAAGTAACCCGGAAAATTTCACATTAAACGGAACTTCTTGGATCACACCAAATGATCTATCTAACAACCAAGGATATAAGTTTATTTCTCGTGGAGCACAAAATGTTTCCGAAGTTGGAATTAAGACTACATCCCTAAAAAAATATCCAGCAGGAACGGTATTGTTAAGCTCACGAGCACCAATCGGCTATATGGCTATTTCCATAAATGAAGTTACTACAAATCAGGGATTTAAGTCTTTTATTCCTACAAAAGGATATTCTACAGAATATGTATATTATTCAGTAAAAAAATGTATTCCTATCATTGAACAGCATGCTTCGGGATCAACCTTTAAAGAGGTTTCAGGCTCAGTACTCAAGGACATAAACATTGTCCTACCAGATCAAACTGTTACAAATGCATTTACTAGAATAGTCACTAACATATTTCGTCGACAAGAAAAGCTAGAACTAGAGAATAAGCAGCTAATAAAACTCCGTGACTGGCTGCTCCCAATGCTAATGAATGGGCAGATAACTGTGAGGTAATTATGAATACCGCGTTCCGGATACTACTTACATTCAATGCCACATCACTATTAGTGATTATTTTCCTTGTGCAAAAAGGATATACATTAGGATATCTTTTTTCCAAAGCAGATGCTGCTAACTGGATGAACTTGTTGCCGAACTCGGTATCTTATCTACTCTATGTACTTATTCCTGTACTACTTACAGGAATAAGTATCATGCTCAGCTCCAAACTTGGAAAAGATCAATTCAAAAAAGGTGAAGTTGATAGTATTGAGCATGCCAACAACAGTTTTTTGCCAAGTTATTTAGGTTATTTCTTTGTGGCGCTAAGTGTAGGGAATTGGGAGACATTATGGTTTGTATATGGCGTTCTATTTATCTTCACTTTCCTGTCTCAAGCGCTTTATTTTAACCCACTATTTCTCATCTTTGGTTACGAGTTTTACAACGTTAAAACAAAAAATGGAACCGCGATTTTTTTAATCAGTCGTCAGAAATACAAAACACCAAGTGATATTTATATTTCAACAGCCTTTAGAATTAACAACTACACATTTATTGAACGGAGTTAGCAATGGATCATGTATTGGTTAGAGTTAAGGGGCTTCGTAAAAAGCCATATCGTAAGTTGATTTCAGGTATTAAACTTTTCGAAACTGTTGGTATCGATGTCTCCACTTGCATTCCTTATAATCCTGATCACAACTTAGATGAGGATTCATGGTTTAAAGTTGAACAGTTTAGTCAACAACCTTTTAACTTGGATATATTTAATCAAGCCTTTGATTCAAAGGATTATGATGACGCAACCAAAGATCAATTTTCAAAGATATCTTACATCATTTCCGTTCAGGATCAGGGGTTTTATTTTCAAAAAATTACGCCAGCACTTTTTATTCGTAAGAAGATGATTGCATTTGGAGAGTCGGCGAAAATAGAGGAAAGTGAAAATCGTTTAGTGATTAACACAACCCCTGATGCAGTTTATATAAAAGATTCAGATACGCTGATTTTCCGTAACTTAGCGACGATCTCCAGTATTTTCCCCGGTATTGACATGCTCTATAAAGAAGCGACGAAAGAAGAAGTAGAGCATTTTTTATCTGAGTCTTTCATTGAGCTCAATAATGAATATGACGCAGAAAAAGTATCAAAACCTAATCGAAAACGTGTAGCACTTGCGATGGCTACGCTTGCCACAATGACTGCTGAAGACAAAGTAAATATGTTGACTTACATTGATGGATATTGCGATCAAAAGCTAACCTTTGACCAGTTAAATAATAAATTTAAAATATCAACAGATGATGAACTAAAACTCCTTCTTTATGGTATTGAACAACGTTTTTATACCACTCCTTTTGGGAACGAAAAAAGACTTGCTAACTCTATTCAGACCTTGAATTAAGGAAGATTGTGCATGACATACCAAGCAGTGTTTACCGGCTGGGATAAATTAACTGTCGAAGATCTATTAATCGCTTATCGTAAGGCTAAAGCCGACTGTTTCTTTGAAGATACGTTTCCTACCGCTATCAAGTTTACCGAATATGAACAAAATTTACTCAAAAACATAACGACGCTTTTGAAGAAGCTACAAGATAATAATGGCTTTGAAACTGACCAAAATCTCATCGGCGATTTTCGTCTGCTACCTAAAAAGCTTTCAGTAGAAAACAAAAGCGGTGAGCCAGTAAATGGTCATGTTCATTTTTCCGACCCAACACGTGCTGCCAAACATTTATTTAATAATTTTGAAATCAATCCAGAATTTCGAATTGTTGGTGACTTCCCGGTAGAGAGTCATATTATTTCAGCATTATGGATAAATATGGTTGGGCACAAATTTGATGCCAAATTAAATAACTGCTGCTATGGCGCACGACTAAAGCGCATCAGTGATGATGTACTAAATACTGATGGCTCAGAAAAACCATTCCATATCAGAGCAATTGGGTCATTTACTCCCTATTTTCAACCTTATAAGAAATGGAGAGGCGATGGTCTGAAAGCCATGCGTGATGAGCTTGAAAAAGATCATCACATTATTGCCGTTTCGCTAGACTTAAAAGCCTACTATCATCTTATTGACCCGTTAGCCTTAACATCAGAAGCTCTTCGCAGTACATTGAACGTTATACTTACCGACGAAGAAATTGCATTCACCGCACAGTTAGCAACATTCCTTAAGCTTTGGTCTAATGGCGCATCAGAATTCAGCAAGCAAATTGCAAATAGAAGAAATACGATTAATGGTGGTCTGGTCATTGGTTTAACAGCGAGTAGGATCATTTCCAACGTTTTGCTGCACCGTTGGGACAAGCTGATTATGGAAAAACTGGCACCGATCCATTATGGACGTTATGTCGATGATATGTTCTTAGTGTTGCGCGATTCCGGCACTGTTACCAATAATCATGACTTTATGATGCTGCTAGAAGAGCGATTGGGTCAAAATTTTATCGGGCCAGTTGATACCGATAAGAAAATTTGGCAAATACAGCAAGGTCAACAAATCCAAGGCGAAACCACTATACAGTTACAATCGGATAAGCAAAAGCTTTTCGTTCTTCAGGGAAAGACAGGGATTGATTTACTCGATAGTATCGAAAAAGAAATCCATGAACTTTCCAGTGAACACCGGTTAATGCCTTCTCCAGACCAGTTGGAAGATTCTATGGCAGCAAAAGTGTTATCGGCTGCTGGCAGTGTCGCTGAAAATGCTGATACTTTGCGTCGTGCGGATGGATTAACCATCCGTCGTCTTGGCTGGTCTTTGCAATTACGCCATGTTGAAACATTGGCGAGAGACTTGCCTCCTCACGAATGGAAAAAGCAACGGGAAGAATTTTATCAGTTTGCTTATAACCATATTATCAGAGCTGATAACTTATTTGCACATTTTAGCTATCTCCCAAGGCTACTTGGGTTCGCTATTAGTATGAATGAGTGGCAACATGCAGAGAAAATCGTGCATAAAGCCCACCAGTCTCTTGATATGCTGGCAGGCTTTGTCACTTCAGGCAAAGAGGTAACGATCAATGGCTGTAAAACAAAAGCAAGAAACAATCTTTGGCGTTACGTTAAAGGTACTTTAGATTGGTTGTTCGTTGACGCAGCAACGCGTTATTACAGCCCTGATAAATTATTTTCTGGGCAACACTCAAAAAATGAAGAACGTCTTTCAGAATTATTTTTTGGTAACATTGCTGCTAGTTTAACCAGTTTTAAAAATCTACTTAATTTGCGTTTTAATGTAGCCGAGTTTTATTCAAAAGCCCCTCTTGTGGCATTGGCCGACCTAGCAAATGAGCCTTACAAACAGATTTTAAACAACAAATCAGTAAAAAATATCTTTGAGAAACGTGATAATAAAAAAGAAACGGCCCTATTTTTATCAATGAGTAATTCATCAATAATTGATACTAAAGCGTTTATGGCTTTTCTGGTATCGACCAGAAAACGTCGGCTTTCCAACGTGAAGAAGGTCAATCGAAAAAATGAAAGCTATTTTCCATATTTTTTCCCAACTCGCCCTTTAACACCAGCTGAAATATCTGAGCTGGCACCGGAATGCGTTGGGTTATTACCTGCAAACGATAAAGCACTGAACGATAAACCTGCTGTTATTTGGGCTAAATATACCCAAGCTTTACGCGGTGTGTGGACCCAACCGACGCTGCTTGCGAGTGAACAACATAACAGCAGAGAAATATCAGAGGTAAATGAACCAGAAAAAATTTATATCGGTACGGACAAGAAGCAAAAAATTGTTGTGGCATTAACGAATATCCGAATGGATGAGGATGATTGGGCTGCAATGGCTTGTAATAAGTCCAATTTGTCCCGTATAAGATATCAGCGAATATCTAAACTGGTAAATGCGACTTTAAAATTATCACCTAAGCCTGACTATGTTATTTTCCCAGAGCTTTCTATCCCTTTGCGATGGGTAAACAGTATTGCAGAACGATTAGGAGAGGCAGGTATTAGCATTATTGCGGGAACAGAATACCGTCATGTTGATGAGCATCGGCTTGTGAGCGAGGCCGTACTTGTTCTTTCAGACAACCGCCTCGGTTATCCAACATTTGTAAAAATATGGCAACCCAAGCTGGAACCCGCAGTTGGTGAGGACAAGCTACTCCTATCAAAATATGGTAAAATGTGGGCGTTTTCTTCGCTACGTGCTAAGCATAGAAAACCGGTTTATATTCATAATGGCGTAAATTTTGGTGTCATGATCTGTTCTGAACTCCAGAATAGTAAAGCCAGAATTAACTTTCAGGGTCTTGTTGACGCATTGATGGTATTGAGCTGGAATCAGGATCTGGACACATTTTCCTCATTAATAGAATCGACAGCGCTGGATGTACATGCCTACACTATTTTAGTGAATAACAGAAAATACGGTGACAGCCGTGTGCGTTCTCCAGCAAAAGAGTCCTTTATGCGAGATATTGCTCGCGTCAAGGGAGGAGATAATGATTTTGTTGTTGCAGCAACGCTGGATATCGACTCATTAAGGGCCTTTCAGAGCAGAGCGAAACGCTGGACTGAGAAAGGTGATAAATTTAAGCCAGTCCCAGAAGGTTTTATCTTGGCTACGAACCGCAAAAAGCTGCCTCCGACATAATGATTCTACTTAGACAATACTCTAAGTTTAAATAATCATGTCCATTGATATAAACCTAGCTATTCATATAGCTAGGTTTATATTTCTTCACTAATGGGTAATAATCTTCGACTTCATTCATCTCTTACCAAAATCAAATGGACTAATCCCCTTCTCCCGATTCGCATCCAAATAATCAGCCCACCACTGCAGCATCAACCTACGCTCCCCCAAGTGCTCAGCCTTATGAATATAAGCCGCACGCACAGAGTTACGTTCCTGGTGACTCATCTGCCGCTCTACAGCATCCTTCGACCACAATCCCGACTCAATCAATGAACTACAGGCCATGGTTCTGAAGCCATGCCCGCAAACTTCAACTTTCGTATCGTAGCCCATCACACGCAAAGCCTTGTTAACCGTGTTCTCACTCATCGGCTTACGAGGATCATGATCGCCAACGAAAATTAGCTCGCGATTCCCACTCATACTTCTGATCTTTTCCAGAATGGTCAGCGCCTGGCGCGACAAGGGAACGAGATGAGGTGTTCGCATCTTTGAACCACGCTGAGAATGTTTAACACCTTCCAGCGGTTCACGCTCACCTGGAATCGTCCACATGGCCGTTTCAAAATCCACTTCTGACCAACGGGCAAAGCGCAGTTCGCTTGAACGGATGAAAACTAACAACGTGAGTTCGACAGCCAGTCGAGTTAACGGCCTGCCGGAGTAATGATCAATGCGGTGAAGTAATTCAGGTATGCGGTTAAGCTCCAGAGCCGCACGATGCTGTCTTTTAGCAGTAGCAACCGCACCGGCAATCTCTTGCGCGGGATTGTAGTCGATTAAGCCACTCTGAACAGCAAAGCGCATAATCGCGGTAGTACGCTGCTGTAAACGGGCGGCAACTTCAAGACGCCCGGATGACTCGACAGCTTTGATGGGTACAAGCAGATCCCGAGTCTTCAGTTCCGCAATGTTCCGCTTACCGATAGCAGCAAAGAGATTATCTTCGAGACTTTTCAATACACGAGCGCTATGCGCTGAAGACCACTTCTGATTACTGGCATGCCAGTCTCTGGCAACCACTTCAAACGTTATCGCCTCTTGCTCCTGCTCTACCTTAACAGCTTTCTTGTTCTCACTGGGATCGACACCATTCGCTAACAGCTTACGGGCTTCATCCCGGCGTGCCCGGGCATCCGCCAGCGAGACTTCGGGGTATTTCCCCAACGCCAGCATCTTTTCTTTGCCGCCGAAGCGATAACGAAGCCGCCAGTATTTTGAGCCGTTAGGGTGAACCAGCAACACCATGCCTTCACCGTCAGTAAGTTTATAGGCTTTTGCTTCAGGCTTAGCCGAACGAACCTTCACATCACTCAGAGCCATGATGAGTATCCTTTCAAGGGTTCTGTGTGGGTACAAAAATTATCGAACCGGGATATACCCGCAGTTGTACCCGCATCAGTAAGTTGATGTAGATTGAATCAGGTTGACTTAGGTAGAGTGAAAAAGCGAGGAAAGCCTTGCGGATACTGGATTTCAGGCACAAAAAAAGACGTCCGTTGACGTCTATTGATGTTCCGATGGTGCCGAAGGCCGGACTCGAACCGGCACGTATTTCTACGGTTGATTTTGAATCAACTGCGTCTACCGATTTCGCCACTTCGGCACTGAAGGGGATGCGGAAACGTTGTGGATTATACCTGTCGCGCGCCGCCATGCAAGCGGCGACGCACCAAACCCGCGCTAAGTGTCGAAAAAACCAGCGCAACCCTCAGTCCAGCTCCGAAACCGCCAGCCGAATCACCCCTGCGGCCTGCTTCTCCGGCAGCGTCAGCACCTTCGCCCACATCTCCTGCACCATATCGCAGGAAAGCTTCTCTTTGCCCACCGCCTTCTCTGGCATCTGCAACAGCTGAATGTCCTCGCCGTATTTGTCGGCCAGCGCTTTCATTATCGGGCGGACATCGGTCGCGGCGGCTTCACGTTCTGCCGGGGTCACGGTGTGGCGATCTTTGCCGTAGGCCGAGCGCATCATGTCGGCATCGGCCTGCATACGGCGCTGCATCATCGGTTTATCCAGCACGCGCATTGGGTTAACGCCCCCCTTCACCGCCGGGTAGAGGAAACGAAAACAGGCGTCGTCACTCACCTTCTGGATAGCAGCGGTCTGCTCCATGTTGGCCTTCATATACGCCACCACGCTGGCGTCCGGGGCGTATTGCAGGCGCGACATCTGCAGGTTCAGGATCTGCGGCTGGATCACGTCGATGATGTGCTGCTCAGACTCACCCGCTTTCTGCATAGTGAGGATCTGGTCGCGGATGCGTTTTTGTAACGCAGGTTCCTGCTCTTTCAGCACCTGCCAGGCGGGCATCGCATTGAGGGTAGTATCAAGCTGTTGCTCAGGGTCTTGCTGCAACCGTTGCTTGTCAAAATAGACCCAGAACGCCACGGCGGCGGCCACAATAGCCACCACGGCAATACGCATCCACGTTCTTCTCATCTCGATATCGCATCCTGTTGATGTGTCGGTTTACACCGGCACGCCGCTATGGAAGCGAAACGCGTTATCCGGTGTCGAGATAAGTGTGGCTTCAATTTCACCAAAAAGCTTTATTCGGGGGGAGATATCGTTGTCACTCACCCGTTGGGCAAGCGTCAGATAGTCCTGGTAATGCCGTGCTTCCGAGCGCAGCAGCGAGAGATAGAACTTCTGCAACTCGTCGTCCAGGAACGGGGCCAGCGCGGCGAAGCGTTCGCAGGAGCGGGCTTCAATGTACGCACCGCAGATAAGCTTGTCGATCAGCGTCAGCGGTTCGTGGGTACGCACTTCTTTCAGCATCCCTTTGGCGTAGCGGCTGGCGGTGATTTTCACATACGGAATGTTGCGCGCCAGCATCGCCTCGCGCACCTGCCAGAAGTGGTGCAGCTCTTCTTTTATCAGCAACACCATGCTGTCGATCAGTGCCTGGCCCCACGGGTCGTCGGTTTTGGGCATCACGCTTTTGCCAATCTGCTTATGCAGGGCCACAAAATCCGGCTCCGGGCCTTCGCGGAAGGTAAAGGCTTCGTAAGGTTTGAGCCAGTCGAGCAGCGCGTCGGCTCCGCTTTCATCGGCGACGTATTTGCGCACCAGCAGCAGCGCGGTCTGTGCAGCCTTCAGCTCGCACACCATATGGTCGGTGAGCAGCAGCGGCAGGTTAGCCGGGTCGCGGGCTTTATCAATCCATGCTTGCGGGGTTGGGCACTGGAGGAAGTTGAGTACGGGGGCGAGAATCTGCGGGTAATCCATTTTTTAACCTTGAAAAAGCGGTGGCAAATGCCACCGCCTGAAACGCTTAGTGACGCACGCCATCGTCGTCTTCATCGACGTAATCTTCGTCGTCTTCGTCGCCGTCTTCACCGTTCGGATCTTCGAAGTAGGTTCCCCAGCCGTCGTACTCCACGTCAAACTTCTCGGCCAGGTTCATCAGCTGTTCAACCTGTGCGTCGATAAGCTCCGCTTTCAGCGCGCCTTCGCTCAGGATGTCGCAGCAGATGACGGTGTCGCCCTCTTCCACTTCCAGCTCTTCCGGCTCAGTCACTTCATAACCCAGTTTGAAGGCTTCAACCGCCAGTTTTTCCAGCGCATCGAAATCGTCGGCAGAGAAATGGTGCTCGATGGTGTACAGCGCGTCCGGATCGCTACCGTCTTCCAGCAGTTCTTCAATAATCAGACGCGTCTCTTCGCGTTGCTCTTCCAGGTGTTCCGGGTTTGCCATGGCTCATTCCTCTTTAAAGTGCGGCAGATACTTCTATTTTCACACACGGACGTGTTTGCCTCCACCTTTGTAAGAAAGATTTGTTAAACAGGGTTGCAAATGAATATTCATACATATAAAGTGAATTTTAATTCAATTAGTGGCGTTTGCCATGTGAGGATAAAATGTCTGATCTGTATAAGAAACACTTTCTGAAATTGCTCGATTTTACGCCTGCACAGTTCACCTCTCTGCTGACCCTTGCCGCACAACTCAAAGCGGATAAAAAAAAATGGCAAGGAAGTACAAAAGCTTACTGGTAAAAACATCGCGCTCATCTTCGAAAAAGACTCAACCCGTACACGATGCTCTTTCGAAGTTGCCGCATTTGACCAGGGCGCACGCGTCACGTATTTAGGGCCGAGCGGCAGCCAGATTGGGCATAAAGAGTCAATTAAAGACACCGCTCGCGTGCTGGGCCGTATGTACGACGGCATTCAGTATCGCGGCCACGGTCAGGAAGTGGTCGAAACGCTGGCGCAGTATGCGGGCGTACCGGTCTGGAACGGGCTGACCAACGAGTTCCACCCGACGCAGCTGTTGGCAGATCTGCTGACCATGCAGGAGCACCTGCCGGGCAAAGCATTTAACGAGATGACGCTGGTCTACGCAGGCGATGCGCGCAATAACATGGGCAACTCAATGCTCGAAGCGGCGGCATTAACCGGGCTGGATCTGCGTCTGGTGGCACCAAAGGCCTGCTGGCCGGAAGAGAGCCTGGTGGCCGAGTGCAGCGCACTGGCAGAGAAGAATGGCGGTAAGATCACCCTGACGGAAGATGTGGCGGCGGGCGTGAAAGGGGCGGACTTCATCTATACCGACGTGTGGGTATCGATGGGCGAGGCGAAAGAGAAGTGGGTGGAACGTATCGCTTTGCTGCGCGGCTATCAGGTGAACAGCCAGATGATGGCGCTGACCGGCAACCCGGGCGTGAAGTTCCTGCACTGTCTGCCGGCCTTCCATGACGACCAGACCACGCTCGGCAAGCAGATGGCGAAAGAGTTCGATCTGCACGGCGGAATGGAAGTGACGGACGAGGTGTTTGAGTCGGCGGCAAGCATTGTGTTTGACCAGGCAGAAAACCGGATGCACACCATTAAGGCGGTGATGGTCGCGACGCTTGGGGAGTGATCCTCTGCGGTCTGGTGCCCTCACCCCAGCCCTCTCCCACGGGGAGAGGGAGTAAACATTAAAAAACGACAACAAAGTTGTCATTTTTGCTTTTGCCTTGCACGGGGAGAGGGAGTAAACATTAAAAAACGACAACAGAGTTGTCGTTTTTGCTTTTGCCTTGCACGGGGAGTGGGAACAAGCCCGTTTCAGGCAACCCGCATTTTGACGACGACTTTTCTGACCTGCGCAGGCGCACCCACCGCGCACAGCGGCTTGTGTACTTCACCCGGCCAGAACACCACAAAATCCCCTTCGCTTAGCACCACGGTTTTCTCCTGCTCACCTTCCGGCAGAAACGCGATGTCTTTGTCCTCCAGCCAGTCGGTGTCCGGCGTGCCGTGCGGCAGGGTGCTGAAGGTCATCCCTTCCTGGCCTTTCATCATGATCTGGATATCCAGATAGTGCGCATGGTACTCGGCGCGACGCTCAGCAAACGGCTGGGTCATGTCTTCGGAAACCAGGTAAAACAGGTTGTTGCCGTTGATATCGTGCTTGCCCAGCGCCGTCGCGTCGGTGACGTGCGCTTTAACGTGCTCAATGGCCTGACGCAGTTCTTCTGGCAGCCAGGACTGCAGGTGGTGAATGTTGCCAACGATCATGATTAAACCCTCAATATAAAACGTCGTTTCAATTCAGCTTTTATACGAGAATTCAAACTACCATACCACTCATTTTTCGATGAGGTTTGCGCGAGCGCATGTTTATCGGGAAATGTGTTAACCCGCTGTTAATCACACTCAGGCAATTATGCAGTGGTTATGCATAACATCAGTTTTCACCCTTCAGCCTGAAAAGCTAACCTCCTGATCAACAACCCTTAATAACAAAACCCGCTGCTGCTTCACACTTTGTCACTTTGATAATTTGCTATAAAAACCCATAATTATTTATTAATTTTTATTAAGTCAAAAATAGTTAATTATCATTATTGCATAGTCATTCCATGCCATTTATTTATTCATTTAGAATCAATGAGATAACAAAACATTTCAAAAGATTAAATTCTACAAAATAATAACAATCACAAATAATGCCAACGGAACATGCTTAGCTATTCACCCGCCAATAATATCAAATTAGCTATTATCTGATGCGAATCATGCAATTGAAAACAAACCCTTTAATATCCATTTTCGCGTGAGCAGCATCACAATACGGATTATTTAACTGCCTAGTATTGGCTCTGAAATCAATTGAGCTAAGCCGCCATGCAAATAAACGAAGCGCATGGCCAAGCCCTTTTTATTCTGAAAAACAGTTAAAGGAATAATTATGGAAAAGCATTACGTCGGTTCTGAAATTGGTCAATTGCGTAGCGTTATGCTGCATCGCCCAAATTTAAGTCTGAAACGTTTAACACCATCGAACTGTCAGGAACTGTTATTTGATGATGTGCTCTCGGTTGAACGGGCGGGTGAAGAGCATGATATTTTCGCAAACACGCTGCGTGAGCAGGGTGTGGAAGTCCTGCTGTTAACCGATCTACTTACCCAAACGCTTGATATTGCTGCAGCAAAAGCCTGGCTGCTGGAAACGCAAATCTCTGACTATCGCCTGGGGCCAACCTTCGCGGGTGACGTGCGGGGCTGGCTGGCAGATATGCCACACCGCGAACTGGCGCGTCGGTTAAGCGGCGGGTTAACCTACGGTGAAATTCCGGCAGCCATTAAAAATATGGTGGTGGATACCCACACGGCAAATGATTTTATTATGAAGCCGTTGCCTAACCATTTATTTACCCGCGATACCTCCTGCTGGATTTATAACGGTGTATCCATTAACCCAATGGCTAAACCGGCACGTCAGCGTGAAACCAATAACCTGCGCGCAATATACCGCTGGCATCCGGCATTTGCCGATGGCGATTTTATTAAATATTTCGGTGATGAAAACATTAATTACGACCACGCGACATTAGAAGGGGGTGACGTATTAGTGATTGGCCGTGGGGCAGTATTAATCGGCATGTCCGAGCGCACCACCCCGCAGGGCGTGGAGTTCCTCGCCAACAGTTTGTTCAAACATCGCCAGGCCGAACGCGTGATCGCCGTTGAACTGCCAAAACAACCGCTCCTGCATGCACCTCGACACCGTCATGACCCACATCGACGTGGATACCTTCTCCGTTTACCCGGAAGTGGTGCGTAAAGACGCCCAGTGCTGGACGCTCACTCCGGACGGACGCGGCGGCCTGCTGCGCACGCAGGAAACCGACCTGCTACACGCCATCGAAAAAGCCCTCGGCATTAACCAGGTACGCCTGATCACCACCGGTGGCGATGCCTTTGAAGCTGAGCGTGAGCAGTGGAACGACGCCAACAACGTGCTGACCATCCGCCCGGGCGTGGTGATTGGTTACGAGCGCAACGTCTGGACGAACGAGAAGTACGACAAAGCAGGCATTACCGTGCTGCCGATCCCGGGTGACGAGCTGGGTCGCGGTCGCGGCGGCGCGCGCTGCATGAGCTGCCCACTGGAACGCGACGGAATTTAAAGGAGTCATCATGGAAAGAAAACCCACTCTGGTTGTGGCCCTCGGCGGCAACGCCCTGCTCAAACGCGGCGAACCGCTGGAAGCGGAGATCCAGCGCCAGAATATCGAGCTGGCGGCTCGCACCATCGCCGGGCTGACGGAACAGTGGCGCGTGGTGCTGGTTCACGGCAACGGGCCGCAGGTCGGGCTGCTGGCGCTGCAAAACAGTGCTTACGACAAAGTGACGCCTTACCCGCTCGACATCCTCGGAGCCGAAAGCCAGGGAATGATCGGCTACATGCTCCAGCAGGCGCTGAAAAATATCCTTCCCCAGCGTGAGGTCAGCGTACTGCTCACCCAGGTGGAAGTGGATGCCAGCGACCCGGCCTTTACCAACCCAACCAAGTACATCGGCCCGGTTTACAACGAAGCGCAGGCGAAAACGCTACAGGCGGAAAAAGGCTGGGTATTCAAGGCCGACGGTAGCTACTTCCGCCGCGTGGTGCCCTCCCCGCAGCCGAAACGCATCGTCGAGAGCGACGCCATCTCGGCGCTGATCCAGCGCGATCACCTGGTGATTTGCAACGGCGGTGGCGGCGTGCCGGTGGTGGAAAACGCCAGGGGCTATCACGGCATCGAGGCGGTGATCGACAAAGACCTCTCTGCCGCACTGCTGGCGCGTCAGATCGAGGCCGATGCCCTGCTGATCCTGACCGATGCCGATGCGGTGTATCTCGACTGGGGTAAACCGACGCAGCGCCCGCTGGCACAGGTGACACCGGAACTGCTCAAAGGCATGCAATTCGACGCCGGTTCGATGGGGCCGAAAGTGGCCGCCTGCCGCGAGTTTGTTGAAGCCTGTCACGGCATTGCCGGGATCGGCGCGCTGGCCGATGGAGCAGAGATCCTGGCGGGCGAGAAAGGCACGTTGATTCGTAACTGAGTCGAAATTTCCCCTCACCCTAACCCTCTCCCAAAGGGAGAGGGGACGATTACACCCTCTCCCCGTGGGAGAGGGGGCGATCACACACCCTCTCCCCGTGGGAGAGGGACGGGGTGAGGGCATCAGACAGCTAAATTTTAAAAGGATTTCCCACATGACCATCAACCTGAAAAACCGCAATTTCCTCAAACTGCTGGACTACACCCCGGCGGAGATCCAGTACCTGATCGACCTCGCCATTGAGCTGAAGGCCGCCAAAAAAGCCGGACGCGAAAAGCAAACCCTGGTCGGGAAAAACATCGCCCTGATTTTTGAAAAAACCTCCACCCGCACCCGCTGCGCCTTTGAGGTCGGCGCATTTGACCAGGGTGCGCAGGTGACCTACCTCGGCCCAAGCGGCTCGCAGATTGGTCATAAAGAGTCGATGAAAGACACCGCCCGCGTGCTGGGACGGATGTATGACGGCATTGAGTATCGCGGCTACGGCCAGGCGATTGTTGAAGAGCTGGGTGAGTATGCAGGCGTACCGGTGTGGAACGGCCTGACCGATGAGTTCCACCCAACCCAAATCCTCGCCGACCTGATGACCATGCTGGAGCACGCTCCGGGCAAAACCCTGCCGGAGCTGAGCTTTGCCTACCTGGGTGACGCACGTAACAACATGGGCAACTCCCTGATGGTTGGCGCGGCCAAGATGGGCATGGACATCCGCCTCGTGGCACCGAAGTCCTTCTGGCCTGAAGCGGGTCTGGTTGAACAGTGTCGCGCCATCGCCAAAGAAACCGGGGCGCGCATCACCCTCACCGACGACGTGGAAGAAGGCGTACACGGTACCGATTTCCTCTACACCGACGTGTGGGTCTCAATGGGCGAGCCGAAGGAGGCCTGGGCCGAACGCGTCAGCCTGATGACCCCGTACCAGATCAACACGAAGGTCATGAAGGCCACCGGTAACCCGAACGTCAAGTTCATGCACTGCCTGCCTGCGTTCCATAACGAGCACACCAAAGTGGGCCGTGAAATTGAAATGGCCTACGGCCTGAAAGGGCTGGAAGTGACAGAAGAGGTCTTTGAATCACCGAACTCTATCGTCTTTGACGAAGCCGAAAACCGCATGCACACCATTAAAGCGGTCATGGTGGCGACACTCGGCGACTAATCACCCCCCGGCACGCCACGGGGTGTGCCGGGTTTCAGGAGAACATCATGGGCAAGTTCAAGTTTCCTTCCGCTTACACCATTCTCTTTTTTCTGATTGCCGTCGTTGCGGCGCTGAGCTGGGTTGTGCCTGCCGGTCAGTACCAGATGGCCCTGAATGAAACCCTCGGCAAAGAAGTACCGATTGCCGGAACCTACGCACACGTTGCGGCACATCCGCAGGGGGTAATCTCCGTGCTGATGGCACCGATTGCCGGGCTGTACGATCCCGTCTCCGGCCAGGCCGGGGCGATCGACGTGGCGCTGTTTATCCTGATCATCGGGGGCTTCCTCGGGATCGTCACCAAAACCGGCGCGATTGACGCCGGGATCGAGCGCGTCACCACCCGCCTTCGCGGACGTGAAGAGTGGATGATCCCGATCCTGATGGCGCTGTTTGCCGCTGGCGGCACCATCTACGGCATGGCCGAAGAGTCGCTACCGTTTTACACCCTGCTCGTACCGGTGATGCTGGCCGCCCGGTTCGACCCGGTTGTGGCAGCCTCCACCGTGCTGCTCGGGGCGGGGATCGGCACTCTCGGTTCCACCATCAACCCGTTCGCCACGGTGATCGCCGCCAACGCCGCCGGGATCCCGTTCACCAACGGCATCATCCTGCGCGTGGCGCTGTTAGTGATTGGCTGGCTCATTTGCGTGGCATGGGTGATGCGTTACGCCCGTAAAGTGCGCCTCAATCCGTCGCTCTCTATTGTTGCGGATAAGCAGGAAGAGAACCTCGCCCATTTCCTCGGCAACAAAGGCGAGCAGTCGCTGGAATTTACCCCGGTGCGCAAAATCATCCTGGTGATCTTCGCCCTCGCCTTCGCGGTGATGATCTACGGCGTGGCGGTGCTGGGGTGGTGGATGGCGGAGATCTCAGCGGTGTTCCTCGCCAGCGCCATTATCGTCGGCCTGATTGCCCGCATGAGCGAAGAGGAGCTGACCTCAACGTTTATCAACGGCGCGCGAGATTTGCTGGGCGTCGCGCTGATTATCGGCATTGCGCGCGGTATCGTAGTGATCATGGATAAGGGCATGATTACCCACACCATTTTGCACAGCGCCGAAGGGCTGGTCAGCGGGTTATCCACGGTGGCGTTTATCAACGTGATGTACTGGCTGGAAGTGGTGTTGTCGTTTCTTGTGCCTTCTTCGTCCGGCCTGGCCGTTCTGACGATGCCGATCATGGCACCCCTTGCCGATTTCGCTAACGTCAACCGCGACCTGGTGGTTACGGCTTATCAGTCGGCATCAGGCATCGTTAACCTGGTCACTCCTACCTCTGCCGTCGTCATGGGCGGGCTGGCTATCGCCCGCGTGCCTTACGTGCGCTACCTGAAATGGGTTGCGCCGCTGCTGGGGATTTTGACAGTGGTGATCATGGCGGCGTTAAGCCTGGGGGCGTTGTTGTGATTTTTTGACGTTGTAGGCCCGGTAAGCGTAGTGCCTGCCGGGCGTTTTGTTTCAGCCACATACATGGGAAATAGTTATGACGGAATATGGTGATTACTCTCCAAAAGAACAGCTACAGCTGACGGTCTGCCAGCGTCTGATCACAGAAAAGAGTTATCTCTCCCAGGAAGAAATTCGCCGCGACTTGCAGGAGAGGGGCTTTGACAGCATTAGCCAGTCTACCGTTTCGCGTCTGCTCAGGTTGCTCGGTGTCATAAAAATTCGAAATGCTAAAGGGCTAAAGATTTATTCGCTGAATCCTCAGTTGCACCCTACCCCTGACGCCGCGCGTTCGGTTTCCGAAATGGTGGTTAGCGTGGAGCATAATAGCGAGTTTATCCTTATCCATACCGTCGCCGGGTATGGTCGCGCAGTGGCGCGAATTCTGGATTATCACCAGTTACCGGAAATTTTAGGAGTGGTGGCCGGAAGCAGTATTGTCTGGGTCGCCCCTCGGATAGTGAAGCGCACTGCGCTGGTACACAAACAAATTAATTATTTACTCAGAACGAATTAATATTCACAAAGAACCGTTTGCACTGAGTAAAATGTGCATTAAATCGCTTGATCCGAAAACCGGGCTGCGTATAATGCCCGACAATTTGCCGGGAGGAAGCATGGTCAAGCGTGTACGACATAACGTCTTACCGCGTCTGAAATCAGACGCTGGCCTGCCGTTTTTCTTCCCGTTGCACAATCTATTCCCAGAGCCCCTCATTTGAGGGGCTTTTTTTTGCCCGGCGTCAGGAGATAAACATGAATCCGCTTTATCAAAAACACATCATTTCCATAAACGACCTCAGCCGCGAAGAGCTGGAACTGGTTCTGGAAACCGCGGCAAAACTGAAAGCGAATCCGCAACCGGAGCTGCTGAAGCACAAGGTGATTGCGAGCTGCTTCTTTGAAGCGTCTACCCGCACCCGCCTCTCCTTTGAAACGTCCATGCACCGCCTGGGCGCAAGCGTGGTGGGTTTCTCAGACAGCAGCAACACGTCGCTGGGTAAAAAAGGCGAAACCCTGGCGGATACCATTTCAGTTATCAGTACCTACGTTGACGCTATTGTGATGCGCCACCCACAGGAAGGTGCGGCACGTCTGGCGACCGAGTTTTCCGGCGGCATTCCGGTGCTGAACGCCGGAGACGGGGCGAACCAGCACCCGACGCAAACCCTGCTGGATCTGTTCACCATTCAGGAAACCCAGGGACGTCTGGAAAATCTGAATATCGCGATGGTCGGTGACCTGAAGTATGGCCGTACCGTCCACTCGCTCACCCAGGCGCTGGCGAAATTTAACGGCAACCGCTTCTTCTTCATCGCCCCGGATGCGCTGGCGATGCCGCAGTACATTCTCGACATGCTGGACGAGAAAGGTATCCCGTGGAGCCTGCACGCCAGCATCGAAGACGTGATGGGCAACGTGGATATCCTCTACATGACCCGCGTGCAGAAAGAGCGTCTGGATCCGTCCGAGTACGCCAACGTGAAGGCGCAGTTTGTGCTGCGCGCCAGCGACCTCGAAGGCGCACGCGACAACATGAAAGTGCTGCACCCGCTGCCACGCATCGATGAGATCACCACAGACGTGGATAAAACGCCGCACGCCTGGTACTTCCAGCAGGCCGGAAACGGCATCTTTGCCCGCCAGGCGTTACTGGCACTGGTTCTGAATCGCGAATTGGCTCTGTAAGGGGAAACGACAATGACACACGATAACAAACTCCAGGTTGAAGCCATCAAACGTGGCACCGTGATCGACCATATCCCTGCGCAGGTCGGCTTTAAGCTGCTGACGCTGTTCAAACTGACCGAAACCGACCAGCGCATCACCATCGGCCTGAACCTGCCGTCGGGCGAAATGGGCCGCAAAGACCTGATCAAGATTGAGAATACCTTCCTGACCGACGAGCAGGTTAACCAGCTGTCGCTGTATGCGCCGGACGCCACCGTGAACCGCATCGACGAGTATGAAGTGGTCGGCAAGTCCCGTCCGAGCCTGCCGGAGCGCATCGAAAGCGTGCTGGTCTGCCCAAACAGCAACTGCATCAGTCATGCTGAGCCGGTTGCCTCCAGCTTTGCAGTGAAAAAACGCGCTGATGACATCGCACTCAAATGCAAATACTGCGAAAAAGAGTTTTCTCATTATGTGGTGCTGGCCAACTAATTGAGGTTGGTAATGAAATCCCGGCTGTTATAATGGCCGGGAACATTTAATCAGCTGTTATTCTGGAGAAATCATGACCAAAGTACTCGCGACGGAAAATGCACCAGCGGCTATCGGCCCATACGTTCAGGGCGTTGATCTGGGTAGCATGATTATTACCTCTGGCCAAATCCCGGTGAACCCGAAAACGGGCGCAGTGCCGGAAGACGTAGCCGCTCAGGCGCGTCAGTCGCTGGAAAACGTGCAGGCTATCGTTGAATCTGCGGGTCTGAAAGTGGGCGATATCGTGAAAACCACCGTATTCGTTAAAGATCTGAACGATTTCGCGACCGTTAACGCCACTTACGAAGCGTTCTTCACCGAGCACAACGCCACCTTCCCGGCGCGCTCTTGCGTGGAAGTGGCGCGTCTGCCAAAAGACGTGAAGATTGAAATCGAAGCGATTGCGGTTCGTCGCTAAGGCGTTTTCGGCATGGCACTTTGCTATTTCAGTGGCATCGTTCCGTTCACTCAGACATTCCTGCTACCTGCATAATCCGCTGCGGTGAACGTGTTAAGGGGGCTATCGCGCCCCCTTAACAATCCCGTCTCCCGGCAAAGAAAATCGCCGCTTCGCGGTACCCTCAGCTTATTCCTTCCGGCTTCGGGTCGGGCATCCCTGCGCCTCGTCCCGGCCTCCAAGAAACGCTTCGGCGATTTTCAGCCGGACTCACGCTCCCTCAACCTTCTTCATCGCCTGAATGTGGCACGGGTGTTGAGTCCCCGCTGAAATCGGCGAACCGGAGACCGGATGACAAGGGCTGGACGCCAGGGATGGCGGCCAGAGGCGAAACGAGACAGGACAAAATTGCCGGGAGCAATTTTGAACAACGCTTGCGTTGGCCCCGAAGGGGCGAGTCCCAGGGATGGGACGAGTAATCTTGAGTCGAGCCGACCGCAGGCAGCGGGTCGGGAGGTGAGCGCAGTGCGAAGCACCGATTTCTCCGCGGGGCCGCGGGGATTGATAAGGGGGCCGCGGTGGCCCCCTTATCCCGTTCACAGGTTGTGAGCGTATTATTTTCTGCGGATAGTAAGGTGAACGGAATTATCCACAGTGCTTAACTGATCGGCATTACAGCCTGCGCTGCCTTTTTTGTGGCCTGCTACAGATTCCGCGTCGCCCTGAGTAGCGTTTCCAGCGGATACACCGCCGCTATCACCACTTCATCCTGCACCTTCGCCGCGTTATCCAGCTCGCCCTGAATTGAGGCGATCTCTTTGTCATCCAGCGTCCCCTGACGCGCCACCAGATCCGTCAGCCGCAGGCCAATCGAGGCCAGCTTATCCACCTCCTGGATCACCGGCTTGATGGCCTTCAGCTGGTAGCTGTTTTCACTTAACGCCAGCGCGTCGCTGGTATTGCTCTGCCAGCGGTTAAAGACGTGGCGCAGCGCGTCGGCACTTTCAGCATCTTCCGCGTCGCTCACCAGGCGCTCCGCCCATTTTTTCATCTGGCGCACGGTGTTACTTTCAGCGTTCAGCGCATCGGCAAAGCGGTTGAGCGGCTCAAACTGATGGTAGTTCCCGGCCTGGAACTTCAGGTGCTGACGGGTGTAATACTGCGCCGGTTCAACGGCCTGGGCGAGAATTTGCAACGGTAGCGTGTCGGCACTGTTCGCCAGTCGCGTGAACTGCACCTGCTGCTGGGTATGCTGCTGTAACCCGACCGATACCGTCGACCAGCTGTCCATCGCCTGCAGGCGGGTGTACATGTTGTCGACATCGTTGACGTCCTGCGCCGACCATAACCGCTCCGCCACCGCAAAGGCACGCGGCCACAGGCGGATATCCAGCACCGGTGCAACCACGTTTTCCGCCCACAGCGCGGCCTCACCGCCGAGCAGGTTGACCTGATGGGCGCTGTCCGGCACCACCGGCGGAATGCCTTTAGGTACCTCATCAAGACGTTTACCCTTAATCGGATAACGGGCGTTACCCACCAGGAAATAACCGCTCAGCGTATCGTTATCGACAGAAACGACCGGGCGCGTTTCCCCCATCCAGGTATCGACGGTGAAGGTCACCTGGTTGTCATTACGCCATGCAATATCCTGCACCGCACGACGGGATTTACCCGCGAAATCAATAAACCCGCGCCAGCCAGAATTCCCTTTCACCAGCGTGAAGCTTCCTTCCACCGGCTTGCCTTTCAGGCGCGGCATGGTGAAAGACCAGCTCTGAGGGCTGTCGGTATCCGTAATGACATCCACGCCGTTCAGCCCCTGCGGCACAATCTCATAGCGGTAGTGATAGGCAGTGGACTGGGGCTGGTCGAGGTAGAAACCCGTCGAGAGAATACCCTTGTAGCCGTTCTGCGCTACCTGCCCCAGTGCGTCCTGCCCTTGCCAGGACTGGATCAAGATGTTTTTTGGCAGATCGGGATGGTAGATCTCATCCCAGCCCACCATCTGCCGGTGATGTTTTTCGAGGATCGTCTCCAGCTTGCGGTTGAAATACGCCTGCAGCGCATGGCTGTCCGCCAGCCTGTTGTCGCGCATAAATTTCTGAATGGCGGCGTTCTCTTTCCACTGGGTGTCATCCACCTCGTCACCGCCGATATGCAGATACGGATCGGGGAAGATCTCTGCCAGTTCGCTGACCATCGCGTCGGCGAAGGCATAGGTCGCTTCTTTTGTCGGATCCAGCACCGGTTTTAGCACGCCCCAGTGACGCTCCATGTCATACGGCCCCGGGGCGCTCATCAGTTCAGGATATGCCACGGCGATCGCCGAGGCGTGGCCCGGCATGTCGATTTCCGGCACCACACGGATACCGCGCTCAGTGGCGTAGCGCACAATCTCGCGCATCTGTTCCGGGGTGTAATACAGCCCGTCGCTGGCAAGCCGGGTCAGCTTTGGATAGCGTTTTGAGGTAAAGCGCCATCCCTGATCGTCGGTTAAGTGCCAGTGCAGCACGTTCAGTTTCGCTGCCGCCATGCCGTCGATCTGGCGCTTGAGATCCGGCAACGGAATAAAGTGGCGTGCCGAATCAAGCAGCAGGCCGCGCCACGGGAAGCGCGGTGAATCCTCTACAGACACCCAGGGCAGCGAGGTGTTTTCCGCACCATTCTGAATGAGCTGGAGCAATGTTTCCATTGCACGCAACGCACCGAAACGGGTATTGGCAGAGATATCGACGCCGCTGGCATCTACCGTGAGCTTATAGCTTTCATCGCTGTCCGGCAGCGGCTGCGGCTTCACCTTTTTGGCAATCTTTATACGGATGGTCGGTTTTTCCCCCTGGGGTTGCAGCGTCCAGCCGGTTTGCAGGGCAATGCGCTGACGCAGACGGTTGACCGCATCGTCGAGTTCGTCGCCGCTGACGCTGACTGACACGTTGTTGCTGAGAACCAGCGTCCCCTGGGTGGCAGGGCGTTCAACCTTCGCAGGCCAGGGCATCAGAGGGAGATCGCCTGCCGGAGCGGCAAACGCTGACGCGCCGAGCATCAGCCCGGCGGTTAAGAGGCTGTACCGTAACATGAATGTTCCTTATCTGACGGGCCAAAGTAAGGCAAAACATTCTGTTAACATGCGTACAATTTGTCGTCAAGCAAACGGCATGACGAGGATCACAGGTTGTTGAATTTGGGAGGAAAGCCAGCCCCCTCACCCCGTCCCTCTCCCCTTTGGGGTGTACGGTCCGGGGAGAGGGTTAGGGTGAGGGGTAAGGTGTTTTTACTGCCACCCGTATCGACGGCTATAGAACCCTTTCACCATCTGCGTCAGCACCATGTAACCGGCGAGGATCGCCACCAGCCACGGGAAGTAGCTCAGCGGCAACGCCTGGAGCTGCAGGTAGCTTGCCAGCGGTGAGAACGGCAGCGCGATACCGAGCAGCATCACAATCCCCGTCATGATAATCAGTGGCCACGCGGCGCGGCTCTGAATAAACGGAATGCGGCGCGTGCGGATCATATGCACAATCAACGTTTGTGACAGCAACCCGACCACGAACCAGCCGGACTGGAACAGTGTCTGATGCTCAGGCGTGTTGGCGTGGAACACAAACCACATCAGGCTGAAAGTCAGAATGTCAAAGATGGAGCTGATCGGGCCAAAGAACAGCATGAAACGGCCCAGATCGGACGGGTTCCAGCGCTGCGGCTTCTGGATCTGCTCGTCGTCCACGTTATCAAACGGGATCGCCACCTGAGAGACATCGTACATCAGGTTCTGGATCAGCAGGTGCAGCGGCAACATCGGCAGGAACGGCAGGAACGCGCTCGCCACCAGCACGCTGAAGACGTTACCGAAGTTAGAGCTGGCGGTCATTTTAATGTACTTCAGCATGTTAGCGAAGGTACGACGTCCTTCGATAACGCCCTCTTCCAGCACCATCAGGCTCTTTTCCAGCAGGATGATATCCGCCGCTTCACGGGCGATATCCACCGCGCCGTCAACGGAGATGCCAATGTCTGCCGCACGCAGCGCAGGCGCATCGTTGATGCCGTCACCCATAAAGCCCACTACGTGCCCCTCGCGGCGCAGCAGCGTCACGATGCGCTCTTTATGCATCGGCGTCAGGCGGGCAAACAGCGTGGTGCGCTGCGCCAGTGTTGCCAGGTCGTCGTCGGAAAGGTTCTCGATGTCGCTCCCCACCACCACGTCACCTGCATCCAGCCCCACTTCGTGACACACTTTAGCAGCCACCAGCTCGCTGTCGCCGGTGAGGATTTTTACGGTAATACCGCTCGCTTTTAACGCTTTCAGCGCAGGTGCAGTCGTCTCTTTCGGCGGATCGAGGAATGCGATGTAACCCTCAAGGATCAGATCGGATTCGTCAATGCGCTGATAGTCCCCTTCACGCGCAGGCAGAATTTTGCTGGCCACTGCCACCACGCGCAGCCCCTGACGGTTCAGGTTATCGGTGACGCGTTTGATACGGCGCAGCATGGTGTCGTCCAGCGGCACAATGTCGTCGTTATACCGCACTTGCGTGGAGACATTGAGGATCTCCTGCAATGCCCCTTTGCAGATCAGCTGATGTACATCCGGCTGCTCGCTCACCACCACCGACATACGGCGGCGTTCAAAGTCGAACGGGATCTCATCAACCTTCTGCCAGCGACCAGAGAGCGTGCGGGCCACCCCTTCATCAACCCCTTCCAGCACGGCGACGTCGAGCAGGTTTTTCAGCCCGGTCTGGTAGTGACTGTTCAGCCAGGCGCTGTTCAGCACGCGATCGCTGGTCTTGCCGGTGATATCGGTATGGTTCTCCAGCACAATTTTGTCCTGGGTCAGCGTGCCGGTTTTATCGGTGCAGAGAATGTCCATCGCACCAAAATTCTGGATGGCATCCAGGTGTTTGACGATCACTTTTTGCTTAGAGAGTTTTACCGCCCCGCGTGCCAGCGTGGAAGTGACAATCATCGGCAGCATTTCTGGCGTTAAGCCCACGGCGACAGAGAGCGCAAACAGCGCCGCTTCCCACCAGTCACCTTTGGTGTAGCCGTTGATCAGCAGTACAATTGGCGTCATCACCATCATAAAGCGGATCAACAACATGCTGACGCGGCCAATCCCTTTCTGGAAGGCATTCGGCTCGTTTTCCTGCTCGCTGACGCGCCCGGCAAGCTGCCCAAACCAGGTGTTGCCCCCGGTGGCGGTCACAATTGCCTGCGCCGTGCCGCTCACCACCGTGGTGCCCATAAAGCACAGGGTGTCGCACTCGAGTGGGTTCATTTGCTGTGGGTCGCGGGTTCGCGCCACCTTTTCAACCGGCAGAGATTCACCGGTCAGCGAGGCCTGCGCCACAAACAGGTCGCGCGCCTGGATGATACGTAAGTCAGCCGGGATCATATCCCCGGCCGCGAGTTTAACCAGATCGCCCGGTACCAGCTGGTCGATGGGCAGCTCAACCCAGGCATTTTCACCCAGATCGTTAATCACACGGGAGACGGTCGCCGTGTTGCTGACCATCGCTTTCAGGGCATCCGCCGCTTTGGTGGAGCGGGCTTCCTGAATAAAGTTCAGCATGGTGGAGATCCCCACCATCAGGGCGATCACGCCTGCGGCAAACAGGTCTTCAGTGGCGTAGGAAATAATGCCCAGCACCGTCAGCAGCAGGTTGAACGGGTTGCGGTAGCAGGCCCACAGGTGAACCCACCATGGGGCAGGCTTTTGCGCCGGAATTTGGTTGTCGCCATGTACCGCGCGGATTTTTTCCACTTCCGCCGCGTTCAGCCCTTCCGGATGACCACCAAAGGCACGCCAGACTTCGTTTTCATCCATCGCCGCCACGTTCAGGCAGTGCTCTGCCAGGCTGGCGGGAATGGCCGCCCCCGCGATGTTTTTGGCGTTAGGCAGTGGGTCGCGCTCAGTCAGGCGACGAGGCAGGTGGCGGCCCAGCAGCGCTTGCAACTGCCGGGTGATATTTTTCAGCATAGTCATTCCCCCGCATCCGCAAATGCGGACACAGTATTTCCTGCAGGCGTGGCAAAGCCGTACCTGACAGGCACTCTATTTTTTTAAGCAGGAACGTCTGGACGTTGCTGCCTCACGCCGGTGAGACAGCTTAAGGCTGGCTTACCGGAAAGAACGTATTCTCCCGTTCAGGAGAGATGTGGGATCGGGATCCATGTAACCTCCGGTAAGTAAATGAGGGTGTCGCCGCGCAGTATAAGGATTTAACCATACCGTTTGTGACCATTCGGGCGGTATTATAGCACCACGCAAATAAACCAAACGTAAACCAGACTTTGCCCATAGCGAAATCACGCTATAGCATTAAGGCTTGATTCACTACTTTGTCGTTGTTACAGGGAATACAGCATGCAGAACCGCCTTACGATTAAAGACATCGCGCGTTTAAGCGGCGTGGGGAAATCCACCGTGTCGCGCGTGCTGAACAACGAAAGTGGTGTCAGCGAACGCACGCGCGAACGCGTCGAGGCGGTGATGAATCAGCACGGCTTTTCCCCGTCCCGCTCTGCACGCGCCATGCGTGGGCAGAGTGACAAAGTGGTCGCCATTATTGTCTCGCGCCTGGACTCACTCTCGGAAAACCTGGCCGTTCAGACCATGCTCCCCGCTTTTTACGAGCAGGGGTATGACCCGATCATGATGGAGAGCCAGTTCTCCCCGCAAATGGTTGAAGAGCATCTGGGCATGCTCCAGCGCCGCAACATTGATGGCGTGGTGCTGTTTGGTTTTACCGGCATTCAGGAAGAGATGCTGAAACCGTGGCAACCCTCACTGGTACTGCTGGCGCGCGATGCCAGCGGATTTGCGTCTGTCTGCTACGACGACGAGGGCGCAATTATTACCCTGATGCAGCGCCTGTACGATGCGGGTCATCGCCACATCAGTTTCCTTGGCGTACCGCACGCAGACGTCACCACCGGCAAACGTCGTCATGAAGCGTACCTGGCATTTTGCAAAAAGCACAACCTCTCTGCCGTGGCCTCCCTGCCAGGGCTGGGCATGAAGCAGGGTTACGAGCAGGTCGCCAGCGTGCTAACCCCACAGACCACCGCGCTGGTGTGCGCCACGGATACCCTGGCGCTGGGCGCGAGTAAATACCTGCAGGAACACCGTATCGACGATTTACAGGTCGCCAGCGTGGGCAGCACGCCGCTGATGAAGTTCCTTCATCCTGAGATTATCACCGTCGATCCCGGTTACGCCGAGTCCGGAAGACAGGCTGCAACCCAGTTGATCGAGCAGATCAACGGCCGCACGGAACCGCGTCAGATAGTCATTCCAGCCCATCTTTCATAAACGCCATTAAACGGATTATTGTGATCTTCGCTTGATTTCGGGAACGTTCCCATTTTCGCCATCACGCGGAAGGAGTAGGCTTGCGCTCAGGTCATTACACCCCTCTCCATCTGTCATGAGGTTTCATGATGAGTAAAGTCAAACAAGCAGATATCGATCAGCTGATCGTCCTGGTCGGCGGCCGTGAAAACATTGCGACCGTCAGCCATTGCATTACCCGCCTGCGCTTTGTGCTGAACGACCCGGCCAAAGCCAACCCAAAAGCCATTGAAGAGCTTTCAATGGTGAAAGGTTGCTTTACCAACGCCGGGCAGTTTCAGGTCGTTATCGGCACTGAAGTGAGCGATTACTATCAGGCTCTGCTCGCAACCACCGGGCACTCTTCTGCCGATAAAGAGCAGGCGAAGAAAGCCGCACGCCAGAACATGAAATGGCACGAGCAGCTGATTTCCCACTTTGCGGAGATCTTCTTCCCGCTGCTGCCCGCGCTGATTAGCGGAGGCCTGATCTTAGGTTTCCGCAACGTCATCGGCGATGTCCCGATGAGCGACGGCAAAACCCTGGCGCAGATGTATCCCGCACTGAAAACGGTTTACGATTTCCTGTGGCTGATTGGCGAAGCTATCTTCTTCTACCTGCCGGTCGGTATTTGCTGGTCAGCGGTACGTAAAATGGGCGGTACACCGATTCTGGGTATCGTACTGGGCGTTACGCTGGTCTCTCCACAGTTAATGAACGCTTACTTACTTGGTCAGCAGGTACCGGAAGTATGGAACTTCGGCCTGTTCACCATCGCCAAAGTTGGCTATCAGGCGCAGGTTATCCCGGCATTGCTGGCAGGTCTGGCACTGGGCTTTATTGAAACCCGCTTAAAACGCATCGTGCCGGATTACCTCTATCTGGTGGTCGTGCCGGTTTGCTCGCTGATTATTGCGGTCTTCCTTGCCCACGCCTTTATCGGCCCGTTTGGCCGCATGATCGGCGACGGTGTAGCCTTCGCGGTTCGTCACCTGATGACCGGCAGCTTCGCGCCAATTGGTGCCGCCCTGTTCGGCTTCCTGTACGCTCCGCTGGTGATTACCGGTGTACACCAGACAACGCTGGCCATTGATATGCAGATGATTCAGAGCCTGGGCGGTACGCCAGTCTGGCCTATCATCGCGCTGTCTAACATTGCGCAGGCTTCAGCGGTCACTGGCATTATCCTGGTCAGCCGTAAGCATAACGAACGTGAAATTTCCGTGCCGGCAGCGATCTCTGCTTACCTCGGCGTGACCGAACCGGCGATGTACGGTATCAACCTCAAATACCGCTTCCCGATGCTCTGCGCGATGATCGGTTCCGGTCTGGCGGGCCTGGTCTGCGGCCTGAACGGTGTGATGGCGAACGGGATCGGCGTTGGCGGCCTGCCGGGCATCCTCTCCATTCAGCCGACCTACTGGCAGGTGTTTGCCCTGGCGATGGCCATCGCGATTATCGTCCCAATGGCGCTCACTACCGTGGTTTACCAGCGTAAGTTCCGTCAGGGCTCGCTGCAGATTGTTTAACTTCATCTTTCGGGGCGCAGTTGCGCCCCTTCGCATTTGCAGGAACGTACTATGAATACCCTTCCTCAGTGGTGGCAGAACGGTGTCATCTATCAGATCTACCCAAAGAGTTTCCAGGACACCACCGGGCGCGGCACCGGCGATTTACGCGGCGTGACGCAGCGCCTGGACTATCTGAAAACGCTTGGGATCGACGCCATCTGGCTGACACCGTTTTATATCTCCCCGCAGATAGATAACGGTTACGACGTGGCGAACTACATCGCCATCGACCCGGCCTACGGTACGCTGGATGACTTTGACGAGCTGGTCGCCCAGGCGCACGCACGCGGTATTCGCATCGTGCTGGATATGGTGTTCAACCATACCTCGACGCAGCACGCCTGGTTCCGCGAATCGCTGAAAAAAGAGAGCCCGTACCGCCAGTTTTATATCTGGCGGGACGGTACACCAGAACAGCGTCCCAACAACTGGCGCTCCAAATTTGGTGGCAACGCCTGGGACTGGCACGCCGAAAGCGAGCAGTATTATCTGCACTTGTTCGCACCTGAGCAGGCCGATCTCAACTGGGAAAACCCGGCCGTACGTGCAGAGCTGAAAAAGGTCTGCGAGTTCTGGGCCGATCGCGGTGTCGACGGTTTACGTCTCGACGTGATTAACCTGATCTCCAAAGACCAGGATTTCCCGAATGACAACGCAGGTGATGGCCGTCGTTTCTACACCGACGGGCCGCGTATTCACGAGTATTTGCAGGAGATGAGCCGCGACGTCTTTACCCCGCGTCACCTGATGACGGTGGGTGAGATGTCTTCAACCTCGCTGGAAAACTGCCAGCAATACGCGTCACTGGACGGGCGCGAGCTGTCGATGACCTTTAACTTCCACCACCTGAAGGTTGATTACCCCGGCGGTGAAAAGTGGACGAAAGCAGAGCCGGACTACGTGGCGCTGAAAACCCTCTTCCGCCACTGGCAACAGGGTATGCACAATAAAGCCTGGAATGCGCTGTTCTGGTGTAACCACGATCAGCCGCGCATCGTCTCGCGCTTTGGTGACGAAGGGGAATACCGTACCCAGGCCGCGAAGATGCTCGGCATGGTGCTGCACGGGATGCAGGGTACGCCGTATATTTACCAGGGCGAAGAGCTGGGCATGACCAACCCGCACTTCACCCGCATTACCGATTACCGCGATGTGGAAAGCCTGAACATGTTCGCCGAACTGCGGGAAAAAGGTCGTGATCCTGAGGAATTACTGGCCATTCTGGCGAGCAAGTCCCGCGATAATGGCCGCACGCCGATGCAGTGGGATGCCTCGCACAATGCGGGCTTCACTGAGGGAGAGCCGTGGATTGGTGTCTGCGATAATTACGAAACCGTGAACGCCCGCGCGGCGCTGGACGATCCTGACTCGGTGTTTTACACCTATCAGTCGCTTATTGCGCTACGCAAAACCCTGCCGGTACTGACGTGGGGAGATTATCAGGATCTGCTACCTGAGCACCCTTCCCTGTGGTGCTACCGCCGCCAGTGGCAGGGGCAAACCCTGGTGGTGGTTGCCAACCTCAGCCGGGAGTGCCAGGAATGGCGACCAGAAGCCGTCAGTGGCGACTGGCAGGTGATGATCAGCAATTACGGAGAGACGGCGAACTGCCCACAAGCAATGACGCTACGGCCGTTTGAAGCAGTGTGGTGGCAACAAGCTTAAAAACCACAAGAGATACAAAAAGGACTTTGTATCTCTTTGTTATTTAAAGTGTATAACGATACGCTGAATGTATGACAATAACTTTTACAGATCGTAATAATTAAAATAAAAATGTCACTGTCAATATTAATAACATCGGCAGGACATCATGAAGAATTTAATTATTAAAGCAAGTTGTATGAGTGCATTGCTTATTAGTGGTCAGGGATGGTGTGGAAATACGTCTGTAGATCTTCGTTTTGGTCATAACACCAGTTCTGATGTTAATGATTCCCGTATTAAGGTTATGCATCAGGCAGATAACGGTTTTTATTTCTCCGTTGAAGCCGCACAGAACCACAATGACACCTTTTTTGGTGATACCGACAGATACAACTCTGATGATAAAGGGGTAACAGAAGCGGCTCAGGAAATAGAAACTCGCTGGCGCTTTGATTTGGGTAATGGTTATGCCGTGGCTCCCGGTCTGGTCACCGTATTCACAGCCAGTAATACCCATTATCGTCCCTTTATTCAGGGCTGGAAATCATTCGATAATGGTCTGAACCTCTCCGCACGTTACCGCTATAACACCGTTAACGATGCACACAGCGACAGAGAATTAGACGGTAGCGGTTATACACGCCGTGAATCACATCAGTTCGATCTCTGGTTCGCTTATAATATCGGTAAATTCGGTATGTCCTATAACCCACGCTTCCGCTATCAGGACGGTGTTGACCAGGGCACTGGCGACGATACCTACTGGGAACATACCGTATCCTTCAACTATAAGCTCGATGATGGCTGGACGCCTTACGTTGAACTCGTCTCACTGGATAAAACCTATATCAATGATGATGGTAATCATGAAAATGATTACGCCATTCGACTGGGTGTCGTTAAGCAACTCTAAGCCTGAGGCTATGCCGCATCGTGTTGCAGCAACCAGCAGCCGATGCGGTCAACAGCATTCAGCAGCTCCAGCTGGCCTTCCCGCTGATATAAAGAGATCGCGTTTATGTTGATTTCCAGAGGCCAGCACAACGTAGATACCGACGCCAGCGTAGATCCCTCGCGAGTTATCGCGATAATCTTTAACCCTTTACGCAACGCGTTACGCGCCATTTCAATTAACGATTGTGTCTCGCCTGACTTACTGATCAGTACCAGTGTTCCTCTGGAAACACGCGTTAGCTGATGCACATCATTAAGAATTAAATGTGGTAAACTTGCCAGAGATAAAAACCGTGATAAATAATTCAGGCTAGTCAGTGATGCACCCCGTGCATATAAATAAATATGGCTGGAGTGCAGTAACAGTTCAGATAATTGCGTGACAATATTATCTTCACCAGTGAGCGTAACGGGCCACGAAGGTGTCGCCGTTAACTGATCGCGTAAAAATTTGTATCGTAGTTCAGTGTAACTATTATACCCCATTTTTTTACACACCCGGTTAACAGATGTTGTCGTGGTAAAGGTATCTCGCGCGATCGCTTTCGCTGAGATAGTAGAAATATCATGTGCATGATGTTGAATATACTCGAATATTAATCGCTCACTTCCCTGGAAAGAATTCATATTTCGCTCTCATAAAAAATATAATTTAATATTAACAAAGAACCGTTTTCTTCTCTGGAAGGAGAATCACATATTACGGAAATGAGTATCACGGTACGCAATTAGTATCAGCAAACGTTAAGGGTTGTTTTTATTTGTATTTATAATCGCCTCAATTCTCTTTGAGGAAATTATCACCATGACTAAACAAAGAATTGTTGCCGTGACGGCCTGTCCTACCGGTATCGCTCATACGTTTATGGCTGCCAATAAAATTACAGCATGGGCGAAAGAAAAGGGTATTGATGTCAAAGTCGAAACCCAGGGAAGCGACGGTGTTAAGAACAAACTGTCGGCCCACGATATCGCCAGCGCCAGTGCCATTATTCTCGCCACCGACGTTCCCCTTCAGGACGCCGAGCGTTTCGACCATGTGCCGCACCTGAAAACACGCACCCAGGAGCTTATCAGGCATACCGATCGTTACCTGCGCCAGGCGCTGGCAATGGAAAAAACGGTCACGCACATTGAAGACCACGCTGAAAGCAGCCGCTCCGCTTACCAAATCTTTATTGGCCATATCATGGCCGCCATCAGCTACATGCTGCCGGTTGTTGTGCTGGGTGGCCTGCTGATGGCGACGGCGAAAATTACCGGGCAATTTATCAGCATCGAACACACGCCGTTTAGCGTGCTGGATAAGCTTGGGTTCATGACCATTAAATTTATGTACCCTGTTTTTGCCATGTATCTCGCGTTTTCAATTGCCGGTAAGCCTGCGCTGATCCCCGGGCTGATTGGCGGCATCATGTCTGATGAGGTTTACAAGCGCTTCTTTGACATTGAAGGGTTTATGCCATCAGGCTTTTTTGGCGCGATAGGTATCGGCTTTTTTGTCGGCTATCTGGTGCGCTGGCTTAACGATACCATTCAGGTTCGCCAACAGCTTACAACGATTAAGACCATGTTAATGGTGCCGCTGATTACCGGTATTACGCTGGTGATGGTGATGGAATACCTGATTAACCCTGTTTTTGGTGCGCTCAACCAGCTGATGGTTGAATTCTTTACTTCCGCCGGGGATACCGGGCGCGGTTTCTATTCCGCGATGATCGCCGCAGGCACCGCTTTTGACCTGGGTGGCCCGGTGAATAAAGCCGCCGGTTCCGTGGCGCTGGGTCTGAATGGCGTCAGTGAAACCTTTGATTTAACCGCCAGAGAGCTGGCGATTGTTATTCCTTCCATTGGTGTAGGTATCGCCGCATTTCTGAACGGGCGCTTCGGCCTTCCTGCCGTGTTCAGTAGTGAAGAGAAAACAGTGGGCAGCACATCATTGCTGCTGGGTTTCATCGGCATATCAGAAGGTGCGATCCCCTTCATTCTGAAAAACCCACGGCTGATCCCCGTCTTCATGGCTGGCGCAATGTCCGGCGCACTGCTGGCTATCGCACTGGGAGTGAAGCAAACCCTGCCACTTCCGGCGATATGGGGATGGCCGCTGGCAACCAACGTCACGGGATATCTGCTAAGCGTTTTCACTGGTGCACTGGTCTGTGCGCTGGGCGTTCTCTATGCCAGCCCACGAATGGCGAAGTAAGGACAGGAAGATGAGTCACATCCACGTCGTCGCACATACGCACTGGGATCAGGAGTGGTATTTCACGCTCCAGGACAGCAACATTCTGGCGTCTTACAATTTCGCTGAAGTGATTGCCACGCTCGAACAAGATCCGTCATATACCTGCTACCACCTTGATGGGCAAATGGCCGTCGTTGAGGATTTCCTGGGCATTAACCCCGAATATCGCCAGCGCCTGAATACACTGGTACGCGACAAGCGTCTGTTTATTGGACCGTGGTATTCGCAAACCGATACCTACAACGTTCACGGCGAGTCAATTATTCGCAACCTGAAATACGGTATGTTGTCCGCGAGGGAACATGGCCATGCCATGATGGTGGGATACCTGCCGGATACGTTCGGCCACAATGCACAAATGCCGACCCTGCTACGCGGCTGCGGCATTGATAACATTGTATTCTGGCGCGGCATTAACCACGACGAGCAGGCCAGCAAGAGTCAGTTTATCTGGCGAGCCCCCTCAGGAGCCGAAATCATCGCCTGCGCGATGGCATTTGGCTATGGCGCAGCAAAAAATATCAGCGCCGATGCTGAACACCTGCATGGCAAAATTTACCCGCTCGTCAATGCGCTTCGCCAGCGCGCCGGGCTGGAACATTTATTACTGCCCAGCGGCGGCGATCAGGTCAATATCGATCCTGATTTACCCGGTATTCTGCGCACGGCGAGCCAGCACTCACCAGAAAATGACCAGTACCGGATCGGCTCGCTGGAGCACTACGTCGGGCTCCTGCGACAGCGGCAAGGCGGTTTTGAGCGCTGGGAAGGTGAACTGAAATCCCCTCGTTATACGCGCATTCACAAAACGATCGGCTCCGTCCGTTATGACATCAAAAAGAAAAATTACGATATTGAACAATTTATCCTGCGTCGGCTGGAGCCCACGATTGCGTTAGCGCGTCATCACGGTATTCACGTCAATCTGGAATGGGTCGATCGCATCTGGAAACAGCTATTGCGCTGCCATGCTCACGATTCCATTGGCGGTTGTAATAGCGATGCCACCAACCGTGATATTGCTCATCGCCTCGAGCAAACCGAGCAGCTTTGCCACAGCCTGTGGAATCTGGTGGTGAAAGAACTGGGCTCGGCGTGCTGCCAGGAAGGTGAGCTACTGGTTGTGAATACCAGTGCGGATAAGGCGTCACGCGTCGTGAATACCACGGTATACAGCCGCAGCGATACCCTTGCGCTACGGTACCAACACCAGCCTCTGGCGTTCAGCGTTCTCGACCGGCAGTCCCTCCCTGGTGGGCGGGTTGTTCAACTGACGCCTGAAGGTGAAAAAGAGAGCGTATTACCCGACTATTACCGCTGGAACATCGCGCTGGATATGCCGGACTTACCCGCTCTCGGTTATATGGCCGTCACCGTAGCAGAAGCACCGGGCATAAGCGATTGGGCACATACCGTCCAGGATACCGTTATTGAAAACGAGACGAGCAGGCTGCGAATCGAAGCGGGTTATCTCTCTCTGGAAGATAAACATAGCGGCAGGCGGATTGAAAAACTGTTCACGTTCGAAGACTGCGCCGACGCAGGCGACAGCTACGACTTCTCCCCACTGAAGGGCGATACGCCTCAGTACACTGCTCAATTCAGGCTTCTTGACTGCCAGAAGTGTCAGCTCATCGAAAGAATGACGTTAGAAACGGAACTCTTGTTACCCGTGGATCTGGCAGCTCGCGCGGGAGGCGCAACAAAAACGCTGTCCGTGCGGCTGCAGTGTGAACTGCGCAAATACGATCCTCATTTATATGTCGCGATAGATCTGGAGAACACCGTTTGCGATCACCGTCTGCGCTTGCTGATCAACAGCGATATCACGACGCGGCACACCCTTGCCTCGCAGCCTTTTTCGATCATCCGCCGTCAGGCTGGCGTGAAAAACGATCGGTGGCGTCAGCAGTACCGGGAATTTCCCGTGGATATCGAAACCAGTGAGGGGATTATTGCTGTTGAAGACGCAGGCAAAGCGCTGATCATTAACAGCCAGGGAATGAAAGAGTTTCAACTCCACGGAACAGAACCCGCCCACATTGCACTGACGCTGTTTAAAGCCACGGGGGTGCTGGGCCGCGACGATCTTGCCTGGCGACCTGGCCGTGCCTCGGGGATCAATAACACCGTTGTTGAAACACCGGACGCACAGCTCCACAAACCGCTGCACTTTTCTTTTGCCCTGTCGCTGGCAGACAACGCAGAGCACGCCACGTTACGGAAACGGGAAAAACAGGCTATTGGCCAACCCTTTACCTGGCAGCGGCAAACGCTGCATACGCTGGATAACCGTCTTGAGCGGTTCACATTAAACATAAAAACGCGCTCGCTGCCGGGTTATTTCTCGCTTCTGGACGTCCCCGAGCCGCTCATACTTTCCGCTCTGCCACATGCCCAAACGGTGAACGGCACCCTCGTGCGTCTTTTTAACGCCGGTGACCAGCCGGTGCCCGTTCCGGCCTGTTTTACAGCGCTTGCACAGGTCAACTATCTGGAAGAGATCGTCCCCACACAAACCATGATCCCGCCTTCCAGTAGCTGTGATTTTCTTATTGCTTACACGGAGCGTAACGATCCGCAATGACTCTTACCCCTCTGATTAACGAAACACTCACGCAGCTGTATCCCCATCAGGATCCCGCTGTGACCGGCGAGAGAATTCTCCAACTCTGCAAACAATGGGAGTCTGGTCAACACACCCCGGTTCCGCTGGACCAAACCCGCGTCTGGATGATTGCTTATGGTGACAGTATGACCTCACCAGGCGCACCGGCACTTAACGTACTGCACCGGTTTTCACAGACGTGGCTGAAAGAGAGGATCAGTGACATCCACCTGCTGCCTATGTATCCGTGGAGTTCCGATGATGGGTTTAGCGTCAAAGATTACCGACAAATAGCCCCTGAACTGGGCGGCTGGCAGGACGTCGAAGCGATGGCAAAAGATTTCAATCTGATGTTCGACTTCGTTATCAACCATATCTCCCGGGAAAGCACCTGGTTTAAAGGGTATCTGAACGGTGATGCCCGCTACGAGAATTTTTTCCTGAATGCCGACCCGGAGGGCGATTACCATCAGGTGACGCGTCCCCGGGCGTTACCGCTACTCACGCCATTTACACGTAAAAGCGGGGAAAAGGTTCATATCTGGACAACATTTAGCGCCGATCAGATAGATTTGAATTTCCGTGAACCGGAAGTCCTTCTGGAGAGCATTGCGATCCTGCTGGAATATGCCGCCCGTGGCGCACGCGCGATCCGTCTGGATGCTATCGGTTTTCTCTGGAAGGAGCCAAATAGCCGCTGTATTCATCTTCCACAGGTGCACCAAATCATTAAGCTCTGGCGAGCCATTCTTGATAAAACGTTCCCCGATTGCCTGCTCATTACGGAAACCAACGTCCCGCATCAGGAGAATATCCGTTACTTTGGTGCCGGTGATGAAGCAAGCATGGTCTATCAGTTCCCCTTGCCTCCGCTGACGCTGCATGCATTTTTACGCGGCAATGCTCGCTGGCTGAGACAGTGGGCAGAAACGCTGGAAGCCGACCCCCTTCCTGGCAACTGCACATTTTTCAACTTCCTGGCCAGCCATGACGGTATTGGTTTACGCCCGGTAGAGAATGTGCTGGATGCAGAGGAAAAAAACTTTCTGATCAGTGAAGTGGAACGCAAAGAAGGACGTATTTCCTGGAAAACGGATCCTGACGGTAGCCAGTCGCCGTATGAACTCAACATCAACTATCTGAGTGCGTTAAGCGAACCCGGCGAAAGCCAGAACTCACAAATAGCCCGCTTCAGCGCCGCACATGCGATTTTATTCATGCTACAGGGCGTTCCGGCAATTTATTACCACAGCCTGCTCGGGAGTGAAAATGATGTTGCCGGGCTGCGCGCCTCTGGCATTAACCGGCGTATCAATCGCGAAAAGCTGGATCTTTCACGCCTGCACAGTGAGCTTATCGACCCACAGAGCCTGCGTGCCCGCATCTATGGCGAACTGACGAAACTGTTACAGATACGGCGGCAGCATCCGGCCTTTTCGCCCCACGCCGGGCAGCGTGTCCTGCCGCTGGAGGACTCGCTCTTTGGTGTGGTACGCCAGAATAAACAAGAAAGCGAAACCCTCTATTGTGTCGTCAACGTCACGGGAACCCCGCAGCCGCTTTCGTTACCGGTGGCAGGTATCGATCTCGTAACAAACAAACCGTTTACCGGCAGGTGCATTCTTGCAGGCTGGCAGACACTGTGGGTTCAGGTTAACTCACCCCTGGAGGCATAAAATGAATTTACTCACGCTGACTCACGCTGATTTCATCTTTATCAACCCCGAGCCACGCACGCCGGAAGCGCTCATCAGGCACATGTCAGATTCGCTAGCCAGACGGGGTGTGATCCACGATAAGCACGCGTTTATTGATAGTGTCTTACATCGCGAAAGCGAAGGCCCTACCGCACTCGGTGAAGAGCTTGCCGTCCCGCATGGAAAATCAGAATCTGTCGCCCAGGCGGCCTTCTGTGTTGCACTTTTTGAAGAGCCCATCACATGGCCCGGGCTGGAGGGCGACGAAAAGGTCAGAATGGTATTCCTGCTGGCCATTCCTTCCCGTGAAGCGGGAAGCACCCATATGCAGCTTCTGACAACGCTGACGACCTCCCTCACTGATGACGAAACGCGCAGTAACCTTCTCGCGGCAAGCACCCGCGAAGAGGTGCTGTCCATTTTAGGGGGTGAGGAGGAAGCGCCTGTACCACCTGCAATGCCTGCCGCACCGGCTAACAACCCACTGCTTCCGGTGATACTTGGCATCATCACCGCGGTGGCGCTGATCAACGCCGGGCTAAGCTGGGCCGGTCACCTGTAACGCAGAACTCACACCTGTCAGTCAAAACCAGGCTCAGCGCAACCTGCGCTGAGCTGATGATTTTGTTGAAAAATTAATCAAAATTTGACGCAAGGAATTTACAAAGCCTGTAACGCTTGTCATCTGTACTCTCCCTTTTTTACTTTGTTCTGAATCAAAAAAATCGCAAACAAGTTTGATGCAAATCACTATATGTAGCACTTAAAATGCACGCCGACCCAACATCTTGTATTTATCGTCTACTATTCCAACAACAAGACGGCGACCCTGCTCCCCGGAATTGTGGATAACAAGTGTCGGGAACGAGGGAAATAGCGGGGCGGATTGAAAATCTGCCCGGCGCAATCTTCTCCACCTCTGTGGATAACCTGTTTTTAAAATGGAGTGATCATGACACCGCATGTGATGAAACGTGATGGCTGTAAAGTGCCGTTTAAATCAGAGCGCATCAAAGAAGCCATTCTGCGTGCAGCTAAAGCAGCGGGAGTCGATGACGCAGATTACTGCGCCACCGTCGCAGAAGTCGTTAGCAGCCAGATGAATACACGCAGCCAGGTTGATATCAGCGAGATCCAGACTGCCGTTGAGAACCAGCTGATGTCGGGGCCTTACAAGCAGCTGGCCCGCGCCTACATTGAGTATCGCCACGATCGTGACATTCAGCGTGAGAAGCGCGGTCGTCTGAACCAGGATATTCGTGGTCTGGTAGAGCAGACCAACTCCGCCCTGCTCAATGAAAATGCGAACAAAGACAGTAAAGTCATCCCGACCCAGCGTGACCTGCTGGCGGGTATTGTTGCCAAACACTATGCCCGTCAGCACCTGCTGCCGCGCGACGTCGTTTCCGCGCACGAGCGCGGCGAGATCCACTACCACGATCTCGACTACTCGCCGTTCTTCCCGATGTTCAACTGCATGCTGATCGATCTGAAAGGGATGCTGACCCACGGTTTTAAAATGGGTAACGCCGAGATTGAACCGCCAAAATCCATCTCCACCGCTACCGCAGTAACGGCGCAGATTATCGCCCAGGTCGCCAGCCATATTTACGGTGGCACCACCATTAACCGCATTGATGAAGTGCTTGCGCCGTTTGTCAGCGCGAGCTTCAACAAGCACCGTACAACGGCGGAAGAGTGGCAAATCCCGGATGCCGACGGCTATGCCCATTCGCGCACCGAAAAAGAGTGTTACGACGCATTCCAGTCGCTGGAGTATGAAGTTAACACGCTGCACACCGCCAACGGCCAGACGCCGTTTGTCACCTTCGGTTTCGGCCTGGGTACCAGCTGGGAATCGCGACTGATCCAACAGTCCATTCTGCGCAACCGCATCTCTGGTCTTGGCAAGAACCGCAAAACGGCGGTATTCCCAAAACTGGTGTTTGCCATTCGTGACGGTCTGAACCACAAGTTTGGCGACCCGAATTACGACATCAAGCAGCTGGCACTGGAGTGCGCAAGCAAGCGTATGTATCCGGACATCCTGAACTACGATCAGGTGGTCAAGGTCACCGGTTCGTTTAAAACGCCAATGGGCTGTCGCAGCTTCCTCGGCGTGTACGAGGATGAAAACGGCGAGCAGATCCACGACGGGCGTAATAACCTGGGCGTGATCAGCCTTAACCTGCCGCGCATCGCGCTGGAGGCCAAAGGTAATGAAGCGGCCTTCTGGACGCTGCTGGACGAACGTCTGCTGCTGGCACGTAAAGCGTTGATGACCCGTATTGCCCGCCTGGAAGGGGTGAAGGCGCGCGTTGCGCCAATCCTGTATATGGAAGGTGCCTGCGGCGTGCGTCTGAAAGCAGACGATGACGTTTCTGAGATCTTCAAAAATGGCCGTGCGTCTATCTCGCTGGGCTATATCGGCATTCACGAAACCATCAACGCGCTGTCTGGTGACAAGCATATGTATGACAGCGATGCGCTGCGTGAAAAAGGTGTCGCTATCGTGCAGCGCCTGCGCGATGCGGTTGACCAGTGGAAAGATGAAACCGGCTATGGCTTTAGCCTGTACAGCACCCCGAGCGAAAACCTGTGCGACCGTTTCTGCCGCCTGGACACCGCAGAGTTTGGCATCATTGAAGGGGTGACCGACAAAGGTTACTACACCAACAGCTTCCACCTCGACGTCGAGAAAAAGGTTAACCCGTACGACAAGATCGACTTTGAAGCTGCTTACCCGCCCATCGCCAGCGGTGGTTTCATCTGCTACGGCGAGTACCCAAACATCCAGCACAACCTGAAAGCGCTGGAAGACGTGTGGGATTACAGCTACCAGCACGTGCCGTATTACGGTACGAACACGCCTATCGATGAGTGCTACGAGTGCGGCTTTACCGGTGAGTTCGAATGCACCAGCAAAGGATTCACCTGTCCGAAATGCGGCAACCATGATGCCTCGCGCGTTTCCGTGACTCGCCGCGTGTGTGGTTATCTCGGCAGCCCTGATGCACGTCCGTTTAACGCCGGTAAGCAGGAAGAGGTGAAACGCCGCGTGAAACATCTGGGGAATGGGCAGATCGGGTAAGTTCTTTGCCAGGTTCTCCCCCTCACCCTACCCCTCTCCCTCAAGGGAGAGGGAACCGATCGAGCACATTGTCATGCCGGACGCCGGTTTTCTCCCTCTCCCTGTGGGAGAGGGCCGGGGTAAGGGCATCAGGTTAACACTATGAATTACCACCAGTACTACCCCGTCGACATCGTCAACGGCCCCGGCACCCGCTGCACCCTGTTTGTTTCTGGCTGTGTTCACGAATGCCCCGGCTGCTACAACAAAAGCACCTGGCGCTTAAATTCAGGCATGCCGTTTACTGCAGAGATGGAAGACCGGATCATCAACGACCTGAACGACACGCGCATTCGCCGCCAGGGGATTTCACTCTCCGGTGGCGACCCGCTTCACCCGCAAAACGTGCCGGAGATCCTGAAGCTGGTAAAACGTATTCGCAGAGAGTGTGCAGGAAAGGACATCTGGGTCTGGACAGGCTACAAGCTGGATGAGCTGAATGCGCAGCAGATGGAAGTGGTGGATCTGATTAACGTGCTGGTCGACGGCAAGTTTGTGCAGGATTTAAAAGACCCGGCGCTTATCTGGCGCGGCAGCAGTAACCAGGTTGTGCATCATTTGCGTTAAACGCTATAGCCGTTTATCTGCATCATGATAAACGGCTGATTTCTCTCGTTTGCCTATGGCAACAACAAACACCATCACAACCTCATCCCGCACCTGATAGACCAAACGGTAGCCGGATGATTTAAGCTTAATTTTGTAGCAATCATGCAGCCCATGTAAACGGGCGGATTCGATCCTGGGATCCACCAGTACATCGACCAATTTCTTCTTAAATTGGGTTTTCACGGTATCGCCCAGTTTATGCCACTCCTTTAGCGCTCCAGGGTCGAATTCCAACTCATAAGTCATCCAGACTAACCTTAATTCCTTTTTGTGGATTAGCCAGTCGCTCCCGGACTGTCTGAATCAATGCGTCTTCACCGTCGCTAATGGTCACCGTTTTCACCGGCATACGCCCCGTCTCTGCGACGTACTGAAACAGTAATCTTACAGCTTCGGTTGGGGTGATATTGAGTTTTTCCAGCACTGCATAAGCCTCATTTTTAAGTTTGTCGTCCAGACGGACGTTCAGCGTGGCCATTATGCCTCCAGTAATGACAAAGATGTAATGCAGTTTAGCATTACATTCGCATTACATCGAATTCTGGATAACGCCTCTCAAAACCGGCTCAAACTCTCCATCGCCACGGTCTTAAACTCCGCAAAATCCCCGCAACCGCACAGCCGTGACATGGCGCGTTCGCGCAGGAATGTCACGAAGATGTCGTAAATCGCCATCGCCTCTTCGTATTCGCTTTTACTGATGGCAAGCAGGAAGATGACGTGCGCAGTTTCATCGCCCCACGGAATACCCTGCGGAGCCAGCACGGTGTAAACCACCGTTTTCTGCGCCAGTAACCCGAGGGAGTGCGGCAGCGCGATACCATCACCGAGCATGGTGCTGACGATGGCTTCGCGCTCGACGACGGAGCCCAGGAATTCCGCGCCGACAAAACCTTCGTCTTCAAGCTGCTCACACAGCTCACGGAACAGCGTTTGCTGGTCAATGGGTTTATCAATAATGCGGAAATGGGCCGCGTCGAAGTATTTGTCCAGCATCCACGGACGGGTTCTGTCCACCAGCACCAGCTTGCCGATCTGCTCCAGCTGGTAGTCCGTCGGGAACGGGGCGATCATCACCACCGGCTTGGACTTTTCGCTCACGCGGGCGGTGGCGATAACAAAGTCTTCGCTGATCGACCCGGCCTGCTCGTACTCGCGCAGCGTAAGGGTACGCGTCACCTCAATTTGCGGATATTTACGCTGCAGCACCGCCTCAATCATTCGCACCATCGCGTTACCAGCATCGCACACCAGCAGCACGCGCGGCTGACGCTGGTAACCAATATTGTAGTGACGCTCAAGACCAACCCCGATATGCAGCACCAGGAAGCCAATTTCGTTTTCACTGATCACATACGGCGTGTATTTGCCCCAGCTCGACACCGCCGCCAGCGTCATATCCCACGCCATCGGGTAGTGCTGTTTGATGTTATCCAGCAGCGGATTGGGGATCATGATTTGATACCGCACGCGGGTGATCATGGTTTTAATATGTGTCAGCAAATCCGCATGCAGCTGCTCGTCGCTGAGCAGGTTGTAGTTATAGTGGGTGTTGATGTAGCGCAGGATGTAATTAACCAGCGCTTCGTCGTCATCGGCATTGATGGCGCTGGGGGCGATGTCCTGGATCTGTCGCGACGCAATGTGTACGCACAGCCAGTTCTCTTCTGAAGGCGAAAGCGCCTTACCTGCCAGCTGCTGGATAGTCACCGCGATATCCTTCGCCGCTTCACGCACATTCTCTTCCACACCTTCCGCATGGAATTCCGGCAGCGGGTAGCCTTCACTGATGCGACGCACCGACACCGCACAGTACAGGCGCAGGAACAGTTCACCTTCGTCGGTCAGGCGGATATGGTGGCGGGTCAGCGCGTCATGCAGCACGCTCACCATCTGCTCAGGTACACCTGCGTTGAGTGCAACTTCCGTCACCAGTGGGTTCAGGCTGTCCTGCTGCGCCAGCTCCCAGAGGAGATCGGTCAGACAGGCGCGGGTTGCCATCTCGCTACCAAACAGCTTCATGCCGTGGCGTGGGCGGGTTTCCAGCGTCAGGTGGTAGCGATGGAACCACTCGCGCACTTCCGCCATGTCGCTTTGCAGCGTGGCGCGGCTGACAAACCACTCGTCAGCCAGATCTTCCAGCTTGAGGGAAAACGCCGAGGTGAGAAAACGCACCACCAGATAGTGCACACGCTCCGGCCCCGTCCGGGGAATGCGCAACGCGCGCGGGTGAGACTCCTGGAGCTGCTGGTAGCGCTCTGCATCGTCAATTTTGAGCTGGTAGCCATTGCCACGGCTCAAAATAAACTGTGCGCCGTGGCTCGCCAGCAGCGCGTTCAGGGCGGTGATATCAGCGCGGACGGTTCGCGTGGAGACCGACAGACGCTGCGCCAGCTCGTCCTGCGGCAGCGTCTCGTTTTGCAACAGATCGAAAAGTTGCGCTAAACGTTGGTTCGGGAATCGCACGTCGTTGTCCTCTTACTGCTTAGGGTGAAATAACCATCTGGGATGGGCTGCCGACCGGGGTATAACCCGGCTCGAAGCTCAGTTTTCCATCCTGTGCCACGCGGAAACGGGTAATGTTGTCGCTGCGCTGGTTCATGACATACAGCCAGCGCCCCTGCTTATCGAGCGTCAGGGTTCGCGGATAATCGCCCCCGCGTCCAGACATCGTCCTGATGCCGCAACGTGCCATCCTCTTTTACGGTAAAGTGCCCGATGCTGTTATGCAAACGGTTAGCCACATACAGCTGCCTGCCGTCGGCACTTAATGCCAGCCCGGCGGCAAAACTGGTGCCTTTATAACCTTCCGGCAGCGCGGAGAAGGTTTTGCCTTCTTTCAGCCTGCCGCTGGCATCCAGCGTATAGTGCGTCAGCGTGGAGGCCTCTTCGTTAATCAGCCACAGGGCATCACCTTTCGGTGTAAAGACGAAGTGACGAGGCCCGGCTCCTTTTGAAGAGGCACGGATAAACGGCGGATCGTTGGGGGTCAGCTTCCCGCTTCGATCGTCAAAGCGGTACTGGTAAATACGATCCAGCCCCAGATCGGTGGAAAAAATGTATTTCCCGCGCGGATCGGCGGCGATCATATGTGCGTGCGGGCCGTTATGATCGCTGATGGCAAAACTCCCTTCCACCGCCGCCTCCGGTTTCGCCGCACCCGGCTCGCCCTGATCCTGATGTTTATCCGTGGCATCACCCAGGCTGCCGTCGGTTTTGATCGGCAGAACCGCAATCGAACCGCTGACATAATTCGCCACCAGCAGATGTTGCCCGTTCGGCGTCAGGGAGAGATAAACCGGCCCCGCACCACCGGACGCCACCTGATTGAGCTTACTCAACTCCCCGTTATCCCCCACGCGCAGCGCCTGCACCACCCCCTGCTCCACTTCGCTGGCCACATACAACGTTTTACCGTCGTGCGAGACAGTGAGCTGCGCGGCGTTCGGCAGCTTGCTCACCAGCGTTTTGCTGCCGAGCGCGCCAGTTTGCGGGTCGACGGTAAAGCGGTACAGCCCTTCACCATTGGGGTTGTAGGTACCGACCCAGGCGTACTGCGTCTGGGCGACGGCAGCAGTAGCCAGTAAAGAGAGTGAAGCGACAAGCAGATTACGGGTGTGCATGGTGGCTCCTTCAGGTGTGTGCGGTTTGTTCCCCTCACCCCAGCCCTCTCCCAAAGGGAGAGGGGGGAAATGTTCCCTCTCCCTTTGGGAGAGGGTTAGGGTGAGGGTTCAGGTTTTACTTCACCAGCTTCTTCGTCATGTCCAGCAGCGTACGCACATCTTCCGGACGCGTATCGCCGCTGGCTTTGTCGATAATCGAACTGTAGATATGCGGGATGATTTTGCTCACACCCGCGTCCAGCGCGATCTGCAGGATCTCCTCAAAGTTTTCCAGATCGATACCACCGGTCGGCTCCAGCCAGAAATCGTGACGGGCGCAGGCTTCCGCCACCGCGTTGTACTCGTCACGACATTTCAGGCCGCCCATCGGGAAGTATTTGATGGAGCTGCCACCAAAATCTTTCAGCAGGGCAATCGCAGTTTCCACAGGAACGATGCCGTCCGGTGCCGTACTGCTCAGCGGGCCAGTGGAGATTTTCACCATGCCAACGGTACCGGTCGGGGAGACCAGGCCGTTCACCACGGAGTCGTTCTGCCCCAGCAACGCACGGCTGGTTGCCACACCGGTGAAGACCTGGTTCACGTGCTGCGGTTGTACCTGACGGGAGATTTCACTCACCATCGCAGACTGGTTCGGATCACCTGCGCCCAGGCCCACGGACAGCGCATTATCAATCAGCGCCGCGTATTCGCGCATATCGGCCACAGCGCTTGCCACGTCCGGGTAATTTTTGGAGAGCACACCCACCAGCACATGGCCTTCCGCCGCCTCGTAAATGGCGCTGGCGTTGGCTCTGGAGCCTGCCAGTACGTTCAGACAGACGCGGTCACGGTAAAAATTAGGGGTCAGCTTCATGCGTTTTTCTCCTGTCCTAATACTTCGCGAATGCGGCGGAACACAATGTTCAGCTGTTCAGCATTCACGCTGCGCACATCCGCTTCGATAATCCCTTCGTTGGCCTTGTAGCCACGGAAATAAATGGCGTATTCGCCCTGCTTCAGCGCATTCACCAGGTCACCTGTCCCCATGCCGGTGGTCGCTTCATCAAACGCAATCTCGGTGCGCGCAATGTCACGACCAGCGCTGTCCCAGACCACGCGTGCCGTTACGCCATTCAGGGTGTTGAGCGCGTCGACAAACGGCGTCATCTTCGCCACCATCTCTGCGCCACTCTCTTTGGTCGCCGTCAGATAATGCTCAATGGCGCAGGTCAGGCCAAGAATGCCCTCTTTACCCACCTTCATGGCGCGGCCAATGCCTGCCGTCTGGCGCTTCACCCATTCAACGTACTGGGCTTTACCGATCACCAGCCCGCTGGTTGGCCCTTCAATGGCTTTCGCACCGCTGTAGATAACGAGATCTGCACCGGAGCGGTAGTAAACATGCAGATCTTCTTCTGCCGCCGCATCAACGATCAGCGGCAGACCATGTTTACGCGCCACCACGGCTGCCTGCTCCACGCTGAGCATGCTTTTCTGCACGCAGTGGTGAGACTTGATATAGAGGATCGCCGCCGTACGTGGGGAGATCGCCGCCGCCAGCTGCTCGGCAGAACATTCGTTGGCATAACCCGCCTCCACCAGCTTGCCCCCCCCCAGCGCCACCATTGTGCCCACCGGTGCGCCAAAGTTGACGTTGTGACCTTTCGGCAGCACGATTTCGTTGTTCTCAGGCGGGGTGACGTGCAGGTTTTCCAGCAGCCAGTCGCTGTCTTTCACCAGCACTGCGGCCACGGACTGCGCAATACCCGCCGAGGCACAAGAGACCACTGTCGCCCCTTCCACATCCAGCAACTTCGCAATGTATTCCCCGGTTTTATTGACCAGATCCTTCATTTCAAAATACTGATTCATACCGTCCATCGCCGCCTGCACCACTTCCGGGCGCGGCGTGGAAACCCCCAGCGCCGTCATACGGCCAGAGGTGTTAATGACTTGCTTTAAGTGGTACTTCTCATAAATCGAAGGCATGTTCCGTGCTCCCTTGTTCGGTCATGTAGCCCTTGCCCGCGCGGATCGCAGCAAGCGGCACCAGAATGTGTTCAGCCTGCAGGCTGTCGTTTTCGGCATCCGTCAGCACCGTCGGCTGACGTTTAATGGTGAACAGCGTCAGGTCGGCGTCGAGCCCAGGCTGGATGCGGCCCTTGCGCGTCAGGCGCAGGCCATCAGCCGCATTTGCCGTCACGCACTCAACCACCTGCGGCAGTGACATACCGATGGCGAGGAATTTCGACATCACGCTCGCAAGTGAGCCTACCGGGCCGTGAAGACGGTTGCGGCAGTAGATATCCGAGCTGATGGTGTGCGGCAGAATGCCCATCGCGATGGCGCGTTTTGCCACCTCAAAGCTGAAGCTCGCCGTACCGTGGCCGACGTCCAGACGCACGCCGCGTTTCAAGGCGGAAGTGATGGATGCACGCAGTTCGCCGGATGGGGTGAGAATGCGGTTTGGCTTGCCGTTGTAGCAGTGGGTGATGATGTCGCCAGAGCTGAGCAGTTCAGCGATTTCGTCGAGGTTTGGCGGGTTATTACCAATGTGTACCATCAGCGGCAGGTCGCCGTTCTCTTTCTGGATAGCTTTCGCACGTTCCAGTGGCGTAATGCCATTCTCACCGACCACGCTGCTGCTCATGCGCGCTTTCAGGCCAACGATAAAATCAGGGTAACGTTTAACCGCCTGTTTCACCGCATCGGCGTCGATGTTAGCCAGATTAGCCAGCTCGTTCTGCGCAATCAGTCCAACGCGGGAGATGTTCAGCAGAGCGTAAACCTCGGTTGTCGCTTTGCGGGTGATGGCGTAAAAATCGTCCACGTCATCCGCCCCGGTACTGCCCGCATCCACCACGGTGGTGACACCAGTGGCAATGCCCACGCTGTCTGGTTCGTCGTGGTAAATGGGGGAATTCGGGTAGCAGTGTACGTGGGAATCAATCCAGCCCGCGCTAACGTATACGTCACCGTTGAGCGCCACCGTTTGATGGGCGGGTGCGTCAATGTCGCCCAGCGCCGCGATTTTTCCGTCCTGAATGGCGATATCAGTCAGGGTATCGTCAGTAAGACGCGCACGGCGCAGGAGTAAATCAAACATAGTGCTCTCCTGATAAGGCGGGCGCGCTGCGCCCGCGGGTGTTAAAGGGCGACCGGGAACAGCCAGCCTAAAATCATCGCACCGAGGATCGCACCACCGGTGATCGGCTTCTGCCAGAGATAGAACAGCAATGCGCCTGCAAGCGACCCGATACCAATCGGAATGGATGCAGTCATGGCGCTCAGGATAATCAACGGCCCGAGGAAGCGCCCGGAAGCGTTACCTGCCCCCATCATCACGTCAGCACCGTAGGTCGAGTTACTCTGATTGATGGTGAACTTACGCGCCAGAATGATGACGTAACCAATCGCCAGACCAATCACCAGGCCGGTGATCAGGGCGGCAATAAAGTTGGTCACCGGGAACATGATGCCCGCTCCCAGCAGCAATGCAGGAACGCCGAGGCCAACGCCAGTCTGGATAGCCCCGCCGATATCTAAAATCCCCACCAGCGAGCCTTCGATGATACGGGCGAACAGGAAGCTGGCACCAAAGGCCGCTACCGCGCCGTAAACACCGGTATCAATCCCTGCTTTCAGCATCGCCACAAAAGCCACTTCGTTAAACGCGCCAATGCCGTAGAGGTAGTACATGTGCGTCCCGGCGAAGACGCCGGAGGAGAGCAGGCCAACGAAGATCGGGAACGACCAGTCGGCATACCAAAAACCTTTATTCTGTTCCATGTAGAGGCTCCTGTTATTTACCGCTGAGCGAGTTGTGGATCATGTCGAGCCAGTTCGGCACGGTCAGATGGAAGGATTCGATCATCTTCATATCGAAGCCACGGAAGAAGCCGCTCAGGACGAACAGCGCCACGATGGCCACCATCATCACTTTGGTGACGTGGTTCCAGCCGCTCTCTTCCACGCCTTTACCGATCAGAATACCCAGCACCAGACCCGGTACGGCGTTACCCATGATCAGCTGCGCCGCACCGCCAAACACGGTGGCCCAGAAGCCGGATTTTTTGCCTGCATCGATGGCCGCCAGCCAGAAGATAACCGGCATGACGGTGTTCACCAGCAGGTTAGCTGCCGGTACCAGCACCTTAACGGCCGTCACCTGAAGTGCAGCCGGAACGGAGGAGGCGGTAAGGTTAAGGAAGGTCACGACGATCATGCCGATCACGCCGCAGGCAATCGCCATCTTGCGGGGATCGTGGAGTGTTTCGCCGACGTTACGGTTTTTGAGCATTAGCGCCGCTGCGCCCCAGTTCGGGATAATGCGGTGGTCAACGTCCTGAGTGAATGCACCTGCGGCCACGGAAGAAGCCCAGGCGTTAAAGAAGAAGCCTAACCCAAAAGAGAAGTGAGAAGCCGGGTCCCCTTCACAGGAGTTCAGTTCCCCCAACGTACGAAACGCGCCCATACCCTGAGTGGTAGGCGCATGAAACATGCGTGCAGCCCCGGCCCCCACACCGACGCCAACCAGGCCGCCAATGATGAGCGATTTTATTAATATAATTAAGAACATCAGTCTGCCCTTTTATGAAGAATCAGCGTTGCGTGACGAAATCCACCCGATCAAGATTGATGGCAGTCACGTTGACGGTCACATCCAGCTCCACGCTGTAGGTGCGTCTTTCCCGGCGCAAAAAGAAGAACAGGAAGGCTTCTTTACGCACCGCTTCTTGCGCCTGAACAACCTGCACATCCTGTGGCTCAATACGCAGTAAGATATGCGGTGAGGCTTGCATCACCGCGGCCTGAACGTGGTTGAGCGCATCGGCAAAGGCGCGCGCCTTGGCATCGCCTTTGCCCTTCACTCTCACGGTGGTCGTGAACTGTTCTTTCATGCTTATGCGCCGTGCTTCTTCTGCCACGCCTGTACCAGACGCTCGCCCAGCTCTTCTTTATCCATAAAGCCGAAGCCCAGCACGTTGCAGCCTTCGTTGATGGCGGTTACGCCCTCTTCCACAGAACGCATGCCGTATTTGGCTTTGTAGCCATATTTGGTTTGCGCAGTAATGGCACCCGCGCCACCGCTGCCGCAGAAGGAGATGCCGAAGGTGGCGTTTTCCGCTTTCATCACGTCACCCAGTTTCATATCTGCCGCCACCCCCGGCACGACAACCGCACGTCCACCTGCCTTTTCCACGCCGGCGGCCACTTTCTGACCTTTACCCAGGCGATCGCCAATCACGACTGTAATCTGTTCCATGTGTTGCTCCTTAAAGGTTGTCTTTCGCGACTTCAAAGTGAACGGAGAGCAGCCAGGCCTCTTCATCAGGAAGGTTGCCAAACTGCACCACCACTTCGCGGGCAAGTCGCATTGAATCGGGTGAAATCTCGTCGAACAGCTCTGCTTCTACTTCCGGCAGCGGCTCGCCGGTCACAGACCGGTGCGCCATCGCGCGAACGTGTGAGGTCAGCATCTGTTCCTGTACTGCATTAGGGATGATGTTGTGCCGGGCCAGCAGGGTATAGACCTGCTGCAGCATGGTGTTAGCGAGCTGTTCTGTTTGCACCGCCTGATCCCCAACGTCGTTCATTACCGCTCCGTTAATCACTCGTCTTACCCCGTTAATGGCTCTGGAATAAAACTAACGATGACGGCAAAGGGTTTGTAGCGAGTTGTTTTCCACTTCGAAGTGGAAAGGAAAGCAGCAGCAGTGATCTGTGCCACATAAATACGCTGAATTTGAATAAATCAATGCATTTACGTGATGAATATCACTCAATCTGGCGGCACAAAAGGGATGAGTAAAGCAGAAAAGATTACGAGCAGACTCGTAGAAATGTGACGTGGATAAGGTTTTCTTATGGGGATTCGCCAGAGTGGCGACGGGTGCTTGAGACTGACCGTCTCAGGCATGGGACGGAAAGTGGAAAGCCCCGCCTGATAGAAAATCAGGGCCGGGGCTCGAAACGACACGCACAACCGTGGAGTTCGCTACCTCGCCCGCTTTAAAGCAAGGAGGCATCCATGAAACGCCAGTCCCTGATTATCCGGGGTTTGATGATTATTGCTTTGACAATAATCATTTTAACGCTGGTGACGAGGAAAACACTGTGCGAGATCCGTTTTCGAAACGGCTCGTTTGAAGTGACAGCGCGGATGGATTGTCGCTCCGGAAAGTAGGGAGCAAGCATGCGGGGGCGCGTAATGCACCTCCGCACACGGAGAAAGGGCGTACAGCTCAGGCACCCAATTAACGATACTTTTTGTGATACGTATTGCGTGTGGTCACAAACTGATCGGCTGCTGCACGAGCTTCTTTCACTTTGCCTTCATTCGCGAGCTTCAGCGCACCGTCGATCTGGCCCACCAGCACGTCAAAGCCGTGGAGATAGTCCTTCATCTCGGCGCTGTCAGCCGCTTTGTTTTCCAGCTTAGGTGGCGTGGATTTTTTCGAGTCTAATGCCGCCTCACGCATTTTGGTCAACGCGTCTTTCATTTCTGCTGCATTGTCCGTTTTCTGAACGATCTTCAGGTTTTCACTGAGAATACCCATGTTGCTTTCAAGATCGGCAGCAAACGCAGAAGAGCCAAGAACCAGCGTTGAAGCCGCGACGATCGCTAACAGGTGTTTACGCATTGCTCACTTCCTTTTTTATTATTAACGATAAGCGTAATACCCTAAATAATTCGAGTTGCAGGAACGCGTGCAGCCAACGCACCTGCAGCTTGAAGTATGACGGGTATTATTGACCGGCAATTTTCATTTCCGGCAGAAGAACTGAACCACACTGTATATTGCTACGTGTTTCAATATCGTTACCGACAGTAACAATATTGCGCCACATATCTTTCAGGTTGCCGGCAATAGTGATTTCACTCACCGGATACTGGATTTCACCGTTTTCAACCCAGAAGCCCGCCGCACCACGAGAGTAATCCCCGGTCATGCCGCTCACGCCCTGGCCCATCAGCTCCGTCACCACCAGGCCGGTCCCCATCTCTTTCAGCATCTGCTCAAAGTTCAGACCTTGCCCGGCAATACGCCAGTTATGAATGCCACCCGCGTGACCCGTGCTTTTCAGCCCCAGCTTACGTGCAGAATAGTTGGTCAGCAACCACTGGGTCAGAATACCGTCTTTGATGATATCGCGGCGTTCTGTGCGCACGCCTTCGCTGTCGAATGGCGTAGAAGCCAGACCTTTAAGCAAATGCGGATGCTCTTCGATAGTCAGCCATTCCGGCAGGATCTGTTTACCCAGCGAATCAAGCAGGAACGTCGATTTACGGTAAACCGAGCCACCGGCAATCGCCCCGACCAGATGGCCAAACAGGCCAGTCGCCACTTCATTGGCAAAAATAACCGGGGCTTTCATGGTAGAGAGCTTACGCGGTGACAGGCGAGAAAGTGTGCGCTGCGCACACTCAGCACCGACCCACTCCGGAGACTGCAAATCCTCCAGCGCACGGCCAATGGTATAGGCGTAGTCACGCTCCATATCGCCATTTTCTTCGGCAATCACACAGCTGGACAGCGAATGACGGGTCGAGCAGTAACCCTGCAACATCCCGTGGCTGTTGCCGAATACTTTGATGCCGTAGTGGCTGTTGAAACTGCCGCCTTCGGTATTGGTGATGCGTTTATCAGCCTGCAGGGAGGCCTGCTCGGCACGCGCAGCCAGTTCGATCGCTTCGTCCGGGGTGACTTCCGCCGGATGGAAAAGATCGAGATCCGGGGCATCAAACGCCAGCAGCTCTTTGTCGGCAACACCTGCGTAAGGATCGGGGGACGTATAACGCGCGATATCCAGCGCAGCCTGCACCGTACGGGCAATGGCATCCGGGCTGAGATCGGTCGATGATGCACTGCCTTTGCGATTCTGGTGATACACCGTGATCCCCAGAGCACCATCGCTGTTGAATTCTACATTCTCCACTTCGCCATAGCGGGTACTCACGCTAATGCCAGTGGTTTTGCTGACCGCCACTTCCGCGCCATCTGATTTACCTGAAGCGAGCGTCAGCGCGGTGGAGACGGCTTCTTCCAGAAGCTTACGCTGCGCTTCAACTTGTGAGGTTACTTTCATCGCAAATGCCATACTGTAAGAGAGAGTTAACTGAAGTCTAACAGAGAACCGTTTTTCAGTGCGCGTCTTAACTGGTAACATTAGCCTCTTTTTTTAAGGAGCCTGACATGACTAAGCAGCCCGAAGACTGGCTCGACGACGTTCCCGGTGATGACATCGAAGACGAAGATGATGAGATCATCTGGGTCAGTAAAAGTGAAATTAAACGCGACGCCGAAGAGTTAAAACAGCTTGGCGCAGAAATGGTAGAACTGGGTAAAAACGCGCTGGATAAGCTCCCGCTCGACCAGGATCTACGTGATGCCATTGAACTGGCACAGAAAATCAAAAAAGAAGGCCGCCGCCGCCAGCTTCAGCTTATCGGTAAAATGCTGCGTCAGCGTGACGTCGACCCGATTCGCCAGGCGCTGGACAAGCTGAAAAACCGCCACAACCAGCAGGTTGCGCTGTTCCATAAACTGGAGCAGATCCGCGATCGTCTGATTGAACAAGGTGATGATGCTGTACCAGAAGTCTTAAATCTGTGGCCAGACGCCGACCGCCAGCAGCTGCGTTCTTTGATCCGCAACGCGAAGAAAGAGAAAGAAGGGAATAAGCCGCCGAAATCTGCGCGCCTGATTTTCCAGTATCTTCGCGAGCTGTCTGAGAACGAAGAGTAACATTCGAACCGCCTGTTCCCCTCACCCTGACCCTCTCCCCAAAGGGGCGAGGGGAATTGAACAGCCTCTCCCCTTTGGGAGAGGCTGGGGTGAGGGGATTACTCGACCACTTCCGCTTTCTTCGCCAGACCGTCCAGCAGTTTCTGATGGATCCCACCAAAACCGCCGTTGCTCATCACCAGAATGTGATCGCCAGGCTGTGCAGATTTCACCACCATATCCGCAAGCGTATCAACGTCCGCACTCCAGTGCGCAGGCTGTACGCAGGCATCGGCAACTTCCGCCACCTGCCACGGAATATGCTGCGGCTGCAGCAGGAAGACTTCATCGGCACGCCCTAAGGATGGTGCGAGATCGTCTTTGCAGATGCCCATCTTCATGGTGTTAGAGCGAGGTTCCAGTATCGCCAGAATGCGCGCCGTGCCCCCCACTTTGCCACGCAGGGCAGCAAGCGTCGCCAGAATGGCCGTTGGATGATGTGCGAAATCGTCATACACCGTGACACCGTTGGCTTCGCCACGCAGCTCCAGACGACGGCGGGCGTTCACAAATGAACCCAGTGCATTGGCCGCATCCGCAGGCTGAACGCCCACATGACGTGCCGCAGCAATCGCCATCAGACCGTTGTGCATGTTATGCTCGCCCACCAGGCCCCACTTCACCTCACCCACTTTTTCGCCGTCGAGCAGCACTTCCCACTCAGAGGCATCCACGTTGAGTTTTTTCGCCTGCCAGTGGCCCTGATCGCCCACCAGCTCCTGCTCGCTCCAGCAACCCATCGCCATCGTCTGCTTCAGGTTGATGTCGTTCTCCGGCAGGATAATACGGCCCTGACCCGGAACAATGCGCACCAGATGGTGGAACTGCTTCTGAATCGCTTTCAGGTCGTCAAAGATATCCGCGTGATCAAACTCAAGGTTGTTGAGGATCAGCGTACGTGGGCAGTAATGTACGAATTTAGAACGTTTATCGAAGAACGCACAGTCGTACTCATCGGCTTCGATCACAAAGAATGGACTGTCACCCAGACGTGCGGAGACGTCGAAATTACCCGGTACACCACCAATCACGAAGCCAGGCTTGTAACCACAGGCCTCAAGGATCCAGGTTGCCATCCCGGCGGTGGTGGTTTTACCGTGAGTACCGGCAACAGCGATCACCCAGCGGTCGCGCAGCACAAAATCATGCAGCCACTGCGGGCCAGACATAAATGGAATATTGCGTTCCAGCACCGCTTCAACACACGGATTACCACGGGTCATGGCGTTACCAATGATCACCAGATCCGGCTGCGGCTCCAGTTGGCTGACATCGTAGCCCTGAATAAGGGAGATGCCCTGCTTCTCCAGAAGCGTGCTCATCGGCGGATACACATTGGCGTCCGAACCTGTCACTTCATGGCCCAGCGAGCGCGCCAGCATTGCCAGTCCGCCCATAAAAGTGCCACAAATCCCCAATATATGAATGCGCATACGTCACTATCCTTCTTCAATGTGGCGCACATTTTACTCACATGTCAGCGCCTGTGAAACGCATTTCAGGTAAATCCGTATGCTGCTGGCGCGATTCACCTCTGCGCTAACATTTGAATGTTTGTTAAGATTGTTGGGCTTTAGTCGTTTTAGTGAACATACAATCGCTCTACTCACATAAGATGCAGGGAAAGTGTTATGAAAACGTTAGGTGAATTTATTGTCGAAAAGCAGCACGAGTTCTCTCATGCTACCGGTGAACTCACTGCTTTGCTGTCGGCAATAAAGCTGGGCGCTAAGATCATCCACCGTGATATCAACAAGGCCGGTCTGGTCGATATCCTGGGTGCCAGCGGTGCCGAGAACGTTCAGGGCGAGGTTCAACAGAAACTCGACCTGTTCGCAAATGAAAAACTGAAAGCTGCACTGCGCGCACGCGACATCGTTGCGGGTATCGCCTCTGAAGAAGAAGATGAAATTGTTGTTTTCGAAGGGTGCGAACACGCGAAATACGTCGTTCTGATGGATCCGCTGGACGGCTCCTCCAATATCGACGTTAACGTTTCTGTCGGTACCATTTTCTCCATCTACCGCCGCGTCACGCCTGTTGGCACGCCGGTGACCGAAGAAGATTTCCTGCAACCTGGCAGTCATCAGGTTGCTGCCGGTTACGTCGTATATGGTTCGTCCACCATGCTGGTGTACACCACCGGGTGTGGCGTTCACGCCTTTACTTACGATCCGTCGCTGGGCGTGTTCTGCCTGAGTCAGGAACGTATGCGCTTCCCGGAGAAGGGCAACACCTACTCCATCAACGAAGGTAACTACATCAGATTCCCGAACGGCGTGAAGAAATACATCAAATTCTGCCAGGAAGAGGATAAAGCAACCCAACGCCCGTATACCTCTCGCTACATTGGCTCGCTGGTAGCGGACTTCCACCGTAACCTGCTGAAAGGCGGCATCTACCTCTACCCAAGCACCGCCAGCCACCCTGACGGGAAACTGCGTCTGCTGTACGAATGCAACCCGATGGCGTTCCTGGCCGAGCAGGCCGGCGGTAAGGCGAGCGACGGTAAAGAGCGTATTCTGGATATCGTGCCAAAAAGCCTGCACCAGCGCCGTTCGTTCTTCGTCGGTAACAACCATATGGTTGAAGATGTTGAACGTTTTATCCGGGAATTCCCGGACGCGTAATACCCTTAGCAAAGGGAGCCTGGCTGGCTCCCTTTCTCATTTATATATTTTACCGTATAAGTGTTTATAAAAAATACGCTTTAATATTCACCACTGCTCCTGCATTATTTCCATAACAGTTTGACAGATATTTCGTGGAGCATAACTTGTGATGAAAAACTATTCTCGAGCCAATACCGGTATTGATTTAAATCTTATCCCCGTATTTATTGAAGTGGTCCGCTGCGGCAGCATGGCAAAAGCCTCAGTGCGTCTGGAGATGTCCCGCCCGGCGGTAAGCCTGGCATTAAAACGCTTTAGCCAACTCTTTGACGAACCATTATTTTTCCGCAAAGGTTTATATCTGGAACCAACCGAAAAAGCGTTAGCCTTAACCAGCTCGCTGGAAATATTAGTGGGTGATATTCACGATAATCTCGGGGCGATAAATTCAGCAACAAATAAAACCCTGGCACAAAATGCACCAGGGCTGGATATTATTATGCAACAGCCTGAGCCGTCAGTTTGAATGATGACATGGCTTCCATCAGCTCACGCGACTGCTCTTCCAGCGAGCGTGTCGCGGCAGAAGATTGTTGCACCAGCGCCGCGTTTTGCTGCGCGGTTTCGTCCATCTGATTCACCGCGATATTCACCTGCTCAATACCGCGACTCTGTTCCTGAGACGCGGTAGCAATTTCGCGCATCAGTTTGGTCATGCGCAGGACTTCAGTCGCGATTTCGTCCATCGTTTCACCGGCCTGCTGCGCCAGCTCGCTGCCCTCGTTAACGTGGGTTTGCGAATCACTGATAAGTGAACGGATCTCTTTTGCCGCATCGGCACTGCGGCTGGCCAGGTTACGCACCTCACCTGCCACAACGGCGAATCCACGTCCTTGTTCACCTGCGCGTGCGGCTTCAACAGAGGCGTTCAGCGCCAGGATATTGGTCTGGAATGCGATACCGTCGATGACGCTCAGGATGTCGGCGATGCGCGCCGAGCTGCCAGAGATATCCCGCATTTTCTCGATCACATAGCAGACCATTTCGCTGCCGTGATCGGCAGTGTCGGACACCGACTTCGCCAGCTGGTGTGCCTGTTCGGCGTTATCGGCATTAAGTTTCACCGTCGCGGTGATCTCTTCCATGCTGGCCGCCGTCTGCTCCAGCGACGTCGCGGTGGATTCGGTGCGCTGGGCAAGGTTCATATTCCCCGCCGTTAGCTCACGGCTGCCGGTATCAATTTGTGAACTGGCATCGCGCACCCGCATAACCGAGCCCATTAGCGACTGACGCATCTCTTCGATGGCCGCGTTCAGACGGTTAAATTCCTGGCTCGCAGGTGCATTCAGCGTATGGGTTAAGTCCCCCGCTGCAACATGTTCAAGCTGCGCAATGGAGGCAGAGAGCGGCTTCAGCAACATATTGCGCAGCACCAGCCAGGCCAGCACAATAATCCCGGCCGTCAGCAGCGCCGCCACGACAATCAGGATCAGCACCCGGTTTTTACTCGATTGCACCGCGCTCACTTCCGCTTTTCCGCGCGCTTCGCTCCATGTCTGGAACGCCTGCATATCGTTATCAAACTGCTTCGCTACCGGGATCAGCCTGTTCTCCAGCAGATCGTAGTAGCTGTCTGCATTCTGGTCGTTCAGGGCTTTCAGCATCGGGTTGATCCCTTGCTGGTTATACGCCGCGAGACTCGCCGCGACCTTATCCAGCAACTGCTGTCCTTGTTTGTCCGCCACACCATCGTCGATCACGCTTTTCAGCGTTTTTTGCGCCTGGATGACTTCCTGATTGATGGTTTTCACCGACTTCGCCGCATCGTCCAGCATGCCGATTTCCATCATGCGGACGGCCTGGCTTGCTTCATTGCGCGCACGCAGGATCAGCGTATAGCCAGAATTAAGCTGCACCATCTGTTCACCCTGAAGGTGGTTGATGCGCTGGAGTGAAGACGAACTCTGTGTGAGGGCATAAATACCAATGCCGCTGACAATCAGCAGCAGAAGGGTCATAACGGCCAGTAACGAAAGCAAGCCGGTACGAATCGATAGCGTTTTCAGCATGATATTATTTCCGGTAGCGAGATATTTCTGGGCATAAAAAAAGATTATCGGCCGCTACCGGAAAATGTTTAGACTTTAAGCAAATTCAGCGTGTTATCACTTTGTTGCTGATGTGCTTACACGCGTAACAGGCGAGTTCTGGCGGTTCTCCCACAGTACCGTCAGGCCACGTTGCAACGCGATAAAAATAAAGAGCAGAATGCCGATGGCGATTTTCGTCCACCACGAACTGAGCGTGCCGTCGAAGTTGATGTAGGTCTGAATCAGCCCCTGGATCGCCACGCCAAACAGCGTCCCGAGCACCGTTCCCACCCCACCGCTGAGCAGCGTTCCGCCAATCACAACCGAGGCAATGGCATCAAGCTCCACGCCCACCCCTGCCAGAGCGTAACCGGCCTGGGTATAAATGGAGAAGACGATACCTGCCAGCGTCGCCAGTCCGGTAGAGAGCATATAAATGCGGATGGTGGTGCTGCGGGTGGAGATCCCCATCAGGTTCGCCGAGGTGGCGCTGCCGCCAATGGCGTAAACCTGATTACCAAACCGGGTGCGATGAGCGAGGAAGATCCCAATCACGACCACGCCCAGCATCAACAACCCCATCGCGCTCAGGCGGCCACCGCCAGGGATTTTCCACGCCAGGCTGGAGAGCGTGTCGTAAACAGGATGGTTAATCGGAATGGACTCTTCCGACACCAGATAGCTGACGCCGCGCAGAAAGAACATTCCCGCGAGAGTGATGATAAAGGCCGGGATTTTTAGCGCATCTATCAGCAGCCCCATAAAGGCACCAAACGCACAGCCCAGCACCAGTATCAACGGGAAGGCCAGCAGCGGTGAAATGCCCCAGAAACCGATCGCTTTCGCGAGAAACACACCGGTAAACGCGATCACCGACCCCACAGAGAGATCAATCCCGCCGGAGAGGATCACAAAGGTCATGCCGACGGCGATAATGCCTAAAAAGGCGTTATCCGTCAGGATGTTGCAAATGACGCGCGTGGAAGCAAAGCCGGGGAACTGGGTCAGGCAATAGAGATACCCCAGCACAAACACGCCCAGCGTGATCATCAACGGTAAATTACGTTTTATCATGGCCACGGATCCCCTTAATGATGCTAACAAAGCGCGGCGACTGAACAATCAGCACGCAGAGCACGACCACCGCTTTCACCACCTGGTTGAGTTCCGGCTGAAAGCCGGAGAGCAGGATACCGGTATTCATTCCCTGAATAATCAGTGCGCCGACTACCGAGAGCAGCAGGTTAAAGCGTCCGCCCATCAACGATCCGCCGCCAATGACCACCGCCAGGATCGCGTCCAGCTCCAGCCATAACCCGGCATTGTTGGCATCAGCCCCACGGATATCTGCCGCGACAATGATCCCGGCGATGGCAGCGCAGACACCGCTCAGCACGTAGGTCAGCATCACCATCAGCCGGGTATTCACCCCGGCGTTTCGCGCGGCGCGAATGTTGATCCCAACCGCTTCAATAAACATGCCGAGCGCCGTTTTACGGGTAAACAGCCAGAACACCACTAACGTCACCAGCGCAATAATGACCGGCGTCGGGAAAAAGAGCAGCTTACCGCTACCGAGCCACGCCAGGCCCGGCGAGTTGAAAGTGACAATCTGACCGGAGGTGATCAACTGCGCCACCCCGCGTCCGGCCACCATTAAAATCAGCGTGGCGACAAACGGCTGGATCTTGAGAACCGCCACCAGGATACCGTTCCACAGCCCGGCCAGAACGCCCGTGCCTAATGCTGCCAGCAGTACCACCGGCAGGCTATGTCCGGCCACGGTCATCGAGGCGGCAGTGGCACCTGCAATCGCCATCACAGCACCAACGGAAAGGTCGATACCGCCGGTGGCAATGACCAGCGTCATGCCAATCGCCAGCAGGGCCACGGGAGCGGCGCGGTTTAAGATGTCTATCGGGCTACCAAACAGGCGGCCATCCTGCACAATAATCTGGAAGAAATGCGGGGCGACCAGGCTATCGACCAGCAGTACCAGCAGCAGCGCGGCAATTTGCGGCGTGCCGGTCGGCCAGTTAAAGCGGCGCTTTGACTCACCAGTTTGCGAAAGCGAACGGGGCATCACGATTAACTCCTTATGCCGCGATGGCATTCATGATTGCCGGAACGGACAGTTTATCCAGCGGGATCTCTGCCACCTGCTTGCGATCGCGCATGATAATCACGCGATCGGCATACCCCACCAGCTCCTCCAGTTCGGACGAGATCACCAGCAGCGCCAGCCCGTCGGCACAGAGCGTTTCGATAAGCCGGATAATTTCGGCATGCGCCCCGACGTCAATACCGCGCGTCGGTTCGTCGAGGATCAGGAACTGGGGTTTAGTCAGCAACCAGCGTGAAAGCAGTACCTTCTGTTGGTTACCGCCGGAGAGAAACTCAATGGGTTGTTCCGCGCTCGGGGTGCGGATCCCCAGCTGGCGGATAAAGCGTTCGGCAATCGCATTTTGTTCTTTACGCGGAATCGGTCGTAACCAGCCACGCTGCGCCTGCAGAGCAAGAATGATATTTTCCCGCACGGAGGCCGCGGCAATAATGCCGTCCGTTTTCCTGTCTTCCGGGCAGAACCCGACCCCCAGACACGAAGCCTGATGTGGCGATCGCAGCGTTTGCGGTTTGCCTTTGATCAACGCGCTGCCGCTGTCGGCAGGTTTGATCCCGAAGATCACTTCGGCGGTTTCGGTACGGCCTGATCCGAGCAGGCCTGCCAGGCCGACAATCTCGCCGGGGCGCACCTCCAGATTAAACGGCGAGATCGTCCCTTTTTTGCCGTAATCGCTGAAAGCAGCGATCGGTTTATCGCTCAACAACGTGCGGCCTGCACGCTGGAGCGCATTGGTATCCAGCTCACGGCCCAGCATCATTTTAACCAGCTCAATCTGCGGTAGCTCACGGGTTTCGCGACAGCCGACAAAACTGCCGTTGCGCAGCACCGTAATCCGATCGCTCACTTCATACACCTGATCGAGGAAGTGGGTGACGAAGATCAGGCTCACCCCCTGATTGCGCAGCTGGCGCATCAGAGTAAAGAGCATCTCCACTTCCTGGGTATCGAGGCTGGCGGTCGGTTCGTCGAGGATCAGCACTTTCGCAGAGAGATCGATGGCACGGCAAATGGCGACGATCTGCTGCATCGCCACGGAAAAGCGGTTTAACGGCTCGCGGACGTCGAGGGAGAAACCGTAAGACGCCATCAGTTTCGTTGCCCGCGCTTCCATCTCTTTACGCCGTAACAGGCCAAAGCGCCGTGGCTCACGGCCAATAAACAGGTTATCCGCCACCGACATATTCGGCAGCAGGTTCACTTCCTGGTACACCGTCCCAATTCCCAGCTGCTGGGCATGGGCGGTATTTTTTGGCGAAATCGCGTTGCCTTCCAGCCAGATGGAACCACGATCGGCGTGATAAACGCCGGTCAGGGCTTTAATCAGCGTTGATTTTCCCGCACCGTTCTCACCCAGCAGCGCCATGATCTCGCCACGTCGCAGGCTAAAATCGACGTTATCCAGCGCCTTTACGCCAGGGAAAAATTTGCTTAATCCTTCTGTGCGGAGGATTTCCTGGTGTTGTTCAGTGGTCATGGTTATCCCCCTCACCCTGGCCCTCTCCCCATAGGGGAGAGGGGAACGGGCATTAGTAGCCCATATTTTTCTTCTTCTCTAACTCTTCTTTGGCAGTATCTGGCAGGTAGAGTGTGGATTTAGTGATGGTCAGCTTCTCAGGCAACGTGCCGTCTTTCTTGAATTTCTCCAGCGCATCAAATGCCGGGCCGGCCATGTCTGGCGTCAGCTCAACGCTGGCATTCGCTTCACCGTCCATCATCGCTTTGTAGATATCCGGCACGCCATCGATAGAGCCGGTGAGGATATCTTTACCCGGCTTCAGGCCCGCTTCTTTAATGGCCTGAATAGCACCGATCACCATGTCATCGTTATGGGCGTAAACCATGCAGATGTTCTTGCCGTTGTTTTCAGCCTTGATAAAGCTTTCCATAACCTCTTTACCCTTGCTGCGGGTAAAGTCGCCGGACTGAGAGCGGATAATCTTGATGTTCGGCGCTTTAGCGATGGCTTCTGCAAACCCTTTCTTACGGTCGATAGCCACGCTCGCGCCCACCGTACCCTGCAGCTCAACCACGTTACACGGTTTGCCACCCACCTGTTTCACCAGCCAGTCTCCAATTAATTGCCCCTCAAGAATGTTGTTGGCGGTGACGGTGGTCATATAGAGAGATTTGTCTTTTACATCAATGGAACGATCGAGCAGGAAAACCGGGATCTCAGCGTCTTTGGCTTCCTTCAGTACCGGCTCCCAGCCTGTGGCCACCACCGGCGCAATGAAGATGGCATCCACCCCCTGAGCGATGAAGGAACGCACGGCTTTAATCTGGTTTTCCTGTTTTTGCTGACCATCGGCAATCTTCAGCGTGATGCCGCGTTTCTGGGCCTCGCTTTTCGCAACGTTGGTTTCAGCCGCACGCCAGCCGGATTCAGACCCGACCTGCGAAAATCCTACGGTTAAAGGTGCGGCCATCGCCATAGACGACATGGCTGCCGAAACTGCTGTGACAAGAAGTAAGCGCTTCCACATATGAACGTCCTCGTAGGGGTGTTTATTGTTGGTTAAAAGGTGTTCTGCGGAAAAACTATAGACAATACGAGATGTAACGGATTGCGTTACATCACACTTCAGAAAAGTGAATAAAGCGTTAATAACAAGTTTGTAATCGTTTTCATTTTGCCATGAAAAATGCAGCTGTGATTATGGACTTTCCTGCTATGAAATTGCTCTGAAAAGTGGGAAGAACGAGGAGAGAAGACGAAAACAGGCGGAGACATTCAGCGCCAGTTGGCTATAATACCTGCCACTTGTTTACCATCCATTTTAAAGGACACAGACATGAGCTTACTCAACGTCCCTGCGGGTAAAGAACTGCCTGAAGACATCTACGTTGTTATCGAAATCCCGGCTAACGCAGATCCTATCAAATACGAAGTGGACAAAGAGAGCGGCGCGCTGTTTGTAGACCGTTTTATGTCTACCGCAATGTTCTATCCATGCAACTACGGCTACATCAACCACACCCTGTCTCTGGACGGTGACCCGGTTGACGTGCTGGTCCCAACACCATACCCACTGGAGCCAGGCTCCGTCATTCGCTGCCGTCCAGTTGGCGTGCTGAAAATGACCGACGAATCCGGTGAAGATGCAAAACTGGTTGCGGTTCCGCACACCAAACTGAGCAAAGAGTACGATCACATCAAAGATGTGAACGACCTGCCAGAACTGCTGAAAGCACAGATCACTCACTTCTTCGAGCACTACAAAGACCTCGAAAAAGGCAAGTGGGTTAAAGTTGACGGCTGGGACAACGCTGAAGCTGCGAAAGCAGAAATCATCGCGTCCTTCGAACGTGCAGCTAAGAAGTAATTCTTACCGCTGATAGTAAGCCCCGCATGTCGGGGCTTTTTTGTATCCGTTGCAAATTGTCACAAAAATGTCACAAAGAGATTTTCGCTCACGATATTAATTAGATAGCGCTTTTTACCTGCCTTACCTCCGCTTTGCCCCCTTAAAGTCCACCTTCTACAGGTCGATACCTCCCCTGCGTGACCGCGATCGCTTTTTCACTTAACGGGAAATCATGAAACTCAACACACTCACAATTGGACAACGTCTGGGGCTTCTGGCGTCGCTTCTGCTGCTTGCGACCCTCTTGATTGGCCTGCGTGGCCTGCTGATCAATAGCGACAGCCGGGCGCAGAACGAGCAGATTATGACGATGGAACAGACCATCACCCGCAGTATCGACACCGCCCGTAATGCCCAGGTGCAATTCAAAATTCAGGTTCAGGAGTGGAAGAACACGCTGATTCGCGGTGCTCAGGGGCAAGAGGCATTCGATAAATACAAACAGGCCTTTATTGCAGAAAGCCAGAACACTCAGGCACTGCTGACACGCCTGAGCGAATTACTGCCAGAGATTGGCATGGATAACCAGCAAGTGCTGGAAACACGCGACATACACGCCGGTCTTGAACAGAAATACCTGGCGGCACTGGCCACTTATCAGGTGGGTGATGCCACCAGCGCCCAGCGTGTGGATCAACAGGTTACGGGGATCGACCGTGAACCCACTAAAATGATCGACAATGTCGTGGCGCGTACGCTGCAACATGCTCAGGCGCTCCACCAGCAAACTATCGCCCGTAATCAGGAGCAATACCAGCAGACGAAATGGATGTTAATGCTGACAATGGCCCTCACACTTGCCGCCGGACTGCTCGTCACCTGGTGGCTGATCCGGAGCATCACCCGCCCACTGGCACAGGCTGTCATCATTGCCCGTACCGTCGCCGCCGGGGACTTACAGTCCAGCTTTACCGTTGACGGGCGTGATGAAACGGCTGAGCTGATGCGTGCCCTTCAGGAGATGAATGACAACCTCACGCGTATCGTCTCTGGCGTACGTAACGGCACCGAAACCATCGCCACCGCGTCGGCGCAGATCGCCAGCGGTAGTCACGAGCTTTCATCCCGTAACGAAGCACAGGCCAGTGCGCTGGAACAAACTGCCGCATCAATGGAGGAGCTCACATCGGTGGTGAAAAGTAACGCCGAAAACTCGCGTACCGCCAGCGATCTTGCCAGAAGTGCCCGTCAGGTTGCCAGCCAGGGTGAAGAGGCGGTTGAACGCGCAGTACAAACCATGAGTGAAATCCACAATTTCTCCAGTGAAATCAATACGATTATCGGTATGATCGACAGTATTGCCTTCCAGACCAATATCCTGGCGCTAAACGCAGCCGTTGAAGCCGCGCGTGCAGGCGCTGAGGGGCGTGGCTTTGCGGTAGTTGCTGCGGAGGTTCGTGCGCTGGCACAGCGTTCAGCCGCCGCCGCCAAAGATATTCGCGTTCTTATCGACCGTTCCGTGAACCGTATTGACGAGGGGAATGGGCAGGTGAAACAGGCCGGTGCAGCGATGGCAGATATTCTGCACAGCGTCAGTAAGGTGAGTGAACTGATTGAGGCGATTTCACATGCCAGCCATGAACAGAGCACCGGAATTGATCAGGTGAATGTGGCAGTGACCCATATGGATGCGGCTACACAGCAAAACGCCACCTTGTCGCAGGAATCTTCTGCGGCAGCACAGGCGATGCATCGTCAGGCGGAACAGCTGCTGGATACGGTACAAATATTTAAGCTACGCCAGGAAGCGGTTTAACACTGATAAGCTCTTGCACTGAAAAAACAACGCCACCTTACGGTGGCGTTGTCGTTTTTCAGTACTGGTCTCTGTCTAACCAGTTACCGCTTTCAATCCGCGTTAACCCTTCGACCGGACGCTGATAGACGTACATCCATGCACTTCCATATGGCGTCTGGATCAACTGGCGTGCGTATTCACCGCCCCTGGTGCGCAAGGCATCAAGTTCGGCAAGCGTGGCATTATCAATACGATAAACCTCACCCTGTACCGTTCCGTCCCCCGGAACCGCGCCTGGATAGTGGCCCAGACTGTACAACTGGTAGTTCTCGATATTGTAATTTCCCAACAACTGGGCGTTGGTCATCCAGTGACTGTTGCCTTGCTTGGTTCGTAAACTGCCGTAAACAAATATTCGCATTGCTAAAACTCAAACTGATAGAGCAGATCAAGTGCCTGGTCTACGCCGGACACTGCTTCCAGATATAGCTTAGGCATCAGGCGATAGCGTAACGTGAGTGTTGCCAGTGAGTCAAAGATCCCCACACCGTATTTTACCTGCAGACCCGGCAGTACATAGCCGCTGACCACCACCTGCGAGGAGTCACCCACGCCCTGGGTGTCCAGCGCCAGATTACTTACGCCGAACGTCTCACCGATTTTACCCACAACCTGACCACTTTGTGCAACCCCCAGCCCCACTAACATTGACGTCATCGCCGCACTGTCGTTTTGACCGCTATCCAGACCCTGCCCACGCAGCAGGTAAGAGAGGGCTTCCTGTTGCGACATTGCCGGGTCAGAGAAAATCTCGGCTTTCGGTTCATCGGCAGAACCGGTGACGCGCACGCCAGCAATCACGTCGTTTTCCGTGGCCTCAGGATTACGAATCGCTTCGATATTCAGCAGCGGTTGATCCGGCGGTCCGGAGAACAGCAGTATACCTTTACGCACAATCAAATCCTGACCGTAGGCATGGAAACGCCCTTCAGGAATATTGATTTGCCCGTTAAGACCTAATCCCTGCTTATCCTGCGCGACGTTCAGATCGCCAGTCAGTTTCGCCTTCAGCCCAAACGCATCCAAACGCACGTTATTCCCCACGTGCACGATAAGATTACTATTGATCGGTATGCCAGCGCTCTTCTGTTCGACAGGTTTCAGATTATCATTGAGCATAACTTCATCGCTTGAGACACCCACTGCGCTTTCCGGCACGTCGTGAACCACAATTCGCGCCCACGGCACGTCCACGCGTCCATCCAGTGTGAAGAGGCTCGGTGTTGCTTCAAAGACAATATCCGGCGACACGTCCAGGCGCACCATTGGCGGTACGGTGATCCGCACCTTACTGCCTTTTGCTGCAATGCGAGCGCGCCAGTTATCGAGCTGGCTCCAGTCTGCATCACCGCTCAGGTTGATTTGCCCCTGCTGCGTTCGCACCACACCGGCGATAGTCGAGCGCATGCCGTTGAAGTTCATCGCTATCTGGCTTGGCTGCATATCAAACGGCATAAAGTTACCGTCAATATCCACGCCGTTTAGCTGCATCTGACCAAACAGCTGCGGGCTTTGCGCATTACCTGCCAGACGCAGGTTTGCACTGAGCATCCCCGCCGCTTTTTCTCCGCGAGAGAAAATCGGGTTCACCATCGCCAGGTTGAAATTACGGATATTGACGTTACCGCCCAGATTGCGTCGCCCTTGCGGATCGGTAATCTGCACCTGCCCGTCAAACTGACCGTTGTTGGTCAGGCGGATAAGCCATCCCAGCTCTGCGCGGTTGTTATGCAGATCGGCACTCAGGTTGAGGGTATCGAACGTCACCGGCAACGGTGCGCTGTTTACCTCCTGTGTCACCTTCACGTTACGGCCAGAGAGCGTAACGCTACCCTGCGGCAGCCCCTCTTTGGTGGTGTCCCAGACCACGTCAGCTTTACCGCTGAAGACACCGCTGGCCTGCGTGGTTTCCGGCATAAACGGCTTCAGCATCGCCAGGTCGAAACGATTGAGGTTGATCTGCGCACGCCCCTCCGCACCGGCATCGATGGTTTGCGGCACGCACAGCTCAGCGTTCGGGTTGGTCCAGCAATGTGGCCCGATGCTGATTTTCTGCTCAGCGTTACGATAGTCCAGCGCAATGGCACGCGACAGCGCCAGTGGCCCGACAGGGGTATTAAAGCGGGTGTTATCCAGCGTCCCTTTCCAGCGTTCTTCCTTACGGTCAAAACTGCCCGCCAGATGGAGTTGCCCGGAAACGGGTTCGCCCTGCACGCGCAGCTGGAGGTCATGCTGCTTCTCGTTACCTTTCGCCTCAAGCGTCACCAGATTGATATTCACATCCGGCTGGGCAATGCGCTCTACGCGCAGGTTCAGGTTGCCGCCGATCTGATCGGTAGACTTCACATCCCCTTCCACGCGCACACGGGCAACAGACAGTTCCTGCCAGCGCAGATTACTGGCCGTGATATCTGCCAGCAGCTGCGGCGCATCTACCGTGCCACGCACCTTCACTAACCCCTTCGCCGTGCCGCCAAGCCCTGGCAGGGCGTTATCCAGATTCGGTGCATCGATGGTGGCATCCAGATTGAGATCCTTCACCCCCAGCTCGCCTTTGATATCCGCCGTGTTACGCCCCAGAGCCACATGCAAGCCCGGGATCACCCACTGCAGGTAGCTGTTGCCCTTCAGCGAACCTTCCACGTTAACCTTGTTCTGCTTCACGTTACCGGTGAGCTTAATTTCCGGCACGTCCATCTGCCACGAGCCACCGTACAGGCTGCCGCGCGTTTTGATCAGGCCATCAAGTTTAGACGGCCAGTCCGGTACCTCTTTCCCCGTGTTGATGCCCGTCAGCTTCAGCTCGCCGTGCCAGCTGATCGCCTGCTGCCAGTCGAGTAAAGCGGTCAGTTCCGTTTTCCCTTCCAGCGCCGCAACGGTCAGTTTGTCGAGATTAACCTGCCGTTCGTTACCCTTTGCATCCAGCGTGATAGTCGCTGGCGGCACGCCCTGCCCCTTCACTGCCGTGCGGAACGACAGCGTGTAATCGGTCATCTTGCCACTCAGCTTCAGCTTCAGGTCGTTGGCCTGGAACTGTTTTTCGCCGGTGAATGGCCAGTAAAGCTGCTGGCTGACAATATCGAGATTGAGAGGCAACCCGGCTTCCGCCAGCTGTGCCTGCGCCCGCAAGACCATATCTACCGGGCCGGAGAGGTTCACGCCAACATCCAGTTTGTCGCGCAGCGCACCGCCGACTTTTACCTTCACTTTCTCGCCCTTCAACGGGTCGATGTTGAGCGCACTGTTCAGCGTGATATCCACCGGCCAGTTATCGCGCAGTAGCGCATGACCAGACGCATTGACGGAGCCCTGGCTGGTATCAACATCCAGCGCGTCGAGCTTCATATTGCCGTCAATGCTGCTGACTTTAAGCAGCAGGTTATAGACCGTCAGATCGGTATCACCGGTCAGACGCAGCTGCTCACCCTTAAACTCTTCGATATTGAGGTTCAGCGGCAGATGAACATCCGTCATCTCCGGTAAAACAGGTTTCGAGAAGAGATCTTTCAGCGTTTCACCCAGCGGTTTTTCTTCCGGCTGCGGGTTCTGGATCTTCGGCTCGACGATCTTCTCCTGAGTCACCTGCGCCACTTTCGGCAGCGCAATCAATAGCCCCTGCAGGGAGGTTGGCGTCAGAGTCAGGTTCTTCTCCTCCCAGCGCAGGCCGGAGGTGAAATCCATCACCGACACGGTGGTGTCGTCTATGTTGATATTGACGTTATCCAGCGCCACGCGATAGAGCGCAATCGGGTACGGCGTGGAGAGGTTCAGTGGGCCGCTGTCCTCTTCTTCAACCGGTGCTGATTTCGGCATTTTTTTCGAATCAATCGCCACATTCACATCTTTTAGCGACAGATCGTTCACACACAGCTTGCTGTCCCGCAGGCAGCCCAGCTTGACCGCCAGGTGGAATTCCCCCGCGTTGACCGCTACGCCTGGTTGCGCATAACGAACATTCTTCAGACGCAGATCGCGCCAGCCGCCTGTCACCTGGCCAATTTCCAGCCCCGGAACCCAGCGGTTTGCCGCGTTAAACACCAGATGCAGGCCGGTTGTCGTACCGACCAGAAACGCCACCGTGCCGAGCAGCAGCACGATAAAAATCAACACCCCGAGGCTTATCTTCTTCCATAAACTCATAATTCAGGCCCCAGACCGATGTAAAACTGTAAACCGTGTTCCTTTTTGTCTCCCACTGGAACGGCGAAGTCGAGCTTGATTGGCCCAACGGGAGACTGCCAGCGCACGCCAACGCCTGCGCCGGTTTTAAAATCGTTTGTACGGATGTCGTTCACCGCCTCACCACCATCGACAAACATCGCGCCCCACCATTTCCCGCTGACGTTGTACTGATATTCCAGCGAGCCGGTCGCCAGCTTTGATGCCCCGGTCAGCTGACCTTTATCGTTTTCTGGCGAAATGGATTTGTACTTGTAGCCGCGAATACTGCGGTCGCCACCGGCGAAGAAACGCAGATCGGGCGGAACTTTGTCGAAGTCCCCGGTTTCAATCCAGCCGAGGTTCCCGCGTACCACGAAGCGGTGTTTATCGTACAGCGTGCGGATCCAGACGTTTTGCGCCTGCACGACCGCGAAGTCGACGTCAGAACCCCACATCGTACTGGAGTAATCAACAGAATAACGCTGGGAGTCGCCCCAGGTGGGCATCAGGCCGCCGCGTGAACGGGTGCGGCTGATCATCACGCCCGGATACAGCAGCATGGTCGTGTTGGTAACGTTAGCCTGGGTAAAGTGGTCAAGGCTCCAGCGCAGGTTGATAGCGCGCTGCCAGCCGCTGGAAAGATCCCAGTAACGCGAAACGGCGAGCGTGGTGGAATCCGCCCGGGTATCGTTCAGGTCGGTACGCTTAAAGCCGCCCTGAACGAGGTAATATTGCTCCAGCGGATTTTTCAGCAACGGCATTTTGTAGCTGAAATCGAGCTGTTGTTCCGGTGCGGAGATACTGGCACTGGTGGTCAGGCTATGGCCCCAGGAGTTCATCCACGGTTTTTTCCACGTCGCCTTCACGCGCGGACCGACGTCAGTCGAATAACCGAGCCCTGTCTCAACGGTGTTCTCTGTGCGCGGCGAAACCACGCCGTGCAGCGGCAACACTTTCGTTTTACGTGATTTATCAAACTCTGGCGCGACAACAACGGAGTTAAACCACCCGGTTGCCGACAGACGACGGTTTAGTTCTGCCAGGTCTTTTGACTGGTAGTAGTCCCCCTTCCTGAAGGGGATCAGGTTTTGCAGGTATTCATCACGAATTTGCGAGCCTTCGAACGTCACGTCACCAAAGCGATAGCGTTCACCGCTGTCGTAGTCGATATCCCAGAAGGCCTGGTGTCTGTCCAGCGCAATACCCAGCTGGCTTTTGTTGAACTGGCTGTCGAAGTAGCCCTTACGCAGCGACACGCTCGTCAGCTCTTTTTTGAAATCGTCGTAGTCACCGTGATTAAGCACGGTACCGATTTTAGGCCGCGTGCTGAGCAATTCCAGGTAATCCCGGTCTGTACGTGCGCCACCGCGTAACACAACATCAGTACCGCCAATCAGTACCGGTTCGCCCGGCGAGACGCGGGCAATCAAAACCTGTCGCCCCTTCTTTGGCGGCGGGCGAAGATCAAAATCAATGGTGGGTTCGTAATACCCCAGAGCCTTCAGCCCTTCGCGGATCGCATCATCCACGCGCGCACGAAAACGCCGGTCCGGCGTCACTTCGTCACTCTGGATCGTCGACAGCTGTGCACGCACGTTTTTTTCCAGCGCTCCGGATAACCCCTCAACCTGCAAACGAACATTCGCCGCGCTGGCGACTCCGCTTGTCAGTAATAAACTGACTAAACATAACTGGCGGATCTTTGGCACGTTTTCTCCTGAATATCCTTGTTTCCACCCCTGGAAGCAAATGAAGTGCCGCTCCGCGGTCCTCTACGGCTTATCAGCCCAAAACCCAATTCATGGGTTGAAAAAGGGTGTAATACCCAAATATTTCTTATGATTAAATCTAGACTCATTTAGCGTATTTATTGTGTTCAATTAAACGCTTCGTGACAACCTTAACCGAAACATCGCTACCCGGAGGCCCCACCGTGAGTTTATTCGACAAAAAGCATCTTGTTTCTCAGGCCGATGCATTACCGGGACGGAATACCCCAATGCCTGTGGCGACCTTGCATGCTGTAAACGGTCATTCCATGACAAATGTCCCGGAAGGAATGGAAATCGCCCTGTTTGCGATGGGCTGCTTCTGGGGCGTCGAACGTCTCTACTGGCAGCTACCCGGCGTTTACAGCACCGCTGCGGGCTACACCGGAGGCTACACGCCAAACCCAACCTACCGTGAAGTGTGCTCCGGCGAAACCGGTCATGCCGAAGCGGTGCGCGTGGTGTATGACCCAGCCGTGACAGGCTACGAGCAACTGCTGCAGGTCTTCTGGGAAAATCACGACCCGGCGCAGGGTATGCGTCAGGGTAATGATCACGGCACCCAGTATCGCTCTGCGATTTACCCGCTCACGCCAGAGCAGGAAACGGCGGCGCGCGCCAGCCTGGAGCGCTTCCAGAGCGCAATGCACACCGCCGGTGACGATCGTCAGGTCACGACGGAAATTACCGCTGCGAAACCGTTCTACTATGCCGAAGACGACCACCAGCAGTACCTGCATAAAAACCCGTATGGCTACTGTGGCATTGGTGGTATCGGCTTGTGCCTGCCACCACAACTTGCATAAGGATCGCTCAGACCGGGCAGCGACGGAGGTTACCTGGTCTGAAAATCACCATTTTTTAGCCAAAAACGTGACCTCTGGCGGGTTTACATACCTTTACGCTATACTACCCGCTGAAATAATCAGCTCAACGCTACGAGCTGGTGTTCAATAGTGTTTTCACACAAACGTGACTAACTTCCCTTCCGAGGATCTGGCGAGAAGCCGGATAAACTATGTTAAACAGTATTTTAGTAATACTTTGTCTTATTGCCGTCAGTGCATTTTTCTCGATATCGGAGATCTCGCTGGCCGCCTCCCGTAAAATCAAACTAAAACTGCTTGCCGATGAAGGCAACATCAATGCCTCACGCATTCTGAAAATGCAGGAGAACCCGGGTACGTTCTTTACCGTGGTGCAAATTGGCCTGAACGCTGTCGCCATTCTGGGTGGTATCGTGGGTGACGCTGCGTTTTCCCCGGCCTTCCATAGCCTCTTTATTCAGTACATGTCCGCAGAACTTGCAGAACAACTCAGCTTTATTCTCTCCTTCTCGCTGGTGACAGGTATGTTCATTCTGATCGCCGACCTGACTCCGAAACGCATCGGTATGATTGCGCCAGAAGCTGTGGCTTTGCGTATCATCAACCCGATGCGCTTCTGTCTGTTCGTGTTCCGCCCGCTGGTGTGGTTCTTCAACGGCCTGGCCAACATGATTTTCCGCATCTTTAAGCTGCCAATGGTGCGTAAAGATGACATCACTTCCGACGACATTTATGCCGTGGTGGAAGCCGGGGCGCTGGCTGGCGTACTGCGTAAACAAGAGCATGAGCTGATCGAGAACGTGTTCGAACTGGAATCCCGCACCGTGCCGTCCTCCATGACTGGCCGTGAAAGCGTGATTTGGTTCGATCTGCATGAAGACGAACAGAGCCTGAAGAACAAAGTGGCGGAACATCCGCATTCTAAGTTCCTGGTATGTAACGAAGATATTGACCACATCATCGGTTATGTCGATTCCAAAGATCTGCTGAACCGCGTACTGGCGAACCAGAGCCTGGCGCTCAACAGCGGCGTACAGATCCGCAACACCCTGATTGTGCCAGATACTCTGACGCTCTCTGAAGCGCTGGAAAGTTTCAAAACCGCCGGAGAAGACTTCGCGGTTATCATGAACGAATACGCACTGGTGGTGGGTATCATCACCCTGAACGACGTCATGACCACGCTGATGGGCGACCTGGTCGGCCAGGGTATGGAAGAGCAGATTGTTCAGCGTGACGAAAACTCGTGGCTGATTGATGGCGGTACGCCGATTGATGACGTCATGCGCGTACTGGACATCGACGAATTCCCACAGTCCGGCAACTACGAGACGATCGGTGGTTTTATGATGTTTATGCTGCGTAAAATCCCGAAACGTACCGACTCGGTGAAGTTCTCCGGCTACAAGTTTGAAGTGGTGGATATTGATAACTACCGCATCGACCAGCTGCTGGTGACGCGTATTGATAATAAACCGACCGTGCTGGTACCGAAGCTGTCAGAAGCGGAAGAGAAGGTGTCGGCGTAACGCCCTGCATACCCCTCATACATCAACGGCTCCCATCGGGAGCCGTTTTTTTAAACAACTGCATAGCACGCTGGTTAAGCCATCTCAGTTTGCAGACGCATAACCTGACGGTTGACTTCGGACATCACAGACAAGTGCTGTTTGTCCTTCACTCTTGGGATAAGGATCTTGCCCTTATCGAACTCAAAAGCGCCAACATCCTTGATATACAACCGTCCACGGAACAGGATCTTCACGTACTTCGCCACCTGAAGCGGGTTGTAGCGTTGGAAAATTTTCATTCTTGTATCTCCTGCGAATCATACGCTCTTGCGGTGCCACAATCGGCCCGACTGTCCTGAGCGCAAATTTTAGTGCCCATTGACTATAGATCAGAAAACTATTGATACCCAGTATGCATAAGTTTATTTACCGTTTTATTACAATTATTCAGAACAATCTTTGCAAACCGTGAGCGGACGCAGTATAAGCCGTCGTTTTTTCATGGATATGTGCGTTGACCCGCAAACTGGCATTGGGATTGCGGGAAAACCACATTGATCGCACTTATGATTAAAAGCGTAAGACCAAGTGGTCGGATCACCTGCAAACAATAAGGAAACACCATGACCCTACGTAATATCCTGGCAGCAGCATGCCTGCTCCTGCCCCTGTGGGCTTGCGCACACAACTTTGAAAACGGACAACGTGTGCCGCCGGTCGGGATTGCTGACCGGGGAGAACTGATTCTCGACAATGATAAGTTTAGCTACAAACCCTGGAATAGCGCGCAGCTCGCGGGCAAAGTGAGAGTTGTACAACATATTGCCGGACGTACATCAGCAAAAGAGAAAAACGCGAATCTGGTGGAAGCAATCAAGGCCGCAAAATTCCCCCATGACCGTTACCAGACCACCACCATTGTTAACACCGACGATGCCATTCCCGGCTCCGGGATGTTTGTTCGCTCAAGCCTGGAGAGCAATAAACAGCTCTATCCGTGGTCACAGTTTATCGTCGACAGTAACGGCATCGCGCGCAAAGCCTGGCAGCTGGAAGAAGAGAGTTCGGCAATTATCGTGCTGGATAAAGAGGGCCGCGTGCAGTGGGCTAAAGACGGGGCATTGACCCAGGAAGAAGTGCAGCAGGTGATTGCACTGCTGCACAAACTGCTGGCTCAGTAGATAGAAACACGGAAGCCGGGGTTCAGGAATGATTCGCGCGGGGTGTAGTCCAGCGGCTTACCCTGCCAGTCATGAACATGCGCACCGGCAGCCACTGCAACCGCATGGCCTGCCGCCGTATCCCAGACATTCGTAGGCCCAAAGCGTGGGTAAAGCTGCGCATGACCTTCCGCCACCAGGCAGAATTTCAGTGATGAGCCAATCGAGGTAGTCTGGTGTTCACCCAGCTGCTGCAGGTATTCCTGCAGTTCGCTGTCGCTGTGCGAACGGCTGATGACCACCAGCGGTGGACGCGCATCGCGCACCCGAATTTGCTTACGCACGCCGCACTCTTCCTTCCAGGCCTTACCTTCCGCCGCGCTGTACATGACTTTCATCACCGGTGCGTATACCACCCCGAGTACCGCTTTCCCCTTTTCAATCAGGGCGATATTCACGGTGAACTCACCGTTGCGCTTGATGAACTCTTTGGTGCCATCCAGCGGGTCTACCAGCCAGTAACGCTGCCAGTGCTGGCGTTCATCCCAGCCCTGCGGTGCCTCTTCTGACAAAACGGGGATTTCTGGCGTCAGGGCCTGCAACCCTTTGAGGATCACACCATGCGCCGCGATATCCGCCGCCGTAACCGGGGAGTCGTCCGCTTTGCTGACAACATCCATTGGTTTTGCACCATCATACACTTGCATGATGGCATCACCCGCATCCCGTGCGAGCTGACAAATCTTATCTAACATTCTCCACCTCTTCGTTAACGCAGTGGGCATAACTTATTGTTTTAGTTATATCGTAATGTGAACAATTCCGCTATCTGTGAAGCAATTCCGGTTTAAACGCACTTTTTTCTGGCAGGATTCACAATTCTGTAAGCAACAAAATATACATACATATTCTTTTGTGGCTTGGATCGAAAAAAGGACTCCTCTGATGATTAAGTTTAGCGCAACGCTCCTGGCGACGCTGATTGCGGCAAGCGTTCAGGCGGCGACGGTAGATCTCCGTATTCTGGAAACCACCGACCTGCACAGCAACATGATGGACTTCGATTACTACAAAGATACCTCGACCGAAAAATTCGGACTGGTACGCACGGCAAGTTTGATCAACGCCGCACGAGGTGAAGTAAAAAACAGTGTCCTGGTCGACAACGGAGATTTAATTCAGGGTAGCCCGCTTGGCGACTATATGGCAGCGAAGGGGCTGAAAAAAGGCGAGATCCATCCGGTGTATAAGGCAATGAACACTCTGGATTATACCGTCGGCAACCTGGGTAACCACGAGTTTAACTACGGACTGAAATACCTTCATGATGCGCTGGCCGGCGCTAAATTCCCCTACGTTAACGCCAATATCATCGATGTTAAGACCCAGAAGCCGTTATTTACCCCTTACCTGATTAAAGAAACTGCCGTCGTCGATAAAGAAGGTAAAAAGCAGACGCTGAAAATCGGCTATATCGGTTTTGTACCGCCACAGATCATGACGTGGGATAAAGCCAACCTCAACGGCAAAGTGACCGTCAACGACATCACCGAAACAGCGCGTAAATACGTGCCGGAGATGCGCAAGAAAGGGGCGGATCTGGTGGTGGTGGTCGCTCACTCCGGGCTTTCCGCCGATCCTTATCAGGCGATGGCTGAAAACTCGGTTTACTACCTGAGCGAAGTCCCGGGCATCGACGCAATTCTGTTTGGCCACGCTCATGCGGTCTTCCCGGGTAAAGATTTTGCCAGCATCAAAGGTGCAGACATCAAAAAAGGGACATTGAATGGCGTACCGTCCGTGATGCCTGGTATGTGGGGTGACCACCTCGGCGTGGTGGATCTGGTGCTGAATAACGACGGTGGCAGCTGGAAAGTCACACAATCCACAGCCGAAGCGCGCCCAATTTATGATGCCGCGGCCAAAAAATCACTGGCTGGCGAAGACAAAAAGCTGGCCGACGTGCTGAAGCATGACCATGACGCGACGCGAGAATTCGTCAGCAAGCCGATCGGTAAATCTGCCGACAACATGTACAGCTATCTGGCGCTGGTACAGGATGACCCGACCGTTCAGGTGGTCAACATGGCGCAAAAAGCCTATGCCGAACACTTTGTGCAGGGCGATCCGGATCTGGCAAAACTGCCGGTACTGTCCGCCGCTGCGCCATTCAAAGTAGGCGGGCGTAAGAATGACCCGGCAAGCTATGTTGAAGTCGAAAAAGGCCAGTTGACCTTCCGTAACGCCGCCGACCTCTATCTCTACCCGAACACCCTGGTGGTGGTTAAAGCCACAGGGAAAGAAGTAAAAGAGTGGCTGGAGTGCTCTGCCGGGCAGTTTAATCAGATCGATCCCAACAGCAGCAAACCGCAGTCGTTGATTAACTGGGATGGGTTCCGCACCTACAATTTCGACGTCATCGACGGGGTGAATTATCAGATTGATGTCACTCAGCCCGCGAAGTATGACGGCGAATGTCAGGCCATTAATCCGCAGGCGGAACGCATCAAAAACCTGACCTTTAATGGCAAGGCCATTGACCCGAATGCCACCTTCCTGGTGGTGACCAATAACTACCGCGCCTACGGTGGGAAGTTTGCCGGTACGGGTGATAGCCACATCGCGTTTGCATCACCGGACGAGAACCGCTCGGTGCTGTCAGCATGGATCAGTGCAGAGTCGAAAAAGGCAGGTGAAATTCACCCGGCCGTCGATAACAACTGGCGACTGGCTCCGATCCACAGCAATACGCAGCTGGATATTCGTTTTGAAACCTCACCATCCGATAAAGCAGCCGCATTTATTAAGGATAAAGCCCAGTATCCGATGAGCAAGGTCGCGACCGATGATATCGGGTTTGCGGTTTATCAGGTGGATTTGAGCAAGTAAAAAGCCAAACGGCAATGCCACGTCTGTTCCCTCTCCCTGTGGGAGAGGGCCAGAGTGCGGGCATCAGGCCGCTCGATCGTCGCGGTTCGCCAACACCTGAGGCGTATTCACCTCGATCCAGTCCGCCAGTGCGGCCACTTTCTCGCTCACCTCTGCCCCTAACGGCGTCAGGCTATACTCTACGTGCGGCGGTACGACCGGGTACGAAACGCGATCAACAAACCCGTCCTGCTCCAGCGCCTGAAGCGACTGAGCCAACATCTTTTCGCTCACGCCCCCCATCTTGCGGCGCAGGTCACTGAAGCGATGCGTTCCCTGACGTAATGCCACCAGAATCAGCACGCCCCAGCGACTGGTGACATGCTTGAGCACGTCCCGGGAAGGACACTGCTCGGCAAACAGATTTCCGTCGCGCATTTGTTCGCTGAGTGTCGGGATCGTCATTTTCATACTTACCTTTTTGTACGTACTTACTAAAAGTTAGTTAAGGTGATAGTGTGCCACAACACCAGACAAACACGAAGGAGATTCATCATGATCGCGATTACCGGCGCTACCGGCCAGCTTGGCCATCTCGTTATCGAACAACTGCTGAAAACCGTTCCGGCAAACCAGATTGTAGCCATTGTGCGTAATCCGGCGAAAGCCCAGGCATTAAGCCAGCAGGGTATTGTCGTCCGCCAGGCCGATTACACTGACGAAGCGGCTTTCACCACCGCACTGAACGGCGTGGATAAACTGCTGCTGATCTCATCCAGCGAAGTGGGCCAGCGCGCCACACAGCACCAGAATGTGATTAACGCCGCCAGGGCGGCTGGGGTGAAGTTCATCGCCTACACCAGCCTGCTGCATGCGGATAAATCCCCACTGGGGCTGCACGTTGAGCACGTCGCCACCGAAAAAGCGCTGGCGAAATCAGGTATCCCTTATGCCCTGCTGCGCAACGGCTGGTATACCGAAAACTATCTGGCGAGTGCGCCGCCTGCGCTGGAACACGGCGTATTTATCGGTGCCGCTGGTGAAGGCAAAATCGCCTCCGCTACCCGTGCAGATTATGCGGCAGCCGCAGCGAAAGTCATTGCTGAAGAGGGTCACGCGGGCAAAGTTTACGAACTGGCAGGCGACAATGCGTGGACGCTGAGCGAGCTGGCGGCTGAGCTGAGCAAACAGAGCGGGAAACAGGTGGCTTATCAGAATCTGAGCGAAGCGGATTTTGCCGCCGCGCTGAAGAGCGTTGGTTTGCCCGCCGGGCTGGCGGATATGCTGGCTGATTCCGACACGGGGGCGTCGAAAGGTGGTTTGTTCGACGACAGCCATACGCTCAGCAAACTGACCGGCCGCCCAACGACATCACTGAGCGAGAGCGTCAGCGCTATCCTGTAATTGTTACAAACTGGTTATTTTTTGTGGCATCCCCTCGGGTCATCTCTGATAATGAAGCGATGACCCACGAGGAGACTCACCGTGCAAGGCGTACCGGAACAGTTCATTGATGAGAGAGACAGCGCGCGCTTTCGCCACCTGGCGCAATTGCCGGGCCTCGAACTCTATCACGCGCATATCTCAGACTACGCCTTTGAGCCCCACACCCACGAAGCCTTCGGGATCGGCACGATTGAAACCGGTGCCGAGCGCTTTCGCTATCGCGGTACGCAACACCTCGCCTCTGAAAAATCCGTTGTCACCATGAACCCGGACGAGATCCACACGGGGGAATCTGCCACCGAAGGTGGCTGGCGCTACCGGATGGTCTACATCGAACCCGATCTGCTGGAAGAGGTGACCGGCCTTCGCCAGTGGTGGTTTAGCGATGTTACGCGTTACGATCCGCAACGTTCAGTCCAGATTGGCCAGCTGATTTATGGCCTGTGGCATACGGACGACCCGCTGGCGCAAAAAGGGTTATTGCTGGATCTCATTGAGACCTTCCAGCCGCTGGCCCGCCACGCACCGGTGATACAGGAAGGCGCACACCGGTTCGCACGTGTGCGCGAATATCTGCATGACAACTATATGCATTCGCTGACCCTGGACGAGCTGGCGAATGTGGTGTCACTCAGCCCGTACCATTTTCAGCGCCAGTTCAAAGCCCACTTCCATGTTACGCCGCATCAAATGCTGATGGCGATCCGCCTGTGGCGCGCCAAAGCGTTCCTGACGCACGGTATGCCCGCCGCTGAAGTGGCCGCCGCCACCGGATTGACCGATCAGTCGCATTTGACCCGCGCCTTTACCCGCCGTTACGGCATCACCCCTGTGCGTTACCAGAAACAGGTGACCACGCGCTAATGCGCAACCTCATACAATACGGGCGCATGTTCCCCTTCTACACTGAGTGCAAAGTGAATCAATGTGGGTGGAAAAATGGTTAGCGGCGTGTTGTATGCCCTGCTTGCAGGTCTGATGTGGGGGTTAATTTTTGTCGGCCCTCTGATAGTACCAGAGTACCCGGCGGTACTGCAGTCGATGGGACGTTACCTGGCACTGGGGCTGATTGCACTGCCCTTAGCGTGGCTGGGGCGTGCGCGGCTGCGACAGCTCAGCCGCCAGGACTGGTTCGCTGCACTGGCGCTGACCATGATGGGTAACCTCATCTATTACTTCTGTCTGGCGAGTGCCATTCAGCGTACAGGGGCACCGGTTTCTACCATGATTATCGGTACATTACCGGTGGTGATCCCCGTGTTTGCGAACCTGCTCTATAGCCACCGCGATGGCAAACTGGCGTGGTCAAAAATGGTGCCCGCACTGGCATGCATCGCCGTGGGACTGGCGTGTGTGAATATTGCCGAACTGCGCCACGGGCAGACGGATTTCAACCTCTGGCGCTACGGGTCTGGCATCATGCTGGCGTGTGTTTCCGTGGTGTGCTGGGCGTGGTATGCCCTGCGCAACGCTCGCTGGCTGCGGGAAAACCCGGATAAACATCCAATGATGTGGGCGACGGCACAGGCACTGGTCACGCTGCCGGTGTCACTGGTGGGATATGTGGGGGCGTGCATCTGGTTAGGTCAGCAGCAACCAGAATTTACCCTGCCCTTCGGACCACGCCCGGGGGTATTCATCGGCTTAATGGTTGCTATCGCCGTGCTGTGTTCCTGGGTGGGCGCGCTGTGCTGGAATATCGCCAGCCAGAAGCTGCCGACGGTGATCTTAGGGCCGCTGATTGTCTTCGAAACCCTGGCCGGATTACTTTATACCTTCCTGATGCGCCAGAGTGTACCGCCACTCCTCACGGCCTGCGGGATCTTGTTGCTTGTGGCCGGGGTAGTGATTGCGGTGAGAGCGAAGCCGGAAAAACCGAGGGTTGTTCCGGCCTCTGAGGTGTGAGTATTGCCCGGTGGCGGTTACACCTTACCGGGCAAAGCGTTAGAACGTTTCCCAGTTTGCTTCTGAAGCGGTGACAGCAGGTTGTGCTTTTGGCACATATGTTTTCACCGGAGCCGCTTTTGCTGCCTGGTTGCGGGTAATCTTAAACACCGCCACCGCTTCGTTCAGGCGCGCAGCCTGATCTTCCAGCGCCGCCGCCGCCGCGGCAGATTCTTCCACCAGCGAGGCGTTTTGCTGGGTCACGCGATCCATCTCCGCCACAGCCTGGCCGACCTGATCAATACCGCGACTCTGCTCGTCAGAGGCGGAGGCGATTTCACCCATGATGTCAGTAACACGCGTGACCGCATTGACGATTTCCTCCATCGTCGCCCCGGCTTCATTCACCAGCTGAGAGCCCGCATTCACGCGCTCGCCGGAATCATCGATCAGCGCTTTGATCTCTTTCGCCGCCTGGGCGCTGCGCTGGGCCAGAGTACGAACTTCCCCCGCCACCACCGCAAAGCCGCGACCCTGTTCGCCTGCACGTGCAGCTTCAACCGCCGCGTTCAGCGCCAGGATGTTGGTCTGGAAGGCAATACCGTCGATCACGTTGGTAATTTGGGCAATTTTGCTGGAACTGGTAGCGATTTCATCCATCGTGCGCACCACGCCTTCCACCACATGACCGCCCTTCTTCGCTGTTGAAGAGGCATCCAGCGCAAGGCGGGAGGCCTGACGCGCATTATCGGCGTTTTGCTTCACGGTCGCCGTTAACTGTTCCATGCTGGCGGCGGTTTCTTCCAGAGAGGCTGCCTGCTGTTCAGTACGGGACGACAAATCGTTACTGCCCGCAGAAATTTCCCCCGCACCGGTATAAATGGTATCCGCACCCTCACGCACCACGCCAACCGTGTTCGACAGCGCTTTTTGCATCTCCTGGACGTTATGTGCCAGCAGCGCCATCTCGTTTTTACCACTGGCGTCGATCGGCTGAGTCAGATCACCCGACGCAATGGCACGAATATGGCTGATGACATCCTGCAGCGGCAGCAGCAGAACGCGGCGCATCGCAATCCAGCTGAAAATAATGACGACAATCACCAGAAGCATAACCGCAGAGAGGATCCACAGAATACGCGTGTAGTTGCTCTCATTATCCTGAAGCCCTTTGTCCGTCAGTACAACCTGCGCTTCACGCCATTCACGGTACACGCTCTGCATTGCGTTCTGCTTCTGCTCCGCATTCTGTTTGAACATACCCTCCAGATCGCCCTGTGCCAGTAAAGCGTTCATTTGCGTAAGCGTTGCGGAATAAATGCGGTACTGCTCTTCCAGGCGATTCGTCAGGTTGTCGTCCAGACCCGGGGTATTAGGCAATGCATAGTATTTGTCGTAGTGATTCTGTGCATCTGCCAGCAGCTTTTTTGCGGTAGTCACCAGCTCATTCAGCTGCCCGCCGTTAATCTGGGATGCCATGCTGCTTTGCAGGCGCAGCATGCCGCGGTTCAGGGTGACGCGAGCCTGGTTCAGGCTGATCCATGCATCGGTAAACTCCGCCACGTTTTTGCCCGAAAGCTGCGAGACGGCGAAGTTGTCTTTGTCGTTATTCAGCGCATTAATAAAAATGCCAGCAGAGATCAATTGCATGATGCCAAGCACAAGCAGCACCGAAACCAGAAGAGTAATCACTTTTATACGTTTAAACATGCGTAGCCTTTTATATGCGGGATATTGTCTGACGTGTATCTATCGGCAGGTGCGGCGGGTTGTTTACTGCTTATCCACCTTTAAAAACTTTCGAAAGAAATTTTCCAAATCCATTCAGCAGGTTAATACACAAGATTTTTTTCGTGACCTACATCTCATTTTCAACTTTGCCCCTAAAGGGTTATAGTATCGCCACAAAGATGCATTTAAAATGCATCTTATATTATTGATGATGAGGTAACTGCTATGGCCTTCCGCGACCAACCACTCGGCGAGCTGGCGCTCTCCATCCCTCGCGCTTCGGCGCTGTTCCGTAAATATGATATGGACTACTGCTGCGGCGGTAAGCAAACTCTGGCGCGTGCGGCCTCGCGCAAAGAGCTGGATGTAGAGGTTATTGAAGCGGAGCTGGCACAGCTGGCCGCACAGCCCATTGAAAAAGACTGGCGCGCCGCACCACTTACCGAAATCATCGACCATATCATCGTGCGTTACCATGATCGTCACCGCGAACAGTTGCCAGAGCTTATCCTGCAGGCGACCAAAGTTGAGCGCGTGCATGCCGACAAGCCTTCGGTGCCACGCGGTCTGGCGAAATATCTGACCATGCTGCACGAAGAACTTTCCAGCCATATGATGAAAGAAGAGCAGATCCTCTTCCCGATGATTAAACAGTGCATGGGCAGCCAGGCAATGGGGCCTATTAGCGTGATGGAAAGCGAACATGATGATGCGGGTGAACTGCTGGAAGTGATCAAACACACCACCAACAACGTCACACCGCCGCCGGAAGCGTGTACGACGTGGAAAGCGATGTACAACGGTATTAACGAGATGATTGACGACCTGATGGAACACATCAGTCTTGAGAACAACGTTCTGTTCCCGCGTGCATTAGCCGGAGAGTAACAAAAAGGCCCGGTAGCGATTACGCTTACCGGGCTTGTAACGTTTTCAAACGTATTAACGCACACCCGCCATACGTTTCTTACCGATAAACAGCCAGCCCAGACCCAGTGCGATGAACCACAGTGGCGTGACGAGCAGCGCCTGACGAGTGTCATCTTCCAGCGTCAACAGAACCAGTACGAACACGAAGAACGCCATACACACCCAGCACATCAGCTTGCCCAATGGCATCTTGTAGATCGATTTTTCATGCAGATGTGGACGCTGTTTGCGGTACACCAGGTACGAGCACAGGATGATAGTCCAGACAAACATGAACAGGATCGCAGACACCGTGGTGATCATGGTGAAGGCACCGATCACGCTCGGGTTCACGTAGAGCATTACCACACCGCCCAACAGGCACATGCAGGAGAAGGTTAACCCTTTCGCCGGTACCGCGCGCTTAGACAGTTTGGCGAACGAGCTCGGCGCAACGCCTTCCTGTGCCAGCCCAAACAGCATGCGGCTGGTAGAGAAAACACCGCTGTTCGCGGAAGAGGCAGCAGACGTCAGCACCACGAAGTTAATCAGGCTCGCTGCTGCTGGCAGCCCCACCAGAACGAACAGCTCGACGAACGGGCTCTTGGTTGGCACGACGGAGCTCCACGGCGTCACGGACATAATGATGACCAGCGCGAAGACGTAGAACATGATGATACGAACCGGAATAGAGTTGATTGCACGCGGCAGAGACTTCTCTGGATCCTTGGTTTCCGCAGCGGTAGTACCTACCAGCTCAATTCCCACAAAGGCAAATACTGCAATCTGGAACCCGGCAAAGAATCCGCTGATGCCTTTCGGGAACCAGCCACCGTCATTCCACAGATGGGTAAACGAGGCCTGAACGCCCGTTGGCGACTGGAAATGCGTGAGAATCATCACCAGCCCCACCACAATGAGCCCCACAATCGCCACGATTTTGATCATCGCGAACCAGAACTCCATCTCACCGAACATTTTCACGGTGGCAAGGTTCAGGCTCAGCAGCAGAACGATAACGGCCAGCGAGGCCACCCAGTCCGACAAACCGGGGAACCAGAACTGCGCATAGGCGGTAATCGCGACGACATCCGCCATACCGGTTACCACCCAGCAGAACCAGTATGTCCAGCCGGTAAAATAGCCCGCCCAGGGGCCGAGCAGATCGGAAGCGAAGTCGCTGAAGGACTTGTATTCGAGGTTCGAGAGCAGCAATTCACCCATTGCACGCATCACGAAAAAGAGCATAAAGCCGATGATCATATAAACGAAAATGATCGACGGCCCGGCAAGGCTAATGGTTTTACCCGATCCCATAAACAGCCCGGTACCGATGGCACCACCAATGGCAATAAGCTGAATATGACGGTTTGTGAGATTGCGCCGTAGCGACTGTTCAGACGACGCCTCTTCAACGGCGGCGACTTTGATCTGATCTACCATGTGATATTTTCCTGTTTATGCCTGTCTGTGTTGTTAAGGCTCTTCTGGCCTTTAAATACGTCAAAAGATGACGGTCCCCATGAAAGGACTCATCGATATTAGGTAAGAATCGGCGGGATGAATACTATGATTTGAATATTATGTTAATAATATGTTTAAAGTGAGTGTCATATCACTCATACAACGCGAAACAGCTCACAAAAATACACGCAACATATACATTTGCAAGATAAAATGTTGATTCAGGTGTAACTATAGGTTTTCTCACTATTTTCCCCTCCCGCACAGGGAGAGGAAAATCGTATGTCGATTACAGGATTTCCAGCAATTCGACTTCAAACACCAGGGTGCTGAATGGTGGGATGGACGCGCCCGCGCCACGCTCGCCATAGGCCAGGTTCTGCGGGATAGTCAGTTCCCATTTGGAACCCACTGGCATCAGGGTCAGCGCTTCGATCCAGCCAGCGATAACACCGTTAACCGGGAACTCAGCCGGTTCGCCACGCTGCACGGAGCTGTCAAATACAGTACCGTCGATAAGCTTACCGGTGTAGTGCACGCGAACATGGTCAGTACGTGCCGGGATAGTGCCGTCACCCTGGTTGATCACGCGGAACTGCAGGCCGGACTCGGTGCTGTTCACGCCTTCACGCTCACGGTTTTCTTCCAGGTATTTCACGCCTTCGGCAGCCATTTCTTCGAAACGCGCACGACGCACGGCGTCAGCACGTTCGTGGATTTCACGCAGCGCGCGATGCACAACATCAACCGGAACCGCCGGATGTTTGCCTTCCAGCGCGTCAGCGATACCCGCCACCAGCGCTTCCGGTAACAGGCCTTCCAGGCCGGATTCGCTCAGCTGCTGTCCTACCTGCAAGCCGATACCGTAGCTTGCCTGCGCTTCGATAGTGTCAAAAGTCGGGGTGGTCATGGGTTTTCCTTCCATCACATTTAAAGTAGCGGGCAGCATAGCAGCCATGCCCTTATGGGTAAAACTTTGTCTGAAGTAAAGGTGACAAACTGCGACGAAACAGAAACAATAGAGCCAGTCAGGATTTTCCCAAATATGTGTCACGAAAGCTGGCTTTGTTACGCCCATCAGGCAGTTAGCAAACTACACTTCTCAGGACAGGATAAAAAAGACGCGGAGCAGGAGGAAAGCCATGCCCGGGCGATTTGAACTGAAACCTACCCTGGCGAAAATCTGGTATGCGCCAGATCATTTTCGCATCATGGATCCGCTACCGTCCCTGCATCGCAGAGGCATTATCATCGGAGCGCTGCTGATGATCATTGGCTTCTTGCTTCCTACCGGCGGTGAGGATACGGGCACCACAACGGTGACCCGTAATGCACAGTTGGATCTCCAGTCGCAAACGCGACCACAGCCTGATGCTCAACCTATGCAGACTCAGCTGGTTACGCCATCTAACGATCCGGGCCAGGTCGCGCCAGTTGAACCAGAGCCGGTTCAGGATGAGCAGCCGCAGGAACAGGCCGCAACCCCTTCAGAACCTCAACAAACGCGGCAACCCACCGGAATTGAGCAACAGTGGCGCACCTATCGCGTAGAGCCGGGTAAAACCCTCGCGCAACTGTTCCGCGACCATAATCTGCCACCGACCGATGTCTATGCGATGGCACAGGTTGAAGGTACAGGTAAGCCGCTCAGCAATCTGCAAAACGGCCAGATGGTGCAGATTCGTCAGAACGCCAGCGGTGTGGTGACGGGCCTGACCATTGATGCCGGAAACGGCCAGCAGGTGCTCTTTACGCGTCAGAACGACGGAAGTTTTATCCGGGTGCGTTAGTTGCCGTAGGCCGGGCAAGCGTCAGCGCCGCCCGGCAATGCCCCACTCAGTGGCTCCGCTTATTCACCCACCAAATCCCCGAACACACCAGCACCAGCGCAACGGCATATTTTATCTCCAGGATATTTTCGCCAAGGAATATGGCAGACAGCACCGTTCCCGCCACCGGTATCACGAAGTTAAACGGTGCGATCATACTGACGCGGTTGACTTTGAGTAGCATGCTCCACAACGCGAAGGCCACAGATGAGAGCAACGTCAGATATCCCAGTACCGCCAGCGCGTTGACGCTATGCAGCACCAGCGTGCCCCCCGTGACATAGCCACCTGCCACCAGCATCGCCCCGCCGATAGCCAGCTGCCATCCGGTCATCACCATGGGGTCGACCGTCTGAGAGATGCGTTTTCCGTAAAGCGTGGCAGCAGAGAGGATAAATGCCGCCAGCATCACAAACCCGTCGCCATTCCAGACAAAGTGGAACTCACTTAGCCCACTGTGGAAGTTCACCAGCATCACTCCGGCAAACCCCAGAATACAACCCAGCGTTTTGTTATAGCTAAGCTTGTCGTTGTGATAGATAAAGTGTGCCAGCAGTACGCTGAAGAAAGTCCCGGTGGCATTCATGATCGAACCATTGACACCCGTGGTGTAGGCCAGCCCGATATAAAAGAAAGTGTATTGAATGGTCGTCTGCGTCAGACCCAGGACAGTCAGTTGCCCAAACTGAGCGGGTGTTAATCGGGCGATGGGTTTGCGCTGTGCTAATGCAAAGAGGAGTAACAACACACCCGCAAACAGAAAACGGTAGCCAGCGAACACCACTTTCGACGGGATATCATCAGTCGCAATCTGGAAGAGTTCATAACCGTTTTTAATGGCCGGGTAGGAGCTACCCCAAAGCAGACAGCAGAGCGTGGCGCAGGCATAGGCCACATTGCGACGGGCAAACACGGGCGTGGGCAGAACAGTTTCCATGACAAATCTCATAAATAAAATTGCGTTTCAATTTATTATCAGAGAAGGAGCCTGGAATAGCTACCATACAAGCAAGAAAACGTGTCTGGTACCGTTAAAAAGCAAAACGCCGGCACAAGGCCGGCGCTTCGACGTGAGCAGAGTAAAAATTACTCAGCTACAACGTTAACAACCAGTTTAGCGAACACTTCGCCGTGAACCTGGAAGTCAACTTCGTGCTCACCAGTGGTACGCAGAACGCCGTTCGGCAGACGAACTTCGCTCTTAGCCACTTTAACGCCAGCAGCAGTTACTGCATCAGCGATATCGCGGGTACCGATGGAACCGAACAGTTTACCTTCGTCGCCAGATTTGGACGCGATGGTAACGGTGCCCAGTGCGTTGATTGACTCAGCGCGAGCGTTAGCAGCCGCCAGAACGTCAGCCAGTTTGGCTTCCAGTTCAGCGCGACGTGCTTCGAAAAACTCTACGTTTTTCTTGGTAGCTGGAACAGCTTTACCCTGTGGAACCAGGAAGTTACGAGCGTAACCCGCTTTAACGTTTACCTGATCACCCAGGCTGCCCAGGTTTGCTACTTTATCAAGCAGAATAACTTGCATTACCTTATCCTCTTAAAGTCGTATTAATGGACCGTGCCCGATTACTGATGACGATCAGTGTACGGCAGCAGGGACAGGTAGCGAGCGCGTTTGATAGCGCGAGCCAGCTGACGCTGGTATTTTGCACGAGTACCGGTGATACGGCTTGGGACAATCTTACCGCTTTCGGTGATGTAGTTTTTCAGCGTTGCGATATCTTTATAGTCGATCTCTTGAACGCCTTCCGCGGTGAAACGGCAGAACTTGCGACGACGGAAATAACGTGCCATATGGCTAGTCTCCAGAATCTATCAAATCAATCTGCTCGGCATGCAGAACCATTTTGCTCAGGCCGTTCTTTGCCTTGTGGCAAGAGATGAACCCCTGAACGATGACTGCACTACCGACCGTTATACTGTGAGTAATGGCCTGGTTTTCGTGTCCGCTAATAATAACGGGCATTTGGCACCACGCCTGCCGGTGAAACCCGGCTTCCTCTTGCACAGAACGATGCTCAAGCACGAACTGGCAATGCGGAATTCCTGATGGACTGACCTTTCGAAGGGGGGTCCTGCACACGGTGCCGGACAACACCAGACGGTTGGTCATCAGAAATTACTCTTCAGAATCCCCAGCATCAGAATCATCTGCGGTTTCGTTTGCGAAATCATCGCGACGCTCACGGCGCTCGTCTTTCGCTTTAACCATCGGAGATGCTTCGGTCACTGCGTGTTTGGTACGCATAACCATGCTGCGGATAACGGCATCGTTGAAGCGGAAGTTAGTTTCCAGCTCATCGATCACTTCCTGCGGTGCTTCAACGTTCAGCAGAACGTAGTGAGCTTTGTGCAGTTTGTTGATCGGATAAGCCAGCTGACGGCGGCCCCAGTCTTCCAGACGGTGGATCGTGCCCGCTGCTGCAGTGATTGCACCAGTGTAGCGCTCGATCATACCCGGAACCTGTTCGCTCTGGTCAGGATGGACCATAAAAACGATTTCGTAATGACGCATCGAATTGCTCCTTACGGATTATTCAGCCTCCTGTCTGGGTCAGCCGAGGCCCGGGGAGGCAAGGAACGTGTTAAAGGTCGGCTGAAAAATTGACGCGTCATAATACTTGCGTGTCCCTGGAAACTCAAGCTGATTGCGCAAAAAATTCGCACAAAGCGCAAAGTGACCCTAACTGGATGATTTAAAATTAATCACATCAGGAAGCGTTGTTTTTTTTGAACAACTGCATCAGAAATGGTCACTTATCCGCATCTGATAAGCGATTACACTTTAATCAGAGCCCATCTGAAGAAAAAAGGAGAGCAATAAACCGTCACACAGCACGCAGTCGTGGAGCGTATATCATGAAAAAAATCGCAATCGCCATTATGGCTGCGCTATTGCTCAGTGCAAACGCAATGGCAGCCATCAAGATAGACGGCCGACAGGCCAGAAACATGGATGATGTGCAAAGCTTAGGCGTAATCTACATCAATCATAATTTCGCCACTGAAAGTGAAGCAGATCAGGCAATTAATGAAGAAACCGATGCGCAGGGTGCAACATACTATCACGTCATACTGATGCGTGAGCCCGGCAGCAACGGCAATATGCACGCCAGTGCAGATATTTACCGATAACGCTTTAACGCTAGCACCAGGAAAGCCAACAAAGAGAATATAGCCATAGTTTGACTTGCCCCCTGCCCGGGGGCTTTTTTTTTGCGAATGGCTCTGAAATACCACCGGTTACAACTGTTTTGGTATTCCAGAGCACTTATTCACTTCTGCCCGTAGTAGGCATTTGGACCATGCTTACGCATGAAATGCTTGTTCATCAGGTAATCATCAATCCCCTGAAGATGTGGGTTAATACCGCGGGCAATCCACGCCATTCGTGCCACTTCCTCCATGACGACCGCATTATGTACGGCGTCATGAGCATCTTTTCCCCAGGCGAACGGGCCGTGCTGATACACCACAATGCCCGGCGTATGCAGCGGCTCACGTTCAGCCAGCGTTTCGATAATGACCTTACCGGTGTTGAGCTCGTACTCACCTTCCACTTCCGCCTGCACTAGCGCGCGCGTGCAGGGAATATCACCAAAGAAGTAGTCCGCATGCGTTGTTCCCAGTGCCGGGATCGCCAGCCCTGCCTGCGCCCAGGCAGTGGCATGCGTGGAGTGGGTATGCACAACACCGCCAAGCGACGGATAACGCCGGTACAGCGCCAGATGGGTGGCCGTATCGGAAGAAGGACGCCAGTTACCGTCAACAACATTACCTTCGAGATCCAGCACCACCATATCGTCGACTGTCATGGTCTCGTACGCCACGCCACTGGGCTTAATCACAACCCGCCCCTGCTCACGATCGATAGCGCTGACGTTGCCCCAGGTGAACGTCACCAGACCATAGCGGGGAAGATCCATATTGGCCTCAAACACCTGCTGCTTAAGCTGTCGCATCTTCGGCCTCCATCAACCCTGCCCGCGCCATACGCTCGCGCACCCAGTCCCGTGCTTTCGCCACTTCACCTGCCGGGTCGTCCGACGTTTCGCTCCACATCTCAATCAGGTAAGGCCCGCAATAACCGGTCTGTTTGAGCGTCTGGAAGCACCGTTCGAAATCCACCACCCCGGTGCCGAACGGAACATTTTTGAAAACGCCAGGACGCGTATCTTTGACGTGTACCGCCACGATATGCCCGATACCCGCCTGAAGCTCCATCTGTACGTCATTATCCCATGCCGACAGGTTGCCGATATCAGGGTAAAGCTGGAACCACGGGTTATTCAGGTAATGGGCATAACCCAGAGCCTTGCTGATAGAGTTCATTAACGGGTAATCCATAATCTCCATCGCCAGCGTAACCTGCGCGCGGCTGGCCATGTCGACGCTCTCTTTCAGGCCGTCGCGAAAGCGTCGGCGCGTCTCATCGTTGGCTTCCTGGTAATAAACGTCATACCCGGCAAGCTGGATCACACGGATACCGACATCCTGCGCAAAGCGAATGGCTTTACGCATAATCTCCAGCCCCTGAGCCCGCACGGCATCATCTTCACTCCCGAGAGGAAAACGACGGTGGGCGCTGAGGCACATGGAAGGAACACGCACGCCCGTTTCAGCAACAGCGCTCACCAGTGCCAGGCGCTGTTCACGGCTCCAGTCGAGCCGAGAGAGACGATCGTCCGTCTCATCTACGGACATTTCGACAAAGTCGAAACCCAGCTGTTTTGCCAGCTGCAGCCGCGCCAGCCAACATTCCCCCGCAGGGAGTGCCTTTTCATAAATGCCAAGCGGGACCTGTTTTGACAACATACCCGCTCCTTAGCCCCAAAGCTGAGCGATTGAGCGTTTGAACTGACGCGCTGCCTCTACCGGAGACGCGGCATCACGGATGCTACGACCAGCAATAAACACGTGAATGGGAATGCCTTTGAACAGCGGCAGATCTTCCAGCGCCAGCCCCCCCGTTACGGTGACTTTGAAGCCCATATCGGCCAGACGTTTGATGGCGCTGATATCTGCTTCTCCCCACGCAACACCGGCGGCCTGCGCATCGCGGCTACGGTGGTACACCACCTGCTGGATACCCGCATCGCGCCACTCCTGTGCCTGTTCCCAGGTCCAGAAGCCGGTCAGTTCAATCTGGACGTCACCATTGAACTCTTTTGCCACATCCAGTGCGCCTTTGGCGGTGTTGATATCCGCACAGCAAATCACGGTGACCCAGTCAGCATTGGCTTCAAAGCACATACGAGAGAGGATTTTGCCCGCGTCAGCAATTTTGGCATCCGCCAGCACGATTTTGTGCGGATAAAGCGCTTTCAGATCGCGCACAGCGCGCACGCCTTCACCCACGCAGAGGATGGTACCCACTTCAATAATATCGACTTCTTCCGCAATCAGGCGGGTGGTTTCGTAAGCGTGAGACAGCGTCTGGTTATCCAGTGCAACCTGCAACATTGGTAATGACATTTTCAATTCCTCTTAAACTGCCGCCGCAGTGGCGTTATCAATTAAATCCAGCACGTCCTGCGCGGTACGGCAGGCACGTAAACGGTCAAAATTGGCTTCATCATCAAACAGATTGACGATCTGCATGATGCCCACCTCCTGGTGGGTATTGGCATCGACGGCGGCCATCGTGATGAGGATGTCGACCGGATCGTTATCTTCGTGGTTGAACACCAGGGGCGTTTTCAGCGTCACCAGGGAGAAGCCCGTTTTTTTGACGCCCTCTTCCGGGCGGCCATGCGGCATTGCCAGGCCCGGTGCAATCACAAAGTAAGGGCCATGCTGCGCAACGCCATCAAGAATGGCCTGGTAATAACGCGGCTCGACAACGTCAGCCTTAACCAGCAGATCCACGCTCAGTTTTACCGCTTCCTGCCAGGTGCTGGCCTCTGCCTGTAAAAGGATGGAGTTATTGTCTGCCAGCGAATCACGTAGTTTCATATGGCGTCCTTACTTCACGTCTTGTGGGAAGTGTTCTTTGATCACTTCCAGCAGTTTTGGACCAAAATCCGCTGGCGATAGCATGTTGCGCACACCCACGACATATTTATGGCCCGTCACGGTGATCTCACCGGCGATATGAGTAGAGGCGATGATGATATCTGCGCCGTTCAGTTCACTTTTGTATTCACCCACTGCGCAGCTGTTCACCGTGTGGTCAATGTTTGACTGGGTTAAAAACTGATCCACTTTCATTTTCATGATCATGGAGCTTCCTTGCCCATTGCCACACACAGCCAGAATACGTACGGTCATAATCAACACTCCTTAGTGAGCAGAAACTTCTGCTGTTTGTTTTTCTGCATCTTCTTCGGCTCGCAGCGCGCGACCGGCGAAGAACATATAAGCCAGGGCAATCAGGATAATGACGGCCATAAAGATCAGTCCGATGGAGACAAAGCCCTGCATCATCGGCGGTGCCAGAATTGACCAGTCAGCCATGCCCATCCAGGCACTCATGCCCGTGAGCTTAACCGCCCATACGCAGCCGAAGATTTCAATCATCCCCATCACCAGACAAATCTTGAGTGCCGCACGCCAGCCACCAAAGTGGTTAGCAAAGACACCAATGGTGGCGTTGGAGAAGAACATCGGGATAAAGCCAGGAATAATCAGAATGGAAGAGCCGCAGCCCACCAGGATGCCAACCGCAATCAGCTGACCGATAGTGCCCCACATAAAGCCCCAGACCACGGCGTTTGGTGCAAAGCTATAAATCGCCGCACAGTCAATGGCCAGTACGGCACCGGGAATCAGGCGTTGAGAAATACCGTTGAAGGCTTCGGACAGTTCGGCAACGAACATGCGCACTCCCTGGGTGATGATGAAAATCGCCACCGCGAAGGAGAAGCCGGTCTGCAGGATATAGATAGTCCAGTGGGTTTTACCCGCCATCGCCTGCACCACGTCAATGCCGAAGGAGAGCAGAATGGCACCGAAGAAGAGGGTCATGACAATCGCCGTTGAGACGATGTTGTCGTGGAAGATATTCAGCCAGCCAGGTAGCTTAAGATCTTCAACACTCTCTTCTTTCTTACCCAGATATGGCGCAACTTTATAGGCAATCCAGGAAGCAAACTGTTGCTGATGGCCGATGGAGAAGCCGCAGCCGTCGGTCACGTCCTGCGTTGGCTTGTACATCATGTTGGAGGTGATCCCCCAGTAGAGCGACACCAGCACCGCAGTGCAGATAATCGTGGTCCACATTGGGTAACCGAAGATATAGAAAGAAACCGCAATCAGCCCCGCCTGCTGGAACATAATGTGGCCGGTCAGCATGATGGTTCGAATGCCGGTAATCCGACGTAGCAGAACGTAAATGATGTTCAGCGCCAACGCCAGCAGGACGGCGTACCCCACCCAGCTATAGGCATCTCCCATACGATCGATGGTGGCCATCATGGATGCATAGGTGTCAGAGATCGCGCCGTTGATGCCATACACTTCCGACATTTTGGCGACCACTGGCTTAAACGTGCCGGTCAGAATGCCTGAACCTGCCTGCAACAACATGAAACCAATGATGGTTTTGATCGTGCCTTTGATAATAACGCTGACGCTCTTACGCAGCAGGATGTAACCCAGACACGTCACAATACCCAGCAAAAGCGGGGCGTTAGTCATTACCTGATTAAAGAACACGGTAAAGACGTTGTAGAGGATCTCCATAACTCTCTCCAGAAATGAGAACACGAGGGGCAATCCCTGTGTGGTTGGTGCCATCACTCTATTAATCACAAATAATCACCACAAGATTGCATTTGATTATTTGTGACGTATCACGCAAATTATTTCCATATTGTTAGTAATGATTTTCACTACCGCATAAAAACAATAAATTATTCTATATAATTCATTTAGTTAATACTTTATAGCCGTAAGTCTAACAAGGTTTATGCAGATTTTCCGTGAGGTTGGCAGGGTAAAATTACGCAATTTACCCATTGCAAACCCGATAAAAGGGTGACAGCATTGAATCACAACAAATCACAATGTGATTACTTTTGATTAAAACCAGGAGTCAAACGATGAGTAAAGTGAACACCATCACCCGTGAATCATGGATTCTGAGCACCTTCCCGGAATGGGGTAGCTGGCTGAATGAAGAGATTGAGCAGGAACAGGTCGCTCCTGGCACCTTTGCAATGTGGTGGCTGGGTTGTACGGGGATCTGGCTGAAATCAGAAGGTGGCGCGAATATTTGCGTCGATTTCTGGTGCGGAACGGGCAAACAGAGCCACGGCAATCCGTTGATGAAAAAAGGCCATCAGATGCAGCGTATGGCGGGCGTTGAAAAACTTCAGCCCAACCTGCGTACCACGCCATTTGTCCTTGATCCCTTTGCCATTCGTCAGATTGATGCCGTGCTGTCTACCCACGATCACAACGATCACATTGATGTAAACGTGGCAGCAGCCGTCATGCAAAACTGCGCTGACGATGTACCGTTCATTGGGCCGCAGACCTGCGTCGATTTATGGATCGGTTGGGGTGTACCAAAAGAGCGTTGCATTGTGATGAAACCAGGCGACGTAGTGAAAATCAAAGACATTGAAATCCACGCGCTGGATGCCTTTGACCGTACCGCACTGATTACCCTGCCTGCCGACCAGAAAGCCGCTGGCGTGCTGCCAGATGGGATGGACGAACGTGCGGTGAACTACCTGTTCAAAACGCCTGGTGGTTCCCTGTACCACAGCGGCGACTCTCACTACTCCAACTACTACGCGAAGCACGGTAACGAGCATCAGATCGACGTGGCGCTGGGCTCCTACGGCGAGAACCCGCGCGGCATTACGGACAAGATGACCAGCGCCGATATGCTGCGCATGGCGGAAGCGCTGAACACCAAAGTCGTGATCCCGTTCCACCACGATATCTGGTCAAACTTCCAGGCCGATCCACAGGAAATCCGCGTACTGTGGGAGATGAAAAAAGACCGCCTGAAGTATGGCTTCAAGCCGTTTATCTGGCAGGTGGGGGGCAAGTTCACCTGGCCGCTGGATAAGGACAATCTCGAGTACCACTACCCTCGGGGCTTCGATGATTGCTTCACCATTGAGCCAGACCTGCCGTTCAAGTCATTCCTCTGATTGTGAAGCCAAATCGCCAGACCTGAGTGTCTGGCGATTTCATATTTATTTTAGTAATCTCACGCTATTTCAAATATCATCTTTTCAAATCAATTCTTATCGGAATAGCTCATGACGGAAGCGCAACGGCATCAAATTTTACTGGAACTCCTGGCGCAAACAGGGTTTGTCACCGTCGAGAAAGTGATCGAACGTTTAGGGATCTCCCCGGCGACGGCACGGCGGGATATCAACAAGCTGGATGAAAGCGGCAAACTGAAAAAAGTCCGCAACGGCGCGGAAGCCATCAGCCAGCAGCGCCCCCGCTGGACGCCGATGAACATCCATCAGGCACAAAACCACGATGAAAAAGTGCGGATTGCCAGAGCCGCCTCACAGCTGGTGAATCCCGGTGAGAGCGTGGTCATCAACTGCGGCTCCACGGCGTTTCTTCTGGGCCGGGAGATGTGTGGGAAGCCGGTGCAAATCATCACCAATTATTTGCCACTCGCCAACTATCTCATCGACCAGGAACATGAAAGCGTGGTGATTATGGGGGGGCAGTACAATAAGAGCCAGTCCATCACCCTCAGCCCGCAGGACAGCGAAAACAGCCTCTATGCCGGGCACTGGATGTTTACCAGCGGTAAAGGTCTGACCGCTGATGGGTTGTATAAAACTGATATGCTGACCGCAATGGCGGAACAAAATATGCTCAACGTGGTGGGCAAGCTCGTTGTGCTGGTAGACAGCAGCAAAGTAGGTGAACGCGCAGGCATGCTGTTCAGCCGGGCTGAACAGATAGACATGGTAATCACCGGCAAAAATGCCAACCCGGAGATCCTCCAGAAGCTGGAAGCCCAGGGTGTCACTGTTCTGCGCGTTTAAAGGTGCTGGCGAAAAAAGTCGACGGTGGCATCCAGCGCCGTCGGCGTAATACGATGCCGAACCCCAGTTTCCCACAGGCAGGTCAGATTGCCGTCCAGACCTTCGCGTTGTAGCGCCTGCTGTAAACGGAAGGTTTCGACAGCGGGAACCACATCGTCTGCGCCACCATGCCACAACAGTAATGGACGTTCGGCCAGGCGCGGTAATGCCCGGGTGACGTCCCACTCCGCCAGTGATGCCAGCAAGGCTTCAGTACCGTCCTGCACTGGTGGTGGAAACAACGTCTGTGACAGTGAGGTGAAATAGCCCGACCCCATCAGACAGGCCACGGATTTCACTTCGGGGTGATGCGTCATGATCCCAAGCGCTGTCATCCCGCCCATCGAAGCCCCGGCCACTGCCAGACGATCGTCGGCCACCAGACCGGCCTGATAAAGCGCATCACGCAACCCGGCAAACTCGGTCAGACTACCGTAAAGGATTGGCCAGAACTGCCCCAGCCGTGCCTGCTCATCGCCCGTAAACCGCGCACCGTGGTCAGGAGCATCCGGCATGACGACACGAAACCCAGCCTGTGCCAACGCCACCGCAAAATAGCTATAGACCAGCTTTGATGAAGTAAACCCATGATAAAAAACCACAACAGGTAGCGGTTGCTCACTTTTCCCTGCCGGTATTGCGTGTAATATTTCATGGTCACCGAGGCGGCGTGTTTCAAGTTCAATCATTGTCGATCCTGTGCTAATGAATGATTCATAATGTTGAGAACTGGGTTACGCTTTCACGATATTTTCATTCGAAATTTACGCCCCAGATAACACTTCGGGAACATTCCCCTAAAACTAAATTCACAGACAACTACACTATGTCTATCAGGAAACGAGATATGGTTATGCACAGGCTTGCTGCTTTATTGCTGGTGTCTCTGCTCGGTGGCTGTAGTGCGCTGCAGGGAACGCCACAACCCGCTCCCCCTGTAGCCGATCACCCGCAGGAAATTCGTCGTAATCAGACGGAAGGATTACAACGTATGGGTACCGTCTCCGCGCTGGTTCGCGGTTCCCCGGATGACGCGGAAGAAGCAATTGAAGCACAAGCCGTCGCCGCCAAAGCAGATTATTACGTCATCATTATGATCGACGAAACCATCATTACGGGACAGTGGTACTCACAGGCAATTTTGTACCGTAAGTGAAGGTCATAATTTGAACGACATTTACACTGCTTTGCGTCCATAGACATTTTCCTGTCCACAATAAACTCCATGCCCGCAACAATGGAAGTGAGTTTATTTGCAAAGGAGTGCCCGGCGGATACCGGAGACATGTGAAATGGAGCTGACGATGAAACGAACTCTTGCTTTGACCTCTTTGTTGCTCTCAGCTGGCCTTGTGAGCACAACCGCACAGTCAGCTGAATTCGCCAGTGCTGATTGCGTGACTGGCCTGAATGAAATTGGCCTCATCTCCGTCAATAATATTTCGGGGAGCCCGCAAGACGTTGAACGTGTCGTTGCATTAAAAGCTGATGAACAGGGCGCTTCCTGGTATCGCATCATCCAGATGCAGGAAGACAACCATGTCGACCATTGGCGGGTACAAGCCATCCTCTATGTTTAATTCCTCCAGATAAAAGCCACTTTTTGAGTGGCTTTTCGTATTTGTAAATCAAGAAAATCATCAACAACACGTGAGCCAGGTTGACGCTAGCCGACTCTGCCCGTGGCGCGTAACAACAGGTCATTTTGCACCTGTTCACTCATAAGCGAACCGCCACGGTTGTCCAGCATCATGCGGCACCACGCCTGCGCCACTGGTGGTGATGCGTACCGCAGCATCTGGCTCCCGGCTCCCAGTAAAAAGATCTGCTGAGCGATCTCTCTGCCCTGTGCCTCCTGTGGTTTACGCAGTTTTTGCTGAAGCTGCCGCCAGCAGCGATCGAAGTGTCTGTCCTGTCCTTTCACCTGGGCAAAATCGTCAGTGAGCAGCTCAAGAATGCCCGGTTGCTTCGCCAGCACGCGCAGAACATCCAGACACATGATATTGCCTGAGCCTTCCCAGATACTGTTAACCGGCATCTCCCGGTACAAACGGGGAAGCTCACTCTCTTCGCAATAGCCGATCCCCCCCAACACCTCCATCGCTTCTGCCACAAAGGGGATCCCCGCTTTGCACACGCTGTATTTCGCCGCCGGGGTGAAAAGCCGCGCCCAGGCCGCCTCTTGTGCATCGGCGCGCTTATCCCACGCGCGGGCAAGGCGGAATAACAGTGCCGTTTGCCCCTCCAGCACCAGCGCCATACGGCTCAGTACATCGCGCATTAATGGCTGCTCGATAAGGTTCTTACCAAATGTCTGCCGCTGATGGGCATGGTACAGCGCCACGGATAGTGCCCGGCGCATCAATCCGTGGCTACCCAGCGCACAGTCGAACCGCGTGAGTCCCCCCATTTTGAGGATCTGCCGAACCCCTTCCCCCTCCTCCCCTAACAACCATCCGGAGGCATCAAGAAACTCCACTTCACTGCTGGCGTTAGAGCGGTTACCCAGCTTATCTTTCAGACGCTCCAGGCGTACGGCGTTACGTTGCCCGTCAGGTAAAAAGCGCGGGACAAAAAAGCAGGACAACCCACCTTTCGCCTGCGCCAGCACCAGGTGTGCATCACTTTGCGGCACGGAGAAAAACCATTTATGCCCCACCAGCCGATAGCTGCCGTCACTGCACTTTTCCGCTTTGGTGGTATTGCTGAGCACATCCGAACCGCCCTGCTTTTCCGTCATCCCCATACCAATCAACAGGCCACGCTTCTGCCCACCGGGAGAAAAATGTGGATCGTAACGATCGCTCAGTAATGGCGTGAGCCAGTGACGAAAATCGCCCGTCAGCGACTGTTGCAACAGCGGTGTGGCGGCAAAGGTCATGGTGATGGGGCAAAGCGTGCCTGCTTCCACCTGGGCGTGGAGCATAAAACGCGCAGCCCGGGCGACAAATGATCCCTTCCGCGCCTCCTCTTCCCACGCCAGGTTGTGTACCCGGTTGGCACAGAGACCTTGCATCAGCAAATGCCACGCCGGGTGAAAACGAACGTCGTCCAGCCTCTCCCCGGTGGCGTCATAACGTAGCAGCTCCGGCGGGTTGACGTTTGCCAGCCTGCCCAGCTCCAGTGACTCAGCCGTCCCTAACTGTTGCCCGATGCTGGCGAGAAGCTCAACATCCCAGCCAGCACCCTCACGTATCACCGCATCGCGCAGTGCGCAATCAGAGAGAAAAAGGTTGCTGTTCGAAAGCGGTACGGGTTGATTAAAAACGGTATGCGTCTGCCAGTGCATGCTGTGTCCCTCCTTCAGTGGCAATGAAGGTAAGTATGGACAGACCACGCTCACACTGCATGGGAGTGGAGTCACACGCTGGCGATCCCGCTGATATCATTCGTGAAATAGCTCACAGAACACAAGAATAAACTATTTCATACATTCCGTTTTGTTGAATAATTTATTCTTACTTTATTCTGCGAGGCACGTTATGCAACCTTCCCACCGTGCGCCGGATGCGCACAAGCGCGCGTTAATTGCTGGCTCCATTGGTAACTTCATCGAATGGTATGAGTTCGCGGTTTACGGTTTTCTGGCGACCGTCATTGCGAAAAACTTCTTCCAGCTCGAAGGGGAATCGGGGTTGACCAGCCTGATCCTCACCTACGCTTCGTTTGCCATCGCTTTCTTCTTTCGCCCGCTGGGCGCGGTGGTATTTGGCCGTATTGGCGACCGTATTGGCCGAAAACCTACCCTGATTATTGTGCTGGTGTTGATGACGCTGGCCACTGCCGCCATCGGCATGGTGCCGGTCTACGCCAGCATCGGTATTGCTGCACCGCTGATTATCACATTGCTTCGTATACTACAGGGGTTGTTTGCCGGGGGTGAATACGGGGGAGCCGTTTCGCTGATGACAGAGTTCGCACCGCGCGGCAAGCGAGGGCTCTACGGAGCATGGCAGTCCTTCACCGTCGCGCTGGGACTGCTCGCGGGGGCTGGCGTGGTCGCGCTCCTTTCCACGCTGCTCACACCCGACGCTCTGCACGACTGGGGCTGGCGCATTCCGTTCTTCCTGGCAATCCCGATGGGGGTTGTTGCTCTGTGGTTACGAGTGAGCATGGAAGAGACACCAAGCTTTGTCCACCAGCAGGAAAAACCGGCCATCGCTCAGGCCGATACTGCCGCCACGCTCAAAGCCATCGTGATGGGGATTGGACGCGTGATGGTCTGGTCTGCCGCGGGTTATACCTATCTGGTGATTATGCCCACTTACCTGCAATCTGCATTACATACCGGATTCAACCAGGCGCTGTTGATTGCAGTAATTTCTAACATCGGTTTTGCACTCACCATTATGCCATCGGGGATCCTGAGTGACAGGATCGGACGCCGTACGGTGATGATTATCGCCACTGCATTACTGCTGATCCTCGCCCTGCCGCTGCTGAAAATTCTGCAGGCAGAGTCCAGCACGCTGGCGGTGAAAGCGCTCGTGGTGTTGGTTGCGGGTGGCCTGGTGGGAATGCTGGCAGGGCCAGGGCCTGCGATGCTGTCGGAGATGTTCCCGACACGGGTACGCTATACCGGGCTTGGGTTGGCTTACTCCCTGTCGAACGCCCTCTTCTCTGGCTGTGCCGGGTTGATTATTACCGGGCTGATCAAAGAGACGGGCAACCTGGATATTCCGGCTTACTACGTCATGGCAACGGCGGTGGTGAGTATGGTGGCGCTGATGACGCTGAGGAAAGATGATCATTTGCGATCGCTGGAAGAGTGAGTTGACCACCGTCTGATGCCCTCTCCCGATGGGAGAGAGCGAAAACACTAAAGGCCGTCATCAGGACGGCCTTTCTGTTTACCCGCGCTGACGCACCGCTTCAAACAGGCAGATGCCCGTTGCGACAGACACGTTCAGGGATGAGACGCTGCCAGCCATTGGAATACTGATCAGCTCATCGCAGTGTTCACGGGTCAGGCGACGCATACCTTCGCCTTCTGCACCCATCACCAGCGCCAGACGGCCGGTCATTTTGCTCTGGTACAACGTATGATCCGCCTCACCGGCAGTCCCGACGATCCAGATATTCTCTTCCTGCAGCAGACGCATGGTGCGCGCCAGGTTGGTTACACGGATCAGCGGAACGTTTTCCGCCGCGCCACAGGCGACTTTCTTCGCCGTTGCGTTCAGCTGAGCGGAGCGATCTTTCGGCACGATCACGGCGTGTACGCCCGCCGCATCGGCGCTACGCAGACACGCGCCGAGGTTGTGTGGATCGGTCACGCCATCCAGGATCAGGAAGAACGGGTTATCCAGCGTGGCGATCAGATCCGGCAGATCGTTCTCCTGATACTGACGACCCGGCTTCACGCGGGCAATGATCCCCTGGTGAACCGCACCTTCACTTTTCTCATCCAGGAACTGGCGGTTCGCCAGCTGGATCACCACGCCCTGCGCTTCCAGCGCGTGGATCAGCGGCATCAGACGTTTATCTTCACGCCCTTTCAGAATAAAGACTTCCTGAAAACGCTCCGGTGCGCGCTCCAGCAGGGCCTGCACCGCGTGGATGCCGTAAATCATTTCACTCATTGATGGTTCTCATAATGTGCATTTCCCCTCTCCCCTTTGAGGAGAGGGTCAGGGTGAGGGGAGAATTTACTCCGCCTGATTTTTCTTTGCTGCGCGCTTTGCTTTGGTGGCAGCGGCAATTTTCTGCGTTTTAGACGATGGCTTTTTCGCTTTTCGGGCCTCTTTCTTCGCAGCCTTCGGCTTCTGTTTCTTCTCGCCACGGAAGGCGCTGTCTGGCTCGAAGTTCACCTTCTTACCGGCCTGACGACGTTTACCGCCCGCATTGCCGCCTTTTTTCGCCTTTTCACGCGCCGTTTTACCCACGTTACGCGGGCCACGTTCGCTGGAGATCAGGCTGAAGTCGATTTTTCGCTCGTCCATATTGACGGCTTCAACCTTCACTTCAACACGATCGCCAAGACGATAGGTCTGGCCACCGGATTCGCCAATCAGGCGCTGCCCGACCTGGTCGAAACGGTAGTAGTCGTTATCCAGAGTCGATACATGCACCAGACCATCGATAAACAGCTCGTCCAGACGGACGAAGAAACCAAATCCGGCCACGCTGGCAATCACGCCTTTAAAGACGCTACCAACGTGATCCAGCATAAAGTCACATTTCAGCCAGTCAGAGACTTCGCGCGTTGCTTCATCAGCACGGCGTTCGGTCATAGAACAGTGCTGACCCAGCTGCAGCATCTCTTCCATCGAACAATGGTAGCCGCCAGTTTCAGTGCTGTTCCCTTTGTGGCCCTGTTCCTGCGCCAGCAGATATTTAATCCCACGGTGCAGGGAAAGGTCAGGATAACGGCGGATTGGCGAGGTAAAGTGTGCATAAGACTGCAGCGCCAGGCCGAAGTGACCACGGTTCTCTGGATCGTAAATCGCCTGCTTCATGGAGCGCAACAGCATCGTCTGTAGCATTTCTGCATCAGGACGATCGCCAATGGACTCCAGTAACTCGGCATAATCACGCGGCTCCGGCTTGTTACCGCCAGGCAACTCCAGACCGAGTTCTGCCAGAACAGAGCGGAATGCAGTGATGGCTTCCGTCGACGGTTTGTCGTGAATACGGAACAACGCAGGCTCTTTGGCTTTCTCAACGAAACGTGCCGCCGAGATGTTCGCCAGGATCATACACTCTTCAATCAGCTTATGCGCATCGTTACGCTGGGTCTGCTCGATACGTTCAATGCGACGTTCAGCGTTGAAGATAAATTTCGCCTCTTCACTTTCAAACGAGATCCCACCGCGCTCTTCGCGCGCCTGATCCAGCGTTTTATAGAGGTTATGCAACTCTTCAATGTGTTTAACCAGCGGCGCATATTGTTCACGCAGATCCTGGTCGCCCTGCAGCATATGCCAGACTTTGGTATAGGTCAGACGTGCGTGAGAGCTCATCACCGCTTCGTAGAACTTGTAACCGGTTAAACGACCTTTGGTAGAGACGGTCATCTCGCAGACCATACACAGACGGTCAACCTGCGGGTTCAGGGAGCACAGGCCGTTGGAGAGCACTTCCGGCAGCATCGGCACCACCTGAGACGGGAAGTAAACCGACGTACCGCGGCTGCGCGCTTCATTATCCAGCGGGGTGTGCGGGCGGACATAATAGCTTACATCGGCGATAGCAACCCACAGACGCCAGCCGCCACCGCGTTTTTTCTCACAGTAAACGGCATCATCGAAGTCGCGGGCGTCTTCACCATCAATCGTCACCAGCGGCAGGTCGCGCAGATCCACACGGCCCGCTTTGGACTCTTCTGGTACTTCTTCCTTCAGGCCAACGATCTGCTCTTCAACCGCTTTTGGCCAGATGTATGGGATCTCATGCGTACGCAGCGCCATATCGACGGCCATGCCGGTACCCATGTTGTCGCCCAGCACTTCGACGATTTTACCCACCGCTTTGGTACGACGGGTTGGACGCTGGGTGAGCTCAACCACCACCACAAAGCCCATACGTGCGCCCATCACCTCTTCAGGCGGGATCAGAATATCAAAACTCAGACGGCTGTCGTCCGGTACCACAAAGCCCACACCCGCATCGGTAAAGTAGCGGCCTACAATCTGGCTGGTTTTCGGCACCAGCACGCGTACCACGCGCGCTTCACGACGACCTTTACGATCGGCACCCAGCGGCTGCGCCAGGATTTGATCGCCATGCATACACATCTTCATCTGTTCGGATGAGAGGTACAGATCATCTTTACGGCCTTCCACGCGCAGGAAGCCATAGCCATCACGGTGACCAATGACCATACCTTTCAGCAGGTCGAGACGTTCTGGCAGCGCGTAGCACTGACGGCGGGTAAAGACCAGTTGCCCGTCGCGCTCCATCGCACGCAGGCGACGGCGAAGGGCTTCAGTTTGCTCTTCACCTTCAATGTTTAATTCAACGGCAAGTTCTTCACGATTGGCGGGTTTTTCGCGTTTTGTTAAGTGTTCAATGATGAACTCACGGCTGGGAATAGGATTCGCGTATTTTTCGGCTTCGCGTTCCTGGAAAGGATCGTGTGACATGTCGGTTCCTCCGTTGTCAGCTCCGGTGGAAATTTTCTTCATTCCACCAGCAATAATTTATAAAGCGGTTGATTCTCTTCAACCAAATCGGCCAGCGTGTAGTTATCCAGTTCCTTGAGAAAACTTTGCACAGCCTTAGAAAGCGCCTGTTTCAGGCGGCAAGCGGGGGTAATGTGGCAGAACTCGCTGCTGCAATTCACCAGAGACAGCGGCTCCAGTTCTCGAACCACATCGCCAACGCGAATACTCTGCGCCGGTTTACCGAGACGGATCCCCCCATTCTTCCCGCGGACGGCAGCCACATATCCGGCGCGACTAAGTTGATTGATTATTTTGACCATATGATTACGGGACACACCGTAGACCTCTGTCACCTCAGAGATACTGGTCATTTTCCCATCGGGTAACGACGCCATGTAAATCAGCGCACGTAAGCCGTAATCGGTGAAACTTGTTAACTGCACATCAACCTCAGGAAAAAAGGGAAAACGCGGTCAAACCGCAGAGATATTCATTAATGATGATAAACCAGCCAGATAGTTAGCGGCTAATTTATTTGACAGACGGGGCGAAAAAGCGGGTATCAGAGAGCGTTCGCCGGATGGCGCGACGCTTAACCGACCTGCAGGTTTCCCCGCAGGCCAGCAGTAACGAAGATTATGCGTCGAACGGGTCGCGCAGGATCATCGTTTCAGTACGATCCGGGCCGGTAGAAATAATATCGATCGGCACTTCAGTCAGTTCTTCAATACGCTTGATGTAATCCAGCGCCGCCTGCGGCAGGCCGCTACGCTCTTTCACACCAAAGGTCGTTTCAGACCAGCCTGGCATCGTTTCGTAAATTGGCTCAATGCCTTCCCAGTCGTCAGCAGCCAGCGGAGTGGTGGTCACTTCGCGGCCATCTGGCATACGGTAGCCTACGCAGATTTTTACTTCTTTCAGGCCGTCCAGCACGTCCAGCTTGGTCAGGCAGAAGCCAGACAGGGAGTTGATCTGCACTGCGCGACGCACTGCAACCGCATCCAGCCAGCCGGTACGACGACGACGACCGGTGGTCGCGCCAAACTCGTTACCCTGCTTGCACAGGAACTCGCCGGTTTCATCAAACAGCTCGGTCGGGAATGGACCTGCACCCACGCGAGTGGAGTAAGCTTTGATGATACCCAGAACGTAGTCCACATAACGTGGGCCCAGGCCAGAGCCAGTCGCCACGCCACCAGCGGTGGTGTTAGAGGAGGTTACGTACGGATAGGTACCGTGGTCGATGTCCAGCAGCGTACCCTGCGCACCTTCAAACATGACGAAATCGCCACGCTTGCGCGCCTGGTCCAGCAGATCGGAAACATCAACAACCATACCGGTCAGGATGTCAGCAATCGCCATGACGTCATCCAGCACTTTCTGGTAGTCAACAGCGTCCGCTTTGTAGAAGTTCACCAGCTGGAAGTTGTGATATTCCATCACTTCTTTCAGTTTTTCAGCGAAGGTCGCTTTATCAAACAGGTCGCCCACACGCAGACCGCGACGTGCAACTTTGTCTTCATAAGCCGGGCCGATGCCACGACCAGTGGTACCGATCGCTTTCGCGCCACGTGCTTTTTCACGCGCGACGTCGAGTGCAACGTGATAATCAAGGATCAGTGGGCAGGCTTCGGAGAGCAGCAGACGCTCGCGAACCGGGATACCACGGTCTTCCAGGCCTTTCATCTCTTTCATCAGCGCAGCAGGAGACAGCACAACGCCGTTACCGATGATGCTGGTGACGTTTTCACGAAGAATGCCTGATGGAATAAGATGGAGGACGGTTTTTTCACCGTTGATTACGAGAGTATGGCCTGCGTTGTGACCGCCCTGATAGCGTACAACATATTTAGCCCGTTCAGTCAGAAGATCAACAATCTTCCCTTTACCTTCGTCACCCCATTGGGTGCCCAGTACGACGACGTTGTTACCCATTTTTTTCAAAATCACCGTTTGCTTAAAAATGGATTCTACCACCGCTTTTTCAGATATACAGCACTTTTTGACCTTAAAACATGCCAAATCCGACCACTTTTTGATCAGCCAATCGTTTTACTCAACATGTAGTAGACAACGATACCTGCAACCACAAGACCACCGCCAAATCGACGCAAAATATTATCCGGAAGTTGGCTCATGGTGGCGATCATACGACGCCAGGCGCGTGGATAAAGCATCGGCCCCAGCCCTTCAAGGACTAAAACGAGCGCCAGTGCCAGCCAGATCGTTGAATTCATTTTGGTTCCTTATAAAAGAAAACCACCGCTCCGTAGAGAGCGGTGGTTTGAATACTCAAACGAGCCTGAGTTTATCGCGTTGCGTTAGCTGGCGTCTTCATATAACGGAAGAAATCGCTGTCCGGGCTGAGCACCATCACATCCTGGTTGCTCTGGAAGCTATTCTCGTATGCACGCAGGCTACGGATAAAGGCATAGAAGTCCGGATCCTGGCTGAATGCATCGGCAAACAGCTTCGCCGCTTCGGCATCACCTTCACCGCGCAGAATACGGCCCTGACGCTCAGATTCAGCCAGCGTTTTGGTCACTTCGTAATCCGCCGCAGCACGCAGCTTTTCAGCCTCTTCCTGGCCCTGTGAACGGTGACGACGGGCAACCGCTTCACGCTCAGCGCGCATACGGTTGTAAATCGCCTCAGACACTTCCGTTGGCAGGTTGATCTGCTTGATACGCACATCGACCACTTCGATACCCAGTGCCGCCATACTGTTCGGGTTAATCACCGGCACTTTGCCGTTGGTTTCAGCCTGAACACGCTCAGCCGCTTTGGCAATCGCATCATCTGCTGCCGGGGTAGAGACTTCGTCTTCTGTACCCGCAGAACCGGAGTTCAGCGCATCGCGCACTTCCAGGGTCAGACGACCACGGGAGTCGGTCACGATGTCTTTCACATCCAGACGACCAATCTCAGAACGCAGACGGTCAGAGAACTTACGTTTCAGCAGCACTTCCGCCTGAGAAACGTCACCACCGCCCGTTGCCAGGTAGTAGCGGCTGAAATCACTGATACGCCATTTGATGTAGGAATCAACGATCAGGTCTTTCTTCTCTTTGGTCACGAAACGGTCAGCCTGGTTATCCATCGTCTGGATACGAGCGTCGAGCGTTTTCACTGATTCAATCAGTGGGATTTTAAAGTGCAGGCCTGGCGCATAGACCAGCGGTTTGTTCTCGCTGTCGCGCAGAACTTTACCAAAACGCAGGGTAATCCCACGCTCACCCTCTTTCACGACAAAGATAGAGGTATAAAGTACGACCAGTACGATGATGATGATCGCAATAACTGACTTACGCATCCTTATTCCCCCTGACGCTGGTAGTCGTTACGCTGCGCGTTAGCACGGCGTTGGTCCATAATGTCACCATCGTTCGAAGAAGGCGTGGTTGTTGCGCTTGAGCTGCTGGATGATGCAGGTGGCAGACGCAGCAGGTTGTTGGCACCGCTGGTGTCAGCCTTCGCTGCCGGAGCAGAACTGCCTTTCAGCATCTGATCCAACGGCAGAACCATCAGGTTTCCACCTTTGTTGTCGTTAACCAGCACTTTACGCGTATGGCTCAGCACTTTTTCCATCGTCTCGATATAGAGACGCTCGCGGGTAATTTCCGGCGCGGCTTTATATTCCGGCAGGATCTTCGCGAAACGAGCCACTTCACCCTGCGCTTCCAGGACAGTCTGGGTCTTGTACGCGCGCGCTTCTTCAAGAATACGCTGTGCCTGACCGTTAGCACGTGGCTGAACTTCGTTGGTGTACGCTTCCGCTTCACGGATGTACTGCTGTTCGTTTTCACGTGCGGCAATCGCATCATCAAACGCGGCTTTCACCTCTTCCGGCGGACGGGCTGCCTGGAAGTTGACGTCCAGCAGGGTAATACCCATGTTGTACGGACGAATGGTCTCTTCCAGCTCACGCTGGGTATCGCTACGAATAACGGTACGACCTTCGGTCAGGATACGGTCCATCGTGTATTTACCAATCACGCCACGCAGTGCGCTATCGGTCGCCTGGCGCAGGCTGTCATCAGCGCTGGTTACGCTAAACAGATAACGTTCAGGATCGGTCACGCGGTACTGTACGTTCATCTCAACGCGCACCACGTTTTCGTCAGAGGTCAGCATTACGCCGGTGGCCGCCAGTTCACGGACAGACTCCACGTTCACTGCGGTCACATCGTCGATAAAGGTCGGTTTCCAGTTCAGACCCGGTTCAACCAGATGGCTGAACTTACCGAAACGGGTGACCACACCGCGTTCTGCTTCTTTAATGGTGTAGAACCCGGTGGCAGCCCAGATGATCACCACGGCAGCGGCAACAATGCCCACCACGCGGCCACCCATTTGCGGGCGCGGCCCCTGAGTGGAATTACCACCCGAGCCAGAACCTTTACCTCCGCCAAGACCACCCAGCTTTTTGCTGAGCTTGCGGAAGATATCATCCAGATCCGGCGGCCCCTGCTCGCGACCACCTTTGTTGCCATTTCCCCCAGAGTTGCCGCCTTGATTATTGCTGCTTCCCCACGGGTCGCGGTCTTGTCCGTTATTACCGGGCTGATTCCACGCCATGTATATGCTCCATATTTGTTATGCAAGGGCGAATTATTCAGGCATCCCCTTTCCGATCAGACGATATAGTCGACCAGTGCAGGTTCTTGTTTACAGAGGCGACGCCAGTCAACGATCGGCATACGCACCTGCATCCCCACGCTGCCGTCATCCTCCATCCACTCTTTTTCTATCGCCTGAAGCTGATAAAACCGGCTGCGCAGCCTGCCTTCCTGTGGCGGCAATCGCAGCGTGTGCTGAGCTACCTCACCGGAAAGACGTTCTGTCAAAGCCTGGAAAAGCAGTGGCACGCCAATACCGGTCTGGGCAGAAAGCCAGACCCGAATCGGTTTGTTCTCTTCATCTCTATCGATACGCGGTTCAAAATCGTCCAGCATATCGATCTTATTCATCACCAACAGCGTTGGAATTTCGTGAGCGTCGATCTCTTCGAGCACCACGTTTACCGCGTCGATGTTCTCCTGCACGCGCACGTCTGCAGCATCAATCACGTGCAGCAGCAGGGTCGCCTGTCGCGTCTCCTGCAGGGTGGCTTTGAACGCCGCCACCAGGTCATGCGGCAAATGACGGATAAACCCTACGGTATCCGCCAGAACGGTTTCACCGACATCGGCAACGTCAATACGACGCAACGTAGGATCCAGGGTCGCAAACAATTGGTCTGCGGCATACACCTGGGCCTCAGTAATCTGGTTAAACAGGGTGGATTTACCGGCGTTGGTATACCCCACCAGCGACACCGTCGGGATGTCGGCTTTTGTTCGCGCCCGACGCCCTTGTTCACGCTGTTTTTCGACTCTTTCCAGACGCGAAAGGATCTGGGTAATACGGCCACGCAGCAAACGGCGGTCGGTTTCGAGCTGGGTTTCACCCGGACCGCGCAAACCAATCCCGCCCTTTTGTCTTTCAAGGTGGGTCCAGCCACGCACAAGCCGCGTTGCCAGATGGCGCAACTGCGCCAGCTCAACCTGCAGCTTCCCTTCGTGGGTACGCGCGCGCTGAGCAAAAATATCTAAAATCAATCCTGTGCGATCGATGACACGGCATTCGCAAAGCGCTTCAAGGTTACGCTCCTGGGCCGGAGACAGCGCATGATCAAACAACACGACTGACGCACCGGTTGCTTTTACGGCATCCGCAATTTCAACTGCTTTACCTTCACCAACAAAATACTTTGGGTGCGGCGCTTTACGGCTACCGGTAATCACCTGCATTGCTTCGACACCGGCGGAAGAGACCAGAGATTCAAACTCCTGGAGGTCTTCCATATCTTTGTCTTGCGAAAAATAGATGTGTACCAGCACCGCCTGCTCACCGGCATCATAACGGTCAAACAAGCGTAAACCCCTCAAAAATGATCAGCGGGGAACGCAGGATCCCTGGCTCCCCGTGTGGATAACAGCCAGAGACCTTATTCGTTCTCTTCGCTGTCCTGCGCTGGAGTTGAAGAACCCTGCGCGCTGCTGCCATGATGGTAGTTACTACCCGTGCCGCCGCCAGCGTTATTGCTGTGATGAGATACCGGACGAGACGGAACAACGGTAGAAATAGCGTGCTTGTAAACCATCTGGCTGACCGTGTTTTTCAACAGGATCACGAACTGATCGAAAGATTCAATCTGACCTTGCAGCTTAATACCATTCACCAAATAAATAGAAACTGGAACACGTTCCCGACGCAATGCGTTCAGGAATGGGTCTTGTAAAGATTGCCCCTTAGCCATTCTATCTTTTCCTTATATGCTTGTTTTGTACTTAGAACCTTGCGATTCTGAAAAATTGCGCACGATACGATTCAATTGTACACATTCAGTGAGCGATATCACCAACAACCTCAATCACTTCGTTTAGCGCCTGTTGCGGTTTTTCACTGTCTAACCAGTGAACACCGTCCCAACCGCGTAACCAGGTAATCTGGCGCTTCGCTAACTGTCTTGTGGCGCAAACACCTCGATAAACCATTTCATCGTATGAAATCTCACCTTCAAGATACGACCACATCTGGCGGTATCCCACACAACGAATGGAAGGCATATCCGTATGCAAATCTCCACGGGCAAAAAGCGCCCGCACTTCTGCTTCAAAATCTGAAGCTAACATCTGATGAAAACGCTGCTCAATTCGTTGATGGAGCAGTTCACGGCTCGCCGGGGCGATGGCGAACTGATGCACCTGATACGGCAGAGCGTCTCCTGACGTTTGCGTCAGTTCCGTTAAAGTTTTACCCGAAATGAAAAAAACTTCCAGTGCCCGGGAAAGCCTTTGCGGATCATTTGGATGAATACGTGCTGCGGCAACGGGATCAATCTTCGCCAGTTGCTGATGCAAAACGTCCCATCCCTGCTCTGCTGCCTGCTGCTCAATTTTTGCTCTGACTTCCGGATCCGCAGATGGCAGTGGTGATAACCCTTCCAGCAACGCCTTGAAATAGAGCATGGTTCCGCCAACCAACAGCGGTATACGTCCCGCCGCCGTTATCTCGGCCATTTCGGCTAAGGCATCGCGGCGGAAGTCCGCTGCGGAGTAAGCCTGAGCCGGGTCAAGAATATCCAGCAAACGATGCGGTGCCGCGCGCAGTTCTTCTGCGTCTGGCTTCGCCGTGCCGATGTCCATTCCCCGATAGATGAGGGCGGAATCAACACTAATCAACTCTACAGGCAAAACTTTACGTAACTCAATGGCTAACGCCGTTTTGCCGGAGGCCGTTGGCCCCATTAAAAAAATCGCCTTAGGCAGGCTCGCCTTGCTTACGTCAATCATGTTTCAGGGCGGTCATCGCCGTTTGTAAATCAACAGGTTGTAATAATCCACCCGGCGGCATTTTCACCAGATGCGGGCAAAGGCGTTCAACCTCCGCCAGCACGGTAATCGCCTGCGCCATGCTCCACGGTGCGTGTTCGCTTGCCAGATGGCGGGCGATCCACTGCGCGGTATTGGCCGCATCAAACGTAGTTTGCTGCGCCAGGTAGCCTATCAGTTCAGGAATCAAGTTTTGTAAATTTTGTTGGCGTAAGGGTAAAGGCACTGCACGAATTGTCACATGCTGTGCTTCCAGTACGATTTCAATACCCATCCGGGCAAGCTGCGCTTCTACACGCTGTAATACCTTTGTTTCTTCAGGGGATATTTTTAGCCGGACCGGGATCAACAACGGCTGCGCGCAGGCCGCATTTTCCCCCGGCGTGAGCTGCACCTGCTTTAGCCAACGCTCCGCTACCGGTAAGGCCAACAGCACCAGCCTGCCATCACGTTCAAGTAATGCCATGTCAGGAGCAACAATCGTCAGTACCCGCCCAAAACTCTGACTATGGCCTTCCAGGGAAGACGTCGGCACCTCAATGTGTGCCTTACGCTCCACAGCCGGAGTATCCAGCAATTTACGGTACAATGCCCCTTGCTGCTTTTGATAGCCGGGCTGGGCGTTCGGATAGTTCGCTCCGGTTGGGCGCGGTGCGCTCTCCGTCGATGAAAAACGCGGCGCTGCCGGTTCGCGTGCAACAGCAGGTTCAGCAAAATGGTTACGCCCCGCCGCTACCCGGTTTTCCGGCAACGGACGCGGTACCTGAACCTCATTTTCCAGCGGCAGCGTCGGTGCAACCTGCTGCTGCAAGACGCTCAGCACTCCCTGATAGATAAAATCATGCACCAGACGTGACTGATGAAAACGAACTTCGTGCTTGGCAGGGTGGACATTCACGTCAACCTGATGCGGGTCGATCTCCAGATAGAGCACAAACGCGGGCTGCTGATCCGCGCCCAGCTTGTCTTCACACGCCTGACGAATGGCGTGGTTAATCAGACGGTCACGCATCATACGACCATTTACGTAGCAATACTGGATCTCAGCAAATGCGGCGCTGCTTGCGTTTGGATCGGCAACCCAGCCGCGCAGGGCCAAATCGCCATGCTGCCACTCGATGGCCAGCGCATTTTCCAGGAACGGTGTTCCGCAGATAGCGCCTAAGCGGCGCTCCTTCTGCCCGCCTTCCGCCACCGCGCGGTACTGACGCATCACCTTGCCGTTATGGCTGAGATTGATGGTAACGTCGAAACGCGCCAGCGCGATACGGCGGATAATCTCATCAATATGGCCAAATTCGGTCTTCTCGGTACGCATAAACTTGCGCCGGGCGGGAGTGTTGTAGAACAGGTCTAATACTTCCAGCGTGGTACCGACAGGATGAGCCGCAGGCTTGACCGTCACGTCCATATCACGCCCTTCAGCATAAGCCTGCCAGGCTTCCTGCTGTTCAGCCGTGCGGGAGGTGAGCGTTAAACGGGAAACAGAACTGATACTGGCCAGCGCCTCACCGCGAAAACCGAGGCTAATAATCGCTTCCAGATCGTCAAGCGAGGCAATTTTACTGGTGGCATGACGCGCCAACGCTAACGCCAGCTCGTCTTTTTTGATGCCACAGCCGTTGTCACGTATGCGGATAAGCTTTGCGCCACCACGTTCGATATCAATATCAATGCGGGTTGCGCCCGCATCAAGGCTGTTTTCTACCAGCTCTTTCACCACCGATGCAGGACGTTCCACCACCTCACCGGCGGCGATTTGGTTCGCAAGCTGCGGCGGTAGAACCTGAATCGGCATGAATTCTCCTTAGTTTGTCGCGGTCATCTCACCCGGTAGCGCGGCACTGGCCGTCTGGCCTGCTCCACCCTGAGGGGCGGACTGCAGCGGATGCGCGTCAAAATATTTACGCAGACCGTTATAAATCGCTTCGGCAATTTGCTGCTGGTAACTGTCACTTCCCAACAAACGTTCTTCACCGTTATTGCTGATAAAGCCCGTCTCTACAAGGATGGACGGAATATCCGGCGAACGCAGAACCCCGAGGCTGGCATGTTCAGGACGACGCTTGTGCAGCACGCCAATGCTTTGCAACTGGTTCAATACATTAGTGGCCACATCATACCCGACGCGCTGAGAATGACCGAACTGTAAATCCAGTACTGCCTGGCTGAGGTAAGGGTCAGACTGGCTGTTTGCCAGCACATCTCCCGCCCCCCCTAACAGTTCAGATTGCTTTTCATGCTGCTCCAGCCAGCCCGCCATTTCGCTGTTGGCTCGACGGTTTGAGAGCACCCAGACGGAAGCGCCGGTTGCATCGCGGTTTGGCGCAGCATCCGCATGGATTGAGACCAGGAAGTTGGCATTCTGCTTACGTGCAACGTCCGAGCGTCCCATGACCGAAATAAAATAATCCCCGTCGCGGGTCAGCACACCTTTAAACATCGGGTCGTCGTTTAAAAGCATCCGCAGCTTACGGGCAATAGCGATAGTGACGTTTTTCTCTCGCGTACCGCCAGGGCCAATCGCACCAGGATCCTGTCCACCGTGGCCTGCATCAATAGCGATAATGACTTTATCGCCACTGACCGCACGACGCGCACTGGCCGCCGGACGCGGTGTTGCCGTATTACTGCTGGTGAGACTGGTAATACGATCATTGTCCGATTTAAACGGGTTACGCGCAGGTTCAGAAGGACGCGGGGTATAAACTGGCTCTTCCACGCGTTTTGCCACAACCGGTGGCGGTGGTGGAGGCGGAGGTACGTCAGCATTGATGGTAAAGACCACCATATAATTCGCGCCGTTTTGCTGCTTCACGGCCTTCGTTTTGCCCTTTTCGGTCAAATCGACCACCAGTCGGAGCGACTGACTGTCTTTAGGCGTACCGGAACGAATACTTTTCACCAGGTTGTTACCGCTGAACTGCAGCGGCAATCCCTGGATCACACCAGTCTGTTTGATATCCAGCGCCACACTGTGGCTGTCTGGTTGTGAAAAATCATACTCAGGATCGCCCATAAAGCTGAGCGTGATCCGGGCCTGGCTATCCCCGTTCGACACCTGAATATCCGAGAGGCTTGCCGCCCCGGCCTGTGCGCACAGCAGTACCGTCGCAGCCAGCAACCAACCTTTAACGCGATTTATCATCCCGTTATCCCTACGTTCAACCGGCTAAACGCGCCAGTAAGGAACACCCTGATGAGGAAACAGCACTGATGCGTGCCTCACGCCCTTGTGCCTGGTAATCTAAGTGAATTTCGACATCCGGGTCAGGCAACACACCCGCACCTTGTTGCGGCCACTCCACCAGGCAAATGGCATCGTTGGCAAAATAATCGCGGATCCCCATAAACTCCAGCTCCTCAGGATCCGCAAGGCGATATAAATCGAAGTGATACACCATGAGGTTTTCAAGCGCGTACGGTTCTACCAGCGTGTAGGTTGGGCTTTTTACGTTTCCGTTATGGCCTAACGCCTGCAGAAAACCACGGCTGAAGGTTGTTTTACCCGCGCCTAAATCACCATACAGATAAATGACGGTTGCCCCCTGACAGGCCTGCGCCACGCGCTTGCCGAGATCTAAAGTGGCTTGTTCATCAGGTAAAGGAATCGCTCGATTAGTCATTTTCTACGTCAATCACATCCGGGTTAACAACACGCCTCAGCGTGCAAAAAAGATCGGTGGCCAGCATACCGCGTGTTCCATAACGTGCAGCAAGCCTGTCAGCCGCTGCGCCGTGGGCCACGCAGCCCGCACAGGCTGCATCATAAAGGGGAAGTTTCTGTCCAAGCAATGCGCCGATAATACCAGAAAGCACATCGCCCATGCCGCCGCTCGCCATACCTGCGTTTCCGGCATCAATAATGCCTTGTGCATCGTCGCTGGCGATAACGGTTCCCGCCCCTTTTAACACGGCAACACCTCCATAACGTTTTACCAGACGCTGAGCAGAAAGTAAGCGATCGCTTTCAATTTCTGCCACGCTACAGTTAAGCAGCCGCGCGGCTTCGCCGGGGTGTGGTGTCAGAATGCGATTGTGACGCTTATCCGGGTTGATTGCCAGAAGGTTCAGCGCGTCGGCATCCCACAGCATCGGTTTACGAAAATTCTCAACTTTTTTCAGGGCTTGTTTGCCCCAGGCCTGCTGCCCGAGCCCAGGACCAATCACCACGACATCCGCCCATTCGAGGCTTTCCTCAAGCATTTGTGGCGTCAGGTCATGCACCATCAGTTCTGGGCGGGCGGTGATTATTGGCGCAATATTTTCTTTGCGCGTCAGCACGCGAACCAACCCCGCACCGCTGCGTACAGCCGCTTCACCCGCCATGCGGATAGCACCTGCCGTGCCGTGGTCGCCGCCAATAATCACCAGACGGCCATGTTCGCCTTTATGCGATGTCGGACGGCGCGGTGGTAGCCACTGCACAAGCTGCGAAGCATCAAAGCGCGAAAGGCGCGTCACCTGTCCGGCAAGCCAGTGCGCCAGCCCCAGCGCATCATGGTGTAGTGTACCCACCACATCCCGCGCTTTCCCGGTGAGTAATCCAGGTTTCAGGGCAATAAACGTTATGGTGTGCGAGGCATAGATCACCGCACCCGGGGTCGCTCCGGTCTGCGCTATCAGACCCGAAGGAATATCCAGTGCCACGATCGGCGAGGTATGCGCATTAGCATGCTCAATCAGCGCCGCAAGATCCTGACGCGGAGCACTGCGCAGGCCAGTACCCAGCAGGCCATCAATAATCACGTCGATCTCATCCGGCCAGACAATATCCGCCGCGTGAATCACACCACCGGCATTCAGCCAGGCTTCCCGCGCCATACGTGCTTCATCAGGAAGCGGCTTATCACTCTCCAGCGCCAGCAACGTCACACGGAGCCCGGTCGCAACGGCCAGACGCGCCACGACATAGCCGTCTCCACCGTTATTGCCATGCCCGCATAAAATCAACCAGTGTGAGGAGCACGGGTAGGCCTCCCGGGCAACGTTGAACGCCGCTTCGCCCGCGCGCTGCATCAGTTCATAAAGGGTAATGCCGAGGCTGTCTGCGGCCTCTTTTTCGGTGCGTCGGAGGTCATCCGCATGCCAGATGGAATGTGGTATACTTGCAGGGTTTTTCTTCACTGTATGGTCCGTCATGTCACAGCCCCTCGATCTCAATCAGTTAGCGCAAAACATAAAACAGTGGGGTGCTGAGCTTGGCTTCCAGAAGGTAGGTATTACCGATACCGACCTTTCCGCCAGCGAGCCGAAACTTCAGGCATGGCTGGACAAACAATACCACGGCGAAATGGAATGGATGGCGCGTCATGGCATGATGCGTGCGCGTCCACACGAGCTTTTGCCGGGCACATTACGCGTCATCAGCGTGCGCATGAACTACCTGCCGGCTAACGCGGCATTTGCGCGCACGCTCAAAAACCCCTCCCTCGGTTACGTCAGCCGGTATGCCCTGGGGCGTGATTACCATAAGCTCCTGCGTAACCGCTTAAAAAAACTCGGGGAAACTATTCAGCAGCACTGTGTTTCGCTGAATTTTAGACCGTTTGTCGACTCTGCGCCTGTTCTTGAGCGCCCTATCGCCGAAAAAGCCGGGCTTGGCTGGACAGGTAAGCACTCACTTATCCTTAGCCGCGACGCCGGATCGTTCTTCTTTCTCGGTGAACTGCTCATTGATTTACCGCTGCCGGTGGATGGCCCGGTAGAGGAAGGCTGTGGCCGCTGTGTAGCCTGCATGACCATCTGCCCGACCGGCGCTATTGTCGAGCCCTATACCGTTGACGCCCGCCGCTGCATCTCCTATCTCACCATCGAACTGGAAGGGGCGATCCCCGAAGCATTTCGCCCGCTTATCGGCAACCGCATCTACGGCTGCGACGACTGCCAGTTGATCTGCCCGTGGAACCGCTATTCACAGCTCACGGACGAAGAGGACTTCAGCCCGCGTAAAGCGCTGCACGCCCCTCAACTTATCGAGCTGTTTGCCTGGACCGAAGCCTGGTTCCTGAAAGTAACAGAAGGTTCGGCCATTCGCCGTATCGGCCATCTGCGCTGGCTGCGTAATGTCGCCGTTGCACTGGGTAACGCCCCGTGGGATGAAGCCAACATTCAGGCACTCGAAAACCGTAGAGGTGAGCACCCACTTCTCGATGAGCACATAGAATGGGCGATTGCGCAGCAAATCGAGAAGCGAAATGCCTGCGTGGTCGAGGTGCAGTTACCGAAGAAACAACGTCTGGTGCGGGTAATTGAAAAAGGGCTTACACGGGATGCTTGATATATTCACAGCCTGTGAATAAAAATAAAAACTCAAGCGCCATCTGGCCTGGCAAACAGGTCAAGTGATCTCACTAACATTTTGAAATCAAATTTTCTTAATAAAATTCAATAAATTAAAGAGATACTATTCACCCTGCGAAGTTTTTACCATTATCAGATAAACAACAGGTTCTGTGGATAACTCTGTTTACAAGAGTATTTCAGATACAATAGAAAACGTCCCCAACGAAGCATTTCGCTGTGGATATTTTTGAGACGAAGAAGAATTTGGAGCGGGAAACGAGACTCGAACTCGCGACCCCGACCTTGGCAAGGTCGTGCTCTACCAACTGAGCTATTCCCGCTTGGGTGGTTCTGATGCTGTGTGTATCTTGCGATACTTTCAAATTTTGGAGCGGGAAACGAGACTCGAACTCGCGACCCCGACCTTGGCAAGGTCGTGCTCTACCAACTGAGCTATTCCCGCTTGGGTGGTTCTGGTGCTGTGCGTATCTTACGATACTTTCAAATTTTGGAGCGGGAAACGAGACTCGAACTCGCGACCCCGACCTTGGCAAGGTCGTGCTCTACCAACTGAGCTATTCCCGCAAATCTGCACTGCTTTTGTTGCTGTCGTAACGTGTAATTCTCTGTCGTTACGGGAGGCGCATTATACGAGAAATCCTTTTAGCTGCAACCCCCCTGAAAGCGATTTTTTCAAAATCTTGTTCAAGTGATTAATTAATCGGCAAGCTGCACAATTTAGCGACAAAAACCCGGCAGCGCAAGGGTACCGGGCCTCAAAAATCACAGCTTAATAAAATTCTCGCGGTAGTAAGCCAGTTCCGCGACGGACTCACGGATATCATCCATCGCCTGATGGGTGCCCTGTTTTTTAAAGCCGTCCAGAATTTCGGGTTTCCAGCGACGAGCCAGCTCTTTCAGGGTGCTGACATCCAGATAACGATAATGGAAGTAGGCTTCCAGTTCTGGCATGTACTTAAACAGGAAGCGGCGATCTTGCCCAATGCTGTTACCGCAAATAGGTGATTTACCTGCCGGAACCCACTGTTTCAGAAACTCAATGGTCGCAAGCTCGGCATCACGATCGCCCTGCGTGCTGGCCTTCACACGATCCACCAGACCGCTGCCGGTATGGGTACGCACGTTCCAGTCGTCCATCAGCGCAAGTTGCTCATCAGACTGATGAACTGCAATGGTTGGCCCTTCCGCCAGAATATTGAGGTTTGCATCAGTGACCAGCGTGGCAATCTCAATGATGCGATCGCGCTCGGGATCCAGCCCGGTCATTTCAAGATCAATCCAAATCAGGTTGTTTTCATCTGCGCTCATGTTATTTTCCACCCTTCTCGTATAACCAGCGGTAGCAGGTTAACTAGTATTAATTAGAGTGTATCATAGAGGTTTTGCCCATCACGGGCGACCAGGAGCCAGCGCGATTGAGTAAAAATAAACTCTCCAAAGGGCAGCAGCGCCGCGTCAACGCCAACCACCAGCGCCGTCTTAAAACCACTTCGGAGAAGCCGGATTACGACGACAACCTGTTTGGCGAACCCACTGAAGGCGTCGTTATCAGCCGTTTCGGTATGCATGCCGACGTGGAATCCGCCGATGGTGGCGTTCACCGCTGCAACATCCGCCGCACAATTCGCTCGCTGGTCACCGGTGACCGTGTAGTCTGGCGTCCGGGTAAAGAGGCCGCGGTTGGGGTCACGGTAAAAGGTATCGTTGAAGCCGTGCATGAACGCACGTCGGTGCTGACTCGCCCTGATTTCTACGACGGGGTCAAACCTATTGCGGCCAACATTGACCAGATAGTCATCGTTTCGGCGATTTTACCCGAGCTTTCGCTCAATATTATCGACCGCTATCTCGTCGCCTGTGAAACGCTACAGGTTGAACCTATCATCGTGCTCAACAAAATCGATCTGCTGGATGACGAAGGCATGGACTTCGTGAATGAGCAGATGGATATCTACCGCAAGATTGGGTATCGCGTGCTGATGGTCTCCAGCTACACCAAAGATGGTCTGAAACCACTGGAAGAGGCGCTTACCGATCGTATCAGCATCTTTGCGGGTCAATCCGGTGTCGGTAAATCCAGCCTGCTGAACAACCTTCTCGGCCTCCAGCAAGAGATCCTCACCAACGATGTGTCCGATGTCTCTGGTCTTGGTCAGCACACCACCACCGCTTCACGTCTGTATCATTTCCCGCACGGCGGCGATGTAATTGACTCCCCAGGCGTGCGTGAATTCGGCTTGTGGCACCTGGAGCCGGAACAAATCTTCAACGGATTTGTCGAATTCCATGATTATTTAGGCGCTTGCAAATACCGCGACTGTAAACATGATAATGATCCTGGCTGTGCTATCCGTGCAGCGGTTGAGAACGGTGACATTGCGGAAACCCGTTTCGAAAACTATCACCGTATTCTTGAGAGCATGGCGCAGGTAAAAACACGTAAAAGCTTTTCTGAAACTGATGACTGACAACTAAGCTAAGCATCGCTAAAATCGTCCCCCTTTTTTCAGGTTCCGGCTGCTCACAGCCGGATCAGGAACGACAAAACAATGGCCTGGAGGCTACCTTGTTAAACTCATTTAAACTTTCGCTTCAATACATTCTGCCGAAACTGTGGCTCACTCGCCTGGCGGGCTGGGGCGCAAGCAAACGAGCAGGCTGGCTGACCAAACTGGTCATCGACCTGTTCGTAAAATACTACAAGGTCGACATGAAAGAGGCGCAAAAGCCGGATACAGCCAGCTATCGCACCTTTAACGAATTCTTTGTACGCCCGCTGCGCGAAGAAGTGCGCCCGGTGGATACCGATCCCAACGTGCTGGTCATGCCAGCTGACGGCGTCATCAGCCAGTTGGGGACAATCGAAGACGACAAAATTCTGCAGGCGAAAGGTCACAACTACAGCCTGGAAGCACTGCTGGCAGGTAATTACCTGATGGCAGACCTGTTCCGCAACGGTTCGTTCGCGACCACCTATCTGTCACCACGTGATTACCACCGCGTCCACATGCCGTGTAACGGTATTCTGCGCGAAATGATCTACGTGCCGGGCGACCTGTTCTCTGTGAACCACCTGACCGCGCAAAACGTACCGAACCTGTTCGCCCGTAACGAGCGCGTCATTTGCCTGTTTGATACGGAATTTGGTCCAATGGCGCAGATCCTGGTAGGTGCGACCATCGTAGGCAGCATTGAAACCGTCTGGGCGGGCACCATCACCCCACCTCGTGAAGGTGTGATCAAGCGCTGGACATGGCCTGCAGGTGAAGCAGAAGGCTCTGTGGCTCTGCTGAAAGGCCAGGAGATGGGTCGCTTCAAACTGGGCTCTACCGTAATCAACCTGTTTGCACCGGGTAAAGTGAACCTGGTTGAACAGCTGGAAAGCCTGTCAGTCACTAAACTGGGTCAGCCGCTGGCGATGTCTACCGAAACGTTCGTGACGCCAGATGCTGAGCCAGCACCGCTGGTACAGGAAGAGATGAACGCCGAACACGACGTCAGCCCGCAGGTTGACGACAAAAAAGACGAAGGCTAACAACAGAAGGATTGCTGACGTGCGCCCGATTATCGTACTACTGATGGCCTGGTGCCTCAGCATGGGGGCGTACGCAGCGACGGCCCCCGACGCCAAACAAATCACCCAGGAGCTGGAGCAGGCAAAAGCGGCAAAACCCGCTCAGCCAGACACCGTCGAGTCGCTCCAGGCCGCACTGAACGCACTTGAGGAGCGAAAAGGCTCCCTTGAGCGTGCGCGGCAATATCAGCAGGTTATCGATAACTTCCCCAAACTCTCCCAGACGTTACGCTCTCAGCTTAATAACCTGCGTGATGAACCGCGCGATGTGCCGGAAGGTATGACTTCCGACGCGCTGAACCAGGAGATCCTGCAGGTCAGCAGCCAGCTTCTGGACACGAGTCGTATAGCCCAGCAGGAACAAGAGCGCGCGCGTGAAATTGCCGACTCGCTCAGCCAGCTTCCGCAACAACAAACCGATGCCCGTCGTCAGCTAAACGATGTCGAACGCCGCGTCGGTACGCAATCCGGCAATACGCCGCAAATCCAGGCACAAAATCTTGGGCTGCAGGCCGAATCTGCCAGGCTCAAAGCGCTGGTTGATGAACTGGAACTTGCTCAGCTCTCCGCCAACAACCGCCAGGAGCTATCGCGGATGCGGTCTGAGCTGGCGCAAAAGCAGAGCCAGCAACTTGATGCTTACCTCCAGGCTCTTCGCAACCAGTTAAACAGCCAGCGCCAGCGTGAAGCCGAGCGCGCACTGGAAAGCACCGAACTGCTGGCGGAAAACAGCGCTAACCTGCCCACCGGGATAGTCGACCAGTTTAAGGTCAACCGTGAACTGTCTGCCGCGCTGAACCAGCAGGCACAGCGTATGGATTTGGTGGCGTCGCAACAGCGCCAGGCCACCAACCAAACGCTACAGGTTCGCCAGGCACTGAACACTCTGCGCGAACAGTCCCAGTGGCTGGGTTCATCAAACCTTCTGGGCGAAGCGTTACGTGCACAGGTTGCCCGCCTGCCGGAAATGCCGAAACCACAGCAGCTGGATACCGAGATGGCGCAGCTGCGCGTTCAGCGCCTGCACTTCGAAGACCTCCTCAACAAACAGCCACAAATCCGTCAGATCCATCAGGCGGACGGGCAACCGCTCACCAGCGAGCAAAACCGCATTCTGGAAGCCCAGTTGCGAACCCAGCGTGAGCTGTTGAACTCCTTGCTACAGGGTGGCGATACGCTGATCCTTGAGCTAACCAAGCTGAAAGTCTCCAACAGCCAGCTGGAAGATGCGCTGAAAGAGGTCAGCGAAGCGACGCACCGCTATCTCTTCTGGACATCCGACGTGCGCCCGATGACCTTCGCGTGGCCGATTGAGATCGTACAAGACCTGCGCCGCCTGATTTCGCTGGATACCTTCAGCCAGTTAGGCCAGGCCAGCGTGATGATGATTACCAGCAAAGAGACTATCTTCCCGCTGCTGGGGGCGTTGATTCTGGTGGGCTTCAGCATTTACTCACGCCGGCATTTTACCCGTTTCCTTGAGCGCTCCAGCGCCCGGGTGGGAAAAGTCACCCAGGATCACTTCTGGCTGACGCTACGCACCGTCTTCTGGTCGATCCTCGTCGCCTCACCGCTGCCAGTGCTCTGGATGACGCTGGGATACGGCCTGCGGGAAGCCTGGCCCTACCCGCTCGCGGTGGCGATTGGCGATGGCGTCACTGCCACCGTTCCCCTGCTGTGGGTGGTGATGATTTGCGCCACGTTCGCGCGGCCAAATGGTCTGTTCATTGCCCACTTTGGCTGGCCGCGTAATCGCGTTGCGCGCGCCATGCGCTACTACCTGATGAGCATCGGGCTTATCGTGCCGCTGATTATGGCGTTGATCATGTTCGATAATCTCAACGACCGTGAATTTTCTGGTTCCCTGGGTCGCCTGTGCTTTATGTTGATCTGCGGCGCGCTGGCAATAGTGACGCTTAGCCTGAAGCGTGCCGGTATACCGCTTTACCTCGATAAAACGGGTAGCGGTGAAAACATGTTCAACCGTTTGCTGTGGAACCTGCTGCTTAGTGCCCCTCTGGCGGCGATTCTGGCGGCAGTGGTCGGTTACCTCGCCACTGCACAGGCGCTGCTGGCGCGTCTGGAAACCTCCGTCGCGATCTGGTTCCTGCTTCTGGTGGTCTACCACATCATCCGCCGCTGGATGCTGATCCAGCGACGCCGTCTGGCGTTTGACCGCGCCAGGCATCGCCGGGCTGAAATTCTGGCCCAGCGCGCACGGGGAGAAGAAGACTCCCACCACACCAACAGTACCGAAGGAACGTCAGAAACGGACGATGTCGAACTGGATCTGGACGCCATCAGTACCCAGTCCCTGCGGCTGGTACGCTCCATCCTGATGCTGATTGCCCTGCTCTCGGTGATCGTCCTGTGGTCAGAGATCCACTCTGCATTTGGCTTCCTGGAGAACATCTCTCTGTGGGACGTAACATCCACGGTGAGGGGGGTAGAAAGTCTGGAGCCCATTACGCTGGGTGCGGTTTTGGTTGCCATTCTGGTGCTGATCATTACGACCCAGTTGGTGCGTAACTTCCCTGCTCTGCTGGAGCTGGCACTGCTGCAACACCTGGATTTAACCCCCGGCACGGGTTATGCCATTACCACCATCACCAAATATTTAATCATGCTGTTTGGTGGGCTGGTTGGCTTCTCGATGATTGGTATTGAGTGGTCGAAGCTGCAGTGGCTGGTCGCCGCGCTCGGTGTGGGGTTAGGTTTTGGTTTACAGGAGATTTTCGCCAACTTTATTTCCGGCCTGATTATCCTGTTCGAAAAACCGATTCGCATTGGCGATACGGTGACGATCCGCGACCTGACCGGCAGCATCACGAAGATCAACACCCGAGCCACGACGATCAGCGACTGGGATCGTAAAGAGATCATCGTGCCGAACAAGGCGTTTATCACTGAGCAGTTTATTAACTGGTCGTTGTCCGACTCCGTTACCCGTGTGGTGTTGACCGTACCGGCCCCGTCGGATGCCAACAGCGAAGAGGTAACGCAGATCCTCTACACCGCAGCAGAACGCTGCTCGTTGGTGATCGACAACCCGGCCCCGGAAGTATTCCTGGTGGATTTACAGCAGGGGATCCAGATCTTCGAACTGCGTATCTACGCCGCCGAAATGGGACACCGCATGCCGCTACGTCATGAGATCCACCAGCTGATTCTGGCAGGCTTCCGTGAACACGGTATTGATATGCCATTCCCACCGTTCCAGATGCGTCTGGAAACACTGGACGGGCGTAAGACGGGAAGAACGTTAACATCAGCGGCACGTAGCCGCCCGGCGGGAAGTTTGTAACCATCTCCCCCTCCCGTTCGGGAGGGGGTTTTAAACCACTACACCGTTTCCGCGATATAGACCGTTGAGCGGCGACGGTAATTCTCATAAATCCCCATCGCCAGCAGAGAGAAGAAGATTGGGCCACCTACCATCCACAGCGCGCTGTTCCAGTCATTCGCCTCAATCACCGGCTGAATAACCGTAAAAATGTTAGCGAACGCCACCACCAGCACCACTACCGTGGTAGCCAGCAGCGTAGCCGCACGGGTTTTGAAAATCACAAACGGACGTTCCAGATCCTGCTTTGCTTTAAAGAACGGGAACGCCAGCGTCAGGAAAAGATAAGGCAGCGTCATTGACACATTCGCCATCAGAGTCAGCTTGTTATAAAACGCCGAGGCGGTATCCCCGCCAAATGACACCAGCAGAATAAACACACATACCAGCAGGCACTGCATCCACATCGCGTTGGCTGGCATCCCGGTGGTGTTGAGCTGTGTCATACGCGCGGGCCACAGCGCTTTTGGCGTGCCCTGAATAATGGCTTTCAGCGGAGAGTAAATCAGCGTGAAGAAGGCCCCCGTATAGGCGAGGAACATCGACAGCCCGGTAATGCGCGCAAACCAGACTCCCATCATTGTCGCTGCGTCCGGCGTCAGGTGCATGGCCTGCCCCAGCGTCATGCCAAGACTCTTCATCAGCACATAGGTGATGTTACCCAGATTAGTGGTGTTGTTACTCAACACCTGCTGCCAGTTGGTGCTGACGCCCCACAGGAAAATCGCCAGCGAGTAGCCGATGGAGATAACAATCGCCGCGAAGATGATCCCTTTGGCAAAGTTCTTTTCCGGGTTTTCGGTTTTGTCGACCAGGCCGCCCACCGCCTCAATACCACCGTAGGCAAAGATGGCAAACACCACGAAAGAGAGCATGGCAAGGCCGGACTGATAGCCCGGATTCGGTGACGACACAAAATTCACCTCCTGTGCAAAGTGCCCACCGTTCAGACAGAGAATCGCGATACTGACCAGCAGCAGCACCAGGTTCAGACACATTACAGCAATACCGCCCACGGCAGTGATGCGGGCAATTTTGTTGATCCCTTTCGAGGCCACCAGCGTAACGACGACCATCCAGCAGACTGCCAGAATACCCACCACCTGTGTTGAGCTCAGACCTGCCAGAGACCAGACCTGCGTTTTATCTGCCCCGAACAAAAATGTGGAAAAGGGTACCCAGACTTTCGCTGCCGTGCTGACCATCCAGACAACGTAAGAGGAGAACCACATAAACGTGCCGATAAATGCATAGCGCGGGCCGACGCTGTTATTCATCCACGAATAGATCCCACCCTCTTCTTTCCGGTAGGCCGAGCCCATTTCCGCCATCATCAGCGCAAACGGAATAAAGAAGAACAGCGCCGAGACGATATAGAACGGCGTCGCGCTGTAACCCATCAGGTAGAAAGCCGACGGGCTGTTGGCAAAGCCAAAGACCGACGTAAAAATCATCAGGATGAGCCCGGTGAGGGTCATTTTTTTGAGTGAGTGAGACATAGAACCATCCGAAGAAGTATTAAGCTCCGCGGATGGTAACAGATGACCAGACAAATATTGTGGCTATGCCGGGCAAATTAAGAAATTAACCTGTGTATAGAGAAAGTGGCAGTTTTTCATGTTGTCGTGCGGAAATGGAAAGGATTATTGCCAGAGGGGGATATAGGCCGGGTAAGCGACAGCGCCACCCGGCATTTCGTTAAGCGCGGTCAACCGTAAACGCAATCACATCGCCCAGCTGTTCCGCACCCAGCGCCAGCATCACCAGACGGTCAACGCCCAGCGCCACGCCGGAGCAATCCGGCAGACCAGCCTGTAAGGCGTCAAGCAGGTTAGTGTCGATCGGCTGCTGCGGTAACCCCCGCGCGCCACGCTTGCGGTTATCCTGCTCAAAGCGCTGCTGTTGTTCGCGCGCGTCGGTCAGCTCATGGAAACCGTTCGCCAGCTCAATGCCTTTGTAATAGACCTCAAAACGCTCCGCCACGCGGTGATCTTCCGTGCTAATCTGCGCCAGCGAGGCCTGGCTTGCCGGGAAGTGATAAACAAAAGCCGGCCTGTCTTTGCCAATCTGCGGTTCAACGCCAAAAGTGAACAGTAACTGCAGCAGCGTATCGCGGTCTTCTTCCGTATCCGCCACGTTGCTCAGATCCAGTTTTGCCGCCACTTCGCGCAGCTGGGTTTTGTCCGCAGATAGCGGATCGATTTCAAGATAACGCTGGAACGCCTGCTGATATGAAAGCGTTTCCGCTTCTGAGCAATCCAGTACCTGCTGCAGCAGGTCGTCCACCTCGTTCATCAGGCGGTACATATCGTAATGCGGACGGTACCACTCCAGCATGGTGAATTCCGGATTATGGTGACGCCCCATCTCTTCATTACGGAAGCTGCGGCACAGCTGATACACCGGGCCACAACCCGCTGCCAGCAGGCGCTTCATGTGGTATTCCGGGCTGGTCATCAGATACAGATTCATCCCCTGGGAGTGACCAGGACCAACAAAACGGGTTTCAAACGGGACCAGATGAATATCCGTTACCGTTGCCTGACTCATGCACGGCGTTTCCACCTCCAGGACTCCGCGATCGGCAAAGAAACGACGGATCTCCGCCATAATTGCAGCGCGTTTTAACAGGTTAGGGATGGATGCGCTCGGCTGCCAGGTGGCCGTTTCGCTCATGAGTTTTTCTCCGATTTCAGACAAGGGCACGAAGTCTACTCGTTAGCGGGGACAGAGACAAATTTTGCACAGCTAAAGGTGCGATTTCATTTAGGGGAAAAATTATGTGACCCATTCCATCAATCGCAATGATAAATCACCGCACAGAACAGCAAAAAAATCGAACACGTCAAATTTCCCTCACATCCACACGGTTATACTGTTTTACCCATAAAGGAGCAGTGGAAACGCTTTCGCAATCGTCTCTTCGGACAGTTGAACTACCTTTAGTTCATCGCATTGCGAAATAACAAAAATCTGGAGGAATGTCGTGCAAACTTTTCAAGCCGATCTTGCCGTAATAGGCGCTGGCGGTGCTGGATTACGTGCTGCGATTGCTGCAGCACAAGCTAATCCGAACGCTAAAATCGCACTGATTTCAAAAGTCTACCCGATGCGCAGCCACACGGTTGCCGCAGAGGGAGGATCCGCCGCCGTTGCGCAGGATCATGACAGCTTCGAATACCATTTCCACGACACGGTTGCAGGGGGCGACTGGCTTTGCGAACAGGATGTCGTTGACTACTTCGTGCATCATTGTCCAACGGAAATGACCCAGCTTGAACAGTGGGGATGCCCGTGGAGTCGCCGCCCGGACGGCAGCGTCAACGTTCGCCGTTTTGGCGGGATGAAAATTGAACGCACCTGGTTTGCCGCCGATAAGACCGGCTTCCACATGCTGCACACCCTGTTCCAGACATCCCTTCAGTTCCCCCAGATCCAACGCTTTGACGAACATTTCGTTCTCGACATTCTGGTTGATGACGGCCAGGCGCGTGGTCTGGTCGCGATGAACATGATGGAAGGCACCCTTGTCCAGATCCGCGCCAATGCGGTGGTGATGGCAACGGGTGGCGCGGGTCGTGTTTACCGCTATAACACCAACGGCGGTATCGTCACCGGTGACGGCATGGGCATGGCGCTGAGCCACGGCGTGCCGCTGCGCGATATGGAATTCGTGCAGTACCACCCAACCGGCCTGCCGGGCTCTGGCATTCTGATGACGGAAGGCTGCCGCGGTGAAGGCGGTATTCTGGTCAACAAAAATGGCTACCGCTACCTGCAGGATTACGGCATGGGCCCGGAAACCCCGCTCGGCGAGCCGAAAAACAAATACATGGAACTCGGCCCACGCGACAAAGTCTCTCAGGCCTTCTGGCACGAGTGGCGTAAAGGCAACACCATTTCTACGCCACGCGGCGATGTGGTCTATCTTGACCTGCGCCACCTGGGCGAGAAGAAACTGCTGGAGCGTCTGCCGTTCATCTGCGAACTGGCGAAAGCTTACGTGGGTGTCGATCCGGTGAAAGAGCCGATTCCGGTGCGTCCAACCGCGCACTACACGATGGGCGGTATCGAAACCGACCAGCAGTGTGAAACGCGCATCAAAGGATTGTTCGCCGTGGGCGAGTGTTCCTCTGTCGGCCTGCACGGCGCAAACCGTCTGGGGTCTAACTCACTGGCCGAGCTGGTCGTCTTTGGCCGCATGGCGGGTGAACGCGCAATGGAGCGTGCAGCAACCGTGGGCGAAGCCAACAGCGCCGCGCTGGATGCCCAGGTCGCAGACGTCGAAAAACGTCTGAAAGATCTGGTCAATCAGGAAGGTAACGAAAACTGGTCGAAAATCCGCGACGAGATGGGCATGTCGATGGAAGAAGGCTGTGGTATCTACCGTACACCAGAGTTGATGCAAAAAACCGTCGACAAACTGGCGGAACTGCAGGAACGCTTCAAACGCGTGCGCATCACCGATACTTCCAGCGTGTTCAATACCGACCTGCTTTATACCATCGAACTGGGTCACGGCCTGAACGTAGCGGAATGTATGGCGCACTCTGCCCTGGCACGTAAAGAGTCGCGCGGGGCGCACCAGCGTCTGGATGAAGGTTGCACCGAACGTGATGACGTCAATTTCCTGAAACACACCCTCGCCTGGCGCGACGCGGATGGCACGACTCGCCTGGACTACAGCGACGTGAAGATCACCACGCTGCCACCGGCTAAACGCGTGTACGGTGCAGAAGCAGAAGCAGCCGAGAAGAAGGAGACGGCGAATGGCTGAGATGCAAAAACTGAAAGTTGAAGTGGTGCGCTACAACCCGGAAGTGGACTCCGCACCGCACAGCGCTTTCTATGAAGTCCCTTATGACGAGCAAACCTCTCTGCTGGATGCGCTCGGTTACATTAAAGACAACCTGGCACCAGACCTGAGCTACCGCTGGTCCTGCCGTATGGCAATCTGCGGCTCCTGCGGCATGATGGTCAACAAAGTGCCTAAGCTTGCCTGCAAAACCTTCCTGCGCGAATACACCAAGGGCATCAAGGTTGAAGCACTGGGCAACTTCCCGATCGAGCGCGATCTGGTGGTCGATATGACCCACTTTATCGAAAGCCTGGAAGCCATTAAGCCGTACATCATTGGCAACCCGCGCACGCCGGATCAGGGGCCAAATACCCAGACGCCTGCACAGATGGCGAAATACCATCAGTTCTCCGGCTGCATCAACTGCGGCCTGTGTTACGCCGCCTGTCCACAGTTTGGTCTGAACCCTGAATTCATCGGCCCGGCCGCTATTACTCTGGCGCACCGTTACAACGAGGACAGCCGCGACCACGGTAAAAAAGAACGTATGGCGCAGCTTAACAGCCAGAACGGCGTCTGGAGCTGCACCTTTGTGGGTTTCTGCTCCGAAGTATGTCCGAAGCACGTCGACCCGGCCGCCGCTATTCAGCAGGGTAAAGTGGAAAGCTCGAAAGACTTTCTTATCGCAACCCTGAAACCACGCTAAGGAGTGCATGATGACGACTAAACGCAAAGCCTATGTGCGGCCAATGCCGTCCACCTGGTGGAAGAAACTGCCGTTTTATCGCTTCTATATGCTGCGTGAGGGCACTGCAGTGCCCGCGGTCTGGTTCAGCCTTGAGCTGATGTACGGTGTGTTTGCCCTCAAACATGGCCCTGAAACCTGGGCCAGTTTTGTCGGGTTCCTGCAAAACCCTGTCATTGTGATCCTGAACCTGATCGTCCTCGCGGCGGCGCTGCTTCATACCAAAACCTGGTTTGAACTGGCACCCAAAGCGGCGAACATCATCGTTAAAGGCGAGAAAATGGGACCAGAGCCGGTCATTAAAGGGCTTTGGGCAGTGACGGCCATTGCCACCGTGGTCATTCTGTTTGTCGCACTGTTCTGGTAAGGAGACTACTGTGATCAATCCAAATCCAAAACGTTCTGATGAGCCAGTCTTCTGGGGTCTGTTTGGCGCAGGCGGCATGTGGAGTGCCATCATTGCACCGGTAATCATCCTGCTGGTCGGCATTATGCTGCCGCTGGGGCTGTTCCCGGGAGATGCGCTGAGCTATGAGCGCGTGCTGGCGTTTGCGGGCAGCTTTATTGGCCGTGTGTTCATCTTCCTGATGATCGTCCTGCCGCTGTGGTGTGGCCTGCACCGCATTCACCACGCGATGCATGACCTGAAAATCCATGTGCCAAGCGGTAAATGGGTGTTCTACGGTCTGGCAACTATCCTGACCGTGGTAACGCTGATTGCTGTGATCACCATCTGATTCACCAGGCCCGCCCTCCGGCGGGCCTGTCATTTCTGCATTTTCCCCACCAGCCACTGTGTAAACTCGCGCATTGCAGGCGTTTCTGCCCGTGACTGCAGCCTTGTCAGCCAGTAACTGCCCAGATCAATCTGCGTCGCAAACGGCTGTACAATGCGCTCGCTATTCAACAGATGGGTAAACATACTGACAGGTGCGATGGCTACCCCCACACCTGTCTGTGCCGCTTCCAGCATGGTGACAGACGAATCAAATACCATCACCCGATGCGTTGGTGACGGTGGATGTTCTCCCGCAGCCTGCATCCACGCTGACCACTCGTCACGCCGATAGGAGCGCAACAGAGTAAATTTCAGGATGTCGGCCGGGGTGTGTAGCCCCACGGCAATGTCAGGTGAACAAAGCGGAGCCAGCGGCGCATGGCAAAGAAACGTAGCCTCCGTGCCGTGCCACGCCCCTCCGCCGTAACGGATTGTGTAATCAAGCCCTTCGGCTGCCGGGTCGACACGGTTGTTATGAGTGGAAAGCTGCAGGTCGATATGCGGATAACAGCGGCGAAAATCATCAAGCTGCGAGAATAAAACCCCCGTGGCAAAAGTCCCCACAACGCCAATTTTCAGCTTCTCCTGAGCCCGGTGGCTGGCAAAACGATCCAGCATACCGGCAATACGATCGAACGAATCGTTCAGTACCGGCAGCAAATTCTCCCCTTCCGTGGTCAGCATCAGCCCACGCGAAACGCGAACAAACAGCTGGCAGTTAAGGTGGTGCTCCAGCGTCTTAACGTGCTGGCTGATAGCAGAATGGGTCACATTCAGCTCGATTGCAGCATTAGTAAAACTGAGATGTCTTGCGGCGGCCTCGAAGGCCCGAAGCGAATTGAGAGGGAGATAGCTACGTGTCATCGGTCTTTCCGTTAGAAAAATTAACAGCTAATGCTAAATTTAACCGTTTGTCAGACACAGTCAAATCCAACAGACTACGCTTGTCTGACGGCCAGGACATCCCCATTGACTCGCTATTACGGAAGATATCTGATGATGAAAAAAACCCTTTGCTGTGCGCTTCTGCTCGGCCTCTCGTGTTCCGCCCTGGCGGCAACCCTGTCAGAAAAACAGCTTGCTGACACCGTTGAACAAACCGTTACCCCCCTGATGAAAGCGCAGGCCATTCCAGGGATGGCCGTCGCGGTGATTTATCAGGGTAAACCTTACTATTTCACCTTTGGTAAAGCCGATGTCGCGGCAAACAAGCCCGTCACAGCACAGACCTTATTCGAATTAGGTTCAGTCAGCAAAACCTTCACTGGCGTGCTGGGTGGTGATGCGATTGCCCGCGGTGAGATTTCGCTGACCGATCCGGTAACAAAATACTGGCCTGAACTGACGGGCAAGCAGTGGCAGGACATTCGCCTGCTGGATCTGGCGACCTATACCGCCGGTGGCCTGCCGTTGCAGGTACCGGATGAGGTTACTGACAATGCGTCGCTGCTGCGCTTTTACCAGTCCTGGCAGCCACAGTGGAAACCGGGCACAACCCGCCTTTATGCGAACGCCAGCATCGGTCTGTTTGGCGCACTGGCGGTTAAACCTTCCGGCATGAACTTTGAACAGGCGATGACTGAGCGGGTCTTTAAACCCCTGAAGCTCACGCATACCTGGATTCATGTTCCAGAAGCAGAAGAACAGCACTACGCGTGGGGATATCGTGACGGTAAAGCGGTTCACGTTTCGCCGGGAATGCTGGACGCCGAAGCTTATGGCGTTAAAACCAGCATTAAAGATATGGCGCGCTGGGTGATGGCCAATATGTCATCTGATGCCGTATCAGATACTTCCCTGAAACAAGGGATCGCTCTTGCACAGTCGCGCTACTGGCGAGTCGGTGCAATGTATCAGGGACTCGGCTGGGAGATGCTCAACTGGCCGGTAGATGCCAAAACCGTTGTTAATGGCAGCGACAATAACGTGGCACTGGCTCCACTGCCTGCCGTGGAAATTCACCCGGCAGCACCTGCTGTGAAAGCCTCCTGGGTACATAAAACGGGGTCGACGGGCGGGTTCGGCAGCTATGTGGCCTTTATTCCGGAAAAGCAGCTCGGCATCGTGATGCTGGCGAATAAGAGCTACCCAAATCCGGCGCGCGTTGAAGCGGCTTACCGTATCTTAAGTTCTCTGCAGTAAAACATTGCCGGGTGGCGCTATGCTTACCCGGCAAAACCCCCTACATTTTCCTTGCTGTAATCTACACTTAACAAAAAACAGTAAGGAAACAACTATGCGCATTCTGCCTGTTATCGCCGCAGTGACAGCCGCGTTTTTAGTGGTTGCCTGCAGTTCCCCTACTCCGCCTCCCGGTGTCACCGTCGTCAGTAATTTCGACGCGCAACGGTTCCTCGGCACATGGTATGAAATCGCCCGTTTTGATCATCGGTTCGAACGGGGCTTAGAGAAAGTCACAGCCAATTACAGCCCAATGGATGATGGCGGTATTCAGGTCATCAACCGTGGTTACAACCCGGAACGGGGGATATGGCAGCAGTCAATTGGTCAGGCGTACTTTACCGGCGACCCGCACCGGGCCGCGCTGAAAGTCTCATTCTTTGGCCCGTTCTACGGCGGATATAACGTGATAGCGCTCGACAGAGAATACCGCCATGCGCTGGTTTGCGGGCCGGATCGCGATTATCTGTGGATACTCTCCCGCACCCCGACCCTTTCACCAGAAATGAAACAGCAGATGCTGGACGTCGCGACCCGGCAAGGTTTTGATGTCTCAAAACTTATCTGGGTTGAACAGCCGCATTAATGTGCGCTGAGCTTCAGCCCAATAATACCCGCCACAATCAGGGCGAGGCTGGCGATGCGCGCCAGACTCGCTGACTCCCCCAGCAGTAGAATGCCGGTGATGGCTGCGCCTACGGCACCAATTCCCGTCCAGACGGCATAAGCCGTCCCCACTGGCAGGGAGCGCATAGCCCACGACAGCAGGACAATGCTCACAATCATTGCAGTAAGAGTAATCACGCTGGGTGTCAGGCGGGTAAAACCGTGGGTGTACTTCAGGCCTATCGCCCATACCACTTCGAGCAGACCGGCAATAACAAGAATAATCCAGGACATATCAGGCTCCTTAACTTAAAGGTAAGTTGGGGCCGTCCCCGGTGAGTAAAGCGCTTACGGGTCGTCCCGTAAGGCAGAGATTACGCCGCATATTTTGGTTAGCGTGCGATTTTTTTTCAATACTTTTGTGCTGAACGGGTTAAGGCAAGAAATAGCCTCAGTATGCCGCGTAGTTCCGGCATTTACCACTCATCCGACTTCCCTATGATGGTGTGCTTTCTGATGGCAGGAAGCCAAACCACTAGCCGACTGCGAATACAATATGTTCAAAATTCTTTTGATTGACCGGTGTCACTTCACCCGCGCAGGGTTTGAAGCGTGGCTCAATCATTCCGGTTTATTCCCTGGCCATTTCGTCGTGACCGGGCTGAATAACCTCATCCTCGCCAGAGAGCACATCCTGCAATGGAAACCGACGCTGGTTATCGCCGATCTGCACGGTTTCCGGCAGGATCTTCATCATTTTCAGCAACTCTCTTCTCTGCTGCATGCCAGTAAAACGTTACCCTTTATTTTACTGCAGTCGGGTGAAGAACAGGAAATGGCGGGATACCTGGCACAGTTCCCGGTATGGTCTTCGTTGTTGAAAAACGCCGACCTTGAGGAGCTGGCTGTGGTGATCAACGACGCCTTAACATCCTGTGCAAGCTTTGAAATACCGCAAGTTGCCGCCCCTCTGCTGACCCGCCAGGAGGAGAAGGTGCTGACATTGTGGATGGACGGCGCAAGCAATCAGAAAATTGCCAGCCACCTGAGTATCAATGGAAAAACGGTGTATACCTATAAACGGAATATCCGCATGAAGCTGCATATGGATACGCGTTTCTCACCGTTTTTAGCTCTGCAGGAAGCAGAAAGCTGACGGTACGGCACCCGTTAGTCCCGTACCGTTTATGATTACTGCTGAGCTTTGGTTGCCGCACCAGAGATTGCGCTACCACCTTCAGAAATATCCTGACCGACGCCACGCGCGGTATTACAGGCGGTTAAAACTGATGAAAGCACCAGAACAGAAAAGATCGCTGCAATTGTCTTTTTAACCATAATGTCGTCCTTTTATCGCCAACGTGATGTTGTGTATAGCCATTTAAGGATAGACAAAATCCCGTTAGTTGACGGAAAGGAATACGGTTTTCAGAAAATTGGACGTAATCAGCTGGCGGCGTGAGAGATGATATGCCCCAGATCCTGGACATCTTCACCGACGCCACGGGCAGTATTACAGCCAGAAAGGAGTGCGCCAGAAAGCGCTAACAGAAGCAGAATTTTAACGGTACGTTTCATCATCCCTGCCTGAAAAATCAGGCGCAGCGGACACTGCGCCTTACGTCATTTACATGAATTACTTCACGCGGGACACGTATTCGCCGGAGCGGGTATCCACTTTGATCACTTCGCCAGTCTGTACGAACAGTGGAACTTTAACCACTGCACCGGTAGACAGTTTGGCTGGCTTACCGCCGGTACCTGCGGTGTCACCTTTCAGGCCTGGATCGGTTTCAACGATTTCCAGCTCTACGAAGTTTGGTGGGGTCACAGCGATAGGCTGGCCGTTCCACAGGGTCACGATGCACTCAGCCTGATCCAGCAGCCATTTAGCGCTGTCGCCTACTGCTTTCTCATCAGCAGACAGCTGTTCGAAAGTTGAGTTGTTCATGAAATGATAGAACTCACCGTCGTTGTACAGATAGGTCAGGTTCATATCAACAACATCAGCGCCTTCAGCAGAGTCAGTAGACTTGAAGGTTTTCTCAACACGGGTGCCAGTCAGCAGGCGGCGCAGCTTAACGCGTGCGAATGCCTGGCCTTTACCTGGTTTAACGAATTCGCTGGCTTCAACCGCATACGGTTCGCCGTCCATCATGATTTTAAGACCAGCACGAAAATCGTTGCTATAGTACGTTGCCATAAGGCCCTCTAAATTTGTTAACTGGTAGCTAAGCCACAAAATGGCGCATATTGTAACCCTAAACACCCCGTCCAGAGAAGATTGGTTATCGCAACTTGCCGATGTAATCACCAGTCCTGATGAATTGCTGCGTCTTTTAGACCTCGATCAGCATCAAGAGTTGCTTGCAGGCCGTGAGGCGAAGCGGCTCTTTGCCCTGCGCGTTCCCCGCGCATTTGTTGCCCGCATGGAGAAAGGCAATCCTGATGACCCGCTATTAAAACAAACACTTACCTCACAGGATGAGTTTGTGACTGCACCGGGTTACAGCACCGATCCGCTGGAAGAGCAGAACAGCGTGGTGCCCGGTTTACTGCACAAATACCTCAACCGCGCGCTGCTGCTGGTGAAAGGCGGTTGTGCGGTAAATTGTCGTTATTGCTTCCGTCGACACTTCCCGTACGCCGAAAATCAGGGCAATAAACGCAACTGGCAGGTTGCGCTGGATTACATTGCGGCCCATTCAGAGCTGGATGAGATTATTTTTTCCGGTGGCGATCCGCTGATGGCAAAAGATCATGAGCTGGACTGGTTGCTGACCCAGCTTGAAGCTATCCCGCACATTAAACGCCTGCGTATTCACAGCCGCCTGCCGGTCGTGATCCCGGCACGTATTACTGACGGGCTGGTGTCGCGCGTTGAACAGTCTCGTTTGCAGGTACTGCTGGTAAACCATATCAACCACGCGAACGAAATCGACGAAGCGTTCCGTTCCGCAATGGCGCGTCTGCGTAAAGCGGGTGTGACGCTGTTGAACCAGAGCGTGTTGCTGCGCGGTGTGAATGATAGTGCCCACGTGCTGGCCAACCTGAGCAATGCCTTGTTTGATGCGGGTGTGATGCCTTATTACCTGCACGTGCTGGATCGCGTGCAGGGTGCGGCGCATTTCATGGTCACGGATGAAGAAGCCCGGCAGATTATGCGCGAACTGTTAACGCTGGTTTCTGGCTATATGGTGCCAAAGCTGGCACGTGAAATTGGCGGTGAGCCGAGTAAGACACCACTGGATTTGCAACTGCGGCAGAGCTAGTTTCCCTCACCCTCTCCCCACAGGGGAGAGGGAAAAAGACAATCAGTTCGGGCACTTATACACCTGGCCATTCATCTGGCTGGCCGTTGGCACGAAGCTGGACAGCATACCCTGCGTTGGGCTGCTCACACCGTAAATCACGTTACCACCCATTGCCGCAGCCTGGTTACGCAGGGCGTTTGCCGCACCACGCATAGAGCCACCTTCTTCGCCGTGTTGGCCCGACATCCAGTTGCTTTGCTCACCGCTTGCCGTGCCTAAAAACTGGCATTCGCTGCCCGGCTTATCTTCCACAAAGCGAACACCCTGACCCGCGGCCGACAGCTCATTGCTGGAGCTACAACCCGCCAGCAGCAATGCTGCCCCTACGATCCCTGCACAGACTTTTACGCGCATGTTATTCCTCGTTTTCAATAAGCTGGACAGTAGTTGTCCGTGTGTAAATCTTATACTAAAAAGATGACCAAAAGAAAAACCACCGGTCATTATCTGCGACATCCCCGCGAGAAAGCGTTACGTCCCTAAATAGATTCTGATAATAGCCGTATCGGTATCGTCTTTTACGGCTTTTTTTGCTCTAAGTAGCACTCCATTGGCGTATTTTCCTGCGCCCCAGGGATAAATTCATAAGGAGGCAACATGAGCAATCCCCCCCACAGCCAGAGAAAAGTAACATGGTCGGGGTATCTCGTTTTCATTATCACCATTATTTTCTTTTCCGGTTTGTTCTCGAAAACCACCGAATGGTGGCGAGTGTTTGATTTTACCGTACTGAACGGTACGTTTGGTCAGGTCAATGGGGTCGCGGCAACCCCCTCCTCTTTTCGCGGTATTGGTGGCACAGGTGCAAAGGATGGCTTTCTTTTTGCCTTAGAGCTCGCCCCATCGGTCATTTTATCTCTGGGTATTATTGCCGTAACCGAAGGGTTGGGCGGTCTTCGCGCAGCACAACAGCTGATGACGCCGATCCTCAAACCCCTGCTGGGTATCCCTGGTATTTGCTCTCTGGCGCTGATCGCCAACCTGCAAAACACCGATGCCGCTGCCGGGATGACGAAAGAAATGGCGGATGACGGCACGATCACCGACAGGGAGAGGGCTATTTTCGCCACCTTCCAGACCAGTGGCAGCGCCATTATTACCAATTACTTCTCATCAGGTACTGCACTGTTTACCAGTATCACGGTTCCGGTGATTACTCCCCTGGTCGTTATCCTTATTTTTAAGTTTATCGGTGCCAATTTTTTACGCCTGTGGATTGCCCGGATTGAAAACCGACAGCTAAAGGAGCCACAAAGTGACAGCACACGTGCGTAAAAACATCATGGATATGTTTATCGATGGAGCCCGCCGTGGGTTTACCATTGCCACCACCAGCCTGCTGCCTAATGTCGTGATGGCCTTTGTCATTATTCAGGCACTGAAAGTTACGGGGCTTTTGGATATTGTCGGCAAGGTGTGCGCCCCCATTATGGCGATTTGGGGATTGCCCGGCGAAGCCGCTACCGTTCTGCTGGCAGCAGTCATGAGCATGGGAGGTGGCGTCGGCGTCTGTGCGAGCCTGGTTGCCACCAGTACGCTTAACGGCCATGATGCGACTATTCTCCTGCCTGCGATTTATTTGATGGGTAATCCAGTGCAAAACACTGGCCGTTGCCTCGGCACTGCAGGCGTGAACCCTAAATACTATCCACACATCATTACTATCTGCGTGATTAACGCCCTGCTTTCACTTTGGGTGATGCAATTACTCTTCTAAAAGAAAGCCCCCGGCATTTCTGCCGGGGGCTTCTTTATTTCCGCAAGACGCAGAACAACATGATTACATCATGCCGCCCATACCGCCCATGCCACCCATGCCTGCAGTACCTAAGTCAGGTGCGTCGCCTTTAGGCAGGTCGGTCACCATGCACTCGGTGGTGATCATCAGGCCAGCGACAGATGCCGCGTACTGCAGAGCAGAACGGGTCACTTTGGTTGGATCCAGGATACCGAAGTCGATCATGTTGCCGTATTCTTCAGTTGCTGCGTTGTAACCGTAGTTACCTTCGCCTGCTTTCACGTTGTTGGTCACAACAGATGGCTCTTCACCGGCGTTGGACACGATCTGACGCAGTGGAGCTTCCATTGCGCGCAGCGCAACTTTGATACCCACGTTCTGATCTTCGTTCTGAGCAGTCAGGCCGGACAGTTTCGCGGCAACACGCACCAGCGCCACACCACCACCAGCAACCACGCCTTCTTCTACCGCAGCACGGGTCGCGTGCAGGGCATCGTCAACGCGTGCTTTTTTCTCTTTCATTTCAACTTCAGTCGCAGCACCGACTTTGATTACCGCAACACCGCCTGCCAGTTTCGCTACGCGCTCCTGCAGTTTTTCACGGTCGTAATCGGAAGTGGCTTCTTCGATCTGCTTACGGATCTGACCAACACGGCCCTGAATCGCCGCTTCGTCGCCCACGCCATCGATGATGGTGGTGGTGTCTTTGTTGATCACAACACGTTTAGCCTGGCCCAGGTCTTCCAGGGTCGCTTTTTCCAGCTCCATACCGATCTCTTCAGAGATGACGGTACCGCCGGTCAGGGTAGCGATATCCTGCAGCATCGCTTTACGGCGGTCGCCGAAGCCAGGTGCTTTAACCGCAGCCACTTTCACGATGCCACGCATGGTGTTAACCACCAGGGTCGCCAGCGCTTCGCCTTCAACGTCTTCAGCAATGATAACCAGCGGTTTGCCTGCTTTCGCAACGGCTTCCAGCACTGGCAGCATTTCGCGGATGTTGGAGATTTTCTTGTCAGCCAGCAGGATGAACGGGCTTTCCAGCTCAACAGCGCCAGTTTCTGGCTTGTTGATGAAGTATGGGGACAGGTAACCGCGGTCGAACTGCATACCTTCAACCACGTCCAGTTCGTCTTCCAGACCGGTACCGTCTTCAACGGTGATCACGCCTTCTTTACCGACTTTATCCATCGCTTCCGCGATCAGTTTACCTACGGTTTCGTCGGAGTTAGCGGAGATGGTACCTACCTGAGCAATGGCTTTAGAGTCAGAGCACGGTACGGACAGCGCTTTCAGTTCTTCAACAGCGGACGCGACAGCTTTGTCGATACCACGTTTCAGATCCATTGGGTTCATGCCCGCAGCAACGGCTTTCAGACCTTCGGTGATGATAGCCTGAGCCAGCACGGTCGCGGTGGTGGTACCGTCGCCTGCAGCGTCGTTCGCTTTAGAGGCCACTTCTTTCACCATCTGCGCGCCCATGTTTTCGAACTTGTCTTCCAGCTCGATTTCACGTGCTACAGAAACACCATCTTTCGTGATGGTTGGCGCGCCGAAGGATTTGTCCAGCACTACGTTACGGCCTTTCGGGCCCAGGGTTACTTTAACTGCGTCTGCCAGTACGTTTACGCCGCGGAGCATTTTTACACGAGCGTCGTTACCGAATTTTACGTCTTTAGCTGCCATGTTCTTATTTCCTCAAATTCTCGTGCGTAAATTACGCTTCAACAATTGCCAGAATGTCGCTCTCGGACATGATCAACACGTCTTCATTGTCGATCTTCTCGGATTTCACGCCGTAGCCATCGTTGAAAATGACGATGTCACCAACTTTAACGTCCAGTGGCTGCACAGTTCCGTTTTCCAGAATGCGGCCCTTACCGACAGCGATGATTTCGCCACGCGTTGATTTGGCTGCTGCAGAACCGGTCAGAACGATGCCGCCAGCAGACTTGGTTTCAACTTCTTTACGTTTGACGATCACACGATCATGTAACGGACGAATACTCATTGATAGCTCTCCTTTGAGAAAGTCTTTATCAGTTATGGATGACGCCGATCCGCATGCGGTTTTCCGGCTAGTGCTCTGAGAGATGGGGATAGCTTTTTCCCCCTTCAAGGGGGAGTCGAAAAAAAATTTGCGAAAGTGTTACCATCGCTTCTCTTTTGATGGTGGCAGGACGATGTAAATGAGTGGACTCAAGCAGGAGTTGGGGCTGGCACAGGGCATTGGCCTGCTCTCAACCTCCTTGTTAGGCACGGGCGTGTTTGCAGTACCCGCGCTGGCGGCACTGGTGGCCGGAAATAACAGCCTGTGGGCATGGCCGGTACTGATTGTGCTGGTGTTTCCGGTAGCGATTGTCTTTGCCGTGCTCGGGCGACATTTTCCCAGCGCAGGCGGTGTTGCACACTTTGTCGGCATGGCATTTGGCCCGCGTCTGGAACGCGTTACCGGCTGGCTATTTCTTTCTGTGATCCCGGTCGGCCTGCCTGCGGCATTGCATATCGCGACGGGCTTTGGGCAGGCACTCTTCGGCTGGCATAACGAACAACTGCTGCTGGCCGAACTGGGCACGCTGGCAATTGTCTGGTGGGTCGGCTCACGCGGAGCCAGTTCCAGCGCCAACCTGCAAACGCTGGTCGCGGTGCTGATCGTCGCACTCATTGCCGCCATCTGGTGGGCGGGCGATATCTCCCTGGCAGAGATCCCTTTCCCGGCTATCACGGATGTCGATCATTCCCAGCTGTTCGCCGCACTTTCGGTAATGTTCTGGTGTTTTGTCGGTCTGGAAGCGTTCGCTCACCTGGCATCCGAGTTTAAGCAGCCGGAACGTGATTTTCCCCGAGCCTTGATGATTGGCCTGCTGCTGGCAGGCACGGTTTACTGGGCCTGTACCGTGCTGGTGTTGCACTTCAACGCGTTCGGGGCGGATAAAGCCGCCGCCGCATCGCTGCCGGGCATCGTGGTTGCGCTGTTTGGCGTGAAAGCACTATGGGTCGCCTGCGTCATCGGCTATCTGGCCTGTTTTGCCAGCCTCAATATCTATATTCAGAGCTTTGCCCGTCTGGTGTGGTCTCAGGCGCAATATAAACCGCAAAGCCGCCTTGCTCGCCTGTCAAAACGTCAGCTCCCGTTAAATGCATTGAATACCGTACTCGGCTGCTGCGTGCTGAGCACGCTGTGTATTTACGGGCTGAACATCAATCTGGATGCGCTGATTGTCTACGCCAACGGCATCTTCATCATGATCTATCTGCTGTGCATGCTGGCGGGCTGTCGTCTGCTAAAGGGGCGTTTTAAAGCGCTGGCAGTCATAGGGGGTGTGCTGTGTCTGCTACTGCTGGCGATGGTGGGATGGAAGAGTTTGTACGCCATTATTATGCTGACGGGACTGTGGCTGTTCTTACCGAAGCGCAGTGTGGTTTAAGGTGTTGTAGGCCCGGCAGGTGCAACGCCACCGGGCAAAATCAGCTTAACGATCGTCTTTGTGATCTAAACGGTCGTTCTGCTCGTCCTTACGCTGATACTCCCCTTCAAACGTATCCCCTGGCCCTGTACTGAACCCACCACCCGGCATGCGGCTGAAACGCAGGTGTGGCAGCAACTTCATGGTCAGGTGCTTTTGCACCGGCGGCAACAGCAGCAACAGACCGAGGAAGTCAGTAAAGAACCCCGGCAGGATCAGCAGCAGGCCCGCAATAATCAGCGACACGCTTTTGATCATCTCGGCAGCCGGGCTTTCGCCTGCAGCCATCTTTTGCTGCATTAACAGGAAATTTTTGAAACCCTGGTTGCGCACCAGCGACACGCCGATGACAGAGGTGAAGATCACCAGAATCAGTGTCAGCAGGACACCCAACACATGGGCAACCTGGATGAAAATTGAAATCTCAATGTAAACATAGAGAAAGAAAGCAATAAACGGTACCCAGCGCACTGGCATCTCCTGTATGGCAGGTGCCATCTGGCCCCTGTCTGAATGTGTTCGCGAAACGCGTCTGTAAGAGATGGAGACGGTTAGCCAAAATTCAATCGGTTTGCACGGATATTTTTTCTGGAAATATTAAAGCGGTGACTCATTTCACAGATTAATAATTATCATGCATTCGAGACGATAATAAGTGATCCAGCTTACGGCAATTCGCTATCATCAGCATATGATCTCGAGCATCTGGCTGATTGAGGGAATAATCGTCGGTCAGAAAATATTCAAAACCACATATATACTGTGTGTTTAGTACAATCCATCGGCAGCTTGAAAAGAAGGTTCACATGTTAAACAACATTCGTATCGAAGAAGATTTGTTGGGTACCAGGGAAGTTCCAGCGGATGCCTACTATGGTGTTCACACTCTGAGAGCGATTGAAAACTTCTACATCAGCAATAGCAAAATCAGTGACATCCCTGAATTTGTACGTGGCATGGTTATGGTGAAGAAAGCGGCAGCACTGGCAAACAAAGAGCTGCAAACCATTCCAAAAAGCGCTGCAAATGCGATTATCGCCGCGTGCGATGAAGTGCTGAACAATGGAAAATGCATGGATCAGTTCCCGGTTGACGTCTATCAGGGCGGCGCGGGTACCTCCGTCAACATGAATACTAACGAAGTGCTGGCAAACATTGGCCTGGAGCTGATGGGTCACCAGAAAGGTGAATACCAGTACCTGAACCCGAACGACCACGTTAACAAATGTCAGTCTACCAACGATGCCTACCCAACCGGCTTCCGCATCGCAGTGTATGCCTCTGTGGTGAAACTGGTCGACGCGATTAATCAACTGGGCGATGGCTTCCAGCGTAAAGCGGTTGAGTTCCAGGATATCCTGAAAATGGGTCGTACCCAGCTGCAGGATGCGGTGCCAATGACCCTCGGCCAGGAGTTCCACGCGTTTAACGTTCTGCTGAACGAAGAGACCAAAAACCTGCTGCGCACCTCCGAGCTGCTGCTGGAAGTGAACCTGGGGGCAACCGCCATCGGTACACGTCTGAATACGCCGGATGGCTATCAGCAACTGGCCGTACAGAAACTGGCTGAAGTCTCTAACCTGCCGGTTACGCCTGCTGAAGACCTGATTGAAGCCACCTCTGACTGCGGCGCATACGTCATGGTACACAGCGCCCTGAAACGTCTGGCGGTGAAACTGTCCAAAATCTGTAACGACCTGCGCCTGCTCTCCTCCGGCCCACGCGCTGGCCTGAACGAAATCAACCTGCCAGAACTGCAGGCGGGTTCGTCCATCATGCCAGCGAAAGTTAACCCGGTGGTGCCAGAAGTCGTGAACCAGGTCTGCTTTAAAGTCATCGGTAACGACACCACCGTGACAATGGCCTCTGAAGCGGGTCAGCTGCAGCTGAACGTGATGGAGCCCGTCATTGGCCAGGCGATGTTTGAATCTATCCACATCCTGACTAATGCCTGCTACAACCTGCTGGAAAAATGCATTAACGGCATTACCGCGAACAAATCCGTGTGTGAAGGCTATGTGTATAACTCCATCGGGATCGTCACCTATCTCAACCCGTTCATCGGCCACCATAACGGCGACATCGTCGGTAAGATTTGTGCCGAAACCGGTAAGAGCGTGCGTGAAGTGGTACTGGAGCGTGGGCTGTTGACCGAAGCCGAGCTGGACGATATTTTCTCGGCGCAAAACCTGATGCACCCGGCCTATAAAGCGAAACGTTATACCGATGAAAGCGAACAGTAACAGTTCAGGCTAAGCTTGCGAAAGGCACGTCACTTGTGACGTGCCTTTTTTCTTTTTAGGCGTTACCAAAATACAACAATTCAATATCAACTTGTTAATAAACAAGGCAGGTCCTTATGTTTGGAGCAGAACTCGTCATCGTCTTGTTGGCGATTTATTTGGGAGCAAGACTCGGGGGTATCGGCATCGGTTTTGCTGGTGGTCTCGGGGTGCTCGTTCTTACCCTTATCTTTCAAATCAAACCCGGCGCAATTCCTTTTGACGTCATCGAAATCATCATGGCGGTCATTGCCGCTATCGCAGCCATGCAGGTGGCAGGCGGTATGGACTACCTGGTGAGCCTGGCGGAGCGTATGTTGCGCCGCCATCCAAAATACATCACTTTCCTTGCCCCGCTGGTGACCTGGTTTATGACCATTCTCGCCGGTACTGGCCACACCGCGTTCTCTACGCTGCCGGTGATCACTGAAGTGGCGAAAGAGCAGGGTATTCGCCCATCTCGTCCGCTCTCTATCGCCGTGGTCGCGTCCCAGATTGCGATCACCGCATCACCCATTTCTGCCGCCGTGGTCTTCTTCGCCGGTATCCTCGAACCGATGGGTGTGAGCTACCTGACGCTGCTGGCAATCTGTATTCCGGTGACGCTGATTGCCGTCATGATCACTGCCGTGCTGTGCAACTTCCTCGGCGCTGAGTTGAAAGACGATCCGGTTTACCAGGAACGTCTGGCAAAAGGTGAAGTGAAACTGCGTGGCAGCCAGGTCTTCAAGCTGAAGCCACACGCAAAACGTTCCGTGCTGCTGTTCCTGATCGGTATTGTCGCAGTGATGTTCTACGCGACCGCCATCAGTGACACCGTGGGTCTGATCCAGAACCCGGTACTGCCACGTAACGAAGCAATCGTGGTGTTCATGCTGACGATCGCAACACTTATCAGCATCACCTGTAAAATCGACACCAGTGAAGTGCTGAATGCCAGCACCTTCAAATCCGGTATGAGCGCCTGCGTGTGCGTACTGGGCGTGGCCTGGCTCGGTGATACCTTCGTGAAAGCACACATCAGCGATATCCAGACCGTTGCGGGTGACCTGCTGCACAATTACCCGTGGCTGCTGGCTGTGGTACTGTTCTTTGCCGCCACCCTGCTTTACTCCCAGGCGGCCACCACCAAAGCGCTGATGCCTGCGGCACTGATGCTGGGTGTGACCCCTCTGACGGCGATTGCCTCATTTGCAGCGGTTTCTGCACTGTTCGTGCTGCCAACCTACCCAACCCTGCTGGCAGCGGTTGAGATGGATGATACCGGCTCTACCCGTATCGGTAAGTACGTGTTTAACCACGCATTCCTGATCCCGGGCGTCGTCGCGATCACCCTTTGCGTCATTCTCGGCTTTATCATCGGCGGCGTTGTGCTGTAAACGCCGGGGAGTTGTAAAAATAGTTAAAATCGGGCCGCTCTGCGGCCCGATTCATTAATGAGCAATCGCCTTGCGTGATATAGTGAAGACTTTCGTGATGAGGAGGTCGACCTGTGAACACGCCTGATGCTGTTGTTGTACTTTGTACCGCCCCTGATGAAGCCTCTGCCCAGGATCTCGCCGCCAAAGTGCTGGCCGAAAAACTGGCAGCCTGCGTTACACTCCTCCCAGGAGCCACCTCTCTGTACTACTGGGAAGGGAAACTGGAGCAGGAATACGAAGTCCAGATGCTGCTAAAAACCAATCTGACAAACCAGCAGGCGCTCCTGGACTGCCTCAAATCTCATCATCCCTATCAAACCCCGGAACTGCTGGTACTGCCAGTGGCCCACGGCGATAACGATTATCTCTCATGGCTCAACGCTTCTTTACGCTGATCCTGCTGCTCTGCAGCACGTCAGTTTTTGCCGGGTTGTTTGACACACCCGGCCGCTCGAATTTTATCCCTGCCGACCAGGCATTCGTTTTCGACTTTCAACAGAACCAGCATGACCTCAACCTCACCTGGCAGGTGAAAGAGGGCTATTACCTCTATCGCAAGCAAGTTAGCATCACGCCGGCTCAGGCAAACGTGGGTGCATTGCAGATGCCCGCAGGCGAGTGGCATGAAGACGAGTTTTATGGCAAAAGTGAAATTTATCGCCAGAACTTAAGCGTACCCGTCACGGTTAATCAGGCCGGGAAAGGGGCCACGCTGACCGTCACATATCAGGGCTGCGCCGACGCTGGTTTCTGCTATCCACCGGAAACGAAGATTGTTCCGCTGAGCGAAGTGAAAACTGTCACTGACGTTTCCCCGCGCCCCTCCGGGGAGAGGGTCAGTGTGAGGGGAGAAGGCGAAACCACTTCAGACCTCCCCTTCTCCGCACTCTGGGCCTTACTGATTGGCATTGGCATCGCCTTTACGCCGTGTGTACTGCCAATGTACCCGCTGATTTCCAGTATTGTGCTTGGCGGTAAGCAACGTCTTTCCACCGCCCGTGCGCTGCTGCTGGCCTTTATTTACGTGCAGGGTATGGCATTGACCTACACGGCACTTGGTCTCGTGGTCGCTGCTGCCGGGCTACAGTTCCAGGCAGCGCTGCAACACCCTTATGTGCTCATCGGCCTGTCAGTCGTGTTTATTCTGCTGGCCCTGTCGATGTTTGGTCTGTTCACCCTGCAGTTGCCCTCCTCCCTGCAAACCCGCTTAACGCTGATGAGCAACCGTCAGCAAGGCGGATCGGCAGGTGGCGTATTTGCGATGGGTGCCATTGCCGGGTTGATTTGCTCCCCCTGCACAACCGCACCACTCAGCGCTATCTTGTTGTACATCGCTCAGAGCGGCAATATGTGGCTTGGCGGTGGTACGTTGTATCTGTATGCACTGGGCATGGGTCTGCCGCTGATCATGATGACGGTGTTTGGTAACCGTCTGCTGCCGAAGAGTGGCCCGTGGATGGAGACGGTGAAAACCGCGTTTGGTTTTGTCATTCTGGCGCTGCCGGTGTTCCTGCTGGAGCGCATCATTGGTGACGTCTGGGGCATTCGTCTGTGGGCGATGCTTGGCGTCGCATTCTTTGCCTGGGCGTTTATCGTTAGCCTGGGGGCAAAAAAACCGTGGATGCGCCTGGTGCAAATCCTGCTGCTCGCGGCTGCACTGGTGAGCGTGCGCCCACTTCAGGACTGGGCATTTGGCGCTCCGGCTACGCAAACGCAGGCACACCTGAACTTCACGCAGATTAAGAACGTAGACGAACTTAACAGTGCCCTGGCGCAGGCTAAAGGTAAACAGGTTATGCTCGATCTCTATGCTGACTGGTGTGTGGCCTGTAAAGAGCTTGAAAAATACACCTTTAGCGACCCACAGGTGCAAAACGCGCTGAAAGAAACGGTTCTGCTTCAGGTGGACGTTACAGCAAACAGCGCGCAGGATAGGACCCTGCTGAAGCAACTTAATGTGCTTGGGCTGCCCACTATCTTATTCTTCAATGAACAAGGTGAAGAGCAGTCGATGCAGCGTGTAACCGGGTTTATGGATGCGGCGGCATTCAGCGCACATTTGCGCGATCACCAACCATAAACAACACTTTAAACGGGACAACCGTTGGGAATAGCGGAGGAGAAAACCGTGCAACGTGAAGACGTACTGGGACAAGCCCTGCAATTACTTGAGATTCAAGGGATCGCCAGCACCACGCTTGAGATGGTAGCCGACCGTATCGATTACCCTCTGAATGAGCTAAAGCGCTTCTGGCCCGATAAAGAAGCGCTGCTTTATGATGCCCTGCGCCATCTCAGCCAACAGGTTGATGTCTGGCGCAGACAGTTGATGCTGAATGAAGAACTGACTGCGGAACAAAAGCTGCTGGCACGCTATACCGCGCTGACCGAATGTGTGAGCAACAACCGCTATCCGGGCTGCCTTTTTATCGCTGCCTGTACGTTCTTCCCCGACCCCAGCCATCCGATCCACCAGTTAGCAGATCAGCAAAAACGTGCGGCGCATGATTTTACCCACGAGCTGCTGACCATGCTTGAAGTGGATGACCCGGCGATGGTGGCGAAACAGATGGAACTGGTGCTGGAAGGTTGCCTGAGCCGCATGCTGGTGAACCGTAGCCAGGCCGATGTGGATACCGCGCACCGTCTGGCTGAAGACATACTGCGTTTTGCCCAGTGTCGTATGGGTGGCGCACTGACCTGATTCAGGGACGTGCAACGGATATCATCAGGAACCACTTAACACGGGCTCGGTCTGAACGATTTATGCAATTTCGACGCACAAACCGACAAATTGCCGCAAACTTAAGCAGTTGAACCGTTTTTCCCGAAATAATGTTGACGGCCATGCTCGATTGCGGTTTAATGCGCTCCGTTGCCCGGATAGCTCAGTCGGTAGAGCAGGGGATTGAAAATCCCCGTGTCCTTGGTTCGATTCCGAGTCCGGGCACCACTATTCTAAAGAACCCGCTCACAAGGCGGGTTTTTGCTTTCTGGGATTCCGGTAGATTTCTGGTCTTCTTAGCCACAGCTACCACTACCCGGCCTCTTCCATCCAACCTCAGCATTTCTCTTTAGCGACTCCCTGCTCTTCCGGTCACAGCGTCGTTATCTGTTCGGCTTCAAACAGCCAATAAACACTATTTCCAACTTGTATGCCTATCTGGTGAATTCATCACAGCAAGGCAGCATCCGGTCTTTGTCCGGTCAGTGGAAGGAAAGCATCATCCATTCCCTTCAGATAAGGGCATAATTGCATTTGATCTGGCCTCCCCTTCAACATTTCTATTGGCTCTATTCCTGACGTAGATTTCAATTTGATTTGTCTTTGTGCTTCTCTGGTCCATCAAACAGATCAACTAAAAAGGCATGAAACTCTGGATCATCGTCATCCTTAAGTGGGCTCTCCGGCGATAGAAATGGTGCCGGGCACCAACGAACTTCATCTTCATAATGCAAAGGATGAGGAAATTTTGGAACTCCATTCTTAAATGTAGCTAGCAGTTCATCAACGCCCAGTTTCGTGCCAACAAGAGTCATGCAGTCATCACAATGCTTGCCAGAACAAACCACCTTAATCCTCGTCGAGCCATCAAGCTGCGCTTGGCAAATTTGAGAGTATGTCCGCGCTAGATCCATTACTAGGTGCATAGCCTGGTAGGTGTCACAGATACTCATCAGAGCATCTTTTGCTTCACCATGCTTAAAAGAATACGGCTGAGTAAATTCATAGAGCGATTCCCAGATTTCGCGGCCTTGCCAATCCTTTGAATGAGGATTTGGTAGCCAATCAAACCTTGAGAAAGCGGGCACTATATCACTTAGGAAGTCGTCCTTGGTGAGGGTATAGCGAGCGGGTTGCATATACTCAGTTTTAAGGAGTTCACCCGCAGCAGCCTTATTTAAATTGATGTCAATTTTCTGCTGAATGTCACCAGAGACCTCTGACCATTGTTCGGGTGTAGGCTCTTCACCTACTGGTAAATAACGTTGAATGACCCATTCTGCCGACAGATGGTGATCTTTTGCAGTGAACTCTTCTGCGGACTTGTTTTCTAGATAAGCCTTCTTCTCTTCAAGCTCAGAAGTGGACCAGCGTCGAAACCCCTTTCGCACTTCCAAACCAAGAGCCTTTTTGATTCTATTGAAAATCCCCATTGCTGCTCACTCGGTTAAATTCATATGATGCTGGCTGACTAAACACAAAAAATGATCTTACCCACCAACAATAGACACAACCCTAAACGAAGCTCTGGTTTCCAAACTGTTCCGGGCTGGTGTAAAAAACACTACCGCGCCCGTAGGCTTGCTCAACCCCTCACAATCCCGGAAAGGATTCCCGGCCTTGTTCACGGTTCTCAATAAAATCGGTTATGAGCGCTCCTTCAACCAGCTTACTCCAACTGATATAGCCAAAAGCCACAGGATTACAGTTATTCAATTACTGAGCAGACTATGGCAAGCTTTTCATGACACGATAACTCGCAATCACCAATGTCGTTCAATGTGCTGCTGTTGAAAAAGGTTCACCACTTCATGGAAACCGGAAGTAAACTTGGATTGGCAAAAGTGTAGCGGTCTTAGGGTTTATTTAGCCCACCATCTGGATAAATATATCTACTGGCACCCCCATCAGTAATGCGCCAGCCAGATAGCGCTGCTCAGACAGGTCAGCGAGAACTTGTTCTTTGCTACTGCGGAATATCTCAGGGCTGTCTGGCAATAGCGACTCAACGCCAAAAGTTGCCGCAGCGGCACAGCAATCGAGTAATCGCGGCAAGGCATCATCATGGGTAACGTCGGCATCGTCTCCCCAGTAGTCGTCCTGTTTCGTAATATATGCTTTCATCTGGTGGGGATCGGTATTCCACGGCAGGACAGCATAAGCCGGATTCCGCCCCTCGAAGATCTGCACCAGTTCGCTGATTTTGGCATTCACCAAATACGCGCTTTTGTGCGCCGTTATCTCATGTTTTGCCTGTTGAATTCGCGCATGCCACGCCACGCGCTGCAAATCATCCAACAGCTCGTTCACGACCGGAATACTGTTTAGCCAAATCTTCCCGTCGTTCTCAGCATCAATCAACTGCTGTATACCAAGCGGAACGCTGTCTTCGATATTATCCATGTCCCCTCTCTCACTTCAGGCATTTTCTGAAAACGATCAAATAATTAACGCAATAAGTCCATATCCAGCTTTTCATGAACGGCCAGAATCGCTTCACGGGTGGCTGCAAAAATGCTGTCTGCATCACGCTCACGGAGCTTCGCCCAAACCGCTCCATCATTACCCCAGTCTCTAGGAATGCGATTTTTCCCTTGCAGATCTAAACCCCTGCTCCACCATGACCAGTATTCGCTGGATTTACCCTGCGTGTGTGGAAATATCTCTGACATGGCAGCAGCTATTTTTGCAGATTGTCCTTCAATCAGACTCACTCCCGAAATGCCAAAAAACAAACCATAATAACCTGTATATTCAAACTCCCAGCACAAAGAGTAATTACCATCCAGACTTAATGGGATATAAAAATTAGCCCCACGTTTCGATAAATCCCCATCCGAGACTTCAATAGTAAAAGGATGATTAATGAAGCTTGCTTTTAAATCAGAGATAAACTCTTTGAATAAATCGCTGCGAACCTCATTCATTTGATTAAAAATCATAAATGCCGATTCGATAGAGTGACTATCCTTGCGGATGATCTCTGACAACTCACGACTATTATCCATTGTGAACTCACCATTAATTGACTGGTTGATATATTTAATCAATGATTCAATAAATATCCTGACCGCACCTGCCCGAACACGCAATAAACACTCACTCAGCCATTCGACGATTTCATGCCAGGATATCGTGAGGATATGTTGCTTCAGCACTTCAGGTGTATTGGCAGGAAGAGTCCACTCACCCGGATCCTGATTGCATAAATAAATTAACTTCCATGGTCTTTCACATTTGTTCAGCCATAACGCATAATCCCGTAACTGATTTTCCTGATCTGCTGCCCATGGCTTATTTTCGATAGCAATAAAACCCTCTGAAGACGTCATCAACAGGTCTATCTTTCTTCTGTTTTCAATGGTGACTTCATAATCAACCCTGACTTTATGATGGCTACCTCCGGTGGTTATAGGGCTATCGTGCCCACTCTTTTCAATGAGGGAAAGAAATCCCTTTAGAAACAGTGCTGACTGACCATGAGTTTCATCAGGAGAAAGCAAAAATCGTAGATAGCGTGAAAGGGCCAGTTCGTCATTCTTCAGCCAGTCCATAAGGCTGAAATCAGGTGCCAGCTCAGCCTGATAGCGTAATTTAGCCAGAATCGTCACTTCATTCCATCGTGCAACACTATCCAGAAGCGCTGCAGCATGCTGCTGTATGACATTCATTGTCTTACCCTTTTGGCAAACGATGCTCCCCACACTAACGCTGTTCACGGTATGAGCAAGAGCAAACCAGAAAAGATCTGATCAGCATCAACATAGAACCTTTCCCCCGTCCCTTTCCCACAATATCCCCGTAGTTTTCCCGTCACAGAGATCCACACATTCCTTGTATACCAACACTTTGCTCCAAATTTCCCGTTTTCCCGCTTAATTTTCACAGGGTGGAGATAAACGATTGCCACTGGGTAAATTGTTTATATTTTAATCATTAGTGTTTTCATATATCCCTCATTAACCGACGAAAAGGCATAATGAATTATTATGACCATCATGATGTGCTGTTCATTCTTTCAATTTAACTGCATTGTGTTTTTTGAAAGCATTCTGAAACTAACAACATCATCAATCTTGTAATTTTCTTGGAAAAAATTTCTTAATCCAGTGCCACCCATTATTCTTGGCGTTTTGGACTTATTTGCCGTCCGATTAATTATTGCAGTTAATATTACCGTACCATTATGACTTACAATGGTAAGATTATCACCATCATGAGAAAATTCATCAGATGATGATACTGAAACATTGAAAAAACCTCGTTTCCAGTAGGTTGGGGCCATATTGAAACTATGATCTTTAGATTCAGATTTCAGAAATCCATCCCGTAACTCATCATCGAGAATATTTGTGCTAAATTCAGCATTAACCTGAGTATTATCTGTTGAGTATTTTGAACTACCATTCCACTCTGGATTAATTGTTTCTATAATGCTATCTTCAAGCCCAGCAGCAAGATTGAGATGAAACTGCCCATAGTGCATCAGACCATTATCTGGTAATACAAGAATATCTACCGCAATGTTTTGCAGTAATGCCTCACGAATATAGGCATTGTTCTTTATATTTGTCGACTGAGACATGCCAGGGTTTTTATAATGATACAATCTTTTTTTCAGTAACCTTGTAGTCTTACCGATGTACTTTACCTCTCCGTCACAGACAAATGCGTAAAGGTTGTTACAGGTATCTCTGAATGATTCAGTCATTACATAATTCAATTGCCCGTCCGGTAACTCCCAGTAACCTATTTTTATAAAGCCGATGTTTAGCAGACGATCCATTAAAATTACCCCTGAGTAAAAGATTTAGTTAATATCATTCAACCTCTGTGTCTTTGCAATTGATTTGTTTTATATTGACACGGCTTTGTTGAATAAATCAGATTTCGGGTAAGTCTCCCCCGTAGCGGGTTGTGTTTTCAGGCAATACGCACGCTTTCAGGCATACCTGCTTTCGTCATTTTGTTCAGCGCTCGTACCAGGGCCATAGCCTCCGCAACCTGACCATCGTAGTCACGAAGCGTCAGTGAACCCCCGAACAGCTGTTTTACCCGGTACATCGCCGTTTCCGCTATCGAGCGACGGTTGTAATCTGTTGTCCATTTCCACCGCGCATTACTCCCGGTCATTCGCTGATTAGCCACTGCACGGTTACGGTCTGCATATTCACCGGGCCAGTAACCCGCACCTTTTCGGGGCGGGATAAGCGCGCTGATTTTCTTACGCCGCAGTTCATCGTGACAGAGCCGGGTGTCGTAAGCGCCGTCTGCCGATGCTGCCCTGATTTTTCTGTGAGTCTGCCGGATAAGATCCGGGAAGGCTTCTGAGTCCGTCACATTGTTCAGCGACAGGTCTGCACAGATGATTTCATGTGTTTTGCTGTCAACTGCCAGATGCAACTTTCGCCATATACGACGGCGTTCTTTGCCGTGTTTTTTGACTTTCCATTCGCCTTCACCAAAGACCTTCAGCCCGGTGGAATCAACCACCAGATGCGCGATTTCACCTCGGGTGAACGTTTTGAAACTGACATTAACCGACTTTGCGCGCTTGCTGACACTGGTGTAATCCGGGCAGCGCAACGGAACATTCATCAGTGTAAAAATGGAATCAATAAAACCCTGTGCAGCCCGCAGGGTCAACCTGAACACGCGTTTAATGACCAGAACGGTGGTGATGGCGAGATCAGAATAGCGCTGAGGTCTTCCCCGTGATGAAGGCGTTGCCGACTCATACCAGGCCTGAATAGCTTCATCATCCAGCCAGAAAGTTATGGAGCCACGGTTGATGAGGGCTTTATTGTAGGTGGGCCAGTTGGTGATTTTGAACTTTTGCTTTGCCACGGAACGGTCTGCGTTGTCGGGAAGATGCGTGATCTGATCCTTCAACTCAGCAAAAGTTCGATTTATTCAACAAAGCCCAACACAGTATCTTCCCCCGCCACTTTCCCGCAATATCCCCGTAGCTTTCCCGCTATAGAGATCCACGAATCCCTTGTGCACCAATACTTTGCTTCAAATTTCCCGTTTTCCCGATTTATTTTCACTGAGTGGGTATGAATGCTTACCACCAGACATCAATCCAACATTTATATCACTCTGTATATTCCTTCATAAAATAATGGTAATAAACTCAATCCAAACAAATATACGTTACATGATAAAAACACATTAAACAGACAATAAAAGTTTTTCATTTTATTTTCTCAAATGACATGATGTATCGTTAACCATGATTCTTATTCTTGCTGCAGATAAATGTGGGAACTCAGCGTAACTGATATTCCCTTGGTAATTAAATTAATTATTAATGTTATATCAATTAATAAAATCGATCCGAATTAACTATTGTTATTTACTGAGCAACAAACGGTTTCACATACCTATTCATATATATATTATTCATATACGTTATTTTTATCAGCCAATTAATATGCAAACATCTCCTGACAGATTATTTATCAGTTGCACATAGATACCTATAATCAAATGACTCCACCCTTCACATTTTTAACGGGAAAACGGGGAATATCCTGCCGAAGCCTTACAACACAAGGATTTCTCACTCCCTGACTACGGGATTTCACCGGGTAATTTGCGGGGAATACCAGAGTCGAACCGGGTACATAACTACCACTCACCAGATGAGCATCCCCTCCACATTATCAGCGGGAAGTCGGGAAAACGGGACATTTCCTGTCAACCCCTTATAACACAAGGCTTTTTCACTTGCCGTTTTCAGTAAGTTCACCGGGCAAGTTGCGGGGAAGACCAGAGACGGACCGGAGAATTCTGGTGCTCATCTTCACTCCATCAGCAACCGTCATTGCCAGAACATCGCCATGCGGCCTTTTCAGCAACGGTTTGCATAACACACGGAGGCACGGGACTCTTCCCTCCCTGCCTCACTTTCTGACCTCACTAACGTATTAATCACCCCTGCATAAGGAGACTTCTGCATGTCCACACCACGCCGTTTTAAGTTTACTCACCGCCTCATTGATGGCCTGCCCCCTAATGAACCTGATGCCCCCTCCCGTGAAGCGGAATACAGCGATACCGAAATCAGCGGGCTCAAATGTCTGGTTGGTAAGGGAGAAGGTAAGAAGAAGTTTCTCCTGCGCTATCTCTGGCAGGGCCGCAAACGTGCTATCAGCATCGGTCACTGGCCGGAGATTGATGTCACTGTCGCCCGAAAGATTGCCACTGAGATGAAACGCCAGATAGCTACCGGCACTGACCCGCGTTATGAGCGGGACAAATGCCGGGCCATTCCTACCCTTCAGGAAGCCTTCAGCCAGTATTATTTCCCGTGGGCAAAGCTGCATAAAAAGAGCTGGAACAAGGATGAGCAGCGCTTTCGCGACCATATAGCCCCAGTGATGGGAAATCTGCTGCTTAATGAAATTACGCCCCGTCACGTTACCCATCTTCAGTCATCGCTCTGCGAAACCTGTCAGCCCGCCACCAATAACCGGGTGATTGCTCTGCTAAAGGCCCTCCTCAGATGGTCACTGCATCATGAGATGGTGACGGTGAACCCGGCGGCAAACATCCCACTTCTGCGTGAAAATAACGCCCGCCAGCGTTATTTCTCGGAAACGGAAATCCGGCGCATATTCGAGGCTGCCAGTGAGGACAACAGCCGTGTAGTCGGGATTTATATTCGTTTACTACTGCTGACCGGATTGCGGCGTGACGAGCTGAGGCTGGCAAAATGGGTACATTACAATAAGCAACAGGGAACGCTGTGGCTACCGGAAACCAAGAACGGCTCAGGGCGACTGGTTCATCTCAACAACTGGGCGGTAAAGCTGATTGATGAGCTGCCCCGCTTCGGCGGCAATGTATGGATGTTTGGCGGTAAAATTCCGGGTAAACCGGTCTGCAATGTCACCAAAGCTTTCAGGCGCATTATCCGACGGGCAGGCATCTACGATGAGGAGGTCTGTATTCACACCTGTCGGCACTCGGTCGCCGCATTAATCGTTTCACGGGGAGGTACCCTATATGACGTCCAGGCCCAGCTCGGACACCGCAGCATTCAGTCATCACAGCGCTATGCTCATCTGCATCCGCAGCGGCTGAAAGCAACCGGCCAGTTGATTGAGCAACATATTGGTAATGCACTGGCATTTTCCGGGCCATGTGATTAATCAATAAAAATGGGAAAGGCCGCCTGTGCGGGCGGCCTGTGGAATCCAATGATTAAGAATTCAGAAACTGGCTGTGGCAAATTCGGCGGATAAGCAGTACCCCGTCACGTTCACTTTTTGTATGGTCCGGCGTGTCGTCAGACGATCGCCTTCCGGGCGGGTCAGATAACCTTCTTCGTCAATTAAGCGGGCCAGTTTTTTCGCAGACAAGCCCCAGTTCATGCCAAGTTTCTCAAGGGTGTCCGGCAGTATCAAATAGCTCCCGTCATTTAGAATATACCCAGTAGTATCGGTTTTACGGGACGCAAAACAGGGCATTTTCGCATCAATAAATTTTGACCGGCTCACTGCAATGAAGTTCTGAACGGTAATCAGGACGTTCTGCTTACGGCCCGCATCAGAACGATAGTTATGCAACCAACGGTTAAAAGCTACGTAAACCACATCGGCGATCTCTTCTTTTTCCCATGGCAGGATTTGCCACTCTGACGCCAGCGCGCCTGCAAGATAGAGGATTGCAAAACGCTGGAGAGCCCTGCACTCAACAGAATTAAGGGTGATCAGGCCTGCATGTAAACGTCGTTTCATCTCATCAAGCATGACATCCAGGTCTGCTTTCAGAAAATCAGAGGTCGCTTTCCAGTCAAAATACTTACCCTCTTCATCGGCAAAGCCCGTCAGGCAACGAATGAATTCATAACCAGCACTACCATGGAAGGTCAGCAGGCTGGTTTTTATCTCACCAATGCGCTGTCGGGCTGCATCAATTTCTTCATTCACGCCACGGGAATCCTCTGCCGTGACAGGAATAGACAAGGCGCGATGCAACATGCCGTCCATCACAGGAGACTTTTCCTGCCGAATTCTGTCTACAATGGTTAACTCGCCGGTTGAAAGCACATTCTGCACCCACGTTGATTGTCGGGCCATCCCCAGAGTCTCGCCGTCCATTCTCGACTTCGTTACTCCAGAAACAACGTCATACAGCGTCTCAGCAAAAAACTTGCCGGTGAAGGAACCCAACTCATCCAGGCACAACGTGGTTCCGTTATTCATCACCATCAGTAATTCCAGTCCGTTTGACGTGCTGTTCCAGCGCTGAATTTGGGTCGGACTACCGCTTCCGGGTTCAGCTGCAAGGCCATTCACACTGGCTCCAGCCTGGATCGCAGCAGTTTTTCCCGTCGAACTGTCACCACACAGATGGAAAATTGCGCCACTTTCGCCCAACAGAGGGAGAAGTGATGAACTCAGCCCCACCAGAATCGACAATTTGGGTGCCATACCGCATACCTTCTGAGCGATCTGTTCCTGCCATTGCTTAAGCGAACCCGAGACAGCAATGGCATCATTAATAGCCATATCCTCATTCGGGATCACATCCTGTATCCCCTCTCGTTCAGCAACAAAAATGGGATATGGACCAAACTGGAACACCAGCTCCTCAGGCTGAAAACCCGGTCTTATAGCCACGCGGTAGAGTGGCAAATTCAGCTCACAGGACTTTTCCAGGAACATCAGAAATAGTTTGCTGTCCTGGACAAAGACGCCCTTCCCGGCAAGCTGACTGATGACAGAATCAGCATTTTTTTTAGCCTTTTTCAGGCTGATAGTTATGTCAGCTTCAGCACCGCTATGATTCGTGCATTTCAGAATAATTTGCCAGTTACCGTTGCGGGTGCGGTTACAGGCTTTCGCCACAGGTTTGAGCAATTGGCTGGACACAATTTTTTTCTTATCGTCATCTTCATGACAAAAATAAACGATACCATTCTCTTCGGTAAAACCTTCCGGTAACATGTATTCTGCTGCTTTGCTGTTCACGTTTGACATAATATAATCCTTATCAGGTTTGATTTTAGGTTGTGGATTACCCTTCCCTCTAAAAGGGAATAAAGTATCCAGTTTTGTTAATTTCTAATGTACTGCTGCGACATTCAGTATTTCAGCATCAGGGTCATCGCCTTTTCAACATCTTCATGTTGCTGGCCGCGAAAGAATGATATATATCTCTCCGTTGTCTTTATATTCCGATGACCGAGGAATACCTTTACGGCATAAATGTTATTAGTTGCCGCTAACATTGCACTGCCTGCGGTGTAGCGCAATTCATGCAAGAGGCATTTGCGAATCCCAGCCTTCTCACAGAGCTTTGCCATTAATCTGCGAGGCTCACTGACCATTCCCCCCTTCATCGAGCGAAAAATTAAACCTGTCGCTCCATATTTACTCTGCTGCATACGTAAAATTTCCTTAGCTTCACGGCAAAGTGGCACCAGCCTGGAGTCTCCAGATTTACTGTCTCTCAAGAAAAGCGTATTACTTTTAAAATTCACATCTTCAAGCAATCCAGCACGTGCTTCCCCCAGACGCATTCCGGTGAAAGCCAGAATCATAATAAGGCTCAGCGTGTCGCGTGGCTCTGCAACTATTTCCTCTTTAAGGACTCGAATTAATGAAGAAAATTCTTCTGGTTCAAGTGTTTTTCGAAAGGATGCAGGCTCTTTATAAGTCCGCATTCCGGCCACAGGAGATATATCCATATAGCCAAACTCCACAGCAAATGAATATATCGCCTTGATTAAATTAAGATGTCTGTTACGGGTTGAACACTTAAGATGTGTCAGTCCGTTAATATAGCTTTGAATCTTTAGCCGCGTAATATCTAAAATCTCTATGTCACCTAATTGTGGTACAATATAATTCGAGATCTTAGACTTATCGGTATGGCTGGATTTCTTATACCCTCTGGTATGCTGAAGGTATATATGACAGAGTTCAGCCAGGGTCATAGATTTTCAGCAATACATCAATGTAGTGGGACAAATTCACATTGTTCTCCTTCTGTCAGTTTCATTCACTCACCAGATTCAGTTTCTGATTTCCGGTGAGCCTCGGTATGAGGATAAATGTACGCCTGACAGAAGATTTAGTCTAAACGGTGACTATAGAGGAAGGGAGAAAATATCATGCTGAAAAAATATCAATAAATACATGAAGATATGACAGGTTTGCAGTCCTCGTTATTAAATCTGCACTTTTTAGTTCAAAACACCACCACTAAGCAGACCAGTTTACCCAAATGCACTCGGCCAATGACATTTCCCGTGACGTCCCCCAAGTAGATAAGAGTTAACAGCGCCGGGCGGCACATAGCCACACACGGCACCATCCTATACGGAATACCTGAGGCTCACACCAGTCACAACTATGTGAAAATTGCCCCCTGAAATCCTCTGAACTGGCAGCAACCTACTCGGCCTTTTTAGGTTTAGATGTTCTCCAGAGAACGTTATCAGGGTCAAAATGCTCGCCCATGAATTTTTTGATCCCCGCTCTGGTGCTGAGATCAATCAATGGAACAGGCTGCTGGTAACACCGTTTAAACGAAATCCTGCGAATATGGCTGCGTGCTTTTCCGTCCATCGCATCCTTTGTTAATGACCAGAAATACTGCGCGGTTCGGGTTGAGTTCGAGTCCAGCCAGGATACATTGCGATAAATATGATTAATGACATCTGGTGACAAATAGCGATCATTCTCATCCAGAATGCTTTCCTTCTTATCCTGAAGGCGCAACAATGAACAGTACCAAACGACCTTCATTAATAACCTACGCTGCTCTTTAATGATAAAGAACGAATCTTGTGTAAAATTCTCATTAATGAGTACCTGTAACGGACTGCCAGGCATAGTTATCTTAGTGACCCCAGACTGAAGCATGTTTGCACGCTTAATAACTTCAAGCACTTTTCTCAGTAGAACGAATGTGAACATCGTGTCGAAAGCAACTTTTCGCTCAAAAAAGTGCACCTTACTCTTTTGCTTAGTGAATTTACACATTTCAGTTTCCCCTCTGTTCTGCTGGCATCCAGTCGTAAGCCCCAGAAGGTGTGAAAGTACGTCGGTAATGTGACCCGTTTTTCCAGTATCCAGCTTTTCATCAAAAACACTCAACCCTTCCAGAAACCGCTCATTTATCATTTTAATGTAATTTAAATCAAAAATATGCTCCGATGCATTATTTTCCTTTTCCGGGAAAAATGAAAATACGTTACCTTGAGCTAACACTGTTTCATTTAGTTTAATCAGAAACTCTTGTCCATTAAGTTCTGAAATGAGTGTCTTAACTATCACTTCAAGATCGAAGATATACTTCTCATTCGATGCAATCATTGGTTCGAAACTGGAATTATAAATGCTGATATAATTACAAGGGAAGTTTCGATAAAAATACCCTACCTTCCCCTCATTTCGATGACTGAGTGAATTCAACATAAAGGCCACGATATTCAGAGCGCCATCCTTTGTTAGAACATCAAGCACTGAATGTCCCTTTTCTGCAGCTGCAAAAATACCCGGTATTTTCAATGCATACATTACATTCAAAAAACCCTGAGGTTTAATTTTTTTAAGGCTAATGATATCAGGATCCTGCTCCATTTTGTTAATCAGGTCGTTTGCCGTGATTTTTTTAAACATTGTCACTCCTGTAATAAATTCACCTGTCGCCCATATATTATTCTGGTGCCCATTAATTAATCAGGACACCGCTATGCACATTATACAGTCTCCGGCAGATGCGTTCTGCCTGCCTGTGTCACCTATTCAGCAACTGCAGCTGGTTAACGAACTCACCAAATGCACTGATAGCAGTCTCACTGCTGCAACGACGCTGTGGGAAGAAACCCAAACCCAGCTTTTGTATCTGCTCCCCGATGAGGAGGAGCACCTTCCTGAACAACTGACCACCTATCTGCACCATTTGGCCTGCAATGCCGAATACGTCATTCGTCTGGATGCTTCGCTGTTTCTTGCCCTGACCATTCTCAGTGATTCAGGGCAGGGCTTTTATCTGCTGTTCCCGTCGACAGCGACCTTTACAGGTGCCGCTGAACTTATCGCTGTGGCCCAACCTTCAGGATATTAACCGATGAAAAAGACCAAATCCGCACCAGCCTCTAATGCTGAAACTCAGAATGACCTCTGCGTTCTTACCGGCGAGGCCGAGAAGATTAATCCGCATTCCACTGGCCTGCTGCACTGGGAGATGACTGAAAATCTGGACGGGAAACGGGGATTGCGCATTATTGCCAACGACAGTGGCGGTCTGTTTTCCCGGGAATGGATTGCCCTGAGTGCTATATCTGGCGTTCTGAAAGCTCATGAAACCGGTGATTTCACCTCCACTGCTCTGCGACCACTGTATACCAGCACCAGCCGTAACAATGCAGGTTTCCTCGCCGCCATTCTTCGCTGCGCTGATATCTGTCTCACCGAAGAGGGTTCAGGCGGGGCATTCAGCCATCGCTGTTACCCGGACTGGGAAAAGCGGCTGGAAAAACTGCTGACCTTCTCCCCTTCTGCCTGACCCCCTTTTATCCCCCTTGCCCTTACCCAACCCCCTCATGACCTTTGCACTGCCGAAGGCAACCCAATTTATATTGCTATAAAGGAGATTATCTGTGACCCCTTGTTCACCCACACTGCATCAGCCCACGCTTGACCTTCCCCTGAGTGGCGAGTTTATCGCACTGATAACCACACACCTCGCGCCACTGTCTGACACTTGTCAGGGTGCCGTGCTGAACTTTCGTGACCCGGAGTACAGCGCTGAAAACGGTGGCTGGCATCCTGTAGAAATCCGCCTCATCCGCAGCGAGCAGCCTGAAATATGGCAGCTGGATTACCTCACCGACTTTAGCTGGCAGGGTCGGGTCTGGGCCGAGCTGGCAAAGGAATTCGATATCAGCTGGTCTCAACGCTATGCCTGGCACTGCCTAATCGGGGAGTTGCCGCTAAACCATGAGCTGAGCGAGTTCTGGACGCTCTGGCAGGGCAATTTTGTGGCGTACTGCGCGATGGATGTATTCACCGTCACCGTTTCCCCGGACTGATAAGGAGGCTTTATGCTGTTCACGCTCATTTCCCGGCTGGTGATATACCGGCCTCTGTTCAGTCTGGCGGAGAGCTTCACCGACAATGTTATTCGTGACACGGTGGATGAACCGGCAAGAGGCGGCATCGTCTGGTGCGAACTGGCAGGTGGCTATGTTACCCACAGCGGTATCTACACCGGCAACAACCGGATTGTGCATCTGTCCGGTGATGGTGAAGTGCTTTGCAGCGACCGCAAAGGGTTTATGGCCAGACTGAATGGCCTGAACCCAGCCATGTCGGTCTATACCGATTGTCAGGGACGCTTGCCCGTGGGAAATATTGCCGCAGCCGGTCGGGCATTACGGGCGCTGGGCTCCAGACGTCAGTATCACCTGCTGAAGGAGAACTGCCACCGCTTCACAGCGGAGTGCCTGACCGGAAGACCGGATAACTCCGTGGTTCTGCATCGCCAGTTGAAAAGGCTACAACGCGGCAATACCTGGCGCGTATGGGAGGACTGATGGCCCGCGCTGAAAAACTTGCCGAACGCCTCTGCCATTGCGTCATTTTGCTATGTCAGGGAAAGACGCTTTCTGTCCGCGTACTCACTCAACTATTCGGGATTTCACCCCGCACGGCCCGCCGTGACCTTGCCCGCATGGGCTGCATCATGGAACCCGCCTCACCCGGTTGCTGGCGACTCTCAGCACCACTTCGACGCGCCTTTATCCATCGCTGAAAATTCTTTCCCCTGTGGTCATAACCTGTCCCACCCACCCGATATGCTCATTCGGCGATATCCCGCATGGTCTGTTATTTATGGAAAAAACATCATGAACAAGATTTTTACTGCACTGGTTATTTCGCTCATCCCGCTTGTCAGCGCTCATGCCGGGCTGGTTAAGGTCGAAAACCGGGTGAGCTGTTATCTGGCTCTGGACGGCAATGAAGGGCTTATGAAGTCCAGTGGAAGTGATATCGCCTTTACCAAAAGCTGGTTGCACAACGAGCTGGCCCGCAACGGCGTTGACCAGGAATCCATTAATGAAAACTCTGACGCTCTGGAAAATGAGCTTCCCCGGGCTTACCAGAAGGCAGCTTTCGCCGATAAATGCGTCAGCTATTACAGCAATGCCGCCAACCGCAAAGGCGATGAATAGCCCATCAGCGTTGGCGTTATCAATAACTGAATTCAAACCTCTACATTCTTCACAGGTTAATTAATGAAAAACATCATTCTCACCACATTCATTCTGGCAGCATCTGCTTCAGCATCAGCCTCTCAAATCTCACTGGAAACGGCGGGCCGCTGCTATGAAGCCACCCGTCAGTCAACACAAATGGCCATGCTGCTGGACCCTGATGCAAAGGAATACAAAAATATTGGCGACAACAACAAGGAGCTGTTTGGCACGCTTTCCGGCGGCGTGGGCGAAAAGGACTCGAAGAAAATACGCGATGCGTGGAAAGCCATTCTGGATAATGCAGGCATGGAAGGAAAAATGGCGAAATCAGACGGGTATCGTGCAATGAATATGTATCCGCACGATGTCATTATGCAGGAAGCTAACAAATGTGTCCGGCTGGCGCTAAAAAATGGCATCGTCAAACTGTGACAGCCAATCAATAACAGAAGGGAGAGCGTTGTGCTCTCCCTTATCAATGGTTCGCTGGTGCGGTTTATTTTTTGCCCGGTGGCATGATTTCTCCATACTTCACCTTCAGCCGGACGATTTCGCACTCATACCAGGTGATAATGACCTTCAGCAGCGCATTCACTTTCTCCAGGTCACGAGGAGCAGAATATCCAACCATCCCTTTATTCATTGGGCTGAAGCGTTCCTTACGGGAAAGTGTCATCGCCGCCAGTTGTTCATCAATGCCGTGCATCAGCAGGTGGCTGTCGTCCCCGGCCTGAAATCGCTCACAGATAAATTCGGCATGTTTGAGTAAAACCTCTGGCTGAACGGGGAAAGGACTGTCCAGCCAGTCTTTCAGAACGGCATTTTGCGCATTATCATGCGCCCCCAGCAACCCGCTCAGTAAGTCCACTGCGAGCGCTTCAAAAGCGTTTTCCGCGTCATTATCGTCGTATAAAGTCGTTTCATTATTCATCTGATGTTTCTCCATTCATTTCATCATATCGGGTGAGCGCACTGCGCATGTCGTCAATAATCTGATTGCGGATGGACGCAGGCTTAATGACTTCCACCTCAGGCAACCAGTATTTGATTAGAGGAATAATCTGCCGGGGGTGCGCCACACGGGAAATAATGAGCAAATCGCCGGCTGGAGTTGTATGGATAATTTCCTGACCGGGATAAAGGTTGCGCCGGGTGAAGTAAGACGCCGCACAGGCTGAGACAGAAATCAGCACTTCGGTCAGTTCATCGCCATACCAGATGCTTTCCGCAAGTTCTACCTGCTGGCTCACAACCGGATCGGGGTTGAATCGCATATTGCTGACCTGCACATGGGTCATCGTAGAAACTGCAAAACTCTTCAACTTTCCTTCGTACCGGGCGGCCAGATACCAGAGCCCTCTGTCATTCACGACACGATAAGGTTCAGTGGCCACAAACGTCTTGTCTTTATAAGTAAACGCAATCTTCAGGGATGCCTGAATCGCCCCTGAAATTGCATTCAGGGTGGACATGAAAGCACCACAATTCTCATAGGGGCGTTGCTTGATCAGGAAGGGGTTGTTTTCGGTATCACCCAGGAGCACGTTCAGCAGGCGATCTTCCCAGCGTGGGAACAGCCCTTCGATACCGAGTATGCGGGTAAAACGGCGCAAATCCGTGTTGCTGCGTTGCCCCAGAATCCCTTTAGGCAGGCGGTACTGCTTTCCTTGTCGGAGCAGGTTAAGGTAAGCAAGACGCTCTGTCAGATCGCGTCGTATTGTTTTTTCGCAAACGTTAAATTCGTCAGCCAGGCCTCTGACGGTCAATGACTCTCCATTGTTGAGGCGAGTCAGTATTAATCCAAGTCGGTATCCAAGCTTGTCGTGTCGGTCCATTCCGGCATCCAGGTTGCTGAAGCAGGAATGGGATTATGTGCAGTCATGTGGACGGGTTAGGTCCATGAATAAAAAAGACGTTCGATATTAAAACACAATAAAAACATACATATAAATTCGCAACTCGAACATAGACTCAACCTGTCTCTACACTCATGGCATACCCGCTGGATGATTTTCAGTCTATAGTTTGCAACAGTAACTAGGTTACAAAACTTCTCTGCCTTCGCTATGAGACTCAACCTCGAAGACAAAGAATAGTTACGCTGTAGTAATTAATAAAATTTTAATAAGAACGCCATGATGGTACACCACGAGCAAAATTCCTCAGATGGCTCCATTTCTTCCCTCGATCCTCAACATAGTGATTAATCACGTTCTCTTGTAAATGCTTAGTAACAACTGGGTAAAGGGCAAGATATTCTTGTCCTACAAAGATCTGATTTTCATAATCAAGTAGTGGGAGGACAGCGACTTGATTTGAATGATGCCCATCAAAAAAGCCCAATTCCCATGGCATCCATTTCGAATTTGAGGCATTTTCAGTAGCTATATACATCATTGAACTGGAGCGCTTCATACGCTCACGAAGGACAGCAGCTGTTTCTTTGTTCACTGAATCACGGCTAAGTTGTGTGTCAACAATCCAGTCCACATAAACGCGTAAACCTTGCTGTTGAAGCAATACCATTGTCCCCAGAACGAGATCGGCATCATCAATTGAATGAGAAAGAAAAACATCAAAATTTTCATGCTCTTTATAACTTTCCAGCCCTTCCCTTAAAACAGCATAGGCAGTTCGAGAGCCACGAGCGCCTGCTGCTGCTGCACGAGCCTCTCTTTTGGTGAAATAAGCCATAGTAAGTCCATTTCATCTATTTATTGATTGATAGCGTTTTCAACCCAAGTTGATAAATTTTTCTTAATATCGTTATACGCGTCGTTACTATCGGGTTCGTATACCAATGGCTCAATAACCTCATCTCCTCGTTTGAAGATCAATTGGTCAAAAGGATTCTCTCCTTTTGTCCCGTAGCCATTGTTCGGGCAGTTCAGTCGATGGATGAAGATACCAACTACAGCTTTACCCTGTTCCCAGGCTTTCTGAATCTCATAAATCACCAACGGGCGGGTAGCAGTTTCGCTACCAATCAGCACAACTAAGCAGGATTTCCCCTTAAGATTCTCATCGATCCAATCTTTCACACCTTTTTCAGTACGCTTTATCTGCTCCCAAGTGTTGGGCCTTACTGGTTCCTCCCCTTCAATTACCCCCATGTTACGAATTTGCTGTACTCTCATCACATCATTATCGAAATGAAAGCTGTAAAAAACCTGACGTTTCATATCTAACCTCCAATTTTTTTGGAAAAGGAAACGATTTATTTTATATTTATCAACCATTCTGCTGATTGGCCAAGAAGGTGAAACCACTCGGCATCAAACTAAGAATATTAGAAAAAACATTTCAACTTAGGCTATATCTATTTAAGCCATGAAGAAAAATTATTATAACCATCATTCTTTATCCAATCATACACACTAAAGAAATTAGAAAGATTATAGCCATTTCCTCTATAAGTAGAGTCAACTGAAGTGCTGAAGTTTGCTGAACCATCAATTTTATTATATTTTACCCACTCCCCCCCCACTTTTTCCCAAAGTGTTCCTGTTTTCCCATCGGCAGAATAAGTAACTCCAACATAAGCAAGAGGGTTTGGTCCAAGTGCTTTTGTTTTCTGATGCTTATCTTTGATTCCATTTATGTGCACGGCTAGAATGTGATTGCCACGTACAAAACTTTTTAAAATTTCATAGCGAACCCATGGACGTTCGTATGTATTACTACCAACTAGAATGCACGTATTCGAAGTATTGACTAGCGCTCCATTAATCAATTTTTTAAGAGCAACATCCCCTTTCTTTTTCGACTCTTCCCAAACTGACGCATCAAAGTATCCCGCACTTTCGCGATCAGATTTAGTTAACCAGTGATTGCGTACAGCGTTTGCTCGAAAATCGCTTACATCCTGGTAATGAAAACTAAAAAAAACTCTTTTTGCCATAACATTTATCTCGTGATTTTGTAGTCAAAATTAGATATTACGTGCTTCGACTGGAGAAATATTAAGTTCTCGATACAGTAATCCGATGAAGTCTAATGGCCCCAAATCTTTTGGTATAGCGTATCGAAGCCTTTTTGATAGTTCCCTTGTTGCTCCCCCAGTCACAGCAATAGGAATACATTTAGCATGAGGGTGCATTTGCCGAAATATTTCATATTCCTCATTGATTCCTTCCATTCCTCCTATGAAGACAGCTGCATCAAATGATTCTGAAGTAAGCATTGCTTCTCGCATAATATGTAAACTCTGTTCACGGCTATTATCTATAGCGTCAACAAATGTAACGTTTGCGAATCGTTTATTATCTTCCGGGAAATAATCCTCGAAAAATTTAGTCTGAAAGAGCTTGACTGCTGTTGCATACTGAACACCTAAATCCTCAGCTGCCGCCCAAAGCATTGGGGTTATAGCAGGATGCCCGCCCCAGACAATGGTGCGTCTTCCGAAGGCAACCGTCGCTAAGGCTATAACAGCAGACTGGATCATTTGTGGCTCGCAGTCTTCATCAAATGGTTTTCTGCCAGATACAGGTACGCTTGCTGAAAGAAAAATCGCCCCCATTTATAGCCCCTCCAGTTCGGATAATTCCCATCCTGCCTGACGACTCTTGATCCACTGAACGCCTTTGACATTTGTTCCCAACCAATTCAGATGAGTCATCCATTCCTCAGAAAGTCCGACATGGTCATAAACTAAAATAGCAGGTCGGCTATCGTTATCCCGCATAGCATCATGCAGCGTAACTGCAGTTGGTACACCAACACTAGGATGAGCCACAAGAGGATTGCCTGAAGGTAACCTCAGAACAAGTGAGCGCCGGATACCGATCGCCTCTACAGCTCCCCCCATGCTCTCAATGGAACTACGGAGATGGCCAGCAATATTTGCGTGACGCAACGCAACACTTTTACTTCGTAAGCCCTCAACCTGAAGTGAGAGAGAATCAATGACTTCATCTGTTAACTTCCCATCAACAAAGTCATCTACCGACAAAACTCTCGGGGTAGCTAATGCACTTGTTCGAGATGCGGTATGGCCCGGCCAAAGAACTTGCAAGATTGAAATGTGCTTATCTGTCGCACGCCCCCATTCCGCTCGAGCCCAACGACTGTCAAAAAATCCGGGGGTGTCCAGCATTACGACGACATCACAATCACACAATCGATGCCACAAAACGCTCTGAAAATCCACCGCTGCACCGACAGAATGAGTATCAAGAAATACTTCAAATTGCCGGGCTGATAGAGCTTCAAATAATTGAACGGCAACATCTCTAGACTCGGTCCGGCGGTAGCTCACAAAAACGCGGCGCTGTGTAGGAAGCAAGCCTAGACACTGTAAAGCAACACCTGCCGGTTTAATTAGCTCAATATCTTCAGGTGCAAGCGCTAAGGCATTTAGAGATCTCAAACATTCGGGAAGTTCATTTGCGACATTAGCGACATCACTCACTAAAGGTATTATAGGAATACTTAGCCGCATTAACTCAGCGTGTTCTGACAAAGAAGGGGCCACACCACCAAAAAACAAAGCCACAGAAGGAGCCGTCTCTACAAAGCTGCCTTCGAACCCTACCGTTATTGTAAAATGCTCATCGGGTTGAAGACCAAACCCTTCCATTGCGTTAGAAATAGTTTTTTTGATATTAGTAACTTGCTCTGGTGTCGATTGACCAAAAATCAAACACTGATAAAGTGACTTCGGCATCCTTGAGCTCATAAAGGTTTGCCCCGTAGACTGAAATTGGTCATGCTGCATAACTCCTTGGTTACTGGACCTTAAGCAGTTGGTTGTTCTTTATCGTATACCAGTTCCCCGCTGCATTTTCATTGCGTTTCTTCAAAAAAAGAGCCCATTATCAAACTAAATTCACTGTGCTCATCAAATCTGATTCGATTCCGAAACCCTGATCCATTCAGAAACAGAATTCCAGCATGATTTACACTTCCCTGAACGAGGTTGTGCCGATGGAAAACCACAGTTCACGTAGGGACTGATGACCTTTATCCTGAAAAAGTATGAGTAGACATACGTCTATGCGGATAGATAATGATTGCTTATACTCAAGTGGATATCATACAGCTTGTGGTGCTCTGTCGACTAAAACATACTGACTATGCTAGAAGTAGGGTAATGTAAAAATCTCGTTCAATTGTGATTTTCATTGCCATGAATAGGGAAAATTGAAATGCATCAATAGGGAGATGCGTATGGCTAGTTCAGCGGTAAAAGTAGAAAGTCTCAAGGAATATCAAGAGTGGTCAAAGGACAATGTTCGTAGAACCGAGAATGTCTTTTTCCGTGGTCAACGTATGCCATGGACACTTTTACCCAGCATCTGTCGTCATTCAAGCTCTGACACACTATTAGAATGTGAAACAGAGCTGCTCACCTGCTTTAAAAATGAAGCTGCGAGATGTCTCCATATCGTACCTACGAATGACTGGGATTGGCTGGTAGTTGCGCAACATCATGGCCTCCCCACTCGTTTGCTAGATTGGACAAGAGATCCTAGTGTTGCACTATGGTTTGCAGTTGAACAAATCAGACGTTATCCCGACTCAAATCCAGTCGTCTGGCAAATGTGCCCAGAAGCTAAAGACTTTGTTAATAACCAGGAAACTGAATTACCATTCGCCGGAACTAGAACAAAATTGTTTTCCACAACCTTTAACATACCTCGAGTTAGAGCTCAACATGGTTATTTTTCTCTTTTCAAACATAGCCAGAACTGGGGTAATGGTTTCGTTCCGTTAGAAAAAAACAAATATTTAAAAGAATCTATGAAAATGGTAAGCATCACTCCAGGATGTGCTGAAGAAATATTGTTTGAAATAGAGGCTAAAGGCATTAATAGACACATAATTTATCCCCCAAGAGTTGATGTCATTGCGAAACAAGTTAAAAATAAAATATTTAAAAAATAGAAGCACGCGCGATAATGATAACAATAAAAAACTCTGCTATGCCTCATAACCTTCAGTTAGTAATGCGGGTTGGCACCCCTGACCACGAATATGCTCCAGCCATAATCAGGAATATCCGGCTTCATGTTGGTTGCATGTTCTGGCAACTGGCAGTTCTCTCGGCGAATTCAGTTGGCGTTATCCAGGCCAGTGAACCTCCCAGTAAAACTAAGCTCTTACTTTTCCGACGAAAGCCTTCACATGACCTAACCCCGCTTTCCATTCAGGTTACAAAGTGCCTCATCAGCACGATAAACCTTGGCACGGAAAGTTATTCACTTCACATTTAGCATCCCCAAGTATTTACTTTTTCTATTCACGCAGGAAACACAGTGGTATTGTTTTAAGCTAATATCGATGATGTGATACGTACCACTAAACATTGGATGGTAGCTTGTTGCTTTCATGGTAAGCGTGCAGTGAGAACCGTATTGACGAAGTGAAGCTGGTCAGGCAGGCAGAGTAACCCGCCACGGGAGCAGAGCACCCACCCGGTTCACAGGCCAGTCGGCGATGACATCAAGTACATGATGCAGATAGCGTTCCGGATCCACGCCGTTTAATTTGCACGTCCCGATAAGACTGTACAGTGACGCACCGCGCTCACCACCATGATCCGAGCCGAAGAACAGCCAGTTTTTTCTCCCCAGACTGACCAGTCGTAGGGCGTTTTCGGCAATGTTATTATCCACCTCCACCCAGCCATCTTCTGCATAGCGGGTCAGCGCCGGCCACTGGTTCAGCGCATACCCGAACGCCTTCGCCAGTTCTGAGTGCCTTGAGAGGGTTTTCTGTTTCTCCCGCAGCCACCCCCTCCAGTGACGCCAGCAGCGGCAGCACTTTTTGGTGCCGGACTGCCTGCCGTTCCTCTGCTCTTTTACCTCTGAGCTCCGACTCGATGGCATACAGCTCGCCGATCCGTTTCAGCGCCTCCTCCGTCAGGGCTGACGGGGTACGGACGTGAACATCGTGGATTTTTCGGCGGGCATGGGCCCAGCACGCGGCTTCCTTTATATGGCCGTCGCGGTAGAGCTCGTTGAACCCGGCGTAGGCATCAGCCTGCAGTACGCCACTGAAGCCTGCAAGATGGGTCTGAGGGTGGATACCTTTTCTGTCCGGGCTGTAAGCGAACCACACTGCGGGGGCCAGCGCTGATCCGGCGTTGCGGTCGTCTCGAACGTACGTCCATAAGCGCCCGGTCTTCGTCTTCTTATTGCCCGGCAACAGCACCGGGACAGGCGTATCGTCAGCATGGAGTTTGCCGTCGGTCAGGACATAGTGCTGAAGGGCTTCATCCAGCGGTGCCAGCAGACGACAACACGCATCCACCCAGCCCGACAGTACAGAACGACTCAACACTACACCCTGGCGGGCATAGATCTCCGACTGGCGATACAGCGGTGTGTGCTCTGCATACTTTGAGGTCAGCACTCGGGCCAGCAGCCCCGGTCCGGCGATCCCCCGTTCGATGGGGCGCGAAGGAGCCGGGGCCTGAACGATGCGATCGCACCGACGGCAGGCATGCTTTTCACGGACTGTCCGGATAACCCGGAAGGCGCTGCGCATCAGCTCCAGCTGTTCGGCGGCATCCTCACCCAGGTAACTCAGCGAACCACCGCACTCCGGGCAACACGGCTCAGTCGGCAGCAGCCGCTTCTCATCCCGTGGGAGTGACTCAGGGAACGGTTTGCGGGTGCGGGTCTGACGCAGCGGGCGCTGCACTGCCGGGTCATCCACCCGGCCGGTCAGCGTATCGCTTTCCTGCTGCAGCAGGTTCAGGTCAGCTTCCATTTGCGCGATACGGCGGGATACCTTTTCGGAACGACTGCCGAAGTTCATCCGGCGCAGCTTATCCAGTTGCGCCTGCAGATGGTCTATTTCGCGTTCCCGGTTGCTCAGCTTTTCCTGCAGGGCGTGGATCAACGCTTCCTGTTCGGCCAGGCGCTGTTTCAGCAGAAGGATGTCGTCAGAAGAGGTATCGTTCATAAGCCTGTATTTTACCAGGCTTATTCTGCGACAACCAGGATAAAGAGCGCTACAACATGGTCAGGGATGTCAGTAACCGCTTTGGCTGTCGCCAGTCGATACCTTCCATCAGCATCGCCAGTTGCGCCGGCGTCAGGAACACTTTGCCATCGCGGGCTGAGGGCCAGGCGAAGCGACCACGTTCCAGTCGCTTTGTCAGCAGGCACAGACCATCGCCGGTGGACCAGAGCAGTTTTACCTGACTGCCGCTGCGTCCCCGGAAGATGAAGACGTGGCCGGACATCGGGTCATCTTTCAGCGCGGTCTGCACCTTTGCGGCGAGGCCATTGAAGCCGTTGCGCATATCGGTGATACCGGCAACCAGCCAGATTTTTGTGCCTGCGGGAAGATTTATCATACCGGCCCCCGCATCAGTTCGCGCAGGACAGTGCTCATGAGTTCAGCAGAGGGATGAGTCAGTGTTATTTCTCCTCCCCGACATTTTATGTGGCAGGTAGCGGGAGGAGAGCAGGATGGTAGTTCGAAGGTTGGGAGAGAAGAGCCCGCCTGAAGCTGCACGGGTATCAGGGCAGGAAGCGACGATGAGTTTTTTCGGGGCCGACAGACCCGCCCTTCACGCTGCCAGAGCCTTATCCATTTAAAGAGCAGGTTATCATTGACGTCATGTTTCCGGGCCAGTGCGGCAATACTGCCTTCTTCTTCAAGAGCCAGCCTGACCAGTTCCATTTTGAATTCAGGGGAATAGTGTTTCCGGGGAAGTCTTTCTTTAGCGCGCATGAGGTGTCCACCTGCAAAATAAGTGGGTGCTTAAGTTACAGGATCCTGGATTCGGGACCAGACGGTACTCAGACGACGCTTACCTTTCATGAGTCATTTTGCCGTACAGCTGAAAGCGCAATCGACGCAGGGACTAAAACATGACCGGAGCATCTAGCGATCAATACGCTGCAGGTGAACAGGGCTTAGGGTATATCTATCAGCCTCGTTTTGCGCTACTTAAGCTTCTACAGTGGCCAGAAGATACATCTGTTTTGATCGAAAAAGATGATGACCTAGACTTCGTCAATTCTGATGGTGTCAAAACACTGGCATCGCTCAAACACAAAGGGGATGGGGATACTTTAACCGACCTCTCTACCGATTTCTGGAAGTCAGTCCGAATCTGGCTTGACCGCTATAATCGAGATGGTAAAACCGAAGCAAATCTTCGTTTCTTTCTGTTTACGACCGGAACTATCTCAAACTCCTCGTTCCTGCAACACTTCTTAGTCGAACCGCCAACAAAAGACGATAATTCAGTATCAATAACTCAACTCGCCAACACAGCTCTGGCTAGAAGCAAGTCAAAACTGATCACGGCAATAGCCGATGAGTTCAATAAACTGACTGATGAGCAAAAAGATGACTTCTTATCACGGATAATCATATTTGATGGAGGCCCTCGCATTGAAGATCTCCCAACAATTATTAAAAATCAGCACATGCGTATCATTAGACGTGATAACCGAGACGCTATTTTTGAACGACTTGAAGGGTGGTGGAATAACACCATAGTCGATCTGCTAACAGGGAAACGTAAAGAGGCGATTTTTGGTTATGAGATTTCCGACAAACTTGCAGCATTTTCTGAAGAGTACAAATCTGACAATCTGCCGATTACGTTCAGAGGAAAAATGCCCGTTGGAGAAATCGACGCGATGAATGATCACAGGCTCTTTGTTGTGCAGCTCCGTGAAATAGGGGTTTCCTCTAATCGTATCCGAAACGCGATTCTCGACTACTACCGAGCATTTGAGCAGCGTTCTTCATGGGCTCGTGAAAACCTTTTGGTTACAGGAGAGATGGAAGATTATGAAGACCGCCTTGTTGATGAGTGGAGTCGCTTTAAAGACGTCATTTTTGAAGAATTAGATGAAAATTCAGCTGACGAAGTACTTATTACTGCGGGAAAAGCATTGTATCAATGGGCTGATCTTGAAAGTGGTAATATTCACTCATTGCGTATCCGAGAACGAGTGACTGAGCCTTATGTAGTTCGAGGAGGATTTCACATCCTTGCGAACAGTAGGCCACTACCCAAGGTTTTCTGGCATCCCCACTTCCTAAATAGAGTTGGTCAATTGTTGGGAGCCCAAGCATGAAGCAATGGGATCAGCGTCCATTCGAGATAAGGAATCTTTTCAATCCTGCATTTTGTGGTGTTGTACTATTCAGAGCAATGCAGAGCTACGAAGAGGAAAACTCACAGGGCATGCCATTTTCTCTGGCTCTTTTAGTTTTACCATTATGTCTGCAAAAAGATTCACGCCAAGTGTTTGCTGAAAATCCTCGCCGCTACCTTTTGAAAACTATAGAAAACAACCCCAAATTACTCGTTAATTTTGCTAACCGCGTCAATAATATGCTTCCATTTACGCTTGAAGCTTTTGGAGTGCTCATGGAACGAGGATGTTTTGTTGTAACAAAAGACGGCCGATTGAAAACAGTACCTAAAAAAGTTCGCAAATCGGTCATCGGGACTGAAGAATCTATCTCATGCCAGCGTGTCGCGCGCTATATAGGAAAAGAATTTGCCCGTATTGCAGATCGCGTTACGGTGTACACGACCTTTGGAATACGCCCATGAAAATTAAGTCGATTCATGTCTACAGCCATGATGGCCAACGTCGGGACCTGCAATTTAAGGTTAATGGTTTAAATGTCATTACTGGCCGTTCCTCAACGGGTAAATCAGCTCTTTCTGAGATCATTGAATACTGCATGGGTCGATCTACCTTTAACGTACCAGAAGGTATTATTCGCGATAAAGTGTCATGGTTCGCAGTCATTTATCAATTTTCACAGGAACAGGTACTGATCGCGAAACCAACACCAAATGCAGGAGCCACAAGCTGTGGCACTGTTATGCTGCGACGAGGAAATGAACTGACCGCACCGAACTTCAAAGACCTCTCGGTTAACACCGATGATGATTCGGTAGTTGCACTGTTGTCACGATTACTTGGCATCCGCGAGAACCGTACAGACGTGGCAATTGGACACAGCAGAGAAAGCTTTGATGCAAACATCAAACATACTTTTTATTACCTTTTCCAAAAGCAGGGCCTTGTAGCAAATAAAGATCAACTTTTTTATCGACAAAATGAGGCATTTCAGCCACAAGCTATTCGCGATACATTACCGATTCTTCTAGGCATTTCATCAAATGATCGCTATGAACTTGAGGCCAAACTCCGTACAGCACAGCGAGATCTGAAAATCAACGCCAAACGTCTTGAACAAGCTCGCGATACAATCGATACATCACTGCTAAGAGGTTCTGGGCTTTTATCTGAAGCCAGAGCCGTAGGTATCATCACTCAAGACAAAGACAGAATCGGAACTGACGAAGTAATTAATGTTTTGCGTTCTGCAATGCAATGGGTTCCGTCCCCCCTACCTGAAGACGATGGACATAGAATATCCATTCTTGAAAACGAAATTGCTGGTTTACGACAAGACAGACGTCAGATCCAGTCCCGAATTGATTCTACTCGGATGTATGCCAAGCAATCAGGTAATTTTGAAAACGAAGTTTTAGAACAGCAAGACCGATTATCTTCTATCAAGGCTCTACCGAAAAATCCGGAGACTGGTGAATGGCAATGGCCTTTCTGTGAAGCAAACTTAGCACTGGAATCTCCAATTGCAAAAGCACTTCTGAGCGAACTAACAACTCTCGACGCTGAAATGAGCATTGTGGCTGGCCAACGCCCTAAAATGGATGCTTATCTTACTGAACTGGAAGATGAGGTTCAGACCATTGTAAGTTCAATAAGAGCCAAAGAAGTGGAGCTTGCTGCGGCAATCGCGACAAACGAAGTTATTGAGCAATTAGGCACACGCAATAATGCTGCGGCAAGAGTAATTGGTCGTATAAGTTTGTTCCTGGAAGACCTTGTACCTAACTCAGAGCTGGCAACATATGAAGCAGAAAATCGTCGTCTTAAGCTCAAAGTCGATGAACTACAAAGGAAAGTTGGAGCTGATAGTAGCCATGAAAGACTCATATCTATTCTGAATAACATTTCGTCACAGATTACACGCTACATCCTAGCTTTTGATGCAGAATTTCAGGGGCTCCCTGCACGGTTTGATCTAAGCCAAATGACTATTATCTTTGATCGTCCAGATCGTCCAGTACCTATGAGTCGAACTGGCGGTGGCGAAAATCATCTCGCTTATCACCTGTCTGCATTGTTAGCTCTTCATCTCTTTGCCTCAAAGAACAATTGCCCCATCCCTCAGTTTCTTTTAATTGATCAGCCTACCCAAGTTTATTTCCCTTCTGAAAAAATTTACCAGGAAGCTGATGGTACTGTTCAGAAAACGGAAGCAGATGCTGACTTAGCAGCAGTTCGTAGGCTGTTTGCATTACTGCTGAAGTTTACACAAGAAGAAGTCCCTGGCTTCCAGCTTATCGTGACAGAGCACGCAAATCTTCGCGACCAGTGGTTCCAGGATGCTTTAACTGAGCTTCCCTGGACCAAGCCCCCAGCCCTAGTACCAGAAGAATGGCCTTTACTATCAGAATTACCAAATTAAGCACGAGTTTTGAAAATCCCCGTGTCCTTGGTTCGATTCCGAGTCCGGGCACCACTCATTTATAACCCTCGCTTAGGCGGGGGTTTTTGCTTTCTGAGTCAACAACTTGTTGGTTTACCAGTAGTTACCGTCTTTATCTCTCCTCCGGCCCCGCTTCCCGGTGGTACAAAAAGGTGGTACAAAATGGTCATTATGAAAGGCCTCTATAAACGTAAAGACAAGTCCCAATTCTATGGTGTTCGCAGGGTCATCCCCGCGAGGCTCCGTCATCTCATGGGCGACAAAGTAGAGCTGAAAGAATCTCTTGGCACAGCCGACTATAACGAAGCGCTGTCAAAAGCTCCGGCTGTATGGTTAAGATTCGAAAATGCCATTGCTAAAGCCGAAAGGCAGCTAAAAGCTGAACTGTCATTCACCGATAAAGATATCGAGTCAATCGCCAACCTGTGGACATCCCATGTCATGCCGCAGGAGGACCTCATCAAAGAGCGATATCTGATTGACGATTACGAGTATGGACTGATCCGAAGCCCCGGCATCGAGCGGATTTGCGACATACTGGAAGAACTTGATAGACAGGAATCCAGCGAACAAGCCGGGCACGTGAATGATGAAGCCCTAAGCAAGTTGATGGCTCTTGAGCTTCAGGAAGCACAGGAATGGAGCAGCATCGAATTGCCGCCATTCTGGCGTAACCGCCTTGCCCGGCGACTGGCTGAACGCAGCAATGATTTAACGAATGTGTTCATTTTCAGCCTTTACCCCAAACGACTCGCAGAGGCCAAAGGGCTAAGTTCGCTACCAGAAGCAAAAGCGCCCCAAAAAACCTTCACCCAATTATTTGAGGCATACAAAGAGTTCAAATGCCCTTCCGATGCTGAAAACATAGATAAAAAAGCTCTGGCACACGTCAAAGATTACGCAGCAGCAGCGGACCGCTTTGTTGAGATAAACGGCAATCCTAAACTTGACGACATTACCGCCGATCATATTGTTAAATTTCGGGATACTTTGGCGAAGTACCCGAAAAATCTGACCAAGAAAGAACGAGCGTTAACATTGAGCCAGAAGCTGGCCCTACAGAACAAAGGGCATCTGACACCAGACCGGGTCAGAAACATGCTCAATCACCTGTCGTCATTCTTCGAACACGCTATATACGTTAACTGGCTTAAACACAATGTCGTGCGGGATGTACGTAAACCTGCCCGCACAGCCCGCGACAATAGCGATAAACCTTTTACTTCGCAGGAACTGACCCGGATATTTTCCGGTCCTGTATTCTCCGGGCAGGCAGCACCTTACGAAGATATGGATTACTGGGTTCCCATCATCCTTTACTACACAGGTTGTCGCGTTGAAGAAGTGGCCCAGCTACACAAGCGTGATATTCAGCATCGCGATGGCGTTTTATGTATGAAATTACAGGAAAACGAAACGCAGTCCATCAAGACAGGCAAGACACGCTATGTCCCAGTACCGTTGCATGTTCTAGAGCTGGGCTTCTCTGAGTTCGTCAGCCGCAGGAATGGCTTTCTGTTTTCCGACAAAGCCCTTGCTGAGCAAAAGTACTCAACCAATTTCGCTAAACGATTTAGCCGTTACATCAGAAACAACGGCATTGAGCGTGACGAAATATCACCAACGCACAGTTTCCGCCATACCTTCATCACGAACTGCCGAAGAGCCGGAATTGCGATGGACATTCGCGATAGCATCACAGGCCACATCAGCCCACAGCAAAATGAAAGCGGTAATTATGGTGACAAGCCAGTAGAAACAAAGCTGGCAGCTATCGAGAGTATCCCAAAGTTAAATCTTCACCGAATCAAGGATTGGAGCCGCTAACGGTACAAGCCATGAATCAGCAGATTAACTACGGAGATGATCGATATGCTAAAAATTCCAGATAATGACTGGCGGATAGTTGGCGGGGGCCCCCAAATTTCCGTTGCTTTCTTGCGGAAAGTGACGCCTCAGGCAGCCAGATTTACTCAATGGGTACAGCGGACACATGCCAGATTGCTCAAGGCTCCCGAGGATGTCCTGTCGTGCTGCACATCCGGCCTTATTGACGGTGAAATTCCCGACAAAAACGGCTGGCTTTCCGCTGGAGATGCCCTTGCAATGCTGACTTACAGCGTTCATCCCAGCCAGAACGTGCCTCTCATTGATGCGATTGAGCAAAAATCAGGTCTGACACTGCCAGTGAGGCCCGGTGAAAGCCGTCTTGAGGGGCAATTTGCTGTCAAATTACGCGATTTGATAGTCGAACTAAAGGAACAGCCGCATTTCGTCCACTATGAGCTTATACAGCAAAAGCAAATTGACCGTTATCGGGTGGATTTCTTCCTCACCGAGCAGTGGTACACCGATATGGCAAAAGGAAAAACCGCTAAACGCCAGTTCATTATTGAATTTGACGAGGAAGCCCACCGGACGACGCGTTATCAACTCAATGATAAACGGCGGGATCGGTGGCTGCGGAAAAATCTACCCGACGTAAAGCTAATCAGGGTCAGACACGAAGAGATGGAAGTATGGCTGGAGGCTGTCCGCCAGCTAAAGCGCTTCGTCAGTATTGAGGATTGCTATGCTCACTGCCTGCGAATGGCCTGTATCAGCCTTTCTAAATCAACGTTAAAGATAAGTAGCAAGTCGGCCCAAAAGGCCTATGACGCGGCCCATAACGAATGCAGTTTCCTGCTGAAAAGTCCAAAGCAGCCCCTCAGCGAAATGGGTAAACTGCTGGACAGGCTGGAGATCCCCTTTGATATATGCCGTGACAGATGCTTTCAGCGTGCAAAATTGAGGTCATACGGCATATAAACAGAAAAGTTGCTTAAAAGTTACATCAAAAGCCTAAGGGATTAGGCTTTCCCCCCTGCCCAAACGTTGTAACCTTTGTAACCTAACCCCAAGACACTTATATAGGTTTATAGGGTTTTATCATTTTTTATTACTCAAATTCATCTTACTCATAGCATCCTACAGATAATTATCCTTAAGCTATCAATACAAACTCGCATTTCCCAAAAGTGCAAAGTTTCCGTCATATCCATACATCGAACTGAGCGACAGCTTAATGATTTTGCTGCCTCCACTCCCCCAAAAGTTCTTTTCACGTCAGAAGCCACCAGACGCCCTGTAGGCCTCTCCCGACCTTTCTGCACTTAAGGGCATGAATCACTCCTAAACGCAGCTCACGGGCCCGTATAGATCGTCTGACAGGCATCCAAAGCCGCTCGTCCAAGCCGCCTTTCCAAGATTCCCCGCTCCACAGGTACAAGAAATATGCAGATCACCACAGGAGGCTGAATCATGCATGATGAAATCATTAATCAGGCCCGCGAAATCCTCACTCAACGGCTCTACCGTACCGACACACTGGCATCACCGCAGGACACCGCGAGCTATCTGGCTTTACAGCTTGGCGACCGGGAGCAGGAAGTGTTCAGCGTGATATTCCTCGACAACCGTAATCACGTCCTGAACTATCAGGAAATGTTCCACGGCAGCATAGCGACAACACCAGTCTATCCCCGCGAGATTGCCCGGCAGGCGCTTAAGCTCAACGCCGCAGCTGTTATCTGTTCCCATAATCACCCATCTGGCAACGCCGAGCCATCCGTTCAGGATAAAGCGATAACGCTCAATATTCAGAAAGTTATGGAGCTAATCGAAGTCCGACTGGTAGATCACATCGTCGTGGGCGGTGGTCAAACAGTTTCATTCGCAGAAAGAGGCTGGCTATGAACTGGAAATCCTTGCTTGTTGAAGCCCTGTTAATGGCCCTGACGACCTTTGCAACCGTCTTCTTCCGGGGAATGGCAGCAGGCTACGGCTCAGAAGAAGATTTCCTCTAATCCCCTACTACCGCTAGACCCATACCAATAGCCCATGCCCTAAAGATCTGCCGCTGACACAACGATGGAATGCCCGTTAAGGCCATGCCACAGGGTTGTTTTGGCGTTTTGGCAGGTCTTTGCATCGTAGCATGGCCTATTGGCAGGGTAAGGAGTCCACATGGCTACAGTCGGCTACGCCCGCGTGTCCACCACCGGGCAAAGTTTGGATACACAGCTCGAAGCTCTATCCGGTTGCGAGAAGATATTCAGGGAAAAAGTTAGTGGAGCAAAGGATGACCGCCCCGAGTTACAGGCAATGCTTGAGTTTGTCCGCGAAGGCGATACAGTGTTTGTAACAAAACTTGACAGACTGGCTCGTAACACCCGCCACCTGCTTGAGATCTCGGAATATCTGCAAGAAAAAGGCGTGGCGTTGAACATCCTCAATATCGGCATTAATACGGCCACACCAACCGGAAAACTCATGCTAACCATGATTGGGGCTATCGCCACGTTCGAACGTGAAATGATGCTGGAACGTCAGGCCGAAGGTATTGCTCTGGCAAAGCTAAAAGGCAAATACAAAGGCCGGAAAGCGACCGCACGTAATCAATCAAAGGAAGTGATAGAACTATTAGAAAAGGGGCTGAGCAAACCGGAAATATCCCGTCAGTTGGGGATAGGCATAACCAGCATTTACCGAATAGTTAAGACTAATCAGCCTGACTTAATGAAGGATAAGTAATGAAAGTTTTGATGCTCACTATAATTTCTGCGTTAATTTGGACTAACAGTTGCCTTGCTGGCAATTTACAAAAAAACATTTCCATTCAATGTGATAACGGTGTGAAGGCAACTTTCAACACTGAGCAACTGGAGATTTCTAGCTTGTTGCTCTTACCGTTCAAAAGAGTCGAAGAACAAGATGATAACAAAACAATAGTAGTTTATGGCAATGATCGGGCCGATACAAAGATACTAATTCAGTATGCAGGTCCAAAAGTATTCTTACAAGACAGAAACAACTGGATTCCTTGTGATGCCTATCGCACTGAATCCTGAATAAGGATTGCAAAATGAATTATGTTGCAGCACTGACAACAGCATTACTGCTTACAGCGGCGATCAATCTCCCTGTCCAAGCGGAAGATGCTCCTATTGATATTTCATTAACATGTGAGAACAACATAACGGCTGATTTTCATTATGCTGATGGATATGGATTTATTGATATCAATGCCCCCTATGGACATCGAAAAATCAAATCCTATAAGGCCAGCAGCGAAGGGAAGTTTAGTATCATAACTTTCTATGACGGTGAGTCATTTGCGAAGATGGCATTCATAACCAACGGAGGAACAAATCATATTGAATTAAAAATTGGTCCACAGGGTGAATGGAATACCTGTAAGGGAGAAAGAGGATGATACTTAAAAACCGTCCCGAGGCCCTGCTACTTCTGGCTGTCGCACTTGCTCTCGCGTCGATAGGATACGCTAGAGGTATTGTGGGCTTTTCCGTCTGGACTACTGATGCTGACTACAGTTTCGGTTTACAAGTTATGCTGCCCCGCGTCGGACTTATGATCAGCGGCTTTATGGGAGCATGTGGTGCATTCGCTGTTGCAAATAAATGCAGTCAGTCAAAAGATGAACTCAGTGCTATATATAAGCTGGCATCTATCGTTATGTTCATTATTGGTGCTGGCCTTCTTATCTACGGAATATGGAACTGGAAAACGGACTATCAGCTACTCTATAGCATATTCGGGGCCTGCATTTGTTGGAAATGGAATGTTCATATTCACACACTCCTCAAAATGGCTTAAAAATAAAGCTGTCACATCGGCTATCACAGCGATATGGCTGATACCAGCTTTTGCAATAGCGAGCATTGGCAGGCCCTCGCCCTTTGATCCAATGCAGTTTATCGATGTACTCAATGGCGGCACTGGTCTGTTCATCCTAATGGCGGCGGTGAGTGGTAGTTTCGTTATGAACAGTCTGATAAAGCACCCGACTTGATACGTGGTACAAAGTAGTGGTACATTCGGAATAGAAGCGTAAAGGTAACTTACTGTTATTCGGTGATTTCGTTGCTGTAGAAACGAATCCTTGGTTCGATTCCGAGTCCGGGCACCACTATTTAAAGAACCCGCCCAAAAGGCGGGTTTTTGCTTTCTGAGCCAACAACTTGTTGGCTTACCAGTAGTTACCGCCCTTATCTCTCCTCCAGGTCCGCTTCCCGTTGTACAAAATGAGCAGCCTACCAAAGACCGAAACGAAACCGACTACATCCGTAAAGCAGTTCATCAGAAGCGACGTTCACAGAAGAGACAGCGTAACTCAGGCCTGAAATTGATCGATTAAATAAAAACCCTGAGTTATCAGCTCAGGGTTTTTGCGTTTCAGCAGAAAGTGTAGCTCAGCAATACTTATCAATTTGTTTTGTGTGACTGCTGGAAACCCGCGACATCATACTGAGATACGCTATTGGAATTTTTAGAATTCTGCGGCTGAGTACCCGCATAATGGGACCCCGCATTTCCATCGGGGTTGAATGCAGAACCCGGAGCATTGATGGCGTTTCCGGGTGTAACACTGCCGGTCACAGACGTGCCAATTGTCTGGTTGGGTTGCCCCTTTGTTCCTGTCACTGTATGGACGTTGGCGGCTAAAGTCGTTGCAACAGGAACCATTGCGAGAACAACACCTGTGATGAGTTGGTAGATGCGGGACATTGTCACCCCCCTTTGTTCGTAGCTGATGAGTCCCCACCTCAGAAATTATAGTTCTACAGGATTACTTTGTATGTAAGCCAATTTTAGTTTCACACTTTTATGTGGGGGTATCCTGTCGGCTGGGTCAGGTGCAACCGCCGCCGGGCATTTTAAAACACGCAAAGCAAAAAACCCCGCACCTTCCGGTACGGGGTTCTTCTTAATTGATGCCTGGCAGTTCCCTACTCTCACATGGGGAGACCCCACACTACCATCGGCGCTACGGCGTTTCACTTCTGAGTTCGGCATGGGGTCAGGTGGGACCACCGCGCTAAAGCCGCCAGGCAAATTCTGTTAATCTGTATCAAAGCTGAAAATATTCTGTCTCTTCCGCCGAAACAGCTTCGGCGTTGTAAGGTTAAGCCTCACGGTTCATTAGTATCGGTTAGCTCAACGTATCGCTACGCTTACACACCCGACCTATCAACGTCGTCGTCTTCAACGTTCCTTCAGGACTCTCAAGGAGTCAGGGAGAACTCATCTCGGGGCAAGTTTCGTGCTTAGATGCTTTCAGCACTTATCTCTTCCGCATTTAGCTACCGGGCAATGCCATTGGCATGACAACCCGAACACCAGTGATGCGTCCACTCCGGTCCTCTCGTACTAGGAGCAGCCCCCCTCAATTCTCCAGCGCCCACGGCAGATAGGGACCGAACTGTCTCACGACGTTCTAAACCCAGCTCGCGTACCACTTTAAATGGCGAACAGCCATACCCTTGGGACCTACTTCAGCCCCAGGATGTGATGAGCCGACATCGAGGTGCCAAACACCGCCGTCGATATGAACTCTTGGGCGGTATCAGCCTGTTATCCCCGGAGTACCTTTTATCCGTTGAGCGATGGCCCTTCCATTCAGAACCACCGGATCACTATGACCTGCTTTCGCACCTGCTCGAGCCGTCACTCTCGCAGTCAAGCTAGCTTATGCCATTGCACTAACCTCCTGATGTCCGACCAGGATTAGCTAACCTTCGTGCTCCTCCGTTACTCTTTGGGAGGAGACCGCCCCAGTCAAACTACCCACCAGACACTGTCCGCAACCCGGATCACGGGTCTACGTTAGAACACCAGCCATTAAAGGGTGGTATTTCAAGGTCGGCTCCACGCAGACTGGCGTCCACGCTTCAAAGCCTCCCACCTATCCTACACATCAAGGACCAGTGTTCAGTGTCAAGCTATAGTAAAGGTTCACGGGGTCTTTCCGTCTTGCCGCGGGTACACTGCATCTTCACAGCGAGTTCAATTTCACTGAGTCTCGGGTGGAGACAGCCTGGCCATCATTACGCCATTCGTGCAGGTCGGAACTTACCCGACAAGGAATTTCGCTACCTTAGGACCGTTATAGTTACGGCCGCCGTTTACCGGGGCTTCGATCAAGAGCTTCGCGTTGCCGCTAACCCCATCAATTAACCTTCCGGCACCGGGCAGGCGTCACACCGTATACGTCCACTTTCGTGTTTGCACAGTGCTGTGTTTTTAATAAACAGTTGCAGCCAGCTGGTATCTTCGACTGATTTCAGCTCCACCCGCAGGGGCTTCACCTACATATCAGCGTGCCTTCTCCCGAAGTTACGGCACCATTTTGCCTAGTTCCTTCACCCGAGTTCTCTCAAGCGCCTTGGTATTCTCTACCTGACCACCTGTGTCGGTTTGGGGTACGATTTGATGTTACCTGATGCTTAGAGGCTTTTCCTGGAAGCAGGGCATTTGTTACTTCAGCACCGTAGTGCCTCGTCATCACACCTCAGCGTTAAAAAACGACCGGATTTACCTAATCGTTCCGCCTACATGCTTAAACCGGGACAACCGTCGCCCGGCTAACATAGCCTTCTCCGTCCCCCCTTCGCAGTAACACCAAGTACAGGAATATTAACCTGTTTCCCATCGACTACGCCTTTCGGCCTCGCCTTAGGGGTCGACTCACCCTGCCCCGATTAACGTTGGACAGGAACCCTTGGTCTTCCGGCGAGCGGGCTTTTCACCCGCTTTATCGTTACTTATGTCAGCATTCGCACTTCTGATACCTCCAGCATGCCTCACAGCACACCTTCAACGGCTTACAGAACGCTCCCCTACCCAACAACACATAGTGTCGCTGCCGCAGCTTCGGTGCATGGTTTAGCCCCGTTACATCTTCCGCGCAGGCCGACTCGACCAGTGAGCTATTACGCTTTCTTTAAATGATGGCTGCTTCTAAGCCAACATCCTGGCTGTCTGTGCCTTCCCACATCGTTTCCCACTTAACCATGACTTTGGGACCTTAGCTGGCGGTCTGGGTTGTTTCCCTCTTCACGACGGACGTTAGCACCCGCCGTGTGTCTCCCGTGATAACATTCTTCGGTATTCGTAGTTTGCATCGGGTTGGTAAGCCGGGATGGCCCCCTAGCCGAAACAGTGCTCTACCCCCGAAGATGAATTCACGAGGCGCTACCTAAATAGCTTTCGGGGAGAACCAGCTATCTCCCGGTTTGATTGGCCTTTCACCCCCAGCCACAAGTCATCCGCTAATTTTTCAACATTAGTCGGTTCGGTCCTCCAGTTAGTGTTACCCAACCTTCAACCTGCCCATGGCTAGATCACCGGGTTTCGGGTCTATACCCTGCAACTTAACGCCCAGTTAAGACTCGGTTTCCCTTCGGCTCCCCTATACGGTTAACCTTGCTACAGAATATAAGTCGCTGACCCATTATACAAAAGGTACGCAGTCACACCACGAAGGTGCTCCCACTGCTTGTACGTACACGGTTTCAGGTTCTTTTTCACTCCCCTCGCCGGGGTTCTTTTCGCCTTTCCCTCACGGTACTGGTTCACTATCGGTCAGTCAGGAGTATTTAGCCTTGGAGGATGGTCCCCCCATATTCAGACAGGATACCACGTGTCCCGCCCTACTCTTCGAGTTCACAACCTGTGCATTTTCGTGTACGGGGCTGTCACCCTGTATCGCCGGACTTTCCAGACCGTTCCACTAACACACAAGCTGATTCAGACTCTGGGCTGCTCCCCGTTCGCTCGCCGCTACTGGGGGAATCTCGGTTGATTTCTTTTCCTCGGGGTACTTAGATGTTTCAGTTCCCCCGGTTCGCCTCGTTAACCTATGTATTCAGTTAACGATAGTGTGACGAATCACACTGGGTTTCCCCATTCGGACATCGCCGGGTCAAAGGTTCATATCACCTCGCCGGCGCTTTTCGCAGATTAGCACGTCCTTCATCGCCTCTGACTGCCAGGGCATCCACCGTGTACGCTTAGTCGCTTAACCTCACAACCCGAAGATGTTTCTTTCGATTCACCATCGACTTGCGAAAATTTGAGAGACTCGAACACACCATTTAAGATGTGTCGTTTCAATTTTCAGCTTGATCCAGATTTTTAAAGAGCAAATATCTCAAACAAGACTCGTGAGTCTGTTTTGAGATACGGTGGTCGGCGACTTTCACTCACAAACCAGCAAGTGGCGTCCCCTAGGGGATTCGAACCCCTGTTACCGCCGTGAAAGGGCGGTGTCCTGGGCCTCTAGACGAAGGGGACACTGAAGTCTCAATCGCAAGACGCCTTGCTATTTACTTTTCATCAGACAATCTGTGTGAGCACTGCAAAGGCAGGTTCTTTAAGGTAAGGAGGTGATCCAACCGCAGGTTCCCCTACGGTTACCTTGTTACGACTTCACCCCAGTCATGAATCACAAAGTGGTAAGCGCCCTCCCGAAGGTTAAGCTACCTACTTCTTTTGCAACCCACTCCCATGGTGTGACGGGCGGTGTGTACAAGGCCCGGGAACGTATTCACCGTAGCATTCTGATCTACGATTACTAGCGATTCCGACTTCATGGAGTCGAGTTGCAGACTCCAATCCGGACTACGACGCACTTTATGAGGTCCGCTTGCTCTCGCGAGGTCGCTTCTCTTTGTATGCGCCATTGTAGCACGTGTGTAGCCCTACTCGTAAGGGCCATGATGACTTGACGTCATCCCCACCTTCCTCCAGTTTATCACTGGCAGTCTCCTTTGAGTTCCCGGCCTAACCGCTGGCAACAAAGGATAAGGGTTGCGCTCGTTGCGGGACTTAACCCAACATTTCACAACACGAGCTGACGACAGCCATGCAGCACCTGTCTCAGAGTTCCCGAAGGCACCAATCCATCTCTGGAAAGTTCTCTGGATGTCAAGAGTAGGTAAGGTTCTTCGCGTTGCATCGAATTAAACCACATGCTCCACCGCTTGTGCGGGCCCCCGTCAATTCATTTGAGTTTTAACCTTGCGGCCGTACTCCCCAGGCGGTCGACTTAACGCGTTAGCTCCGGAAGCCACGCCTCAAGGGCACAACCTCCAAGTCGACATCGTTTACGGCGTGGACTACCAGGGTATCTAATCCTGTTTGCTCCCCACGCTTTCGCACCTGAGCGTCAGTCTTTGTCCAGGGGGCCGCCTTCGCCACCGGTATTCCTCCAGATCTCTACGCATTTCACCGCTACACCTGGAATTCTACCCCCCTCTACAAGACTCTAGCCTGCCAGTTTCGAATGCAGTTCCCAGGTTGAGCCCGGGGATTTCACATCCGACTTGACAGACCGCCTGCGTGCGCTTTACGCCCAGTAATTCCGATTAACGCTTGCACCCTCCGTATTACCGCGGCTGCTGGCACGGAGTTAGCCGGTGCTTCTTCTGCGGGTAACGTCAATTGCTGTGGTTATTAACCACAACACCTTCCTCCCCGCTGAAAGTACTTTACAACCCGAAGGCCTTCTTCATACACGCGGCATGGCTGCATCAGGCTTGCGCCCATTGTGCAATATTCCCCACTGCTGCCTCCCGTAGGAGTCTGGACCGTGTCTCAGTTCCAGTGTGGCTGGTCATCCTCTCAGACCAGCTAGGGATCGTCGCCTAGGTGAGCCGTTACCCCACCTACTAGCTAATCCCATCTGGGCACATCTGATGGCAAGAGGCCCGAAGGTCCCCCTCTTTGGTCTTGCGACGTTATGCGGTATTAGCTACCGTTTCCAGTAGTTATCCCCCCTCCATCAGGCAGTTTCCCAGACATTACTCACCCGTCCGCCGCTCGTCACCCGGGAGCAAGCTCCCCGTGTTACCGCCCGACTTGCATGTGTTAGGCCTGCCGCCAGCGTTCAATCTGAGCCATGATCAAACTCTTCAATTTAAAAGTTTGATGCTCAATGAATTAAACTTCGTAATGAATTACGTGTTCACTCGTTGAGACTTGGTATTCATTTATCGTCCGAGGACGTTAAGAATCCATGTCACTTTGAGTGCCCACACAGATTGTCTGATAAATTGTTAAAGAGCAGTTGCAACGCGGCTTTCAGCTCACCGTTGCGAGGTGGCGTATATTACGCTTTCCTCTTTCAGAGTCAACCCGTTATTTCAGAATTTTTCTCTTCAACCGACCGGGTTGTTTGTGAAGTGATTCACATCCGCCGTGTCGATGGAGGCGCATTATAGGGAGTTCTCGTGCCGCTGCAACTGCTAAATGACAGAAAAATGACTGACTGCTGCATTCCCCAGCAAAACCCCGCCTTATACCATTTTACACACAGACTTATCCACAGACAGCTCAGAGATCCCTGAGCGAACCGACGAACTGAGGGGGAAAATCAACTATAATGGCGGAAAACATTCCCCCCAGCAGGCCACCCTATGATCACACAACGTCTCGTCCGTGACTGGCGCATCCCAACCGCTGGACTAATGGTTCTGACGCTCCTCTTTGCCGGTTTTACGCTACATACGCACTGGAGCGCCTTTATCCAGTGGTGCCTTGCCACACAAATCACCCTGCACCGCTATCTGGTGATGTACCTGCTACAGCTGAACAACCACCAGTACAGCGGAGGATTATGGCTATTAACCGGAGCCTTCCTTTATGGCGTCCTTCACGCCGTCGGGCCGGGGCATGGCAAATTCATTGTCACCACGTATCTGAGTACAAATAAAGAAAGCGAAATTGCCGCTCGTGTCGTGCCCTTTCTTGGCAGCCTGATGCAGGGAGTCAGCGCCATTCTCTTTGTCTTTATTCTGGCAGTGGGTTTTAACCTCGCATCAGGAGATATCAGCGTGAGTCGCTGGTATGTAGAGAAGATAAGCGCAGTGCTAATTGGTGCCTTCGGTGCATTTATCATTTATCAGACGCTGAAAAGCTTAAAACCGCGCAAGAGGGCTATCCGTTCACTCTCCCCTCTGCATCAGCATGATGAACACTGTGGTTGCGGACATCACGGTGTAGGAACAGACCTGACAACCGGCGACTGGAAAACTCGTCTGGGGGTGATTCTGGCAATTGGCGCGCGCCCGTGCAGCGGGGCAATCATGATCCTGATGTTCTCGAACGCACTGGGCATCGTCACCTGGGGAATTGCCGCAGTAATGACCATGTCACTGGGAACGGCACTCTCTATTATGGGGTTATCGCTGGCAGTACGTTACGCCCGTGAACGCACCGTAGCCTGGTTTGGGGGAGGATCGTCTCTGAGCTGGCTAGTACCGGCGTGCAAAATAGCTGGCGGGATTGTGTTGATCCTGTTCGCCACTCTTTTGTTCCTGACGGTGATCCCCATCAGCGCCAACGGTGACTATATCGCCGCCGGATGCTAATAAAAGAAAACCCGCCAGCGGCGGGTTTTCTTTTATTACTCACTAATTCGCGGATGCTGATCCACCAGTCGCGAACGCTTTTTCTGCAGCTCTTCAATCTCTGCGTCAATATTTTCAATCTTCTGCTCTACATTATCGTAGTGCTCGCGCAGGATCTCCTTCGCTTCCTGGATATCAGATGCCGCAGGCGTTGCCCCCTTCAGAGGACGGTTCGCAGTCTCCTTCATGGTAACGCCAGTAATCAAACCAATCACCGCAATCACCATCAGGTAATAAGCGGGCATCATCAGGTTCTGCGTGCTTTCCACCAGTGAGGCGGCAAGCGTCGGCGTCAGACCGGCAATCAGAACAGAGATATTAAAGGCAGCCGCCAGTGCGCTATAGCGAATGTGTGTCGGGAACATCGCGGGCAACGTAGACGCCATTACCCCGATAAAACAGTTGAGGATCACCGCCAGCATCAGCAGGCCGGCAAAAATCAGGCTCAACATATCACTGTTAATCAGCATAAACGCCGGGATCGCCAGCGCAAACAGCGCAACACTCCCCAGAATGATGAATGGTCGACGGCCAAAGCGGTCACTCAGCAACCCCATTATTGGCTGTACAAACAACATGCCCACCATAATGGCGATAATAATCAACACACCGTGATCTTCCGGGTAGTGCAAGTTATGCGACAAATAGCTTGGCATATAGGTCAACAGCATGTAGTAGGTCACGTTGGTGGAAATCACCAGACCAGTACAGGTCAACAGGCTACGCCAGTGTTTGGTTGCGATCTCCCTGAACGACACTTTTGGGCCATCCTGCAGTCCTTCACGGTCGCCCTGCTCCATCTTATCAACGTGCTGCTGGAACGCCGGAGTCTCTTCCAGCGCATGGCGCAGGTAAAGACCAATGATGCCCAGCGGAAGCGCTATGAAGAACGGAATACGCCAGCCCCATTCAAGGAAGTTCTCTTCACCGACTACAGTCGAAATCAGAACCACAACGCCCGCGCCCATGACAAACCCGGCAATCGAGCCGAAGTCCAGCCAGCTTCCCATAAAGCCGCGCTTACGGTCCGGGGAATACTCCGCGACGAAGATCGACGCACCGGTATACTCACCCCCGACGGAAAAGCCCTGCGCCATCTTACAGAGCAGCAGCAGAATCGGTGCCCAGATGCCGATGGAGGCATAGGACGGTATCAGGCCGATACAGAACGTACTGATCGACATAATGACAATGGTGATGGCAAGGATCTTCTGACGACCGTATTTATCGCCGAGCATGCCGAAGAAAAGACCACCTAACGGGCGGATCAGGAAGGGAACAGAGAAGGTCCCCAGCGCTGCAATCATCTGCAGGCTTGGGTCGGCACCAGGGAAGAACACTTTACCAAGTGCGTAGGCAACAAATCCGTAGACACCAAAATCGAACCATTCCATCGCATTACCGAGCGAGGCGGCGGTGATCGCTTTACGCAATTTAGCGTCATCGATAATGGTGACATCGCGAAGCGTGATGGGTTTTATCTTTTTCCTTTTAAGCATTGCTATCCTCGTAGATTGAGCCCAGTCTGCACCACAGACAACGTGCGATCTGCAAGGGCAGGGCTTCACCTCTTTCAAGCGTAGCAGGTTTACTTACATTGACGTTTCACGCCTATACAACCGAACCTGTTGACGCCTGCCTGGGCAGTTAATGACCTTTATTACCCTACCAGCGTTTATATTTGTGATCAACTTCACACATATTTTCCCGGTTTGTCATCTGATTTCAGCATTTGTCAATTACGACGAATACGCACTTTCTCAAACACCTCTATTATCCTTTGCATAGCAAAAAACAAACTGTGTACCCTCCCGCCATATCAGCATCAATTTTAATTATCACATACCGGTTACTTTGCTTTCGGCGGATATTCAAAAGCAATAATAAAAATTATGTTTCATTTTAATTAAATTAAAATTCCAATAAAAAAAACAGGCACAACACCCCTGGTGTTTTGCACACATTTCAGGATGCCTGCTTATTTACTTTTATTGTATGGAGAGCAAATACATCGGCTTTGATACCGTGTAACACATTGGATTAATTGATTAATCCACTTGTTCTCACAGAAGAAGGGTCACCCACCAAAAATCTCTTCGACCATTGCATCCACCAGCCGTTTTGCCGAACAGAGTCTTGGCATTCCCAGAGCCACTGTTTGCCAGTTCTGTGTCACCGACCAGCTCACCGGATGTTTATCTGCCTGGCACCAGTCACCCAACCAGCCCAGCATATCTTTATGATCCATTAATCCCGGTGCAGTTGGTGTCGCCAGCCATTGATGATAGAAATGTCGGGTAGCGGGAGAGGCGTTAATTCCCTGAGCAAGATAGTTTGCCGCCATGCTACGCAGATTATCCTTGAGCATAGCCGCCACATCGTCATTCGCCAGGCGGCATGCATCGCCAAACGCGCCCCAGCGTAACTCCTCCAGCGCAATATAACAGCGCCCGGCCAGCGACCAGCCATCATAATTCCCGGCTCGCCAGCGGGTAAAAATCTGTTCACTGTGTTCGCCCGCCTGCACCGTCAACCCGCGTTGGGTAAGTGCCTTTTCTTTATACGTCGCACGCTGTCTGAAATGCGAAGAAAGCTCGGCATACTGATGAAGCAGCCCTGGCGATTGCTGCACACGCTGGTTAGCCTGCTGACGCAGCGCAATCAGTTTATCGGCCATGCGGGTCAGCGCGAGGTGGCCCGGGTCAAGCATACTGGCCAGTTTTTCCGCCAGCCCCAGACGCAATGCCGCATTTTCGTTGAGCATTCCCGCCATTGACCAGGGCCGCAGCCGGGTGTGCGTCATGATCTCCTGAGTCAAACGCTCACGAAACTGTAACTGTTGCGGCCCCAGGTGGGTATGACGCACCGCGTCCACCCCCTGAACCAGATCGACCATAAATTTAGGATAAATGCACTCCAGCGTCCGCCCGGGACCATCCAGTAGCTGTGTTGTCATGGTTGCTCTGCCGCGAATAGAGTTTGAATGTCATCGCGTAACAGTCGGGTATCTTCCTGAATCCACGTCGCAGTCGTGAGACTTTGCTTCAACAGTTGGCTGAGCGCTCGGGTCGAATGCTCATTCTGCTGGCGCACTGCGAGGCTATCACGCAAACTTTCCTGTAACCCCGTCAGGCATAACGAAAATTCCGCAAAGAACGTTGCCATGCCCGCCGTAACAGAGACATCGACCTGCGCAGCCAAAGCTTTACAGATTTGTTCACAAAACTGATCAATATGCTGCGTAAATTTGTCATGTAGCTGTGCAACATCGATAACGTATCGTGTGCGCGTTTCCACATAATCTTCCCAGCCCCAGCCAGGATTATTCAGCCAACGAGAAACCGTTTCACGCATACTTCCCGCACCCGATGGCTGGCCCGTCGGGCGGTTGTCCATCGCGATGGCATCATTAAACAGCCCACGCGTGTTGAAGTTAAGCTGGTTAGCCTGAAACGCCGGGAAGCTGATACGCGCCCGAAAACCAGCGTGACTAAGCTGTTCTTTGATACTCGCCTCAATCGGTCGCATGGCCTCATTCAGCGAACGCGCCAGCGTAGACTCCAGTTGATCGAAACGTAACGCCAGCTCCCGGCTGATTTTGCTCTGTGCATCCAGCATGATCAGCTCGCAGGAAGAGCGGATTTTACTCAGCGCAATCTGTGCCTGCCCCTCATCCTCCAGAACCAGTTGGTTCATCTCTTCCGGCTCGTCGCGGCGAAGATTCAGCGGATCGATACCGGCTAAATCAAGGATATTGTGACGGCTAAAGACATGACCGATCGCCTGCTTAAGCGCACTTTTCTGCAGCGCCATAAAGTCATCCGTGGCACTCAGCGCCTGCCCGACCTCGTGCTTCACTTCATCGCTGGCCACACGCTGACGCATCTGCAGCAGCGCCATATCCTCTTCAATCCGCGTGATATTAAGCTCCAGCTCCTCAAAGGCCACCGTCAGCCCCTGATAGCGAAAATCGAGATACTCCCTGGCATTTTGCGCATAGTTAAGGAGCTTATGCGACGCCGAACGCAGAGCAAATAACGACGCATTGGCATAGGCGGCATAAATCAGTTTGCGGATAGGTTGCTCAAATAGCGAATCTTCCCAGAGCAGATCGGCGGCATGACGAATATGGTCGATATTGTCCAAATCTGCTGAACGCCAGCGGCGTCCCAGTGCCGCTTCGGCAAAATCCTGTACCCAGCGCTGTTCCTGGTGATCCGGCAGCCGCCCATTGTTGACCATCTCATAGCGGGCACGGTTCGCCAGATACGCCCACATCGACGAAACAGGGTAAATCTGCCCCGGCGAAATATTCCCTTTCATTAAGGTGCCGGAAATCATCGCCCTGACCTGTTCCTCATCGTCGCTGTTGCGATCTTTCTGGTCGAACTTATTCACCAGGGCATACAACGGCACCGATTTTCCCGCTGCCGAAATCGCCTGGCGGACTTCCTCATCAGAAATGGATTTCAGCTGGGTGTAATCCATCACCGCCAGCACCGCCGATGCGCGAGCCAGCTGCTCACTGAGCATTTTTTGCAGATGCGGCTGTCCGGCTTCATTTGGCCCCGGCGTATCGAGCAACGTCAGTTGTCCAAGATGGGCATCCAGACCCGCGAGATGCACAAACTCCACCTCAATCACCGGGATGTGTTCGATAGCCGCATACTCTGAGAACGGGAACTCGACGCCCAATGCCAGGGAAAGCCGCACCAGGTCATTCAGACTTTTCAGACAATGAAATATCGGCTGCGCACCCAGGTGATGCTTTTCAAAAGCCTCACCTTTTTCAATGCTCTCCAGCAACGTATTCATGTCTTTATCAATTTCCAGGCGCAGCGCCAGCTTGCCGCGATCGTAATCGCAGAGCTTTTGCTGTAACCGCTGGATTAACTCATCAATCGGCGAGACATGAGAGAAATGCAGCACCGGCTCCTTCTGGCCCGGCGTATGGCGGATCAGCGTAGGGAGTGCCGTCATCGGGCGATTGCGGTTCGGCAACACTTCCGTACCCACAATCGCATTAATGGTGGTCGATTTTCCCGCTTTCATCGTGCCAACAATCGCCAGCACCATTTCCAGACGGGTTATTTTCCGTAATTCATTATTCAGCATCGCCTGCTGTGCTTCGACACCACGCGCGCTAAAATGCAAAGGCAAGACGTTGTTCTTTTCACCCGTCATAGCGGCTGCCGTGTTGTCCAGCATCGCAATCGGCATTGATTTCAACGTATCAAGATTCTGCAAGGCAAGCTGTAGCAAACGCTCAGCTTCCTGGCTTAATTCAAAAATAGTCTGTGTGTGCATGATAAAAGCCTTTCCTTAACGCAAATTTATTACTTTTATTAAGCCACCTGGTTTTAATTATGCTGTTTCGGCTTATATGATCACGTGTGGAAAACATGTTTGCTGAAATATAACTGATTGATGGCAATCAGAAATAATTCATCATCCTTGCATGGTGTGTAAAACTCTCCTTCTGACAGATAGCCAAAAGATAAAAAGCGTAGCCCATTTTTAGGAAACTTCAGGATATATCGTCATTATTTACCCACCTAAAAAGAGAGGTAATTCACCACCGTCATAAGATATGTATGACGATGAAGACCGTGGATAAATAACAACGTGGTGCTTCACCTTATCCGAAATGGAGGAACGTAGCAATTTGCTGCAATAAAATATTCAATATATTTAGCGCCAATTCTTTCCACCGTGTTAATGACGTAAGCATCGCTTAACTGACTGACAGAAAGTGTCACTCCCAACACGCTTTCCACACTTTTTTATTAAACAATATCACCGACAACACTGTGGATTTGCGTTATACTTGCCACCTTTTTCGGCACTCTGCCGCCATTTAGCTGGCACTTTCCAGCGTGTTAAGCACTTTTTGAGGATACCCCTATGTCACTCCCACACTGCCCGAAATGCAATTCTGAATACACCTATGAAGATAATGGCATGTTCATCTGCCCGGAATGCGCTCACGAATGGAATGATGCAGAACCGTCTCAGGATAGTGATGCACTTGTCGTTAAAGATGCTAACGGTAATCTGCTGGCTGATGGCGACAGCGTTACCGTGATTAAAGACCTGAAGGTTAAAGGCAGCTCTTCTATGCTGAAAATCGGCACCAGGGTGAAAAATATCCGTCTGGTTGAAGGCGATCATAATATCGATTGCAAAATTGACGGTTTTGGCCCGATGAAACTGAAATCTGAGTTCGTGAAAAAGAACTGATTTTTTAAGTCTCCAGGCTGGATAAACACAGTTTATCCGACAAAAACGCCCGGTGGTACTTCGCTTACCGGGCGTATGAGCACTACACTTAACGGGCTTCTCTTACCTGAGGTAATGATTATGCCGTTAAGTCCCTATATCTCTTTCGCCGGCAACTGTGCAGAGGCAAGCGCCTTCTATCAGCACGCTGTCGGCGCAGAGCTTCTTTATAAAATCACCTTCGGCGAAATGCCAAAAAGCGATAACAGTGCAGAAGGCTGTCCCTCTGGCATGCAGTTCCCGGATTCCGCTATCGCTCACTCCAATGTCCGCATCGCTGGCAGCGATATCATGATGAGCGATGGGCTGCCCCCCGGCAGCAAAGCACAGTATACCGGGTTCACCCTGGTACTCGACACCGAGGATGTCGCTGAGGGTAAGCGCTGGTTCGATAACCTTGCCGCTGGCGGTATCATCGAAATGGCCTGGCAGGAGACCTTCTGGGCACACGGTTTCGGTAAAGTTATCGATAAATACGGCGTGCCGTGGATGATTAATGTCCTTAAACCGCACTAACCTGCTGGCGGTGGGCAGTCTGCCTCCGCCTGTCATCAAATTCCGCTCAACTCTTCAAATTCCCGCAACCGGGACTTAACCAAAATGTCATATTGATGCGCCAGCATGAGGCCACATTTATCGTGAGGCCCAGCACATGCAAACCGTCATTCGCGTCGAGAAACTGAGCAAGACCTTCCACCACAATAAGGCTCTGCACACCGTTGATCTGACTGTCCAACAGGGTGAAATGGTCGCTCTGCTGGGGCCATCCGGTTCCGGTAAATCCACCCTTCTGCGTCATTTAAGCGGCCTTCTCACCTGCGATAAAACACCGGAAAGCCACGTCGAGTTGCTGGGTAACACCGTACAGCGTGCTGGCCGTCTGGCGAGTAATATCCGCAAAAGCCGCGCTCAGACGGGATATATCTTCCAGCAGTTCAACCTGGTGAATCGCCTGACAGTACTGGAAAACGTGCTGATCGGCGCGCTCGGCAGCACCCCGTTCTGGCGCACCTGCCTGCGCTGGTTCTCTCCTTCCCAGAAGCAAGAAGCCTTGCAGGCGCTAACCCGCGTAGGTATGGCGCACTTTGCCCATCAGCGTGTCTCCACCCTGTCCGGTGGACAACAGCAACGCGTGGCCATTGCTCGCGCGCTAATGCAGAAAGCGAAAATCATTCTGGCTGACGAACCTATCGCCTCACTGGATCCGGAATCAGCCCGCATCGTGATGGAAACCCTGCGTGACATTAACCAGAACGATGGCATCACCGTGGTGGTGACGCTGCATCAGGTGGATTACGCCCTGCGCTACTGCGAACGCATCGTCGCGCTGCGTCAGGGACATGTGTTCTTTGATGGTGCAAGCCATCAGTTTGATAACGAACGTTTTGACCATCTCTACCGCAGCATTAACCGCGTCGAAGAGAACGCGCAGGCTGCTTAACGTCCCCACTACGAGGAATGGAAATGAGCTATAAAACGGTTGCCGCGCTGGCCTTTACCAGCATGTTCAGCATCAGCACCCTGTTAAGCCCTGCACACGCAGAGGAGCAAGAAAAAGCGTTGAACTTTGGCATTATTTCGACGGAATCACAGCAGAACCTGAAGCCTCAGTGGGAACCCTTCCTGAAAGATATGGAAACCAAACTGGGGATCAAAGTGAACGCCTTCTTCGCCCCGGACTATGCGGGCATTATCCAGGGGATGCGCTTTAACAAAGTGGACATTGCCTGGTACGGCAACCTCTCCGCAATGGAAGCGGTGGATCGCGCGAACGGTCAGGTCTTTGCACAGACCGTTGCAGAGGATGGCTCCCCGGGTTACTGGAGCGTGCTGATCGTCAACAAAGACAGCCCGATCAACAACCTCAACGATATGCTCGCCAAACGCAAAGATCTGACCTTTGGTAACGGCGACCCGAACTCCACTTCTGGCTTCCTCGTCCCTGGCTACTACGTCTTCGCGAAGAACAACGCCTCCGCCAGCGACTTCAAACGCACCGTTAACGCCAGCCACGAAACCAACGCTCTGGCCGTGGCGAACAAGCAGGTGGATGTTGCCACCAACAACACTGAAAACCTCGACAAGCTGAAGACTTCAGCGCCGGACAAGCTGAAAGAGCTGAAGGTTATCTGGAAATCTCCGCTGATCCCGGGCGACCCGATTGTGTGGCGTAAAAACCTCTCCGAAAGCACCAAGGACAAGGTGTACGACTTCTTCATGAACTACGGCAAAACGCCGGAAGAGAAGGCGGTTCTGGCGAAGCTGGGCTGGGCTCCATTCCGCGCATCCAGCGACCTGCAGCTGGTGCCAATTCGCCAGCTGGCGCTGTTTAAAGAGATGCAGGGCGTGAAGGACAACAAAGGTCTGAAGGACGCAGAGAAGACCAGCAAAGTGTCTGAGATTCAGGCGAAGCTGGAAGATCTTGACCGTCTGACCGCCGCGCTCGGTGCGATGACCAGCGTGAATAAAGCAGTGCAGTAACTCAGGTTCCCTCTCCCACAGGGAGAGGGAGAACAGATAAAGGAACACACATGCAAACCATCACTGTCCCACCGCCGAAGCGCAGCTGGTTCTCGCTATTAAGCTGGGCCATCCTGCTGGCGGTACTTGTTATCTCCTGGAAGGGTGCAGAAATGGATCCACTGCTGCTCTTCAAAGATTCCGGCAACATGGCGACCTTCGCCGCCGATTTCTTCCCGCCAGACTTCAGCCAGTGGCAGGACTACCTTGGCGAAATGGCAACCACCCTGCAAATCGCCGTCTGGGGCACCGCCCTTGCCGTCATTCTCTCCATTCCGTTTGGTCTGATGAGCGCCGAAAACATCGTGCCGTGGTGGATTTACCAGCCGATGCGCCGCCTGATGGACGCCTGCCGGGCCATCAACGAAATGGTGTTTGCGATGCTGTTTGTGGTCGCCGTTGGCCTTGGTCCCTTCGCGGGCGTAATGGCACTGTTCATTCACACCACCGGCGTGCTCTCCAAGCTGCTTTCTGAGGCGGTCGAAGCCATCGAGCCCGGACCGGTCGAAGGTATTCGCGCCACCGGTGCCAACAAAATCGAAGAGATCCTCTACGGCGTACTGCCGCAGGTGATGCCACTGCTGATCTCCTACTCACTGTACCGCTTTGAGTCCAACGTCCGCTCCGCCACCGTTGTTGGCATGGTCGGCGCAGGCGGTATTGGCGTCACCCTGTGGGAAGCCATTCGCGGTTTCCAGTTCCAGCAAACCTGCGCCCTGATGGTGCTCATCATCATTACCGTCAGCCTGCTGGATTTCCTCTCTCAACGTTTGCGTAAGCACTTCATCTGAGATAGCGAGGCTTTGATTGATATGCACTTATCCAGACATCCGACCAGTTACCCAACCCGCTGGCAAGAGATTGCAGCCAGACTCGAGGTGGAACTGCGCACGCATTACCGTTGCGGAGATTACCTGCCTGCCGAACAACAGCTTGCCGACCGCTATGAAGTGAACCGCCACACCCTGCGTCGCGCCATTGATCAGCTGGTCGAACGCGGCTGGGTGCAGCGCCGTCAGGGTATTGGCGTGCTGGTGCTGATGCGCCCGTTCGATTATCCGCTCAATGCACAGGCACGCTTTAGCCAGAATCTGCTTGATCAGGGCAGCCACCCCACCAGCGAAAAACTGCTGTCGGTGCTGCGCCCGGCCTCCAGTCACGTGGCAGATGCAATGGGCATTCAGGAGGGTGACAACGTCATCCACCTGCGTACCCTGCGCCGGGTCAACGGTGTGGCAGTGTGTCAGATAGACCACTACTTCGCCGACCTGACGCTCTGGCCGGTGCTGCAAAACTTCTCCAGCGGTTCGCTGCATGACTTCCTGCGTGACGCCACAGGCATTGCGCTCAAACGCACCCAGACGCGCATCAGCGCCCGCCGCGCTCAGGCCAAAGAGAGCAACGTGCTGGAGATCCCCAACATGGCTCCGCTGCTCTGCGTGCGCACCCTTAACCACCGTGACGGTGAGATCAACGCGACGGAATACTCCGTCAGCCTGACCCGCGCCGACATGATTGAATTCACTATGGAGCACTGAATGCACTTCGACACCTCCACACGTCAGCGCTGGATGCGCGTGCTCGCTCACAGCCAGCCAGCCGCACTCTCTGGCCGTATGAACGCACTCAGCCTGATACCCGATTACGAAACCCTCCGCGCACCGGAAATTGGCCTGGTACAAATCCAGGCACGCATGGGCGGCACGGGCGAACGCTTCTTCGCCGGTGACGCCACATTAACACGCGCCGTGATCCGCCTGAGTAGCGGCACGCTGGGTTACAGCTACGTGCTAGGGCGCGATAAACAACACGCCGAGCGCTGTGCTGTGGTCGACGCCCTGTTGCAGGAACAACCCCATTTCCAGACCCTGATGGAAACCCTCATTGCCCCGCTGGAAGCTGACCGCGCTGCCCGTATTGCCGCACGTCAGGCCGAAGTGAACACCAGCCGGGTCGACTTCTTTACGCTCGTTCGCGGAGACAACGCATGACGCTTCAACCTGCTTTTACCCTGGCCGTCCAGGATGCCCAACAAAGTTTCCGTCGCCTGCTGAAAGCCATGAGCGAGCCAGGTGTGATCGTCTCGCTGCATCAGCTCTCCCAGGGCTGGCTGCCGCTGAACCTCGCCACCACCAGCGTGCTGCTGACTCTGGCCGACAACGACACCCCGGTGTGGCTCTCAGGCGCACTGTCGAATGATATCGCCAGCCAGAACCTGCGTTTTCATACCAACGCCCCACTGGTTGAACAGCCCCGGCAGGCGGTATTTGCCGTGGCCGACGAACAAATCAGCCACGAGCAGCTCAACGCCCTGAGCGAAGGCACGGCTGTTGCCCCGGAAACCAGCGCCACGCTGATTTTGCAGGTATCCAGCCTGAGCGGTGGTCGCATGCTGCGCCTGACGGGTGCGGGTATCGCCGACGAGCGCATGGTCGCACCACAGCTACCGGAGTGCATCATTCATGAACTGACTGAACGCCCGCACCCGTTCCCGCTCGGTATCGACCTGATCCTGACCTGCGGCGAACGCCTGCTGGCTATTCCGCGAACCACCCATGTGGAGGTGTGCTGATGTACGTTGCCGTCAAAGGGGGCGAGAAGGCGATTGCCGCCGCCCACAGGTTGCAGGAGCACAGACGACGGGGCGATGACCAGCTTCCCGAGCTGAGCGTCGCCCAGATTGAGCAGCAATTAAATCTGGCCGTCGACCGGGTGATGACCGAAGGAGGCATCGCCGATCGCGAGCTGGCGGCGCTGGCGCTGAAGCAGGCCAGCGGCGATAACGTCGAAGCTATCTTCCTGCTGCGTGCCTACCGCACGACGCTTGCCAGACTGGCAGTGAGCGAGCCGGTGAACACGGCTGAAATGCGTCTGGAACGCCGCATCTCCGCGGTGTACAAAGATCTCCCCGGCGGCCAGCTGCTTGGCCCCACCTACGACTATACCCATCGTCTGCTGGACTTCACCCTGCTGGCAAACGGTGAAACGTCGTCACTCACCGCCTCCGACGCCGCCCAGGAACCGTCCCCGCACGTCTTTAGCCTGCTGGCGAAACAGGGGCTGGCGAAAGCGGAAGAGGACTCAGGTGCTCAGCCTGATGACATCACCCGCACCCCACCGGTCTATCCGTGCTCACGCTCTTCACGCCTGCAACAGCTGATGCGTGGCGATGAGGGCTACCTGCTGGCGCTGGCCTACTCCACCCAGCGTGGCTACGGGCGCAATCACCCGTTTGCGGCAGAAATTCGCAGCGGCTCTATCGATGTCGAAATTGTGCCGGAAGAGCTAGGTTTTGCGGTAAACGTCGGCGAACTGCTGATGACCGAGTGCGAAATGGTCAACGGTTTTGTCGCACCCGAAGAGAGCGATCCGCACTTCACCCGCGGCTACGGGCTGGTGTTCGGCCTTGGCGAACGCAAAGCGATGGCGATGGCGCTGGTTGACCGCGCCCTGCAGGCACCGGACTACGGCGAGCATATCTCCGGCCCGGCGCAGGACGAAGAGTTTGTGCTGGCTCATGCGGATAACGTTGAAGCCGCAGGTTTTGTCTCGCACCTCAAACTGCCGCACTACGTCGATTTCCAGGCCGAACTGGAACTGCTGAAACGCCTGCAACGGGAGCGCACCCATGGCTAACTTAAGCGGCTACAACTTTGCTTATCTGGATGAGCAAACCAAACGCATGATCCGTCGCGCCATCCTGAAGGCGGTCGCCATTCCGGGCTACCAGGTACCGTTCGGTGGCCGTGAAATGCCGATGCCTTACGGCTGGGGTACGGGTGGTATTCAGCTCACCGCCAGCGTGATTGGCGAAGCAGACGTGCTGAAGGTCATCGACCAGGGCGCTGATGACACCACCAACGCGGTGTCGATCCGCAACTTCTTTACGCGCGTGACGGGCGTCAACACCACTGAAAAAACCGAAGACGCAACGCTGATCCAGACCCGCCACCGCATTCCGGAAACGCCGCTCACCGAAGATCAGATTTTGATTTTCCAGGTGCCGATCCCGGAGCCACTGCGCTTTATCGAGCCACGCGAAACCGAAACCCGCACCATGCACGCGCTGGAAGAGTACGGCGTGATGCAGGTGAAACTGTACGAGGATATCGCCCGCTTCGGCCATATCGCCACCACTTACGCCTACCCGGTGAAGGTCAACGGTCGCTACGTGATGGACCCATCGCCGATCCCAAAATTCGATAACCCGAAGATGGACATGATGCCCGCCCTGCAGCTGTTTGGGGCCGGGCGCGAAAAGCGCATCTATGCCGTACCGCCTTACACCCGCGTGGAGAGTCTCGATTTCGATGATCATCCGTTTACGGTGCAGGAGTGGGACGAACCGTGTGCCATCTGCGGCTCGAAGCACAGCTATCTGGATGAAGTGGTGCTGGATGACACGGGCAAACGGATGTTTGTCTGCTCCGACACCGATTACTGCCGCCAACAGAGCGAGGCGAACGGCCAATGAAACCGCTGCTTTCGGTCAACAATCTGACCCATCTTTATGCGCCTGGCAAAGGCTTCAGCGACGTCTCGTTCGAGCTGTGGCCCGGCGAAGTGCTCGGGATTGTCGGCGAGTCCGGTTCCGGCAAAACCACCCTGCTGAAGTCTATCTCCGCGCGCCTGACGCCGCACAACGGTGACATTTTATATGAAGGCCAGTCGCTGTATGGCATGAGTGAAGCCGAGCGCCGCCGCCTGCTGCGCACCGAGTGGGGCGTGGTACATCAGCACCCGATGGACGGCCTGCGCCGCCAGGTTTCTGCGGGGGGCAACATCGGCGAGCGGCTGATGGCGACCGGCGCACGTCACTACGGCAATATTCGCGCCACCGCGCAGCACTGGCTTGAAGAGGTGGAGATCCCCGCCTCGCGCATCGACGACCTGCCAACCACCTTTTCCGGTGGCATGCAGCAGCGCCTGCAGATCGCCCGCAACCTGGTCACCCATCCGAAGCTGGTGTTTATGGATGAACCCACCGGAGGGCTGGATGTGTCCGTTCAGGCGCGCCTGCTCGATCTCCTGCGCGGTCTGGTGGTAGAGCTGAACCTCGCGGTGGTGATTGTCACCCACGATCTGGGCGTTGCGCGCCTGCTGGCAGACCGCCTGCTGGTCATGAAGCAGGGTCAGGTGGTGGAAAGTGGGCTAACCGACCGCGTGCTCGACGACCCACACCATCCGTACACCCAACTGCTGGTGTCATCGGTATTGCAGAACTAAGAGGCCAACATGATCCGCGTAGAAAACGTGAGTAAAACCTTTGTGCTCCACCAGCAAAACGGTGTGCGCCTGCCGGTACTGCAAAATGCCTCTCTGGAGGTCAGCAATGGCGAATGTGTGGTGCTACACGGCCACTCCGGCAGCGGAAAATCAACATTATTGCGCTCCCTGTACGCCAACTATCTGCCAGATGAAGGCCATATTCATATTCGCCACAATGATGAGTGGGTGGATCTGGTGCAAGCCCCGGCACGCAAGGTGCTGGAAGTCCGCCGTTCAACGATCGGCTGGGTGAGCCAGTTTCTGCGGGTGATCCCCAGGATCTCCGCGCTGGACGTTGTGATGCAGCCGCTACTGGATCTGGGAGTGCCGCGTGAAACCTGCGCCGCCAAAGCTGCGGGCCTGCTGACGCGCCTCAACGTGCCGGAACGCCTGTGGCATCTCGCCCCTTCTACTTTTTCCGGTGGTGAACAGCAGCGCGTGAACATTGCACGCGGGTTTATCGTCGATTACCCAATTTTACTGCTCGATGAACCTACCGCCTCGCTGGACAGCAAGAACAGTGCAGCAGTGGTTGAACTGATCGAACAGGCCAAAGCACGCGGCGCGGCGATCGTGGGGATCTTCCACGACGAAACCGTGCGTTCGCGCGTGGCAGACAGACTGCACCCGATGGGGACCAACGCATGATTATCAATAACGTAAAACTGGTGCTGGAAAATGAGGTGGTGGACGGCTCGATTGAGATCCAGGATGGCGTGATCCGTGCGTTTGCCGAAACCCAGAGCCGCTCACCCGAAGCGATGGACGGCGAAGGCGGCTGGCTACTGCCAGGGCTTATCGAGCTGCATACCGATAATCTGGATAAATTTTTCACCCCGCGCCCGAAGGTAGACTGGCCCGCCCATTCGGCAATGAGCAGCCACGACGCGCTGATGGTTGCCAGCGGCATCACCACCGTACTGGACGCGGTGGCGATTGGTGATGTACGCGACGGTGGCGATCGTCTGGAAAACCTGGAAAAGATGATCAACGCCGTGGAAGAGACGCAAAAGCGCGGCCTCAACCGCGCCGAGCACCGCCTGCATCTGCGCTGCGAACTGCCGCACCACACTACCCTGCCGCTGTTTGAAAAACTGGTTGGCCGCGAGCCGGTCTCACTGGTGTCGCTGATGGATCACTCTCCGGGGCAGCGCCAGTTCGCCAATATTGAGAAGTATCGTGAATACTATCAGGGCAAATATTCCCTTTCTGATGAAGAGATGGCCCGTTATGAAGAAGAGCAACTCGCACTGGCAGCGCAGTGGTCGCAACCAAACCGCCTCTCCATTGCCGCCCTGTGCCGGGATCGCAATATCGCGCTAGCCAGCCATGACGACGCCACACACGATCATGTGCTCGAATCTCATCAGCTTGGCAGCGTGATCGCCGAATTTCCCACCACATTCGAAGCAGCGGAAGCCTCACGCAAACACGGCATGAACGTGCTGATGGGCGCACCGAATATCGTGCGCGGCGGCTCGCACTCCGGCAACGTGGCGGCAAGCCAGCTCGCATCACTCGGCCTGCTGGATATTCTCTCCTCCGACTACTACCCCGCCAGCCTGCTGGACGCGGCCTTCCGGGTAGCAGATGACGAACACAACCCCTTCACGCTACCGCAGGCGATCCGTCTGGTGACGAAAAACCCGGCAACGGCGCTCAATCTTCACGATCGCGGTGAAATTGCCGAAGGTAAACGGGCGGATCTGGTGCTGGCCCACCGTAAAGGCGAGCACATCCATATCGACCACGTCTGGCGTCAGGGAAAAAGGGTGTTTTGATGGGAAGACTCATCTGGTTAATGGGGCCATCAGGTTCCGGCAAGGACAGCCTGCTGTCGGCATTACGCCAGCGGGAACATCCACAGCTACTGGTAGCGCACCGCTACATTACCCGCGCGGCGAACGCCGGGAGTGAAAACCATATTGCCCTGAGCGAGCAGGAGTTTTTTACCCGCGCCGGGCAAAATCTGCTGGCGCTGAGCTGGCACGCCAACGGTTATTACTACGGCATCGGCATTGAGATCGACCTGTGGCTGCACGCGGGTTTTGATGTGCTGGTCAACGGCTCACGGGCGCACCTTCAACAGGCTCGCGCCCGCTATGAAGCGGCGCTGCTGCCGGTCTGTCTGCAGGTGTCACCGGATATCCTGCGTAGCCGGTTGCAAAGCCGGGGACGCGAATCGGCTCGCGAGATAGACCAGCGGCTGGAACGTGCGGCGCGCTATACCCCATCGCAATGCCATATCCTCAATAACGACGGAAGTTTGCTACAGTCAGTCGATAACTTTTTATCGCTTATCCGTCAGAAGGAGAAACAACATGCCTGACTGCCAGCTTCGCCCCGCCACCGCCGTTGACGCGCAGATCGTCTATGCCCTGATCTGCGAGCTTAAGCAGGCTAAGTTCGATAACCAGGCATTTCACGCCGGGTTTCTTGCCAATCTTCAGGATCACAGCATGCACTATCAGCTGGCTGAACTGGACGGGCAGGTCGTCGGCATGATTGGCCTGCATATGCAGTTTCATCTGCACCATGCCCGATGGATCGGTGAGATCCAGGAACTGGTGGTGATGCCACAGGCGCGCGGGTTAAAAGTGGGGAGCCAGTTGCTGGCCTGGGCGGAAGACGTGGCACGCCAGGCGGGGGCAGAGCTGACGGAGCTATCCACCAGCGTCAGGCGTGTAGACGCCCACCGTTTCTATGTTCGTGAAGGGTATACGCAGAGCCATTTTCGATTCACCAAACCGCTGTAGAGGTGTGCGATGAGTCTGACTATCACATTAACCGGCACCGGTGGTGCCCAACTGGTGCCGGTATTTGGCTGCGATTGCGCGGCGTGTCGCCGGGCACGTTTGCAGGAAGCATATCGCCGCCGTCCCTGCAGTGCGGTGGTCAAATTCAACGATGCGGTCACGTTGCTGGACGCGGGCATTCCGCACCTGATGGACGACTGGCCAGCGGGCAGTTTCCGGCAGTTTTTGCTCACCCACTATCATATGGATCACGTTCAGGGGCTATTCCCCCTGCGCTGGGGTGTGGGGGCAACCATTCCGGTATACGGCCCGCCGGACGAAGCGGGCTGTGATGACTTATTCAAACATCCGGGGCTTCTGGATTTTAGCCACACGCCAGAGCCATTTGTGGTGTTTGAGCTACAGGGGCTACGGGTCACACCGCTGCCGCTGAACCATTCGAAACCCACGTTCGGCTATCTGCTGGAATCTTCCCACAGCCGTGTGGCGTGGCTTTCTGATACCGCTGGCCTGCCGGAGAAAACGATGAAGTTTCTGCTCAACAACCCACCACAGGCAATGATTATTGACTGCAGCCATGAGCCACGAGCGGAGACACCGCGTAATCATTGTGATTTAAATACGGTCATTGCGTTAAACGAGGTGATTGGCTGCCCGCAGGTGATCCTGACCCATATCAGCCATCAGTTTGACGTGTGGATGATGGATAATTCACTGCCGGACGGGTTTGAAGCAGGGTATGACGGCATGGCGTTAGTGCTGGATTAGGTTTTCTCCCTCTCCTGTGGGAGAGGGCTGGAGGACAACAGGCCGCACTTATCCCCGATCGTAATCATCTTCCAGGCGCCGCTCATCCTCTTCTAACCGACGCCGATCGTCATCCAGCTGGCGCTGACGCTCATCTAAACGCTGACGTCGGTCTTCAAGCTGTCTGCGACGGTCATCGTACCGTCGATTGTCGGACTGACTACTGCGACTGTAACCGTCATTGCCATCATCGTTGCTGCGACTGCTGCTGGGGTTATAGGCATCGTTGATCGCCTGCTGAATGTTACCAATAGCATCATCAACAATATCGGCATGAGCCAGCTGGCTGGTTAATGACAGCAGACCAAATAACAGGGCGGTAGAGCAACGTTTCATAAGGCCAGACTCGCAGGTGGACTGGCTTTAAGGTAATAAACGGCAGGCGACAGAGGTAGCAGAGGAATCTCAAATTATCATCACTTTTCGCAGCGCCTGCGCCAGCTGTACACGGGTAAAAGGTTTACGCAGTAATGCCACGTCCGGCAGCTGTGGGTTATGCGCTGGCCGTAAATCCTGGCCGCTGATCAACAATACCGGTAACTGAGGGAAGTGGCTGCGCACATGGTTAATCACCTCGGCACCGCTCAGGTTGCCGGGCAGCATCAGGTCACTGATAAATATGCCGATATCCGGCGACGCCTCCAGCATCCTCAGTGCCTGTTCACCGTTGTCCGTTTCAAGCGTCAGATAGCCCAGGTGATGCAGCTGCTCGCACAGGGTCTGACGAACATCGGCTTCATCCTCCAGCACCAGAACCAGCCGTTCGCTTTCACCGGATGTCGTGGCATCGGGTATTTCATCGTCAGAAACGGCAGGCAGTGTCGAGCGCGGAAGCTGGAGGCGCACGGTCGTCCCCTGCCCCGGTGCGCTTTCAATTTCGACACGACCGCCGGACTGACGCACAAAACCGTAGACCATCGACAAGCCTAATCCACTGCCGCTGCCGGTCTGCTTGGTCGTAAAGAACGGCTCAAAGACCTGTGATTTCACCTCCTGCGACATCCCGCTGCCGCGGTCAATGACCTCCAGTGCCACCATGTCCTGTCTGCGCCCGTCGCTACGGGTCACACGCTGATTCCAGGTACGGATCTTAATCACCCCGCTTTGCCCTTCCATCGCGTCGCGGGCGTTCATCACCAGGTTAATAATGGCGTTCTCCAGCTGGCTCACATCTATCCACGCGGGCCACGCCGGGGATTGTGCCTCAATCTCCAGCGTGAGAGTGGCAGGCAACGAGTGGCACATCAGTTCGCTGAGGTTTTCCAGTAGCGGTTTCATCTCCACCGCATGTGGGGTCAGGGATTGTTTGCGGGAAAAGGCCAGCAGACGCTGGGTCAGCAGTGCGCCACGTTCCGCCGCCTTAAGCGCGCGGGTAATGCGTGGGGCGTCATGTGAGGTGGGATCGGTCAGCTCCAGGCTGCCGATAATCACCGCCAGCAGGTTGTTAAAGTCATGTGCCAGTCCTCCCGTCAGTTGCCCGACGGCCTTCATCTTCTGGCTATGCAGGAGTGCTTCTTCCAGCCCCTGACGCTCGATGCGGTCAATCTCCATCTGTGAGGTTTTTTCTTTCAGCAACCGCGTGGTGTGCTCAAGCGAGGCAGTATTGCGGGCAAAAACGTTAAACGCGCGCGCCAGTTCCCCCAGCTCGTCACGCCGCTGCAGCGCAGGCACCGAAACATCCTGCTCTCCGTGGGCAAGACGCGACATCGCCCGGGAAATAGCGGTCAGGTTGGAGCCCAGGTTGCGGTAAATATACCAGCAGGCGCACCCGGTAATGATCAGCGCCAGTACGGCAAACACGCTGATAAACACGCTAATGGAGCGCAACTCCTGATGACTCTGGGCGGTACGCAGCGTGGAGGCCTGTGCCACCTGCTCCACGTACTGATTGATATCGCTGTTTAATATCGCCACCAGCGCCTTGATGTGAAACATATACCAGCTGATCGACAGATCGCTCTCTTCCAGTTGCTTTGACAACGGAGCCAGTTTACGTAATTCGTCGTTAAAATCAGGCAGCACCAGGTTCACCACCGGCAGGCTCGCGCTGCGGGGCAACGTCGCCGTCACGGTATCCAGTTGCTGTACCGTGGCGCGTGGGGCAGGGGTTTCAATGGCGGCGATGAGTAGCCTGTCCATTTCCGCGAGCTGTTGCGCATCCGGTACGTTGCTGCCGTAACGACGGTTAATATCCTGCAAATGGCGCAGATAACTCTGGCTCTGATAAAGCGCGCTGAGCAGCGCGTTACGCTCCAGATGACGGCGCTGCCCGCGCTCCAGCATACCTGTCACACTTTGCTGTAATTCATTACTACGTTGAATGATTCGCGCCACCAGTACCGGCTCCTGCTGCGCCAGTGGTGCATCGGCGAGCTGTTCCAGCGAGTGGCGCAGTGCCGTTTGTGTTTGTTTCAGCCTGTCGGCTTCACTTTTGTATTCCAGCGCCCCCACCACCTGCGAGAGCCGCACCGCCGCGGTCGCCACGTTGGCGGTGTCACGCGCGAGGTTCATGCTGCCGGTCATGTCATTCAGCGTTTGCTGCTGCACCTGCTCCTGGATCTGGCTGGCATGACGAAAGCCGAGCACTGCCACACCGCTGACCATCAGCGTCACTGCCACCACCAGCAGATTAAAAATCAGCAGGCGGCCACGGGCGCTGGCGAAGAACGGGGGTCGGCGTGATGACATGGGTTTGGGCTCCTGTGCGGTTTGGTGCCCTCACCCTAGCCCTCTCCCACAGGGAGAGGGAAAAGAGAAATGTGACGGCGATTAACTATTCATAACTATGACAAATATGAACGGCTTCTGACATTTTGCATTTACTCACCTGTGATGAAGTGCAGATATCGACATTCACAGGAGATCCGCCATGAGCAGAACCCCGGTACTCGAGATGCGCAATATTGCCAAGACGTTTGGCAATTTCCACGCGCTCAAGGGTGTGGATTTGACGGTCTTTCCCGGTGAGATCCACGCGCTGATGGGGGAAAACGGCGCGGGGAAAAGCACGCTGATGAAAATCCTCGCAGGGGCATACACCGCCACCCGTGGCGAGATCCTGATCGACGGTCAGCCGTTTCACATTAAAGGGCCAAAAGATGCCCTGGCCGCAGGCATTACCCTGATTTATCAGGAGATGCAGCTTGCACCCAACCTGACCGTTGCTGAAAACATCTTCCTCGGTAGCGAACTGTCGCGCGGTGGAATGGTGCAGCGTAAAGAGATGGCGACTCAGGCCCAGGCGGTGATTGACCGTCTTGGCGCACACTTCAAAGCCACCGACCTGGTGATGAAACTGACTATCGCCGAGCAACAGCAGGTGGAAATTGCCCGCGCACTGCACCGCAACAGCCGCATTCTGGTGATGGATGAACCGACCGCCGCCCTCTCTTCGCGTGAAACCCATCGCCTGTTTGAACTGATTTTGCGCCTGCGTGATGAAGGAATGGCGATCATTTATATCAGCCACCGTATGGCAGAAGTGTACGAACTCTCTGACCGCGTCAGCGTCCTGCGCGACGGGCAATATGTTGGCAGCCTGACGCGCGACAAGCTGAATGCGTCTGAGCTGGTGAAGATGATGGTTGGCCGTCCGTTAAGCGACCTGTTCAACAAAGAGCGCGATATCCCGCTCGGTAGCCCGCGTCTCAACGTCCATCACCTCACCGACGGCAAAAAAGTGCAGCCCTGCAGTCTGCAGGTGCGTTCCGGCGAAATTGTTGGCCTCGCGGGGCTGGTCGGTGCCGGACGTTCCGAACTGGCGCAGCTGATTTTCGGCGCACGTAAGGCCACCGGGGGAATGATTGAAGTGGACGGTGAACCGGTGGTGATCCACTCCCCACGCGCAGCAATCGAAAACGGCATCGGTTTTCTGACTGAGAACCGCAAAGAACAGGGGCTGTTCCTGGAGCTGGCGGCACAGGAGAACATCACGATGGCAACGCTGGAACGTGATGCCACCTTTGGCATGCTTAACCGTAAAAAAGCACAGTCCATTTCTGATGAGGCCATCGCCCTGCTCAACATCCGCGTCCCCCATTCACAGGTGCGCGCGGGCGGGTTATCCGGCGGCAACCAGCAAAAATTACTCATCTCCCGCTGGGTGGCGATTGGCCCGCGCATCCTGATTCTGGACGAACCGACGCGCGGCGTGGACGTCGGCGCAAAAAGCGAGATCTACCGCATCATGAATCAGATGGCGCATAAAGGGGTGGCGATTTTAATGATCTCCAGCGAGCTGCCAGAAGTGGTGGGCATGAGCGACCGGGTCTACGTGATGCAGGAAGGTAGCATCGCGGGTGAACTGCACGGGCGCGACATCTCCCAGGAAAACATTATGACGCTGGCAACCGGCGTGAACGACTCTCATCATCAGGCGGTGTAATTATGACAAACCCAACCCATCCGCAGCAGGTAGCGAAATCGACCTCCGCCAAAAAAGTGCTGATGAGCGATCTGATGCAAACGGTCGGTATTTTGCCAATTCTTATCCTGATCGTGGCGGTATTTGGCTTTATTGCCCCCAACTTTTTTACCGAGAGCAACCTGCTCAACATCACCCGTCAGGCGTCGATCAACATCGTGCTGGCGGCAGGGATGACCTTCATCATTCTGACCGGTGGGATTGACCTCTCCGTCGGCTCGATTCTGGGTACCACGGCGGTGGCGGCAATGGTCGTATCGCTGATACCCGAATTCGCCATGCTCTCCATTCCGGCGGCGCTGATGCTCGGCCTGGTGCTGGGGCTGTTCAACGGCGCGCTGGTGGCCTTTGCCGGACTGCCGCCGTTTATCGTCACGCTCGGTACCTATACCGCCCTGCGCGGTGCGGCGTACCTGCTGGCAGACGGCACAACGGTGATTAACTCGAACATCAACTTCGAGTGGATAGGCAATAACTATCTCGGCCCGGTTCCGTGGCTGGTGGTCATTGCTCTGGCGGTCATTGCGCTGTGCTGGTTCATCCTGCGCCGCACCACGCTGGGTGTGCACATCTACGCGGTGGGCGGCAACATGCAGGCGGCACGCTTAACAGGTATCAAGGTCTGGCTGGTACTGCTGTTCGTGTACGGCATGAGCGGCCTGCTCTCGGGCTTAGGCGGGGTGATGAGCGCGTCACGACTCTACAGTGCCAACGGCAACCTGGGCATGGGCTACGAACTGGATGCCATTGCGGCGGTGATCCTCGGCGGTACCAGCTTTGTCGGCGGGATCGGCACGATCACCGGCACGCTGGTAGGCGCATTGATCATCGCTACCCTTAACAACGGCATGACGCTGATGGGCGTCTCTTACTTCTGGCAACTGGTGATCAAAGGGGCGGTGATCATCATTGCGGTGCTGATCGACAAATACCGTACCCGACACCATCAAAGTGCATAACAACAACATCTTTCTTCGAGGAATACAGCATGAGATTGAAGCCATTAGTGACCGCGCTCTGTGCTGGCGCGCTGCTTGCCGCAACGCCATTTGCGCAGGCGAAAGATCTGAAGTCCATCGGCGTCACGGTGGGTGACCTTGCCAACCCGTTCTTCGTGCAGATCACCAAAGGTGCCGAGCTGGAAGCGCGCAAACTGGCGGGCGATAACGTCAAAGTGACGCTGGTTTCCAGTGGTTACGATCTGGGCCAGCAGGTGGCGCAGATCGACAACTTTATTGCCGCCAAAGTGGACATGATCATTCTCAATGCCGCAGATTCAAAAGGGATCGGCCCGGCAGTTAAGCGCGCAAAAGACGCCGGGATCGTGGTGGTGGCGGTTGACGTGGCAGCAGAAGGGGCAGACGCCACCATCACCTCCGATAACACCCAGGCAGGGGAAATGGCCTGTAAATACATTACCGACCGCCTGAACGGTAAAGGCAACGTCGTGATCATCAACGGACCACCGGTGTCTGCGGTGCAAAACCGCGTAGAAGGCTGTCAGACAGAATTCAAAAAGCATCCTGATATCAAAGTGCTTTCTGACAATCAGAACGCCAAAGGCAGCCGTGAAGGTGGTCTGGAGGTGATGACTTCACTGCTGGCGGCCAATCCGAAGATCGACGGCGTGTTCGCGATTAACGATCCCACGGCGATCGGGGCCGATCTGGCGGCCAAACAGGCACAGCGTAGCGAATTCTTTATCGTCGGTGTGGATGGTTCACCGGATGGTGAAGAGGCGCTGAAGCGGGAAAATTCCCTGTTTGTGGCGACTCCGGCACAAGATCCGCAGGTAATGGCGGCAAAAGCGGTAGAGATCGGCTATGACATTCTACAGGGCAAACCTGCCCCGAAAGCGCCAGTGCTGATCCCGGTGACGATGATCGATAAAAAGAACGTCGGCTCTTATAAGGGATGGACGGTGAAGTAATCCTTTTCCCTCTCCCTCCGGGAGAGGGCGTTTACGAGGAGTCCCCATGAAACGCTCCGACATCAACGAAATCCTCGGCCATACACGGCAATTTTTTTCCATGCACGACGTGCATCTCCCGTCGTTTGCCAGCTTCCCACCAACGAAATGGCAGCAGCTCGACCAAAGTGCCTGGCGGGAAGTGTTCGACCTCAAACTCGGCTGGGACGTAACCGCCTTTGGTGGCAACAACTTTGTCGCGCAGGGGTTAACGTTGTTTACCCTGCGAAACGGTTCTCCCAACGGCATACCTTATGAAAAATGCTATGCCGAAAAAATCATGCACGTACGCGATGGTCAGGTGACACCCATGCATTTTCACTGGCGTAAGCGGGAAGACATCATCAACCGTGGCGGCGGGAATCTGATTATTGAGTTATGGAATGCCGGGGTGCATGAAGAGACCGAAAACACCGACGTCACGGTCGTGATCGACGGCTGCCGTCAGACCCATACGCCCGGCAGCCAGCTGCGCCTCACACCAGGGGAAAGTATCTGCCTGACGCCCGGCCTGTACCACAGTTTCTGGGGCGAACGCGGCTTTGGTGACGTCCTGGTGGGAGAAGTGTCATCAGTAAATGACGACGATCACGACAACCACTTTTTACAGGCCATTGACCGCTATAACACTATTGAAGAAGACGAACCGGCGGTGCTGGTGTTGTGCAACGAGTACAACCTGTTTCGGATATAAGGAGTGAATGATGCCATTGATTTCTCTTGCCGACGGTCTTGAGCACGCCAGAGAACATCGCTACGCGCTGGGGGCGTTTAACGTTCTTGACTCTCATTTTCTGCGCGCGCTGTTTGCCGCGGCGAAGCAGGAACGCTCGCCTTTTATCATCAACATTGCGGAGGTGCATTTTAAGTACGTCTCCCTGGATTCACTGGTCGAAACCATCAAATTTGAAGCCGCCCGACACGATATTCCCGTGGTCCTTAATCTCGACCACGGGCTGCATTTTGAGGCCGTGGTGCGCGCACTGCGTTTAGGGTTTAGCTCTGTAATGTTCGATGGCTCTGCATTAAGCTACGAGGAAAATATTCGTCAGACGCGCGAAGTGGTGAAGATGTGCCATGCGGTTGGCGTGTCGGTGGAAGCGGAGCTGGGTGCCGTGGGTGGCGATGAAGGCGGTGCGCTCTATGGTCATGCCGATGAAGCGTTTTTCACTGACCCTCAGCTGGCGCGAGAGTTTGTCGATTTGACCGGCATCGATGCACTGGCGGTCGCCATCGGCAATGCGCACGGTAAATACAAAGGCGAGCCGAAACTCGATTTCCCGCGCCTGGATGCCATTCGCCAGCAGACCGGCCTGCCGCTGGTGCTGCACGGCGGCTCCGGCATTAGCGATGAGGATTTCCACCGCGCCATTGAGCTGGGTATTCATAAAATCAATTTCTATACCGGTATGTCACAGGCCGCGCTGTCTGCCGTTGAGCAACGCATGGCAAAACGTCAGCCGTTGTATGATGAGTTTGCCGAGCTGTTGCTGGGTATTGAGGAGGCGATTGCCGATACGGTGGCCGGGCAGATGCGCATCTTCGGCAGCGCGGGGCAGGCATAATGGAACGTAAAGGGATTATCGCCGCAGGTAATATGCTGGTGGATCATGTCCACCAGATCGTGCAGTGGCCGGAGCGCGGCTGGCTGGCGGAGATTACCCACAGCGAACGCTCAACCGGCGGTGCGCCGTTGAATGTCCTGCTGACGCTGGCAAAAATGCATGTCGGCCTGCCATTACAGGCGGTAGGATTGATTGGCGTTGATGGCGACGGGGATTACATTCTGGCGATGCTTGACCAGTATCACGTTAACCGCCAGCGCGTGCAGCGTACCGACTTCGCGCCAACCTCCATGTCGCAGGTGATGACCGACCCCAGCGGACAGCGTACCTTTTTCCACTCGCCAGGAGCCAACCGTCTGCTGGATCTTCCCGCATTTGACCACCTTGACGGCTCAATGAAAATCTTCCACCTGGGGTATTTGCTGCTGCTCGACAGTCTGGATATGCCGGATGCCGAATTCGGCACTCGCAGTGCGCGACTGCTGGCGCAGATGCGTGACCAGGGATATGAAACCTCGCTCGATTTGGTCTCCCGCAAGGGTGATCCGCGCTATCAACCGCTGGTATTCCCTGCCCTGCGCCATCTCGATTATCTGGTGATTAACGAGCTTGAAGCCGGAGAGTTCAGCGGGCTGGAGATGCGCGATAGCAACGATATGCCGCACATTGCCCATATTGCTGAAGCCGCCTCGCAGCTTCTGGCTGCGGGTGTACGCCAGCGCGTGGTGATCCACTGTCCGGAAGGGGCATGGGGCGAAGCGCCGGGTGAAGCCGGACGCTGGATACCGTCCTGGATGCTGGAGCAGGAGGAAATTATCGGCAGCGTCGGAGCGGGCGATGCGTTTTGCGCAGGCTTTTTATACGGCTGCCATGGATCCCTGCCGCTGGCAGACAGTATTTATCTGGCACATGCCTGCGCACGAGCAAGCCTGCTGGCCGCCAATGCAATTGACGGCGCGAAAACACTGGCAGAACTGCAGGCGTATATCAAAGAGAATACTTAAGCGGCTTTCTCGCTGTGAGAGACATCAGTAGCAAAGACGTAGCCCAGCCCACGGATGGTTTTAATGAAGGCGGGTTGATGCGGGTTGGCCTCAATTTTCCGGCGCAGACGCATAATTAACACATCGATGGTGCGGTCGAAGACCTCGGCACTTTCACTGTGGGTCAATTCAAGCAACTGCTCGCGGCTGAGCACACGACGGGCGTTTTGGGTCAGTGCCAGAAGCAGGCCATACTCGCCCTGGGTTAATGAGACGGTGTTACGCTGCGGATCGCTGAGCTCACAGCGGGTGGTATCCAGCGTCCAGCCGTTGAAGGCAATCCCCGCCACGCGCGGTGTCGCGGTTTCTGCCGCCAGCGCCCCGGTGCGACGCAGCACAGCCTTAACGCGGGCAACAACCACGCGCGGGTTGAACGGTTTACCGATGTAATCGTCGGCCCCCATCTCCAGCCCCACGACCACGTCCGATTCACTGCCCAGACCTGTCAGCATCACCACCGGTAGTTCCGGGCGTTGCTTTTGCAACTGTAGCAAGACCTGCAGACCGTTGATGTCCGGCAGCATCATGTCCAGTAACACGAGGGCAATCCCTGGCTCCTGTTGCACCAGACTCAGTGCGTCCCGGCCATTATGGCAGACAAGCACGGTAAAGACGTGCTCGCTGAGCACATCCTGCAGCAGTTCACAGACTGCCGTATCGTCATCAACCACCAGAATCGCCGGTTTCATCGCATGCTTCCGTCAGGGAACTATATTAAGTCTGAACCATTCTGCCGCTCGCTCCAGCCAAATTGTTTTTTACGTGATGGAATTTCAACCCAGGTCACATCCACTGCCCTTTCGACACGTCAATTTTGACGATTGCCTGTTTTTCGTCAGCGTTTTGACCCGAAATTGGCCGTAAAGTCTGATGATACCCACACTAAAAACATGGCATAGAAGCTGCATAATGGGTGCGAAAGAGTTTATTAACTGGAGCAGACTGATGAAAAAAGTCGTCACGGTTTGCCCTTATTGTGCCTCAGGTTGCAAGATCCACCTGGTGGTCGATAACGGCAAAATCGTCCGGGCGGAGGCCGCACAGGGGAAAACCAATCAGGGCACGCTGTGCCTGAAAGGTTACTACGGCTGGGATTTTATTAACGATACCCAAATCCTCACCCCGCGCCTGAAAACCCCTATGATCCGCCGCGAGCGCGGTGGCAAGCTGGAAGCCGTCTCCTGGAGTGAGGCGCTGGACTACGTCGCCGCGCGCCTGAGCGCCATCAAAGCCAAGTATGGCCCGGATGCGATTCAAACCACCGGCTCCTCACGCGGTACGGGTAATGAAACCAACTATGTAATGCAAAAATTCGCGCGCGCCGTTATTGGTACCAATAACGTCGACTGCTGCGCTCGCGTCTGACACGGCCCATCGGTTGCAGGTCTGCACCAGTCGGTCGGTAACGGCGCAATGAGCAATGCAATCAACGAGATAGATAACACCGATCTCGTGTTTGTTTTCGGTTATAACCCGGCGGATTCTCACCCTATCGTCGCGAATCACGTTATTCGCGCCAAACAAAATGGGGCGAAAATCATCGTCTGCGATCCGCGTAAAATTGAAACTGCGCGCATTGCGGATATGCACATCGCATTGAAAAACGGTTCGAATATCGCGCTGTTGAATGCGATGGGGCACGTCATTATTGAGGAAAACCTGTACGACCAGGCGTTCGTCGCCACCCGTACGGAAGGGTTTGAAGAGTACCGGAAAATTGTTGAAGGCTACACGCCAGAATCGGTTGAAGCGATTACTGGCGTCAGCGCCCAGGAGATCCGCCAGGCAGCACGGATGTACGCGGGGGCGAAAACCGCCGCTATTCTGTGGGGCATGGGCGTTACCCAGTTCTATCAGGGCGTGGAAACCGTGCGTTCGCTGACCAGCCTCGCCATGCTGACCGGTAATCTTGGCAAGGCACATGTCGGCGTGAACCCGGTTCGTGGTCAGAATAACGTGCAAGGTGCGTGTGATATGGGCGCGCTGCCGGATACCTATCCGGGCTATCAGTACGTCAAGTTCCCGGAGAACCGCGAGAAATTTGCGAAGGCCTGGGGCGTGGAGAGCCTGCCGGAGCATACCGGATATCGCATCAGTGAGCTGCCGCACCGTGCAGCACATGGAGAAGTGCGTGCTGCCTACATTATGGGTGAAGATCCACTGCAAACCGATGCCGAGCTGTCTGCTGTGCGCAAAGGGTTTGAGGATCTGGAACTGGTAATTGTGCAGGATATCTTTATGACCAAAACGGCGGCAGCGGCGGATGTGATTTTACCGTCGACGTCCTGGGGCGAGCATGAAGGTGTCTATACGGCAGCAGACCGTGGCTTCCAGCGCTTCTTTAAAGCGGTCGAGCCGAAGTGGGATCTGAAAACCGACTGGCAGATCATCAGCGAAATCGCCACCCGTATGGGTTACCCGATGCACTACAACAACACCCAGGAGATCTGGGACGAGTTGCGTCATCTGTGCCCGGATTTCTACGGTGCTACCTATGAAAAAATGGGTGAACTGGGGTACATCCAGTGGCCGTGCCGGGATGAGTCAGAAGCCGACCAGGGCACGTCGTATCTCTTCAAGGAGACGTTCGACACCCCGAACGGGCTGGCGCAGTTCTTCACCTGCGACTGGGTCGCTCCTATCGACAAGCTCACCGACGAGTATCCGATGGTGCTCTCCACCGTGCGGGAAGTGGGCCACTACTCCTGTCGTTCGATGACCGGCAACTGTGCCGCGCTGGCAGCGCTGGCGGATGAACCGGGCTACGCGCAGATCAACACCGCTGATGCGGAACGCCTCGGCATTGAAGATGAAGCGCTGGTGTGGGTGAACTCGCGTAAAGGCCGGATTATTACCCGTGCGCAGGTCAGCGATCGTCCAAACAAAGGGGCGGTCTATATGACCTACCAGTGGTGGATTGGTGCCTGTAACGAACTGGTGACGGAGAACTTAAGCCCGATAACCAAAACGCCGGAGTATAAATACTGTGCCGTACGCGTCGAGCCGATTGCCGATCAGCACGCTGCCGAGCAATATGTAATTGATGAATATAACAAGCTGAAAACCCGACTGCGTGAAAGCGCAATGGGATGACACGGTTAATTAATCGATGAGTAACGGGGGTGATATATTCACCCCCTTTTTATATCCGAATTAGATATAGATACTGCATATTTTTATTCCGGAAGGCATCTCGCAGAAATAATGTAATTTACGCAGAAAAGAATTACATCTTTGCATTTTAATTCAGATGGATAAGATATGTGGCGGGTGCTTAAGACTTTCTGTCTTGAGCATTGTTGAGGGACAGAAAGTGGAAAGCCCCGGGAAATTTGCATTTACCCGAGGCTACCCCTCAACTCCCAACAAGTTGAGAGTAGCCTCTTATTCTTTTTTTGACAAGGAGTAAAAGGCATGACGCCATTAAAAACTGCGTTAGGTATCGTCTTTATTATTTGTCTGACGATAGTGATCTTTACCTTTATTAATCGCGGTAAGTTATGCGAACTCACAATAAAGGGTGAACATCAGGAGGTGGCGGCGAAATTAGCCTGCAATGCAGGCTAACCTCATCGGGCGGAACGACAGTTCCGCCCGGCTTGTAGGAGGCTGAGGTCTTAATGCACCCATTTTTTTCTTCCGCGACCGCGATTATACTGCGCGACATGTACTCAGATGATAAGTGTCCATGAAACATATTTTGGTGTTGTTGTTACTTTTTACGTCGCTTGCCCGTGCTGATGAGATCGGCAGCCAGTACAAGGAACAGGCCGAAGCGGGCGATGCCCGCGCCCAGTATTACCTGGCCGATACATACTTTAGCTCTGGAGACAGTAAACAGGCGTCACTGTGGGCGGAGAAAGCGGCAAAAGGGGGTGATGTCGATGCAATGGCATTACTGTCACAAATCCAGTTCACGCAGGGCGATTACCTGCATGCCAAAGCGCTGGCGCAACAGGCAACGATTGCGGGCAGCAAACGTGGTGCGATTATGTTGGCACGCGTGCTGGTAAACACTCAGGCGGGCAAAACTGACTATCCTCAGGCCATTAAACTGCTGCAAACCGCGACTGAAGATATTGATAACGACTCTGCGGTAGATGCGCAAATGCTGCTGGGGCTTATCTATGCCAACGGTGTTGAAGTCGCTCAGGACGACGTAAAGGCAGCCTCCTGGTTCCAGCGCAGTTCTTCCCTGTCACGTACGGGTTATGCGGAATACTGGGCGGGGATGCTGTTCCAGCAGGGTGAGAAAGGCTTTATTACGCCGAATAAACAGAAAGCGTTGTACTGGCTGAACCTGAGTTGTACCGAAGGGTTTGATACAGGGTGTGAGGAATTCGACACCCTGAGCGGTCAGTAAAAAAAGCCCGGTGGCGCTACCGGGCTTTTTTACATTACTGGTCAGCCGTCTTATCGAAACGCCCCAGCACGTCACGTTCATACGCCAGTGCTTTTTTGCGGTCGAATTTGTGTTCCCACTTGGCAATCACCAGCACCGCCAGCGCGTTACCCACCACGTTCAGCGCCGTACGCGCCATGTCGAGGATACGGTCGACACCGGCGATAAACGCCAGCCCTTCCAGCGGAATACCGACGCTGCCCAGCGTCGCCAGCAGCACCACGAAGGAGACCCCCGGCACACCTGCAATACCTTTTGAGGTCACCATCAGGGTCAGTACCAGCACGATTTCCTGCCACAGTGACAGATCAATGCCGTACAGCTGGGCAATAAAGATGGCCGCAATACTCTGGTACAGCGTCGAACCATCGAGGTTAAAGGAGTAGCCGGTCGGCACCACGAAGCTGGTGATCGACGCGGGCGCACCGTAGGCCTCCATTTTCTCGATGATACGCGGCAGCACGCTTTCCGAACTGGCCGTGGAGTACGCCAGAATCAGTTCATCTTTCAGGATGCGGATCAGGATCCAGATGCTCAGCCCGCACAGGCGCGCCACAATCCCCAGCACCACCAGCGCAAAGAACAGGATGGCGAAGTGTACCAGGATAACCAGCTTCGCCAGCGGCCACAGGGAGGCGAAGCCGAAGTTCGCCACGGTCACCGCGATCAGTGCGAACACCCCTACCGGCGCGTAACGCATTACCATGTGGGTGACTTTGAACATGGTTTCAGAGATAGAACGGAATACAGTTACCAGCGGCTCACGGTGGCTCGCGGGCAGCGATGACAGTCCCAGACCAAACAGCACGGAGAAGAAGATAATCGGCAGCATCTCACCCTTCGCCATTGATGCCACGATGTTAGTCGGCACCAGCGACAGAATGGTGCCCATCAGGCCATGCGCGTGGCTCTGCACATCTGCGGTTGTGCTTTGGTATTTTGAGATATCCACCGTCGCCAGCTGCGACATATCAATCCCGGAACCTGGCTGGAACACGTTTGCCATCGTGATGCCCAGGATGATGGCAATTGTCGTGATCACTTCGAAATAGAGGATCGTTTTCGCGCCGATACGGCCTAGCTGCTTCGCATCACCAACGCCGGCAATACCTACCACCAGCGTAGAGATAACAATCGGCACTACAATCATCTTAATCAGATGAATAAAAATATCGCCTGCCGGAGAGAGCAGGTTCGCAATCAGCCACTCGCGGCTGTCGCTATGATAATGAAGATAACTGCCCAACAAGATACCCAGCACAAGGGCTAGCAAGATTTGCCAGGCCAGGCTGACTTTCAAATTTTTCATAGAAACTGACTTCCTCAATGAAATCTCCATGTCACTAAACTGCATGAATATGGAGACATACTGAAAGGGTATGAATTGTGTTGCGTTGGTTTATGGGGTTTTTTAACGCGGCGTATGAGTATCATCTGCACGGCATGCTGTGCAAGCCTTAAAGAACAAGGCGGTTCACTACCAAAAGAGTCTGTGACATTAATTTATAATAATTCTTATAAATAACCTTTTGTTATAAAAACGCTTTTTTCAACACAAATGTGAATAATCAGTAGGCTGAATTATTTCCCTTCAAAGTTTCATTCGCTCATTTTTCAGCCTGTTCAGACAATGCGTGATCTGTAGCCCAAATAATAAACAAAGCTTGTAAAGCCCCTACAATTAACGTTTTAGAGACATATTATTAACATCTTACAAGGAGAAAAAAAGCCATGAGCCAAATACACAAACATGATATTCCCGCAAATATTGCGGAACGTTGCCTGATCAACCCGGAGCAGTACCGCGAGAAGTATCAGCAATCTATCTCCAGCCCTGACCTCTTCTGGGGTGAGCAGGGCCACATCCTCGACTGGATCAAACCTTATCAGAAGGTGAAAAACACCTCCTTTGCGCCAGGTAACGTCTCCATTAAATGGTACGAAGACGGCACGCTAAACCTGGCGGCGAACTGTCTGGATCGCCATCTTGCCGAGCGTGGCAACGAAACAGCCATCATCTGGGAGGGCGACGATGCCTCCCAAAGCAAGCACATCACCTATAAAGAACTGCACCGCGACGTGTGTCGCTTCGCCAACGTGCTGCTGGAGCGCGGCATTAAAAAAGGCGACGTGGTGGCTATCTATATGCCAATGGTGCCGGAAGCAGCGGTTGCCATGCTGGCCTGCGCGCGCATCGGTGCGATCCACTCCGTTATCTTCGGCGGCTTCTCACCAGAAGCGGTTGCTGGTCGCATCGTCGATTCAAACTCAAAACTGGTGATCACGTCAGATGAAGGCGTGCGTGCCGGGCGCAATATCCCACTGAAGAAAAACGTCGATGAAGCGCTGAAAAACCCAAATGTGAAGAGCGTCAGCAATGTTGTCGTGCTCAAACGTACCGGCGGCAAGATCGACTGGAACGAGGGTCGTGACCTGTGGTGGAGCGACCTGATTGAGAAAGCAAGCGACCAGCACCAGCCAGAAGAGATGAACGCGGAAGATCCGCTGTTTATTCTGTATACCTCCGGCTCGACCGGCAAACCAAAAGGCGTGTTGCATACCACCGGAGGCTATCTGGTCTATGCGGCAACCACTTTCAAATATGTCTTCGACTACCACCCGGGCGACATCTACTGGTGTACCGCCGATGTGGGCTGGGTCACCGGTCACAGCTACCTGCTGTATGGTCCGCTGGCCTGTGGCGCAACCACGCTGATGTTTGAGGGCGTACCTAACTGGCCAACCCCGGCACGTATGTGCCAGGTGGTAGACAAACATAAGGTCAATATTCTCTACACCGCGCCAACGGCTATCCGCGCGCTGATGGCCGAAGGTGATAAAGCCATCGAAGGTACTGACCGCTCGTCCCTGCGCATCCTCGGCTCCGTGGGTGAACCAATCAACCCGGAAGCCTGGGAGTGGTACTGGAAAAAAATCGGTAAAGAGAAATGCCCGGTAATGGACACCTGGTGGCAGACCGAAACCGGTGGCTTCATGATTACCCCTATCCCGGGCGCGACGCCATTAAAAGCGGGTTCTGCCACCCATCCATTCTTCGGTGTACAGCCTGCGCTGGTGGATAACGAAGGAACCCCACTGGAGGGAGCCACCGAAGGCAACCTGGTGATCACCGATTCCTGGCCAGGCCAGGCGCGCACCCTGTTTGGTGACCACGAGCGCTTTGAGCAAACCTACTTCTCGACCTTTAAAAATATGTACTTCAGCGGCGACGGCGCGCGTCGTGATGAAGAGGGTTATTACTGGATCACCGGACGCGTGGACGATGTGCTGAACGTCTCCGGCCACCGTCTGGGAACGGCGGAGATTGAATCCGCTCTGGTGTCGCATCCGAAGATTGCTGAAGCTGCAGTGGTCGGCATTCCGCACAACATTAAGGGCCAGGCAATTTACGCTTACGTCACCCTGAACCACGGTGAAGAGCCGTCGCCAGAGCTGTATGCCGAGGTGCGTAACTGGGTACGTAAAGAGATAGGCCCGCTTGCCACGCCAGATGTGCTGCACTGGACGGACTCGCTGCCAAAAACCCGCTCCGGCAAAATTATGCGCCGTATCCTGCGCAAAATTGCGGCAGGGGACACCAGTAACCTCGGTGACACCTCAACGCTTGCCGATCCGGGCGTGGTGGAAAAACTGCTCGAAGAGAAGCAGGCCATCGCAATGCCATCGTAATGCTGTTTTCTCCCTCTCCCTGTGGGAGAGGGCCGGGGCGAGGGCATCAGACCGCACCTTACCCCCTCACCCTAACCTCTCCCTCAAGGGAGAGGGAATAACTACAAACACCTACCCTACAAAACTCTGGAGACTCTGTGATGAATAACGATATTTGTCAGCAGATAGAGAATAGTGCGCACTACAGGGAGCTCGTCGATAAACGGCAACGGTTTGCCTTCTTTCTTTCCATCATCATGCTGATTATCTACGTCGGCTTTATTTTGCTGATTGCCTTTGCCCCACACTGGCTCGGTACGCCGCTGCATGCAGGTACCAGCGTCACGCGCGGTATTCCCATTGGTATTGGCATCATTGTGGTGTCGTTTGTGCTGACCGGCATCTACGTCTGGCGCGCGAACGGTGAATTTGATCGTCTTAATAAAGCGGTACTGCGTGAGGTAAAAGCATCATGAAGAGAGTTCTGACGGCGCTTGCCGCCACACTTCCCTTTGCCGTCAACGCAGCGGATGCCATTACCGGTGAGGTACAACGCCAGCCAACCAACTGGCAGGCGATCGTGATGTTCCTGATTTTCGTGTTGCTGACGCTGTACATCACTTACTGGGCGTCAAAACGCGTGCGCTCACGTAGCGATTACTACACCGCAGGCGGCAACATTACTGGTTTTCAGAACGGCCTGGCGATCGCCGGGGACTTTATGTCGGCGGCCTCTTTCCTGGGGATTTCCGCGCTGGTGTATACCTCCGGGTACGACGGCCTTATTTACTCCCTTGGCTTCCTCGTCGGCTGGCCAATTATTCTGTTCCTGATTGCCGAACGCTTACGCAACCTGGGACGTTTTACCTTTGCTGACGTGGCCTCGTATCGTCTGAAACAGGGGCCAATTCGCACCCTCTCCGCCTGCGGATCGCTGGTGGTTGTGGCGCTGTATTTGATTGCGCAGATGGTTGGTGCGGGCAAGTTAATCGAGCTGCTGTTTGGCCTGAACTACCACGTTGCGGTCGTGCTGGTCGGCGTGCTGATGGTGATGTATGTCCTGTTCGGCGGCATGCTCGCCACCACCTGGGTACAAATTATCAAAGCCGTACTGCTGCTGTTCGGCGCAAGTTTTATGGCCTTTATGGTGATGAAACACGTCGGCTTTAGCTTCAATAACCTGTTTGCCGAAGCGATGGCGGTTCACCCGAAGGGGGACGCGATCATGAGCCCTGGCGGGCTGGTGAAAGACCCGATCTCTGCGCTCTCGCTCGGTCTGGGCCTGATGTTTGGTACCGCCGGGTTACCGCATATCCTGATGCGTTTCTTCACCGTGAGCGATGCGCGTGAGGCACGTAAAAGCGTCTTCTATGCCACCGGTTTTATGGGCTACTTCTACATTCTGACCTTTATCATTGGTTTTGGGGCCATCATGCTGGTCGGCGCGAATCCGGTGTTTAAAGATGCCGCAGGCGCGCTGATTGGCGGGAATAACATGGCGGCGGTGCATCTGGCCGACGCGGTGGGCGGTAACCTGTTCCTCGGCTTTATCTCGGCCGTGGCCTTCGCCACCATTCTCGCGGTAGTTGCCGGTCTGACGCTGGCCGGGGCATCTGCGGTATCGCATGACCTGTATGCCAACGTGTTCCGCAAAGGGGCAACCGAACGCCAGGAGCTGAAAGTCTCGAAAATCACCGTGCTGGTGCTGGGCGTGGTGGCAATCCTGCTGGGGATCCTGTTCGAGAAACAGAACATCGCCTTTATGGTGGGGCTGGCCTTCTCGATTGCAGCGAGCTGTAACTTCCCCATCATTCTGCTCTCTATGTACTGGTCAAAACTGACCACCCGTGGGGCAATGATTGGCGGCTGGCTGGGGCTGCTGACAGCAGTGATCCTGATGGTTCTCGGCCCGACAATCTGGGTGCAGATCCTCGGCCATGAAAAAGCCCTCTTCCCATATGAATACCCGGCGCTGTTCTCCATTGCCGTGGCGTTCATCGGTATCTGGGTTTTCTCCGCGACCGATAACTCACCGGAGGGTAACCTGGAACGTGAGAAATTCCGCGCCCAGTTTATCCGTTCACAAACCGGCCTGGGCGTCGAACAAGGCCGCGCGCACTAACCCGCACATCCTCCCCGGTCATCTGGCCGGGGAATTCAGAACATCATCCATGCCACCAGCGGCGCAACCAACACCATCATCACGCCCGAAAGCATCATCACCAGGCTTGCGACCACGCCCTCCTGCTGACCCAGCTCATAAGATCGCGCCGTTCCAGCGCCGTGCGACGCCGCACCAAATCCCGCCCCTTTCGCCATGCCTTCACGGATGGAGAGCCGCAGGAACAGCATGTCGCCAACCGCCATTCCGAATACCCCGGTCACAACGACAAATAACGCCACCAGATCCGGCTGACCGCCTAGCGGTTTGGCAGCGGCCAGCGCAAACGGCGTAGTGACCGAACGCACGGCCAGGCTACGCTGGATCTCATCGGACAGGGTAAACAGCCGCGCCAGCCAGACGGAGCTGCACACCGCCACCACCGTAGCGGTAATCACACCTGCGCTCAGTGACATCCAGTGCCGTTTAATAATCGCAAGGTTATCGTACACCGGCACAGCAAAAGCGATGGTCGCCGGGCCGAGCAGCCACAGCAGCCAGTGGGATTCACCAATGTAGTTCTGCCAGGAGATATGTCCAAACACCAGCATCAACACCAGCAGGATCGGTGTGAAAACCAGCGGCATCAGTGGCAGCGCGTGAAAACGACGATACAACCGCTTGTTGGCAAAATAGATCGCCAGCGTGGCAATCAGGCATAGCACGCTTATCTGAAAGTTAGTCATGCTTCTGCCTGCTGATTTCAAACCGATATACTTTATCCACCACCCAGGCGGTAGATCCCAGCACCATCAGCGTACTCAGCGCGATGACCGCAAAGATGCGCCAGCCATCCACCATCAGCAATTGAGCATAATTCACCACCGCCACCACCGCAGGAACAAAGAACAACAGCATTTCAGCCAGCAGCCAGCGCGCACCGGCTCGTACCCAGTTCAGTGGAATAACACGACAGAGGATCAGCGTCAGCATCAGCATCATCCCCACCAGGTTGGCAGGCAGCGGCAGATGCAGCCAGCTGACAAGATATTCGGCAAAAACAAACAAACCCGCATAAAGCAGTACCTGAACCGGTACCTGAAGTCGTTGTACAACGGCAGGCGTAACACGGCTTAACGCCACGGCCATGAGTAAATTCCTCAAAAATGAGATAGAGCGTCAGTATAGTGAGCGCACGTAATGGACTGAAATGAATTAAAATCATCAAAGGTATAGTTTCGAGGAATAATCATGGACATAAGAACGCTGCGCTATTTTGTCGAAGTGGTTCGTCAGCAAAGTTTTACCCGCGCAGCAGAAAAGCTATTTGTTACCCAGCCGACTATCAGCAAGATGCTGAAAAACCTCGAAGATGAACTGAACTGTACCCTGCTTATTCGCGACGGGCGCAAGCTGTTGCTGACCGATACCGGGCGCGTGGTATTCGAGCGCGGGCTGGCGATCCTGGCGGAGTTCCGCCAGCTCGAAGCCGAGCTTGACGATATTAACCACCTGACAAAAGGGTTGCTGCGTCTGGGTATTCCGCCGATGGTGGGCATGATGATGGCCGGGCCGATTAGCCTGTTTCGCCAGCGCTACCCCGGCGTCGAACTGAAGATTTCCGAGTTTGGTGGCTTAACCGTCCAGCAGGCCGTCACCAACGGCGAGCTGGACGTGGCGATGACCGCACTGCCCGTCGAAGAAGAGAGTGGTCTGGCAACGCTGTCGCTGTTCAGCCACCCGCTGTGTGTACTGGTACCGCGGTCCGGCGACTGGATGAAGATCGACTCGGTGAAGCCGGAGGTGCTCGGCGAGCATCCTCTGCTGATCTACAACGAAGATTTTGCCCTCAGCCGTCAGTTAATGGCGTTGTTTAGTCAACACAACGTGAAGCCACGCATTGCGGTGCGTAGCGGCCAGTGGGATTTTCTGGCCGCGATGGTGCAGGCAGGCGTGGGGATTGCCATCCTGCCACAACCCATTTGTGAGCGGCTGGATAAAAATACGCTGCGCTGGATCCCACTGGAGAGCGATTTGCACTGGCAGCTCGGGATGATTTGGCGTGAAGGAGTGTATCTGTCGCACAGCGCGCAGGCGTGGCTGAAGTGCTGTGAGGGGTTTTGGGTCCAGTCTGAATAGTGCCCCCTTCTCCCTCTCCCTGTGGGAGAGGGCCGGGGTGAGGGCATCAGCCCGCACAGACTACTGATTCTCGATCAACAACGCTTCCAGCAAATCGAGATCGTGCAACAGCTTTTGCAGCGTCTCATTGCTGATCTGGCGTGTAGCACGCAGGTGATACAGCTCGGCACGTTCTGAGCGCAGCGCCGCCAGACGGAACCGGCGTTCCAGGTTCTCTTCCTGTAGCGAACTTTCCACATCGTTTCGCCCGTCAGCACGACGGCGCAAATTACCAATCACGCGCGAACTGACCTCTTTCAGAAGCTGGTTATCAATGTTCTCTTCAGCATCCGTCGCCAGACGTTCTTCCATCTTCTCGATAGCCACGATCGCCACTTCTGCCGTGGCAGCCCGGGCAATGCGTTCCTCTTTGTGCTGCTGAGAATGGTCGCCCACGTCCAGATGCTGCAGCAAAACAGGCAGTATGACCACGCCGACAAACAGCGAGAACAAAATCACGCCTGCCGCCAGGAACACCAGTTCGTAACGCGCCGGGAAGACATCCCCCGTCGGCAGCAACAGTGGAATGGAGAGCACACCGGCGAGAGTGATTGCCCCACGGACACCCGCAAAAGAAGCAATCAACAGCTCACGCGTTGACCACGACCCGAACTCCATCGGCTTTTTCTTCAGGAAGCGCTGGCTGAAGTTTTTCATCGTCCACAGCCAGCCAAAACGCACCAGCATCAGCGCCAGGTAGATCAACGCGATATCAGCGAACAGCATCCAGGTTTCGACGTTAGGGTCAGCTTCTGCCGCCACCAGTGAGGACTCCAGAATACCCGGCAACTGCAGGCCCAACAGCAGGAAGACCATGCCGTTAAACACAAACTCCAGCATCGCCCATGTGCTGTTTGCACGCAAACGCATAGCCAGAGGAGCGGTACGCATCACACCAGAACGGGTGATGGTCATCCCCGCCGCAACCGCCGCAAGAATGCCCGACACGCCAATGTGTTCGGCAATCAGATACGAGGCAAACGGCAGCAGGAATAACAGAACAATCTGCGTGGCAGGTTCATCACCCCCCCAGCGGCTGAGAAAGCGCAGCGAGCGACCATACAGCCAGCTCACCACAAACCCGGCCAGGATACCGCCAATCGCCACCTTGAAGAATTCAAAGGTTGCACCGCCGACGGTAAAGACCATCGTTCCCATCGCAACCGCCACGGCAAATTTCAGGGCAACCAGGCCAGAGGCGTCGTTCATCAGCGCCTCTCCCTGCAAAATGCCCATAATTTTCTTCGGAATACGGCCTTCACCCACAATACCCGATAGCGCCACGGCATCGGTTGGCGACAGGACAGCCGCCAGCGCAAAAGCCGGAATGAGCGGAATACCCGGCACCACCCAGTAGATCAGGAAGCCGATCCCAACCACCGTGACCACCACTAGCGCCAACGCCAGACCGAAGATCTCTCGACCGTGCTCCAGGAATTCGCGCGTCGGGGTTTTCCAGCCATCAGCGAACAGCAGCGGCGGGATAAACAGGACGAGGAACAATTCCGGATCGAACTCAACGTGCAGACCAAACGTCGGCCATGCCAGCAGCGCGCCGATGGCAATTTGCATTAAGGGTAGGGGCAACTGAAAGGGCAGTACGCGTGTGACCACCCCGGAAAGCGAGACCACAAGGGTCATGATAAGTATTGTGAAGAAGATTTCCATGCGTTCCCTGTTTGCTGTGTTGCTTATGTACTGCGGAAGGCGTCGTGCCTTTTATTCTATCTTCCAGAGAGTAACGCAAAAGGCAACGGGATGAGTCCTGAAAATAAAAACGGGCGGCCTGAGCCACCCGTTTTCGCATCAAAGGACAACTTAAATCGCCCAGCCACCCGCGTAGAACACCACCAGTGCGATAGCGATAACGACGGTGCCGATGTTCAGCTTACGCCATTCACCCGAAACCAGGCGGCCAATCACCAGCGACGCAAAACCGATCATGATGCCGGTTACGATGTTACAGGTCAGCACGATAAATACCGCTGTGATGAGGCCAGACATGGCATCCACAAAATCAGCAAAGTCGATTTTTGCCACGTTGCTCAGCATCAGCAGACCTACATACATCAGCGCTGGCGCGGTCGCGTACGCTGGTACCAGGTAGGAGAGCGGAGAGAGGAACAGGATCAGCAGGAACAGCGCACCGACGGTGATCGCCGTCAGACCTGTTTTCCCGCCTGCCGCCGTACCCGCTGCAGACTCAATGTACACCGCTGCCGGAGCGGCACCGACCAGGCCAGAGAAGACGCTGCTCAGGGAGTCAGTCGTCAGCGCTTTGCCGCCATCAATAATCTGACCGTCTTTATCGAGCAGGTTTGCCTGACCGGCCACCGCGCGGATGGTGCCGGTGGCATCAAACACGGCGGTCATCACCAGGGCCAGAACGCTTGGCAGGATCACCGGGTTCAGTGCGCCCACGATGTCCAGACTACCAATCAGGGAATTGCCTTTGTCATCACTCAGCGACGGCATGGCAAAAACACCGGAGAAGTGCACGTTCGGGTCGAAAATCAGGCCAACGATGGAAACGCCGATAATGGTCAGCAGAATGCCGCCTGGCACCTTCAGTTTTTCCAGACCGATGATCACCGCCAGACCGATCAGCGACATGATGACCGGGAAGCTTGCGAAATGACCCAGCGCAACCGGCAGACCGTCCAGCGGGTTTTTGATCACCAGACCCACGCCGTTCGCCGCAATCAGCAGCAGGAACAGACCAATACCAATGCCGGTACCATGCGCCACACCATGCGGCAGGTTGCGCAAAATCCAGCTACGAATGCCAGTCGCGGAAATGACGGTAAACAGCACCCCCATCAGGAACACAGCACCCAGTGCAACAGGCACGCTGATGTGCTGACCCAACACCAGACTGAATGCGGTAAAGGCGGTCAGAGAGATGGCGCAACCAATCGCCAACGGCAGGTTCGCCCACAGGCCCATCACGATGGAACCCACACCCGCCACGAGGCAGGTGGCAACAAAAACGGCCGCCGGTGGGAAGCCGGCTTTGCCCAGCATGCCCGGCACAACGATGACGGAGTAAACCATCGCCAGAAACGTTGTCAGACCCGCAACGATTTCCTGGCGCACGGTGCTGCCGCGAGCTGAAATTTTAAACATGGCGTCGAGTGAACCGCCGGTACGCGCAGATGGCGTAGACATAGAAAACATCCCCTGAGAGTTTTTATAGAAAGTCCGCAAGCGTGGTGGAGACTCCACTGCCAGCAAAACGTCAAATCCTTGTGCTGCATTTGCGACGAAAGGGGCGTCGCAAAAAAAGCAAACGTTTAGCTCCGCGCTTACAAAACGGGTGGTCAAATTAAGGCAAACGATTATCTAGCCTAATCACCGCCCTTTTCAACTGAACTTTCTCGTTTTTCGCTAAAATTCCCTTATGCCGCTGAAGAAATAAGCAGAGGATGCGCAAACGTTATCGTCTGTGCGCAATTTAGTAACATTTTACCCTTCGCCAGGTATGTTAAACGGGCCACCTTGTTCGAGCGTTCTCTGCCAGCCAGGGCGCATTTCGATCTTTTCCTTCCACGCCTGTATGTGCGGCAGGTTTTCAATACCACCACGCGCCAGCAGGGCGAAGATGGGAAAACTCATCTGAATATCGGCCATACTGAGTGCGTCACCGGCAAACCAGCTGTTTTCCGCCAGATGTGACTCGATATAGCGCGCGTGGGTTTCTAGCTGTCGGTTGAGCCAGGCCTTTTGTACCCCCTGTCCCAGCACGCTCCCCAGCGCCCGCAGGCCAAACGGGATCGGCGGTTTACCGAGGCTGGCAAAGATCAGCTTCATTAACAGCAGCGGCATCAGCGAACCCTCGGCATAATGCAGCCAGAAGCGATACTGCACCTTATGGGCAGGATCCAGCGGTTTGAACCGCGATTCGGTGTCGTAGGTTTCCTGTAGATATTCCAGAATAGCTCCCGATTCCGCTAGAATGAGCCCGTTGTCTTCAACCACCGGGGATTTCCCCAAAGGGTGTACTTTCTTGAGGGAGGCGGGAGCCAGCATATTTTTTTCACGTTGGTAGTGAACAATCTCATAGGATAAAGAAAGTTCTTCCAGCGCCCAGATCACGCGCTGTGAACGTGACTGGTTAAGATGATGTACCGTGAGCATCGTTGCCTCCTGTTATTCATACTTATTAACTATAGAAAATCGAACAACATCGCGAAAAAAATTTGGCTAAAAAGCCACGGCTCAGGCTGGCGAAAACCGGGGGCTTGCATAGAATTAAAGTGTCAGCACAATCCGGAACCTCCCCAACTTGCTCGACATGAGGGGTGCTGATGTCGGGGGAAACCCTCCCGTGAACCAGCGGGATAGAGAGAAAGACAAAGACCGGGAAAAACTAAAGCGCCCTTATGTGGCGCTTTAGTTCTTTATATAGCGCGGGAAAATCCTCAATCCTCCTCCAGCAACCGCGCTCCTGTGCCCTGCTCGCCCAGCCTGTCTCCAGGGTTACGCAACGGGCAATCACTACGCGACAAACAGCCGCAACCGATACAGCCGTCCAGTTCATCGCGCAACGCCACAAGAGTATGAATGCGCCGGTCAAGCTCATCACGCCACTGGGATGACAGATGTTTCCACTCTTTTGCGCTCAGTGAGTGCCCTTCCGGCAACACGCCGAACGCATCACCGATGGTGGCCAGGGGAATTCCGATTCGTTGCGCAATTTTGATTATTGCAACATAGCGGAGCACATCACGGGTGTAGCGCCGCTGGTTTCCTGCGTTACGGATACTCTTAATTAACCCTTTGCTTTCATAGAAGTGGAGCGCAGACACCGCCACACCGCTTCGCTTCGCCACTTCGCCGGGGGTTAAAAGCGCTTTTATTCGCGGCAATCTCTTTTCCATAAAACCTCTTTACCTCAAGTTAACTTGAGGAATTATACTCCCCCGCAGAGAAAACGACGAATCAACCGGGATATACATAAAATCATTCAAGCTGGATCAAGGCTGCTTGAAGGATGACATGTATAGTTGTATCTACAGAGGGGCAACCTTATGTCGCATCAGCAAATTATTCAGACACTTATTGAATGGATTGATGAACATATCGACCAACCGTTGAACATTGATGTGGTCGCTAAAAAGTCGGGCTATTCGAAATGGTATTTACAGAGAATGTTCCGCACCGTCATGCATCAGACGCTGGGTGAGTACATTCGCCAGCGCAGGCTGCTGCTGGCGGCTCAGGCGTTACGCTCTACGCAACGGCCCATTTTTGATATCGCGATGGATCTGGGTTATGTGTCGCAACAAACCTTTTCCCGCGTGTTTCGTCGCGAGTTTGACCGCACGCCGAGCGATTACCGCCACCAGCTGAATTAAGGCGTATCATCACAAAGGTTGCTGCTGCCAGGTCATAAACTCCTGGGGCGGCATTGCTTTCGCGAAGTGCCATCCCTGACAATACTGTACGCCGCGCTTCAACAGCCAGCTCACCTGCTCGTCCGTCTCCACGCCTTCCGCAATGGTCTTAAGGCGCAGGCTTTGCGCCATCTCGATGATGTGCTCGGCAATCAGATGACTGGTACTGTTGGTCGTTAAGGTATCGATAAAGGATTTGTCGATTTTGAGAATATCGACGTTCAGCGAATAGAGATTATGCAAGTTGGAGTAACCTGTTCCGAAATCATCGATCGCCACTTCATAGCCCGCCTGGCGGAAAGCCTGAATAACGGGCGTGGTTTTAGGCACATCGATAAATCCACGTTCCGTCACTTCGATTTTGATTTGCTGCGCACGGACGGCGTAGTGGCGGGCCTTATCAGAGATCAGAGCGATCAGGCGCGAAGAGTGAAAATCTGAGGCCGACAGGTTAATCGAAATATACAGATGCGGACTGGTGGCCAGGAAATGCCCCAGATCGTTGAACACTTCCTCCACAACATAATCTGTAATTCGCTCAATCATGCCCTCTTTTTCCGCCAGCGGAATAAATTCCGCCGGGCTCATCACCTGCCCGTTAAAGCCAGGCCAGCGCAGCAGCGCCTCAGCGCCCACGCACTGGTTATTCTTGATATCAATAATCGGCTGATAGTGTACGCAAAGCTGGCGTTTGTTCAGCGCCCGGTGCAGCAAACGCCCTGGTGAGTTGAGTTCACGATGGGTGCGTGACCACATCAGTAAAATAATGATGCTGCAAATCATCCCCAGCGGCAGCGTCAATGTGGCCTGGTGGTAGAGGATTTCATAAAAACGTTTGCTGGAGGTTGATACGATAGCTGCAATGGGACGCTTATCGGATTTTACGATGGTATAGAAACGGCCATCTTTTTGAAATGACGATTCCTTATGTCGAATCATCGAATTTAATAAAGACACATTTGCTTTCTGGCTGACAGAAAAGAATGCATTGGTCACCGTGTCATACACGCCCCATGACAGTGAATAATCTGTCGACATTACCTCACTGTAGAAAAGCGGGTTGACTACCACGACATAATTTCCGCGCTGCATATATGTCATTTTATAGCCAGTAAAAAATGGCGTATCGCGATAATAATAGATAGCCACATCAGGCTTACGTTTGTAATTTGCAGCGGCGATAGCGTAAGGCTGTTCAGGAGTAATCGCGGTCGAACAAAGAAAATTCTGACCTTCAGCATAAATTAAATCGGCGATGAACAGGCGGCCACGAACAACGTTCAACATATATTGACGATGTCCCGGTGTACAAAGTTCACCCTGATATTTTTCGGCGTCGCTACGGGCCAGCTCCACCTGTTGAATAACGAGTTCTGTTTTGTCTAAAGCCAGTTCGGCAAATGTGCGTAGCTGGGCGCTTGTTTCCGACACGGCTCTGAGCTGGGCAAACCATAGCGCAAGCATCACCGGTAGCATAACTACCATGATGATCCCTACCACCCTGAGCATCTTGCGCCGCGCGCTACGATTCATTTCCCGCCCTATATCCCTGCATTTTGTACGCCCGTAGTAATGAAGGCCGGATGCTTTGTTAAACAGGTGATTACGTTGCATGAATCATGCGAAGTTAGCAACTGACTTTTGGTATTAAAATTCTTAAAATTCGTTATGACGATAATATTTTCCCGTAAGCCAAACTGAAAGTATTCATTCCGTTTCTGCTAAGGAAAATAATTATCCAGCCTGAACTGGAGATTTTAAGATAGCACAACAGAGGATCGTTGATTAAACCAAACTTCCGGCAGCATGAAAAAAGTACAACATGAGTATGAAATTTCATGCTATTTGCCCGACGCTATTTCCGGGTTTGATTTATAAATAATCAGAAGCCACCACTGTTTTCCCTCGCCCCATACGCTTGGCATCATATAATGCTTTATCGGCACGCATCAGTAATGCTGAAGTATCGCGTTGTGGCTGGCACACCTCAACAACCCCTGCGCTAAATGAAAGCACCAGTTTTTTATCGCCAACCCGCAGCGGCTTCGTGGACAAAACAGAACGTAGCCGGGCGGATAGCAGCATAGCGGCATTGCCGTCAGTTCGTGCCAACAGGAGCAAAAACTCTTCACCTCCGACACGTCCCAGCGCCGAGTCCACCGGAATAAGCTCCCGGATACAGTCACAAAAATGAATTAGCGCCACATCGCCAACCTGATGCCCCCATTCATCATTGATCTGTTTGAAAAAATCCAGGTCAAACATCAGCACGCAAAAATGGCTGTTAGTATCCTGTCTGGAGCTTGCCGCCAGCGATGATTTCAACTGCTGCAAAATCGCAGACCGGTTAAAACAGCCGGTGAGATCGTCAGTGGTCGCTTTCACTTCCAGCTGCTGTTCCGCTTTTTTACGTTCGGTGATATCCAGCCCAATATTCAGGATAGAGTTGTCCGGTAACAGAATGTTCGACCACAGGATCGTCAGTTGCACACCGTCTTTGCGTACCGGATGCCACTCATACATATCCTTTAGCGGTGAGATACGAACCGACTCCAGCACCCGCCGCCGTTCATCCGGATCGGGGTAAAACAGTGACAGTGGATCTGAATGCGCACCGATCTCCGCCATCGTCCAGCCAAAGACTTTTTCGCACTCAGCATTCCACAACACACAACGGTTATACTTGTCGAAGGAGTTCATCAATACAGGTGCCCGCTCAAACAACGTTTTATACTGCGTTACGACACGCTGCATTTCCTGTGCCGTTTTTTCACGGGCAATAATTTCCTCAAAATAATCCTTTAATTTCTCAACCAGCACTACCATGATATTTTTCAGGTTCGGCAAAGAATATAATTTTTCCTCAAATGCCAAAAAGAAATAACCGCTACAATGCCAGTCATGAGTTGAAAGTTTGCATAACACACCGCTTTGTAATTGTGCGTAACCAGGGTGCTGAGGGGAAAATAACGAATGGCCAATTTTCTCTTTCCAGTAAACCACCCGCCACGAACGGTGATTTCGCTGTAGCAGCGTGCTGGCAAGAAAATCAGTGACTTCAAACGAATGGCAGGCCACCTCACCCGCACAGACCACGCGCTGCAGCCCATCATTATCAACGCTTATCCAGGCAAGCGTTGATCCCAGTGCCCGGTTGATAGTCTCCAGCATTTCCGCCAGTGAACACTGAGCGTTAAGCAGAGGCATCAGCTTCGCCAGCGCGTGCAACGCCCGCGCGCTGTCATTAACAATCTCACGTCGTTTTTCTTTCATTATTTTTTCGCAGATGATTAAACGATAAAAAGAACGCAGCTTTCTTCAGATTCAAAAAGCATAAAGTGGAGACCATTTCAGCGAAATCAAATAACGCCGTGTGTAATTAAAATAATACATAATAGTAAAAAGGCCAGAAAATTCAGGAGCCTGAATCATTAGCTACGAGTACATTTATTTGTCCACTCAAGCATAATCCATAGGTTTACGACTGTAAATATTATACAACCAGGGAAACATTGCAGAGGTTTTGTTATCTCAATGAATTTATTATAAAGAGTCAGTGAAATGGTTGCTTAGTCTGCAAAGATATATTTTCCACTCAGATTTCAACACCGTTCCTGTGGTTATAAACCCTCCACTTTTCACCACACGACCACTGGCGAATAAAACAACAAACGTGATATAGTTCACATATATTATGTAACGAAAAACACTTTTTCAGTGTCGTGCGTCAGCTGTTTCGAGGATGGATTTTATGGCGACCATTACCACCAGCATGGTTCTTCTGCGCTGGCCCTTGTTGAGTGCGGTGTTGATGTTTTTAGCCAGCACGCTGAACATTCAGTTTCGTAAATCTGACTATGCTGGTCTTGCCGTGATCAGCACCCTGTTGGGTTTGGGTGCGGCGTGCTGGTTCGCAACGGGTCTGCTCGGCATCACCCTGCTGGATATCACCGCCGTCTGGGAAAATATTAAAGTGGTGATGGTGGAAGCCATGAGTCACACCCCGCCAGACTGGCCGATGGTGATTACCTGATCCCTGGTTAATAAAAAACCCAGACGCTTGTCTGGGTTTTTTATTTTTAGCGTCTGGTAATCAGAACGGAATGTCGTCGTCGAAGTCCATTGGTGGTTCGTTAGACGGAGCCGGAGCAGACTGCTGCTGCGGGCGAGACTGCGCGCCGCCGCTGAACTGGTTGCCGCCCTGTGGCTGCTGAGGCTGACCCCAACCGCCCTGCTGCTGGCCGCCACCTGCTGGTGCGCCACCGCCCTGACGGCCACCCAGCATCTGCATGGTGCCGCCAACGTTGACCACCACTTCGGTGGTGTATTTTTCAGCGCCGGACTGATCGGTCCATTTGCGGGTACGCAACTGGCCTTCAATATAAACCTGAGAACCTTTACGCAGGTATTCACCGGCCACTTCTGCCAGTTTGCCAAACAGCACAACACGGTGCCATTCGGTCTGCTCTTTCATCTCACCAGTCGCTTTATCACGCCAGGATTCGGAAGTAGCCAGCGTAATGTTGGCAACTGCGCCACCACTCGGCATGTAGCGTACTTCCGGGTCCTGGCCCAGATTACCGACGAGAATCACCTTGTTTACGCCTCTGCTGGCCATGTTCGTGTCTCCTGAATACGTTTCTTAATAGTGTAAACGCGCGAGTGTACCATTTCCATGCGACACTTTGATAGTTGCGTAGCACGTTCCAGAGTTCTCTCGCCAGCGCAACATTGTTGCACAGCGAATCAGAAATTGCATTCCAATACTGTATATTCAAACAGGTCGAGTTGTGTCATAATTAGCCGTTTCTGACAGTCGGTTGTCCTTCAAACAAACCAGGCAATCCGTGTTCCAACCGGGAAAGGTGAATGGATAAGATCGAAGTTCGGGGCGCTCGCACCCACAATCTCAAAAATATCAACCTCATAATCCCTCGCGACAAACTCATCGTCGTGACCGGGCTTTCGGGGTCTGGCAAATCCTCACTGGCTTTCGACACGTTGTATGCCGAAGGACAGCGTCGTTACGTTGAGTCCCTCTCTGCGTACGCACGTCAGTTCCTGTCACTGATGGAAAAACCAGACGTAGACCATATTGAAGGGTTATCACCTGCTATCTCTATTGAGCAGAAATCCACTTCGCATAACCCGCGTTCAACGGTTGGTACGATTACCGAAATTCATGACTACCTGCGTCTGCTGTATGCGCGCGTGGGTGAGCCGCGCTGTCCGGATCACGACGTCCCGCTGGCGGCGCAAACCGTCAGCCAGATGGTGGATAACGTGTTGTCGCAGCCAGAAGGTAAACGCCTGATGCTGCTTGCGCCGATCATTAAAGAGCGCAAAGGCGAGCACACCAAGACGCTGGAGAACCTGGCAAGCCAGGGCTATATTCGCGCCCGTATCGACGGGGAAGTGTGTGACCTGTCAGACCCACCCAAGCTGGAGCTGCAGAAGAAGCACACCATTGAAGTGGTGATTGACCGCTTCAAAGTACGCGAAGATCTGGCAACCCGGCTGGCCGAATCGTTTGAAACGGCGCTGGAACTCTCTGGCGGCACCGCCGTGGTGTCCGATATGGACAACCCGAAAGCGGAAGAACTGCTTTTTTCTGCCAACTTTGCCTGTCCCATTTGCGGCTACAGCATGCGCGAGCTGGAACCGCGTCTGTTTTCGTTCAACAACCCGGCGGGCGCGTGTCCGACGTGCGACGGTCTGGGCGTACAGCAGTATTTTGACCCGGATCGCGTGATCCAAAACCCGGAACTGTCACTGGCAGGCGGGGCTATTCGCGGCTGGGATCGCCGTAATTTCTACTACTTCCAGATGCTGAAGTCGCTGGCAGAGCACTATAAATTCGATGTCGAAGCGCCGTGGGGCAGCCTGAATCCACATGTACACAAAGTGGTGCTGTACGGTTCGGGTAAAGAGAACATCGAGTTTAAGTACATGAACGATCGCGGCGATACCTCCGTGCGTCGCCACCCGTTCGAAGGGGTGCTGCACAATATGGAGCGCCGCTACAAAGAGACCGAATCCAGTGCAGTACGTGAAGAGCTGGCGAAGTTTATCAGCAACCGCTCCTGTGCAACCTGCGAAGGGACACGTCTGCGCCGCGAGGCTCGCCACGTCTTTGTCGAAAACACGGCGCTACCGACCATCTCAGACATGAGCATCGGTCACGCGATGGACTTCTTCAACAACCTGAAGCTCTCCGGCCAGCGCGCGAAAATCGCCGAAAAAGTGTTGAAAGAGATTGGGGATCGGCTGAAGTTCCTGGTGAACGTGGGTCTGAACTACCTGACGCTTTCCCGCTCTGCTGAAACACTCTCCGGCGGTGAAGCGCAGCGTATTCGTCTGGCAAGCCAGATTGGTGCGGGCCTGGTGGGTGTGATGTACGTGCTGGATGAGCCGTCTATCGGCCTGCACCAGCGCGACAACGAACGCCTGCTCGGGACGCTGATCCACCTGCGCAACCTCGGCAACACGGTGATTGTGGTCGAGCATGATGAAGATGCCATCCGCGCCGCTGACCACGTTATTGATATCGGCCCGGGCGCAGGCGTTCACGGCGGTCAGGTAGTCGCGGAAGGGACGCTGGAAGATATCATGGCAGTGCCAGAGTCTCTGACCGGCCAGTACATGAGCGGCAAGCGCAAAATTGACGTACCGACGCAGCGCGTGGCAGCAGACCCGGAAAAAGTGCTGAAGCTGACTGGCGCACGCGGCAACAACCTGAAAGATGTGACCCTGACGCTGCCGGTTGGGCTGTTTACCTGTATCACCGGCGTGTCCGGTTCCGGTAAATCGACGCTGATTAACGATACGCTGTTCCCGATTGCGCAGACGCAGCTGAACGGCGCGACCCTCGCCGAGCCTGCACCGTACCGCGACATCCAGGGGCTGGAGCATTTCGACAAGGTTATCGACATTGACCAAAGCCCCATTGGACGCACCCCGCGTTCCAACCCGGCGACCTATACCGGCGTCTTTACGCCTGTACGTGAACTGTTTGCGGGTGTACCGGAAGCGCGCTCGCGCGGGTATACCCCTGGACGTTTCAGCTTTAACGTCCGCGGTGGCCGCTGTGAAGCATGTCAGGGCGACGGTGTAATCAAGGTTGAGATGCATTTCCTGCCGGATATCTACGTACCGTGCGACCAGTGCAAAGGCAAACGCTATAACCGTGAAACGCTGGAGATTAAGTACAAAGGCAAAACCATCCACGAAGTGCTGGATATGACCATCGAAGAGGCTCGTGAGTTCTTTGATGCAGTCCCTGCGCTGGCGCGTAAGTTGCAAACGCTGATGGACGTAGGCCTGACCTATATTCGTCTGGGGCAGTCTGCTACCACGCTGTCTGGCGGTGAAGCGCAGCGCGTGAAGCTGGCGCGTGAACTATCCAAACGAGGCACCGGTCAGACGCTGTACATTCTGGATGAGCCGACGACCGGCCTGCACTTTGCCGATATTCAGCAGTTGCTTGATGTTCTGCATCAGCTCAGAGACCAGGGCAACACCATCGTGGTCATTGAACACAATCTGGACGTGATTAAAACCGCAGACTGGATTGTCGATCTCGGCCCGGAAGGCGGTAGCGGCGGCGGTGAAATCCTCGTCTCCGGTACGCCAGAGACCGTTGCAGAGTGCGAAGCCTCGCACACCGCACGCTTCCTCAAACCGTTGCTGTAGTTGTCACACGGAGAGTTGCTGTCGGGTCACTTCCGGCAGCAGCTCAACCGCCTGTTGATAAGAGGCATCCACCAGATAATAAATCTGCGAGCCTGGCAGCGAGCCATCAAGATAAACAGTGCTCCAGTGTGCCTTGTTCAGATGCTTACTCGGTCTGACGTCATGGTGCTGCTGACGTAACAAATCCGCCAGCTCCGGGCTGGTTTTCAGCGATGCAGCCGGGCGGCCCTCAACCTCTTTCACCATCGCAAACAACACGTCGCCAACCTTTATTTGCGTGGCTTTCCAGTCGCTGTGAACGCTTTGCTCCGCACCGGGTTTACTCATGCAGTACTGGAGTATCTCCGAAATTGTCATCTTTGCTCCCCTGTGAATGGGTTGAACTCGAACTGAGTGCCTGCCTCTTTAAATTGTGTAGCAAGACGACAAAAGGTAAACCCGGCAGGCCTGATTTGTTCAAAAAATCAGCATACATCAGTATTCAGAATTCACAATCACCTCTTCGCCAAATTTCCCGGCCATTGGCAGCGGTCGATAGGTCGAGTTAGAGGCGCGTAGTACCCTGATCCCTCTGGCTCCCACATCATGAGCGGCGGTAATGTCGTTATCCGAATCACCGTAGAAGATTTTGATATTTTTCTGCTCCAGCCACTGGGTTTTGGTGTTTTGCCCGGACTTGTCACCGGCAAAAATAACCGGGTTCATGCTGGTCGCCGGGATCTGGAAATCATCCTGCAGCGTTTTTGATACGGTTTCAGTTTTGGTCTGGCTGCGCCCCGTCACAAAGTAAATGCTGTCACCACGCTTAGCGTGCATGGCGATCAACGCACGGGCAACCTCTTTCGGGATGCTGAACTCATCCCAGCCGTTATTCATCTTCTCCCAGAATTCGGGGTTCTTCAGATACGCTTCGCTGTCCGGTGAGAAGGTTTTCTTGCCCCGCCAGAAACCCGGGCTGGAGAACAGCACGGTATCGTCGATATCGAAGCCTACAGCCATTGGCGGACGCCCCATCAGGCTATTTTCAATTTGTGCCACGGAAACCCAGTGAATGGGTGCCTGTTCAGCAAGAATGGCGGCGGTGGTTCCGGTGTAAAGCGGCGTCGGTGCAGAAGCACGCGCGACGACTGCACTATTAAGCGAGAACAATAAACAGGCGGCGCTGAGCGCCAGTGTGATCTTGCGCATATTTTCCCCTGAATATTCAGTTTGTTATCGTTTTAATTTGAGCGAATGGTCAAAAAACTATCCGACCATAACCCCAGCGGGAAGTGAAAGAAAGGAGTTTTTGCTTATGAATCTGAATAAAAAGAAGAAGATCACAAAGCGCAGATGCGTGGCGTAGGCCCGGTAAGCGCCAGCGCCACCGGGTAAGATTTTCTGCGGCCTGATGCCCTCATCCCGACCCTCTCCCACAGGGAGAGGGGGAATGATAGTGAGTACTTACATCACAGCAGCGAAGGCCTGAGCCACGCGCTTGACGTTATCGGTATTCAAGCCCGCCATGCACATACGACCACTGGAAATCAGGTAGATGCCAAATTCTTCACGCAGCCTTTCAACCTGAGCCGCGCTCAGACCGGTATAGCTAAACATCCCGCGCTGCTTAAGCAGATAGTCAAAGTTATGCCCGGGAACGGCCTCTTTCAGCACATTAACCAGTTCCTGACGCATCGACAAAATGCGCTTACGCATCGCTTCCACTTCGGCAAGCCAGGACGCTTTCAGCCGATCATCTCCAAGAACCGTGGCCACCACCTGCGCACCAAAGTTTGGCGGGCTGGAATAGATGCGGCGCACTGTCGCTTTCAGCTGACCCAGCACACGACTGGCTGCTTCGGCATCTTCACACACCACGGACAGGCCGCCAACGCGTTCGCCGTACAGAGAGAAGATTTTTGAGAAGGAGTTGCTGACCAGTACAGGTAACCCGGCACTGGCAGCGGCACGAATGGCGTAGGCATCGTCTTCCATTCCTGCGCCAAAGCCCTGATAGGCGATATCGAGGAATGGGATCAGGTTACGCGCCTTCAGCACCTCAATCACGGCATCCCACTGTGCATTGGTGAGGTCGGCACCGGTCGGGTTATGGCAGCACGGATGCAGCAGTACAATACTGCGCTCTGGCAGGGTGTTCAGTTTTTCCAGCAGCGCATCAATACGTACGCCGTTGGTTGCACTGTCAAACCACGGGTAGGTCGACACCTTAAAGCCCGAGCCTTCAAAAATGGCTACGTGGTTTTCCCAGGTTGGATCGCTGACCCACACGCCGGAATCCGGGAAGTATTTTTTCAAAAAGTCTGCGCCGACCTTCAGCGCCCCTGAACCGCCCAGCGTCTGGATGGTCGCCACGCGTTTTTGTGCGAGTACCGCATGATCGGCTCCAAACAGCAGCGGCGCGATGGTGTTGCGGTAGGTGTTTAACCCTTCCATTGGCAGATAGAGCGAGGCCCCGTGCGGAACCGCGTTAAGACGCGCTTCGGCTTCGGCCACGGCCTGCAGCTGAGGAATGATACCGCCCTCGTTGTAATACAGACCAATGCTAAGATTCACTTTGTCGCTGCGAGGATCTTCTTTAAAACGCTCCATTAAGGAGAGAATGGGGTCGCCAGCATAGGCGTCTACTTTCTGAAACACGCGATGGTTCTCCGGAATTCGATGAGGCAGGGAATTCCACAATAAACTGGAACATGCCGTAACACCACCCCTTCGCCTTATCCTGCAATTGGCATAGGTTTTTTGCATCCTCTCGCCATGACATTTACCCAATATTTTCGCCCCCTCCGCTCCCGTAATGTGACTCCTGCGCAACCGCGCATTCACTGACTCAAGGAGTTCACATTATGGATTCACAATTTATTGGTTCAGTCATTAATGCCCTGCCACTCGAACATATGATTGGTGGGCCACTGCAGGCAATGATCAAAGCACAGGTACAGGCCAGCAAATCCTATGCCGACTTCCTGCTCTCTGTCTGTATTAAGGATGGTAAAGCCGTTGCCATCGAATTCGACTACGACGAAACCCTGGTAGACGAGCAAGGGGTGAGCAAAGGTAGCGTCACCCGCAAAATGAGTATTCCGCTGCTGGCGGCGGTTACTCACCCGATTATTTGTATTGAAGACGGTACCATCGATTTTGAGCTGGAAGTCACTCAGAGCGAAGCCAGTTCAAGCAGCACTGAAGCCGAAGCCTCGGTGGAAGCGTCAATCGGTTGGGGTATCTTCTCAGCCAAAATGACCGGTAAGGTATCGCACAAATCAGAACAAACTCGTTCAACCGACACACGCGCTAAATATTCCATCCATACCCAAATCAAGCGTCAGGATCCACCTGAAGCCCTCCAGCGCGTCATTGACTATTTAACCAACGCCAAAACCAAGCCTGTTGCTGCGCAATAACGTTTTGCACTGTGGGTAATAGCCATTCCGTAACGTACGGGGCCGCCTTTGGTGGCCCCTCTTCAGGAGCGAATTATGTCTTTTAAAACATGGCTACGCGGCAGTAAGGATGAGGAGCCAGAAAATAAGAGGGAGAAAGAGGCTGACGGAACGACGCCCCCTGTACAAGGGAAAAATCCGCCGCCACCGCCTGCGGATATTCCCGGCGTACCGGTCACGCTGGAGGATATTACGCGCGGAATGCAGTACGCCGCAACGGCGGCAAACGAGTTAATCGCTCAGCAGTACATGAAGATGCTGGATCCCTTTTTCGAACCCGCCGATGACGGTTCACTGATCCCGCGCACCGTCCAGCTGGCACTGGATGAGAACCACTATTTCGATCTGCCCCTCGTTGCGCTCTCTACACCGCGTGGGCTGATGCTGGAAAAGATGAAGGTCAACCTGACGATCCGCACGGAAGGTATGCAAGCCCCCTCCCCGCAATCGGGAGAAAACGAGTTTGGCCGCTTTCACGTCAGCCTTTCACCTTCCAGCGATAGCAAAGGTGGGCGTGACAGCCGCCACGTTGACGTGGAGATGCAATTTACCGCCCTCCCACCACCAGAAAGCATCATGCGTTTGATTGATGAGTACACCAACAAAGTTATCCCCCGTCCGAAAGCAGAGGAGACTCCGTGATGAACAAGCAACCAGAAAGCACTGGTGACAAAGGCGTGCAGCTGATTTGCCAGTTTGAAGGACTAAAGCTGGAACGTTACCGCGATGCCGTCGGGTTATGGACGATTGGCTACGGCCATTTGATTCTGAAAGAGGAGATGGAAAAGCTCATCAAAATCACCACCGGTGAAGCCAAAAATATCCTGCGCAAAGACCTGAAGCGCACTGAAACTGGCGTGAAGAAACTGCTGACGCTGTCGGTTACCCAGAATCAGTTCGACGCCCTGGTGTCCTTCGCCTTCAATCTTGGCCTCGGCAATTTAAAGAAATCGACGCTGCTTAAAAAGGTCAACGCAGGAGACAAAGAAGCGGCTGCGTTGCAATTTAAATGCTGGAACAAAGCAGGCGGCAGAGTACTGGCGGGGCTTACGCGTCGCCGTGACGCCGAAATGAGATTATTTCTGAGTTAACCATTAAGGGAACATCATGAAAATCAATAAACTAATCACTGCAGCGCTGTTATCGGTTTCGCTTTTTTCAGCCATGCAGGTCAGTGCCGCTTTAAAAACCTGTGAAGATGAAATTAAAGAGACAAATACCTTTTTGACGGAAAAAGGTGTTCCACCGGTAAATAACATCACCGATTTAGCGACCACGCTGCGCAATATTAAAAATTTTGGTCGGCTACCTGACAGGTATATCACCGTAGATGAAGCAAAGCGTCTTGGGTGGTCTGGCCAGGCGTCTGAAACGCTGTGGGGCGTGAAAAAAACCAACAACAGATGGATAGGTGGCGATATTTACAACAACCCAGCGCTACCGGCAAATCAAGCCTGGCTGACTGCGGACATTGATGTCGTGAAAGGATATCGCAGCCCCAAACGGGTGATTTACAGCCTGTCAGGGCCACAGCGATTTATTACCACCGATCAATACCAACATTTGGTTGAGCTTGAACCTTGCCAATAACCCACTCTGTAACTGGCGGTGAAATCCCCTGACTTCTCAATCACGGACAGGGGATTTTACCCACGCTGAGGATAAGCCCATGTCCGACATCTATCTCCCCACACTGATCAGTGAGGCACTACTGGCTTTCTCTGGATTATTTGGTGGCGTAAGTATCTCCTTTTTTTGGCAGCCACAACGGCTGCACCAGCATAGTCGATTTGTCGCAGGCGTGATCTTTGGTGGAATAAGTATGGGAGCCGCCATTGCATTGGGCGGGTTAGCGGCTCGCTGGCTCAAGATCGATCTGACTCAGGCAGATATCACTCTGGGCCTGGGGTATATCTTAGGTGCGCTCAGCAATGGGTTGATCGTCTGGCTGGCAAACTTCTTTCGACGGCATGAGCAGCAGGATATTTTTGATGTTGCCAGCGTAATCAAAAGAAAAGTCAGGAACGATTCACTCCCTCAGTCAGATTCAAATGATAACAAGCTCAACGGGGAATAATATGCTCAATATGAACAAAGACTGGGTACTGCTGGTCATTATTCTTGTCGATCTGATAACGTCATTTATTATTTTGTTTGCCGCCTATAGCCGCCGTGTTCATGCATTGCCTGTTATGAGTAAGTTAGGTCTGGCAGCACTGGCATTTGGTTTTTTCGGTGAGAGCTGTCTGAATGTAAAATTCATTTTGACAGGAGAAGATATCTTAAATGATAGCTTCCCATTTTGGTTACTTCAGGATTTTGGTACGTTAGTTGTGGTGATTTATTATTTTTTCCTCAGACATAAATAGCAAAAAGCGCAACAAACTCCACATTTGTTGCGCTTTTATCTGCATCTGTAATGTAACCTAGATCGCAATATATTTATAATAGAGCATTGCTGCCTGCGTGCGGTTATTCACCTGAAGACGATGGAAAATGGATTCAAGGTGTACTTTTACGGTTCCGGCACTGATATTTAACTGCCTGCTGATTTGTTTATTGGTACCTCCTTTTGCCAGTAACTTCAGCACCTCCTGCTGGCGTCGGCTCAGCGTATGAATGAGTAGCGTGTTACCCGGTGCTTCACGATGAAGTATGGCCTGTTCAGGAAAACAGACAACGCCGGATGAAACCATGCTCAGGATCTGGCTGATTTTTTCCACGGGAAGATCCTTGGTAAAAAGACCTTTTACATTTTGCTGAATATAAAAATTAAAGATCCCATCCGTCGCCTTTCTCAACATCACAACAATGGGTAATGAAGGCCAGTCCTGCGTTAGCATTTTGATGAACTCGCTGCAATTCATTTCACCGTCTAACAGAACAATGTTAACGGAAGTGGACATCAAAACGGTGTGTGCGTCTTCGAAGCTGTCTGTAGAAAAAACGGTACATTCAGGCATCACTCTCTTTAGTTCAGTCTTCATACCGTGAATGTAGATCGGTAATTCATCAATCATCAATACATTCATCACCACTTTACCTCGTCTTGGTTTTATTTCCTTACGTTATTAAATAAGCCTTTTCAAAATAAGTATGAGTGTAATTTGAGAACTTGAAAAACAGCAAATGGCATAAGACAAATGTCATATTCACACGCATTAAATTAAGCAGTGCTAAACAAAAAATATAGCATACATTAATTTTCCGCCGACATTATTCATAACAAAAACAACCTGGGCCGATTAGCATATTTAAGATGTGAACCGGCTCACCTATTATTTATCTGCATTTATGCAACCCATCTATACATTAATATTTGAATGAGGTTTCTTATGACGACATTAACAGTGTATTTCTGCGGTACCGGTTCGAATAAATTTGATGACACACATGTTAGCTACTGGAACGGGGAGTTAATTTCGACGCTCGCCGCCAATAACAAAGGTAAAGAGTTTGCGGAATGGATCATTCTTGATGGCCCAGGAAGTGGCAACCTCCAGAGTGATGAGCTGTGGGTAAAAAGCGGTGATTACGGCCAGCTACGTGGTCGGCTTTTTGGAAGCGGCTGGAACGAAAATATTCAGCACGCCCTCAATATTATGAAAGGGCACGTTGACTGGCAGCGAGAAAAGCTCACGAAAGAGAATTATGAGCAGCTGAAAAAGGCCGGTATCCCGATTGAAGACGTAGAAGTCACAGGCTCGTTCTGGTGGCGTAAATATGATTACGGCGACCGAAAAGTCACGCAGCAGGCGCTGCAGCAGCAGATCATTAAAACTTTCCGCAAGGGGCAAATTCTGCCGACGCAGGTCAACCTGGTAGGATGGAGTCGGGGTGGGATCAGTTGCCATATGCTGGCCAACGCCATGCTGGCCGACCCGGTTCTGACAACCATCCCGGTCAATATTTTTGCAGTTGACCCAGTTCCGGGAACAGGCAATTTCAAATCAGACAAAGTGACCTTAGGCAGCAACGTCAAAGAGTATGTTGCTTTTTATGCCAAAGATGAGCGCTCAACAGGTTTCTCCTGTGTCATCCCTGAAACCCATAATACGACGCGTGTGCACATTTATCCGATGTCTGGCCGACACGCGACCCTCGTCGGCAATGCATCGGCTAATGGTGATAAGGGGCCAAAAGTAGCGCATGAACCAGGCATGATCGTGCGTCATTTTGCAGAGGTTTGTCTGCAAAGATGGGGCGTGAATATGGACAAGAAACTCAATCTGGACGGGATACAGCTACTTGAGTTGCATCAGTCAATTCAGCGTAACGCTGCGGTATTTAGCCAAATGCGAAACACCGTTTACACCGTTTCCGAGAATGACCAGGGTGAGCGCTACGTTTCCCGCGCAAGCACCGGGATGCCTTTCTCAGCAGTGCACGGAGTGCCTTTCACCCCTGAATCGGGGCTGGTATCGGAATACCTCACGAATCAGGCTATTTACGACGTGCTGAAATAAGACGTTCACCGCATCCAACGGTCATATCGGCTGTTGGATGCGGACATTCAGGCACGGTTAATCGATATACTTCATCGCCACCCGCGACGTCAGGCGCGTGATAAGTTCGTAAGCACTTACTTTCGTGATTTCAGCAATGCGTTCAACGGGTAAGCCTTCGCCCCACATCACCACCGGATCGCCAGCCTTGTCCTGTGCCTCTGGCCCCAGGTCAACGCAGATCATATCCATCGCCACACGGCCCACAATCTGCACTTCACGGCCATTCACCAGCACCGGCGTACCGGATGGCGCAGCGCGCGGGTATCCGTCACCGTAACCCATCGCCACCACACCCAGACGCGTATCGCGCTTGCTGTCCCAGGTTCCGCCGTAGCCCACCGGTTCACCCGCTTTGTGCTCGCGCACGGCAATCAGGTTAGAAACCAGCGACATCACCGGCTGCAAGCCAAAATCTGGCCCCCACGGTTTATTCTCCAGCGGCGACACGCCGTAGAGAATAATCCCCGGGCGCGCCCAGTCGAAGTGCGACTGTGGCCACAACAGAATGCCGCCGGATGCCGCAATAGAGCGCATCCCCGGCTTGCCTTCACAGAAGGTGTTAAAAATATCGAGTTGCTGCTCGGTTGCGCCACATTCTGGCTCATCCGCGCGAGCAAAATGGCTGACAATATTCACCGGCTGACGCACGTTTTTGCACTGACACAGACGCTGATAAAACGCCTCTGCGTTTTCCGGGCGCACGCCCAGACGGTGCATGCCCGTGTCGAGCTTCATCCACACGGTGACCGGCTCGCTCAGCTCTGCCGTTTCCAGTGCTGCCAGCTGCTCTTCGTTATGTACCGCTGTGTGCAGGTGCTGATCGGCGATGGTCGGCAGGTCGGAGGCTTCGAAAAAACCTTCGAGGAGCAGAATGGGTTGGGCGATCCCGCCTGCACGCAGGCGGAGAGCTTCTTCGAGACGGGCGACGCCAAAGGCGTCGGCATCGGGGAGCGTTCGCGCGGTCTCGAGAAGACCGTGTCCGTAAGCGTTCGCTTTCACGACTGCAACGAGCTTGCTGGCGGGGGCCAGTTCACGCAGACGCTGCAGGTTGTGTCGCAGAGCGCGGCGGTTAATGATTACAGTTGCCGCTTGCATTTGAATTCCTTAATAAAAGAATCACCAAAATCATTCGCGTTGCAGTCAACGCACCTGCGTCGTGAAGGATGAAGGCGATTTACTCATCATCATATTGAGGACCGGCATAGTTGTCGAAACGCGACCACTGTCCGTTAAAGGTCAAACGTACCGTACCGATGGGGCCGTTACGTTGTTTACCAATAATAATTTCGGCGATCCCTTTCAGGTCGCTATTCTCGTGATAAACCTCATCACGGTAGATAAACATGATTAAGTCCGCATCCTGCTCGATGGAGCCGGATTCACGCAGATCGGAGTTCACCGGACGTTTATCGGCACGCTGTTCCAGAGAGCGGTTAAGCTGGGAGAGCGCCACCACCGGCACGTGTAGCTCTTTGGCTAATGCTTTGAGCGAGCGGGAAATCTCTGCAATCTCCAGCGTACGGTTGTCGGAGAGCGACGGCACGCGCATCAGCTGGAGGTAGTCGATCATGATGAGGCCAATACCACCGTGTTCACGGGCGATACGGCGCGCACGGGAGCGCACTTCCGTCGGTGTCAGACCGGAGGAGTCATCGATATAGATATTACGTTTATCCAGCAGAATACCCATCGTGCCGGAGATCCGCGCCCAGTCTTCATCGTCGAGCTGACCGGTACGAATACGGGTCTGATCCACGCGAGACAGCGACGCCAGGGAACGCATCATGATCTGTTCTGATGGCATCTCAAGACTGAAGATTAAAACCGGTTTATCCTGCAACATCGCCGCGTTTTCGACGAGGTTCATCGCAAATGTTGTTTTACCCATTGATGGACGCGCCGCGACGATGATCAAATCTGACGGCTGCAGACCGGCAGTTTTCTTGTTGAGATCGTCATAGCCGGTATTCACACCGGTCACACCATCATGGGGTTGCTGGAACAGCTGTTCGATACGCGCAACGGTCGCATCAAGCACATCGGCGATGTTTTTCGGCCCTTCGTCTTTGTTCGCGCGGCTTTCGGCGATTTTAAAGACGCGGGACTCAGCGAGATCGAGCAGATCTTCGCTGGTGCGACCCTGTGGATCAAAACCCGCCTCGGCGATTTCATTCGCCACCGAGATCATCTCACGCACAACGGCACGTTCACGCACGATGTCAGCGTAAGCGCTGATGTTCGCCGCACTTGGCGTATTTTTAGAAAGCTCTGCCAGATAGGCAAACCCACCGACGCTGTCCAGTTGACCCTGCCGCTCCAGCGATTCCGCGAGCGTGATCAGGTCAATCGGGCTGCCCGACTCCTGCAGACGCGCCATTTCAGTAAAGATATGGCGATGCGGGCGGGTGTAGAAATCTTCGGACACGACGCGCTCGGCGACGTCGTCCCAGCGTTCATTATCCAGCATTAAACCGCCCAACACCGACTGTTCCGCTTCAATCGAGTGCGGCGGGACTTTTAACCCGGCGACCTGAAAATCACGTTCACGGGGTTCAGTCTGTTTGTTGAAGGGTTTGTTTCCTGCCATAGTGAATGGAGTTACCGAGATAAAGAGTGGGTCGAAAGATTACCACATTTTCTTATGGAGGAAGCATGGCAACGCGTATTGAATTTCACAAGCATGGTGGCCCTGACGTACTCAAAGCAGTAGAGTTCACCCCTGCTGCACCTGGCGATAACGAAATCCAGGTCGAAAACAAAGCCATCGGCATCAACTACATTGATACCTATATTCGCAGCGGTCTTTATCCCCCTCCGTCAATGCCGAGCGGGCTGGGAACCGAAGCGGCAGGTGTGGTTATCAAGGTGGGCAACGCCGTTAAGCATATAAAAGAAGGTGCCCGCGTGGTGTATGCGCAATCGGCACTGGGTGCATACAGTACCGTTCATAACGTTCCGGCAGACAAAGCCGCAATTCTACCGAATGCGATATCGTTCGAGCAGGCTGCCGCTTCTTTCCTGAAGGGGCTAACCGTTTATTACCTGCTGCGCAAAACCTATGAAATCAAACCCGATGAACAATTCCTGTTTCATGCCGCTGCAGGCGGTGTGGGGCTGATCGCCTGCCAGTGGGCAAAAGCGCTGGGTGCGAAACTTATCGGCACCGTAGGCTCTGCCCAAAAAGTCCAGCGGGCACTGCAGGCTGGAGCATGGAAGGTGATCAACTACCGCGAAGAGAACATTGTTGAGCGACTGAAAGAAATAACCGGCGGCAAAAAGGTGCGCGTGGTGTATGACTCGGTGGGTAAAGACACCTGGGAAGCATCCCTGGACTGCCTGCAACGCCGCGGTCTGATGGTGAGTTTTGGTAATTCATCAGGGGCCGTTACTGGCGTGAATCTTGGCATTCTGAACCAGAAAGGTTCTCTGTATGTTACGCGCCCTTCTCTTCAGGGCTACATCACCAACCGGGCAGAGCTGCTTGAGGCCAGCAACGAGCTGTTCTCTCTGATCGCCAGCGGTGCGATTAAAGTGGATGTGGCCGATGCGCAGAAATACCCGTTAGCCGATGCGCAACGTGCGCATGAGGTGCTGGAGAGCCGGGCGACGCAGGGTTCAAGTCTGTTAATTCCCTGATCCCTGAAAAGAAATTGGGCTTCCCATAGGAAGCCCTTTCTTTTTTTAGTTCGGCTGTATGTAGGGTACAGCTCGATGAATTCTTTAGCGGCAGCCATAGTGACAGATTCAATAAGTAAATCCTATTCCGTTCTAAGCAATGTTGCCGGGAAAGTTGCAGGTATGTGACGAACCCCTCAATACCTTAGTAACGAAAGCGGTTATTACGCTGATAACCGGGAACCTTTGGCGATTTAATCGCCCGTATTACCCATACTACCGCAATCGCCAGCAGTAACCACGGCAACAGTTTGATCGTCAGGGCAAACAATCCGCCGATAAACATCACCGCCGTCGCCACAACGATAGCGGCCAGAATGCCGAGCAGTGAAACCCCCGTCACCAACAGCATGACAAAAAAGCCAATCACAAAAAGTAGTTCCAGCATGGTGCTCTCCCACGAGTTCCCGAATGATGCAGCGATCATTACAAAAAGCATGCCAAAACTAACTCATTGTTATAAAAGCAAAACGCCCCGCAATATTTTGCGAGGCGTGGTGAATTTGACGATCTTTTAGCGAAATTTATCGCTTATCTGCCACCAGACGCAGCGCGTGTTCCAGCACGTCGATATCCGCACCGGCTTTATGCGCATTTTCGCTCAGGTAACGACGCCACTGACGCGCCCCCGGGATCCCCTGGAACAGGCCGAGCATATGGCGGGTAATGTGACCAAGGTAAGTCCCATTGCTTAGCTCACGTTCGATATACGGATACATGGCACGCACCACGGCAACCGGATCGGTATCTGTACCTTCAATGCCAAAGATTTCGCGATCGACCGTCGCCAGGATCCCAGGGTTCTGATACGCCTCGCGCCCCACCATTACGCCATCCATATGTTCCAGATGCGTTTTGGCCTCGTCCAGCGACTTGATACCGCCGTTAATTGACAGGGTCAGATGTGGGAAGTCACGCTTCAGCTGATACACACGCGGGTAGTCCAGCGGCGGAATTTCACGGTTCTCTTTCGGGCTAAGACCCGAGAGCCACGCTTTGCGTGCGTGGATGATAAACATCTCGCACTCGCCTTTCCCGGCAACCGTATTGATGAAATCGCACAGAAATTCGTAACTGTCCTGGTCGTCGATACCAATACGGGTTTTAACCGTTACCGGAATGGAGACAACATCGCGCATCGCCTTGATGCAATCAGCCACCAGCTGCGCGTTCCCCATCAGGCATGCGCCAAACATACCGTTTTGCACGCGATCGGAAGGGCAACCAACGTTAAGGTTAACTTCGTCATAACCGCGTTCTTCCGCCAGCTTCGCGCACTGCGCCAGGGCTGCCGGATCGCTGCCGCCAAGCTGCAGGGCAACCGGATGCTCTTCTTCACTGTAGGCCAGATAGTCACCCTTACCGTGAATAATCGCCCCGGTAGTCACCATTTCGGTGTACAGCAACGTATGGCGGGAGAGCTGACGCAGGAAATAGCGGCAGTGTCTGTCCGTCCAGTCGAGCATCGGCGCAATGGAAAAACGGTGTGCAGGGAAAGCAGTCTGTAATTCTGACGACATGGCGAAGTTTTAAGCATCTGGTGGAAAAGGGGCGCTACTATAGCACAAAGAAAAGCCGGAGGCGCAGCGCCTCCGGTGCACTTTAGAACGTCAGGCTCAGCTGTGCCCCTGCGCCCCAGGTTTCATCTTCGCCGTACAGACCCATCAGGTCGACATGTACGGTGTTAAGCGGTGCAAAACCCACCCCCGCCGTAAAGACGTTGCTGTCGTTGTTTTTCACATCAGCACGGTAACCCGCGCGAACGGCCAGCCAGTTTAGTGGTGTGACTTCTGCACCCACGCCAACGTACTGAGAGTTCTCTTCGCTTTTAAAGCCTTTGGTTTCGGTCAGGTCACCGTCTGCCGTCAACGTCACGAGATCGGTATGCCAGGCCACGCCTGCCGTTACGACTGGACTGATCTGATACGTATCACGTACCCCATCCACTTCTTTGGTATCGATATCACGTGAGAAGAGGTTTTTCCCCGTCAGACCGACAGTCCAGTTATCGCCGAAATCAGCCGCAAGACCGGCATCGACGTTAAACCCGGTGTCGTCATTGCGATAGCGGCTACTGTTGATATCGCCGCTGTCGAAGTTGTAGATAGAGACGGTGTAGTTATACAGCCAGGTTTTTTGCAGCTTTGGGGTGATACCCACGGAAACCGGTACACCGCTAATATCAAACTGATGCGCCACCGCCACGCCATAGTCTGAAACGATAGCCGCACGACCAAAACCTTTTGATTTGAGATCCTTCGGGTCAATGCCAAAAGCGGCAACAGGGGTTGCCTCCACTAAACGTAGTTTATCGATATCCCCCTGATCGATGTAAGAACTCACGCGAGCGCGAGCATTCGCTTTGGCCACAAATGCGAATGAGAGCACATCATCAGGAATGCTTACCGCGATCCCGCCGCCCGCTTTACCGCTGGCAGTTTTTCCTTTCAGCGAATCCAACTGATCGGCAAGATTGCCTGCTGCAGAAGAAACATCCCGTGAGGCCTGGCTTGAAGGATTTAAGAGATCGATAAGGTTGATAGTATCCAGCGTGCTACGGTACCGACTGACATCGTCGCTGATGTTATCAATCTTATCCCGCAGGTTGTCTTTGTCTGAAATCTGCGCACCAATGGAAGGTAAAATAAGCGTCACACCATCATCAGGTTTCGCTTTCGCCAGCAATGCCGGGTTGATTAACACCCCACTGCCGTAGCTGCCTGCTGCGACGCCCGTGCCCCCCATCGCGTCGCTGCGCGCCTCTGTCCAGGTATTGGCTGCCCCCGCCTGATTTGCCATAAACAAGGAGACAGCGATGCTAACCACCGAAAATTTAAAATGTTTCTTCACAGTATGCTCGTCTTATAATCTGTTATGAAATAACCCCTGTCTGTTATCACCCAAACAGGCACGAACTATTGCTGTGAATAAGTACAAAAAGACCCGCTTTTTCCCTAAGTTAAATCACACCCGGGCCTGTTGTAATTTGTGACGACCCTCAATATTTATAGAAGAGGAAATTATTTTCGCCCAGGTTTTCCATCGTGCGGACCAAAAAACTGGGGCGGATGGTCAACCCAGCGGTCCTCGCGCGTGGCGGCGTACACCGGGTTTAGCGGATAGTAGATGCGGTTGTGCTTTTTATTGACCTCCCCAACGACCAGCAAGCGCACCTCTTCATCAGTGTTGTTAATGAAGGTGTGGCAGACACCCGTTCCGGCAGGAAAACCCACGCTGTCACCAGGTTCGAGTTTCCACAGATAACCGTTAATCCAGGCCTCGGGGTAACCTTCCAGCACATAGATAAATTCCTCTTCGTCGCTTTCCGCGTGAGGATACGAGGTACGACGCCCCGGAGGGAGACGCTCATGGTGAATACCAATACGGCCCAGGCCCAGCTTGCGGGCCAGCGGTGCACCGATGGAGAAACGTTCGTGACTGTCGGAATAGGTAGAGTCATCTGCCCCTTCAACGTCACGCCAGTGCCGAATACAGTCAGGTCTTTTCATCGTAAATGTCCAGAATTGCGATGCGTCAGGTATAGCACAGCCTGGCGGATCTCGGTGTTTTTACCAGAACATGATAAAGTGAGGGTTTCCCAGCCTATAACATCCGGGGTGCTAAATGGATAAGACCGCAACGCAAGAGCTGTTAGCGCAGGCAGAAAAGCTGTGTGCGCAACGCAATGTGCGCCTGACTCCGCAGCGCCTTGAGGTATTGCGACTGATGAGCCTGCAGCAAGGAGCCATCAGCGCATACGACCTGCTCGACCTGCTGCGCGAAAGCGAGCCGCAGGCAAAACCGCCTACGGTTTATCGTGCGCTGGATTTCCTGCTGGAACAAGGGTTTGTGCACAAGGTCGAATCAACAAACAGCTATGTGCTGTGCCACCTGTTTGATCAACCGACCCACACATCTGCCATGTTTATCTGCGACCGCTGCGGTGTGGTGAAGGAAGAGTGTGCAGAAGGCGTTGAAGACATCATGCATTCGCTGGCAGCCAAAATGGGCTTTGCCCTGCGTCATAACGTGATTGAAGCACACGGGCTGTGCTCCGCATGCGTGGAAGTGGAATCCTGTCGGCATCAGGATGAGTGTCAGCACGATCACTCTATCCTCGTGAAGAAAAAACCACGTTAACCGTGGTGGGATGAAAACCAGGTATCACGCCGCCAGTGGCGATGCCAGATAAACGCCAGAGAGAGGCCGCGCAAGGCAAGAAAGACTGCCAGCGCCAGCCACAAACCGTGGTTGCCCAGAGACGGGAGCGTCAACAGCGTCAGACCAAAGCCTGCCGCTGCGACCGCCATGCTGTTGCGCATCTCCGCCCCTCGCGTCGCACCGATGAACATACCATCCAGCAGATAGCACCAGACGCCCACCACCGGTAAGATCGCCTGCCAGATGAGATAATGACCCGCCAGTTCACGAAGCCGGGGGAGCGACGTGAGTAACGCAATGATCTGTTGGCCAAAACAGGCATAAGTCAGTGCAAACGCCAGCGCCACCAGACCCGCCTGACGACAGGCTGCCCGCCATACATCACGGAGCTGACCGCTTTCACGCGCACCGTATGCCTGCCCGGAATGCGCTTCAACAGCGTAGGCAAAGCCATCCAGCGCATAAGCGGTAAAGGTGAGCAGCGTCATCAGAACCGCATTAACCGCGACAATATCTGGCCCAAGACGCGCCCCAAAGACCGTCAGTGCGCCAAAGCAGAGCTGTAACAAGAGCGAGCGCAACATAATGTCGCGATTAAGCGCCAGCAGTGTGCGGATATTGCCACGCCACGCGGTTTTCAGTAGAGAGACAGAGATACCGCGCATGGTCAGAACATGCCAGACCATCCACAACCCGATAAAAAATGTCCCGTATTCCGCAATTGCCGTCGCCAGTGCAGCACCCTGCACGTTCATATGCAGGCCCATCACCAGCCAGAGGTCGAGCACAATATTGAGGAGGTTTCCCACTACCAGCAGAATGACCGGCGCACGAGCATACTGCACGCCCAGTAACCATCCAAGCAGCACCAGATTTGCCAGTGATGCAGGCGCACTGAGCCAGCGAATTTCAAGGAAACGTCGTGCCTGCTCAAGTACCGCCTCATTGCCACCAACAATGTGCAACGCCAGATCAATCAGTGGGGTACGCAGCAACACGATTAACGCCCCTGCACCGAGCGCCAGAATTAACGGCTGAACAAGCGCACGAGCCAGACGCAGGGGATCTTTCGCACCATATGCCTGTGCCGTCAATCCCGTGGTGCTCATGCGTAAAAAGAGCAGGAGCATAAAGAGGAAGCTGGTTGCCGTTGCGCCGATAGCCACACCGCCCAGATAAACGGGTGAATCCAGATGACCAATCACCGCCGTATCCACCAGCCCCAGCAAAGGAACGGTGATATTGGAAAAAATCATTGGCAGAGCAAGACGCCACAATGCCTTATCTGAAGCCGTCAGCAGTGACATGAAAAAATACCAGGAGCGGGAAATGAATCTGAATCAGGCTACGGAGACTCCGTAGCCTGTCGGGAAGAGATTACAGCCATTCACCGTTGCGAATAACACCTACCGCCAGCCCTTCAATAGAGAAGTTCTGTTCGCGGAGATCCACCACAATCGGGGAGAACTCGCTGTTTTCCGGTAGCAGCTGCACGGTATTACCCTGTTTTTTCAGGCGTTTAACGGTAACTTCATCATCAATACGCGCGACCACAACCTGGCCGTTGCGCACGTCCTGCGTTTTGTGAACCGCAAGCAAATCGCCATCGAGAATGCCGATATCCTTCATGGACATACCGCTTACGCGCAGCAAGAAATCTGCGCTCGGTTTGAACATGCCAGGATCGACCTGATAGTGACCTTCGATGTGCTGCTGTGCCAGCAGCGGTTCACCCGCAGCGACACGGCCAACCAGTGGAATTCCCGTCTCTTCTTCTACCAGCAGACGGATACCGCGTGAAGCACCCGAAACAATCTCAATCACGCCTTTACGCGCCAGCGCTTTAAGGTGTTCCTCGGCAGCATTTGGAGAACGGAAACCCAGACGCTGCGCAATTTCCGCACGCGTGGGTGGCATACCCGTCTGGCCGATATGATCCCGGATGAGATCAAACACCTCTTGTTGCCTGGTCGTTAACGCTTTCATTCCGCCCCCTGGGTGTATATACAGTTATGCTGTGAGTATATACAGTCAAAGGTGATTTTGGAACCAAAAACTACACAAAAAACCAGGGACTTAATTATTCCTCGAGGCTCATCGGAAATGTGACCAAAGCAGCGTGACCCAAGTGATGACCGCAGTGATAATCGACAGCAGTACAGCGGCAGAACCCATGTCTTTCGCGCGCCCAGAGAGCTCGTGGAACTCAGAGCCGATGCGATCCACAACGGCCTCAATAGCGCTATTGAGAATTTCCACTATCATCACCAACAGTACAGAACCAATCAGAAGAACGCGGGTTATGGCATCAACATCAAGGAAACAGGCGATGATAACCGCGACGATCGCGGTAACACCCTCCTGGCGAAAAGCAGCTTCATTAGCCCACGCGGCACGGAAACCTTTCCATGAATAGCCGGCAGCTTTGATGATTCGGGTTAACCCAGTAGTATTATTGGCCATTAAAAGAACCTTTTATGAGAAATAGCGTCAGTAACTATACACAAAATCATTCATGCAGCATCAAGGCGGCAAGGTGAAGGATGAAGTGTATATAGCTGCAACGCGTTTTGCTGCAGCCCGAAGTATGACGGGTAACAACAGTAATTTTGCGCGCTTTCTGTTATCCTTGCGCCGCAATTGCATTATTAACCAGAGGCTTTACATCGTTTATGTCCGGCTGGCCACGAATTTACTACAAATTACTTAATTTACCATTAAGCGTCCTGGTAAAAAGCAAGTCTATCCCAGCAGAACCCGCGCTGGAATTGGGGCTCGATACGTCGCGCCCTATCATGTACGTTTTGCCTTATAACTCGAAGGCAGACTTGCTGACGCTTCGCGCCCAGTGTCTGGCGCACGATTTACCCGATCCGCTTGAACCGTTGGAAATCGACGGGACGCTACTGCCGCGCTACGTGTTCATTCACGGCGGGCCGCGCGTGTTTACCTATTACACGCCAAAAGAAGAGTCCATCAAGCTGTTCCACGACTATCTCGACCTGCACCGCAGTAATCCTGACCTGGATGTACAGATGGTGCCGGTTTCGGTGATGTTTGGTCGTCGCCCGGGTCGTGAAAAAGGCGAAGAGAATCCGCCGCTGCGTATGCTCAACGGCATCCAGAAATTCTTCGCGGTTTCCTGGCTGGGGCGCGATAGCTTTGTGCGTTTCTCCCCTTCAGTCTCGCTGCGCCGGATGGCGGACGAGCACGGCACCGATAAGATCATCGCGCAAAAACTGGCGCGCGTGGCGCGTATGCACTTCGCGCGCCAGCGTCTGGCCGCCGTTGGGCCACGTCTCCCGGCGCGTCAGGATCTGTTCAACAAGCTGCTGGCCTCCAAAGCGATCGCTCGCGCCGTTGAAGACGAAGCGCGCAGCAAGAAGATTTCGCACGAGAAAGCGCAGCAGAACGCCATTGCGCTGATGGAAGAGATTGCCGCGAACTTCTCCTACGAGATGATTCGCCTGTCCGATCGTATTCTGAGCTTTACGTGGAACCGCCTCTATCAAGGGATTAATGTTCACAACGCCGAGCGCGTGCGTCAACTGGCGCATGACGGCCACGAAATTGTCTATGTTCCCTGCCACCGCAGCCACATGGACTACCTGTTGCTCTCTTACGTGCTTTATCACCAGGGGCTGGTACCGCCGCACATTGCTGCCGGTATTAACCTGAATTTCTGGCCTGCGGGCCCGATTTTCCGCCGCCTTGGTGCGTTCTTTATTCGTCGTACCTTTAAGGGCAACAAGCTCTACTCCACCGTGTTCCGGGAATATCTGGGCGAACTGTTTAGCCGCGGTTATTCCGTGGAGTACTTCGTGGAGGGGGGGCGTTCCCGTACTGGACGCCTGCTCGATCCGAAGACCGGCACGCTGTCGATGACCATCCAGGCAATGCTGCGCGGGGGAACCCGTCCCATCACGCTGGTGCCAATCTATATTGGCTATGAGCACGTGATGGAAGTGGGTACTTACGCCAAAGAGCTACGCGGGGCGACCAAAGAGAAAGAGAGCCTGCCGCAAATGTTGCGTGGCCTCAGTAAGCTGCGCAACCTCGGCCAGGGTTACGTGAACTTTGGTGAGCCAATGCCACTAATGACGTATCTGAACAACCATGTTCCGGAGTGGCGTGAGTCTATCGATCCAATCGAGGCGATACGTCCTGCCTGGCTGACGCCAACGGTGAACGGTATTGCAGCCGAGCTGATGGTGCGCATTAACAACGCTGGCGCGGCGAATGCCATGAACCTGTGTTGTACCGCGCTTCTGGCCTCCCGCCAGCGTTCACTGACCCGTGAGCAGCTTACGGAGCAGCTTGATTGTTATCTGGATATCATGCGTAACGTTCCGTACTCCGTTGATTCAACCGCGCCTGCAAGCACGGCGGGTGAGCTCATCGAACACGCGCTGCAGATGAACAAGTTCGAAGTTGAGAAAGATACGATTGGCGACATCATCATTCTGCCGCGCGAGCAGGCTGTGCTGATGACGTACTATCGCAACAACATCACGCATATGCTGATGCTACCGTCACTCATGGCGGCAATCATCACTCAGCATCGCCGCATTTCACGTCAGGAGCTGTTGCGCCACGTTGAAGCCATCTATCCGATGCTAAAAGCTGAGCTGTTCCTGCGCTGGAGCAAAGATGAGCTGGCGGTAGAGCTCGATAAAATGACGGAAGAGATGCATCGCCAGGGGTTGATTACCCTTACTCATGACGAGCTGCATATCAGTCCATCGCGTACCCGAACTCTGCAACTGCTGGCGGCCGGTGCGCGCGAAACACTGCAGCGCTACGCCATCACCTTCTGGCTGTTGAGCGCGAACCCGTCCATTAACCGCGGGACGCTGGAAAAAGAGAGCCGGACGCTGGCACAGCGCCTGTCTGTTCTGCACGGCATTAACGCACCAGAATTCTTCGACAAAGCGGTATTCAGCTCACTGGTGCTGACGCTGCGTGATGAAGGATTTATTAGTGATACGGGTGATGCCGAGCCGGAAGAGACGCTGAAGGTTTATCAGATGCTTGCCGAGCTGATTACCTCAGATGTGCGTTTAACGATTGAGAGTGCGACGCAGGGCGAGTGATGCTATCAGCCCAGCTATCTCTGTGAGAGAGAGAAAACAAAACGGCAGCTATTCGGCTGCCGTTCTTCTATGAAAAGTAACTCATCACCAGCCCTAAAAAAAGCACCAGACCAACATAGTTATTATTCATGAACGCTTTAAAGCAGGCTTCACGTTCGCGCTTTGCAATCAGCTTTTGCTGATATGCAAACAACAACCCCGCCACCAGCACTGACCAGTAAAACGCCCAGTTCAGCCCGTTCAGGCGACCAATCACTACCATCAGCGCCAGCACCGCTGCCTGCAGAATGCCAATGATCAGTTTGTCCTGGCGACCAAACAGGATCGCGGTCGATTTAATGCCAATTTTCAGGTCATCATCGCGGTCAACCATCGCATACTGCGTATCGTACGCTACGGCCCAGAGGATATTCGCCAGGAACATCAGCCAGCAACTGAGCGGCACAGACTCACTCACTGCCGCAAATGCCATGGGAATCGACCAGCCAAACGCCGCGCCCAGCACCACCTGCGGCAGATGGGTATAACGCTTCATGAATGGATAAACCCAGGCCAGCGCCAGCCCTGCAATGGAAAGCAGGATGGTCATCGTATTCAGGGTTAACACCAGCATGAAAGAGAACACAACCAGCACGGCAAACAGCGTAAGCGCCTCTTTCTCAGTAACCTGCCCGCCAGGCAAAGGACGATTAGCGGTACGCTTCACATGCCCGTCAAACTTACGATCTGCATAGTCATTGACCACACAGCCCGCCGCACGCATCAGCCAGACACCGGCGAAAAATACGCCCAGGATCCACAGCGGTGGCATCCCCGGGGTCGCCACCCACAGTGCCCATAAGGTCGGCCATAGCAGCAGTAATGCGCCAATGGGTTTATCTGTACGCATTAAGCGGTGATAGGCCAGCAGCTTATTCTGCGTCAGGCTCCACTCCATTTTTTTCTTCCTCTCAGTACAACGGCGACGCCGGTAAAAAAAGCTCCGTCAGTATTAGCGGCTTACCACTCAGGCGAAGGCGGGAACGACGCCCCCACAGGTCGGCTTCACTTCCAATCTCAATAAAATCCCGGGTAAGTTCAGACGATGTGAAAAGATAGCGCCCAAGAGGCGTTTTCCCCAGCCGTTGCAGAGCCAGCTCCGGTCCGGAAAGAGTGGACTCGGGAACCACCGTCCGACCAGCAAGCCACGGCTCACCGTCAGCACACAGTAAAATTTCACGCAGCCAGTAGCGATTTTCTTTCGGCAACAGCGACAGCTCACTGGCAATTTCATCGGCAGAGACAAACCCTTCCCGAATCATCGTCACCGTGACCGTTTTGCCCTGTTGTTCAAAACGTTTCGTCATGGAATCTTCCAGCAGCAACCAGCCACGTTGCTCCGGATCAAGCGCAGGTATTTGGTCGAAATAGCGTAGCGCACGCAGTTGCGTTAGCGCAGGGTGTGACATGCCAGACTCTCCGATACATAACGTAATGGCATTGTATCGCAGAAAAGCAGATTGAGGGCGGCCAAACGTTATTTAGCGATCACTATCGCAACAATGGCGCAACAGCGCAGGCGGTACAAAAAAAGTGCGCCCACTCAGGCGCACTAAACTACTAACAAATCAGCACTGTGGGGAGACGGTTACCCCTTGCCTTTTACACTGCTGATAAAGGTGGAACGGGCAGTGGTGGAACCTAAACGCTCGGCTTCATCAAGCAGTTTCAGTGCTTTGTCGACATCGCCGCGCTTCACCGCCTGCTTAATGGCATTGTTGAAATAGGTTTCGGTGTCGTTCAGCATCGGATCGGCTTTCTTCGCCGGAGCTGGTGCGGCAGCGGCAACGGGTGCGGCTGCTGCTGTGGCAGCTGGCGCGGTGTACACAGGTGCAGCAGTATTGCCTACGGTGACAGGGCCAGTACCGGAGGAACCAAACAGTGGGCCAACCAGCACGCTGGAAGCATTGTTAGTAGAGACTTTCAGTTTCAGCAGACCGTCGGTGACGTGGCGTGCTAATGGATCCGGAATATCAGGAACAGAGTTACCCGTCCCTTTGGCGTAGGCTTTCGCCGGATCGATAAGCTTCGTGGTCTGCTGCAAATCTTTCTCTGTTGTGAAGACCAGAACATAAATCTTTTGCTGACCCAGGGCAGGCGTCAGGCGCATTTTGCCTTCCAGGCGGTCGGCGCTCATGACGCCAGGCTCCTGGTAGCTGAAATATTCACTCGGGAAAAATGCAGATGGCGTCATATTCTGATCCAGAATCAGCACGTTAGGTGCAAAGACGCTGGTCTGCTTATTCACTTCACTGGTCAGCGTGAGGGTCAGTTCACCGATGTTCGCCGGTACGCTAAAGGCGGCAACCGGGCCAGTAATTCCCGGTACGTTCAGGGGTTGGCCACCAGCAGAAAGCTGGGTTGACTGGGTTTTGGATTGATCAACCGGGACCCAGGTCAGTTGCTGGAGCGCCGCCGCCGGAATAGCAGGGGCAGCACTGGTATTTTGTGGTACGAAATTGACGTCTGCGAAGGTGATAGCTGGAGCACAGGCCAGCAGCCCCGCAGAGAGGCACAGCGCGACGAGACTTTTCTTCATTTTCATTGTTATTACCTCTGATAGCGTGAGCACTGCGGTGGCCAGGCAATAGCGCGCAGTACCCTAAGGATAGAGGGGCTTACGCCCCTCTTTTTAGGTCATTACGTCAGGTCTAACGAATTACCACCAGATTTCCATCTGGGCACCGAAGGTCCACTCGTCGGAGTCACCACGGCTGAAGGTTTTCGCGGAGGTGTCGCTGTACGCGATGCCAGAGTCATAACCAGCACCGGAGTCACTGTTTGCGTAGCCCCATTTCTCATCCCACTTCGCATAGGTTGCGAAGACACGGATAGCCGGACGGGACCAGATGCTGTCGCCTGCCTGCCATTGCTGTGCCAGGGTGATTTTGTACTGGCTGTTGGTGTCGTCAGTTTTCTGAGACTTAACGTTGTCGTAGCCAACTTCCAGCAGGGTACTCATGATTGGCGTCCATTTGTACATAGGACGCACACCGACGGTCCACCACTTGGTACCGTTGTTGTTATCCAGGTTGATGTCCTGGTACATACCCACATACATCAGATCCCAGGAGTCGCCCAGAGAGATCGCACCGTGGTCCAGCACGCGCCACATGTCGCCGTTGTTGTTGATGCTACCACCTTCCGGACGGCCTTTACCGTTGGAGGTCATAGAGTCAGTTGCGTACTGCAGAACGAACTTGTTGAAGCCCTTCAGCATGCTCTGGGTGTGTTCAGCAGTGAACATCCAGCCATCTTTAGACGCGCCAGGCTGCAGGTAGTAGTCATCAGGAATGTTGGTGTGACCATAGTCAACACCAAACTCCAGCGTACCGCCGTCGTTGATCTGCATCTGTGCTAAACGGACGTCGAAGACATCGTTCGGTACCAGGTTGTCATAAATACGATTACCCAGTGCACCACGGTCAGCGAAGGTTGCAGAACCGCCCGATTCGGAAGAACGGGTTGCTGCCAGAGAGAGTTTACCGAAGCCCAGATCGATGTTTTCGATACCCGCACCAGGACCAGAAATATCCCAGTAGTAGAAGTCGATCATGTGAACGTCATGACGTTGATAGAAACGCTTACCGGCCCAAATGGTGGAGCCTGGCAGTGCTTCGATGAGGTTTTTACCCTGCACGTTAGCTTCACGGAAGGCTGGGCTGGTGGATTCCCAGTCGTTCTGCTGAGAAACGGAATACGCGACGTTGGTGTCGAAATAGAAGCTCTTATCACCTTCTTTCCACACTTCCTGGCCCAGTTTCAATTCCGCATAGGTTTCACATTCGTTACCAAGACGGTATTTACTTTGAGCACCGGTTGCCTGGAAACATTGTTGTTCACCGCCACTCCCGGTCCAGCCGATGCCAGAACGAGCATAACCTTTAAAGTCTACGGCACCCGCCTGGGCAGACAGGATGCCTGCCGCAATGGCGATTGCCAGAGGGACTTGTTTGCGCAGAGTAATCATCATTCTATCTCCTGAGATCATTGCTTTTCTTTGAACACTTCACCTGTCGGTTTCGTGTCTTCTTTTGGGATTGCTTAAACGCCTGGCTCTTTATGCAGCCGACGACATGCGGTGCCATCCTCACGGAACAGATGGCAACGCTCTGGCGGCAAACCGATAGCGAATGTGGCACCCTCTTCTACCAACACCACGTCATTCTGGCGGTACACCAGGTTCTGACGAATGGCGGGGATCTGGATATGAATCTGTGTTTCGTGACCAAGTTGTTCTACAACCTGAACTTCACCTTCCAGGGTCACATCAGCGATGTGGCTCGGCAGTAAATGTTCAGGGCGAATACCCAGGGACATGTTTGCCCCTACCTGTACGTTGGCGCTGTCGACCGGCAGCCAGATTTGCTGGCGGCTTGGCAGCTCCACCTGTACCTGTTCAATGGCTGTCGCGGTCACTTTGACGGGCAGGAAGTTCATCTTTGGCGAGCCAATGAAGCCCGCAACAAAGCGGTCTGCCGGGTAGTGATACAACTCCAGCGGTTTACCCACCTGCGCCACACGACCGGCGTCCAGCACCACAATTTTGTCGGCCAGCGTCATCGCTTCGACCTGATCGTGGGTGACGTAAATCATCGTGCGGCCAAGACGTTTGTGCAGACGGGAGATTTCGATACGCATCTGAACGCGCAGCGCGGCATCCAGGTTAGAAAGAGGTTCATCGAGCAGGAACACGCGCGGTTCTGCCACCAGCGTACGGCCAATTGCCACGCGCTGACGCTGACCACCGGAGAGCGCTTTCGGTTTACGCTCCAGCAGATGAGCCAGCTGTAACACTTCCGCCACCTGAGTGACGCGCTGGTTAATCACCTCTTTCTTCGCCCCCGCCAGCTTCAGACCGAAAGACATGTTCTCGGCCACGGAAAGATGGGGATAAAGTGCATAAGACTGGAACACCATACCTACGCCACGTTCCGCGGGCGGGATGTCGTTCATTCGGGTATCACCGATCAGCAAATCGCCGCTGGTGATGGTTTCAAGACCGGCAATCATACGCAGCAGAGTAGATTTACCGCAGCCAGATGGGCCGACAAACACCACGAATTCACCTTCGTGGATGTCCAGATTGATGTCTTTTGACACCACTACATCGCCCCAGGCTTTCGTTACATTACGCAGCTGTACGCTCGCCATGCCCTTCTCCCTTCGTTACAACCTGTCGCCGACAGAAACATTCAAGATAAGTTCACTATGGGGTATCCATTACTTTCGCAAATCCTCCACCCCCCGGCTTTTTTATGGGGGAGGAGGCGGGAGGATGAGAGAGCAGGCTCTGCGACCGCCGCAGGAGGGCTGAGGCAAAATTCGTGAAGCCGCCTGCAAAAATCAGCGTGTTTTTATGTGCGCCAGCACTCATAACCTAGGTTTATGCAACAGAGATCACACAAAGAAGGGGTGGGGCGTAGGACTTGGGAGGATGGAAAGAGGATGTCAAATAAGGAGACTGAGTCACGTTGAACCACCTCATGTATCCACGAGCACATCACCAAAAAAGGATGGCAGATATGAAGATCAAGACTGGCGCACGCGTTTTCGCATTGTCCGCCCTGGCAGCAATGATGATTTCCGCACCGGCTCTCGCCAAAATTGAAGAAGGTAAGCTGGTTATCTGGATTAACGGCGACAAAGGCTATAACGGCCTTGCCGAAGTGGGTAAAAAATTCGAAAAAGACACGGGTATTAAAGTAACCATTGAACACCCGGACAAACTGGAAGAGAAATTCCCACAGGTTGCTGCAACGGGTGACGGTCCGGACATCATCTTCTGGGCACATGACCGCTTCGGTGGTTACGCGCAATCAGGTCTGCTGGCTGAAGTGACGCCAGACAAAGCGTTCCAGGACAAACTGTTCCCGTTCACGTGGGACGCCGTTCGCTATAACGGCAAGCTGATCGCGTACCCAATTGCGGTTGAAGCGCTGTCTCTGATTTACAACAAAGACCTGGTGCCTAACCCACCGAAGACCTGGGAAGAGATCCCGAAACTGGATAAAGAGCTGAAGGCGAAAGGTAAGAGCGCCCTGATGTTCAACCTGCAAGAACCGTACTTCACCTGGCCGCTGATTGCTGCTGACGGTGGTTATGCATTCAAGTATGCAAACGGCAAATATGACGTTAAAGATGTGGGCGTGGACAACGCTGGCGCGAAAGCGGGTCTGACCTTCCTGGTTGACCTCATCAAGAACAAACACATGAACGCGGATACCGATTACTCCATCGCGGAAGCAGCATTCAACAAAGGCGAAACGGCGATGACCATCAACGGTCCGTGGGCCTGGACCAACATCGACAAGAGCAAAATCAACTACGGCGTAACGCTGCTGCCAACCTTCAAAGGCAAGCCGTCTAAACCGTTCGTTGGCGTGCTGAGTGCGGGTATCAACGCCGCCAGCCCGAATAAAGAGCTGGCGAAAGAGTTCCTGGAAAACTACCTGCTGACCGATCAGGGTCTGGATGAAGTGAACAAGGACAAACCGCTGGGTGCTGTTGCGCTGAAATCCTTCCAGGATCATCTGGCGAAAGATCCACGCATCGCCGCAACCATGGATAACGCCCAGAAAGGCGAAATCATGCCGAACATCCCGCAAATGGCTGCGTTCTGGTATGCCACCCGTACTGCAGTTATCAATGCCGCAAGCGGTCGTCAGACTGTTGATGCTGCACTGAAAGATGCACAGGGTCGTATCACTAAGTAATGCCGTAGTTCCCTCTCCCTTTGGGAGAGGGTTCGGGTGAGGGTTGTCGCTATCCGCACGCCCTCACCCCGGCCCTCTCACCCAGGAGAGGGAGAAGAGATCAAACGTGGTAGAGGAAAAACCTCATGGATGTCATTAAAAAGAAACACTGGTGGCAAAGCAACGCGCTGAAGTGGTCGGCGATAGGTTTTCTGTGTCTGCTGGTGGGTTACCTTGTTGTTTTAATGTACGTACAAGGGGAGTATTTGTTCGCCATTGTGACGCTGATTTTAAGCTCCGCTGGCCTGTATATTTTTGCCAATCGCAAAGCCTATGCCTGGCGTTATGTTTACCCTGGCGTGGCCGGGATGGGGCTGTTTGTCCTGTTCCCACTGATCTGTACCATCGCCATTGCCTTTACCAACTACAGCAGCACTAACCAGCTTGCTCAGGAACGCGCGCAACAGGTGCTTCTGGACCGCTCTTACCAGGCGGGTAAGACCTTCAACTTCGGCCTGTATCCTGCGGGTAATGAGTGGAAGTTAGCGCTCACTGACGAAGAGAATGGCAAAAACTATGTTTCCGATACGTTCAAATTTGGCGGCGAGCAGAAGCTGGCCTTAAAAGAGGCGGCAGCCCTGCCAGAAGGTGAACGTGCCAACCTGCGTATCATTACCCAAAACCGTCAGGCGCTGACTCAGATCACCGCCCTACTGCCAGACGAAAGCAAAGTGACCATGAGTTCGCTGCGCCAGTTCTCCGGCACACAACCGCTCTACACTCTGGCGGATAACGGTACGCTGACCAACAACCAGAGCGGTGTGAAGTACCGCCCGAACAACGACATTGGTTTCTATCAGTCCATTACTGCCGATGGCAAATGGGGTGATGACAAACTCAGTCCAGGCTATACCGTGACCATCGGCTGGGACAACTTTGCCCGCGTCTTTACCGACGAAGGCATCCAGAAACCGTTCTTCGCTATCTTTATCTGGACGGTAGTCTTCTCCGTACTGACCGTTCTCCTGACCGTCGCCGTGGGCATGGTACTGGCGTGTCTCGTACAGTGGGAGTCCCTTAAAGGCAAAGCGATTTACCGCGTGCTGCTGATTCTGCCGTATGCCGTACCGTCATTTATCTCGATTCTGATTTTCAAAGGGCTGTTTAACCAGAGTTTCGGTGAAATCAACATGATGCTGAGCGCACTGTTTGGTATCAAACCGGCCTGGTTCAGCGACCCAACCACTGCCCGTTCGATGATTATCATCGTGAACACCTGGCTGGGTTATCCGTACATGATGATCCTGTGCATGGGTCTGCTGAAAGCGATTCCGGACGACCTGTATGAAGCCTCGGCAATGGACGGTGCAGGCCCGTTCCAGAACTTCTTTAAGATAACACTGCCGCTGCTCATTAAGCCGCTGACGCCACTGATGATTGCGAGCTTTGCCTTTAACTTTAACAACTTCGTGCTGATTCAGCTGTTGACCAACGGTGGCCCTGACCGTCTGGGTACCACCACGCCGGCAGGCTATACCGACCTGCTTGTGAGTTACACCTACCGTATCGCCTTTGAAGGCGGTGGCGGTCAGGACTTCGGTCTGGCGGCAGCGATTGCCACGCTGATCTTCCTGCTGGTAGGCGCACTGGCGATTGTGAACCTGAAAGCAACACGCATGAAATTCGACTAAGGAGGGCACTGAATATGTCTATGGTTCAACCTAAATCTCAGAAACTGCGCCTCCTCGCGACGCACTTAGGCCTGCTGATTTTTATTGCGGCGATTATGTTCCCGCTGCTGATGGTTATCGCCATCTCCCTGCGCTCAGGTAACTTCGCCACCGGGAGCTTGATCCCGGACGAGATCTCCTGGGAGCACTGGAAGCTCGCGCTGGGCTTCAGCGTAGAGCACGCCGATGGTCGCGTGACTCCCCCCCCGTTCCCGGTGCTGTTATGGCTGTGGAACTCGGTGAAAATCGCCGGGATCACCGCGATAGGTATCGTAACGCTCTCCACCACCTGTGCTTACGCCTTCGCCCGTATGCGCTTCCCGGGTAAAGCGACGCTGCTGAAAGGGATGCTGATTTTCCAGATGTTCCCGGCAGTGCTGTCCCTGGTGGCGTTGTATGCCTTGTTTGACCGTCTGGGCCAGTACATACCGTTTATCGGCCTGAACACTCACGGTGGCGTGATCTTCGCCTATCTTGGCGGTATTGCACTGCATGTGTGGACCATCAAAGGGTATTTCGAAACCATCGATGGCTCGCTGGAAGAAGCGGCGGCGCTGGATGGCGCAACCCCGTGGCAGGCGTTCCGCCTGGTTCTGCTGCCGCTGTCGGTGCCTATCCTGGCGGTGGTGTTTATTCTGTCGTTTATCGCCGCCATCACCGAAGTACCGGTCGCATCTCTGTTACTGCGTGATGTGAACAGCTACACGCTGGCCGTTGGTATGCAGCAATACCTCAACCCACAAAACTACCTGTGGGGTGACTTTGCCGCAGCGGCTGTGCTCTCCGCCATCCCGATTACCGTGGTGTTCTTGCTGGCTCAGCGCTGGCTGGTCAACGGCCTGACGGCGGGCGGTGTGAAAGGTTAAGTTTCATCTGTTATGCCACTGCAACCCTCAACTTTAGACGTATTGTATTGACCCAATACTCAAAATATTTTGCGGTGCTGGAAGGCGGCAAGTGAGTGAATCCCCAGGAGCTTACTAAAGTAAGTGACTGGGGTGAGCGAGCGTAGCCAACGCATCAGCAGCGTAAAATATGAAGAGTAAACTTGTGACTGTTGTTAGGCGGCCTCCGGGCCGCCATTTTTTTATTCGCGCTTCAGTCGCTTAGAGTTGCACAACCACAGAGTCACCACGAGGAGCAGGATCGCGGCTGAGTAGATCAACACGTCGAGCGGTGATTTATGATCGACGATGATCAGCCGCACAATGGCGGTGATCCCAATGTAGACGAAATAGCGTAGTGGGAAATGAAAGCCGGACTGAAAGTACTTCACAATCAGGGCGATAAATTCGAAGTAGAGAAAGTAGACCACCAGTCCTTCCACCAGCTCATATTTGCTGGTTTGCTCGGGGGCGAACAGCACATCCGCCAGATGCACCGTCTCTTTACCGAGAAAAACAACCAGTATCAGGCCAAGGCTCAGCAGACCGAGGTTCAGCACGGTCTGGAGGATTGTTGAGATAAACTCAACACGCGGGCGAGTCAGGGATGTCATACAGCACCTCATTCTCCAGGGCGAGAGTCCTGTATAACGCAAAAATGTGACGCGGATCTATATTTTTTGTTTATGTTTGATGCAATGCAAAGGATTGATCCCCTCTCTCCTTTGGAGAGAGGGGTCAGAGTGAGGGGCATCAGCGGAAGTTGATGTTCTTATCGCTGGTCATATCATACAGCTGGAACTTACGCCCAAGCTGCTGGCCCCCGTCACGTGTTAATGGCACCCAGCCAACCGCCGCGCGGCTGCGGGTTGGGCTCGATGAGAACAGATCCAGCGGAATCGACACGTAAACCCCTTTGGTGAAGTCCCCTTCCCCATACTCGTCCGGTGAGACGTTGGTGATCGTGGCGTAACCGCCAACGACCACACCGCTGTCGAAGTGTTTAGAGATATCCAGCGTGCCGCCCTTGTCGCCTGCCAGATACTGGCCGACGCTGGCTTTTACCAGCACGTCCGGGGCAAACGACGGCGTCCAGTAGGCCGTCAGGTGGCCAGTTTTAACGCTGTAGTCGGTGAACTTCATCATGTCCTGCGCGCTATGCCAGTCACGCTGTTTCACGTAGTTAGCATCAATACCGAACGCCCAGTTACTGTCGACAGGACGGTAAAGTACCTCAGCTCCCGCGCCGCCGTACATGGTTTCCAGATAACCGCCGTACATCTGGCCGTAGAAACCGTTACCAAAATACTGGAAGTAGTTGGCCTGCAGGTTGTTCACGTAGACATCGTTCTGCACATATTCACGCACGTGGGTACGAACACGCGGTAGCGCCGAGTCATTCGGCGGGTTGGTGTAGTTAAATTTATCGTAGTTGTTGGCAATGTTTCCAAACAGGCTGCCGGTGGTCAGCAGGTGGTCGGTGACCCACAGATCCGCCGTCGCCATTACGCCCAGCTGATACATGTAGAAGTTTTCTGGCCCGCCAACGGACTGGCTCAGCACCGGATCGATATGGAAATCAAAGCGCGATTTATCGATATACCAGCCCTGTTCGGTGGTATCTGGTACGACAGGCTCAACGCGTTTTTGTACCAGCCCGGTTTCATGCCCAAGCGGTTCACCTTCCAGATGGCGCTTAAGGCTGGCGACATCCGTTTCTGTTGTGACTTGCGGCAGGTTGAGACGGTTTTCCGTCACGCGGATCGTGCGGATCCCGTCGGGCAGATCGTTCATGATTATCCGGTTGGCGCGTTCGATCCCTTCCCGCGAGTCGCGGTATTTCACCTGCTCGCCGGTGACGTACAGCGTATCGCCTTTCACCTGAATTTTCGGATTGGCCAGACCGGCATTGTATTTCAGTAACGTCAGCTGGTTCGCCACCACGGAGTGCTGAATGATGGCATCCTGCGGTTCCGGCTGATAAGCAGGCCGCGCGTTGTCGTTATAGTGCGGCCGCATATCGTTAAAGTTGGTACGTAACGTCACACCAAACATCACGGTGTTGCCGCGCTCGTAGCTGAGGTTAACGTCGGCCCAGTCAGTGACGCGGTAAATGGCCCCGACGTTAAACTTGCTCTTCTGCTCAATCTTCCCGGCGAAATCTTCGCTGTAGTTATTGCCTTCATACTCAAGCTTCAGGCGTAGTGGCTGCCAGGGTGTCTGGTATTCTACACCGCCAAACAGTGAGGCCGGACCGTGGAACATCTGGTCGCCGTTGATGGAACCCGCTTTCTGGTAGCTGTTATCCCGATAGCAGTACTTTTCGCTATAGGAGCAGAACGGGTTTTTCACGTTACCGCTGGTTCCCAGATAGCCCCAGCCGAGACCAAGTGAGAAATCAAACGGCCCCCAGGCTTTACTGGCCACAACATATTCCGCATCAAACAGACCCGTACCGCCGATATCGCGTGCGCCAACGGAAACCTGCGGCATCCAGTAGCTCTCTTCCCACAGGCGCAGTTTTACGTCGAAAGCTTTATCTTTGTAGGTTTGATCGCCGGAGAAAGCCTCGACGCTACTGTACTTTTTGGTGCGCACATCGGTATAGCGCAGCGTGGTTTCAAGCCACGGGAATAGCTGCACCGACGCAGAGTAGTAGCGGTACTGATCGTTATCACGATAGTTAAGACTCAACTCCCCGTCACGCGCCATGCGCGCGGTGGGCGTTTGCAGTAAACCGACGCCACCGAAGTCTGACTGAGACGGGCCAATGGGTGCCGGATACGTTTCTGCATGGCAGGCGGCACTGACGCACAGTGCCAGCATGCTGTAGAGATATGTTTTTTTCATTAACCCGGTATCCGCTGTATCAGGGAGCGAAGGATATCGGCGTTAATCCCGTCATACGCCTTCGTCCAGGAGTGGTCGGCAAAACCGACGAAAATCACGCTGCCGGGCATGGGTTCGATATGGCGTTTATTCCAGTAGGCCACCGGGGCTTTTTGCGTGCGCCCGTCGGGGTAAATCACCCATGCGTAGCTGTTATCTGCCCCGCTCAGCAAGCTCTGCTCATCGAGATAGCTCGCGACATCGCGTCCCGGCGTAAAGGACAGTTTTCCCGGACGGCTGATAAGCCCCATCACGGTGACGGTGGAAGGCTCCACCGGAAGCCAGAGCGCATAGTCCCCTTCCAGAGTTGGGTTGCCGTTTTCCACCACGCGGACTTCATCCGGATCAAGATTGATTTTCAGACGCCCGGTAACCTTCAGCGCCTGAAGCTGCTGGCGCATGCTGTTAATGGCTGCCGCATCGTCGCCCCCTTCCTGCTCTGCCAGCCCCGTTAATCTGGCGAGCAGCGCGCTGTGCTTTTGTTCCGCCTCCACCGTTGCCTGTCGCTCGCTGATAACGGCTCCCGGCCACCAGCTGTTCGCCAGTTTTGGCTGGCCGACGAGATCGAGCAAATGCCCGGCGTTGGTCAGGGTTTTGGGTTGTGCGCTGTCCGGCATGTAGACCTTCACCGTCCCGGCAGACCAGGCGAGCGGCGTGGCAAAGCTTGCGATCAGCACAGCGCGGATGAGTATTTTCATGATTTCGCAGCCTTGATCAGGGTCGTTTTGACCGGGAAGAAACCGGCCCCGAGATACTGCAATGACTGGCGGATCTGCCCTTCGTCATCCACCCAGAAGCGGTTATGCCAGGTGGCCTGGTCAGTGGTCACCTCTTCATCCAGCACGCGAACCTGCGTTTCGTCGCTGCCCACGTTGATGCTGTCTGTACCGTCCCAGCGGAAGGTTGAGCGGGCAGTGGCGTAGCGTACCTGCTTGTGTTCTGTCCAGCCCATCGTGCGCGTCCAGCTTGCACCGTCGGTGATTTGATGCGGTTTGATGAGGGGGTCGGCGGCAAGGTTGTTCACCTCAAGCAGGTTGTCGCCACCGAGCAGCGTTTTCACAATACGGCTATGCTGCGTCACGATGGTGGCCTGATCCTGCGTCACCCATTTCTGCTGCCCGTTTTCATCGAAAGCGAGCACCACAAACAGTTGAGGACCATCGTTTAACTGCATGTACTGGCTGGCATACGGCATGTTCTGCAGCTCGTCATCCGTCAGATGCACGCCAGGCGTGCCGAAAATGCTGTCCCACAGCGAGTTCCCCAGCCCTTTGGTGGTGGCTGAGCATGCCTGCAAGAGCAGGCAAATCAGGATGATCCCTGGTCGCTTCACGACTCTTCTCCGTATGGTTCCTACAGGTCCCGCAGGTCCCTGAAAAATCAGAATAACCACACCGAAGTGTGGTTATGATTAAAACACCCGCTATTACCGGGTGCTGGTCGTCGTGGTGGTCGTGGTTCCGGTATTGGAGCCATCACCGCCACCGGTTGCCGCCAGCGCGACACCCACGGCTGAACTTACGGTGCTGGCGCTGGCTGCGGTAGAACTTCCCGCAGACGCAGACGTCGCAGCCGAACCTGCCGCTTCCCCAACCTGAACCGGAGCAGCATAAACAGATGTCACCGCAAGCGCAGATATGGCAAAAATGCCATACAGTACTTTCTTCATAACAATTTCCCTTCATTGAATGAATGGAGGTTTGCCCAAAAAGAATTTCAGGCGGATTCGAGTATACACAACTAATGCGGGTGGATTACCGTGCGGATAAATAGGGGTGGAGTTTTCGGATTATTGGATAAAATTGAAATAGAAGAATATTTAATTAAATATTAAATGATTGAAAATCAACAAGATATAATTAAATTCTGATAAATGCATTCTCCGTATATTCCTAAAATAAACTGCGATGATTAATGGAGTAATGGTGTTTTTCGGATAAAACTCAGAGCAAGTTTTTGAGGTAAATAACAGACATCAGGAATTATCCGATAAAAAAATGCCGGCATTCCGCCGGCATTTTTCATGACATATTAATTACGCACGCCATGCTTTATAACGATTAATCAAACCATTTGTCGAGCTGTCGTGGCTGTTAATTGCTTTATCGTCACCCAGCTCTGGCAGAATGCGGTTTGCCAGCTGTTTACCCAGCTCAACGCCCCACTGGTCAAAGGTGAAGATGTTCAGGATAGCACCCTGAGTGAAGATCTTGTGCTCGTACAGGGCAATCAGCGCCCCCAGGCTGAACGGGGTCATTTCGCGCAGCAGGATGGAGTTGGTTGGACGGTTACCTTCGAACACTTTGAACGGCACAACGTGATCCAGGGTAGCCGGATCTTTGCCCTGGTCACGGTATTCCTGCTCCACCACCTCGCGAGACTTACCGAACGCCAGCGCTTCGGTCTGGGCGAAGAAGTTAGACAGCAGCTTCGGATGGTGGTCGGACAGCGGGTTATGGGTGATAGCCGGGGCGATGAAATCGCACGGTACCATTTTGGTGCCCTGGTGAATCAGCTGGTAGAACGCATGCTGGCCGTTGGTGCCTGGCTCACCCCAGATGATTGGGCCAGTCTGGTAATCCACCGCGTTGCCGCTACGGTCAACGTATTTACCGTTGGATTCCATGTTGCCCTGCTGGAAGTAAGCGGCAAAGCGGTGCATGTACTGGTCGTACGGCAGGATAGCTTCAGTTTCAGCACCGAAGAAGTTGTTGTACCAGATACCGATCAGCGCCAGCAGCACTGGCAGGTTTTTCTCAGGTGCCGTGGTGGAGAAGTGTTTATCCATCGCGTGCGCGCCGGAGAGCAGCTCAACGAAGTTGTCGAAGCCAACGGACAGGATGATGGACAGACCGATTGCCGACCACAGAGAGTAGCGGCCACCAACCCAGTCCCAGAACTCGAACATGTTCGCCGTGTCGATACCGAACTCACCCACCGCTTTGCCGTTGGTAGACAGCGCCGCGAAGTGTTTTGCGACGTGCTTGTTGTCGCCCGCAGTTTTCAGGAACCAGTCGCGTGCGCTGTGGGCGTTGGTCATGGTTTCCTGAGTGGTGAAGGTTTTAGACGCGACCAGGAACAGGGTGGTTTCCGGGTTCACGTTCTTCAGCACTTCAGCGATGTGGGTACCATCGACGTTAGAGACAAAGTGCATGTTGAGGTGGTTTTTGTATGGGCGCAGCGCTTCGGTCACCATGAATGGGCCGAGGTCAGAACCGCCGATACCAATGTTCACCACGTCAGTGATCGCTTTGCCAGTGTAGCCTTTCCAGCTTCCGGAGATGATCGCTTCAGAGAACGCTTTCATCTTTTCCAGCACCGCGTTCACTTCCGGCATCACATCTTTGCCGTCAACGATGATTGGAGTATTGCTACGGTTACGCAGCGCCACGTGCAGCACAGCACGGTCTTCAGTGCGGTTGATCTTCTTACCGGAGAACATGGATTTGATGGCATCTGCCAGCTCTGTCTCTTTCGCCAGATCCTGCAGTTTCGCCAGCGTTTCTTCGGTAATGCGGTTTTTGGAGAAATCCACCAGCATCAGGTCATCGAAGGTCGCGGAGAACTTATTGAAACGATCGGCATCTTTCGCGAACAAATCCGCGATGGTGACGTCTTTCATTTCATCAAAATGTTTCTGTAGTGCCTGCCAGGCAGCGGTCTGCGTTGGGTTGATGTTTTTCATTAGCAATACTCTTCTGATTTGAGAATTGTGACTGCGGTCGATTGTAGCGCCTGCAAATAAAAATTGTGATGGTTTTTATGCCATTGCCCTGGCCTGCATCAAACACAGGTGAAAAGACCCAAAAAGTATAGCTGCTGGAATGGCCTCCAGGAGCGGCGAAATGTCGCCCAAAATGGGCTAAAATGGAGCATAAAATATGGCTCTGTTATAAGTCCTGTTACTGAGGGGTACCCCCCCATAAAAAATCCGCATAATCCCAGCATTGACAGGACCTCCCCCACATTTTATTTATAGGGCCGTATTTCGCGCCTGCACCTGTTTTCGTATCATTCTTGTGCCAAGGTCGCTTTATTCATTCCCTGACACGAGGTTGTTATGACGAGTTTTGTGGTCGCCAAGTTTGGCGGCACCAGTGTGGCTGATTACGATGCCATGAACCGCAGCGCCGATGTGGTGCTGGCCGATCCGAATACCCGCCTGGTGGTGCTTTCTGCCTCCGCTGGCGTGACGAACCTGTTGGTTTCTCTATCTGAAGGACTGGAAGCGACCGAACGTTTCGTGAAGCTGGATGCACTGCGCAAAATTCAGTTCAACATCCTTGAACGTTTGCAAAACCCGAACGTGATCCGCGAGGAAGTGGAACGCCTGCTGGAAAATATCACCACTCTGGCAGAAGCGGCTTCCCTGGCAACGTCCACTGCCCTGACTGACGAGCTGGTCAGCCACGGTGAACTGATGTCTACCCTGCTGTTCGTTGAGATCCTGCGCGCACGTAACGTTCAGGCGCAGTGGTTTGACGTGCGTAAAATTATGCGCACCAGCGATCGCTTTGGCCGCGCCGAGCCGGACGTTGAGGTTCTGGCCGAACTGACCCATCAGCAACTGGTTCCGCGCCTGGCAGAAGGCATGGTGATCACTCAGGGCTTTATTGGCAGCGAAGCCAAAGGCCGTACCACCACGCTTGGCCGTGGTGGCAGTGACTACACCGCGGCTCTGCTGGGTGAAGCTCTGCATGCCACCCGTGTGGATATCTGGACTGACGTTCCGGGCATTTACACCACCGACCCGCGCGTGGTTTCTGCGGCAAAACGTATTGATGTGATCGCATTTGAAGAAGCTGCGGAAATGGCCACCTTCGGTGCGAAAGTGCTGCACCCGGCGACGTTGCTGCCTGCCGTACGCAGCGATATCCCGGTCTTCGTCGGTTCCAGTAAAGACCCGAAGGCGGGCGGTACGCTGGTGTGTAAGAAAACCGAAAACCCACCGCTGTTCCGCGCGATCGCCCTGCGTCGCCGTCAGACGCTGGTGACGCTGCACAGCCTGAATATGCTGCACTCCCGCGGCTTCCTGGCTGAAGTATTTGGTATTCTGGCGCGCCACAATATCTCCGTGGATCTGATCACCACCTCTGAAGTCAGCATCGCGCTGACGCTGGATACGACCGGCTCTACTTCTACTGGCGACACCCTGCTGACGCAGTCGCTGCTGATTGAGCTGTCTGAGCTGTGCCGCGTTGAAGTGGAAGAGAACCTGGCGCTGGTTGCCATCATCGGTAATAAGCTGTCCCGCGCCTGCGGCGTAGGCAAAGAGGTCTTCGGCGTACTCGATCCGTTCAACATCCGCATGATTTGCTATGGCGCGTCCAGCTACAACCTCTGCTTCCTGGTCCCTGCCGATCAGGCGGAGCAGGTTGTGCAGAAACTTCATCAGAATTTGTTTGAATAAGCGCAAGAATGGCCCGGGTGTTTTCACCACCGGGCCATTCTTTAGCTTTTCATTACTGTTCTCATCAGCAGCGAATCCAGATCTTTTAAATCTCCTTCACTGCTGTCGGGTAGTACCGGCGGTAATTCTCCTCTCACCAGCTCACTTTGCAAAAAAGCGTGGATTAATGGCCGTTTAGGACCATATTCCGCTTCACCTGCGCGCTGTTTTATTTCCAGCAATGCATCAATTTCCGCACGTAACGGCGCACACAGTTCACTCCCGGCAAGCAGTGCGGCAAAACGCATAGGTGGAACGCCCTTCCCCGCTTCTACCCACCGCACCGCCAGCAAAGGGCGCAGGACATAAAAATACTTTTTCAGCCGAACCGTTTCCCCCTGTAAATATCCACGGAAGTTTTTCCGGGCCATTGAGAAGTAATGCCAGCGGGCGCGCAATGGCGAGAACCACGCGGGTATCAGCGCGCGCAGCTCGGCCAGCACCGTTTCATCTTCCTGATAGACAACAGGGGAATCCAGCCATTCTATTAGCGTCGGATTTGCACCCTTCAACAGGCCCAGAGCCTTACGCCATTCCCAGCCACATACGTCCAGTTCATCATCTATCGGCAGCTCGATCACATCCCGCTGGGACTCGACGCGCAGATACCATTCAGGGCGGTGAACATACAAAAACCTCACATCATAATCGCTATCCGGTGAGGCAAACCCCCATCCCCTACTGCCTGATTCACAGGCGTAGAGCACGCGCACGTTATAGCGCTGCTCTATATCGTGAAGTTGCCCGCAGACGCGTTCACGCATCGCGCTATCAACATCGTTGTTGCTCATTTTTCATCCTTTTACACATACTACCTGACGCAGGGTGTGAACGATCTCCACCAGCGACGATTGCGCTGCCATCACTGCCTCGATGTCTTTAGAACCTTTACCGAGATGTACGTCGGGCATCACCGCAAGGTGTTTGAAAATAAACGGCATCTTTGCAGTACTCAGCAATTGCGCCTCTGGCTCCACGGGAACGCCGTGAGTCCACATATTGATCGGTGCGCCGTTTGACGCCGTCAGTAATTCAAGATCGCTCTGTTGCATTGCGCTATCCTTTCAGATTAACAAGGCCGTGTAATACCTGGTCCAGACCACCAAATACCGAAATTTTGTCGATACGTTCCGCGACCCTTTCCAGGGTTTCCAGCTCTTTTAAACGCAGCGCCACCGGGTTGTTCTCCATCACCTTTGCGGTGTTTAACAGCGATCGTGTCGCCGCCGTTTCTTCGCGTCGGCGAATAACATTCGCCTGGGCCGATTTTTCAGCCTCTACCAGACGGGATAAAATCGTTTTCATATCACCAGGTAAAACAATGTCTTTTACCCCAAGTGACGCAATTTCCATTCCAAAGGGTAACAGGCGGCCTTGCACCTGTTTGCTGACCACCTCATCAATGATCTGCTTATCTTCCAGTAACTCATCGAGAGTGCGGGTGCCGACCGCCTCACGCAGTGCGAACTGGAGTTCGCGGTACAAATGTTCCAACGGTTTCGTAAGCTGTCCGCACGCCTGCAGCACGTCGCCGTAGCGCCAGTTGGCCGCCAGGTTCAGGCGCAGGTTAACTTTGTCCTTCGTCAGGATCTCCTGCCCACTCACTTCCACCACCTGAAGGCGTGTATCCACTACCTCTGCCTCTACGAGATGGTTAATTTTCCAGTATGCCGTCAGGCCCGGCGGTAACAGTGCCTGAATTTCTCCGTCGATTTTCACCACCCCAACGTGCCAGGCAGGTACCTGTACGACCAGCATCGCGTCGCGCCCCTTTACCGCGCCATTACGACGCGGTTGCAGAGCAGCATTCATCACATCCACCGGCACCTGCACGTCGCGGGTATCGATTCTTTTCAGGGTCAACGCAGCATCCTGCTGCCAGTACAGACAACGTGTACAAGGCGGCACAATCTCCTGCAATACACCGTTGTTCGATAACACCCCGATTTCATCCGCAGTAAGATCAACCGCCAGGCAGTAACGTGCCACCCAGTCAGGCTGAAAGCGGCGCAGATAATCCGCCAGCGCATCCGGCACCTCACTGCCGTCCTGGCTCACCACCAGCACGTCGTCCGTATTGAACCACCCCAGACGGTGTTCGCCCGCCTCCAGTACCCGGTAATAATCGCCAGCTTTTGCTACCAGTCCTAACTGGCCTTTTTTTATCGTGATTTTTTTAGCCATTTTATGTTCCTTAAAGTCAGGTGCGGGTGCAGGCACGAAATCACAGGGGAATGCCTTTTCGCCTGCGATCCGGCACCGTTACCGGCGGCCTTCATTGGGATTGCTGACTGCGCAATACCCCGTTTTTACTTTGATGTTTACGACCAGTTTTCATTGGGAGAATGAATCGGGAATCGAACCCTTCTGTGTGTCATTGGTTGACGGAACGCCCCCGGAAAACAGCCTTGCCGTTCCTGATGCGCCGACGGGGCCTTAACCCCCTGTGTGCTCAACGTCGTGACGTTATCTGTATTGCCAGAATCGTGCCAAAAACAAAAATCATCGTTTTATTTTTTTATTTCATTAATTATTAATGGATTTTTATTGACCACTATTTTCATCCATTGCCGTTCGGCTCAATATTTTTTATCCTTTACTATCAATAATTATCTTTCTGGATAAATATGAAGAAGCGACGGGTGGTAATCGGGGTGCTTGGCACCGTGATGGATAAACGGGGAAAACGGGCTAATCGCTTTCGCAAATGGCGACCGACCGTTGGGCTGTGCCAACAGCCGGATTTCCCGGTCGACAGGCTGGAGTTGCTTCATCAACCGCGAGATCTCGGCATGGCCCAGCAACTGGCGCAAGATATTGTGCTGGTTTCCCCCCATACCGAGGTACGTCCCAGCACGGTAATCATTGAAGATCCGTGGGATTTCGAAGATGTTTATGCCGCATTTCTCGATTTTGCCACCCAGTACACTTTTGATACCGAGCACGAAGAGTATTTCGTCCACATCACCACCGGCACGCATGTGGCGCAGATCTGCTGGTTCCTGCTGACAGAAGCCCGCTATCTTCCCGCCAGCCTTTTACAGACTGGACCTGCCAGAAAAGAAGCCTCTCCTGAGGAGATCGCAGCCGGAACTTACTCAATTATCGACCTGGATTTAAGTCGCTACACGACCCTCACCAACCGCTTTCAGCGCGAGCAGCAGCAGTCAATATCATTTCTGAAAGCGGGCATTGATACGCGAAACGCCACCTTTAACAGTCTTATCGACAAGATTGAACGCGTGGCGCTCCGTTCCACAGCACCTATCCTGCTGACCGGCCCCACCGGCGCGGGTAAGTCGTTCCTCGCGAACCGCATTTATCAGCTTAAGCAGTCACGCCATCAGGTTTCCGGCAAGCTGGTTTCCGTCAACTGCGCGACCCTGCGCGGTGATAACGCCATGTCCACGCTGTTCGGCCACGTGAAAGGGGCCTTTACCGGCGCACTGTCGGCACGCAGCGGCCTGCTGCGTGAAGCCGATGGCGGCGTCCTTTTCCTCGACGAGATTGCCGAACTAGGCCTGGATGAACAGGCGATGCTGCTCAAAGCCATTGAAGAGAAAACCTTTTTCCCGTTTGGCTCCGACAAAGAAGTTCACAGCGATTTTCAGCTTATCGCCGGAACCCACCGTGATATGCGCCAGTGGGTGGCAGAGGGACGTTTTCGTGAAGATCTCTATGCCCGTATTAATATGTGGAGCTTTGCCTTGCCCGGCCTTGCCCAACGGAAAGAGGACATCACGCCGAATGTCGACTACGAACTTCAACGTTTCTCTCGCGAAAGCCAGACGCAAATCCGCTTCGATAAAGAAGCGCGCGAAGGCTATCTGACCTTTGCCTGTTCCAGCAGGGCACTGTGGCGCGGCAACTTTCGCGAGCTGAGCGCAAGCGTCGCACGCATGGCGACGCTGGCGGAACGAGGGCGTATTACTCAGGATCTGGTGCTGGAGGAGATTTCCCGGCTTCAGACCGACTGGCAAACTGACATGCCACAGCCTGCAACTTGCATGGAGATTGACCTCTTTGACCAGCGGCAACTGGAAACGGTGCTAGAGGTGTGTCGCCGCAGCGCATCGTTGTCTGAGGCCGGACGAGAGCTGTTTGCCGTTTCACGGCTCAAAAAAGCCAATCCTAACGACGCTGACCGACTGCGCAAATATCTGGCTCGCTTTAGTCTGAGCTGGGAAAGCATCCGGACATAATCCATTTGAATATTATTTCCTTACGCGATAAACAATAACTATAGCCGGGCTCGACCCCGGCTTTTTATAACAAACACTTGCAACATTATCGCACATTGCCTCCGTGGGCTTTGTGGTGATTGTCGCGGTAGTGCTGCATAACCCCCTTGGTCTGCTGGGTGGCTACTGGTCCGGCAAACCCATTGATGAGCAACCGAAAAAAGATGTGGTGAAACAGGTTTAATTTGCTGCGTTTGCTTTACACTGAAACCTTCCCATCAGGAGGCTTCAGCAATGGCTACACCACGACTGACCCAGAAAGACATGACGGAAGCCGAGCAGCGCGAACTTAAAACGCTACTCGACCGCGCCCGCATCGCACATGGCCGCACGCTGACGAACGCCGAAACCAATCAGGTTAAAAAAGAGTACATCGACAAACTGATGGCTCAGCGCGATGCCGAGGCGAAGAAAGCCCGCAAACTGAAAAAGCAGCAGGCTTATAAACCGGATACCGAGACGACCTTTTCCTGGTCGGCCAATACCTCAACCCGTGGAAGGCGCTAATCAGCGCCCTTTCTTTTTACGGCCCGGCTGGGCGAAGCGCTTCCCGTTAGCCGGTTTGCCCCGCCCCTTTTCTTCCGCTTGTGGCGCTTTTACCACAGGACGCTTAATTGCCTGCGTTTTTGGCTTCGCTTTGGTTTTTGGCTTCGCCTCGGACGAGGAGTTTTCGATAAGCTTAAACAGCTCAATCAGCTCGTCACCGGTTAAATCGCGCCACTCGCCCAGCGGGATACCGGACAGGCTGACGTTCATGATGCGCGTACGTTCCAGCTTCGTCACTTCATAACCAAAGTGCTCGCACATACGGCGGATCTGACGGTTTAAGCCCTGTACCAGGGTAATACGGAAGGCGAACGGCGCTTCCTTCTTCACCTTGCACTTTTTCGTGACGGTTCCGAGGATTGGCACGCCTGCGCCCATACCGCGAATAAATTCATCCGTGACCGGCTTATTGACCGTAACGATGTACTCTTTCTCGTGGTCGTTACCGGCGCGCAGAATTTTGTTTACCAGGTCGCCGTGGTTAGTCAGGAAAATAAGACCCTGGGAGTCTTTATCCAGACGACCAATCGGGAAAATACGGCTGCTGTGGTTAACGAAATCAACGATGTTGTCCCGCTCGCCATCTTCCGTGGTACTGACAACCCCAACCGGTTTGTTCAACGCGATAAACACCAGATCTTCTGCATCACGCGGTTCGATGACCTGACCATTCACTTTGACCACATCACCGGGCACCACCTGGTCGCCAATAGTGGCGCGTTTGCCGTTGAGGAACACGTTACCCTGTTCAATGTAACGGTCAGCCTCGCGACGTGAGCAGATCCCGCTCTCGCTAATGTATTTGTTTAATCGGGTTGATTGAGTTGGCAGCATAGTTTCTCCTGTAAAGGCGAAATATACCTTACCTTGCGGCTGACCAAAATGCCTTAGTAGCCATTGATAAGAAAATCGAGCGCATCCCGTAGAGAAGCCCTTTTATCGGTAAGATCTGCAACGCTCTCACCAATTTCTTTTGCTGGGATTCCAGACATCATATGCATCATTACGACACAGGATTTTCCCGCGATTTCAACGACAGGGCAAACTTTCGCAGGTAGATTGCTGCCAGCCAGGTTGTCCAGCTCGATCGCGGGGGCAACCAAAACATGTTTCATCACATTCGCAACGGGGTGCTGCATATTGATTAACCAGGGATAGACTTTCTTCCCGTTACCCGTGTTCTCATAAGCAAAATATTGCTCCATCAGAACGACCTCTGAAAATCGCTGAAAGAACCGTTTTCATCGACCCACCGGTTAACGGCATCGATAGCGTCCTGATTCTCTTCAAGCCAAACCGTACGTTGATTTTCGCGAAACTTCTCCTGCAATGCCTCTGTTAGCACAGCTGAAAGATTGAGTTTAAGCTTTCGGGCCTCTTCCAGTATTTCTGGTGCTAAAGAGACATTGACCGATTTTTTAATTCCTTTGACTGTGCGCATGATAACCCCCATTGGAGTGCGCATGAATTGGCGAAGTGTAGCGTAGTATATGAGCATTTCCTATTCCCTTAAAAATATGAGGGCTAAGGGTAGATTGCTCATTAAAGAGTGTCACGCCTCGCAAAACGGTTTTGCGAGGCGCTTTCAGAGATTAATACTCATCCCGTTCGTCATCTTCGTCCGGCTGTTCCATCACGCTGTATGCTACCGCGCAGAACAACGAGTTCAGACGTTTCATGTCCCCCAGCAGCCCCAGGTGCAGGGAGCTGGTTTCGATACTTTGCACGTTTTGCTGATGCAGACGCTCAACGTGAGCATGCGAGTAGCGACGGTTGAGAATGCGGAAACGGTGTTTATTACGGCGCAGGCGTCGCGCGCTCGGCACATCACTGGAGAAGAAGACCGACATCGCCAGCTTCAGGTTGCTCACCAGCTGTTCGTGCAGCGCTTCAAGCTCTTTTAAACCTTCACCCGAGAAGGCCTGCCGCGTGGCCAGCGATTTGTCGGCGATTTCACTGCCCATGCGTTCAACGATATCCGAAGCCTGTTCCAGGTTGAGCGACATTTCAATGATTTCTGCCCAACGACGGGACTCCTCTTCCGCCAGTTCATCCTGCGGAATACGTGCCAGATAAAGCTTGATGGCGGTGTAAAGCACGTTAATGTCGTCCGCTATCCTGCGCAGTTCTTTCTCTTCGCGCGGCTCACCGTGCATCACCTTTTGCAGCCCTTCAAGCATGGTTTCCATCGCATCGCCTATGCGCAGCGTTTCACGAGCGGCATTGGCAATGGCCAGCGCGGGAGTATCCAGTACCGTGGTGTCCAGATGCTTCGGTTTCAGACGTGCATCCAGTTCAGGCTCATCGCGGATAAGACGCTCGCAAAAACGGGCCATTGGCGCAACAAAAGGTACCATCGCCAGGCAACGCGTCAGGTTGTAGAAGACGTGGAAGTAAATAACCAGTTCCGCCTTCGGCAGCGGGAGGTTGTCCATCAGGTTCGCCAGCGGGTGAACAAAAGGCAAAATGATCAGGCTACCCACCAGCTTAAACAGCAGGCTACCAAGCGCCACGCGGCGAGCGGCGGCATTCGCGGCGCTGTTGTTCAGCATCGCCAGCAGTCCCGAGCCGAGGTTGGCACCGATAACCAGACACAGCGCCACCGGGAAGGAGATCGCCCCTGCGGTGGTGAGCGTTGCAGTCAGCAAGACGGCCGCCAGGCTGGAGTAGCTGACGATGGCAAACACCGCGCCAATCAACGCATCCAGCATGATGTCACCCGTCAGCGAGGCGAAGATAACCTGCACGCCGTTGGCCTGAGTGATGGGGGTGACCGCCTGCACAATCAGTTCCAGCGCCAGCAGGATCAGCCCCAGGCCAATTGCCACGCGGCCAAGCTGTCCGGCGCGGGTTTGTTTACGACCGAGGAAGAAGATAACGCCGATAAAAATCAGCAGCGGCGACAGCCAGGAGAGATCGAAAGTCAGGATACGCGCCATCAGCGCGGTCCCCACATCAGCACCGAGCACGATAACCAGCGCCGGAGCCAGCGCCACCAGATCCTGTGCCACAAACGAGGTAACGAGCATAGTGGTGGCATTACTGCTCTGAACCAGCGCCGTCACACCGATGCCCGCACAGAAGGCAAGTGGCTTCTTCTCAACGCTGCTGCTGAGAACGGTACGTAAGCGTGCGCCAAATACGCGCATGACACCGGTACGGACAATATGCGTGCCCCATACCAGCAATGCCACAGCAGAGAGCAGGTGTAACAGAGTCAGCACGGAAGGGGGTTCTCCTTATCGTTATAGGTTTCCTTAGGTTCAGTATAAGGGTTTAAACGTAAGAAAGAGACAGGGCACCCGATGCGTGCCCTGTTTGTTGTAAGGAAAAGTGACGTCAGTCGGCGTCGTAGCCCAGGTTAGGCGCTAACCAACGCTCGACTTCGGACACGCTCATGCCTTTGCGCAGGGCGTAGTCCTCGATCTGGTCACGCTGCAGCTGTGCCACGGCGAAGTATTTGCTGTCCGGATGGCTGAAGTACCAGCCGGATACAGACGCGCCCGGCCACATGGCAAAGGACTCGGTCAGTTTCATGCCGGTGTGCGCTTCCACATCCAGCAGCTTCCAGATAGTGCCCTTTTCGGTGTGTTCCGGGCAGGCCGGGTAACCCGGTGCCGGACGAATGCCCTGGTAGTTTTCGCGGATCAACTCCTCGTTGCTGAGGTTCTCATTCGCCGCATAACCCCAGTACACCTTGCGCACACGCTCGTGCAGGTACTCCGCAAAGGCTTCTGCCAGACGGTCAGCAATCGCTTTGACCATGATTTTGTTGTAGTCATCGTGTTGCGCTTCGAACGCATCCGCCAGCGCATCTTCTTCCAGACCACCGGTCACGGCAAATGCGCCGATGTAATCGGCTTTACCGGAAAGTTTCGGTGCAACGAAATCGGCCAGGCAGTAGTTAGCAAAGCCCACTTTCTCGGTTTGCTGGCGCAGGTGACGGCTCACCGTCAGCACGTGCGTGCGGGTTTCATCGCGATAAATTTCGATGTCGTCCCCCACACGGTTTGCCGGGAACAGGCCCACCACACCGCGCGGGTTGAGGGTTTTCTCTGCACTCAGCTTATCCAGCATCTCGTTAGCGTCGTTGAACAGGCGCTGTGCCTCTTCCCCCACCACGTCATCTTCGAGGATGCGCGGATATTTACCTGCCAGCGACCAGGTCATAAAGAACGGTGTCCAGTCGATGTAGTTACGCAGCGTTTCGATGCTGGCGGTAACCTCCTGCACGCCCAGGCGATGCGCCACCGGTGGCGTATAGCTCGGCCAGTCAAACGCCAGATCGTTATCGCGCGCGGCCTGTAACGTAACCGGCGGCGTGCGGGGTTTTTTACGCGCGTGCTGAATACGAACGGTTTCGTACTCTTTGCGGGTGCGTGCCACAAAGTCATCGTGCTGTGTGGCGGAAAGCAGCGCAGAGACAACACCCACGGTACGCGAGGCGTTCTGCACATAGACCGTCGGGCCACTGTAGTTCTGCTCGATTTTCACCGCCGTGTGCGCTTTTGAGGTGGTCGCCCCGCCAATCAACAACGGAATGGTAAAGCCCTGGCGTTCCATCTCTTTTGCCACGTTGACCATCTCGTCCAGCGACGGTGTAATCAGCCCGGAAAGGCCAATCAGGTCGGCGTTCACTTCGCGCGCGGTTTTGAGGATTTTATCCGCCGGCACCATCACACCGAGGTCGATAATTTCGTAGTTATTACACTGCAGCACCACACCGACGATATTCTTACCGATGTCGTGAACATCGCCTTTCACGGTGGCGATAACCATTTTCCCGTTGCTGGAGCCTTTCTCTTTGCTGGCCTCGATAAACGGTTCAAGATAAGCCACGGCCTGCTTCATCACGCGCGCGGATTTCACCACCTGCGGCAGGAACATCTTGCCCTCACCAAACAGATCGCCCACCACGTTCATGCCGTCCATCAGCGGACCTTCGATCACTTCTATCGGGCGTGTTGACTGCTGACGCGCTTCTTCGGTGTCCTGCTCGATAAACTCGGTAATGCCTTTGACCAGCGAATATTCCAGACGTTTTCTCACGTCCCAGGAACGCCACTCGGCCTGCTGAACGTTTGCCGCTTCATCGGATTTGCTGCCGCGATATTTCTCAGCCAGATCCAGCATACGCTCGGTGGCATCGTCGCGACGGTTGAGGATGACATCCTCCACCGCGTCGCGCAGCTCCGCAGGCAGATCGTCGTAAATCGCCAGCTGTCCGGCGTTGACAATCCCCATGTCCATACCGTTACGGATGGCGTAGTAGAGAAACACGGCGTGGATAGCCTCACGCACCGGGTCGTTACCACGGAATGAGAACGACACGTTCGAGACACCGCCGGAGATCAGCGCATGTGGCAGCTCGCGCTTGATGTCTTCACACGCGCCGATAAAGTCCTGAGCATAGTTGTTGTGCTCTTCAATCCCGGTCGCGACCGCAAAGATATTTGGGTCGAAGATGATGTCTTCCGGCGGGAAGCCCACCTCTTCGGTCAAAATATTGTACGCGCGACGGCAAATCTCAATTTTACGCTCACGAGTATCGGCCTGGCCTACTTCATCAAAGGCCATCACGACCACGGCGGCACCGTAGCGGCGCACCAGCTTCGCGTGGTGGATAAAGATATCGACTCCCTCTTTCATCGAGATGGAGTTAACAATGCCTTTGCCCTGAATACATTTCAGCCCTTTCTCGATGACTTCCCACTTCGAGGAGTCAATCATAATCGGCACGCGGGCGATGTCCGGTTCACCGGCGATCAGGTTGAGGAAACGCACCATCGCCGCTTCGGCGTCGAGCATCCCCTCATCCATATTGATATCGATAATCTGCGCGCCGCTTTCTACCTGCTGGCGAGCAACGTCCAGCGCTTCGCTGTATTTTTCTTCTTTAATCAGTCGCTTGAACTTCGCCGAACCGGTGACGTTAGTACGTTCACCCACGTTCACAAACAGGCTGTCGTCACCGATGGTCAACGGCTCAAGACCGGAGAGGCGACAGGCGACAGGAAGCTCGGGCAGTTTACGCGGCGGCAGCCCGGCCACCGCATTGCTCATGGCAGCGATGTGCTCCGGCGTGGTGCCGCAGCAGCCACCGACGATATTCAGGAAACCGGACTCGGCCCACTCACGGATTTGCACCGCCATGGTGTCCGCATCCAGATCGTATTCACCAAAGGCATTTGGCAAACCGGCGTTCGGGTGAGCGGTGACGTAGCATTCAGCGATGCGCGAGAGTTCCTGCACGTACTGGCGCAGCTCATCTGGCCCCAGCGCACAGTTCAGGCCGAAGGAGAGCGCATCAGCGTGGCGCAGGGAGTTATAAAAGGCTTCAGTTGTCTGGCCGGACAGGGTACGGCCAGAGGCATCGGTAATGGTGCCGGAAATCATGATCGGCAGGTCAACGCCCAGCGCCTCGAATTCCTCTTTTACCGCGTAAATGGCGGCTTTGGCGTTGAGGGTATCGAATACCGTTTCAATCAGGATCAGATCGGAACCGCCTTCCACCAGCGCTTTGGTCGATTCACGGTAGGCCGTGACCAGCTGATCGAAGGTGATATTACGAAACGCCGGGTCGTTTACGTCCGGTGAAATCGACGCGGTACGGTTTGTCGGGCCAAGAACCCCGGCCACATAGCGCGGTTTGTCCGGCGTGCGGGCCGTCCATTCGTCCGCGCAGGCGCGCGCCAGCTTCGCCGCTTCAAAGTTGATTTCCGCCGACAGGGATTCCATCTGGTAATCCGCCATAGCGATGGTTGTCGAGTTGAAGGTGTTGGTTTCAACGATATCCGCACCCGCTTCGAAGTACGCGTTGTGGATTTCCGCAATGACGTGCGGCTTGCTTAATACCAGCAGGTCGTTGTTGCCTTTCAGGTCACATGGCCAGTCGGCGAAACGCTCACCGCGGAAATCGTCTTCACTCAGACGATAGCCCTGGATCATCGTGCCCATACCGCCGTCCAGCACCAGAATTCGTTCATTTAACTGCGCACGCAGTTGCTCTACTTTGCTGCTCACACTTGCTCCCGACAACGCTCAACCAGGCCAAAAGGCCAGCAATCCATACTGGCATAATCTCGCAGGGTGGAAAAGTCACACAGTGGTAACATGAGACATGTTCACTATCACTCATCCGATCAGTCAGGATTACGGTTGCAAAATCACCAAATAAAACGAAAATGATTTCCACGATACAGAAAAAGGAGATCGTCATGGTCGCGACCGTTCCCGCTAAACGCGGCAGAAAACCTGCTGCCACCACCGCCGCACAACAGGGCGGGCAGGTTCAATCGCTTACGCGCGGCCTGAAGCTACTGGAGTGGATAGCCGAGTCACACGGCAGCGTGGCCCTCACGGAGCTGGCACAACAGGCCGGATTACCCAATTCCACCACGCACCGCCTGCTGACCACCATGCAGCAACTGGGCTTTGTGCGTCAGGTTGGTGAGCTGGGGCACTGGGCAGTGGGTGCGCATGCGTTTATTGTTGGCAGTAGCTTCCTGCAAAGCCGCAATCTGCTGGCGATTGTGCACCCTATTCTGCGCAAGCTGATGGAAGACTCCGGCGAAACGGTAAACCTGGCCGTGCTGGACCAGAGTGACCACCAGGCGATTATCATCGACCAGGTACAGTGTACACAGCTGATGCGTATGTCAGCACCGATTGGCGGTAAGCTGCCAATGCACGCCTCCGGAGCAGGAAAAGCATTTCTGTCGCAGCTAAGTGAAGAGCAGGTCACGGGGCTGTTACACCGCAAAGGGCTGCATGCTTACACGCACGCTACGCTGGTTTCCCCTGTGCACCTGAAAGAAGATCTGGCTTTGACGCGTAAACGCGGCTATTCGTTTGACGACGAAGAACATGCGCTCGGCCTGCGCTGCCTTGCTGCCTGTATTTTTGACGAGCACCGTGAGCCGTTTGCCGCCATCTCCATCTCCGGGCCGATTTCACGTATGACCGATGACCGTGTAACCGAGCTGGGTGCGCTGGTGATTAAGGCGGCGAAAGAGGTGACGCTGGCGTATGGTGGAATTCGCTAGGGTGGTTTCCTGCCAACATTCGGACCGTAGGCCCGGTAAGCGCAGCGCCACCGGGCGATTAGGCTGCACTGCGGACTGATGCCATCACCCCGGCCCTCTCCCACCGGGTGAGGGTGAAAATCGGAAGCAAAACCTCTGCTTACGTCGGTAAGCATACACATCTTCCACGTGCCCGTTCTTAATCCGCGTTTGCAGCCCTCGCCAGTAGCTGGCGTGGAACAGGTCATCATGCATCTCTTCAAATAACGGCCCGATGCGCGGGTCAGCGCACAGCCAGTGACGAAACTCCTCCGGAAACACATCGCCAGGTGAGACGCTGTACCACGGTTCACCGGACAGTTCATCTTCCGGGTAGCGCGGCGCTGGAATGTCGCGGAAATTCACCTCAGTCATGTAGCAAATTTCGTCGTAATCGTAGAACACCACCCGACCGTGTCGGGTCACGCCGAAGTTTTTAAACAGCATGTCACCCGGGAAGATATTGGCCGCAGCAAGCTGGCGGATGGCGTTGCCATACTCTTCAATCGCATCCCGCAAGACCTGGCCGTCTGACTGTTCCAGCCAGATATTGAGCGGCACCATCCGGCGCTCAATGTAGAGATGGCTGATCGCAATTTTATCGCCAAGATCGGTGATTTTCCCCGGTGCTTCCTGCAGTAATAACGCCATAAGCGCCGGAGCGATCTGCTGCTTATCCAGCACAAAATTTTCGAACTCCTGGGTATCGGCCATCCGCCCGACGCGATCGTGCTCTTTCACCAGCTGGTAGCAAGCGCGGACGTGAGCGGCGGTCATCTCTTTCTGCGGCGCGAATTTGTCTTTTATCACCTTAAACACACGATCAAATCCCGGCAGGGTGAACACCAGCATCACCATGCCGCGAATGCCAGGAGCTTCGATAAATTGCTCATCGGCGCTGGCAATATAGTGCAGATACTCCCGATAGCTTTCGGTTTTCGCGTGCTTCTGACAGCCAATTGCCATATACAGCTCGGCGGTGGTTTTGCCCGGCAGGATCTCCCGTAGCCACTCCACCAGCGCCGCAGGTAGCGGGGCGTAAACCATGAAATAGGAACGGGCGAAACCAAACACAATACTGGCTTCCGCGCTGGTCGTCAGGCAGGTATCGACAAACAGTTCGCCATCATCAGTACGGTGAATAGGCAGCAAAAACGGGACCGTGGCGGTTGGCGTCACCAGTTTCCCGACCAGCCAGGCCGCTTTGTTACGGTAGAAAAGCTCATTGGCGACCTGCAAGTGGCTGTGCCTGAGCTCCCCCTCACCAAAGGTTTCGTTGAGATGTGCGATGATATAGCCAATATCCCGGGCTTTATTCTGCCAGGGCAAACGCAGCGGCAAGTCCGTTAATATGCGGTGCAGCAGCGGCTCCCAGCCGTGATCGGGAAAGAAGTCTTTCGCCAGCGGGCGCGGAATCGTACGAAAACGGCGTTCCGGCTGGGAGCTGAAAATAAATAACCGCTCAGGAGATAGTGAGCGGTGGTCAAATAACCGGCAATAAACGGAGTTGAAAAAGCTCTCCGCAATCTCGAAGCGCGGGTAATCGGGTAACAAGTGGGTGTAATGCTCTTTCACCCGCAGTAAAAAAGCCGCATCAGGGTTTTTGCCGTCGGTAATGCAGCGCAGCTGCTCCACCACCAGGCCTACGTGGTGATCGTAGAGATGGATGCGCTGCTTCATAGCCTGCTGAACCGCATGCCAGTCGGCATGTTCAAAGCGCTGCTGCGCGCCAGATGTCACTTCCAGAAAACGTCCATACTGGGCATCGAAACCCTGCAGGATGGTTTGTGCGATCAGTAATTCCAGGCCACGCGACATACATTCCCCTTCACCCAACCCTCTCCCCAAAGGGAGAGGGGGACATCATCAGAACTGTGCTTCTTCGGTTGAACCCGTTAAGGCGGTTACGGAGGAAGCGCCACCCTGAATGATGGTGGTCACGTTATCGAAGTAGCCAGTTCCTACCTCCTGCTGGTGAGACACAAAGGTATAACCCTCTTTACCCGCGGCAAATTCTGGCTGCTGAACCTTCTCAACATAGTGCTTCATGCCTTCACCCTGCGCGTAAGCATGCGCCAGGTCGAACATGTTGAACCACATGCTGTGGATACCCGCCAGGGTGATGAACTGGTATTTGTAGCCCATATCGGACAGCTGCTGCTGGAAGCTGGCGATGGTTTTGTCATCCAGATTCTTCTGCCAGTTAAAGGACGGTGAGCAGTTATAGGCCAGCAGTTTGCCCGGGTATTTTGCATGGATGGCATCGGCAAAGCGTTTTGCCAGCGCCAGATCCGGCGTGGAGGTTTCGCACCAGACCAGATCCGCATATGGAGCATACGCCAGGCCACGGCTGATCGCCTGCTCAATGCCGGCATGAGTGCGGTAGAACCCTTCGCTGGTACGCTCACCGGTAATGAACTCGCTGTCATACGGGTCGCAGTCAGAGGTGATCAGGTCAGCCGCATCGGCATCGGTACGAGCAATCACCAGCGTCGGTACGCCGAGTACGTCAGCGGCCAGACGCGCCGCAACCAGCTTCTGAATCGCTTCCTGGGTCGGGACTAACACTTTACCACCCATGTGTCCGCACTTCTTCACTGACGCCAGTTGGTCTTCGAAGTGAACGGCCGCTGCACCGGCCTCAATCATCGATTTCATCAGTTCAAATGCGTTCAGCACGCCGCCAAAACCGGCTTCCGCATCCGCAACGATCGGCAGGAAGTAGTCAGTAAAGCGCGGATCGTTTGGCTCAATGCCTGCCGCCCACTGGATCTGATCCGCACGACGGAAGGTGTTGTTGATCCGATCCACCACCGACGGCACGGAGTTTGCCGGGTAAAGAGACTGATCCGGATACATGCTGGAGGCCAGGTTAGCGTCTGCCGCGACCTGCCAGCCAGAGAGATAGACCGCTTCAATCCCGGCTTTCGCCTGTTGCAGCGCCTGGCCGCCGGTCAGCGCACCAAGGCTGTTGATGTAACCCTTTTTGGAACCGCCGTGCAGTAAGCGCCACATTTTCGCCGCGCCATTCTGCGCCAGCGTACATTCCGGGTTGACCGAACCGCGCAATTTCACCACTTCCTCTGCACTGTACGGACGGCGGATGCCTTCCCAGCGCGGTTGTGTCCACTCTTTCTGTAACTCTTCGATCTGTTGGGTACGGGTTTTCATGTGCAGATGCTCCATATTGTTATGTGGTGGATTACGCCAGCAGGCGGTAGCCTGGCAGGGTGAGGAAGTCGATTAAGTCATCTGATGTGGTGATTTGCTCCATCAGGCGTGCGGCATCATCAAAACGTCCGCTGCTGAAGCGGTGTTCGCCCAGCTCGTCCTGGATCACCCGCATCTCTTCGGCCAGCATCCGGCGGAACAAGGCTTTGGTTACCGGCTTGCCATTGCTGAGCGTTTTCTGATGGTGGATCCACTGCCAGATGGAGGTTCGGGAGATCTCCGCCGTAGCCGCGTCTTCCATCAGGCCGTAAATCGGTACGCAGCCGTTGCCGGAGATCCATGCTTCGATGTACTGCACGGCGACGCGGATATTGGCGCGCATGCCCTCTTCAGTACGTTCACCTGAACACGGTGCCAGCAGTTGCTCTTCCGCGGTTGGGGCATCTTCTTCGCGAGTGACAAAAAGCTGGTTTTTGTTGTCGCCGAGTACGCGGTTGAAGACCTCCATCGCCGTATCGGCCAGACCTGGATGCGCAATCCACGTCCCATCATGGCCGTTACGTGCTTCCAGCTCTTTATCGGCTTTCACCTTATTGAGTACCTGGTTGTTACGCTCAACGTCTTTGCTCGGGATAAATGCTGCCATACCGCCCATCGCAAAGGCTCCACGCTTGTGGCAGGTTTTAATCAGCAAACGCGAATAGGCGCTAAGGAACGGTTTATCCATAGTGACAACCTGGCGATCCGGAAGTACCCGGTCAGCATGATTTTTCAGGGTCTTGATGTAGCTAAAGATGTAGTCCCAGCGTCCGCAGTTCAGACCGACAATGTGGTCACGCAGGGCATGCAGGATTTCATTCATCTGGAAGACTGCGGGCAATGTTTCAATCAGCAACGTGGCTTTGATAGTGCCGCGTGACAGATTGAAGCAATCTTCGGCGTAGCTGAATACCTCGCTCCACCAGGCCGCTTCCTGCCAGGACTGGGTTTTTGGCAGGTAGAAATACGGGCCGCTGCCTTTTGCCAGCAAGTTTTTATGGTTGTGGAAGAAGTACAATGCAAAATCAAACAGGCTGCCTGGGATAGCTTCGCCGCGCCAGGTGACATGTTTTTCAGGCAGATGCAGACCACGCACGCGACAGATCAGCACAGCCGGATTTGGTTTGAGCTGGTATATTTTCCCGGCTTCATTGGTGTAGCTGATAGTACCGTTAACGGCATCACGCAGGTTGATCTGCCCGTCGATCACTTTGCGCCAGTCCGGTGCCAGAGAATCTTCAAAATCCGCCATAAAGACTTTGACGTTGGCATTCATGGCGTTGATCACCATTTTGCGCTCTACAGGGCCGGTGATCTCAACACGGCGATCCTGTAAATCGTCGGGAATACCACGGATTTTCCACTCACCGCGTCGAATGGAAGCGGTTTCCGAAATAAACCCAGGCAACTTTCCATTGTCAATTTCCTGCTGCTGGTGAATACGCGCTGCCAGCAGCTTATTGCGCTGTGGCGTAAAGCGGGTTACCAGCCCGGTCAGGAACTCGACAGCCTCTGCCGTCAAAACTTGCTGCTCCTGCTCGCCATACGGCTGGGTAAAGGCCAGTTCATCGACCGTCGTTGCCTGTTGAGTCATTACTCTGCTCCTCATCAAAGATCCAAAATCACGCTCCCAATGCGAACGAAAGATCGTTGTGTAGTTTTCGCTCAGCAAAATTAAGACTACTCGTAATTTTTCTAAAATCAAAAACAATTTCCATTTTAATAATTTAATTGATGTAATGTGTTGATTAATATGGATTTAAAGTTTTATTCATTGCTGAGTGTCATTTCGGAAATAAAAAAGGCACCCGAAGGTGCCTGATTTGAATAGCTGAAACGCTTTAGGATCGTTTAGTGCAGAAGATTACTCCAGTGTCGGATTCATGTGACGCAGATCGTATGGCGTTATTTGGTAGACGTAATAGTTGAGCCAGTTAGTAAACAGCAAATTGCCGTGGCTGCGCCAGGATGCTCCAGGCTTGTTCTGCGGATCGTTTTTTGGGAAATAGTTATACGGAACATCCGGGTTCAGACCGGCTTCAACATCGCGGAAAAATTCCGCAGCGAGAGTATCGGCATCGTATTCAGGGTGTCCGGTTACAAAGGCAATGCGCTTATCTTTGCTGGCAAACAGATAGGCATCTCCCTCTTCCGTTTCCGCCAGGATCTCAAGATCGGTGTAATCACGGATCAACTGTGCCGGAAAATCCGCATAGCGGGAGTGCGGGGCCAGGAAGACGTCGTCGAAACCGCGCGTCAGTAACGCATGAGGATGAAGAATGTGGTGTTCGTATACGCCAGAGAGTTTTTCAGTACGGGTTTGCTTCGGGATACCATAGAGAATATTCAGTGCGGCTTGTACCGCCCAACAGACAAACAGCGTGGAGGTCACGTGATCTTTTGCCCACTCCAGCACCTGTTTGATCTGCGGCCAGTAGGCAACATCATTAAATTCAACCAGACCCAGCGGTGCACCGGTGACGATCAGCCCATCGAAGTTTTCATCACGAATGTCGTCGAAGTTGCAGTAGAAGTTATTCAGGTGCTCGGATGGGGTATTACGTGACTCGCGGGCATCGATCCGCAACAGCTGAATATCAACCTGCAGCGGAGAATTCGACAGCAGACGCAGGAACTGGTTCTCTGTTTCGATCTTTTTCGGCATCAGATTGAGAATAAGCACCTTCAGCGGGCGAATTTCCTGACCTGTAGCGCGTGAAGCCGTCATTACGAAGACGTTTTCTTCACGTAAGAAATTGACGGCTGGTAGCTCGTCCTGCACCCGAATCGGCATAACCTTATATCCTCACAGCATACGTATAAACGTTTAGACATCCAGACAGCTAACGATACCCAGAAATGAGCTGAATGTCGAGTCTGCAAGCGAAAGGTGAGAAAGTTTCAAGGAGGAGGATCGCGAAAATCCAAAGCAAAAAACCCCGCACCTTCCGGTACGGGGTTCTTCTTAATTGATGCCTGGCAGTTGTATGCCGGGCTTCCTGCCCGGCACCCTGCGGGCAGCACTCCGTGCTGTGCAAATCCGCTCCCGGCGGATTTGTCCTACTCTGGAGAGCGCTCACCGACAAACAACACGTAAAACAAAAGGCCCAGTCTTTCGACTGGGCCTTTCATTTTAATTGATGCCTGGCAGTTCCCTACTCTCACATGGGGAGACCCCACACTACCATCGGCGCTACGGCGTTTCACTTCTGAGTTCGGCATGGGGTCAGGTGGGACCACCGCGCTAAAGCCGCCAGGCAAATTCTGTTAAATCTGTATCAAAGCTGAAAATATTCTGTCTCTTCGCCGAAACAGCTTCGGCGTTGTAAGGTTAAGCCTCACGGTTCATTAGTATCGGTTAGCTCAACGTATCGCTACGCTTACACACCCGACCTATCAACGTCGTCGTCTTCAACGTTCCTTCAGGACTCTCAAGGAGTCAGGGAGAACTCATCTCGGGGCAAGTTTCGTGCTTAGATGCTTTCAGCACTTATCTCTTCCGCATTTAGCTACCGGGCAATGCCATTGGCATGACAACCCGAACACCAGTGATGCGTCCACTCCGGTCCTCTCGTACTAGGAGCAGCCCCCCTCAATTCTCCAGCGCCCACGGCAGATAGGGACCGAACTGTCTCACGACGTTCTAAACCCAGCTCGCGTACCACTTTAAATGGCGAACAGCCATACCCTTGGGACCTACTTCAGCCCCAGGATGTGATGAGCCGACATCGAGGTGCCAAACACCGCCGTCGATATGAACTCTTGGGCGGTATCAGCCTGTTATCCCCGGAGTACCTTTTATCCGTTGAGCGATGGCCCTTCCATTCAGAACCACCGGATCACTATGACCTGCTTTCGCACCTGCTCGAGCCGTCACTCTCGCAGTCAAGCTAGCTTATGCCATTGCACTAACCTCCTGATGTCCGACCAGGATTAGCTAACCTTCGTGCTCCTCCGTTACTCTTTGGGAGGAGACCGCCCCAGTCAAACTACCCACCAGACACTGTCCGCAACCCGGATCACGGGTCTACGTTAGAACACCAGCCATTAAAGGGTGGTATTTCAAGGTCGGCTCCACGCAGACTGGCGTCCACGCTTCAAAGCCTCCCACCTATCCTACACATCAAGGACCAGTGTTCAGTGTCAAGCTATAGTAAAGGTTCACGGGGTCTTTCCGTCTTGCCGCGGGTACACTGCATCTTCACAGCGAGTTCAATTTCACTGAGTCTCGGGTGGAGACAGCCTGGCCATCATTACGCCATTCGTGCAGGTCGGAACTTACCCGACAAGGAATTTCGCTACCTTAGGACCGTTATAGTTACGGCCGCCGTTTACCGGGGCTTCGATCAAGAGCTTCGCGTTACCGCTAACCCCATCAATTAACCTTCCGGCACCGGGCAGGCGTCACACCGTATACGTCCACTTTCGTGTTTGCACAGTGCTGTGTTTTTAATAAACAGTTGCAGCCAGCTGGTATCTTCGACTGATTTCAGCTCCACCCGCAGGGGCTTCACCTACATATCAGCGTGCCTTCTCCCGAAGTTACGGCACCATTTTGCCTAGTTCCTTCACCCGAGTTCTCTCAAGCGCCTTGGTATTCTCTACCTGACCACCTGTGTCGGTTTGGGGTACGATTTTGTGTTACCTGATGCTTAGAGGCTTTTCCTGGAAGCAGGGCATTTGTTACTTCAGCACCGTAGTGCCTCGTCATCACACCTCAGCGTTAATAAGGTACCGGATTTACCTGGAACCTCCGCCTACATGCTTAAACCGGGACAACCGTCGCCCGGCTAACATAGCCTTCTCCGTCCCCCCTTCGCAGTAACACCAAGTACAGGAATATTAACCTGTTTCCCATCGACTACGCCTTTCGGCCTCGCCTTAGGGGTCGACTCACCCTGCCCCGATTAACGTTGGACAGGAACCCTTGGTCTTCCGGCGAGCGGGCTTTTCACCCGCTTTATCGTTACTTATGTCAGCATTCGCACTTCTGATACCTCCAGCAACCCTCACAGGCCACCTTCAACGGCTTACAGAACGCTCCCCTACCCAACAACGCATAAGCGTCGCTGCCGCAGCTTCGGTGCATGGTTTAGCCCCGTTACATCTTCCGCGCAGGCCGACTCGACCAGTGAGCTATTACGCTTTCTTTAAATGATGGCTGCTTCTAAGCCAACATCCTGGCTGTCTGTGCCTTCCCACATCGTTTCCCACTTAACCATGACTTTGGGACCTTAGCTGGCGGTCTGGGTTGTTTCCCTCTTCACGACGGACGTTAGCACCCGCCGTGTGTCTCCCGTGATAACATTCTTCGGTATTCGTAGTTTGCATCGGGTTGGTAAGCCGGGATGGCCCCCTAGCCGAAACAGTGCTCTACCCCCGAAGATGAGTTCACGAGGCGCTACCTAAATAGCTTTCGGGGAGAACCAGCTATCTCCCGGTTTGATTGGCCTTTCACCCCCAGCCACAAGTCATCCGCTAATTTTTCAACATTAGTCGGTTCGGTCCTCCAGTTAGTGTTACCCAACCTTCAACCTGCCCATGGCTAGATCACCGGGTTTCGGGTCTATACCCTGCAACTTAACGCCCAGTTAAGACTCGGTTTCCCTTCGGCTCCCCTATACGGTTAACCTTGCTACAGAATATAAGTCGCTGACCCATTATACAAAAGGTACGCAGTCACACCACGAAGGTGCTCCCACTGCTTGTACGTACACGGTTTCAGGTTCTTTTTCACTCCCCTCGCCGGGGTTCTTTTCGCCTTTCCCTCACGGTACTGGTTCACTATCGGTCAGTCAGGAGTATTTAGCCTTGGAGGATGGTCCCCCCATATTCAGACAGGATACCACGTGTCCCGCCCTACTCTTCGAGTTCACAACCTGTGCATTTTCGTGTACGGGGCTGTCACCCTGTATCGCCGGACTTTCCAGACCGTTCCACTAACACACAAGCTGATTCAGACTCTGGGCTGCTCCCCGTTCGCTCGCCGCTACTGGGGGAATCTCGGTTGATTTCTTTTCCTCGGGGTACTTAGATGTTTCAGTTCCCCCGGTTCGCCTCGTTAACCTATGTATTCAGTTAACGATAGTGTGTCGAAACACACTGGGTTTCCCCATTCGGACATCGCCGGGTCAAAGGTTCATATCACCTCGCCGGCGCTTTTCGCAGATTAGCACGTCCTTCATCGCCTCTGACTGCCAGGGCATCCACCGTGTACGCTTAGTCGCTTAACCTCACAACCCGAAGATGTTTCTTTCGATTCATCACCGACTTGCGAAAATTTGAGAGACTCGAACACACCATTTAAGATGTGTCGTTTCAATTTTCAGCTTGATCCAGATTTTTAAAGAGCAAAATTTCACAATGCACTTAACAGTACATTTTGAAATTATTTATTTATCAAACAATCTGTGTGAGCACTGCAAAGGCAGGTTCTTTAAGGTAAGGAGGTGATCCAACCGCAGGTTCCCCTACGGTTACCTTGTTACGACTTCACCCCAGTCATGAATCACAAAGTGGTAAGCGCCCTCCCGAAGGTTAAGCTACCTACTTCTTTTGCAACCCACTCCCATGGTGTGACGGGCGGTGTGTACAAGGCCCGGGAACGTATTCACCGTAGCATTCTGATCTACGATTACTAGCGATTCCGACTTCATGGAGTCGAGTTGCAGACTCCAATCCGGACTACGACGCACTTTATGAGGTCCGCTTGCTCTCGCGAGGTCGCTTCTCTTTGTATGCGCCATTGTAGCACGTGTGTAGCCCTACTCGTAAGGGCCATGATGACTTGACGTCATCCCCACCTTCCTCCAGTTTATCACTGGCAGTCTCCTTTGAGTTCCCGGCCTAACCGCTGGCAACAAAGGATAAGGGTTGCGCTCGTTGCGGGACTTAACCCAACATTTCACAACACGAGCTGACGACAGCCATGCAGCACCTGTCTCAGAGTTCCCGAAGGCACCAATCCATCTCTGGAAAGTTCTCTGGATGTCAAGAGTAGGTAAGGTTCTTCGCGTTGCATCGAATTAAACCACATGCTCCACCGCTTGTGCGGGCCCCCGTCAATTCATTTGAGTTTTAACCTTGCGGCCGTACTCCCCAGGCGGTCGACTTAACGCGTTAGCTCCGGAAGCCACGCCTCAAGGGCACAACCTCCAAGTCGACATCGTTTACGGCGTGGACTACCAGGGTATCTAATCCTGTTTGCTCCCCACGCTTTCGCACCTGAGCGTCAGTCTTTGTCCAGGGGGCCGCCTTCGCCACCGGTATTCCTCCAGATCTCTACGCATTTCACCGCTACACCTGGAATTCTACCCCCCTCTACAAGACTCTAGCCTGCCAGTTTCGAATGCAGTTCCCAGGTTGAGCCCGGGGATTTCACATCCGACTTGACAGACCGCCTGCGTGCGCTTTACGCCCAGTAATTCCGATTAACGCTTGCACCCTCCGTATTACCGCGGCTGCTGGCACGGAGTTAGCCGGTGCTTCTTCTGCGGGTAACGTCAATTGCTGTGGTTATTAACCACAACACCTTCCTCCCCGCTGAAAGTACTTTACAACCCGAAGGCCTTCTTCATACACGCGGCATGGCTGCATCAGGCTTGCGCCCATTGTGCAATATTCCCCACTGCTGCCTCCCGTAGGAGTCTGGACCGTGTCTCAGTTCCAGTGTGGCTGGTCATCCTCTCAGACCAGCTAGGGATCGTCGCCTAGGTGAGCCGTTACCCCACCTACTAGCTAATCCCATCTGGGCACATCTGATGGCAAGAGGCCCGAAGGTCCCCCTCTTTGGTCTTGCGACGTTATGCGGTATTAGCTACCGTTTCCAGTAGTTATCCCCCTCCATCAGGCAGTTTCCCAGACATTACTCACCCGTCCGCCGCTCGTCACCCAGGAGCAAGCTCCCCGTGTTACCGCCCGACTTGCATGTGTTAGGCCTGCCGCCAGCGTTCAATCTGAGCCATGATCAAACTCTTCAATTTAAAAGTTTGATGCTCAATGAATTAAACTTCGTAATGAATTACGTGTTCACTCGTTGAGACTTGGTATTCATTTATCGTCCGAGGACGTTAAGAATCCATGTCACTTTGAGTGCCCACACAGATTGTCTGATAAATTGTTAAAGAGCAGTTGCAACGCGGCTTTCAGCTCACCGTTGCGAGGTGGCGTATATTACGCTTTCCTCTTTCAGAGTCAACCCGTTATTTCAGAATTTTTCTCTTCAACCGACCGGGTTGTTTGTGAAGTGATTCACATCCGCCGTGTCGATGGAGGCGCATTATAGGGAGTTCTCGTGCCGCTGCAACTGCTAAATAACAGAAAAATGACTGACTGCTGCATTCCCCAGCAAAACCCCGCCTTATACCCTTTTACACACAGACTTATCCACAATGATACGAAAAAGTGAAAATGTGCGAGCGTTGCGCAAACGTTTTCGTTAAAATGCCCGCGCTGAACAAGGATGCCCTGTCAGGTGTGTTAGATGAGTTTTCCGATGGAAAATTCATCTAACGCTCTCTGTAATCGTGAAATCCAGGGGATTTACCATGCAACAACGTCGTCCAGTCCGCCGTGCTCTGCTCAGTGTTTCTGATAAAGCCGGTATCGTCGAATTCGCTCAGGCACTTTCTGCACGTGGTGTGGAGCTGCTTTCTACAGGTGGTACCGCTCGCCTGTTAGCAGATAAAGGTCTGCCGGTAACCGAAGTGTCCGATTACACCGGTTTCCCGGAAATGATGGATGGACGCGTCAAGACTCTGCACCCGAAAGTGCATGGCGGTATTCTTGGCCGTCGCGGTCAGGACGACGGTATTATGGAAAAACACAATATCGCGCCAATCGACATGGTCGTCGTTAACCTGTACCCGTTCGCTCAGACCGTTGCCCGCGAAGGCTGCTCTCTGGAAGATGCCGTTGAGAATATTGATATCGGCGGCCCAACGATGGTTCGCTCCGCAGCCAAGAACCATAAAGATGTGGCTATTGTGGTGAAGAGCAGCGACTACAACACCATTATTAACGAGATGGATGCTAACGAAGGATCCCTGACTCTGGATACCCGTTTCGACCTCGCCATTAAAGCATTTGAGCACACCGCCGCTTACGACAGCATGATCGCTAACTACTTCGGTAGCCTGGTCCCGGCTTACCATGGCGAAAGCAACGAACCCTCTGGTCGCTTCCCACGTACCCTGAACCTGAACTTCATTAAGAAGCAGGATATGCGTTACGGCGAGAACAGCCACCAGCAGGCTGCCTTCTATATAGAAGAAGAGGTAAAAGAAGCCTCTGTTGCCACTGCTCAGCAAGTTCAGGGCAAGGCGCTCTCCTATAACAACATTGCTGATACCGACGCCGCACTCGAGTGCGTGAAAGAGTTCAGCGAGCCAGCCTGCGTTATCGTGAAGCACGCGAACCCTTGCGGCGTAGCGGTAAGCACCTCAATTCTGGATGCCTACGATCGCGCGTACAAAACCGACCCAACCTCTGCGTTCGGCGGCATTATCGCCTTCAACCGCGAGCTGGATGCCGAAACCGCGCAGGCCATTATTTCTCGCCAGTTTGTTGAAGTGATCATCGCGCCATCCGCATCAGAAGAAGCCCTGAAAATCACAGCCGCTAAACAGAACGTGCGCGTGCTGGTTTGTGGTCAGTGGGCGGAGCGTGTTTCAGGTCTGGATTTCAAACGCGTAAACGGCGGTCTGCTGGTTCAGGATCGCGATCTGGGTATGGTGTCTGGAGCCGACCTGCGCGTGGTGACCAAACGTCAGCCGACCGAACAAGAGCTGCGTGATGCGCTGTTCTGCTGGAAAGTGGCGAAGTTCGTCAAATCCAACGCCATTGTCTACGCGAAAGAGAATATGACCATCGGGATAGGCGCAGGCCAGATGAGCCGCGTCTACTCTGCAAAAATCGCGGGTATTAAAGCCGGTGACGAAGGCCTGGAAGTGAAAGGTTCCGCAATGGCCTCTGACGCCTTCTTCCCGTTCCGTGATGGTATCGACGCAGCTGCGGCTGTAGGCATCACCTGTGTGATCCAGCCTGGCGGTTCTATCCGCGATGACGAAGTGATTGCCGCCGCCGACGAACACGGCATTGCGATGATCTTCACCGACATGCGCCACTTCCGCCATTAATCCACGGAGCAGAAAATGAAAGTATTAGTGATTGGTAACGGCGGGCGCGAGCACGCCCTGGCGTGGAAGGCGGCACAGTCACCGCTGGTGAAAACTGTATTTGTGGCACCAGGTAACGCCGGCACTGCGCTGGAACCCGCTCTGCAGAACGTTGCCATCAGCGTGACCGATATCCCGGCGCTGCTGAGCTTTGCCCAGAACGAAAAAGTCGATCTGACCATCGTCGGCCCGGAAGCTCCGCTGGTAATTGGGGTTGTGGATGCGTTCCGCGCTGCAGGCCTGAAAATCTTCGGCCCGACGGAAGGTGCCGCGCAGCTGGAAGGCTCTAAAGCCTTTACCAAGGATTTCCTCGCGCGCCACAACATCCCGACAGCGGAATATCAGAACTTCACCGAAGTGGAGCCTGCCCTCGCTTACTTACGTGAAAAAGGTGCCCCGATTGTCATCAAGGCCGACGGCCTGGCTGCCGGTAAAGGCGTTATCGTCGCGATGACCCTCGAAGAAGCGGAAGCTGCGGTTCAGGATATGCTGGCAGGCAACGCCTTTGGTGATGCAGGCCACCGCATCGTGATTGAAGAGTTCCTCGACGGCGAAGAGGCGAGCTTTATCGTGATGGTCGATGGCGAACACGTTCTGCCGATGGCCACCAGCCAGGATCATAAGCGCGTTGGCAATGCAGACACCGGCCCGAATACCGGTGGTATGGGCGCATACTCTCCTGCTCCGGTGGTCACTGATGAAGTGCATCAGCGCACGATGGATCGCATCATCTGGCCTACTGTAAAAGGCATGGCGGCGGAAGGTAATACCTACACCGGTTTCCTTTATGCAGGTCTGATGATCGACAAGCAGGGCAACCCGAAGGTGATCGAATTCAACTGCCGCTTTGGCGATCCGGAAACACAACCCATTATGCTGCGCATGAAATCCGATCTGGTGGATCTCTGCCTGGCAGCCTGCGAAGGCAAGCTGGACGAGAGAACCTCCGAGTGGGACGAACGTGCTTCTCTGGGCGTGGTGATTGCTGCGGGTGGTTATCCGGGTAACTACAACACCGGCGATGAGATCCACGGTTTACCACTGGAAGAAGCTGAAGGTGCGAAGGTGTTCCATGCGGGCACTACGCTGTCTGACGACGATCGCGTACTGACTAACGGTGGCCGCGTACTGTGTGCTACCGCGCTGGGTCATACCGTTGCAGAAGCACAGAAGCGTGCCTATGCGCTGATGGCAGATATTCACTGGAACGGCAGCTTTAGCCGCCAGGACATTGGCTATCGCGCGATTGCGCGTGAGCAAGGCGAGTAAGGGAGCGGTCAGCTTCCCCCCCACGCTACCCCTCTCCCCGTGCGGGAGAGGGGTATTACGTCAAAAACTTTTTTCTTTCGGCTGCCAGGTGCAGAAGTCTTCATTCGCCACCAGCAACAGCTGCGAACCTTCCGGCGCTTCAAGCCACGCCAAACTCACTTCCATTGATGAATGACTCTGACGACGCTGGATGTGCGCGGTTGCCCAGGATTCGAACTCAGGCTTCATCGTCTGCCCTTCGCAGGTGGTTACTGTACCATCGGCATGCCAGCGCCCCTGCTGCAACACAACGCGTCCCTGACGCAGCGCATCGCTGGTCTGACGGATTTGTTCAGCACGGTAACGGTAGAGGGCGATTTGATCGCTGGAGAGTTGCTGTTTTTGACCGCTGACTTCACGCTGCATAAAACTCAGTTCACCGTGGTCATCAAAACGCACTTTTACGTGCTCAGGGGTCTTGCCGTAGACATTCAGCTCAATCAGTGACAGGTCATCCCCCTGCCAGCGGTACTCTGCGGTCGACGTATTGCCGTTATGCCACGGACTGAAAGCGGAAAGCAGATGAACTTCACCGCCGGAATCTTTGCGCCAGATCCTGACCGCCCCGTGGTTGTCAACGTAACCGCTGGCGGTAAACGGTGGGAGGGAGGAGTCGTGGCTACAGGCTGACAGCAACAGCATGCCTGCCAGCGCGAGCGTTCCACGCCAGAAAGACAAAAGGGGCGTTCCCGCCCCTTCGTTAAAACTGTTCACTGCCACGCGTCTTACTTAACAGCGTCTTTCAGTGCTTTACCAGAAACAAACGCCGGAACGTTAGCAGCGGCGATTTTGATTTCTTTACCGGTCTGCGGGTTGCGGCCAGTACGCTCAGCGCGGTGGTTCACTTTGAAGGTACCGAAACCAACCAGTTGTACAGCATCGCCTTCTTTCAGAGACTCAGTAATAGCAGCCAGGGTAGATTCCAGAGCAGCTTTAGCCTGCACTTTAGACAGATCAGCCTTGTCCGCAATTACATCAATCAGTTGAGTCTTGTTCATAAGTTATCCTTTCAATGTGTTTATCGCTTGCTAAGCATCGAGTGCGACGAAAATGCCAAAAAAGCACTCTCCTGCATACACGCACCGATAGCCACTTTTTTTCGCCCCCCAAATGTAGACCAGACGGGGGGCGAAAGGGAAGAGTCGAGGAGCGACAAAACAGGCGTTAAATCACGTTTTGTTGTCTCATTGGTTAAAAATTATACCAATATTACTTTCGCCGGCCTCACGTAAGTCCGCGCGCAGCCCTTTTATCAGCTCAATATCGCGTTCTTCACACTCTGCCAGCAGGCGGAAAATTTCCCACTGGATGTCCCATTCCTGTTCTACCGCCGGGTTAGCGCGCAGCTCTTCCTCCGTCATCTCGCGGCCTTCCTGAGTCATTTCCAGCATCGCTACGCTAGTAATAGATGCCTTACTGACTTCAATGGCATGTTCCAGGGTTTCACCACTCAGACGGGAGTGGATCAGCTCGCTTAACGCCACGCAGGCATCTATTGCCGGATAAACACCATACAGGTCGAAATCATCAGCCGCAGGGATAGCTTCTTCCAGCTTTTCAAGCTGAGAGTCGAAGTTCACCTTCGCATCTTTCACCGTTAGCGTTTCCCAGATCAGATCCAGAATACGACGATAGATATGGCCATCACCAAAGCCCGTCTGCTTGCAGAACGTGGCATAGTTGGGATACATGCGCTCGCACAGGCAAGCCATAAAGGTGACGTGTTGCCAGCTTTCCAGCTTCTCAAGGCGCAGATGAATCGGGTTTTGTAACATGATGATGTCTCGAATCGAAAATTAGCGGCAGTTTACCTGAATCATGACTGAATTTCCTGCCAACGAACAAATGCCGGACGCGAGGAGGCAACAGCATCAGCCCAGCGCGTCGGCTCCGGTAACCGGTAGCCTTTTGTACAGCGCTGTACCCATGCCAGAGCGCTATCCATACTCACCCGGTGACCGGTGGAAATAAATAGCGGATTACAGCGTGCTTTGCTGCGCCAGACCCACGCCAGCTGTTCGCCTTTATCCGTGAGCGCTGCCAGAGCACCAGGTTCGGCGGAAAGCGGCTCAAACGCGCCACACAGGCGTTTCTTCGCCACGCCAATCGTGGGCACACCCGCCAGCAGACCGAAATGGCTGGCAACACCTAAACGGCGCGGGTGGGAGATACCGTGCCCATCGACAAACAGCAGGTCGGGCTTTTGCGAGAGTTGTTCCCACGCGGCAAGCAGCGCAGGATATTCGCGAAAGGAGAGAAAGCCAGGAATGTAGGGCATGGTGGTGGCGATACGCGCCACCTGGTACTCCACCAGCTCAAGCGAGGGATACTTCAGCAGCACCATCGCCGCTCGCGTCACTTCTCCACCCTGCTCAAACCCCACATCGGCACCGCCAATATACTGCGGGGGATCCTTATCCAGACGATCCTCGCGGCAAACTGATGAAGCCAGTTCTACCTGTTGAGCGCGTAATGACGCGAGATCCATAACCACTCCTTACTGGTGGTATTGCGCAGAAAGCCGGTGTACCGCCTCCACGAACGCGCCAGCATGCTCTGGCGGCACATCCTGATGAATGCCGTGACCAAGGTTGAACACGTGACCTTCACCCTGACCAAAGCCCGCCAGAATAGTGGCCACCTCTTCTTCAATACGGGCGGGCGGTGCATAAAGCATGGACGGATCCATATTGCCCTGCAGCGCCACTTTGTCACCTACACGACGACGCGCATCGGCGATATCGGTGCTCCAGTCGAGTCCCAGTGCATCGCAGCCGGTTGCGGCCATTGCTTCCAGCCACTGGCCGCCACCTTTGGTGAACAGTGTGACAGGTACGCGTCGGCCTTCGTTTTCACGCAACAGGCCATCGACAATTTTATGCATGTAGTAGAGCGAGAACTGCTGATAATCACGCCCGGTCAGCACGCCGCCCCAGGTGTCAAAAATCATCACCGATTGCGCACCCGCTTTAATCTGCGCGTTGAGATAAAGGGTGACGCTTTTCGCCAGCTTATCGAGCAGCGCATGCAGAGCCGAAGGCTCGGCATACATCATCTTTTTAATCACGGTAAAGGCTTTACTGCTACCACCTTCAACCATATAGGTTGCCAGCGTCCACGGGCTGCCGGAGAAGCCAATCAGCGGCACTTCACCCTTCAGCTCGCGACGAATAGTGCGTACCGCGTTCATCACATAGCCCAGTTCCTGCTCGGGATCCGGAACGGGTAGCTTATCAACATCGGCTTTGCTCTTAATCGGGGAGGTGAAACGTGGGCCTTCACCCGTTTCGAAGTACAGGCCCAGACCCATTGCATCCGGAATGGTCAGAATGTCCGAAAAGAGAATGGCAGCATCCAGCGGGAAGCGGCGCAGCGGCTGAAGCGTCACCTCACAGGCCAGCTCGGCATTTTTGCACAGCGACATAAAATCGCCGGCCTGCGCACGCGTGGCTTTGTACTCTGGCAGATAGCGTCCCGCCTGGCGCATCATCCACACCGGGGTGACATCAACGGGCTGGCGCAGCAGCGCACGCAGATAACGATCGTTCTTCAGTTCGGTCATTTTTGCAGTTCCTTAAGCGTCATGGCCTCAGTGTATCATGTCACTCATCATCAGCCCGACACATTGCTACGGTATCTTCTATTAGCCGACGTGCCACGGTACCCGGTGGCGGTAGCAGCGGTAAATCATCGTAACGATACCAGTTCGCTTCCAGCAGTTCTTTTTGGTCGATAACAATCTCACCGCTGTCGTATTCCGCCATAAACGCCGTCATCAGCGACTGCGGGAACGGCCACGGTTGTGACGTCACGTAACGCAGATTTTTGACCTTAATACCACTCTCCTCCATCACTTCACGCGCCACTGCCTGTTCCAGCGTTTCACCCACTTCGACGAACCCGGCCAGTACGGTATGCACGCCGTTGCGATGTCGGGTATGTTGCGCCAGCAGGATGGTGTCATCACGACGAATTGCGACGATAATGCACGGTGCAATCTGCGGGTAGTAGCGTTCACGGCAGTGACTGCAGAGCATCGCCCACTCGGTTTTGCTCGGATGCATGGTATGGCCGCAGTAGCCACAGTATTTGTGTGAGCGATAAAACTCCGCCAGTTGCACACCCCGCCCCGCCAGCTGGAATAACCCGACCTCAAGATCGAGCACCTGACGAACGGATCCCATCTCCTGACGACGAGACCGCTGGATCAACCACACAGAATCGCCCTGCCACTCGCCGATCATTAGTGCGGAGTAGCCCACAAGATCGAACTTTTCCGCCGCGCCGTAGGGTATTTCCCCGGCAGGCAGCCATAATTTTTGTTCGTGGCAGACTAACCACCAACCGAGATCTGATTTTTCAATAATACGATCCATATCTATTGCACTACCTTTGCTTCACTGACATGTTGTTAGCATTGTGGTTACATTTTGGGTAAGCAGATTCAATTTTAAACCTTGTGGGGTCGAACATGTTAAACCAGCTAGAAAGTCTGACTGAGCGCGTTAGAGGAAATAACAAACTGGTGGATCGCTGGCTACATGTGCGCAAGCATCTACTCGTGGTTTATTACAATCTGGTCGGTATTAAGCCTGGCAAAGAATCCTGGATGCGGCTGAATGAAAAAGCGCTGGACGATTTTTGTCAGAGCCTGGTCGACTACCTGTCCGACGGCCATTTCAATATTTATGAACGTATTATCCGTGAAATGGAAGGTACCAGCCCATTTTTAGCGGCAAGCAAACTCTATCCGCTGCTGGAAGCCAATACCCAGCAGATTATGGATTACTATGATTCCACGCTCGGGAATGCTATCAATCACGATAACTATCTTGAGTTCCAGAAGGTGCTGTCCGATCTCGGAGAGGCGCTGGAAGAGCGCTTCACGCTGGAAGACAAACTTATCGCCCTTGTGCTTGATAACGATCTGAAGGCCAGCAACGAAGAGAACATCGCGCGACCTGCTTGAGTTCTTCGTCGTTAACGAGTAATTTACATTCATTCCCCCCTCTTCGGAGGGGGATTTTTCTTGTCGGAGTGCCCAGAGCGAAAGCCGGGCTGAGACCGTTAATTCGGGATCCGCGGAACCTGATCAGGCTAATACCTGCGAAGGGAACAAGAGTCAAACTGCTGTTGTATCGCCTCAGGGCGATCTCCTCTTGCTTCATCCGTCGTCTGACAAGCCATGTCCTTCACTTTTGGAATGAGCTATGTCTACAACTAAACTGACCCGCCGCGAGCAGCGCGCACAAGCACAACACTTTATCGACACCCTGGAAGGCAGTGCTTTCCCGAACTCGAACCGTATTTACATCACCGGCTCGCAGGCGGATATCCGTGTCCCAATGCGCGAAATTCAGCTCAGTCCTACCCTCATCGGTGGGAGCAAAGAAAACCCGCAGTTTGAGGACAACGAAGCCGTACCGGTGTACGACACCTCCGGTCCGTACGGCGACCCTGATGTTGCTATTAACGTTCAGCAGGGTCTGGCGAAGCTACGCCAGCCGTGGATTGACGCCCGTCACGACAGTGAAGAACTGACCATCCGTAGCTCTCACTACACCCAAGAACGCCTGGCTGACGATGGTCTGGACGAGCTACGTTTTACCGGCCTGCTGACGCCAAAACGCGCCAAAGCGGGCAAATGCGTGACCCAGCTGCACTACGCGCGCCAGGGTATCGTCACCCCGGAGATGGAGTTCATCGCCATTCGTGAAAACATGGGTCGCGAGCGCATCCGCAGCGAAGTGCTGCGCCACCAGCATCCTGGCGAAGGCTTTGGTGCTCGCCTGCCAGAAAACATCACGCCAGAATTTGTGCGTGACGAAGTGGCTGCTGGCCGTGCGATTATTCCCGCCAACATTAACCACCCGGAATCGGAACCGATGATCATCGGTCGTAACTTCCTGGTGAAGGTCAACGCCAACATCGGTAACTCTGCGGTCACCTCCTCCATTGAAGAAGAGGTGGAAAAACTGGTCTGGTCAACACGCTGGGGCGCGGACACCGTTATGGATCTCTCCACCGGGCGTTATATCCACGAAACGCGTGAGTGGATCCTGCGTAACAGCCCGGTACCCATTGGTACGGTTCCAGTCTATCAGGCGCTGGAGAAGGTCAATGGCATCGCGGAAAACCTCACCTGGGAAGCCTTCCGCGATACCCTGCTGGAACAGGCGGAACAGGGTGTGGACTACTTCACCATTCACGCAGGCGTACTGCTGCGCTACGTGCCAATGACCGCCAAACGCCTGACGGGTATTGTTTCTCGCGGCGGCTCAATTATGGCGAAGTGGTGCCTGTCGCACCATCAGGAAAATTTCCTCTACGAACACTTCCGCGAAATCTGCGAAATCTGTGCCGCCTATGACGTTTCACTCTCTCTGGGCGATGGTCTGCGTCCGGGCTCCATTCGTGATGCGAACGATGAAGCACAGTTTGCCGAACTGCACACGCTGGGCGAGCTGACCAAAATCGCCTGGGAGTATGACGTACAGGTGATGATTGAAGGCCCGGGGCATGTGCCGATGCAGATGATCCGCCGCAACATGACCGAAGAGCTGGAGCACTGCCACGAAGCACCGTTCTACACCCTCGGGCCACTGACGACCGATATCGCGCCGGGCTACGACCACTTTACCTCCGGGATTGGTGCCGCAATGATCGGCTGGTTCGGCTGCGCCATGCTCTGCTACGTGACGCCAAAAGAGCACCTGGGTCTGCCAAACAAAGAGGACGTGAAACAGGGGCTGATCACCTACAAAATCGCTGCCCACGCCGCTGACCTGGCTAAAGGTCACCCGGGTGCGCAAATCCGCGACAATGCCATGTCGAAGGCGCGTTTTGAATTCCGCTGGGAAGACCAGTTCAACCTGGCGCTCGACCCGTTCACTGCCCGCGCCTATCACGACGAAACCCTGCCGCAGGAGTCCGGTAAAGTGGCGCACTTCTGCTCCATGTGCGGGCCAAAATTCTGCTCGATGAAGATCAGCCAGGAAGTCCGTGATTATGCTGCTACGCAGGCGATTGAAGTCGGCATGGCGGACATGTCAGAAAACTTCCGCGCCAAAGGCGGTGAAATCTACCTCAAAAAAGAGGAAGCATAATGTACCAGCCCGATTTCCCGCCCGTCCCCTTCCGCTTAGGACTTTACCCGGTGGTGGATAGCGTGGAGTGGATCGCACGCCTGCTGGAGGCAGGTGTTCGCACGATTCAGCTGCGTATCAAAGATAAGCGCGATGAAGAGGTGGAGACTGATGTAGCCGCAGCCATCGCGCTGGGGCGTCAATATGACGCCCGCCTGTTTATCAACGATTACTGGCGTCTGGCAATTAAGCACCAGGCTTATGGCGTGCATCTGGGTCAGGAAGATCTGGAGACGACTGACCTCAACGCGATCCGCGAAGCGGGTCTGCGTCTGGGCGTATCAACGCATGACGATATGGAGATCGACATCGCGCTGGCGGCTCGTCCTTCCTACATCGCGCTTGGCCACGTCTTCCCGACACAAACCAAGCAGATGCCTTCCGCGCCACAAGGATTGGCACAGCTGGCAACTCACGTAAAACGCCTTGCGGATCACCCGACTGTCGCTATCGGCGGGATTAGCCTTGAGCGCGCCCCTGCCGTACTGGAAACGGGCGTCGGCAGTATTGCCGTCGTCAGCGCCATCACTCAGGCAACAGACTGGCAGGCCGCCACCGTCCAGCTTTTACGGCTGGCAGGAGCAGGCGATGAATGACCACGACTTTATGCGCTACAGCCGCCAGATCCTGCTGGAAGATATCGCCATTGACGGGCAGCAAAAGCTGCTCGCCAGCCGGGTGCTGATTGTCGGCCTCGGTGGATTAGGCGCACCTGCCGCACTTTATCTGGCAGGTGCAGGCGTCGGCACACTGGTGCTGGCCGATGACGATGATGTGCATATCAGTAATCTGCAGCGGCAAATCCTCTTTACCACCGAGGACATCAACCAACCCAAAGCGCGTATCACCCTGCAGCGGCTGAACCAGTTGAACCCGGATATCACACTGATTGCGTTACAGGAGCGGCTTAGCGGTGAAAACCTGCGGCGTGAAGTCGCCCTTGCCGACGTGGTGCTGGACTGTACTGACAATATGGCAACGCGTCAGGCCATCAATGCGGCCTGCGTGGCGCAGAACACGCCGCTTATTACTGCCAGCGCGGTTGGATTCGGCGGGCAGATGATGGTGCTGACACCACCGTGGACACAGGGGTGCTATCGCTGTCTGTGGCCGGATGATGCCGAACCCGAGCGCAACTGCCGCACGGCCGGTATTCTTGGTCCCGTGGTGGGCATGATGGGCACCTTGCAGGCGCTGGAAACCATCAAGCTGCTCAGCGGCATGGAGACGGAACGCAATACGCTGCGGCTGTTTGACGCCCGCTCCAGCGGCTGGCGGCACCTGGCACTCCATCGCGCCAGCCACTGTCCGGTATGTGGGGGCCACGATGCGCATTCTGTTTAACGATGAGCCAATGAAGTGCGATGAGGGTCTGACCGTCTCCGTGCTGCTCGACAAGCTGTGTCAGCTTAAACCGGGAACGGCGCTGGCGCTCAATCAACAGATCCTGCCGCGCGAGCAGTGGGAACATCAGCAGGTGAGCGAAGGCGATCAAATCCTGCTGTTTCAGGTTATCGCAGGGGGATGAGATGTTACGTATTGCCGATAAAACCTTTGATTCACATCTGTTTACCGGAACCGGAAAATTCGCCTCTCCGCAGCTGATGGTTGATGCCATCCGTGAAAGCGGCAGCCAGCTGGTCACGCTGGCGCTGAAGCGTGTGGATCTGCGCCATCGCAGTGACGCCATTCTGGCACCGTTACTGGAGGCGGGCGTTACGCTCTTGCCAAACACCTCCGGCGCGAAAACGGCTGAGGAGGCAATATTTGCCGCCCAGCTGGCACGTGAAGCACTCGGCACACACTGGCTGAAGCTGGAAATTCACCCGGATGCCCGCTGGTTGTTGCCCGACCCTATCGAAACCCTGAAAGCGGCTGAAAAACTGGTTCAGCTTGGGTTTACCGTCCTGCCCTACTGCGGAGCCGATCCGGTGCTGTGCAAGCGTCTGGAAGACGTCGGCTGTGCTGCCGTCATGCCGCTGGGCGCACCTATCGGTTCCAACCAGGGGCTGGAAACCCGCGCAATGCTGGAGATCATCATTGAGCAAGCCACCGTGCCCGTCGTCGTTGATGCAGGCATTGGTGTGCCAAGCCATGCAACGCAGGCGCTGGAAATGGGTGCCAATGCCGTACTGGTGAATACGGCGATTGCCGTAGCCGACGATCCGGTCATGATGGCACGCGCATTCCGCATGGCGGTGGAGGCCGGTCTTCTGGCAAGACAGTCTGGCCCCGGCTCGCGCAGTTTTCAGGCGCAAGCCACCAGCCCGCTGACCGGTTTTCTGGAGGCGCTCTCATGACCACCTTTACCGAGCGCTGGCGGCAGCTTGACTGGGACGACATTGCCCTGCGCATCAACAGCAAAACGCATGCTGATGTAGAGCGCGCGTTAAATGCCCGCCATCTGACCCGTGAGGACATGATGGCACTGCTTTCTCCGGCAGCCAGCGCATACCTTGAACCGATGGCACAGCGTGCCCAGCGGCTCACCCGGCAGCGTTTTGGCAATACGGTAAGCTTTTACGTGCCGCTCTATCTCTCTAACCTGTGCGCCAATGACTGTACCTACTGTGGTTTTTCCATGAGCAACCACATCAAGCGTAAAACGCTCGATGAGAGCGAAATTGCGCGCGAATGTGCGGCCATCCGCGAAATGGGTTTTGAGCATCTGTTGCTGGTCACCGGTGAACATCAGGGCAAAGTTGGGATGGACTATTTCCGTCAGCATCTTCCGGCCATTCGCCGGGAGTTCGCATCGTTACAAATGGAAGTGCAGCCTCTGTCACAGGATGAATACGCGGAGCTCAAAACCCTCGGGCTGGACGGTGTGATGGTTTATCAGGAAACCTACCATGAGGCGACATACGCCCGGCACCACCTGAAGGGGAAGAAACAGGATTTCTTCTTCCGGCTGGAGACGCCGGACAGGCTGGGACGCGCCGGGATCGACAAAATCGGTCTTGGCGCGCTGACCGGGCTGTCTGACAGCTGGCGGGTGGACTGTTATATGGTGGCAGAGCATCTGCTGTGGCTACAGCAACACTACTGGCAAAGCCGTTACTCCGTCTCTTTCCCCCGCTTACGCCCATGTACGGGAGGGATTGAACCGGCCTCGCTGATGGATGAACGCCAGTTGGTGCAAACCATCTGCGCGTTTCGCCTGCTCGCCCCGGAGGTCGAATTATCCCTCTCAACGCGCGAATCACCGGCGTTTCGTGACCGCGTGATCCCGCTGGCGATTAACAACGTCAGCGCGTTTTCCAAAACGCAGCCTGGGGGCTATGCCGACGATCATCCAGAGCTGGAACAGTTTACCCCACATGACGGACGACGCCCGGAAGCGGTAGCAGAAGCCCTGGCCGCGCAAGGGTTACAGCCTGTCTGGAAAGACTGGGACAGTTGGCTGGGAAGAGCCTCGCAATTGCGTTGAAACACCATGCAAGCGCGCTGAAAGATTACGAGTCAGCTCGTGATGTCAGAACCGGGGGATTGTCAGATATCACCCGGTTTTTTTATTCTTATTCCGTCAGCAACGGATGCTGGCCAGGGCGAAAAACCTCTTCCTCGTTTCGCCCTGCCTCTGACATCACGCAATGCTTACCGATACCGCAAAACAGCCGCGAAAAACGACATTATCCGAACGTCCAGCAGTTCATCCTCCACCTTTCAGCGTACCCATTTTACCGGCCATATGACTCTTCGCTGTAAAATTGTAACCGGTTTCAGAAAATCACCCATTTCTTTGTGATGCCTGACACACAATCGCGGTAAAGCGGTTGTTGAAGCGGTCTGCACGAGATAATTATCAATAAACACATGTAGATCGAGGCTGATTATGAAGAACATCGTTTTATGCTGTGCAGCGGGAATGTCAACCAGCATGCTGGTGCAACGTATGAAAGATGCCGCGCAGAAAAAAGGGGTTGAAGTCACCATTAAAGCCGTTCCGGTCGCGGAGTTTAAAGACAACATCGCGGCGGCCGACATCGTATTACTGGGGCCACAGGTTAAATACGAGCAGGCAAAACTTCAGGCTCAAGCCGACCCGTTGGGTAAAAAGGTCGCAGTCATCGACATGATGGATTACGGCATGATGAAAGGTGATGTCGTACTGGAAAAAGCGCTCAAACTACTGGAGTGACCCGTGGAAGATTTAGAAACAACAATCATGGAACTGCTGGTCAACGCAGGTGCAGCGCGCAGTGCTGCCCTGACGGCATTGCAGATGGCACGCAAAGGTGACTTTGAGGAAGCCGAAAAGGCGATGGAAGAGTCGCGCGAATATGTGAAGCATGCGCACACGATCCAGACGCAGCTCATTGGGCTTGATGAAGGTACCGGGAAGCTGCCGGTTAACCTGATCACCGTCCACTCTCAGGATCACCTGATGAACGCGATGGTCATCCAGGATCTGGCAGGCGATATGATTGAGCTTTATCGTCGACTGCCGCTGATTAACTGATAAAAGCCCGGTAGTGCTACGCTGACCGACAAAACGCCATAAAAAAAACCCGCCGAAGCGGGTTTTTTATTAGCTGAATCAACGATTACTCGTTGTCGGAACCGCCCAGACCTGCGTTCAGCAGTTCTGCCAGGCTCGCGGATGCATCTTCTGCAGTCACCTGCGGTGCTGCTGGCAGTTCGCCCGCTGCACGACGACGCATACGATCCTGATGGTACGCATAACCGGTACCAGCCGGGATCAGACGACCCACGATAACGTTCTCTTTCAGACCACGCAGTTCATCACGTTTACCCGCAACAGCCGCTTCGGTCAGGACACGAGTCGTTTCCTGGAACGATGCTGCAGAGATGAAGGACTCGGTTGCCAGAGACGCTTTGGTGATACCCAGCAGATCGCGTGCGAAGGTCGCACCGATTTTGCCGTTCGCTTCCAGATCGCGGTTAGCGATCTTAACGCGTGAGTATTCAACCTGTTCGCCTTCCAGGAACTCAGAGCTGCCTGCGTTTTCGATGGTTGCTTTACGCAGCATCTGACGAACGATAACTTCGATGTGTTTATCGTTAATCTTAACGCCTTGCAGACGGTAAACGTCCTGTACTTCGTTGGTGATGTAACGCGTTACCGCGTGTACGCCACGAAGACGCAGAATGTCGTGCGGCGCTTCTGGACCGTCGGAAACCACGTCACCACGTTCTACACGTTCACCTTCGAACACGTTGAGCTGACGCCACTTAGGAATCATCTCTTCGTACGGCTCGCTACCATCAACCGGGGTGATCACCAGACGGCGTTTACCTTTGGTCTCTTTACCGAAGGAAATGATACCGCTGATTTCAGCCAGGATTGCCGGCTCTTTCGGACGACGTGCTTCGAACAGATCCGCAACGCGTGGCAGACCACCGGTGATGTCCTTGGTACCGCTGGATTCCTGAGGAATACGCGCCAGAGCATCACCTGCGCCGATCTGAATGCCATCTTCCAGCTGAACGATCGCTTTACCCGGCAGGAAGTACTGCGCAGGCATATCGGTACCAGGGATCAGAACGTCGTTACCCTGAGCATCAACGATTTTCAGTGCAGGACGCAGATCTTTACCACCGGTAGTACGTTCAGCAGAATCCAGGACCACCAGAGAAGACAGACCGGTCAGCTCGTCGGTCTGACGAGTAATGGTCTGGCCGTCGATCATGTCAGTGAAGCGGATGAAACCACTTACTTCGGTGATAACCGGCATGGTGTGTGGATCCCAGTTTGCAACGGTTTCACCGCCAGCAACCTGCTCGCCATCACCTTTCGCCATAACAGCACCGTAAGGCACTTTATAGCTCTCTTTGGTACGACCGAATTCGTCGATCAGTTTCAGCTCGGTGTTACGAGAGGTCACAACCAGCTTGCCAGCGGAGTTAACAACAGACTTCGCGTTGCTGAGCTTGATGCTACCTTTGTTTTTCACCTGGATGCTGGATTCAGCAGCCGCACGAGATGCCGCACCACCGATGTGGAACGTACGCATCGTCAGCTGTGTACCCGGTTCACCGATGGACTGTGCCGCGATAACACCGATTGCTTCACCTTTGTTGATGATGTGGCCACGCGCCAGGTCACGACCATAGCAGTGCGCACATACACCAAAGTCGGTGTCACAAGATACAACAGAACGGACTTTCACTGAGTCAACAGAGTTCGCTTCCAGCAGGTCACACCACTGTTCGTGCAGCAGCGTGTTACGTGGAACCAGAATGTCTGCAGTACCCGGCTTCAGAATGTCTTCCGCAGCGACACGACCCAGTACGCGATCGCGCAGTGGCTCTTTAACATCACCACCCTCGATAACCGGGGTCATGGTGATACCTTCGAGGGTGCCACAATCGTCTTCGGTCACAACCAGATCCTGCGCAACGTCAACCAGACGACGCGTCAGATAACCGGAGTTCGCCGTTTTCAGTGCGGTATCCGCCAGACCTTTACGCGCACCGTGCGTGGAGATGAAGTACTGGAGTACGTTCAGACCTTCACGGAAGTTCGCGGTGATTGGCGTTTCGATAATGGAGCCATCTGGCTTCGCCATCAGACCACGCATACCTGCCAGCTGACGAATCTGTGCTGCAGAACCACGCGCACCGGAGTCGGCCATCATGTAGATGCTGTTGAAGGAAACCTGCTGCTCTTCTACGCCGTCACGGTTAATCACGGTTTCGGTTTGCAGGTTATCCATCATCGCTTTGGATACACGATCGTTCGCCGCAGCCCAGATATCGATAACTTTGTTATAGCGTTCGCCTGCGGTTACCAGACCAGACTGGAACTGCTCCTGGATCTCAGCAACTTCAGCTTCCGCTTCAGAGATGATCTCGTGTTTCTTCTCTGGGATAACCATGTCGTCGATACCTACGGACGCACCTGAGCGCGCAGCGTAAGCAAAGCCGGTGTACATGGTCTGGTCAGCGAAGATAACGGTCGGCTTCAGGCCCAGAATGCGGTAACAGGTGTTCAGCATTTTGGAGATTGCTTTCTTGCCCAGCGCCTGGTTGACGATGGAGAAAGGCAGACCTTTCGGTACGATCATCCACAGAATGGCACGGCCAACGGTCGTGTCTTTCAGGCTGGTCTTCGCAACGAATTCGCCGTTTTCATCTTTTTCGTATTCGGTGATACGCACTTTAACGCGCGCATGCAGAGAGGCCAGGCCAGCGCGATAAATACGCTCAGCTTCTTTAGGGCCAGTCAGCACCATGCCTTCGCCTTTGGCGTTAACACAGTCACGGGTCATGTAGTACAGACCCAATACAACGTCCTGAGAAGGAACGATGATTGGTTCACCGTTCGCTGGGGACAGGATGTTGTTGGTAGACATCATCAGCGCACGCGCTTCCAGCTGGGCTTCCAGCGTCAGCGGTACGTGAACAGCCATCTGGTCACCATCGAAGTCGGCGTTATATGCCGCACAAACCAGCGGGTGCAGCTGGATAGCTTTACCTTCGATCAGTACCGGTTCAAATGCCTGGATACCCAGACGGTGCAGTGTTGGTGCACGGTTCAGCAGTACCGGGTGTTCGCGGATAACTTCGTCCAGGATATCCCAAACGACAGCTTCTTCACGCTCAACCATTTTCTTAGCGGCTTTGATGGTGGTGGCGAGGCCACGCAGCTCCAGTTTGCCGTAGATGAATGGTTTGAACAGCTCCAGTGCCATTTTCTTCGGCAGACCGCACTGATGCAGACGCAGGTATGGACCTACGGTGATTACAGAACGACCGGAGTAGTCAACACGCTTACCGAGCAGGTTCTGACGGAAACGACCCTGTTTACCTTTGATCATGTCGGCCAAAGATTTCAGAGGACGTTTGTTAGAACCGGTGATCGCACGACCGCGACGACCGTTATCCAGCAGGGCGTCAACCGCTTCCTGCAGCATACGTTTTTCGTTGCGTACGATGATGTCCGGCGCAGCCAGATCCAGCAGACGTTTCAGACGGTTGTTACGGTTAATGACGCGACGATACAGATCGTTCAGGTCAGACGTTGCAAAACGACCACCATCCAGCGGAACCAGCGGACGCAGATCTGGCGGCAGAACCGGCAGAACGGTCAGGATCATCCACTCTGGTTTGTTACCAGACTGAACGAACGCTTCCAGCAGTTTGATACGCTTGGTCAGCTTTTTACGCTTGGTTTCGGAGTTGGTTTCGTTCAGCTCTTCACGCAGCTGCTCGCACTCTTGCTCCAGATCCATGCTCTTCAGCAGGGCCTGAATAGCTTCCGCACCCATCTTCGCGTCGAATTCGTCACCGAACTCTTCCAGCGCGTCCAGATACTGCTCTTCAGTCAGGATCTGGTGACGTTCCAGGTTCGTCATCCCGCCTTCGATAACCACATAAGATTCGAAGTACAGAACACGTTCGATATCACGCAGTGGCATATCCAGCAGCAGACCGATACGGGACGGCAGGGATTTCAGGAACCAGATGTGGGCAGTTGGAGACGCCAGCTCGATGTGGCCCATGCGCTCACGGCGCACTTTGGTCTGGGTCACTTCAACGCCGCACTTCTCACAGATCACACCACGGTGTTTCAGGCGCTTGTACTTACCGCACAGGCACTCGTAATCTTTTACTGGCCCGAAGATACGTGCACAGAAAAGGCCGTCACGCTCAGGTTTGAACGTACGGTAGTTAATGGTTTCCGGCTTTTTAACTTCACCGAAAGACCATGAACGGATCATGTCTGGCGAAGCCAGAGCAATTTTGATCGCATCAAACTCTTCGGTTTTAGTCTGCGCTTTCAGAAACTTTAATAAATCTTTCACGGATTTGCTCCCGTCGGAGTTAGCACAATCCGGTGTCGGGGGTTAACCCGACACCAGTGACCTGTTTGAGCGAGAATTACTCGTCTTCCAGTTCGATGTTGATACCCAGCGAACGAATCTCTTTCAACAGTACGTTGAAGGATTCTGGCATGCCCGGTTCCATCTGATGGTTGCCGTCCACGATGTTCTTATACATCTTGGTACGACCGTTCACGTCATCAGACTTAACGGTGAGCATTTCCTGCAGGGTGTATGCTGCGCCGTATGCTTCCAGCGCCCACACTTCCATCTCCCCGAAGCGCTGACCACCGAACTGCGCCTTACCACCCAGCGGCTGCTGAGTAACCAGGCTGTAAGAACCGGTAGAACGAGCGTGCATCTTGTCGTCGACCAGGTGGTTCAGTTTCAGCATGTACATGTAACCTACGGTTACCTGACGCTCAAACTGTTCGCCGGTACGGCCGTCAAACAGCGTAATCTGACCAGAAGATGGCAGACCACCCAGTTGCAGCAGCTCTTTAATTTCAGCTTCTTTTGCACCGTCGAATACCGGCGTTGCAATTGGCATACCTTTACGCAGGTTTTCTGCCAGACGCAGCACTTCTTCATCGCTGAAGGTGTTCAGGTCGACTTTCTGACGAACGTCGGTACCCAGATCGTAGGCACGCTGGATGAATTCGCGCAGTTTCGCGACTTCCTGCTGCTGTTTCAGCATGGCGTTAATCTTGTCGCCGATACCTTTCGCAGCCATACCCAGGTGAGTTTCCAGGATCTGACCGATGTTCATACGAGACGGTACGCCCAGCGGGTTCAGTACGATATCTACCGGCGTACCGTTAGCATCGTGCGGCATATCTTCGATCGGGTTGATCTTAGAGATAACACCCTTGTTACCGTGACGACCAGCCATCTTATCACCAGGCTGGATCTGACGTTTAACAGCCAGATACACCTTAACAATCTTCAGCACGCCTGGTGCCAGATCGTCGCCCTGAGTGATTTTACGGCGTTTCGCTTCGAGTTTTTTCTCGAACTCGTGTTTCAGTTCGTCATACTGCTCAGCCAGTTGTTCCAGCTGATTTTGTTTCTCTTCGTCGGTCAGACCCAGTTCCAGCCAGCGATCGCGTGGCAGTTTGTCGAGCTTCTCAGCTTCAACACCACCGGCAACCAGCACCGCATAGATACGGCTGAACAGACCCGCTTCGAGGATTTGCAGTTCTTCAGACAGGTCTTTCTTAGCCTGTTTGAGCTGCATCTCTTCGATTTCCAGCGCACGTTTATCTTTCTCAACGCCGTCACGGGTGAAGACCTGAACGTCGATAACCGTACCGGAAACACCGTTTGGCACACGCAGAGAAGAGTCTTTAACGTCAGACGCTTTCTCACCGAAGATTGCACGCAGCAGCTTCTCTTCTGGCGTCAGCTGGGTTTCACCTTTCGGCGTGACCTTACCAACCAGAATGTCGCCACCGGTCACTTCCGCACCAATGTAAACGATACCGGATTCATCCAGTTTGGAGAGCGCAGCTTCACCCACGTTAGGGATGTCAGCAGTGATCTCTTCTGGCCCCAGCTTGGTGTCACGGGACACACATGCCAGTTCCTGAATGTGGATGGTGGTGAAACGATCTTCCTGAACCACACGCTCGGAGACGAGGATGGAGTCTTCGAAGTTGTAACCGTTCCACGGCATGAACGCTACGCGCATGTTCTGACCGAGCGCCAGTTCACCGAGGTCGGTGGACGGACCGTCTGCCAGCACGTCGCCGCGCTCAACTGGCTCACCCAGAGATACGCAAGGCATCTGGTTGATACAGGTGTTCTGGTTAGAACGGGTGTATTTGGTCAGGTTGTAGATGTCGATACCCGCTTCGCCCGGATACATCTCATCTTCGTTAACTTTGATAACGATACGGGATGCATCAACGTACTGGACGGTACCGCCACGTTTAGCAACTGCAGTAACACCGGAGTCAACGGCAACAGCACGTTCCATACCGGTACCAACCAGCGGCTTATCAGCGCGCAGAGTTGGAACGGCCTGACGTTGCATGTTCGCACCCATCAATGCACGGTTGGCGTCATCGTGTTCCAGGAACGGGATCAGGGACGCACCGACGGAAACCACCTGCTGGGTGGATACGTCCATGTAGTCAACCTGGTCACGGCTGAACAAGCTGGATTCGCCTTTGCTACGGCAGGTAACCAGATCTTCTACAAAGTGGCCTTCGTCATCCAGGTTGGAGTTCGCCTGAGCGATAACGTAGTTGCCTTCTTCGATAGCAGACAGGTAATGAATTTCGTCGGTAACAACACCGTCGGTCACTTTACGGTACGGCGTCTCAAGGAAACCGTATTCGTTAGTCTGTGCGTACACGGACAGGGAGTTGATCAGACCGATGTTTGGACCTTCAGGCGTTTCGATTGGACATACGCGACCGTAGTGAGTCGGGTGTACGTCTCGAACTTCGAAGCCTGCACGTTCACGGGTCAGACCGCCTGGGCCGAGTGCAGAGATACGACGTTTGTGCGTAATCTCAGACAGCGGGTTGTTCTGGTCCATGAACTGAGACAGCTGGCTGGAACCGAAGAACTCTTTCACTGCTGCAGAAATCGGCTTGGCGTTGATCATATCCTGAGGCATCAGGGTATCCAGATCGCCCAGAGACAGACGCTCTTTCACCGCACGCTCTACACGTACCAGGCCAACGCGGAACTGGTTTTCCGCCATTTCGCCTACGGAACGGATACGACGGTTGCCGAGGTGGTCGATATCGTCCACTTCGCCTTTACCGTTACGGATATCGATGAGCTTCTTCATCACTTCGATGATGTCGTCTTTGCTCAGGATACCGGAACCTTCGATTTCGTCGCGCAGCAGAGAACGGTTGAACTTCATACGACCAACCGCGGACAGATCGTAGCGGTCTTCGGAGAAGAACAGGTTCTCGAACAGGCTTTCAGCCGCTTCGCGAGTTGGTGGCTCACCAGGACGCATCATGCGGTAGATTTCTACCAGCGCGCTCAGACGATCGGTGGTTGGGTCGACGCGTACAGTCTCAGAGATGTACGGACCGTGGTCCAGATCGTTGGTGAACAGCGTTTCGATACGTTTGTGGCCAGACTGGCTCAGCTTAGCCAGCAGATCCAGGCTCAGCTCCATGTTCGCCGGGCAGATCAGCTCACCGGTTGACTCGTCAACGTAATCTTTCGCGGACACTTTTCCTGCAATGTATTCAACCGGAACTTCGATGTGTTTGATATCATCTTTTTCCAGCTGGCGGATATGGCGCGCAGTGATACGGCGACCTTTTTCCACATACACTTTGCCGTCGGCTTCAATGTCGAACGACGCGGTCTCACCACGCAGACGTTCCGGCACCAGCTCCATCTGCAGCTTGTTGTCGCGGATTTCAAAGACCACTTTCTCAAAGAACAGGTCCAGGATCTGCTCAGTGGTGTATTGCAGCGCACGCAGAATGATGGTTGCAGGCAGCTTACGACGACGGTCGATACGGACAAACAGGTTGTCTTTTGGATCGAACTCGAAGTCCAGCCATGAACCACGGTAAGGAATGATGCGCGCGTTATACAGTACTTTACCGGAAGAGTGTGTTTTACCTTTATCGCTGTCGAAGAAGACGCCCGGGCTACGATGCAGCTGGGAAACGATAACACGCTCAGTACCGTTGATTACGAAAGTACCGTTGTCTGTCATGAGTGGAATTTCACCCATGTAGACTTCTTGTTCTTTAATGTCTTTAACGGTGCCTTCCGGCGCTTCGCGCTCGTAGATCACCAGACGCAGTTTTACGCGCAGCGGTGCGGAATAGGTCACGCCACGGATCTGACATTCCTGAACGTCAAACACCGGTTCGCCAAGGCGGTAGCTGACGTACTGCAGCTCGGAGTTACCGCTGTAGCTCTGAATCGGGAACACGGAACGGAAGGCTGCTTCCAGGCCGTACTGCCCTTCAGGATCTTGCTCGATAAACTTCTGGAACGAGTCAAGCTGGATAGAAAGGAGATATGGAATGTCCAGAACTTGTGGACGTTTACCAAAATCCTTACGAATACGTTTTTTCTCGGTATAGGAGTAAACCATAGGGTTCCTCAGCTCGCTGACAAGTCGACCCATCTGTCCGACGAAGGGACAGTTTGTGCAACACCATTTTGTGGACCGGAAAATTGAATACTTTCCGCAATACCTGTTGCTATCACGCTTAAATCATTTCGTCGCGATTTACACAGAGCGAGCACCCTGTCGCAATATATTAAGTCGTCGATAGAAACAAGCATTGTCAGGACAACCAGCAGTCAAACAGTGTGAAATGCTACTGATGCCTTACAGCGCAAAAAGGCTGGTGACTAAAAAGTCACCAGCCATCAGCCTAATTACTTAGGCTGCAACCAGAAAAGTTGGCTTATTTAACTTCAACTTCAGCGCCAGCTTCTTCCAGAGATTTTTTCAGTGCTTCTGCGTCGTCTTTGCTCACGCCTTCTTTCAGCGCAGCTGGAGCAGATTCTACCAGGTCTTTAGCTTCTTTCAGACCCAGGCCAGTTGCGCCACGTACTGCTTTGATAACAGCAACTTTGTTAGCGCCAGCAGCTTTCAGAATTACGTCGAATTCAGTTTTTTCTTCAGCAGCGTCAGCAGCTGGGCCAGCAGCAACAGCTACAGCTGCAGCAGCAGAAACACCGAATTTTTCTTCCATTGCAGAGATCAGTTCTACAACGTCCATTACGGACATAGCTGCAACTGCTTCAATGATTTGATCTTTAGTGATAGACATTTAAATTGTTCCTGAAAATCAGAATAAGTTTATACGTAAGCAAATGCTTTATAAAGATAACTGCTATTAAGCAGCTTCTTTCGCATCGCGAACAGCAGCCAGAGTGCGAACCAGTTTGCCAGCCGAAGCTTCTTTCATGGTTGCCATCAGGCGTGCAATTGCTTCTTCGTAGGTTGGCAGGGTTGCCAGGCGATCGATTTGCGATGCCGGGATCAACTCACCTTCAAAGGCTGCAGCTTTGACCTCAAATTTTGCATTCGCTTTCGCGAACTCTTTGAACAGACGAGCAGCAGCGCCCGGGTGTTCCATAGAGTATGCAATCAGGGTCGGACCAACAAACGTGTCTTTCAGGCACTCGAATGGAGTACCTTCAACTACGCGACGCAGCAGGGTGTTACGAACAACACGCATGTATACGCCAGCTTCACGACCTGCTTTACGCAGTTCAGTCATTTTGTCTACAGTAACGCCACGGGAATCCGCAACTACTGCAGACAGCGCGCCTTTGGCTACTTCGCTGACTTCAGCAACAATCGCTTGTTTGTCTTGAAGATTTAAAGCCATTAGCTTTGCTCCTGGATGTTTGCCGGAACTCATGTTCCGGAACTCACTTCACTCCTCCAAACGGAGAGAGCGTCTTAATACGGTGAGCAGAAACAAGCCAGAGTATTCAAAAAATAATCTTAGCGTTCTGTCACCGTCTACGCAGGGGATTAAGTCTCTTGCGAAACACCTGCGGTCTTCGACGGAGGCCTGGATAGGCCAGGCTCCAACGAACAAATCTTTTAGCCGCTAACTTTCGTTAGCAAACGTGGGGGTAAGATTGTAGACAAAATCACCGCCCACGTAAAGGCATTAGTTTGCAGCAGCGCTCAGGCCAGCCTGGTCAACTGCAACACCTGCACCCATAGTGGTGGAGATGCTAACTTTCTTGATGTACACGCCTTTAGCCTGAGTTGGTTTCGCTTTTTTCAGCGCAACCAGCAGAGATTCCAGGTTTTCTTTCAGTTTGTCAGCGTCAAAGTCCACTTTACCGATGGTGGTGTGGATGATGCCGTTTTTGTCGTTACGATAACGAACCTGACCTGCTTTAGCGTTCTTAACCGCTTCAGCAACGTTAGGAGTAACGGTACCCACTTTCGGGTTTGGCATCAGGCCGCGTGGACCCAGAACCTGGCCCAGCTGACCAACAACGCGCATTGCATCTGGAGATGCAATAACAACGTCAAAGTTCATTTCGCCTTTCTTGATCTGGTCTGCCAGATCTTCCATACCTACCAGTTCAGCACCAGCAGCTTTAGCAGCTTCTGCGTTTGCACCCTGAGTAAATACAGCTACGCGAACGGAACGGCCAGTACCGTGTGGCAGTACAGTTGCACCACGAACGTTCTGATCAGATTTACGAGCATCGATGCCCAGGTTAACAGCAACGTCAACGCTTTCAACGAACTTAGCAGTAGCCAGTTCTTTCAGCAGAGCGATAGCTTCGTTGATGTCGTACTGTTTGGTCGCATCAACTTTGTCACGGATCACGGACATGCGCTTGGTCAGTTTAGCCATTTCTTAGTCCTCCACTACCAGGCCCATGGAACGTGCAGTACCTTCGATTGAGCGAGTCATCGCTTCAATGTCGGCACCAGTCATGTCGGCAGCTTTGGTCTGCGCGATTTCCTGCAGCTGAGCGCGGGAAATTTTACCCACTTTGTCTTTGTTCGGTTTACCGGAACCAGACTTGATACCAGCCGCTTTCTTCAGCAGAACTGCTGCTGGAGGGGTTTTGGTAACGAAAGTGAAAGAACGGTCAGCGTAAACAGTGATTACGACTGGGATTGGCAGACCTTTTTCCAGGGATTCGGTTTTGGCGTTGAACGCTTTACAGAATTCCATGATGTTCACACCCTGCTGACCCAGAGCTGGACCAACTGGTGGACTTGGGTTCGCCATACCAGCTGCAACCTGCAGCTTGACGTAGGCTTGTACTTTCTTAGCCATTCTAAAATCCTCTGATTGGGTGATAACGCCTCAGGGAGGCTCCCCGTGATAAAAAATCGTTTTACGGGCTTAGCCCATAAAAACAAAAGGCGCGAAATTGTATTCCAATCTCGCGCCCTGTGCAACGATTAAATCGCCGCTTTTTTGATCGCTACTTAGGCTTTTTCTACCTGGGCAAAGTCCAGTTCTACCGGGGTCGCACGACCGAAGATAGAAACAGAAACTTTCAGGCGGGACTTCTCGTAGTCCACTTCTTCAACCACGCCATTAAAGTCAGCAAACGGACCGTCATTAACACGAACCATTTCACCCGGTTCAAACAGCGTTTTCGGACGCGGCTTATCACCCACCTGCTGCAGGCGGTTCATAATCGCATCAACTTCTTTGTCGCTGATCGGAGCCGGACGGTCAGACGTGCCGCCGATAAAGCCCATTACGCGCGGTACGCTGCGCACCAGGTGCCAGCTCGCATCGTTCATAACCATCTGAACCAGCACGTAACCCGGGAAGAATTTACGCTCGCTTTTGCGACGCTGGCCGCCACGGATCTCGACCACTTCTTCGGTCGGAACCATCACTTCGCCAAATAACTCTTCCATATTGTGTAATTTGATATGCTCACGCAGCGATGTTGCTACGCGGCCTTCAAAACCGGAAAACGCCTGAACGACGTACCAACGCTTTTTAGGGGCTTCAGACATCTTAGAACCTCAGGCCAGTGATAAAGGATACCAGGCGAACCAGAATACCATCCAGTCCCCACAGGATCAGTGACATTACCGCAGTTACTGCAGCCACAATCAGAGTGGTATGCAATGTTTCCTGGCGGGTTGGCCAAATGACCTTGCGGACTTCGGTACGTGCTTCGCGCGCGAAAGCAACGGTTGCTTTACCTTTAGTAGTTAACAGCGCGACACCGCCCGCTGCAGCAATCAGAACCACCACTGCCAGCGCACGCAGCGGCAGCATCATGTCACGATAAAGATAGTTGCCAACGATTGCCACAATCAGCAGCACGGCAACAGCGACCCACTTCATCGCTTCCAGGCCGCGCCCGCTCCCTTGAGCTTCGGTATTCGCACTCATAAACCAACCTGTCAGAAGAATTCTACAAATAATTTCACCCCGCGATTGCGAGGCGAGCCAAATCGAAACGCTTAATCCCTTTAGAGATTATACGCTCTCTGCAGAGCCTGTCTCAGCAATGATTATGACAAAAATAATCACTGATGAGCCAGGTTCTGATGTGAAAGCGTGCAAAAAGGGCATCAAATGATGCCCTTTTCATGCGCATTGCGTCAAATGTTATCAGCGATTAGCCGAGAACTTTAGCAACAACGCCCGCGCCAACGGTACGGCCGCCTTCACGGATTGCGAAACGCAGACCGTCGTCCATCGCGATTGGGTGGATCAGCGTCACAACCATCTTGATGTTGTCGCCTGGCATTACCATCTCTACGCCTTCTGGCAGTTCGATGGTACCGGTCACGTCAGTTGTACGGAAGTAGAACTGTGGACGGTAGCCTTTGAAGAACGGAGTATGACGGCCGCCTTCGTCTTTGGACAGAATGTACACTTCAGATTCGAACTTGGTGTGTGGCTTGATTGAGCCTGGCTTCGCCAGTACCTGACCACGTTCGATTTCTTCACGTTTGATACCACGCAGCAGAACACCAACGTTCTCACCAGCACGGCCTTCGTCCAGCAGTTTGCGGAACATTTCAACGCCAGTACAGGTAGACTTCGCAGTCTCTTTGATACCAACGATTTCAACTTCTTCACCAACTTTGATGATACCGCGCTCTACACGACCGGTAACAACGGTACCACGACCGGAGATGGAGAATACGTCTTCGATTGGCAGCAGGAATGGCTTGTCAATCGCACGCTCTGGTTCTGGGATGTAAGAATCCAGGAAGCCAGCCAGTTCGATGATTTTCGCTTCCCACTCTGCTTCGCCTTCCAGCGCTTTCAGAGCAGAACCACGAACGATTGGAGTATCGTCGCCTGGGAAATCGTACTGAGACAGCAGTTCACGAACTTCCATCTCTACCAGTTCCAGCAGTTCTTCGTCATCAACCATGTCACACTTGTTCAGGAACACGATGATGTAAGGAACGCCTACCTGACGACCCAGCAGGATGTGCTCACGAGTCTGAGGCATAGGGCCGTCAGTCGCAGCAACAACCAGGATCGCGCCGTCCATCTGCGCAGCACCGGTGATCATGTTTTTAACATAGTCGGCGTGGCCTGGGCAGTCTACGTGTGCGTAGTGGCGAGTCGGGGTGTCATATTCAACGTGGGAAGTGTTGATGGTGATACCACGAGCTTTTTCTTCTGGTGCGTTATCGATCTGGTCGAATGCACGAGCAGAACCACCGTAGGTTTTTGCCAGAACGGTAGTGATTGCAGCGGTCAGCGTTGTTTTACCATGGTCAACGTGGCCGATAGTACCGACGTTAACGTGCGGTTTTGTACGTTCAAACTTTTCTTTAGACATCGATTGTCCCTCTAAGACACGGATAAATCGGTGATATCACCACATCAACCAGGCGAAATGCCTGAACTGTTGAATACATTTACATTGAAACAGAGAGAAACGGGAGGGAGAAGTGAAGTGGTGCTGATACCCAGAGTCGAACTGGGGACCTCACCCTTACCAAGGGTGCGCTCTACCAACTGAGCCATATCAGCACGTATTGGAGCGGGCAGCGGGAATCGAACCCGCATCATCAGCTTGGAAGGCTGAGGTAATAGCCATTATACGATGCCCGCATCCTGAAACTCGGCTACCCAGTTCTTTCTGTAACAAAAAAAGAGATTTCTCTCTTTTCATGTTCGAGCTGATTCATTTTTTAAACCAGCTCCGGCGGCATTTACGCTGCCAGAAAGTGGTGGTGGGGGAAGGATTCGAACCTTCGAAGTCTGTGACGGCAGATTTACAGTCTGCTCCCTTTGGCCGCTCGGGAACCCCACCGGACTTGATGGTGCCGACTACCGGAATCGAACTGGTGACCTACTGATTACAAGTCAGTTGCTCTACCTACTGAGCTAAGTCGGCATCAAGTAGCGCGCATTCTATGGAGACATGCGCAGTCATGCAACTAAAAAATCGCATAAAACGTTCTTTCGCTCACATTTTATGCGAAAGAAGGGTTAAGCGCTGTAAATTCACTCACTCGCGGTCAAAAATTCAACATCAAAGCCCGATTTACACCGTATATACCGTAGCGTGATGGCTCCCGCGTAACGCACCGCTTCCCATATTTTTTCTTATTATTCCTGTCATCTGGTGTTAACCTCCTGCCCATTGTCCAAAATTAACTATGTGATGAGCTATCGCCCGGCTGTTTTGTGATGGTTCACCGAAGCATGCTTATGAGCAAAAAAGAGCAACCGTTAATGACACCTTATCTTCACTTTAACCGCAGCCAGTGGGCTGCCCTGCGTGATTCCGTCCCTATGACGCTGACGGAAGGCGAAATCGCACGGTTAAAAGGGATAAATGAAGATCTGTCCCTGGAAGAAGTGGCAGAAATCTATTTACCATTATCTCGTTTGCTTAACTTCTATATCAGCTCTAACCTGCGTCGCCAGGCGGTACTTGAGCAGTTCCTCGGAACAAACGGGCAACGCATTCCTTATATCATCAGTATTGCGGGCAGCGTTGCCGTAGGAAAAAGTACCACCGCGCGCGTGCTACAGGCGTTGCTGAGCCGCTGGCCAGAACACCGCAGCGTGGAGCTGATCACCACCGACGGCTTCCTGCACCCGAACGAAGTGTTAAAAGAACGCGGCCTGATGAAGAAGAAGGGCTTCCCGCTCTCTTATGATATGCACCGCCTGGTGAAATTCGTTTCTGATCTGAAATCAGGCGTGCCGAGCGTGACCGCGCCGGTCTACTCGCACCTGATTTATGACCGCATCCCTGACGGCGACAAAACGGTGGCCCAGCCGGATATCCTGATTCTGGAAGGGTTAAACGTGCTGCAGAGCGGAATGGATTATCCTCACGATCCGCATCATGTCTTTGTCTCCGATTTTGTCGACTTCTCTATTTATGTCGATGCGCCGGAAGATTTACTGCAAAACTGGTATATAAACCGCTTCCTGAAGTTCCGCGAAGGGGCGTTTACCGATCCCGACTCTTATTTCCACAACTACGCCCAGCTCTCTAAAGAAGAGGCCATCAATGTGGCAACAGGGTTATGGAATGAGATCAACTACGTGAACCTGAAAGAGAACATCCTGCCGACGCGCGAGCGCGCCAGCCTGATCCTCACCAAAAGTGAGAAACATGCTGTCGACCAGATTCGTTTGCGGAAATAATAAAGCAGACATAAAAAAACCGGCGCTTAACGCCGGTTTTTTACTTCAGGCATGCGGCTTTTCGCCATTTTCGTCCTGATCAACGGCAAAGCACGCCACCAGTTGACCGCCATAATCCTTCAGCTGTGGCTGCAACTGTGTGCAGGGGCCAAAACGGCGGCGGCAACGGGCGTTGAATGCACATCCCGGAGGCGGATTCAGCGGGCTTGGTAATTCACCCGTCAGCTTAATTCGCTCACGACGATCGTCCGGATTCAGGCGCGGAGTCGCAGACAGCAGCGCCTGAGTATACGGATGACGAGGGTTATTAAAGATCTGGTCTTTCGTCCCCTTCTCCACGCAGCGCCCTAAGTACATCACCATCACTTCGTCAGCAATGTGCTCAACAACCGACAGGTCGTGCGAAATGAACACGTACGACAGGCCCAGTTCTTGCTGCAGATCCATCATCAGGTTCAGTACCTGCGCACGCACGGAGACGTCGAGCGCGGAAACCGGTTCATCAGCAATCACCACATCCGGGTCGAGCATCAGACCACGGGCGATAGCGATACGCTGACGCTGGCCGCCGGAGAACATATGCGGGTAGCGATCGTAATGTTCGGTTTTAAGGCCGACTTTCGCCATCATCGCCAGCGCTTTTTCACGACGCTGCTCTTTGCTCAGGCTGGTGTTTATCTGCAACGGCTCTTCCAGGATTTGACCCACTTTTTTACGCGGGTTCAGGGAACCGTACGGGTTCTGGAACACAATCTGGATTTTCTGACGACGCAGCTTCTGTGCCTGCGGATCGTGCTTAAGCAGATCCTGTCCCTGATAGTAAAGCTCACCGCCGGTTGGCGTTTCAATCATCGTCAACAGACGGCCCAGCGTGGATTTCCCACAGCCGGACTCCCCAACCACCGCCAGCGTTTTACCGCGCTCAAGGGTAAAGGAGACGCCATCCAGCGCTTTCACCAGGCGCTCAGGGGCAAATAGCCCCTTCTTCACCGGGTAGTGTTTTTTCAGGTCGATAGCCTGCAACAGCGGTTGTTGCGTGGTGGCCTGTTGCGTACTCATAGTGTTGGCCTCCCGGCATCATCGAGTGGGTAGTGGCATTTCGACTGACGACCGTCAGCCAACAGGTTCAGCTCTGGCTCTTGCGCACGACATTTGTCCGTCGCATACGGGCAGCGCGGGTTAAGCAGACAGCCCTGTGGACGGTCATATTTACCCGGTACCACACCCGGCAGCGAGGCCAGACGCGCTTTGTCCTGGGCAAACTCCGGCAGCGCACGTAAAAGTGCCTGGGTATACGGATGACGCGGCGCGCGGAAGATATCGTGCGAACTCCCGGTCTCGACCACCTGGCCGGCATACATCACGATGATTTTGTGTGCCGCTTCAGCCACCAGCGCCAGATCGTGCGTAATCAGCACCAGCGCCATGTTCTCTTTCTGCTGCAGTTCCAGTAACAGCTCGATAATTTGCGCCTGAATGGTGACGTCCAGCGCAGTTGTCGGTTCATCCGCAATCAGCAGTTTTGGCCGACAGGCGATCGCCATGGCAATCATCACGCGCTGGCTCATCCCGCCGGACAGCTGATGCGGGTATACATCCAGACGCGATGCCGGGTCAGGAATACCGACCTGCGTCAGCAGATCGATAGCGCGCTGACGACGGGTTTTCTTGTTACCGCCCTGATGCACCTTAATGGCTTCCATAATCTGGAAACCGACGGTGTAGCACGGATTCAGGCTGGTCATCGGGTCCTGGAAGATCATCGCCACTTCTGCGCCCACCAGCTGGCGGCGTTGTTTTTCAGAAATGCGCTTCAGATCCTGACCGTTAAACTCCAGACTTTCGGCCATCACGCGACCGGGATAATCAATCAGCCCCATAATCGCCAGCGAACTGACAGATTTACCGGAACCCGACTCCCCAACAATACCGACCACTTCGCCCTGATTTACGCTGTAGCTGATGCGGTCCACGGCGCGAAACGGTGTGCCTTCGTCGCCGAAGTGCACCGATAATTTATCTACATTTAATAACGCCATCTCGTGCCTCTTACTGCTTCAGTTTGGGATCAAGTGCATCACGCAGACCATCACCCATCAGGTTAAATGCCAGCACCGTCAGCAGGATCGCCAGACCCGGGAAGGTGACAACCCACCAGGCGCTTTGTGCGAACTGCAACACATCGGAGAGCATGGTGCCCCACTCCGGTGTTGGCGGCTGCGCACCCATGCCCAGGAAGCCAAGAGCGGCCATATCAAGAATGGCGTTAGAGAAACCGAGCGATGCCTGAACGATCAGCGGCGCAAGGCAGTTCGGGAAAATGTTAACGAACATCTGACGCATCGCCCCCGCACCCGCCACGCGAGATGCCGTCACGTAGTCCCGGTGTACTTCCACCAGCACCGCCGCACGGGTTAAACGCACGTAGTGAGGAAGTGCCACAAAGGTCAGCGCAAGCGCGGCGTTACCAATCGACGGGCCGAATATCGCCACCAGCACCAGCGCCAGCAGCAGGCTTGGCAGTGCCAGCATGATGTCGACGATACGCATGATGATGTTATCAACGATACCGCCGAAGTAACCGGCAACCAGACCGAGCACAATGCCCATGACCAGCGACAGTACCACCACCAGACAACCGACCAGCAGCGACAGACGCGCGCCGTACATCAGACGCGACAACACATCACGACCTACGTCGTCAGTACCCAGCAGGTGCGTCAGGCTACCACCCTCCTGCCAGGCCGGAGGTGACAGCAGCGCGTCACGGAACTGATCCGCCGGGTTATAGGGTGCGAGCACGTTAGCAAACACCGCAATCAGGATCATGATGGTGACATACACCAGCCCTACTACCGCGCCTTTATTACGCTTGAAGTAGTGCCAGAACTCCTGCAGCGGCGTCATTGGCACCGGTGCAGCAACAACTTTGTTTTCAGTAACGAGTGACATGATGGCCCCTTACTTCTTATGACGAATACGCGGGTTCACCACGCCGTACAGCAAATCGACCAGCAGGTTGACGAGGATAATCATCGTCGCGACCAGCAATACACCGCCCTGCACAACCGGATAGTCACGGCGTTGCAGTGCGTCAATCAGCCAGCGTCCGAGGCCCGGCCAGGAGAAGATGGTTTCCGTCAGGATCGCCCCTGCCAGCAACGTCCCTACCTGCAAACCGATAACGGTCACCACCGGCAGCATGGCGTTACGCAGCGCGTGGACGATAATGACACGCATACGGGTCAGACCTTTGGCGCGCGCGGTACGGATATAATCTTCGCCCAGCACTTCCAGCATCGATGAACGGGTCATACGCACGATCACCGCCAGAGGAATGGTGCCCAGCACCATCGCAGGCAGGATCATGTGCGCCAGCGCATCAATGAAGTTACCCTCTTCACCCCAGATAGCCGTATCAATCAGCATAAAACCGGTCAGCGGGTTGGAGTCATCAAGGAAGACCATATCGCTGACACGCCCGGACACCGGTGTCAGGTTAAGCTGCACCGAGACCAGCATAATCAGCATCATACCCCACCAGAAGATAGGCATGGAGTAACCGGTCAACGCCAGACCCACCGCAGTATGGTCGAAGATCGAGCCACGCTTAACAGCGGCTAATACCCCAACAGGAATGCCTACTGCGGTGGCAAAAATCATGGCGCAGACGCCGAGTTCCAGCGTCGCTTTAAAACGCGGCACAAACTCGTCCCACACCGGAAGGCGGCTTTTCAGGGAAATGCCTAAATCACCGTGCAACACACCCCAGATATAGTTGAGGTATTGCTGCCACAGCGGCTTGTTCAGGCCAAGCTCGGCCAGCAGCTGTGCATGGCGTTCAGGGGAAATACCACGCTCACCCGCCATAATCATTACCGGGTCGCCGGGGATCATATGGACGAAGGCAAAAGTGAGAAGGGTGATACCGATAAACGTGGGGATAACAAGTCCCAGACGTCGGAGGATGAACTGCAACATAACCCGGATTCTCTCTGATAACGCACGACCAATGGCGTGACGTCTGTATTGCTCACAAATGTAAATACCCTCTTCCTTCCGAAGAGGGTTAGGGTGAGGGGATGCATGCACGCCCCTCACCCCTGCCCTCTCCCAAAGGGAGAGGGAGAACACCCTACTTATTATTCAACAGACACGTTTTCGAAGTGGTGTTTGCCCAGTGGATCAACCACGTAGCCTTTGACTTCTTTACGCACTGGTTCGTACACGGTGGAGTGAGCCACAATCAGCGCCGGAGCCTGGTCGTGCATAACAACCTGAGCCTGCTTGTACAGTTCAATACGTTTGTTGTGATCGTCGGTCGCACGCGCCGGCTGGATCAGGTCTTCAAACGGCTTGTAGCACCAGCGAGAGTAGTTAGAACCGTCTTTCGCAGCCGCACAGCTGAACAGGGTGGCGAAGAAGTTATCTGGATCCCCGTTATCACCGGTCCAGCCCATCATTACCGCCTGATGCTCACCCGCTTTGGCGCGTTTCAGATACTCGCCCCACTCGTAGGTCACAATCTTGGCCTGAACACCGATCTTAGCCCAGTCAGCCTGCACCATTTCAGCCATACGGCGTGCGTTCGGGTTGTACGGACGCTGTACCGGCATCGCCCACAGTTCAACGGTAAAGCCTTTATCCTGGCCTGCTTCTTTCAGCAGCGCTTTCGCTTTCTCAGGATCGTAGCTGTAGTCTTTAACGTCGTTGTTATAGCCCCACATGGTTGGCGGGATCAGGTTTTTAGCCGCAACGCCCGCGCCCTGGTAAACCGCCTTGATGATCGCTTCTTTGTTGACCGCGTAGGTCAGCGCCTGACGCACTTTCACGTCATCAAACGGTTTTTTCTCGGTGTTGAAGGAGAGATAGCCCACGTTCAGGCCAGCCTGCTCCAGCAGGTTGATATTTTTATCCTGCTTCATGCGAGCGATATCTGCCGGGTTCGGGTATGGCATAACCTGGCATTCGTTTTTCTGCAGTTTTGCGTAACGTACAGACGCATCAGGCGTAATGGAGAAGACCAGACGGTCAATCTTCGGCTTAGTGCCCCAGTAACCCGGGAAGGCTTTATACAGAATACGGGAGTCTTTCTGGTACTGCAGCAGTTGGAACGGGCCAGTACCGATTGGATCCAGGTCCACTTTTTCCGGCGTACCGGCTTTCAGCATGTTGTCCGCGTACTCTTTAGACAGAATAGAGGCGAAGTCCATTGCCAGGTCAGCCAGGAATGGGGCTTCCGGGCGAGTCAGCACGAACTGAACGGTTTTATCGTCCACTTTTTTCACTTCAGAGATCAGATCTGGCAGACCCATCCCTTCGAAGTATTCATAGCTGCCGCCAGACACTTTGTGGTACGGGTTTTGCGCGTTTTTCTGACGGTCGAAGGAGAACACAACGTCGTCGGCGTTAAAGTCGCGGGTTGGTTTGAATTCTTTGCTGTCCTGCCACTTCACGCCCTGGCGCAGGTGGAAGGTATAGGTTTTACCGTCTGCGCTAACATCCCACTTCTCAGCCAGACCTGGGATCACTTCCGTGGTACCGGTTTTGAATTCAACCAGACGGTTATAGATCGGTACGGAGCTGGCATCGTACGTGGTGCCAGAGGTAAACAGCTGTGGGTTAAAGCCTTCCGGCGAGCCTTCAGAACAGTAAACCAGGGTTTTTGCCTGTACGCTTGCTGCGACGGTCATGGCCACCAGGCTCAGACCAAGCTTCAGCATCCCTGACTTCTTCAAGGAAATACTCATTATTCTGCTCCAATGTGATGTTTTGCTTTGTTGTGTTACGCCGCCTGACCTTTATTTATTTTTTACCCGGTCTGGTCGGTGGTGCCCGAAGGCGTTAAAGGGATGGAGAATCCTTTCAGAAGTGCGTTTGAGTTGCAGCGCAGATCCTCCCTGAAATGCCCCTCGTGCCCTACAATCTGTCAACAGAATGTGAAAACGTCAATACAGGTGACCAGGATTTACGCGGAGTGTGAGAAACAGCAAACAAAGATTAAAAAAACTTTGGGCACCCGTTTTCAGCAGGGAAATTTATGCTACTCGCCATGTTGCAGCACAAATATCTTCATATTTCGCAACATCCAGTGATTAACTTTTATGCAGATTGAGTAAACTTTCTTGCAGAATGGTGATTATCTGAGCACTAAATTCCGCGAACGTTAAAACGCACAGCGAAAAATGCTGAGGTTATCCATAAGCAACGCGAAAAAAGATCAATCTATATATAAAAAAATACAATGGATTATGTCACAAAATCGTTAACAGGCAGGGAGACGCAGGGATAAGGGATGTTTTGGCAAGTCAGGATGAGTAACGCTCTAATGTAAAAAGAGCCAGCCTTACGGTTAGCCCTTTTTTAAAAGCAAAAAAACCTGCTCTAAGAGCAGGGTTTCGAATGTGGTCGGCGAGAGAGGATGACTCGCCACTGCGTGGCTCACCCTTCGGGCCGTTGCTAAAGCAACGTTCTCTCGCTTTGCTCGAGTCGAACCTCCTTCCCCGGAGATTCTCATCCTCATAAGCTTCAGAAGCAAAAAACCCTGCTCTAAGAGCAGGGTTTCGAATGTGGTCGGCGAGAGAGGATTCGAACCTCCGACCCACTGGTCCCAAACCAGTTGCGCTACCAAGCTGCGCTACTCGCCGAATGCGGAGCGCATCTTACTGCTCCGGTGCACCCCCGTCAATCCCTTAATTTAAAAAAGCCATTCAACTGGCGATAAACTCGCCAGGCACGCTATTGCGCGGCTTTCGTGGTGCTCCCGGGGAGTTTGCACCAGTTATTATTTTCGTTAATACCGCCGTTCGGGGAGGTATAACCCAGACAGCCTAAAATGGTGTCGTACAGCTCAACGTGACGACGTGGCACCTTCATATCCGCTTCTTTCTTCAGCTGCGCAAACATCTTCGCCTTCTCCGGGTCTTCCAGATACTTATCCGACATCCACACCATCATCGGTACACGGAACTGCTCTGGCGGTGCCATTTTGCGCGGCGTACCGTGCAGGTGCTCGTACTCATTAATGGATTCACCGTGGTCTGCAGCATAGAACACAATCGCTTTCTTATCGCGAACCTGGTCAATCACCGTATCGATAAAGTGGTCAACATAGGTCACCGAGTTATCGTAGGAGTTGATCAGCTGCGCTTTGGTGCAGTCTTTATCCACACCGACACACTCCGGCGTCCATTTCGCAAAGCTGCGTGGATAGCGCTGCGTGTAGTTAAAGTGCGACCCTTTGGTATGCAGGATAATCATATGCTTACCCTTCGGGTTACCGTTCAGGGAGAGTTTCATCTCATCGATCAGCAGCATGTCATCGACGTTCTTACCGCGGTTACGCGGCTCAGCACCTATTTGCTCACGATAGGCAATGTTCTGTGCCATCGTATTGCTGTAGAACCACATCTCGCTTTGCATTGCGTATAAATCAGAGGTAAACCCAAGCTGGCGCAGCACGGAGAAGACGTTCTGTTCTTTCAGCGTACGCTGTGGGTTATCACTGGCCCCGCCCTCGCGCACGAACATGCAGCGTAAGGAGAGCTTCGTCGCGGTGTCGCAGGAATAGCCGCGATAGGCAACCAGGTTCTTCTCCTGCGCCAGTTTCGGCGTGGTATCCCGGTTGTAACCAAGGATCCCCATGTGATCCCAGCGGGTGGTTTCACCGATGATAAAGACGACGTAGGTGTCATCGATATCTTTTGGCGCTTCATAGGTAAACTTCTTCGCCGGGTTCATCAGCGATTTATTATCAGAAGACTCATCCACCTGTGCCCACGCGTATAACCCCAGCGCGGAGATCCAGTTAGACGGCAGATAAGAGTTTGCGACCACACCGCCATAGCTTGGCATATCAACGCCAGAGGTACGCTCGTCATATTTTTGCTTCACTTCCAGCAGGCGAATCGGCCCCCAGACCATCAGCCCGGCCAGCAGCACCAGCGCAACGCTTCGGATGCGTTGTCCGGGCGTACGAAGTTGATGCACCAGCGTATACCGGCAGCGGTTACTCCAGATAAGCAGCAACGGTAAGGCGCTGACAGCAATCACCCAGAGGACAAAATGCAGGCCAACCACCTCTTTCGACAAGTCGATATCCGTGGTCATGACCGAGGCAATAATGCCGTAGCCAATCACCACGTTCATAAAGGTCATGTAATAGCTGGCTCCCGCCGAGCACAACACGACAAATGAGGCCAGTACGCGCCACAGGCGTCGACCAAACAGTGAAAGCACACGAAGCAAACAGAATGTAGCCAATACCGCAGCGACTAATTCGACGACCGCTGCAATTCCTTTCCAGACGGTAAAATCTTGCGCGTATCCATCAAATCGACGGAAGAAAACTGCGCCATTCATAAACAGGCCGATGTACAACGCCAGCAAAAAACTCAGCTTTTGTTGTGCCATCGATTTAATGTATTTCATGCAAGCAACCCGGAAAAAGGGACAGTAACGCCATCCACCTTTGTAGTAAAAGTGAACAGCTTAAATATTCGCTTCAGGGATCGTTATCAGCAAACGTCTACAAGCGTGGTAAGTAGACCACAGGGGAAAGAAAAAGTGGCAGCAGAGTGTGTGATCGCGACAGTTTTTTACAAAAAAGAAAATCCGTAACCGAACGTGGTGTTCAACCCTTTCGTTTTCAGAGACAAAAAAAAGGCCGGAACCCCGGCCTTTTAGATACATAAATTACGCATGCGCTTCTTTAAATATTTCGCGCTGCGGCTGGCGAATGGTTGTCGACAGCGCCAGAGAAATAATTAACAAGGCGAATATCACGCAGAACGTCACATAGAACCCACCGAACAGCGAAGCAATAAGCGAACCGCAAATACTGCCGATACCGAAGCCTAAGTATATGACACCGTAGTTTTTCGCCAGGTTATTCAGACCAAAGAATTCGCTCACCAGCGACGGGAAGACCGTAATCGTGCCGCCAAAGTTAAAGGCCACACAGGCAATCGCCGCAAAGAAGGTGGCTTCATTCAGGGGTGCAAACAACAGAGCCGCCATGCCCACCAGTGACACCACCTGCCCCAGCGTAATAACGCGGATACGGGCAATCTTATCAGACAGGATCCCCAGCACCAGACGACCAGAAAGGTTGGCGATGGAGATAACGGTCACCGCATTGGCCGCCGTCGCGGCATCCAGTTTGACCATCCCCTGAGCGATATCTTTTGCCACACCAATCACATACAGACCGCTCATGCACGCCGTCAGGAACATCACCGCCAGCATCCAGTATTGAGGCTTACGCATGGACTGAGCCAGCGTGAAGTCATTCTCCACCACGCCGTTAACGGTTTTCACTGCCTGTTGAGGCGCATCTTTCATCAGCGTTGCACCGAACAGAATCATCACCAGCACAATCACGCCCCAGATCATGAAGGTCTTTTCGAGGCCCACGGTGGCCAGAAGATGGGAGTCGATAAATTTGAACCCGAGGCTACCCAGGCCATAAGAACCGATAGCAAACGCAGAGATTAAACCTTTACGCTCCGGGAACCACTTCACGCAGTTAGACAGCGTCAGCAGGTAACCCGCACCGTCCGCCAGCCCAACCAGCACCCCGGCGCTCAGCCACAGCATCATCAGGTTGTTTGAATGTGCCGTGAGGAAAAAGCCCACCCCCAACAGGATCCCGGAAGCCATCGTGACACGCTTAACGCCGAAACGCTCCTGCAGTTTACCTGCGATGGAAGAGGAAAGTGCCAGCCCCAGGCTCAGCAAGCCGAAGGAGAACGCGACCTGGCTAACCGGCGCACCGATCTTATCGGAAAGCGCGCTATTAAACAGGCTCCAGGTATAGACCGACCCCAGTGCAAACTGGGTGACGATAGTGCCAAAAAGCGTCAGCCAACGCGTACGGTTATAAGTTGATGTGTTCATGGCCGTTGTCCTGCAAGAGAAATTAAGGGAATTCGCTGAGGACAACGATAAACAAAACCTTAAAACAACTGGGGGAAAACGGCATGAAATGCAGGAGAGACGGAATGAAATGCCTGGAATCAGGAATGAATGACCTTGCCGGGGAATGAAGCGATCGCGTGTTAGTGACCGCTATCGCTGCAATCCCCGCCGTTATTGTATTTAAGATGTTATCGTAAGGTTGAAAAAAGTGATAACGCTAAAAATTAGCACTCACACCCAGGGAATACATAAACTGCTCACCCGTCGCGGTACCTTCCCCCTGAGCTAAGGATGCATAGGCCGCCATATGCGTGTTCAACGGGATATCCGTTCCGACCGTCACATCCACCCAACTCCCGTTTTGTGCGGGCGCGGGCGTCTGCGGCATCCCAAACTGGGATTTCCACTGGTTTACACCAAACTGCTGGTTAACGCTAATCTGCGCCCAGGGGTGAAGGTCGCCATATTGCGTATCCACACGCCAGCCAAGCGTGCTCACGCTGGCATGCCAGAGCGGATCGGTGGAAGCCTGCGTTGTCACACCATCACCAAACTCATTAATCATCATGGGGGCGGAGCCGTCATAACGCCATCCCATCACCGGGCCGGTCGTCACATGGCCAGACACCGGGAAATTCCAGCCCACGCTCATCCCGTCCTCTGCAGAGGAACCAGAAGGGAGGTTCAGGGCAAACCCGGGCATGTTTTGCGACGACTTCATTCGCTCAGCGAGGATCTCCTCGTAACGCGGTTGGTGATCCGCATCCCATGTATAGCGTTCCGCCGTATTACTTTGTGCGTCTGAAACGATATATTCCTGTTGCCAGGCTGACGCTGTATTACAAAAAAACAAACAGGCAGAGATCCCCACCAGGCCAGAGACAGCATGGCAGCCACTGATTTTTTTTATCATCATCAAAGCGACTCCAGAAAGAGCCGAATTCGGCGATATTTGTCATTGTTTAGGAAGAGGTTTGAAGGCATATAGCCTTGTATTAACTATTGTCTTTTTAGCAGACACGTCAAGCCTGACAGATTGAAATTTGCGATTTCAGTATCAATAAGGGAGATAACTTATGCAACGTTGCGGTTGGGTAAGCCAGGATCAGCTCTATATCGACTATCACGATCGGGAATGGGGCGTGCCAGAAACTGACGGTAAAAAGCTCTTTGAGATGATCTGCCTGGAGGGACAGCAGGCGGGTTTGTCATGGATTACGGTACTGAAAAAACGGGAAAATTACCGCAATGCCTTCCACCAGTTCGATCCCACTACGGTCGCCGCGATGACCGACGAGGATGTGGAGCGGCTGGTGCTGGATGCTGGAATTATCCGCCATCGCGGTAAGATCCAGGCCATTATCGGCAACGCACGTGCATATCTTGCGATGGAGCAAAACGGCGAGCCATTTTCGGAATTTGTCTGGTCATTTGTGAATAACGATCCAAAAATCACACAGGCTGCCACGCTTGCGGAGATCCCAACCTCCACACCCGCGTCCGATGCCCTTTCTAAAGCGCTGAAAAAACGCGGCTTTAAATTCGTGGGCACCACCATCTGTTACTCCTTTATGCAGGCCTGTGGGCTGGTCAACGACCACATTACGGGCTGCTTCTGTCATCCTGAGGGCCACTATGATCCGCAAATGGCAAAGTGATAATGCCGATCCGCTTCTGCGTCTGTGGCTTGAAAGCACCACGGAGGCGCATCCGTTTATCAATGCAAACTACTGGAAAGAGAATGAAAGCATGGTGCGGGATGTTTACCTGCCCGCCGCCGAAACCTGGGTCTGGGAGGAAGACGGTATACCGCGCGGATTTATCAGCGTCATGCAGTCGCAATTTGTGGGTGCGCTGTTTGTCTCCACGCCGTTCATCGGGAAAGGGATTGGGCAGGCGCTGCTGAACCATGTTCAACAGCGCTTCCCGTATTTAAGCCTGGAGGTGTACCAGAAAAATGTCCGGGCGGTAAATTTCTATCATGCTCAGGGTTTTCGCATCGAAGACAGCGCCTGGCAGGATGATACCCAACACCCGACGTGGATCATGAGCTGGCAGGCGGATCAAACGCCGTTAACGTAAGCGCTGGCCCCTGGTATTTCTCAACCCAGGCCAGTGCCGTATTTCCCGCACACCCGTTCCCCAGCTTCGAGCTGGGGAGATCTTTGGTCAGCACGTTAACCGCCCCGTTTTTACAAATGCCACCTTCGCTCAGCGCCAGATCCGGCCACGCCCCCTGGTGAATACAGATAACGCCAGGTTTAATCCCGTCGTTCACTACCGCCCCCGCCAGAACCTGTCCACGCGAGTTCCAGACGCGCACCACGTCGCCGTCGGCAATCCCGCGCGCTTTGGCATCATCGGTATGCAGGGTGACGGGCTCACGCCCGGCAACCGCGTACTGCTCGCGCAGCGACGTATAGTTAAGCTGGCTATGCAGGCGATGCGCCGGATGGGCAGACAACACCTGGAGCTGCTCCGTCTGAGCGTTGCCGTGCCACTCGTCCGGCTCCAGCCATGTGGGATGCGGCGGACAGTCAGCATAGCCAAAGCTGGCGATACGCTGGCTGTAAAGCACGATTTTCCCGCTCTCAGTTTTCAGCGGATGGGTCTGCGGGTCGCGGCGGAAATCGGCGAAGCGCACAAATTGCGCGTTCTGCTCGCTCTCCGGCATTTCGAAGATGTCGTTCGCTTCCCAGAACTCAGCAAACGGCGGTAACGTCACCCCCTGAGAAGCACCACGCTGGCTGGCGATCTGGTAGAACGTCTCCAGCCATTCCAGCTCCGTTTTGCCCTCCGTAAAACGCTCGCGCCCGCCGGCTTCCCAGCGTTCGCTCAGGTCGGCAAAGACATCAAAATCATCACGCGCTTCATCCCGTGGAGCCACAACACGCTTCATCGGCACCATGTGCTGGTTGCTGTAATCGCCGGTCATGGTGAGATCGTTACGTTCGAATGAGGTGGTGGCAGGCAAAACAATATCGGCATGTCTGGCCGACGCAGTCCAGAAGCATTCTGAGATCACCACCAACTCCGGCTTCTGCCAGGCTCGGATCAGGCGGTTAGTATCCTGATGGTGGGTAAAGTTCGCGCCGCCTGCCCACCAGACAAAGCGGATATCCGGGAAGTGGCGATCCAGACCGTTGTGCTGATAAAACCCACCCGGGTTTTCCAGGGCTTCAACAATGCGTGCCACCGGGATTTTATCGACCGCGTCCACACCACCCTGTAACGACCCCTGCATGGAGGCCAGCACTGCCGCTTTACGCGTTGGGTTACCGCCATTAGCAAAGTGATACGAGAGCCCAAAACCACCGCCCGGGGTACCAATCTGTCCAAGCATTGCGGCCAGCGTCACCAGCATCCAGTGTTTCTGCTCGCCAAACTGCTGGCGCTGCATCCCCCAGCCGGACATCAGCATGATGGTATTGTTATGGAACAATTCTGCCAGTTCGCGAATTTTAGCGGCATCTACGCCACAAATTGCTGCCGCCCACTCTGCCGTTTTGACCACACCGTCGGTGTTGCCCGTCAGGTAATCGGCAAATTTGTCAAAGCCGGTGGTACAGCGCGCGAGGAAATCGTCGTCCAGCCAGCCATTCTCAACCAGCGTATGGGCGATCCCCAGCATCAGTGCGACGTCGGTGCCCATATGTGGGGCAATCCACTCGGCGCGATCGCCGAAGAAATCCATCGTTTCGGAACGCATCGGATCGATGCAAATGATGCGCTTACCGCTTTTGCGCAGCGCGTCAAAATACGGGATGCCCTGCTCGTCGGTGGCATTCCAGGCAATTTTCAGCGTATTAAGCGGGTTGGCACTCCACAGCACCACCACATCGGTGTGCTCCAGCACCAGCGGCCAGCTGGTCTGCTGTTGGTAAACCTCATTCCCGCCCACGACATACGGCATGATCGCCTGCACCGCACCGGTAGAGTAGTCGCCCAGATGACCGGTATAACCTCCGGCCAGGCTCATGTAGCGCTGAAGCAGGGTCGAGGCCTTATGCAGCACGCCGTTGGAACGCCAGCCGTAAGATCCGGCAAAAATGGACGACGGGCCGTAGCTGTCGCGGATACGCTTATGCTGAGCATGGATCAGCGAAAGGGCATCATCCCAGCTCACGCGGACAAACTCATCCTGGCCACGAATACCCTGTGGCTTATCCGGCGATGCCAGAAATCCTTTACGTACCATCGGCCAGCGCACGCGGGTTTTGCTATGCACCTGCTCACGCACAACAGTCTGTAACGAGTTGGGATATTGCCCGGATAATGCTCCACGGGATGACAGAACATTCTCGCCATCCGTTTCGACCAGCATCGGTCCCCAGTGGGCGGCGGTCAGAATCGTTTTTGTTGATGTGCTCAAGCGTGCGCTCCTGATTACGTGCAGGTTTACGGCCTTCTTATTGAGGCTGCGTTTATGGTTTGACACAAATTTCAGAGTTATACCCGGAATTTTTTCCGTATCGGGACGTCATAATCAACTGCCGCGCTCGTCGTGGCAAAGAATAAAAAGGATTAAGGAAATAAGATGAAAAAACGCGTACTCGTTATTGCCGCTCTGGTGAGCGGTGCCCTGGCTGTTTCTGGCTGCACAACAAACCCTTACACTGGCGAACGTGAAGCGGGTAAATCCGGCATCGGCGCGGGTATTGGCTCGCTGGTAGGGGCTGGCGTTGGCGCGCTTTCCTCCTCCAAGAAAGATCGCGGTAAAGGCGCGCTGATTGGCGCAGCGGCAGGTGCAGCACTGGGCGGCGGCGTAGGTTATTACATGGATGTGCAGGAAGCGAAACTGCGCGAAAAAATGCAGGGAACAGGTGTAAGTGTGACGCGTAGTGGCGATAACATCATCCTGAACATGCCAAACAACGTGACCTTCGACAGCAGCAGTGCAACGCTGAAACCTGCGGGCGCAAACACCCTGACCGGCGTGGCGATGGTACTGAAAGAGTACAACAAGACTGCCGTAAACGTGATGGGTTACACTGACAGCACTGGCAGCCAGGATCTGAACATGCGTCTGTCTCAGCAGCGTGCCGATTCCGTGGCCAGCTCTCTCATCACCCAGGGTGTTGAAGCGAACCGTATCCGCACCCGCGGTATGGGCCCGGCTAACCCAATCGCCAGCAACAGCACGGCAGAAGGCAAAGCGCAGAACCGCCGCGTAGAGATCACCTTAAGCCCGGTTCAGTAGGTGGAAGCAAAACGGCAACATTCGTTGCCGTTTTTAGTGTTTGCGCCCTCTCCCGTGGGAGAGGGTCGGGGTGAGGGCACCAAGCCGCACCTTCCGACATGAACCACTTGCCATCATTGATTTTCCCGCTAAGGTGTTCTCACTCACTACAAGGACATCAGCGATGAGCAAATCAGCACGGGCCACCATCAGCGACGTGGCGAAAGCCGCAAAAACCGGTAAAACCAGCATTTCGCGCTATCTCAATGGCGAGAAACACCTGCTTTCCGATGCGCTACTGGCACGTATTGAACAAGCCATTGCCGATCTCGACTACCGCCCCAGCCTTATGGCCCGTGGCCTTAAGCGTGGTCGTACCCGCCTTATCGGGCTTATCATCGCCGACATTACCAACCCCTATTCCGTTAACGTGCTGAGCGGTATCGAAGCTGCCTGCCGGGAAAAAGGGTTCACGCCACTGGTCTGTAACACCAACAACGAAGTCGACCAGGAGCTGCATTACCTGGATCTGCTGCGCAGTTACCAGGTGGAGGGTATCGTGGTAAATGCCGTGGGCATGCGCGAAGAGGGGCTGAACAGACTGCAGCAATCTTCCCTGCCAATGGTGCTTATCGACCGTAAAATCCCGGAATTCGCCTGCGATGTGGTCGGGCTGGATAACACCCAGGCCGCCACCACCGCCACCGAGCATCTTATCGAGCAGGGCTTCGAAGCGATCCTGTTCCTGAGCGAACCGCTGGGCATGGTCAATACCCGTCGTGAGCGTCTTGGCGCATTTCGTGCCACGTTAGCGCGTTTTCCCGGTGTAATCGCTGAAAATGCTGAAATTCCTCTGCACGAAGCCGACCGGCTCGACAATACCCTTCGTCAGTTCCACACCCGACATCGCGGTATGCGTAAAGCGGTGATCTCCGCCAACGGCGCGCTGACGCTGCAGGTCGCCCGCTCGCTGAAACGCATTGGCCTGCACTGGGGCAGTGATATTGGTCTGCTGGGGTTTGATGAACTCGAATGGGCGGAACTGGCGGGAGTGGGGATCACCACCCTCAAACAGCCCACCTGGCAGATCGGCTATGCCGCTGTTGAACAAGTCGTTCGTCGCATTGAAGGTGCCAGCGACGCCGTGCGTGAGCAGGTTTTCTCCGGCGAGCTGATCGTTCGCGGCTCAACTGCCCGTTAAATTCCCCTTCGTGATGCCGATCATAAATTCAACATCCTGAGCTTTTCTTTGGAACCGGTTCCATCTAGCGTAATACTATCGATGCGTTGTGATGGAGTCGGGTAATGAGCAGGAAAATAATGGTAGTCACCGCCGCGTATGGCGCGGAACAGGTGCGACAGGCTGGCGGTCAACGGGCAATGCTTCCCGTCATTGCCGGTGCGGGTGCCGACGGCGTAGAGATCCGTCGCGAGCTGTTCAACAGTGAGGAGTTACTGGCTCTGCCTGCGCTGGGTGAATCAATTGAACTGCTGGGACTGCTCGCGTGTTATTCCGCGCCCGCCGCCCTGTTTATGCCCGACGGCACGCTCAACCCGGATCTGCCGCGCTATCTCTCCGAAGCCAGCACGCTGAACGCCCTGTGGCTCAAGGTTTCGCTGGGTCATTTCAGCGGCAACCCCCCTGAAGCGTTGCGCACGCTGCTCAATGAAAGCGGTATGGCACTGGTGGTCGAAAACGACCAGACCGACTGCGGCCAGCTTGCTCCCATGCAGCGCTTCCAGACCGCCTGCCGGGAGATGGCATTGCCCGTCACGCTGACGTTCGATATGGGCAACTGGCTGTGGGTCGGCGACTCGCCGGAAGAAGCCGCACACCATCTGGCCCACGCCGTGAGCTATATCCACGTTAAAGCCGCCGTGCCGCATAAGACACAGTTCCGTGCCGTTGCGCCCGATCGCGCCGACGCACGCTGGCTGGATTTGCTCAATCAGCTGCCTGCCGATGCCCCGCGTGGTATCGAGTTCCCGCTGGAAGGGGCGGATTTAACCGCGGTTACCCGCCATTACGTAAACCTGCTGCGTGAGGAGTAAACCATGCACAAGACGCTGGATGTGATCACCATCGGCGAGGCCATGACCATGTTTGTCGCCACCGAAACGGGCGAACTGAGCACGGTAGAACACTTTATTAAACGCGTGGCGGGTGCAGAGCTGAATGTGGCAACCGGCCTGGCACGCCTCGGTCTGAACGTTGGCTGGGTGAGCCGGGTGGGTGATGACAGCTTTGGTCGTTTCGTCATTAACTCGTTGAAAAAAGAGGGTATTGATGCCACAGGCGTTACGCTCGACGGACGCTTCGCGACCGGTTTTCAGCTGAAATCTAAGGTTGAAAATGGAACCGATCCCATCGTGGAGTATTTCCGTAAAGGATCGGCGGCAAGCCACCTTTCTGTGGAAGATTACCATGCCCACTATTTCGCCAGCGCGCGCCATTTGCACCTGAGCGGCGTTGCTGCGGCACTGTCTGCCAGCTCGTATGAATTGCTCGATCACGCGGCAACGACAATGAAAGCGCAGGGCAAAACGATCTCTTTCGATCCGAACCTGCGTCCGGTGCTGTGGAAAAGTGAAGCGGAAATGGTCGAAAAGCTGAACCGTCTGGCATTCCAGGCGGACTGGGTTCTGCCTGGTGTAAAAGAAGGGATGATCCTCACGGGTGAAAATACCCCTGAAGGAATTGCCGATTTTTACCTGAACAACGGGGTAAAAACCGTGGTGCTGAAAACCGGAGCCGATGGCGCATGGTTTAAAACGGCCGACGGTGAGCAAGGTGCGGTCGCGGCGGTAAAAGTTGAGAACGTGGTCGATACCGTGGGTGCGGGCGATGGCTTTGCCGTGGGAGTGATCAGTGCCCTGCTGGAAGGCAAACCACTGCATCAGGCCGTGGCACGGGGGAACAAAATTGGCTCGCTGGCGATCCAGGTGCAGGGCGACAGCGAAGGATTACCAACACGAGCACAACTCGAATCTTAAGTTCCCTCTCCCTGTGGGAGAGGGTCAGGGTGAGGGCAATAACCCGCACCAAATAACATTAAACCACCGTGTACCCTACATACAACGGCGGTACCAACCTCAACAACAGAGGCAAGCCTATGAACAGTTCGACCAATGCAGTAAAACGCTGGTGGTACATCATGCCCATCGTGTTCATCACATACAGCCTGGCGTACCTTGATCGTGCCAATTTCAGTTTCGCTTCCGCCGCAGGGATCACCGAAGACCTCGGGATCACCAAAGGTGTTTCATCACTCCTGGGTGCCCTTTTCTTCCTGGGCTACTTCTTCTTCCAGATCCCTGGCGCTATCTACGCGGAACGCCGCAGCGTACGCAAACTGATCTTCATCTGTCTGATCCTGTGGGGCGTCTGTGCGTCACTCACTGGCGTGGTGAATAATATTCCGGCGCTGGCTGCCATTCGCTTTATCCTCGGGGTGGTTGAGGCGGCGGTGATGCCCGCAATGCTCATCTACATCAGCAACTGGTTTACTAAATCCGAGCGTTCACGTGCGAACACGTTCCTGATCCTCGGTAACCCGGTCACCGTACTGTGGATGTCTGTCGTTTCTGGCTACCTGATCCAGTCCTTTGGCTGGCGCGAAATGTTTATCATCGAAGGGATCCCGGCGGTTATCTGGGCATTCTGCTGGTGGGCGCTGGTCAAAGATAAGCCTGCCCAGGCAAAATGGCTCTCTGAAGATGAAAAAGCCGCGTTGCAGGCGCAGCTGGATAAAGAGCAGCAAGGGCTTAAAGCAGTGCGTAACTACGGTGAGGCCTTCCGTTCCCGCAACGTGGTGCTGCTGTGCATGCAGTATTTCACCTGGAGCATTGGCGTGTACGGCTTCGTGCTGTGGCTGCCATCCATTATCCGCAGCGGCGGCGAAAACCTTGGTATGGTAGAAGTGGGCTGGCTGTCGTCCGTACCTTACCTGGCAGCCACCATCGCAATGATTGTCGCGTCATGGGCGTCAGACAAGCTGCAGAACCGTAAGCTGTTTGTCTGGCCGCTGCTGCTGATCGCTGCCTTCGCTTTCATTGGCTCCTGGGCCGTGGGGGCTAACCACTTCTGGATCTCTTACACCCTGCTGGTCATTGCCGGTGCAGCAATGTACGCCCCGTATGGCCCATTCTTTGCCATCATCCCGGAGATGCTGCCGCGTAACGTGGCAGGTGGTGCGATGGCACTGATCAACAGTATGGGTGCGCTGGGTTCGTTCTGTGGCTCCTGGTTTGTGGGCTATCTGAACGGCGCAACCGGCAGCCCGTCAGCCTCGTACATCTTTATGGGGGTAGCGCTTTTCACCTCAGTGTGGCTAACTCTGATTGTAAAGCCTGCTAATAATCAACAACTCCCTGTCGGCGCACGTCACGCCTGACCCCTTAAAAATCAACGGAGATTAGCATGAAGCCGTCCGTCATTTTGTATAAAGCACTGCCTGAAAATCTGCAAAAACGCCTGGAAGACCACTTCACCGTGACCCGGGTGAAGGATCTTAGCCCGGACACCGTGGCGCAGCACGCTGATGTGTTCGCCAGCGCCGCAGGTCTGCTGGGTTCCAGTGAGAAAGTGGATGTCGCTTTGCTTAAGAAAATGCCGAAGCTTCATGCTGCTTCAACGGTTTCCGTGGGGTATGACAACTTCGACGTAGACGCGCTTAACGCCCGCAAAATCCTGCTGATGCACACGCCACATGCCCTGACGGAAACCGTGGCCGACACGCTGATGGCGCTGGTGCTCAGCACTGCCCGTCGTGTGGTGGAAGTGGCCGAACGCGTCAAAGCCGGTGAATGGACAAAGAGCATTGGTCCGGACTGGTTCGGCGTGGATGTCCACGGCAAAACGCTGGGGATTGTCGGGATGGGTCGTATCGGTCTGGCACTGGCGCAGCGCGCGCATTTCGGTTTTAACATGCCGATTCTGTACAACGCGCGTCGTCGCCACAACGAAGCGGAAGAACGTTTCAACGCCCGTTACTGCGAACTGGATACCCTTTTACAGGAGGCGGATTACGTCTGCCTGATCCTGCCACTGACAGATGAAACTCATCATCTGATTGGCAAAGCCGCGTTTGAAAAGATGAAGAAGTCGGCCATTTTCATCAATGCGGGTCGTGGCCCGGTGGTGGACGAAAAGGCGCTGATCGAAGCACTGCAAAACGGTGAGATCCACGCCGCCGGTCTGGACGTGTTTGAACAAGAGCCTCTTCCGCTGGACTCCCCGCTACTGACACTCCCCAACGTGGTAGCATTGCCCCACATCGGCTCGGCGACCCATGAGACGCGCTATAACATGGCAGCCACTGCGGTAGACAACCTCATCGCCGCACTTGGCGGAGGAAAAGTTGAGAGAAACTGCGTCAACCCACAGGTTCAACAGTAGAAACGAAAAAACCCGCCAGAAGGCGGGTTTTTAAATTCATTTGCTACTGGGTTGGAAGCTTACAGGCTTACAACGTTACCAGCTGCTGGGCCTTTAGCGCCGCTTTCGATGGTGAAGGAAACTTTCTGACCTTCGTCCAGAGATTTGTAGCCATCGTTCTGGATAGCAGAGAAGTGTACGAACACGTCTTTAGAGCCATCGTCAGGAGTGATGAAGCCGAAACCTTTATCAGCGTTGAACCATTTTACCAGACCAGTCATTTTAGCAGACATAGAAATTACCTTATTAACAAATATATTGTGCCTTCCGGCTTGATGGGTTGCGTTACAGATTTTTAAGCGATGAAGGAAGGGTCACTACGAAGGGTATCTATGGATAACAATCTGGACTGCTTTGCTAAACTGCTTTAGGTCTGTGTAACAAACCGACAGGCACTGTTATACCGATGTGGTAGATGAATGACAAGCGTTATTTTAGACACGTATAAAAAACCCCGCACCAGGCGGGGTTTTTTTTGGTTTATTCGGTGGCCGTCACCGCTGTACTCCACGCCTGGCTAAACGCCTGGTGCTGAGAAGCCAGCGGCCCAATCAGCGTATTGTACTGACTTGCCTGCTGTGAGGTCGGGAACTGAATACCGTTCGCAACAAAGCTCACCTGAGTTCCCTGCTGGGAAATGTAATCCCCAACCTGAACCAGCTGTTGTGTGAAGATCTGCGCGGCCGGGATCAGCGGTTGCATGGCGTCAGAAGGTTTAGTGACCACTTTCTCATACACCTTGTCGAAGACCGGCTTGAGATCGTCGCCCTGCTTCAGCGCTGAACGCGAAGCATCCGCCTGCATTTTCGCATTCTGCAGCTGCTGGCTCAGCACGCCGAGCGCACCGTTGGACTGGCGCAGCGGTTCACGCTGGGTCATATAATCCTGTGGTACACGGATGGCATTAACGCTATCCAGCACCGGGCGAAGACCTGAATCCATCGCCTGGCTCACCTGCTGTGAATAACCATACAGAATGGCGTAATCGGACACGAAGGGGCCAAACTGTTTTTTCTGATCCGCAGTCAGCGTTGGTAAACGCTCGCCGCTGCGCATCACCGTATTCTGCAGAAAATCGATAAACGCTTTGCGCTGATCGCCTTCCTTATCGAAACACCCACTCAGGCTAACAACCATCAACAACGCCGCAACAGGCGCAAACCAGCGAGAGCAGGACTTTCCTGTCGCCATTTTATTACTCCTTTCACCCAAAAAAGCGCACACCGGCACACGCGTGCCCGACGTTGACAAGGATAGTCCAGGTCAGCCTTGCAAGATACTCTTTTCATGCAAAACGGCTATTGCCGTTTTAATACTGTCAATTTACAAAAAAAATATGCTGCAGGCCGGTTTCTGAATAATCAGTCAATTAGGCTGAACACCCCTTCTGCTGAAACGCATGTCGTCATGGCAACCGCACGATTAATCACAACCACAGCGATCCTCCCCCTTTTTACCGACTATTCTTAATTGGCTCTCTGATGTTCACGATCCCGCAGTGTGATTTAAGAGGAGTTCTCAATGGAATACAAAGATCCTGAGTTTGAGCTGTTGAGTAGTCTGGAACAGATTGTTTTTAAAGACGTACCGCAGGCATTTACCCTACAACAAAAATCCAACCCCTTTACAGAATTTGAACAATTGCGCAAAGGGACGGGACTGAAAACAGATGAATTCGCCCGAGAAATGGGTGTCAGCGTGGCGATGGTGCTGGAGTGGGAGTCAAAACGTGTCAAACCCTCCGCCACCGAGTTAAAACTGATGCGTCTGATTCAGGCCAATCCGGCACTCAGCAAACAGATAGCATAGTCTAAGATTGTTACCGCCCCCGCACCTGCGGGGGCTTGTGTTTTAAAGGCTGTCGCAACGCCACCCGGCCTCTTCCCACACCAGCTCATGCGTTAATGTTAATCCTTTCAGGAAAGCCTCATCGTGTGACACCACCAGCAGCGCGCCCGGGAAACCAACCAGCGCGGCCTCAATCGCCTGAACGGATGCCAGATCCAGGTGGTTAGTCGGTTCATCCAGAAGCAGTAGCTGCGTGGCCTCTTCCCGCCACAACACGCAGGCCAGCGCCGCTTTCAAACGCTCACCGCCACTCAACACCGCCAGCGGAAGCGTGACCTTATCCGCACCAAGCTGCAGCTGAGCTAAACGGGTACGCAGCATCCCCTCTTCCAGCGGCGTATTGCCCAGATTCAGGTGCGACATCACCGATAGCGAAAGATCCAGCTGCGACAGGTGTTGATCGAGATAAGCACACGTCACCGACACCCTGCAGGTTCCCGAACGGGGGGCAATCTCTCCGAGGATGACTCTTAACAGCGTCGATTTTCCGCAGCCGTTCGGCCCTCTTAGCGCTACACGCATCGGCCCGGCCATGCGCCAGCTGGTCGGTGGGATATTCACATGTGGCAGCACCAGATCTTCCAGCACCAGCACCTGTTTCCCCTCTGCAATCTGGCTTCCTGGCAGGGTGAACATCACCGGGTTGTCCTCTTCAACCCGTTCACGCGCCCTGTTCACCGCCGCATTCAGCGCATCGTTTTGATCGTTATGCTGTTTTTTCCAGGAGCCAATGCGCTCTTTCGCCGCCATTTTGTATTTAATGCGCTCAAACGAGGCGATATTCAGTGTATCAACCGTACGCAGCGTTTTTGCCGAACGCCGCTGGCTGTCGTCATGCTCCTTTTGCATACGGGTGCGAGTGCGCTTGCGCTCTGTAGCCGCATGTTCCAGCGCCGCGCGGGCAGACTGCTGTTCGGCCTCACGCTGACGCTGATAATCCGTGTAATTCCCGCCATAGCTTCGCAGACCGGAAACGCTCAGTTCAAGGATGCGCGGCACCAGTGTCAGTAACTCACGGTCGTGAGAGGCCACCAGCACGCCACCCTGATAGCGGGCAAGCAGGTCGTAGAACCACTCCCGGCCTTCCCTGTCGAGGTGGTTGGTGGGTTCATCCAGCAACAGATGGTCAGCTCCGGCGGTAAACGCACCGCACAGCAATGCGCGAATGCGCTCGCCCCCGCTGAGTGTTACAGCGGGTTTATCAGGATCAAACGGCGGGAGTTTCGCGTTGTTAAACGCGTCGCTCAGACGTTCTGCTAAATCCCAGTATCCGTCGAGCGCATCCAGATCCTCAGGCTGATAATCACCGCTGTCGATACGCTGACGCGCCGTAAAAATCGTGTCATAACCGAGCAGTTCCGCAAGCGTAGTCTGCGGGGAAATATCATGCTGCTGTGCCACATAGACATATGTTCCAAAGCGTTCAATATGACCGTTTGCCGGTTTATCCAGCCCGGCCAGCAGGCGTAGCAGACGTGTTTTCCCGCTACCGTTGCGGCCCACCAGTGCGCACAGAGACGGCTCCAGCGACAGATCCAACGGGCCAAAAAGGGTATCGCCCGTCTCAAACTGACAGGTGACCTGGTGCAAAATAAAAGAAGGGGACTGCGCAAAATGAGCCATAAGCACTCCTGAATGAAATCAAAACATCCCCTGCCGACGCGGTAGCGTTTAGCAAGGATCGAAATTCATCAGTCGTGTTTGTTCATTTTTGGGGGGCGCTCCAGGGGGAGAAATTTAACGGGGATAAGGATAACGGTAATTTGTTGACCATTTCAAGGTTAAATTGTGGGCGATTTATACTCCCACTCCCTTTGGGCTGAGGGATCTCCACAAAATAATACCTGCACAGACGACCCCGTCTCCCTTGAGGGAGAGGGCTGGGGTGAGGGGGGAACATACGGCTGTAGTGGTCATTCCGTTCACTTTATGTTCCTTGCTACTCTGTAACTCCATAACCGGTGAACGTGCCTGGGTGGCTCAGTCGCCACCACCCTGGCAACCCGGGCTCCCGGCGGTAAATCGCCGCTACGCGGTACCTTCGGCTTATTCCTTCCGGCTTATCGGGGACGGGCGGAGGTAACATCCCTGTAAAACCCGCCCTCTCGGCGCATCCATGCGCCTCGCCCCGGCCTGCAGGAAATGCCTCAGCGATTTACAGCCGGACCAGGGCATCGCTGTAAGACCTCTGCCTGCAGCATATTTCTCATTGCGGTAATTTTGCGAGCCTCTTTCCAGAAATGGTAATATCCTCAGCAACATAGCTCAAAACTGTTGCCGCCTGTTTTGATGAGCAGTAAGTTCTCTTCGCGCCTGCAAAATCAGGTGCCGGGATTGGAACCCTGACTCACTTCACTGGCGACACAGGCTCTGTGTCGTACGGCCTGCTACATTTCAATGGCGAGCCGGACGGGGGCGCTGTAAAGCGCGCTGGTGTCAGTGAGGCCAGTCGTTCCAACCCTGTTCGGTTCCGCCACCAGCGAGCCTGGAACCTCCAGTGGCGGAAGATATACCACTCACTGAGGTTATTGTTATGACTATGGCTGACTCTTTAATCACCCTTCCCTTCAACCACACCACCGCCTTCACCGAACTGGCGGATAACTGTGAACGCTTCACCGACGTCCTGATTGATTGCGAAGAACCCACCCAAAAAATGGCGCTCTACGGCAGACTGTCCGCTTGCCTGAATCTGCTGCAACCCACGCTTCTGGAACCTGTCCCCGAATATTTAAAAGCCAGCCTGACCGTGGAAGAACTTCCTTCACGCGTTCCGGTTTTCGAACCTGAATGCGATCAGCTGGGGCGCTACTGTCAGGAGATTACGCAGTTGCTGATGAACGGTTCACTGCCGCGACAATCTGAAATCGTGATGGAAGATTTGCTGTGCGAACTGGTCAGCTACTTTGCCGATACGCTGAAGGCACCACGCTGGCTGCAGACGGACGAAGGCACAGTCGCGATCGGCTAAACCTGCCGGATGACGCTACGCGTATCCGCCCTACAAAAGACCCATAAAAAAACCCGCCGAAGCGGGTTTTTAGCATTTGTAACAACGGGCACCTTACTGCAGCAGCGAAATATCCGCCACGCGCAGGAACAGCTCGCGCAGTTTTTCGAGCATAGAGAGACGGTTAATACGCAGATCTTTATCTTCTACGTTCACCATCACTTTCTCGAAGAAGGCGTCAATCACTTCACGCAGCTCAGCCAGTTCAACCAGTGCTTCCTGGTAGCGGCCTTCCGCGAAGAACGGCTCCAGCTTGTCGCGCAGTACCACAACCTGCATCGCCAGAGCGATCTCTTCCGGCTCTTTCAGCGTCGCGGCGTTCACGCGCTCGTTCAGCGTTTCGTCGGACTTCGCGAGGATGTTGGATACACGCTTGTTAGCCGCAGCCAGCGCAGATGCCGCTTCCAGGGTACGGAAGTGGGAAACCGCCTTCATACGCGCATCGAAATCTGCCGGACGGGTCGGACGACGCGCCAGTACCGCCTGAATAGTGTCGACGGTATAACCTTCGTCCTGATACCACGCACGGAAACGGCCGAGCATAAAGTCGATCACGTCATCCACAACGTTGGTATTGGTCAGCTTGTCGCCGTACAGACGCACCGCTTCTTCCGTCAGGGTCTGCAGATCCAGGTTCAGGTTCTTCTCAACGATGATACGCAGCACACCCAGCGCGGCACGACGCAGTGCAAACGGGTCTTTGTCGCCTTTCGGATGCTGGCCGATACCGAAGATACCCGCCAGGGTGTCCATCTTGTCGGCAATCGCCACCGCACAGGCAACCGGGTTAGACGGCAGGTCATCACCCGCGAAACGCGGCTGGTACTGCTCGTTCAGGGCGACAGCCACGTCTTCCGCTTCACCATCGTGACGCGCGTAGTGCATCCCCATTACGCCCTGGGTGTCGGTAAATTCGAACACCATGTTGGTCATCAGGTCGCACTTGGACAGCAAACCAGCACGGGTCGCGTGGTTCACGTCAGCCCCGATTTCACGGGCGATCCAGCCGGACAGCTCTGCGATACGGTCGGTTTTGTCGCGCAGCGTACCCAGCTGTTGCTGGAACAGCACGGTCTGCAGACGCGGCAGATGATCTTCCAGACGCTTTTTGCGGTCGGTATTGAAGAAGAACTCGGCATCTGCCAGACGCGGACGAACCACTTTCTCGTTACCAGAAATAATCTGGATCGGATCTTTGGATTCGATGTTCGCCACGAAGATGAAGTTTGGCAGCAGCTTGCCGTCGTTGGCATAGACCGGGAAGTACTTCTGGTCACCCTTCATGGTGTACACCAGTGCTTCAGCCGGAACGGCGAGGAATTTCTCTTCGAACTTCGCGGTCAGCACCACCGGCCATTCAACCAGAGAGGTCACTTCTTCCAGCAGGCTTTCGCTCAAATCAGCGTTGCCGCCAATTTTGCGCGCCGCTTCTTCTGCGTCCGCTTTGATTTTTGCTTTACGCAGTTCGTAGTCAGCAATGACTTTACCGCGCTCCAGCAGGATCTCTGGATACTGATCGGCGTTGTCGATGGTGAACTCTGGCTCACCCATAAAGCGGTGGCCGCGGATCACGCGATCGGACGCCACGCCCAGAATGGTACCCGGGATAACAGCATCGCCCAGCAGCAGGGTCACGGTGTGAACCGGACGCACGAAGTGTACGTCGCTTGCACCCCAGCGCATCAGTTTTGGAATCGGCAGTTTCGCCAGTGACGTCGCCACCATATCTGGCAGCAGCGCTTCTGCACTCTCGCCTTTCACGTGAGCACGGTACAGCAGCCATTCACCTTTATCGGTGCTCAGACGCTCGGCCTGGTCAACGGTGATACCGCAACCACGCGCCCAGCCTTCTGCCGCTTTGCTCGGTTTGCCTTCAGCGTCAAACGCCTGTGCAATCGCCGGGCCACGTTTCTCGACTTCACGATCCGGCTGAGACGCCGCCAGATTTGCCACTTTCAGCGCCAGACGACGCGGTGCAGCAAACCATTCAATTTTACCGTGCGCCAGGCCAGCGTTATCCAGCTCAGCAGTCACGTTCGCAGCAAAAGATTCAGCCAGGCTGCGCAGGGCTTTTGGTGGCAGCTCTTCGGTGCCGATTTCCACCAGGAAAGTTTTCTCAGACATGGCCGCCTCTTATTTGTTTCGGTTGCACATCGGGAAGCCAAGGGCTTCACGGGACGCGTAGTAAGCTTCAGCAACGGCTTTGGTCAGGGTACGAATACGCAGAATGTAGCGCTGACGTTCAGTCACGGAGATGGCTTTGCGGGCGTCCAGCAGGTTGAAGCTGTGGGCGGCCTTCAGAATACGCTCGTAAGCAGGCAGCGGCAGCGGAGTTTCCAGCGCCAGCAGTTGCTGTGCTTCTTTCTCGTACTGCTCGAAGCAGGTGAACAGGAAGTCCACATCCGCGTATTCGAAGTTATAGGTGGATTGCTCCACTTCGTTCTGATGGAACACGTCGCCGTAGGTAGTTTTACCCAGCGGGCCGTCGCTCCAGACCAGGTCGTAAACGCTGTCTACGCCCTGAATGTACATGGCCAGACGTTCCAGACCGTAGGTGATTTCACCGGTAATCGGTTTACATTCCAGACCGCCAACCTGCTGGAAGTAAGTAAACTGCGTCACTTCCATACCGTTCAGCCACACTTCCCAACCCAGACCCCAGGCACCCAGCGTTGGGTTTTCCCAGTTATCTTCCACGAAACGAATGTCGTGAATGGTCGGATCCATACCCAGCTCTTTCAGCGACCCGAGATACAGTTCCTGAATATTGTCTGGCGATGGCTTAATCACCACCTGGAACTGATAGTAGTGCTGCAGACGGTTCGGGTTTTCGCCGTAACGGCCATCAGTTGGACGACGAGATGGCTGCACATAGGCAGTCGCCATTGGCTCTGGCCCCAACGCGCGTAAGCTGGTCATCGGGTGTGAAGTGCCTGCGCCGACTTCCATGTCCAAAGGTTGAACAATGGTGCAGCCCTGACGAGCCCAGTAATCCTGTAAGGTCAGGATCAGGCCCTGGAAGGTCTTGGTATCAAACTTTTGCATAGTATTTCGTGCTGGATACGTGTGGTTTTAAATGGAAGGGTTCAGTATACCCGCTGCCTGCAAGATATACAGTATGAAACGGGTTTGTTTAGGGAAAATTGGGGAAATAAGCCTTTCAGCCAGAACTCCGAAGGCGTCTGGCTGCTGATTATGCGAGCACGTTAGCGCATTGAGAGGTGTAAAAACTGACCGTCCGCGTCAAACGAACAGACAAAGCCCTCTTTACGAGAGGTATGGCCCCGCAGCTCATAGCTTCCCTGAAAATGCTCAAACCCGGTGACCTCAATGTTCTGAACATCAGAATTATAGCGGTGGGCGGCCTGATCTTTACAGAGTTGTTCCATGTTCAGGGAATGTTCCGGGCCAATTTTGCCCTGCTGCGCTCGCTGCACGGGAGCATCTTGCGGAGCACTGCATCCCGCAAGCGTAAGCAGCAGAAAGAGTGATACCACGCGCGTCATCATCATTTTTATTACCGCCCTGGTCAGTGGCTGTTATTTTTAGTATCAGGATTTATAGATTAAGGTCTGGCATTCTGCGAATCTCGCGGCCTGCATACAAGCCAGCGCCATAAAACTCAGAATTTTCTAAGGGAAGATTTTTACACAATGGCAGTCACACTCTTTTTACCAGGAAAACAGAGGAACTGATGCAGTCGAAAATTAACTGGATTGATAACCTGCGAGGAATAGCGTGCCTGATGGTAGTGATGATCCACACCACGACCTGGTATGTCACCAATGCGCACAGTATCAGCCACGTTAACTGGGATATCGCCAATATTCTCAATTCCGCGTCGCGCGTGAGCGTGCCACTGTTCTTTATGATTTCCGGCTTCCTTTTTTTTGGCGAGCGTAGCGCGCAGCCGAGGCACTTCATACGTATAGCCTCGTGCCTGGGGTTCTACAGTGCCGTCGCGCTGCTGTACATCACGCTGTTCACTTCAATTAACCCCGTGATATCGCTGAAATACCTGCTGCAAAAACCGGTGTTCTATCATCTGTGGTTTTTCTTCGCCATCATCGTTATTTATCTGGTTTCACCGCTGATTCAGGTGAAAAACGTCAGCGGTAAGATGCTGCTGGCGCTGATGGTGGTGATTGGCGTGGTGGCAAACCCGAATACGCTCTCGCAAAAAATTGACGGCGTTGAATGGCTGCCGGTCAACCTCTATATCAACGGCGATACCTTTTACTACGTGCTGTACGGCATGCTGGGGCGTGCTATCGGCATGATGGATACCCAAAGACGCGGGCTGAACTGGCTGTGTGGGGCGTTATTTATCCTCGGCGTGATGGTCATTTCGCGCGGGACACTGTACGAGCTGCAATGGCGCGGTAACTTTGCCGACACCTGGTATCTGTACTGCGGCCCGATGGTCTTTATCTGCGCGATGTCCCTGCTGACGCTCGTCAAAAACACGCTGAATGCGCGCCCCCTCCCCGTGTTGGGGTTTATTTCCCGGCACTCGCTGGGAATTTACGGTTTTCACGCACTGGTGATCCACGCGCTGCGAACGCGCGGCGTTGAACTCAAAAGCTGGCCGCTGCTGGATATTATCTGGATTTTCACCGCCACGCTGGTAGTGAGTTTGTTCCTGTCCATGCTGTTGCAAAAAATAGACACGCGCAAATTTGTGAGCTAGCCCGGCGGCGCTGCGCTTACCGTGCAAGCGCAGCGCCGGGTGGGTGTTTACGACATCAGCGGTAAAAGCTGCTGATAAATCCGGCGGAACACATCACGCCGTTCTGCGTAAAGTGCGTGTTTTTTCGCGTCAGGCAGATGACGCTGTTCAAGCGGCAACTGTGGTAAAAGTTGAGACAATGGTGTCCCAGGCTCCACCGCAATCTGCGCCAGTCGCGCCGCACCGAGTGCAGGCCCAACATCGCCTCCGGTACGGTAATCCAGCTGCAGCCCGCTGATATCAGACAGCATCTGCCGCCAGTAACTGCTGCGTGCCCCGCCGCCAATCAGCGTAATACCTGATGGCTTCAGACCGCAGTCATGCACCACGTCCATGCCATCCGCCAGCGCGTATCCAACCCCTTCCAGCACTGCCCGGGCCAGCTCTGCCGGGCCATGTTGATGGGTTAAGCCAAAGAACACCCCTTTCGCTTCCGGGTTGTTGTGTGGCGTACGTTCACCGGAAAGATACGGTAAGAACCAGACAGCACCTGCGCTCTCATCCGCCTGTTGCGCTGCGGATATCAACGCCGGAACATCGCTCATCCCGGTGAGTTTCACCGCCCAGTCCAGACAGGATGCGGCACTCAACATCACCGACATCAGGTGCCATTTTCCAGGAAGCGCATGGCAGAAACTGTGAACGGCACTTTCAGGGTTGCTGCGATAACCGTCGCTGACGGCAAAATAGACACCAGACGTGCCAAGCGACAGCATGGCCTGTCCCGACTCAACCATCCCGACACCCACGGCACCCGCCGCGTTATCACCGCCTCCGGCAACAACCGGCACGGCAGGGATATTCCAGCGTTTCGCAATGGAGGGATCTAACGTCCCCGTGATCTCGCAGCCTTCAAAGAGCGCAGGCATATGTTCACGCGTCAGATGGCAGGCATCAAGCATCGCCTCGCTCCAGTCACGTTTCGCCACATCAAGCCACATCGTGCCAGCGGCGTCGGACATATCGCTGGCAAAATCACCCGTCATGCGAAAACGCAGATAATCTTTTGGCAGTAATACTTTTGCCACCTGACGGAAAATTTCCGGTTCGTGGCGCTGCACCCACAGTAATTTTGGCGCGGTAAAACCGGGCATCATCAGGTTACCGGTGATCTCACGAGACGTGGGCACACGGCCTTCGAGCATTGCGCACTCTTCCGCGCAGCGGCCGTCGTTCCAGAGAATAGCCGGGCGTAACACGCGATGCTGCTCATCCAGCAGCGTTGCACCATGCATTTGCCCGGCGATACCAATCGCTTTTACCTCACGCAAGCTATGTCGCTCACCTAAGGCTTTAATGGCGCTATCTGTCGCCTGCCACCACTGCTCCGGGTCTTGCTCCGACCATAGCGGATGCGGACGTGACACCTGCAGTTTTTCTGTCTGCGTTGCTAACACGTCGCCCTGCTCACTTAACAGAATGGCTTTCACACCCGATGTGCCAAGATCAATCCCGATATACATATAGTGGATCCCTTAACTGAAAATGCCCGGTGGCGCTGTGCTTACCGGGCCGACGTTTTCCTCGACTGCCTGTTACTTATCGAACAGATAGTGATTGACCAGGTTTTCCAGCAGTTCCTGATGCCCGCTCTGATGCTGCGGTGCCAAATGATGCTGTTCAGCGTACTTCGCGATATCCGCAAGCGATAACTGACCTTTCAAAATTTGCTGGCCCAGCTCACTGTTCCAGCCGCTATAACGCTTCGCAACGCGTTTATCCAGCTCACCGTCTTCAATCATACGAGCCGCGACTTTCAGCGCCAGCGCCATCGTATCCATCGCGCCAATATGACCATAGAACAGATCGTATTTATCGGTACTCTGGCGGCGCACTTTGGCGTCGAAGTTGAGGCCACCGGTGGAGAAGCCCCCCGCCTTGATGATTTCGTACATCACCAGCGCATTCTCTTCCACGCTGTTCGGGAACTGATCGGTATCCCAGCCCAGCTGTGCATCACCACGGTTAGCATCCACAGAGCCGAAGATACCCAGTGCAATGGCAGAGGCAATTTCATGGTGGAAGGAGTGACCCGCAAGCGTTGCGTGGTTGGCCTCAATGTTTACTTTGATCTCTTTTTCCAGACCGAATTGCTTCAGGAAGCCGTACACGGTGGCAACGTCGTAATCGTACTGATGCTTGGTTGGCTCTTGTGGCTTCGGCTCAATCAACAGCGTGCCGCGGAAGCCGATTTTGTGCTTATGCTCAACAACCATCTGCATGAAGCGGCCAATCTGCTCACGCTCCTGACGCAGGTCGGTGTTCAGCAAGGTTTCATAACCTTCACGGCCACCCCACAGTACATAGTTCTCACCACCCAGTTGGTGCGTGGCGTTCATCGCAGTCACAACCTGCGTTGCCGCCCAGCTAAACACTTCCGGGTCTGGATTCGTGGCCGCACCGGCACCATAACGTGGGTTGGTGAAGCAGTTTGCTGTGCCCCAGAGCAGCTTCACGCCGCTTTGTTGCTGTTTTGCTGCCAGCACATCCACCATCTGCGCGAAGTTGTTCAGATACTCTTTCAGCGATGCGCCTTCTGGCGAGACATCCACATCATGGAAGCAGTAGTACGGTACGTTCAGCTTGTGGAAAAATTCAAAAGCGACGTCCGCTTTACGTTTTGCCAGCTCAATGGCTTCACCCGGCTGTTGCCACGGGCGGTCGAACGCGCCCACGCCGAACATATCGGCTCCATTCCAGCAGAAGGTATGCCAGTAACAGGCGGCAAAGCGCAGATGATCTTCCATGCGCTTACCCAGTACCAGCTCATCCGGGTTGTAGTGACGAAATGCTAAAGGATTGGTCGTTTTCGGGCCTTCGTAACGAACGCGATCGAGTTGGTCGAAATAAGCTTGCATATTGAGCTCCATAATCAGGGTATGCGGCGAAGTATTGTGACGTCAGTAATAGTGAATACACATTCCAGCTTGCTCAATTACGTTATTTCACACTGCTATTGAGAGAATGCACAACTGTGCGCTGGCTCGCAAAATATGAGCAGGCAACCTATTTTCCGGCGCATATTCCAGAATCAAATGTAATTAATAGGTTACGCATTTTAAAATCCGATCGCGGTCATAAATTCAGAAATAAACCAAATATCATAATGAGAAGATAAAAATCTGTAATTGCCAGCCCGCCTTTCCACGTTAAAAATTTGCTGCGTCTAAGCAGTGAATGTTTCTTTTATCTCAGCAGCAACATACCCCTACAAAAAGGCCCTATAATTATGAAGATAAAGAACCTGTCCCTTACTCTCTGCACTACTCTGCTGCTTGCCAGCTTTGCCGGGCATGCAAAAGAGGTCAAAATTGGCATGGCGATTGATGACCTCCGTCTGGAGCGCTGGCAAAAAGATCGCGATATTTTTGTGAAAAAAGCCGAATCACTCGGTGCAAGCGTGTTTGTTCAGTCGGCTAACGGCAACGAAGAAACGCAAATGTCGCAAATTGAGAATATGATTAACCGTGGCGTCGATGTGCTGGTCATTATCCCGTATAACGGCCAGGTATTAAGTAACGTAGTGAAAGAAGCCAAACAAGAAGGCATAAAAGTGCTGGCATATGACCGCATGATTAATAATGCGGACATTGATTATTATATTTCGTTCGACAACGAAAAAGTGGGCGAATTACAAGCCAAAAGCCTGATCGATAAAGTGCCTCAGGGAAATTATTTCCTGATGGGCGGCTCTCCTGTTGATAACAACGCCAAACTGTTCCGCCAGGGTCAAATGAAAGTCCTTAAGCCGTATATTGATGACGGTAAGATTAAAGTGGTGGGCGATCAATGGGCTGACGGCTGGCTTCCAGAAAACGCGCTGAAAATTATGGAAAACGCGTTAACGGCCAACAACAACAAAATTGATGCGGTAGTGGCATCCAACGATGCCACCGCAGGCGGTGCCATTCAGGCACTTAGCGCCCAGGGTCTTGCCGGGAAAGTCGCCATTTCTGGTCAGGATGCCGATCTCGCCGGTGTAAAACGCATCATGGCGGGTACGCAAACCATGACGGTTTATAAACCCATCACCGAGCTGGCGAATACGGCAGCTGAAATTGCCGTGGAGCTGGGTAATGGTCAGCAACCCAAAGCAGACGCCACTCTGAACAACGGACTCAAAGATGTTCCGGCTCGCCTGCTCACACCAATCGAAGTCAATAAAGAGAATATTGACGCCACCGTCATCAAAGACGGTTTCCACAAAAAGAGTGAACTGTAATCCAGCGCTGCCCCTGCCCTGCGGGGGCGCATCGACTTGTGCTGTTCTTCCTTCGGGTCATGTGGAGCAGTTATGCCTTATTTATTAGAAATGAAAAGCATCACCAAACGCTTTGGTGCGGTGAAAGCGGTCGACAACGTGAGCCTGCGGTTGAACCCCGGTGAAGTGGTGTCACTGTGCGGCGAAAACGGCTCAGGCAAATCAACACTGATGAAAGTGTTGTGCGGGATCTACCCGCACGGCAGCTACGAGGGCGAAATCGTCTTTGCCGGAGAGGTTATTCAGGCCACACACATTCGCGATACCGAACGTAAAGGCATCGCCATTATTCACCAGGAGCTGGCGCTGGTGAAACATCTCACCGTGCTGGAGAACATTTTCCTGGGAGCCGAAATTTCGCACCACGGCGTACTGGATTACGACACCATGACGCTGCGTTGTGAAAAATTGCTGGCCCAGGTGAGCCTCGCGATTTCACCAGACACGCGCGTGGGTGATTTGGGGCTGGGGCAACAGCAGTTGGTTGAGATCGCGAAGGCACTGAACAAACAGGTGCGTCTGCTGATCCTTGATGAGCCAACCGCCTCACTTACCGAACAGGAAACGGCCGTCCTGCTCAATATCATTCGCGACCTGCAAAACCACGGCATTGCCTGCATCTACATTTCGCACAAGCTCAATGAGGTGAAAGCCATTTCCGACACCATCTGCGTGATCCGCGACGGGCAACACATCGGTACGCGTGAAGCGGCAGGCATGAGTGAAGATGACATCATTACCATGATGGTAGGGCGCGAGCTTACTGCGCTCTACCCGAATGAACCCCACACCGTGGGTGAAGAGGTGTTGCGCGTGGAGAACCTGACCGCCTGGCACCCCGTTAACCGTCATATCAAGCGCGTGAACAATATCGCCTTCTCCCTCCACCGTGGCGAAATCCTCGGCATCGCAGGTCTGGTCGGGGCCGGGCGTACCGAAGCCGTGCAGTGTCTTTTCGGCGTTTGGCCGGGTCGCTGGGAAGGCTCGATTTATATCGACGGGGAACAGGTACGCATCAACAACTGCCAGCAGGCGATTGCCCACGGTATTGCAATGGTGCCTGAAGACCGCAAAAAAGACGGCATCGTACCGGTCATGGCCGTTGGTAAAAACATCACGCTTGCGGCACTCAATCAGTTTTCCGGTGCGCTGAGCAGCCTGGATGATGCCGCAGAACAACAGTGCATTCTCCAGTCACTCGCCAGACTCAAGGTGAAAACATCCTCTCCGGAACTGGCCATTGGCCGGTTGAGCGGTGGTAACCAGCAGAAGGCCATTCTGGCGCGCTGCCTGCTCCTCAACCCGCGAATATTAATCCTGGATGAACCCACTCGCGGGATTGATATCGGTGCGAAATATGAAATCTACAAACTGATTAATCAGCTTGTGCAGCAAGGGATTGCCGTCATTGTCATCTCGTCTGAACTCCCTGAAGTGCTGGGCCTGAGCGACCGCGTGTTGGTCATGCACGAGGGGAAACTGAAAGCCAACCTGATTAACCAGAACCTGACGCAGGAGCAGGTCATGGAAGCCGCCTTAAGGAGCGAACGTCATGTCGAAAAGCAATCCGTCTGATATCAAAGTCGCAGTGCCGACACCCGGCGCATTCGCGGGGCTAAAAGCGCTGAACCTGCAGGTTTTTGTGATGATTGCAGCGATTATCGCCATCATGTTGTTCTTTACCTGGATGACCGATGGCTCTTACCTCAGCGCACGTAATGTCTCTAACCTGCTACGCCAGACTGCCATCACCGGCATTCTGGCCGTGGGAATGGTGTTTGTGATTATCTCAGCGGAAATCGATCTGTCGGTGGGGTCGATGATGGGTCTGCTCGGCGGTGTCGCAGCGATTTTTGACGTCTGGCTCGGCTGGCCGCTGCCGCTGACCGTCGCGGTTACGCTGGTACTGGGGTTATTGCTTGGGACCTGGAACGGCTGGTGGGTTGCATACCGGAAAGTCCCGTCGTTCATCGTTACCCTGGCGGGGATGCTGGCCTTCCGCGGGATATTGATTGGTATCACCAACGGCACCACCGTCTCCCCCACCAGCGCGGCTATGTCGCAGATTGGTCAAAGCTACCTCTCTGATGGCGTGGGCTTTACGATCGGTGTCATGGGCCTGCTGGCATTTGTTGCGTGGCAATGGCGTGGGCGTATGCGCCGTCAGTCGTTGGGTCTGGCTTCGCCAGCGTCCACATCCGTTGTGGGGCGTCAGGCCCTTACTGCTGTAATTGTGCTGGGTGCCATCTGGCTTTTGAATGACTATCGCGGCGTCCCGACCCCGGTACTGCTGCTGGCACTTTTACTGCTGGGCGGAATGTTTATGGCCACGCGCACCGCATTTGGTCGCCGTATTTATGCCATCGGTGGCAACCTTGAAGCCGCGCGTCTTTCGGGTATTAACGTGGAACGCACCAAACTTGCCGTCTTTGCCATCAACGGCCTGATGGTGGCTATTGCGGGGCTGATCCTTAGCTCGCGTCTGGGGGCCGGTTCACCGTCTGCCGGTAACATCGCAGAGCTGGATGCCATCGCCGCCTGCGTCATTGGCGGAACCAGTCTCGCAGGTGGTGTTGGCAGTGTGGCAGGTGCCGTGATGGGGGCATTTATTATGGCTTCGCTGGATAACGGAATGAGTATGATGGACGTCCCGACGTTTTGGCAGTATATCGTGAAAGGTGCCATTCTTTTGCTGGCAGTCTGGATGGACTCGGCAACCAAGCGGCGAGCCTGAGAACAGTATTGTTACTTATGGGATAGTAAGCCATGTTTGAAAAGCGTCACCGCATTACGTTGTTATTCAATGCCAACAAAGCCTACGACCGCCAGGTGGTTGAAGGAGTTGGGGAATATTTGCAGGCGTCGCAATCCGAGTGGGATATTTTCATTGAGGAAGATTTCCGCACTCGCCTCGAGAACATCAAAGACTGGCTGGGCGATGGCGTCATCGCCGACTATGACGATCCGGTAATTGAACAACTGCTGGCTGACGTCGACGTCCCCATTGTGGGCGTCGGCGGCTCTTACCACTCACCCGAGCACTACCCGCCGGTTCACTATATCGCTACCGATAACCACGCGCTGGTAGAGAACGCGTTTCTCCATTTAAAAGAGAAAGGCGTGCACCGCTTCGCCTTTTACGGTTTACCCGTCTCAAGCGGAAAGCGCTGGGCAATGGAGCGTGAGTATGCATTTTGCCAGCTGGTTGCGCAGGAGAAGTATCGTGGGGTGGTCTATCAGGGGCTGGAAACCGCCCCCGAAAACTGGCAGCACGCGCAAAACCGACTGGCAGACTGGCTGCAAACACTGCCGCCGCAAACCGGAATTATTGCGGTAACAGACGCCCGTGCCCGCCACGTGCTACAGGTCTGTGAACATTTGCATATTCCGGTACCCGAAAAGCTGTGCGTGATTGGCATCGATAACGAAGAGCTTACGCGTTACCTTTCGCGCGTGGCACTCTCCTCCGTGGCGCAGGGAACCCGTCAGATGGGTTATCAGGCCGCAAAGTTACTTCATCGCCTGCTGGATAACGAATCCCTGCCGCTCCAGCGTTTGCTGGTTCCCCCTGTGCGCGTGGTAGAACGCCGCTCAACGGATTATCGCTCCTTAAACGATCCGGCCGTCATTCAGGCCATGCACTACATCCGCAACCATGCCTGCAAAGGCATCAAGGTCGATCAGGTGCTGGATTCGGTCGGTATTTCTCGTTCGAATCTGGAAAAACGCTTTAAAGAGGAAGTGGGCGAAACCATTCATGCTGTCATTCATGCGGAAAAAACTGGAGAAAGCACGCAGTCTGCTGATCTCCACGTCGCTGTCTATCAACGAAATCTCGCAGATGTGTGGCTACCCGTCGTTGCAGTATTTCTACTCGGTGTTCAGGAAAGAGTATGACACCACGCCAAAGGAGTATCGGGAGCGTTACAGTGAGGTGCTGCTGTAGAAAAGAAAACGCCTTCCATCGGAAGGCGTTTTTTTGGGATTACATATGTGCGGCGATAAGACGCTGATTGTCCTGGAACATAGCAAACAGATAGTTGTTATAGCTCTGTCCCTGGGTGGAATACCCTTTCAGCTTGTGGATCATCGTGCTGGCCGTCAATTCCTGATCCGCTTTACGCAGCTGAGCGCGTGACTTACGGAACGAAGAGTAAGCGGGGTGCGTGTTCAGGTTCACCACATAAGCATTCACGGAATCTTTAACCGATTCAAACTGTGAATAGCCTTTCACTTTACCTGGAGCATCGTTACAACGGTCTTTGACGCATTTCATGCCGAAGAGGTTGTTGTTGCTGCGTGCCAGCTTAGACGTCCCCCAGCCACTTTCGGCGGCAGCCATCGTCGCAACCATGCTGCCTGGGATGATATCCACACGCTCTAAGAGAGAGTTCCACGGCACGTGACGTGTGTTACCGTTCCAGCTCACCTTGTAGCGCTTCGCGATATCTTTCAGACGCGTGCGTTCAGCAGGCGACCAGCGGCTATCGTACTGTTTTGAGATCATCCAGTTACGATCCGCAGTAATCGCGGCATTTTGACTCGTAATGTAAGGCATTACCGTCCGGAGAAACGCTTTTTTCCTTGGTGTCCCGGAAGGGTATTTTCGCAAATCAGGAAGTGAACTACTCTTTGCACTATTGCGAGAATACTCTTGTTTACTGCTAACCTTACTACTTGTCGTCTTTATGACGTGGGCCTTTTTACTCGTTGTATCCGTGTGCGTTTTCGCAAGCACCTCACCTGAAAATGCCACAGTGAGTAACACGAGTAACGTAGCCCCAAATCGTCGAATGGGGGTCGACATCATTAGGTCTCCTGGTCGGATATAAACATTCCAACACCTTATTTTTTTCACAAATTTGAGAGCGGAATCTCAAATCATAACAAAAATAGACTTCAAGAGCATCTAAAGAAATAGTCCAATTCCGAAACTATGTCACCAAAAAACTGCTCACTAAAGCATCATTCCTGAGAAATTGTGTTTGATATCGCAGATAACTCTCTAATTTTGCGCGGGATCACTCATCCTTTCGCATACTCCCGGGAGAAAGCACCAGGGGGATGAGTTTTTCATCAGCGTCAGATGGCACACTGGCTAAAAATGCCGCGACAGGAAAATGGAATGAAACGCACCGCATTAGCTTTTCTGATGTTACCCGCACTGGCACACGCGGGCTGGTCATCGCCGGGGTTTACCACGTTTAATGCCGAAGGCACTGGCGTGTTCACCAGCCAGACAAAGCTGACGAAGGGTACTCGTCCTCTCACTGTGAGTTTTGACAACACGTGCTGGCAGCCAACGGGTGCAATAAAACTTAATGAGATGCTGTCGCTAAAACCCTGTGAGGGCACGCCACCGCAGTGGCGTCTGTTCCGCGACGGTGAGTACCAGATGCGTATCGATACTCGCTCCGGCACACCCACCCTGATGCTGACCATCCAGAGCGCAGCGGAACAACCTGTCGCGAACGTCATCCGCCAGTGTCCGAAATGGGACGGTAAACCGTTGACGCTTGAAGTCAGCAGCACCTTCCCGGAAGGCTCCGTGGTGCGGGATTTCTACAGTAAGCAAACGGCAACGGTGCAGAATGGAAAAATCACCCTTCAGCCTGCCGCCAACAGCAACGGCCTGCTGTTGCTTGAGCGCGCCGAAACAGACAAACCCGCGCAGTTTAGCTGGCAAAACGCCACCGTCTATTTCGTGCTGACCGATCGCTTTGTTAATGGCGATCCCACCAACGACAACAGCTATGGCCGCCACAAAGATGGCATGCAGGAGATTGGTACCTTCCACGGTGGCGATCTTAAAGGGCTTACCGGAAAGCTCGATTATTTGCAGCAACTGGGCGTGAATGCGCTCTGGATCAGCTCCCCGCTGGAGCAGATCCACGGCTGGGTGGGTGGTGGCACCAAAGGCGACTTCCCGCACTACGCCTATCACGGCTACTACACGCAGGACTGGACGAAGCTCGATGCCAACATGGGCACCGAAGATGATTTACGCCATCTGGTCGACGAAGCGCACAAACGTGGTATCCGTATCCTGTTCGACATCGTCATGAACCACACGGGCTACGCCACCCTTGCAGACATGCAGACGTACCAGTTTGGTGCGCTGTATCTGCAGGGTGATGAGCTGAAAAAAACGCTGGGTGAACACTGGACGGACTGGAAGCCGGGTGCCGGTCAAAGCTGGCACAGCTTCAATGATTACATTAACTTCAGCGACAAAGCCGCATGGGAAAAATGGTGGGGTAAAAAATGGATCCGCACCGACATCGGCGATTATGACAACCCCGGCTTTGACGATTTGACCATGTCGCTGGCATTTTTACCGGATCTGAAAACGGAATCCACGACACCTTCCGGCTTGCCAAACTTCTATCAACACAAGCCCGATACCCATGCGAAAGCCATCTCTGGCTACACCCCGCGTGACTACCTGACTCACTGGCTCAGTCAGTGGGTGCGCGACTACGGTATCGACGGTTTCCGTGTTGATACCGCAAAACACGTTGAGCTTGCAGCCTGGCAACAGCTGAAAGACCAGGCAAGCCAGGCGCTGGCCGCGTGGAAAGCCGCGAACCCGGACAAAAAACCCGACAACGCGCCATTCTGGATGACCGGGGAATCCTGGGGCCACGGCGTCATGCAGAGCGATTACTACCGCCACGGTTTCGATGCGATGATCAACTTCGACTACCAGGAGCAGGCGGCAAAAGCGGTGGATTGCCTGGCCGACATGGACATGACCTGGCAGCAGATGGCGGAAAAACTGCAAAGCTTCAATGTTCTGAGCTACCTCTCTTCGCACGATACGCGCCTGTTCCGCGAAGGGGGCCAGCGCGCCGCTGAACTGCTGTTGCTGGCACCGGGCAGTGTACAAATCTACTACGGGGATGAATCTGAGCGTCCATTCGGCCCAACAGGTTCCGACCCGCTACAGGGAACGCGCTCTGATATGAACTGGCAGGACGTCACGGGCAAGGAAGCTGTCACCGTTGCCCACTGGCAGATACTGGGGCAGTTCCGCGCCCGCCATCCGGCCATTGGTGAAGGCAAACAAACCACGCTTTCACTGAAAGAAGGATATGGCTTTGTGCGTGAGCATAATGGCGATAAAGCGATGATAGTGTGGGCGGGTAATCAATAAACAGCCCCTCACGCTACCCCTCTCCCCGAAGGGAGAGGGAACCGCACGGAGCCGTCTTTCCCCCTCGCCCCTTTGGGGAGAGGGGATAAAAAACCACCAGAACAATTCACTGAATAAATATCAATTCTCCCTACAAAACCACAAACCCTCTCTCACCTCTCGATTTGCACCCACACGATGCTAGCGTTATGGTTACCCACTTTCATAATAAGCTCGACAGATCACCTGCTATGACGTTTTCACTTTTCGGCGACAAATTTACCCGCCATTCAGGCATTACCCGCCTGATGGAGGATCTCAACGACGGGCTGCGCACACCGGGCGCAATCATGCTCGGCGGCGGAAACCCGGCTCAAATCCCGGAGATGAATGAGTATTTCCAGACGCTGCTGGCTCAGATGCTGGAAAATGGCAAAGCGACTGAGGCACTGTGCAATTACGACGGCCCTCAGGGTAAAACTGAACTGCTGACACTCCTCGCCGATATGCTGCGTGAAGAGCTGGGTTGGGATATCGAACCACAGAATATTGCACTAACAAACGGCAGCCAGAGCGCGTTTTTCTACTTGTTCAATCTGTTCGCAGGACGTCGCGCCGACGGCACCACCAAAAAGGTACTGTTCCCGTTGGCTCCGGAGTATATCGGCTATGCCGATTCCGGCCTGGAAGAAGACCTGTTCGTCTCAGCGCGCCCGAATATTGAGCTGCTCCCGGAAGGCCAGTTCAAATACCACGTCGATTTTGAACACCTGCATGTGGGCGAAGAGACGGGCATGATCTGCGTATCGCGTCCCACCAACCCGACGGGTAACGTCATCACTGACGACGAGCTGATGAAGCTGGATGCGCTGGCTAATCAGCACGGCATCCCGTTGGTGATCGATAACGCCTATGGCGTACCGTTCCCGGGCATTATCTTCAGCGAAGCACGTCCGCTGTGGAACCCGAACATCGTACTGTGCATGAGCCTCTCCAAGCTGGGCCTGCCAGGCAGCCGCTGCGGCATCATCATCGCCAATGAAAAAATCATCACCGCCATTACCAATATGAACGGCATTATCAGCCTTTCTCCGGGCGGCATTGGCCCGGCGATGATGTGTGAAATGATTAAACGCAACGACCTGCTGCGTCTGTCGAATGACGTGATTAAACCGTTCTATTACCAGCGCGTTCAGGAGACGATCGCGATACTTCGCCGTTATTTACCTGAAGAACGCTGCCTGATCCACAAACCAGAGGGAGCGATTTTCCTGTGGCTGTGGTTTAAGGATCTGCCGATTACGACAGAGCTGCTCTATCAGCGCCTGAAAAAACGCGGCGTACTGATGGTGCCGGGTGATTACTTCTTCCCGGGGCTGGATAAACCGTGGCCGCACACGCACCAGTGCATGCGCATGAACTACGTTCCCGACCCGGAAAAAATCGAAGCGGGCGTGAAAATTCTCGCCGAAGAGATTGAAAACGCCTGGCACGAAAACGGCCTGTAGCACCTTACGCCAGGTTACGCAGCCGTTCCGTGCGTAATCTGGCGGGATCGACACAGCTCAGCGCGTGGGTTGGACACGCCTCCACACAGGCAGGTCCGCTCTCGCGATGCGCGCATAAATCACATTTCAACGCCTGAACGTCATTTCCCACCTGCTGAACCTGCATCGCCCCAAACGGGCACGCCACCATACAGCTTTTGCACCCAATGCAGCGCGCCTGCTCGACATGCCAGACTCCCGCATTGCGGCGGATCGCCTGTGTCGGGCAGACATTGGCACAGGGAGCATCTTCGCACTGATGACAGCCAACCGCCGTGGTGTACGAACCGCCTTTGACAACCCGAATGCGGGGCGTAAAGGCGTTTGCAGAGACGGAGCCCTGATGCGCCACCGCGCAAGCCACTTCACAGGTGCGACATCCTATGCATCTGGTTGAGTCCGCCACGATAAATCGGTTCATCTGTTACGCCTCGCGCACGTTAAAACCCAGTTCTTTTGAGATAGCCTCTGCCGTTTCACGCAGTGGTTTGAGCAAGTTCTTCTCACCCACCTGCTTCATGCGGGAGGTCGACAGCGAAATGGAGATCGCATACGGCACACGGCCATGAATATCAAACACCGGCACGGCAATACAGGACACACCCAGCTCGTTCTCTTCTTTGTCCATCGCCAGGCTGTGTTCACGGATATCTGCCAGCTCGTCGTACATGGCGCTCAGTTCAGTGATGGTATTGCGGGTCAACGGCTGGATCTGCTCCTGATGGCTTTCCCAGTAGCTCGCCACATAGTCCTGGTGACCAAACGCCATGTAGATCTTACCCATTGCAGAGCAGTAAAGCGGCATATGCTGGCCGATATACGCGCGCGTACGCAACATGCCGGTTGTCGGCTCCAGCTTGTAAATCAGGATGGCGTGATCGTCTTCACGGCTGGAGAAGTTCACCGTCTCGCCGGTTGCAATGTTCAGCGCCTCAAGGTGTGGTGCCGCCACGTGGATGATGTTCAGCGAGGACAGCGCCTTCTGCCCGACGGCGATAAATTTGGTGGTCAGTCGATAACTCCCCGCAGCAGGAGCCGGGGTAACGTACCCGCACGACTGCAGCCCCTGCAGCAACCGGTGCACGGTGCTCTTATTCAACCCCGCCAGTTCCGATAAGTGTGCAAGCGGACACCCGTTCGGATAGTTACTGAGGATCTCAATCAGCATCAGGCCGCGAAACAAGCTCTGGCTACCCGCTGGCCTCTCTTTTTCTTGCGTCATTTCGCTCTCTTTCATGCTCATCACATGGCTCCTTTTTTATCGCGCCCTGATGGTAGCGCAAAGTGTGGCTCAGTTCACGATCTCAACAGAAAAAACACAACCAGTTGATTTTAATCGATTTTGAAAATCATGAATGCCGTTGATCTGGCAAAATTTGATCGCTATATTTGAAATCAGATTTCGCATAGTGAAATTAAGCGATAAAAAAGCACCCGCACTTGCCCCTAAAAAAACAGGAGAACAGGGATGAAAGTGACCTTTGAAGAGTTAAAAGCGGCGTTCAACCGGGTTCTGCTCGATCGCGGTGTGAAAGCAGACACCGCAGACGCATGCGCTGAGATGTTTGCCCGAACGACAGAATCCGGCGTCTATTCGCACGGCGTGAACCGCTTCCCGCGTTTTATCCAGCAGCTTGATGCAGGCGATATCCTTCCTGACGCCCAGCCAAAGCGGGTAACCACATTAGGTGCCATCGAACAGTGGGATGCCCAGCGTTCCATCGGCAACCTGACAGCGAAAAAGATGATGGATCGCGCCACCGAACTGGCATCCGATCACGGCATCGGCCTGGTGGCACTGCGTAACGCCAACCACTGGATGCGCGGCGGCAGCTACGGCTGGCAGGCGGCGGAGAAAGGTTATATTGGAATTTGCTGGACCAACTCCATTGCCGTCATGCCCGCGTGGGGCTCAAAAGAGTGCTGCATCGGTACGAACCCGTTGATCGTTGCGATTCCCTCCAGCCCCATCACGATGGTCGATATGTCGATGTCGATGTTCTCCTACGGCATGCTGGAAGTGAACCGCCTGGCCGGACGCGAGCTACCGGTGGATGGTGGTTTTGACGATGAGGGCAACCTGACCAGAGAGCCGGGCGTCATTGAGAAAAACCGCCGCATTCTGCCAATGGGCTACTGGAAAGGTTCTGGCCTGTCTGTCGTGCTGGATATGATCGCCACCCTGCTCTCTAACGGCTCCTCCGTCGCGGAAGTGACCCAGGACAACAGTGATGAATATGGTGTATCGCAGATCTTTATCGCCATCGAAGTGGATCGCCTGATCGACGGGCCAACCCGCGATGCCAAACTGCAGCGCATCATGGATTTCATCACGACCGCCGAACGGTCTGATGAAAACCTCGCTATCCGTCTGCCGGGACATGAATTCACGCGCCTGCAGGAAGAGAACCGCCGCAACGGCATTACGGTGGATGACAGCGTGTGGGCGAAAATCCAGTCTCTGTAAGGAGTGGGCCATGATATTCGGACATATTTCGCAGCCAAATCCGTGCCGCCTGCCGCAGGCGATTGAAACAGCGCTCAATTTTCTGCGCTCGACCGATTTTTCCGCGCTGGAGCCGGGCGTGGTGGAAATTGATGGTCGCAATATTTTTGCCCAGGTGCTCGACCTCACCACCAGGGAACCACACGAGAATCGCCCCGAAGTCCACCGCCGTTATCTGGATATTCAGTTTCTGGCATCGGGTGAAGAAAAAATCGGTATCGCTATTGATACCGGGAATAACGAAATAAGCGAATCATTACTGGAACAACGGGATATTATTTTTTATCACAACAGTGAAAATGAATCGTTTATCGAAATGACCCCAGGTAACTACGCCATATTTTTTCCGCAGGATGTTCACCGTCCTGCCTGTATTAAAAACAAGGAAACCACAATTCGTAAAATTGTGGTGAAAGTGGCAATCAGCGAATTACAGTAATTTTCTGATAAATACAGGAAAGCGAAATGACCAACACCGGTTTTATTATTGGTGCGTACCCCTGCGCACCCTCGTTTCACCAGAAAGGGGAACAAGAAGAGCTGGCCTTCTGGCGGGAACTTTCCGACACACCGTACATTCGCGGGCTGGAACAACCTTGCCTTGAAAGCCTCCATCCGTTTGGAGACGAATGGCTGTTTCGCCACACGCCGGGCGACTGGCAAATCGTGGTGACGGCAGTCATGGAAACCATGCGCCGTCGTGGTACCAACGGTGCCTTTGGCCTGGCCTCTGCCGATGAAGAGCAACGTAAAGCCAGCGTCGATTTTTATCGTCACCTGCATCAAAAGATTGATGCCGTGAATTCCCGCTTTCCCGGGAAAGTGAACGCGCTTGAGATGCAGGCCGCGCCACAAGCGGGGAATCCATCTGTCGATCAGGCTACCGAGGCATTTTCCCGCTCGGTTCGCGAAATAGCCGCGTGGGACTGGTCATGCGATCTGGTACTTGAGCACTGTGATGCCATGACAGGTCCCGCACCACGCAAGGGGTTCTTACCCCTGGAGCAGGTACTGGACGTCGTGAAAGGCACAGACATTAGCGTCTGCATTAACTGGGCGCGGTCGGCCATTGAAGGGCGTAACACGACTCTTCCGGTGAACCATGTGCAGGCCGCACTCAGGGCGGGAAAACTGGGCGCGCTGATGTTCTCCGGCACCAGCACTCACGGGGAGTATGGCGAATGGCAGGATCTTCATGCACCATTTTCTTCGCTCTGCGCCGACAGTTTATTGTCCACTGAACAGGCAAAAGCACTCTTTACTGCGGCGAGTGCCGCAACATTGAAATTCTCCGGTATTAAATTACTGGAAATAAATGCTAATGCTGACGTCAGCCATCGCATCGCCATTTTACGCGACGGCATTAGCGCTATGAATAAAGCGAAACAATAACAATAACAAATATCCCTATATCGGTTACATTGACTGAGACATTAAATATGAACACTTCCTCTAATGCTCTACATGCGGATATTCCGCACCAGCGCTGGCTAAGGATCATTCCCCCTATTCTTATCGCCTGCATTATTTCATATATGGACCGTGTGAATATCGCTTTTGCAATGCCCGGCGGTATGGATGAAGAGTTAGGTATTTCCGCCACGATGGCGGGTCTGGCGGGTGGGATCTTCTTTATCGGTTATCTGTTCCTGCAGGTTCCCGGCGGGAAGATTGCCGTTCATGGCAGCGGTAAGAAATTTATCGGCTGGTCGCTGGTCGCCTGGGCGGTGATCTCGGTGCTAACCGGTATCGTCACCAGCCAGTATCAGTTGCTGGTGCTGCGTTTCTTACTCGGTGTGGCGGAAGGTGGGATGCTGCCCGTCGTACTCACCATGATCAGTAACTGGTTCCCTGACGCCGAACGCGGTCGTGCCAATGCGATTGTGATCATGTTCGTACCTATCGCCGGGATCATCACCGCCCCGCTATCAGGCTGGATCATCACCGCGCTCGACTGGCGCTGGTTGTTCATCATTGAAGGGTTGATGTCTGTTGTTGTGCTGGTGCTGTGGGCCTTCACCGTCTATGACCGCCCGCAGGAAGCACGCTGGATCTCAGAGGCCGAGAAGAACTACCTGATGCAAACGCTGGCGGCAGAGCAGAAAGCGATTGCCGGTAAAGAGGTAAAAAATGCCTCATTGGGTGCGGTACTGTCCGACAAAACCATGTGGCAGCTGATCGCCCTGAACTTCTTCTACCAGACCGGGATTTACGGCTACACCCTCTGGCTGCCGACCATCCTGAAAGAGCTTACGCACACCAGCATCGGCCAGGTGGGGATGCTCGCCATTCTGCCTTACATCGGTGCCATTGCGGGCATGTTCCTGTTCTCCTCGCTCTCTGACCGTACCGGCAAGCGCAAGCTGTTTGTCTCTCTGCCGCTGATTGGCTTTGCGCTCTGCATGTTCCTCTCCGTGGCGCTGAAAGAAAACACCTGGCTGGCTTATGCCGCGCTGGTGGGTTGCGGGTTCTTCCTGCAGTCGGCAGCGGGCGTGTTCTGGACCATTCCGGCGCGTTTGTTCAGCGCGGAAATGGCAGGCGGTGCGCGCGGCGTCATCAACGCGCTGGGCAACCTCGGCGGGTTTTGTGGCCCTTATGCGGTGGGCGTGTTGATCACCCTGTACAGCAAAGATGCGGGGGTTTATTGCCTGGCGGTGTCCCTGGCACTGGCCTCACTGCTGGCCCTGCTGTTACCAGCGAAATGCGATACCGGCTCAGAAACGACCCCCACGGTGAACCCGCATAAACATGCGGCCTGATGCCCTCACCCAACCCTCTCCCACGCGGAGAGGGTGCAAGACAAGAGAATCAAAAGATGAGTGAAAAAGAGCCCTTCTGGCTGGGTATCGATTGTGGCGGTACTTATCTGAAAGCCGGTTTATACAACAGCCAGGGCAAAGAAATCTGTATTGAACGCCGTTCGGTTGCCACGCTCAGCCCGCGCCCTGGCTACGCCGAACGGGATATGCACCAGCTATGGCAGCATTGCCATACTACCGTCGCCACACTGCTCAAAAATGCCCATGTTTCTGGCGAACAAATCAAGGGTTTGGGTATCTCCGCTCAGGGTAAGGGGCTGTTTCTTCTCGATAAAAATGACCAACCGCTGGGAAATGCCATGCTCTCCTCTGACCGCCGGGCACTGGAGATTGTTCAGCGCTGGCAGCAGGACGGCATTCCCGAAAAACTCTATCCGCATACGCGTCAGACATTATGGACAGGGCACCCGGCCTCGCTCCTGCGCTGGGTCAAAGAGAACGAGCCGCAGCGCTACCAACAGATCGGCTGCGTGATGATGGCGCACGACTATCTGCGCTGGTGCCTCACGGGCGTGAAAGGTTGCGAAGAGAGCAACATTTCAGAGTCCAACCTCTACAACATGAACACCGGTCACTATGACCCACAACTCACGCGCTGGCTTGGCATTAGTGAAATCGATGGCGCACTGCCACCGGTTGTCGGTTCAGCAGACATTTGCGGAGGAATCACCGCTCAGGCAGCCGCTCTGACCGGTCTTACGGCGGGAACGCCCGTCGTGGGTGGTCTGTTTGATGTGGTTTCTACCGCGATCTGCGCCGGACTGCACGACGAACATACGCTAAACGCCGTGATGGGTACCTGGGCCGTCACCAGCGGAATTGCCAACGGCATCCGCGACAACGAACCGTTCCCTTATGTCTATGGCCGCTATGTGCATCCGCTGCAATACATTGTTCACGAAGCCAGCCCCACCTCTTCCGGCAACCTGGAGTGGCTGACCGCACAGTGGGGCGATATGTCGTTCAGTGAAATCAACCAGGCTGTTTCCAGCCTGCCGAAGGCTGAAAGCGATGTGTTCTTCCTGCCCTTTCTTTATGGCAGCAACGCTGGCCTGGAGATGACCAGCGGTTTTTACGGCATGCAGGCGCTGCACACCCGCGCGCATCTGCTGCAGGCGGTTTACGAGGGCGTGGTATTCAGCCATATGACCCATCTCAACCGCATGCTCGAACGCTTTACCCACGTGCAGACGCTGCGCGTTACGGGCGGCCCAACCCATTCGGATGTATGGATGCAAATGCTCGCTGACGTCAGTGGTCTGGCGATTGAACTGCCTCAGGTGGAAGAGACGGGTTGCTCCGGTGCGGCACTGGCTGCACTGGTCGGCACCGGTATGTATCCCGATTTCCACACAGCGCAGCACGCCCTCAGACATGACATTCGGATCATTGAACCCGATATGCACGCCCATGCGGCCTATCAGCACAAATACCACCGTTACCAGTTACTGATTTCAGCACTACAGGGCTATCACGCCCGCGTTAAGGAGTACGACCTATGAGCCGACCATTACTGCAGCTGGCGCTCGACCATACCTCACTTCAGGCCGCTCAGCGCGATGTCGCTTTGCTTTCAGACCACGTCGATATCGTCGAAGCAGGCACCATTTTGTGTCTGACTGAAGGGCTGAACGCCGTGAAGGCACTGCGCGAGCAGTGCCCGGAAAAGATTATCGTGGCGGACTGGAAAGTGGCCGATGCCGGAGAAACACTGGCTGAGCAGGCGTTTGGCGCGGGGGCGAACTGGATGACCATCATCTGCGCCGCGCCGCTGGCAACCGTCGAAAAAGGTCATGAGGTGGCACTGCGCTGCGGCGGTGAAATTCAGATGGAGCTGTTTGGCAACTGGACGCTGGACGACGCCCGCGCCTGGCACCGCGTCGGCGTGAAGCAGGCAATCTACCACCGTGGGCGTGACGCGCAGGCCAGCGGTCAGCAGTGGGGCGAAGCGGATCTCACCAGAATGAAAGCGCTCTCTGATATTGGTTTACAGCTCTCGATCACCGGCGGCATTACCCCCGCTGACCTGCCGCTGTTTAAACAGATTAACGTCAAAGCGTTCATTGCCGGGCGTGCGCTGGCAGGGGCGATCCATCCGCAGCAGGTGGCACATGCCTTCCATTCACAAATCCGCGACATCTGGGGAGAGTAGCCATGCGTCAGCATCCGTTAGGTATCTACGAAAAAGCGTTGCCGAAAACACTCACCTGGCCGGAGCGTCTGGTTCTGGCAAAAAGCTGCGGGTTTGATTTTGTCGAAATGTCGGTCGATGAGACTGACGAACGGTTATCGCGCCTCGAATGGAGCACCACGCAGCGCGCCTCGCTGGTTGAAGCGATGCTGGAAACCGGCGTGTCGATCCCCTCGATGTGTTTGTCCGCTCACCGCCGTTTTCCGTTTGGCAGCCGGGATGAAACCGTGCGCGAACGCGCCCGCGAGATCATGACCAAAGCCATCAAACTGGCGCGCGATTTAGGGATCCGCACCATCCAGCTTGCGGGTTATGACGTCTACTACGAAGAACACGATGAGGGCACTCAGCAACGCTTCGCCGAAGGGCTGGCGTGGGCCGTCGAGCAAGCTGCCGCCGCGCAGGTGATGCTGGCGGTGGAGATCATGGACACCGCGTTTATGAATTCCATCAGCAAGTGGAAAAAATGGGATGAGATGCTCGCATCACCGTGGTTCAGCGTTTACCCGGACGTCGGCAACCTGAGCGCGTGGGGCAACGATGTCACCGCCGAGCTGACGCTGGGTATTGACCGTATCGCCGCGATCCACCTGAAAGATACCCAACCCGTGACGGCACAAAGCCCCGGACAATTCCGCGACGTGCCGTTTGGTGAGGGCTGCGTCGATTTTGTGGGCGTGTTTAACACGCTCAATCAGCTGAACTATCGCGGCGCATTTCTGATTGAAATGTGGACCGAAAAAGCGAAAGAGCCGGTGCTGGAAATCATCCAGGCACGCCGCTGGATTGAAGCCCGTATGCAGGAAGGAGGCATGACATGTTAGAACAACTCAAAGCCGACGTGCTGGCGGCAAACCTGGCGCTGCCCGCCCACCAGCTGGTGACGTTTACCTGGGGCAACGTCAGCGCGGTTGATCGCGAAAGCGGCCTGATGGTGATCAAACCTTCCGGCGTGGAGTATGACGTAATGACCGCGGAAGATATGGTGGTGGTAAATATCGCCACAGGTAACGTGGTCGAGGGCAGCAAAAAACCCTCCTCCGACACGCCAACCCACCTTGCGCTGTACCGGCGTTACCCGGAGATTGGCGGTATTGTTCATACTCACTCCCGCCACGCGACTATCTGGTCGCAGGCGGGGCAAGATTTACCGGCCTGGGGCACCACCCACGCCGACTACTTCTACGGGGCAATCCCCTGTACACGGCTGATGACCACGGCTGAAATTGCAGGGGAGTACGAATACCAGACGGGGGAAGTGATCATTAAAACCTTCGAGGAACGCGATTTAAGCCCGATGCAGATCCCGGCGGTGCTGGTGCATTCCCACGGCCCGTTTACCTGGGGTAAAGATGCCGCCGATGCCGTACACAACGCTGTGGTGCTGGAAGAATGCGCATATATGGGCCTGTTCTCGCGCCAGCTTGCACCACAATTACCGGTTATGCAGCAGGCATTGCTGGACAAGCATTATCTGCGTAAACACGGGGTGAATGCGTATTACGGGCAGTGATCACCCGGAATTGATGCGTTCCTTGCAGTACCGCCGTTTCCAGACGGCGGGGGTTAACCCCGTGTACTTCGAAAATATCTGCCGGAAATACCCGACATCATTAAAGCCGCAGCGGGTTGCCACTTCGGTTAATGATGCCGCATCATTCAGCAGCAACTTTTCTGCCGCCCTGACGCGCTGGCGATGAATCGCCTCCGTCAGGGTTAAATGAAATGTCCGGCGAAATACGCGCCCCAGGTAATCTGCATTACAGTGCAGCTCTTTTGCCAGCTGCGAGGTGGATAACGGTAAATGAAACTGCGTGCGAATACGTTGTTTTGCCTTCCACGCTAATGCTGCACCGGCTTCATCGGCATTGTCTTCATATCCCGAAGAGATCGACACTTGCTGTAAAATCAGCAATAAAATCATTTCCAGCGCTACGCTTCGCTGCAATTTCTCCTGCTCACTCAGGAATTGCCGAAAAAGGGCAATCACATATTGTGCATCTCTCACACAGCAGTGTTGTTCTATTGTCAGAGGAGAAGCATTTGGCAAAAGTGGCGGCATACGCTCAACCTCAAAATGCAGCCAGTAAAACCGAAGGTCAGCCGGAAAATCTTCGGTTCCCACGTGCCGGCGATCCGGCCAGAGCAGTAAACTTTCCCCCGCCTTCACCTCAAAAAGTGTGTTTTCCTCCTGGATCGATAATGTCCCCTTTTCGACAAAGATAATTTCCCACGATGTTAATTTACGCGCCGGATGACGGCCCACTCCCCGGGAAATAAATAACCCACCATTTTGTACTTTAATCGGAAGCGCTATGGATAATTCAAGCATCGGTATTCACTATTCCGCTTTTATTGCCGCAATTATTGAACTTACCCTTTGATTATTAATAAATAGATGAATGTCTTCCCGATCAAATTCACATTTTTATCATCAGGTCGGAATCGTCACCTTTTTATACTTATCCCTTCCCTTGTTGGCCTTACCGTTCGGTGCAGAATAAATGGGTACCTTGCACAAATACGATAATAAATCGCTTACCGAGGAGTTACCTCATGACTTCCACCCCGATTACCGAATCTGACGTTGCACAACGGGCGAGAGATGATCGTTTGTCCGTTCGCGAAAAAATAGGCTATGGCCTGGGCGATGCAGGCGGCACCGTGATCACTTGCCTGATCATGAACTTCCTTACCTTTTTCTATACCGATATCTTTGGCCTGACGCCCGCTCTCGTGGGCACGCTGTTTATTGCCCTGCGCGTATTTGACGCCATCTCCGACCCGGTGATGGGCATTATTGCTGACCGCACGCAGAGCCGCTGGGGGCGTTTTCGTCCCTGGCAGCTGTGGGTGGCGTTCCCCATCGGGATCATCGGCGTACTGACCTTCACCGTTCCTGATGCCAGCATGGGGGTGAAAATCGCCTGGGCATTCGGGACGTATTTAATGCTGTCAGTGGGTTACACCGCCATCAACGTACCTTATTGCGCGCTGATTAACACCATGACCACCCGCCATAACGAGGTTATTTCCTGCCAGTCCTGGCGCTTTGTGCTGTGCGGTGTTGCCGGTTTTTTAGTCTCCGTTGGCCTGCCATGGCTGGTCGCGGAATTGGGCCAGGGCAATGCCGCACGGGGCTATCAGCTTGGCGTTGGCGTACTTTGCGCTATCGCCGTGGTGATGTTTCTGTGCTGTTTCTTCTGGGTGCGCGAGCGTGTTCCACTGGCGCTGATGGGCAAATTCACCTTACGCGAGCATCTTGCCGGGCTGCGTAAAAACGACCAGTTGCTGCTGATGCTGGTGATGTCATTCCTGCTGATTAACGTCTTCAACATCCGTGGCGGCGGATATATGTACTTCATCACCTACGTGCTCCAGGGGAGTACCGCATATACCTCGCTGTTTTTCACGATGGTGACCTTTGCGGCCATCCTCGGGGCGGTCATTGTGAATCCCCTGTCCCGACGTTTCGATACCGTCAAACTCTACTACTACACCAACCTGTTACTGGCCGGGCTCGCCGCAGGTATGTGGTTCCTGCCTAATGGTCCGGCTTACCAGACGCTCTGGCTGGTTATCATTCTGAGCAATGGCGTGATCCTGGGCTTTACGCTACCGCTGCACTTTTCGCTGATGGCCTTCGCCGACGACTACGGTGAGTGGAAAACCGGTGTGCGTTCATCGGGCATGAATTTCGCCTTCAACCTGTTTTTCATCAAGCTCGCGTGGGCCTCCAGCGCCGGGATCATCAGTCTGGTGTTTATCGCCGTGGCCTATCAGCCGGGCGTGGGCAACCAGACGCCTGCATCGTTGCAGGGCATCACCGCAATGGAAACGCTGCTCCCCGCCCTTTTCCATCTGCTACTGGCCGTCGCTATTCGCTGGTGCAGACTCAACAATCCCATGATGTCGCGCATTGCCACCGACCTGCGCCAGCGTCACGTACTGTCCTGAGGAGAATGATATGTCCATAATGGAAGCCGACCTGCACCAACTGAAAATCAACGACCCGTTTCTCGGCCAGTATCAACGGCTGGTGCGTGATGTGGTGATCCCCTACCAGTGGGATGCGCTTAACGATCGCGTGACGGAAGCCGAACCCAGCCATGCCATCACCAACTTCCGCATTGCGGCAGGTCTGGAACAGGGTGAATTCTACGGCATGGTGTTTCAGGACAGTGACGTGGCGAAATGGCTGGAAGCAGTGGCATGGTCTCTGTGCCAGAAGCCCGATGCGGAACTGGAAAAGACCGCCGATGAGGTGATTGCGCTGGTGGCAGCGGCGCAGTGTGAGGATGGTTATCTCAACACCTACTTCACAGTGAAGGCTCCCGGCGAGCGCTGGACGAACCTGGCCGAGTGCCACGAGCTGTACTGCGCCGGGCATATGATTGAAGCCGGCGTGGCGTATTTCCAGGGAACCGGAAAGCGCCATCTGCTTGAGGTCGTATGCAGGCTGGCAGATCATATCGACAGCGTGTTTGGCCCCGGAGAGAACCAGCTACACGGTTACCCGGGTCACCCGGAAATTGAGCTGGCGCTGATGCGGCTTTACGACGTCACTCAGGAGCCGCGTTACCTGAACCTGGTGAAATACTTCATTGAGGAGCGTGGCGCACAACCCCACTTCTACGACATCGAATACCAGAAACGTGGCAGGACATCACACTGGCACAACTATGGCCCGGCGTGGATGGTCAAAGACAAAGCCTATAGCCAGGCACTGCAACCGCTTGCTGAACAACAAACAGCCATCGGTCATGCCGTCCGCTTTGTCTACCTGATGACGGGCATGGCCCATCTGGCTCGCCTGAGCAATGACGAGGGCAAACGTCAGGACTGTTTACGGCTGTGGGAAAATATGGCGCAACGCCAGCTGTACATTACGGGGGGGATCGGCTCGCAAAGCAGTGGTGAAGCCTTCAGCAGTGATTACGATCTGCCCAATGATACGGTTTATGCTGAAAGCTGTGCCTCGATTGGCCTGATGATGTTTGCCCGCCGGATGCTGGAGATGGAGGCGGACAGCCAGTATGCCGATGTGATGGAACGTGCGTTATACAACACGGTGTTGGGTGGTATGGCGCTGGATGGTAAACATTTCTTTTATGTGAACCCACTGGAAGTCCATCCTAAGACGCTGGCATTTAACCACATTTATGATCACGTAAAACCGGTACGCCAGCGCTGGTTCGGCTGTGCCTGTTGCCCGCCAAATATCGCTCGCGTGCTGACCTCACTGGGCCATTACATCTATACCGTTCGCCCGGATGCATTGTTTATCAACCTGTACGTGGGAAACGACGTTGCAATACCGGTAGGTGAGCAGGCGTTACAGCTGCGTATCAGCGGTAATTATCCGTGGCATGAACAGTTAAAAATCGAGATCACGTCTCCTGTTCCTGTCACTCATACTCTTGCTCTGCGGCTCCCAGACTGGTGCGCGAAGCCTGACGTGACGCTGAATGGTGAAAAGGTTACTGGCGAAGTATCACGCGGCTATCTCTATCTCATGCGCAGCTGGCAGGAAGGTGATGTATTAACACTGACGCTCCCCATGCCGGTTCGCCGGGTGTATGGCAACCCGCAGGTACGCCAGCAGGCGGGTAACGTCGCGTTACAGCGCGGCCCGCTGGTCTACTGCCTGGAAGAGGCCGACAACGGCACAAACCTGCACAATCTCTCTCTGCCTGCAGACAGCGAATTCCGGGTCTTTGAAGGAAAAGGTATTTTCGCACACAAGATGCTGATTCAGGCGGAAGGGGTGGCTCATCGCACAACGGACACAGGGTCTGGTGCTCTCTGGCAGTACGATCGCTCACCGGTGCAGCGTCAGCCCCAGACGCTGACCTTTATCCCGTGGTTTAGCTGGGCGAACCGTGGCGAAGGGGAGATGCGGATTTGGGTGGATGAGGTGTAGAGTAATATTATATATCTGGTGAGCCCGGCAACGTCGGGCTCTCTTATTCACTGTCTATAACAGGACAATGTGATCTAAACCCCGGAATTGTTTTTTTTGGGTATCCATCATCTCTGCACACCATTGTATGGCGTGCATTTTAGTGTTATTCCATCAATACACACAGAAAAAAATAAGGATATCACATGGAATTCACTGAAAGATTGAACGCTCTATCTAATAAAATAAAACAACAAATTGAGGCAATTAATACAGAAGAAGCGACAAAAACGGCTTTTGTGATGCCATTTATTCATAATGTATTAGGTTATGATGTTTTCGACCCCTCTGAAGTCACTCCTGAGTTTGTCTGTGATGTAGGAACAAAAAAAGGCGAAAAAATTGACTACGCCATAATGAAAAACAACGACGTACAAATACTCATCGAGTGTAAAAAGATTGGTGAGCCGTTAAATATTAACCATGCATCACAGCTCTTCCGGTACTTTCATGTAACAAATGCCAGAATTTCCATCCTGACGAATGGTCAAAATTACAAGTTTTTCACCGACCTTGATGCGCCAAACAAAATGGATGAAAAACCATTTTTAGAAGTCGATCTTCTTGATATTGATGAAAACATAATCCCAGAACTTAAAAAGCTAACGAAATCATCTTTCGACCTCGAATCAATTATCAATGCGGCTGGCGAGCTAAAATATGTCAGCCAAATCAAAAAAATTCTACACTCCCAGCTCAATAACCCCGAAGATGACTTTGTAAAATTTTTTGCATCGCGGGTTTACGACGGAATCTTGACCCAAAAAGTAAGAGAGTCTTTTTTAAATCTTACGAAAAAGGCTGCGAGCCAATACATCAATGATCAAGTCAATGAGCGACTCAAATCAGCCATCACGGGTGTGGCCCCTGCTATCATCGAAACTCAAACTGAGCCATCTCATGTTGATGAGGAGGAGCAGAAAGATGAACACGATGTCGTTACAACGGCAGAGGAGATTGAGGGATACCATATCGTCAAAGCCATCACCAGAGCGGTACTTGAAGCACCGCGTATTACTCACAGAGACACCAAAAGCTACTTTGGCATCCTCGTGGATGACAATAATCGTAAGCCTCTTTGCCGGTTACACTTCAACCGCTCACAAAAATACATAGGGCTTTTCGATATTGAGAAAAACGAAACGCGCCACCCAATAACGACTGTTGATGATATCTATTCCTTTGCCGATACCCTGAAAGCAACTGCCGCGCTATACAATTAATCGTCACCCAGGCAGCACCCGGCGTGCTGCCTCTGCCAGAAAAGCGCTTCGGTTACTGAACTGAGGATGTTCACTGACAAATGAGTCAATCTTCACCAGCAAACGACGGGGCATAGTGATGTTGATGCGCTCTGCCCTGCCGTCAAATTGCTTCATATTAATATCCACCAGCAGCCACTGCCCGCCGATGTAATCGCCAGAATTTGCCTCAAGATGCGCTTCAACATTTCCTGGCATAGGCAGTTCTTCCTCTGCCTCAAACAGCGCTTCGAGGTGAATTGTCAGGGCTTCACGTGCATCCTGAAAAGCATCATCCAGCGAGTCACCTGCAAAAAAGCAACCTGGCACGTCAGGGAAAAACCCACTGGCGCTGCCATCCGAGTCAGAATGAATATAAGCTGGATAAAACATAACTACTCCTGATATCAATGTTTGATTCCCGCCTGCCGCCAGATTTGCGCGAGGTTTCCTGGTTTAATGTCTTTTTTAGGATGAGGAACGGTGACCAGTTCCCTGTATATCGGATGACGGAACTGATGATGGCTTCCTTTTGTTCTTACACATCTCCAGCCGTGGCTGACAAGAAAAGCAATGACATCCGCACTTTTCACATCCTGATCCTTCCATGATTATACACATGATACACACCAACCCTGCCAATCTGGGTCATATTAGCGCAGGAACGATGTAAGTGCAGTCAGGTATTGTCAGAACGGGAATGTGAGACGAGAAAAGAAAGTGCAATTTGTGATGTTGCCGGAGAAGACGCAGGGACTATCGCAATAAAATGCCCTGCAGCGTTGCGCTCGTGAGGGCCTGAAGTAGCCCGGTTGTAGGACCGGCCAGATAAGGCGAAGCCGCCGCCAGGCAGATAAAAAGGCTGTCCCCATCCGTGGGGACAGTTTTAAACCATCAGAAACGCCAGGTCATGCCGGTCATCAGCGCAAAGCTGTCGTCGCGGTCGATCATCGGGCTGTTTTTCACGTCATCAGGCAACACGGTGTACACCGCGCTGGCGTTCAGGAACAGCTTCTGGGTCAGCTGATATTTCGCCGCCAGGCCAACGTATGGCGTCCAGCTGTCACCTGCAGTGTATTCCTTCAGACCAGAGCGGCGAGATTCGCTACTGGACACACCGTAGTAGTAATCGTTATAGCTTTCGTCACTGTAGAAAACGCCTGCAGATGGCGTCAGGGTCAGACGCTCCATCCGGATAGGGTGGAAGTATGACAATTCACCCACCATGCCACCGCTTTCATCCATCGCATCGCCGGAGACGGCAAACTTCAGGGAGCCCCAGCTTTCGTGGCGATAGTATGCCCCACCCAGGAATGCAGACGCTTTACGCTCATCAAGGTGTTTCATCTGATCGTCGTCATTGTCATCAGGGTCAAAGCTCAGAGGCATCCACGACGCGGTGAGGCTTAACTCATTTTTAGCATCTTTCCACAGGATCCATCCCCCTGTAGTCTGGCGTACGTAAAAACGATCGCCTTCATAGCTAATTAACGGTACTGCGGTAGTATTTTCGTTATACCCTTTGTAAGGCGACTCATTAAATACAGCACCTACCCCAAGTGAAAAATCACTGGCCATTGCGGATGATGCGGCAAATAGCGTGGCAGCGATGAGTAAATTCTTTTTGATATTCATTCCATGCAATCCATTTAAACGCCAGACAAGCGAGGCGAATAATAATAATGGTTACAAATTTACCCATGCAACGATACAGTTTATATAATACTATATATAAAATCATATAGATGCGGCGCGCATGATGAATAAACTACAACTGAAGCCACGTGAGTTAAAAATTATTTCTGTCATTGCCGCAACCCGCAGCATCGGTGATGCCGCCGCCCTGTTGGGAATGGCACAGGCCAACGTGAGTAAATATCTCTCTGACTTTGAGACGCGCGTAGGCCTCAAGGTTTTTGAGCGCACCACCCGCCAGCTGGCGCTCACCCAGTTTGGCGAGGCTCTGCTACCCTACGTTAACGCCTCGCTGGATAAAAATAGCCAACTAATTAATTTTATTGCCGATTATAAGCATGAAAAACGCGGGAAAGTGACGATTTACGCCCCAACGGGTATCGTGACCTATCTGGCGCGCCATGTTATCCACAAAATTGAAGAGATTGGTGATATTCACCTTTCACTGAAAACATACAATCTTGACAGTAATGAATTTTCTGAGGGTGTTTCATTCCCTGATGATTGCGACATTTTACTGACCTACGCGCAGCCGAAAGATGAAAATTTAGTGGCAAGCGTACTGACAAAATATTCCGTAACAGCGTTTGCGACAAAAGAATATTTAATTAACCACCCCATCTCTGGCCCGGATGATTTAATTAACCACTCTTGTATATTAATAGATTCAATGCTGGTTGATGATGCTAATATCTGGCGTTTTCGTGCTCATGGTAGTGAGTTCGTTCATGATTACAAAGTGACCGGTAACTATATTTGCGATAATACGCTGACGGCGCTGGAACTGGCCAGAAATAATCTTGGGATTGTTTTCGCCCCGAAAGAGAGCCTGAAAAAAGAGCTAACGCACGGTATGCTTGTCCCCTGCTTCCCCCATCAGGAAGAATGGTGGCTCGATCTGACCGCGATATTCCGCAAGCGCGAATATCAACCCTGGCGCGTACAATATGTGCTGGACGGCGTACTGAACTGCTTGCGTCAGCAAATAGCTCAGGCCGCCCAGGGACGGCCTGAACTGGAGAATTAAAACAGCCCCAGTGGTTTATCAGAATAGCTGACCAGCAGACATTTCGTTTGCTGATAATGCTCCAGCATCATCTTATGGGTTTCACGCCCAATACCCGACTGCTTGTAACCCCCAAACGCAGCATGTGCCGGATAAGCGTGGTAGCAGTTAGTCCACACTCGCCCGGCCTGAATGCCCCGGCCCATCTTATAGGCCAGATTACCGTTGCGGCTCCAGACGCCAGCACCTAAGCCATACTGCGTATCGTTGGCAATTTCCAGCGCCTCCTCCATCGTTTTGAAGGTCGTCACGGCCAGTACCGGGCCAAAAATCTCTTCCTGGAAGACACGCATGTTGTTCTGACCAAACAGGATCGTCGGCTCAAGATAATAGCCCTCCTGCAGATCGCCCCCCAGAACCTTACGTCGGCCCCCGGTCAGCACATCCGCCCCTTCTTTTTTGCCAATATCAATGTAGTTGAGGATGGTTTCCAGCTGCCCATGTGACACCTGTGCCCCCATCTGCGTGACGCTATCAAGCGGGTTACCGCTGCGGATCGACTCCACGCGGCGGATTGCCCGTTCCATAAAGCGTTCATAAATGGACTCCTGCACCAGCGCCCGGCTTGGACAGGTACAGACTTCCCCCTGGTTGAAGGCAAACAGCGCAAACCCTTCCAGCGCTTTGTCGAAGAAGGCATCTTCTTCGTCCATCACATCAGCAAAGAAGATGTTCGGGGATTTCCCCCCCAATTCCAGAGTGACCGGTATGATGTTCTGAGTCGCGTACTGCATGATCTGCTGGCCCACTTCCGTCGACCCGGTAAACGCCACTTTGGCAATGCGTTTTGAGGTAGCCAGATATTCGCCGATCTCGCCCCCGGCCCCGTTAACGACGTTAATCACGCCAGGTGGCAGCAAGTCACCGATGACCTCCATCAACAGCAGTACCGACAGCGGGGTTAAGCGCGCCGGTTTCAGCACAACGCAGTTCCCTGCCGCCAGTGCAGGAGCCATTTTCCAGCTCGCCATCAGCAACGGGAAGTTCCACGGAATAATTTGCCCCACCACGCCCAACGGTTCGTGGAAGTGATACGCCACGGTGTCGCTGTCTACTTCACTGATCCCGCCCTCCTGCGCGCGAATACAGGAGGCAAAATAGCGGAAGTGGTCAATCGCCAGCGGCACATCCGCCGCCATCGTTTCCCGTATCGGTTTGCCATTGTCCCAGGTTTCCGCTGTCGCCAGCAGCTCCAGATTCTGCTCCATCCGATCGGCGATTTTGAACAAGATAGCTGCCCTGTCCTGAACGGAGGTATGCCCCCATGTATCTTTGACTTTATGCGCAGCATCCAGCGCCAGGTCGATATCACGCTTACCTGAACTGGCGATTTCACACAGCGGCTGGCCAGTGACAGGCGTCAGGTTGGAATAGTATTCACCGTCGACGGGTGCCACCCAGTCGCCGCCAATAAAGTTGTCATAACGCGGTTTTAGCTTGAGGGGGAAACCATACTCGCCAGGCTGAATGCGCGATGAGGGAGGATTGTTTGTCATGACCGTCTCCTTACTGTTGATGTACAACAAGGGTAGTTCCGACTGGCGATTTTCTCGCCAGTCGGTGACGGGTTTACGACGGATGTCACATCGCGGCGCGGTAAATCGCCATGATCTCTTCGTGGGTTGCCTGCACAGGGTTAGTGAACCCGCAGGCGTCCTTCAGCGCATTGGTTGCCAGAACCGGAATATCTTCCTCTTTGACATTCAGCTCACGCAGACCCGCCGGGATATTTACCTTGCGCGCCAGAGTACGAATTTCAACAATGCAGGCCTGAGCACCCTGCTCATCCGTCATCTTGCTGACATCCACCCCCATTGCTTTTGCACAGTCACTCAAGCGCGCCGCCGCCACTTTGCTGTTGAACACCTGAACATGCGGCAGCAGTACTGCGTTACACACACCATGCGGCAGGTCGTAGAAGCCACCCAGCTGATGCGCCATTGCATGCACATAGCCTAAAGAGGCATTGTTAAAGGCCATCCCGGCAAGGAACTGCGCATACGCCATCGCCTCACGCGCCTGAGCGTTACTGCCATCTTCGACAGCCTGCACCAGGTTTTCGCTAATCATCGTTACCGCTTTCAGTGCACAGGCATCGGTAATCGGTGTGGCCGCCACGGAAACATAGGCTTCAATCGCGTGTGTCAGAGCATCCATGCCGGTTGCTGCCGTCAGCGATTTTGGCATGCCGCTCATCAGCGACGCGTCGTTAACCGACAGCACTGGCGTGACGTGTTTATCCACAATGGCCATTTTAATATGGCGCGCCTCATCGGTAATAATACAGAAGCGCGTCATTTCAGATGCAGTACCAGCGGTGGTATTAATGGCGATCATCGGTAATTGCGGTTTTGCCGAACGATCAACGCCTTCATAATCACGAATATCGCCGCCGTTTGCAGCCACCAGCGCAATACCTTTTGCACAATCGTGTGGTGAGCCACCGCCAAGAGAAATAACGCAATCGCACTGATTGGCTTTTAATATTTCCAGGCCAGCAGCCACGTTTGCTGTTGTTGGGTTAGGGTGCGTTCCATCATAAACTACACTGTTAATATTGCGTTCTTTCAGTGCGTTTTGAATATCAGCAGCCATCCCCAGTTTGTTCAGCATAGCATCGGTAACAATCAGCGCGCGACGCCAGCCATAATCACGCATGGTATCCATTGCGCACGATAATGAATCAGAACCAATAATATTCACAGATGGAATATAAAATACGGATGCAGCCATGATATTTCCTCAAAGAGATAAAAACTGTCGGCAGCATACGGAAAAGATTATTTAAAAAACATGATCAAAAACTTGTTTTTGCGTACACCTTCGCAAGGTTAATAAATTTAAACCTGCGAAGGTGTTAATCAATATATATATCTATTTCGATCTATTCAAATTATGTATTAATGCCTTGATTGTGTTTCAGGAAATAATAATGAATCACGTAATACATGATCGTTACCACGGCGGCGGGTAAAGCCAATTCGGTTAAAATATTCCAGGATTTGAATAGCCAGCTTGCGACCCACATTGAGACGATCGCGGAAATCTGCCGCACAGGTAGAGCCTCGCGCCTGATCCAGCTCGCGGATCAGGTTAGCAAACGCCACAATCCGATCGTTACGGTAATAACGATCTTTAACGATCGCCACTATCAGCCCCTGTTGTGCGGCATGGCGTAACACCTGGCGCATCACCTGCTCATCAGTATTCGTTTCACGTGCGAGATCGCGAACCCACCACGGCTCATCGCCAAACAGCGACACCACTTTTTGCCATATCGCCTCTTGTTCTGCAGTAAACCCGGCTTTGTGATCCGGCAGATGCAACCAGCCGTGGTGGCTTTTAATCACGCCACTTTCACGCATATTTTCAATCAGCAGCAACACCAGCGCATCGTCTTCCATCGGCAACGCCATGCGTCGCAGACGTTCGCGCCCCGGCCCGGGTTCATCCTGATGCTGTTCATGGTATGTCGCCAGCGTGTTCAACACTTTACGCTGCCAGCATGCCGCAACTGGCGCGTTCAGCAGACTATAACCGGCCTGAATAAAACCTGGCTCTTGTGTCAGCCGGCGCAACCCCTCACCGCTGAGCTGGCGAGCCCACGCGAAATCAACAAGATTGACAGCACCGCGCTCCAGATGAACCAGCAATGCAGCCTTATCATCCTGCGCCTGCGCCAGCGCTGCCAGCCACTGAAGATACTCGGGCTTACGTTTACCACGACGGGGGGGATTGAGCGTTACCACGCGCGCCCCGGCCAGCGTTTCCCGCGCCGAAATGTCCCGCAGCACCAGGCGGTCATTATCGGCAAGCCACAGTGGAGCGTCGAAAACCAGTTCAGCGAGGTCATTTTCCAGCAGCGACACACGCCCGGTAATATGGCTGGCCGCATGATGAATGTGCAACGGCTGCCACTGGGTAAGCGGTATATGCGTCTGCAGGGAGACGATCACCCGCTCAGACGGTTCAGGTGGTGCATCGGCCAGCAGCCAGTCACCACGGTTAAGCTGCTCTTTTTCCGCATCTCCGGCAATATTCAGTGCGATTCGCTGCCCGGCATGGGCACGCTCAGCAGGCTGGTTTTGCGCATGCAAACCCCGTACGCGCATCGGTTTGTTAACGCCCGTTAGCCACAGGGTATCTCCCACGTTCACTTCGCCGCTCAGTGCCGTACCGGTGACCACCAGACCCGCCCCTTTAACGGTAAACGCCCTGTCGATCGCCAGACGGAAGCGGTGATCGCTGACGTGCTCACGTGGTGTAAGTTGCTGTAGATGGTTGCGCAGGACATCAATGCCGCGCCCCTCCATCGCCACGGTGACAAACAGCGGCGCATCGGCAAAACCGTATTCACGCAGTGCGGCCTGCACCGTTTCGCGCACCTCGTCAATGCGAGCCTCATCCACGCGGTCAGCCTTGGTCAGGGCAACGGTCAGCTGCGGGTTGCCCGTCAGTTGCAGGATTGCCAGGTGCTCACGCGTCTGCGCCATGATGCCATCATCACATGCCACCACCAGTAGCGCATGGTCAATGCCCCCCACGCCCGCCAGCATATTGGAAAGAAATTTTTCGTGCCCAGGTACATCAATAAACCCCAGCACGCGGCCATCGGGCTGCGGCCAGTAGGCATAACCCAGATCGATGGTCATGCCGCGCTTTTTCTCTTCCGGCAGACGATCGGCATTTACGCCCGTGATAGCCTGCAATAAGGTGGTTTTTCCGTGGTCAACGTGACCGGCGGTGGCAATAATCATTTCAACAGCATCTCCAGAAATCGCTCTTCATCTTCAAGACAGCGTAAATCCAGCCACATTCGGCCATCGTATATGCGCCCGATAATGGGTGTCGGCAATGCGCGCCAGCGAGCCGACAGCGCATCAAGCTGGCTGCCGCGTCCGTCACGGGGTGTGAACGTGAGCGCCGCACTGGGCAGTCTGTCCACGGGCAGAGAGCCGCTGCCAATCTGCGACTGACAGGATTCGAGGCGCACATCAAAACCAGGGTAGTGCGGCACGACGTTTGACAACAGCAGCTCGCCCTGAGCACGAATTGAGGCAGCATCACGCGTCAGCAGACGCAGTGTTGGCAGTCGGTCGCCCAGTTTCTCCGGGTGGAGATAGAGTCGCAGCGTCGCGTCCAGCGCGGCGAGCGTCATTTTATCCGCCCGCAGGGCGCGCTTGAGCGGGTGTTGCTGCAGCTTAGCAATCAGCTCGCGCTTACCAACGATAATCCCCGCCTGCGGCCCGCCCAGCAGTTTGTCGCCGGAAAAACTCACGAGGCTTACCCCTGCCGCAATCATCTCCTGTGGCATAGGTTCTTTTGGTAAACCGTACTGACTCAGATCCACCAGCGAGCCGCTGCCGAGATCGGCAATGACCGGCACATTCAGCTCGTGCCCGAGCGCCGCCAGCTCCGCTTCATCGACGGTTTTGGTAAAACCTTCAATATGGTAATTACTGGTATGCACCTTCATCAGCAGCGCAGTATTTTCATTCACCGCAGCGCGATAATCTTTCGCATGGGTGCGGTTAGTGGTTCCCACTTCATGCAGAGTACAGCCCGCCTGACGCATCACATCCGGAATACGAAACGCACCGCCAATCTCCACCAGTTCACCGCGGGATACGACCACCTCTTTACCGCTCGCGGTGGCCGCCAGCATCAACAGCACCGCCGCCGCATTGTTATTCACAATGCAGGCATCTTCCGCGCCGGTAAGCTGGCAGAGAAGATCTGCCAGGGCACGGTCACGGTGTCCGCGACCGGCTCCGTCCAGATCGTACTCCAGCGTGACGGGCGAACGCATGACCTGCGTCACGGCATCTACCGCCGCTTCTGCCTGTTGCGCACGCCCCAGGTTGGTATGCAAAACGGTTCCCGTCAGGTTAATGACCGGACGCAACGCGCTTTGCGCTTTCTCAATCAGCCTTTTCCCGGCCTCCTGCCCCCACGCAGCGCACCAGTCCGGCAATGTGTTTTCTGCCTGAATATGGCTGCGGGCTTCGCCCTGAAGCAGGCGTAACATGTCTACCGTCGCGGTATGGCCGAACCGCTCCAGTGCGGCAAGGACGTGAGGCTCACGAAGCAGACGATCGGTAGCAGGGATCTGGCTGTAGAGAGAATGATGAGTAGTCATGAAAGCGCCTGGCGAGTAAATATCATCCCCCCTCCCGACGGGAGAGGGAGTTAACATGTAGAGGGATTGTACCGCCTCTGGCAGTGAAGTGTTATAACCCGCATCAAGCCTTTGGCGGTTCGGTACGGGCAAAGCTTTCACGCTGGAAGAGCGTTTGAGCAAGTTTCACCAGTAATGGACGCTCGACGCACCAGCCTGGGGAAACGCGACGAAAGTTGAGATAGCCGATGGCGCAGGCGATAGCAATCGTTGCCAGATCCAGGCTATCACGTTGAATTTTACCCTCCCGGATGAGCTGCTCGCACATATCCAGGCTGCGGTTGATTTTTTCACGCTGCCGCAATAGCTCCGCTTCCGATTGCTGCGCGGCAGGTCTTGCCTGCTCGCGCACAGAGGCGAGCGCGGCATCCATAATGCCATCGGCCAGGGCTTCAATTTGCTTCATCATCAGCGCTGCTTTTGGCTCACGCGGCAGCATCGCCGGGGCGACATCGAGCAGTTCGATATACTCCGCAATAACCGGAGAATCAAACCAGTATTCCCCCTCATCCGTCACCAGCGCCGGGACTTTTCCCAACGGGTTGTACTGCGCAACGCCATTTTCGGCGTGATAAGGCTGTTCATTTACAAATTCAAATTCAATCCCTTTCTCCAGCAGGAGAACCGAAATTTTGCGCACGAAGGGACTGGTGTAGCTGCCGATGAGTTTCATTGCCTGATCCTTGATGCCGGAAAAGAACCAGTATGGATCAAGCAATGAAAAAAGGCAGGTATGCGTATCGCATTCCTGCCCCTGGAAGGATTAATGGTCGAGGTAGAGGTAGTGCATCCAGCTGGTCATACGCAACAGCACCTTACGCATCACGGAAACATGTGCGAAGTGGTCGGAATAGACCGCCACCTGGGCATAGATACCATCTGGCAATGCATCAACATCAGCATTCGGATCCAGTTCGATGGTACCAATTACGCCGTCCATCCCCGGTGCCACCGTCAGAGACTGCAACGCTCCCTGAGCCTGATACGAACCGCCAGGCACTACCGGCAGAATGCTGGTGAGCTTACCGGAGAACACCTGACCCGGCAGCGCGTTGAACACGACTTCCGCTTCATCACCCGGTTTCAGACGCAGTAACGAGTTCTGACGGAACTGAGCAATAATCTGCCGTTTTTGTTCCGGAATAAAGACCATCACCGGACGCAGAGGCAGTGCCGCTGCATAGGTACCCGGACGGATCAGCACCTGGGTGATATAGCCATTGCTCGGTGCACGCACCACAGTCTGTTCCAGATTGTATGTCGCCTCAGCAAGCTGGGCGCGCAGAGAAGCAACCTGGGATTGTTCACCGTTAACCATACTGTCTAATTGAGTCTGGATCTGCGTCTGCTCGGCAACGGAGCCTTTTACCAGTGCATCCTGTGCCAGATAGTTCTGACGCGCGTTGTCGATATCGCTTTCAGAGAACGGGTTAACCTTTGCCTGGCTGCCTTTCAAATAACGCTGATAATCTTTATACAGACGGTCACGTTCAGCAGACACACGGGTGGTATTGGCTACCGCTTCCGAAAGCTGTGCTTTCAGATTGTCGATATTATGCGTGGCGGTCACCAGGTCTGCCTGCAGCCTGTCGACGCGCGCCTGATAGCGGCCTGGATCGAGTTTAAATAACACGTCACCTTTTTTAATGAGCTGGTTATTTTTATCGGTGACTTCACTGACAATCCCTGTAACCTGCGGCGTAATCGGAATTGAAATAACCGCTTTTTGCGCCGTAAAAGTATACGGATGGTTATAGTTCATTAATAAGATGAGGCCCGCGACAATAAATACCCCACCTAAGGTGGCGGTGGCGAGCGTCCACTGGTTTACCGGAATACGGAATATTTTAAAAATGGCCCAGGCAAATGCCACATAGGTCAGAATAATCAACAAATCCATGATTAGCGCTCCAGCGTGTTCTTATCAGCAGTGGGTTGCACCGCGGCCAGTTTTTGCTCCAAATCGGCTACACGTTTTGCAAGCGCATCGACGTCAGGGCTTCCCCCTGACGGCGAAATGTGGTTTTGCATTCCCCAGCCACGTTCTGGCTGGTAGAGGGTTGCCCAGATCCACAGGAATGGCCAGATAGCATGCAGTGTAAACAGACTAATCCAGCCCGCTGTATGAATAGCATCGGCATGGGGATGGTTCCGCTTTTTGGCCATATTATAAGGGATGTCATGGATGGCAATGATTCCATAAAACAGAACCAGGAACACAAAAATCAATACGCCCAGCGCAAAATAGTTGAGAAACATATTCTCCTCACTTAAACAACGTCAACTCATTAAATTGATAAAATGGTACACAAACCAATTAGTTTATTTTAAACACAGATAGCGCGATTACTATTTCAAAGCCGGTGAGTATCGTTTTATACAATATCTCCACGCAAGTTTATAAGCGTGTCAAAATATATCATAAATAATAATAGACTTAACCTTACAATATCAGCGTAATCCAGGTTTTTGCTTTTCGCCATACCACATTTAAAAAGTGTTTTTTTAGCTTTAAATGTTACCTGCAAACATCCTGGTGCCTTGCGGAAAAGCAGAGCTTGCCGTCGATCACATCCGTAGAAATCAGCATAAAAATTTTTTGTGAATGAAATCACAATTCACAAACAAACACGCGACCAGTCAATGTGACATTTATCACAAATAATGGGGCATTTTGCTCTTTTTATGCCCGTTGTATTTTTTTTATGCGCCACTTTTGTGATCAACATCACTTCATTAATATCCTCTCACCCTATATTTGCGTGATTTAGATCACACAAATTTTCACCGTCTGGACAGTTGAACGATTCAGTGCCAGATTTCACAACATCAGAACAGAGCCCGGCTACCTCTACCGCCGCACATTAACGATAAACCTCGGGCCGCAAGCCTTAGCGTAAACAGAAGAAGGGGTGTTTTATGTCATCCGATTTCAAGATCAAAGTTCAAAGCTTTGGTCGCTTCCTCAGCAACATGGTGATGCCAAATATCGGCGCGTTTATCGCGTGGGGTATCATCACTGCATTGTTCATTCCGACAGGGTGGTTGCCTAACGAAACGCTGGCGAAACTTGTTGGCCCAATGATTACCTATCTGCTGCCTCTGCTCATCGGTTTCACCGGTGGTCGTCTGGTCGGCGGTGACCGTGGTGGTGTGGTCGGTGCTATTACCACGATGGGTGTTATCGTCGGTGCGGATATGCCGATGTTCCTCGGGGCAATGATTGCCGGGCCGTTGGGCGGCTGGGCGATCAAACATTTCGACGCCTGGGTTGATGGTAAGATCCGCTCTGGCTTCGAAATGCTGGTGAACAACTTCTCTGCCGGTATCATCGGTATGATCCTGGCGCTGCTGGCATTCCTCGGCATTGGCCCGGCAGTTGAAGTGCTGTCCAAGGTTCTGTCAGCAGGCGTTAACTTCATGGTTGTGCATGACATGCTGCCGCTGGCGTCCATCTTTGTTGAACCGGCGAAAATCCTGTTCCTCAACAACGCCATCAACCACGGTATCTTCTCACCGTTGGGTATTCAGCAGTCCCATGAGCTTGGCAAGTCTATCTTCTTCCTGATTGAAGCAAACCCAGGCCCGGGTATGGGTGTTCTGCTGGCGTACATCTTCTTCGGTCGCGGTAGCGCAAAACAGTCTGCTGGCGGTGCGGCTATCATCCACTTCCTGGGTGGTATCCACGAGATTTACTTCCCGTACGTGCTGATGAACCCACGTCTGATCCTGGCCGTTATCCTCGGCGGTATGACTGGCGTGTTCACTCTGAGCGTGCTGGGTGGTGGTCTGGTTTCTCCGGCATCTCCGGGGTCTATTCTGGCAGTTCTGGCGATGACGCCAAAAGGCGCTTACTTCGCTAACATCGCTGCTATCTGTGCGGCAATGGCGGTCTCCTTCGTCGTTTCCTCTATCCTGCTGAAGACCAGCAAAGTAAAAGAAGAGGACGACATCGAAGCGGCTACCCGTCGTATGCACGACATGAAAGCAGAATCCAAAGGCGCAACCCCGCTGGCGGCCGCTGATGTCTCTAATGACCTGAGCCACGTACGTAAAATCATCGTTGCCTGCGACGCCGGTATGGGCTCCAGTGCAATGGGTGCAGGCGTGCTGCGTAAGAAAGTGCAGGATGCAGGTCTGACCCACATCTCCGTCACCAACAGCGCCATCAACAGCCTGCCAGCAGATGTTGATCTGGTCATTACGCACCGCGATCTGACCGAACGCGCTATGCGTCAGGTACCACAGGCACAGCACATTTCGCTGACTAACTTCCTGGACAGCGGTCTGTACACCAACCTGACCGAACGTCTGGTTGCAGCGCAGCGTCATGAAGACAATGAAGTCAAAGTGCGTAGCAGCCTGCAGGACAGTTTCGACGCAAATGACAGCCATTTGTTCAAACTGGGCGCGGAAAACATCTTCCTGGGCCGCAAAGCCTCCAACAAAGAAGAAGCGATTCGCTTTGCTGGTGAGCAGCTGGTGAAAGGTGGTTACGTTCAGCCTGAATACGTTGATGCAATGCTGGAACGTGAAAAACTGACGCCAACCTACCTGGGTGAATCCATTGCGGTTCCACACGGTACGGTTGAAGCGAAAGACCGCGTGCTGAAAACTGGCGTCGTGTTCTGTCAGTATCCACAGGGTGTGCGCTTCGGTGAAGAAGAAGACGACATCGCCCGCCTGGTGATTGGTATCGCTGCACGTAACAACGAACACATTCAGGTGATTACCAGCCTGACCAACGCCCTGGATGACGAGTCTGTCATTGAGCGCCTGGCCAGCACCACCAGCGTAGAAGAAGTACTGGCTCTCTTAAACAAGTAAGTCCGAACTATTCCCTCTCCCTTTGGGAGAGGGTTAGGGTGAGGGATAAGCCTCACCCCAGCCCTCTCGGGTAAAAACATTGATGAAGGTTAACACTATGAAAGCATTACATTTTGGCGCAGGTAATATCGGTCGTGGTTTTATCGGCAAACTGCTGGCAGACGCGGGCATTACGCTGACATTCGCCGATGTGAATCAGGTAGTACTCGACGCCCTGAATGCCCGTCATAGCTACCAGGTACACGTGGTGGGAGAAAACGAGCAGGTTGAGACGGTATCTGGCGTAAATGCAGTAAGCAGCATTGGTGACGACGTGATTGACCTGATCGCAAGCGTTGACCTGGTCACGACGGCCGTTGGCCCGGTCGTGCTTGAACGCATCGCTCCTGCGGTAGCAAAAGGTCTGGCAAAACGTAAAGCACAGGGTATCGAAACCCCACTGAACATCATCGCCTGCGAAAACATGGTACGCGGTACCACGCAGCTGAAAGGCCACGTTCTGGCAGCCGTCGCCGACGAAGACAAAGCCTGGGTTGAAGCGCACGTTGGCTTTGTGGATTCCGCCGTTGACCGTATCGTACCGCCGTCTGAATCCGCCACCCACGACCCGCTGGAAGTGACGGTAGAAACCTTCAGCGAGTGGATCGTCGATAAAACGCAGTTTAAAGGTACGCTGCCGACCATCCCGGGAATGGAATTAACTGATAACCTGATGGCATTTGTCGAACGTAAACTCTTCACGCTGAACACCGGGCATGCTATAACCGCGTACCTCGGAAAATTGGCCGGTCATCAGACCATTCGTGATGCGATCCTCGATGAGAACATCCGCGCGGTGGTGAAAGGGGCAATGGAAGAGAGCGGCGCGGTGCTGATCAAACGTTACGGTTTTGATGCTGACAAACACGCAGCATACATCCAGAAAATCCTCGGTCGTTTTGAAAACCCGTATCTGAAAGATGACGTTGAGCGCGTTGGCCGTCAGCCATTGCGTAAACTGAGCGCAGGTGACCGCCTGATTAAGCCCCTGCTGGGTACGCTGGAATACAGCCTGCCGCATGCCAGCCTGGTGAAAGGGATTGCTGCCGCGATGCATTACCGCAGCGAGCAGGATCCACAGGCACAGGAGCTGGCTCAGTTGATCGGCGATGAAGGCCCACAGGCTGCACTGGCGCAGATTTCTGGTCTGGATGCCAACAGCAACGTGGTTGTGGAGGCGGTTAACGCATACAACGCAACCAAATGATGCAGAATGCGGCGCAGGTTAACCTGCGCCCAAATTACAGATTGTCAGATATGCAGGCAATAATGGAACAAACCCAGGCCTTTGAAAATCGTGTGCTTGAGCGTCTGAATGCTGGCAAAACCGTACGAAGTTTCCTGATTGCCGCCGTCGAATTACTGACAGAGGCGGTGAACATTCTGGTACTTCAGGTGTTTCGCAAAGACGACTACGCGGTAAAATATGCTGTAGAACCGTTACTGGACGGAGACGGACCGCTGGGCGATTTATCGGTTCGCCTGAAGCTGATTTATGGTCTTGGCGTGCTGAGCAGGCCAGAGTATGAAGACGCTGAGCTGTTAATGGCGCTGCGCGAAGAGTTAAATCATGACGGGAATGAGTACGCCTTCACCGATGATGAAATTCTGGGACCTCTCGGCGAGCTACACTGCGTCTCCGCACTGCCTCCTGCACCGCATTTTGATAACAGCGATCCTGAACTGTACGCGATGCAAAAGCTTCGTTATCAACAGGTTGTCAGATCCACTATGGTGCTTTCCCTGACAGAGCTGATTTCCCGAATCAGCTTAAAAAAAGCGTTTCAGAAGTAAGCCTGCGCACATTGGTGTATCCTTCCTGTAAATTCCCCCGTTTTTAGAGTCATTTGTCATGAAAGAAGTCGAAAGAACGAACGAAATTAAACGCCTGAGCGACCGCCTGGATCTGATCCGCCACCAGATGGCTGGTCTGTCACTTATCGATTCCGCTGAAAAGTACGCTGAGCTCGAAAAAGAGACAGCCACGCTCGAAACAGAAATCGAACGTCTGCGCGAAGTTAAAGGCCAGAAGCTGAGCAAAGAAGCCCAGAAGCTGATGAACATGCCGCACCGCCGCGCGATCACCAAAAAAGAGCAGGCTGACATGGGCAAGCTGAAGAAAAGCGTCCGTGGCCTGGTGGTGGTGCACCCGATGACCGAACTTGGCCGTGAAATGGGCCTGAAAGAGATGACGGGTTTTTGTAAGACGGCGTTCTGATCATTTTCCCCTCACCCTAACCCTCTCCCCAAAGGGGCGAGGGGACTGTACGGCGCAGTTTGCCGGGGTGAGGGTATCAGGTCCCATCCCACTTCAAATTGGCCCAACCAATCCCATAACCAATCCTCCCCCGGTTCACATTTCCATCATTTCTGCTCACAAAATCATTGCCTATCTATAACATTCAGTTAACCATTCATTGTCATTCACCCTACACAACAACATTGGCAGGACCACTTTTACACAGACTGTGACACGGAGATGAGCGGAGACTCACCCGAAGTGCAGACTGTATGGTCCCCAGGAGACCTGCATGAGCCTCTGGCAACAAAACTACGATCCAGCCGGGAATATCTGGCTGTCGAGTCTGATCGCATCGCTTCCGATCCTGTTCTTCTTCTTTGCGCTGATTAAGCTCAAGCTGAAGGGCTATCTTGCCGCCACGTACACCGTCACCATCGCCCTTCTGGTGGCGCTGTTTTTCTATAAAATGCCGGTCGACCGCGCCCTGGCTTCCGTCGTGTATGGCTTCTTCTACGGCCTGTGGCCGATTGCGTGGATCATCATTGCTGCGGTGTTTGTCTATAAAATCTCGGTGAAAACCGGGCAGTTCGACATAATCCGCTCGTCGATCCTCTCCATCACACCTGACCAGCGCTTACAGATGCTGATTGTCGGCTTCTCCTTCGGCGCATTTCTTGAGGGTGCGGCAGGGTTTGGTGCGCCTGTAGCGATCACCGCCGCATTACTGGTAGGCCTGGGTTTTAACCCACTGTATGCCGCAGGTCTTTGCCTGATTGTGAACACCGCACCGGTGGCGTTTGGTGCAATGGGGATTCCGATTCTGGTGGCCGGACAGGTTACCGGGCTGAACAGCTTCGAAATTGGCCAGATGGTTGGCCGCCAGTTGCCGTTCCTGACCATCATCGTGCTGTTCTGGATCATGGCGATTATGGACGGCTGGCGCGGTGTGAAAGAGACCTGGCCTGCAGTGATGGTGGCGGGTGGTTCGTTCGCTATTGCCCAGTTCCTCAGCTCAAACTTCCTCGGCCCGGAACTGCCGGACATTATCTCCTCGCTGGTCTCACTGGTCTGTCTGACGTTGTTCCTGAAGCGCTGGCAGCCGGTGCGTATTTTCCGTTTTGCCGATATGGGTGCTGCGCAGGTCGATAACACACTGGCACGCACAGGCTACACCCCGGGGCAGATTGTCCGCGCATGGTCACCGTTCCTGTTCCTGACCGCAACCGTTACGCTGTGGAGCATTCCACCGTTTAAAGCCCTGTTCGCCCCTGGCGGTGCGCTGTACGACATGGTGATTAACATCTCCGTGCCGTTCCTCGACAAGATGGTTGCCCGCATGCCACCCGTGGTACACGCGGCCACGCCGTATGCTGCGGTGTATAAATTTGACTGGTTCTCCGCAACCGGTACGGCCATCCTGTTTGCCGCTATTCTTTCAGTGGTATGGCTGCGCATGAAACCTGCCGCCGCCATTCAGACCTTTGCGGCAACCATTAAAGAACTGATGCTGCCGATTTACTCCATCGGCATGGTGCTGGCGTTCGCATTTATTTCGAACTACTCCGGCCTCTCCTCCACGCTGGCACTGGCGCTGGCTCATACCAGCCATGCCTTTACCTTCTTCTCGCCATTCCTCGGCTGGCTGGGGGTATTCCTGACCGGTTCAGACACCTCATCTAACGCCCTGTTTGCCGCACTACAAGCGACAGCCGCGCAGCAGATCGGCGTCTCAGACGTACTGCTGGTTGCGGCCAATACCACTGGCGGCGTCACCGGCAAGATGATTTCTCCGCAGTCCATCGCCATTGCCTGTGCCGCGGTGGGACTGGTGGGTAAAGAGTCGGATCTGTTCCGCTTTACCGTTAAACACAGCCTGATATTTACCTGCATGGTCGGGGTAATCACCACGCTGCAGGCCTATGTCTTAACCTGGATGATCCCATGATAGTGATGCCCAGACGCCTGTCCGACGAGATTGCCTCTCGCGTGCGGGCGCTGATTGAAGAACAACAGCTGGAGGCGGGCATGAAGTTGCCCGCCGAGCGCCAGCTTGCCGCTCAGCTTGGTGTGTCGCGCAATTCACTGCGCGAAGCGCTGGCCACGCTGGTTAGTGAAGGCGTGTTGCTGAGCCGTCGCGGCGGTGGCACATTTGTCCGCTGGCAGCATGATGACTGGTCCGAGCAAAACATCGTCCAGCCGCTGAAAACGCTGATGGAAAACGACCCGGACTACAGCTTTGACATCCTCGAAGCACGCCACGCCATCGAAACCAGCACCGCCTGGCATGCGGCCATGCGGGCAACTGAGGCCGACAAAGAGAAGCTCAAAGCCTGCTTCGAAGCGACCCAAAGCAGCGACCCGGACATCGCCTCCCAGGCGGACGTGCGCTTTCATCTGGCGATTGCCGAGGCGTCGCACAACGTCGTTCTGCTGCAAACCATGCGCGGTTTCTTCGACCTGCTGCAATCTTCCGTGAAGCAGAGCCGTCAGCGTATGTATCTGGTTCCGCCCGTTTTTTGCCCGGCTGACCGAGCAGCATGAGGCGGTACTCAACGCCATTCTGGCCGGTGATGCCGACGCCGCGCGCAAAGCGATGATGGCGCATCTGGGCTTCGTCCACACCACCATTAAACGCTTCGATGAAGATCAGGCCCGACAGGCGCGTATTACCCGTCTGCCTGGCGACAACGATATTTCCAGGGAGAACAAAGCATGATTATTTCCGCAGCCAGTGACTATCGCGCCGCGGCGCAGCGCATTTTGCCGCCATTCCTGTTCCACTATATCGACGGCGGTGCGTATGCCGAACATACCCTGCGCCGCAATGTGGAAGATCTGTCAGACGTGGCCCTGCGCCAGCGCGTGCTGAAGAATATGTCCGATCTGAGCCTGGAGACAACGCTGTTTAATGAAACGCTCTCCATGCCGGTGGCCCTCGCCCCCGTCGGTTTGTGCGGTATGTACGCCCGTCGTGGTGAAGTGCAGGCGGCAGCAGCGGCAGATGCCAAAGGGATCCCCTTTACCCTCTCCACCGTTTCCGTCTGCCCGATTGAAGAAGTCGCCCCCACCATTAAGCGCCCGATGTGGTTCCAGCTGTATGTCCTGCGCGATCGCGGCTTTATGCGTAACGCACTGGAGCGCGCCAAAGCGGCAGGGTGCTCAACGCTGGTCTTTACCGTCGATATGCCAACACCAGGCGCACGCTATCGTGATGCCCACTCCGGTATGAGCGGCCCGAATGCCGCCCTGCGCCGCTACTGGCAGGCTGTGACTCACCCGCAGTGGGCGTGGGATGTTGGCCTGAACGGGCGTCCGCACGACCTGGGTAATATTTCAGCCTATCTGGGTAAACCGACCGGGCTGGAAGATTACATCGGCTGGCTGGCGAATAACTTCGATCCGTCAATCTCCTGGAAAGACCTGGAGTGGATCCGCGAATTCTGGGACGGCCCGATGGTGATCAAGGGGATCCTCGATCCGGACGATGCCCGCGACGCCGTGCGCTTTGGTGCGGACGGTATTGTGGTGTCAAACCATGGCGGACGTCAGCTTGATGGGGTGCTCTCTTCTGCGCGCGCGCTGCCGGCCATTGCTGACGCAGTGAAAGGCGATATCGCCATTCTGGCCGACAGCGGTATCCGCAGCGGGCTGGACGTGGTGCGCATGATAGCGCTCGGTGCAGACAGCGTATTGCTGGGGCGCGCGTACCTCTATGCGCTGGCCACCCACGGCCAGGCTGGCGTGGCAAACCTGCTGAACCTGATCGAGAAAGAGATGAAGGTGGCGATGACGCTGACCGGCACGAAAACGATCGGTGAAATCAGCCAGGATTCACTGGTACAGGAGCTGAGTAAATTACCTGCATCGCTGGCAGCGCTTGCTCAGGGGGACGCAGCGTAATGAAAGTGCTATGCTGCCCGCGCAATTAAGGGGGCAGCATGCTTAACATCGTTTTATTCGAACCAGAAATTCCACCGAACACCGGCAATATCATTCGCCTGTGCGCCAACACCGGGTTTCGCCTGCATATCATCGAGCCGATGGGGTTTGCGTGGGACGACAAACGTCTGCGCCGCGCGGGGCTGGATTATCATGAATTTACTGCCGTGGTTCGTCATCACGATTACGCCGCATTTCTGGAAGCAGAGAAACCGCAGCGCATGTTCGCCCTGACCACTAAAGGCACGCCAGCACACAGCGCCGTAAGCTATCAGGACGGTGATTATCTGATGTTTGGCCCGGAAACCCGTGGTCTGCCAGCAACCATTCTGGACGCCCTGCCCGCGGAACAAAAAATCCGGATCCCGATGATGCCGGACAGCCGCAGTATGAACCTGTCAAATGCGGTGTCGGTCGTCGTGTATGAAGCATGGCGTCAGTTGGGTTACCCTGGCGCGGTACCACGCAGCTAATTTCTCGGGTGGCGCTGCGTTAATCGATACGATTGCAGCGCCCCAGGCGTGTTCTCAAATACCGTCGCCGTATTCAAAGGTATGGCGAATACCATTGAAGTGCTGATCCATATCCATCGACGGTTTATCACTGTCTGGCTTACCGACAATACGCGCCGGTACACCCGCGACAGTCGTGTGCGGTGGAACGGGCTGCAGTACCACGGAACCCGCGCCGATCTTCGCGCCGCGTCCGACTTCGATATTGCCGAGGATTTTCGCCCCTGCACCAATCATCACCCCTTCACGAATTTTCGGATGACGATCGCCGCTGGTTTTACCGGTACCGCCCAACGTGACCGACTGCAGAATTGAGACGTCATCTTCAATCACCGCCGTTTCACCGACCACAATACCGGTGGCGTGGTCGAGCATGATCCCACGGCCAATTTTCGCTGCAGGGTGAATATCCACCTGGAAGGTGACGGAAACCTGGTTTTGCAGGAAGATAGCCAGCGCGCGGCGGCCTTCGTTCCACAGCCAGTGGCCGATGCGATAAGCCTGTAAGGCGTGGAAACCTTTCAGATACAGCAGCGGCGTGGAGTATTTATCCACTGCCGGGTCACGCGTGCGCACGGCCTGGATATCGCAGGCAGCGGAGGCGATCATTTCAGGGTCTGCGGCGTAGGCCTCTTCCACCACTTCACGAATAGCGATAGCAGGCATGATGGAGGAAGCCAGTTTGTTGGCGAGCATATAGCTCAGGGCGCTGCCGAGGTTTTCGTGCTTGAGTAGCGTCGCGTGATAGAAGCTGGCCAGCATAGGCTCGCAGTCGGCCAAAGCCCGGGCTTCGGCTTTAATATTGTTCCAGACGATATCCAGTTCTTCACACGGCATTGCATACTCCAGACGATATGTTAATGACCAGCCAGTTCTGCGCTGGCTGGGTCATATAGCTAACAAGGATCCCTGCGACTAGTTGCTGCTGCGCTCGTCCTTGCGCGCACGACCTAATAAGGTCAATGCTGCCTCGCGCGCATTTTTTCCGCAATACAATACCTGATAAATTTCCTCGGTTATTGGCATTTCGACACCAAAACGGTGTGCCAATTCGCGGACTTCTTTGGTATTGCGGTAGCCTTCAACCACCTGACCAATCTTCTCCTGCGCGCCTTTCACATCCATGCCCTGTCCGAGCATCATGCCAAAACGGCGGTTACGCGACTGGTTGTCGGTACAGGTCAGCACCAAATCGCCCAGACCCGCCATCCCCATAAAGGTGGCCGGGTCAGCGCCCAGCGCCGCACCAAGACGGGACATCTCGGTCAACCCACGGGTGATCAGCGCCGTACGTGCATTCGCGCCAAAACCAATACCGTCTGACATCCCGGCACCAATAGCAATCACGTTCTTCACCGCACCGCCCAGCTGCACACCGATAAAATCGGGGTTGCTGTAGACACGGAAGCTCTTGCCGCAGTGCAGCAGATGCTGAAGATCGTCAGAGAAAGTCGGGTCGGTTGATGCCAGCGAGATTGCCGTCGGCAGGCCAGCAGCCAGCTCTTTAGCAAACGTCGGTCCGGAAATAACGGCCAGCGGAATGGTATCGCCCAGCGCTTCACGAGCAACGTCCTGCAACAGGCGTCCCGTTTCAGCTTCCAGCCCTTTCGTCGCCCACACAATGCGCGCATCCGGGCGCATCAGCGGCTTAATCTGACGCAGGACTTCGCCAAACACATGGCTCGGCACCACAATCAGAATATTGCGACTGGCCGCCAGCGCGGTCGCAAGGTCGCTTTCCAGGTGCAAAGAGTCAGGGAACGGAACGTCCGGGAGAAACGCCACGTTGCAGCGGTCGTGTTGCAACGTCGCGACATGTTTAGGGTCGTGGCCCCACAGGACCACGTCGTGACCATTTCTTGCCAGCGTGATGGCAAGAGCGGTGCCGTATGAACCGGCACCGATCACAGTCATTGACGCATTAACAGTGCTCATCAGGCATCCTGATGTTGTTCAGCACCTTCGCCAGCCTGCTGCTGCAGATAGTTCATGAACAGCGCATCAAAGTTTACAGGTGCCAGGTTCAGTTGCGGGAAAGTACCGCGAGAAACCAGGCTGGTGATGCATTCACGCGCATACGGGAACAGGATGTTCGGGCAGTATGCACCCAGGCAATGCGCCATCTGGTTACCTTCGATGCCACCGATGGAGAAGATGCCACCCTGTTGTACTTCGCACAGGAATGCAGTTTCTTCGCCCAGAGAAGCAGTAACGGTCACACGCAGTACGACTTCGTACACATCATCCGCCAGCTGAGTGGATGCGGTATCAAGATCAAGTTTAACCTCTGGCTGCCAATCTTTCTGGAAAACGTGTGGCGCATTTGGCGCTTCGAAAGAGACATCCTTGGTGTAGATGCGCTGGATCTGGAAAGTCATTTCGGTGTTGTTTTGTTCTGACATGGAAAAACCCTTTTTAATTGTCCTAAAGTCTCTTAGCGCAGCAGGGGATCGAGTCCACCACGCGCGTCGAGCGCATACAAGTCATCACAGCCGCCAATGTGCTGCGCATCAATAAAAATCTGCGGAACCGTCGTGCGACCACTACGTTGAATCATCTCTTCGCGTTTTGTTGCGTCACCATCGATCGGCAATTCCTGGAACGTTACGCCTTTGCTGTTCAGCAGTGCTTTCGCACGGTGGCAGAACGGGCAGGTCGCTTTGGTGTAGATCTCAATATTGGCCATCACTGAACTCCTTATTTACCGCGAACCAGAGGAAGGTTTTCCCCGCTCCAGCCGGAAATGCCTTCTTTCAGTACAGAGACGTTTTCGAAGCCTGCTTTATGGAGCGCGCTGGCAGATTCCTGCGCCTGCATACCGGTACCGTCCACAACGATAATTGGCTGGGCTTTATGCTTATCCAGCTCACCGATGTTGTTCGCTTTGATTTCAGCAGGCAGCAGGTTGATAGCACCTGCAATGTGACCTTTGCGGAAATCGTCACGCTGACGCAGATCGACAATCACCGCCTCTTCTTTGTTGATCATACGCGTCGCTTCACCACGGGTGATCACCTTAATTTTAGACGTCAGCCCCTTAAAGGTGGTGAACAGGACAGCGGCCAGCAGGCCAATCCACGCGATGCTCAGAACCGGGTGGCGGCTAACAAATTGCATAATTTCTTGCATGGGGGGTAACAACTCCCGACTAAGTGATTAAAAAAACCAGGACAGGAGTATACCTGTGCGTTGTGGCAAATACAGCCAGCGACAATAAGCTAATCCATTTTCTGCGGCATGCCACGAAAAAAAAGCCTCAAAATAACCGGGGAACTGCCTTGCCCCTACGCATTCTTTGATCTTCTGCGGCTATTTTATCGATTCAGCTGTAGTAAAATTACGCAAATTTTTTGTCTCTTGAGCATGAGGTTGTCGCAATGTCGGTTTCTAAAAAACCTATGGTACTGGTGATTCTGGATGGCTATGGCTACCGCGAAGATCAGCAGGATAACGCCATTTTCAACGCCAAAACCCCGGTCATGGATGCACTGTGGGCAAAACGTCCCCATACCCTGATTGATGCGTCGGGCCTGGAAGTGGGTCTGCCGGATCGCCAGATGGGTAACTCCGAAGTCGGTCACGTTAACCTGGGCGCAGGTCGTATCGTCTATCAGGATCTGACCCGTCTGGACGTTGAAATCAAAGAACGAGCGTTCTTCGCCAACCCGGTGCTGTCTGGTGCAGTGGATAAAGCCGTTACTGCGGGTAAAGCTGTACACATCATGGGCTTGCTCTCCGCTGGCGGCGTTCACAGCCACGAAGATCACATCATGGCAATGGTTGAGCTGGCAGCAGAACGCGGTGCTGAAAAAATCTATTTGCATGCATTCCTGGATGGCCGCGATACGCCACCACGTAGCGCAGAAGGTTCACTGAAAGCCTTCGAAGATAAGTTTGCTGCACTGGGTAAAGGCCGTGTGGCGTCCATCATTGGCCGCTACTACGCGATGGATCGCGACAACCGCTGGGATCGCGTTGAACAGGCCTATGACCTGATGACGCTGGCAAAAGGTGAATTCCAGTTTGCGACTGCCGTTGCAGGTCTGGAAGCGGCTTACGCACGTGATGAAAACGACGAATTCGTGAAAGCGACCGTTATTCGTGCTGAAGGTCAGGCCGATGCCGCAATGGAAGATGGCGATGCGCTGATCTTCATGAACTTCCGTGCTGACCGCGCGCGTGAAATCACCCGCGCATTCGTAAATAGCGATTTCGACGGTTTCACCCGTAAAAAAGTGGTGAAGCTCGACTTCATCCAGCTGACTGAATACGCGGCAGACATTAAAGCTCCGTGTGCTTACCCACCCGCGTCGCTGGCAAACACCTTCGGCGAATGGATGGCGAAGAACGATAAAACGCAGCTGCGTATTTCCGAAACCGAGAAATACGCGCACGTCACCTTCTTCTTTAACGGCGGTGTAGAAGAGCCGTTCAAAGGCGAAGATCGCATTCTGATTAACTCTCCAAAAGTGGCGACCTACGATCTGCAGCCAGAAATGAGCTCTGCCGAGCTGACCGAAAAACTGGTGGCGGCAATCGAAAGCGGCAAGTATGACACCATCATCTGTAACTATCCGAATGGCGATATGGTTGGTCATACCGGCGTGATGGAAGCCGCAGTTAAAGCCGTTGAAGCGCTGGATCACTGTGTTGAGCAGGTAGCAAAAGCGGTTGAATCCGTTGGCGGCCAGCTGCTGATCACCGCTGACCACGGTAACGCCGAACAGATGCGCGACCCGGCAACCGGCCAGGCACACACTGCCCATACCAACCTGCCTGTTCCGCTGATTTATGTGGGTGATAAAGCCCTGAAAGCGGTGGAAGGCGGCAAGCTTTCCGACATCGCGCCAACCATGTTGACGCTGATGGGTATGGAAATCCCTGAAGAGATGACTGGCAAGCCGCTGTTCATCGTGAAATAATCGATCCCCATGAGGGGAAAGGCGATTTTTTCAATCACATGGGCCGTGAAGCCGCTTAGGTTATCAGTCAGGCCTTTGCTTTACGCCAGCGCACTCAGCGCTGGCGTATTGCTGTGCGCCGCATCCGCCCACGCGGACGATCGCGACCAGCTAAAATCCATTCAGGCCGATATCGCCGCCAAAGAGCGGGCGGTACGCCAGCAGCAGCAGCAGCGCTCCTCACTCCTTGCGCAGCTTAAGCAGCAGGAAGAGGCCATCTCCGCCGCCGCGCGTAAGCTCCGTGAAACGCAGAACACGCTCGCCCAGTTGAATAAACAGATCGACGATATGAACGCGTCGATTGCCAAACTGGAACGCCAGCGTGATGCGCAGGAACGCAATCTTGCCGCGCAGCTTGATGCCGCTTTCCGCCAGGGTGAACACACCGGTCTGCAGTTAATCCTGAGCGGCGAAGAGAGCCAGCGCGGCCAGCGTTTGCAGGCTTACTTTGGTTATCTGAACCAGGCGCGTCAGGAGACGATCGCGCAGCTGAAACAAACCCGCGAAGAAGTCACCACCCAAAAAGCCGAGCTGGAAGAGAAGCAGAGCCAGCAGCAGACGCTGCTCTACGATCAACAGGCGCAGCAGGCGAAGCTTGAGCAGGCACGTAACGAGCGTAAGAAAACGCTTTCCGGCCTGGAGTCCTCCATTCAGGAAGGCCAGAGCCAGTTAAGCGAAATGCGCGCCAACGAATCCAGGCTGCGAAACAGCATTGCGCGTGCGGAAGCGGCGGCCAAAGCGCGCGCCGAAAAAGAAGCCCGTGATGCACAGGCTGTTCGCGACAAACAGCAGGAAGCCTCCCGCAAAGGGACCACCTACAAACCAAGTGAAAGCGAACGTTCCCTGATGTCGCGTACCGGCGGCCTGGGCTCACCTAATGGTCAGGCTTTCTGGCCCGTTCGCGGTTCTATTCTGCATCGTTATGGCGAACAGCTGCAGGGTGAACTACGTTGGAAAGGGATAGTTATCGGTGCGTCTGAAGGTAGCGAAGTGAAAGCCATCGCCGATGGCCGCGTGATCCTGGCCGACTGGCTGCAGGGCTACGGGCTTGTGGTGGTGGTTGAGCACGGTAAAGGTGATATGAGTCTTTACGGTTACAACCAGAGTGCACTGGTCAGCGTGGGCACTCAGGTACGCGCCGGCCAACCCATCGCCCTTGTGGGCAGCAGTGGCGGTCAGGGCCGCCCGTCACTCTATTTCGAAATTCGTCGTCAGGGTCAGGCGGTCAATCCACAACCGTGGTTGGGAAGATAAGCTTTGCTTCAATTTCGTCGAATTATGCTCTCCGTCGCCAGCGCACTGGCGCTGGCTGCACCGGTATACGCGGGTAAACTCGCCATTGTGATTGATGACTTCGGTTATCGTCCGCAAACAGAAAACCAGGTGCTGGCGATGCCGTCAGCCATCTCTGTCGCCGTTCTCCCTAATGCACCACATGCGCGTGAGATGGCGACCAAAGCCCACAACAGCGGCCATCAGGTGCTTATCCATCTGCCAATGGCTCCGCTCAGCAAACAACCGCTGGAAAAAGACACCCTGCGCCCGGAGATGAGCAGCGATGAAATCGATCGCATCATCCGCGACGCTTACAATAAAGTTCCGTATGCCGTGGGCCTGAACAACCACATGGGCAGCGCGATGACATCCAGCCTGTTTGGCATGTTGAAAGTGATGCAGGCGCTGGAGCGCTATAACCTCTATTTCCTGGACAGTATGACCATCGGCAACAGCCAGGCCATGCGTGCCGCGCAGGGGACAGGCGTGAAGGTGATTAAGCGCAAGGTGTTCCTGGATGATACCCAGAACGAAGCGGACATCCGCATGCAGTTCAATCGTGCCGTGCAACTGGCCCGGCGCAATGGCTCGGCAATTGCCATCGGCCACCCGCATCCGTCTACCGTTCGCGTTCTGCAACAAATGTTGCCAACCCTGCCGTCCGATATCACCCTGGTGCGTCCGGGCGATCTGCTGAATGAACCGCAGGTTGATACGTCGACGCCGAATCTGGGGCAACCCGTCCCCACAGCACCACGTAACCCGTTCCGTGGTGTGAAGAGCTGCTTGCCGAAAAAACCGCCTGAACCAGTCTACGCGACCCGTTTCTTCTCCGTTATTGGCGAAAGCATCAGTGAAAGCACGCTGGTGAAATACGTCCAGCATCAATGGCAGGGATGGGGTAAAAAACCCTGATAGCAACAAGCCACCGTTAAGGTGGCTTTTTTGTCACTCAGGATGGAAGGAACCGTCCAGGATCTGGCTATAAACCGTTGGCTGACCGTTGTCCGAAGTGCGGTATTGTTCTTTGTGCGAAAGCTTATAAATGCCTACAGGATCATTATTCAGCACCACCATTGCCGCCCTGTCGGGTTTAGCCGAGATGTACTGGCGGATCAAAAAGCGGTTATTCCCGGTGACCGGCTGTCGATCCATCACCTGGCGAAGCTGCGGATACCTCTCACGTGCATACAAGAAGCTGTAATCAATGAGGAAGTATTCAATCAGAGAATTGTGGTGCTGCCAGTAGCGATACAGGATATCCCGAACCAGCTTCACCAGCGAATTCCCCTTCCGGGCAGCAAGAAAATAGGCCGTCCAGTAACCCTGACTCAGCGCATTTTCAGGTGAATCAAAACGCAGTGATGAGAAGGCATTTTCATAGAACGACTCCGGTACCGGCTTCGTCATAAATACGGTGGCATCCATCCAGATCCCCCCGTACTGATACAGTAATGAACAACGAACAATATCGGAATATTGCGCCTTACTGATAAGCCCGGCCTGGTATTTGGTTTTGATATGTTCCGGGAGGGTGAGATAGTCAGGGATGTTCTCATCCGTCAGGATAATGACCTGCGCTTCTGGCGCATTACGCTGCACGGAAGCAATGCAACGCTTCACCAGCCCGGGTGCGCTATCAAGCCCCTGGAACCAACAGATCCAGATAATACGCGATTGCGCCGGTTCCGCTGCGTCTGCAGCATCAGGCTGGACCTTCAGATCGTCAATAACGCTAAAAATCGTCTCTTTTTTCTTCTGCTCAAAATGGCTGGCCGCACGCTGAAAAAGAGAAAAACCCGTTTTTTTGTGCCAGCGACGGGTTTTCTTGATGAGCTTATTCGTTACATTGAGATTCATCATTTCACCTTATCAAACTCAGAACAGCTCTTTTAACGTACGGCGAAACAGTTTCATTTTTAACTTGGCGTCTTTTTTATGCCCGCGTAATAAGCAGTTCATGCGCGTCGATTTAAACCCCCGGAACGACATGAGCTGAAAAAGGTTATTACTGCGCGTAACTTCAGACATATGCTGACGATATTTAAAATAGAGCTTACGGTACGCATTATACTTTTTAATTTGCGACGTAATTCGGTTACTGCCGTGTTCAGCATCCACCATTGCCGTACTGAAACTGTATTTAATACCAGGGCCATATTTAAGGATCAATTTAATCCAGACATCACGATCCTGTTGCTGTTTGATCTCAGGGGAAAACCCGCCCACACCTAACAGCTTTTCTTTGGTCGTCAGTACCTGATTACCCACCACGTTTTCACACAGAATATCCTGTAACTCGATGATTCTTTTATCATCTGTGTCCGGGTAGGTACGGTGGGTTTTGTCCAGTCTGGCAGGGGTATCCGTCACGAAGGCATAGTTGTCATCGTAGCGCTCGGCGAGCTTTGTCAGGCGTTCTGGCAGGAAATAGTCATCATCATCCAGACCCGTTACAAACACCCCGTGCGAGAGCGCATAACCCCGGTTCCGGCTGAAGTTAGAACCGCTGTTCTTTTCATTACGTTCATAGGTGAAATGGACAAAACGCGCGTCACACTCCGCTCTCATCTGCTCGATGAGCTGCGCAGTTTTTTCGTCAGAACAATCATCAACAATAACCAATTCTACCGCAGAGTACGTCTGAGCAATAACTGAACGAATGGCACGTTCCAGTAAGTCCTCTCTGTTGTAAGTGGTGATGATTACTGAAATCAGTTCGTTCATGGCGTGCTCGTCTGGTAAATGACATTTCTCCACCAGGAGAATACCTTTTTCCCGGTGGAGAATCAAAATGGTTACTTAATGACCGTGCGGTGTTTGTTCTGTTCCAGGAAAACAATCGACATTATCAGTGTAAGCATCCAGGCAACAGGTGTTGTTTTTGAATAAAGCATCACACCGCTCAGCCCGAACATAATTATCGAGACCAGGAACGCGAAAAGAATAATGCTTTTTTGTTTCCGCAATGCATACCAGCCAAGTGATATCACAAACAGAATATACAGAATTAATCCTGACGGGCCTTTTAAGGACAGTGTTTCTACCACTTCATTATGTAGATGGCCTTGCATATGATCCAGCGCACCACTCAGACTCGGATCACGTTTTACTTCAGCCACTATTTTTGCATTACGTTCATCAGTTGACTGCCACAGGTAGTTATCTTTAGCAGCTGCAAGCCCTGTTTTCCACATGGCAAAACGCGCCCCTACAGACGTTACGCTGTTGTTCTTATCATAGGCCACGATATCGCTGTTGAGGTCGTTATATCGTTGTTGCAAACTATTTTTCATCATAAACGCACCCGCCAGTAATGCGATCAGAAAAACAGCGACACCTTTCCAGGGAATATGCTTTTCCTTATAGAGTTTAACCACCAGCAGACCAAAGAAAATAATGGGATAGGTCAAAATAGCGGCCCGTGTTTCTGTCGCGACTAACACCAGGAAGGTCACGAAAAAATGGCCCAGGATGAAAAACTCTTTCCATCTGGATGAGCTGTGCTGCAGAACCAGTATGGTATAGAAGGAGATGAAAGCAATTGTATAGGCGGCCCCTGTCGCATCAGCCCCTCCAGCCAGAGACAGCGCCACCCTTGCGTCTTTAAGGAAGAGGTACTGATAACCTGCATAGATAACAATCATTATCTGTAAGGCAATGGCCAGCAACATATGAATTGTATTGTTGCCTATTTTTATCTGATGTCTGTTCACAAAGACGAAGATAGAGAACGCACCAAACAGCAATATTTTCCCCACTTCAAGGTATGCCCGATATGAGTTTATCGCCGTGCTGTTATCCACCTTATACATCCGATACCACACCAGATCGCAGATACCGATGACCAGCAGCACAAGACAGAGCCAAAATGCATCATTCTTTTTGAAGTTCCTGATATCCATCAGGAAAATCACTAGCGCAGTAATACCTGCCACACCCAAAATTTTGGCAGAAAGATTGGGAGAAACGACAACACAGCCGAAAGCTATCACGCACAGTCCAAAGAGTAATTGCAATAACGCAAACTGGACCTTATCTCGTTTTACACTAATCATCATGATTCCATTTACCAGAAGACATCGCAGGCTAACACACCGCTAAAAACAAGTTTATCGCGTCTGTGTTAACGAATATTGCGCCACTCATAGGACTTACCTGTCGTGTCCAGCACGGACACATTTTTATCATAACCGGCAAGCCAGGACTGTACAGTGTGAACAGGCTCTCCCTGGCGATGGATCCCAAGCCACAGTTCCGCGAGGGTATTAACATCATCAGCCGACCAGACGGTATTGTAGTCTCCGGTATATTTATGAGCAGAATCAACCTGATGCCCATACCAGATAAACACGGGAATATGCAGAGCCTCTCTCGGCGGATTGACATTCCCGTGGGAGTAAACCACTGCACGCTGCGGGTCGCGAATCAGGCCATGATCGGAGAAATACATTACCGATGAACGTGAGCTTTCCAGCATGTTAAACACTTTGCCCATCACCGTATCTGTGTACCGCACGGAGTTGTCATAGCAATCATCAGCCTCGCTCCCTCCGGTTAACACCGCCTGATTAGCCGGGAAACGTCGGCAGGCCGGTTCATGGCTACCATTTAAATGCAATACGATGATTTTTTTGCCCGGTTTCTTCAGTGCATCGCCCAGCAAGGGCAGCAGGTCTTCATCGTATCCCCCTTCCACCCACTCATGCTGTTTGGTATTCATGGCAATACCGGTGATAACGTTATTATGCGCACCGCCTTTGCCCTGACGGCTAAACCAGTAGGTGTCATACCCTGCTTTATTGGCGATATTAATGACGTTATCGCCATAATTACGGGGATCGCGCGCACCTACCGTATCCGCCGTCATGGCTAATGGCACCGCCATGATCGTGACAGGGGCAGGCGTTACGGCATTGCGGAACAGTAAAAGCTGCGACTGGTATTTCACCAACTCAGGTGTGGTATCGCGTTGATAACCATAGATACCCATATTTGCCGTACGCTCGGACTCACCGATGATCAGCACATAGTTGTCGATACCGGTATCCGACAGGGTGAGTTTGTAATCAGGAATATTGTTGCCGATATTGGCCACCACCGCGTTATCTTCAATCGCCTGCATAAAGACTTTTGCCGTGCTGACAGGCGTCGCCTGAACCACACGCTGCGCCAGGCTCTCAACGCTGCTTTTCCTGAGTTGGTGCTGCAGCGCCTGGCCATAAAAAGCAAGCAACGTCACGGCCAGCGCAATAGCAGGCCAGCGACGAAAACGGGGTGCAACAGGCCACATTCCTGTATTCGCGGTATAAATAAACAGCGCGGACAGCGCGACAAACGTCAGGCAGTCACGCCAGTACAACCCGAGCATCGAACTGGCTTCACCCGGCGTGGTATTGAGCACACTTAACGCAAATCCATAACTAAACGCTGAGTCGAAATTATTCCATGCATATAACTGCAGCGTAATATCCGCTGCGATCGGAATGAGTAAAACAGCCGCCAGTATATTTCTGATTAATTTGTTATTAAGACATTTGAGCGTCAGTAATATCAGCAGAAATACCAGCGTTCGGTTAATCACCGCATTATATTTGGCATTAATAATATTAACACCAATGATTATTAGCAGGGAAATTACCACAGTAAAAAAAGCGGCAAGCCTTGAAGGGGTATCAACCAACTTTTGCGAAAACAGTGTGGACATAATGACCTGATTAGACTGACAAAAATCTTTCCTGACGTAATCATTATGACTGCAAGAATGAACGTGCGGAGAAGACAAAATGGAGAAAAATTCGCCAGAAGTTAACAAGTAACCCCTGGAAAGTCAAACCGCTAAAAAGCGTAAAGGCACCCGTCGGCGCGGGTGCCTGGAGGCAGGTTTAATCCCAGTTCAGGATAACTTTCCCGGACTGACCGGAACGCATCGCGTCAAAGCCTTTCTGGAACTCATCGATGGAGAAACGATGAGTAATAATCGGCGACAGATCCAGGCCGGACTGGATCAGCGCGGCCATCTTGTACCAGGTTTCGAACATCTCACGGCCATAGATACCTTTGATGAACAGCCCCTTAAAGATGACTTTATTCCAGTCGATGGACATATCTGACGGTGGGATACCCAGCATCGCAATACGGCCACCGTGGTTCATGGTATCGAGCATGGTGCGGAACGCCGGTGGCGCACCGGACATCTCCAGACCAACGTCAAAACCTTCGGTCATGCCCAACTCTTCCATTACATCGCTCAGGCTTTCTCTGGAAACATCGACCGCGCGGGTTACGCCCATTTTGCGCGCCAGGGACAGACGGTATTCATTCACATCAGTAATCACAACATTACGCGCGCCCACGTGCTTCGCGACCGCTGCTGCCATAATACCAATTGGGCCTGCGCCGGAAACCAGCACGTCTTCGCCGACCAGATCGAAGGAGAGAGCCGTGTGTACCGCGTTACCAAACGGGTCAAAGATGGACGCCAGATCGTCAGAAATGTTGTCCGGGATTTTGAACGCGTTGAATGCCGGGATCACCAGATATTCCGCGAAGCAGCCAGGACGGTTGACGCCCACGCCGATGGTGTTACGGCACAGGTGCGTGCGTCCGCCACGGCAGTTACGGCAGTGGCCGCAGGTAATATGGCCTTCACCGGAGACGCGGTCGCCAATTTTAAAACCTTTCACTTCCTGGCCAATACCGACCACTTCGCCGACATATTCGTGACCAACCACCATGGGTACCGGAATGGTTTTCTGTGACCACTGATCCCAGTTGTAGATATGAACGTCAGTGCCGCAAATGGCGGTTTTACGAATTTTGATCAGCAGATCGTTATGACCGACTTCCGGCTCCGGCACGTCGGTCATCCAAATCCCTTCTTCCGCTTTCAGTTTGGATAACGCTTTCATCACACGTCCTCAGGCAATTACGCCCAGCTGTTTGCCGATGCGGGTAAAGGCTTCCACCGCACGTTCAATTTGTTCAGGTGAATGCGCCGCAGACATCTGGGTGCGGATACGCGCCTGACCTTTTGGTACCACCGGGAAGAAGAACCCGGTAACGTAAATCCCTTCTTTCTGCAGCTCGCGGGCAAAGTTCTGCGCTACCACTGCATCGCCCAGCATCACCGGAATGATCGCGTGGTCAGCACCGGCCAGGGTAAAACCTGCGGCGCTCATTTTTTCACGGAACAGACGCGCGTTTGACCACAGACGGTCACGCAGCTCAGCGCCTGACTCCACCATCTCCAGCACTTTGATGGAGGCGGAAACGATGGCCGGAGCCAGGGAGTTGGAGAACAGGTACGGACGGGAGCGCTGGCGCAGCCACTCAACTACCTCTTTGCGCGCGGCGGTATAGCCACCAGACGCGCCGCCGAGCGCTTTGCCCAACGTACCGGTGATGATGTCCACACGGCCCATCACGTCACAGTATTCGTGGGAACCACGGCCATTTTCGCCAACAAAGCCCACAGCGTGAGAATCATCGACCATCACCAGCGCATCGTATTTATCGGCCAGATCGCATACGCCTTTCAGGTTGGCAATCACGCCGTCCATCGAGAACACGCCGTCGGTGGCAATCAGAACATGACGAGCACCGGCTTCACGCGCTTCTTTCAGACGTGCTTCCAGCTCAGCCATATCGTTGTTGGCATAGCGGAAGCGCTTCGCTTTACACAGACGCACGCCGTCGATGATGGAGGCGTGGTTCAGGGCGTCGGAGATAATCGCATCTTCTGCGCCGAGCAGGGTCTCAAACAGACCGCCGTTGGCGTCGAAGCAGGAGGAGTACAGAATGGCATCTTCCATACCTAAGAAATTCGCCAGCTTTTTCTCAAGCTGCTTGTGGCTGTCCTGCGTACCGCAAATAAAGCGCACGGAGGCCATACCAAAACCGTGGGTGTCCATACCGTTTTTTGCAGCGGCAATCAGCTCAGGGTGATTCGCAAGACCTAAGTAGTTGTTCGCACAAAAGTTGATCACATGGCTGCCATCGGCAACAGTGATGTCCGCCTGCTGAGCAGACGTGATAATCCGCTCTTCCTTGAACAACCCTTCCGCACGTGCGGTGTCCAGGTCGTTGTTTAACTGTTTGTAAAAATCACCACGCATTGCAATTCTCCAGACTCGGCAAATTTCGGCACATATTACCCAAACCTATAGTTCATGACGAGATGACACATTATCTCTTCTCGTTTTTGCAGCATAAATCACGTGTAGTCTTTTTACACATACACAAAATCATTCACGTTGCATCAAGGCGGCAAGAGAAGAAATCCCCGGGAGCATAGATAACTATGTGACCGGGGTTTCTGAACGCAGCCAACGCCGAGGCGGCGTGAAGGATGAAGTGTATGTCGGTGAATGGCTGTAGGGTCGCCATACTAATGATATGATAGAAACATTAGCGTCCGGGATTGTCCCCGGACTCCACACTTCAAAGGTTACAGTTATGATTATCGTTACCGGCGGCGCGGGCTTTATCGGCAGCAATATTGTTAAGGCTCTCAATGACAAAGGCATCACCGACATCCTGGTGGTGGACAACCTGAAAGACGGCACCAAATTTGTAAACCTGGTGGATCTGAACATTGCTGACTACATGGATAAAGAAGACTTCCTTATCCAGATTATGGCAGGTGAAGAGTTCGGCGAGATCGAAGCTATCTTCCATGAAGGTGCATGCTCTTCCACCACCGAGTGGGATGGCAAGTACATGATGGACAACAACTATCAGTACTCCAAAGAGATCCTGCACTACTGCCTGGAGCGTGAAATTCCGTTCCTGTACGCCTCTTCTGCGGCAACTTATGGCGGTCGTACCTCTGACTTCATCGAATCCCGCGAATATGAACAACCGCTGAACGTCTACGGTTACTCTAAATTCCTGTTCGACGAGTACGTGCGTCAGGTGCTGCCAGAAGCGAACTCCCAGATTGTCGGCTTCCGTTACTTCAACGTTTACGGGCCGCGTGAAGGTCACAAAGGCAGCATGGCAAGCGTGGCATTCCACCTGAACACCCAGCTGAATAATGGCGAAAGTCCGAAACTGTTCGAAGGCAGCGACAGCTTTAAGCGTGACTTCGTCTACGTCGGTGACGTTGCCGCCGTGAACCTGTGGTTCTGGGAAAACGGCGTCTCCGGCATCTTCAACCTGGGCACAGGCCGCGCGGAATCCTTCCAGGCGGTGGCTGACGCAACGCTGGCATACCACAAGAAAGGCAGCATTGAGTACATTCCATTCCCGGATAAACTGAAAGGCCGCTACCAGGCATTCACGCAGGCCGATCTGACCAACCTGCGTGCTGCGGGCTACGACAAGCCGTTCAAGACCGTTGCCGAAGGCGTAACGGAATATATGGCCTGGCTGAACCGCAACGCGTAAGGCAAGCAACCGATGAGAATACTGGTGGTTGGCCCGTCCTGGGTGGGCGACATGATGATGTCGCAAAGTCTCTATCGCACGCTCAAGGCGCGCTATCCCCAGGCGATAATCGACGTGATGGCACCCGCGTGGTGCCGTCCGCTTTTATCGCGGATGCCGGAAGTGAATGAGGCGATCCCGATGCCGCTCGGCCACGGGGCGCTGGAAATCGGCGAACGCCGCAAGCTCGGCCATAGCCTGCGTGACAAGCGCTACGACCGCGCTTACGTGCTGCCTAACTCCTTCAAATCGGCCTTAGTGCCCTTCTTTGCCGGCGTACCGCATCGCACTGGCTGGCGCGGTGAAATACGTTACGGCCTGCTGAACGACGCGCGCGTGCTGGATAAAGCCGCCTGGCCGCTGATGGTGGAACGCTACGTGGCGCTGGCCTACGACAAAGGCGTGATGCGCAGCGCGAAAGACCTGCCGCAGCCGCTTCTGTGGCCGCAGCTACAGGTTCACGAGGGTGAGAAATCCCAGACCTGTAATGCATTTGGCATTTCGTCTGAACGCCCAATGATCGGTTTCTGCCCTGGCGCAGAGTTCGGCCCGGCAAAACGCTGGCCGCACTATCACTACGCCGAACTGGCGAAGCAGCTGATCGACGAAGGCTACCAGATTGTGCTGTTCGGTTCGGCGAAAGACCACGAGGCGGGCAACGAAATCCTTGCCGCACTCAGTACCGAACAACAAGCCTGGTGCCGCAATCTGGCGGGGGAAACCCAGCTGGAGCAAGCGGTGATCCTGATTGCCGCCTGTAAAGCCGTGGTCACCAACGACTCCGGCCTGATGCACGTTGCCGCCGCGCTAAACCGCCCGCTGGTTGCGCTGTACGGCCCAAGTAGCCCGGACTTTACGCCGCCGCTGTCGAATAAAGCGCGCGTCATTCGCCTGATCACTGGCTACCATAAAGTGCGTAAAGGCGATGCAGCTGAAGGTTATCACCAGAGTCTGATCGACATTACGCCGCAACGCGTTCTGGAAGAACTCAACGACCTGCTGTTGAGCGAAGAAGGATAACGAATGCGGGTATTGATCGTTAAAACCTCTTCGATGGGTGATGTGCTGCATACGCTGCCCTCGCTGACGGATGCCATGCAGGCCATTCCCGGCATTCGTTTTGACTGGGTGGTGGAAGAAGGCTTCGCGCAGATCCCCACCTGGCATGAAGCGGTCGACCGTGTGATCCCGGTGGCTATCCGCCGCTGGCGCAAAGCATGGTTCTCCGCACCGATTAAAGCTGAACGTAAAGCCTTCCGCGATGCGGTACAAGCTCAGCATTACGATGCCATCATTGACGCGCAGGGGCTGGTCAAAAGCGCCGCGCTGGTGACGCGTCTGGCGCACGGCGTAAAGCACGGCATGGACTGGCAAACCGCCCGCGAGCCGCTGGCAAGCCTGTTCTATAACCGTCGGCACCATATTGCTAAACAGCAGCACGCCGTGGAACGCACCCGCGAGCTGTTTGCCAAAAGCCTCGGCTATGCGAAACCACACATGCAGGGCGATTACGCCATTTCTCAGCATTTTCTTCACGGTTCGCTGCCTGACAACGCGCCGTATCTGATTTTTCTCCACGCGACCACCCGGGACGATAAACACTGGCCGGAAGCACACTGGCGCGAACTGATTGACCTGCTTGGCAACGCGGGACTGCGCATCAAACTGCCGTGGGGTGCACCGCACGAAGAGGCACGAGCCAGACGCCTGGCAGACGGGTTTGATTACGTGGACGTTCTGCCGCGCATGAAGCTGGATGGCGTGGCACAAGAGCTGGCAGGTGCCGCGGCAGTGGTTTCCGTCGATACGGGCTTAAGCCACCTGACGGCCGCGCTGGACAGACCTAATATTACGCTTTACGGCCCAACGGACCCGGGTCTTATCGGCGGCTACGGAAAAAATCAATATGTCTGCCGCCCGGAACATTCATCGCAGCTGAGCGACCTCAGTGCCGCTGCGGTATTTGCGCAATTAGAGCCTTTGCTGGCAGCAGAGAGAGCCTATGTCTGATTTTTTCTCAGCGGAGCGCCCACCAAAGCGCGTGCTGATCATTAAATTGCGTCACCACGGTGACGTTCTGCTTACCTCGCCGGTGTTTACCGTGCTGAAAAAGAACTGGCCGGACGTGGAAGTTGACGCGCTGGTCTATGACGACACGCAGGCGATGCTGACCAGCCACCCGCATATCGACCAGGTGCATACTATTGGGCGCAACTGGCGTAAAAAGGGCTGGTTTGAACAATTCCGTCTCTACCGTGCGCTGCTAAGTACCCTGAAAGGCCGTCAGTACGATGTACTGATTAACCTGACCGAACACTGGCACGGCGCACGTCTGGCGCGTCGCCTGAAACCGCGCGTCTCCGTGGGCTTTCGGCCTGATAAACGCGGAGGCCTGGCACGCCGTCGCTGGGTGAAATCCTTCACCACGCTCTACCCGGCGATTCAGGACAACAGCCGCCATATGGTCGAGGTGAACCTGGATGCCCTGCGCCGGATCGGCATTCACCCCCAGTCCGATGAAGATAAGCACACCCTGTTTGTACCGGGCGACGCGGCGGAAGCGTCTGTCGCCGAAAAACTGGCCGGATTCGGGCTCCAGAGTAAATCCTATATTCTGGTGCATCCAACGTCGCGCTGGATGTTTAAGGCCTGGGATATCAAAAAGCTGGCGGCCACCATCGATAACCTGGCGGCTCGCGGCCTGCCGATTATCCTCTCCGCTGCACCGTCAAAAGACGAGAAGGCCTACATGGATGAGTTGCGTGCCGCACTCACCCAGCCGGTGTTTGATTTAAGCGGTCAGCTGAACCTCAAAGAGCTGGGCGCACTGATGAAACACGCGCGGGTTTACTTCGGCGTGGACTCCATGCCAATGCACCTCGCGAGTGCCGTCGGTACGCCGACCGTTGCCATCTTCGGCCCAACCGGAGCCATTAAATGGGCACCGTGGGGCGTTAATTATCGCGTGATCGTTGCCGGGTTTACCTGCCAGCCGTGCGGTAAAGCGGGTTGCGGCGACGGCGGTGTCTCTGACTGCATCACGGCCATCACGCCGCAGCAGGTGCTGAGCGCCATCGACACAATGCTCCTGGAAAATCCTGCATGAAGCTGGCGATAGTCCGACAGACTTACAACCCCAACGGTGGTGCGGAGCGTTTTGTCTCCCGTGCGCTGAACGTGCTGGCACAGGACACGTCGCTCGACGTCACGCTGATCGCCCGCCAGTGGGAAGATGCTTCCGGCTGGAAAACGCTGACGGTGAACCCACCGTTTCGTAACCGCATCGCGCGGGAATCTGGTTTTGCCGCCGAAGCCGCCGCGCATTTCGCACAGTTCGATATTGTGCAAAGCCACGAGCGCATCCCGGGAGCAACCATCTTCCGCGCAGGCGATGGCGTTCACGCCACCTGGCTTGAGCAGTATGGCCGCATTCTGTCGCCACTGGCGCGCTGGGCGCAGTCGCTGAGCCGCTATCACCGCTATATTTTGCAGGCGGAAGCACAGATGTTTACCCATCCGCAGCTGCGCAAGGTGATCTGTAATTCGAAAATGGTGCGCGATGATATCGCCCGTCGTTTTGCCCTGTCGGATGACAAGCTGACGGTGATTTACAACGGCGTGGATACTGCGCATTTCAGCCCGGATGTCCGCGCGCTGTCGCAGCGCGATACGCTCGGTATCCCGCAGCATGCGCCGGTTCTGGCGTATGTCGGCTCCGGCTTTAGCCGTAAAGGTGTGGCCACTGCGCTACGCGCCATCGTGCCTCATCCTGACGTCTGGCTGCTGGTTGCCGGACGCGATAAGCATGCGCGTAAGTTTGAAAAGCTCGCCCGAACGCTGGGCGTGGCGTCACGGGTGCGTTTCCTCGGCCCGGTGGCAGATGTCCGTGAGGTCTACGGCACGGCTGATGCCCTGATCCTGCCGACGCTCTACGACCCGTTCCCGAATGTCTGCGTGGAAGCGCTGGCCTGCGGTCTGCCGCTGCTTACCAGCCACGGCTGTGGTGCTGCAGAGTGGATTGAAGAGGGCAAAAACGGCTGGGTATGCGACGCGCTGGATAGCGAAGGTTACCAGCAGGCCATCACTCAATGGCTAAAAGGCCGCAATCAGGGTGTCGATTATTCCGCTGCCGCACGCGCAACAGCGGAACCGTATACCCTGGACAGAATGGCCAAAGAGCTGCAGGCGCTTTATCGCGATTTACTGCGCTGAGCCGCATCGGAGAAAACCTTCTCCATCGCGTCCAGCATACATTCGCGGGTAAAGTGGGTGCTCAGGTAATCATACCCCTGCTGCGCCAGCGTCTCGCGGAGGGTGGCATCGTCACAGAGCTTCACAATTGCATCGCACAGCGCGTTTTCATCGCGCTGTGCGATCAAAATCCCCGTCTGACCATTAATCACCGCATCTCCCGTACCACCTGCGTCAGTGGCAATAGTGGCAATGCGGGAGGCTAATGATTGCAGCACGCCCTGCGGCACACCTTCCATATCGTGAGACGGGCTGAGCGCAATATCAAAGGCCGGGAACCAGCGTTCAGGGTCGCTGCGATGCCCCGCCATCACCACGCGCTGCTGCAACCCCAGACCCACAATCTCCTGCTCCAGCGTCGCTTTATGCGGCCCTTCACCGACAATCGCCAGTTTGAGGTGCGGGTTGTCGATCTTCGCCAGCGCGCGCAGCAAAACGCTGTGTCCTTTGTTCGGACGCAGGTGCGATACCACGCCAAGCCAGAAGTCATCCTGCGATAGCCCACAGTGCGCACGCGCCTCGTGCTTATCCCCCGGACGGAAACGCTGCGTATCCACGCCGCTTGGCACCGACGTGCTCTGGGACATCGGTACGCCAATATTCGCCACCTGGTGACGCAGCGCTTCGCCAGTCGTTACGATATGCGCGCAGGCGGTGCGAAACAGCCAGCGGGTGGTCCAGTTATTACGCGGCACGCCTGAGGCATGGCGGGTACGCACCAGCGGCACCGGGTTTGCGAGCGTCAGGTTCGCCAGTGCCACCAGCCAGGTATCGGCAGAGTTATGGCTATTGATGACATCAATGGACTGACGGTTAGCCTTCAGCCAGCGGCGCAGCAACTGCAGGTTTTTAAGGTTCTTACGCTTTAACGGCATGGTGACAACCGTTAACCCGGCATCACGCGCCAGCGCATGCAGCGGCGCGGTTTCCGGACAAAGAATGGTCACCTGATGGCCACGCTGAATCATCCCTAGCGATTCGTTAATAATGCGCAGAGGCTGTCCGCCTTTGCCGCCGTCTGCTTCAGTGTGAACAATATGCATACATTTCCTGTTAAGAATCTCGCCAGCGTGACGCTAATTTGCCGCCTGACGGGATCTTTGTCCCTCCAGGCATATGTTTTTAGTATCCACCAGATATAATACAGCACGAATGGTATCACCAATATGGGTGGCCTGCCCTGAACACAACGGAGAAAGCATGTCCGACAAACCTTTATTGAGCCTTGTGGTCGCCGTCTATAACGGTGAAAAATTCCTGAGTGCATTTTTCGACAGCATTAAAGCTCAACATCTGGACAGTCTGGAGCTGGTCGTTGTGAACGACGGGTCAAATGACAACTCTGCGGCCATCATTGCGCAATACGCCAGTGAATTCCCGTTCTACAAGGTGATTGACCAGGCCAACCAGGGCGTATCCGCAGCCCGCAATACCGGCCTGGCAGAAGCGACGGGCGAGTATGTTGCATTCCCGGACATCGACGATGTGATCTATCCGGGCATGTATCCGCGCCTGCTTGAGATGGCTAAAAAGAACGATCTCGATGTCGCGACCTGCAACGGCACCTATATTTACGATGACGGAAGACCGTCAAAGAAAATCTTCCCGTCAGACAAACTGCAATCTACCGACGTGCTGGACGGCCCAACGTGGCTACAGCGCGCGCTGGCATCACGTAAATTCCTGCACGTAACCTGGCTGAATATTTATCGCCACGCGTTCATTAAAGAGCAGGGCTTCACCTTTGAACATGGCCTGCGTCATCAGGATATTCCGTGGACGACCGAAGTGCTGCTGACCGCCAGACGCGTGCAGTACACCGACGAAACCTTCTACGACTACCTTATTCACTCCGCTTCGGTGTCACACACGCCGGGTACGGATGACTCGCGTATGCGTAACGCACGCCACTACATGAAAATCCTTGAGATGCTGGATGTTATCAACCAGCGCTACCCGGATACCGTGCGCCGGGTTCCGGCTTGCCAGTGGCAAATCGCGAAAGAGGGGCTGGGCATTCTCCACGCCATTAACAACATTGGCGATCTCAGCAAAAAACGCGAAATCATCCGCGAACTGTTCGACCGGGGGATCTGGGCACTGATCTGGAAAAACGCCCGTGGGCTGCGCCAGCACTGGCGACTGGGCCGCCGTTATTTCCGTTTAAAACGGTATCTGGCATAAGAGATAGCTTTACCTGGCTTAAATGCTTAGAATTTGCCCGCCGAAACTAAAAAAAACGGATAATCGCTTGGAATTGTTGTATACCGCCCTGCTCTACATCATTCAGCCACTGGTGTGGCTGCGACTGTTGCTTCGTAGCCGTAAAGCGCCTGCGTATCGTAAACGCTGGGCTGAACGCTATGGTTACTGCCGCAATAAAGTCGCCCCGGACGGTATTTTGCTGCATTCCGTTTCTGTTGGCGAAACGCTGGCGGCGATCCCGCTGGTTCGCGCCCTGCGCCACCGCTATCCGTCACTGCCGATCACCGTCACCACCATGACGCCGACCGGCTCTGAGCGCGTGATGTCCGCATTCGGTAAAGACGTTCATCACGTCTATCTGCCTTACGATCTGCCCTGCGCCATGAGCCGTTTCCTGGACACCGTTCGCCCGAAGCTTGTGATCGTGATGGAAACTGAACTGTGGCCAAATATGATTTCCGCCCTGCATGCCCGTAAAATCCCGCTGGTGATTGCCAACGCCCGTCTCTCAGAGCGGTCGGCGAAAGGCTACGGCAAGCTGGGTAAATTTATGCGTCGCCTGCTCAGTAAGATCACGCTGATTGCTGCGCAGAACGAAGAAGACGCAGCGCGCTTTCTCTCTCTGGGCCTGAAACGCAACCAGCTTGCGGTGACGGGCAGCCTGAAGTTCGATATTTCCGTCACGCCTGAACTCGCCGCCCGTGCGGTGACGCTGCGCCGCCAGTGGGCACCGCGTCGTCAGGTCTGGATTGCCACCAGTACCCACGACGGTGAAGAAGCGGTCATCCTGCAGGCTCACCGTACGCTGCTGGAAAAATTCCCTGATTTATTGCTGATCCTGGTTCCTCGCCATCCGGAGCGTTTTAAAGATGCCCGTGAAATGGTGCAAAAAGGCGGTTTCAGCTTCACCCTGCGCAGCAGCGGTGAGATCCCGTCCGGCAGCACCCAGGTGGTGATTGGCGATACGATGGGCGAACTGATGCTGCTGTACGGCATTGCTGACCTCGCTTTTGTCGGTGGCAGTCTGGTCGAGCGCGGTGGTCATAACCCGCTGGAGCCTGCCGCGCATGCCATTCCGGTGCTGATGGGGCCACACACGTTTAACTTCAAAGATATCTGCGCTAAATTGCAGCAAGCCGATGGTTTAATTACCGTAACCGACGCGGATTCGGTGGTGAAGGAGGTTTCGACCCTTCTGACCGACGAAGATTACCGCCTGTGGTATGGTCGTCATGCCGTCGAAGTGCTGCATCAGAACCAGGGCGCACTGACCCGTCTGCTGCAACTTCTGCAACCTTATCTGCCTCAGCGGAGCCACTAATGTCAACGCGTCTGTCGGTCGTGATGATCGCCAAAAACGCCGCCGACCTGCTTCCGGACTGCCTGGCTTCTGTCGCCTGGGCTGACGAAATTGTCCTGCTCGATTCCGGTAGCACGGACAACACGGTGGAGGTCGCCCGCGCAGCGGGTGCAAAAGTGTATACCAACACCGACTGGCAGGGTTATGGCATCCAGCGCCAGCGCGCGCAGGAGTACGCCACCGGTGATTACGTGCTGATGCTCGACACCGACGAGCGCATCACGCCGGAATTGCAGCAAGCCATTCAGACCGTGCTCGCCGCACCTCATCCTGGCGCGGTATACAGCATTGCGCGTCGTAACTACTTCCTCGGTCGTTTTATGCGCCACAGCGGCTGGTATCCTGACCGCGTGATGCGCCTGTATGAGCGCGAGCAGTATCAGTACAACAATAATCTGGTGCACGAATCCCTGGCCTGTGACAACGCTCAGGTGATCCCCCTGACGGGCGATCTGCTCCACCTGACCTGCCGGGATTTCGCCAGTTTCCAGCGTAAACAGCTCAACTACGCCACCGCATGGGCACAGGAACGCCACCAGCGCGGCAAGAAGGCCACGCTGACCGGTATTTTTACCCACACGCTGGGCGCGTTTCTGAAAACGCTGCTGCTGCGCGGTGGGGTGCTGGACGGAAAACAGGGCTGGCTACTGGCGGTGGTGAATGCCCAGTATACTTTTAACAAATACACCGAGCTGTGGGCGCTCTGCCGCGGCTACTCAGAGAAAACGTGAGCCATGAGCACAAAAGCGATTTATCCGGGTACCTTCGATCCGATCACCAACGGTCATCTTGATATCATCACCCGTGCGACGAGCATGTTCGACAAGGTGATTCTGGCGATTGCCGCCAGCCCCAGCAAAAAGCCGATGTTCAACCTCAACGAGCGCGTTGCGCTGGCTACCGCGGCGATCTCGCACCTGCCGAACGTTGAAGTGGTAGGGTTCAGCGACCTGATGGCCAATTTCGCCCGCACCCAACAGGCCAATATCCTGATCCGTGGTTTACGCGCGGTGGCTGACTTCGAGTATGAGATGCAGCTGGCGCACATGAACCGCCACCTGATGCCGGAGCTGGAAAGTGTGTTTCTGATGCCATCCAAAGAGTGGTCGTTTATCTCCTCCACGCTGGTGAAAGAGGTGGCTCGTCATCACGGCGATGTGACCCATTTCCTGCCAGTGAATGTCCATCAGGCGTTGATGGAGAAACTGAAGTAAATCTTTTGCCCGGTGTCGCTGTGCTTGCCGGGCCTACGCTTACTTCTGGCACTGACGGCAGTAGAACGTGGCACGCTGGGCGTGTTTCGTTGCAATAATTGGCGTGCCGCAGACTCTGCACGGCTCGCCTTTACGGCCATACACCTGCAACTCCTGCGCAAAATAACCCGGCTTACCGTCGCTCTGCAGGAAGTCCTTCAGCGTCGTCCCTCCCTGCTCAATTGAACGCAGCAGCACCGCTTTAATCACCCTGACCAGCAGTTCGCACTCCTGTGCCGACAGCGAAGAGGCCAGCCGATCGGGATGGATCCCGGCAGCAAACAGCGATTCACTGGCATAAATATTCCCCACGCCGACCACCAGCTTGTTATCCATCAGCCAGGGTTTGATCGGGGTTTTCTTCTTCGCACACTTCGCTTTCAGGTATTCCGCGTTAAAGGCCTCTGAGAGCGGCTCTGGCCCCAGGTGTGCCAGCACGCTATGTCCTTCAAGCTCTTTGGTCCATAGCCACGCGCCAAAGCGTCGTGGGTCGGTATAACGCAGCACTTTACCGTTACTCATCACCAGATCGACGTGGTCGTGCTTTTCCGCAGGCAGTTCTTCAGTAAGGATGCGCAGGCTCCCGGACATCCCCAGATGGATGATGATCCAGCCATCTGGCAGCTCCAGCAGCAGATACTTGGCACGGCGCTGGACGCTGAGAACGGGTTTGTCGCTCAGGGCATGGATCTCATCGGAAACCGGCCAGCGGAGACGACCATTTCGGATAACAGCATGAAGAATGGTCGCGCCGACCAGATGGGGCTCAATACCGCGACGGCTGGTCTCTACCTCAGGTAATTCAGGCATGGTTCCTCCGTTGAGAGATGCAGAATGCAAAAAACCCCGCAGTTGCGGGGTTTTTCAATACAAGGAGACTAAAATTATTTAATTTTAGCTTCTTTGTACAGTACGTGCTGGCGTACAACTGGATCGAATTTTTTCAGTTCCAGTTTTTCCGGCTTAGTACGTTTGTTCTTCGTGGTGGTGTAGAAGTGACCTGTACCAGCAGAAGAAACCAGCTTGATTTTCTCGCGAATACCTTTAGCCATGATTTATTTCCTCTTTAAGTACTTAGTACTTTTCGCCACGGGCACGCAGTTCGGACAGAACTGTATCGATGCCTTTCTTATCAATTACACGCATACCTTTAGCAGATACGCGCAGGGTGACAAAACGCTTCTCGCTCTCAACCCAGAAACGGTGAGAGTGCAGGTTCGGCAGGAAACGGCGTTTAGTCGCGTTCAGTGCGTGGGAACGGTTGTTACCGGTCACCGGACGCTTGCCAGTAACTTGGCAGACTCGGGACATGTCTATTCTCCAAAAATCAAATTAGCTCGAGCTTCGTATGGGGTATCGGCGCCTCGTCAGGCTTTACAGCCCGGTCATCGCATAGTTCTAAGTGAACTCTCGATTGCCAGGCCCAAATGCCAAACCCGAGATTCTCAAAGGTGGCGTAGTATACGCTGACTCGGCGGTGTGCTCAAGTCCCGAACAGACAAAGATCCCGATGGATCGCGTGAAATGGTCTAAATCCAACCATGTTCTGCAAAAGAAATGTACTCTCCGCGGCCAATTATCAGATGGTCCAGTACACGAATGTCCATGAATTGACAGCATTTGATAATGCGTTCGGTGATTTCTTTGTCAGCTCTGCTCGGTTGTGCACAGCCAGAGGGGTGATTATGCGCGAGGATCACGCCGGCTGCATTCACTTTTATCGCTTCCCGCACAATTTCACGCGGATGAACCTCAACATGGCTCAATGTTCCCGAAAACAGGTGACTATGTTTCAGTATCCGGTTCCTGTTATCGAGAAAGATCACCATAAAGATCTCGCGCTCCGCATCCGCCAGTTGGCTCTGCAGGAATTCACGCGCGCCTTCTGGCGTCAGAACCGGATCTTCTTCTTCCAGACGGACATTGTAAAAACGCCGTGCCAGTTCGGCAATGCCTCTTAACTGAGCGTACTTCGCGACCCCAATCCCCTCAACGTGTCGGAACGCCTCCAGTTCAGCCGTCAGCAAACCGTACAGTGAGCCAAAGTGGTCTATCAAATCGTTTGCCAGCGTAAACACCGTCTTCCCTTGCGTCCCGGTGCGCAAAAAGAGTGCCAGCAGTTCGTCATCTTTTAACAACGTGACGCCATAGCGCAGCAGTTTTTCACGCGGTAGCAGCAGTTCAGTCTCTTCCATGTGCTGTCTCCTTATGTTTGCCATTATGCTGCCACAGGTACATCCGGTGCTCGACGGCCATGTTTCGTTCTTGCGTAACGCCTCGCAAAGTGACTGAAGGACAAAAGCACCCCGATTTTTGGATTGTGATAAAATGCCCGCTCTCTGGTGAAACCCAACAGGAAAGAATCATGATGAGCCTGGCCGGTAAAAAAATCGTTCTTGGCGTGAGCGGCGGTATTGCTGCCTATAAAGCGCCGGATCTGGTGCGTCGTCTGCGCGAACGCGGGGCCGACGTGCGGGTCGCGATAACTGAAGGCGGCAAAGCCTTTATCACTCCTCTGAGCCTGCAGGCCGTTTCAGGGTACCCGGTATCTGACAGCCTGCTTGATCCAGCCGCGGAAGCCGCGATGGGTCATATCGAGCTGGGGAAATGGGCAGACCTGGTTATCCTTGCCCCCGCCACGGCAGATTTAATCGCCCGTGTAGCCGCGGGTATGGCGAACGATCTGGTCTCGACTATTTGCCTGGCGACGCCTGCCCCTGTCGCCGTCGTGCCCGCCATGAACCAGCAGATGTACCGCAATGCCGCCACCCAGCACAATCTGGAGACGCTGTCCTCTCGCGGCTTGTTGATCTGGGGGCCGGACAGCGGCAGCCAGGCCTGTGGCGATATTGGCCCAGGGCGCATGCTTGACCCACTGGCTATCGTCGATATGGCCGCCGCTCATTTTTCGCCTGTCAACGATCTGCAACATCTCAACATCATGATTACCGCGGGCCCAACGCGTGAGCCGCTGGACCCGGTGCGTTACATTACTAACCATAGCTCCGGTAAGATGGGCTTTGCCATTGCTGCCGCAGCGGCAAAACGCGGTGCGAACGTCACGCTGGTGAGCGGCCCGGTCTTGTTGCCTACCCCTCCATTTGTGCAGCGCATTGATGTCACTACCGCACTGGAAATGGAAGCCGCTGTACAGGCACATGCGCAAAATCAGCAGATTTTTATCGGCTGTGCCGCCGTCGCCGATTACCGCGCCGAGACAATTTCTGATGCCAAAATTAAAAGCAAGGCGATGAATTAACACTAAAAATGGTGAAAAACCCGGATATCGTTGCCGGCGTTGCCGCACTGAAAAGCCATCGTCCTTACGTTGTTGGGTTTGCCGCAGAAACGAATAATGTGGAAGAATATGCCCGGCAAAAACGTACCCGCAAAAACCTCGATTTGATTTGCGCGAACGACGTATCGCTGGCCACACAAGGATTTAACAGCGACAGCAACGCACTGCACCTTTTCTGGCAGGATGGAGATAAAGTCTTACCGCTTGAGCGCAAGGAACTCCTGGGCCAACAATTACTGGACGAGATCGTTACCCGTTATGATGAAAAAAATCGACGTTAAGATTCTGGACCCGCGTGTTGGCGAGCAATTCCCGCTGCCAACCTATGCCACCTCCGGCTCCGCCGGTCTTGACCTGCGCGCCTGTCTCGATGACGCCGTAGAACTGGCTCCGGGTGCAACCACCCTGATCCCGACCGGTCTGGCGATTCACATTGCTGACCCATCACTCGCAGCGGTGATCCTGCCACGTTCTGGCCTGGGTCATAAACATGGCGTCGTGCTGGGTAACCTGGTCGGCCTGATCGACTCTGACTATCAGGGTCAACTGATGGTTTCCGTCTGGAACCGCGGTCAGGACAGCTTCACCGTCGAACCCGGTGAGCGCATCGCACAGATGGTATTCGTACCGGTGGTGCAGGCCGAATTTAATCTGGTGGCAGATTTTGACGCTACCGACCGTGGCGAAGGCGGCTTCGGCCATTCCGGGCGCAAATAATCGCCCGACTGTTACGCATCTCACAGCGCCATAATGCAATAACAAACCGCAAACCGTAGTTTGCGGTCGCTGTGTGGATGCCAGCCTGGCAGTGCTTATTTTCAGGGGTATTTTGTAACATGGCAGAAAAACAAACCGCGAAAAGGAACCGTCGCGAAGAAATACTTCAGTCTCTGGCTCTGATGCTTGAATCCAGCGATGGCAGTCAACGCATCACCACCGCAAAACTGGCGGCCTCTGTAGGCGTGTCGGAAGCGGCACTGTATCGCCATTTTCCGAGCAAAACCCGGATGTTCGACAGCCTGATCGAGTTTATCGAAGACAGCCTGATCACACGCATCAACCTGATTCTGAAAGATGAAAAAGACACCAGCGCGCGTCTGCGTCTGATTGTGCTGTTGATTCTGGGCTTTGGCGAACGTAATCCCGGTTTAACCCGTATCCTGACCGGCCACGCGCTGATGTTCGAACAAGACAGGTTGCAGGGTCGCATTAACCAGCTTTTTGAGCGTATTGAAGCCCAGCTGCGACAGGTACTGCGCGAGAAGAAAATGCGTGAAGGTGAAGGTTACAACACCGATGAAACGCTGCTGGCGGGCCAGCTGCTGGCGTTTTGCGAAGGGATGCTCTCCCGCTTTGTGCGCAGTGAATTCAAATACCGACCAACGGACGATTTTGACGCCCGCTGGCCGTTAGTGGCTGCCCAGTTGCAGTAACACTGTTGCCGGATGGTGTCTTCGCCTTATCCGGCCTACGGTTATGTAGGCCCGGTAAGCGCAGCGCCACCGGGCAGTACATTACACGCCAAACTCTTCCCGATATTTACGCACTGCTGCCAGATGGTCTGCCATCTCTGGCTTCTCTTCCAGGTACGCAATCAAATCTTTCAGTGTGATAATCGACGTTACTTTGCAGCCGTAATCACGTTCCACTTCCTGAATTGCAGAAATTTCGCCGCGACCACGCTCCTGGCGATCCAGAGAAATCAGTACACCTGCAAGCGTAGCGCCGTTAGCCTGGATAATCTCCATCGATTCACGAATAGCAGTGCCTGCGGTGATCACATCGTCCACCAGCATAACGCGGCCCTGCAGCGCACTGCCCACCAGATTGCCGCCTTCGCCGTGGGTTTTGGCTTCTTTACGGTTAAAGCAGTATGGCACATCGCGATCGTGGTGCTCCGCCAGCGCCACCGCCGTAGTGGTCGCAATCGGAATGCCTTTATAAGCCGGGCCAAACAGCAGGTCGAAATCGATCCCGGAATCCACCAGCGCTTCGGCATAGAAACGGCCTAACAATGCCAGATCGCGCCCGGTATTAAACAGCCCGGCGTTGAAGAAATAGGGACTTTTACGCCCGGATTTCAGCGTAAATTCGCCAAACTTAAGTACCTGCTTGTTAAGCGCAAACTCAATAAACTGGCGCTGATACGATTTCATGGATTCGCTCCTTTGGTTTTTTCTGTCTTACAGGCAAAAAAAAGGCGACTCACTGGTCGCCTTTAAAATCAATTTTCTAACGCCGCTTTCTGCGTCGTTACAATGGATTCGATTCCCCCTCGGGCCAGCGCCAGCAAGGTGAGAAGCTCTTCGTGGGTAAACGGCTCGCCTTCCGCTGTGCCCTGCACTTCGATAATGCGACCGTCTTCGGTCATTACCACGTTCATGTCGGTCTCGGCTGCGGAATCTTCAACATATTCCAGATCGCACAGCGCTTCACCGTTAACGATACCGACGGAAACCGCCGCAACCATCCCTTTCATTGGGTTCGTTTTCAGCTTACCGGCAGCAACCAGTTTGTTCAGTGCATCGGCCAGCGCCACACATGCGCCGGTAATCGACGCCGTACGCGTGCCGCCATCAGCCTGGATCACATCACAGTCCAGAGTAATGGTGAATTCGCCCAGGGTTTTCAGATCAACGGCTGCACGCAGTGCACGCGCGATCAGACGCTGGATCTCCATAGTACGGCCACCCTGTTTACCCTTTGCCGCTTCGCGGGCGTTACGGGTATGGGTTGCACGTGGCAGCATGCCATATTCCGCAGTGATCCAGCCCTGGCCCTGGCCTTTCAGGAAGCGAGGAACGCCTTCTTCGATAGAGGCAGTACACAGTACCCTGGTGTCACCAAACTCAACCAGCACGGAGCCTTCAGCGTGTTTTGTATAGTTACGGGTCAGGGTGACGGGACGCACCTGATTGGCGCTACGACCTGCTGGACGCATGATGAATTCTCCGGCTTGAAACGAATGTGGCTGCGCATTATACGGATAAAGGACGCTTATTCCTATCCTGAGAAGCCCCTGAAAGCTATAATCCCCCCATCTCTCCTTTAAAAACGGGAATGTCTATGATCCGCAGTATGACCGCCTACGCCCGGCGTGAAATCAAGGGTAGCTGGGGTAGCGCTACCTGGGAAATGCGCTCGGTAAACCAGCGCTATCTGGAAACGTATTTCCGTATGCCGGAGCAGTTCCGCAGTCTTGAGCCTGTGGTGCGTGAGCGTATCCGTACTCGTCTGACACGCGGTAAAGTGGAATGTAACCTGCGCTTTGAGCCGGATGCCAGCGCACAGGGTGAGCTGATCCTCAACGAAAAACTGGCGAAGCAGCTCGTCAATGCCGCGAACTGGGTCAAAATGCAGAGCGATGAAGGTGAAATCAACCCGGTTGATATTCTGCGCTGGCCTGGCGTGATGGCCGCTGGCGAGCAGGATCTGGATGCAATTACTGCGGAAATTCTTGCAGCTCTCGACGGCACGCTGGATGACTTTATTGTTGCCCGCGAAACCGAAGGTCAGGCGCTGAAAGCGCTGATTGAGCAGCGTCTTGAAGGCGTTAGCACCGAAGTGGCTAAAGTTCGCACCCATATGCCAGAAGTGCTGCAATGGCAGCGCGAACGCCTGGTCGCGAAACTGGAAGAAGCTGAAGTTCAGCTGGAAAACAACCGTCTGGAACAAGAACTGGTACTGATGGCGCAGCGTGTGGACGTGGCCGAAGAGCTGGATCGTCTGGAAGCGCACGTTAAAGAGACCTACAACATTCTGAAGAAGAAAGAAGCGGTAGGCCGTCGCCTCGACTTTATGATGCAGGAGTTCAACCGGGAGTCGAACACCCTGGCCTCGAAATCGATCAATGCCGACGTCACCAATTCCGCCATTGAGCTGAAGGTGCTTATTGAGCAGATGCGCGAGCAGATCCAATCGAGTAAATCTCTGAAAGCCCCTGACGGGGCTTTTTTATAGCGTAATCACAATCTTACCGAATGGGCCACTCTCCAGGTGAGCCAGCGCTTCGGGTAGCTGTTCCAGCGTCCAGGTACTGTCGATAACAGGCTTCAGATGTGTCGCATCTACCGCCCGGACGAGATCGGTTAATGCCCGGCGATGCCCAACACCAATGCCCTGAATCACGGCAGATTTCATTAACATCGGTACGGCAGGAACACCAATCTCTGTTCCTTCTAACACTCCAATCAACGAAACCCTTCCTCCGGGAGCAACGGCGGCGACAGAGTGTGCAACGTTACCGCCACCAACCGTATCCACAACATGATCGATGCCCCGACCACGGCTCAGCGATAACGCCTGTTCCACCCAGTCACCCTGATGACGATTTATGACGAAATCAGCCCCCAGCGCTTTCGCGCGGTCCAGTTTAGCGTCACTGGAAGAGGTGACATAAACCGTTGCCCCCTGCGCTTTGGCAATTTGCAGGGCGAACAGAGCCACACCGCCTGTCCCCTGAACCAGAACGGAATCTCCGGCTTTTAACTGCCCCTGTTCAACCAGGGCAAACCAGGCGGTTAATCCTGCGCAGGGCAGCGTACTGGCCTCGATATCGCTGAGACTCTCCGGGGAAGCCACCAGCCAGTTTTCGTTCACCACAATTTGCTGAGCCAGCATACCAGGATAGGCACCACCGAGCGCAGCCCCGTGGGGTTCGACTGCGCTGCCGGGACGTTTACCGTCTATCCAGTCGGGCGAAAAAGAGGAAATGACCCTGTCGCCAGGCTGAAAGCGGCTCACCTGTTCACCAACAGCCTCAACAACACCAGCCATATCTGACGCAGGCGTTAGCGGAAAAACGGCAGGCATTGCCCCCTCAACAATCAACTTATCACGGTAGTTCAGTGCAACCGCGTTAACACGAACCCGGACGTCAAACGGCCCCGGTTCTGGCTGAGCTTGTGTATCCAGAATAAGGTTGTCGCGCCCGGCTGACTGCATTGTCCAGTACTTCATCTTTTTCTTCCTGTGTCGTCTGACAGATGACACAAGGATAGCGTTGCAATTTACTCACCAGTGCTGATACTTTTTCCTCATATTGGTGCCTCAGGAGCGACAATGCTTAACCGGTTTGATGGTATTGACCTTTTCCTGCAAGTTGTTGAAAGCGGTAGTTTTGCCCGGGCAGCGGAGCGACTACACCTGTCGCGTTCTGCCGTAGGTAAGAGCATCGCGCGGCTTGAAAGCAGGCTGGGTGTCAGGTTATTCCTGCGCACCACACGCAGCCAGACGCTAACGGCTGAAGGCTCACTATTGCTTGAACATGCCCACCGCGCGCACAGCGAAATGGAGGCAGCACAAGCACTTCTGGAAAGCGGCAAACAGATCCTGCGCGGTAAATTACGCGTCTCCTTGCCCGTACTGTTCGGACGTCGCTGCGTCGCCCCGGTTTTACTGGAACTGGCACGAGAGCACCCCGAGCTGGTACTGGAGCTTTCTTTCAGCGATCGCGTGATTAATCTGGTGGATGAAGGGTTTGATTTCGCGGTGCGTAACGGCCAGCTGGAAGACAGCACCGACCTCATTGCCCGCCCACTTTCCTGGCACGACATGCGCCTGTGTGCAGCACCGTCATATCTCGCCCGATATGGCACCCCGGCTTCACCAGATGAACTTATGCAGCATCAGGCTATTTTTTACCTGAACAAAACCAGACCGCTGGAATGGCAGCTCACCATCAATGGTCAAATCGAACGTTTCAAACCTGAAGGGCGGTTCTACATGGACGATCTGGACGCCATTGCCGACGCCGCAGAAGCCGGGGACGGCATTGCCTGGCTTCCTTACTGGCTCATTAACGAACGCCTGCACAGTGGACGCTTAGTTCAGATCCTTCCTGACACCGCCGGTGTCCGGCTTCCTATTCATGCCGTCTGGCCAAAAACGCGCTGGCTGCCGCTGAAGGTTCGCATGGCTGTCGATCGCTTACGTGAGCAACTCCCACAACGCATTGCATTAAAAGATTAGTTTTTATAAGTAAAACTCAAAACAAACACTTGTCGAAATGACATTATTTAATGTCATTTAATCTTTATAAAACATAGAAATAAGACAAATAAAAACAAAACAAACACATTATAAATATTAATCCTTAATCGTTTACCTTAGAAAAACTCAATCGTGATCGTGCGCACAAATCGCTAACCTCCACGCCTTCACACCGGAGGTTATATGCTGCTTCACATTCTTTATCTCATTGGTATCACCGCAGAAGCCATGACCGGCGCACTCGCAGCCGGACGTCGCCGTATGGACACCTTCGGCGTGATTATTATTGCCACAGCGACCGCACTGGGCGGCGGTTCCGTGCGCGATATCCTGCTTGGTCATTACCCGCTCGGTTGGGTTAAAAACCCTGAATACGTCATTATCGTGGCAACTGCCGCTGTATTAACCACCATTGTTGCTCCCGTTATGCCACACCTGCGTCGTCTGTTCCTGGTGCTTGATGCACTTGGTCTTATTGTCTTTTCTATTATTGGCGCACAAATCGCGCTCGATATGGGTGAAGGCTCGGTTATCGCCACTATTGCAGCGGTAGTAACGGGGGTGTTTGGCGGCGTGCTGCGCGATATGTTCTGCAAACGTATTCCACTGGTTTTCCAGAAGGAACTGTATGCTGGTATCTCCTTTGCCGCTGCCGTGCTCTATATCGCCCTGCAGCATTATGTTTCTAACCACGATGTGGTGGTCATCTCCACGCTGCTGTTCGGCTTTACGGCCCGTATGCTGGCGCTGCGCCTGAAGCTCGGGCTGCCCGTTTTTCACTACAAACACAGCGCGCACTGATGTCAGAACCCGTTGATGTGCTGCTCAGCCAGCCACTTAGCCAGCACATCAACCTGGGGCGCGTGGATCCAGTTCACGATTTGCCGCGCCTTCTCCTCTCCCGTTCCCGGTAAAGCACGCCAGTCAGCGGCATTTCGCTGACTCATCGCTTGCCACGACAGCCCTCCTGCAGCATTCAGCGTCGCTTTGGTTAGCGGAACCCCCATCGCCGTGATCCAGCGGATAAAGGGCTGCTCACGCACCAGATTAAAACGATGCCAGAGCGCTAACCCGCGTGCGGCAGAAAAACCCGGCGTGGCCTGAAGCTGCGCCTGCGTTAATAACAACCATGAAAAGATATGCTCAAAATGGTGTACCTGGTGAAGTGTTCGCCAGCCTGACTCCCCCAACCCTTCAATATCCAGCCCTTGTTTTGAACTGAGCCACGTCAGCCGGGCAAAGAACTGCGCCATACAGTCCGGCGAGGCATAAAAGCAGGTCAGCGAATGATAATCAGAGGCCGGAGGCTGCGGTTTTTGTCTGTCCGACCCACGCCAGACCACCTTGTCAAACCGGGGAATCCCCTGTCCGGCCAGGCTCACCAGCACCTGATCGCCAGGAGCAATATCCAGCTGTTGCCAACGCCCCACCGACCCCAGACTCACCCGCTGCACATGCTTATCATCCAGTTGCACCGGTTCCAGCGTTGCCACAACGGACACCTTTCCCGTTCGCCCCACAGTAAACTGGATCCCTTTCACCTCAGCCACCTGTGCGACAGGTGAATATTTCCACGCAACGACCCAGCCTCCCTCCCCGGGTAACCAGCCTTCACCCGGTGGTTCATCAGTAGAACGCACCACAATGCCATCCGTGGCAAAGGGTAACGCGGTGGTTTGCCACGCTAAACGCTGCATCTCCACAGCATCAACAGACACTACAGGTTGGGTATAACGTGCCGTCAGGGTAAATCCTGCTTTTGCTAACTCAGCCAGCGCGTTCTGCATCTCTTTCGGCCCATCCGGCCAGGCCCAGATAAACACGCCGATCTGGCTCAGAAGCGAATTATCCGTTTGCCGCATCATCGCACCCGCCACTTTTGCGCGTGCATTCATCCCGCCCATCTGGCGCTGGATGTGGTTGTCGCGCAACCAAAAAAGCTCGCCCTGAAGCACGCTATTCGCCAGCGTTCCGGCCAGGGTTTGTGGTATTGAAGGTATTAAATGAACCTGCGCCGTCCAGTCTTCACCTTTTAGCCCATCACCACGACTGATGGCCTGGATGAGCTTTCCGTTGCGGTACACCAGCGTCACTGCCACGCCATCCACTTTGGGCTGCATCCAGAGGTTGCGCCGGGTATGCATCCACTGGCGAAGCTCATCTTTACTCGCCACTTTATGCACCCCCGTATGGGCGACAGGATGTTTTACGCTTCCCGCCAGTGCGGGAAGTGTTTCCCTGGAAAGCTCACTGCCAAAACAGTGCTGCCATTGTTTTAACCGTGCGTTAAGCTGATCATAAACCTCGTCATTAACCTCGCTCACGCCCTGTTTCCAGTAGACATCATCCCAGCGTTTGATTTGCGCGCTTAACGCCGAAATTTCTTTCTCTGCTTTTGCCTGTGACCACACCGGGCACACCGCCACACCATAGCCACACCACAACAGCAGTAACCCGCTTATCCATCGCCACATTGCTACCCCTCCTTTACGTTGCAGGAGGTATACCCCGACGCCCGAAACAACGCTAACGGCAACATTTCACTCTGCGAGACGCTATCCAGGGTTTATTTTTGTTGCTGCAAAGCGCAGGTAAAACCTGAAAACGGTACGCAAAATTCAATAATCCAGGGGAAAAAGTGTGACAAAGGCTACGTCACACAGCGGCGACGTGTATAATAAGCCCGTATGTAGGACTTCTTCGCTAACACATACAAAAGACTCTCATGGCTCAAGGCACGCTTTATATTGTTTCTGCCCCTAGTGGCGCGGGTAAATCCAGCCTTATTCAGGCACTGTTAAAAACCCAACCGTTGTACGACACACAGGTTTCTGTTTCTCACACCACGCGTCAGCCGCGTCCGGGTGAAGTGCACGGTGAACACTATTTCTTTGTGAATCACGACGAATTCAGGGCGATGATTAGCAGAGATGCGTTTCTTGAACACGCGGAAGTTTTCGGTAACTACTACGGTACCTCGCGTGAAACCATTGAGCAGGTTCTGGCAACAGGCGTGAATGTGTTCCTGGATATCGACTGGCAGGGCGCACAGCAGATTCGCAAGAAAATGCCTGATTCGCGCAGTATCTTTATTTTACCGCCATCGAAAGACGAGCTGGATCGCCGTCTGCGTGGCCGTGGCCAGGACAGCGAAGAAGTGATCGCGAAGCGTATGGAACAGGCAGTTGCAGAAATGAGCCATTACGCGGAATATGATTACCTTATTGTGAATGATGATTTTGATGCCGCGCTGAGCGATCTCAAAACCATTCTTCGCGCAGAACGCCTGCGTATGAGCCGCCAGAAGCAGCGACATGACGCATTAATCACCAAACTGTTGGCAGACTGAACCCACTTTCAGTATCATGCCCAGTCATTTCTTCACCTGTGGAGCATTTTAAGTATGGCACGCGTAACTGTTCAGGACGCTGTAGAGAAAATTGGTAACCGTTTTGACCTGGTGCTGGTCGCCGCGCGTCGCGCTCGTCAGATGCAGGTAGGCGGTAAAGATCCGCTGGTACCGGAAGAAAACGATAAAACCACCGTTATTGCACTTCGCGAAATCGAAGAAGGTCTGATCAACAACCAGATCCTCGACGTGCGTGAGCGCCAGGAGCAGCAAGAGCAGGAAGCCGCAGAACTGCAGGCCGTAACCGCCATTGCTGAAGGTCGTCGTTAATTAAACCTGCGGGTCGCCCTTGTATCTGTTTGAAAGCCTGAATCAACTGATTCAACACTACCTGCCGGAAGACCAGATTAAGCGTCTCCAGCAGGCGTATCTCGTTGCACGTGACGCTCACGAGGGCCAGACACGTTCAAGCGGTGAACCCTATATCACGCACCCGGTAGCGGTGGCCTGTATTCTGGCCGAGATGAAACTCGACTACGAAACGCTGATGGCTGCCCTGCTGCATGACGTGATTGAAGATACCCCCGCCACCTATCAGGACATGGAACAGCTGTTTGGCAAAAGCGTTGCCGAACTGGTGGAAGGGGTCTCTAAGCTTGATAAGCTGAATTTCCGCGACAAGAAAGAGGCGCAAGCCGAAAACTTCCGCAAGATGATTATGGCGATGGTGCAGGATATCCGCGTCATTCTCATCAAACTCGCTGACCGTACCCACAACATGCGCACGCTGGGCTCACTTCGCCCGGATAAACGTCACCGCATTGCCCGTGAAACCCTCGAAATCTACAGTCCGCTGGCGCACCGTTTAGGTATCCATCACATTAAAACCGAGCTGGAAGAGCTGGGTTTTGAAGCGTTGTACCCGAACCGCTATCGCGTGATTAAAGAGGTGGTGAAAGCCGCACGTGGTAACCGCAAAGAGATGATTCAAAAGATCCTCTCTGAAATCGAAGGGCGTTTACAGGAAGCGGGAATTCCGTGCCGCGTCAGCGGTCGCGAAAAACATCTGTACTCCATCTACTGCAAAATGGTGCTCAAAGAGCAGCGTTTCCATTCGATTATGGATATCTACGCATTCCGCGTGGTTGTTCATGACGCCGATACCTGTTATCGCGTGTTGGGCCAGATGCACAGCCTGTATAAACCGCGTCCGGGGCGCGTTAAAGATTACATCGCCATTCCAAAAGCGAACGGCTATCAATCTTTGCATACCTCGATGATCGGGCCACACGGCGTGCCTGTTGAGGTGCAAATCCGCACCGAAGACATGGACCAGATGGCAGAGATGGGTGTCGCAGCGCACTGGGCTTATAAAGAGCACGGTAGCGAAAGCAGCACTACTGCACAAATCCGCGCCCAGCGCTGGATGCAAAGCCTGCTGGAGCTGCAGCAGAGTGCGGGTAGCTCGTTTGAATTTATCGAGAGCGTTAAATCCGATCTCTTCCCGGATGAGATTTACGTTTTCACCCCAGAAGGGCGCATTGTCGAACTGCCTGCGGGTGCTACACCGGTCGACTTCGCTTACGCCGTGCATACCGATATCGGCCATGCCTGCGTGGGTGCGCGCGTCGACAGACAGCCTTATCCGTTGTCTCAGCCGCTCTCCAGCGGTCAGACGGTGGAAATTATTACCGCACCGGGCGCACGTCCGAACGCGGCCTGGCTGAACTTTGTCGTGAGCTCCAAAGCGCGCGCTAAAATCCGTCAGTTGCTGAAAAACCTCAAGCGTGATGACTCCGTCAGTCTGGGACGCCGCCTGCTCAACCACGCGTTGGGTGGTAGCCGTAAGCTGGCTGAAATCCCGAAAGAAAACATCCAGCGTGAGCTGGAGCGTATGAAGCTCGCTTCGCTTGATGATCTGCTGGCAGAGATTGGCCTCGGCAACGCCATGAGCGTGGTGGTGGCGAAGAACCTGCAACAGGGCGATACCTCTGCGGTTCCGACAACAACACCAGGCCACGGCCACCTGCCGATAAAAGGCGCGGACGGGGTGCTTATCACCTTCGCAAAATGTTGCCGTCCAATTCCTGGTGACCCAATTATTGCGCACGTCAGCCCAGGCAAAGGTCTGGTTATTCACCACGAGTCCTGTCGTAACATCCGTGGCTACCAGAAAGAGCCTGAGAAGTTTATGGCGGTCGAGTGGGATAAAGAGACAGCACAGGAATTTATCGCCGAAATTAAGGTGGATATGTTCAACCACCAGGGTGCGCTGGCGAACCTGACGGCGGCAATCAATACGGCGTCTTCCAATATTCAGAGCCTGAACACGGAAGAAAAAGATGGCCGCGTGTACAGCGCCTTTATTCGTCTGACCGCCCGTGACCGCGTGCATCTGGCGAACATTATGCGCAAGATCCGCGTCATGCCGGACGTTATCAAAGTCACCCGAAACCGAAACTAGATTAATGAATTCAAAACGTTACGAGCGGATCTGCGAAATGCTCGCCAGGCGTCAGCCTGACCTGACAGTCTGCATGGAGCAGGTCCATAAACCTCATAACGTCTCTGCTATTGTCCGTACCGCAGACGCCGTCGGCGTGCATGAAGTCCACGCCGTCTGGACGGGCACTCGCATGCGTACGATGGTGTCCGCCGCTGCGGGCAGTAACAGCTGGGTTTCTGTCAAAAGCCATCAAACCATCGGTGAAGCGGTATCACATCTGAAAGATCGCGGTATGCAGGTTCTTGCAACCCACCTTTCCGACAAAGCCGTGGATTTCCGTGAGATCGACTATACCCGCCCGACCTGCATTTTGATGGGTCAGGAAAAAACCGGGATCACTCAGGAAGCGCTGGAGCTGGCAGATCAGGACATCATCATCCCGATGATCGGTATGGTGCAATCCCTGAACGTATCCGTCGCCTCTGCGCTCATCTTGTATGAAGCGCAGCGCCAGCGTCAGAACGCCGGGATGTACGAGCGCAGCAACAGTATGCTGCCGGAAGACGAACAACAGCGCCTGCTGTTTGAAGGCGGTTATCCCGTACTGGCTCGCGTCGCGAAGCAGAAAAAATTACCTTACCCCCACGTCAATGCGCAGGGCGAAATCGAAGCCGATGCAGAGTGGTGGTCTACCATGCAGTACGCAGGATAAAACATGAAAGGCCGCCTGCTGGATGCCATACCGCTCAATACGCTGACGGGCGTGGGTGCGGCGCAAAGCAGTAAACTGGCCAAAATTGGCCTGCACACCCTACAGGATCTCCTGCTTCACCTCCCCCTGCGTTACGAAGACCGCACCCAGCTGTATAAGATTGGCGATCTCCTTCCTGCACTCTACGCCACCGTTGAAGGCGAAGTGCTGAACTGCAACATCACCTTCGGCGGACGCCGGATGATGACCTGCCAGATCAGCGACGGCACCGGCATTCTCACCATGCGCTTTTTCAACTTCAGCGCGGCGATGAAAAACAGCCTCGCCACGGGCCGCAGGGTACTGGCTTATGGCGAAGCCAAACGCGGCAAATATGGCGCAGAGATGATCCACCCGGAGTACCGCGTGCAGGGCGATCTCAGCACGCCAGAGTTGCAGGAGACGCTCACCCCGGTCTACCCGACGACCGAAGGGATCAAGCAGGCGACACTGCGTAAGCTCACTGACCAGGCACTGGAGCTGCTCGATACCTGCGCCATTACCGAACTGTTACCGCCTGAGCTGGCACAGGGGATGATGAGCCTGCCGGAAGCGATGCGCACCCTGCACCGCCCACCACCGTCACTGCAGCTTAGCGATTTAGAAAGCGGTAAACACCCCGCCCAACGGCGTCTTATCCTTGAGGAATTACTGGCTCATAACCTGAGCATGCTGGCACTTCGCGCGGGCGCGCAGCGTTTTCATGCCCAGCCGCTCAGCCAGCGTGATGAGCTCAAAGATAAGCTGCTGGCCTCGCTGCCGTTTAAGCCGACCGGCGCACAGGCACGTGTGACCGCTGAGATTGAACGTGATATGGCGCTTGATGTGCCGATGATGCGCCTGGTACAGGGTGATGTAGGCTCCGGTAAAACACTGGTTGCCGCCCTGGCCGCCCTGCGCGCGATTGCTCACGGTAAGCAGGTGGCACTGATGGCACCGACCGAACTGCTGGCCGAACAGCATGCAAACAATTTCCGCAACTGGTTCGCCCCGCTTGGCGTGGAAGTGGGCTGGCTCGCCGGTAAGCAAAAGGGCAAAGCGCGCCTTGCGCAACAGGATGCCATCGCCCGCGGTGATGTGCAGATGATTGTCGGCACGCATGCTATTTTCCAGGAACAGGTGCAGTTTAACGGCCTTGCGCTGGTGATTATCGACGAACAGCACCGTTTCGGTGTGCACCAGCGTCTGGCGTTGTGGGAAAAAGGTCTGCAGCAGGGCTTTCATCCGCATCAGCTGATCATGACCGCCACGCCAATTCCACGCACCCTGGCGATGACCGCCTATGCCGATCTGGATACCTCCACCATCGACGAACTGCCGCCAGGCCGTACGCCAGTCACGACCGTCGCCATTCCGGACACGCGGCGCAGCGATATCATTGACCGCGTGCGCAACGCCTGCACGCATGAAGGGCGTCAGGCGTACTGGGTTTGTACGCTAATTGAAGAGTCTGAACTGCTGGAAGCACAGGCTGCAGAAGCAACGTGGGAAGAGTTAAAGCTGGCACTGCCAGAGCTGAACGTGGGTCTGGTTCACGGACGCATGAAGCCCGCCGAAAAACAGGCGGTGATGCAGTCATTCAAACAGGGTGAGCTTCATCTGCTGGTTGCCACAACGGTTATCGAAGTGGGCGTGGACGTGCCGAACGCCAGCCTGATGATCATTGAAAACCCGGAGCGTCTGGGGCTTGCACAACTCCACCAGCTCCGTGGCCGCGTGGGACGTGGCGCGGTGGCATCGCACTGTGTGCTGCTCTACAAAGCCCCACTCTCTAAAACCGCGCAAATGCGCCTGCAGGTGTTACGCGACAGCAACGACGGCTTCGTGATTGCGCAAAAAGACCTGGAGATCCGTGGCCCGGGTGAACTGCTGGGCACGCGCCAGACGGGTAACGCCGAATTCAAAGTGGCAGACTTACTGCGCGATCAGGCCATGATCCCCGAAGTTCAGCGCCTCGCACGCCATATTCATGAACGCTACCCCGAACAGGCGGCAGCGTTAATTGAGCGCTGGATGCCAGAAACCGAGCGCTATTCCAACGCCTGATATCAGGCAAACATCGGTAGCATCAGGTAAAGTTTGATCACCAGTGCGTTGACGATATCAATGAAGAACGCACCGACCATCGGTACCACCAGAAACGCCATATGAGATGGCCCAAACCGCTCGGTGATCGCCTGCATGTTCGCGATAGCCGTTGGCGTTGCCCCCAGGCCAAACCCGCAGTGCCCTGCCGCCAGTACCGCCGCATCGTAGTTTTTACCCATCATGCGCCAGGTCACGAATATGGCATACAACGCCATAAACAGAGCCTGAACCGCCAGAATCGCCACCATTGGCAGCGCCAGGGACGCCAGCTCCCAGAGTTTGAGGCTCATCAGCGCCATCGCCAGGAACAGCGACAGGCAAACGTTGCCAAGCACCGACACGGCGCGTTCAAACACGCGGTAGAAGCCCATCACCGCCAGACCGTTACTGAGGATCACCCCGATAAACAGCACACAAACAAACGTTGGCAGTTCAAACATGGAGCCCGCCAGCCATTGCGCAACCACTTTGCCCACGGTCAGGCAGATGGCAATCATGGCGATGGTTTCAATCAACACCAGCGACGTGATATTGCGCCCGACATCCGGCTTTTCAAACGCCGTGGGGACCAGTTCATCGTCTGGTCTGCCGTCTGGCGTAGCAGAATGCTTCACCAGATAACGCGCCACCGGGCCGCCAATCAACCCGCCCAGCACCAGGCCGAAGGTTGCGCAGGCCATCGCCACTTCCGTTGCGTTTTCAAAACCATAACGCTCGATAAACAGCTTACTCCACGCCGCTCCGGTACCGTGTCCACCGGACAGAGTAATTGACCCAGCCAGCAGGCCCATTAGCGGATCCAGCCCCAGTAGCGTCGCCATGCCGATACCAATGGCGTTTTGCATCAGCAGCAACCCGACCACCACAATCAAAAACACGCCGAGCACTTTACCGCCCGCACGCAGGCTCGCCAGGTTAGCATTCAGGCCGATGGTGGCAAAGAAGGCCAGCATCAGCGGGTCTTTCAGGGACATATCAAAATCGATTTCCCAGCCCATGCTTTTTTTCAGCACCAGCAGAGCCAGTGCCACCAGCAATCCACCGGCGACGGGTTCAGGAATAGTGTACTTCTTGAGAAGGGAAACGCTGTGTACCAGCTTGCGACCAAGCAGTAAAACCAGCGTTGCGGCAACAAGGGTCGACAACGTATCAAGATGAATCATAAAAGGCTCCTTTTGTGCGCGTGTTCCTTACACACGCGGCGTTATCCTGGCCGGTTTGCGCTCGTCATGAGCCACCGGCGGAAAAAGTGTAATTTTTTTTCCTCATGGGTTGTAGAAAAGCTGTCCGCAGTAGCAGATTTTCTTGTCATTTTTTGTTGGCAATCGTTTGCTTTTACCAGATGGTCAGATAAAATGCCCGCTTTTCCACCGTGGGATTGTCGTCGATGTCCGTTAACACCATAGAGTCTCCTGATGCGCAACCGATTGCGCAGAAGCAAAATAGCGAACTGATTTACCGCCTTGAAGATCGACCACCGCTGCCGCAGACGCTATTCGCCGCCTGCCAGCACCTTCTGGCTATGTTCGTTGCGGTAATCACCCCCGCGCTGCTGATTTGCCAGGCACTCGGTTTACCGGCTCAGGACACACAGCACATCATCAGCATGTCTCTCTTTGCCTCCGGCGTGGCCTCGATTATTCAAATTAAAGCGTGGGGCCCGGTGGGATCTGGATTGTTATCAATTCAGGGCACCAGTTTTAACTTTGTGGCACCGCTGATCATGGGCGGTACGGCACTGAAAACCGGTGGTGCGGATGTCCCGACCATGATGGCTGCGCTCTTTGGCACGCTGATGCTGGCAAGCTGCACGGAAATGGTTATCTCCCGCGTTCTTCACCTGGCACGCCGCGTGATCACCCCGCTGGTATCCGGCGTGGTGGTGATGATTATCGGCCTGTCGCTGATTCAGGTCGGCCTGACCTCCATCGGCGGGGGTTATGCGGCCATGAGCGACCACACGTTCGGCGCACCGAAAAATCTGCTGCTGGCGGGTGTGGTGCTGGCTATCATTATTCTGCTTAACCGTCAGCGTAACCCTTACCTGCGCGTGGCCTCGCTGGTGATCGCAATGGCGGCCGGTTATCTGCTGGCATGGGCACTGGGTATGCTGCCGGAACACACGGCATCCACAAACACGGCACTGATCACCGTCCCCACTCCGCTCTACTACGGCCTGGGCATTGACTGGGGTCTGCTGCTGCCACTGATGCTGGTCTTTATGATCACCTCGCTTGAAACCATCGGGGATATCACGGCCACCTCTGACGTTTCTGAGCAGCCGGTTTCCGGCCCGCTATACATGAAGCGCCTGAAGGGCGGCGTGCTGGCGAACGGGCTGAACTCGTTTGTCTCTGCGGTCTTCAACACCTTCCCGAACTCCTGCTTCGGCCAGAACAACGGGGTGATCCAGTTGACCGGCGTTGCCAGCCGTTACGTCGGTTTTGTGGTTGCGCTGATGCTGATCGTCCTCGGCCTGTTCCCGGCGGTGAGCGGCTTTGTCCAGCACATCCCTGAACCGGTACTGGGCGGCGCGACGCTGGTGATGTTCGGGACGATTGCGGCCTCAGGCGTGCGTATCGTCTCCCGCGAGCCGCTGAACCGTCGCGCAATTATGATTATTGCGCTGTCACTGGCCGTTGGTCTGGGCGTTTCCCAGCAACCGCTGATCCTGCAGTTTGCTCCGGACTGGGTGAAAAACCTGCTCTCTTCCGGCATCGCGGCAGGGGGTATCACCGCTATCGTACTGAACCTCGTTTTCCCGCCTGAAAAAAATTGATCGTCATCACGGCAGGCTGTCAATGCCTGCCGTGACATCTTATTACGCCATTCCCGCCTTGAGGATTGCGCATAAATCGTGCATAACTCCTTTATGTGCGTTTTGCGGGATGGAAGACCATGAAATTTATTGGAAAGCTACTCGTCTATCTTCTGGTAGCCCTGCTCATTGTGGTGCTGGCGCTCTATATCCTGCTCCAGACCCGCTGGGGCGCGTCACAGGTCAGCAGTTGGGTAACGGTGAATACCGATTACGAACTCAATTTTGACCTGATGGATCACCGCTTTTCATCGCCTTCCCACATCATTCTGGAAAACGTCACCTTTGGCCGTGATGGCAAACCCGCCACGCTGGTTGCGAAAAAGGTCGATATTGGTTTAAGCAGCCGCCAGTTTACCGACCCGCTGCATATGGACACCATCACCCTGTCTGATGGCACGCTGAACCTCTCTCCGCAAACCGCACCACTGCCCTTCCAGGCAGACCGTCTGCAACTGGACAACATGGCCTTTAACAGCCCCAATACAGAGTGGGATTTAAGCGCCCAAAAAGTCACGGGTGGCGTCAGCCCGTGGCAGCCTGAAGCAGGTAACGTGCTGGGTCAAAACGCACAAATCCAGATGAGCGCAGGCTCACTCACCCTCAACGGTGTTCCGGCCAGTAATGTGCTGATTCAGGGCCAGATCAACGGCAAAGAGGTGGTGCTGAATACCATCGGGGCCGATATGGCGCGCGGCTCGCTCACGGGCTCTGCCCTGCGCAACGCGGATGGTAGCTGGATCATCGACACCCTGCGCCTGAATGAGACCCGCCTGCAGAGCGATAAGTCGCTGATGGATTTCTTCACTCCCATTACCACACTGCCCTCCCTGCAGATTGGGCGGCTGGAAGTCACCGATGCCAGCCTCCAGGGGCCGGACTGGGCGGTTACCGACCTCGATTTAAGCCTGCGTAACATGACGCTGAGCAAAGGCGACTGGCAGAGTCAGGAGGGACGTTTGTCCATGAATGCCAGCGAATTTATCTATGGCTCAGTGCATCTTTTCGACCCGATCCTGAATGCGGAATTCTCCCCGCAGGGCGTGGCGCTGCGCCAGTTCACCTCACGCTGGGAAGGCGGTATGGTGCGCACCTCCGGCAACTGGCTGCGCGACGGTAAAGCGCTGGAGCTGGACGATGCCGCCATCGCGGGTCTGGAATACACCCTGCCACAGAACTGGAAAACGCTGTGGATGGATCCGCTACCCGAATGGCTAAACAGCGTGACGCTGAAAAAATTCGGCCTGAGTCGTAACCTGGTGATTGATATCGACCCGGCCTTCCCGTGGCAAATTACCTCTCTTGATGGTTACGGCGCGAACCTGCAGGTGGTAAAAGACCGGCAGTGGGGCGTTTGGGGTGGCAACGCCACATTGAACGGCGCGGCGGCGACGTTTAACCGCGTGGACGTGCGTCGCCCGTCGCTGTCGCTGAATGCCAACGCGTCGACGGTCAATATTACCGAGCTCAGCGCTTTTACCGAGAAAGGGATCCTGGAAGCTACCGCGACGGTTTCGCAACTGCCACAACGACAAACCACCGTGAGCCTGAACGGGCGCGGTGTGCCGCTGAATATCATTAACCAGTGGGGCTGGCCAGCATTGCCTGTTACGGGAGATGGCAATATTCAACTGACCGCGACTGGCAGCGTGCAGGCAAACGCACCACTGAAGCCAACGGTGAACGGCAAGCTGAACGCGGCGAATATGGATAAACAGCAGGTGCAGCAGGTGATGACCGGTGGCGTGGTGACAACCGTTCCGGCGGCTCCGCCCTCACCCCAGCCCTCTCCCTAACAGGGAGAGGGAGTAAACCATTCCCTCGCCCCTTTGGGGAGAAGATGAGGGGGCTCAGAGATGGATCACAATCTCATTCCCCTGCGCTTTCACCACCACGCCCCACTCGCTACCGACATGGGAACCACCTTTCACTTCGCTGACCTGCTGCACGTTACGCAAACAGACCGACCAGTTTTGCGCCTCGCCTTCGCCCCGGATGATCACCGTGTCGCCCTGGCGTGTCGCTTTCAGCGTAAATACCACCGAACCGTCCGCCGCAGGCACTTCGCTGATTGCCGTTGCGCCATCGCTCAGGTTAAACAGCTGGAAGGTTGTGCCCTCGTTCCACGCATAGTCCGGTTTCTGGTTATTATTGCCCAGCGCCAGCAGGGTGTTGTCACGCACGTAGACCGGCAGGCTCTGGAAACCATGCTGCTGTTTATGCCAGCGGCTGCCCTGGATTTCATCGTTGTGCCACAGGTGCGTCCAGCGTCCTTCCGGCAGGTAGAACTGCACGTCACCCGCTTCGGAGAATACCGGCGCAACCAGCACTGAATCCCCCAGCATGTACTGGCGGTCGAGGTAATCGCACGCTGGATCGTCCGGGAACTCCAGCATCATCGCACGCAGCATCGGTGTGCCGCACTCGCGCGCCAGCGCCGCCTGGCGGTACAGGTACGGCATCATCTGGCATTTCAGTTGGGTGAAGTGACGTACGACGTCGCATGACTCGTCATCATACGCCCACGGCACACGGTAGGATTTGCTGCCGTGCAGGCGGCTGTGGCTGGAGAGCAGCCCGAACGCACACCAGCGTTTGTAAACGTGCGCCGGGGCAGTGTTTTCGAACCCGCCGATATCGTGGCTCCAGAAACCAAAGCCGGACAGGCCAATCGACAGCCCACCGCGCAGGCTTTCGGCCATTGATTCGTAGTTGGCATAGCAGTCACCGCCCCAGTGAACCGGGAACTGTTGCGCCCCGACGGACGCCGAGCGGGCAAACAGCACCGCTTCATCGTCGCCCACCGTCTCTTTCAGCACGTTCCACACCAGCGCGTTATAGATGTAGGCGTAGTGGTTGTGCATCTTCTGCGGGTCAGCGCCGTCAAACCACCGGACATCCGTCGGGATGCGCTCACCGAAATCGGTCTTGAAGCAGTCGACACCGATATCCACCAGGCCTTTCAGCTTGCTGGCATACCACTGGCACGCTTCCGGGTTGGTGAAGTCATAGATCGCCAGCCCCGGCTGCCACTTATCCCACTGCCACAGGGAGCCGTCCGGGCGCTTGAGCAGGTAGCCCTTCTCTTTCAGCGCCTTAAATATTGGCGATTTCTGGCCGATGTACGGGTTGATCCACGCGCAGATCTTCAGCCCTTTCGCTTTCAGGCGACGGATCATGCCTTCCGGATCCGGGAAGGTCACCGGGTCCCATTCAAAATCGCACCACTGGAACGCCTTCATCCAGAAGCAGTCGAAGTGGAAGACGTGCAGCGGCAGGTTGCGCCCGGCCATGCCGTCGATAAAGCTGTTCACCGTGGCTTCGTCGTAGTTGGTGGTGAACGAGGTGGTCAGCCACAGGCCGAACGACCACGCAGGCGGCAGCGCCGGACGCCCGGTGAACTGCGTATAGCGGTTCAGCACCGCTTTCGGCGTCGGGCCGTCGATCACGAAATATTCGAGATACTCGCCTTCCACGCTGAACTGCACTTTGGAGACTTTCTCGGAGCCGATTTCAAACGACACGTTTTCCGGGTGGTTGACCAGCACGCCGTAGCCACGGTTGGTGAGGTAGAACGGGATGTTTTTGTACGACTGTTCGGTACTGGTACCACCATCGCGGTTCCAGGTTTCGACCGTCTGACCGTTGCGCACCAGCGCGGTAAAGCGTTCGCCCAGGCCGTAGACCGTTTCGCCCACGCCCAGATCCAGACGCTCAAACATATAGTTACGATCGGTGTTGCCGTCCTGCACGTAGCCGTTGTTTTTCAGCTGGCTGCCGGTAATACGCTGGCCGTCGCGCAGGAAATCCAGCGCCCAGAACTCACCTTTGGTGACGCGCACGCTGATATTGCCACTTTTCAGCTCGGCAAATTCCGCGTTATTTTCAATCTCAACCTTCACGTCTTTCAGGACATTCAGTGGATAGTGTGGGCCGTTATTCAGTGCGCCCTGGAAGTGCTCAATGCGCACTCCAACAATCCCTTCCTGCGGGGCAAACAGACGAACCGTGAACATCAATGTATCGAGCTGCCAGGTCCGTTCGCGCACGTCTCGCGGTGCAACCCAGACCACCAGGTCATTACCCTGTTGCTCCACGTCGAACACCTGCACCGGGCAGGTTACCTCCAGACCCGGTTGAATAAGCCAGTTTCCATCACTGATTTTCATGCTCTCATCCTCTTAGTTCTGTAATTCTTTGCTGATCGACAGGTTTTCAAATTCCTGCTGATTGCGGTGCGCGCCCTGCGCCAGCTCGCCCATGACTCTGGTCAGGAAGGGGGTTTTCAGCGTGTAATAACGTTTGGCGATGATGGCGCTCAGCACGTAGCAGGCCGCCGGAACCAGCGTGAACAGACCGATAATGATGCTGATGGTGGCACTGTTCTGGGTTTTGGCTGCGGCGTCATAACCGCCACCTGCCAGCATCCAGCCAATCAACGCGCCGCCCAGTGCCAGGCCCAGCTTCAGCACGAACAAGGTGCCTGCAAAGCTGATGCCGGTCAGGCGTTTGCCGTTGGTCCATTCGCCGTAATCGACGGTATCGGACATCATCACCCACTGGATTGGCGTCACCAGCTGGTGCAGCACGCCAATGACGAAGATAAAGGCGAACATCACCACGCTGGCGTGCATCGGCACGAAGAACATCGCCACGCTGACCACTGCCAGAGCAGCATTAGTCCACCAGAAGATGCTGACTTTGCATTTCCAGTCGGTAAGCGGTTTTGCCAGCGCGGAGCCGATCAGGTTGCCGACACAGTAGGTGGTAAGGAACGCGACGAAGATTTCCGGCGAGCCCATGATCCAGGTGCAGTAGTACATCATCGCCCCACCGCGCACGCAGACGGCGAGGATATTGAGGATGGTGAGCACACCCACGATGCGCCACTGGTCGTTGCGCCAGATGTCGCGCAGATCTTCCCGCATGGAGGTGGTGCTCGGCGGCACCTGGATACGCTCTTTAGTGGTAAAGAAGCAGAAGGCCAGCATCAGGAACGCCACCACCGACAGCACGGCGATCCCGCCCTGGAAGCCAAAGGCTTTATCTTCGCCGCCAATCAGGTTCACCAGCGGCATCATCAGCACCGTGGAGAGCATGCCGCCTGCCGTTGCCAGCACAAAGCGCCAGGACTGCAGGGAGATACGCTGCGTCGGGTCGTTGGTAATGACGCCACCCAGCGCGCAGTAAGGGATGTTGACCACGGTATAAAGCAGGGTCAGCAGCGTGTAGGTCACCGCGGCGTAAATCAGTTTGCCGTTGTGGCTGAGATCTGGCGTGGTATACGCCAGCACACAGACGATGCCGAACGGGATGGCCCCGAACAAAATCCACGGGCGGAACTTGCCCCAGCGGCTGCGGGTGCGGTCGGCAATCAGCCCCATGCACGGGTCGGAAATGGCATCCAGCGCACGCGCCAGCAGGAACATGGTACCGACAAATCCGGCGGGAATGCCGAAGATATCAGTATAGAAAAACATCATGTACAACATGACGTTATCAAAAATGATGTGGCTGGCGGCATCACCCATACCGTAGCCAATCTTCTCTTTTACGGACAATACGTCGCTCATCTTTTTTATCCCTCACGCTGTAGGAGGCGCTGAAACCGGTTTCTCGTTTTTAAACCATTGTTTCAGGAGCGGGTATTGCGTTTTCTGGTTAGCCGATTACGTTTCTTGTTTTTTGTGATCGCGGTAAAAGTCACTCAGTACGAATGGCTAACTTGAGGATTTTCTTAGGAATTAACTGAAATGACCGTGTGCAGGTCAAAAGAGAGGTGAAAAAAGTGTGTTTTGGTATGTGGTAAATGCCTGAAAGTAGCTATAATGCGCCCCGCCTCCATGTAGCAATGCAGGCGCGGAAGATCGTCATCTCCGGTGAGGTGGCTGGACTTCAAATCCAGTTGGGGACGCCAGCGTTCCCGGGCAGGTTCGACTCCTGTGATCTTCCGCCAAAAATGTTATTTTCTTCAATTATACGTAGTTTATGTATTCTGATTAATCCATCAGAATATTGATTTGATGAAGAAGAAATACTTTAATATATTATGCGAGCATAAACGCCCGCATATATCACTTCTCATTACCTATTCCATTGCTTTGCGCGATTTATAAAATCGATATCTTTCCATTTATCCTTCCAAAGTTTAAGATATTCTATATCGCAAGAGGAAGGCTCAGGATAGCATTTTTCTATATAAACAACGCATGGCATCATGACAGAATCACCAATCAAAATCGCCTCTCCTTGTTCTAAGGCAGGTATACCATCAATTATGTTACCTAACGTATCAGGTAATAGCCTTTTTACATAGCTTTGATCATCCGGATTTGTTAATCTCATTGCAAGAAAATTGCTACACTGGGAGAAGATTGTCTCTGATATTTCAGATGGCCTTTGACTAGAAATAAGTAAGCTTATACCGTATTTACGACCTTCTTTTGCAATTCTTTCAATCGAAGACAAGGCAGCCTTATAACGTGCAGAACCATTTCTTGGTGCATATTTATGAGCTTCTTCGTAAACCATTAAAAAAGGGACTTGAATATTTTCACTTAGCTTTCTCTCATAATAACAAAAATCAAACATCAGCCTTGAAATTAATGATATTGTAATGCTAAGCAGCTCAAATGGTATTCCACTTAAGTCAATTATTGTAATATTGGAAGTTCTATTAGATTCATAACCTGTAAATTGTTTAAGTACATCTTCGAGGGTCGATTCGGCAGAACGATGTCCAAAAATGAAATCCAACCTTGAGTTTGATATCTTAGACCTTAAACGGCGCTCAAATTTATCTATACTTCCGTCAGCATAAGTCCCTTTATTAATCTTTCCTCTTTCTGTTTGAGAGAATTCAACATAATTTTCGCAATAAAATTCAAGTTGCTCATCTTGATCAGAAAATATTTTTGAACTTCCATCCTTAAATTTAATTTCTAATGAGTTTTCAGCGTTTTTTGTTTCACGGGTTAGATTTCTAAAAGCATTAACAACATGCTGAATGTCATACTTCACAGGGCTATCAAACTTAATTTTATCAATATCTCTGTTAGAAATTTTTTTTGCTGTAGTTATTATAGATCTTAATAATGATTCTTGATTATAATTATTATTATCTCCTGATTCTAAAAACATGTCTTCCATCTCATCTTCATTTAAAAGCCAGAATGGCAGAACAAGATCATCAACAGTTATTAAATTCGCATCAGGGAAAGCAGCATTATATTCCGAGTGAAGATCAAAGATTAAAACATGTGAATTATTTAACCCCTCATAATCGCTGTTTTTTTCAGCTTTCGCTTTTTGAATTATACTTGCGACTGTAGATGATTTTCCAGAACCAGATGCTCCTACAATCGCAATATGTTTATTAAAGAAACGATCACCATGTACTGGTATTTTTATATCACGTTGCCTTGTTAAGCAGGAGAAACTAAATCTACTTTCATCTTCAAATGCGTCAGTATAAATTGCTGAAATTTCTTTCTTTGTTGCAGGAGTAACTTTTTTGGGAGGAATAGCTAGTTCATCCCCGCCTCGGCTGAATTTACCCGCTTTAATAGTGCCCAACGGGTAAGAATCAATAATATAAATTCGCTTATAGTCGACAATGTTATTTTTAGTTATCTCCTTCATTTCAATTGAAAAGCTCTCAATAATACATATCAATGCAACATTCGCATTATCAGAAACTTTAAGGAAAGAACCAACTTTAAGTGCTTCGCCAGCAACTTGAAAGTTCTCTAAATTATCAACCGCTATTCTTACCTTATTAGGATATACAGCAATAACTTCAGCACTTACAATGTTATTTTGCATTTCTTACCTCAGATAATGTGTTCAATCGTACTTATCTTTTTAATTGGTATAGATATTTTTTGTATTCTTGGCATAGATATATTTAAAGTTAATAGAGATGATTTATAGAAGTCATAAATAAAACATCTTTTGTTTTTAATTGATTGCAAAACTGAAAGAAGATTTTCCTCGCAATCAATAGATCGGAAAGGAATAACTTTTTCCGCAGTTGATATTTGCAAGAGAAAATCGCTTCTAAACAAAGACCCTTTATAGGGGAAACCATCTACGAATTTGCACCCAGAATCAAATAAATTATGTTTAATCTCTATAAACCTTGATTCAGACAAACCTCTCAACATTATAAATGGTGCAAATCGCTCTGCATTTCCAATCCGTTTCAACCCAACTGAACTCCATTTATTTGAAATATTAAGTATTTGATTGTAAATTTCAAAATCTGTGTCATTGTTAGATACTTCAATTATAAAAAACCTCTCCACACCAGCTATATTCTGTTCTTCAAAATATATATTCCTAAAAAACGCCCCATATTCTCTTTCATCTTTTTCTCTAAGCAACCAATGGTGATGAATGGTTTCATGATTGCTTATAATCTGATTTATCTTCTCTCTTGTAATTATTCTTTCCCGATAATCAGATTTACTTGCTTGGTTAGCTATAAAACTAAATATATTAGGGTAATAGAAGCACTGAGATTCTACATGCTCTAATGAGTAAGCTTTAGAAATGACATCGATCACTTCTTTTCTATGGTCTTCATAATTCTTTGAAGGAATTATCTCGAAACAATTACAAAAGCTTTCAATCAATGAATCATCGAATTCAAGACCATCTAAATTTGAAAACTCCTCTACATATTCATTATCTTTATCATCCTTTAAAGTTTTAGTATATTTCATAATATCTTTAAAGAGGTCAGTGGAAATATTTTTTAATGGTATCTTTATTGAAGAGTAATAACCATATAAAATATATTTCCTATTCTGCCGATTTTCAGCAGTTAGTCCTAAATAATGTGTAAATAGCTTAAACAATGGTTCTCTAGCGAGACTGCTTGTTAGATTTTTCCCTGAATAATATTTAACTTGACTATATAATATTTCTTGGTCTGTATATTTATCGAAATCTTCAATACCTTCAATTATTATTTGATCATGAAGATTAGAAGTCATTATTTCTTTTATGGTTGCATCAAGTTGGTACAAATAACCCCTAATTGAGGCTGTAGCCTCTCTTTTAATATCAACTTCAATCATACCTTCCTCTCCAAAGAGAATGATCATAAGCGAAGAAAATTAACTATTTTTTCTTCATTAAATCTAGTTTTGACAGGCAAGCTTCTTTAACCCACTTACTAAAATTCCCTTTCCCCGCAGCCTTCTCAATCTGCTCCAAAAGCTCATCCTCAAACCGGATGTTCTTCATCGTGCTTTTAGTGCGGTCAAAATTTGGTTTCTTTTTCTCTTGCATGGTAGGTACCACTTCGGTTAATTTATCTGCACGTGGTACCTACCACATGGATTCGGAATTCTAACAACGCCCAGCAGTGTTGGAGCACTAAAGGGCGTCTAACCTCACCAACTATCAAGGAGTTGATTATGGCTGATTCGCATTCTACCCCAGACACCGACCAATCCGGAACCGAGCGTTCGTTAATTGTGGGATACCGCCCGAATGTTTTCGACAAATCCACGCCGAATATTATTCTTTCCGGTAAGTGGTTACGCGCGGCGGGGTTTGATACCGGACATCAGGTGACGGTAAAGGTGATGAAAGGGTGCATCGTTCTGGTGGCGTATAGCGAGAATGAGCAGAGGTTGCTGGACGATTACAAACGGACGAAGGCAAAGCTCATTCAGATAGAAGAAGCGCTTGCAGCGATTCAAACTCAACTTCCTGGAAAGCTCCTCGCAAAATCAGTAACAACTCCCCGGGCTTAGCGGCTATTTCTGGCATACTACGAACGTAAAGACATACACCTTAAAACGCGGAGGCAGCATGACATATGAAGAATTAATAAATTCGCCAGCAGGTGAATTTGTCATGTTTGCCAGCGGGGATGGAAAAGTACGTATCGAATGCCGATTTGAAAGCGATACTTTGTGGCTTTCACAGGCCATGATCTGCGACTTATACGGCAAGGCCAAAGCAACGATCAGCGGGCATATCAAGAATATCTTTGATGAGGGAGAGCTGGTCGAAAATTCAGTTGTTCGGTTTTACCGAACAACTGCCAGCGATGGTAAAACCTACAATGTTCAATACCTTAGCCTGCCCGTCATTCTCGCCATCGGCTACCGTGTCCGCTCCACGCGAGGCACACAGTTCCGCCAGTGGGCCACCCAGACGCTGCAGGAATACCTGGTAAAAGGCTTCGTCATGGACGATGAGCGGCTGAGGAATCCGCCCGTTGGTTCCTCCGCCGTACCCGATTATTTCGATGACATGCTGGAACGCATTCGCAACATTCGGGCCAGCGAACGCCGGGTTTATCTACGGGTCAGGGAGATTTTTGCATTAGCGGCTGACTATCAGCCCTCGCTTAAAGAAACCACGCAATTCTTCCAGACCATCCAGAATAAACTGCATTTTGCCTGCACAGGCCACACCGCTGCGGAGTTGATTCACTGATTCACCAACGCGCAGACGCCAGTCAACCGCATATGGGGCTGACCCACTATAAAGGCGAAGAAGTCCGTAAAAGCGATGTCACCACCGCCAAAAATTATCTGTCCCAGGATGAAGTGAACGAGCTTAATCGCGTCGTTAATATGTGGCTGGATTTTGCCGAAGATCAGGCCAGACGTCGCCAGCAGGTATTTTTACGAGACTGGCAAACCAGACTCGATCAGTTCCTGCAATTTAACGACAGGGACGTTTTAGACGGGGCAGGTAAAATCAGCAAGAAAGCGGCTGATGAAAAGGCGTGTTCGGAATACAGTCAGTTTGAAAAAAAACAGCGCCTGCTTAAAGAAGCCGAAGGAGAAAAAGATATCGTCGGCTTATTAAAATGGGATAAGCAGGCTAAGCGCTAACCTCGGTATTTCCACTCAACCGCATATGCAGCAACGGAAACGGATTACCCTGCCCGTCCAGCGCCGAGCGCCCAACCTGCTCAAACCCCATATGGCGATAAAACGCCACGCCCTGCGGGTTTTGCTCGTTCACATCCACTTCATTCGCACTGAACTCTGCGATGGCGTATTTCAGCAGTAATTTGCCGACGCCCTTACCCCGGCTTACGTCGTCGACAAACAGCATTTCAATGCGGTTTTCATCAACGCCCAAAAAGCCATGAATAACGCCGGTTTCATCGCGGGCAATGACGACGTTGAGGTTTGGCAGATACACGTTGAGCAATAACGGACGCAGAGCCGCAATATCGCTTTCCTGTAAAAAGTGGTGCGTGGCACGAACGGAGGATCCCCAGATTGCGACCAGACGTTCGAAGTGTGAGGGAAGTGCGGTTTCTATTTTCATGAGGGGATCATGTGCGGATAACCACGTTAATTCAAGTCTATCCCGGTTGCCTGTTCCCCCTCACCCCAGCCCTCTCCCTCAAGGGAGAGGAGGTATTCTGTGCCAACCTGCACCTCAAGGGAGAGGGAACCGATCGCGCTAAGCTTTAATCTCCATCACCGCATACACCCCATCCTTCGGCACTACCACGGTCACATTCTCCACCGGCACACCCGCCGCAATGTGGATGTCCTGCAGCTGTTGCAGCGTACGCGGGAAGATAGGCTCCCAGCCAATACAGCGCAGGGTAAAGTCAATCTGCGGGCTGCTGGTCAGCATATTCGACACTATCACCCCCCCACCGGGCTTCACCAGCCGTAGCACACGCTGCAGAAATATCGCCGCATCGGCATCGTTGAAGTATTCAAAAATCCCCAGCGCGTCCACCAGCTCAGCCTGGTGCTCGCCCAGCTCCAGCAGTAAATCTTCGTTGCGCACCAGCGTATTCACCAGGTTGCGCCTGAGCAACGTCAGCTGTTCGCCCACGATGAGTCCCTCCTGCGCGGCCAGAGTTTCTGCCCAGCTCAGGGCGACCGGGTCTTTATCCACCAGCGTCAGGTACACCTGCTGGCCGTCGAGTTTTGCATTGCGCAACGCTTCCAGCACCGGGATAGCCGCGCCGCTTGCCAGGCTCACCCAGTTGTTCTCACCCTCGTTGTGGATGTATTTTTCCACTAACGCGCCCAGCACCCGTGCGCGGGAACGCACGCCAATGGCGTCGTTCGCATGGATAAACCACTGGCGGCTGTCGCTGTCCATTTTCGTCCCTTCCGGGAGACGGCCTTCCAGTGGGTTTTGCACCACAAACAGCGCCAGCGCAGAGGGAACCAGCCGTGTGCGCCACGCGGTAAGGGCAGGACGGTTGCGATACGCCTGCTCGGAATAACGGTTCTGAGGGATAAGCACCGCCTGTCCCCCCTCTTCGTATTCAATAAGTGGAGGCTGGAGCGCCGGATCGGCTTTCAGCGCCTGGTCGAGCGTGTTGATCTCCCGGGCTGTCTCATCTTTCATTGGCCACTGATCGCTGACATCCGGAAATGAGGCGCTGTAAATCGCCATGTTTTCCGGTGCGTTGCCACGAAAAGGCTGCCAGTTCATTTCGCTATCCCCCCGTTGAGCTTTTAACGGAAGTCTATCCAGGCTGGCCAGTAATACCCTACGAAGAAAGCACGATCTTCACTACAGCGCGCGGAGACCCGGGCATGGACAAATCAATCATGCTGTGTAAGTTTTAACTATATGCTCCGGAGGTACACACCATGACAACAAAACCTGTGCTGGGAATTAGCGGATGTCTGACCGGCTCCGCCGTTCGCTTCGACGGCGGACATAAGCGTATGGGCTTCGTCATGGACGAGCTGGCGCAGTGGGTCAGTTTCAAACCTGTTTGCCCTGAAATGGCAATCGGTCTGCCGACACCTCGCCCGGCACTGCGTCTGATTCAGACCGTCAGCGGCGAAACCCGGATGCGTTTTAGCCATGCCCCTCACGATGACGTCACGCAAAAAATGGTCGACTTTGCCGCCAGTTATCTGCCAAAAATCGGCGATCTCGCCGGTTTTATCGTCTGTGCGAAATCCCCCAGCTGTGGCATGGAGCGCGTGCGGTTGTACGATGAAAACGGCAACCGGGGCCGCAAAGAGGGCGTGGGGCTGTTCACTGCCGCGCTTCTTGAAACCTGGCCGTGGCTACCCGTAGAGGAAGATGGTCGCCTGCACGACCCCATACTGCGGGAAAACTTTGTTGAGCGCATTTTCGCGCTTCACGCACTGAACACACTGCGCGCCAACGGCCTGACGCGCCACGCGTTGCTGGACTTCCATAGCCGTTACAAACTGCAGTTGCTGGCACACCATCAGGCAGGCTACCGCGAGATTGGCCCGTTCGTCGCCTCACTGCACCAGTGGGACGATCTGGACGCGTTCTTCGTGGTGTACCGCGAAAAGCTGATGGCGATCCTGAAGAAACCCGCGTCACGGAAGAACCACACCAATGTGCTGATGCATATTCAGGGTTATTTCCGCAACCAGCTGAACAACCGCCAGCGCGGAGAACTACGGGATGTGATCCTGCATTACCGCAACGGGCTGCTGCCCATCCTCGCACCGCTCACGCTGCTGAAGCATTATCTGGCCGAATATCCTGACCCGTATCTGATGACGCAAAACTACTTTGATCCCTATCCCGATGATTTGGCCCTGCGTCTGGCTGTAACCTGAGGGTCACCACAGAGTCCCAAAGCAGCGCCCTGTTGAGGCCTCACGGTCGTCTTTTTTACGCCACGAGCAACGCCTGAGCCAGCGCTTGCTGGAACTCTGGCACCTTATCCCGGTTCGCCGCCGCCACTTCGTAAAACGCCAGGGGTGGCAGCCAGTTCATGCCCACATACAGCGCGCTGGCCTTCATTGGACTGAGCACCTCATCCATTGAGCTTTGGATCAGCCCTTCACGGGAGTAGGTAAACGGGCTCGCGCCAGCGGACGTCACCACCATGAGATCTTTGCCTTTTAGCGCATCGCCACCCGCACCAAACGCCCAGCCATACTGCCACACTTCGTTGAGATAGCCTTTCAGCATCGGGGTCAGGTTGAACCAGTGTGTCGGGTAGATAAACACCACGCGGTCGACGCCGTGGTAGGCCGCTTGTTCGGCCACCACATCAATGGCGTTTACGTCGTTGCCGTAGAGCGTTTCCAGATTACGCACGATGACGTTATCCGCTTCGCTCGCTGTCTGCTGTAACGCATTGATGATACGAGACTGTGAAGCATACGGATGGGAAACAATCGCTAAGGTTTTCATAAACCGCTCCTTTATTGTTGTTCTGGTATCACGCCTTTTACCAGCCATGCGTTGGTGCTGGCGGCGGCGTGACGGTAATGAATGATGTCCTGATACGCCGGAGAGTCGTGCCAGGCGCGCGCCTGCCCGACGCTGTCGAACTGCAGCATCACCAGCATCCCTTGCGGGCCGTTGCCCTCCACGGTGTCGCACTGGCCACCCATCACCAGCCGCTTACCACCAAAGGCTTTGTAGCTGGCTTCAACGTTTTCGCGGTAGGGCTGCATCGCTGCCGCATCGTGGATCACGACATCAAAAATGAAATATGCAGGCTCAGACGGTTTCATACGGGTTCCTCGCAGGGGGTTGATGGCGAGAGTATGTGCCCGTTTACTCGTAACGAGAATTGGGGGTATGGTTGATAGATAATCAACTCCAGGTTGTGAATGAGGGGAAAGACGGATGGAGTTATCCCAGCGAGTCAGGGCGATTGTGTCGTTCGTGGAAGCCGCCGACGCGGGCAGCTTTGCCGCAGCAGCGCGCAGCCAGGGGATCAGCCCCGCCGCGGTCAGTAAGAACATCGCCGGGCTGGAGCAGGCGCTCGGGGTCAGGTTGATGAACCGCACCACACGCACACTGAGCCTGACGGAAGAAGGACGCGTCTTTTTGCAACAGGCGCGGATTGCCATTGGTGCGCTGGATACGGCGATGGATGCTGTTGTTGCACGCAAAATGGAGACCCGCGGGCACGTTCGTATTTCCACCAGCGCCGCCTTTGGGTGCGAGCAGTTACTCCCGGTGTTGCCGGGGCTGCGGGCGCGCTACCCGGGTATTTCGGTAGAAGTGGATTTTGACGACAGGGTGACGGATCTCATTGCCGACGGCTATGACCTCGCCATTCGCGGCGGACATATTGTCGATTCGTCGCTGGTTTCGCGCCCGGTCTGCCAGCTGAAAACCGTGCTGGTTGCCTCGCCGGGCTATCTTGAGCGCTGCGGTGTACCCACAACGCCCGACGACCTTGCGCATCACCATCTGATTGCCCGACGCTTCTTAAGTGGGCGCGTTTCCCCCTGGGGGTTCAGGGAGCAGGACGGCAGCCTGACGACGCTGGAACCAGACGCAGCGGCTGTGACCCTCTCCGCACCAGAAGCTCAAACGCAGGCTGCACTTTTAGGATTAGGGATTGCTCAGGTGGGCGTACATCATGCGCTGGTGCATTTGCAGTCCGGCGCGCTGAAAACCGTGCTGGTTGGCCAGCACGATCCGGGGAATTACGAGATGGTTATCCAGTATCCTCACCGTGCGCTGGTCGCGCCACGCGTGAAAGCTACGGTGGAATATCTACTGGAGGCCTTTCACCAGAATGCTTCCCTGCATTTCCCTGTCGACAGGCTGGCGGATTATACCGCCTCTCCCTTGCCGTCACCCGCATCAGGAAAATAGACTATGGCTCGTACGGACACAGGAGCCCTTCACCGATGATCAACACCCTGCACATTGAAAACTACCGCTCGATTCGCGACATGTCGCTGGAACTGGAGCAGCTCAACATCGTCTTCGGCCCGAACGGCACCGGAAAATCAAATATCTACAAGGCGATCCACCTGATGCACAGCGCGGCTCAGGGGCAGTTTTCCCAGGCGCTGGCGAACGAAGGCGGAATTCTGAAGGTGTTCTGGGCAGGCAAAACCCGCAGCGACCAGCTTCGGCGCATGAGTCTGGCAGTGGAAACAGAAACCTACGAATACGAATTGCAGGTGGGCTTTGTTGAGAGGCTGCCGTATGCCTCGCAGTTTCAGCTCGACCCGGTGATCAAAGAAGAATCCATCTGGCTGAGCGGCCAGCATCGCCGACCGTCATCACAGTTGATGAAACGTAAGAATCAGGCCGTGTTCCTGAATAATGTGCATCACGAAAAAGTGACCCACAGCGGCACGCTGTATGAGAACGAATCGGTGTTCGGGCAACTCGGCGAACCGCACCTCTACCCGGAAGTGTCGCAGATGCGCGAGTCCCTGCGTAACTGGCGTTTTTATCACGAGTTTTCCGTCTCATCCGGTTCGGCTATCCGTGCGCCGCAGGTCGGTTTCCGCTCCCCGGTGCTGGCCGGAGACGGCGCGAACCTGGCGGCAGCGTTTCAGACCATTGTCGAGATTGGCGACGAGCTGCTGCTGATGCGCATCCTCGACCAGGCCTTCCCCGGCTGCGTGTTTTACAGCGACAACTCAGGTGGACGCTTCCGGATGATGATGCAGCGCGAAGGGTTAAGCAGGCCGCTGGAACCGGCAGAGTTCTCCGACGGCACACTGCGTTTTCTGTGCCTGACGGTGGCGTTGTTAAGCCCACGCCCGCCTGCGTTTATCGCCCTCAATGAACCGGAAAACAGCCTGCATCCGCAAATGCTGCCTGCGCTGGCGAGCTTAATTGCCGAAGCCAGCCGCTACTCGCAGATCTGGCTCACCAGCCACTCGCCGCAGCTGGCGAATTTGATTGAAAAACACCGTTCGTTTTCGCTGTATCAGCTGTCGATGGTGGAAGGGGAGACGAGGATGGAGAAGCTGGGATAATTGCCAGGTGGCGCTACGCTTACCTGGTCTACAGACGAGTCCGGAACGTCTTGCGCCACTCCGCCGGGCTGACCCCAAAGCGTGCCTTAAACTGCTGACGCCAGGTCACCGCAGAGTTAAACCCTACCAGCTCGGCCACGCTTTCAACCGGCATATTTCCGGCTTCCAGTAAGGTCTGGCTGCGCCGCAGGCGCTCGGCGGTGAGCCAGTCGGCCACGCTCATGCCCGTGGCCTTAATAAAATGGCGGGTCAGCGTGCGGCGGCTCATTGAAACAACATCGGCGAGCGAATCCAGGTTGTGGGGTTCGGTAATATGCTGCTGGAGGTAGTCAATCAGGCCGTTAATCCGCGCGTCGCGGGTATCTTTTGGTACAGGCTGCGCAATAAACTGCGCCTGCCCGCCTTCGCGGTGCGGCGGCACAATCATCCGGCGGGCAATCTGGTTGGCCACCACGCTGCCAAAGCGCTGGCGGATGATATACAGGCAGCAGTCGAGCGCGGCAGCGGTACCCGCAGAGGTGATGATGTTGTCGTCATCAACGTAAAGCGCATTGATATCCAGCTGTACGTTCGGGAAAAGTGACTGGAACTGGCGTTCGAACTCCCAGTGGGTGGCGGCACGTTTGCCGTCAAGAATGCCTGCATAACCCAGCACAAATGACCCGAGACACAGCCCGACGATTTCCGCACCGCGGTCTCTTGCCTGAACCAGGTTATCGAGCAGCGTCTGCGGTGGGCGTTCCAGCACATGTTGCCAGTAAGGCACCACGACGATATCGGCTCGCCCGATGGCTGAAAAATCCTGCGTCGCATTGAGCGCGAAACCGTCTTTCGAGGTCAGAAACCCCGGTTTTTCAGCGCAGATCGTGACAGTAAAGCGCTTTTCACCGGATACGGTATCACCAAATAAAATACAGGGAACGGAGTAGTGGAACGGGCTAAACCCGTCCACCGCGACAATCGCGACGTTGATAAGCGGCATCTGTCTCTCCTTTCCCTTAGTGAGGCTCAGAATATAACGGTTTCACCGTCCTGTGGAATGCTCAGCGCATCACTAAACTGGTTAGCTTCTGCGTACTCGCGCAGTGCGCTTCGGGTCAGCAGACAGTGGTTGATGGCTTCCATATGAGCCGCCACAATCTGCGCCTGCGGCAGCAGGAAATGCACGTTAAGCACATCCTGCTCCCCCATAATGATCGGCCCGAAGCCAATCACATGCGCGTAACCGGCGTTAACGACCACCACATCCGGCTGGTGTTGTTGCAGATCGGCTGCCACTTCCTCACGCCAGATAGTATCCCCTGCGATGTAGAGCGTCTTCTCATCAGGATGACGGAAGACCACGCCACAGGCTTCACCCAGACGTTCTGCCAGTTCCGGTACCGCGTAAGCGCGGTCGGTACCGTGCTGGCCGCCGTGGGTTTTCGCAATCAGGATATCGCCAAACGCGGTCTCTTCATCCATCACCGTCAGGTTGGTAAACCCCTGGCTGCGCAACAGCGCGGCATCCTGATCGTTTTGCACATAAACCGGCTTGTCTTTGGCGATCAGCTCAATCGCGGTTTGATCCCAGTGATCGTTATGGGTGTGGGTGACAACCACTGCATCAGCATCCAGCAGTGTGTTGACGTCCACAGGTAATTCCACCATCGGGTTGCGAATATCCGCGCGCGCCGTACCGGGAAAACCGGGATAAGCGCCTTTCGGAGCCAGCATCGGGTCAATTAAAAAGCGTTTGCCGGCGTAGGTGATCAGTTGTGTGGCATTGCGAATTTGAGTGATGTTCATGGGCTATCCTCCGGTGGGTGTGATAAGGAGAATAGCCAGATACCGCGCATTGCGATGTGGGCTAAAGGGCGATGATCGATGGAATCGGGTCAACGTGAAAAGGCGGGTTTCCCCGCCAGACGCCTTACCAGCCCGGTACCGCGCCGCCGTTAAAGAGAGTCTCCGCCGCTTTCGCCACTTCAGGTGACTGATACGACTGAATAAATTCCTTCACGTTTTCCGCGTCTTTGTTGTCTTCACGCGTCACCACGATGTTCACGTAGGGCGAGTTTTTGTCTTCGATAAAGACGCTGTTATGTACCGGAGAAAGCCCGGTTTGCTGGATGTAGGTGGTGCTGATGATGGCGACATCGACTTTCGGATCATCCAGCACGCGCGGCAGCTGCGCACCTTCCAGCTCCATGATTTTCAGATCCTTCGGATTTGCCGTGATATCCAGCGCCGTTGGCAGCAGGCCCACGTCCGGCTTGAGGGTAATCAGCTTCTCTTTTTGCAGCAGTAACAGCGCGCGGCCAAGGTTTGTCGGGTCATTGGGGATGGCAATGGTCGCGCCGTTTTTCAGCTCAGACACGGATGTAATCTTGCGGGAATAACCGGCCATCGGGAAGACGAAGGTATTCGCCACGGCCACCAGCTTGTAATTATGCGCCTTGTTATCTTCCGCCAGGAACGGACGGTGCTGGAAGACGTTGGCATCCAGCTCGCCCTGGTTGGTGGCATCGTTGGGCAACAGTGAGCCGCTAAAGCCCACCAGCTCCACGTCCAGGCCATATTTCTCTTTTGCCACCTTTTTGGCAACTTCCGCCACATCCTGTTCCGCGCCGTTAATCACGCCAACTTTGATGTGTTTGGCATTGCTGCCACCTTGATCGCAGCCCGCCAGCAGCAGGCCAGCAAGCACCAGAGCACTCAATTGAAATTTCACGAGGCATATCCTTTTGATGAACGTTTCAATGACTATATCGACAACGACGCGGTACGCTAAAAAATGAAAAAGAATCAATAAGAAGGATAAGTTATATGCCGGGTAACACCGCCATTCCAGGGTGCTGGCTAAAGAGGTTTGGTCAGATAGTGTCTCTGCATACCCGGGTACGGATAATCCTGCAAAGACATCTGCAGCTGATAACCCTGTTTTTCATAAAACGGACGCGCCTGGAAACTGGCCGTATCCACCAGCGCATGTCGACAGCCTTTATGCTTTGCCTCGACCTCGGCAGATTTGATCAGCTGGCTACCCACCCCGGAGCCACGCGCGCCTTCGCTGACCCAGAGGAAGTCGATATTTAACCACTCACCTTTACGCACGCCGATTAACCCACCAAGCATCACACCTTTTTCGTCTCGCACGTAAACGCCAATATCCCCGCTAAAGGTCGTCAGATCCAAAAACTGCCCGTTGTAGGCTCTCAGCCCCGTTAACAGTTCGTTTTTATCCTGCTGTGTCACATTATCGGTAATGCTCAGGTGCATATTGTTCTCCTTATTTTCTGTGCATTCCTAATATTACATAGTCCTGACGCAATAAATATCTCCCAGGTATTGGGTGGGTGCTCATACGCAGGAACACGCAAATTCATACTTTCGACTTGAATCGCCCGCGTGAATGTAACTATATATTTCAGAAGAAGCATGTGACTATTACCGGAGGTTTCAATGAAATCTGCACACCTTGTTTGCCTGCTCGTCTGCCTGCTGTTTGCCGCGTTTGTCCACGCTCAGGAGAAGGACGACCCGGCGAAAGATAAACAAATAGAACAACAAGTCCTTAAGGATATTAAGAAAACCTGCACGCCACAGAAAAAGCAAAGTGATAAAGAATGGCAGGACATGATTTTGTCGTCTGAGGCCAACCGGCTGCTGATCAAAAATGCCATCACCGCCGTAAAACGTGACAACCTGGACAACTACTGGGCGGCAGTGGGTCAGGTAGATTGTATGGAAGATTATTAAGCGTGAAGCCCTGGCTTCACGCTGTTTTTTCAGAACGTTCACGATACACACCGTCGTACAAAGCTCCCATGTTATGCTAGAAAAAAATCATCATCACAGGGGAGAGCATGGGTTCCACACGTAAAGGGATGCTGAACGTCCTGATCGCTGCTGTTTTATGGGGAAGTTCAGGCGTTTGCGCGCAGTACATCATGGAGAAAAGCCAGATTTCCTCCCCGTATCTGACCATGATCCGCCTGCTGTTCACCGGCGTGATCCTGTTAACGCTCTCCTTCGTTCACGGTGACAAGATTTTCCAGGTCATAAAAAACCGCAAAGACGCCATCAGCCTGCTGATTTTCTCGCTGGTTGGCGCGCTCACCGTGCAGCTCACCTTCCTGCTGACGATTGAAAAATCCAACGCCGCCACGGCCACCGTACTGCAGTTCCTGTCGCCGACCATTATTGTGGCGTGGTTTGCACTGGCGCGGAAAAAGCGCCCGGGCGTGTTTGTCTTGTCGGCGATCATGACCTCGCTTATCGGCACTTTCCTGCTGGTTACCCACGGCGATCCGACGTCGCTCTCGATCTCGCCTGCCGCGCTGTTCTTCGGTATCGCCTCGGCGTTTGCCGCCGCGTTCTATACAACTTACCCCTCGACGCTGATCGCCCGCTACGGCACGCTGCCGATTGTCGGCTGGAGCATGTTGATTGCCGGGTTAATGCTGACGCCGTTCTACGCCGGGCGCGGCACCACGTTTGTGATCGACGGCAGCCTGCTGCTGGCATTCTTCTATCTGGTGGTGATCGGCACGGCGCTGACATTCAGCCTGTATCTGAAAGGCGCGCAGATGATTGGCGGGCCGAAGGCGAGCATTCTGAGCTGCGCCGAGCCGCTGAGCAGTGCGTTGTTGTCGGTTGTGCTGCTTGGCGTGGCGTTCACCCTGCCAGACTGGCTGGGGACGCTGCTGATCGTGTCGTCAGTCGTGCTGATTTCGATGGATTCGAGAAGGCGGGTTCAGACATCGGTGTGATTACGAATAATAGTGATAGCGACACATTAAAATGGTGAGTGCGCTATCCGTCACACCATAAACCAGACGGTCAGTATCGTTGATCCGCCGTGACCAGTATCCTGAAAGGTTGCCTTTGAGCGGTTCAGGCTTACCCAGTCCGTCAAACGGTTGACGCTTCGCATCCTCAATCAGCTTATTGATTCTACGAAGCGTCTTCTTGTCTTGTTCCTGCCACCACAGGTAATCATCCCAGCCGTTATCAGTCCAAATCAGTAGCCTGGTCATCTATCAGATCCCTCTGTGCTGTTTTTCCACTGTTTGCCTGAGCGATTGATTCCATCAGTCGGCTGGCGTTGGCTGGGGAATTCATCAGATGGATAGTCTCCATCATCGAGTTGTAATGCTGGAGAGACATGACAACCGCATCTCCACCGTTGCGGCGGCTAATGATGGTCGTTTCGACATTCTCATTCACGTCATCCAGCACATCTTTGAGTCGGCTACGTGCCTCGGTAAAAGTCACAACCTGCATACTTCCTCCTGTACAACTTACGGTACAAGTATATTGAGAAGATGGCTATTTATCAACCAATATACACGTACCCTACCCCATTACTTCGCCTTAACCTTCCCCGCCACCAGCAGCGCAGTCAGCAGCATCAGCGTGCCAGAAAGCACCAGCGGTGACGTCAGCCCCAAATGGTCCAGCGCGATGCCACCCACGGCCGCGCCGCAGGTGTTAGCCAGCTGGATCACCGCCACCTGAATCGACCCGGCTTTTTCCGCCTGATCGGCCAGTGAGCGGGTGATCCACGTCGACCAGCCGACCGGTATCAGCGCAAACGCAAAGCCCCAGATAATCGCAATCGCCGACGCGACCCACTTATCACTGCCCCACAGCACCAGCACAGTCGCACTGATGGCCAGCACCAGCGGCGCACCCGCCAGCGCCACTTTCAGCGAGCGCTTCAGGAACTGGGACGACAGCGAGGTGCCGACAAAACTGGCGATACCGAAGCTCAGCAGCACCAGCGTCAGACCGTCGACGTCAAAACCGGCCATCGTCATATAAACGGGACGGATGTAGGTGAAAAAGGCAAACTGCCCGGCAAAAGACATAAAGATGGCGCTCATCCCCGCCAGCACCCCCGGACGCCTGAGCAGGCTGAACATGTTCTGCTTGTGATGCGCCGCCTCACCCGGCAGTGATGGCAGCGCTTTCCACACCCACAGAATGCAGAGGACACCCATCACCGCAGCCGCGTTAAACACGTTACGCCAGCCGATGATCCCGCCGAGAAAACTGCCCAGCGGCGCAGCAATCACCAGCGCAATGGAAACTGCGCCGAAAATCACGGACAGCGCTTTAGGTACCGTACGCGCAGGTACCAGACGCATGGTGAGCGAGGCGGACATTGCCCAGAAGCCACCCAACCCCAGCCCCAGACAGGCGCGGCCAAGCAGCAGCAGGGTGAAGTTATTGGCAAACGAAACCAGCAGACAGGAAGCCGTCAGCAACACGCTGAAGAGGATGACCACTTTGCGACGATCAATAGTGCCAATCACCTGGGTGATAAACAGGCTGGAGAACATCGCCACAAAGGCGGTCACGGTAACGGACTGCCCCGCCACACCTTCGGAAATGCCCAGATCCTGCGCCATTGGCGTCAGCAGGCTGACCGGTAAAAACTCAACGGTAATCAGGCAAGCAACGCAGAACGCCACAGAGAAAACCGCCGACCAGTTGGGGCGTGATACCTCTTTGGTCTGCGGTCGGGTCGTGGGCTGGATATATTCTGTCATGGCATCACCTGAAGAGTAAAACGTGCGGGAAAGTCGCGCAGTTTATCATCAAAAATGTGACGAATTTAACGTTTTGACAACTTTTCTTGCATCGCGGCATTCGCCAGCCCGACGATCCACTCCTGATGCCCGTTAATCATCGGGTTAGGTACGGTGCGCGCTAATTCCTGCGCCGGAACACCTTTCTGAGACTCCTGAGTCAGAATGCGCACGCGGTTGCCGGGCAAGTCTTCAAACAGCCAGGCGTGGATCACATCGAGACGAGCGTTCGCATCGCCTTCCACCCAACCGTGCCAGGCAATACGTGCTGCTTCACCCTCGACAGGAGGCACATATTCCGTCACCAGCGCTTCAACCGGGAAGTCGAAGGTGGTGAAACGAAAGCGGGCGTTAGCACTCAGTTCCGGGCCGCTACCGTCGTGGAAACGAATATCGTCGGCGTTGCTGTAGTAGCCCGGCCACAGGGTCGTGTCGTTGAGTTGCGCCCAAATTTCTTTCGCACTCAGCCCGGCGGCGATGATTTCGTTGGATGCAAAGTTATCGGTAGTGCCTGGCAGGTAGTCGTTCGGCCAGATAATCGCAGATTGTTTCATGGTTCACCTCATCGTGTCGTTGATGAGGTGATGGTGCGCCCGTGAGTGGTATAAATCTAATGACGATACTTTATACTCTTCATCACAATTTGTGATATCAGTGCAGGTAAAAAACGCCAGCTTCCGGCAGGAACAGCGCGTTATAGCGTAGCTGGAAAGCGTTTAGCTCCTGCGGATCTGGCTCCATTTCACGCATAAAGCCGAGCGTGAGACGGATTTGCGCATCAGTAATGGGCGAAGCCAGACGGGCTTTACGCAGCAGTCGATGCCAGGTATGCAAGTTCTCTTCACTGCCGTCGACAATGCAGACCTGCCAGATCAGCAGCACCTGCGCAGCATTTTGCAGATGGGCCTCATCCGGACGCTCAAGGTAGCGGATAAACTCGTTGCCAGGCGTTTTACCAAACTGGTCGATCATCGATTCGAGTGGAACCGGCGTGATCCCCAGACGCTCGCTTAAGCGTTTGATTGCGCGGCGTGAATCAGAGGTCAGGATCCGAAATCCGACCACAAACACCACGGCAAGCGTTGCCAGCATTATCCAGACCATGCGTTCTCCTTAGAATAGCCGCTCATCATAGCGAGAAACGCAGCGCGTCGACAGCAGGCAGCGCCATAATAGTGAACTGAAAAGAGGTGGAAAGTCGCCATGAAAGCGGATCTGCGCACGCTGGATCTTAACCTGCTGAAAACGCTGGATGCCCTGCTGGACGAACGCAGCGTCACGCGCACGGCGGCACGTCTTGCGCTTACTCAACCCGCAGTAAGCGGCATGCTCAACCGTTTGCGGGATTACTTCGACGACCCGCTGTTTGTCCGCGCCCCACACGGCATTGTGCCGACTACACGTGCGGAAGAGCTTGCTGCTCCCGTAAAACGTATCCTGGCGGACATCGACGTGTTGTTGCAGCCCGTCTCTTTTGACCCGATCACCGCCAACCTGACTTTCACCCTTGCCGCGACCGACTACGCCCTGCGCGCGGTAGTCGTGCCATTCATCGCCGCCCTTAAAGTACAGGCCCCTTCTATCCGCGTGCGCGTCGTCCCGGTTGAGCCAGACCGCCTGGTTGCTCAACTTGAGCAGGGAAAAATCGACCTCGCCCTGCTCACACCGCACACGACGCCGGACGAACTCCACAGCCGCGCGCTTTATGATGAACGGTACGTTTGTATGATGCGTGCCGATCACCCTGATGCCGGAAAACCACTGACGCCAGACCGTTTTTGTGCGTTGGAGCATGTGCTGGTCTCTTATGAAGGTGAGGGCTTTCACGGTGTGACCGATGACGCGCTGGCGAAGATGGGCCGAAAACGCCACGTCGGGTTATCGGTGAGCAGCTTTTTGGTGCTGCCGGATGTGCTGGCCATCAGCGACATGATCGCCGTGGTGCCGGAGCGAATGGCGGAAAACCGGACGGGGATATTTGTGTGTGATACGCCCGTTGCGGTGCAGGGGTTTACCAAGAGCATGGCCTGGCATGGTCGCACACACCGAAACCCGGCGCAGGTGTGGCTGAGGCGGGTGTTGCTGGTGACCAGTCAGAGAGCGTAACCCCCTCCACCAGTACCACATGGAAATGCCCGGGATTATTCATGTTTCAGAAGTTTGAGGCGCATGGAGTAAAGCAGTGTATCAATGGTGTATTGTCGATAAAAATCATACCCGCCGATAACGAATATTGACGCCAGGGAAGAGCGAACATGTCCATAACAATCAGCGTTCTGCTGGAAAACCGACCGAACCCCAACGCTAAAAATTTACTGCGGGTTAAAGCAGGGCTCAGTCTGTTGATACAGGATGAAAGAGATTCAATTCTGTTTGATACCGGACCTGATGATAGCTTTCTGCACAATGCAGGCATGATGGGCATCGATTTGACCAGTCTAACCGCAACTGTGCTCTCGCACGGCCACTATGACCATTGTGGTGGTGTTCCGTGGTTACCTGAAAAATGCCGGATCATATGCCATCCCCAGGTAGCCAGTGAGCGCTACGCGGCAGTAAGGTTTTCAGGCTATACCGCCAGAATAAAAAAATTGTCGCTGAATAATGATTATTCACGTTATGGCATGGAATACAGCAGTACCCCACTCCATATTGGGGAACGCTTTATGTGGTCAGGAGAGATCCCTGTCGCCAAACCGCACGCATACGGTGTTATCGGTAGCAAGAATACGAAAGTGGATTATGTAAACGATGAAGGGGTTTTGATCTATAAATCCGACCGTGGTCTGGTCATTTTTATCGGTTGTGGGCATCGGGGGCTGATTGATATTGTGCGTCACTGCCAGAGAATAACCGGCATAAATCACGTTCATGCGCTTTTCGGTGGTTTCCATCTACGCTGTGCGTCGCCACATAAGCTCTGGGCAGTCAGGCAGTTTCTGCACAACCTAAAACCAGACAACATAATGGGCTGCCATTGTACGGGTAAATGGGGCAATTTGTGGTTACCGGAAGCCGTCTCCCCGTCGACAGGGGATGTTTATGTTCTGGGTTAGGACGTGAATACGCGAATAAAAAAGCCCGGCATCACACACCGGGCAAAGAAGTCACCTGCACACTCAGGCCGCTTTCAATTTCTGCTTCTGCGCACGATTTTCACGGCGGATCTTACGTTCTTCGAGCACGGCAACCATTGCCATCAGAACGATACAGCCGATGGCTGCAGCATCCAGCGCCGCGAAGGTGCCCGCCCAGCCGGTGAGGCCGAAGATTGGCGTGCCGTCGGCGATCATCCCCAGACCGAACTTGGCAAAGCTGTCGCCGATCAGGTAAGCGAAGGTGCCCTTAATCCCATCGGCAGCGCCGATCGCTTTTTTCGGTACGAAGCCAACGGCCGCTACGCCGATCAGCAACTGCGGGCCAAACACCAGGAAGCCAAGCGCGAACAGGGACGCCAGGTAGACGTACTGGTTACTGGCGTGTTGATAAACGCCCAGAGTGGCAATAATCAATGCCAGCGCGACGCAGGCCACCAGCGCACGACGTCCGTTGGCAAGGTCTGAGAGCCAGCCCCACAGCAGCGTGCCGACCAGCGCGCCCACTTCAAACAGGGTAAAGCCCTGGATCGCGACTTCTTTGGAGAGCTTCAGCTCCTGGAAGGCATACACGGTCGACCACTGGTCGATACCGATACGCACCACGTACAGGAAGATGTTGGAGAAGCACAGCAGCCAGATCACTTTGTTTTTCAGCACGTATTCAACAAAGATCTGCCATTTGGTCATCTCGTTTTCTTCGGTCTCTTTGTCCTCTTCGCTGACCTCCTCGCCGAACAGCTCTTCGGCTTTGCCGAGGCCGTAAGATTCAGGGGAATCACTGCCGAAGCGCAGACCGATAAAACCAACGATCAGGGCGATAATCGACGGGAAGATAAACATGCCGATCACGTGGCCGTCGAACAGGACGTTCGCCCCAAACAGCGCCACGCCTGCCGCACCCGCACCACCGAGGTTGTGGGAGATGTTCCACATCCCGAGGTAAGAGCCACGTTTACGACGCGGCGTCCATTTGGTGATGGTGGAGTAACTGCACGAGCCGCCGGTGCTCTGGAAAAAACCGCTCAGGGCATAGAAGGCGATCATCAGGAACAGGCTGACAGAACCCGCGCCCATGCTGGCGCTAAAGCCGAGCATACAGATGGCGGAGAGGATCAGCATAAACGGCAGGAACTGCTTGGTGTTTTTACCGTCTGCGTAGTAGGAAACCAGCGTTTTACCCACGCCGTAGGTGATGGAGAAGCCCAGACCAATCATCCCCAGCTGCGTCATGCTCAGCCCGTAGGTGGAGATCATGTCATTCTGCGCGATGTTAAAGTTTTTGCGGATCAGGTACATGGTCAGGTAGCCGATAAAGACCACCAGATAGGACTGCATGAACGGTTTGAACCACATTTTGCGCCGCACATCGAGCGGCAGATCCAGGGTCGGCTTACGCACCTGGTTCAGAAAGGCCAGCATGGGTATCTCCTGAGCTGATTTTTATACCTGCGAATGGCAGGCATTGTAAAAATCAGCCGGGAGCGACGCCTGAGACACCGTCCAGGTGAAACCGGGAAAATATCTTAGTTTTGCGCCATTCGGGACGAAAAGGTGAGGCACATCACGCTTCACTGGCTCCGCGTGGCGACTGGGCATTCAAAAACGGTAGCAGCAACAGCGCCGAAATCCCGGCGGCGATGGCAATCACGGCGAAAAATCCGCTCCAGTGCCAGGTGTCGATCACCCGCGCCAGCGGCCAGCCGGAGAGCGATGCACCGAGGTAGGCAAACAGCCCAACAAAACCCGTTGCCGCACCCGCCGCCTCTTTGTGCGAGCACTCCGCCGCCGCCATGCCGATCAGCATCTGCGGGCCAAACACAAAGAAACCGGTGGTGAAGAAGCATGCCGCCTGCATCACGTAGCTGGCAAACGGCATCAGCCACAGCGAGCCAACGGAGAGCAAAATCCCGGCGGCGAAGATCAGGTTCATCGGGCCACGGTTACCGTTAAACAGCTTGTCCGAGCCCCAGCCCGCCACCAGCGCACCGATAAACCCACCCAGCTCGAACATTGTCACCGCCGAGTTGGCGGTCACCAGATCCACGCCGAGTGTCTCGGACATGTACAGGTTGCCCCAGTCGTTGATCGCCGCACGTACCACGTAAACCAGTACGTAACACAGCGACAGCAGCCAGATGTATGGATTCAACAGCACATATTTGGTGAGGATCTCTTTACGGGTCAGCCCCGCACCTTCTTGTTGCTGGGCGACTTCCAGCTCGTCGTGCCGCCAGTCCCCCACCGCAGGCAACCCCACAGTTTGCGGCCTGTCGCGCAAGCGCCAGCAGAGGAACAACCCGGCGATAATTGCCAGACCACCGGCAATCATCATCCCCACGCGCCAGCCATAGTGCAACGCCGCCGCGCCCACCACCATCGGGATCAGCGCCCCACCAACGTTATGCGCCGTGTTCCATATTGCCCACCAGCCGCCGCGCTCGTTGCGCGAGTACCAGGCGGTAAGTAAACGCGCGCAGACCGGCGCGCCCCAGCCCTGGAAAAAGGCGTTTAGCGCCCACAGCAGCGCAAACGCCCACAGCGAGGTGGAAAAGCCGAACAGGATATTTACTACGCCGGTGGCAATCAGCCCAACGCCCATAAAATAGCGGGCGTTGGAGCGGTCGCTGACGATACCGGAGAAAAACTTCGACAAGCCGTAGGTGATGTAAAACAGCGTCGCCAGCAGGCCGATATCGGTACGAGCCATCACGCCGCTGGCGAGGATTTCCGGCGCGGCGGCGTTAAAGCTTTTGCGGGTGAAGTAAAACAGCGCATAGCCGAGCCAGATGGTTGCCAGAATATGGCGTCGCCAGTAGCGATAGCGGGCATCAATTTCGGCTTTATCACTTATCGGAGCCGCATTGGCAGGCATTTTAAACATGCTCAGTCCTTATGCATAACGCAGCGGCAAACTGACGCTGACGCGCGTGCCGTGAGTGCAGGAAATCATCAGCGTACCGCCCAGCGCCGTGACGCGCTCGCGCATCCCCGCCAGGCCAAACCCCTGCTGGCCGGAACCCGGCGGTAAGCCGCAGCCATCGTCTTCAATCACCAGCATCAGGCGTTCGTCCTGTTGCCAGCCCTGCAGCGTCACCGCGCTGGCACTGGCGTGTTTAACGATATTGTTCAGCCCCTCCTGGCAGACGCGGAACAGCGTCACGCGCTGGCCTTCGCTCAGCGCCCGTTCATCAATATGCCAGTCGAGATGGCTGACGATACCGCGGCTTTCCAGCTCCATCTCACGCATCAGGGAACGCACCGCCTGCTCAAGCGACAGGTCATCCAGCTGGCGCGGGCGCAGTCTTCCGAGCAAACGACGCACCGAGTCATACACCCCAAGCGAAAGCTGTTCGATATGTGCGCCACCCTGCTTCACGCCCGTATTTTCCGCCGCCAGACGCTGAACAATACCCGCCTGAGTACGAATGGCGGTGATGGTCTGGCCGATATCGTCATGCAGCTCGCGCGCCACCTCCTGCCGGACAATCTCCTCGGTTTCCAGCAGGCGCTCCGCCAGACGACGATTACGCGCCAGCTCGGTTTGCAGGGACTGGTTCAGCTCACGCAGACGTTGAATACCCGCTCCGAGCAGCAGCCCGGTCAGGCTCTGCGCCAGCAGCGAGAGCAGTAAATCAACGGGGTGATCGTGCCAGGTCTGGCTGGCAATCAGCGCGATGGCGTTCATCAGCGTGGCGATGAGTGCCCCCTGCCAGCCGTAGTGCCAGGCAAGGGCGATGATTGGCAGCGCCAGGCAAAACGGCGTAAAGCGTGAAAGTTCAGCGAGCAGGCCAAGCTGAAGCCACAGACTCACCACAAACAGCAGCAGATACCAGATGAGATGCCGGGCTCGCCAGTTCACCGGTTGCGAAACCAGCGCCGGTCCCAGCGGCTGCCAGACGGTGCTGGTGAGATAGTGCCAGATAACCAGGCAGGTCGGCGCGAGCGTCAGGCCACCCGTGAGGGTGAGCAGAAGCGCATTGAGCATCTGCTTCTCACCAATCCACGGCAGGGATTGCAGCAGCGCGGCGGCCATCAGCGCCGCTCCCTGACGCAGCAGGGTTCGCCAGTCCCGCTGGTATCTATAGCGGGAGGTAAGCGCCACGGGAAGCAGCGTCAGCACGCTTCCGGTCATCAATAATGGCAGATGCGCCAGCGCCACTTCCTGCGCCAGCCAGACCAGCATCAGCCACTCCGCACCCAGCAGTACCGGCCAGTAGCCGCGCGGGCATTGCAACATCAGCCCCAGACGCAGACCAAACGGGAACAGCAGCACCGCCAGCTCCGGGCGTTCGACCAGATGCAGGCTGATGCTCCACAGGCAAAACCATGCGGCAGAGAAGATGAAAAAGCTGGCAACGACGGCGATCAGCCGTGAAAACACAGAGTTCATTGCCAGCTATCAAACATACGGCGTGCCAGCTCGACATCGTTGCTGACGTTGAGTTTTTCCATCAGGTTGGCGCGGTGAACATGTACGGTTTTTGGCGACAGCGCCAGCTCAGCAGCAATCTCTTTTACCGACATTCCCTGCGCGAGTTTTTCTGCCACCTGCCGCTCGCGTTTCGTCAGTGGATCCTGACGTCCTGCCGCCAGCTTGATGGCAATATCCGGCGTCAGGTAGCAGCCACCGGTCGAGACGGTGCGCACGGCGGCAATCAGCTCGTCCGGGCTACAGCGCTTGGAGAGGAACCCGCGCGCGCCCGCATTGAGCGCCTGCTCCACCAGCGCCGGGCTGTCGTGAACCGAGAGCATAATCGTCGCCATCCCTTTCGGCAGCTGGCTTAGTAGTTCCAGGCCGGAGAGATCCGGCATCGAGATATCGCAGATACAGACCTGCACCCCGCGCCCGGGCAGACCAGAAAGCGCCTCGCGGCCAGAGCCAAACTCCGCCACCACCTGAAAATCAGGTTCAAGGCTGAGAAGCTGAGCAAATCCGGAGCGGACAATCAGGTGATCGTCGATAAGGGCGATGGTGGTCATAGCGCGTTCCTGGCGGATAAAAAAACGCGCTTACCTTAACGATAAGCGCGTGGGTGTTCAAGCTATGAGCGATTTATTCGAAGAACACTGCAATTTTGTTAAACATGGCGGGATCGGACTGGTTACGTGCCACATTGGTAACATCTTCCAGTTTATCGATTTGCGCGATCATCTGCTCCAGACGCTGGTCGTCGTTGACCAGTAACCAGATGCGGCTGTGCTCGCTGCCCTGAATCGGCAAGCAGAGAATACCTTCCACGTTAAACGCACGGCGGGCAAATAGCCCACAGACGTGTGTCATGACACCTGGGTGGTTGCGGACGGTGAGTTCCAGAATGACATTATCATGTTGTTTCTGCATGGCTTATTCCCCCACCATCTCAGTATTTGCCGCACCCGGCGGCACCATCGGATACACTTTTTGTTCCGGGTCGATACGTACGTGGATCAGCGCCGGACCTGGACGAGAAATCGCCTCCTGCAGCGCCGCGTGCGCATCTTCCTCGGCATTCAGATCGCAGGTATGCAGGCCAAAACCGGCGGCAATCTGCATAAAGTTGATCATACCCGGGTAGGTCGCCGCAAACACGCCCTGCTTGTAGAACAGGCTCTGCTGCTGGTGTACCAGCCCCAGTGCTTCGTTGTTCATCAGAATGATTTTCACGTCTAACTGGTTTTCGGCCGCCGTCGCCATTTCCTGAATATTCATCATCAGGCTACCGTCGCCGGAGAAGCAGATAACCTTGCGATCAGGGTTGGCGAGCGCAGCCCCCACCGCCGCAGGCAGGCCAAAGCCCATCGTCCCCAGCCCGCCAGAGGTCAGCCACTGACGCGGACGGTTCAGCGGGTAGGCCTGGGCCGTCCACATCTGATGCTGGCCCACGTCAGTGGTGATGATCGCGTTGTCATCCACGCAGGCAGCCACGGCGTTAATCAGCCCGTAGTGGCTCAGTGGATCGCCCTCGGTTGGGATCGCCCCCGGAAATTCCTGTTGCAACCCGGCAACCAGCTGACGCCACTCTTCACGCCTGGTGGTGTCCGTTTGCGGGATCAACTGCGCCAGCACCTCGGCAACGTCACCCTGAATCGCCACGTGCGGCTGCTTGATTTTGCCCAGCTCGGCGCGGTCGATATCTACGTGAATAATTTTCGCGTTCGGGCAAAACTGCTCCGTTTTGCCAATCGCCCGGTCATCAAAACGTGCGCCCATTACAATCAGCAAATCCGCCTCTTGCAGGATGTAGTTGGTGCTGCGCGCGCCGTGCATCCCCAGCATGCCCAGTGACAGCGGATGCGCTTTTGGCAACATGCCCAGCGCCATCAACGTCATGGTGGTCGGCAGGCTGGCTTTTTCCGCAAACTGGCGAATGTGTTCAGAGGCATTAATCGCCCCGCCCCCCAGGTAGAGCACCGGGCGTTTGGCGGCATTAATCATCGCGGCGGCATCGCGTACGCTCTCGGCACTGAATTCCGGAGCGGGGGCACGCTCGCCCGGTTCAGGCAGGACGTCGATGTCGATCTCTGCGGTCTGGACATCCTTAGGAATGTCTATCCACACCGGGCCTGGACGGCCGGACTGCGCAATGCGGAAGGCATCGCTGATAACCTGTGGCAACTCGCTGATATCGCGAACTAAATAGTTATGTTTGGTGATGGGGATAGAAATGCCGTAGGTGTCCACTTCCTGGAACGCATCGGTGCCAATCATTGAGGACGGTACCTGGCCGGTAATGCAGATGAGCGGAATTGAGTCGAGGCGCGCGTCGGCGATAGCGGTCACCAGGTTGGTCGCGCCCGGGCCGCTACAGGCCATGCACACCGCCGGTTTGCCCTGGGTACGCGCCATACCCTGCGCAATAAAACCTGCGCCCTGCTCGTGGCGAGCCAGTACGTGACGGATCTGCGTGCTTTGGCTTAACGCATCATACAGCGGCAGCACTGTCCCGCCAGGGATACCCGCAACCGTGGTGATGCCCTGTCGTTCCAGTAAATGAACGATTAACTGCGCGCCCGTAAAACGCGTCCTGATGGATGTTGTGCCCGAACTTGCCATGCTCCAGTCCTTTCTTCTGGGCCGACCTTCCGGGGAGGTTCTTAAACGAAAAACCCCGCCCGGTTTGCGCCGGCGGGGTTTTGGAATCGTGTGTTGTTCCAGTCCCTACGGCGCATTGCCGACGACCACCACCACACGCACGACGACCACTGCGGCTGGTTGCGCAGTTTTTAGTAGGGTCGAGGTGAACATAGATGGAGTCATTAGGAACCTGTGTTTGGAATCATTGATAGAATTTATACAACCACAGGTTTTTCAGCGTGACAATGGAAATATTTTCATCTGCATAAAAATGCGTCAACGATCACGTTTCGTTTGTTACGTGGTGCAAACAAAAAAACCTCGCCAAAGCGAGGTTTTTTTTCAGGGTTTGCGGCTGGTAACCGCAGAACACACTGTGTTACGTCAACGCAAGAAGTATACGCGATCGGGGACGAACGCGCAATTTCAGGCACGGATTTTGACGTTTTTGAGTATGGATCACGTGGCGAATTTTGTCCATAAAATACTGTTCATACATACAGTATTTATCTATACTGAGGGTGTTCGCAGTGTGCGAGGGGGCCGCAGTTTACCGGCGCAACGAAGTCCTGGCTGAAACGGGTGGTGCCGTCAGTGCCTGAACCCCTGAAGTGAGCACACTGTGTTATGTCAATCCAGGTGCTGGCAACAGGCGGCGGAAAGGTACGCCAGCATCGTGCTCCTTTTAACCAAAAGGAGACGCGTATGAGCGTCGTGGATATGGTTGTACTGATCCTCAAACTCATTGTTGCAGCACTGCAACTGCTTGATGCCGTCCTGAAATACCTTCGGTAATTCAGGTTCAGGTCGCACCTGAGAGGGGCGGGCAACCGCCCCTCTTTAATAAAATGTTGAGCCTGCAACACCTGGCGTAAATCAATGGCAACATAAGTTGCCGATGTTGTTTACAAATCCTGCCTTTCCCGGTTTTTCCATTCATCACAACAATGCTTAATTTGTCATCTTACTGTGGTAGATTCCTCGCGCATTTATGGGAATGCGTAGTCACTTATTCTTTATTTTTCTCTTTTGGCAAAAGTATTCAGCGACATGAAAAAACAAAGGAACGTTAACTTATTGTTGATGCTGGTGTTACTGGTGGCCGTCGGTCAGATGGCACAAACCATCTACATTCCGGCGATTGCCGACATGGCAAAGGAATTGAACGTCCGTGAGGGCGCGGTACAGAGCGTGATGGCCGCTTACCTGCTGACCTATGGCGTTTCGCAACTGTTCTACGGGCCGCTGTCCGATCGCATCGGGCGTCGCCCGGTGATTTTAGTGGGTATGTGCATTTTCATGGTTGCGACGGTCATTGCCATCACGACCCATAACCTGACCGTATTGATTGCCGCCAGCGCCCTGCAGGGTGTCGGAACTGGCGTTGGCGGGGTCATGGCGCGAACGTTACCGCGCGATCTGTATGAAGGTACCCAGCTTCGCCACGCCAACAGTTTGCTCAATATGGGCATTCTGGTGAGCCCGCTGCTGGCCCCGCTGATTGGTGGTCTGCTGGACACAATGTGGTCCTGGCGTGCCTGCTACGCCTTCCTGCTGGTGCTGTGCGTGATTGTGACCTTCAGCATGGCGCGCTGGATGCCGGAGACGCGTCCGACGGGCGCACCGCGCACCAGACTGGTCACCAGCTACAAAACGCTGTTCGGCAGCGGTGCGTTTAACTGCTACCTGCTGATGCTGGTTGGTGGCCTGGCGGGTATTGCCGTGTTTGAAGCCTGCTCCGGCGTGCTGTTAGGCGCTGGGCTTGGTCTGAGCAGCATGGTCGTGAGTATCCTGTTTATTCTGCCGATCCCGGCGGCGTTTTTCGGCGCATGGTTCGCCGGACGCCCGAACAAGCGTTTCTCCACGCTGATGTGGCAATCGGTCATTAGCTGTCTGCTGGCGGGCCTGATGATGTGGATCCCGGGGCTGTTTGGCGTGATGACCGTCTGGACGCTACTGATCCCGGCGGCGCTGTTCTTCTTCGGCGCGGGCATGCTGTTCCCGCTCGCCACCAGCGGCGCGATGGAGCCGTTCCCGTTCCTCGCAGGTACGGCAGGCGCACTGGTAGGCGGTTTGCAGAATATCGGTTCTGGCGCGCTGGCCTGGCTCTCCGCCATGCTGCCGCAAACCGGTCAGGCTAGTTTGGGTTTGCTGATGACGCTGATGGGTCTGCTGATTTTACTGTGCTGGCTGCCGCTGGCGTCGCGTGTTCCGCGTCACGAGCAACCGGTTTAACCGCATGATGGCCCGGCTTATCGCCGGGCGTTTCACAAACGGGCGCAATCATGGTCTGCAGCAGTGGCTCCGGTGCAGGACGCCAGGCTCCCTCTTCCCCGTCGTAAAACTGAAAATCGGCGTTAATCGCGTAGGGGATTTTCGCCTTTTGCAGCTCGCAGGCCATAAACGAAGCAAATGCCATTTGCGACGCCGTGGGTGTGAACCTGTTTGACTCACCCACTCCCCAGCCCCCGACCCAGCTGACGTGTCCGGTTTTCTGTTGCCAGTGCAGCGCCGTATTAATATGGTTGTTGATGGCTGCTTTCTCCGCCGCCGTGCCGGATGTCCACGGGTATTTACCGTTACTTTTCAGCGGTCCCCACGGAAAAATATGCCACTCCGCCAGCACGTAGTTTTGGCTGTGCGCAGGCAGTTTCAGGCTGAAGAGATCTTCCGGTGCAGCACGCAGGCGGGGGGCGATGAAGATCATGCGGTCAGCATCGATGCTGTGGATAATCTTGATGGTTTTTTCATACACCCGGTTAAGCGAAGCGATATTGTGGTTAAGTTTGTCCGCGGGCTCGTAGATCAGGTCAAAGCCCAGTAACGGCGAGCTTTGGCCAAAATAGTGTGCCACGGCAATCCACCAGTTGATCACCTCTTTCTCGTTATCGGCTTTCGGGTCGTTTTTATAGACATCGGCCTGATAAGAGATGATTGGGATAACACCATATTGCTCGCAGGCTTCCACCAGTTTACGCAGATGGATCAGCCGGGCTTCCGTCGGTTCATCGGCCACGCGGATACGCACATGGCTTATCCCTTTAGCGCGAAAATCACGCACCTCCAGCGGGTCGAACTCCCGGATACCGCGCTCAGTGCGCGCCCAGTCTACATCCATGCCAACACCCAGCTGTTGTGCATAGCGGGCAGCCGTCAGAGGCGGCTCTGCGGCACAGGCCCAGCCGGACGCGATCAGTAACGCTGTAGCAATGAAAGGCTTTAACACGGTGTACCTTGCAAGAAATCAAAAGCAATAACCTGTATTTAGCACGCTTTTTCACATTTGGTGTAGAGCCAAAGCGTAATAATTCTTCATCTCGCCAGTTCTTGCAGCCAGCCGATAAAGGCGTCAATTTTCGGCCACTGCCGGTCGGAAAGCGTTGAGATGTAGTAATGCTGATGGCATTTCAGGGTCTTTTCACCGAAAGGCGCGATAAGCTCACCGCGTTCGAGCCGCTTTTGCACCAGCCGTTTACGCCCCATCGCCACCCCGACATGGTTTATTGCTGCAATAATCGCCAAATCGGAACGATCGAAACCAATACCCGATGATGGCGGCATGCTTACCGCAAAATTTTGCGCCCAGCTACACCACTCATCCGTACCGGAATCATTGCTCCAGGCCTGACGGTCATGCAGCAGCGTGCAGTGACGCAGGTTGTCGGGATTCTGTAGCAGCGCATGTTGGTGGGCATATTCTGGCGAGCAGACCGGCAGGATCGCTTCATCCATCAGAAAATGGTGAGACAGATGGTTTGGCGGTGTATCGTCGAAATAGAGCGCCAGATCGACACCCGTTCGCTGCATATTGACGTAATCATTACCCGTCAGAATGGTAAGTGAAATTGACGGGTAGCGGCGGGTAAAGTCACCCAGCATCGGTACCAGCCAGCACTGGGCAATCGACGGACGGGAGTAAACCGTCAGCGTGCCGGAAAGCGCCTGATTTTTAATATCCAGGATCTCCTGGTTCAGGGTGTCCAGCGACGACTTGAGCGTCCACCAGACGCGTTTTCCCTCCGGCGTCAGCTCCACTTTACGGTGGGAGCGCACAAACAGCTGAATACCCAGCTCCTCTTCCAGGAGGTTGATACGGTGGCTTATTGCGCTGGGGCTGAGCGACAGCTCTTCAGCTGCCAGCGCAAAGGACTCATGCCGGGCGGCCACTTCAAAGGTGTACATTTTTGACAGCTGCCAGCCGTTTAACAGGCGGTTTCTGGCTTCATTTACATCACTCATCACGGTTTCCACTCGTTTATTCTGCGCTCAGAATACCTTTCAGAGATGAATTTATGTGAACCAAATACGAATTTAGTGCGCTTTTTAGAGTTTAGTCACTCACTTGATCCAATCTGGCTCATCTGAACGGCAATTTATATCGTTTGTCAGCCCACGCTGTTTTTTCGTCCAATACCCGCAGATTACTTAAGGGTGAGGTGAAATATGGGATCTCAGGTCTGGGTTGTGGCGACGCTGCTTATCAGCATCGTGTTGATTGTATTAACTATCGTAAAACTGAAGTTTCACCCGTTCCTGGCACTGCTGCTGGCGAGCTTCTTCGTCGGCGCGATGATGGGAATGAGCCCGCTGGATATGGTGAATGCCATTGAGAGCGGCATTGGCGGCACGCTGGGCTTCCTGGCGGCGGTGATTGGTCTTGGCACTATTCTCGGCAAGATGATGGAAGTCTCCGGTGCAGCGGAACGCATCGGCATCACGCTCCAGCGCTGCCGCTGGCTGTCGGCCGATGTGATTATGGTGCTGGTGGGGCTTATCTGCGGTATTACACTGTTTGTGGAAGTGGGCGTGGTACTGCTGATCCCGCTGGCGTTCTCCATTGCCAAAAAGACGCATACTTCACTGCTGAAACTGGCTATTCCACTCTGTACCGCACTGATGGCAGTGCACTGCGTGGTACCTCCGCACCCGGCAGCGCTGTTTGTCACGAACAAACTGGGTGCAGACGTGGGAACCGTTATTGTCTACGGCCTGCTGGTTGGCCTGACGGCCTCTCTGGTCGGCGGCCCGCTGTTCCTGAAACTGCTCGGTAACCGTCTGCCGTTTAAACCTGTTCCGGCGGCGTTTTCAGACCTGAAAGTGCGTGAAGAGCACACCCTGCCGTCACTGGGCGCAACGCTGTTCACGGTACTGTTGCCGATCGCCCTTATGCTGGTGAAAACCGTCGCCGAGCTGAACATGGCCGACAAAACGGGCACGCTGTATACGCTGCTGGAATTTATCGGCAACCCGATCACCGCGATGTTTATCGCTGTGTTTGTCGCCTATTACCTGCTGGGAATTCGCCAGCATATGGGCATGGCGACGATGCTGACTCATACCGAACACGGTTTCGGCTCTATTGCGAACATTTTGCTGATCATCGGTGCTGGCGGAGCGTTTAACGCTATTCTCAAAACCAGCGGCCTGGCGGATGTGCTGGCACATATTCTCTCTAACCTGCACATGCACCCGATCCTGCTGGCCTGGCTGGTGGCGCTGGTTCTGCACGCTGCTGTCGGTTCTGCGACGGTCGCCATGATGGGAGCCACGGCCATTGTGGCCCCTATGCTGCCGCTCTACCCGAACGTGAGCCCGGAGATCATCACCATTGCCATCGGTTCCGGTGCCATTGGCTGCACGATCGTGACCGATTCGCTCTTCTGGCTGGTGAAGCAATACTGCGGTGCCACCCTGAATGAGACCTTCAAATACTATACGACAGCGACGTTTATCGCCTCGGTGCTTGCACTTGGCGGCACATTCCTGCTTTCTTTCATTATCTGAACGCGAAGAGACGTATTATGGAAAATGCAACTATCACCACGTTAACCGCCCAGTTTCCTCTGATTGAGGATCTGATCGCCCTGAAAGAAACCACATGGTTTAACCCACGCACCACCACGCTGGCGGAAGGGTTACCGTATGTCGGGCTGACCAAAGCTGATGTAGACGATGCACATGCGCGACTGAACCGTTTTGCGCCGTATCTGGCAAAAGCGTTCCCGGAAACGGCTGCCACCCACGGCATTATTGAGTCTGAACTGGTCGCCATTCCGGCGATGCAAAAACGGCTGGAGAAGGAATTTGCCACGGCCATTCCCGGCACGCTGCTGCTGAAAAAAGACAGCCACCTGCCGATCTCTGGCTCCATCAAGGCGCGCGGCGGTATCTATGAGGTGCTGACCCACGCCGAAAAACTGGCGCTGGCAGCCGGGCTGCTCAGCGTTGAAGACGATTACAGCATTCTGCTGGAGCCGCGCTTTAAAGACTTCTTTAGCCAGTACAGCATTGCCGTAGGCTCGACGGGCAATCTGGGGATGTCCATCGGCATTATGAGTGCGCGCATCGGCTTTAAGGTGACGGTACATATGTCCGCCGATGCCCGCGAGTGGAAGAAAGCCAAACTGCGTAGCCATGGTGTGATCGTCGTGGAATATGAGCAGGATTACGGCGTGGCTGTGGAGCAAGGACGAAAAGCCGCGGAAAGCGACCCGAACTGCTTCTTCATCGACGATGAAAACTCCCGCACGCTGTTTTTAGGCTATGCGGTGGCGGGTGAGCGTCTGAAGGCGCAATTTGCCGCGCAGGGGCGCGTGGTGGATGCGGAACATCCGCTGTATGTCTACCTGCCGTGCGGCGTCGGCGGTGGCCCTGGCGGGGTAGCGTTTGGCCTGAAGCTGGCCTTTGGCGATAACGTCCACTGCTTCTTCGCCGAGCCAACGCACTCTCCTTGTATGCTGCTGGGCGTCTACACTGGCCTGCACGATAAGATTGCCGTACAGGATCTGGGTATCGACAACATCACGGCGGCAGACGGGCTGGCCGTTGGACGCGCATCCGGCTTCGTGGGGCGTGCGATGGAGCGCCTGCTTGACGGGTTCTACACGCTTTCCGACCAGAGCATGTACGACATGCTCGGCTGGCTGGCGCAGGAGGAAGGCATTCGCCTGGAGCCGTCAGCGCTGGCAGGAATGGCCGGGCCGGTTCGCGTGGGCGCGAGTGCTAACGCCACCCATCTGGTATGGGCGACCGGCGGCGGCATGGTGCCGGAAGACGAGATGGCGAAATATTTAGCGAAAGGGAAAAGATAAGCCACCACCGGGCGATTTTGTGCAATCACAGATTCAGGATTTGCTGAATATGCGTCACCGCAAACAGCAGTGACAGTGACAGCACCGCAAGCGCGATCAGGAATTTGTCCCATATTGCTTTCGGTTGCGCAAAATCGTCCCTGGCCACATCCATCAGGTTACGGCTACGGGTGTAACGCCATAAAATCACGGCCACCAGCGCCAGTATCACAATGGATATCCAGAACGGTACGCCCGTGCGATGCCAGTTATGCTTAATCGCCAGCGCAATCAATGCGCCATATCCCAGCGTGGTACGCAGCCAGGCAAGTGATGTACGCTCCGGCTGCAGACCGGGATCGGCTTCACGTCGCGCTTTACGGCTATCAGCCATAGAACACCAGCACCATCACGACAACAGCCACCGCCAGCAAAATCACGCTAATGATAAACAACCCGCGCGTATAGGGCAGATCCTGCTTCAGACGCATTGCTTTCTCATTGCGTAACCAGCGCAGATAACCATAGATAGCCAGCACGCCCGCAAACAGACAGAGCAGCAAAGCCAGCACTTCGCGAATCAGGGGGGTGGCGAAATCAGGAGCCAGTTGATCAAGCGCCACACCCGCGGCCAGAAAACCCAGCGCGGTGCGGATCCATGCTAAAAATGTACGTTCGTTAGCCAGAGAGAAGCGGTAGTCCGGCGCTTCGCCGAGGCGAGAAATTTTCATGAAGGTTCCTTGTCGTCAGCAAGCAGGTTTCAGCATAGCGTAAATCGACAAAGACAAGGAGACCGGCATCAGATGATGCCGGTCAGGCAGATTAATGCAGTTCCGGCCAGTACGCTTTGTTGGCTTCAATCAGATCGTCAAGAATCGCTTTGGCGACTGAGGCGCTCGGCACGGTTTTGGACAGGGTGATCGCCTGCCACAGTTTCTGGTATGAGCGCTGTTCCCAGGCATCCACTACCAGTTTTTCGACCGCCACCTGCTGGCTCATCAGCCCTTTCTGGAAGTGCGGAATATCGCCCACGGTGAGCGGTTCAGGGCCGTTATGTCCCACCAGGCACGGAATTTCCACCATGGCGTCGGCATCAAAGTTATGGATAGCGCCGTTGTTTGGCACAATCAGCAGCATGCGTTCCTGGGTGTTGAAGGCAATCGCGGTGGCCAGATCGACGATGTACGATGCATGTTCGTCAATTTCCAGCTCACCCGCAGAGGATTTCCCGGCTGCGATAATCGCCCGGCAGGAACTGAACACATGCTTCTCGCGGTGATCCATCACTTCGTTAGCGCGGGTTCGTTCCGGGTTGGAGTGCGCCACCACGTAGTCCGGGAAGAGGTAATATTTCAGGTAGGTGTTCGGCATGGTGTCCGGATCCAGCGCCTGCACATCTTTCGCCTTAGCGAAAGTATCGTTCCAGCTTGCTTCGGTGTGAACATTGTCAGATGGTGGAACATAACCATTTTTCGCCACATATTCGCGCAGTTTTGGCATCAGATCGTTACCGTTCAGATCTTCGATAGATGTCCACCAGCCGAAGTGATTCAGCCCGTAGTAGCGCACGCGCATCTCTTTGCGGTCTTTCAGGCCGACAATCTGCGCCATACGCCCTTCAATACCGATTGGCATATCGCAGATGTTGAGGATTTTAGCGTTCGGACGCAGACGACGGGTTGCTTCCGCGACAATGGCCGCCGGGTTGGAGTAGTTCAGCATCCACGCATTCGGCGAGTACTGCTCCATGTAATCCACCAGTTCCAGCACGCCACCGATAGAGCGCATCCCGTAAGAGATCCCACCCGGGCCGCAGGTTTCCTGGCCCAGCACACCGTGGCGCAGCGGAATTTTCTCGTCTTTTTCACGCATCGGGTATTTGCCCACGCGGATATGCGCCATCACGAAATCCACATCAGTAAAAGCCGCTTTTGGGTCGGTGGTGTAGCTAAATTCAATTTCCGGAGCCTGTTCCCTGAGGATGATTTTGCACGCCTCGGCGATTGTTTCCTGACGCGCGCCGTCGTTGTCATAGAACTTCAGCGCGCGCAGCGGGAAACGGTCACGGTTGGCTAACAGCATCAGGACGATACCAGGTGTAAAGGTGCTACCGCCGCCTGCAATGACAACTGAGAATTTTTTCATGATATAGCCTCTGTCAGGGTAGTTTGTTCGTTCGTTAAAGGGGTTTTCATCAGCGATTCAAGCTGGTCACGCACCTGGGGAACGTGCAGACCGACAATCACCTGAATGCCGTTACCACGTCGCACCACGCCGTGTGCGCCCAGGGCTTTAAAGACGTCGTCGCTTTGGGTTTGCGCCATATCGACCAGTGCGATACGTAACCGGGTGGCGCAGTTGTTGATGCTTTCGATGTTGGCAGCCCCGCCGAGCGCCTGTAAGAAGCCAGCGGCTTGCCCAACCTGCTGGCTGGCGGCGGCCGGAGCAGTGGTTTGCCCACGCGCAGCCTGATAATCCGCCTTGCTGTAGAGTTTGATTTCGCTCTCTTCACGGCCTGGGGTTTTGAGGTTCAGCCGTTCGATCAGCGTTTTGAAGACAACGAAGTAGATGCCGGTGAAGCAGACGCCAATGCCAATCTGGGTGAACATCATCGAGGCGTGGTTATGGAACATCGGGATCCAGTTTTGCGGCAGGAACTGATCCAGTAGCCCGCCCCCCATATTGCCCACGACACCAAAGACATACATCACCGTTGCCATCGTGGCCGCCAGCACGGCGTGTACGGCAAACAGGAGCGGCGAAATAAACAGGAAGGTAAATTCAAGCGGCTCGGTGATGCCCACCAGCATGGCGGTAAGCGTCGCCGGGATCAGCAGACCCGCCACTTTGACACGATTTTCCGGCGATGCGGTGTACCACAGCGCCAGCGCAATCCCGACGGAGCCAAACACTTTGGAGTTGCCGTGCAGCGCGAATCCACCCTCCGGGAACAGGGTTTTCAGCGGCAGCGTGCTCTGGCTAAATTCCTGCAGGTGCTGCGCCCAGTAAACCTGGATACCGCCTTCCACTGCCGCCGGGCCGAAGATAAACGGGCCGTAGACAAAGTGGTGCAGCCCGGTAGGGATCAGAATACGTTCCAGGAAGGTATACACCCACACGCCGAGCGCCCCGGCAGAACGTAAAAAGGCCTGCAGGGACTCAATGCCCATCTGCACTTTTGGCCAGCCCAGCAATGTGAGCCAGGCACAGGGGATCATCACAAAGAATGCGAGGATGACGACAAACGACGTGCCCTGGAAAATGCCGAGGAATACCGGCAGCGGTTTGTCGAAATAGCGGTTGTGGATAGCGGTAACGATGCCCGAAATAATAATGGCACCGATAATGCTCGTATCGAGCGTTTTGATACCGGCGATCATCGCCAGACCGCTTCCGGCAGTGGGTTCCACCGAGAAGTCGACGCCAAAGAAATGACCCCAGGTCATCCCCATCGCGTTGATAAAGTAGTTCCAGGTCAGAAAGCTAATCAGCACGGCGAGACAGGCGCGGCCCTGCGCCTGCTTCGCCAGGCCAATCGGTAAGCCGACGGCAAAAATCAGCGGCATATTGCGAAACACCGCCCAGCCGCCCTCTTCAATGATGTGAACGATTTGCGCGAACAGATTATCAGGGGCAGTTAAGGCTTCACCCACAAAAAGCGGGTTGCGAAGCATGATGGCGATTCCCACCACGATCCCGGCAAACGGAAACAGCAACACCGGGGTAAACATGGCACCGCCAAAACGTTGTATTTGACTGAGCATCTTTAAATCCTCACGTAACAACCTGTAGGGGGTAGAGGCCTTTATGGTTTTTTGCTGGCCTGACGTGAGCATAAGAATTTACTGCAGAGCAAACATGACGTGCCGCTGCGATTCGTGATCGCATTCATGGTTTTAATTTGGTCAGTAAGGTCTACTTTTTGATGTAAATGTGGACATGTTAAGACGCAACCCACGCCCCAATAAGCGCACAGAGGTCTACTTGTGATCTACAAATCTATTGCCGACCGGTTGCGGCTCCGGCTGAATTCATCAGACTATAACGTCGGCAGTCCACTGCCTGGAGAGAAAGCACTGGCGCTGGAGTTCGGCGTGGCGCGGATGACCATTCGCAAGGCACTGGATCTGCTGGTGAGCTGGGGGCTGGTTGAGCGCCGACACGGCAGCGGAACGTTTGTGTCGCGCAAGGACGTCCACCATGAAACCACCAATCTGACCGGGCTGGTGGAGGTGCTGCGCCAGCAGGGGAAAGAGGTGCAGAGCAAGGTATTACAGTTCGAGGTGATGCCCGCGCCACCTGCTATTGCCAGCCAGCTGCGGATTCAGGTGGATGAACGGATCTACTTTTCGCGGCGGGTACGTTACGTGGAGGGAAAACCGCTGATGCTGGAGGACAGTTTTATGCCCGTGAAGCTGTTTCGCAACCTCTCGCTGGCACATCTTGAAGGGTCAAAGTTTGATTACATTGAGAAGGAGTGCGGGATCACCATCAGCGGCAACTATGAGAGCCTGACGCCGGTGCTGGCGGATAAACAACTGGCTCGTTATTTGAACCTGCCGGAACAAACGCCGCTGCTGCGGATCACCTCTCTTTCCTACAGCGACAGCGGCGAGTTTCTCAATTATTCCGTGATGTTCCGTAATACCAGTGATTACCAGGTGGACTACCATCTGCGGCGTATCCACCCGGAAGATTTGCTAACTCATCCCCCAGAACAGCACCGCCAGTAGCTGTGGGGTGATAATGCGCAGGAACATCACCAGCGGATAGACCGTGGCGTAAGACAGCGCCGCCGCGCCGCTGGTGGCGTGCAGGTTATTGGCAAAAGCGAGCGCTGGCGGGTCGGTCATGGAGCCAGCCAGCATGCCGCAGAGCGTCAGGTAGTTCATTTTGGCGAACATCCGCGCCAGAATGCCTACCGTGAGCAGTGGAATGGCGGTAATAAATATCCCGTAGCCAACCCAGCTCATCCCTTCGCCCTGAACCAACGTGTTAACAAAATCACCACCTGACTTAAGCCCGACGACCGCAAGGAACAGCACAATGCCCAGCTCGCGCAGTGCCAGGTTCGCGCTGGGTGGCATAAACCAGTAGAGCTTACCGATACAGCCGATACGCCCGAGGATCAGCGCCATAATCAGCGGCCCGCCCGCCAGCCCCAGCTTGAGCGCCACCGGGAACCCCGGCACATACAGCGGAATCGAACCGAGCAATACACCAAGCCCGATACCGATAAACACTGGCAGCATCTGCACCTGCTGGAGTTTTTGCTGGGCGTTGCCCACCATATCCGCCACAGCATCTATCGAGGAAGGCCGCCCAACCAGATTGAGAATATCACCAAACTGCAGGCTGGCTTCCGGGCTGGCAACCAGCTCGACGCCCGCGCGGTTAAGGCGGGAGATCACGACGTCATAACGCTCTTTTACCTGCAGATCGCGTATTTTTTTGCCAAGAACCTGCTCATTGGTAACCACAACGCGCTCGACGCGCATGTCGGTTCCGCGCGTCGAGAGTGAGGTATCAACCTCCTGGCCAATCACCAGCTGCGCGTTGTGCAAATCCATCGGCTGCCCGACCAGATGCAGTAAATCACCCAGCTGAATAATGGTGCCAGGTGCGGGCACCATCAGTATTTCGTCACGTTTAAGGCGAGAGCAGATGATATTGGCACTGTTCAGGATCGGGACGTCCTGAATCGCCATATTGTTCAGGTTGGGGTTATCCACCCGAATATTAATGGTTTTGATCAGCGCATGGCCGTTGGTCAGCGTGGTTTCATGATCTTTCGCTTCTTTCTCAACGTTGATACGAAACAGCACGCGTACCAGCCACATTGAGAGCAGAATGCCGCAAATACCGAACGGGTAGGCCATCGCATAGCTCATCCCCATCTGGTCGACGACGTCGGGAGAGATACCCAAATCGCGCAGAATTTGCTGGCCCGCACCAAGCGCTGGCGTATTGGTGACCGCGCCGGAGAAGATCCCCAGTACCACAGGAAGCGGAATATTGAAAAGTTTATGCAGGATAGCGGTGACCAGCCCCCCCATCACCACAATGCCGAGGGCAAACAGATTCAGCCGTAACCCGGAGACCCGAAGAGAAGCGAAAAAACCCGGCCCCACCTGAATACCGATGGTATACACGAAGAGGATCAGGCCGAACTCCTGGACAAAGTGCAGCATTTCGGTACTGAGCACCAGCCCAAGCTGATCAGCGAAATGACCGACAAAAATTCCGCCGAACAGTACCCCGCCAATCCCAAACCCGACGCCACGGATTTTGATATTGCCAATCCACAGTCCGACCACCGCGACCAGGGCCAACACGCTAACAGTTAACGCGATATCACTCATGATCCACTTCCTGTGCATAACCTTAGTTATACTCAGGATTCTCTCAGAGCCGGAAGCGGTTGTATGGGCGATGGCGCACAAAAAAACCGAAGGTAAAAGCAAAACGGTCACCCGAAGGTGACCGTTTTTAGTGTGTACACCCTCTCACAGTGGGAGAGAGCCGGGGGGAGGGCACCAGCCCGCACACGTTTAGCTGTTCAATGCCTGGCGCTCGCTAATGGCGATACGCTGCGGAGCGATGGCGTCCGGTACGTTGCGGGTCAGGTCGATATGCAGCAGCCCGTTGGTAAACGTCGCGCCGGAGACTTCCATATTATCTGCGAGGGTAAAGCTCAGGCTAAACGGCTGAATAACCAGCCCCTGATGCAGCCATTTTATCCCGGTTTCTTGTTTTTCCGGCATCCCTTTCACGGTCAGACGCGTACCGTCGAGCTGAATGTCCAGCTCTTCCTGACGGAACCCGGCCAGCGCCAGCGTGATGCGGTAGTGGTTGTCATCGCTTTTTTCAATGTTGTACGGCGGAAATGTCTGTTGCTCGGTGGTGCTTTGCAGGGCGTTAGCCAGCTTATCAAAGCCAATCCACTGACGCAGAAGAGGGGATAAGTCATTATGACGCATGGTAATTCTCCTTCTAAGAAGCGAGTAAGCGCAGGTTATTTTTGTGCGCAGTTGTTCCTGCAAATCCTCATGGATTCGCATATGCTCCCGGTTCGGCAAGCAATTCTGGGTGAGCCGCGACGGCGACCCGCGTAATCAGTTAATTTCGATACGGCGCGGTTTTTTCTCTTCCGGGATCACGCGTTCCAGCTCGATAAACAGCAGGCCGTTAACCAGGTTTGCGCCTTTAACATGAATGTTCTCGGCTAACTGGAACTTGCGTTCAAAGTTGCGCTCGGCAATGCCCTGGTAAAGGTAGGTACGTTCTTTCTGCTCAGCCGTATGGGAACCTTTCACCACCAGCAGGTTGTCCTGCGCGGTGATCTCCAGTTCGCCTTCTGCAAAACCGGCGACAGCAATCGCGATGCGGTAGTGATTTTCGTCAACCAGCTCAACATTGTATGGAGGGTAGCCGTTGCTCTGGCTTTGGTTATTTTCTAAATGGTTAAACAGGCGGTCAAAACCAATTGCAGAACGGTATAACGGGGAAAGATCGAAATTACGCATAAATTAAAACTCCTGAAATCAGCGAGAAATTGTAGCCTTCCATCATGGACAGGCCATTGCGCCCCCGAACACCCATCAGGCGTGTTCGTTATCGGGTTACCTTATTAAAATGGGTCTGGATCCGGGTATTTCAAGCGTATCTGTGCGAGATTTTTTTGCACTTTGCCGGTTGTCGCATAGACTGGGACAACAGCACAAAGGGTTAAATTGCGATGGCTGCCACAGTGCGGGGTTTTCGCGCTATCCATTTTGGATAAGGCTCGCTATAACCCTGAGTTGCAGGTCTATGCAGTGCCATTAACGATGACTGAGTGATGATGAAAAATGTTCTGATAAAGCTGACGATGTTCAGCGGGGTGGTTTTACTTTGCGGGTGTTCGAGCGTGATGTCTCACACCGGCGGTAAAGAAGGAACATATCCGGGGACCCGTGCCAGTACGGCAATGATTTCCGATGACGATACAAACTGGGGAACCAAATCTCTGGTCATCCTGGATATGCCATTCACAGCAGTAGCAGATACTCTGCTTCTGCCGTGGGACATGTTCCGCACGGATAACTCCGTGCGCTCGCGCGTAGAGAAAAGCGAGAAGGATAATCTGGCCACTAACTCCGTTATCCCACCAGCTGAGATGCCTCCACGCTAATTCTGCGCGGTTTCCGTTAGCCACAGCTGGCGGAAACCGTCTGTTTCTTCCATCCAGGCAATAAAGCGCCCATCCGGAGAAAACACCACCGCGTCGGCAGACGGTGGGTTGCCGTGATCGGACGTCAAAAACGTCACCTCTCCGGTTTCGGCATCACAGCAGGCAATTCGGTTTTCCAGCACAAATCCCAGCATGTTCCCGGATGGGTGCCAGTTAAACGCCGACTGAATACCGCTATCGTGACGGGTCAACTGACGCGGCTCCCCCCCTTCAGGTGAGATGAGCCACAACTGCACAATGCCGTTATCATCGCGCATCAGAAACGCCAGCTGTGTTCCTTGTGGATTACTGCGCACCCAGTGGCGCGGTACGTTCACCAGCCCCGGATAGCGGTTCTGATGGGTAAAGGTTAAGCGACGTTGCATGACGCCCGCTGGCGGTGCAGGCATCGTCTCCGGCGTTCCCTGTAACGGCGCATCACCTGCACATTTCCAGCCCTGCTCATCTGTCGGCAACCCAACAATAAACAGCTCAGGCACTTTTTCACCCTGCGTCGACAAAGTATCACCAATAAACGCCAGCCGGGTGTTACCCACCCACCCCTCTTCGTAAGCACGGTTGATTTCATCGCTGCCCGGCTGTGGAACCGGCGTTGTACGGCTCACCAGCACGCTCCAGAAAGTGCCTGCATATTCACGAGGATGCCCCCCCTGCGGCGTTACCGGACCGTATGGAGCCGCCACACCAACGTTGCGTAAATCACGTTTTGGATCGCACTCATGCAGCACATGGTCGTTATACGTGAAGCTAACGAACCGCCCGTTCGGGCTAAAGACGTGAACATGGCTGCCGCCGCGCAGCGCCCCCGCAGTGTAAGGTGCGGTGATATCCATTGCGTCCAGATTCGTGGCCTGGCCGTGTTGTGCAATCACCCCCTGACGATGGTGAAAATCGTACTGCCATTCAGCATCGGGGTTTTCCGGGCCGTGGATAAAGACGTATTTGTCTTCCTCGGGATGAACGGTCACCACGCCAACATGCGCACCGTGAGTAGCACGGTAGATCACCTCAACCTCGCCCGTACTGACATTGACTCGCTCAATCGTTTCACCGGTGAACGACGCCCCGGATGGACGGACGTCATAGGCAAGCCAGAGGCTGTCAGGTGTCCAGGTATTGGTATTGGTGAGCTGGTGATGGCGGGAAGCGAAGGTGATTTGTTTCATGAGGATACCCTGATACGCGGTTATCGCATCAGGGTATAGCAAGCGAGGTATTAGTTCAGCACAAACTTCTCAATCGCGTAAGCAACGCCGTCTTCCAGGTTGGATTTGGTGACAAAATTGGCCGCTTCTTTCACCGACGAGATGGCATTATCCATCGCTACGCCCATGCCTGCATATTCGATCATCGCAATATCGTTTTCCTGATCGCCCAGCGCCATGATCTCATCGGGTTTGATACCCAACGCATCGGCCAGCGATTTCACACCCGTGCCTTTATTGACGCGTTTATCGAGGATTTCGAGGAAGTACGGCGCACTTTTCAGCACGGTGTACTTCTCTTTCACGTCTGCCGGAATTCGGGCAATGGCTTTATCCAGGATCTCAGGCTCGTCAATCATCATCACCTTCAGGAACTGCGTATCCGGGTCCATTTTTTCGGCTTCGCAGAACACCAGCGGAATGGTCGCGACAAAAGACTCATGCACGGTGTAGTAGCTGATATCGCGGTTAGCGGTATAAAGGGTATTGCGGTCGAGCGCGTGGAAGTGAGAACCCACTTCGCGGGACAGTTTTTCCAGGAACAGGTAATCGTCATAACTCAGCGCGGTTTGCGCCACTGTGCTGCCATCAGCCGCCTTCTGCACCAGCGCACCGTTGTAGGTAATGCAGTAATCACCCGGCTTATTCATGTGCAGCTCTTTCAGATAACTGTGCACGCCCGCATACGGACGACCAGTAGTCAGCACCACATTGACACCTTTTGCGCGTGCAGCGGCAATCGCGTTTTTAACGGCAGGAGAGATGGTGTGGTTTGGTAGCAACAGCGTGCCGTCCATATCGATTGCAATGAGTTTGATGGCCATGAGATCCCCGGATTGAATAAGTCTGGGCTCATGCTAACGCGATTCCGCTCAAAAAACAGTAAAAGAGTCGGGGATAAAGGGGGATGGGATTTGAGGAGGGGATTCCTCTTTTGCACTGAATTATTTCCCCTCACCCTGCCCTCTCCCCAAAGGGGCGAGGGCGAAAAGTGTCGTTAAGGTGAGGGGAAAAAACGGCTTAAATGTCGATATTCGCCGCTTTCAGCGCATTCTCTTCGATAAAGGCACGGCGTGGTTCAACGGCATCACCCATCAGCGTGGTGAACAGCTGATCCGCAGCAATAGCGTCTTTCACGGTAACACGCAGCATGCGGCGGCTTTCCGGATCCATAGTCGTTTCCCACAGCTGATCCGGGTTCATTTCACCCAGACCTTTATAACGCTGAATCGCCAGACCGCGACGAGACTCTTTCACCAGCCATTCCAGCGCCTGCTCGAAGCTGGCAACCGGCTGACGACGTTCACCACGTTCGATGAAGGCATCATCTTCGATCAGACCACGCAGCTTCTCACCGAGAGTGCAGATGCGGTGGTATTCCGGGCCGGTCACAAACTCGTGCTCCAGCGGATAGTCAGTATCGACGCCGTGGGTACGCACGCGGATAACCGGCTCAAACTGCTGATCGGCATTCTGCTGAATATCACATTTCCACTGGCTACCGTGCTGCTCTTTCTCGTTAAGCTCGCTCACCAGCGTGTTCACCCAGCGGGACACGGTCTGCTCACTGCTCAGATCGGCTTCGGTCAGGGTTGGCTGATAGACCAGCTCTTTGAGCAGCGCTTTCGGATAGCGACGCTCCATACGACCAATCATTTTCTGCGTGGCGTTGAACTCGGAAACCAGACGTTCCAGCGGCTCCCCGGCCAGTGCAGGCGCGTGAGAGTTCGCATGCAGGGTTGCACCATCAAGGGCGATCGCGATTTGGTACTGATCCATCGCGTCGTCATCTTTAATGTACTGTTCCTGTTTGCCTTTCTTCACTTTGTACAGCGGCGGCTGTGCAATGTAGACGTGACCACGTTCAACGATTTCTGGCATCTGACGGTAGAAGAAGGTCAACAGCAACGTACGGATGTGCGAGCCGTCGACGTCCGCATCGGTCATGATGATGATGCTGTGATAACGCAGTTTGTCCGGGTTGTATTCGTCACGGCCAATGCCGCAGCCCAGCGCGGTGATCAGCGTCGCCACTTCCTGAGAAGAGAGCATCTTGTCGAAACGGGCTTTCTCTACGTTGAGGATTTTACCCTTCAGCGGCAGGATAGCCTGGTTCTTACGGTTACGGCCCTGCTTCGCAGAACCGCCCGCGGAGTCCCCTTCCACAAGGTACAGTTCAGACAGCGCCGGGTCGCGTTCCTGGCAGTCAGCCAGTTTGCCTGGCAGACCTGCTAAGTCCAGTGCACCTTTACGGCGAGTCATTTCACGGGCTTTACGCGCCGCTTCACGGGCACGTGCCGCGTCGATAATTTTGCCAACAACGATTTTCGCGTCAGACGGGTTTTCCAGCAGGTATTCGCTCAGCAGTTCGTTCATCTGCTGTTCAACCGCCGATTTCACCTCAGAAGAAACCAGCTTGTCTTTGGTCTGAGAGGAGAATTTCGGATCCGGCACCTTCACAGAGACAACCGCAATCAGGCCTTCACGGGCATCGTCACCGGTGGCGCTGACTTTCGCTTTCTTGCTGTAACCTTCTTTGTCCATGTAGGCGTTCAGGGTACGGGTCATCGCTGCGCGGAAGCCCGCCAGGTGAGTACCGCCATCACGCTGTGGAATGTTGTTGGTGAAGCAGTAGATGTTTTCCTGGAAACCATCGTTCCACTGCAGTGCCACTTCCACGCCGATACCGTCTTTTTCGGTGGAGAAGTAGAAAATATTCGGGTGAATTGGCGTTTTGTTCTTGTTCAGATACTCAACGAACGCCTTGATACCACCTTCGTAATGGAAGTGGTCTTCTTTGTTGTCGCGTTTGTCGCGCAGACGAATGGAGACGCCGGAGTTCAGGAACGACAGTTCACGCAGGCGTTTCGCCAGGATGTCGTACTCAAATTCAGTGACGTTGGTGAAGGTTTCGAGGCTCGGCCAGAAACGCACCATCGTACCGGTTTTGTCGGTGTCGCCAGTCACAGCCAGCGGTGCCTGCGGCACACCGTGTGTATAAAGCTGACGGTGAGTTTTCCCTTCACGCTGGATAACCAGCTCCAGCTTCTGCGACAGGGCGTTAACCACGGACACGCCTACGCCGTGCAGACCACCAGAAACTTTATAGGAGTTATCGTCGAACTTACCGCCTGCGTGCAGAACGGTCATGATCACTTCCGCCGCAGACACGCCCTCTTCCGGGTGAATACCGGTTGGGATACCACGGCCATCATCGGTGACAGAGACAGAGTTGTCCGCATGGATCGTGACCACGATGTCTTTACAGTGACCCGCGAGCGCTTCGTCGATAGCGTTATCTACCACCTCGAATACCATGTGGTGCAGACCGGTGCCGTCATCCGTATCGCCGATATACATACCCGGGCGCTTACGCACCGCATCCAGCCCTTTCAGGACTTTGATACTGGAGGAGTCATAAGAATTCGACATCAACGTTTCTCGCTCATTTAATCTTGGGTTAATCCGTTATTTTACCCTTTTCCACGGTAAACATCTTCGAATTTTCGTCCGACATGTCTATAACGTGTTCAGCGCTAATGGCGCTGACGAAAACCTGCGACTGCGTGGCTTTTAAGCGACTGGCAAGCAGCCCACGCCGCGCGTCGTCAAGTTCCGAGGCAAAATCATCTATCAGATACAAGCAGCGTCGCCCGCTTTCGCGGGTTAAAAACTCCCCCTGCGCCAGGCGCAGCGCGCACATCAGGAGCTTGAGCTGCCCGCGCGACAAGGTATCTTCGACCGGTGCGCCGTCAGCACGAATGCGAAAATCTGCCTTGTGCGGGCCATGCGCGGTGTAGGTCAACATGCGGTCGCGCTCGAAGTTTCTCTCTAACACTTCTGCGTAATCCGTCTCTTTCTCCCAGCCGCGCTGGAAGGAGAAGGTGAGAGAAAATTCAGGTAAAAACTGTTTGCAGGTGTCGGCCATATCTTCGGCGATACCTGCGCTGTATTCGGCACGCCAGCGGCTGATTTGTTCCGCAAGCGGGATTAATTCCATATCCCACGGACGCAGCTGGGCGTAACGCGTCACCTGGCGCAACGCGGCGTTACGCTGCTTAAGCAGACGCTTCAGGTTGCTCCAGGCGTTAAAGAAACCGGCTTCGTTGTGAAAGCATCCCCAGTCGAGGAACGCTCTTCTGTATTTGGGGCCGCCGTTGAGTAAAGTAAACCCCTCCGGCGTAATCAGCTGCATAGGCATTAACAGCGCCAGCTCCGCCACTTTGTGGCCGTCGGTACCGTCGATGCGCACCTTGCTGTCACCCAGCTTGTCTTTGGTCAGGCCGATGGCGGTTTCCCGCTCTTCTCCCTGCAAACGTCCGTGCAGAACAAAGGATTCCTGCTCGTGGCGAATCACGCGACCAATCTGCAAACTACGAAAAGCCCGGCCGTGGCCGAGCGTATAGATGGCTTCCAGTACGCTGGTTTTGCCGCTGCCGTTCGCGCCAACCAGGAAGTTAAAGCCAGGGGATAAAGCGAGATCCGCGCTTTCAATGTTGCGGAAATCTTTAATTAAAAGGCGCGTCAGTGACATATCTGGGTTTCTTCGGGCCAGGGCGTAATCGGCGCAGCCAGTTTCAACGCGGACTGCGCACAGACCCTGGAGCGTACACGAAGTACGTGACAGGGGCGAGCACAGCCCAGGTTGAAAATGGCAAGTAAGATAGCCCGATATTTTTCACTACAGTCTCATTGGCATGACAACATACGCCGCGCTTTGGCTGGCTGCATCTTCAATCTGTACGCTCGATACGGAGTCGGTCAGCAGAATACGCACATTTTCGCATTTCAGTGCATTCAGCACGTCCAGCACGTAGCTGACGTTAAAGCCAATTTCCATCTCAGCCCCGGCGTAGGTGACGTCCAGAATCTCTTCTGCCTCTTCCTGCTCCGGGTTGTTGGCGGTGATTTTGATCTGGTTTTCGCTCACATACAGACGCACGCCGCGGAATTTCTCATTGGAGAGGATCGCTGCACGGGCAAAAGCCTGCTTGAGGCTATCGCAGCCCGCTTCCAGCGTTTTGTCCGGGTTCTTCGGCAATACGCGGCGATAATCCGGGAAGCGACCGTCAACCAGCTTCGATGTGAAGACAAAATCACCCACGTGTGCGCGGATGTTGTTGCTGCCAATCTGCACGCGCAGCGGAGTGTCTCCGCCGTCGAGCATACGCATCAGCTCAATCACACCTTTACGCGGTACGATCACCGAATGGTTTGGCAGTGAGTCGCCAATTGGCATAGAACAGACCGCCAGACGGTGGCCGTCTGTTGCCACGGTACGCAGCTCTTCACCTTCGGTTTCAAACAGCATGCCGTTTAAGTAGTAACGAACGTCCTGGTGCGCCATTGAGAACTGCGTGGCTTCAATCAGACGCTTCATCGTCGCCTGCGGCAGGGTGAATTCAACTTCACTCTGCCAGTCATCCAGGTTCGGGAAGTCTGCTGCAGGCAGCGTGGAGAGGGAGAAACGGCTGCGACCAGAGCGCACCAGCATGCGGTCGCCCTCCAGCTGCACGGCGATTTCAGCGCCTTCCGGCAACCCACGGCAGATATCAAAGAATTTACGTGCCGGAACAGTGGTCGCGCCCGCATTATGCGGCTGAGACAGCGTAACGCGCGCGATCATTTCCATTTCCAGGTCTGTGCCGGTCAGCGACAGCGTACCGTCCGCGACCTGAAGCAGCAGGTTTCCGAGAATAGGCAGCGTTGGGCGGCCACCTAATGGGCCACTCACCTGTTGCAGCGGTTTTAATAAATGTTCACGTTCAACGGTAAATTTCATAGCGTCACGATGATAATGTTCTGATTAAATTGGAAAAATCTTCTTTTATGTCGTGGCTTTCTTCGCGTAACTGCTCAATCTTACGACAAGCGTGCAGCACGGTCGTATGGTCACGGCCACCAAACGCATCGCCGATCTCCGGCAAACTGTGGTTGGTTAACTCCTTTGCCAGCGCCATCGCCATCTGACGCGGGCGCGCCACCGAGCGGGAACGACGTTTAGACAGCAAATCTGCCACTTTGATTTTGTAGTACTCGGCCACCGTCTTTTGAATATTGTCGATGGTGACCAGTTTTTCCTGCAATGCCAGTAAATCACGCAGCGCTTCACGCACAAAATCGATGGTGATCGCACGACCGGTGAAGTTGGCATTGGCGATAACGCGGTTCAGTGCCCCTTCCAGCTCACGCACGTTGGAGCGCAGACGCTTGGCAATGAAGAACGCCACTTCACCCGGCAGGCGAATGTCGTTCTCATCGGCTTTTTTCATCAGGATCGCCACGCGTGTTTCCAGCTCCGGTGGCTCGATCGCCACGGTCAGGCCCCAGCCAAAACGGGATTTCAGGCGATCTTCAACACCGTTGATCTCTTTTGGATAACGATCCGAGGTCAAAATGATCTGCTGATTGCCTTCCAGCAGCGCATTAAAGGTGTGGAAAAACTCTTCCTGCGAACGCTCTTTATTCGCAAAGAACTGGATGTCATCGATCAGCAGTGCGTCAACAGAACGATAATAGCGTTTAAACTCTTCGATCGCATTGTTTTGCAGGGCTTTTACCATGTCCTGAACGAAGCGCTCGGAGTGCATATACACCACTTTCGCATTAGGCTTACGCGCCATAATGCCGTTACCCACCGCATGCAGAAGGTGCGTTTTACCCAGACCCGTGCCGCCATAAAGGAACAGCGGGTTGTAAGCACCACCGGGGTTATCTGCAACCTGGCGAGCCGCCGCGCGCGCCAGCTGGTTCGATTTACCTTCAACGAAGTTATCGAACGTGTGTTTAACGTTAACGTTAGAGCGGTAGGTTGGCTCTGCGGGTGCAGGAACGTTGTCCCAGCCCGGACGGGCAGCCGGTGCAACGCGAGGAGCCGGAGCGGGTGCAGCCTGGGCAGGTGCGGTCACATTTACCGTTTCACGAACGGTTTGCGTAACCGGCTTTGTTCCCACCTCAAAGCGCAGTTGCGGAACATCTGATCCGCAGAAATCATTTAACAATCCGTTGATATTATTTAGGTATTTATCCCTTACCCAATCGAGCACAAAACGGTTTGGCGCATACAAAGCCAGCGTGTTATCGCTCAGTTCCGCCTGCAATGGGCGGATCCACATACTGAATTCTGTGGCTGGTAACTCATCCTGCAATCGGGCAAGACACTGCTGCCAAAGCGAAAGTGACACGGCGGACTCCACTCGAACAATAAAAGAAAACTATTGAATATTCATGATTGTTGGCGCACATCGACATGACCCTGTGCAAAAGGGGGATGTGCGAATTGCTATCTGCAATTTTATCCTGACCCGGATCCTGGGATCCCGATCGGGACCGCGGATCATAGCCTAAACTGAGTCAGAGATCTTCTGTTTCTCACAGATTCTTCCCGATTTATCCACAGGAAGATCCGAAACCGGGTAAGTGTAATCGATCCTGACGAGAGTGCCCCACGATTTAGCCCGCATATTGGAAAAATTAATGAGCACAGACAATTTTTTACTTAAATGATCTAACGAAGATCCAGGACGATCCTTGCGCTTTGTTGGGGAGGCCGTATAATCCTCGACCCGGCGCGTGATGCTCATCTTCCTGCGTCGTCCGTTGCTCATTTTCCACGCGAAAACGTGCGGAAATACGCGGGAAATAAGGAAAGAGAATTGACTCCGGAGTGTACAATTATTACAATCCGGCCTCTTTAATCACCCACGCTGAGGCGTTAGTCGTTCGAAACTCGTTCGGGTATACGCAAAAGTCAGTGAATTTATTCAAGTTTAGGTAGAAATCGCCATGAAACGCACTTTTCAACCGTCTGTACTGAAGCGCAACCGTTCTCACGGCTTCCGTGCTCGTATGGCTACTAAAAATGGTCGTCAGGTTCTGGCACGTCGTCGTGCTAAAGGCCGCGCTCGTCTGACCGTTTCCAAGTAATAAAGCTAACCCCTGAGTGGTTAAGCTAGCATTTCCCAGGGAGTTACGTTTGTTAACTCCCACTCATTTCACTTTCGTCTTCCAGCAGCCACAACGGGCTGGCACGCCGCAAATCACCATCCTCGGCCGCCTGAATTCGCTGGGGCATCCCCGCATCGGTCTTACTGTCGCCAAGAAAAACGTTAAGCGTGCGCATGAACGCAACCGGATTAAACGTCTGACGCGTGAAAGCTTCCGTTTACGTCAGCACGAACTGCCTTCTATGGATTTCGTGGTGGTGGCTAAAAAGGGGGTTGCCGACCTCGATAACCGTGCTCTCACGGAAGCGTTGGAGAAATTATGGCTCCGTCACTGTCGCCTGGCTCGCGGGTCCTGATAGCCCTCATTCGGGTCTATCAACGCCTGATTAGTCCGCTACTCGGGCCACACTGCCGTTTCACCCCAACATGCTCAAGCTACGGAATTGAGGCATTGCGCAGGTTTGGAGTGATAAAAGGCAGTTGGTTGACAGTGAAACGCGTATTAAAATGCCACCCTTTACACCCAGGTGGAGACGACCCCGTCCCCCCAGGACCCTTTGATACCAGAGAACACTAACGATGGATTCGCAACGCAATCTTCTTATCATCGCTTTGTTGTTCGTGTCTTTCATGATCTGGCAGGCATGGGAGCAGGATAAAAATCCTCAACCCCAGCAGCAGACCACGCAGACCACGACCACCGCAGCGGGTAGCGCCGCCGACCAGGGCGTACCGGCCAGTGGCCAGGGGAAACAGATTACGGTTAAGACCGATGTGCTTGAGCTGACTATCAACACCCGTGGTGGTGATGTTGAGCAGGCGCTGCTGTTGACCTACCCGAAAGAGCTGAAGTCTACCGAACCGTTCCAGTTACTGGAAACCACGCCTGAGTTTATCTACCAGGCTCAGAGCGGCCTGACCGGTCGTGATGGCCCGGATAACCCGGCTAACGGTGCGCGTCCGCTGTATAACGTCGAGAAAGATACGTTCGTGCTGGCTGATGGTCAGAACGAAATCGCTATCCCGATGACCTACACCGATGCGGCAGGCAACACCTTCACCAAAACCTTCACCCTGAAACGCGGTGAGTATGCGGTGAGCGTGGGCTATAACGTACAGAACACCGGTGCAAAACCACTGGAACTGTCTACCTTTGGCCAGCTGAAGCAATCCATCAATCTGCCGACTCACCGTGACACCGGAAGCAGCAACTTTGCGCTGCATACCTTCCGTGGCGCGGCGTACTCCACGCCTGACGCGAAGTACGAGAAATACAAATTCGACACCATTGCCGATAACGAAAACCTGAACGTCAGCGCTAAAGACGGTTGGGTGGCAATGCTGCAACAGTATTTCGCCACAGCGTGGGTGCCAAACAACGACGGTACCAACAATTTCTACACCGCGAATCTCGGTAACGGTATTGCAGCCATCGGCTACAAATCGCAGCCGGTTCTGGTTCAGCCGGGTCAAACCGGTAAGCTGACCAGCACCCTGTGGGTTGGCCCGGAAATCCAGGACAAAATGGCTGCCGTTGCGCCGCATCTGGATCTGACCGTGGATTACGGCTGGTTGTGGTTCATCTCTCAGCCGCTGTTTAAGCTGCTGAAGTTCATCCACAGCTTCCTGGGTAACTGGGGCTTCTCCATCATCGTTATCACCTTCATCGTTCGTGGCATCATGTACCCGCTGACTAAAGCGCAGTACACTTCCATGGCGAAGATGCGTATGCTGCAGCCGAAGATTGCGGCAATGCGTGAGCGTCTGGGCGATGACAAACAGCGTCAGAGCCAGGAAATGATGGCCCTGTATAAAGCAGAGAAAGTGAACCCACTGGGTGGTTGCTTCCCTCTGATTATCCAGATGCCAATCTTCCTTGCGCTGTACTACATGCTGATGGGTTCCGTTGAGCTGCGCCACGCGCCGTTCGCACTGTGGATCCATGACCTGTCTGCACAGGACCCGTACTACATCCTGCCGATCCTGATGGGCGTGACGATGTTCTTCATCCAGAAGATGTCTCCGACTACCGTGACCGACCCGATGCAGCAGAAGATCATGACCTTTATGCCGGTCATCTTCACCGTGTTCTTCCTGTGGTTCCCGTCAGGTCTGGTGCTGTACTATATCGTCAGCAACCTGGTGACCATCATCCAGCAGCAGCTGATTTACCGTGGTCTGGAAAAACGTGGCCTGCATAGCCGCGAAAAGAAAAAATCCTGATCAGGTAAGTTAACGCTAAAATAAGGGCGGTCGATTGACCGCCTTTTTTTATTGCAACACTGTAGAGACAAACCATGAGCCATAACGACACTATCGTCGCCCAGGCAACCCCACCGGGACGCGGTGGTGTTGGCATTCTGCGTATCTCCGGCCTGAAGGCGCGCGAGGTGGCTGAAGCGGTGCTGGGTAAACTGCCAAAGCCGCGTTACGCTGATTATCTGCCATTTAAAGATACCGACGGCACCTCGCTGGATCAGGGCATTGCGCTGTGGTTCCCTGGCCCGAACTCCTTTACCGGCGAAGATGTGCTGGAGCTGCAGGGTCACGGCGGCCCGGTGATCCTCGACCTGCTGTTAAAACGCATTCTGACCCTGCCTGGCCTGCGCATTGCGAAGCCGGGTGAGTTCTCCGAGCGTGCTTTCCTGAACGACAAACTCGACCTGGCACAGGCCGAGGCAATTGCCGACCTGATCGACGCCAGCTCTGAACAAGCGGCCCGCTCCGCGCTGAACTCGCTGCAGGGGGCATTTTCTGCCCGCGTGAATCATCTTGTGGAAGCACTTACTCACCTGCGGATCTACGTCGAAGCGGCCATCGACTTCCCGGATGAGGAGATCGACTTCCTCTCTGACGGCAAAATTGAAGCCCAGCTCAACAGCGTGATGGCCGATCTCGATGCGGTCCGTGCCGAAGCGCGTCAGGGCAGCCTGCTGCGTGAAGGGATGAAGGTGGTGATTGCCGGTCGTCCTAACGCCGGAAAATCGAGCCTCCTGAACGCGCTGGCAGGCCGTGAAGCGGCGATCGTCACTGACATTGCCGGCACCACCCGTGACGTACTGCGCGAGCATATTCACATCGACGGGATGCCGCTGCACATTATTGATACTGCGGGTCTGCGCGATGCCAGCGATGAAGTAGAGCGCATTGGTATCGAGCGCGCCTGGCAGGAAATTGAGCAGGCCGACCGCGTGTTGTTTATGGTGGATGGCACAACCACCAGCGCGGTTGACCCGGCGGACATCTGGCCAGACTTTATCGCCCGTCTGCCAGCCAAACTGCCAATCACCGTGGTGCGTAACAAAGCCGACGTCACTGGCGAAACGCTGGGCATCAGCGATGTGAATGGTCACTCACTGATCCGCCTGTCGGCACGTACTGGCGAAGGCGTGGATGACCTGCGTAACCACCTTAAGCAGAGCATGGGCTTTGACACCAGCATGGAAGGCGGCTTCCTGGCGCGTCGTCGTCATCTGCAGGCGCTGGAAGAGGCAGCAAACCACCTTGTTCAGGGTAAAGCACAGTTGATTGGCGCATGGGCGGGTGAACTGCTGGCGGAAGAGCTGCGCCTGGCGCAGCAAAATCTGAGTGAGATCACCGGGGAGTTTACGTCGGATGATTTGCTGGGAAGGATCTTCTCGAGCTTCTGTATTGGTAAGTAATTTCCGCTAACACATGGTGATTTCCTCTCAGGAAATCACCATTGTCCAAATGGCAACTCGCATCTTCCCCTTTATCCCCCTATTCTGCTTGCCTGTCTCTATGGGGGGTTTATGGCTCGTTTTCTGTTTTGTAGTTTTGCACTGGTTCTGCTTTATCCATCAGGCATTGATATGTATCTGGTGGGGTTACCACATATCGCCCGCGACCTCGGTGCCAGCGAAGCGCAGCTGCATATTGCGTTTTCGGCCTACCTCGCAGGTATGGCGTCGTCGATGGTGTTTGCCGGAAAAATTGCGGACAAGGCAGGTCGTCAACCAGTTGCCATCACAGGCGCGGTGATTTTTGCGCTGGCTTCCGTACTCTGCTCACTGGCACAGGACAGCACATTGTTCCTGGCGGGGCGCTTTGTCCAGGGAATTGGCGCTGGCGGTTGTTACGTTGTGGCCTTCGCGATTTTGCGCGACACCTTAAGCGCTCAGCGCCGCGCCAAAGTGCTCTCCATGCTAAACGGCATCACCTGTATTATCCCGGTACTGGCACCTGTCGTGGGATATCTCATCATGCTGAAATTCCCGTGGCAGAGCCTTTTCTGGACAATGTCGGCAATGGGGGCACTGGTCTTTATTTTGTCGATCGCGGTGCTGAAAGAAACGCACCCTGGCGCGCAAAATACGGGACATACCGCAACGATTCACCCGGCGGAGAAACTCCTCAACCGCTTTTTCATTAGCCGGTTGTTGGTCACCACGCTAAGCGTGGCGGTGATCCTGACCTATGTAAACGTTTCCCCGGTGTTACTGATGGAAACGATGGGTTTTGATCGCGGGGAATATTCAACAGTGATGGCGTTAACCGCAATGGTCAGTATGGCCGTGTCATTCTCCACGCCGTTTGCACTGAATGTCTTCAGCCAGCGCACGCTGATGCTGACCTCACAGGCGTTGTTCCTGGCTGCAGGTGTGATTCTGGCGACCACCAGCTCGCACGCGATTATGCTTGCGGGTATCACCCTGATTTGCGCCGGATTCTCCGTCGGTTTTGGTGTCGCGATGAGCCAGGCACTGGGTCCATTTTCGCTGCGAGCAGGCGTGGCAAGCTCAGTGCTGGGTATCGCACAGGTCTGTGGTTCATCACTGTGGATTTGGCTGGCGGCGGTTATCGGCCTTAATGCGCTGAATATGCTGATCGGGATACTGATTGGTTGTAGCATGCCCTGCATCACCTTGCTTATCGTCATCCAGCCTGTGGCGCATTATGAAGAAACCCATCAGCAGTCTCGATCTTAACTTATTGCTATGCCTGCAGCTTTTGCTGCAGGAGCGCAGCGTCACCAAAGCCGCGAAACGGATGAACGTCACACCGTCTGCGGTGAGTAAATCACTGGCGAAGCTGCGCGACTGGTTTGAAGACCCGCTGTTTGTGAAAACGCCGCTGGGGTTGTTACCGACACCGCTGACGGTGAGCCTGGAGCAGGATCTGGCCGACTGGATGCAGATTGGTAATCAGATCCTCGACAAATTCCACCATGACTCCCCCGGCGGCCTGAAGTTTGTGCTGGCAGCGGAAACCCCGCTGATGCTGATCCGCTTCAATGCCTTGCTGGAGCAGGTAAATCAGCGCTATCCGCAGGCCACGGTGAAGATGCGCAACTGGGATTACGACTCGCTGGATGCCATTACCCGCGGGGAAGTGGATCTTGGCTTCACAGGCCGCGAAACGCACCCGCGATCTCGCGAGCTGCTGAAGCTGTTACCGTGGTTTATCGACTACGAGATCCTGTTTAGTGACCGTCCGTGTGTTTATCTGCGCGAAGATCACCCTGCACTGCAGGAAGAGTGGAACCTGGAGACGTTCCTGCGCTACCCGCATATCAGCATCTTCTGGGAACGCAGCGACACCTGGGCGCTTGATGAGGTGCTGAAAGAGATGGGGCGCGAACGCAATATCGCCATGAGCTTACCCGGCTTTGAGCAGTCGATGTTTATGGCAGCGCAACCCGGCCACAACTACATTGCCACCGCGCCGCACTACTGCCACCACTATAATCAGCTCCACCAGCGCAAGCTGATCACCCTTCCCATACCTATCGATGAAACGCAGGCTGAAAAGCTTACCGTGCCCTTCACGCTGATCTGGCATAAACGGAACAGCCATAATCCAAAAATCCTCTGGCTGCGGGAAACAATCAAAGCGCTGTATGGTGCGCCACTGCGCTAGCGATCCAATTTTTGCCTAAGAAAATGTAAAGTTCGGTCCTCAGGCTTCTCTTACTCCCATTTACTGATTAAAACAGAAGCTAAGTTAAGCGATAATGATGTAATCGTTTAACCTGACTACAACCATTATCAAGGAGCGAAAAATGGCTACGCACTTTGCAAGAGGGATACTGACAGAAGGGCATCTCGTATCAGCCAGAATTTCTTCAGCGTGCCACAGCGAGGCACGCACACTTCCTGAGCACCGCCGGACGCGTTTTTTAGCTTCCCGGGCACTTCTCGCTGAACTGCTGTTTATGCTGTACGGCACCAGTGAACTGCCAGACATCATCACCCAACCGGAAGGTCGTCCGGTCTTTGCCGACCCGGAGCTGCCCCGTTTTTCCATTGCTTACACGGGCAACATTATTGGTATAGCGCTCACCACCGAGGGTGACTGCGGGCTGGATATGGAACTTCAGCGCGCCACCCGAGGCTTTCACAGCGCGAACCCGCACGACGATTACCCACTTTCCAGCAATGAGCAGCTGTGGGTACGTAACCAAAACGATCCCATCGAGGCCAGGGCTCAGCTCATCACCTTGCGCCAGAGCATTCGTAAGCTCTGCGGCTGCGCATCAGACGATGCCAGCCTGGTGCAGTTACTTCCCGGCTCCGGACGCCTGCGAGCCACCAAAACCGCACTGGTAGAAGCGCTCAGCGACGCAGAGGATGTCTTAATCTGGTCTATTGCCGTCACCCCTGCTATTGAGCGGCTGAAAATTTGGGAATTTGACAGCACGCGCGGATGGCGTAGCCTTCCGGATGTGCCCGAACGCGCCAACGAGCCCGCTGCACGCCTGATGAGATTAACCAGTTTACCGGCAGAAAAAGCATTTACCCTTAGCTGATCCATTCAGGGTCATCATGATGAAACAGGAGTAATCATGTCTGATACGTTGAAAGTTGTTACGTTACTGGGAAGCCTGCGCAAAGGTTCATTTAACGGGATGGTTGCCCGCACGTTGCCACAGCTGGCACCAGCAGGAATGGAGATTAACGCCCTGCCGTCCATTGGCGATATTCCGCTTTATGATGCGGATGTACAGCAGGAAGAAGGCTTCCCGCAAAGCGTGGAAGCCCTGGCAGCGCAAATTCGTCAGGCTGATGGCGTGGTTATTGTGACGCCGGAGTATAACTACTCGGTTCCAGGCGGTCTGAAGAATGCCATCGACTGGCTATCACGTTTGCCGGAGCAGCCGCTCTCGGGTAAACCGGTGTTGATCCAGACCAGTTCAATGGGTGCCATTGGCGGTGCTCGCTGTCAGTATCACCTGCGCCAGATCCTGGTATTCCTGGATGCAATGGTAATGAACAAGCCGGAATTTATGGGTGGAGTGATTCAAAACAAGGTCGACCCGCAGACGGGTGATGTGGTGGATCAGAGCACGCGTGACCATCTTTCTGGCCAACTGACCGCGTTTGGGGATTATATTAAGCGGGTGAAGGCGTAAAAGAGGTGCGGGCTGATGCCCTCACCTCAGCCCTCTCCCACGGGAGAGGGTGCAAACACTAAAGCCCTTTTCGAAGAAAAGGGCTTGCTGTTTATTTCGCGTCGATGAACACAATCTTCAGCACAAACAGCAGCGCCACAATGATCACGCATGGGCTGAGGTCGCGGAAACGACCGGTACCGATCTTCATCACGCAATAAGAGATGAAGCCCAGCGCGATACCTTCAGTGATAGAGAAGCTGAACGGCATCATCACCGCGGTAATAAAGGCAGGAACCGCTTCGGTCAAGTCTTCCCACTTCACGCGAGCCAGGCTTGAGGTCATAAGTACGCCCACGTAAATCAGCGCACCGGCTGCCGCATACGGTGGAACCATCCCGGCCAGCGGGGAAAGGAAAATCACCAGCAGGAACAGAATACCGACCACAACCGCCGTCAGACCGGTACGACCGCCAACGGACACACCAGAAGAGGATTCAATATACGCGGTAACGGAAGAGGTACCGATAAAGGAACCAACAACGGAGGAGATACTGTCGACAAACAGCGCCTGCTTCATGCGCGGGAATTTGCCTTTTTCATCGGCCAGACCCGCTTTGTCAGTCACGCCAATCAGCGTACCGGAGGAGTCAAACAGGTTCACCAGCATGAAGGAGAAAATCACGCCCGCCAGACCCAGGTTCAAAGAACCGGCCAGGTCAACGTGACCAATAACCGTAGAAACACTCGGCGGAGCGGAGACGATACCGTTGTAGTGAACGTCGCCCAGCATCCAGCCCAGCAGCGTGGTGATCACGATGGAAACCAGTACCGCCGCATGAATGTTACGGGAGGCCAGAATCGCGATGATAAAGAAGCCCAGCACACCCAGCAGCACGTTATGGGATGTCAGGTGACCAATGCTGACCAGCGTATCCGGGTTAGCCACGATAACACCCGCATTTTTCAGCCCCATCATACCGATGAACAGGCCGATACCGCTGGTAATACCTACACGCAGGCTCACCGGAATATTGGCAATCATCCAGTAACGCACGCGGAAAATGGTCAGCAGCAGCAGACCCATAGCACCCCAGAAGATAGCCCCCATCCCCACTTGCCACGGCAGACCCATAGCCTGAACGACCACGAACGCGAAGAACGCATTCAGACCCATCGCCGGAGCCAGAGCAACAGGCAGGTTGGCAAATACCCCCATCAGAATGCTGCCCAGCGCAGCGATCAGACAGGTGGTCACGAAGACGGCGCTGGTATCCATGCCAGCAACGCCCAGAATTTGTGGGTTAACAAAAACGATATAGACCATCGTCAGGAAGGTGGTGAAACCGGCGATCACTTCGGTGCGTGCCGTTGTGCCATGCTCGCGCAGTTTAAACACGCGCTCAAGCAGCCCCTGACCAGATGTCTGGGTAGTGTGTTGTTGACTCATCATCAATTTCCGAACAAGGAGGGAAAATTCGTCGCTATCCTATACCAAAATGCGACAATAAGGGCAGTTGCGGGATACTTTTTTTCATTGGTTTTGCTTATACGGCAACGATTGCGTCTCGTAAAACTGCAGTACGTAAACGTTAAACTTGTTAAAAGGGAAAGGCATGTCCGGAATTGAAGCGGTATTTTTCGACTGCGACGGTACGCTGGTCGACAGTGAAGTCATTTGTTCCCGCGCGTATGTCACCATGTTCCAGGAATTTGGCATCACGCTCGAGCTCAAAGAGGTGTTCAGGCGCTTTAAGGGCGTGAAGCTCTACGAGATCATCGACATCATTAACGAAGAACACGATGTGGATTTGGTGAAAGCGGATCTGGAGCCGGTATACCGTGCCGAAGTCGCACGTCTGTTCGACGCTGAACTTGACGTCATTACTGGTGCAAACAGGTTACTGGATGCGATGACGGTGCCAATCTGCGTGGTCTCTAATGGCCCGGTCAGCAAAATGCAGCACTCGCTGGGTAAACTGGATATGTTGCACCACTTCCCGGAAAAACTGTTCAGTGGTTACGATATTCAGCGCTGGAAGCCAGACCCGGCACTGATGTTCCATGCGGCGAAGGCGATGAGCGTCAACGTAGAAAACTGTATTCTGGTGGACGACTCTATGGCGGGTGCGCAGTCGGGGATTGATGCGGGAATGGAGGTGTTTTACTTCTGTGCCGATCCGCACAACAAACCGATCGATCATCCAAAAGTGACGACGTTTACCGATCTGGCACAGCTGCCAGAACTGTGGAAGGCACGCGGGTGGAATATCACACGCTGAAAAAACAAAGCCGGATGGTGCTAACACCCATCCGGCCTGCATGGCATACGTAGGGCGGGTAAGCGTTAGCGCCACCCGCCACAAACCTCACGCCTTCTGATCTTTATCTGCCAGCAGCTTATCCAGCTCGTCGCCGCCCACATGACGGAAGTCCTGACCTTTCACGAAGTAGAAGATGTATTCGCAAATGTTCTGGCAGCGGTCGCCGATACGCTCAATTGAGCGCGCACAGAACAGGGCGGTCAGTACGCTTGGGATCGTACGTGAATCTTCCATCATGTAGGTCATCAGCTGACGCACGATGCCTTCATACTCCTGGTCAACTTTCTTGTCTTCACGGTAAATACGCACCGCTTCGTCCAGATCCATACGCGCAAAGGCATCCAGCACGTCGTGCAGCATCTGCACGGTGTGGCGACCCAGCGACTCCAGGCTAACCAACAGCGGCTGGTGCTGCTGCGAGAATTTCTCCAGTGCGGTACGGCAGATTTTATCCGCAACGTCACCAATGCGTTCCAGCTCGGCGATAGTTTTGATGATCGCCATCACCAGACGCAGGTCGCTCGCCGTTGGCTGGCGCTTGGCAATAATGCGCACGCAAGCCTCGTCGATGGCCACTTCCATCATGTTGACGTTTTTGTCGCCTTCGATAACGCGCTTCGCCAGCTCGCTATCCTGATTGTGCATCGCGGTGATCGCATCAGAAAGCTGCTGCTCCACCATGCCGCCCATGGTCATCACCTGAGTGCGGATGCTTTCCAGCTCGGCGTTAAACTGGCCGGAAATGTGTTTGTTAAGATTGAGATTGTCCATAGCGCACTCCTGAATCAACCGTAGCGACCGGTGATGTAGTCTTCTGTTTGCTTTTTCGCGGGCTTGGTGAACAGATCGTCCGTGTTACTGAACTCAATCAACTCGCCCAGGTACATAAACGCCGTGTGGTCTGAACAACGTGCCGCCTGCTGCATGTTGTGGGTCACAATCACCACGGTGTAATCCTGCTTCAGCTCGGTGATCAGCTCTTCGATACGCCCGGTTGAGATCGGATCCAGTGCTGAACACGGCTCATCAAGCAGCAACACTTCCGGGCGAATAGCGATACCACGCGCAATGCACAGACGCTGTTGCTGACCACCGGAGAGAGAGTAACCGCTCTGGTGTAACTTATCTTTGGTTTCGTTCCATAATGCGGCCTTGGTCAAAGCCCACTGCACGCGCTCGTCCATATCGGTACGAGACAGCTTTTCAAACAGACGCACACCAAACGCGATGTTGTCATAAATCGACATCGGGAACGGCGTGGGTTTCTGGAACACCATACCCACTTTCGCACGCAGCAGGGCGATATCCTGGGTATTGGTCAGAATGTTGTCACCGTCCAGGATGATTTCGCCTTCGGCACGCTGCTCCGGATAGAGCGAATACATCTTGTTAAAGGTACGCAGCAGGGTGGATTTACCACAGCCAGACGGACCGATGAATGCCGTGACCTGGTTCTTCGCGATATCCAGGTTGATATTCTTCAGGGCATGGAATTTGCCGTAGTAGAAGTTCAAATCACGAACCTGAATCTTACCCGGGGCAGTATCAACCATACTCATTGACTCATTTCCTCATTCGACGCCGCGAGGTGCCGCGCCGTAAAAAATTAACCGTGTTTCTTCTTCGCGAAAATGACGCGCGCCAGAATATTCAGCAACAGTACACAAAGGGTAATGATCAGCACCCCGGCCCAGGCCAGTTGCTGCCACTCCGCGAATGGGCTCATCGCAAATTTAAAGATTGTCACCGGCAGGTTGGCGATTGGCTGCATCATATCCGTGCTCCAGAACTGGTTGGAGAGCGACGTGAACAGCAGAGGTGCCGTTTCACCCGCAATACGCGCAACTGCCAGCAGAACACCGGTCATGATCCCGGAGATTGACGCTTTCAGCGTAATGGCGGAGATCATTTTCCATTTCGGTGTTCCCAGTGCGTAAGCCGCTTCACGCAGACTGTCTGGCACCAGCTTCAGCATGTTCTCGGTGGTGCGGATGACAATCGGTACCTGTAACAGCGCCAGTGCAATCACACCAGCCCAACCGGAGAAGTGCTCCATCTGTGCCACAACGATGGTGTAGACGAACAGACCGACCACGATAGACGGGGCAGAAAGCAGAATGTCGTTGATGAAGCGAATAACTTCCGCCAGCCAGGATTTACGGCCATATTCTGCCAGGTAGATACCCGCCATGATGCCCAGTGGGGTACCGAAGATCGTTGCCCACAGGATCAACAGGCCGCTACCCGCCAGGGCGTTCGCCAGACCACCACCTGCAGTATTTGGCGGCGGGGTCATTTCGGTAAACATTGCCAGCGACATGCCATCAATACCGCGAACAACGGTAGAGAAGAGGATCCAGACCAGCCAGAACAGACCGAATGCCATCGTCGCCATAGAGAGCGTCAGTGCAATACGGTTCTTGATGCGGCGCTTGGCCTGCATCTTGCGGCGGGATTCCGCCAGTTCAGCGGTGCTTTGCATTTCGAGAGTCGCCATTAGCGTGCCCCCTCATTTTTAGCCAGGCGCATAATCATCAGCTTGGAAATCGCCAGGACAATGAAGGTGATAACAAACAGGATCAGGCCCAGTTCCATCAGCGCAGCAACGTGCAGCCCGGATTCCGCTTCGGCAAATTCGTTCGCCAGTGCAGACGTAATACTGTTACCTGGCATGTAGAGCGAGGCGCTGTCGAGCTGGTAGGTGTTACCGATAATAAAGGTGACTGCCATCGTTTCACCCAGAGCACGACCCAGACCCAGCATCACGCCGCCTATCACCCCATTTTTGGTGAACGGCAGGACGATGCGCCAGATAACTTCCCAGGTGGTGCAGCCGATACCGTAGGCCGACTCTTTCATCATCACCGGGGTTTGTTCGAAGACATCGCGCATAACAGCCGCAATGTACGGAATAATCATGATGGCCAGGATCACACCTGCAGCCAGAATACCGATGCCGAATGCCGGGCCTGAGAACAGCGCGCCCACAAACGGAATTGCAGAGAGGATATTACCTACCGGCTCCTGGAAGTACGTTGCGAACAGCGGAGCAAAGATAAACAGCCCCCACATGCCGTAAACGATACTGGGAATAGCAGCCAACAGTTCAATGGCGATACCCAGTGGACGTCGCAACCAGCCTGGTGCCAGCTCTGTCAGGAACAGGGCAATACCGAAGCTCACCGGAACGGCAATCAGCAGGGCAATGAATGAGGTCACCAGCGTGCCGTAAATGGGGACCAGCGCACCGTAGATATCGTTCGGCGCATCCCACTCTTTACTCCACAGGAAGGAGAAACCGAATTTCTGGATGCTCGGCCAGGAGGAGAAAATCAGAGACACGATAATGCCGCCCAGCAGCAATAGCACAATCAGCGCAGCCAGTCTGACCAGCGCGCTGAAAATCATGTCACCTTTTTTACCCGGAGGGTTAAATGCAGGCTTGGTTGCAGCCATAAATCACTCTTCTGTTAAAAACGTCTTACGAATATGCCCGGTGGCGCTAACGCTAACCGGGCCTACAGCTTGAACCGTAGGGCGGGTTAGCGTTAGCGCCACCCGCCATCTTCGTCAAAAATATCCTGTTAGTACAGCGCTTTACCGCTACTGTCTTTCACGTTGGTTTTCCATGCAGCACGAATCTGCTCAACCACGCTGTCTGGCAGGCTAGCGTAATCCAGGTCGTTAGCCTGTTTATTGCCGTTTTTGTATGCCCAGTCGAAGAATTTCAGCACTTCAGTACCCTGCTCAGGTTTCTTCTGCTCTTTGTGAACCAGAATGAACGTGGTAGAGGTGATTGGCCATGCACCTTCGCCTTTCTGGTTAGTCAGATCCTGTGCGAAGGATTTGCTCCAGTCAGCGCCTTTGGCGGCATTAGCAAAGTTCTCTTCGGTTGGACTCACTGGCTTACCATCTGCAGACAGCAGTTTGGTGTAAGACAGGTTGTTCTGTTTCGCGTACGCATACTCTACGTAACCGATAGAACCAGGCAGACGCTGTACGAACGCGGCGATACCGTCGTTACCTTTACCGCCCAGACCGGTTGGCCAGTTAACGGTAGAGCCAGAACCGACTTTAGATTTCCACTCTTCGTTCACTTTTGCCAGGTAGCTGGTGAACACGAAAGAGGTACCAGAACCATCCGCACGGCGAACCACAGCGATGTTCTGAGAAGGCAGTTTCAGGCCTGGGTTGAGTTTAGCAATTGCTTCGTCATCCCATTTTTTGATTTTACCCAGGTAGATGTCACCCAGGGTTTTACCGTCCAGCACCAGCTCACCAGATTTAACACCTGGCAGGTTGACCGCCAGAACCACACCACCGATAACGGTTGGGAACTGGAACAGGCCTTCCTGAGCCAGTTTTTCATCAGTCAGTGGAGCATCTGATGCACCGAAATCAACGGTGTTAGCGGTAATTTGTTTCACGCCACCGGAGGAGCCGATACCCTGGTAGTTAACCTTGTTACCGGTTTCTTTCTGGTAGGTATCCGCCCATTTGGCATACACCGGCGCAGGGAAGGTTGCACCAGCGCCAGTCAGGCTTGCTTCTGCGAATACAGAGAAAGCACTCAGAGATAAGGTCGCGGCGACAACAGTTGCGACAGTGGTACGCATAACTTTCATAATGTCTCCTGCAAGATTTTCGTAAATCGTTGTTTAGTGGCTACGATGAGCAAAATAGGACAAACAGGTGACAGATAAATGTACGAATTATGACAGTTTTATGACAACGAAAGTTTCACTTAAAAAGCAACGAAACATTCTTTATTTATCATTGTGTTAGCCACCAAGATGACAGTGTGTTTTCAGAAATATTTTCTTTATGTGACACTGAAAAAAATAGCTGAAGATGACAGATTGTCATAAATAAAAACACGAAAGCGTTGATTAAAAACAAACCAGGAGGGGTAAAAAAGCTCCACCCGAAGGTGGAGCCTGAAGGGATTACTCTACAGTTACAGATTTCGCCAGGTTACGCGGCTGGTCTACGTCGGTGCCTTTGATCAGCGCCACGTGGTAAGCCAGCAGTTGCAGCGGAACGGTGTAGAAGATCGGGGCAATGACCTCTTCCACATGCGGCATATCAATGATGTGCATGTTATCGCTGCTGGTGAAACCGGCATCCTTATCAGCGAAGACATAAAGTACACCACCACGAGCGCGCACTTCTTCGATGTTAGATTTCAGTTTTTCCAGCAGTTCGTTGTTAGGTGCCACAACAATAACAGGCATATCCGCGTCAATCAGCGCCAGCGGGCCATGTTTCAGCTCGCCTGCCGCGTAGGCTTCAGCGTGGATATAGGAGATCTCTTTCAGCTTCAGTGCGCCTTCCAGCGCAATCGGATACTGATCGCCACGGCCCAGGAACAGCGCGTGGTGTTTGTCGGAGAAATCTTCAGCCAGCTCTTCAATGCGTTTATCCTGCGACAGCATCTGTTCAATGCGGCTTGGCAGTGCCTGCAGACCATGAACGATATCATGCTCGACAGAAGCATCCAGACCTTTCAGACGCGCCAGTTTTGCCACCAGCATCAGCAGAACGGTCAGCTGGGTAGTAAACGCTTTGGTAGACGCTACGCCGATTTCAGTACCCGCTTTGGTCATCAGCGCCAGATCGGACTCACGCACCAGCGAAGAGCCAGGCACGTTACAAATCGCCAGAGAACCCAGGTAACCCAGCTCTTTGGAGAGACGCAGCGCCGCCAGGGTGTCCGCCGTTTCGCCAGACTGGGAAAGGGTGATCATCAGACTGTTACGACGCACAGCGGATTTGCGGTAGCGGAATTCAGAAGCGATTTCGACATCGCATGGTACGCCAGCCAGCGCTTCAAACCAGTAACGCGACACCATACCGGAGTTGTAAGACGTACCGCAGGCAACGATCTGAATATGCTCAACCTTACCGAGCAGTTCGTTAGCGCTCGCACCCAACTCGCTCAGATCCACCTCACCGTGGCTGATACGCCCGGTCAGCGTGTTTTTGATAGCGTTTGGCTGCTCGTAAATCTCTTTCTGCATGTAGTGACGGTAAGCGCCTTTGTCGCCCGCGTCGTACTGCAGGTTAGATTCGATCTCCTGACGCTTCACAGGCGCGCCTTTGGTATCGAATACGGTCACGCTACGGCGCGTCACTTCCGCAATATCGCCTTCTTCCAGGAAGACAAAGCGACGGGTAACTGGCAGCAGAGCCAGCTGATCGGAAGCGATAAAGTTTTCACCCATACCCAGACCGATAACCATCGGGCTACCGGAACGCGCTGCCAGCAGTGTGGACGGGTCGCGGGAATCCATGATCACCGTACCGTACGCACCACGCAGCTGTGGGATAGCACGCAGCACGGCATCACGCAGTGTGCCGCCCTGCTTCAGCTCCCAGTGAACCAGGTGAGCAATCACTTCGGTGTCAGTTTCAGAGACGAAGGTATAGCCACGCGCTTTCAGCTCTTCGCGCAGCGGTTCGTGGTTTTCAATAATACCGTTATGCACCACCACGATGTGTTCAGACACATGCGGGTGCGCGTTGCCTTCAGACGGTTCGCCGTGAGTCGCCCAGCGGGTATGCGCAATACCCGTACCACCGTGCAGCGGATGTTCTTCCGCGGCCTGAGCCAGCATCTGCACTTTACCGAGGCGGCGCAAACGGGTCATATGACCCTCTTCATCTACGACAGCCAGACCGGCAGAGTCGTAGCCACGGTATTCCAGACGACGTAAACCTTCGAGAAGGATTTCAGCAATATCACGCTGCGCAACTGCGCCAACAATTCCACACATAGTTTTAGATTCCGAATTTAGGCATAACGCCTGCGTTGTCGCTGACCTGTATTTACCCTTTCCGGGCACCCCGAGCCTTGTAGAGAGTGGGGCTATTTTTATAAGTACTGCTATTGGGTGGAGGATTATATTATCCCCTCATCCCGACCCTCTCCCCAAAGGGGTGAGGGAGAAAAACACCGCACCGAACGTTCCCTTCTCCCTTTGGGGAGAGGGTTAGGGTGAGGAGTGAATCTGTTACTTCTTCTTCACCGGGCGTTTCCAGCCCTGTTTGTGCACCTGCGGTACACGGCTTAACACCAGCTCGTTATCCGCCACGTCTCGCGTTACGGTCGTCCCGGCAGCAATGGTCACGCCGTTGCCTACGGTGACAGGTGCCACCAGCTGCGTGTCGGAACCGACAAACACGTCATCACCAATGATAGTTTTAAACTTATTGGCACCGTCATAGTTACAGGTGATCGTCCCTGCACCAATGTTCACGTTATCGCCAATTTCCGCGTCGCCCAGATAGGTCAAGTGACCGGCTTTGGAGCCTTTACCCAGACGCGCTTTTTTCATCTCAACGAAGTTACCCACATGAGCGCCTTCCAGCAGCTCAGCACCCGGACGCAGACGTGCAAACGGGCCAATGGTACATGCCGCATCCAGACGGGCATCTTCCACCACACTGTAGGGGCTAATTTCGCAGTCGTCACCGATGATGCTGTTTTTGATAACACAGCCGCTGCCAATTTTAACGCGATTGCCAAGCTGAACGTGACCTTCAACAATAACGTTAGTATCAATCTCAACATCGCGCCCGTGCGACAAGGTTCCGCGCAGATCAAAACGCGCCGGATCGCGCAGCATAACCCCCGCCAGCAGCAGTTTTTCCGCCTGTTCGGACTGGTAAACACGTTCCAGACGGGAAAGCTGCAGACGGTTATTTACCCCTTCCGTTTCACTGATACGTGCAGGATGTACCGCAGCAATCTCATGCCCTTCCTGATACGCCATCGCAATGATGTCGGTGATGTAATATTCACCCTGGGCATTGTTGTTGTTGAGTTTTGACAGCCAGCGCTTCAGATCCGCGCCATTGGCAATCAGGATGCCGGTGTTGATTTCCTGAATCTGACGCTGAACGTCGCTGGCATCTTTGTGCTCAACGATACCCGTTACGTTGCCGTTTTCACGGGTAATGCGGCCATAGCCACTTGGATCGTCCAGCACGACGGTTAACAGGCCGATGCCGCCATGAGGTTTGGCTTCACGCAGGCGAGCCAGCGTTTCAACAGAGATCAGCGGGACGTCACCGTAAAGCATCAGGATGTCTTCGTCATCAGCAAAGAAGGGGGCTGCCTGCTGCATCGCATGGCCAGTACCCAACTGTTCTGCCTGAAGTACCCAGTTGAGCGCGTTATCACCCAACGTTTCTTTCAGCAGATCGCCACCGTGTCCGTAAACCAAATGCACCTGGCGAGCACCAAGTTCATTCGCGGCATCAATGACATGCTGCACCATTGGCTTTCCTGCCAGGGTGTGCAGTACCTTCGGAAGATCGGAATACATGCGGGTACCTTTACCAGCGGCAAGGATGACCACGCTCATCGTATTGTTCAACATACGCGTCCTGACTGTAATTTGAGTGAGAAGTAAAACCCTTCGACGTTGAAAATTCTACATATTTTTCGCCATAAAATGGAATGGCGTTAAAACGCTCAACACCGGGCATTACGGGCTATTTGAAGATACTTTTTAGGGCAGAGTAAATCACTTTTTCTCTGAGAAATAGCTTTCTTGCAGTAAGTCACCAGTTCTCACAATGGCTTAACCATTTTTCGCACCGGGAATAAAGATCCATAAAAAAGCCAGTCTGGAAACCAGACTGGCTTTTGTGCTTTTCAAGCCGGTGTTACATCGCTTTTTTGGTCAACTCGATAACGCGCAGTTTCGCGATCGCTTTGGCCAGTTCCGCAGACGCCTGAGCGTAATCCACGTCACCATGAGAGCTGCTAATGTGCTCTTCAGCCTTACGCTTCGATTCCAGGGCTCGCGCTTCGTCGAGATCCTGGCCACGAATAGCGGTATCGGCCAGAACGGTCACACTACCAGGCTGCACTTCAAGAATGCCGCCGGACAGATAGATAAACTCTTCGTGACCGAACTGTTTAACGATGCGGATCATACCAGGCTTAATGGCGGTGAGCAGCGGTGCGTGGCCTGGGTAAATGCCCAGTTCACCTTCACTACCCGTTACCTGGATTTTCTCGACCAGACCAGAGAACATTTGTTGCTCTGCGCTGACGACGTCCAGGTGGTAAGTCATTGCCATATCACCCTCCGATTAAGGCGTTAAAGTTTTTTGGCTTTTTCCACGGCTTCGTCGATGGAACCAACCATGTAGAACGCCTGCTCTGGCAGGTGATCGTATTCGCCTTCCATGATGCCTTTAAAGCCACGGATGGTGTCTTTCAGGGAAACGTATTTACCCGGAGAACCGGTGAATACTTCCGCAACGAAGAACGGCTGGGACAGGAAGCGCTGGATCTTACGCGCACGTGCTACCACCAGTTTGTCTTCTTCAGACAGTTCATCCATACCCAGGATGGCGATGATGTCTTTCAGTTCCTGGTAACGCTGCAGCAGGGACTGTACGCCACGCGCGGTGTCGTAGTGTTCCTGACCAACAACCAGTGGATCCAGCTGACGGCTGGTGGAGTCCAGCGGGTCAACGGCCGGGTAGATACCCAGAGACGCGATCTGACGGCTCAGTACCACGGTTGCATCTAAGTGAGCAAAGGTGGTGGCTGGTGATGGGTCAGTCAAGTCATCCGCAGGTACGTATACCGCCTGAACGGAGGTGATAGAACCGGTTTTGGTAGAGGTGATACGTTCCTGAAGAACACCCATCTCTTCCGCAAGCGTAGGCTGGTAACCTACCGCTGAAGGCATACGACCCAGCAGTGCAGATACTTCCGTACCGGCCAGGGTGTAACGGTAGATGTTATCGACGAACAGCAGAACGTCACGACCTTCGTCACGGAACTTCTCAGCCATAGTCAGACCGGTCAGCGCAACGCGCAGACGGTTTCCTGGTGGCTCGTTCATCTGGCCGTAAACCAGGGATACTTTGTCCAGAACGTTGGAGTCGGTCATTTCGTGGTAGAAGTCGTTACCCTCACGAGTACGTTCACCTACGCCCGCAAATACGGAGTAACCGGAGTGCTCGATCGCGATGTTACGGATCAGCTCCATCATGTTTACGGTTTTACCTACACCCGCACCACCGAACAGACCAACTTTACCGCCCTTCGCAAACGGACACATCAGGTCGATAACTTTGATACCGGTTTCCAGCAGTTCCTGAGAGCTGGACAGCTCTTCGTAGGAAGGTGCTGCGCGGTGGATAGCCCAACGCTCTTCTTCACCGATGTCGCCTTTCATGTCGATTGGGTGACCCAATACGTTCATGATACGACCCAGTGTTGCTTTACCTACCGGGACTTCGATCGGGTGTTCAAGGTCTTTAACTTCCAGACCACGACGCAGACCGTCGGAAGAACCCATCGCGATGGTACGCACGATACCGCCGCCGAGCTGCTGCTGAACTTCCAGCACCAGGCTCTCGTTACCATTCTGTACCTCAAGCGCATCGTACACGCGCGGTACGGCGTCCTGAGGGAACTCGACGTCCACCACGGCGCCGATTACCTGGACAATCTTTCCAGTAGCCATCTTGAATCCTCTACGTAATTCGTAAACCTGGTTAAACCGCGGCGGCCCCCGAGACGATCTCGGTGAGTTCCTGAGTAATGCTGGCCTGACGAGCTTTGTTGTAAACCAACTGCAGCTCTTTAATCAGGCTGCCGCCATTATCGGTCGCGGCTTTCATCGCCACCATTCGTGCGGCCTGCTCGCTGGCCAGGTTTTCTACAACGCCCTGATAAACCTGAGATTCAACGTAACGACGCAGCAGAGTATCCAACAGCGGTTTCGGATCGGGTTCATACAGGTAATCCCAGGATTTTTGCTTCAGCGCTTCATCTTCTGATGCCGGTAAAGGCAGCATCTGAGTGAGCGTTGGAACCTGAGACATGGTGTTAATAAATTTGTTGCTGACAACGTACAGTCTGTCCAGACGGCCTTCATCATAGGCCTGCAACATCACTTTAACCGGGCCGATCAGTTCGGACAGGGATGGGTTATCACCCATACCGGTCACCTGAGCGACAATGTTGCCACCAACGGAGTTAAAGAAAGAAACGCCCTTAGAGCCGATCATTGCGATATCGCACTGAACGCCTTTTTCGGACCAGGCTTTCATATCCGCCAGTAGTTTTTTGAACAGGTTAATGTTCAAGCCGCCACACAGACCACGGTCGGTCGACACCACCAGGTAGCCCACGCGCTTAACGTCGCGTTCTTCCAGGTAAGGGTGCTTATATTCCAGATTACCGTTCGCAAGGTGACCAATCACTTTGCGCATGGTATCTGCATAAGGACGGCTGGCCGCCATGCGATCCTGCGATTTACGCATTTTGGAAGCGGCGACCATTTCCATCGCTTTAGTGATCTTCTGCGTGTTCTGGACGCTTGCGATCTTACTACGTATCTCTTTTGCGCCGGCCATGAGCTTCTCCTCAATGCCAGGCGGCTTGTCCTGAGACAAGCCGCCGGACGATTACCAGGATTGGGTTGCTTTGAAGGAATCGAGGATAGCTTTCAGCTTGCCTTCGATTTCGTCGTTATAGCCACCGGTCTGGTTGATCTCTTGCATCAGCGGAGCGTGATCACGGTCAACGTAAGCCAACAGAGCGGCTTCGAAGCTACCGATTTTCGCCAGTTCCACATCTTCGAGGTAACCGCGTTCAGCCGCGAACAGTACCAGGCCCTGCTGAGCAACAGACATTGGAGCGTACTGTTTCTGCTTCAGCAGCTCGGTCACTTTCTGACCGTGGCTCAGCTGTTTACGGGTTGCTTCGTCCAGATCGGATGCGAACTGAGAGAACGCAGCCAGTTCACGATACTGTGCCAGCGCGGTACGGATACCACCGGACAGTTTCTTGATGATCTTGGTCTGAGCAGCACCACCAACACGGGATACGGAGATACCCGGGTTAACCGCCGGACGAATACCGGAGTTAAACAGGTTGGTTTCCAGGAAGATCTGACCATCGGTAATGGAGATTACGTTGGTCGGAACGAACGCAGAAACGTCACCCGCCTGGGTTTCAATGATCGGCAGAGCGGTCAGAGAGCCCGTTTTACCCTTCACTTCACCTTTGGTGAAGTTCTCGACGTATTCCGCGTTAACGCGGGAAGCACGCTCCAGCAGACGAGAGTGGAGGTAGAATACGTCGCCAGGGAACGCTTCACGTCCTGGTGGACGACGGAGCAGCAGGGAAACCTGACGATAAGCAACAGCCTGTTTAGACAGGTCATCGTATACGATCAGTGCATCTTCACCGCGGTCACGGAAGTATTCGCCCATTGCGCAACCAGCATATGGTGCCAGGTATTGCAGTGCAGCAGATTCAGACGCAGTCGCCACAACAACGATGGTGTTAGACAGTGCGCCGTGCTCTTCCAGTTTACGAACCACGTTGGAAATGGTGGACGCTTTCTGGCCGATAGCCACGTACACACATTTGATGCCGGAGTCACGCTGGTTGATGATGGCGTCGATAGCCATCGCGGTTTTACCGGTCTGACGGTCACCGATGATCAGTTCACGCTGACCACGACCGATTGGGATCATGGCATCAACGGATTTATAACCAGTCTGTACTGGCTGATCAACGGACTGACGGTCGATAACGCCCGGTGCGATAACTTCGATTGGAGAGAAGCCATCGTGCTCAACCGGACCTTTACCGTCGATTGGCGCACCCAGGGTGTTAACTACACGACCCAGCAGGCCACGGCCAACCGGTACTTCCAGAATACGGCCAGTACACTTAACCTTCATGCCTTCGGCAAGGTCAGCGTATGGGCCCATCACAACTGCACCTACGGAGTCGCGCTCCAGGTTCAGTGCGATAGCGTAACGGTTACCCGGCAGGGAGATCATTTCACCCTGCATACAATCGGCCAGGCCGTGGATGCGGATAACACCGTCGCTTACAGAAACAATAGTACCTTCGTTGTGAGCTTCACTCACAACACTGAACTGAGCAATGCGCTGCTTGATCAGTTCGCTGATTTCGGTGGAATTCAGTTGCATGCTCCAGTCCCCTTAAGACTGCAAGACGTCTGCAAGGCGCTCAAGACGGCCGCGTACGCTGCCATCAATGACCATATCACCCGAACGGATGATTACGCCTGCCATTACAGACTTATCGATTTTGCAATTCAGCTTAACTTTGCGTGACAGACGTTTTTCCATCGCGGAAGTAATCTTCGAAAGCTGTTCGTTACTCAGTTCATTCGCAGAAGTCACTTCAACTTCAGCGGTAGCTTCACTAAGGGCACGTAAGTGCTCGAACTGCTCAAGAACATCCGGAAGCACGCGCAGACGACCGTTTTCAGCCATCACCTTAATCAGGTTCTGGCCGCTGGCATCCAGTTGCTCTCCGCACACGGCGATAAACGACGCGGCGAGAGTTTCAGGCGCTAATGCACCGGAAAGCAACTCAGCCATTTGTTCGTTTTTCGTCACCTCAGCGGCAAACGCCAGCATATCCTGCCAGCGATCGACATTTTGGTGTTCGACAGCAAAGTCAAAAGCTGCTTTGGCGTAGGGGCGAGCTACCGTAACAAATTCAGACATCAGCCCCTCCCTCCTTACAGTTCAGCGACAAGTTTGTCCACGATGTCGCTGTTAGCAGCTTCATCCACGGAACGTTCGATGATCTTCTCGGCGCCAGCAACAGCCAGAATCGCAACCTGCTTACGCAGTTCTTCACGAGCACGTTTACGCTCAGCATCAATTTCAGCCTGAGCTTGTGACACGATCTTAGTACGTTCCTGTTCTGCTTCAGCTTTGGCTTCGTCCAGGATCTGAGCACGGCGTTTGTTAGCCTGTTCGATGATTACCTGAGCTTCCGCTTTCGCTTTTTTCAGCTGGTCTGTCGCGTTGGCCTGTGCAAGGTCCAAATCTTTCTTAGCGCGTTCTGCAGAAGCCAGACCGTCAGCAATTTCTTTCTGACGTTTTTCGATGGCAGCCATTAAAGGCGGCCATACATACTTCATGCAGAACCAGACAAAGAGAATAAACGCGATGGCCTGGCCGAGGATTGTTGCGTTCATGTTCACAGCACAATACCTCTTAAATTTCTGTGGCTTAGGGTTTTAAAACAGCTACTACGCGACAGCAAACATCACGTACAGACCCAGACCTACAGCGATCATTGGGATAGCATCCACCAGACCCATAACGATAAAGAACTGAGTACGCAGCAGAGGAATCAGATCCGGTTGACGCGCTGCGCCTTCCAGGAATTTACCCCCGAGGATGCCGATACCGATCGCAGCACCGATAGCCGCCAGACCCATCATCACAGCGGCAGCCATGTACAGCAGATCCATATTCAGGTTTTCCATGACAGTCTCCAGTTTGTTTCAATTAAAACGTAGTAGTGTTGGTAAAGAATCAGTGCTCTTCAGATGCCATCGACAGATAGACAATCGTCAGAACCATGAAGATAAAGGCTTGCAGCGTAATGATCAGGATGTGGAAAATGGCCCACGGCACATTAAGAATCCACTGTGACCACCACGGCAGAAGACCCGCGATCAGAATGAAAATCAGCTCACCCGCATACATGTTGCCGAACAGTCGCAGACCCAGTGATACAGGCTTGGACAGCAGGCTAACGCCTTCCAGGATCAGGTTGACCGGAATGAACGCCCAGTGGTTGAACGGCTGCAAGGTAAGCTCTTTCACAAAGCCGCTTACGCCTTTCATTTTGATGCTGTAGAAAAGAATCAGGATAAATACGCCGAGCGCCATCGACAGGGTGATGTTCACGTCAGCAGACGGAACCACGCGCAGCGCTGGCAGACCGAGAACATGCTCGCCGATCCACGGAATAAAATCGATAGGCAGAAGGTCCATCAGGTTCATCAGGAACACCCAAACGAACACGGTCAGGGCCAGTGGAGCAATCAGCTTGCTCTTGCCATGGTACATGTCTTTGACGCTACCATGCACGAAGCCGATGATCATCTCGACGAACGTCTGGAATTTCCCTGGAACACCGCTGGTCGCCCTTTTAGCAACACCGCGGAACATGGCCAGGAACAGAAGACCCAACACCACCGAGAAGAACATGGAGTCGATGTTGATCGTCCAGAAGGTGGCCGGGGGGTTATGCGGATCCACCAGCGAGAATGTACGCAGGTCCAGCTGAAGGTTATTCAGATGGTGACCTATGTAATCCTGCGGCGTCATATTTTCTGAAGCCATGATGCCTTTTACCCTTTGTTGTTGATTACAGCTGGAGCCAGAACTTGTACCACCAGCACCAAAACCCACGTTGCTATCAGCGGCATGAATACCACTTTCAAAACCGCCAGCGCCATCACCAGTAGAGCAAAGGTCAGCAACACCTTACATACTTCGCCCAGAGCGAAGGACCAGGCCACGCGGCCTTTGGCGGGTGTATGCGCCTGATGACGCCAGGCAAAAATCATAAACAATACGTTTGGCAGAACAACCGCCAAACCCCCGCACACGGCGGAGATGCCCCAGAAGGGGTCTTTGAGGCTAAACAGCAGTCCACTTGCTATCACAGCCAGAAACTGAATGAACAGAAGCTTACGAGCAACGTTTCTACTCAAGAGCGACACAGACATCACGTTTTTACTCCTGCTCCCTTCGAGGTATGTCGCGTGTCGTATAAAACGTCCTTTAAGGCTCGGAGTCAAGCATCAAAAAGCGGACAAATTATACGGTGCGCACCCGTGATTTCAAACATTAAGTAGCGAAAAGGTGAATAAATGTTTAAATATTTTTCCCCGTCGCTATTTTTTAACTTTTGACTAAAGCATCGACCTTCGGACAAAACTGCAAACAGCGCGAAAACGTTGATGACAAAGCGTGCACGGGATCACAAAATACACATTTCCGATAAGGCTGCATTTATCACGGTTAATTTCATCTTTATGAAATTAAAGATAAAATATAGTCACTATTTTCAAAACAGCCCTGTATACAACAAAAACCTTTCATTGACATTCTTAATAAATATTTAACATCACGTTCTTGTTGCGACGCCCCACTTTTAGCAGACTGATATTTTCACTGTTGATTATCTTCATGGTGAACAATACCTGTGAAGTTAACCGTAAGAAAATCCTTAGTAAAAATAAGGTTAAATTAACTTCAGCTAAATCTCTTTAGTTGTGCTGTTTTTTAACACATTGAGAACAGCACAAATTCCACATTTTTTATTAATTTTTTAAAAAATGTTTGCCTTAATTATCACCAGATGGCGCTCACCGTCGAGCTGCGGAATCTGTAATTTCTCAATGGATTCGACAGAATAACCGTCCGGAAGCTGCTCAATTTCTTCGCCTGGAAGCTGCCCTTTCAGCGCATAGAAACGACCATTCTCAGCAGGCAGATGCTTGCACCAGCTCACCATGTCGTTCAGTGAGGCAAATGCACGGCTGATAACACCATCAAACGGCGGCTCAGCCGGGAACTCCTCTACCCTGCTCTGCACAGGCGTAATGTTTTCAAGCTTCAGCTCATGCTGCACCTGGCGTAAAAAGCGCACGCGCTTGCCCAGGCTGTCCAGCAGTGTGAAATGGCTCTCAGGACGGACAATCGACAACGGGATACCCGGTAGCCCCGGCCCCGTCCCAACGTCGATAAAGCGCTCACCGCTCAGATATGGAGCCACCACGATACTGTCGAGGATATGGCGAATCAGCATCTCGTTGGGGTCGCGCACAGACGTCAGATTGTACGCTTTGTTCCATTTGTTCAGCATATCGACATAAGCCACCAGCTGGTTTTTCTGGTGATCGGTGAGCGAAATACCTGCCTGATCCAGCAGACGAGAGAGTTTATTGAGCACAGTGAATACCTGTTTAGAAATAATTTGCCCGGTGGCGCTAACGCTTACCGGGCCTGCAAAGCTGTAGAGCGGGTCAGCAAAACGCCGCCCGCCAAAAAACAAAAGTGATTACGCGCTACGACGCAGCATACCTTGCTTTTTCAACCACACCAGCAGAATTGAAATCGCGGCAGGTGTGACGCCGGAGATACGGGATGCCTGGCCGATAGACACAGGTTTGTGATCGTTCAGCTTGGCGATCACTTCATTGGAAAGGCCAGTCACCTGACGATAGTCCAGCATTTCCGGCAGCAGCGTGTTTTCGTTGCGCTGCTGTTTTTCGATCTCATCCTGCTGACGCGCGATATAACCTTCGTATTTTACCTGGATTTCAACCTGCTCAGCCGCTTCAGCGTCTTCAAGGCCTGGAGCGAACGCTGTCAGTTTGACCAGGTTCTCATAGGTCACTTCCGGACGACGCAGCAAGTCTTCACCACTGGCTTCGCGCGAGAGCGGCGCAGTCAAGTGAGCGTTCACTTCGGCAGCAGTTTCCGCCTGCGGGTTGACCCACGTTGTCTTCAGGCGCTGACGTTCCTGTTCGATGCGTTCCAGTTTCTCGTTGAAACGCGCCCAGCGTTCGTCATCCACCAGACCCAGCTCACGACCCATTTCGGTCAGACGCAGGTCGGCATTATCTTCGCGCAGCATCAGGCGATATTCTGCACGAGAGGTAAACATACGGTACGGTTCTTTGGTACCCAGGGTGCAGAGATCGTCGACCAGAACTCCCAGGTAAGCCTGAGAACGTCCCGGTGCCCAGCCCTCTTTCTCAGCGGAGAAGCGTGCAGCGTTCAGACCTGCAAGCAGACCCTGTGCGGCAGCTTCTTCGTAACCGGTAGTGCCGTTGATCTGACCCGCGAAGAACAGGCCGTGGATGAACTTGCTCTCCAGAGTTGGCTTCAGGTCACGCGGATCGAAGAAATCGTACTCAATAGCGTAGCCTGGACGAACAATTTTAGCGTTCTCCATACCTTGCATTGAGCGAACAATTTGCATCTGAACGTCAAACGGCAGGCTGGTGGAGATACCGTTCGGGTAAATTTCGTTAGATGTCAGTCCTTCCGGCTCCAGGAAGATCTGGTGCTGGTTACGATCGGCAAAGCGCATCACCTTGTCTTCGATCGACGGGCAGTAACGCGGGCCGATCCCTTCGATCACACCCGCGTACATTGGGCTACGATCGAGATTATTGCGGATCACGTCATGTGTTTTTTCGTTGGTATGCGTGATGTAACACGGTACCTGCTGTGGGTGCTGAGCTGCATTTCCCATGAACGAGAACACCGGCATTGGGTTATCGCCATGCTGTTGCGCCAGCACGCTAAAATCTATGGTACGAGCATCAATACGCGGCGGCGTCCCGGTTTTCAGGCGGCTGACGCGCAGCGGCAGTTCACGCAAACGGCGTGAAAGGGGAATAGACGGCGGATCGCCAGCACGGCCACCGCTGTAGTTATCCAGGCCGATATGAATTTTACCATCCAGGAATGTCCCAACGGTCAGCACAACGGCTTTAGCGCGGAACTTAAGCCCCATCTGGGTAACAGCACCAACGACGCGATCGTTCTCAACGATAAGATCTTCCACTGCCTGCTGGAAGATCATCAGATTTGGCTGGTTCTCCAGCGCAGTGCGTACAGCCTGACGGTAAAGCACACGGTCAGCCTGAGCTCGGGTTGCACGGACCGCAGGGCCTTTACTCGCGTTTAGTATCCTAAACTGGATGCCCGCCTGATCGATAGCTTTCGCCATCAGGCCGCCAAGTGCATCCACTTCTTTTACCAGGTGTCCTTTCCCAATGCCGCCAATCGCCGGGTTACAGGACATTTGTCCCAGCGTGTCGATATTGTGTGTCAAAAGCAGGGTCTGCTGACCCATTCGCGCTGCGGCCATTGCGGCCTCAGTGCCTGCATGACCCCCGCCAATGATAATGACGTCAAAAGGATCCTGATAAAACATGGTGGTCTGCCTCGCGTAAAGCGGTATGAAAATGGATTGAAGCCCGGGCCGTGGATTCTACTCAACTTTAGTCTTTCGAGAAAGCATTGGGATCCTGGGCTATTAAAAAGAAGATCTTTTTATTTAGAGATCTGTTCTATTGTGATCTCTTATTAGGATCGCGAACCATTGTGGATAAGTCCGATCTCGCAAAGAAGATCATGTAGTTAGAAAGGATCGTTTGCTGTGAATGATCGGTGATCCTGGCCAGTATAAGCTGGGATCAGATCGCGACTTTATACACAGGGCAAAAACGGCCTCTACGTTATTCTTTGGATAACTACTGCTTAATACGAGCTTTTAACCAGAGTTATCCACATCTGTTCGCGCGATCTTTAACCGTTTTTGAGTAAATTTTTCCATTCACCCAGCCAGACTTCCGCTGGATCTTCCGGAATATCATGATCGAGGATGTTGATCTTCAGCGTTTCGCCCAGTTGTTTTGCCCCACAAGCGACGATGGCAGCTTCAACTTTCTCTATTGCACCGCAGAAGGTGTCATATTCGCGGCTACCAATGCCGACTGCGCCAAAGCGGACGCTGGACAGGTCAGGCTGTTGTTCCTGCAGCTCGTCATATAAAGGATGCAGGTTATCCGGGAGATCGCCTGCGCCGTGCGTGGAGGTGATCAGCAGCCAGATCCCATCTGTCGGGAGATCTTCAAGCAATGGCCCGTGCAGGGTTTCTGTGGAAAAGCCCGCATCTTCCAGCTTTTCAGCCAGATGTTCCGCAACATATTCCGCGCCACCCAGGGTGCTGCCGCTGATAAGAGTAATGTCCGCCATTGATCGCTCGCTCAGATAAAGAGGCGGTCATTGTACGCTGTGAACGAGCTGGGATCTACCTGTGGAAAATGTGGGAATGAATTTGCCCGATCATGGGCGAATTGTACGCATGATCGGGTTTTGCAGGGAGATCAGTGTCTCGGTGGACTGAATTTCATCGATTGTTTGGATCTTGTTGATAAGTACCTGCTGGAGGGCATCAATGGATCGGCACATCACTTTTATAAAGATGCTGTAGTGTCCGGTGGTGTAGTACGCCTCGGTGACCTCATCAAGGGCGTTCAGCTTTGCCAGAGCGGAAGGGTAGTCTTTGGCGCTTTTGAGAATTATGCCAATGAAGCAGCACACGTCATAACCCAGCTGCCTGGGGCTGACATCAATACGTGCGCCGGTAATGATCCCCGCCTGTTTCATTTTCTCTACGCGAACGTGAATTGTCCCCGGGCTGACACCAAACTGTTTCGCCAGTTCGGCGTAGGCGGTGCGCGCATTAGCCATTAAGACTTCCAGGATGCCGCGGTCCAGATTGTCGATCTGATAATTTTCCATATGTTTTTCTTATGAAGATTAATGAATCTCTCTATTCTAGCGCTACATTTTAATGAATCAAAAGTGAAGGTGGCTTTTTGTTGTTTGATTATTGAATTGAGTGCCATTTTTGTTGCTTAATCAATACCAACAGGACGCAGGAGTATAAATAATGAAAACCGCTTACATCGCAAAACAACGCCAGATCAGTTTCGTTAAATCCCATTTTTCCCGCCAGCTGGAAGATAAGCTTGGCCTGATTGAAGTTCAGGCTCCGATTCTTAGCCGCGTGGGGGATGGGACGCAGGATAACTTGTCCGGATGCGAAAAAGCGGTACAGGTGAAAGTGAAAACACTGCCAGACGCTCAGTTCGAAGTGGTTCATTCACTGGCGAAATGGAAGCGACAAACCCTGGGGCAACACGACTTCAGCGCAGGCGAAGGGCTGTACACGCACATGAAAGCCCTTCGCCCCGATGAAGACCGCCTGTCAGCGATTCATTCTGTTTACGTTGACCAGTGGGACTGGGAGCGCGTGATGGGGGATGGCGAGCGCCATGTTGGTACGCTGAAATCCACCGTTGAGGCGATCTACGCCGGGATCAAAGCCACCGAAGCCGCAGTGAGCAAAGAGTTTGGTCTGGCACCGTTCCTGTCGGAATCGATCCACTTTGTTCACAGTCAGGATCTGCTGACCCGCTTCCCGGATCTGGATGCCAAAGGTCGTGAACGGGCGATAGCCAAAGAGCTGGGTGCTGTATTCCTGATAGGGATTGGCGGCAAGCTCTCTGACGGTAAACGTCACGATGTTCGCGCGCCGGATTATGATGACTGGAGCACGGTGGGCGAAAGTGAATTCGCGGGTCTGAACGGTGATATTCTGGTCTGGAACCCGGTGCTGGAAGATGCGTTTGAACTTTCTTCTATGGGGATCCGCGTGGATGCTGACGCGCTGAAACGTCAGCTGGCGGTCACCGGTGATGAAGATCGTCTGCAGCTGGAGTGGCATCAGGCGCTGTTGCGCGGTGAAATGCCTCAGACCATTGGCGGCGGTATTGGTCAGTCCCGTCTGACCATGTTATTGCTGCAACTCTCTCATATTGGTCAGGTACAGTGTGGTGTCTGGCCACAGCTGGTACGTGAAAGCGTCGGTTCCCTTCTTTAATTAATGCCGCCAGCGTCTTAGCAGGCGGCTACGCAACCCGGTATCAAAGCGCCAGATATGATCGAAGATGCGCATGATGCCGGGTTTTCCATGCGCTGACATCGCCACGGCATGAAAACGGTGATGATGCACTCGCTGTAACTCCTTCACTTTATTGACCACGTCATCCGGCAGTCGCTGAGCAATAAAATCGGAAATCACCACCGCGTCAGCGTCGTACCAGTCTCCGCCCTGCATACGTTCGACAATGCTACGAAAACAGCTGGCCAAATCGGTACCGCCACGAAAACGCTGGCTTAAAAAGCGGATCGCCTGCTCGATACCCTGCTGGCTCGTCAGTTCGTAGCTCACCACCTCGCTGGAAAACAGCATGATGAAGCATCGACGTCGGTCAGCGAGCGCCACGCGCATCAGGGCCAGGCAGAATGCTTTTGCACACTGTTCATTAAAACCGCCCATCGATCCGGATGTATCCACGCAAACAATAAAAGGCCCGCGAGGCTGTTCATCAAAATCCTGATGGATGACCGGACGTTGGCTCAGCTTCTCGCGCCAGGATTCACCGTGCAGACGATAGGTCAGGAGCTGTTTCTCCACCAGCCGACGGTAAAATTCATATTCCAGTTCGGTCATCCCCAGCGTGCTCAGCTCGGTGGGCAACAGACGCAAAATGTCATTACTTTGCTGTAAGCCATCTACCTGTTCCGGTACGGTTGCTGGCTCACGAACCAGGGTGCGGAAGGTTTCCATTGGGGCATCTTTCTTTGGAACGGACTTTGCCTCCCTTGAACGACCAAGCTGCTCCGCAAGTTTCATGAGTTCCGGCTGCTGCGCCAGAAAGTCGCCGTACTTAACGATCAACTGGTAGTCACCGCGCCGTAACTGCCCGGCGCTCATATCCCAGAGACGCCCGGCCGCGTTTTCATTTTCCACCAACACCTGTTCCAGCTGACCACTCAGCGTCATGCGTTCCTGTACTTCGCTGAGCAGCTGCTCGCGTTCTTCATCCAGTAGCTGCTGGTTGAGGGTGGTGGCCTGAACGACCAGGCTGAGCCGCCAGCGCTGTAAAAACAGGGTATGCAGTGCCGGGGTAAAGGTGGCGTTATCCGTGACCAGCGTCCGGGCCTGGCTGGCAAAGGGAGAGTGTACTTTATCGAGCAACGTCAGCGTTTGGGGAAGCTGGACGATAAACTGCGGCGTCGAAAGCCGCTGGCACTGTTGATAGCAAGCGACCTCTTCCGTCAGCTCCGGCGGGACTTCGGTCTCTTTGAATCGCTGCCGCAGATTATCGCGCCAGCGCGGGAGATCGTCGGTCATCGCCTTTTTGAGCTTTGGAAATTTTTCAAAAAAGGCCGCCAGCTGTGGCGAAGCCAGCAGCGTAATCACGACCTCTTCGATCAGCCCTTCTTCACTGACCGCCAGCATGACGTTAAGTGTGTCCAGCGTTAGCATTGACGCGCCTGTTTGATCTGCGCGCTGACATCCTGCAGGCTGGATTCGATACGACCTAACCAGTCGCTATGAATAAAGAGGCATTTTTGCTGTTCACTGAAGCGCGTGTGCTGCTGGTGCCATTCGGTATCCAGCGCTTCCAGGTGCTGTTTGATCTCTTCTGGTACGCTATCGGAGGTTGTTCCGGGTAAAGCAAGACGCGATCCCTGCAGGCTCACATCGCGGATCACCAGATGCTGGCTGCTATCCACTTCCATATTGAGCGGCTGTGCAAAACCGATGCCGTTGAGCTTGCCACGGATCTCACCGCTCTTATCGAGCCATTGCGCCAGCGCCTCGCGCTCAATCGTAACGTGAACCACCTGCATGTCATGAAGTTTAAGCGGTTGCTGGAGCAATAGCGTAAGCGTCGTGCTCGTCAGCCCGGCAGGTAGCTCATAGTGTGGTTTACGGGCAAACATACCGCCAAGACGGTTCACTTTCAGCGCCGTTTTATCACTTTGCTGTTGCTGAAGCTGGATGCGTCGTTGGGCAATCGCTCCGAGCTGGTTGAGCATCGACTGCTGGCCCCAGGCGTGTCCGGTCATCAATATTTCAAGCTGCTGCTGCATCAGATTCATACCTTCTGCATCGTGCCAGAGACAGTCTTTCAACAGGATCAGATCTATAGGTGCAACTGCATCACGCCCGCTGAATAAGGCGCTTGCCTGCAGCAGGCGGATCGCTTTTTTCCAGCGTCGGTCGGAGACATACGGTGCAGAGGGCAGTAAATCAAGCTGCTGGCGCAGCATGAAAATCAGCTCAAAAACGACATCAGGCAGTTTGATTTTGCCAATATCCTGCTGCCATTGGTGATACTCCTCATCCGTTACCTGTAGTGAAGCGGATACCGGGTTTTCATTCTCATCCTGCTGGCTTACCAGCATGGAGCGGAAGTTCGCTTTGTCCTGCACTTTGTCTAACCACAGGCGGATCAACATACGGTCATACAGTGCTTCCAGGCTGCTGTCAGCTTCAGGCAGTTCGTTTGATGCCGCCACCAACAGGCGCATCGGGATTTTCTCTTCGCTTGCGCCATTGCGAAACCGACGTTCGTTAATCGCCGTGAGCAGCGTGTTCAGTATGGCCGGGCCAGCTTTCCAGATCTCATCAAGAAAAACGATTTCCGCTTCCGGGAGATAACCCTCCGTCAGACGCTGATAGCGTCCCTCATCTTTCAGCGCCTGTATGGAAAGCGGACCGAAAACTTCTTCGGGGGTGGAAAACCGGGTCATCAGGTATTCGAAGGCGCGTGCATTCTGAAAAGCAAACTTCAGCCGACGGGCAATCAGGCTTTTAGCAATGCCTGGGGGGCCGAGTAAAAATACGCTTTCGCCGCTCAGTGCCGCCAGTAAACAGAGGCGGATGGCGTGGCTACGCTCGAAAAGACCTTTCTCCAGCGCCCCGCTGAGACGGGAAATTCTTTCTGCTAATAAATGTGAGTGAGCCATAATAGTTTTGCATCCTTTCGCCGTCGTGGCGGCCAATTGAAGCGAGTATAGACGTTTCAGTCAGGGCTGGTAATAGACTGAAGTGCGGCGCAATTTTCTTTGCGCTACATTAATGCGGTTGCATTTAGGGGTACGATTTTGCAGTGAATCGTGCATACTGTGCGCTTTTTGTGGGCCAAGGGACTAAGCACACATTTGTTATTTAAACGAAAAGACTAGTCTATGAGCACTGATAATAAACAATCATTACCCGCAATAACGCTTGCGGCGATCGGGGTTGTCTACGGTGATATCGGCACCAGCCCACTTTATACGCTTCGTGAATGTCTGTCCGGTCAGTTTGGTTTTGGTGTTGAACGTGATGCCGTGTTTGGCTTCCTGTCACTGATCTTCTGGCTGTTGGTCCTGGTCGTGTCTGTAAAATACCTGTCCTTCGTGATGCGTGCAGATAACGCGGGTGAAGGGGGGATACTGACGCTGATGTCGCTTGCCGGGCGCAATACGTCCGCCAGAATGACGTCGGTACTGGTTATCATCGGCCTGATTGGCGGCAGTTTCTTCTATGGGGAAGTGGTGATCACGCCCGCGATCTCGGTTCTCTCGGCGATAGAGGGGCTTGAGATTATCGCGCCGCAGCTCGATACGTGGGTTGTCCCGCTGGCCATCATTGTTCTGACGTTGCTGTTTATAATCCAGAAACACGGTACCGGGCTGGTAGGGAAACTGTTCGCCCCGATTATGTTTGCCTGGTTCCTGGTTCTCGCGGCGCTGGGCTTGCGCAGCATTATTGCCAACCCGGAAGTGCTGCAGGCGCTGAACCCGTACTGGGCGGTGCATTTCTTCCTGGAATACAAAGTGGTTTCCTTTGTGGCGCTGGGGGCGGTCGTGCTGTCCATCACCGGTGTTGAAGCGCTGTATGCTGATATGGGGCACTTCGGGAAACTGCCTATCCGTGTGGCATGGTTTGTTGTGGTGTTGCCGTCGCTGGTGCTGAACTACTTCGGCCAGGGCGCACTGCTGCTCGATAATCCGGAAGCGATTAAGAACCCGTTCTTCCTGCTGGCCCCGGACTGGGCGCTGGTACCTATGTTGATCCTCGCCACCCTGGCGACAGTGATTGCCTCTCAGGCGGTGATTTCTGGCGTGTTCTCCCTGACGCGTCAGGCCGTGCGTTTGGGTTATCTCTCCCCAATGCGCATCATCCATACATCGGAAATGGAGTCGGGTCAGATTTACATCCCGTTCATTAACTGGTTGCTCTATTTTTCGGTTGTTATCGTTATCGTTAGCTTTGAGCACTCCAGTAATCTGGCTGCAGCCTACGGTATTGCTGTAACCGGTACGATGGTGCTGACGTCGATTCTCTCTGCCACAGTGGCACACCGAAACTGGCACTGGAATAAACTCCTTGTGGGGGTGATTCTGACAGGTTTCCTGTGTATCGACGTGCCGCTGTTCTCTGCGAACCTCGACAAGATTGTCTCCGGTGGCTGGCTGCCGCTCACGCTGGGTCTGGTGATGTTCATTGTGATGACGACATGGAAGAGCGAGCGTTTCCGCCTGTTGCGTCGCATACATGAACACGGTAATTCCCTGGATGCGATGATTGCTTCGCTGGAGAAATCTCCGCCAGTTCGTGTGCCGGGTACCGCGGTGTATATGTCTCGTGCGCTGAACGTGATCCCGTTTGCGCTGATGCATAACCTCAAGCACAACAAGGTGCTGCACGAACGTGTGATCCTGCTGACGCTGCGCACTGAAGATGCTCCATATGTTCACAACGTACGCCGCGTGCAGATTGAGCAGTTATCACCGACCTTCTGGCGCGTGGTGGCAAGCTACGGCTGGCGTGAAACACCAAACGTGGAAGAGGTGTTCCATCGCTGTGGTCTGGAAGGGCTGAGCTGTCGCATGATGGAGACATCGTTCTTCATGTCACACGAGTCGCTGATTATGGGCAAGCGTCCGTGGTATCTGCGTCTGCGTGGCAAGCTATACCTTATTCTGCAGCGTAACGCCCTGCGCGCACCTGACCAGTTTGAGATCCCGCCTAACCGTGTGATTGAGCTGGGGACGCAGGTCGAGATTTAATCTCCTCTGCGGTCTGGTGCCCTCACCCTAACCCTCTCCCGCAAGGAGAGGGCGCAAACATAAAAAACGGTAACCAGAGGGTTACCGTTTTGCATTTATCTCCCTCAGCATTTCACTTAGCGAAACGTTTCGACGCTGATCACAAATCTGTTACGTCACGGTGGTTTTCTGAACACTCTTGAGACTAAACTGATTTTAGCGAAACGTTTCGCTAGTGGAGCAAGAAAATGAAGAAAGGCACTGTACTCAACTCAGAAATCTCATCGGTTATTTCCCGTCTTGGGCATACCGATACGCTGGTAGTTTGCGATGCAGGCTTACCGGTTCCGCACAGCACAACCCGTATTGATATGGCGTTAACGCAGGGCGTACCCTCGTTCATGCAGGTACTGGATGTGGTGACTGCGGAGATGCAGGTTGAGGCGGCCATTCTCGCGGCGGAAATCAAACAACATAATCCGCAACTCCACGAAACGTTGCTCAGCCACATTGAGCAACTGCAACAACACCAGGGAAACACCATAGAAATTCGTTACACAACGCACGAGCAGTTCAAACAACAAACCGCAGACAGTCAGGCGGTGATTCGCAGCGGGGAGTGTTCCCCGTATGCGAATATTATTCTCTGTGCTGGCGTCACCTTCTGAGGCCATCATGGACGCATTACTGCAACTTAAAGGGATCGATAAATCGTTCCCAGGCGTAAAAGCCCTCTCCGGTGCAGCGCTGAACGTTTACCCAGGACGCGTTATGGCGCTGGTGGGTGAGAACGGCGCGGGCAAATCCACCATGATGAAAGTGCTGACCGGTATCTACCAGCGCGACGCAGGTTCACTGCTGTGGTTGGGTAAAGAGACCACGTTCACTGGCCCGAAATCCTCTCAGGAAGCGGGTATCGGCATTATCCACCAGGAACTGAATCTGATCCCGCAACTCACCATTGCGGAGAACATCTTCCTCGGCCGCGAGTTCGTTAACCGGTTTGGTAAAATCGACTGGAAAACGATGTATGCCGAAGCTGACAAATTGCTGGTGAAGCTGAACCTGCGCTTTAAGAGCGACCGTCTGGTGGGCGAGCTTTCCATTGGCGATCAGCAAATGGTGGAAATCGCCAAGGTGCTGAGCTTCGAGTCGAAGGTCATCATCATGGATGAACCAACCGATGCGCTCACCGATACTGAAACCGAATCCCTTTTCCGCGTCATCCGCGAGCTGAAAGCGCAGGGACGTGGGATTGTCTATATTTCTCACCGTATGAAAGAGATTTTCGAGATCTGCGACGACGTGACCGTCTTCCGCGACGGGCAATTTATTGCCGAGCGAGAAGTGGCAACGCTGACCGAAGATACGCTTATCGAAATGATGGTGGGACGTAAGCTCGAAGATCAGTACCCGCATCTGGACAAGCAGCCTGGCGAGATCCGCCTGAAGGTGGACAACCTCTGCGGTCCGGGAGTGAACGACGTAACCTTTACGCTACGTCAGGGGGAAATTCTGGGCGTGGCGGGCCTGATGGGCGCGGGGCGTACCGAGCTGATGAAAGTGCTGTATGGCGCACTGCCGCGCACCAGCGGTTATGTGACGCTCGATGGCCGTGAAGTGGTTACCCGTTCTCCGCAAGATGGTCTGGCAAACGGCATCGTCTATATTTCCGAAGACCGCAAGCGTGATGGCTTAGTGCTGGGCATGTCAGTGAAAGAGAATATGTCGCTTACTGCACTGCGCTATTTCAGCCACAGTGGCGGCAGCCTGAAGCACAAAGACGAACAGCAGGCGGTCAGTGATTTTATTCGTCTCTTTAACGTCAAAACTCCGTCGATGGAGCAGGCGATTGGCCTGTTGTCCGGCGGTAATCAGCAGAAAGTCGCGATTGCTCGCGGGCTGATGACGCGTCCGAAAGTGCTGATCCTTGATGAGCCAACTCGCGGCGTGGACGTGGGGGCGAAGAAAGAGATCTATCAGCTGATTAACCAGTTCAAGGCCGACGGTCTGAGCATCATTCTGGTCTCTTCCGAGATGCCAGAAGTATTAGGCATGAGCGATCGTATTATCGTCATGCATGAAGGGCATCTCGGCGGTGAATTCACTCGCGAGCAGGCCACCCAGGAAGTTCTGATGGCTGCCGCTGTGGGCAAGCTTAATCGCGTGAATCAGGAGTAAGAAGATGACTACCCAGGCTGTTTCTGGTCGCCGTTATTTCACCAAGGCATGGCTACTGGAACAAAAATCGCTGATTGCCCTGCTGGTGCTGATCGCGATTGTCTCGACCATGAGCCCGAACTTTTTTACCGTGAATAACCTGTTCAACATTCTTCAGCAGACCTCCGTGAACGCCATTATGGCGGTCGGGATGACGCTGGTGATTTTGACGTCGGGTATCGATCTGTCCGTCGGTTCCCTGCTGGCGCTCACCGGTGCAATCGCCGCTTCAATTGTAGGGATTGAAGTCAACGCGCTGGTCGCTGTTGCCGCTGCGTTGGCAACTGGCGCGGCTATTGGTGCCGTTACCGGTGTGATTGTGGCGAAAGGTCGTGTTCAGGCGTTCATTGCCACGCTGGTGATGATGCTGTTGCTGCGCGGTGTGACGATGGTCTATACCAACGGTAGCCCGGTGAATACCGGGTTTACGGATAACGCCGATCTGTTTGGCTGGTTCGGTATCGGTCGCCCGCTGGGTATTCCGACGCCGGTCTGGATCATGGCTATCGTGTTCCTGGCGGCGTGGTACATGCTGCACCACACCCGTCTGGGCCGTTATATCTATGCGCTGGGTGGTAACGAAGCGGCAACGCGTCTGTCTGGTATCAGCGTTAATAAAGTCAAAATTATCGTTTACTCCCTGTGCGGCCTGCTGGCGTCTCTGGCGGGCATCATCGAAGTGGCGCGCCTCTCTTCTGCGCAGCCAACGGCGGGTACGGGGTATGAGCTGGATGCCATTGCGGCAGTGGTTCTGGGCGGTACGAGTCTGGCGGGCGGTAAAGGTCGCATTGTTGGGACTTTGATCGGCGCACTGATCCTCGGTTTCCTGAATAATGGTTTGAATTTGTTAGGTGTTTCCTCCTATTACCAGATGATCGTTAAAGCGGTGGTGATTTTGCTGGCGGTACTGGTAGACAACAAAAAACAGTAACTGACGACACTACAGGACATCTTAGATATGAACATGAAAAAACTGGCTACCCTGGTTTCTGCTGTCGCGCTGAGCGCAACCGTAAGTGCTAACGCAATGGCAAAAGACACCATCGCGCTGGTCATCTCTACCCTGAACAACCCGTTCTTCGTCTCCCTGAAGGATGGTGCACAGAAAGAGGCGGACAAGCTGGGTTACAACCTGGTGGTGCTGGATTCCCAGAACAACCCGGCGAAAGAGCTGGCTAACGTTCAGGACTTAACCGTTCGTGGCACCAAAATCCTGCTGATCAACCCAACCGATTCTGACGCAGTGGGTAACGCCGTTAAGATGGCAAACCAGGCAAAAATCCCGGTGATCACCCTGGACCGTCAGGCCTCTAAAGGCGACGTCGTCAGCCATATCGCGTCTGATAACGTGCTGGGCGGTAAAATTGCGGGTGACTATATCGCGAAGAAAGCAGGTGAAGGCGCGAAGGTTATCGAACTGCAGGGTATTGCAGGGACGTCTGCAGCCCGTGAACGTGGCGAAGGCTTCCAGCAGGCTGTTGCTGCGCACAAATTTAACGTGCTGGCCAGCCAGCCTGCTGACTTCGACCGTACTAAAGGTCTGAACGTTATGCAGAACCTGCTGACCGCACACCCTGACGTGCAGGCAGTATTTGCACAGAACGATGAAATGGCGCTGGGCGCACTGCGTGCTCTGCAGACTGCGGGTAAATCTGATGTGATGGTTGTCGGATTTGACGGTACGCCAGATGGTGAAAAAGCAGTAAATGATGGCAAACTGGCTGCGACCATCGCTCAGCTGCCTGAGCAGATTGGCGCAACTGGCGTCCAGACTGCGGATAAAGTGCTGAAGGGCGAAAAAGTTCAGGCCAAATATCCAGTTGACCTGAAACTGGTCATCAAGCAGTAAAAAGGCGATTCAGGCAGTCGCTGGCTGCCTGAGGGACACCCTATAAAGAAAAGTGTGGCATACGCCACCGGGTAACACCGGTGGCGCTCTCAGATGGACTCCTCTACCATGAAAACCGCAGGCAACCTCGTCGTCCTTGGCAGCATCAATGCCGATCACATTCTTAACCTTGAATCTTTCCCGACACCGGGCGAAACCGTCACCGGCAATCAATATCAGGTGGCCTTCGGCGGTAAAGGCGCAAACCAGGCGGTTGCCGCCGGACGCAGCGGGGCGCATATCGCGTTTATTGCCTGCACGGGTGATGACGATACCGGTGAGCGCGTACGTAAACAGCTGGCCAGCGATAATATTGATATTGCGCCGGTGAGCGTGGTGGCGGGGGAATCTACCGGCGTGGCGCTGATTTTCGTCAACGCAGAAGGTGAGAATGTCATCGGTATTCATGCTGGCGCTAACGCCGCGTTGACGACTGAACGTGTTGAAGTGCAGCGTGAGATTATTGCGAATGCGGAAGCATTGCTGATGCAGCTGGAATCGCCAGTCGAAAGCGTTCTGGCTGCCGCAAAAATTGCGCATGAAAATCATACCACTGTCGTACTTAATCCGGCTCCTGCCCGTGTATTATCAGATGAGCTGCTGGCGCTGGTGGACATCATTACCCCGAATGAAACCGAAGCGGAAAAACTGACGGGGATTCGTGTTGAAAATGATGACGATGCTGCGCGTGCGGCGAATGCACTGCATGAAAAAGGCATCGGAACCGTTATCATCACGCTCGGTAGCCGTGGTGTGTGGGCAAGCGTGAATGGCGAAGGCCGTCGCGTGCCGGGCTTTAAGGTGAAAGCGATTGATACTATCGCGGCGGGTGATACCTTTAACGGTGCGCTGGTGACAGCGCTGCTGGAAGGTGCGCGAATGGATGATGCCATTCGCTTCGCACATGCTGCCGCGGCCATCGCGGTTACGCGTAAAGGTGCTCAGCCTTCCGTTCCGTGGCGTAAAGAGATCGATGAATTCTTAAGTCAGCAGGGGTAACGCTTGGCCACAATGAAAGATGTCGCCCGCATGGCGGGCGTTTCTACTTCGACGGTTTCTCACGTCATTAATAACGATCGTTTTGTCAGTGAGGCGATTCGGGAAAAAGTCGAAGCGGCAGTCAAAGATCTCAACTATGCACCGTCGGCGCTGGCGCGCAGCCTCAAGCTCAACCAGACGCGCACTATTGGCATGCTTATCACGGCCAGTACCAACCCTTTTTATTCTGAACTTGTGCGCGGTGTGGAACGCAGTTGTTTCGAGCGTGGCTACAGCCTGGTGCTGTGCAATACCGAAGGGGATGAACAGCGCATGAACCGTAATCTGGAGACGCTGATGCAAAAACGCGTCGACGGGTTACTGTTGCTGTGTACCGAGACTCATCAGCCGTCGAAAGAAATTATGCAACGCTACCCGTCGGTACCGACGGTGATGATGGACTGGGCACCGTTCGATGGTACCAGCGATCTGATTCAGGACAATTCTCTGCTGGGGGGTGATATGGCGACCCAGTATCTGATCGATAAAGGCTATACCCGCATAGCCTGCATTACCGGCCCGCTGGATAAAACGCCGGCGCGTTTGCGTCAGGAAGGATACCTCTGCGCCATGGAGCGTGCGGGGCTTGCCATTCCTGATGGCTACCAGATTACCGGTGATTTCGAATTTAACGGCGGCTTCGAGGCGATGCAGAAACTGCTGGCGCAAGAGCACCGCCCGCAGGCCGTTTTTATTGGCAACGATGCGATGGCATTTGGTGCGTACCAGGCGCTGTATCAGGCAGGGATAAAGATCCCGCAGGATATGGCGGTAATTGGCTACGATGATATCGAACTGGCCAGCTATATGACGCCGCCGCTGACCACTATTCATCAGCCGAAAGATGAGCTGGGTGAGCTGGCCATTGATGTGCTGATCCACCGGATGGCGCAGCCCACGCTGCAACAGCAACGTCTGCAACTTACTCCTGTTCTGATGGAACGGGGGTCGGTTTAACCTTCTCTTTGTGGCGCTCTTTAATCAGGTTTCGGCCATCCTTCGGTTTTAACAGCATAAAGACCCAGGCTGAAACGACGGTGAGTGCGCCCATAGTGATAAAGGTATAGTGGAACTGCTCGACGGTATTTGAGCTATCAAAACCTTCATAAAACCGCAGTACCGCCGCACTCACGGCAACCCCCAGACTGATCGACAACTGTTGAGTCACTGCCAGTACGCTGTTGCCGCTACTGGCATTCTCGTCAGTAAGATCGGCAAGCGTGATGGTGTTCATCGATGTGAACTGCGTTGACATAGCCATTCCCAGAACAAAGAGCGGCAGGATTAACATCCAGACTGGCAGGGCTGCGGACTGCAACGAGAACTGGGTAATCATCAGCCCGATAAAGACGGTCACGCCAACCAGCGTTTTACGATACCCACACCAGCGCAGCACCTGCGTGACGGTCGATTTTGCCAGAATCGACCCCATTGCCGCGGGAGCCATCATGCAGCCGGCAATCAATGCCGGGTAGCCGAAGCCGACCTGCAGCATCAATGGCATCAGAAACGGTACGCAACCTGTTCCCAGGCGTGATGCAATATTGCCTGCGATCCCGACGGAGAAGGTTCGGGTATTAAAGAGAGACAGGGGGATCAGCGGGGTCGGGTGACGGCGCGCATGACGTATATAAAGAAGGAACAACAGAATACCGCTGAAGATGACGGACAGTGCAATCTCTGTCGCCACAATTTTTTCGCCGAATAGCTCCATCCCGCTGGAGAAAAGCACCAGACTCAGGCCAAACAGAAGAAACCCGCCCATGTCGAAATTACGTCCTGGCGTGGTGAAGTCCGGCATATACCTGCGGGCATACAGCAACCCCACCATACCAATCGGTATATTAATCAGGAAGATCCAGTGCCAGCTTACCCAGGTCACAAATACCCCTCCGAGTACCGGGCCAAGTATTGGGCCGACTAACCCAGGCATGGTGACAAAGTTAAGGATGGGGAGCAGTTCGCTGCGCGGATAAGCACGCAGTAACGCCAGACGCGCTACGGGCATCATCATCGCCCCGCCGACCCCCTGGAGTACGCGGAAGATAACCAGCTCCGTTAAGGAGGTGGATAGCGCGCAGGCCAGTGAACCGAGTGTGAAGAGCGTCACCGCCAGCATAAACACTTTACGGGTGCCGAAGCGATCGGCCAGCCAGCCGCTCACCGGGATCAGCATCGCGACCGTCAGGGTGTAACTGATGATGGCAGACTGCATTGCCAGCGGGGAGCGGTTGAGGCTTTGTGCTATTGCAGGGAGGGCGGTGTTAAGGATGGTGGCATCCAGTGCCTGCATAAAGAACGCCATAGCTGCAATCCACGGTAGTCCAGCCATGCTGCGCGCTTTTTTCTCTGTCATTTATTTACCTGCTGGTGGGTTGGCGCGGCCAGCAATGTCTGGCACGCACTCAGGGCACGCTGCCCGTCACTCTCCTGAATGGCATCAACAATCGCCTGATGCAGATCCAGTTTCACCACTTCATCTTGTGTAATAGAAGTAAAGTAGGTGTGGTACACCGAATGGAATAAAGAGGCAAAAGACGTCAGGAAAGGATTCGCGCTCATCGTATAGATATGTTCATGCCAGGCCATATCTACCTCAATCCAGCGCTCGCGGTTGAAGTGCTTTTTCAGGAACATCATCTCTTCCATCAAGGTATTGAGCTGTGCTTTTTGTTCTGCGGTACCGAGCGTGGCGGCAAGTAGGCATGCCTGGGGTTCGAGGCTGCTGCGCATTACCAGGAAATGATCGACAACCTGATAGAAGTTGTCTTCGGTCATCCACCAGGAGAGTAACTCCTGATCGAGGAAGTTCCAGTTGGCCTGAGGCATAACGCGGGTGCCAATGCGAGGACGCGGGAGCACCATTCCTTTTGCTGTTAATGTTTTCACTGCTTCGCGAACGGCGGTACGGCTTACCCCAAACAGCTCACCCAGCTCTATTTCTCCTGGCAGGATGCTACCCGGGGCATATTTACCCGCTAAGATCCGTTGAGCCAGCTTTTCTGCCAGCACATAGGATAGGTTTTTTTGTGCTGCCAGCTGTTGTGCGCTTAAGGGCATCGCTCTTATTCCTTAATGATTCATGCTGATAAGTATGCCACTTCAAGTGTGATTTTGGTTGCAGATACATCAATTAGAACAATTTGTAGCTTGATTTCATTGCTGTTGGTGAAAAAAAACACGGATAGAAACTTTTTTTAAATTTCCTCTTGCCACTTCAGAATAACTCCCTATAATGCGCCTCCACTGACACGGAACAACGGCTTACAGGCCGCCGGGTTAGCGGGGTTCAGAGATGAACACCAGCAGAGAAAAGCAAAATAAAATGCTTGACTCTGTAGCGGGAAAGCGTAATATGCACACCCCGCGCCGCAGCGAAAACGAAGCGGCACTGCTCTTTAACAATTTATCAGACAATCTGTGTGGGCACTCAAAGTGACATGGATTCTTAATGTCTTCGGACAATAAATGAATACCAAGTCTCAACGAGTGAACATACGTAATTCATTACGAAGTTTAATTCATTGAGCATCAAACTTTTAAATTGAAGAGTTTGATCATGGCTCAGATTGAACGCTGGCGGCAGGCCTAACACATGCAAGTCGGGCGGTAACACAGGGAGCTTGCTCCCGGGTGACGAGCGGCGGACGGGTGAGTAATGTCTGGGAAACTGCCTGATGGAGGGGGATAACTACTGGAAACGGTAGCTAATACCGCATAACGTCGCAAGACCAAAGAGGGGGACCTTCGGGCCTCTTGCCATCAGATGTGCCCAGATGGGATTAGCTAGTAGGTGGGGTAACGGCTCACCTAGGCGACGATCCCTAGCTGGTCTGAGAGGATGACCAGCCACACTGGAACTGAGACACGGTCCAGACTCCTACGGGAGGCAGCAGTGGGGAATATTGCACAATGGGCGCAAGCCTGATGCAGCCATGCCGCGTGTATGAAGAAGGCCTTCGGGTTGTAAAGTACTTTCAGCGGGGAGGAAGGTGTTGTGGTTAATAACCACAGCAATTGACGTTACCCGCAGAAGAAGCACCGGCTAACTCCGTGCCAGCAGCCGCGGTAATACGGAGGGTGCAAGCGTTAATCGGAATTACTGGGCGTAAAGCGCACGCAGGCGGTCTGTCAAGTCGGATGTGAAATCCCCGGGCTCAACCTGGGAACTGCATTCGAAACTGGCAGGCTAGAGTCTTGTAGAGGGGGGTAGAATTCCAGGTGTAGCGGTGAAATGCGTAGAGATCTGGAGGAATACCGGTGGCGAAGGCGGCCCCCTGGACAAAGACTGACGCTCAGGTGCGAAAGCGTGGGGAGCAAACAGGATTAGATACCCTGGTAGTCCACGCCGTAAACGATGTCGACTTGGAGGTTGTGCCCTTGAGGCGTGGCTTCCGGAGCTAACGCGTTAAGTCGACCGCCTGGGGAGTACGGCCGCAAGGTTAAAACTCAAATGAATTGACGGGGGCCCGCACAAGCGGTGGAGCATGTGGTTTAATTCGATGCAACGCGAAGAACCTTACCTACTCTTGACATCCAGAGAACTTAGCAGAGATGCTTTGGTGCCTTCGGGAACTCTGAGACAGGTGCTGCATGGCTGTCGTCAGCTCGTGTTGTGAAATGTTGGGTTAAGTCCCGCAACGAGCGCAACCCTTATCCTTTGTTGCCAGCGGTCCGGCCGGGAACTCAAAGGAGACTGCCAGTGATAAACTGGAGGAAGGTGGGGATGACGTCAAGTCATCATGGCCCTTACGAGTAGGGCTACACACGTGCTACAATGGCGCATACAAAGAGAAGCGACCTCGCGAGAGCAAGCGGACCTCATAAAGTGCGTCGTAGTCCGGATTGGAGTCTGCAACTCGACTCCATGAAGTCGGAATCGCTAGTAATCGTAGATCAGAATGCTACGGTGAATACGTTCCCGGGCCTTGTACACACCGCCCGTCACACCATGGGAGTGGGTTGCAAAAGAAGTAGGTAGCTTAACCTTCGGGAGGGCGCTTACCACTTTGTGATTCATGACTGGGGTGAAGTCGTAACAAGGTAACCGTAGGGGAACCTGCGGTTGGATCACCTCCTTACCTTAAAGAACCTGCCTTTGCAGTGCTCACACAGATTGTCTGATGAAAAGTAAATAGCAAGGCGTCTTGCGATTGAGACTTCAGTGTCCCCTTCGTCTAGAGGCCCAGGACACCGCCCTTTCACGGCGGTAACAGGGGTTCGAATCCCCTAGGGGACGCCACTTGCTGGTTTGTGAGTGAAAGTCGCCGACCACCGTATCTCAAAACAGACTCACGAGTCTTGTTTGAGATATTTGCTCTTTAAAAATCTGGATCAAGCTGAAAATTGAAACGACACATCTTAAATGGTGTGTTCGAGTCTCTCAAATTTTCGCAAGTCGATGGTGAATCGAAAGAAACATCTTCGGGTTGTGAGGTTAAGCGACTAAGCGTACACGGTGGATGCCCTGGCAGTCAGAGGCGATGAAGGACGTGCTAATCTGCGAAAAGCGCCGGCGAGGTGATATGAACCTTTGACCCGGCGATGTCCGAATGGGGAAACCCAGTGTGATTCGTCACACTATCGTTAACTGAATACATAGGTTAACGAGGCGAACCGGGGGAACTGAAACATCTAAGTACCCCGAGGAAAAGAAATCAACCGAGATTCCCCCAGTAGCGGCGAGCGAACGGGGAGCAGCCCAGAGTCTGAATCAGCTTGTGTGTTAGTGGAACGGTCTGGAAAGTCCGGCGATACAGGGTGACAGCCCCGTACACGAAAATGCACAGGTTGTGAACTCGAAGAGTAGGGCGGGACACGTGGTATCCTGTCTGAATATGGGGGGACCATCCTCCAAGGCTAAATACTCCTGACTGACCGATAGTGAACCAGTACCGTGAGGGAAAGGCGAAAAGAACCCCGGCGAGGGGAGTGAAAAAGAACCTGAAACCGTGTACGTACAAGCAGTGGGAGCACCTTCGTGGTGTGACTGCGTACCTTTTGTATAATGGGTCAGCGACTTATATTCTGTAGCAAGGTTAACCGTATAGGGGAGCCGAAGGGAAACCGAGTCTTAACTGGGCGTTAAGTTGCAGGGTATAGACCCGAAACCCGGTGATCTAGCCATGGGCAGGTTGAAGGTTGGGTAACACTAACTGGAGGACCGAACCGACTAATGTTGAAAAATTAGCGGATGACTTGTGGCTGGGGGTGAAAGGCCAATCAAACCGGGAGATAGCTGGTTCTCCCCGAAAGCTATTTAGGTAGCGCCTCGTGAATTCATCTTCGGGGGTAGAGCACTGTTTCGGCTAGGGGGCCATCCCGGCTTACCAACCCGATGCAAACTACGAATACCGAAGAATGTTATCACGGGAGACACACGGCGGGTGCTAACGTCCGTCGTGAAGAGGGAAACAACCCAGACCGCCAGCTAAGGTCCCAAAGTCATGGTTAAGTGGGAAACGATGTGGGAAGGCACAGACAGCCAGGATGTTGGCTTAGAAGCAGCCATCATTTAAAGAAAGCGTAATAGCTCACTGGTCGAGTCGGCCTGCGCGGAAGATGTAACGGGGGCTAAACCATGCACCGAAGCTGCGGCAGCGACGCTTATGCGTTGTTGGGTAGGGGAGCGTTCTGTAAGCCGTTGAAGGTGTGCTGTGAGGCATGCTGGAGGTATCAGAAGTGCGAATGCTGACATAAGTAACGATAAAGCGGGTGAAAAGCCCGCTCGCCGGAAGACCAAGGGTTCCTGTCCAACGTTAATCGGGGCAGGGTGAGTCGACCCCTAAGGCGAGGCCGAAAGGCGTAGTCGATGGGAAACAGGTTAATATTCCTGTACTTGGTGTTACTGCGAAGGGGGGACGGAGAAGGCTATGTTAGCCGGGCGACGGTTGTCCCGGTTTAAGCATGTAGGCGGAACGATTAGGTAAATCCGGTCGTTTTTTAACGCTGAGGTGTGATGACGAGGCACTACGGTGCTGAAGTAACAAATGCCCTGCTTCCAGGAAAAGCCTCTAAGCATCAGGTAACACAAAATCGTACCCCAAACCGACACAGGTGGTCAGGTAGAGAATACCAAGGCGCTTGAGAGAACTCGGGTGAAGGAACTAGGCAAAATGGTGCCGTAACTTCGGGAGAAGGCACGCTGATATGTAGGTGAAGCCCCTGCGGGTGGAGCTGAAATCAGTCGAAGATACCAGCTGGCTGCAACTGTTTATTAAAAACACAGCACTGTGCAAACACGAAAGTGGACGTATACGGTGTGACGCCTGCCCGGTGCCGGAAGGTTAATTGATGGGGTTAGCGGCAACGCGAAGCTCTTGATCGAAGCCCCGGTAAACGGCGGCCGTAACTATAACGGTCCTAAGGTAGCGAAATTCCTTGTCGGGTAAGTTCCGACCTGCACGAATGGCGTAATGATGGCCAGGCTGTCTCCACCCGAGACTCAGTGAAATTGAACTCGCTGTGAAGATGCAGTGTACCCGCGGCAAGACGGAAAGACCCCGTGAACCTTTACTATAGCTTGACACTGAACACTGGTCCTTGATGTGTAGGATAGGTGGGAGGCTTTGAAGCGTGGACGCCAGTCTGCGTGGAGCCGACCTTGAAATACCACCCTTTAATGGCTGGTGTTCTAACGTAGACCCGTGATCCGGGTTGCGGACAGTGTCTGGTGGGTAGTTTGACTGGGGCGGTCTCCTCCCAAAGAGTAACGGAGGAGCACGAAGGTTAGCTAATCCTGGTCGGACATCAGGAGGTTAGTGCAATGGCATAAGCTAGCTTGACTGCGAGAGTGACGGCTCGAGCAGGTGCGAAAGCAGGTCATAGTGATCCGGTGGTTCTGAATGGAAGGGCCATCGCTCAACGGATAAAAGGTACTCCGGGGATAACAGGCTGATACCGCCCAAGAGTTCATATCGACGGCGGTGTTTGGCACCTCGATGTCGGCTCATCACATCCTGGGGCTGAAGTAGGTCCCAAGGGTATGGCTGTTCGCCATTTAAAGTGGTACGCGAGCTGGGTTTAGAACGTCGTGAGACAGTTCGGTCCCTATCTGCCGTGGGCGCTGGAGAATTGAGGGGGGCTGCTCCTAGTACGAGAGGACCGGAGTGGACGCATCACTGGTGTTCGGGTTGTCATGCCAATGGCATTGCCCGGTAGCTAAATGCGGAAGAGATAAGTGCTGAAAGCATCTAAGCACGAAACTTGCCCCGAGATGAGTTCTCCCTGACTCCTTGAGAGTCCTGAAGGAACGTTGAAGACGACGACGTTGATAGGTCGGGTGTGTAAGCGTAGCGATACGTTGAGCTAACCGATACTAATGAACCGTGAGGCTTAACCTTACAACGCCGAAGCTGTTTCGGCGAAGAGACAGAATATTTTCAGCTTTGATACAGATTTAACAGAATTTGCCTGGCGGCTTTAGCGCGGTGGTCCCACCTGACCCCATGCCGAACTCAGAAGTGAAACGCCGTAGCGCCGATGGTAGTGTGGGGTCTCCCCATGTGAGAGTAGGGAACTGCCAGGCATCAAATAAGTGAAGAGGCCATCCGGAAGGATGGCCTTTTTGCGTTTATGCACAGTAAAAACCTGCAGGCCAGGCCAGGCAAAGCCGCCGCCCGGTAAGTCAGACCGCACGCCACCTCAAAATAAATTCCGTAATCCCATCCACATTATTCAAATTCAGCACCGGTACCTCCAGGGGTAAGGCAACGTCACTGGCTACTGCAACCACATGCTCATCCAGCGTCAACTCGCTAACGTCATGCCCAGCATCACTTCTGAATAACAGGATTTTAGGCACTGCCTCATGCTTAAATCCCTCTACCAACACCAGATCCAGAGTGGAATGATCCATCCGACTGACCAGGTAAGCGAGATCCAGCGGTGCTTCATCCGGTGTTTCAGTCATCAACGCCCAGCGCTGATGACTCGCCACCATCGTTTGTGCTGCTCCTGCCTTACGTAACTCATAGCTGTCTTTGCCGGGTTTATCGACATCCATATTGTGATGTGTGTGCTTAATCAATCCGGGACGAATACCTTTAGCACAAAGTGCAGGTATCAGTTTCTTCAGCAGCGTGGTTTTACCTGTTCCGCTCCAGGCAGAAATCGCTAATACGGGGATCATTTATTCTCCTGCATGGTCTGCAAATCTTCGGTCGTATTCACATTCACAAACGCAGATTTCAGATCGCTAAAATCAATCGGATGGCCGCCTGACTGACGCATAAACACCATCACCCTTCGCTCTCCTGTCGCCAGATAATTTTGCAGGTCAGGTACTAACGATCTGTTAATCAATGCGATAGCAGGGTGATCGCGCTCGCCGTCATGCACCCAGACAACAGGGAAATCACCGCGCTGCTGCACCAGACGTTCAACCAGACAGGCCGGGATAAACGGCGTATCACACGAACAAAAGAGAAACCACTCACCCTTTGACTGTTGCATAACCGAGAGCATCCCAGCCAGCGGCCCAGGGTAATCCGCCAGGTTATCCTGATACACAGGGAACCCGCTGCGTTGGTAAATATCGATATGGCGATTAGCACTGATAGCGATTGCCGACACCTGATTTGCAAGCGTATCAGCGACATGTCGCCATAATGGCTTACCGTTGAGGAGCTGAAGACCTTTATCTTTTCCGCCCATGCGCGTTGCTCTGCCACCGGCCAACACGACCCCGATAATTTCCTGGCACTGATTCACTAATATCGCCTCTTTTATTGTGGGATTGACCCTGCTAACGTGTCTCTCTAAATGAAAGGAGCACCACCATGAAATGTAAACGTCTTAATGAAGTCATTGAACTCCTCCAGCCGGCCTGGCAAAAAGAGCCAGAGCTGAATCTGATGCAATTTTTACAGAAACTGGCGAAAGAGTCAGGTTTTGACGGTGAACTGACGGACCTTTCTGACGACATCCTGATCTACCACCTCAAAATGCGCGATTCCGCCAAAGATGCTGTCATTCCTGGTATTCAGAAAGATTATGAGGAAGATTTTAAAACCGCATTACTGCGTGCGCGTGGCGTAATTAAAGAGTAAAAGCTTGTAAGCGGCGACACCGAAATCGCCACAAGATGATATCCTGAATCATTCGTATAATTTCCGGATGATCGGATGAACGACCAGGCTTTTACTTTCCAGACATTACACCCGGATACCATTATGGATGCGCTGTTCGAGCAGGGCATCCGGGTGGATTCCGGGCTAACCCCTTTAAATAGCTACGAAAACCGCGTCTACCAATTTCAGGATGAGGATCGTCAGCGCTTCGTCGTAAAGTTCTATCGTCCTAAGCGCTGGTCTGCAGAACAAATTCAGGAAGAGCATCAGTTTGCCCACGATTTGCTGGATGACGATGTTCCCGTTGCTGCACCCCTGAAATTTAATAACCAAACGTTGCTGACGCACGAAGGGTTTTACTACGCCGTATTCCCCAGTCTGGGCGGCCGTCAGTTTGAAGCTGATAATATTGATCAAATGGAATGGGTTGCCCGTTACCTGGGACGCATTCATCAAACGGGACGTAAAAAACCGTTTATTGCCCGCCCGACTATCGGTATTCAGGAATATCTCATCGAACCCCGCCAGGTATTTGAAACCTCGGCACTCATCCCTGGCGCATTAAAGGATAATTTCCTCAACGCGACGGATAAACTTATTGATGCGGTTAAAGCCTGCTGGCGTGATGATATTCCAACGCTGCGTCTTCATGGTGATTGTCATGCAGGCAATATTCTCTGGCGTGATGGCCCACTGTTTGTCGATCTCGATGATGCGCGTATGGGACCCGCTGTTCAGGATCTGTGGATGTTGCTCAATGGCGACAAAACTGAGCAACGCATGCAGCTTGAAACTATTATTGAAGCGTATGAAGAATTTAGCCCTTTTAATTCAGACGAAATTGCTCTGATAGAACCTTTACGCGCGATGCGTTTTGTTTATTATCTTGCCTGGTTAATCAGGCGTTGGGATGACCCCGCATTCCCCCGAAATTTCCCGTGGCTTACCGGGGAGGATTACTGGCGCAACCAGATATCCACATTTACTGAGCAGGTTAAGGTTCTTCAGGAACCCCCTCTGCAATTAACGCCGATGTATTAATTGGACACACCCAGGAGAGAGTTAATCATGAAAAAAATTTGGCTGGCGCTGGCAGGTATGATTCTGGCATTTAGCGCTTCTGCTGCACAGTTTACCGACGGTAAGCAGTACATCACGCTGGATAAGCCAGTGGCCGGCGAACCACAGGTTCTGGAGTTCTTCTCATTCTACTGCCCGCACTGCTATCAATTTGAAGAGGTGCTGCATGTTTCTGACAATGTGAAGAAAAAGCTGCCGGAAGGTACCAAAATGACCAAGTACCACGTTGAATTCCTGGGCCCATTGGGTAAAGACCTGACTCAGGCGTGGGCGGTTGCGATGGCGCTGGGCGTGGAAGATAAAATCACCGCTCCAATGTTTGAAGCCGTACAGAAAACCCAGACCGTTCAGACCACTGCGGATATTCGTAAAGTGTTCGTGGATGCCGGTGTGAAAGGTGAAGACTACGACGCGGCATGGAACAGTTTTGTGGTGAAATCTCTGGTTGCCCAGCAGGAAAAAGCGGCTGCTGACCTGCAGTTGCAGGGTGTTCCTGCGATGTTTGTTAATGGCAAATATCAGCTGAACATGCAGGGTATGGATACCAGCAGCATGGATATCTTCGTACAGCAGTATGCAGACACCGTGAAATACCTGGTTGGGAAGAAGTAAGATTGTTGATGTAAAAACGCCGGTCACTGACCGGCGTTTTTGCATGAAGATTTAATGTTGTCTATCTGCTCGTCTTTCTCTTTCCAGAGTGTGTTAAGCCAGAGCTGGAAACGACGTTTGAAATTCTTATCATTAACGTAATCGCCATGCAGTTCCGCTTCAATCGGTACCAGATCAACACGAACAACAATACGTGTCAGTTTGCCGCTGAGCATGTCGAAGAACGGCGTTGTGTCGTTCTCCGGGTAGCAGAGCGTGACGTTCAGTAATTTATCGAACTGCTCACCCAGCACGTTCAGCGCCATCGCAATGCCCGCAGCCTTAGGGGGCAGCAAGTTTTGATATGGGGAGCGAGTCTGTTGGCGCTTCTCTTCAGTAAAGCGGGAGCCTTCAACAAAGTTAACAATCGTCGTAGGATGCGCGCGAAACTTCTCACAGGAGCGACGTGTGGTTTCCACATCTTTACCGCGACGCTCAGGATGACGAATTAAATAACTGCGTGAATAGCGTTTCATAAACGGCATATCCAGCGCCCAACAGGCCAGACCGATAAAGGGTACCCAGGCCAGTTGTTGTTTCAGGAAGTATTTGTTCATCGGGATATGCTTGCGGAACAACACGCATAAAACCACGATATCAGCCCAGCTGTGGTGGTTGCAGATCAGCAGATACCAGTTCTTTTTGTTGAGCCTTTCCAGACCTTCAACATCCCACTTCAGGTGAGGGTTCAGGTACAGCAAGATGGCCAACCCTTCGCACCAGCAATACATCATGAAATTACAAAACGCAGACACAGCCCGCCACACCGAGGGGAGAGGTAACAGCAGTTTAATTATTCCGGCGACAATGATCGGCACAGAACAGGCGATAGTCACAAGAATAGTTAAAATGATGCTTAACAGTAATGTTATTGCAGCGAGCAATCTCGACATGATGAGCTTTTTCAGATAGTTAGCTGTAAGGAGGCGACGGTTATCCGGCGCTGGGCGCTGATTTTACCAGAAATTAGACAAAAGAATGGCGCTTTCACGCTGCGAGTTTGTGGCTTTTCCTGCTCAGCAGCGAATTTATCCATGTTTGAGCTGTTAACGGGTCTTATATCCACATAGACTAAATAGTCATCAGACAGGTATGTCAATGATGGGTAATATATAACGAATTGATTTAAAACAGGAAAATATACTGCCGCATACAATGATAGCGGCAGTTATTCATCTGAATTGAAAGTATGCACAAACTTATCCACAGTTTTATTTTTGCGAACGATCCTCACGATCGCAAAATCTTTTCCTGTATCAGGCGCTAATAACTGATGTTTTCATCCTTCTGTGGCATCCTTTACCCATAAATTGATTAAAGGCACGGACATTATGGTTCAGATCCCAGAAAACCCTCTTATTCTCGTCGACGGCTCTTCTTACCTGTATCGGGCGTATCATGCGTTTCCTCCTCTGACCAATAGCGCAGGGGAACCGACCGGCGCAATGTACGGCGTCCTGAACATGCTGCGCAGCCTGATCCTTCAGTATCAGCCAACCCATGCGGCAGTCGTTTTTGATGCGAAAGGAAAAACCTTCCGCGACGAGTTGTTTGAGCATTACAAATCTCACCGTCCACCAATGCCTGACGATCTGCGTGCGCAAATTGAGCCACTGCATACGATGGTAAAAGCGATGGGTCTGCCGCTGCTGGCCGTTTCAGGTGTTGAAGCCGATGACGTGATTGGTACGCTGGCGCGTGAAGCTGAAAAAGTGGGCCGTCCGGTACTGATCAGTACCGGTGATAAAGATATGGCGCAGCTGGTGACACCCGGGATCACCCTGATTAACACCATGACGAACACCATTCTGGGCCCAGAAGAGGTGGTTGCAAAATATGGTGTGCCACCGGAGCTGATTATCGACTTCCTTGCATTAATGGGTGACTCTTCGGATAACATCCCTGGCGTGCCGGGGGTGGGTGAAAAAACTGCACAGGCCCTTCTGCAGGGATTGGGTGGCCTGGATACGCTGTACGCCGAGTCTGACAAAATAGCGGGTCTCACCTTCCGTGGTGCGAAAACGATGGCCACGAAGCTGGAAGATAATAAAGAGGTGGCTTATCTCTCCTATCAGCTGGCGACGATCAAAACTGACGTTGAGCTTGAGCTGGGCTGTGAACAGCTTGAAGTGCAGCAACCTTCAGCTGACGATCTGCTGAACCTGTTTAAGCAATATGAATTCAAGCGTTGGATCACCGACGTAGAAAGCGGCAAGTGGCTGCAGGCCAAAGGGGCTAAGCCCACAGCGAAGCCGAAAGAGACGGTTGTTGTTGTTGCAGAAGAGCAGGCAGAAGAAGAAGCCGTAACCCTCTCCTTCGACAACTATGAAACCATTCTCGAAGAGTCGCAACTGGTCGCCTGGATCGAGAAACTGAAAAAAGCGCCAGTATTTGCCTTCGATACGGAAACCGATAGCCTCGATAACATCTCTGCCAATATGGTTGGCCTGTCGTTTGCGACAGAGCCTGGTATCGCGGCCTATGTCCCTGTTGCACACGACTACCTGGACGCGCCGGATCAAATCTCGCGCGACCGTGTGCTTGAGCTGATGAAACCGATTCTTGAAGATGACAAGGCGCTGAAGGTCGGGCAAAACCTGAAATACGATCGCGGTATTCTGCAAAACTACGGCATTGAGCTGCGTGGTATCGCCTTTGATACCATGCTGGAATCCTACATTCTGGACAGCGTAGCAGGCCGTCATGATATGGATTCCTTATCTGATCGCTGGTTGAAGCATAAAACAATCACCTTTGAAGAGATTGCCGGTAAAGGCAAAAATCAGCTGACCTTTAACCAGATTGCTCTGGAAGAGGCGGGTCGCTATGCGGCAGAAGATGCCGACGTGACGCTGCAGCTGCACCTGAAGATGTGGCCAAAACTGCAGAAAGAAGAAGGCCCGCTGAATGTGTTTCGGCATATCGAGATGCCACTGGTGCCAGTACTCTCCCGCATCGAACGCAACGGCGTAAAAATCGACCCAACGGTACTGCATAACCACTCTGGCGAGCTTGCACAGCGTCTGACCGAGCTTGAGCAAAAAGCCCATGAGCTTGCAGGTGAGCCGTTTAACCTCTCATCTCCTAAACAGCTGCAAACTATTCTGTTTGAAAAGCAGGGCATCAAGCCGCTGAAGAAAACCCCTGGTGGCGCGCCATCAACCTCTGAAGAGGTGCTGGAAGAGCTGGCGCTCGATTACCCGCTGCCAAAAGTGATTCTGGAGTATCGTGGTCTGGCGAAGCTGAAATCGACCTATACCGATAAACTGCCGCTGATGATCAACCCGAAAACGGGCCGCGTACATACTTCTTACCATCAGGCGGTGGCGGCAACCGGGCGACTCTCATCGACCGATCCAAACCTGCAGAACATTCCGGTACGTAATGAGGAAGGTCGCCGCATTCGTCAGGCCTTTATCGCACCAGAGGATTACCTGATTGTCTCTGCGGACTACTCGCAAATCGAACTGCGTATTATGGCGCATCTGTCGCGTGATAAAGGTTTGCTGACGGCGTTTGCTGAAGGGAAGGATATCCACCGGGCGACGGCTGCCGAAGTGTTTGGTCTGCCGCTGGAAAGTGTGACAAACGAACAGCGACGCAGCGCGAAAGCGATCAACTTCGGTCTGATTTACGGGATGAGCGCTTTTGGCCTTTCCCGCCAGCTCAACATTCCTCGCAAAGAATCGCAGAAGTATATGGATCTCTACTTTGAGCGTTATCCGGGCGTACTGGAGTACATGGAACGCACCCGAGAGCAGGCGAAAGAGAAAGGCTATGTTGAAACGCTGGACGGTCGTCGTCTCTACCTGCCGGACATCAAATCCAGTAACGCCGCGCGTCGCGCTGGCGCAGAGCGTGCTGCGATCAACGCCCCAATGCAGGGGACAGCTGCTGACATCATTAAACGCGCGATGATCGCCGTGGATGCGTGGCTGGAAAAAGAGAAGCCACGCGTGCGCATGATCATGCAGGTACACGATGAACTGGTGTTCGAAGTGCACAAAGACGAGCTTGAAACCGTATCGAAAAAGATCCACGAACTGATGGAAAGCAGCATGACACTGGACGTGCCATTGCTGGTGGAAGTGGGGAGTGGTGAAAACTGGGATCAGGCTCACTAAGGGTCAGGAGAATAACGCGCGTTTTATGTAAGTTAGCAACATAACGACGTGCGTTTTGTGACGATCATTAGAATTCCCTATGTAAAGAGTGAAAAAAAACTACAAAAAGTGCTTTGTCTACAGATAAAAAAGGGGTAGAGTTAACGACGTAGGGTACAGAGGTAAGATGTTCTATCTTTCAGACCTTTTACTTCACGTAATCGGATTTGGCTGAATATTTTAGCCGCCCCAGTCAGTAATGACTGGGGCGTTTTTTATTGCGGTAAAGAAAATTTCAGGCAAAAAAAAAGCGCGGACATTGCCGCGCTCGCTATTACTCTTCTTCCGCTTCTGTCGCGGGCTCCAGCTCGTTAAACCAGCTATCGAGCTTCTGACGCAGCTTGTCCACGCCCTGCTTTTTCAGCGAGGAGAACGCTTCAACCTGCACATCACCGTTGAATGCCAGTACCGCTTCGCGAACCATATTCACCTGTGCTTTACGCGCACCGCTTGCCAGCTTATCGGCTTTTGTCAGCAGCACCAGCACAGCAATATCGCTTGCCACGGCCCAGTCGATCATCTGCTGATCGAGATCTTTCAGCGGGTGGCGAATATCCATCAGCACCACCAGGCCTTTCAGGCACTGGCGCTTTTCCAGATATTCACCCAGCGCACGTTGCCACTTGATCTTCATCTCTTCCGGTACCTGCGCATAGCCGTAGCCCGGTAAATCGACAAGACGTTTGCCTTCTGCCACTTCAAACAGGTTGATCAGCTGAGTACGGCCAGGCGTTTTTGAGGTACGCGCCAGGCTCTTCTGATTGGTCAGCGTATTCAGGGCGCTGGATTTTCCCGCATTGGAGCGGCCAGCAAATGCCACTTCAATACCCGTATCAGAAGGTAAGTGGCGAATATCAGGCGCACTGGTGACAAAATGCGTCTGTTGGTAGTTCCAGGTAGTCACGTGGTCGTCTCCAAAAATCGTAATCTGTGGGGGATTATACCCGAATGCAGACAAAAGGCTTTTCTCATCGCACTCTGCCTGTAGGCGAACACCCTGGCGGCTGTAGGAGATTTGCCATAGATGCTATAGGAGATTTAAGAGAAATCGCAGGCGTTAAAAAACACAAACTGTTTAAAATCAGATTGTTGTGCTTGAGTAATTATCCGAAAATCCTTTTTTGTACCCTCTCATTGCTTGTTAGTTTAAGCGAACAGGGTAAAGTGTGTGCCAGGGCGAGGATGCCAACAGGATAACGACTTAAGGATAAGGGTCAGGAGCGCCAGGAGGCGAAGACTCAGGATTGTCAGGATGATAAGCGCCTGGAGGCGTTTAAACAGGAAATGGAACCGTACACGGACGGTATATCCGCCAAGGGATAAACAGGGCTTGTTGTAGGCAAACACGGAATGTCTGACCCACTAAGGGTTGTGAGTCAGGAAAAAAGGCGACAGATTGCTCTGTCGCCTTTTTTCTTTGCTTGCTTTCTGCTAGATTTCGCCGCAATTCTATACTGAAGAAAACGACTTAAAGATAAAACATCATGAAAAAACCGACCTCCACAGCGGGCGCTAAACGCCCTGCAAAAGCACGCCGCAAAACGCGCGAAGAACTGAACCAGGAAGCGCGCGATCGCAAACGCGAGAAAAAGCATCGTGGTCATGCTGCGGGTAGCCGTGCGGGCGGTAGCGATGCCACGGGTGCTTCTGCAAAAGGCAAGCAGCAGAAAGATCCACGTATTGGCAGTAAAACTCCCATTCCACTGGGCGTGACAGACACCCCGGTCACTAAGCAGCACAAACCAAAGAGCGAGAAACCTATGCTTTCACCGCAGGCTGAGCTGGATTTGCTGGAGAATGATGAGCGCCTGGACGCGCTGCTGGAACGTCTTGAAGAGGGAGAAACCCTGACCGCTGAAGAGCAGTCATGGGTTGATGCCAAACTGGATCGCATTGATGAACTGATGCAGAAGCTGGGCCTGTCTTACGACGATGACGAAGATGAAGAAGAAGACGAAAAGCAGGAAGATATGATGCGTCTTCTGAAGGGTGGAAACTAACATTTGCACCTGGCAGGCACGATAGTCCTGCTTATAACCCTTCCGGTTATATGTTATCTGGTGTGGTTATTCGTTAAACTACGGCGGTTGTCGCGGCGACAGAAGTGGCTGCGCACCCGGATGATGGCCCGCAGTGGGGCCAGAACGGGCCGCCGTATACGAACGCGACACCAACGGAAGGAGTGAGCATGTCTGTACCATCTATCGACTGGGATTTGGCCCTAATCCAGAAATATAACTATTCCGGGCCGCGTTATACGTCATACCCAACTGCGCTGGAGTTCTCCGATGCTTTCGGCGAAGCGGATTTTCAGCAGGCTGTCGCGCGCTACCCTGAGCGCCCGCTGTCGCTCTACGTCCATATTCCGTTCTGCCACAAGCTCTGCTACTTCTGCGGCTGCAATAAAATCGTTACCCGTCAGCAGCACAAAGCCGATCAGTATCTGGATGTGCTCGAACAAGAAATTCTGCATCGTGCGCCACTGTTTACCGGACGCCATGTTAGCCAGCTTCACTGGGGGGGCGGTACGCCAACCTACCTGAATAAAGCGCAGATCAGCCGTTTGATGACACTGCTGCGCGGCAACTTCAATTTTAATGACGATGCTGAAATCTCGATCGAGGTTGATCCGCGCGAAATCGAGCTGGATGTACTGGATCACTTACGCGCCGAAGGGTTCAACCGCCTGAGCATGGGCGTCCAGGATTTCAACAAAGAAGTGCAGCGCCTGGTGAATCGCGAGCAGGATGAAGAATTTATCTTTGCCTTACTTAACCACGCGCGTGAAATCGGGTTTACCTCGACCAATATCGACCTGATTTACGGCCTGCCAAAGCAAACGCCAGAGAGTTTCGCCTTCACGCTGAAACGTGTGGCAGAACTCAATCCTGACCGTTTGAGCGTCTTTAACTATGCGCATCTGCCGACGCTTTTCGCCGCCCAGCGGAAAATCAAAGATGCCGATCTGCCTTCTGCTCAACAGAAGCTGGATATTTTGCAGGAAACCATCACCTCGCTGACCGAAACCGGCTATCAGTTTATCGGCATGGATCACTTTGCCCGTCCGGATGACGAACTGGCGATTGCTCAGCGTGAAGGGGTTCTGCACCGTAACTTCCAGGGGTATACCACCCAGGGTGATACCGACTTGCTGGGGATGGGCGTCTCCGCCATCAGTATGATCGGCGACTGCTACGCGCAAAACCAGAAAGAGCTGAAGCTTTATTATCAGCAGGTAGATGAAACCGGCAATGCCCTGTGGCGCGGTATCGCGTTAACGCGTGACGACTGCATTCGTCGTGATGTGATTAAGGCGCTGATCTGTAACTTCCGTCTCGGTTTTAGTGACGTAGAAGCACAATGGGATCTGCAGTTTAGCGATTATTTCGCGGAAGACCTGAAGCTGCTTGCACCGCTGGCGAAAGATGGGCTGGTGGATGTTTCGGAGAGCGCCATTGAGGTTACGCCAAAAGGGCGTCTGTTGATTCGTAATATCTGTATGTGCTTCGACGCTTACCTGCGTCAAAAGGCACGTCTGCAGCAGTTCTCACGGGTGATTTAAGATGCACTGCCGGGTGGCGTTTCGTTTACCCGGCCTGCATTTCGCGTTTAGTAGGCCGGGTAAGGCGAAGCCGCCACCCGGCTTTTCATTGGCTACCCGCTAGCTAAACAACCCAACCAGTGCCGCACACAATACCGCTGCAACGGCAGTTTGCGGTGTGTGGCTTTCGGCTGCTCCGCTAGAGAGCAAACTCACTAATGATTCCAGCATGATGGTTCCCCCCATTTCCGGGCACGATCATACAAATTTCATCGATACAGTAAAGCGCAAAATAACAGCAATTTGCGCTCAATTAATCATCTTTACACAGCGGTAAAAATCACTCCATGCCCAGCTCTTTCAGCTTACGTGTCAGGGTATTGCGTCCCCATCCCAGTAAGCGAGCGGCTTCCTGTTTATGGCCCTGCGTATGACGAAGCGCGGTGGTTAACAGCGTGCGCTCCATCTCAGGCTGAGCCTCAGAGAGTAAATTTTGATGACCGGAACGCAGCGCGCGATCGGCCCATTGTGCCAGCAGCGTCGCCCAGCTGTCCGGTAGTGCGTGTCCGGTACTGCTTTCTGGCGCGGTTGCTTCAAACAGTTCAGCGGGTAAATCCTGAATCAGAACTTCCTGCCCGGCGGCCATGACGGTTAACCAGCGGCAGGTGTTTTCCAGCTGACGCACGTTGCCCGGCCAGGCCAGACGGGTAAGTGCGGCGTCAGTTTCCGGGTGTAGCTGCTTGGCTTCCACACCCAGCTCACGGGCGGCCACCTGCAGAAAATGGCGTGCCAGGCGAGGAATGTCTTCACGACGCTCGCGCAGTGGCGGAAGATGTACACGGATCACGTTCAGGCGGTGGAATAAGTCCTCGCGGAATTTCCCTTCCTGCACGCGCAGCTCCAGGTTCTGGTGTGTTGCGGCAATAATACGGACGTCCACTTTTACTGGCGCATAGCCGCCCACGCGATAAAACTGTCCGTCGGCCAGTACGCGCAGCAGGCGGGTCTGAACATCCAGCGGCATATCGCCGATTTCATCCAGGAAGAGAGTGCCTCCATCGGCCTGTTCGAAGCGCCCCTGGCGAATGGTATTTGCGCCGGTAAACGCCCCTTTTTCGTGGCCGAACAGTTCGGATTCAATCAAATCCTTCGGGATCGCCGCCATATTCAGGGCGATAAACGGCGCTTTTGCCCGCGGGCTGTGGCGGTGCAAGGCGTGGGCAACCAGCTCTTTGCCGGTACCCGATTCACCGTTAATCAATACGCTGATGGACGAACGCGACAAACGACCAATGATACGAAATACATCCTGCATGGCTGGCGCTTCGCCGATGATGTCCGTTGTTGGGCCAAAATCGGGGGTATGACGGGGCTGCTGCTGCTCCTGGTAGTGGCTAATGGCGCGTTCAACCAGAGCGACAGCTTCGTCAATATCAAACGGTTTGGGCAGGTAGTCGAATGCCCCTTGCTGATAAGCGCTGACGGCTGCATCCAGATCGGAGTGCGCCGTCATTATGATGACCGGAAGCATAGGATGGCGTTGTTTGATCTGCTTTAAGAGCGCCAGCCCGTCCATTCCCGGCATGCGAATATCCGAAAGCAGAACATCCGGGGTTTTGGTGGTGAGCGCATCGAGCACTTCGCTGCCGTTCTCAAACGTCGTGCAGCTTAATCCTGCTCCGGTGAGTGCGCGTTCCAGCACCCAACGGATGGAGCTATCGTCATCGACTACCCAGACTATCCCTCGTTGCATAAACGTCACCTTTATTTTTTAATCGGCAGGAAAACCGAAAACTCGGTATGTCCCGGCCAACTGGTAAATTCAATTTTGCCAGAGTGTTGGTCGATCAAATTGCGGGCAATGGATAACCCCAGACCAGTGCCGCCTTCGCGACCGCTCACCATCGGGTAGAACAACGTGTCCTGTAAATGTGACGGAATGCCCGGCCCGTTATCCTCAACGTCGATGCGTGCTGCCAGGCGATAGCGCACGCCGTGCAGCGTCAGCTGGAATGCGGTGCGGGTGCGCAGAATGATTTCGCCCCCTTCCGGTCCCAGAGCCTGCAACGCATTGCGCACAATATTCAGCAGAACCTGTTCAATCTGGTCAGGATCGTGCGCCAGTTCCGGCAGGCTTGGGTCGTAATCACGCACCAGCGTGACGTTCTCCGGCAGTTCCATCGAGACGAGCTTCACTACCCGTTCAGCCACTTTATGAATGCTCTCTGAAACATGCATACCCGGCTGTTGCGGCCCCAGCAGACGGTCGACCAGATTGCGCAGGCGATCGGCCTGCTCAATGATGACGTTGGTGTACTCCGCAAGTGTTGGGTCGGGCAGTGCTTTGGTTAACAGCTGTGCTGCGCCGCGTAACCCTCCCAGCGGGTTTTTGATTTCATGAGCCAGCCCCCGTACCAGGTCACGGGCGGCAATTTGCTGCGCATGCTGGAGCTGTTCCTGGCTGAGGCGGCGCTGGTTGTCCATCGGTGCCATTTCAAGCAGGATGAACCCTTCAGGCAGACGCTGCGCCGTTAGCGAAAGAATATGTGAGCGTCCGTCGATCACCAGCGTCACTTCGTTATCGGTGAACCCCTGACCGGACTGCAAACTTTCCTGCATCAGGCCAATATTCAGCGAAAAATAGCTCAACAATTCCGGAAGTGGGGTACCAAACAGTTTGCGTGCGCTTTGTGCGAGCAGTTGCTGCGCCGCCGGGTTGGCGTAATGTACAGCCAGCTCGTCGTCGACCAGCAAAATACTGTTAATTAAAGAATTGAGGATCTGCCCAGCATCGGGCAGCGTGCCAGTTGCCATTCAGCAGTCTCCTGGAGTTGGTTGCACTAATTTAGTGCAGTATAGCTTTTTCGTTGCAAAAAGCGCGTGAGATCAGTTTGTTGGTGGAGAAAAAAGCCCATCCGAAGATGGGCTGAAAGTTTCCACGGCAACAAAAAATCCTCTCGCGTCTTTCTCGCCGCAGCCGCGTTGGCTGCCTTCGTTCACCCCGGTCACATAGCTATCTATGCTCCCGGGGATTCACTCAGTTGCCGCCTTGCTGCGACAAGAAATCCGCCGAGTATTAATTTCTTTCTTTAATTCTGACTTAAACGCTGTAGTACAGTTCGAATTCAACTGGGTGCGGAGTCATACGCACACGGTCGTTCTCTTCAATACGCAGAGCGATGTAAGCATCGATAGCGTCGTCAGTGAACACACCACCAGCAGTCAGGAACTCGCGGTCAGCGTCCAGCGCGTTCAGTGCTTCTTCCAGAGAACCGGCAACCTGTGGGATCTCTTTCGCTTCTTCTGGCGGCAGGTCATACAGGTTTTTGTCCATTGCTTCGCCTGGGTGGATCTTGTTCTTGATACCGTCCAGACCGGCCATCAGCAGTGCTGCGAAGCACAGGTATGGGTTAGCCGCTGGATCCGGGAAGCGAACTTCGATACGACGCGCTTTCGGAGAAGCCACCACCGGGATACGGATAGAAGCAGAACGGTTACGTGCAGAGTATGCCAGCATCACTGGTGCTTCGTAGCCCGGAACCAGACGCTTGTAAGAGTTGGTGGTTGGGTTCGCCAGGGCGTTGATTGCCTTAGCGTGTTTGATTACGCCGCCAATGTAGAACAGTGCCTGCTCAGACAGACCTGCATACTTATCGCCAGAGAACAGGTTGGTACCGTTCTTGGACAGGGACATGTGGCAGTGCATACCGGAACCGTTATCGCCGAACATTGGTTTTGGCATGAAGGTTGCGGTCTTACCGAAACGGTGCGCAACGTTGTGCACAACGTATTTGTAGATCTGAATCTCATCCGCTTTTTTGGTCATGGTGTTGAAGCGGGTTGCGATTTCGTTCTGGCCAGCAGTTGCGACTTCGTGGTGGTGTGCTTCAACCACCAGGCCCATCTCTTCCATCACCAGACACATGGTAGAACGAATGTCCTGTGAAGAATCGACCGGAGGAACCGGGAAGTAACCGCCTTTCACGCCAGGACGGTGACCTTTGTTACCACCTTCGTATTTGGTGGAAGAGTTCCATGCGCCTTCGATATCATCGATAGCAACGTGGGAACCAGAAATTGAAGCGCCGAAACGAATGTCGTCAAACAGGAAGAATTCTGGCTCTGGCCCGAACAGAACGGTGTCTGCGATGCCGGTAGAACGCAGGTACTCTTCAGCACGTTTAGCGATGGAGCGTGGGTCGCGATCGTAACCCTGCAGCGTGCCTGGCTCGAGGATATCACAGCGGATGATCAGCGTTGGCTCTTCGAAGAACGGGTCAATGAGCGCAGTCGTCGCGTCCGGCATCAGAACCATGTCGGATTCGTTAATGCCTTTCCAGCCGCCAATGGAGGAGCCGTCAAACATTTTGCCTTCTTCAAAGAACTCGGCGTTCACCTGATGAGCAGGAATAGTGACGTGCTGTTCTTTACCTTTGGTATCGGTGAAGCGCAGATCAACAAACTTCACTTCATGTTCGTTCAGCATCGTCAAAACGTGTTCAGCGGACATACTTAACTCTCCAGATTGGTCATTGTCGTCGTGGTAACGAGGTCTTCAATTTCTGTTTGTACTGGCCGTGTGCCATGTATTTTTATAAAGCGAAATCTGTGCCAACTTTTAAAACACCCCCAAAAGGCGTTATCATGCGCACCATAGTGCAAAAGGGCTGCACCATGATGGTCATCTTGCACCAGTATAGTGCTTCAATGTGAACATTGAGCACCATATTGGTGCAATTTACGTGAAAGTGCCCTTTTACCGCTCCGTGAAAGCGATCACAAAGCATCTCTGCAATACTTGTTTGCGGGGGATGTTTGTGATCCTGTTTTGTAGTGCGATTAATCCGTGTACAATAACGCGCTATTTCTAAATGCCTGAGGCAAAGTTGTGATCGAAAATTTGCGTAACATCGCCATCATCGCGCACGTTGACCATGGTAAAACTACCCTGGTTGATAAGCTGCTGCAGCAATCCGGTACGTTTGATGCGCGTGCCGAAACCCAAGAACGCGTGATGGACTCCAACGATTTGGAGAAAGAGCGTGGGATTACCATCCTCGCGAAAAACACCGCGATTAAATGGAATGACTACCGTATCAACATCGTTGATACCCCAGGGCACGCCGACTTCGGTGGTGAAGTTGAACGTGTAATGTCCATGGTAGACTCCGTTCTGCTGGTCGTTGACGCAATGGATGGCCCAATGCCACAGACGCGCTTCGTGACCAAAAAAGCATTTGCCCACGGTCTGAAGCCAATCGTAGTTATCAACAAAGTTGACCGTCCTGGCGCGCGTCCTGACTGGGTTGTTGACCAGGTATTCGACCTGTTCGTTAACCTCGACGCGACTGACGAGCAGCTGGACTTCCCTATCGTTTATGCTTCTGCGCTGAACGGTATCGCAGGTCTGGATCACGAGAACATGGCTGAAGACATGACCCCGCTGTACCAGGCGATTGTTGACCGTGTTCCTGCACCAAACGTTGATCTCGACGGCACCCTGCAGATGCAGATCTCTCAGCTCGACTACAACAACTACGTTGGTGTTATCGGCATTGGTCGTATCAAGCGCGGTAAAGTTAAGCCTAACCAGCAGGTTACTATCATCGATAGCGAAGGCAAAACCCGTAACGGTAAAGTCGGTAAAGTGCTGACTCACCTGGGTCTGGAGCGTATCGATAGCGACGTGGCTGAAGCAGGCGACATCATCGCGATCACCGGTCTGGGTGAGCTGAACATCTCCGACACCATCTGCGACCCGCAGAATGTTGAAGCGCTGCCAGCCCTGTCCGTTGATGAACCAACCGTATCCATGTTCTTCAACGTCAACACCTCTCCGTTCTGTGGTAAAGAAGGTAAGTTCGTTACCTCTCGTCAGATCCTTGACCGCCTGAACAAAGAGCTGGTGCACAACGTTGCGCTGCGCGTTGAAGAAACCCCAGACGCTGACGCATTCCGCGTTTCCGGTCGTGGTGAGCTGCACCTGTCTGTTCTTATCGAAAACATGCGTCGTGAAGGTTTCGAGATGGCGGTTTCCCGTCCGAAAGTTATCTTCCGCGAAATCGATGGCCGTAAACAAGAGCCGTTCGAAAACGTAACGCTGGACGTTGAAGAGCAGCACCAGGGTTCTGTCATGCAGGCTCTGGGTGAGCGTAAAGGCGACCTGAAAAACATGAATCCAGATGGCAAAGGCCGCGTACGTCTCGACTACGTGATCCCAAGCCGTGGCCTGATCGGCTTCCGTTCAGAGTTCATGACCATGACTTCTGGTACCGGTCTGCTGTACTCCACCTTCAGCCACTACGACGACGTTCGTCCAGGCGACGTGGGCCAGCGTAACAACGGCGTTCTGATCTCCAACGGTCAGGGTAAAGCGGTTGCATTCGCACTGTTCAGCCTGCAGGACCGCGGTAAGCTGTTCCTGGGTCACGGTGCTGAAGTTTACGAAGGCCAGATCATCGGTATTCACAGCCGTTCTAACGACCTGACTGTAAACTGCCTGACCGGTAAGAAACTGACCAACATGCGTGCGTCCGGTACTGACGAAGCAACGGTTCTGGTTCCACCGATCAAGATGACCCTGGAGCAAGCTCTGGAATTCATCGATGACGACGAACTGGTAGAAGTGACTCCACAGTCTATCCGTATCCGTAAACGTCACCTGACTGAGAACGACCGTAAACGTGCAATGCGCGGTGCGAAAGAAGAGTAATTCACTCCTCTTTTAGTCTGCAAAACCCCGTCCTTGTGGCGGGGTTTTTCTTTTTCTGACCTGGGTTCTGGCGCATAGCCAAACCTTATCTTTCCCGCTACAGTTACTTTTCCACGGCGAGCAGGAGATAAACATGCTTTATATCTTTGACTTAGGAAATGTAATCGTCGATATCGATTTTAATCGTGTGCTGGGTACATGGAGTGATTTCAGCCGTGTTCCACTGGCGACGTTAAAACAGAGTTTCGCGATGGGGGAGACTTTCCATCAGCACGAGCGCGGCGAGATCAGCGACGAAGAATTCGCTGAACGTTTCTGTCATGAAATGGAGCTGCCGTTAAGCTATGAGCAGTTCTCCCACGGCTGGCAGGCGGTGTTTGTTGCGATCCGCCCGGACGTCATCGTCACCATGAAAAAACTGCGTGAGCAGGGGCATCGGGTAGTGGTTCTGTCAAATACCAACCGTCTGCACACCACGTTCTGGCCAGATGAATACCCTGAAGTGCGTGCGGCGGCAGATAAAATCTATCTCTCCCAGGAGATGGGCATGCGCAAACCCGAAGCGCGAATTTATCAGGCTGTTCTCCAGGCGGAGGGATTCTCTGCGGCCGATGCGGTCTTTTTCGACGACAACGCCGATAATATAGAGGGAGCTAACCAGTTAGGTATCACGTCAATTCTGGTGACCGGAAAAGAGACGATACCGAACTACTTTGCGAAGCAGCTATGCTAAAAACCGTTCAGCAAAAAGCCACTCACCATACCCGCCCGTTGCGTGCGTGGCTAAAACTCCTCTGGCACCGCATTGACGAGGACAACATGACGACGCTGGCGGGGAACCTCGCGTATGTGTCGTTACTCTCACTGGTGCCGCTGGTGGCCGTCATCTTTGCGCTTTTTTCTGCTTTTCCGATGTTTGCAGATGTCAGCCTGCAGCTTCGTCATTTTGTCTTTGCGAACTTCATTCCTGCCACTGGCGATGTTATACAGAACTATATTGAGCAGTTCGTTGCCAACTCCAGCAAGATGACGGCAGTGGGGGCGTGCGGCCTGATCGTGACGTCGCTGCTTCTGATGTATGCCATTGATAATGCGCTTAACACCATCTGGCACAGTAAAAAAGTGCGCCCGAAAGTGTACTCTTTTGCCGTGTACTGGATGATTTTAACGCTCGGCCCGTTGTTAGCGGGTGCTAGCCTGGCTATCAGCTCGTATCTTCTTTCGTTGCGCTGGGCCAGTGACTTAAACGGCGTTATTGATAATGTTCTGCGAATCTTCCCGCTGATTTTATCGTGGTTCTCTTTCTGGCTGCTCTACAGTGTGGTACCGACCACTCGCGTGCCTAACCGCGACGCTATCGTTGGGGCGCTAGTGGCGGCGGCGTTCTTTGAACTGGGCAAAAAAGGCTTTGCCCTCTACATCACCATGTTCCCTTCTTATCAGCTGATTTACGGCGTGCTGGCGGTGATCCCCATTTTGTTTGTCTGGGTTTACTGGACCTGGTGTATCGTCTTGCTTGGTGCCGAAATAACTGTCACTCTCGGCATATATCGCGAACTCAGAAAAGCAGCTGAAGCTGAAAAACAACAAGAAGAAAACCAACCATGATTGCATTGATACAGCGCGTAACCCGTGCCAGCGTCACCGTGGAGGATGAGGTGACGGGTGAAATTGGCCCAGGACTTTTGGTGTTGTTAGGTGTCGAAAAGGATGACGACGAACAAAAAGCTAACCGTTTGTGTGAGCGTGTGCTGGGTTACCGCATTTTCAGTGATGCGGAAGGCAAGATGAACCTGAACGTCCAGCAGGCGGGTGGCAGTGTGCTGGTTGTTTCCCAGTTTACGCTGGCCGCAGATACCGAGCGCGGCATGCGTCCTGGCTTCTCCAGGGGGGCTGCCCCGGATCGTGCAGAAGCACTTTATGAGTATTTTGTTGAGCGTTGTCGCCAGCAGGAAATGAATACGCAAACCGGACGATTCGCTGCAGATATGCAGGTCTCGCTGGTGAACGATGGCCCCGTCACATTCTGGCTCCAGATATGAGCCAGTTGGCGGCGTGGCCGCGGGTAACAAGAGAGAGTACAGCTATGTATCACCTTCGAGTACCGCAAACGGAAGAAGAGTTAGAGGTGTATTACCAGTTCCGCTGGGAAATGCTGCGCAAGCCATTACATCAACCGAAAGGATCTGAACGCGACGCCTGGGACGCAATGGCGCATCACCAGATGGTGGTGGATGAAGAGGGTAACCTTGTCGCCGTCGGGCGTCTGTATATCAACGCGGATAACGAAGCGTCTATTCGCTTTATGGCTGTCCACCCCTCTGTGCAGGACAAAGGTCTGGGGACACTGATGGCGATGACCCTGGAGTCAGTTGCCCGTCAGGAAGGCGTTAAGCGCGTAACCTGTAGTGCCCGCGAGGATGCCGTGGAGTTCTTCGCCAAGCTCGGTTTTGTTAACCAGGGTGAAATCACCACACCGCAAACCACACCGGTGCGCCACTTTCTGATGATTAAACCCGTCGCCACGCTGGATGATATTCTGCACCGTGCCGACTGGTGCGGTCAGTTACAGCAGGCCTGGTATCAACACATCCCCCTGAGTGAAAAGATGGGGGTACGCATTCAGCAGTACACCGGGCAAAAATTTATGACCACGATGCCGGAAACCGGCAATCAGAACCCACACCACACGCTGTTTGCTGGCAGTCTGTTCTCACTGGCTACGCTCACCGGTTGGGGGCTTATCTGGTTGATGCTGCGCGAACGTCATCTTGGTGGCACCATCATTCTGGCAGATGCCCACATTCGCTACAGCGCGCCAATTAGCGGCAAGCCGAGCGCCGTTGCCGATCTCGGTTCGCTGGGAGGCGATCTCGACCGTCTGGCACGTGGACGCAAAGCTCGGGTGCAGATGCAGGTAGAGCTGTTCGGTGATGAAACGTCGGGCGCGATATTTGAAGGAACTTACATCGTTCTCCCTGCGAAGCCGTTTGGTGCGTATGAAGAGGGTGGGAACGAGGAGGAGTAATCTCCTCCCGCTGTTATCGCCGGGCGTTTTCAATCCGCCAGGCGATATCCTTCATTACGTCTCGTGCTGAACGGCTGATTCCACCGAGCTGAAAGAAGCCATGGATGACTCCCAGCCAGCGCTGAGCGGTACATACCACCCCCTGCTCTGTCAGATACTGATAAAGCATCTCCCCCTCATCACATAGCGGATCATACTCGGCGGTAATAATGTGTACTGGCGGAAGACCGTTAAAATCATCCCGCCACAGTGGGCTGGCTTCTGGATGCTGACGATCGGTGTCTGCCAGATACATTTCATATCCGCTGAGCAGGGTATCGCGGGTGATAATATAATCTGTGCCATTGAGGGTGTAACTTTCAAAACTCGCCGTGGCGTCGAGCATGGGATAGATAAGTATGAGCTGCGCAGGTTGCCAGAGACCTTTGGCCTTTAGCCGTAGCGCCGTCACCAGCGCCAGATGCCCTCCCGCACTGTCCCCGCAAAGCGTGATCCGGTTTTTATCTACACCCAACGTGTTCGCATATTGCCAGACCAGTATCGCACCTCTTTCTGCGTCGTCATGCGCGGTGGGGAAGGTATGCTCTGGTGCCAGTCTGTACTGAACCGCAATCACCCGGCAATTGCCGTACCAGGCTAGCTGACGGAGTTGGTTATCATGCGTATCAAAGCCGCCGCTGATAAAGCACCCACCGTGATAGTAGATGGTAGCAGGTAATGTTTCAGGCGCGTTGGGGGGCGAAAATACACGAATAATAAGGCCCTCAAGAACATGCGTTTCAACGTGTATGCGAGTTTCTACCTCTCCGGCAAGTCCCGTACTGGCAACATACCCCGCTCGTCGGGCATTAATATTCTGATGACGTGATGAGGGCCGGCCTGCAGCGATAAATTCCTGAACCAGTTGTTCAATCCCTTTTTCCAGTGCCATGACAGAGTCTCTTTGACTGTATGAATATACAGTTTTATAGCCTGGTTTATTGCTGATGAAAACAAAGAAATTTGGTGAAACCAGAGATCTGGAAAGCGGCTCGCAAATGCGAGAGCTGTTTTTGTTATCTGCTTTGACCCTACAAAAAGGTAGGCGCTTGTAAACATGGTCATGAGACGAAAACAGTAGCGGTAATGGGCGCGTTTGAAATTATCGATGTCTCGCGGGATATTGCTGAAAGAAGCAGTCTTACTGCGTGAGAAATATGGGATGAAGCTTCCAGACGCCATCATCCTGGCGACTGCTCAGAGCAGAAACTGCCCGCTGATTTCACGAAATACCAAAGACTTTGCGGGTATTGCTGGGGTCATTTCCCCTTATCAACTGTAAGCCGGGCAAGCTTGCGCCGCCCGGCGCTGTCACAAGGGATTACTCCCCTTCACCCGGGAACAGGAACGGGTTGATAGAGCTGCGGGCAAAGCCCTCTTGCTCCATTTTGGCGTCCAGAATCAGCGAGGCGAGATCGTCGGCCACGGCTTCGACTTTCGGGTCTTTTTCCTGATACAGAATTTTCAGGTAGGTACCACAGTCGCCGCAGCTTTCGGCTTTCACCGCTGCGTCTTCGTTTTCCAGCGACCAGTAGTTGAGATCGCGGGTCTGCTCGCAGTTGCTGCACTTCACGCGCACCACATGCCACTCGGTTTCACACAGGTTGCAGTGCAGGTAGCGTAGCCCCTGGGTGGTACCAATTTGCACCATGCTGGAAACCGGCATCGAGCCACACACCGGGCAGAACTGGCGCGCTTCACCATATTCGGCACGGGCCTTGCCTGGGATGAGGCTTGCCATTTGCGCCCAGTAGAGCGACAACGCAGCCCAGATAAACGGTGCTTTATCACTGCTGACCAGCGAGAAATCAGAAGCAAACAGCGCGCTCGCCATCTCTTCCAGTTCCATATCGGAGGCTTTTTCCAGATTCTCAATAACCGCCAGCGCGGTACCGCTCATCTCCGGTTTTAGCTCAGCAATCAGCGAATGCAGCAGTGTGTGCCAGTGCTTATCGCGCGGCAGTACGTGAATATCCAGCGGCGGTTTACCTTGCTCGCTGGCTTCTTTAATGCGCGCGGTCAGATCCATTTGCAGCGGATGGTCGTACAGCACCACTTCCTGCGCGTGGGCAATGAGCGCGGCAAAACGCAGAAAATCGCCCAGAGGGTTGTTCTCTGCCAGCTCGCGCAGACGCTCTGCGCGGCGGTTATAGAGGTTCTTGAGTCTGGGGAATAACAACGGCGGAATATATTCCGCCGTGCGTTTCTCGCTCGAACCCAGCTCATCTTGCGGGATTATGCGAATACTCATTCAGATGACTTTTCCTGTTTCTGGCGGACTTCACGGTACCAGCGCGGGTGATGTTTCTTCGCCCACGTACTGGTTACCCAGCCTTCCACCATCGCGGTAATGGTGCCTTTCACCCAAAGGGCGGCGTAAATATGCACCATGATAACCACAATTAACGCCACTGCGGCAAATGAATGCAGCATCAGCGCGAATCGGATCACCGGGATTGAGAAAGCAGGCGCAAAGTACGGACGCCAGATGATCACACCGCTTACCAGCAACAGGACCAGGAAGATAATCGCCGCCCAGAATACGCATTTCTGGCCGAAGTTATAACGCCCGGTATCACCCACTTCCTCGTTGACGACGATCTTACGAATATTCTTCGCCCAAAAGATATCATCCCGATTGATTAGGTTATGGTGCCAGTATCGGAAAAACATGATGATGAACGACGCGAACATGATGACGCCAACAAACGGGTGCAGTATACGCGCCAGCTGTGGTGTCCCCATGATCTGCATCAGCCAGTTGAAGGACGGGAAGAAGAACCCTAGCCCGCTTATTGCCGCCAGCATGAAACAGAAGGCGGTGACCCAGTGGTTGATGCGTTCCGGCGCGGAGTAGCGCACGATGGTGTCACGTTTTCTCATTTGCGCACCTCGTCTTTCTCTTCATGCGTGTCGTCGTCTTCCTCTTCCGCGCGGTTCGGGCCGACACCGACGTAGTGGAAGATACTTGCTGCGAAGGTGGCAGCAAAACCGACCGCTGCCAGCGGTTTCCAGATGCCTTTCCAGAACTTAACGGTGGCGCTGATTTCCGGGTTCTCCGGCAGGCCGTGATACAGATTCGGCTTGTCGGCGTGATGCAGTACGTACATGACGTGCGTTCCGCCAACACCGGCCGGATCGTACAGGCCTGCGTTATCGTAACCACGGGTTTTCAGCTCGCCTACGCGCTCAGCCGCCAGCGTTTTCATATCCTCTTTAGAGCCAAAGTGGATAGCACCGGTTGGGCAGGTCTTCACACAGGCGGGTTCCTGACCGACGTTGACGCGGTCAACACACAGCGTACATTTGTAGACGCGGTTGTCTTCCGGGTTCAGTCGTGGCACGTTGAACGGGCAGCCCGCGATGCAGTAGCCACAGCCAATGCACTGCTCGGACTGGAAGTCGACGATGCCATTAGCATACTGAATGATAGCCCCTTCCGACGGACACGCCTTCAGGCAACCCGGATCCGCACAGTGCATACAGCCGTCTTTGCGGATCAGCCATTCCAGTTTGTCGTTCTGCTCCACTTCCGAGAAACGCATCACCGTCCAGGACTTCGCGGTCAAATCCGCCGGGTTGTCGTACACCCCAACGTTATGACCCACTTCGTCACGGATATCGTTCCACTCTGAACAGGCCACCTGACAGGCTTTACAGCCGATACAGGTGGTCACGTCGATAAGTTTCGCCACTTCCTGCTGGTGGTCCCGCGCCTGTGGCGCGGGTGTGAAACCGTTAGTCGCGGAACGACGGATAATGTCTTGAGATTGATAAGCCATAAGTCGTCTCCGTTACACCTTTTCCACGTTCACGAGGAAGGCCTTAAACTCCGGCGTCTGCGTGTTCGCATCACCGACGAACGGCGTCAGGGTGTTCGCAATAAACCCTTTTTTCGCCACGCCCTCATAACCCCAGTGGATCGGGATGCCGATGGTATCCACCTGCTGACCGTGAACGTTCAGCGTACGAATACGCTTGGTCACTACGGCCTTGGCCTTGATATAGCCACGGTTAGAAGAGACCTTCACGGTATCACCATGTGCGATGCCGAGCTTGTTCGCCAGCTTCTCACCGATCTCCACAAACTGTTCCGGCTGCGCGATAGCATTAAGCAGCGCGTGCTTGGTCCAGTAGTGGAAGTGTTCGGTCAGGCGATAAGTGGTGCCCACGTACGGGAACTTGTCTTTTTTACCCAGCGCTTCAAAATCGCCCTTAAAGATACGGGCTGCCGGGTTAGAGACCACGTTCGGGTGCAGCGGGTTGGTGCCCAGCGGCGTCTCAAACGGCTCGTAGTGTTCCGGGAACGGGCCTTCAGCCATTTTATCAATAGCAAACAGACGCCCCATCCCTTCAGGCTGCATGATAAACGGCCCGACATCGCTGCCTGGTGCGGCAGTGCTGTAGTCCGGAATATCCACGCCACCCCATTTCGCGCCATCCCATTTCAGAAGCTGACGCTTCGGATCCCACGGGTTACCCTGCGGATCTGCGGAGGCACGGTTATAGAGAATGCGACGGTTCAGCGGCCACGCCCATGCCCAGCCCAGCGTATTACCAAGGCCCGACGGGTCGGCGTTATCGCGGTTGGCCATCTGGTTACCTTTCGGCGTCCAGCTACCGGCAAAGATCCAGCAGCCGCTGGAGGTAGTACCGTCATCACGCAGGTGCGCGAAGGTGCTGAGCTGTTCGCCTTTCTTCGCCAGGACTGCACCGGTGGCCGGGTCGATAACATCCGCCAGTGCCTTACCGTTGCTCTCCATCGCCACTTCTTCCGGTGATGGGTTTTCCGGTGTCGAGTAGTTCCAGGTCATGTTCAGAACCGGTTCAGGGTTCGCACCGCCTTCTGCCGCGTACATCTTACGCAGGCGCAGGAAGATGCCGGCCAGGATCTCGCCGTCGTTCATGGCAATGCCCGGGGCGTCCGCACCTTTCCAGTGCCACTGCAGCCAGCGGCCGGAGTTGACGATAGAACCGTTCTCTTCCGCGAAGCAGGTGGATGGCAGGCGGAACACTTCGGTCTGAATCTTCGATGGGTCGACATCGTTCGATTCACCGTGGTTCTGCCAGAAGGTCGAGGTTTCGGTATTGAGTGGGTCAATCGTTACCAGGAACTTCAGTTTTGACAGAGAGGCCACAACCTTGTTCTTGTTCGGGAATGACGCCACCGGGTTAAAGCCCTGGCACAGATAGCCGTTGACCTTGCCCTGGTTCATCATCTCGAAGTACTGAAGAACGTCGTAACCTTTGTCCCACTTCGGCAGCCAGTCGTAGCCCCAGCTGTTTTCAGCTGTCGCTTTGTCACCGAAGAATGCCTTCATCATGGAGACGAAGAACTTCGGATAGTTGCCCCAGTAGTTCACCTGGCCCTGGAGCAGCGGTTTTGGCGTGCTGGCTGTCAGGTAGGTTTGCAGATCAGTCTGTTTTTCGTTTGGCAGCGTCATGTAGCCGGTCAGGCTTTGTGACAGCAGGCCGAGGTCAGTCAGACCCTGAATATTGGAGTGACCGCGCAGGGCATTTACGCCGCCGCCTGCCATGCCCATGTTGCCGAGCAGCAGCTGAACCATCGCCATCGTACGGATGTTCTGCGCACCGATAGAGTGCTGTGTCCAGCCGAGGGCGTACAGGAACGATGCGGTTTTATCTTTCGCACTGGTTTCGGCGATAAGCTCACACACTTTCAGGAAGTCAGCCTTCGGCGTACCACAGATGTTTTCGACAACGTCCGGTGTATAGCGTGAAACGTGCTCTTTCAGCAGGTTCCATACACAACGCGGGTGTTGCAGGGTGGTGTCGCGTTTCGCAAAGCCGTTTTCATCCAGCTCGTAGTTCCAGCTGGTTTTGTCGTACTTGCGTTTTTCGGCGTCATAACCGCTGAACAGGCCATCTTCGAAGTGATAATCCTCACGCACGATCAGGCTGGCGTTGGTATACGCCTCAGTGTATTCGCGGTTATATTTTTCGTTGGTCATCAGGTACAGCAATACGCCTGACAGGAAAGTGATGTCAGTACCTGAACGAATAGGGGTGTAGAAATCCGCCACTGACGCAGTACGCGTAAAGCGGGGATCGATCACAATCAGTTTCGCACCGTTGTGGATTTTGGCTTCCATCGCCCAGCGGAACCCGACAGGGTGCGCTTCAGCGGCGTTACCGCCCATCACCACAATAAGGTTGGCGTTCTTGATGTCGACCCAGTGGTTGGTCATCGCACCGCGACCAAATGTTGGAGCAAGACTTGCTACCGTTGGTCCGTGTCAGACACGCGCCTGGTTGTCGACTGCGAGCATACCGAGTGCACGCGTAAATTTCTGGGTTAAGTAGCCGGTTTCGTTACTGGAAGCGGAAGCACACAGCATCCCGGTGGAGAGCCAGCGGTTGACCGTGACGCCATTGGCGTTCTGGGCAATAAAGTTGGCATCGCGGTCTTCTTTAATCAGTTTTGCGATGCGGTCAAATGCATCATCCCAGCTGATTTGCTGCCATTTGTCGGAACCTGGGGCGCGGTATTCAGGGAATTTCAGGCGGCTTTCTGAGTGAATAAAGTCCACCAGACCGGCCCCTTTCGGGCATAACGCCCCGCGATTGACCGGATGATCCGGGTCACCTTCGATGTGGAAGATAGACGCTTTGGCGTTTTTCGCACCGTCGCCGAGGCTATACATCAACAGCCCGCAACCGACAGAGCAGTATGTACAGGTATTACGGGTTTCGCGGGTGCGCAGCAGTTTGTACTGCCGCGTCTCCGCCAGCGCTACGCCGGGGGCAAAGCCCAGCGCCGCTGCCGTGGTGCCTGCCATACCGCCAGCGCAGATCTTAAAGAACTGCCTTCTGCTGACCTGCATGGGTCACTCCTTGTTTCGACATTGCTTACATATGTAGTTTTAACTTCACGGTTGTTTTTTCAACCACAAAGAAGAAAATTTGTTCTAATCCCTCAATCCCACGAGGGATATCATCAGAATACCACAATGTCGGTAAGCCTGTTCCAATGGCGTTAATACAAAGTGAACGTATTATCACCCTGCTGATTATAAAATGTGATATTAGTCACGTTATTAACCCTGCATGTTAAAGGGGTGTATCATGGTCTTCGTTGCACCTCTCCCAAATGAGTAGGTAAACTTGATGGGGATGGGCGCTTAAAAGTTGATCCATACTATGCGTAAGGTCTGCACTTTGTGATGCAATAGCAGGCTCACCTCCGTGGTTGTTCAGGAATACCGTTGTGTCTAAACAAAATCGTGCTCCCCACTCGTCGCCACTGCCCGCTGGTATTGTGGAACTGCCGGTACACAGACCCCCCCACATTACCCATGCCACGCCTGATTTTCTGGCGGAGGAAGTCCCGGTTGCACTGGTCTACAACGGTATTTCCCACGTTGTAATGATGGCCTCTCCGAAAGATCTCGATCTGTTCGCCATTGGGTTTTCCCTCTCCGAAGGGATAATTGAGCACCCTCAGGAGATCTACGGCATGGACGTGGTTCAGGCCTGCAATGGACTGGAAGTACAAATCGAACTTTCCAGCCGCCGCTTTATGGGGCTGAAAGAGCGCCGTCGGGCGCTGGCCGGGCGTACTGGCTGCGGAGTGTGTGGTGTAGAACAGCTCAACGATATCGGCAAACCTGTTGTGCCTCTGCCGTTTACCCAGACCTTCAACCTTGCGAACCTCAATAAAGCGCTTGAGCACCTTAATGATGTTCAACCCATCGGCCAGTTGAGCGGTTGTACGCACGCGGCGGCGTGGGTGTTGCCGTCGGGGGATATTGTCGGGGGGCATGAGGACGTTGGCCGCCATGTGGCGCTGGATAAGCTGCTTGGTCGCCGTGCGCGTGAAAGTGAAATCTGGCAGCAGGGAGCAGCATTAGTATCCAGCCGTGCCAGCTATGAAATGGTGCAAAAATCCGCGATGTGCGGCGTTGAAATTCTGTTTGCGGTGTCGGCAGCAACGACGCTGGCAGTGGAGGTGGCTGAGCGCTGCAACCTGACGCTGGTGGGGTTCTGTAAACCGGGAAGGGCGACGATTTATACTCATCCTCAACGATTGATTGTTGATCAGTAATTTTGAATGAATTTGGCAAATCCTTCCGCTTTTAGTTGTCGGTGATGAGGTCTAGTATTTATCTCATCAAGGCGACACGCTTTATCCAAACAACTAATTGAAAGGGTTTATATCATGAAAAGCATCAAAACTTTTGTCGCTGTAATCGCTCTGTCTGCTTCTTTTGGTTCTTTCGCTGCTCAGACGGTCACGGCAACTGCCTCTACCATTGATGGTGCAGAAGCAAAAATCGCCGCTCAGGCTCAGGAAGCGGGCGCGTCGTCCTACAAAATTACCCAGGCGTTTTCCGGTAACCGTGTACACATGACCGCTGAACTGAACAAATAAGCCTGTCACACCGTCGAAAGAGCGCCCCCGGGGCGCTTTTTTAGTTTATGCCCGCCAGACGCAATAGCGCAGTGACCACCGCCGCCGCAACGATCACCACAATTAACGGCATCTTGCGCCAGGCCAGGAATACCGCAAACGCCACGCCCAGCACCCGCGCCATCCCGGCAAAGTGTTCCCCTTCATAAAACGTTGTCGCCAGCGCGACGGAAAACAGTAATACCGTTGCCGCATCAGAAAGCAGCGCCTGGGAGCGCTCTGACAATGCCAGTCGGCTGCCGATTTTTGCCCCGCCAAGACGCATCAGATACGTCCCCGCAGACAAAATGGCGATACCGAGAATAAAGACCGTTATGTTTTCCATTATTTTTTCCTCGCGGCAAGGCCCAGTAAAGCGAGCAGAACCGGTAAACCCGCCGGGGTAAATGGCACGGCGGCCAGCGACAAGACTGCGCCGCTGCAGGCGCGGATCAGCGTGGTTCGGTTTTTAAACGCGGGAACGACCAGCGCCAGCAAAATGGCCGGGAATACGGCATCCAGCCCGATGGTTTCCGGGGCGGGCAGCAGTTTGCCGACCATTGCGCCCAGTAGCGCACCCAACGGCCAGATGACCGCGATGCCTAAACCGCACAGCCAGTAGGCTGCTTTACGCTGTTCGGGCGTTTTTTGCGACAGGCCAAACACCACGCTTTCGTCGTTCATGATGTGGCATCCCAGAAGGCTCGCACCGCGTTTGCCGACCAGCTCACGCACCGTGACGCCAAACGGCACATGGCGTGCGTTAACCAGTAACCCGGCAGCCGCTGCCGCCAGCGGGTTACCACCGCTAGCCACAATACCGATAAACATAAATTCTGAAGCCCCTGCCAGCACGGTGAGGGAAAGCACAAACGGTACCCAGAGCGGGAAACCGTATGCCATCGCCAGCGAGCCGTAGGACATTCCGACAACGCCAACCGCCAGACAAACAAGGATGATTGCTTTTATGGTGTCGCTTTTAAGGCAGGAGAGGTGGTGCTTCATACAGTTTTAGCCATATCGAACGTATTTCCATTATAATGAACGCATCAGAAGTGTTTTACAAGATGAACGATTCGTTCGATATAAAGAACATGAGGCCGTTTTATGACGCAGCCAATTTGCGTGATCGCCAGCAGTCTGGTGCGAGAACGTCTGCGAACCGGGCTTTCACTGGCGGAAATTGCCCGCCGTGCCGGGATCGCCAAATCAACGCTCTCCCAGCTGGAGTCCGGCAATGGTAACCCTAGCCTGGAGACGCTCTGGTCGCTTTGTGTGGCGCTGGACATTCCTTTCGCCCGCTTGCTTGAGCCGCAGCAGCCAACCACTCAGGTGATCCGCCGGGGGGAAGGAACGAAGGTGGTCGCCGGGCAGGCCAACTATGAGGCCATTTTGCTGGCAGCGTGCCCACCGGGTGCCCGCCGTGATATCTATCTGTTGCAGACCCAGCCGGGTGCAGACCGTATTTCCCAGCCACATTCTCCAGGTTCAGTTGAGCATATTATCGTCACACAGGGGCGGGCGATAGTGGGCCCGCTTGACGCACCGGAAGAGCTGGGAGAAGGGGATTACATAAGCTATCCCGCCGACCAGTTGCATATCTTTAAGGCGCTGGAGCCGGACACCTGTGCTTTGCTGGTCGCGGAACAAAATTAACGAAATAACGCATTAACTGCATGATAAATTTAATAATTAATCCATTTGTCAAAGCGCGATAACCTTATAGAAATTACGGCATTGATAATCATTTTCAATACCATTTAATTAACTATAATGAACCAACTGCTTACGCGGCATTAACAGTTGTGCCGCCCGACACTAATGGAGAGGATTATGAGTTATACACTGCCATCCCTGCCGTATGCCTACGACGCACTGGAACCGCATTTTGACAAGCAGACGATGGAAATCCATCACACTAAACACCACCAGGCCTATGTAAACAACGCGAATGCCGCGCTGGAAAGCCTGCCAGAGTTCGCTAACCTGTCTGCTGAAGAGCTGATCGCTAAACTGGATCAGTTGCCAGCGGACAAGAAAACCGTTCTGCGTAATAACGCTGGCGGCCACGCTAACCACAGTCTTTTCTGGAAAGGCCTGAAAACCGGTACCACCCTGCAGGGCGACCTGAAAGCGGCTATTGAGCGCGACTTCGGTTCCGTTGATAACTTCAAAGCGGAATTCGAAAAAGCTGCTGCAACCCGTTTCGGCTCTGGCTGGGCGTGGCTGGTACTGAAAGGTGACAAACTGGCGATTGTTTCTACCGCTAACCAGGATTCCCCGTTGATGGGGGAAGCGATCTCTGGCGCATCCGGTTTCCCAATCGTGGGTCTGGACGTGTGGGAACACGCTTACTACCTGAAATTCCAGAACCGCCGCCCGGACTACATCAAAGCCTTCTGGGACGTGGTGAACTGGGACGAAGCCGCAGCGCGTTTTGCCGCGAAAAAATAAGGTTGCATTGCCACCTCTGAGAAGCGAGTCTGATGACTCGCTTTTTTTGTATCTGTATACCCGTCATACTTCAAGTTGTAGGTGCGTTGGCTGCGCTCGCTCACCCCAGTCACTTACTGGAGTCAGCTCCTGGGGATTCACTCTCTTGCCGCCTTCCTACAACTCGAATTATTTAGGGTATATAAAGGAGTCGCGATGCATTACCCGGTGAATGTGTTTACAGGCAAGGTCAGGGATTACGACGGTAGCCGCCCAAGCGCCATCGCCAAAATTCAGGTCGATGGTGAGCTGACGTTAACCGACCTTGGGCTTGCGGGTGACGAGCAGGCCGAAGCGAAAATCCACGGCGGGCCTGAGCGCGCGCTGTGCCACTATCCTCGCGAACATTATCGTCACTGGATAGCCGAATTCCCCGAGCAGGCGGATTTGTTTGTCGCACCCGCGTTCGGTGAGAACCTCTCGACCGAAGGGCTGACCGAAAAGAACGTCTTTATTGGCGATATCTTTCGCTGGGGTGAGGCGCTGATTCAGGTCACGCAGCCGCGCTCACCGTGCTTCAAGCTTAACTTCCATTTCGGCATTAGTGATATGTCAGCTCAGCTGCAAAGTGTGGGCAAAACCGGCTGGCTGTACCGCGTGGTGCTGGCCGGGCAGGTTTCGGCGGATGCACCGCTGGAGCTGGCGTCACGCCTGAGTGATGTCTCTGTGTACGACGCCTGCGCAATTGCCTGGCATATGCCGTTTGATGACGAACAGTATCATCGTCTGTTGTCGGCTGCGGGGCTATCGACCAGCTGGACAAGAACGATGCAGAAGCGACGTATTAGCGGGCAGATCGAGGATAATTCGCGGAGATTGTGGGGGAAACAGTAATTATTGCAAAAACAAGAGTGCCCGCCTGAATCTGGAGGGCATCGCCATTCTGGTGGTGTCCTCGCTAACGATGAACTTGCTACCTGGCCCACAAAAATGGCGTCAGCCTGCCGAAAAAGCTTGAGAATTTTCCCTGCTCAAATATTGTGTCTTCAAATTGGTTTAAACCAGATTGTGAGACATGAAAGAAAAAAACTATGTTGATCTCCTGAGAGACCGCTTCGAAAACTGGCTAGCGGCTAATGATTTTCCGCCGGGTTCCCGACTTCCCTCTGAGCGCGAATTGTGCGAATTGCTGGATGCGAAACGCATGACCTTAAGGCAGGTGTTAATTGAGCTTGAGGTCGCGGCGCGTATTTTTCGCAAGAACCGCAGCGGGTGGTTCATCTCTCCTCGTCGATTCATCTACAACCCAAAATCGCTCTCCAGCTTTAATGCGGAGGCGCGTGCGCAGGGACGAAAACCGTCATGGGGTTATTTGACTAAAGACGTTGTCGATACCGCACCCCGCCATATTGAGAAAGCATTTTCTTCGTCCAGGGCTCCCTACCTGATAACCGGCTGGTGTGGGCTGGATGATCATAAAGTTTTTTACCATGAGTCCTGGATTGACGCCGATGCCGCCCCGGGTTTTATGGATAAGCTGGAAAATCACGCATTTTCTAAAGTCTGGGAAGAGAGTTTTGGGCTTACCTTGACCATCAAAGAGATGATTTTCAAACCCGTCAATATGCCGGAGCTTGCCTGCAAAGAGTTGGGCGTAGCACCTAATACGTACGGTATTTTGGTAGAGAAGCATCGTGCCACGTCTGAAAAAAAAGTGGTTCAGGTTGATCTGGAGTACTGGAGACTTGAATCCGTCGAACTGGTTATTCGTGATGAGTGAGAAAGATTATGGAAAACATTATCAGAGAAAAACTGGCTGAGCGCGCAAGAAACATCCGCCTTTATTTGCATGCATATGCCTTTCATTTAAATATGCGTTACGAAAGAATTCTTCCTGAAGATTTACTGGATATTGCACATCAGTATCATTTAACGGGTGTGAAAGTACATGTTGAAGATGGGGAATCCTTTTCACTGAAAAATATGCGGCCAGAGCAGTTGGCTTCGTTTAAAAAGAAAGCCGAACTGTACGGGCTCGATATTCATATTGAAACCAGTGCATCAGATAAAAAGACGCTGGATGAAGCTATTTATATCGCGCAGGGCACAGGTGCTACCTCCGTCAGATTTTATCCGCGTTATGAAGGCTATTTAAATTCGGTGCTGGAAAAAATCTCCCGGGATATAGCTTATCTGGCGCAGTTTGATAATAGTGGTATCCAGTTTACGATTGAACAACACGAAGATCTCAAAGGACATGAACTGGTTACACTGGTAAAAAACAGTGGTATGAAAAATCTCTCCATACTCTTTGATTTTGGCAATATGATAAATGCCAATGAACAACCCATGACAGCGCTACGGACAATGTCACCTTACATCACTCAGGTTCATATCAAGGATGCCAGAGTGATAAAAGAGGGTAAGGGATGGGCACATGAAGCCTGCAGTACGGGGCTCGGCGATCTCCCTGTCGAGATGATGCTGCGTGAACTTTTACTGTTGGGTGAAGACCAGCCGCAGGTCACTTCTTTCGGTCTGGAAGAAGAGGTTGATTATTACGCGCCAGCATTTCGTTTTGATGACGAAGGCGATAATCCCTGGATACCGTGGCGTGACGCAAGTTTCACTCCGCTTCCTGATAATGACCTGGTTGATGCTCGTCTGGCACAGGAGAAAGAGAATGCTATTTCTCAGATCGATTTTATTCGTAACCTGTGTGCGAAGTTTATAAATATAAAACAACCTGCTTAATTTATTTAACTGTGTCTTGATGCATCTTATGGCTTCCTTTTTTCAGGAATAGCCTGCTTTTTATATTGCTGAACGGTTTTCTCTCTAAATTGCAGTGAGGGTGTCGAATATGTTCATGAATAAATGGGCTCGTCTGTGTTTTTTGGTTTTGGGTGGTGGAACGATATTTAAGCTTTCCAGCATGAAGGATGTTTTTTATGTGCCAATGCAAAATGACTGGGGGCTGACAAACACACAAATAGGACTCAGTTTTACGGTATATACCATTGTACAAACCACAGGGCTTTTCCTTTCTTTATACATTGCTGATCGCTATTCTAAGAAGATCCTTCTGCCCTTCGGGTTAATTGGTGTGGGACTGTGTGGGCTATATTTATCCACGCTTCCATCGTTCACTGGCTATCTTATTTGCTTTGCGGCGATGGCCTTCTTTGCTGATGTGGTGTACTGGCCTGTGTTATTAAAAGCTGTACGCCTGTTAGGAACAAAAGAAGAACAGGGGCGGTTGTTCGGGCTTCTGGAGGCAGGGCGCGGTGTGGTGGATGTTATTGTCGCATCAGGTGCGCTGTTTGTCTTCGTTCACTTTGGTGAAGGGAAGGCAGGGATGCAGGCAGGCTTGCTCTACTACACGGTTATCACTCTTATGGCCGGGGTGATAACCTACTTCATCGTTGATGATGACCACGTCAAAAGCGGTGAAGGAAGCAGCACAAACATTGAAACCCTGAGAGGCATTAAACATGTTCTGACTTGCCCGAACGTCTGGTTAGCGTCATTTGGCATTTTCTTCGTGTATGCAGCTTACTGCGGTTTAACCTATTTCATTCCGTTCCTGAAAGACATCTACATGCTTCCGGTTGCGCTGGTGGGGGCGTACGGGATCATTAACCAGTATGCCCTCAAAATGGTGGGTGGGCCGGTGGGCGGTTTCCTGGCGGATAAAGTGGCTAAGTCCCCTACGGTCTACCTGAAATGGACGTTCTTGATTTCTGCCATTGCGATGATGTTGTTTATGCAACTCCCTCATCAGTCGATGAACGTTTACATCGGGATGATTGCAACATTAGGGTTTGGTGCCATCATCTTCTCGCAGCGAGCTATTTTCTTTGCCCCGATGGATGAAATTGGAACGCCACGGCAGTATGCCGGTTCGGCAATGGCATTTGGTTGTATTATCGGTTATATGCCAGCGATGTTTGCGTATACCCTCTATGGCTGGATTCTGGATAACTTTAAAGGGATTACCGGCTACAACTATGTGTTCAGCGTGATGATTGGCTTTAGTCTCTTAGGATTTGCGTGTTCAACATTGCTGGTGAAACGCATCAAGAAACAGAAAGTTATGCCAGTCAGTGCGGAGGCATAACATCATGAATCGCGTCCCCCGACACCGTATCGGGGGACGTGTGATCAGGAACGTTTATACAGCGGTAGCCACAGCGTTAATCGCAATCCACCCAGCGGGCTGTCATCGGCTTTCACCCAGCCACGGTGTTGCTGCATGGCGGTTTCCACAATCGCCAGACCCAGCCCGGTACCGCCAGATTCACGGTCACGTGCTTCGTCAGTACGGTAGAACGGCCGGAAAATCTGTTCACGATCTTCCGGGCTCACGCCTGGACCATCGTCATCCACAGTGATGGTGATCCCGTCTTTATCCACCGAAAACGCCACTTCAATCTTCGTATGTGAGTAGCGCAGGGCGTTACGCACAATATTCTCCAGCGCGCTTTCCAGCGTGTTGGGGTTACCGTACAGCGGCCACGGCCCTGGCGGGAAGTTGACGGTGAACGATTTGCCCATCTGCTCCGCTTCGAATGCGGCGTTGTCCAGCACTTCATGCCACAGGTGATTGGCTTTCACCGTTTCACTGACCAGCGCATTTTTTTGCTGATTGCGTGACATCACCAGCAGATCGTTGATCATGCTGTCCAGACGGTGCGCTTCCGTTTCGATGCGCTCCAGCTCTTTGCTTTCGCCGCTGCGGCGACGCAGCAGCGCGGTACCAAGCTGCAGTCGCGTGAGCGGCGTGCGCAGTTCGTGTGAGATATCCGAGAGCAGGCGTTGCTGCGCGGTCATCATGCGCTCAAGCGCGGTGATCATCTGGTTGAAGCTGGCTCCGGCGGCCAGGAATTCCTGTGGCCCGGCTTCCAGTTCAGGGTGCTGGCGCAGGTTACCCTGTGCCACTTCGTCAGCCGCGTTTTTCAGCTTACGCGCCGGTTTCGCCAGGCTCCACGCCAGCCATAACAGCAGCGGTGAACTGACCAGCATCGTGACAATCAGCAGCAGGAGCGGACGGTCAAACAGCAGGTTGATGAAATCAGACTGGGAATTGCTCGCAGGGCGAATCAGGTAGAGCTGGTAGTTGTCTTCCCCATCCCTGACGGAGAAAGGGCCAACCATTTCGACACGGCCATATTTCTTTTTCTGTGGGTGATCGGCGTTATCTGCCTGGCCAATGAAGTTGCGGATGATCTGCATTTCATTGCGATCGGCCCCAATGACGCGACCTTCGCTGGTGACCAGCAACAGGCGTTGTCCTGGCGGTGCCCACTTATCGATAGCGCGAAACAGCCTGCGCCACCACATTAAATCGTTCGGCGGATCGTTTGCCAGCTCGGCTTCGACGTGCTGCTCGATCATCACGCCCTGACGTTGCTCGCTGTCGAGAAGCTCCGTCATCTGGCGTGAGTCGAGTTTTGGCAACATCAAAACGAGCATTAAAACCAGTGCCAGCGTCAGCCAGAAGATGGCGAAAATGCGGGCGGTTAAACTTCCTATCATGAAGCGGAAACCATCAGATAACCACGACCACGCAGGGTTTTAAACCACGGGTGACCGTCTTTACGCTCCGGCAGCTTACGGCGCAGGTTCGAGATATGCATATCAATGGCACGGTCAAACGGCGTGAGGCGTTTACCCAGCACTTCCTGGCTTAAGTGTTCACGCGATACCACCTGGCCGAGATGCTGCGCCAGCAGATAAAGCAGGGTGAACTCCGTGCCGGTCAGTTCCAGCGTCTCGCCGTCGAAGCTTGCTTCCTGGCGACCCGGGTTCAGGCTCAGGGAGTCCACTTCCAGCGTTGGTGAGCTGTTGTCGGTATTCTGCTGCTGTTCGCTCCAGTGGGAACGACGCAGGATAGCGCGAATACGGGCAACCAGTTCACGGTCGTTGAATGGTTTAGGTAAATAGTCATCCGCACCCAGCTCAAGGCCGAGTACGCGGTCAAGTTCACTGCCGCGCGCGGTCAGCATAATGACAGGGGTCTGGTGTGTCTGGCGAAGCTCTTTCAGCGTATCAATGCCGTTTTTCTTCGGCATCATGACGTCGAGCAAAAGTAAATCGATGCTGTCATCAAGGAGACTCAGCGCCTGCTCGCCATCATGGGCGACCAGAACGTTGAAACCTTCCATGTCGAGCAACTCCTTTAAAAGGGATGTGAGCTCTCGGTCATCATCAACTAACAGGATTTTATTCATTGTTTAATACCTCCGAGGCAGAAATTACGACATCAAGGCTGTCTAATCCATGACTTTACGTTGTTTTACACCCCCTGACGCATGTTTGCAGCCTGAATCGTAGACTGTCTCTCGTTGAATCGCGACACGAAAGATTTTGGGAGCAAGTGATGCGCAAAGTTACCGCTGCCGTCATGGCCTCAACGCTGGCGTTCAGTGCGTTTAGCCAGGCTGCTGTAGCTATCACCAGCGACAACGGGCTTCCCGAAGAGGGGACAGCGCAGCACAGTAGCCAAAGCCATATGTTTGACGGCATAAGTTTAACCGAACATCAGCGTCAACAGATGCGAGATCTGATGCAGAGGGCAAGACAAGACCAGCCCCCTGTTAATGTTAGCGAAATGGAGACAATGCATCGCCTTGTCACCGCCGATAATTTTGACGAAAGCGCTGTGCGCGCTCAGGCAGAAAAAATGGCACAGATACAGGTTGCCCGCCAGGTTGAAATGGCCAGGGTTCGCAACCAGATGTTCCATCTGCTATCGCCCGAGCAGCAAGCGGTTTTGAACGAGAAACATCAGCAACGAATGGATCAGTTGCGTAAGGTTGCACGGATGCAGCGAAGCTCAGAAACGACGTTTTTCAGTAGCAATAGCAGTACCCGTAGTAACCAGTAAACCCTGTTTTCCTTGCCATAGACACCATCCCTGTCTTCCCCCACATGATGTGGGGGTTTTTTTTGCCCTTCAAACTTGTTAACCGTTTATTCATCCGTTGACTCCTCAAGCTTCCGTTATACTAGCGGCATGACATGACAGGAGTTTTTATGAATCAATCCTATGGACGGCTGGTAAGCCGGGCAGCAATTGCGGCGACCGTCATGGCTTCCTGCCTGCTGCTGATTAAAATCTTTGCCTGGTGGTATACCGGTTCGGTCAGTATTCTGGCAGCACTGGTGGACTCGCTGATGGATATCGCCGCCTCGCTGACGAACCTGCTGGTGGTGCGCTACTCGCTACAACCGGCAGATGAAGAGCACACGTTCGGGCATGGGAAGGCTGAATCGCTGGCCGCCCTGGCGCAGAGTATGTTTATCTCCGGTTCGGCGCTATTCCTGTTTTTGACCGGTATTCAGCACCTGGTTTCACCGTCGCCGATGAACGATCCTGGCGTGGGCGTGGTGGTGACAGTTGTTGCACTTATATGCACACTGGTTCTTGTTACGTTCCAGCGTTGGGTGGTACGTAAAACGCAAAGCCAGGCTGTAAGGGCGGATATGCTTCATTATCAGTCTGATGTTATGATGAATGGCGCTATTCTTATTGCGCTCGGTCTTGCCTGGTATGGATGGCATCGCGCCGATGCATTATTCGCATTAGGGATTGGGATCTATATTTTATATAGTGCCTTACGGATGGGTTATGAGGCGGTACAGTCGCTTCTCGACCGTGCGCTTCCCGATGCTGAGCGACAAGAAATCATTGAAATCGTGACGAGCTGGCCTGGCGTCAGTGGAGCGCACGATCTCCGTACGCGGCAGTCAGGGCCGACCCGCTTTATTCAGATTCATATTGAAATGGAAGACAACCTGCCGCTGGTTCAGGCTCACGTCATAGCTGAACAGGTAGAGCAGGCGATTTTGCAGCGTTTTCCTGGTTCAGACGTCATCATTCACCAGGATCCCTGCTCGGTTGTACCCGGGTACGTTGGGCTTTCGTAATTCGTTGTAAAAAAGTGAGCCAGGCCAGCATTTTGTGTATAAATTACCGCCATTTGGTCTGACCTGAATCAATTCAGCTGGAAGTGATTGATATACTATTTGCAGTATTCGTTGGTCGAACAGTTTCTTCCGGCAAAAGATTTCAATTTTGCATTCCTAAGTTCAGAGGTAGTCATGATTAAGAAAATCGGTGTGTTGACAAGCGGCGGTGATGCGCCGGGCATGAACGCGGCAATTCGTGGGGTTGTCCGTTCAGCGCTGACGGAAGGTCTGGAAGTTTTTGGTATCTATGACGGTTATCTGGGTCTGTATGAAGATCGCATGGTGCAGCTCGACCGTTACAGCGTGTCGGACATGATTAACCGTGGCGGTACCTTCCTCGGCTCTGCACGCTTCCCGGAATTCCGCGATGAACACGTCCGTGAAGTGGCTATCGAGAACATGAAAAAACGTGGCCTGGACGCCCTGGTGGTTATCGGTGGTGACGGCTCCTATATGGGTGCAAAACGTCTGACTGAGATGGGCTTCCCGTGCATCGGTCTGCCAGGCACTATCGACAACGACATCAAAGGTACTGACTACACCATCGGTTATTTCACCGCGCTGGGTACCGTCGTTGAAGCGATTGACCGCCTGCGTGACACCTCTTCTTCCCACCAGCGTATCTCCATCGTGGAAGTGATGGGCCGCTACTGTGGTGACCTGACGCTGGCTGCGGCTATCGCTGGTGGCTGTGAGTTTGTGGTGGTACCGGAAGTGGAATTCAGCCGCGAAGACCTGGTTAACGAAATCAAAGCCGGTATCGCGAAAGGTAAGAAACACGCTATCGTGGCAATCACTGAGCATATCTGTGATGTTGACGAGCTGGCGAAGTACATCGAAACCGAAACCAAACGCGAAACCCGTGCCACCGTACTGGGTCACATCCAGCGTGGCGGTTCTCCAGGCCCATATGACCGTATTCTGGCGTCCCGCATGGGTGCGTACGCTATCGAACTGCTGCTGCAGGGTTACGGCGGCCGTTGCGTGGGTATTCAGAACGAAAAACTGGTTCACCATGACATCATTGACGCTATTGAAAACATGAAGCGTCCGTTCAAAGGTGACTGGTTAGACTGCGCGAAAAAACTGTACTGATCCTTCTGGCCCTCTTCTCTCTGAAGAGGGCCATTATTCCTCTATGTTATAGCCAATCTTTTTTTATTCTTTAATCATTGGTTAGCTTTCTGGCACGCTGCATTCATCCAAATACTGCACAAGAGAGCTGGGCGATGAATAAATGGGGCGTGGGTTTAACATTATTGCTGGCATCGACCAGCCTTCTGGCTAAGGATATCCAGTTACTGAACGTGTCGTACGACCCGACGCGTGAACTTTATGAGCAGTACAACAAAGCCTTCGCGGCACACTGGAAGCAAGAAACCGGTGATAACGTCGTGATTCGCCAGTCACACGGCGGTTCTGGTAAGCAGGCGACTTCGGTTATCAACGGTATTGAGGCCGACGTGGTCACGCTGGCGCTGGCCTACGACGTGGACGCGATTGCCGGGCGTGGCCGTATTGATAAAAACTGGATCAAACGTCTGCCGGACAACTCCGCACCCTATACCTCGACCATCGTTTTCCTGGTGCGTAAAGGCAACCCGAAACAAATTCATGACTGGAACGACCTGATTAAGCCGGGCGTGTCTGTCATCACCCCGAACCCGAAAAGCTCTGGCGGTGCACGCTGGAACTACCTGGCGGCCTGGGGTTACGCCCTGCACCACAATAATGGTGACCAGGCGAAGGCTCAGGAGTTCGTGAAAGCGCTGTATAAAAACGTCGAAGTACTGGATTCTGGCGCGCGTGGCGCAACCAATACCTTCGTTGAACGCGGTATTGGTGATGTGCTGATTGCCTGGGAAAACGAAGCCCTGCTGGCGACTCATGCGCTGGGCAAAGACAAATTCGAAATCGTCACCCCGAGTGAATCGATTCTCGCCGAGCCGACCGTCTCCGTGGTCGACAAAGTGGTTGAGAAGAAAGACACCAAAGCGGTGGCTGAAGCGTACCTGAAGTATCTCTACTCGCCAGAAGGCCAGGACATTGCGGCGAAGAACTTCTATCGCCCACGCGATCCGGCGGTTGCGAAGAAATACGAAAACGCATTCCCGAAACTGAAACTCTTCACGATTGATGAGACGTTTGGTGGCTGGACAAAAGCGCAGAAAGAACACTTCTCCAACGGCGGAACGTTCGACCAGATCAGCCAGCGCTAGGTGTTTTGCAAAGAACGACACGGTGACCCGGTGTGAGAAATCCGCCGGGTTTTTTATTTGGTCATCATTTTGCGTTACTCTTCCACTTCAAATGGATACGGGGAACGCGTTGTGAAAAAAATAATTGTACTGGTTCTGGTTGCCATCGCACTTGCCGTGGGTGGCTGGTTCTGGATGACATCGGGTAACCCGAACGCGTTGCGGCATATCGTTCTTGACCAGTGTTTGCCTAATCAGCTGCAGCATCGTAACCCGGCACCGTGCGCGCAGGTGAAACCTGACGCGGGCTATGTCGTGTTCAAAGACCGTAACGGGCCGCTGCAATATCTGCTGATGCCGACGTACCGCATCAACGGCACAGAAAGCCCACTCCTGACCGAGCCCCACACACCGAACTTCTTCTGGCTGGCGTGGCAGTCACGTAGTTTTATGCGCCTTAAACGTGGTTCTGACGTGCCCGACAGTGCCATTTCACTGACCATCAATTCCCCAACCGGGCGCACGCAGAACCATTTCCATATTCACATCTCCTGCCTGCGGCCAGACGTGCGCGCGAAGCTCGATGCCAGCCAGGGGCAAATCAGCACCCAGTGGCTGCCGCTTCCCGGTGGACTGGAAGGGCATGAGTATCTTGCCCGTCGGGTGACGGAAAATGAGTTGGTGCAACGCAGCCCGTTTATGATGCTGGCGGAAGAACTGCCGGAAGCACGCGATCACATGGGACGCTTTGCGCTGGCGATGGCGCAGCAGTCGGACGGCTCATTTGTGTTGCTGGCGACCGAGCGTAACGTGCTGATGCTTAACCGGGCCTCGGCAGAGGAATTGCAGGATCATCAATGCAATATTCTGAAGTGACCCCACTATAAATAGCGTTTACTCGTCCTGCCTGTCACCGTAGACTTGCTGAAAAAAACGACAGGAGACAGGCATGTCGCTCTGGTTAAGTTACCCTCTGCTACTACCCTCATTGATTGTTGGCGTCACCATCGTGCTGTGGGCGACGTCTCTGTTACCGGAATTTATCACCGCACTGCTGTTTTTTGCTGCGGCAATGACCGCCAAAATCGCCCCACCGGAGGTGATCTTTGGCGGTTTTGCCTCGTCCGCATTCTGGCTGGTGTTTAGCGGTTTTGTGCTTGGCGTGGCGATCCGCAAAACCGGTCTGGCGGACAGAGCCGCGCGGGCGCTGTCGGCAAAGCTCACCGATTCCTGGGTGCAGATGGTGGCAAGCGTGGTGTTGCTGAGTTATGCACTGGCGTTTGTGATGCCGTCGAACATGGGGCGTATTGCGCTGCTGATGCCAATCGTTGCGGCGATGGCAAAACGGGCCAGCATCGCTGACGGCTCGCGCGCCTGGTTTGGTCTGGCACTGGCCGTCGGGTTCGGTACTTTCCAGCTTTCGGCAACTATCCTGCCCGCTAACGTACCCAACCTGGTGATGAGTGGTGCGGCGGAAGGTTCGTACGGTATTCATCTCAACTATGTGTCCTATCTGCTACTCCACACCCCCGTACTCGGTATTCTCAAAGGGGTGATTTTGATTGGCCTGATCTGCTGGCTTTTCCCCGGCAGCCCAAAACCCCCGCACGACCTGGCTCCGTCTGAACCGATGGGGCGTGACGAAAAACGTCTCGCCTGGCTGCTGGCGGTGGTACTGGTGATGTGGGTGACGGAGAGCTGGCACGGTATCGGGCCTGCGTGGACCGGGTTGGTGGCATCGGTCATTGTGTTGCTGCCACGCATTGGTTTTATCACGGGCGAAGAGTTCGCGGCGGGTGTGAATATGCGCACCTGCATTTACGTAGCGGGGATTCTTGGGCTGGCGATTGTGGTGACGCAAACCGGCATCGGTTCGGCGGTAGGTGAGGAATTGCTGCATATTATGCCGCTGGATGCCGACAGGCCGTTCACCAGCTTCCTGGCACTTACCGGGATCACCACGGCGCTCAACTTTATTATGACCGCCAACGGCGTTCCGGCGCTGTATACCACACTGGCACAGAGTTTCTCTGACGCCACCGGATTCCCGCTGCTCTCGGTGATCATGATTCAGGTGTTGGGTTATTCCACGCCGCTGTTGCCATATCAGGCATCGCCAATTGTGGTGGCTATGGGGTTAGGAAAGGTGCCTGCCAGGGCGGGGATGTCGCTCTGTCTGGCGCTGGCGATCGCAACGTATCTGGTACTGTTGCCGCTGGATTATCTGTGGTTTAGCGTGCTGGGACGTTTATAAAAAAAGCCCGGTGGCGCTAACGCTTACCGGGCCTGCGATCCTGTAGGGCGGGTTAGCGAAGCGCCACCCGCCGCAAAGGCGATTAAGCCTGTTTAGCCGCTTCTGCCGCTTTAACGATCACCGCGAAAGCGTCAGCTTTCAGGGATGCGCCGCCAACCAGTGCGCCGTCGATGTCTGGCTGGGTGAACAGCTCAGCAGCGTTAGCTGCGTTTACAGAACCGCCGTACTGGATGATAACCTGCTCAGCCACTTTTGCGTCTGCTTTAGCGATGTGGTCACGGATGAATTTGTGAACCGCCTGAGCCTGCGCTGGGGTTGCTGATTTGCCGGTACCGATAGCCCAGACTGGTTCGTAAGCGATAACTGCGCCTTCGAACGCTGCCGCGCCCTGAGTTTTCAGCACGGCGTCGATCTGACGTGCACAAACTTCTTCCGTTTTACCGGCTTCGTTTTCTGCTTCGGTTTCACCGATGCACAGAACCGGGATCAAACCCTGTTCTTTCAGCACAGCGAATTTCTTCGCGATGAATTCGTCGGATTCTTTGTGATAGGTGCGACGCTCAGAGTGGCCGATGATGATGTATTTCGCACCGATATCTTTCAGCATTTCAGCGGAGGTTTCACCGGTGAACGCACCAGACAGGTTAACGTCAACGTTCTGAGCACCCAGAACGATGTGGCTGCCGTCAGCGGCGTGTTTAGCCAGATCCAGGTACATATCCGGCGGAGCGATGGCAACCGCACAGCCCGTCACGCCAGCCAGCTCTTTACGCAGGTTCGCAACCAGTTCGTTTACCATGTGGCGGCTGCCGTTCAGTTTCCAGTTACCCATCACTAAAGGATGTCGCATTTCAATTCTCCACGCTAAATAAGCGAATTAAGGAATATGGCCACCCTGACGGGCAGCATGGTCTGTGAATCAGTATAGAGATTTTCCCCTGAAAGGCTTTGCTTTTTGTCATTAATTCGCCCCTCCGAGTGAGTCTGATAGTGCCAGCTTAATCGGTTCAACTGCGAAGGTCAGTCCCTTTTCGCCGTTATCTGCCACAACATAGCGAATAGCACCTTCGGTATCGGTGTAGTAGCGCTTGTTTTTACCGGCGGTCAGGAGTTTTTGCAGCTTTTGCTGACTTTGTGCTTTCGTTAGCGCGGGCGTAAAGACCTGCAAAACCGCGCTCATGTACTCGAGTGCTTTCGCCTTCGCGGCTTTTTGCTCCGGCCCCTGAATCGGTAACCAGGTTATCTGCATGCTTTTGATTTTTAGCGTCCCGCGCTCCAGCGCAGTAGACGCGTATAAATTCTCGTTAATCTTGCTGGCAGCACGAGTCAGAGTGGGGGTATCGCGGGCGCTATCAATAGAGCGAAATTCATCCAGTGGCAGCTTTGGGTTGGCCTGATTAAAGGCTTCGCGAAACTGGCTGATGGATTGATCAAATGACGGTGCTCCTGCCAACAGGTAGGGCGCAGTCGTTGGGGCAGATGTTTCGGCAGCATGCAGGGAAAAGCCAGCGCTCAGCATGGCGAAACACAGCAAAAGAGAATGTACCGAACTTTTCATCAATATTGCCCCTGGCCGTAATGGCTCATGATTAAATCGATATCTGGTCGGCTTGTCAAAAGGTCACAACTCCAGGGTAAAATGCGCACCATACGATAATAAGGAACCTTACATGACCATACAGCAGTGGTTGTTTTCATTCAAAGGGCGTATTGGACGCCGTGATTTCTGGATCTGGATGGTGACGTGGATTGTCGCCATGTTGCTCCTTTTTTTCATTGCCTATAACGCGTGGCTGAGTACGCAGACGGCGGCATTTGCGTTGGTGTGCCTGTTGTGGCCAACAGCCGCTGTGGTGGTGAAACGCCTGCACGATCGCGGTCGTTCCGGTGCGTGGGCATTTCTGATTATTGTGGCGTGGATGCTGGTGGCGGGGAACTGGTCGATGCTTCCGTCCATCCTCCCCTGGGTGGTGGGCAGGCTACTGCCGACCATTATCTTTGTGATGATGGTTGTCGATCTGGGCGCGTTTATCGGCACCCAGAGCGAGAACAAATACGGTAAAGATACCCTTGAGGTGAAGTACCGCTGATCACCAGTAGTGTTCGGCGGTCATATGGCCCGGTCGACGGCGAAGATGTTTTGTCATCTGCCGGGTCTCTTTCAGGAGCTGCTGCGTGTCCCGAACCATCTGCGGGTTACCGCACAGCATGACGTGGCTGGTTTCGGTATTCATCGGCAAGCCCACCGCCGCTTCCAGTGCACCACTCTCAATCAACGCCGGTACACGACCCGTCAGCGAACCTGCTGCGGTTTCCCGGCTGACGACGGTCTGAATTTTCAATTTCCCGCCATACTGTTGTTCCAGCGCCTGCATCTGTGGCAGATAGCTTAGGTCGGCAGCATAGCGCGCGGCGTGAACCAGCACGATGTTTTTGAAGCGCTCAAGGTCTTTGCCATACTGCAGGATAGAAAGGTAAGGGCCGATAGCGGTGCCGGTTGCCAGCATCCAGAGGGTATCGCAGTCCGGGATTTCATCCAGCACAAAGAAACCTGCCGCTTCACTCACAATCTGCACATCATCGCCGGGTTTAAGTGCCGCCAGGCGCGGGCTGAGCTTACCGTCCGGGACGGTGACAAGATAAAACTCGAGATCTGGATTGTCGGGTGCGTTGACGTAAGAGTAGGCGCGTTGCACGCGCTCGCCGTCGACATCCAGCCCCAGCTTTGCGAATTGTCCGGCGGTAAACGGGTGGACGGGAGCATGCACGGTGAGACTAAATAGCGCATCGGTCCAGAATTGTATCTTTGTGATTTTACCTGTTACCCAGTCCGCCATGATCTTCTCCTGTGCTGTATCTCTGTTCTATCTTCCGTACTTGTGGTGAAGATTTCCAGCCCATATGGGCCGGAAAGCTCTATCGATCAAACGGTTTTACAGAATGTGGGTCTGTACGTCCGGGTCTTTGCGATCGAGATAGTGGATAGACTGTATACGGCGAATGGTGCGCGACTTACCGCGGATCAGCAGCGTTTCGGTGGTCGCCATGTTGCCCTTGCGGGTGATACCGTCCAGCAGATCGCCTTTGGTGATACCGGTGGCGGAGAAAATAACGTTATCGCTGCGCGCCATTTCGTCCAGAGCGAGGACTTTATTGGCTTCGATGCCCATTGCTTCACAGCGTGCCAGCTCGTCTTCGCCGATACGGCGGTTCTCTGCGCTGTCGCCTTTGACTTCATGACGCGGCAGCAGTCGCGCCTGCATATCGCCGTCCAGCGCGCGGATCACCGCAGCAGAAACCACACCTTCCGGTGCACCGCCGATACCGTAAAGCACGTCCACTTCGCTGTCTGGCATACAGGTCAGAATAGAGGCGGCCACGTCACCGTCCGGGATGGCAAATACGCGCACGCCAAGCTTTTGCATCTGCGCAATGGTCGCGTCATGGCGCGGTTTCGCCAGAATCGTTACGGTCAACTCGCTAAGCGGTTTACCCAGCGCTTTGGCTATATTGCGCAGGTTCTCTTCCAGCGGCAGGCTGAGGTCGATAGCGCCTTTCGCGCCAGGGCCGACAATCAGCTTTTCCATGTACATATCGGGTGCGTTGAGGAAACAGCCTTTGTCACCCACCGCCAGTACCGCCAGCGCGTTGGCCTGGCCCATTGCCGTCATGCGGGTCCCTTCGATCGGGTCGACGGCGATATCCACGGCATCACCTTTGCCCGTACCAACTTTTTCACCGATGTAGAGCATGGGCGCTTCGTCGATCTCGCCCTCGCCAATCACGATGGTGCCGTCGATGTTGACCTGGTTAAGCACAATGCGCATGGCATGGACAGCCGCGCCGTCAGCGGTGTTTTTGTCGCCACGACCCAGCCATTTATAGCCCGCCAGCGCGGCCGCTTCGGTCACGCGGGAAAATTCGATAGCAAGTTCACGTTTCATGAGGTACTCGTGCAGTCAAAAGGAATTGCACGAAGTTTATCACAGAGTGGCGTTGGGTGCGGTTTGGGTAACCCTCTCCCCTGTGGGGAGAAGGTTAGGTGGGGGTAAATTACTCTTCGTGATCTTCCCACGCCAGGGCGCGTTTCACCGCTTTCTTCCAGCCGTTATAGCGGACGTTACGCTCGGTGGTTTCGATGCCAGGGCGGAATTCGCGTTCGATTACCGCTTTTTCCTGCAGCTCGTCCAGGTTCTGCCAGAAGCCCACGGCCAGACCGGCAAGGTAAGCCGCACCCAGCGCGGTAACTTCGCGTACTTCCGGGCGCTCTACGCGGGTACCCAGAATGTCGGCCTGGAACTGCATCAGGAAGTTGTTGGCTACCGCACCGCCATCCACGCGCAGAGCGTGCAGACGGATACCGGAGTCAGCCTGCATGGCTTCCAGAACATCACGTGTCTGGTAGGCAATGGATTCCAGCGTGGCGCGGATGATGTGGTTAGAGTTCACACCACGCGTCAGGCCGAAAATCGCGCCGCGAGCATACGGATCCCAGTAAGGTGCGCCCAGACCCGTGAACGCAGGTACCACGTATACACCGTTGGTATCTTTCACTTTGGTGGCGAAGTATTCAGAGTCGAATGCATCGCTGATAAGCTTCATCTCGTCTCGCAGCCACTGAATGGATGCACCCGCCATGAACACCGCACCTTCCAGAGCGTAGTTCACTTCACCGCGTGGGCCGCAGGCGATGGTGGTCAGCAGACCGTTCTCTGATTTCACCGCTTTCTCGCCGGTGTTCATCAGCATGAAGCAGCCTGTGCCGTAGGTGTTTTTCGCCATCCCTTCCTTGACGCACAGCTGGCCGAACAGCGCCGCCTGCTGGTCACCGGCGATACCGGCGATAGGAATACGGGTACCGCCTTTACCACCGATGTTGGTCTGACCGTACACTTCAGAAGACTTACGCACTTCTGGCAGCATGGCGCGTGGAATGTCCAGCGCGTCCAGCATCTTGTCATCCCACTCAAGGGTATTGATGTTGAAAAGCATGGTACGCGAGGCGTTGGTGTAGTCGGTCACGTGGACGCGTCCCTGGGTCATCTTCCAGATAAGCCAGGTATCGACGGTACCGAACAGCAGCTCGCCGCGTTTTGCTCGTTCGCGTGAACCTTCCACGTGGTCGAGGATCCACTTCACTTTGGTGCCGGAGAAATACGGGTCAACCACCAGACCGGTTGCGCTACGCACGTACTCTTCCATGCCGTCGCGTTTTAGCTGCTCACAAATTTCCGCAGTACGACGGCACTGCCAGACGATAGCATTGTAAATAGGCTTACCAGTTTCACGTTCCCAGACCACGGTTGTTTCACGCTGGTTGGTAATACCAATGGCGGCAATCTCGTCGGAACTGATATCGGCTTTTGCCAGCACTTCGACCAGCGTAGAGCTTTGTGACGCCCAGATCTCCATTGGGTCGTGTTCTACCCAGCCTGGGCGAGGATAAATTTGCTCAAATTCGCGCTGTGACACGCTGACGATATTCGCGTCATGATCCATTACGACAGCGCGGGAGCTGGTAGTGCCCTGGTCGAGCGCAACGATATATTTTTTTTCGGTCATGGTATGTGTCCCGTAGTCAGATTACAGCGAAGCTTTTTGTTGTGCGGCAGAAGTTGTTTCCTTCTCCTCTTCCACACAGGTGTCGCACGGTAAGTGGCGACCAATTAATTTGCGGTAGCTAAACGCACCCAGCGCAGCCCCGACAACCGGCGCAAACAGCGGTACCAGGAAGTAAGGAATGTCTTTGCCACCGGTGAAGGCTACGTCGCCCCAGCCTGCGATAAAGGCGAAGGCTTTTGGCCCGATATCACGCGCCGGGTTCATGGCGAAACCGGTCAGTGGGCCCATTGATGCGCCAATCACGGCAATCAGCAGGCCAATCAGCAGCGGAGCCAGCGGGCCACGCGGAATGCCGTTACCATCGTCAGTCAGCGCCAGGATAACGCCCATCAGGATAGCGGTAATCACTGTTTCAACTGCGAACGCCTGCACAAAATTGATATGCGGGTTTGGATACGTTGAGAAGATACCTGCGAGATCAATACTTTCGACACTGCCGCGCACCATATGATGTGCTTGCTCGAAGTCGATGAAAAGATTGTAATAAAGCCCGTAAACTAACGCCGCTGCACAAAACGCGCCGGCAAATTGAGAAATGATGAACGGAACAACTTTGCGTCCGTCAAAGCACGCGAACAGCCACAGTGCGATGGTTACCGCCGGGTTAAGATGTGCACCAGAAACGCCTGCGGTCAGGTAAATGGCCATTGCCACACCCAGACCCCAGATGATACTGATTTCCCACTGACCAAAACTGGCACCCGCCACTTTCAGTGCAGCGACACAGCCCACTCCGAAGAATATCAACAACCCGGTACCAAGGAACTCGGCGATGCACTGGCCTTTTAAGGTTGATGTCTGACTCATAATCGGAATCCTGAAGAAATTGATGTTTATTGTTAGCATGGCCGCCCGTGACAGCCACGATGTCCTGTAGACATAGTGTTAATTTATCGTTAACGAGCAAAAACGAGAAATATCGAAATTAAAATGTGTGGTCTGCGTCAATAAAATGAGCGTTTTCGCGCCATAAAGCGCGTTTTTGCATCAGTACGGAATGTGAGCTGAATCATTTCATTAACGAAAGGCTTAACAATTTAGGGGTATATGACGCGAACGCACCAGGACGAGGCCGAAAAGTGTTGCAAACCGCGATCTGCGCGGTGTGTCGCTGGACACAGAGCGCTGCGCTCCATACAATCGTTGGTATATGTCGTGCGCGTTTACGTTAAAGCGTCGCCTTGCAATTCAGGAGAGGTAGCATCATGTCTTTAGAAGTGTTTGAGAAACTGGAATCGAAAGTACAGCAGGCGATTGACACCATCACGCTGCTGCAGATGGAAATTGAAGAGCTGAAAGAGAAGAATAACAGCCTGGCGCAGGAAGTTCAGACCGCTCAGCACGGTCGCGAAGAACTGGAGCGCGAAAACAACCAGCTGCGTGAACAGCAGAACGGCTGGCAGGATCGCCTGCAGGCGCTGCTTGGGCGTATGGAAGAAGTCTGATTTCTCTCGGGAAATACAGATGAAAATAAGCCGGGTAAAGCGTTGACGCCACCCGGCTTTTTTATGGTTCACGCAAAATCGCGGTAAAACAACGGTATTACTCAATATCCAGCGGATCTTCCGAAAGGATAATGCCGGTGTTATCGGCATAGAGGTGGTCGCCGGAGAAGAAGGTCACGCCGCCGAAATTCACGCGCACGTCGCTTTCGCCGATGCCTTCACCTGCCGCACCTACCGGTATGGCTGCGATGGCCTGAATGCCGAGATCCAGCTCTTCCAGGTCATCGACCTGGCGTACTGCACCGTAAACCACAATGCCTTCCCACTCGTTTTGCATGGCAAGACGGGCAAGATCGGCGTCGATGAGGGCCCGGCGCACGGAACCGCCGCCATCGACCAGCAGGATACGGCCACGGCCATTCTGTTCGAGCAGATCGTACAGCAACCCGTTATCCTCGAAACATTTCACCGTGATGATTTGCCCGCCAAACGACGACCGCCCACCAAAGTTGGAGAACAGCGGTTCAACGACGTTGACATCTTCCTGGTAGATGTCACAAAGCTCGGAGGTATCGTATTTCATAGGGTTACCGCTCTGTTGCTGCGAATGTGTTCAGTATATCGTGCGAAACGCGTTGTTGGCAAAATCATCAATTGTTAATTGATATTTGTCAGTTAACTCAGTATCTGGCTTAAAACAATCCCTAGCACGAACAACAGGTTAGTCAGCAATGCACCTTTTACCGTGCGTTCCAGCATGGGGGGCATTGCCGTCGGGCTAAGTTCCCGCATCACAAAGCGAGCCTGTTTCACCAGCATCGGCGCAGCGAGCACGAACAGCCAGCCCCACAGGCTGTGCAGGGAGATCAGGTTAAACAGGGCCAGGCAGACCAGCGCGCCAATCAACAGACACGCATGATAACGGCGGGCGTTAACCGGCCCCAGACGGACTGCCAGCGTGTTTTTGCCGTTCTCGCGGTCGCTGTCGATATCGCGCAGGTTGTTGATGTTGAGTACCGCAGTAGCCAGCAGACCGCAGGCGGTCGCCGGCAGGAACAGGGCAGGGATGAGCATATGTGCCTGTAAGTACCCGCTGCCCATCACGCTCAGCCAGCCGAAGAATACCAGCACAGAGATATCACCCAGGCCGATATAACCGTAAGGGCGCGTACCGACGGTGTAGGTAATGGCCGCGATAATCGCGAGCACACCCAGCACCATAAAGCCAATGAAATCAGCCGTTGTTTTACAGGCAACAGACACCAGCGCCAGACCGGACAGGCAAATCAGCACGACGGTGATAATCAGCGCACGTTTCATCTGCGGCTGGGTAATCACCCCTTTCTGCATTCCGCGCAGCGGCCCGATACGGTCGGGTTTATCGCTGCCTTTCTCTGCATCACCATAGTCGTTGGCGAGATTAGAGAGAATTTGCAGCAAACCAGCAGTAACAAGTGCAAGCAAGGCAACCAGCGGATCGAAATGGCCCTGCCACCAGGCAAGGGCAGTGCCGACAATGATTGCGGCAAAGGCCAGAGGAAGGGTTTTAGGGCGCAGACTTTCGAGCCACGCCTGAGTACGGCTGATATCAGTCATAGTTATTTAGCCAATAAAAATGGGGCTTTTCAGCCCCATTAACAGTGATGAGAATGCAGTAACCGCGATTATAGGATAAAACGGCTCAGATCTTCATCTGCCACTAACGCATCCAGGTGTTTACCCACATACTCTGCGTCAATGGTAATGCTTTGACCGTTAAGGTCGCTCGCATCATAAGAGATATCTTCCATCAGGCGTTCCAGCACCGTGTGCAGACGACGCGCACCAATGTTCTCGGTGGTTTCGTTGACCTGCCATGCGGCCTGGGCGATACGTTTGATACCGTCCTCGGTAAAGTCGATATTCACGCCTTCGGTGGCCATCAGTGCTTTGTACTGTACGGTCACCGACGCGTTTGGCTCGGTCAGGATACGTTCGAAATCTTCGGTGGTCAGCGCCTGCAGTTCAACGCGGATCGGCAGACGACCCTGCAGTTCCGGGATCAGGTCAGACGGGCTGGCAATCTGGAACGCACCGGAAGCGATAAACAGGATGTGGTCCGTTTTTACCATACCGTGCTTGGTGGAGACGGTGCAGCCTTCAACCAGCGGCAGCAGGTCGCGCTGTACGCCTTCGCGGGAGACGTCCGGGCCGGACGCGTTGCCGCGCTTACAGATCTTGTCGATTTCGTCGATAAACACGATACCGTGCTGCTCAACCGCATCGATAGCATCTTGCTTCAGCTCTTCCGGGTTCACCAGCTTCGCCGCTTCTTCTTCAATCAGCAGCTTCATCGCTTCTTTGATTTTCAGCTTACGCGCTTTCTGCTTCTGGCCACCCAGGTTCTGGAACATGGACTGCAACTGGCTGGTCATCTCTTCCATGCCCGGAGGAGCCATGATTTCCACACCCATTGGCGCAGCAGCGAGATCGATCTCAATCTCTTTGTCGTCCAGCTGACCTTCACGCAGTTTTTTGCGGAAAGCCTGACGCGCCGCCGAAGGTTCAGACTGCTGTTCAGCCTGGCCCCAGTTGTTTTTTGCTGGTGGGATCAGCACGTCGAGAATACGCTCTTCGGCCATCTCTTCGGCGCGGAAGCGGTTTTTCTCGATAGCCTGGACACGCACCATCTTGATCGCGGAATCGGTCAGATCGCGGATGATGGAGTCCACTTCTTTACCCACATAGCCCACTTCGGTGAACTTGGTGGCTTCAACTTTGATGAAGGGTGCGTTAGCCAGTTTCGCCAGACGACGGGCGATTTCGGTTTTACCGACACCGGTCGGGCCGATCATCAGAATGTTTTTCGGTGTGACTTCGTGGCGCAGCTCTTCATCAAGCTGCATACGACGCCAGCGGTTACGCAGGGCGATGGCCACAGAACGCTTAGCGTTATCCTGGCCAATAATGTGTTTGTTCAGTTCGCTGACAATTTCGCGTGGGGTCATTTCAGACATGGGAGATCCTTACGCTTTAGACGGTAATTCTTCGATGGTGTGGTTGTGGTTGGTATAGATGCAGATATCTCCTGCAATATCCAACGCTTTCACTGCGATATCACGCGCGTTCATGTCGGTATTTTCCAACAGCGCACGGGCCGCAGCCTGGGCATAAGGGCCGCCAGAGCCGATGGCAATCAGGTCGTTTTCCGGCTGAATAACGTCACCGTTACCGGTGATAATCAGTGAGGCAGTTTCATCGGCCACGGCCAGCAGCGCTTCGAGCTTGCGCAGCATACGATCGGTACGCCAGTCTTTCGCCAGCTCAACGGCGGCTTTCACCAGATGACCCTGGTGCATTTCCAGTTTACGTTCAAACAGTTCAAACAGCGTGAAGGCATCAGCCGTGCCGCCCGCAAAACCGGCGATCACTTTGTCGTTATATAAACGACGGACTTTTTTCACGTTGCCTTTCATGACGGTATTACCCAGCGTGGCCTGGCCATCACCGGCAATCACCACCTGGCCGTTACGGCGTACACTTACAATTGTTGTCACGAGCAGACCCCCTGGTTACAGAATCGGGAAACAGAAGCCCTGAGCCAGTGCTCAGGGCTGAATAGAATGATAGATGGGGGGGATTTTGGGGGTTTCAACCCCCGGAGGCGAGTCGAATGCAGTTTGTGTGACCTGCCATCTTCAGACGAGAGATCGTGCCATCCGCATTTTCTTTGCCTTTGACCGGGCCAATCACCACGCGATTCCAGCCATTGTTGGTGGTTATGCGGGAATCAAAGCCTTCAAACGCCAGCTGAGCACGTACCGTTTCGGCCTGTTCTGCACCTTTAAACGAGCCACACTGAACCATCCAGCGACGTTCGTCTTTCTTCTCAGCCGTTTGCTTCGGCGCTTCGGTCTCTTTGGTGACCGGTGCGGCCTGCTGCGTTTTCGGCTGTTGCGCGGTGGTATGCGCAGGTGTTTGCAACAGATCCTGATAAGGCTGAGCCGTTTGCTTTTGCGGCTGAGTCTTTGGCTGCTGTTGAACAGGCTGCGACTGCACCGTACGCGTCTGTTGTTGCGGCTGCTGGTACGGTTGTTCCGTCACTCGCGGCTGCGTACGAGGCTGCTGTACTGGCTGAGTTTGCGCCAACTGCTGTTGTTGAATCTGTTGCTGGGCCTGACGTCGCTGCAGCGTTTGCTGACGCTGCTCCGGCGTTTGTTCGTTCCACGGCACTTCGTTCAACTGCGTAGGTTGCTGGCGCATATCGGCCTGCATTTGTGCCAACAGTTGGCGCTGTTCGTCGGTGAGCTGGTTGGGGTTCACCACTTCACCACCGGCGGACGGTTCAGTCGGTGCGCGAACGCCTGGCTGGCGGCTTTCCAGCTCTTTAATATAACGCCAGCGCTCTTCCGGTTTTGGCGGCAGACCATTCCCGGCAACCTTGTTGCCCTGAAGGGCCTCAGACTCTTCTTTTTTATGGTGAGTAATAAAGTACAGACCGCCAATAAAGGCCACCAGTACAGCCGCAGCAATAGCGACCATTGCTGGCGAGACAGCAGGCAGGTTACGTTGCTTGTTCCTTGAGCTACTCTTTTTGCGTCGCGAAGGTGCCGGCTGGCCGCGACGTACATAATCTCGTTGTGCCACTATCGTTTCGCTGTATTTATTCGTTCGTCAGCCCGCCATGTTACTTAAGCGGCGGGGCTTTGACCAGATAAGGGTGTCCTAAAGGCATTTACTTTAAGTCAATGCCTGAGTCGTGCCACGAACAATCAGTTCGCAGTCCAGCAACCGTGAGCCGCTGCTAACTGCCTGACCATGCAGTTGATCCAGCAAAAGAAGCATAGCTTCACGACCAATGTCATAGCGTGGCTGCGAGACGGTTGAGAGCGGTGGATCGCAAAATTCTGAAAGCGAAATATTATCGAAACCAATAATCGATAAATCTTTTGGTATGCGCAGGCCGCGACGTTTGGCATACGATAATGCACCCAGTGCCATCACGTCACTGTGACAGAACACGGCAGTAGGCGGTTCAGGCAGTGCCAGAAGTTTTTCCAGCGCTTGTCCACCGGCTTCAAAGGTGAAATCGCCACGCGCGATGTAGTGTGGATCGACAGTGACGCCCGTGCGGCGTAGCGCCTGAACGTAGCCCTGCAGGCGGTAGTGACACAGCGGCATCTCTTCCGGCCCGGCAATGCAGCCAATACGCTTATGCCCCAGCTCCTGGAGATAGTTCACGGCGTTGAATGCGGCGGTCAGGTTATCGATATGAACGGTCGGCAGTTCCAGCTCTGGCGCGAATTCGTTGGCCATCACCATCGGCGGTAAATTACGCTGTTCTTCAATACTGGCATCAAACGGCAAACGAGAGCCGAGCAGTAGCATGCCGTCGATCTGTTTGGTGATGATGAGGTCGATAAAGGTTTTTTCCTGCTGGTTCTGGTGGGCACAGTCGCCAATCAGCACCAGATAACCTTGCTCAGCCGCCGTCACTTCGATACCGCGAATAATCTCGCTGAAGAAGGGATCGCAAATGTCTGGCACAATCACCAGAATGGTGCGCGATTCATTGCGCTTAACGTTACGCCCCATTGCCTGCGGGAAATACCCCACTTCCAGCGCCGCCTGTTCCACCCGGTTGCGGGTTGCCTGGGAGACTTTGTCCGGGTTCATTAATGCGCGGGACACTGTTGCCGTAGAGACTTTCGCTTTTTGGGCAACGTCTTTCATGGTCGCAGTAGCAACCTCTTTCCTGGACTTCAACGTCTTCTCCTCGCCTGAACACCGAACTTCTGACGTCTCCATTTTTACAGATTGTTAATGGAATCGGTTACAGAATTTTCATAAAAAGTGTGAGGAGTATTAAATTTTTTCGATCCGTCTTCAGCTTTCAATCGGATCGACGTCGAGAACCCACTTCACTTTCCGTGCTTCCGGCAGTGTGTTGATCAGTGCCAGCGTGCCGCTGACGATATGTTGTAAGCGGATACGTGAAGGGTGCTGGAGCAAAATCTGCCAGCGAAAACGTCCGCCGCGTTTAGGAGCCAGTGCAGGAACCGGGCCTAAAATCCACAGCTGATTATCCACCAGCGGGCTGGCCTGCAGGAGATTTCTCAATTGCTGCAGGAAAAGAGGAGCCTGCTGGTTGTTATGGTCTTCAGCCCGGATGATGACGTGGCTGGTCCACGGGGGAAGCTGCATTGTCTGGCGTTCAGCAAGTGCCTGTTCAGCGAATGCGTCATAACCTTTATGCAGTAAGGTTTGCAGTAGCGGATGCTCGGGATGGTGCGTTTGCAGTACCACTTCGCCTTGCTTTCCGGCGCGTCCGGCACGTCCGGCAACCTGGGTATAAAGCTGGGCAAAGCGTTCGGCTGAACGGAAATCTGCGGAGAACAGTGCTCCGTCCACGTCCAGCAGGGCGACCAGCGTGACGTCCGGGAAGTGGTGCCCTTTGGCCAGCATCTGGGTACCAATGAGGATGCGCGCGCCACCGCGATGCACTTCGGCTAACTGTTGTTCCAGCGCACCTTTGCGGCTGGTGGTGTCCCGGTCGATACGCGAAATGGGAACGTCAGGAAAGAAGGGCGTAAGCGCCTGTTCCAGCTGCTCCGTCCCCAGACCGACCGGCACAATATGCGTTGAACCGCACGACGGACACTGGTGCGGTACCGGGCGCTGGCTGTCGCAGTGATGGCAGCGCAAATGCCGCTGGGCCTGATGGAAGGTGTAGTAGTGGTCACAGCGCGGGCATTCTGCTATCCAGCCGCAGTCGTGGCAGAGCAGTGCCGGGGCAAATCCGCGGCGGTTAAGAAATAAAATGACCTGGTTGCCCGCCTGTAAATGCTGGCGTATGCGGGTGATTAGCGCAGGTGCTAACCCCGCCTGAACCTGCTGGCCTTTCAGATCCAGAACATGCTGAATGGCCGGGCGCGCATTCCCCGCGCGACGCGTCAGGCGCAGCATATGGTATTTGCGCTGACGAACATTGTGCAATGTTTCAAGTGCCGGGGTGGCGGAACCCAGAATAATAGGGATTTGCTCACTATGGGCGCGATACACAGCCAGATCGCGGGCATGATAGCGCCAGCCCTCCTGCTGTTTATAGGAACTGTCGTGTTCTTCATCTATCACGATGACGCCGAGGTTTTTAAATGGCGTAAACAGTGACGAACGGGTGCCAATCACAATCGCCGCTTCGCCGTTTTTGGCTTTCAACCAGGCGCTGAGACGCTCGCTGTCGTTCAGACCAGAGTGCAGAACTTCAACGGGGGCATTGAAACGTTCGCGGAAGCGGGCGATGGTTTGTGGCGTCAGGCCGATCTCCGGCACCATCACCAGCGCCTGTTTGCCCTGGGCGAGCACATTTTCCAGCACGCTCAGGTAAACTTCGGTTTTACCGGAGCCGGTGACGCCGGCGAGCAGCCAGGCGGAGAAATGATCGGAGGCGCTGTGAATGGCTCCCACGGCGGTGGCCTGCTCGGTATTCAGGCGCAGACGGTCACCGGATACAGAAAAGTTGTTTCGCCAGTCGTAAAGGGCGGGGGCTTCGCTACCCAGTTCACTCAGCCCTTTCTTCCTTAATGCCTGCAGCGCGGTTTCACTGACTTCAAGCTCGTTGACCTGATGCCGCCAGATTTTCCCCTGGCGCAGCGCTGCCAGCGCCTGCTGTTGTTTCTGCGAGCGCTTCAGGCTGTTGATGTCCACGGCCTGCCCCTGCTCGGTGGCAAACCAGTACCACATTGGCGCATGGCTGGCGCTCTTACCCTGGCGCAGCAAAATGGGCAGCGCATGGAACAGGACATCGCCAATCGGATGGTGATAGTAATCCGCTGCCCACAGCAGCAGTCGCCAGGTACTGGTGGAGAAAACCGGCTCGCTGTCCAGCACCTCAACAACTGCCTTCAGTTCATTAAGCGGTAACTCACTCTTGTCGCTGACGGAAACCACAATCCCCACGCGCTGTTGTTTGCCAAACGGCACGGTCACGCGACAGCCCGCTTTGGCGCTCATGCTGTCGGGCAGCAGATAGTCAAAGGTGCGGGGAAGCGGAACGGGCAGGGCAACGTGAGCGACGGGCATCGAATCTTCCTGACTTGAAAAGTGGCGCGTTAGTATACACATTAGTGAAAGCAGCGTGCGGATCAGTTTGCATACGGTGGTCAAATTCTGTATGATTCGCCGCCTTTGATGCGCTTTATGCAGCGTCAAAACCTATACTATTAACATCGCGTGGTGTCTGGCGTTAGGGCTGGAAGAGCGACGCGGCCTTAACTGAGGTTCTCCCATGAAAAAAGATATTCACCCTAAATACGAAATGATTACTGCAAACTGCTCTTGCGGTAACTCTATCCAGATCCGCTCCACCGTGGGTCACGATCTGAACCTGGACGTGTGCGGCAAATGCCACCCGTTCTACACTGGTAAGCAGCGTGATGTTGCAACCGGTGGCCGTGTTGACCGCTTCAACAAGCGTTTCAGCATCCCGGGCGCGAAATAAGTTTCCCGAAAAAAAGGCACCGCAAGGTGCCTTTTTTGTATCTGCTTCTCAGTATTCCCACGTATCCGGGTCGATACCCAGTTCACGCATGATCACCTTTGCCTCTTCCGGGATTTCATCACTACGCTCTTTGCGCAGATCGTCATCGTTCGGCAACGGTTGGCCGGTAAATGCATGCAGAAACGCTTCGCACAGCAGTTCGCTGTTGGTCGCGTGACGCAGGTTGTTCACCTGACGACGCGTGCGTTCATCGGTGAGGATCTTCAACACCTTCAGAGGAATGGAAACCGTAATTTTTTTTACTTGTTCACTCTTCTTACCGTGCTCAGCGTATGGGCTGATATATTCGCCGCTCCATTCAGCCATGAGATACCTTTAATCCTCTCAGTCATTAATCTAAAGGTGCAAAACCTGTAACCGTCCGTTTTGAACCGTAATCTTGCGTAGTTTACCGTAGAGACGATACCGTGGCACGGATATTGCCGCTGTAGCGTGCACTAAAGCGTATAATTTTAACGGCTATTTGCGCATTGCTCAATCTATACGCAAAGAAGTTTAGATGTCCAGATGTATTGACGTCCATACTTTCAGTGTTTACTCTGGTGCCTGACTTTTCACCTAATTAGCCAGGAAGCCTTCACCATGACGCGTAAACAGGCCACCATCGCAGTGCGTAGCGGATTGAATGATGACGAGCAGTACGGCTGTGTTGTCCCGCCGATTCATCTTTCCAGTACTTACAATTTCACCGGATTTAATGAACCCCGTGCGCATGACTACTCGCGTCGTGGTAACCCTACGCGTGATGTTACCCAGCGCGCGCTGGCTGAGCTGGAAGGCGGTGCAGGGGCAGTGTTAACCAATACGGGGATGTCTGCCATTCACCTGGTGACGACGGTGTTCCTGAAACCGGGTGACCTGCTGGTTGCCCCGCATGACTGCTACGGCGGCAGCTATCGTCTGTTTGATAGCCTGGCAAAACGTGGCTGCTATCGCGTGCTGTTTGTCGATCAAAACGACGAACAGGCGCTGAAACAGGCGCTGACAGAGCAGCCGAAGCTGGTGCTGGTGGAAAGTCCAAGCAATCCATTGTTGCGTGTTGTCGATATTGCGAAAATTTGTCAGCTCGCAAGGGATGCAGGAGCGATAAGTGTAGTGGATAATACCTTCCTCAGTCCGGCCCTTCAGAACCCACTTGCACTGGGTGCAGATCTGGTATTGCATTCATGCACTAAATATCTGAACGGCCATTCTGACGTGGTAGCGGGCGTGGTGATTGCCAAAGATCCCGACGTTGTCACCGAACTGGCATGGTGGGCCAATAACATCGGCGTCACCGCAAGTGCCTTCGACAGCTATTTGTTGTTACGCGGTATTCGTACGCTGTCGCCGCGCATGGAAGCGGCGCAGCGTAATGCTCAGGCAATTGTCGACTTCCTGAAAACGCAGCCGCTGGTGAAGAAGCTTTATCACCCGTCGTTGCCTGAAAATCAGGGACATGAGATTGCCGCGCGCCAACAGAAGGGATTTGGTGCGATGTTAAGTTTTGAACTGGATGGCGACGAGCAAACGCTGCGTCGCTTCCTGAGCGGGTTGTCATTGTTTACGCTGGCGGAATCCTTAGGTGGGGTGGAAAGCTTAATCTCCCACGCCGCGACCATGACGCACGCAGGTATGGCACCAGAAGCACGTGCCGCCGCCGGTATTTCTGAGACGCTGCTGCGTATCTCTACCGGTATTGAAGATTCTGAAGATTTAATTGCCGATCTGGAAAATGGCTTCCGGATCGCAGCCAAGGGGTAATCATGAGTGTGATAGCGCAGGCAGGGGCGAAGGGTCGTCAACTGCACAAGTTTGGTGGTAGTAGTCTTGCTGATGTGAAGTGTTACCTGCGTGTCGCAGGGATCATGACAGAGTATTCACAGCCGGGTGACATGATGGTTGTCTCCGCGGCTGGCAGCACCACCAATCAGTTGATTAGCTGGCTGAAATTGAGCCAGACCGATCGCCTTTCTGCGCATCAGGTGCAACAGTCATTACGCCGTTACCAGAGCGAGCTGATTGCCGGCTTGCTGCCAGCGGACGTGGCGGACGGGCTGATTAGCGCCTTTACTCATGACCTTGAGCGTCTGGCTGCACTGCTGGACAGCGGCATTACCGATGCGGTGTATGCTGAAGTGGTCGGCCACGGTGAAGTGTGGTCTGCGCGTCTGATGGCTGCCGTGCTGCAACACCTTGGTGTGGACGCCGCCTGGCTCGATGCGCGTGACTTCCTGCGTGCCGAACGTGCCGCGCAGCCGCAGGTCGATGAGGGGCTGTCTTATCCGCTACTGCAACAGCTGCTGGTGCAACACCCCGGCAAACGCATTGTGGTGACAGGGTTTATCAGCCGCAGCAATGCAGGCGAAACCGTGCTGCTTGGGCGTAACGGTTCTGACTACTCTGCGACGCAAATCGGTGCGCTGGCGGGGGTTTCCCGTGTCACCATCTGGAGCGACGTGGCCGGTGTTTACAGCGCTGACCCGCGTAAAGTGAAAGATGCCTGCCTGTTGCCGCTGCTGCGTCTCGACGAAGCCAGTGAGCTGGCGCGTCTGGCGGCACCGGTTCTGCACGCCCGTACGCTGCAGCCGGTATCCGGTAGTGACATCGACCTGCAGCTTCGCTGTAGCTACACCCCGGATCAGGGTTCCACACGCATTGAACGCGTGCTGGCTTCTGGTACCGGGGCGCGTATCGTCACCAGCCACGACGACATCTGCCTGATTGAGTTCCAGGTGCCTGCCGGCCATGACTTCAAGCTGGCGCACAAAGACATCGACCTGATCCTGAAGCGTGCGCAGGTGCGTCCGCTGGCCGTTGGCGTACACAATGACCGCCAGCTGCTGCAGTTCTGCTACACCGCTGAAGTGGCGGACAGCGCGCTGAAAATTCTTGATGAAGCGGGCTTGCCTGGCGAGCTTCGTCTGCGTCAGGGGCTGGCACTGATAGCGATGGTGGGCGCAGGCGTCACCCGTAACCCGCTGCACTGCCACCGTTTCTGGCAGCAACTGAAAGGCCAGCCAGTTGAATTTACCTGGCAGTCGGAAGAGGGCATCAGCCTGGTGGCCGTTCTGCGTAAAGGGCCAACCGAGAGCCTGATCCAGGGGCTACATACTTCCCTGTTCCGGGCGGAAAAACGTATCGGCCTGGTGCTGTTCGGTAAAGGTAACATTGGTTCCCGCTGGCTGGAGCTGTTTGCGCGCGAGCAAATTACGCTTTCGGCGCGTACCGGGTTTGAGTTTGTGCTGGCGGGCGTGGTGGACAGTCGTCGCAGCCTGCTGAACTATGAAGGTCTGGATGCCAGCCGTGCGCTTGCATTCTTTAATGATGAAGCCGTTGAGCAGGATGAAGAGTCGCTGTTCCTGTGGATGCGCGCGCACCCGTACGACGACCTGGTCGTGCTGGATGTTACGGCGAGTGAACAGCTTGCCGATCAGTACCTTGATTTCGCCAGCCACGGGTTCCACGTGATCAGCGCGAATAAGCTGGCGGGTGCAAGCAGCACGGATAAATACCGTCAGATCCACGATGCGTTTGAAAAAACCGGTCGTCACTGGCTCTATAACGCCACGGTGGGCGCGGGTCTGCCGGTTAACCATACCGTGCGTGATTTGATTGAAAGCGGTGACAGCATTCTGGCGCTGAGCGGCATCTTCTCCGGTACGCTCTCCTGGCTGTTCCTGCAGTTCGATGGCACCGTCCCGTTCACCGACCTGGTGGATCAGGCGTGGCAGCAAGGTTTAACCGAACCCGACCCACGCGTTGACCTGTCCGGTAAAGACGTGATGCGTAAGCTGGTGATCCTCGCGCGTGAAGCGGGCTATGACATTGAGCCTGGTGCTGTTCGCATGGAGTCGCTGGTGCCTGCGGGCTGCGAGGAAGGATCTGTCGATCACTTCTTCGAGAATGGTGATGAGCTGAACGACCAGATGGTGCAACGTCTGGAAGCCGCACGTGAGATGGGTCTGGTGCTGCGCTATGTGGCGCGTTTTGAGGCAAACGGCAAAGCGCGCGTGGGTGTGGAGGCGGTTCGTCCAGAACACCCGCTGGCCGCACTTCTGCCGTGTGATAACGTCTTTGCGATTGAAAGCCGTTGGTACCGTGATAACCCGCTGGTGATCCGTGGCCCGGGAGCGGGGCGCGATGTCACCGCCGGGGCGATCCAGTCCGACATCAATCGTCTGGCTAAGCTGCTGTAATATCACTTGTTCCCTCTCCCTGTGGGAGAGGGAATGTCTCACCATCATGAATTTCCCTCATCTTCCCTGAACATTCCTCACCATTCCTGGTGATTATTTCTGTTGACGCCACTCCGCTTTTCCGTCATTTTTACATCTGGACGTCTAAACGTATAGAAGTTCGCAATACAACACACAACGACACGCGATTGATGAGGTAAGGTATGAGCTTTTTTCACGCCAACCAGCGGGAAGCCCTGAATCAGAGCCTGGCTGAAGTAAACGGCCAGATTAACGTCTCTTTTGAATTTTTCCCGCCGCGCACCAGTGAAATGGAGCAAACCCTGTGGAGCTCTATCGATCGCCTGAGCAGCCTGAAACCCAAGTTTGTCTCCGTGACCTACGGTGCCAACTCCGGTGAGCGCGACCGTACGCACAGTATTATTAAAGGCATTAAAGAGCGTACCGGTCTGGAAGCGGCTCCGCACCTGACCTGCATCGACGCTACCCGCGATGAACTGCGTGCCATTGCCCAGGACTACTGGAACAACGGTATTCGTCATATTGTCGCCCTGCGCGGTGACCTGCCGCCGGGCAGCGGTAAGCCGGAAATGTATGCTGCTGACCTGGTGACACTGCTGAAAGACGTGGCGGACTTCGATATCTCCGTTGCCGCTTACCCGGAAGTTCACCCGGAGGCGAAAAGTGCTCAGGCGGATCTGCTCAACCTGAAGCGTAAAGTGGATGCCGGTGCCAACCGTGCCATCACGCAATTTTTCTTTGATGTGGAAAGCTATTTGCGTTTTCGCGACCGCTGCGTCTCTGCGGGCATCGACGTCGAAATTATTCCGGGCATTCTGCCGGTGTCTAACTTCAGGCAGGCGAAGAAATTTGCTGACATGACCAACGTGCGCATTCCGCTCTGGATGTCTAAAATGTACGAGGGGCTGGACGATGACCCGGAAACACGCAAGCTGGTGGGCGCAAATATCGCGATGGACATGGTGAAAATTTTAAGTCGTGAAGGGGTGAAGGATTTCCACTTCTATACGCTAAACCGCGCGGAAATGAGTTACGCGATTTGCCACACGCTCGGTGTTCGACCTGGCGTGTAAGCAAGCAAAAGCCCTCTCCGGAGGGTTTTTTGATTTCTAAGGGTTTTATTTTCCCGCCATATCAGCAATTCTGCCTTTGACGTACAAAGCCCATGTTTTTTACATGGTTAATTGAACGGAATTATCTATCGAATCTGTGGGTCATCCCAACTATACCTTATCAATAAGGGCGTATATCGTAACGGTAACACTGTAAAAGGGAGCATAGCGATGAGCACGTCAGACGATACCAATAAAGCGGCATCTATCGGCAAATGCCCGTTCCATCAGGGCGGCCATGACCAGAGCGCGGGGGCAGGAACCTCAAGCCGCGACTGGTGGCCAAAACAACTCCGCGTAGATCTTCTTAACCAACACTCCAACCGTTCGAACCCACTGGGTGAAGACTTCGATTACCGCAAAGCCTTCAGCAAACTTGATTACGCTGCCCTGAAGGGCGATCTCAAAGCACTCTTAACCGACTCTCAACCGTGGTGGCCTGCCGACTGGGGCAGCTATGCTGGCCTGTTTATCCGTATGGCCTGGCACGGTGCAGGTACCTATCGCTCCGTTGACGGACGTGGTGGTGCCGGACGCGGTCAACAGCGCTTTGCGCCGCTGAACTCCTGGCCTGATAACGTAAGCCTGGATAAAGCCCGCCGTCTGCTGTGGCCTATCAAGCAAAAATACGGACAAAAAATCTCCTGGGCTGACCTGTTTATCCTCGCGGGTAACGTAGCGCTGGAGAACTCTGGCTTCCGCACCTTTGGTTTTGGTGCCGGGCGTGAAGACGTCTGGGAACCGGATATGGACGTAAACTGGGGTGACGAAAAAGCCTGGCTGACCCACCGTGACCCGGAAGCGCTGGCGAAGCGTCCTCTGGCCGCCACCGAAATGGGGCTGATTTACGTTAACCCGGAAGGACCTAATGCCAGCGGTGAACCGCTGTCAGCGGCGGCGGCTATTCGCGCCACCTTCGGCAACATGGGCATGGACGACGAAGAAACCGTTGCGCTGATTGCGGGCGGCCATACGCTCGGTAAAACCCACGGTGCAGGTGAGGCGACCCATGTCGGTGCCGATCCGGAAGCCGCGCCGATTGAAGCGCAGGGCCTGGGCTGGGCCAGCACACTCGGTACCGGCGCTGGCGCAGATGCCATCACCTCCGGGCTGGAGGTGATCTGGTCGCAAACCCCGACCCAGTGGAGCAACTATTTCTTCGAGAACCTGTTCAAATACGAGTGGGTGCAGACCCGCAGCCCGGCAGGTGCTATTCAGTTTGAAGCCGTGAATGCGCCAGACATTATGCCTGACCCGTTCGACCCGTCGAAAAAACGCAAACCCACCATGCTGGTGACCGACCTGACGCTGCGTTTCGACCCGGAATTCGAGAAAATCTCCCGTCGCTTCCTGAACGATCCGCAGGCCTTCAACGAAGCTTTTGCTCGCGCATGGTTCAAGCTGACCCACCGCGATATGGGGCCAAAAGCGCGTTACATTGGCCCGGAAGTGCCGAAAGAAGATCTGATTTGGCAGGATCCGCTGCCGCAGCCAGTGTTCGCCCCATCGAAAGAAGATATTGAGCGCCTGAAAGCGGAAATCGCGGCCTCTGGTCTCTCCGTCAGCGAACTGGTTTCTGTTGCGTGGGCATCTGCATCGACCTTCCGTGGTGGCGATAAGCGTGGCGGTGCTAACGGTGCGCGTCTGGCGCTGGCTCCACAGCGCGACTGGGACGTTAACGCTGCCGCCGTTCGCGCATTACCGGCTCTGGAGGCTATCCAGCGTACCACCAACAAAGCATCACTGGCCGATATCATCGTGCTGGCAGGTGGGGTAGGTATCGAGAAAGCCGCAAAAGCCGCAGGTGTTTATGTCACCGTACCGTTTACGCCAGGCCGCGTGGATGCGCGTCAGGATCAAACGGATATCGAGATGTTCAACCTGCTTGCGCCGATTGCCGATGGCTTCCGTAACTACCGTGCGCAGGTCGATACGTCGACAACTGAGTCCCTGCTGATTGATAAAGCCCAGCAGCTGACGCTGACCGCACCAGAGCTGACGGTACTGGTGGGTGGTCTGCGCGTGTTGGGTGCAAACTTCGATGGCAGCAAGAATGGGGTGTTCACCGACCGTGAGGGCGTGCTGAGCAACGATTTCTTCGTGAACCTGCTGGACATGAACACCCAGTGGAAAGCGACCGATGCATCAAACGAGCTGTTTATCGGTAGCGATCGCGCCAGCGGTGACGAGAAATACACTGCAACTCGCGCCGACCTGGTCTTTGGATCTAACGCCGTTCTGCGCGCACTGGCAGAAGTTTATGCCAGCAGTGATGCCAGCGAGAAGTTCGTCCGCGACTTTATCGCCGCATGGGCGAAAGTGATGGATTTGGATCGGTTTGACCTGCAGTAATAAAAATCCCCGCTTCGGCGGGGATTTTTTTGCATGGGGCGCTATGCCTCATCCGGCAACATGATTACTCCCACTCCTGCAAGAACCGCTGCCCGTACTGGTCGGCAACCAGCAGCGCCGCGTAAACCTGATCCGGCGTCGCGCCACCAGGCATGTTGTGAATAGTTTCACCTTCTGCACAAGATGCTTCCGCTATCAGACGCATTTTGGCCGGAATATCCTCTTTTATGTTCAGCTGTGCCAGCGTGATCGGTAACCCAACGCTATGGCATAGCGCCGCGACGGTTTCTATTTCTTCCACCGGCGCGTTTTCCAGCACCAGCTGCGTGAGCGTACCAAACGCCACTTTTTCACCGTGATAGAAGTGATGCGCATCCGGCACTGCCGTCATGCCATTGTGAATGGCGTGTGCCGCCGCCAGTCCACCGCTTTCAAAGCCTACGCCGCTCAGATAGGTGTTGGCTTCGATAATGCGTTCAAGAGCAGGCGTGACCACGTGCTGTTCCGCTGCCAGCATCGCTTTCTCACCTTCTTCAATCAGCGTGTTGTAGCACAGCTCGGCAAGTGCTAACGCAGCCTGCGTGCATTTCCCGCCCGCCATGGTGGTCGCGCCGCTGCGCGAGCAGGCGCGTGCTTCAAACCAGGTTGCCAGCGCATCGCCAATCCCGGCGGCAAGGAGACGTGCCGGAGCACCCGCCACTACCCTGGTATCCACGATCACCATGTTCGGGTTATGTGGCAGCATCAGGTAGCGATCGAACTCGCCGCTGTCGGTGTAAATGACGGAAAGCGCACTGCACGGCGCATCGGTGGAGGCGATGGTGGGGGCAATAGCGACCGGCACGTCCATAAAGTGTGCCAGCGCTTTGGCGGTATCCAGCGTTTTACCGCCACCGATCCCCAGCACTGCCATACAGTTGGCGCTATCGGCCAGTTTTCTTAAACGATCGATTTCATTTTGTGAACATTCGCCGCCAAATGGTGCGATTTCGACGTGGAGCTCTGCTTGTTTGAAACTCTGACGCAGTGTTTCTTCAGCAAAACCCAGCACAAATTTATCGCCGACAACCAGCCAGCGATGTGCCAGTGGTTTCAGATAGTCGCCGAGACGGGTAAGCACATCAGCGCCCTGGACATATTTACCCGGCGATTGAATGATACGGTCCATAACAGTTCTCCCTTAGAGGTTGAGGTTACCAAACGCGTTTTTCCAGTCTTGCTCGAACTTCTCTATGGCTGACTCTACCGCCGGGGTGCCGAGCATTTGTTGCGCTACATCTAAAGGAAGTGTGATTGCCTCACATCCGGCGAGAAGGCAGTCCAGCGCCTGACGTGGCGTTTTAAAACTGGCGGCCAGCACCATGCTCCCAGGTGCGTGAAGTTCCAGCAGGGATTGCAGCTCCTGCACCATGCGAATGCCGTCGCCGCCCTGAGCGTCGACGCGGTTGACATACGGCGCGACATATTTCGCCCCCGCCAGCGCGGCGAGCAATCCCTGCGAGGCGCTGTAAACGGCAGTGCCTAGCGTGGTTATGCCCTCTTTTTTCAGCGCCTTGATCGCGATAAGCCCCTGAGCCGTCACCGGGATTTTCACCACGATGTCCGGGATGGCGTTACTCAGGCGTTTGGCCTCCGCTACCATGCCTTCTGCGTCGCGGCTCATGGTTTGGGCAAACAGCGTACCTTCTGGCCCGATGGCCTTTTGCAGACGTGGCAACACCTCCCAGAGGGATTCACGGCTGGCGGCTACAATGCTTGGGTTGGTGGTGACACCCGCAATTGGAAAAATACGCGCCAGGCGTTCAACTTCCGCCACGTTGGCGGTATCCAGATACAGTTCCATTATTTTTCCTTAAGTCAGAAAGGTTGAATAAAGGATAAAGCTCGGCCAGGCGCGGCGGATACAGGTCAATTTTGCCAAATACTGGACAAATGTAATGTCCTTAGCGAAGTGAGAGAGCGATCACAATGCTATTTTTTGGCGATCAGCTGGCTGTGATACTGGCGACGATATTCGGAGGGGGAGCGTTCGGTGTGCTTGCGAAAGAGACGGCAGAAGTAGTTGCTGTCCGTAAATCCGCAACTTACGGCGATATCTTTGATTTTAAGATCGTAGCCTTTCAGCAGCTGGCGCGCGTGTTCCAGACGCGTTTGTGTCAGGTATTCGTTGAACCCTACGTTACCAATCTTCTGAAAGAGGTGGGAAAGGTAGTTTGGTGAGATGTAGAACGCCTGCGCCACGGATTCGCGAGTTAATACCGAAGCGTGATGTTCTTCGATGAAGCGGCGAACGGCGTCAAACAGGGCACGGCTGCGGCTGGCGGTGTGGATATCGCTGCCAAGCAGATCCCGGCAGTGGCTGAGCAGGCTTAATACCACCAGTCTTGCGGTATCCTGTTCATCTGGCTGCATCTGTAACTCGGTTAGCGTCTGGAGAAGAAAAGCGCCTGTTCGCGGGCCACGTCGGGGAATTTGTAACTGCTGCAACAGAGAGTTGTCGCGATGGAGCTCGAGAGCCAGGTGTTGTTTATCGAAGCTTAGGCTGAGCGAACTGGCGGGATGTTGTTGAACAATGCCTGATGAAGAAAATAATGCCTCGCATGGGTTATCAAGGGTAATTACGAGCAGGGGTGACGTGCGGGGGCGTTGTTCGGTTGGTGAGAAAAAATGCACCTGACCCAGCGGTAACGCACCGGTTATCAGATCGTTCAGAATTGGGGAGATGTCATGTTGCATGGTGAGACGACCAAAATTTGCCGGGCAGCGCCATGCCGCCCGGCATAAAACATTAGCCAGTGTTACGCATACCTGCCGCAACGCCTGCAATCGTCACCATCAGCGCTTGTTCAACGCGTGGATCTGGCGCTTTACCTTCCTCTTCCGCCTGACGGGAACGGTGCAGCAGTTCGGCCTGCAGAACGTTCAGCGGGTCGGTGTAGATATTACGCAACTGGATAGACTCGGCAATCCACGGCAGGTCAGCCATCAGATGTGAGTCGTTGGCGATATCCAGCACCACTTTGATGTCGCCTTGCAGCAGTTCGCGCAGCTCTTTACCCAGTGCCCACAGTTCTGGTTTCACCAGACGCTGATCGTAGTATTCCGCCAGCCACAGGTCGGCTTTCGAGAAGACCATCTCCAGCATCCCCAGACGGGTAGAGAAGAACGGCCAGTCGCGGCACATCGCTTCCAGTTCGCTCTGTTTGCCATCTTCCACCACTTTCTGCAGCGCTGCACCGGCACCCAGCCAGGCTGGCAGCATCAGACGGTTTTGCGTCCAGGCGAAGATCCACGGGATGGCACGCAGAGACTCGACGCCACCGGTCGGGCGGCGTTTCGCCGGACGTGAACCCAGCGGCAGTTTACCCAGCTCCTGCTCAGGTGTTGCTGAGCGGAAGTAAGGCACGAAATCTTTGTTTTCACGTACATAGCCACGGTACAAATCACAGGAGATATCCGACAGCTCGTCCATGATATGACACCAGGAGGCTTTCGGCTCCGGTGGTGGCAGCAGGTTCGCTTCCAGGATAGCACTGGTGTAGAGCGACAGGCTGCTGATGGTCACTTCCGGGAGACCATACTTGAAGCGGATCATCTCGCCCTGCTCGGTCACGCGCAGGCCACCTTTCAGGCTTCCCGGCGGTTGCGAGAGCAGTGCCGCGTGTGCTGGCGCACCGCCACGGCCAATTGAGCCACCACGGCCGTGGAACAGCGTCAGTTCAATACCGGCTTTTTCGCAGGTTTTGATCAGCGCGTCCTGTGCCTGGTACTGCGCCCAGGATGCGGCCATAACACCCGCGTCTTTTGCGGAGTCGGAATAGCCAATCATCACCATCTGTTTGCCCTGGATAAAGCCGCGATACCAGTCGATGTTCAGCAACTGGGTCATCACGTCGTTGGCATTGTTCAGGTCATCAAGGGTTTCAAATAGCGGGGCAACCGGCAGGGCATAGTCGATACCGGCTTCTTTGAGCAGCAGGTGAACGGCCAGCACGTCGGACGGCGTTTTCGCCATCGAGATCACGTAGGCTGCCACCGAGCCTTTCGGCGCATCAACGATCGCTTTACAGGTGTTGAGCACTTCACGGGTGTCGTTGCTTGGCTCCCAGTTGCGCGGCAGCAGAGGGCGTTTGGAGTTCAGTTCACGGATCAGGAAGGCCTGTTTGTCGGCTTCTGACCAGCTTTCGTAGTCGCCGATGCCGAGATAGCGGGTCAGTTCACCCAGCGCTTCGGTATGGCGGGTACTTTCCTGACGCACATCAATACGCACCAGCGGGACGCCAAAACACTTCACGCGACGCAGGGTGTCGAGCAGTTCACCGTTGGCGATGATGCCCATGCCACAAGCCTGAAGTGATTTATAACAGGCGTACAGTGGCTCCCAGAGCTGCTCGTTCTGGCTCAACAGTCCTTCCGGTTTCGGCAGGCGTTGTCCTTTCAGACGAGCTTCCAGCCAGGCCTGGGTGGCCATTAACTGGCTACGCAGCTTTTTCATCAGATAACGATACGGCTCGCTGGCCCCTTCCTCACCGGCCAGCTCACGCAGTTCTGGAGTGGCTTCTACCATCGACAGTTCGGAGATCAGCACCTGAATATCTTTCAGGAACAGGTCGGTGGCTTTCCAGCGGCTCAGCAGCAATACGTGGCGGGTGATTTCAGCCGTTACGTTCGGGTTGCCGTCGCGGTCACCGCCCATCCAGGAGGTGAAACGTACCGGGACAAAATCAACAGGCAGGCGGTAGCCCAGGTTCTCTTCCAGCTGTTCGTTCAGCTCGCGCAGGTAGTTTGGTACACCTTCCCACAGGCTGTTTTCAACCACTGCAAAGCCCCACTTGGCTTCATCAACCGGGCTTGGGCGGTTCTTACGAATTTCGTCGGTGTGCCAGGACTGGGCAATCAGCTGGCGCAGACGGCGCATCAGCTGGTTACGTTCGTAGTCGGCAATGTCTTTGTGATCTAATTGCTTCAGGCAGTTATTTACTTCCACCATTTTGTGGATCAGTGTACGACGGGTGATCTCGGTGGGGTGCGCGGTCAACACCAGCTCAAGCGAAAGAGACTCCACCGCTTTTTGGATGGTGGCTTCGTTGAGGCCTGGCTGTTCTTTGAGTTTACGCAGCGTACGGGCAATGACTTCCGGGTTGCTGGCTGCTTCGCCGTTTGGAGAAATGCTGTGGTATTGCTCAGCGGTGTTTGCCAGGTTCAGGAACTGGCTGAACGCACGTGCAACAGGCAACAGCTCATCGTTGGACAGGTTCTGCAAGGTGGTAAGCAGCTCCTGACGATTGGCTTCGTTTCCAGCACGGGAAGATTTGGACAGCTTGCGGATGGTTTCAACGCGGTCGAGGATGTTCTCCCCCAGCGCATCTTTGATGGTATCTCCAAGCACTTTGCCGAGCATACTGACATTACTACGCAACGCGGAATATTGTTCGTTCATAAAAACCCAGTCACCCCATCATTTTTGTTTATGCCCAGTCGAAAATCTGTTGGACAATATTTTGTCATCTCCCTTTATAAAGCCACGTAAAACCCCCGTCGTCAATTGCTGCGAAAACGGTTCAGCAAACGAATAAATGTGGGCAATTTACGAAATTTAATTCGCTTTGCATCAAATAAGAGATGCTTATGAGAATGTGACGGGGATCGCGAGATTTTCCCCTCTCTTCAGAGAGGGGAAGCGTCATTAATGCCAGCAGAAGTGATGTACAACCTGGGTAATCAGTTCACGGGTGGGTTTGATAAAGCGGGTTTCCAGGTATTCATCCGGCTGGTGGGCCTGGTTGATGGAGCCAGGGCCAAGCACCAGCGTCGGGCAAAGCGTCTGAATAAACGGCGCTTCGGTGCAGTAGTTCACCACGTCGGTTTTCTCACCGAGCAGTTTTTCCACCACTTCAACCAGCTGGTGATCCGGCGGGCACTCATATCCCGGGATCGGCGGGTGTAGCTCAGAAACCGTCAGACGGCCTGGCCAGCGCTCGCTCACCGGAGCCAGCGCTTCGCTCAGTAAGCCATTCAGGTCGTTCAGCGTCATGCCCGGCAGCGGACGGATATCCATATGCAGTTCACAACAGGCGCAGATGCGGTTGGAGGCATCACCGCCGTGCAGGCTACCGAGGTTCAGCGTTGGGTAAGGTACGGTGAACGCATCGTGGTGGTAACGCTCTTTCAGCGAGTCACGCAGCTGCATGATGTGACCAATGGCGTCGTGCATCAACTCAATGGCGTTCACGCCACGCGCCGGATCGCTGGAATGACCGGACTGGCCCAGCACACGCACTGCCGTAGAGATATGGCCTTTGTGGGCGCGAATTGGCTGCAGGGAAGTCGGCTCACCGATAATCGCGCAATCAGGGCGAATTGAGGTGTTTTCAGAGAAATAGCGCGCGCCCGCCATGCTGGTTTCTTCATCAGCAGTCGCCAGGATATAGAGCGGCTTTTTCAGTTTTGTCACGTCGACGTCACGCAGCGCGTCGAGGATAAAGGCGAAGAAGCCTTTCATGTCGGCCGTACCCAGACCGTAGAGCTTGTTGTCATGCTCGGTCAGGGTGAACGGGTCGCGCGTCCAGCGGCCATCGTCAAACGGAACGGTATCGGTATGACCGGCCAGTAACAGTCCACCTGCGCCGTGTCCGGTGCTGGCGAGCAGGTTAAATTTGTGGCGTGTTCCGGGAACGGGCTGAACCTCAACGTTAAACCCAAGATCGCTAAACCAACCCGCCAGCAGATTGATTAAAGACTCATTACTCTGATCCAGTGCTTCTTCGGTCGCGCTGATGGAGGGTGTGGCAATCAGGGCGCGGTAGATCTCGATAAATGGCGGTAAGTTCATTTTCATTGTTGACACACCTTAGGTCGTGATAGTATCAATATTCATGCAATAAATGTGAATAAAAATACATTAACGTTGAGCATAAAGGAACCCGATGTTGAATACGCTGATTGTAGGCGCTAGCGGTTATGCGGGCGCAGAGCTTGTAAGCTACGTGAATCGCCACCCACATATGACCATAACCGCTTTGACCGTGTCAGCGCAAAGCAATGATGCCGGAAAGTTAATCTCTGATTTGCATCCGCAGCTGAAAGGCATTGTTGATCTGCCGTTACAGCCGATGTCCGACATCAGCGAGTTTACCGACGGTGTTGACGTGGTGTTTTTAGCCACCGCGCACGAAGTCAGCCACGACCTGGCTCCGCAATTCCTGGCGGCGGGTTGTGTGGTATTCGACCTTTCCGGCGCGTTTCGTGTTAACGATAGCGCGTTCTACGAAAAATATTACGGTTTCACCCATCAGCACCCGGACTTACTTGAGAAAGCGGTGTACGGACTGGCGGAGTGGAGCGCAGACAAACTAAAAGACGCGGATCTGATTGCCGTACCGGGTTGCTACCCGACGGCGGCGCAGCTCTCCCTGAAACCGTTGATCGACGCAGGCCTGCTGGATCTGAACCAGTGGCCGGTGATCAACGCCACCAGTGGTGTGAGTGGTGCAGGGCGCAAGGCAGCGATTTCTAATAGCTTCTGCGAAGTGAGCCTTCAGCCGTATGGCGTGTTTAACCACCGTCATCACCCTGAGATCACTACCCATCTGGGGGCGAACGTCATCTTTACCCCGCATCTGGGTAGCTTCCCGCGCGGGATCCTCGAAACCATCACCTGCCGCCTGAAACCGGGTGTGACCAAAGAACAGGTGGGCGAGGTCTTTACTCAGGCGTATGCGGATAAACCGCTGGTGCGCCTGTATGAAAAAGGTGTTCCGGCGCTGAAAAACGTAGTTGGCCTGCCGTTCTGTGATATTGGCTTTGCCGTGCAGGACGAGCACCTGATTGTGGTGGCTACGGAAGATAACTTACTCAAAGGTGCTGCCGCACAGGCAATGCAGTGTGCAAATATTCGTTTCGGCTTCCCTGAAACACAGTCTCTTATTTAAGGTGTGATGATGAACCCATTAATTATCAAACTCGGTGGTGTACTGCTGGACAGCGAAGAAGCGCTGGAGCGTCTTTTTACCGCGCTGGTTAACTATCGCGAATCACACCAACGTCCGCTGGTGATTGTCCACGGCGGCGGCTGTGTGGTGGATGAGCTGATGAAAGGGCTTAACCTGCCGGTGAAAAAGAAAAATGGCCTGCGTGTGACGCCTGCCGATCAGATTGACATCATTACTGGTGCGTTGGCGGGGACAGCGAACAAAACGCTGCTGGCGTGGGCGAAGAAACACCATATTGACTCTGTTGGTCTCTATCTGGGTGATGGTGATAGCGTAAAAGTGACCCAGCTCGATGAAGAGCTCGGTCATGTTGGACTGGCGCAGCCTGGTTCGCCTAAGCTGATTAACACGCTGCTGGAAGGTGGTTTCCTGCCAGTGGTGAGTTCTATCGGTGTGACCGAAGAGGGTGAGCTGATGAACGTGAATGCTGACCAGGCGGCAACCGCGCTGGCGGCGACGCTGGGTGCAGACCTGATCCTGCTCTCTGACGTGAGCGGGATTCTGGATGGCAAAGGCCAGCGCATTGCGGAAATGACGGCGGCGAAAGCAGAGCAACTGATTGCCCAGGGCATTATCACCGATGGCATGATTGTTAAAGTGAACGCTGCACTGGATGCCGCGCGTACGCTCGGTCGCCCGGTGGACATTGCCTCCTGGCGTCATGCGGAGCAACTTCCGGCGCTGTTTAACGGCACACCGATTGGCACACGTATTCTGGCATAAGCATTTATTGATTTACCGTAGGCCGGGTAAGCGTAGCGCCACCCGGCAGAACTAACGAATAAAGGAACGATGTTATGGCACTTTGGGGTGGGCGTTTTACACAGGCAGCGGATCAACGGTTCAAACAGTTCAACGACTCTTTGCGCTTCGACTACCGCCTGGCCGAACAGGATATCGTCGGCTCTGTGGCCTGGTCCAAAGCGCTGGTGACGGTTGGCGTACTGACCGCAGACGAACAGCTGCAACTGGAAGAGGCGCTGAATAATCTGCTGGAAGAGGTGCGTCTGGATCCGCAGCAGATCCTGCAAAGCGATGCCGAAGATATTCACAGCTGGGTGGAAGGCAAGCTTATCGATAAAGTGGGGCAGTTGGGTAAAAAGCTGCACACCGGGCGTAGCCGTAATGACCAGGTCGCGACCGATCTGAAGCTGTGGTGTAAAGAGACCGTTGGCGAACTGCTGGTGGCTAACCGCCAGTTGCAGAGCGCGCTGGTGGAAACTGCGCAGAACAACCAGGACGCGGTGATGCCGGGTTATACCCACCTGCAGCGCGCGCAGCCGGTGACCTTTGCTCACTGGTGTCTGGCCTATGTTGAGATGCTGGCGCGTGATGAAAGCCGCCTGCAGGATACCCTGAAGCGCCTGGACGTAAGCCCGCTGGGCAGTGGTGCATTGGCGGGTACAGCATACGAAATTGACCGTGAGCAGCTGGCGGGCTGGCTGGGCTTTGCTTCAGCTACCCGTAACAGCCTGGACAGCGTGTCTGACCGTGACCACGTGCTGGAGCTGCTTTCCAACGCCTCTATCGGGATGGTTCACCTGTCGCGTTTCGCTGAAGATCTGATCTTCTTCAACTCCGGTGAAGCTGGCTTTGTTGAGCTGTCTGACCGCGTGACTTCCGGCTCTTCTCTGATGCCGCAGAAGAAAAACCCGGATGCGCTGGAGCTGATCCGCGGCAAGTGTGGCCGTGTGCAGGGCGCGCTGACCGGCATGATGATGACCCTGAAAGGGTTACCGCTGGCGTACAACAAAGATATGCAGGAAGACAAAGAGGGGTTGTTCGATGCGCTCGACACCTGGCTGGACTGTCTGCACATGGGCGCGCTGGTGCTGGACGGCATTCAGGTGAAACGTCCACGTTGTCAGGAAGCCGCGCAGCAGGGTTATGCTAACTCTACTGAACTGGCGGATTATCTGGTCGCCAAAGGCGTGCCGTTCCGTGAAGCGCACCATATTGTGGGTGAAGCGGTAGTGGAAGCTATTCGTCAGGGCAAAGCGCTGGAAGCGCTGGCGCTTGCCGACCTGCAGAAATTCAGTGCGGTTATCGGTGACGATGTGTATCCGATTCTGGCGCTGCAATCCTGCCTGGATAAGCGTGCTGCCAAAGGTGGCGTGTCGCCTAAACAAGTCGCGCAGGCGATTGCGGATGCGAAAAACCGGCTAGTTTAATTTGTGCGGGCTGATGCCCTCACCCCGGACCGTACACTCCCACGGGGAGAGGGAGCAAACACTAAAAATGGCAACTTCGGTTGCCATTTTGCTTTTATCCCCGGGCTTTTTTTACGCAAAAAAAATGCGGACCACGGGGTCCGCAAAAGTTCACGTTGGCTTTAGTTATTCGAGTTTGAGAGAAACTCGTTTGACGGTGCGGGAACGTCAAGGGTCAAACACGTTCTGTCTCGTCTATGTGATGTATTATTCAACAGAATGCTTGATAGGGATAATCGTTCGTTGCTATGCTATCTATCGCCATGAACTATCGTGGCGACGGAGGATGAATAATGAATATTCGTGATCTTGAATACCTGGTAGCGTTAGCCGAGCACCGTCATTTTCGCCGCGCGGCAGATTCCTGCCACGTCAGCCAGCCCACGCTGAGCGGTCAGATCCGCAAGCTGGAAGATGAGCTGGGCGTAATGCTGCTGGAGCGCACCAGTCGTAAGGTACTGTTCACCCAGGCAGGTCTTCTGCTGGTGGATCAGGCGCGCACCGTGCTGCGCGAGGTCAAAGTGCTCAAGGAAATGGCAAGCCAGCAGGGGGAGACGATGTCCGGCCCACTGCATATTGGCCTGATCCCAACCGTTGGCCCGTACCTGTTGCCGCACATCATTCCAATGCTGCACCAGACGTTCCCGAAACTCGAAATGTACCTGCATGAAGCGCAAACCCATCAGCTGCTGGCGCAGTTAGATAGCGGCAAGCTCGACTGCGCGATTCTGGCGCTGGTCAAAGAGAGTGAAGCCTTTATCGAAGTGCCGCTGTTTGATGAGCCGATGATGCTGGCGATCTATGAAGATCACCCGTGGGCTAACCGCGATCGCGTGCCGATGGCCGATCTGGCCGGTGAAAAACTGCTGATGCTGGAAGATGGCCACTGCCTGCGCGATCAGGCGATGGGTTTCTGCTTTGAAGCGGGTGCGGATGAAGATACCCATTTCCGCGCAACCAGCCTGGAAACGCTGCGTAATATGGTGGCAGCCGGAAGTGGCATTACGCTGCTGCCTGCACTGGCGGTACCGCGTGAGCGTAAACGTGATGGTGTGGTGTATCTGCCGTGTATTAAGCCAGAGCCGCGTCGTACTATTGGTCTGGTTTATCGCCCGGGTTCACCGCTGCGCAGCCGCTATGAGCAGCTGGCAGAGGCCATCCGTAGTTCAATGGATGGCCATTTTGACAGCGCGTTAAAACAGGCGGTTCAGACCGTTTAGTGCCGCAACCCGGTAGGCTTCCGCCATGGTCGGGTAGTTAAAGGTGGTGTTAACGAAGTATTCGATGGTGTTACCACCACCTTTTTGCTCCATTATCGCCTGGCCGATATGAATGATTTCCGCCGCGCGTTCTCCAAAGCAGTGAATACCGAGGATCTCTTTCGTCTCGCGATGGAACAGGATCTTCAGCGTACCCACGCTCATCCCCACGATTTGCGCCCGCGCCAGATGTTTAAACTGCGCACGACCCACCTCGTAAGGCACTTTCATTGCCGTCAGTTGCTGTTCGGTTTTACCCACAGAACTGATTTCCGGGATAGTATAGATACCCGTCGGAATATCTTCGATCAGGTGTGCTGTGGCTTCACCTTTCACCAGTGCCTGTGCCGCAATGCGCCCCTGGTCGTAAGCCGCTGACGCCAGGCTTGGGTATCCAATCACGTCGCCCACCGCGTAAACATGCGGCAGTGCAGTCTGGTACATGCTGTTGACCTTCAACTGACCACGGCTGTCGGTTTCAAGTCCGATGTTTTCCAGCGCCAGCGAATCCGTGTTACCGGTACGGCCATTGGCATACAGCAGGCAGTCCGCCTTCAGCTTCTTACCGGATTTCAGATGCATGATCACACCGTCATCGCAGCCTTCGATTTTCTCGTACTCTTCGTTGTGGCGAATCACCACACCGCTGTTCCAGAAGTGGTAGGAGAGAGAATCTGACATTTCCTGATCGAGGAACGCCAGCAGGCGGTCACGGGTGTTGATGAGATCAACTTTGACCTCCATTCCACGGAAAATCGACGCATATTCGCAGCCAATTACGCCCGCGCCATAGATAATCACATGACGTGGTTCGTGGTGCAGGCTAAGGATGGAGTCGCTGTCGTAGATGCGCGGGTGCGAGAAGTCCACGTCGGCCGGATGGTATGGGCGTGAACCGCAGGCAATCACAAATTTTTCGGCGGTGATGGTTTCAACCGAACCGTCGTGGCATTCGAGTGCCAGGGTGTGTTCATCTACAAAGTGCGCGTTGCCCTGCAAAATTTCGCAGTGGTTACGCTCATAAAACCCCTGACGCATCCGCGTTTGCTGGTTAATGACGGTATCCGCGTGATTCAGGATGTCGGCAAAGGAGGAACGAAGAAGTCGGGAGTGGTCGCTGTAAAGAGGGTTCTGGTTGAATTCAATAATGCGGCTGACGGCGTGGCGGAGGGCTTTGGAAGGGATGGTGCCCCAGTGGGTGCAACCGCCGCCAACGTTATGGTAGCGCTCAATGACCGCTACTCTGGCTCCCTGTTTCACCAGTCCCATAGCAGCGCCTTCGCCGCCGGGGCCGGAACCAATAACTATTGCGTCGTAATCGTAGGAATGTGGCATGGTAAGGCTTACCTGTTCTTATACATAAAAGCAACAGGATCATAACATCATTGCCTGAGTAACCCAATTATCGTTGTGCTTTTTTCGGGCAGTGGAGCACAAACCGCGCGTAAACAATCATTCACAAAGCCAGGCAAACAGATTAATTTTATTCTCTGGTATAGTGCCATCAGACCTTTGGAAGGATTCAGCTATCGTGATGGGCGTAAGAGCACAACAAAAAGAGAAAACCCGGCGTTCGCTGGTGGAAGCCGCATTCAGTCAACTGAGTGCCGAGCGGAGTTTTGCCAGTTTGAGTCTGCGTGAAGTCGCACGCGAGGCCGGGATTGCGCCAACGTCCTTCTATCGTCATTTCCGTGATGTGGATGAACTGGGCCTGACTATGGTGGATGAAAGCGGCCTGATGCTGCGTCAGCTAATGCGCCAGGCGCGTCAGCGTATCGCGAAAGGCGGCAGCGTGATCCGCACCTCCGTGTCGACCTTTATGGAATTTATCGGCAATAACCCCAACGCGTTCCGCCTGCTGTTGCGGGAGCGTTCCGGGACGTCGGCCGCATTTCGTGCCGCTGTTGCGCGTGAAATTCAGCATTTCATCGCGGAACTTGCCGACTATCTTGAACTCGAAAACCATATGCCGCGTGCATTCACAGAAGCACAGGCCGAAGCGATGGTGACAATTGTCTTCAGTGCGGGTGCCGAAGCGCTGGATGTGAGCGTGGAGCAACGCAAGCAGCTCGAAGAGCGGCTGGTATTGCAACTGCGGATGATTTCCAAAGGCGCATATTACTGGTATCGCCGTGAACAAGAGAAGTTAGCACATCAAACCGATGAGTGAAGGTGAGTAATGAAACAGTCAGGTCAGGATAAGGGTACGTTGTTGCTGGCATTGATCGCTGGCTTATCAATTAATGGCACGTTTGCGGCTGTTTTCAGCTCGATTGTGCCGTTCTCGATTTTCCCGCTAATCGCGCTGGTTCTGACGGTTTACTGTCTACACCAGCGTTATCAGAACCGCACCATGCCGGTGGGGTTACCGGGGCTGGCCGCCGCCTGCTTTATTCTGGGCGTGCTGCTGTATAGCACCGTGGTGCGCGCAGAGTACCCGGATATCGGCTCTAACTTCCTGCCTGCCGTGCTGTCTGTGGCGCTGGTGTTCTGGATTGGCTCGCGCATGCGTAGCCGTAAGCACGAGCTGCCGGAGTAAGTGAATGGGGTGTTGTAGGCAGGTGGCGCTTCGCTTACCTGCCCTACGGGAACTTCATTACTTCGCGGTAAGCAGCACACCGCACTCCATATGGTGCGTATACGGGAACTGATCGAACAGCGCCAGACGTTCAACCTTGTGCGTCTGGCTTAATGTTTCCAGATTCTTGCACAGGGTTTCCGGGTTGCAGGAAATGTACAAAATACGCGGGTACGCCTGCACCATCTTCTCGGTTTCACTGTCCAGGCCACTGCGCGGTGGATCGACAAAAATTGTCTCGCACTGGTAGCTCCTGAGATCGATTCCCTGCAGGCGATTAAACTCACGCACACCGTTCATGGCCTGCGTAAACTCTTCAGCCGCCATACGGATAATTTGTACATTATCGATATGGTTAGCGGCGATGTTGTACTGTGCGGCGGCGACAGACGGTTTGGCGATTTCGGTGGCCAGAACACGCTCGAAGTTACGTGCCAGCGCCAGCGAGAAGTTGCCGTTACCGCAGTACAGTTCAAGCAGGTCGCCCGTTGAGCCTTCCGTTGCATTCAGCGCCCACTCCAGCATTTGCACGTTCATCGCGGCATTCGGCTGGGTGAAGCTGTTCTCCACCTGGCGATAAATCATCTCTTTACCCGCCACCGGCAGACGCTCGTCGATGTAATCCTGATCCAGCATGATTTTGGTTTTCGTCGCACGGCCAATCAGATGGACATTGATGTTCTGCGCCCGCAGCACATCGCGCAGAGCTTCGGCCTGCTCGCGCCACTCGTCGTTCAGCGCCTTGTGATAGAGCAAAGAGACAATGGCCTGGTTGCTTTGGGTGGTCAGGTAGTCAATCTGGAACAGCTTGTGGCGCAGCACGGGGTTGCTGCGCACGCCGTCGATCATCAGCGTCATGAGCTGGTTAATGAGTTCGCTCGCCGCCGGGAAGCTGTCCACGCGGATACGGGATTTCGTCTGCTGATCGAAAATAATGTGGTACAGGTCGTCACCATCGTGCCAGATGCGGAACTCTGCACGCATACGGTAATGGCTGACAGGCGAACGGAACACCTCGGGAACGGGCGCGTTGAAAGGCGTCATCATACTTTGCAGGCGGACAACTTTCTCTGCCAGCTGCGCGTCGTACTGTTCTGTCGGGAGGTGTTCGGGGGTCATGATGCGTCCTGAGTGATAAAGAATTACGCGGGGATTGTAGGCATTGTTCAGGGGATGTCCAGATTTAATGGCGCATGGCTGTCTGGACATCTATACGTGTCTAATTGTAGCATTCTGTTTCCGGTCTCCTGAGAGTGAAAAGGGAATCCAGTGTAAATCTGGAGCTGACGCGCAGCGGTAAAGACTGGCGGGATGAGAGTTGTAGACACTGCTTTATATACACAAAGTCCTTCAGGTAGCTCACGCAGAGGTAGCCTGAAGGATGAAATGGGCGGGAAGTCTTCATCCACAACACGCCACCTAGCCCGAAGACCTGCCGGGATCACGTCGCATTTGGTTTCATCATCGCGTGCTATAGATGAGGCCTGCGGCATCCTTCTTATATTGTGGATGCTTTAACAATGATTAAAAAAGTATCGCTGTGTACGGCATTGTCCGTCACGGCATTTTCGGGCTGGGCGCAGGATAGCTCAGACTCGCTGGTGGTGACTGCAAACCGTTTTGAGCAACCTGTTAATACCGTTCTGGCACCAACGTCTGTTGTGACGCGTGAAGATATTGAACGCTGGCAGGCAAAGAGCGTTGTTGAAATCATGTCGCGCCTGCCGGGTGTAGATATCGCACAAAGCGGTGGACTGGGAGCAACTTCATCTACCTTTATTCGCGGTACTGAATCCCGCCATGTACTGGTGCTGATTGATGGTGTTCCTCTGAACAGCGCCGGGATCAGCAACGTTCCCGATCTGAGTCAAATTCCGACCTCGCTGATCCAGCGCATCGAGTACATTCGTGGCCCGCGTTCGGCCTTATATGGCTCCGACGCGATTGGCGGCGTGATCAACATCATCACCGGTCGCGATAAGCCGGGGGCAGAAATCTCTGCGGGCGTAGGTTCTAAGGGTTACCAAACCTATGATGGCTCCTTCCAGCAGGTGTTTGATAAAACCAAAGTTACGATGGCGGGTAACTACACCTACACCCGTGGTTTTGATATCGCCGCGCTGGATGCGCCACGTCAGCCTGACCGCGATGGCTTTATGAGTAAGTCGCTGTACGGCTCTGTGGAACAGCAGATTACCGACAGTGTGAGTGGTTTCTTCCGTGGCTTTGGTTACGACAACCGCACTGCGTATGACGGTTACGATCACTATGATGCAAGCTTTATGGTTGATGGGCGGCCGGATACTCGTCAGCTCTACAGCCAGAACTGGGACACGGGTCTGCGTTACAACCAGGGCATTTTCAAGTCGCAGCTGGTGGCGGGTTACGGCCGCAGTAAAGATCAGAACTATGATCCGAAAAAAGGACGCTACGCTGATTCCGCAACAACGGATGATGTGAAGCAATACACCACCCAGTGGCTGAATACCGTTGAAGTGGGTCACGGCAACATCGGGGCGGGTCTGGACTGGCAGAAGCAGAAGACACAGGCCGGAACGGGTTACCTGGATAAAGGTTACGAGCAACGTAATACCGGCGTGTTCCTTTCAGCAATGCAGCAGTTCAACAGCGTGACGCTGGAAGCGGCGGCGCGTAATGACGATAACTCCAACTTTGGCAACCACGGAACATGGCAAACCAGCGCTGCGTGGGAGTTCATCGATGGGTATCGCCTCATCGGTTCTTACGGTACGGCTTATAAAGCACCAACCATGAGCCAGATCCACAGTGCGAGTTACGGCAACCCGGATCTTAAGCCAGAAGAGAGTAAGCAGTGGGAAGGTGGCTTTGAAGGTCTGACGGGGCCGGTAAACTGGCGCGTGACAGGCTATCGTAATGACATTGATAACCTGATTAGCAGCGATCCGCATACTTATCGCTATTACAACGTTGATGAAGCTCGTATTAAAGGCGTGGAAGCAACGGCGCAGTTCGATACTGGCCCGGTAGGGCATCAGATTTCCTATGATTATGTCGACCCGCGTAATGCCAAAACGAATGAAGTATTGGCTCGTCGTTCTAAGCAGCAGGTTAAGTATCAGCTGGACTGGCAAGTGTGGGATCTCGACTGGAACCTGGCCTACCGTTATCTGGGTACCCGTTATGATGTTGCGTTTGATCCAAACACTTATGCATCAGAACGCGTGAAAATGGGCGGTGTAAGTCTGTGGGATGTCGCAGTTTCATATCCTGTCACCTCACATCTGACAGTTCGTGGTAAAATAGCTAACCTGTTCGATAAAGATTACGAGACAGTTTATGGCTACCAAACTGCAGGACGGGAATACACCTTGTCTGGCAGCTACACCTTCTAATCCGCGTCCCACCGTGCTGGTGTTTGATTCCGGCGTCGGTGGGCTTTCGGTCTATGATGAGATTCGGCATCTTTTGCCGGATCTCCATTACATTTACGCCTTCGATAACGTCGCTTTCCCTTATGGGGAAAAAAGTGAGGAGTTTATTGTTGAGCGTGTGGTTGAAATCGTCACCGCTGTGCAAAAACGCTATCCCCTGGCGCTGGCGGTCATCGCCTGTAACACGGCAAGTACGGTTTCTCTTCCTGCATTGCGTGAAAAATTCCAGTTCCCGGTTGTGGGCGTCGTCCCCGCGATAAAGCCTGCTGCGCGTCTGACGGCGAACGGCATCGTCGGTTTACTGGCAACGCGTGGCACAGTGAAGCGTCCTTATACGCGTGAGCTTATCGACCGTTTTGCTAATGAGTGCCAGATTGCGATGTTGGGTTCGGCGGAACTGGTGGAGATGGCGGAAGCGAAGCTGCACGGCGAGGCGGTATCGCTTGAAGAGCTGCGTCGGATCCTTCGTCCGTGGCTGCGTATGCCGGAGCCACCGGATACGGTAGTGCTGGGCTGCACTCACTTCCCACTATTACAGGAAGAGTTGTTAAAGGTTCTGCCAGAAGGTACGCGCCTGGTGGATTCCGGTGCCGCTATTGCACGTCGCACGGCCTGGCTGCTGGAACATGAAGCGCCAGATGCAAAATCTGCTGATGCGAATATCGCTTTTTGTATGGCGATAACAAAAGAGACTGAACAACTTTTACCCGTTTTACACCGTTATGGGTTTGAAACGCTCGAAAAACTGGCGCTGTAGCACGGTTTTGAGCAAAAAAGAGACGGTTGAACGTTTTTTTTAAAAGAGGGGTTGTCAACGTCTGAGAACTCCCTATAATGCGCCTCCACTGACACGGAACAACGGCTTACAGGCCGCCGGGTTAGCGGGGTTCAGAGATGAACGCCAGCAGAGAAAAGTGAAAATAATCGCTTGACTCTGAATGAGGAAAACGTAATATACGTGACCTCGCAACGGTGAGCTGAAAGCCGCGTTGCAACTGCTCTTTAACAATTTATCAGACAATCTGTGTGGGCACTCAAAGTGACATGGATTCTTAATGTCTTCGGACAATAAATGAATACCAAGTCTCAACGAGTGAACATACGTAATTCATTACGAAGTTTAATTCATTGAGCATCAAACTTTTAAATTGAAGAGTTTGATCATGGCTCAGATTGAACGCTGGCGGCAGGCCTAACACATGCAAGTCGGGCGGTAACACAGGGAGCTTGCTCCTGGGTGACGAGCGGCGGACGGGTGAGTAATGTCTGGGAAACTGCCTGATGGAGGGGGATAACTACTGGAAACGGTAGCTAATACCGCATAACGTCGCAAGACCAAAGAGGGGGACCTTCGGGCCTCTTGCCATCAGATGTGCCCAGATGGGATTAGCTAGTAGGTGGGGTAACGGCTCACCTAGGCGACGATCCCTAGCTGGTCTGAGAGGATGACCAGCCACACTGGAACTGAGACACGGTCCAGACTCCTACGGGAGGCAGCAGTGGGGAATATTGCACAATGGGCGCAAGCCTGATGCAGCCATGCCGCGTGTATGAAGAAGGCCTTCGGGTTGTAAAGTACTTTCAGCGGGGAGGAAGGTGTTGTGGTTAATAACCACAGCAATTGACGTTACCCGCAGAAGAAGCACCGGCTAACTCCGTGCCAGCAGCCGCGGTAATACGGAGGGTGCAAGCGTTAATCGGAATTACTGGGCGTAAAGCGCACGCAGGCGGTCTGTCAAGTCGGATGTGAAATCCCCGGGCTCAACCTGGGAACTGCATTCGAAACTGGCAGGCTAGAGTCTTGTAGAGGGGGGTAGAATTCCAGGTGTAGCGGTGAAATGCGTAGAGATCTGGAGGAATACCGGTGGCGAAGGCGGCCCCCTGGACAAAGACTGACGCTCAGGTGCGAAAGCGTGGGGAGCAAACAGGATTAGATACCCTGGTAGTCCACGCCGTAAACGATGTCGACTTGGAGGTTGTGCCCTTGAGGCGTGGCTTCCGGAGCTAACGCGTTAAGTCGACCGCCTGGGGAGTACGGCCGCAAGGTTAAAACTCAAATGAATTGACGGGGGCCCGCACAAGCGGTGGAGCATGTGGTTTAATTCGATGCAACGCGAAGAACCTTACCTACTCTTGACATCCAGAGAACTTAGCAGAGATGCTTTGGTGCCTTCGGGAACTCTGAGACAGGTGCTGCATGGCTGTCGTCAGCTCGTGTTGTGAAATGTTGGGTTAAGTCCCGCAACGAGCGCAACCCTTATCCTTTGTTGCCAGCGGTTAGGCCGGGAACTCAAAGGAGACTGCCAGTGATAAACTGGAGGAAGGTGGGGATGACGTCAAGTCATCATGGCCCTTACGAGTAGGGCTACACACGTGCTACAATGGCGCATACAAAGAGAAGCGACCTCGCGAGAGCAAGCGGACCTCATAAAGTGCGTCGTAGTCCGGATTGGAGTCTGCAACTCGACTCCATGAAGTCGGAATCGCTAGTAATCGTAGATCAGAATGCTACGGTGAATACGTTCCCGGGCCTTGTACACACCGCCCGTCACACCATGGGAGTGGGTTGCAAAAGAAGTAGGTAGCTTAACCTTCGGGAGGGCGCTTACCACTTTGTGATTCATGACTGGGGGTGAAGTCGTAACAAGGTAACCGTAGGGGAACCTGCGGTTGGATCACCTCCTTACCTTAAAGAACCTGCCTTTGTAGTGCTCACACAGATTGTCTGATGAAATACAGCAGTAAAAATCTCTGCAGGCTTGTAGCTCAGGTGGTTAGAGCGCACCCCTGATAAGGGTGAGGTCGGTGGTTCAAGTCCACTCAGGCCTACCAAAATCCTTATGTTAAAGGATGAGCGGTACAGAGATTAGCATTTTGCGATGGGGTTATAGCTCAGCTGGGAGAGCGCCTGCCTTGCACGCAGGAGGTCTGCGGTTCGATCCCGCATAGCTCCACCATCTTTTACTGCGAACACAAGAAAACTTCAGAGTGAACCTGAAAAGGTGCACTGCGAAGTTTTGCTCTTTAAAAATCTGGATCAAGCTGAAAATTGAAACGACACATCTTAAATGGTGTGTTCGAGTCTCTCAAATTTTCGCAATTTGATGATGAATCGAAAGAAACATCTTCGGGTTGTGAGGTTAAGCGACTAAGCGTACACGGTGGATGCCCTGGCAGTCAGAGGCGATGAAGGACGTGCTAATCTGCGAAAAGCGCCGGCGAGGTGATATGAACCTTTGACCCGGCGATGTCCGAATGGGGAAACCCAGTGTGTTTCGACACACTATCGTTAACTGAATACATAGGTTAACGAGGCGAACCGGGGGAACTGAAACATCTAAGTACCCCGAGGAAAAGAAATCAACCGAGATTCCCCCAGTAGCGGCGAGCGAACGGGGAGCAGCCCAGAGTCTGAATCAGCTTGTGTGTTAGTGGAACGGTCTGGAAAGTCCGGCGATACAGGGTGACAGCCCCGTACACGAAAATGCACAGGTTGTGAACTCGAAGAGTAGGGCGGGACACGTGGTATCCTGTCTGAATATGGGGGGACCATCCTCCAAGGCTAAATACTCCTGACTGACCGATAGTGAACCAGTACCGTGAGGGAAAGGCGAAAAGAACCCCGGCGAGGGGAGTGAAAAAGAACCTGAAACCGTGTACGTACAAGCAGTGGGAGCACCTTCGTGGTGTGACTGCGTACCTTTTGTATAATGGGTCAGCGACTTATATTCTGTAGCAAGGTTAACCGTATAGGGGAGCCGAAGGGAAACCGAGTCTTAACTGGGCGTTAAGTTGCAGGGTATAGACCCGAAACCCGGTGATCTAGCCATGGGCAGGTTGAAGGTTGGGTAACACTAACTGGAGGACCGAACCGACTAATGTTGAAAAATTAGCGGATGACTTGTGGCTGGGGGTGAAAGGCCAATCAAACCGGGAGATAGCTGGTTCTCCCCGAAAGCTATTTAGGTAGCGCCTCGTGAATTCATCTTCGGGGGTAGAGCACTGTTTCGGCTAGGGGGCCATCCCGGCTTACCAACCCGATGCAAACTACGAATACCGAAGAATGTTATCACGGGAGACACACGGCGGGTGCTAACGTCCGTCGTGAAGAGGGAAACAACCCAGACCGCCAGCTAAGGTCCCAAAGTCATGGTTAAGTGGGAAACGATGTGGGAAGGCACAGACAGCCAGGATGTTGGCTTAGAAGCAGCCATCATTTAAAGAAAGCGTAATAGCTCACTGGTCGAGTCGGCCTGCGCGGAAGATGTAACGGGGCTAAACCATGCACCGAAGCTGCGGCAGCGACACTATGTGTTGTTGGGTAGGGGAGCGTTCTGTAAGCCGTTGAAGGTGTGCTGTGAGGCATGCTGGAGGTATCAGAAGTGCGAATGCTGACATAAGTAACGATAAAGCGGGTGAAAAGCCCGCTCGCCGGAAGACCAAGGGTTCCTGTCCAACGTTAATCGGGGCAGGGTGAGTCGACCCCTAAGGCGAGGCCGAAAGGCGTAGTCGATGGGAAACAGGTTAATATTCCTGTACTTGGTGTTACTGCGAAGGGGGGACGGAGAAGGCTATGTTAGCCGGGCGACGGTTGTCCCGGTTTAAGCATGTAGGCGGAACGATTAGGTAAATCCGGTCGTTTTTTAACGCTGAGGTGTGATGACGAGGCACTACGGTGCTGAAGTAACAAATGCCCTGCTTCCAGGAAAAGCCTCTAAGCATCAGGTAACACAAAATCGTACCCCAAACCGACACAGGTGGTCAGGTAGAGAATACCAAGGCGCTTGAGAGAACTCGGGTGAAGGAACTAGGCAAAATGGTGCCGTAACTTCGGGAGAAGGCACGCTGATATGTAGGTGAAGCCCCTGCGGGTGGAGCTGAAATCAGTCGAAGATACCAGCTGGCTGCAACTGTTTATTAAAAACACAGCACTGTGCAAACACGAAAGTGGACGTATACGGTGTGACGCCTGCCCGGTGCCGGAAGGTTAATTGATGGGGTTAGCGGTAACGCGAAGCTCTTGATCGAAGCCCCGGTAAACGGCGGCCGTAACTATAACGGTCCTAAGGTAGCGAAATTCCTTGTCGGGTAAGTTCCGACCTGCACGAATGGCGTAATGATGGCCAGGCTGTCTCCACCCGAGACTCAGTGAAATTGAACTCGCTGTGAAGATGCAGTGTACCCGCGGCAAGACGGAAAGACCCCGTGAACCTTTACTATAGCTTGACACTGAACACTGGTCCTTGATGTGTAGGATAGGTGGGAGGCTTTGAAGCGTGGACGCCAGTCTGCGTGGAGCCGACCTTGAAATACCACCCTTTAATGGCTGGTGTTCTAACGTAGACCCGTGATCCGGGTTGCGGACAGTGTCTGGTGGGTAGTTTGACTGGGGCGGTCTCCTCCCAAAGAGTAACGGAGGAGCACGAAGGTTAGCTAATCCTGGTCGGACATCAGGAGGTTAGTGCAATGGCATAAGCTAGCTTGACTGCGAGAGTGACGGCTCGAGCAGGTGCGAAAGCAGGTCATAGTGATCCGGTGGTTCTGAATGGAAGGGCCATCGCTCAACGGATAAAAGGTACTCCGGGGATAACAGGCTGATACCGCCCAAGAGTTCATATCGACGGCGGTGTTTGGCACCTCGATGTCGGCTCATCACATCCTGGGGCTGAAGTAGGTCCCAAGGGTATGGCTGTTCGCCATTTAAAGTGGTACGCGAGCTGGGTTTAGAACGTCGTGAGACAGTTCGGTCCCTATCTGCCGTGGGCGCTGGAGAATTGAGGGGGGCTGCTCCTAGTACGAGAGGACCGGAGTGGACGCATCACTGGTGTTCGGGTTGTCATGCCAATGGCATTGCCCGGTAGCTAAATGCGGAAGAGATAAGTGCTGAAAGCATCTAAGCACGAAACTTGCCCCGAGATGAGTTCTCCCTGAGACTTTAAGTCTCCTGAAGGAACGTTGAAGACGACGACGTTGATAGGTCGGGTGTGTAAGCGTAGCGATACGTTGAGCTAACCGATACTAATGAACCGTGAGGCTTAACCTTACAACGCCGAAGCTGTTTCGGCGAAGAGACAGAATATTTTCAGCTTTGATACAGATTAACAGAATTTGCCTGGCGGCTTTAGCGCGGTGGTCCCACCTGACCCCATGCCGAACTCAGAAGTGAAACGCCGTAGCGCCGATGGTAGTGTGGGGTCTCCCCATGTGAGAGTAGGGAACTGCCAGGCATCAAATTAAGTAGTAAGCCGGTGCATGAATCCGGTGGTTACAGCAGTCTTCGGTGGAGCGGTAGTTCAGTCGGTTAGAATACCTGCCTGTCACGCAGGGGGTCGCGGGTTCGAGTCCCGTCCGTTCCGCCACTTATTAAGACATTAAGCCTGCCTTTCCTGGCAGGCTTAATGGCAAGAAAATTTAGGGGCGTAGCTCAGTTGGTAGAGCACCGGTCTCCAAAACCGGGTGTCGCGAGTTCGAGTCTCTCCGCCCCTGCCATATATAATCCTTTGCTTAGGCAAAGGATTTTTTTTGCCTGTAAAACAGCGAAAACCCGCCTTCTGAATGTGCTGCCTGCATCCCTGCAGGCTTATGCATCAATCCATTATGTTGATTTTTAGCAGATCTTTTATCTGTGATTGTTTGTCACTGTTTTGCAGCCAGATCGCATATAGCGGCCTGGAAAGCGTTGTGGAATCTGTGACAGCATGCAGTCCAGCTTTGTTGTCTGCCCAGCGGGTAGGTAACCAGGTACAACTCTTCAGCAAAGCAAGTTGCTGACAGGCGATCTCTGCAGAGCTTGTGGTGAGCTGCGGAACATCGTCGCTGGCAATTAATCCTGCTTCATGTTGTTGAAAATCCGGGCCCCATTCCAGACGCAAATAACTGAGATCTGCCTTCATCATAGAAGGCTCAGAAGCATAAAGCGCCAGGCCAAATTGCCCAACAATCTGGCTGCTAAATTCGTCCATCTTGGGGGCTTCGGTCGTGATCAGAAGATCAAGCTGACGCTCATGAAGTTGCTTAACAAGCGACTGGCGTTGCGCAATTCTGGCCTCAAATTGCAGATGGCTATGAGAGTGGTACAACCGGGTAAGCCACTGACTCAGCATGCATTCCCACAGGGAGGCGCTGGCACCAATAGAGAACTCATTGTGCCTTGAGGTATGTGCAACCTCTTTACGAGCCGCCTGCCAGGTGTTCATCAACGTTTCTGCATACGGGAGAAGTTTTTCACCGGCTGGCGTTAAGCGGATGTTGTTGCGGTGACGGGTAAAAAGATTTACACCCAGTTGATTTTCCAGCTGTCGAATACGAAAACTGACCGCTGACTGCGTCAGGTAGAGGGCTTCAGCTGCTCGCCCAAAGTGGCGCGTTCTGCTCACTTCAAGGAAAGTTTTTAGCAATTCCGTATCCACATCTTTCTCCACAAAATTATTTGTCGTTATGATTTAAATGTTTTGTTTTACACTCTGTCAAGCGTAACTAATACTCCGCGCCATAAATAGCTCGGCCAAAGAATTAGGAGCGTGTAGGATGGCGGAAAGCTTTACGACGACTAATCGTTTTTTCGACAATAAAAATTATCCACGCGGGTTCTCTCGTCACGGCGATTTCACCATCAAAGAGGCGCAGTTACTTGAGCGTCATGGTTATGCCTTCAACGAGCTGGATCTGGGTAAGCGTGAACCAGTAACCGAAGACGAAAAACAGTTCGTTGCTGTTTGCCGGGGTGAGCGTGAACCGCAGTCTGAAGTAGAACGTGTATGGATCAAGTATATGGCTCGCATTAAGCGTCCAAAGCGTTTCCATACGCTGTCAGGCGGTAAGCCGCAGATGGAAGGTGCTGAAGACTACACCGAGTCTGAAGACTAATCTGATGTGAAAAGGGGCTACGGCCCCTTTTTTACGCCAGCATCTTTTGCAGATGTAACAACAAGCGATCGATCGCGCGATAGCTTAACGCCTCCTGCAGGTGTCGTCTTTCAATGTCAGGGTCACCTTCGATGTCGGCAATAGTTCGGGCCACTTTCAATAAACGTTGCCATGCCCGGATGGAAAGACCAAACCGCGACAGTGTTTCCTCCAGCCAGACTGCATCCTCAGGCGACAGAGGGCAATACTGACGAATTCCGGTGTTGTCCAGCCGTGCATTCAGTCTGTTCTGACGCGCATGCTGCCGTGCCTGAGCGGCAATAACTCTGTCGCGTACTTTTACCGTACTTTCTCCTTTCATGTTTGTCTGCCGAAGCAGGCCTGGCGGCGGCAGTGGGATCTCCAGCGATAAATCAAATCGATCGAGAAAAGGGCCGGATAATTTGCCCAAATAGCGAAGCGTCTGTTCAGGCGTACAGCGGTTATGGTTGCCCTGGTAATGTCCCGTAGGACTAGGGTTCATTGCGGCAACAAGTTGAAACTGCGCGGGATAGCTGATTTTAGCGCGTGTGCGTGAGATATGAATCTCACCTGATTCGATGGGTTCTCGCAGCGCATCCAGGACGCGGCGTTCAAACTCAGGCAGCTCATCCAGAAACAGAATACCGTTATGCGCCAATGAAATTTCACCTGGCGCGGGGATAGACCCGCCACCGACCATCGCGGCAAGAGAGGCGCTATGGTGCGGGGAACGAAACGGGCGACGTCGCCACTGTTTTTGCAGTGACGTTGAACTTACCAGGCTAAAGATTGCGGCACTTTCGAGTGCCTCGTGGTTATCAAGGGGAGGAAGCAAGCCGCTCAACCGACTGGCCAGCATGGTCTTACCCGTACCGGGAGGGCCTATCAGCAAAAGATTATGCCCGCCTGCGGCGGTGATCTCTAATGCTCGCTTTCCCTGCTCCTGGCCCATGATATCGCTAAGATCTTCAGGCGCATCCGGCAGGATATCGTCACTCTCTTCCGGTTCGGCCAGTTCATGGCGACCTTCCAGATACGCGCATACCTCCTGCAAATGCCCGGCTATCAGGCATCCTTTCTCTGCAATAAGGCTCACTTCTGAAGCATTCTCATTCGCCACAATAATTTGTCGACCGGCTCGTATGGCTTCCAGAGCCCCGGAGATAGCACCAGGAACGCCTCTGAGCGAGCCTGTAAGCGCCAGTTCACCGATGAACTCATACGAGCTTAGCCTTGTCGTATTAAGCTGCTCAGAGGCTGCGAGAAGCGCAATAGCGATAGGTAAATCATATCGCCCTCCCTCTTTGGGCAGATCAGCAGGGGCGAGATTGATCGTGATCTTCTTTGCGGGAAAGGTATAACCACTATTGATAATCGCGCTACGTACCCGATCTCTGGCCTCTTTAACCGTGGTTTCTGGTAAGCCGACGAGCGTCAGCCCGGGCAGCCCATTACTCAAATGAACCTCAACAGAAATGAGTGGGGCCTTCACTCCAATAGCGGCTCGGGTATAAACAACCGACAGTGACATAAATACCTCCTTCTGGCGTAACTATGCCAGTGGAGGCTTTTCACTTTTATCGTTAATTTGTTTATTTACGGCGCATGTTCCTGCTTTTTCGCTGCAAGTTGTAATTGTTGCAGGGAAATGGAACCCTCCTCGCAGCGATTGAATATTCACCGTTTTGGCGAGGGACAGATAACCCAAAAAATGAAAAATATTCATTTTCTAATTTATTCATATAAAACAAAGGTTTTTAGAAATTCTGTTTGCGGGTTAACAAAATCAGCCATAAATAAATCTTGTGTTTGATTTTAAAACTGTGATAACTCTTTAGGCATTCCTTCGAACAAGATGAAAAAAGAACTGAAAATGACAGCCCTTCTACGAGTGATTAGCCTGGTCGTGATTAGCGTGGTGGTGATTATTATCCCACCGTGCGGGGCTGCACTTGGACGAGGAAAGGCTTAAAAATCAAGCCTTAACGAACTAAGACCCCCGCACCGAAAGGTCCGGGGGTTTTTTTATGACTAAAAAACGTAAACGAGGAGCAGAGAATGACGACTAGCATAAAATTCTGTTTCTCACGATTTATGACGGGGAACTAACTATGAATGGGGCACAGTGGGTAGTACATGCGTTGCGTGCACAGGGAGTCGAGACTGTCTTCGGTTATCCGGGGGGCGCAATTATGCCGATTTACGATGCATTGTATGACGGCGGCGTGGAACACCTGTTGTGCCGACACGAGCAGGGTGCAGCGATGGCCGCTATTGGCTATGCGCGTGCTACCGGTAAAACAGGCGTCTGCATGGCAACATCAGGCCCGGGCGCAACCAACCTGATCACCGGTCTGGCGGATGCACTGCTTGATTCTGTTCCTGTGGTGGCGATCACCGGCCAGGTGGCTTCCTCGTTCATCGGTACCGATGCCTTCCAGGAGGTAGATGTACTCGGTTTGTCGCTGGCCTGCACCAAACATAGCTTCCTTGTTCAGTCCCTGGAAGAGCTGCCGCGCGTGATGGCAGAAGCGTTTGAAGTGGCCAACTCTGGTCGCCCTGGCCCGGTTCTGGTTGATATCCCGAAAGACATTCAGGTTGCCTCTGGCGATCTGGATCCACACTTCTCCACTGTAGAAAATGATGATGCTTTCCCACATGAAGAAGTGGAAGAGGCGCGCCAGATGCTGGCTCAGGCGAAACAACCAATGCTGTATGTCGGTGGTGGCGTGGGTATGGCTCAGGCAGTTCCGGCTCTGCGCGAATTTATCGCAGCAACCCAAATGCCAGCCACTTGCACATTGAAAGGTCTGGGTGCGGTTGAGGCTGACTACCCATACTATCTGGGCATGCTGGGGATGCACGGCACCAAAGCGGCAAACCTGGCGGTGCAGGAATGTGATTTGCTCATCGCGGTAGGCGCGCGTTTCGATGACCGCGTAACGGGTAAGCTGAATACCTTCGCACCGAATGCCAAAGTCATCCACATGGACATCGACCCTGCTGAAATGAATAAGCTGCGTCAGGTGCATGTGGCACTTCAGGGCGATCTCAACGCATTGTTGCCGGCTTTACAGCAGCCGTTGAACATCAATGAATGGCGTCAACACACGGCAGATATGCGTGCTGAACACGCCTGGCGTTACGATCACCCTGGCGAAGCAATCTATGCCCCTCTGCTGTTAAAACAGTTGTCCGACCGTAAACCAACAGACAGTGTGGTGACGACCGATGTCGGTCAGCATCAGATGTGGTCTGCACAGCATATGACTTACACCCGTCCGGAAAACTTCATCACCTCCAGCGGGTTAGGGACAATGGGCTTCGGTCTGCCCGCAGCGGTGGGGGCGCAGGTTGCCCGCCCGAACGATACGGTTATCTGTATCTCCGGTGACGGCTCCTTCATGATGAACGTTCAGGAGTTGGGCACCGTTAAGCGTAAGCAGTTACCGCTGAAAATCGTATTGCTCGATAACCAGCGTTTAGGGATGGTTCGCCAGTGGCAACAGCTGTTCTTCCAGGAGCGTTACAGCGAAACCACCCTGACCGATAACCCCGATTTCCTCACTCTGGCCAGCGCCTTTGGCATCCCTGGCCAGCACATCACCCGTAAAGACCAGGTTGAAGCGGCACTCGACACCATGCTGTCAAGCGAAGGGCCGTACCTGCTTCATGTCTCAATCGACGAGCTTGAGAACGTCTGGCCGTTGGTACCGCCAGGTGCCAGTAACTCACAAATGCTGGAGAAATTATCATGATGCAACATCAGGTCGCCGTGCAGGCTCGCTTCAATCCCGAAACGTTAGAACGTGTTTTGCGTGTGGTTCGTCATCGTGGTTTTCAAATTTGCTCTATGAATATGGAAACGGCCACTGACGCCCGGAACATCAATATCGAATTAACCGTTGCCAGTCCGCGGTCGGTCGACTTACTGTTTAGTCAGTTAAATAAACTGGTAGATGTTGCCCATGTCGCTATCTGCCAAAGCACAACCACATCACAACAAATCCGTGCTTAAGCGCGGCAGGAAGAGAAAATGACGACGAAAAAAGCGGATTACATTTGGTTCAATGGTGAGATGGTTCGTTGGGAGGACGCGAAAGTTCACGTGATGTCCCACGCGCTTCACTATGGTACGTCTGTGTTTGAAGGTATCCGTTGCTACGATTCCCACAAAGGGCCAGTAGTGTTCCGTCATCGCGAACATATGCAGCGCCTGCGTGATTCAGCCAAAATCTATCGTTTCCCGGTTTCTCAGAGCGTTGATGAACTGATGGAAGCTTGCCGCGCAGTGCTGCGTAAGAACAACCTGAAAAGTGCCTACATTCGCCCACTGGTGTTCGTGGGTGATGTGGGGATGGGGGTTAACCCGCCAGCCGGTTATACCACCGATGTGATCATTGCTGCGTTCCCGTGGGGTGCGTACCTGGGTGCGGAAGCACTGGATCAGGGGATCGATGCAATGGTTTCTTCCTGGAACCGTGCGGCACCTAACACCATTCCGACTGCGGCTAAAGCGGGCGGTAACTACCTCTCCTCACTGCTGGTCGGCAGCGAAGCACGCCGTCATGGCTACCAGGAAGGTATCGCGCTGGATGTGAATGGCTATATCTCTGAAGGCGCAGGCGAAAACCTGTTTGAAGTGAAAGATGGCATTCTGTTCACTCCGCCATTCACCTCTTCCGCGCTGCCGGGTATTACCCGTGATGCCATCATTAAGCTGGCGAAAGATCTGGGTATCGAAGTGCGTGAGCAGGTGCTGTCTCGTGAATCCCTGTATCTGGCCGACGAAGTATTCATGTCCGGTACCGCCGCTGAGATCACACCGGTGCGTAGCGTAGACGGTATTCAGGTAGGCGAAGGCCGCTGTGGCCCGGTAACTAAACGTATTCAGCAGGCATTCTTTGGCCTCTTCACCGGTGAAACGGAAGATAAATACGGCTGGTTGGATCAGGTTAATCAATAAGTATAAATATGGGGTGGCACGCACCGCCCCAGTTAAATAGTCAGACGGGAGTAAATAAAGCATGCCTAAGTATCGTTCCACCACCACCACCCACGGCCGTAACATGGCGGGGGCCCGCGCGCTGTGGCGCGCCACCGGGATGACCGACGCCGATTTTGGCAAGCCAATTATCGCGGTGGTTAACTCCTTTACCCAGTTTGTGCCGGGCCACGTACACCTGCGCGATCTCGGTAAACTGGTTGCCGAGCAGATTGAAGCCTCTGGCGGTGTGGCGAAAGAGTTCAACACCATTGCGGTGGATGATGGTATCGCGATGGGGCACGGGGGCATGCTCTATTCACTGCCGTCGCGCGAGTTGATCGCTGACTCGGTGGAGTACATGGTGAACGCCCACTGCGCTGATGCAATGGTCTGTATCTCCAACTGCGACAAAATTACCCCGGGGATGCTGATGGCTTCCCTGCGTCTGAACATTCCGGTGATCTTCGTTTCCGGCGGCCCGATGGAAGCAGGTAAAACCAAGCTTTCCGACAAAATCATCAAGCTCGACCTGGTCGATGCGATGATTCAGGGGGCCGATCCGAAAGTCTCCGACGAGCAGAGCAATCAGGTGGAACGCTCCGCGTGTCCGACCTGCGGTTCCTGTTCCGGAATGTTCACTGCGAACTCCATGAACTGCCTGACCGAAGCGCTGGGCCTGTCTCAACCGGGTAACGGATCGCTGCTGGCGACGCATGCCGATCGTAAACAGCTGTTCCTCAACGCCGGTAAACGTATCGTTGAGCTGACCAAACGTTACTACGAGCAGGACGATGCAAGCGCGCTGCCGCGTAACATTGCCAGTAAAGCCGCGTTTGAAAATGCCATGACCCTGGACATCGCGATGGGTGGCTCCACCAACACCGTTCTGCACCTGCTGGCTGCAGCCCAGGAAGCGGAAATCGACTTCACCATGAGTGATATCGACAAGTTGTCCCGTAAAGTGCCACAGCTGTGTAAAGTCGCACCGAGTACTCAGAAGTACCACATGGAAGACGTACACCGCGCCGGTGGCGTTATCGGTATTCTCGGCGAGCTGGACAGGGCCGGTCTGCTGAACCGTGATGTGAAGAACGTTCTCGGTCTGACGTTGCCGCAGTCTCTGGACAAATACGACGTGATGCTGACCAAAGACGAAGCGGTCAAAAACATGTTCCGCGCAGGCCCGGCAGGTATTCGCACCACTCAGGCTTTCTCACAGGATTGTCGCTGGGATACCCTGGATGACGATCGCGCCGAAGGCTGTATCCGTTCTCTGGAACACGCTTACAGCAAAGACGGTGGTCTGGCTGTTCTGTACGGTAACTTCGCGGAAAATGGCTGTATTGTTAAAACCGCAGGCGTGGACGACAGCATCCTGAAATTCACCGGCCCGGCTAAAGTGTACGAAAGCCAGGACGATGCGGTAGAAGCCATTCTCGGTGGCAAAGTGGTGGAAGGCGATGTAGTTGTGATCCGCTACGAAGGGCCAAAAGGCGGGCCAGGGATGCAGGAGATGCTCTACCCAACGACCTTCCTGAAATCGATGGGTCTCGGTAAAGCTTGTGCGTTGATCACAGATGGTCGTTTCTCTGGCGGTACATCTGGATTATCCATCGGCCACGTTTCACCGGAAGCGGCAAGCGGCGGCAACATCGCAATCATCGAAGATGGCGATCTGATTGAAATCGACATTCCGAACCGTGGTATCCAGCTGAAGCTGAGTGACCAGGACATTGCCGCCCGCCGTGAAGCGCAAGAAGCGCGCGGCGACAAAGCGTGGACGCCAAAAGATCGCCAGCGCGAAGTTTCCTTCGCTCTGCGTGCTTATGCGAGCCTTGCCACCAGTGCAGATAAAGGCGCGGTGCGCGATAAATCGAAACTTGGGGGTTAATGATGGCTGAGTCACAACCCTTATCCGCCGCCCCTGAGGGGGCGGAATATCTCAGAGCGGTGCTACGTGCGCCGGTCTATGAAGCCGTGCAGGTTACGCCACTGCAGAAAATGGAAAAACTCTCCTCGCGCCTCGACAACGTGATCCTGGTGAAGCGTGAAGACCGGCAGCCGGTACACAGCTTCAAGCTGCGTGGTGCCTACGCGATGATGGCCGGGTTAACCGATGAGCAAAAAGCACGTGGCGTGATCACGGCTTCTGCGGGCAACCACGCGCAGGGCGTTGCGTTCTCGTCTGCACGTCTGGGGCTGAAAGCGCTGATCGTAATGCCCGTTGCAACCGCAGATATCAAAGTCGATGCGGTACGCGGTTTCGGTGGCGAAGTGTTGCTCCACGGTGCCAATTTTGACGAAGCGAAAGCCAAAGCGATTGAGCTGGCGCAGCAGCAGGGGTTCACCTGGGTGCCGCCGTTCGATCATCCGATGGTGATTGCCGGACAAGGCACACTGGCGCTGGAGCTGCTGCAACAGGATGCGCATCTCGACCGTGTCTTTGTGCCGGTTGGCGGTGGTGGCCTCGCGGCAGGCGTGGCGGTGCTGATCAAACAGTTGATGCCGCAAATCAAAGTCATTGCTGTTGAAGCAGAAGACTCTGCCTGTCTGAAAGCAGCGCTGGATGCGGGTCATCCGGTGGACTTACCGCGCGTCGGGCTGTTTGCCGAGGGCGTAGCGGTCAAACGTATTGGCGATGAAACCTTCCGTTTGTGTCAGGAATATCTCGACGACATTATCACCGTTGATAGCGATGCTATCTGTGCGGCGATGAAAGATCTGTTCGAAGATGTTCGCGCGGTGGCGGAACCTTCCGGCGCGCTGGCGCTGGCGGGAATGAAAAAGTATATCGCGCAGCACAACATTCGCGGCGAGCGTCTGGCACATGTACTTTCTGGTGCCAACGTGAACTTCCACGGCCTGCGCTACGTGTCCGAACGCTGCGAGCTGGGTGAACAACGTGAAGCGTTACTGGCGGTAACTATTCCGGAAGAGAAGGGCAGTTTCCTGAAGTTCTGCCAGCTGCTGGGTGGTCGTTCGGTGACAGAGTTCAACTACCGTTTTGCCGATGCCAAAGATGCCTGCATTTTTGTCGGTGTGCGCCTGAGCCGTGGTCTGGAAGAGCGCAAAGAGATCCTTAACCTGTTGCACGAAGGCGGCTACAGCGTGGTGGATCTTTCCGACGACGAAATGGCGAAGCTGCACGTGCGTTACATGGTGGGGGGGCGTCCGTCGAAGCCACTCCAGGAGCGTCTGTTCAGCTTCGAGTTCCCGGAATCACCTGGTGCGTTGCTGAAGTTCCTGCATACGCTGGGCACCTACTGGAACATTACCCTGTTCCACTATCGCAGCCACGGCACCGACTATGGTCGCGTGCTGGCGGCGTTCGAACTGGGCGAGCATGAACCTGATTTCGAAACGCGGCTGAACGAGCTGGGCTATGAGTGCCATGACGAAACCCATAACCCGGCGTTCCGGTTCTTCCTGGCAGGCTAGTGGTTCGGCAAAATCTGCCAGAACGCGTCAATAAGCGGCTCATGCAGCCGCTTTTTTTGTGCGCACACGCCAAGCTCGAACGGTGTTTTTTCATCGCTGCGTTCTAAAATCATCACGCGGTTGCGCACCGGTTCCGGGCTGTTTTCCAGCACCACTTCTGGCAGCAATGCCACGCCACAGCCCAGGGCCACCATTGACACCATCGCCTCATGGCCGCCAACTGTCGCGTAAATTGACGGGTTGCTGATCTTCTGGCGGCGGAACCACAGCTCAATGCGGCGGCGTACTGGCCCCTGATCGGCCATGATAAACGGTACCGTTGACCAGTCGGGCTTTTCCACCGATACCTGGTTACGCACCGGGCAGGGCAGTGCCGGGGCAATCAGCACCACGGCCAGATTTTCCAGCATTGAGAAAGCCACCGCACCCGGCAATGTTTCTGGTTTCCCTGCGATGGCGAGATCCGCTTCACCCGTCACCACTTTTTCCATCGCGTCGGCGGCATCACCGGTGGTGAGTTTAATCTCTACTGACGGATGTTCGGCGCGGAAGCGGTCGAGGATAGGCGGAAGGTGGCTATAGGCGGCGGTGACGGAACAGAAAATATGCAGCTCGCCGGACAGCGACGGTCCTTGCTGGTCGATGGTGTGGCGCAGTTGCTGATACTGCAACAGCGTTTGCTGGGCAAAAACGCGCAGCTCTTCCCCGGCTTCCGTGAGGGTGACGGTACGGTTATCGCGCACAAACAGCGGCTGGCCGAGGTCTTCCTCAAGACGCTGGATCTGGCGCGAAAGCGTGGAGGGGCTGACGTGCATCGCGCGTGCGCTGCGGCCAAAATGACGGCTTTCCGCCAGATGCAGGAACATTTTCAGATCGCGTAAATCCACCGATTCCACTCCCCCTTTTTACATTGCAGATATTGCAACGTGACGTTGTGAATATATCAATTTCCGCAATAAATTTCCTGTTGTAATGTGGGTACATTCTCGCTGAACGGCGAACCGAACAATAAGCACCACAACACAACATCACGGAGTCCAACATGGCTAACTACTTTAATACACTGAACTTGCGCCAGCAGCTGGCGCAGCTGGGCAAATGCCGCTTTATGGCGCGCGACGAATTTGCTGATGGCGCGAGCTACCTTCAGGGTAAAAAAGTGGTCATCGTCGGCTGTGGCGCACAGGGCCTCAACCAGGGTCTGAACATGCGTGACTCTGGTCTGGATATCGCCTACGCCCTGCGTAAAGAAGCCATTGCTGAGAAGCGTGCTTCCTGGCGCAAAGCGACCGAAAACGGCTTCAAAGTGGGTTCTTACGAAGAGCTGATCCCGCAGGCGGATCTGGTGGTTAACCTGACGCCAGACAAACAGCACTCTGATGTTGTACGTTCCGTGCAGCCGCTGATGAAAGATGGTGCGGCACTGGGTTACTCCCACGGCTTCAACATTGTTGAAGTGGGCGAGCAGATCCGTAAAGACATCACCGTTGTGATGGTTGCACCAAAATGTCCAGGTACGGAAGTGCGTGAAGAGTACAAACGTGGCTTCGGCGTTCCAACGCTTATCGCGGTTCACCCGGAAAACGATCCGAAAGGCGAAGGTATGGCGATTGCTAAAGCATGGGCAGCGGCAACTGGCGGACACCGTGCGGGCGTTCTGGAATCTTCCTTCGTTGCAGAAGTGAAATCTGACCTGATGGGCGAGCAGACTATTCTGTGCGGGATGCTGCAGGCCGGTTCTCTGCTGTGCTTCGACAAGCTGGTGGAAGAAGGTACCGACCCGGCATACGCCGAAAAACTGATTCAGTTCGGCTGGGAAACCATCACTGAAGCGCTGAAGCAGGGCGGTATCACGCTGATGATGGATCGCCTGTCCAACCCGGCGAAACTGCGTGCTTATGCGCTGTCCGAACAGCTGAAAACCATCATGGCTCCGCTGTTCCAGAAACATATGGATGACATCATCTCCGGTGCGTTCTCTTCCGGCATGATGGCTGACTGGGCGAACGACGATAAGAAACTGCTGACCTGGCGTGAAGAGACCGGTAAAACCGCGTTCGAAACCGCACCACAGTTTGACGGTAAAATCAGCGAGCAGGAGTACTTCGATAAAGGCGTACTGATGATCGCAATGGTGAAAGCGGGCGTCGAACTGGCGTTCGAAACGATGGTGGATTCCGGCATCATTGAAGAGTCTGCTTACTACGAATCACTGCACGAACTGCCGCTGATTGCGAACACCATCGCCCGTAAGCGTCTGTACGAAATGAACGTGGTTATCTCTGATACCGCTGAGTACGGTAACTACCTGTTCTCTTACGCTTGCGTACCGCTGCTGAAAGAGTTCATGACCACCCTGCAGGCGGGTGATCTGGGCAAAGCCATTGCCGAAGGTGCAGTAGATAACGCGCAGCTGCGCGATGTGAATGAAGCGATTCGCGGTCACGAAATCGAGAAAGTAGGCCAGAAATTGCGTGGCTACATGACCGACATGAAGCGTATTGCAGTAGCGGGTTAACAACCTTGTCGGGTGGCGCTTCGCCTACCCGACCTACAAAACCGTAAGATGTAGGCCGGGTAAGGCGCAGCCGTCACCCGGTTTTTTTATTTGCGGTACAGAACCTTAATAATGTGGTAACCAAACTGCGTGTGCAGTGGGCCAGTTGGCTCCAGCACTGGGCAAGAGAACACGACTTTATCAAACGCCGGAACCATCTGACCCTGACGGAATTCACCTAAGTCACCGCCGCGTTTGCCTGACGGGCAAATGGAGTGCTTCTTCGCCAGCTTGCCGAAGTCGGCACCGTTTTTAATCTGTTCCAGAAGATCTAAAGCCAGTTTCTCTTCTTTAACAAGGATATGCACTGCTGCTGCTGTTTTTGCCATGATCGTGCCTTGAATGGGTTGAGATAAATCGGGGCGCAATATACCACGCGTTAGCGGCGATACAGCACCTTAATGATATGGTAGCCAAACCTGGTTTTAACCGGGCCGAAGGGCTTCAGGAGCGGACAGCTAAAGACCGCCTGATCGAATGGCCCGACCATCGCCCCCTGCTTAAACTCCCCTAAATCACCGCCGTTGCGCCCGGACGGGCACTTAGAGTAACGCTTTGCCAGATGATCAAAGCTGATGCCACGTTCAAGCTTAGCGAGGATCTCCTGGGCCAGCTTTTCTTCTTTTACCAGAATGTGCAGGGCTGCTGCGGTCTTTACCATAATTCTGCTCTCGGGATTAATCGCGTTTTCTTCACTTTATCATTAGCCGGTAAATCTGCGCCCGGCTTTCTGCTACAATCCATCCCCCGTTCGAAGATTGAGCAATATTCCCATGCGTTTAAACCCTGGACAACAACAAGCGGTCGAATTCGTTACTGGACCATGCCTGGTGCTGGCAGGGGCAGGTTCCGGTAAAACCCGCGTGATCACCAACAAAATCGCCCACTTGATCCGTGGCTGCGGGTATCAGGCACGCCATATCGCGGCGGTCACCTTTACCAATAAAGCGGCGCGCGAGATGAAAGAGCGCGTCGGTCAGACGCTGGGACGCAAAGAGGCGCGCGGGCTGATGATCTCCACGTTCCACACGCTGGGACTGGATATCATCAAACGCGAGTATGCGGCGTTGGGGATGAAGTCCAACTTTTCGCTCTTTGATGACACCGACCAGGTCGCGTTGCTTAAAGAGCTCACCGAAGGGTTGATTGAAGACGACAAAGTCTTGCTGCAGCAATTGATCTCGACGATCTCCAACTGGAAAAACGATCTGATGACGCCTGCCCAGGCGGCGGCGAGCGCCAAAGGTGAACGGGATCGGATCTTTGCTCATTGCTATGGCCTGTACGATGCGCATATGAAAGCGTGCAACGTGCTGGATTTCGACGATCTGATCCTGCTGCCCACGCTGCTGCTGCAGCGTAATGAAGAAGTGCGCGAGCGCTGGCAGAACAAGATCCGCTATCTGCTGGTGGATGAATACCAGGACACCAACACCAGCCAGTATGAACTGGTGAAGTTGCTGGTCGGGCAGCGCGCCCGCTTTACCGTGGTCGGTGATGACGATCAGTCGATCTACTCCTGGCGCGGTGCACGTCCACAAAACCTGGTGTTGTTAAGCAAAGATTTCCCGGCGCTGCAGGTGATTAAGCTGGAGCAGAACTACCGTTCGTCCGGACGCATCCTGAAGGCGGCGAATATCCTGATCGCCAATAACCCGCACGTGTTTGAAAAGCGTCTGTTCTCTGAACTTGGCTACGGTGCCGAACTGAAAGTGCTCAGCGCCAACAATGAAGAACACGAGGCGGAACGCGTCGCGGGTGAACTCATTGCTCACCACTTCGTTAACAAAACCGAATACAAGGATTACGCGATCCTCTATCGCGGTAACCACCAGTCACGCGTCTTTGAAAAGATGCTGATGCAGAACCGCATCCCGTACAAAATTTCGGGCGGCACGTCGTTCTTCTCGCGTCCTGAAATCAAAGACCTGCTGGCGTATCTGCGCATCCTCACCAACCCGGATGATGACAGCGCATTTCTGCGCATCGTGAATACGCCGAAACGTGAGATTGGCCCCGCGACGCTGCAAAAACTGGGTGAATGGGCGATGACCCGCAACAAAAGCTTGTTCACCGCCAGCTTTGATATGGGGCTGAGCCAGACGCTGACCGGGCGCGGCTATGACAACTTAACCCGCTTCACCCACTGGCTTGGCGAGGTACAGCGCCTGGCAGAACGCGAGCCTGTGGCGGCGGTGCGTGATTTGATCCACGGTATTGATTACGAATCCTGGTTATATGAAACCTCTGCCAGCCCGAAAGCGGCAGAGATGCGGATGAAAAACGTTAACCAGCTGTTTAGCTGGATGACCGAAATGCTGGAAGGCTCTGAGATAGATGAGCCGATGACCCTGACCCAGGTAGTCACCCGTTTTACGCTGCGCGATATGATGGAGCGCGGTGAGAGCGAAGAAGAGGCCGATCAGGTGCAACTGATGACGCTGCATGCGTCGAAAGGGCTGGAGTTCCCGTATGTCTATCTGGTGGGCATGGAAGAGGGGTTGCTGCCGCATCAGAGCAGCATCGATGAAGATAATGTCGATGAAGAGCGCCGCCTCGCCTACGTGGGGATCACCCGCGCCCGGAAAGAGCTTGTCTTTACGCTGTGTAAAGAACGTCGACAGTATGGCGAGCTGGTACGCCCGGAACCGAGTCGCTTCCTGCTGGAGTTACCGCAGGACGATCTGACATGGGAACAGGAGCGCAAAGTGATTACGGCCGAAGAACGGATGCATAAAGGTCAGGCTAACGTGGCAAACATTCGTGCCATGCTGGCAAAAGCCAAAGAGAAGGGATAACTTTTGAAGGCCGGGTAAGCGCAGCACCACCCGGCATGTTTCGCTGTATTACTTAACGTCCAGCACCCAGTGCACATAGCTTTGCCACTGGCACTCCTGCTCGACAAGTTCTGCACCAAGCGGGTGATTCTCAAGCCATTTTTCCGGAAGCGTCAGTGAAAGTTTCTCATTTTCCGCCACCAGGTTAATTGCAGGCAGTAAATCATCGCGGCGACGGCTGGCAAACAGGATGGCCAGTCGCAGCAGCCGGCACAGATGCTCGGCAACGCGCGGCGGTACGGCGTTTTGCTGATGCAAAGAGGAGAGGTCAACGGTGTTGGTCTGGTTTAGCAGCAGGGTAGCCAGCAACTTTTTCTGTGCGGGGGTGTAGCCCGGTAAATCGAGATTACGTACCAGCCAGGCTGCATGCAACGGTGCTTGCTTGTACTCAACGCTCAGACCAATTTCATGCAGCGCACACGCACTTAGCAGCAGATCGCGGCTTAAAGGTTCAATATCCCAGCTTTTGCTAACCTGATCGGCGAACAACGACGCCAGTTGCCCGACTCGCTGCGCCTGATCGGTATCAACGATAAAGCGGCGCTGAACGTTGCGCAAGGTACGGCTGCGGATGTCCTGATCAACCGACAAGTGAAGCATCCCGTAGACCAGACCTTCGCGCAGTGCGCCGCCAGCCAGAGTCATACACTGAATGTTCAGCTCGGTGAAAATGGCGATCAGAATGGCAAGCCCGCTTGGGAAAACCAGCGCACGTTCGAGTGTCAGACCTTCAATTTCCAGCTCTTCCAGACGACCACACTGGATGGCACGCTGTTTTAGCTGCTGGAGTTTGGCGAGCGTGATCCGCTCGTCCATCCCCTGCGCCATCATGATTTCCTGCAATGCCTGCACGGTACCCGAAGCACCCACGCAGACTTTCCAGCCGTGGTAGCGCAGCTCATCCATCACCGGGCGCAACACCTCACGCGCGGCATTTTCCGCCTCGTCGAAGTTCTCTTTCGCGAGATTACGATCGGTAAAGTAGCGCTCAAGCCAGGTCACGCAGCCCATCGACAGGCTGAATAACGATGTCGCCTGTGCACCCGTGCCGGTCACCAGTTCGGTACTGGCTCCGCCGATATCCACCACCAGACGACGATCGTCACCCCCGGTGGTGTGGGCAACGCCCTGATAAATCAGGCGGGCTTCTTCTTCACCGCTGATGACCTGAACCGGGCAACCGAGAATGTCCTGCGCTTTGGCAATAAATTCTCCGGCGTTCACCGCCAGGCGGAGTGTCGCGGTGGCGACAACGCGAATCTGATTATGCGGGATATCCTGCAAACGTTCGGCAAAGAGGCGCAGGCACTGCCAGCCACGTTCCATCGCTTCAGGAGAGAGGTGATTGCTGCTGCTCAGGCCCGCTGCGAGGCGGACCTTGCGCTTAATGCGCGTCAGCGTTTGTATACTTCCCGCCACCTCGCGAACAACCAGCATATGAAAACTATTGGAACCGAGATCAATGGCCGCGTAGAGCGAGGAGCTGGAGAGCATAGTGGCCTTTCTTAACCTGAACGACGACGATTACGCGGCGCGCCGGAACGACGCGGGCCGTTGCCGGAGCGGGCGCGGGTTAGGCGTTTAGGCGGCGGCAGTTCGCTTAACAGTGCTTCCGGATTGTATTTGCTCTGCGGAATAGAGTGACCGATGTAGGTCTCAATCGCTGGAAGATTCAGCGCATACTCTTCACACGCAAGGCTAATAGAGTGACCGCTTGCACCAGCACGACCGGTACGACCGATACGGTGTACGTAGTCTTCGCAGTCATCCGGCAGGTCATAGTTGAAGACGTGCGTAACGGCAGGAATATGCAGGCCGCGAGCCGCAACGTCGGTTGCGACCAGAATATCCAGGTCACCACGGGTGAATTCGTCGAGAATACGCAGGCGTTTTTTCTGCGCAACGTCGCCAGTCAGCAGACCAACACGGTGACCGTCGGCAGCCAGATGGCCCCAGATATCTTCACAGCGGTGTTTGGTATTCGCGAAGATGATGGCGCGATCTGGCCACTCTTCTTCGATCAGGGTTTGCAGCAGACGCATTTTCTCTTCATTAGAAGGGTAGAAGAGTTCTTCTTTAATGCGGTGCCCTGTTTTCTGTTCCGGTTCCACTTCCACATATTCGGCGTTGTTCATCTGCTCGAACGCCAGCTCGCGGACGCGATAAGAAAGGGTTGCGGAGAACAGCATGTTCAGGCGTTGGTTCGCCGGAGGCATGCGGCGGAACAGCCAGCGGATGTCTTTAATGAAGCCCAGATCGTACATACGGTCAGCTTCATCCAGCACGACAACCTGAATGGCACCGAGGTTAATGTGATTCTGTTTTGCGTAGTCGATAAGACGGCCAGTGGTACCGATCAGGATATCTACGCCGCTTTCCAGCACTTTCAGCTGTTTATCGTAGCCGTCGCCGCCATAGGCCAGGCCCAGCTTCAGGCCAGTAGCCTGCGCCAGGGGTTCCGCGTCTGCGTGGATCTGCACCGCCAGTTCTCGCGTCGGGGCCATAATTAGCGCGCGCGGCTGGTTAACTTTGCGGTCTGCAATCGCTGGATGAGAAAGTAAATAATGAAACGTTGACGTTAAAAACGCCATCGTTTTGCCAGTACCGGTTTGCGCCTGCCCTGCAACATCGCGACCAGCCAGCGTCAGCGGCAGGGCGAGGGCCTGAATGGGCGTGCAGTTATGAAACCCTTTATTTTCAAGGGCTTCAATCACTTTTGGGTGCAGGGCGAAGTCGGAAAACTTCTGTTCTGTTAAATGTGTTTTGCTCATAGTGTGGTAGAATATCAGCTTACTATTGCTTTACGAAAGCGTATCCGGTGAAATAAAGTCAACCTTTAGTTGGTTAATGCGACATCAACACGTCGTTGGTGGAGACAAAACCAACGTACCAGGCTTATTCCTGTGGAGTTATATATGAGCGATAAAATTATTCACCTGACTGACGACAGTTTTGACACGGACGTACTTAAGGCTGACGGGCTGATCCTCGTCGATTTCTGGGCTGAATGGTGTGGTCCTTGCAAAATGATCGCCCCGATTCTGGATGAGATCGCTGACGAATATCAGGGCAAACTGACCGTTGCCAAGCTGAACATCGACCAGAACCCGGGTACCGCGCCGAAATACGGCATCCGTGGCATTCCGACCCTGCTGCTGTTCAAAAACGGTGAAGTGGCGGCGACCAAAGTGGGCGCACTGTCCAAAGGTCAGCTGAAAGAGTTCCTGGACGCCAACCTGGCGTAAGGTTTCTCGGCTGAGCGTCCAGAGCGCCTAAATTGTGTGGATCTCTGGACGCCCGGCTTTAGTCGTGCTAAGTTAGCTATGACTTCGTTTTAAACATATCTTGTTGTTTGAATCTTGTTTTACCCGATACTTCCCGTTGTTGCCATAAACAGTGCGTGAAGTTGCTAAATTCCGGGCTTGTCACTCAATCCGTCTTGTCGTTTCAGTTCTGCGTTCTTTCCCTGTGACCAGACAGCGAACAGACATGAGTTGATGGCCGCTAAACAGGCATGGATGACCCTGCCATACCATTCACAACATTAAGTTCGAGAATCACCCCGAGTTTAAGAACCCACACCATTATGAATCTTACCGAATTAAAGAATACGCCGGTTTCTGAGCTGATCACTCTCGGCGAAAATATGGGGCTGGAAAACCAGGCTCGTATGCGCAAGCAGGACATCATTTTCGCCATCCTGAAGCAGCACGCTAAGAGTGGCGAAGATATCTTTGGCGACGGTGTGCTGGAGATATTGCAAGACGGATTTGGTTTCCTCCGCTCTGCAGACAGCTCCTACCTCGCCGGCCCTGACGACATCTACGTATCCCCTAGCCAAATCCGCCGTTTCAACCTCCGCACTGGTGACACCATTTCAGGTAAGATTCGTCCTCCTAAAGAGGGTGAACGCTACTTTGCGCTGTTGAAAGTTAACGAAGTTAACTACGACAAACCAGAAAACTCGCGCAATAAGATCCTGTTTGAGAACTTAACGCCGCTGCACGCGAACTCTCGCCTGCGCATGGAGCGTGGTAACGGTTCAACCGAAGACTTAACCGCGCGTGTTCTGGATCTGGCTTCTCCAATTGGTCGTGGTCAACGTGGTCTGATTGTGGCTCCGCCAAAAGCGGGTAAAACCATGCTGCTGCAGAACATCGCGCAGAGCATCGCCTACAACCACCCTGACTGTGTGCTGATGGTGCTGCTGATTGACGAACGTCCGGAAGAAGTGACCGAGATGCAGCGTCTGGTGAAAGGTGAAGTTGTTGCTTCTACCTTCGACGAACCAGCATCTCGCCACGTTCAGGTTGCTGAAATGGTTATCGAGAAGGCCAAACGTCTGGTTGAACACAAGAAAGACGTTATCATTCTGCTCGACTCCATCACCCGTCTGGCACGTGCGTACAACACCGTGGTACCGGCTTCCGGCAAAGTGTTAACCGGTGGTGTGGATGCCAACGCCCTGCACCGTCCTAAACGCTTCTTCGGTGCGGCACGTAACGTGGAAGAGGGCGGCAGCCTGACCATCATTGCAACCGCGCTTATCGACACCGGTTCTAAGATGGATGAGGTTATCTACGAAGAGTTTAAAGGTACAGGTAACATGGAACTGCACCTCTCCCGTAAGATCGCTGAAAAACGTGTCTTCCCGGCTATTGACTACAACCGTTCCGGTACGCGTAAAGAAGAGTTGCTCACCACGCAGGAAGAGCTGCAGAAAATGTGGATCCTGCGCAAAATCATCCATCCAATGGGTGAAATTGACGCGATGGAATTCCTCATTAATAAGCTGGCGATGACCAAAACTAACGACGACTTCTTCGATATGATGAAGCGCTCGTAACGGAAATGAATCCAGCAAACGCCACGTTTTTACGTGGCGTTTTTCTTTTATGGCTTATACGCTGTTACCACAGACTCCCAATTTTGACTGAACGGTGCGACAATAAGACGGTTTGTATAGTCAAAGAAATAATTGATTGAAAAACATACAAAGGGAGTTGTAGGAAGCCCGCTTTATTCTTTCTGGGGCAGGGGCTTCATAGTTATACTTCCGGGACTAACATTTGTTGAGAGCAATCCATTGTGAATCTACTCACTGCAGTTACTGAGTTAATTAGTATTTTCTTATTCACAACCTGTTTTTTGTTCATCGCACGCAAGGTGGCCAAAAGAGTCGGGTTGGTGGATAAACCCAATTTTCGTAAACGTCATCAAGGGTTGATCCCACTTGTGGGGGGCATCTCTGTTTACGCTGGTATCTGTTTCACATTCGGTATTGCGGATTACTACATCCCGCACGCTGCACTCTACCTGGCATGTGCGGGTGTGCTGGTGTTAGTCGGGGCACTTGATGACCGGTTTGATATCAGTGTGAAGTTCCGTGCTACCGTACAGGCGGCCATTGGCGTCATTATGATGGTAGTCGGCGGCCTTTACCTGAGAAGTCTCGGCTATGTTTTCGGTCCCTGGGAGTTAGTGCTTGGTCCATTCGGTTTCTTCCTGACACTGTTTGCCGTCTGGGCGGCGATTAATGCCTTCAACATGGTTGATGGTATTGACGGCCTGCTCGGTGGGTTATCGTCCGTCTCGTTCGCCGCTATCGGCATCATTCTGTGGTTTGATGGACAGTACAGCCTGTCAATGTGGTGCTTTGCCATGATTGCCGCCATCCTGCCTTATATCCTGTTGAACCTCGGTGTCCTGGGTCGTCGCTACAAAGTCTTTATGGGTGACGCAGGCAGTACATTAATCGGTTTTACCGTTATCTGGATTTTGCTGGAAACCACGCAGGGTAAAACTCACCCAATCAGCCCGGTTACCGCACTGTGGATTATTGCTATTCCGCTGATGGACATGGTGGCGATTATGTATCGCCGTCTGCGTAAAGGCATGAGTCCTTTCTCTCCGGATCGTCAGCATATCCATCATCTGATTATGCGTGCCGGTTTTACTTCTCGTCAGGCATTCGTCCTGATTACCCTGGCAGCGGCTATTCTGGCCGGGGTTGGTGTTGCCGCAGAATATGCTCATTTCATTCCTGAATGGGCAATGTTGGTATTATTCTTGCTAGCATTCTTCCTGTACGGTTACTGCATTAAGCGCGCATGGAAAGTTGCGCGATTCATTAAACGTGTAAAACGCAGGATGCGTCGTAACAGTGGCAAAAACACAACATTAACTAAGTAAAGCCGGGATTATGATGACTCAACCGTTGGCGGGAGCGAAATCAGTGGTAACTGAAAATGAGCTGGATATTCGTGGTTTGTTTCGCGTGTTATGGGGAGGCAAGCTGTGGATTGCGGGGATTGCGCTGGGATTCGCCCTGTTAGCACTGGTCTATACCTTCTTTGCAAAACAAGAGTGGAGCACCACGGCGATCACCGACCGGCCAACGGTTAACATGCTGGGTGGGTACTATTCCCAGCAGCAATTCCTGCGTAATCTGGATATTAAAGCCAATCTTGCCGCGCCCGATCAGGCGTCAGTGATGGATGAGACTTATAAAGAGTTTCTGATGCAGCTGGCTTCATGGGATACGCGTCGTGATTTCTGGTCTCAGACGGATTATTACAAGCAACGCATGGTCGGAAACAGCAAAGTCGATGCTGCTCTGCTGGATGACCTGATCAACAATATCCAGTTTATGCCGGGTGATGCAGCACGCAACATCAACGATAGCGTGAAGCTGGTTGCGGAAACCGCGCCAGATGCTAATAACCTGCTGCGTCAGTACGTTGCGTTTGCCAGCCAGCGTGCGGCGAGCCATCTCAATGATGAGCTGAGAGGTGCCTGGTCTGCGCGCACTATCCAGATGAAGGCTCAGGTGAAGCGACAGGAAGAAGTGGCGAGAGCGATTTTTACTCGTCGCGTCCACAATATTGAGCAGGCTCTGAAAATAGCGGAACAACGCAATATTTCTCGCAGCGAAACTAATGTTCCGGCTGATGAACTGCCAGATTCCGAAATGTTCCTCCTTGGTCGTCCAATGCTGCAGGCGCGTCTGGAAAATCTTCAGGCAGTCGGTCCAGATTTTGACCTCGACTATGACCAAAACCTTGCGATGCTCAATACCCTGAATGTAGGGCCAGCACAGGATCCACGTTTTCAGACGTATCGTTATTTAAGAACGCCTGAAGAACCTGTAAAACGCGATAGTCCGCGTCGCGCATTCCTGATGATTATGTGGGGGATTGTGGGCGCACTGACTGGAGCAGGCGTGGCATTAACTCGCCGTCGCACGAAATAAGAACGGCGTCTACGATGAAGGTTACTGCCTTCATCGTCTAATCGAAGAGAATCGATGTGAAAGTACTTACCGTATTTGGCACCAGGCCGGAGGCCATTAAGATGGCTCCTCTGGTGCATGCGCTGGCCAGGGATCCTGATTTTGACGCGAGAGTGTGCGTCACTGCCCAGCATCGGGAGATGCTCGATCAGGTCTTAACGCTCTTTTCTATCGTTCCGGATTACGATCTCAATATTATGAAACCGGGACAAGGGCTGACGGAGATCACCTGCCGTATTTTGCAAGAACTCAAGCCCATTCTGGAATCCTTTAAGCCTGATGTGGTACTGGTTCATGGTGACACCACCACGACAGTGGCGACAAGCCTGGCCGCGTTTTATCAACGTATCCCCGTCGGCCATGTTGAGGCAGGTCTGCGTACCGGCAATCTTTATTCACCGTGGCCGGAAGAAGCTAACCGAACGCTCACCGGACATCTGGCGATGTACCATTTCGCACCAACGGAAAACTCGCGCCAGAATCTGCTGCGAGAAAATATCGTCGACAACAAAATCTTTGTAACCGGAAATACGGTCATTGATGCGCTGATTTGGGTACGTGACCGCGTGCTGGCAAACCGTGAACTCCAGTCTGAACTCACGGCACGCTATCCGTTTTTGAATAACGGTAAAAAGACCATTCTGGTCACCGGCCACCGTCGCGAAAGTTTTGGTCGCGGTTTTGAGCAAATCTGCCACGCGCTGGCTGAAATTGCCGCGCAAAACGAAGACGTGCAGATTGTCTATCCGGTGCACCTCAACCCTAACGTCAGCGAGCCGGTAAATCGCATTCTGGGTCATGTCGACAACGTCTTACTGATTGAGCCGCAGGACTATATGCCGTTTGTCTGGCTGATGAACCATGCCTGGCTGATCCTTACCGATTCCGGCGGGATTCAGGAAGAGGCTCCTTCCCTCGGCAAGCCGGTGCTGGTCATGCGTGAAACCACCGAACGCCCGGAAGCAGTAAAAGCGGGCACGGTACGTCTGGTGGGAACGGACACGCAGCGTATCGTCGAAGAGGTCACGCGACTGCTGCACGACGATGAAGAGTATCAGGCGATGAGCCGGGCCCATAACCCGTATGGTGATGGGCAGGCTTGTGGCCGCATTTTGCACGCACTTAAACACAATCGGGTATCGCTATGAGTTTTACTACCATCTCTGTCATTGGTCTTGGCTACATTGGGTTGCCGACTGCGGCAGCCTTTGCCTCTCGTCAACAGCAGGTTGTGGGTGTGGATATCAACGCGCGTGCGGTGGAAACCATCAATCGTGGCGAAATTCATATTGTGGAGCCCGATCTCGACCGTGTGGTGAAAGCGGCCGTTGAGGGGGGATTCCTGAGCGCCAGCACGACGCCAGTGACAGCCGATGCGTATCTGATTGCTGTTCCAACGCCGTTTAAAGGCGATCATGAACCCGATATGCGCTACGTCGAGGCGGCGGCGAAATCCATTGCGCCCGTTCTGAAGAAAGGGGCGCTGGTGATCCTGGAGTCGACCTCCCCGGTTGGGGCAACGGAACAGATGGCGCAGTGGCTTGCAGAAGCCCGCCCTGATTTAAGTTTCCCGCAGCAGGCAGGTGAGCAGGCGGATATCAATATCGCTTACTGCCCGGAGCGCGTGTTGCCGGGCCAGGTGATGGTTGAACTGATTAAAAACGATCGCGTGATTGGTGGTATGACTCCCGTCTGTTCCACGCGTGCCAGCGCGCTGTACAAGATTTTCCTCGAAGGTGAATGTGTGGTGACCAACTCCCGCACTGCCGAAATGTGCAAGCTGACGGAAAACAGCTTCCGTGACGTTAATATCGCTTTTGCGAACGAACTGTCGCTGATTTGCGCCGATCAGGGGATTAACGTCTGGGAACTGATTAGCCTTGCGAATCGCCATCCGCGCGTCAACATTCTCCAGCCAGGCCCGGGTGTGGGTGGTCACTGTATCGCCGTTGACCCGTGGTTTATCGTGGCGCAAAACCCGGATCAGGCGCGTCTGATCCGTACCGCGCGTGAAGTGAACGACAGCAAACCACACTGGGTTCTTAACCAGGTGAAAGCCACGGTCGCGGATTGTCTGGCGGACAGCGGTAAGCGCGCCAGCGAGCTGAAAGTTGCCTGCTTTGGCCTGGCATTCAAACCGAACATTGACGATCTGCGCGAAAGCCCGGCGATGGAAATTGCCGGAATGATTGCTGACTGGCACAGCGGTGAAACGCTGGTTGTAGAGCCTAACATCCACGAACTGCCAACAAAACTGATGGGGCATTGTACGCTTACTGCGCTGAATGATGCGCTGGCTACAGCGGATGTGCTGGTACTGCTGGTGGATCATAAAGCGTTTAAAGCAATCCCTGGTGATGCTGTACATCAACAATATGTTGTTGATACCAAAGGCGTGTGGCGTTGAGTGAACTGAAAGGGGTGCTTGAATCCCTCCCGTGGGAAAGTACCTTCTTTGGTCTTCCTTCGGCAATCGTGCGTCTGCGCGACGATGCCCATGCCCTGACAGAAACCGACTTTGCTGCCTGGCCACGCGTGCAGGCCAAAATCCCGGCAGGGCGTGCCGATTTGCTGGATGTGCTTCAGGAGCATGGTTTTTGCCTGGTCGAAGGTGAGGTTGATCTTTCCATTACGGTGACCCACCACGATTCGCCCGGCGCGGAAATGGCAACGGAGCAGGATATACCGGTGCTGCGTCAGATGGCGGAGCAGGCATTTGCTCAGAGCCGCTTTCGTGCGCCCTGGTACGCGCCTGAAGATAGCGGACGTTTCTATGCCCAGTGGGCAGAAAACGCGGTAAAAGGGACGTTCGACCACGTCTGTCTGGTTTTCCGCGCCGCAGATGAACATATTCAGGGTTTTGTCTCGCTTCGTAAGCTCAATGAGCACGAGGCGCGTATCGGCTTATTAGCCGGGCGCGGTATGGGCGAGAAACTCATGCAGGCGGCGCTCTACTGGACGCAGCAGCAACAGCTTTCAACTCTGAGGGTGGCGACCCAACTGGGCAACACCGCCGCGCTTAAACGTTATATTGCGAGTGGTGCCAACATCGATGCCACTGCGTACTGGTTATACAGGTGACAAGATGATTCCATTTAACGCACCACCCGTCGTGGGAACCGAACTCGATTACATGCAATCTGCTATGGGCAGCGGCAAGCTCTGCGGTGACGGCGGGTACACTCGTCGCTGCCAGCAGTGGATGGAACAGCGTTTTCGCAGCGCCAAAGTGCTGTTGACCCCGTCCTGTACCGCCTCGCTGGAAATGGCGGCGCTGTTGCTGGATATCCAGCCTGGCGATGAAGTGATCATGCCGAGCTACACCTTCGTCTCCACGGCGAACGCGTTTGTTCTGCGTGGGGCGAAAATCGTCTTTGTGGATGTTCGCCCGGATACCATGAATATTGATGAAACGCTGATTGAAGCGGCGATCACGGAAAAAACGCGTGCGATTGTGCCGGTTCACTACGCAGGTGTCGCCTGCGAAATGGACACCATTATGGCGATCGCTAAAAAGCACAACCTGTTCGTGGTGGAAGATGCCGCTCAGGGGGTGATGTCCACCTACAAAGGACGCGCGCTGGGTACGATTGGTCATATTGGCTGCTTTAGCTTCCACGAAACCAAGAACTACACCGCGGGTGGTGAAGGTGGCGCGACGCTGATTAACGACCGTGCCCTGGTAGAGCGTGCGGAAGTGATCCGAGAAAAAGGCACTAACCGCAGCCAGTTCTTCCGTGGTCAGGTAGATAAATACACCTGGCGTGATATTGGCTCAAGCTACCTGATGGCCGATCTGCAGGCGGCCTATCTCTGGGCGCAACTGGAGGCGGCAGAGCGAATCAACCTGCAGCGTCTGACCCTGTGGCAAACCTACTACGATGCGCTGGAGCCGCTGGCAAAAGCTGGCCGGATTGAGCTGCCGACCATTCCGGCAGATTGCGTCCATAATGCCCATATGTTCTACATCAAGCTGCGTGATAACGACGATCGCAGCAATCTGATTGCCTGGCTGAAAGAGGCCGAGATCATGGCGGTGTTCCATTATATCCCGCTGCACTCCAGCCCGGCCGGGGAAGCGTTTGGGGTGTTCGTGGGTGAAGACCGTTACACCACTAAGGAAAGTGAGCGTTTGCTTCGCCTGCCACTGTTCTACAACCTCGCGCCTGTTAACCAGCGTACGGTGATCAATACCCTTCTGAGTTATTTCGGCTGATATGTCTCTGGCAAAAGCTTCGGTGTGGACCGCTGCGTCCACACTTGTAAAAATTGGCGCTGGGTTACTGGTCGTCAAGCTGTTGGCCGTCTCATTTGGCCCCTCAGGCGTTGGCCTGGCGGGTAATTTTCGCCAGCTGGTTACCGTACTTGGGGTACTGGCAGGTGCGGGGATCTTCAACGGCGTAACCAAATATGTTGCCCAGTACCATGATGATGCAGCACAACTGCGCAGGGTAGTCGGCACGTCATCGGCGATGGTGTTGGGTTTCTCAACGCTGCTGGCCGCCGTGTTTTTGCTGGCGGCAGCGCCGGTTAGTCAGGGGCTGTTTGGACATACGCACTATCAGGGGCTGGTACGTCTTGTCGCGCTGGTTCAGATGGGGATTGCCTGGGCTAACCTGTTGCTGGCGCTGATGAAAGGCTTTCGTGATGCGGCCGGGAATGCGCTTGCGCTGATCCTGGGCAGTATCATTGGCGTTATTGCCTACTACTTCTGCTATCGCCTGGGTGGCTATGAGGGTGCGCTGCTGGGGCTGGCGCTGGTGCCTGCGCTGGTGGTCGTTCCGGCATCAATTATGCTGATGCGCAGAGGCCTTATCCCACTGCGCTATCTCAAACCGCAGTGGGATAAGGCTCTGGCAGGGCAATTAGGGAAATTTACCCTGATGGCGCTGATTACCTCCGTCACGCTTCCGGTGGCCTACGTGATGATGCGAAACCTGCTGGCGGCGCATTACAGCTGGGACGAAGTGGGGATCTGGCAGGGTGTCAGCAGCATTTCCGATGCTTACCTCCAGTTTATTACGGCTTCCTTTACCGTTTATTTGCTGCCAACCTTATCGCGCCTGAATTCCAGGTCGGATATAACTCGCGAGATTCTCCGTTCCCTGCGCTTTGTGCTTCCCGCCGTGGCGGCAGCCAGTTTTACCGTCTGGTTGTTGCGCGATGTCGCCATCTGGCTGCTTTTCTCCGCAAAGTTTACCGCGATGCGCGATCTCTTTGCCTGGCAGCTGGTGGGGGATGTATTGAAAGTAGGCGCTTACGTTTTCGGCTATCTGGTCATTGCGAAAGCGTCACTGCGGTTGTATATCCTGGCAGAAATTAGCCAGTTTACGTTACTGACCGCGTTCTCACACTGGCTGATCCCCGCGCACGGTGCGCTGGGGGCGGCTCAGGCCTATATGGCAACCTATATCGTTTATTTCGCCGCCTGTTGCGGTGTATTTTTACTTTGGCGTAAACGCGCATGACTGCACTGATTCACATCCTGGGATCGGATATCCCACACCATAACCAGACCGTTTTGCGGTTCTTCAATGATGAGCTGGCATCGGGCACGCCTGAGGCTCGCGAGTTTATGGTTGCAGGTCAGGATAATGGTTTGAGTACGGCGTGCCCGGCGCTGAACATCACCTTCTGGCCGGATAAGGCCGCGCTGGCGAAGGCGGTTGTCGCCAAAGCTAAAGCGGATCGGGAGCAACGCTTCTTCTTTCACGGCCAGTTTAATACCGGCCTGTGGCTGGCGCTGTTGAGCGGTGGGATCAAACCTGCTCAGTGCAGCTGGCATATCTGGGGAGCCGATCTTTATGAAGTCTCCCGTGGCTGGAAATTCCGCCTTTTCTATCCACTGCGCCGTATGGCACAGGGACGCGTGGGTTGCGTTTTTGCTACCCGTGGCGATCTTAGCTACTTTGAGAAACAGCACCCTGGCGTACACGGTGAGCTACTCTATTTTCCAACCCGTATGAACCCGGCGCTGAATAATATGGCGAACGATACGCCGCGTGAGGGCAAGCTAACGGTGCTGGTGGGGAATTCCGGGGATCGCAGCAATGAGCATATTGAGGCGCTTCGGGCGGTACATCAGCAGTTTGGCGATACGGTCAATGTGGTTGTGCCGATGGGATATCCGGCAAATAACGATGCGTATATTGATGAGGTTCGCCAGCAGGGGCTTACGCTGTTTAGTGCGGCGAATTTACATATTCTCCGTGATAGGCTGGAATTTGATGACTACCTCGCGCTGTTGCGCAAGTGTGACCTGGGCTATTTCATCTTTGCCCGCCAGCAGGGGATTGGTACGCTGTGCCTGCTGATTCAGGCTGGGGTACCTTGCGTGCTTAACCGTAAAAACCCGTTCTGGCAGGATATGGCTGAGCAGCATCTTCCGGTGTTGTTCACAACAGATGCGCTTAATGAGAATGTGGTACGGGAAGCACAGCGGCAGCTGGCGCTGGTGGACAAAAGCACCATCGAGTTCTTTAGTCCAAATTACCTCACCCCGTGGCACCGTGCGCTGCGTATCGCTTCAGGAGACAAAGCATGAGCCAGTTGCAATTCAGCGGCTTGTTGGTGGTTTGGCTACTGAGCACATTATTTATCGCCACGCTCACCTGGTTTGAATTCCGCCGTGTGCGCTTTAACTTTAACGTCTTCTTCTCGTTACTGTTTCTTCTGACCTTCTTTTTCGGTTTTCCGCTGACCAGTATTCTGGTCTTCCGCTTTGATGTGAGCGTTGCACCGCCAGAGATTCTGCTTCAGGCGCTTCTGTCGGCAGCCTGTTTCTATGCCGTGTACTACGTCACGTATAAAACGCGTCTGCGTTCAGTACAACAGACTGCGCCACGCCGGGCTCTGTTCACCATGAACCGGGTGGAAACGCACCTGACATGGGTGATGCTGATGACCATCGCTCTGGTAAGTGTCGGTATCTTCTTCATGCATAACGGCTTCCTGCTGTTTAAGCTGCAGTCCTACAGCCAGATTTTTTCTGCTGAAGTCTCCGGCGTTGCGCTCAAGCGTTTCTTCTATTTCTTCATTCCGGCGATGCTGGTGGTCTTTTTCCTGCGTCAGGACAGCAAAGCGTGGCTATTTTTCCTGGTCAGTACCGTTGCCTTCGGCTTCCTGACCTACATGATAGTGGGCGGGACGCGCGCTAACATCATTATCGCTTTCGCGATCTTCCTGTTTATCGGCATTATTCGCGGGTGGATCTCCCTGTGGATGCTGGTGGCGGCAGGGGTGTTTGGTATTGTGGGGATGTTCTGGCTGGCGCTGAAGCGCTACGGGCTCAACGTGGCCGGTGATGAAGCGTTTTACACCTTCCTGTACCTCACGCGCGATACCTTCTCGCCGTGGGAAAACCTGGCCCTGCTGTTGCAAAACTACGACAAAATTGATTTTCAGGGCTTAGCGCCGATTGTGCGTGATTTCTATGTCTTTATCCCGACATGGCTATGGCCCGACCGCCCGGGTATCGTCCTGAACACAGCGAACTACTTTACCTGGGAAGTCCTGAATAACCATTCCGGCCTGGCTATCTCGCCCACGCTGATTGGCTCGCTGGTGGTGATGGGTGGCGCGTGGTTTATCCTGCCTGGTGCGGTGGCTGTAGGGTTAATTATTAAGTGGTTTGACTGGCTTTATCAGCGCGGTAACGAAGAGACGAACCGCTATAAGGCGGCGATTTTGCACAGTTTCTGTTTTGGTGCCATTTTCAATATGATCGTCCTTGCGCGTGAAGGGCTGGATTCATTTGTCTCGCGTGTCGTGTTCTTTATGGTCGTTTTCGGCGTCTGCCTGCTGCTGGCCAAACTGTTGTACTGGTTGTTCGACAGTGCAGGGCTTGTGCATAAACGCGAGCCCCGGGGCAGCACGCCACTGTCGCAAGTCTGAGTAGGGATTGTCATGACTGATACAACTTCCGCGCCGCGTTATGCGTTGCGCGGTCTGCAGCTTATTGGCTGGCGTGATATGCAACACGCGCTGGATTTTCTGTTCGCTGATGACCAGATGAAATCCGGTACTCTGGTGGCCATCAACGCGGAAAAGATGCTGGCGGTAGAAGATAATGCTGAAGTGAAAAGCCTGATAGAAGCCGCCGAGTTTAAATACGCTGACGGTATTAGCGTGGTGCGTTCTATCCGCAAAAAGTATCCCGATGCTAATGTTTCACGTGTGGCGGGAGCCGATCTCTGGGAAGCGTTGATGGCGCGCGCAGGCGCAGAGAGCACACCCGTGTTCCTGATTGGTGGTAAGCCGGATGTGTTGGCACAAACCGAACAGAAGCTGCGTAGTCAGTGGAATGTTAACATTGTGGGCAGTCAGGATGGCTACTTCAAAGCGGAAGATCGACAGGCTCTGTTTGAACGCATACGTGACAGCGGGGCGAAGATTGTCACCGTAGCGATGGGCTCCCCGCGTCAGGAAATCCTGATGCGCGATTGCCGTCAGGTCTGCCCGAATGCCCTCTATATGGGCGTTGGTGGCACCTACGACGTCTTTACCGGTCACGTTAAACGCGCGCCAAAGGTATGGCAAAACCTGGGGCTGGAATGGCTGTACCGTCTGTTATCGCAACCGACGCGTATCAAACGGCAGATCCGTCTGCTGCGTTATCTCACCTGGCACTACACCGGGAAAATGTAATCAAAATGTAGCGCGATATGCTGTTCGCGCTGCAACTCTCCTGCAAAACTGCTGCGATTCTGTGCAATGCATTCATTTTTTTTATGCATCGTTTGCCATTTGCCCGATTTTAAGAAACCATTCGCTCCGTATTTCAGTACCCCAAAAAACAATAACCGGCAAAAAGCCGGGAAACAGCAAACACAACCGAGGATTTATGGCAGAGAAAAAACCAGAGCTTCAGCGTGGGCTGGAAGCTCGACATATTGAATTGATAGCGCTGGGCGGCACTATCGGCGTGGGCCTGTTTATGGGCTCCGCAAGTACGCTCAAATGGGCAGGCCCTTCTGTATTACTGGCGTATATCATCGCCGGGCTGTTTGTTTTCTTCATCATGCGTTCAATGGGCGAAATGTTGTTCCTGGAACCGGTGACTGGTTCTTTCGCCGTTTACGCGCACCGTTATATGAGCCCGTTCTTTGGCTATCTCACGGCCTGGTCGTACTGGTTTATGTGGATGGCAGTGGGTATCTCGGAAATCACCGCGATAGGGGTCTACGTGCAGTTCTGGTTCCCTGACATGGTTCAGTGGATACCGGCGCTGATAGCCGTGGGGCTGGTGGCGCTGGCAAACCTTGCCGCGGTGCGCCTGTACGGTGAGATTGAGTTCTGGTTTGCGATGATCAAGGTCACCACCATTATCGTGATGATTGTGGTTGGCCTGGGCGTTATCTTCTTCGGCTTTGGTAACGGTGGACACGCCATTGGTTTCGGTAACCTGACCGAACACGGAGGCTTCTTCGCGGGGGGCTGGAAAGGCTTCCTGACGGCGCTGTGTATCGTTGTGGCCTCGTATCAGGGTGTGGAACTTATCGGTATTACCGCTGGTGAAGCGAAAAACCCGCAGGTCACACTGCGTAGCGCAGTAGGTAAAGTGCTGTGGCGTATCCTGATTTTCTACGTGGGTGCGATCTTCGTTATTGTGACCATCTTCCCGTGGAGTGAAATCGGCACGACAGGCAGCCCGTTTGTCTTAACCTTTGCGAAGATTGGTATCACGGCGGCGGCAGGTATCATTAACTTTGTGGTGCTGACGGCGGCACTTTCCGGCTGTAACAGCGGAATGTACAGCTGTGGCCGCATGCTTTACGCACTTTCCAGAAACAACCAGCTGCCTGCAGCAATGGGCAAAGTGTCGCGTTCTGGTATTCCGGTGGCGGGCGTGGCGGTATCGATTGTGATTCTGCTGGTCGGTTCATGTCTGAACTACATCATTCCTAATCCGCAGCGCGTCTTTGTGTATGTCTATAGCGCCAGCGTGCTGCCGGGGATGATTCCGTGGTTTGTTATCCTGATTAGCCAGCTGCGTTTCCGTCATGCGCATAAAAAGGCGATTGCCAGCCATCCGTTCCGTTCCATTCTGTTCCCGTATGCGAACTACCTGACGATGGCGTTCCTGATTTGCGTATTAATCGGGATGTACTTTAATGAAGATACCCGCATGTCGCTGTTTGTCGGGATGATCTTCCTGGCTGCCGTCACGGCGGGATATAAGCTATTTGGTCTGGGTCGCCGCGCCACCACGCAGAAAGTGGAGGAATAAGCGGCAAAATGTGCAAACCATAACCAAACGCGCATTTTTTTAAAAAAAGCACTAGACAGCGGGGACGGAGGTACGTAATATCCAGCCCCGCAACGGCGCTAAGCGCCCGTAGCTCAGCTGGATAGAGCGCTGCCCTCCGGAGGCAGAGGTCTCAGGTTCGAATCCTGTCGGGCGCGCCATTTTAGTCCCGGCGCTAGAGCTGCGGTGGTCTGAGAAGTAGTCAGTACCGCGTGAAAGAATACAGTGGTGGCTATAGCTCAGTTGGTAGAGCCCTGGATTGTGATTCCAGTTGTCGTGGGTTCGAATCCCATTAGCCACCCCATTATTTGAAAGAGTTGTGAATTGCGAAGGTGGCGGAATTGGTAGACGCGCTAGCTTCAGGTGTTAGTGTCCTTAGGATGTGGGGGTTCGAGTCCCCCCCCTCGCACCACGACTTTTTAAATGAATTGAACTAAAAATTCAAAAAAGCAGTACATCGGCGAGTAGCGCAGCTTGGTAGCGCAACTGGTTTGGGACCAGTGGGTCGGAGGTTCGAATCCTCTCTCGCCGACCAATTTTGAACCCCGCTTCGGCGGGGTTTTTTGTTTTCTGCGATTTATCGCCCTGTAGCCACTCCCCGACAATGCCGTTTCTTAATGTCGCCATTCAGCGACACCTAACTACATAAAAAATAAATAAATTATCTGATAGTGGCATTGTTGTCTCTTTCTGGCGACACATCGACATGCTTAGCGGTACGTTGTGTGGGTTCAGACGGGTCTTAACAGCAGAAATTCCTTTTATCTTAAAATGTTGCGCGATGTAAAAGTTCTGCGTGTAACGTTGGCATGTTACGTGCAATAATATGCGTGTAGATGCTCATTCCATCTCTTATGTTCGCCTTAGTGCCTCATATACTCAGGAATGACGCAGAGCCGTTTACGGTGCTTATCGTCCACTGACAGATGTCGCTTCGGCCTCATCAAACACCATGGACACAACGTTGAGTGAAGCACCAAATATGTTGTCTTAAAGACCTGTTTTAACGCCTGCTTTTATAGCAGGCGTTTTTTTATGCCTTATTCCTGGCAACGGCTCATGACTACAGGTGAGCATCATTCATGAAGATTTCCTTGTTACACCGGCGGGTTCGTTTCCTGATGAAGGTGTAAGGAATGTAGCAGGGGAAGGGCGATAAAAAAGGAGGCCAGCTGGCCTCCTTCATGTTTACTGCTGGGTGTTGTTATTCTGCAACGTCAACAACAACCCGTCGCGCCGCATAGCGGCAGCTTCTTCCGGCTTATGCTGCTTGTCCAGCGTATCGGCCAGCCACGCGTAGTCAAACGCATCCGGACGCTGTTTCAGTGCCGCGCGGAAGGCGAGGCTTGCCTCCTGCCATTCACCGTGCTTCATCAGCGACTGGCCCAGCGTGCTCCACAACAGCGGGCGGTCACCCACGGTTTTGATCTGCTGGCGCAACAATTTCTCAAGCTGTTCCGGATTATTGGTTTTCAGGCGCGGGATCACCATCACCAGGCGATCGTCATACTGACGCTTCAGGCCATCAAGGAGGATCTCCTGAGCTGTGTCATGATCGTCACATTCAATCAGATGTTCTGCCATCGCGACCTGCAGTGGGATCTGCTGGCGTGTTTTACGGCTCTGATTCTTCCACCAGTCTTTCAGACCATTGCTGCCCAGATCGGCACGAGCCTGATCCATCAGCCCAATCCACGCCTGACGCTGCAGCGCATCACGATGCTCATCGTCACCCACATCCGCTTTCGCCATTGAAGGAATGATGTCCAGCAATGAGCCCCACGCGCCAGTACGAATGTAAGCCTGCTCGGCAAGACGCAACACTTCAGGGTGACGTGGGGTAATTTCCAGCAGACGGTCTACGCCGTGTCTCGCTGCGTGGTTTTCATTACGTACCAGCTGCAGGCGAACGCGGGTAATTTCTACCGGGATCTGGTCACTGGAGGCCAGCTCTGATGCGCGCTCCAGATGCTGATTGGCGCGGGCTTCATCACCACGCTGTTGCGCTGCTTCAGCGGCCAGCAGGTAGTTCACCACCGGCTGCTCGGCGTGGTCGGCATTTTTCGACATCAGCTTTTCAACCTGCTGATAGTCCCCTTCGGCGAGCTTCAGCAGTGCCTGTTCGGTTTGCTTACGGGCACGACGACGCTTACGACCCACGAACCAGCCGCGGGTATGCGCCCCGGTGCGGAAAATGCGGCGCAGGAGCCATTCCACGGCAAACAGTACCACGACGGCAAGGATCAGAATGATCACCAGTCCCGTTACGCTGGTTTCGATGTTGTAGTTATCGGTCTGGATCAACACATAGCCCTGATGACCGGCAAGCATTGGTCCCAGAACGATCCCGGCGATCAGCAATAAGAAGAGTAAAAGCACTTTCAACATGATTACTCTCCTTGTGGCGTGTTTTCAGGTGCAGGCACGGGGGCGGGCGCGGGTACGACAGCAGGGGCAACACCGGCCTGTTCCGCCGGAACGCCCGGCTGTGCCAGCAGGTTACGCACACGCGTCTGCATCAGTTTCTCCAGAATAGGCTGGCTTTCCAGCTTATCCGGCACATTCATGGTGATGTTCTGCTGGCTCAGCTTATCAATATCTTCGAGGAATGCGGTGGTCGTCTCATCATCGGTATTGTAGTAAGCACGTACCCACGTAGAGACATTATCCAGCGCCTGTTTATAGGTCTCTTCCTGATGGCGTGGTACGGCCTGTGCGGCAACCAGCAGGCGGGAACGAATGTTTTCGCGCAGGTAAATATCCTGATTAGGAGCCAGCAGCGGTACGGCGGTTTCGTCGCGGCGACGAATTGTAATGAAGCTGTCCATAAAGTTCTGCCAGCTTTTTTGCAGGTTCACACGCCATTCGCTCAGTGAGCTGGAAAGCTCGGTGCCGTCGGAATCCATCGGGGAGTCATCGTCGTTGTTATCCGCCAGCTGCAGGTTATCAATCTGGTTCGAGAGCTGGTTTACCTTGAGGATAATGCCATCGTAATCCACCTGCGAAACGGCGGAGAGACTGGCGATATCGGCGGTAATGGCACGACGTGCGGTGATCAGGCTTGGGTCGTTCATGTCAGCCAGGCTGGCATCGGCGCTTTTCAGCAGCGTGGCAGCGGTGGTGACGTCCTGATCGCTCCAGAGCTTACGTCCGGCCAGTTTCACCAGGAAATCGGCCTGTGAGAGCAGCCAGGTTTTGGCATCAGTACCGGAAATGGTGGCGACTTTTTGCTGCACTTCACCCAGCTGTTTGGTCAGCTCTTCCTGCTTGCTGTTGGCTTCGGCCAGCGCAGTCGCTTGCTGTTTGATAACGCTTTCCAGCTCGGTTTTTTGCGTCTCCTGCGCTTTTTGCAGGGCTGTGAGCTGGTTGACCAGCGCGTCGCTGGTGGCGGTCTGGTTTGTGCTTTGTTGCTTAACAAGACCATACAGACCAACGCCTGCGGCCAGCGCAATGGCGATGGCAATCGCGCTGAGTGCAAGGCTGGTTTTATTGCTGCCGTTTTTCTTCTCAGCGGCCTTTTTAGTCGTCTCTGGCTGTGACGTGGTGTCCACAGTCTCCCTGGTCTCTTCAACCACGGCGGAGGATTTTTCGTGTTCCGTCATTATGGCTTCCCATTATGAGAGTTATTGTAATGCGCGCAGCAGCGCATCGTTGTCGGCGTTATCAGCGATCCGAATATCTTGCCAGCCCAGTTCCCGGGCATGGTTCGCCAGACGCTCACTGACGACCAGAAGCCGACAGCGGAGTAACCAGTTTTCACGATACCATTGTGGAATCAGCGACCAAAGTTGCTGCAGCATTTCACCACTGGTGACCACCAGGGTGTTGATGCCGCGCATATGCCAGCGCATTGCCTCTTCCGCACCATCATAATTTTTTGCACAGCGCTGGTAGCATTCGCAGAACGTGACGTTGGCACCACGTTCCCGCAGCGCTTCACCCAGCAATTCGCGCCCGCCGTTGCCGCGTAAAATCAGCGCCCGTTTTCCTTCAATGGTTTGTAATTCAGGTAATTGTAGCAAGACTTCGCTGATTTCCCGATCTAACGGATAACGAACGTCAATTCCGCTTACGGTATGCAAAGCCAGTGCGGTGGAGCGACCAATAGCAAAGTAGCGGGGGGCCGTTGGCCAGCGTTGTCCTTCCTGCTGCAATTGCGCCTGGGCAAATTCCACGGCATGTTGCGACAGGGCAAAGAGCAGATCGCCTGCCTGCAGGGTATTCATACGGTCGGTGAGCGCAGACAGCTCCCGACCAGGGGAGAATTCAATCAGCGGAAAACTCCAGGCCACCTGCCCCAGTGCGCGCAGACGGCTCACTAATTGCTCTCCTGCGGGAGAAGGGCGGGTGACAAGAATACTCATGCAGGGGGTTCTCCGTTATAAACCTCGGTCAGAATCTCACGAGCGCCGTTATTGAGCAGCTCTTCCGCCAGCGATACGCCAAGCTGTTCGGCGTCTTGTGGCTGGCCGCGACGTTCACCACGTACCATCTGCGAACCGTCCGGTGCGCCAACCAGCGCACGCAGCCACAGTTCACCGTCGATTAATTCAGCATAGCTGCCAATGGGCACCTGACAGCCTCCTTCGAGGCGGGTGTTCATTGCCCGCTCGGCTTTCACCCGGATGGCGGTCTCGTCATGGTTGAGCGGTGCAAGCAGCTCACGGGTACGCGCATCAATCAGGCGGCACTCAATACCGACGGCACCCTGGCCCACGGCGGGCAGCGACAGTTCTGGCGGCAGCGCGACACGAACGCGTGACTCCAGCCCCAGGCGCTTCAGGCCCGCCACGGCGAGGATAATTGCGTCATAGTCACCGTTATCCAGCTTGCTAAGGCGTGTGCCAACGTTACCGCGCAGCGAGCGAATGACCAGATCCGGGCGGCGTTCAGCCAGCTGACACTGGCGGCGTAAACTTGACGTGCCAACCACGCTGCCCTCTGGCAATGCATCCAGCGAATCATAGTGGTTGGAGACAAAGGCATCGCGCGGATCTTCGCGCTCGCAGATGGTCACCAGCCCCAGCCCTTCCGGAAACTCAACGGGGACATCTTTCATTGAGTGAACGGCGATATCGGCGCGGTTCTCAAGCAATGCCAGTTCCAGCTCTTTAACAAACAAGCCCTTTCCGCCGACTTTCGCCAGAGGCGTATCAAGAATCACATCACCGCGCGTGACCATTGGCACTAGCTCGACGCGCAATCCGGAGTGGCAGGCTTCAAGGCGCTGCTTAACATAATGTGCCTGCCAGAGCGCAAGAGGGCTTTGGCGTGTGGCAATTCTCAAAACATTGTCTAACATGCTTGTTACCGTCATTATCAATCGCTAACCATCCTAACATTGTTGACTCTGGGATGGCAGTTTTCGGTTGATGAAGATAAAGAGGGACAAGGCGGCGTTCTCGTCAGCCATCGCCGTATTCAGGAATTTACACGTACAGAACGGTGCTACACTTGTATGTAGCGCAACTTTCTTTACGGTCAATCGGCAAGGTGTTAAATTGATCACGTTTTAGACCATTTTTTCGTCGGTACCACCATTAAAGATAAGGGCGAAAAAGGGTAACGGTTATCTTTTTGAAATACTGCGGGCTCGCCGTTATTCGATTCTGGAATAGCTTGCGACACCGGAAACATCAGGCGATACGTCTTGTACCTCTATATTGAGACTCTGAAACAGAGACTGGATGCCATAAATCAACTGCGTGTGGATCGCGCGCTTGCTGCTATGGGACCTGCTTTCCAGCAGGTTTACAGTCTGCTGCCGACATTATTGCACTATCACCACCCGCTGATGCCGGGTTACCTTGATGGTAACGTTCCCCGTGGCATCTGCGTTTTCACGCCTGATGAAACCCAACAGCATTATCTGAATGAGCTGGAACTCTACCGTGGCATGCCGCCACAGGAATCCCCGAAAGGCGAGCTGCCAATCACTGGCGTTTACTCTATGGGGAGTACCTCATCGGTAGGGCAAAGCTGTTCATCTGACCTGGATATCTGGGTCTGCCATCAATCCTGGCTCGATAACGACGAGCGTCAGCTGTTGCAGCGTAAATGCAGCCTGCTGGAAAGCTGGGCGGCATCGCTCGGTGTGGAAGTGAGTTTCTTCCTGATTGATGAAAACCGTTTCCGCCATAACGAAAGCGGCAGTCTGGGTGGTGAAGACTGCGGCTCAACGCAGCACATCCTGTTGCTGGATGAGTTTTACCGTACTGCCGTTCGCCTGGCCGGTAAGCGTATTCTGTGGAATATGGTGCCGTGCGAAGAAGAAGAGCATTACGATGATTACGTCATGTCGCTGTATGCGCAGGGCGTACTGACGCCAAACGAATGGCTGGATCTGGGTGGCCTTAGCTCCCTGTCTGCCGAAGAGTACTTTGGTGCGAGCCTCTGGCAGCTCTATAAAAGTATCGACTCACCGTATAAAGCGGTGCTGAAAACGCTGCTGCTCGAAGCCTATTCCTGGGAATACCCCACACCGCGCCTGCTGGCGAAAGATATCAAGCAGCGTCTGCACGACGGGGAGATTGTCTCCTTCGGGCTTGATGCCTACTGCATGATGCTGGAACGCGTTACCGAATACCTGAAAGCCATAGATGACACCACGCGTCTTGACCTGGTGCGTCGGTGTTTTTATCTCAAAGTTTGTGAAAAACTGAGCCGCGAACGCGCATGCGTGGGCTGGCGTCGTGAAGTGGTCAGTCAGTTAGTCAAAGAGTGGGGATGGGACGAAGAGCGCCTGTCCATGCTCGACAACCGCGCTAACTGGAAAATCGATCAGGTGCGTGAAGCGCACAACGAACTGCTCGATGCGATGATGCAAAGCTACCGTAACCTGATCCGCTTTGCGCGCCGTAATAATCTCAGCGTTTCCGCCAGCCCGCAGGATATTGGGGTACTGACCCGTAAACTGTACGCCGCGTTTGAAGCGCTGCCGGGCAAAGTGACGCTGGTGAACCCGCAGATTTCACCTGATTTGTCAGAACCGAACCTGACCTTTATCTATGTTCCTCCGGGCCGTGCGAACCGCACCGGGTGGTATCTGTACAACCGTGCGCCAAGCATGGACTCGATCATCAGCCATCAGCCGCTGGAATATAACCGCTACCTGAACAAGCTGGTGGCCTGGGCCTGGTTCAATGGCCTGTTGACCTCCCGTACCCGCCTGTTTATTAAAGGCAACGAAGGGGTCGATTTAGCCAAACTGCAGGAAATGGTGGCGGATGTGTCGCACCACTTCCCGCTGCGTCTGCCGGCTCCGACGCCAAAAGCGCTCTATAGCCCGTGTGAAATTCGCCATCTGGCGATTATCGTCAATCTGGAATATGACCCGACGGCGGCGTTCCGCAATCAGGTGGTTCATTTTGACTTCCGCAAGCTGGACGTCTTTAGCTTTGGCGAGCAGCAAAACTGCCTGGTCGGCAGTGTAGACCTGCTGTACCGCAACTCGTGGAACGAAGTGCGTACCCTGCACTTCAACGGCGAGCAGGCGATGATCGAGGCGCTGAAAACCATTCTCGGTAAGATGCACCAGGATGCCGCACCGCCGGACAGCGTTGAGGTGTTCTGCTACAGCCAGCATCTGCGCGGTTTGATCCGTACCCGCGTGCAGCAACTGGTGTCTGAGTGCATTGAACTGCGTCTTTCCAGTACCCGTCAGGAAACCGGGCGCTTTAAAGCGCTGCGCGTCTCCGGCCAGACCTGGGGCCTGTTCTTCGAGCGCCTGAATGTGTCGGTGCAAAAGCTGGAAAACGCCATCGAGTTCTACGGCGCAATTTCGCACAACAAGCTGCATGGCCTGTCAGTACAGGTGGAAACCAACCACGTCAAACTGCCGCAGGTGGTGGATGGTTTTGCCAGTGAAGGGATTATTCAGTTCTTCTTTGAAGAGTCGGGTGACGACGCCGGTTTTAACATCTACATCCTGGATGAAACCAACCGCGCTGAGGTGTATCACCACTGTGAAGGCAGCAAAGAGGAGCTGGTACGCGACGTCAGCCGCTTCTACTCGTCGTCACACGACCGTTTCACCTACGGCTCAAGCTTTATCAACTTCAACCTGCCGCAGTTCTATCAGATTGTGGACGTGGACGGTCGTGCACAGGTCATCCCGTTCCGTACCCAGGCTGTGGCACCTGCGGTACCTGCCAGCCAGGATGCGACTGCTCCGTTGTTGCAGCAGTATTTTTCCTGAGACGTTGTACCGGGTGGCGTAGCGCCACCCGTGTAACGCTTACCGGAAGCTAACCTTTTCACCCGCCTGCGCGGTCGCCGCCTGCTCCAGCAGGTTCCAGAACGTTTCGCCGCTACGGTCGCAAACCCACTCGCCCTCTTTCAGATCGAAATGGTAGCCACCCTGACGGGTTGCCAGCCATACCTGGTGAAGTGGCTCCTGGCGGTTAATAATAATTTTGCTACCGTTTTCGAAGCTGAGGGTCAACACGCCACCGTTGATTTCACAATCGATATCGCTGTCGCCGTCCCAGTCGTCCAGACACTCTTCAATGGTCATCCACAGGGTGTCGGCAAGGCGATGGAATTCACTGTCGTTCATGGTTTTGTTCCTGTTTTTCGTGATGTCGGCAGTATAACGCTAAATAATTCCCGTTGCAGGAAAGCGGCAAACTCTTGCTTTTGTGTCTTCTCCTGCGATGATAGAAACAGATTTGAACTTACGGGCAACTTGAATAATGAAAAACGTTTTCCGAACGCTTGCCGTTCTCATCACGCTGTTTAGCCTGACAGGCTGTGGTCTGAAAGGGCCGCTGTACTTCCCGCCTGCAGATAAAAGCGCGCCGCCGCCGACGAAACCGGTGCAAAGCGGTATTGAGTCCACGACGCCAACCACGAACGATCGTGGCGACAATGGCGGTCCGACTCAGGTCAATCTCTGACGATTACGTTCTGTACCCGCGCAATGGAGCAAATGATGCAGTTCTCTAAAATGCATGGCCTTGGCAACGATTTTATGGTCGTCGACGCGGTAACGCAGAATGTCTTTTTCTCCCCGGAACTGATCCGCCGTCTGGCGGATCGGCATCTGGGTGTGGGGTTCGATCAGCTTTTGGTGGTTGAGCCGCCGTACGATCCCGATCTCGATTTCCACTACCGTATTTTTAACGCAGACGGCAGCGAAGTTTCCCAGTGCGGCAATGGCGCACGCTGTTTTGCCCGCTTTGTTCGCCTGAAAGGGCTGACCAACAAGCGCGATATTCGCGTCAGCACGGCTAATGGCCGCATGGTGCTCAGTGTCACCGATGACGAGCTGGTGCGTGTGAACATGGGCGAGCCGAACTTTGAACCTTCCGCCGTGCCGTTTCGCGCGAACAAAGCGGAAAAGACCTATATTATGCGTGCGGCCGAACAGACAGTATTGTGCGGCGTCGTCTCAATGGGTAACCCGCACTGCGTGATTCAGGTTGATGATGTGGAAACCGCGGCGGTCGAAACCCTCGGCCCGGTGCTGGAAAGCCACGAACGCTTCCCGGAGCGGGCGAATATCGGTTTTATGCAGGTGGTGAAGCGTGAGCACATCCGCCTGCGTGTCTACGAACGCGGCGCGGGTGAAACCCAGGCCTGCGGAAGCGGTGCCTGCGCTGCTGTGGCAGTCGGCATCTCTCAGGGATTACTGGCAGAAGAGGTTCGCGTGGAATTACCAGGCGGTCGTCTTGATATCGCCTGGAAAGGCCCGGGTCATCCACTGTATATGACTGGCCCGGCGGCACATGTCTATGACGGGTTTATCCATCTATGAAACAACCAGGGGAAGAACTGCAGGAAACGGTGACGGAACTGGACGACAGAGCTGTTGTTGATTATCTGCTGCGCAATCCTGAGTTTTTTATCCGCAATGCACGCGTCGTCGAACAGATGCGCGTGCCGCATCCGGTACGTGAAACCGTGTCGCTGGTCGAATGGCATATGGCGCGCTCACGCAACCATATCAATCAGCTCGAAGAGAACATGACGCTGCTGATGGAACAGGCGAGTAATAACGAAAGCCTGTTTTATCGTCTGCTGCATCTGCAGGCACGTCTGGCGTCGGCGCATAGCCTTGAAGAGTTCCTCAGCCGTTTCCACCGTTGGGCACGTGAGCTGGGGCTGGCTGGCGCAACCCTTCGTCTTTTCCCTGACCGCTGGCGCATTGGTGCACCGTCTGGCTTCACCCATCTGGCGCTGAGCCGTCAGGCGTTTGAACCGCTGCGTATTCAGCGTCTGGGCCATGAACACCACTATCTGGGGCCGCTGAACGGACCAGAGTTGCTGCTGCTGTTACCAGAGGCCAAAGCCATTGGCTCGGTGGCGATGTCACTGATGGGGCGCGATGGCGATCTGGGGGTGATGATATTTACCAGCCGCGATGCACACCACTATGAGCAGGGGCAAGGCACGCATCTGTTGCAGGAGATTGCCCTGATGCTGCCGGAGCTGCTGGAGCGCTGGATTGAGCGCGTATGACCGACGGACTGCTCGGCCCTGACGTCACGCGATTTCTGCGCTACCTGGGCGTTGAACGTCAGCTTAGCCCCATTACGCTGCTGAACTATCAGCGTCAGCTTGATGCCATCATGCAGATTGCCGACGAGATCGGCCTGAAAAGCTGGCAACAATGTGACGCTGCGACGGTACGCGGGGTTGTCGTGCGTAGCCGCAAAAAAGGGCTAGGCCCGGCGAGTCTGGCACTCCGGCTCTCAGCCCTGCGCAGTTTCTTCGACTGGCTGGTCAGCCAGGGGGGGTTAACAGCCAACCCGGCTAAAGGGATCACCACGCCAAAAGCGCCGCGCCATCTGCCCAAAAATATCGACGTCGACGATGTGAACCGCCTGCTGGATATCGATCTTAACGATCCGCTGGCCGTACGCGACCGCGCGATGCTGGAGGTGATGTATGGCGCAGGGCTGCGTTTGTCTGAGCTGGTGAACCTTGATTTAAAACACCTTGATCTCGAGTCCGGCGAAGTGTGGGTCACGGGTAAGGGCAGCAAAGAGCGCCGCCTGCCGATGGGTCGCAACGCCGTCTCCTGGATTGAACACTGGCTGGATCTGCGCGGGCTGTTTGGCGCAGAAGAAGATGCGCTATTCCTGTCAAAACTCGGGAAGCGGATCTCGGCGCGTAACGTGCAGAAGCGCTTTGCTGAGTGGGGCATCAAACAGGGGCTGAACAGCCATGTTCACCCGCACAAGCTGCGCCACTCGTTTGCCACCCATATGCTTGAATCGAGCGGCGATCTGCGCGGCGTGCAGGAGCTTCTCGGCCACGCGAATCTGTCGACCACTCAAATCTACACCCACTTAGACTTTCAGCACCTTGCCTCGGTGTATGACGCGGCGCATCCACGCGCCAAACGGGGGAAATAATGCGTTTTTACCGCCCACTCGGTCAGATTTCCGCAATCACATTTGACCTTGATGACACCCTTTACGACAACCGTGAGGTGATCCTGCGAACCGAGCAGGAGTCGCTGGCGTTTGTGCAAAACTACCATCCGGCGCTGAAGGCAATGCAGAGTAAAGACTTTCAGCGACTGCGCCAGGCCCTGCGGGAGACCGAGCCGGAGATTTATCATGACGTGACGGAATGGCGTCGCCGCGCGGTTGAGCAGGCAATGCTGAACGCAGGAATGAGCGCGCGTGATGCGGCCATTGGGGCAGAAGCCTCAATGGAGAACTTCGCCAGGTGGCGCAGCCGCATTGATGTGCCGCAGGAAACACATGATACGCTGGCAAAACTGGCCGAAAAGTGGCCGCTGGTGGCGATCACCAACGGCAATGCCCAGCCGGAGTTGTTTGGTCTGGGCGACTATTTTGAATTTGTGCTGCGTGCGGGTCCGCACGGACGCTCGAAACCCTTTAACGATATGTACCATCTGGCGGCGCAAAAACTGCGCCTGCCGCCCGGTCAGATCCTGCACGTCGGGGATGACCTGACCACGGACGTGGCCGGGGCGATCCGCTGCGGCATGCAGGCCTGCTGGATCAAACCGGAAAATGCCGATCTGATGACAACGCTGGACAGCCGTCTGCTGCCGCACGTGGAAATTTCGCGGTTGGCATCCCTCACGACGCTGATATAATCATCAATTGTTCTGTATAAATTAACAGGGTTTTGGCGAATGATAACATTCGCCTGCCCGACATGACGTGACGGTGCCAATGGACGTTTCTTACCTGCTCGACAGCCTTAATGACAAACAGCGTGAAGCCGTAGCTGCCTCGCGTACTAACATGCTGGTGCTGGCTGGGGCGGGCAGTGGTAAGACGCGCGTGCTGGTTCACCGTATCGCCTGGCTGCAGAGCGTGGAACACTGCTCGCCGTACTCCATTATGGCGGTGACGTTCACCAACAAGGCGGCGGCAGAGATGCGCCACCGTATCGCACAACTGATGGGCACCAGCCAGGGCGGTATGTGGGTCGGCACTTTCCACGGCCTGGCGCACCGCCTGCTGCGCGCGCACCATATGGACGCCAACCTGCCGCAGGATTTCCAGATCCTCGACAGTGAAGATCAGCTGCGTCTGCTGAAGCGCCTGATCAAGGCAATGAACCTCGATGAGAAGCAGTGGCCGCCGCGTCAGGCGATGTGGTACATCAACGGTCAAAAAGACGAAGGGCTGCGTCCGCACCATATTCAGAGCTTCGGTAATCCGGTTGAGCAGACCTGGCAAAACGTCTACAAGGCTTATCAGGAAGCGTGCGATCGCGCCGGTCTGGTCGATTTCGCCGAGCTGCTGCTGCGTGCCCACGAGCTGTGGCTCAACAAGCCGCATATCCTGCAGCACTATCGCGAACGTTTCACCAATATCCTGGTGGACGAATTCCAGGATACCAACAACATTCAGTACGCGTGGATCCGCCTGCTGGCGGGTGATACCGGCAAGGTGATGATCGTCGGCGATGACGACCAGTCAATCTACGGCTGGCGTGGAGCGCAGGTGGAAAACATCCAGCGCTTCCTCAAGGATTTCCCGGGCGCGGAAACTATTCGTCTGGAACAGAACTACCGCTCGACAAGCAACATCCTGAGCGCCGCCAACGCCCTGATTGAAAACAACAACGGGCGTCTGGGTAAAAAGCTGTGGACCGATGGCGTCGACGGTGAGCCAATCTCTATCTACTGTGCGTTTAACGAACTCGATGAAGCGCGCTTCGTGGTTAATCGCATTAAAACCTGGCAGGACAACGGCGGTGCGCTGGAGCAGTGCGCCATTCTCTATCGCAGCAACGCCCAGTCGCGCGTGCTGGAAGAGGCGCTGCTGCAGGTGAGTATGCCGTACCGGATTTATGGCGGGATGCGCTTCTTCGAGCGTCAGGAAATCAAAGATGCGCTCTCCTATCTGCGTCTGATTGCTAACCGTAACGACGATGCGGCGTTTGAGCGCGTGGTGAATACGCCGACGCGTGGCATTGGTGATCGTACGCTGGACGTGGTGCGTCAGGCGTCCCGCGACCGTCAGCTTACTCTGTGGCAGGCCTGCCGTGAGCTGTTACAGGAGAAAGCCCTCGCCGGACGTGCCGCCAGCGCGCTGCAGCGCTTCCTGGAACTGATTGATGCTTTGGCTCAGGAGACGGCCGATATGCCGCTGCACGTGCAGACCGACCGGGTGATTAAAGACTCCGGTCTGCGAACCATGTACGAGCAGGAGAAGGGTGAAAAGGGCCAGACCCGTATTGAGAACTTAGAGGAACTGGTCACGGCAACGCGCCAGTTCAGCTACAACGAAGAAGACGAAGACCTGATGCCACTGCAGGCGTTCCTCTCCCACGCCGCGCTGGAAGCGGGCGAAGGGCAGGCGGATACCTGGCAGGATGCGGTTCAGCTCATGACCCTGCACTCCGCCAAAGGTCTGGAGTTTCCGCAAGTGTTTATTGTTGGCATGGAAGAGGGGATGTTCCCGAGCCAGATGTCGCTGGATGAAGGTGGGCGTCTGGAAGAAGAACGCCGTCTCGCCTATGTGGGCGTGACCCGCGCTATGCAAAAGCTGACGCTAACCTACGCCGAAACTCGTCGTCTGTATGGCAAAGAGGTGTATCACCGTCCGTCGCGCTTTATTGGCGAACTGCCAGAAGAATGCGTGGAAGAAGTTCGTTTACGCGCCAGCATCAGCCGTCCGGTCAGCCATCAGCGCCTGGGCTCACCGATTTCTGAAACCGACACCGGTTACAAGCTGGGCCAGCGCGTGCGCCATTCTAAGTTTGGTGAAGGCACCATCGTAAACCTGGAAGGCAGCGGTGAGCACAGCCGCCTGCAGGTGGCGTTCCAGGGGCAGGGGATCAAATGGCTGGTGGCGGCTTACGCCAGACTGGAAACAGTGTAACATTCAGAAAATTATCATTATTTTGTAATAATCTGCTAGCCTTATACGTTGAAGGTCAATTAATGCCTTTCAGCGTTCCGTTGCGTGTTGACGCCACAGTTACTGCTGGCGTAACATGCGCGCACGATTACGCTAAGAGGACATTCGCCTTGGACACACCCAGTAGATACTGGCTCAATTCCCTGTCATCCAGGAACAACTCCTAAGGCTATCTCCTCTTGCTGATGGCCTTAGTGGTTGTCAGCGACCTGTATTATTCCCGTCGCGCTGAGTCAGGCTGTTTAATGGTCTGAAACCCAATTTGTTTCTGTGTGCCCACCGAACTGTCCGATATTTTTTGCATTGGGAGTCCCGGTCATGTTGAGCGCATTTCAACTCGAAAATAACCGACTGACTCGGCTTGAAGCCGAAGAGTCACAGCCACTCATTGATGCCGTATGGGTGGATCTGGTCGAGCCGGACGACGATGAACGCCTTCGCGTACAATCTGAGCTGGGGCAAAGCCTGGCAACCCGTCCGGAACTGGAAGACATCGAAGCATCGGCACGTTTTTTTGAAGACGAAGACGGTCTGCACATTCACTCCTTCTTCTTCTTTGAAGATGCGGAAGACCACGCGGGTAACTCCACCGTGGCGTTTACCATTCGCGATGGCCGCCTGTTTACCCTGCGCGAGCGCGAACTGCCTGCATTTCGTCTCTACCGTATGCGCGCCCGTAGCCAGGCGATGGTGGACGGCAACGCGTATGAGCTGTTGCTCGACCTGTTTGAAACCAAAATCGAACAGCTGGCGGATGAGATAGAAAACATTTACAGCGACCTGGAAAAGCTGAGCCGTGTCATCATGGAAGGTCATCAGGGCGATGAATATGACGAAGCGCTCTCGACGCTGGCAGAGCTGGAAGATATCGGCTGGAAGGTGCGTTTGTGTCTGATGGATACCCAGCGTGCGTTGAACTTCCTGGTGCGTAAGGCACGCTTGCCGGGTGGTCAGCTGGAGCAGGCGCGTGAGATCCTGCGCGATATCGAATCCCTGCTGCCGCACAACGAATCCCTGTTCCAGAAGGTTAACTTCCTGATGCAGGCGGCGATGGGTTTTATCAACATTGAGCAGAACCGCATCATCAAGATCTTCTCGGTGGTATCCGTGGTGTTCCTGCCGCCTACGCTGGTGGCATCAAGCTATGGGATGAACTTTGAGTTTATGCCGGAGCTGAAGTGGAGCTTTGGTTACCCGGGCGCGATTATCTTTATGATCCTCGCCGGGCTTGCGCCGTATCTGTACTTTAAGCGCCGCAACTGGCTGTAGGAATCTGGCGGGTGGCGTTGTGCCAGCCCGCCCTATAACGTCCCTATTGACCTTTACGCGTCCTGCGCTGGGTATAAATTGCATCGGCGACAAAAATCGCCAGCGCGACCCAGATAAAGGCGAACGTCACCATTTTATCCGCACCCGGCACTTCACCGTAAAACACCACTGCCAGCAGGAACATCAGCGTCGGGCCGATGTACTGGAAGAAGCCCAGCGTGGAGAGGCGCAGGCGCGTCGCCGCACCGGTGAAGCACAGCAGTGGGATGGTTGTCACCACGCCTGCCGCCATCAACAGCATATTCAGCGACCACGGGTTATTGCCCATATGGCTGGTGGAGCTGTCGGCAATGCCAAACAGGTAGACTGCGGCTACTGGCAGCAGCCACAGGGTTTCGAACAGCATCCCGGTTTGTGCTTCCACGGCGATTTTCTTACGCACCAGCCCGTAGAATGCAAAGCTGAACGCCAGCCCCAGCGCGATGATCGGCAGTGAACCGAACGTCCACAGCTGAACCAGTACGCCGCAGAAGGCGAGGATCACCGCCAGCCACTGCATACGGCGGAAGCGCTCACCGAGGAAAATCATCCCCAGCACAATATTCACCAGTGGGTTAATAAAATACCCCAGGCTGGCTTCGAGCATGTGATGGTTATTCACCGCCCAGATAAACAGCAGCCAGTTACCGCCAATCAGCACCGCAGAGAGCGCCAGCAGAAACACCTTTTTCGGTGTTTGCAGCAATGTTTTTACGCCTGACCACTGACGACTGATGCTCATCAGCGCAATCATAAAGAAAAATGACCAGATCACGCGGTGAGTGAGGATCTCATCAGCCGGTACGTAAGCGATAAATTTGAAGTACGCCGGAGCGATACCCCAAATAAAATAAGCGGCAAGGGCGAGTAAAACGCCCTGCCGCGTCTGTTTAGCATCCATCGGGAAAATCCGTTACAAGAAAGTGCATTCACTTTAACTGATTTTACCCACTCAACCCACCATATAAGTGGCGGTTGCGCTGGCGATATAAACCTGTTCTTCGTTATGTAACTCAACGCGGGCAACGGCGACTTTATTACCCGCGCGCAGCAGGCTACTGGTGCAGGTAAAGCGGTTTCCACGCCCGGGGCGCAGGTAGTCGACGCGTAAGTCGATGGTTCCCATGCGCGACAGGCGTTGACGTAGCTCATCTTCATTGATGGTGTCGTGGCGTGTCAGTGTACTACCAACACAGACCAGTCCTGCCGCGACATCCAGCGCCGAGGCAATCACACCGCCATGCAAGATGCTTTGCGCCCAGTTGCCCACCATCATTGGCTGGTTGTTAAAGCTAAGCTGGGCAAACTCTTTCTCGTACCGCTCCAGTTCCAGCCCTAGCGCGCGGTTAAAGGGCATATGGTAAACAAAAATCTCGCCCACGAGTTTTAACGTTTCTTCGGCGGTAAGCGTGGCTGACATGAGAATTGACATCCTTTTTGTTAACAAAATGTTGATTTTATGCCTCATGCTTCAGGATTTCCACTTTCAGAAAGGAGGAGGCGGAAGTTACTGAAGAAGCCTGTAGAATGTCTGCTCATAACGATTCATGAAATCAATCTGTTTTTCAGGAGAACACCACCGATGCGGACGTATCTGGGTTGGTTACTGGCGGCGATTGCGCTGCCTCTCACAGCATATGCGCAGGAAGCGACGGTAAAAGAGGTACACGATACGCCAGCGGTGCGTGGCAGCATTATCGCCAACCTGCTGCAGGAGCATGATAATCCCTTCACGCTTTACCCGTACGACACCAACTATCTGCTCTATACCTGGACCAGCGATATCAACAAGGAGGCCATTCGCTCCTATGACTGGTCAGATAACGCACGCAAGGATGAGGTGAAGTATCAGCTCAGTCTCGCCTTCCCGTTCTGGCGTGGCATTTTAGGGCCGAACTCGGTGCTCGGGGCGTCCTATACGCAGAAATCCTGGTGGCAGCTCTCCAACAGCGGTGAATCTTCGCCGTTCCGTGAAACCAATTACGAGCCGCAGTTGTTCCTCGGTTTCGCAACGGATTACGAATTTGCGGGCTGGACGCTGCGCGACGTAGAGATGGGTTTTAACCATGACTCCAACGGCCGTGCCGACCCGACTTCCCGAAGCTGGAACCGTCTTTATACCCGCCTGATGGCGCAAAACGGCAACTGGATGGTGGAAGTGAAGCCGTGGTACGTGGTGGGCGAAACCAATGACAACCCGGACATCACCAAATATATGGGCTATTACCAGCTCAAAATTGGCTATCAACTGGGTGATGCGGTGCTGAGCGCCAAAGGCCAGTACAACTGGAACACCGGCTACGGTGGTGCGGAAGTGGGCCTGAGCTATCCGGTGAGCAAGCATGTGCGCCTGTATACGCAGGTCTACAGCGGTTACGGCGAGTCGCTTATCGATTACAACTTCAACCAGACCCGCGTCGGCGTGGGCGTGATGTTGAACGATATTTTCTAGGCTGCTCGAATGTTTTTCCGTTAAACGTTGAAGTTTCTCTCTCAGGCGCTGAAAATAGCGCCTGTTTTATTTCTGGCATATGGGGTTAACGTGGCGCAGGCGGAAGTATTGAATCAGGAATCGCTGGCTAAACAGGTTCTGCATGAAACCTTTGGCTACCAGCAGTTCCGTCCTGGCCAGGAAACCATCATTGATACCGTGCTGGAAGGGCGTGATTGCCTGGTGGTGATGCCAACTGGCGGCGGTAAATCGCTCTGCTATCAGGTTCCCGCGCTGGTGCTCAACGGCCTGACGGTCGTGGTATCACCCCTTATTTCGCTGATGAAAGACCAGGTTGACCAACTGCTCGCCAACGGCGTGGCGGCAGCCTGTCTTAACTCCACGCAGACGCGTGAGCAGCAGCAAGAGGTGATGGCCGGTTGCCGTACCGGGCAGATCCGCCTGCTGTATATCGCACCAGAGCGCCTGATGCTGGATAACTTCCTCGATCATCTGGCGCACTGGAACCCGGTTCTGCTGGCGGTGGATGAAGCGCACTGTATCTCGCAGTGGGGGCACGATTTCCGCCCGGAATACGCCGCGCTTGGTCAGCTGCGTCAGCGCTTCCCCGAGCTGCCGTTTATGGCGCTCACCGCAACGGCAGATGACACAACGCGTCTGGATATCGTTCGCCTGCTTGGGCTGAATGATCCGCTGATTCAGGTCAGTAGCTTCGACCGCCCGAACATCCGCTATATGCTGATGGAAAAATTCAAGCCGCTGGATCAGCTTCTGCGTTATGTGCAGGAGCAGCGCGGCAAGTCGGGTATCATCTACTGTAACAGCCGTGCGAAGGTGGAGGACACCGCCGCGCGTCTGCAAAACCGTGGCTTTAGCGCCGCGGCCTATCATGCTGGCTTAGAAAATCACATTCGCGCCGACGTGCAGGAGAAATTCCAGCGCGACGACCTGCAAATCGTGGTCGCGACGGTGGCGTTCGGGATGGGGATTAACAAGCCCAACGTGCGCTTTGTGGTGCACTTCGATATCCCGCGTAATATTGAATCCTACTACCAGGAAACTGGCCGTGCCGGGCGTGATGGTCTGCCAGCCGAGGCGATGCTGTTTTACGATCCGGCTGATATGGCGTGGCTGCGTCGCTGCCTGGAAGAGAAACCGCAGGGACAGTTGCAGGATATCGAACGTCATAAGCTCAATGCGATGGGGGCGTTCGCTGAAGCGCAAACCTGCCGCCGTCTGGTACTGCTCAACTACTTCGGTGAGGGGCGTCAGGAGTCGTGCGGCAACTGCGATATCTGTCTTGATCCGCCGAAGCAGTACGATGGCCTGATGGACGCGCGTAAAGCGCTCTCGACCATCTACCGTGTTAATCAGCGCTTCGGGATGGGCTACGTGGTGGAAGTGCTGCGTGGAGCCAACAACCAGCGCATCCGCGATATGGGGCACGACAAACTTCCCGTCTACGGGATTGGCAAAGAGCAGAGCCACGAGCACTGGGTGAGTATCATCCGCCAGCTGATCCACCTGGGGTTCGCCGCGCAAAACATTGCCCAGCACTCCGCGCTTCAGCTTACTGAAGCCGCACGTCCGGTGCTGCGCGGTGACATTGAACTGAAGCTCGCCGTTCCGCGCGTTATCGCCCTGAAACCACGCGTGATGCAAAAATCGTACGGTGGCAACTATGACCGCAAGCTGTTTGCCAAACTGCGCAAGCTGCGTAAGGCCATTGCCGATGAAGAGAACATTCCACCGTACGTGGTGTTCAACGATGCGACGCTGATTGAGATGGCCGAGCAAATGCCACTCAGCGCTGGCGAGATGCTCAGCGTTAACGGCGTGGGTACGCGCAAACTGGAGCGCTTCGGTAAAGAGTTTATGGCGCTCATCCGTTCTCACGCGGATGGTGATGATGAGGAGTAGTCAGCCGGGCTAAAAAGTGCCAGGATGGTGACTCACTGTATTATTTCCCCGCGAGCTAATTATGTTAATGCTATTTCTCACCGTGGCGTTAGTGCATATCGTTGCGCTGATGAGCCCCGGCCCTGACTTTTTCTTCGTGTCACAAACGGCTGTCAGCCGCTCCCGCAAAGAGGCGATGATGGGCGTGCTGGGTATCACTGCGGGTGTCATGGTCTGGGCGGCGGTGGCGCTACTCGGTCTGAACCTGATTCTGGCAAAGATGGCCTGGCTGCATAACATTATTATGGTCGGCGGGGGTCTCTACCTGTGCTGGATGGGCTACCAGATGCTGCGCGGAGCGCTGAAGAAAGAAGTGAAAAAGCCGGAAGAGCCAAAGGTTGAGCTGGCAACGGGCGGCCGTAGCTTTGTGAAAGGGCTGCTGACCAACCTGGCGAACCCGAAAGCGATCATCTATTTTGGCTCCGTGTTCTCTCTGTTTGTCGGTGACAGCGTGGGCGCGGGGGCGCGCTGGGGTATCTTCCTGCTGATTGTCGTTGAGACGTTTGCCTGGTTCACCGTGGTGGCAAGCCTGTTTGCCTTACCGGCAATGCGCCGTGGTTACCAGCGCATCGCAAAGTGGATTGACGGTTTTGCCGGCGCGTTGTTCACCGGCTTCGGTATCCATTTGATTATCTCTCGCTAAGCATGACGCGCTGACGCCAGGAGCGCGCCAACCAGCATAAACAACGAACCGAACACTTTATTCAGGGCCTTCATCTGCTTAGGCCCTTTAATCCAGGCCGCGATTTGCTGCGCCAGCGTCGCGTAACCAATCATCACAATGATGTCGACAACAATGGTGGTCGTACCCAGCACCACGTACTGCATCACCTGCGGCTGGTGTGGCACGATAAACTGCGGGAACAACGCGGCCAGGAAAACAATGCTTTTCGGGTTAGTCAGGTTAACGAACACTGCGCGTTTAAACAGACGACCGCGCGTTTGTGCCTGAGCGAGTGTGTTCAGGTTGATTGATCCTGCGGCACGCCATTGCTGAATACCCAGCCAAATCAGATATGCCGCGCCGGCCCATTTCAGCACCTCAAACGCCAGTACAGAGCGGGAGAACAATGTCCCCAGACCAATCCCTACCAGCACGATGTGAATGCCCAGCCCGGTCTGCAAGCCGGCAATGGACGCCGCCGCACCGCGATAGCCGTGGTTGATGGATGTGGTCATGGTATTGATCGCGCCAGAGCCAGGGGAAAGGCTGAGGATGATGGATGTCAGCAGGTAAGCGAACCACCACTCGAAGGTCATTTGAAACTCCCGAATCGTCTGTTTTTATGCCACAATACGCTATTGCTGAGTCATTTTGTGACCAGTGATGAAAAAACGATATTCCTTGGCTTACAGGGGTGGAAACCCGATGTTTCAGCAGAAAAAGGACTGGGAAACACGAGAAAACGCATTTGCTGCTTTCTCTATGGGGCCGCTGACCCATTTCTGGCGGCAACGTGAGGAAGATGAATTTACAGGCGTAGGTCGTGTTCCGGTACGCTTTGTCCGTTTTCGGGATAAGAAAAATGATCGGGTGATTGTGATATGCCCGGGGCGTATAGAAAGCTACGTTAAATATGCCGAACTGGCTTATGATCTGGTCCATACAGGGTTCGATATCCTGATTATTGACCATCGTGGGCAGGGGCTTTCCGGTCGTATGTTATCGGACACGCACCGTGGTCATGTGGATAATTTCAGCGATTACGTCGACGATCTTGCCGCATTCTGGCAACAGGAAGTTCAGCCAGGCCCGTGGCGTAAGCGTTATATCCTTGCGCACTCAATGGGCGGTGCGATCTCCACACTGTTTTTGCAGCGTTACGAGCACCAGTGCGATGCCATTGCGCTCACCGCGCCGATGTATGGCATCGTGATGCGTTTTCCTGACTGGATGGTGCGTCATATTCTTGACTGGGCTGAGGGCCATCAGCGCATTCGTGAAGGGTATGCCATCGGGACAGGACGCTGGCGGGCACTACCGTTTGCCATCAATGTGTTAACCCACAGTCGGCAGCGTTATCGCCGTAACCTGCGCTTTTATGCCGATGAACCGCGTTTACGCGTCGGTGGTCCCACTTATCACTGGGTGCGGGAAGGCATTCTGGCCGGTGAGCAGGTATTGACTGGCGTCGGCAATGACGACACACCGACACTCCTGATTCAGGCGGAAGAAGAGCGTGTGGTCGATAACCGCATGCATGACCGCTTTTGTGAACTGCGCGCCGCCGCCGGTCACCCTTGTGAAGGGCGAAAACCGCTGGTTATAAACGGCGCATTCCATGAGATCCTTTTCGAAAAGGACGCTATGCGCTCAGTCGCGCTTAACGCCATTGTTGAGTTTTTCAACCGGCATAACTGATTTTCTATTGAGGTTAAATTTCCCTATGTACCAGGTTGTTGCATCTGATTTAGATGGCACACTACTTTCCCCCGACCACACCCTGTCGCCTTATGCGAAAGAGACCCTGAAACTCCTGACTGCCCGTGGCGTGAACTTTGTGTTTGCCACCGGTCGCCACCACGTGGATGTAGGGCAGATCCGCGATAATCTGGACATCAAGTCCTACATGATCACCTCCAACGGTGCGCGAGTACACGATACCGATGGCAACCTGATTTTCACTCACAATCTGGATCGTGGCATTGCCGCCGATCTGTTTGGTGTTGTGCATAACAACCCGAATATCGTCACCAACGTTTATCGCGACGATGAGTGGTTTATGAACCGCCACCGTCCGGAAGAGATGCGTTTCTTTAAAGAGGCGGTATTCCAGTATTCGCTGTACGAGCCGGGTCTGCTGGAGCCGGAAGGCGTCAGTAAAGTGTTTTTCACCTGCACCAGCCATGAAGAACTGTTGCCGCTGGAGCAGGCGTTTAATGCGCGCTGGGGTGACCGCGTCAACGTCAGTTTCTCTACGCTTACCTGTCTGGAGGTCATGGCGGGCGGTGTCTCGAAAGGTCACGCGCTGGACGCTGTCGCCAGGCGTATGGGTTTTGGCCTGAAAGACAGCATTGCCTTTGGTGATGGTATGAACGATGCAGAAATGCTCTCGATGGCAGGGAAAGGCTGCATTATGGAGAATGCGCACCAGCGTCTGAAAGATCTGCACCCCGAGCTGGAAGTGATTGGTTCGAACGCCGATAACGCGGTACCAAAATATCTGCGCAAATTGTTCCTTGAATAATCTTTAATTGGTTATTTACTGCCCAGTTGTCAACTGAGTAGTTCGCTACAATGCCTGTCCTTCTTTCTGAGAGACAAGCATTGTGGCGCTACTCATTATCACCACTATCCTGTGGGCCTTCTCCTTTAGCCTGATCGGTGAATACCTTGCCGGACATGTTGACAGCTACTTCTCGGTACTGATGCGTGTCGGGCTGGCGGCGCTGGTGTTCCTGCCGTTTTTGCGTACGCGTGGGCAGTCGCTAAAAACCATTCTGCTGTACATGCTGGTGGGGGCGATGCAGCTCGGCATCATGTATCTGTTCAGCTTCCGGGCATACGTCTACTTGTCCGTCTCCGAATTCCTGTTGTTTACCGTGCTGACACCGCTCTACATCACGCTGATTTACGATCTGCTGAGCAAGCGTCGCTTACGCTGGGGCTATGTGCTGAGTGCGCTGCTGGCGGTTGTGGGGGCGGCGATTATTCGCTATGACAAAGTGAGCGATCACTTCTGGACTGGCCTGATGTTCGTGCAGCTGGCGAATATCAGCTTTGCTATTGGTATGGTTGGCTACAAACGCCTGATGGAAACCCGTCCGATGCCACAGCATAACGCGTTCGCCTGGTTCTATATGGGGGCTGCTATCGTCGCGGTGGCTGCGTGGTTTATGCTCGGTAACCCGCAAAAACTGCCGACCACCTCCGTGCAGTGGGGCATTCTGGTCTGGCTGGGCGTGGTGGCATCCGGGTTGGGGTATTTCATGTGGAACTACGGCGCTACACAGGTAGACGCCGGTACGCTGGGGATTATGAACAACGTTCATGTGCCTGCGGGGCTACTGGTGAACCTCGCCATCTGGCAGGAACAACCGCACTGGCCGAGCTTCCTTACTGGAGGGACGGTGATCCTGGCTTCGCTGTGGGTACATCGCCGTTGGGTCGCTCCGCGCTCCGCACAAACGGAAGATGGTCGCACGCGTGGTTCCGCGCTGAGCGAATAAACGCTTCCGTTACTGGCTGACGCTGCTCGCCGTCGCGCACGGCGGCGTACAGCCGGCTCCACAGTCCTTCACCCAGGGTTTTGGTCACGACCAGACCCTGGCGTTCAAAGCTTTCCACCACCCAGTGCGGCAGCGCCGCGATACCCATTCTGGCCGCAACCATCTGAATCAACAGCAGGGTGTTATCCACGCTTTTCAGCTGTGGGCTAATACCTGCGGGCTGCAGGAAGTGACGCCAGATATCCAGGCGGCTGCGCTGCACCGGGTAAATCAGCAGCGTTTCCGTCGCCAGATCTTCCGGCGTGATGCGCGTTTTACTGGCCAGAGGGTGATCCGGAGCCAGAACCAGGCGCACTTCAAAATCAAACATCGGCGAATAGTGCAGACCACTGCGCGGCAGAATGTCTGAGGTCATGACCAGATCCAGCTCGCCCTGCTGGAGCGATGGCTGAGGGTCAAACGTCACACCGGATTTAAAGTCCATCTCCACCTGCGGCCACTTCTGACGGAAGCTCTCAAGCGCGGGGGTCAGCCACTGAATACAGCTGTGACACTCAATTGCAATACGCAGTTTGGTTTGCTGCGGCTCGTTGCAGGATTGCAGGGCGCTGGCAATCTGCGGCAGCACCTGGTTGGCCAGCTGCAACAGGATCTCACCCTGCGGCGTAAAGCGTAGCGGCTGACTCTTACGCACAAAAAGACGAAAGCCGAGGCGTTGTTCCAGATCGCTGAACTGGTGAGAAAGGGCGGACTGGGTCTGGTGCAGCGTAGCCGCAGCCGCTGCGAGAGAACCGCAGTTCCGCAACGCTTGTAGCGTTTTCAGGTGTTTTATCTCGATCATGAAAGTCCTTCACTTCGGCATGAACATTTTGCGCTTGAGGAATATACAGTAACCGCCAATTATGGATGTGTAAACATCTGGACGTCTAAATCGTAAAAATTCACAAGGGGCATACCATGACAATCCGTAATCACACTCTCGGTTTCCCTCGCGTTGGCCTGCGTCGCGAGCTGAAAAAAGCGCAAGAAAGCTACTGGGCGGGCAACACGACCCGTGAAGAACTGCTGACCGTTGGCCGCGAGCTGCGTGCCCGTCACTGGGATCAGCAAAAACAGGCGGGTGTTGACCTGCTGCCAGTGGGCGATTTCGCCTGGTACGACCATGTTCTGACCACCAGCCTGCTGCTTGGCAACGTGCCGGCTCGTCATCAGAACAAAGATGGATCGGTAGATATCGACACCCTGTTCCGCATTGGCCGTGGCCGTGCGCCAACAGGGGAGCCAGCGGCAGCGGCGGAAATGACCAAGTGGTTCAACACCAACTATCACTACATGGTGCCGGAGTTCGTAAAAGGCCAGCAGTTCAAACTGACCTGGACGCAACTGCTGGACGAAGTGGACGAAGCGCTGGCACTGGGGCATCAGGTAAAACCTGTGCTGCTGGGGCCGGTTACGTACCTGTGGCTGGGTAAAGTGAAAGGCGAGCAATTTGACCGTCTCAGCCTGCTGAACGATATTTTGCCGGTCTACACACAGGTGTTGATTGAGCTGGGTAAACGCGGCATTCAGTGGGTGCAAATTGATGAGCCAGCGCTGGTGCTTGAGCTGCCGAAAGAATGGCTGAACGCCTTCAAACCGGCTTACGACGTGCTGACGGGTCAGGTGAAGCTGCTGCTGACCACGTACTTTGAAGGTGTCACGCCAAACCTCGACACGATCGCGGCGCTGCCGGTTCAGGGTCTGCACGTTGACCTGGTTCATGGCAAAGATGATGTGGCGGAGCTGCACAAGCGTCTGCCAACGGACTGGCTGCTCTCGGCGGGTCTGGTCAACGGTCGCAACGTCTGGCGTGCCGATCTGACGGAGAAGTATGCACAGATTAAAGATGTCGTCGGTAAACGCGATCTGTGGGTCGCCTCTTCCTGCTCCCTGCTGCATAGCCCCATCGATCTGAGCGTGGAAACCCGCCTGGATGCGGAAGTGAAAAGCTGGTTTGCCTTCGCCCTGCAGAAATGTGAAGAGCTGTCGCTGCTGCGTGATGCGCTGAACACGGGCAATACGGCGGCGATTACCGAATGGAGCGCGCCGATTCAGGCACGTCGTCACTCCACCCGCGTTCACAATGCGGCGGTCGAAAAACGTCTGGCGGCCATCACGGCGCAGGACAGCCAGCGTCAGAACGCTTACAGCGTGCGTGCCGAAGCCCAGCGCGCCCGCTTCAATCTGCCAGCATGGCCGACGACCACTATTGGTTCCTTCCCGCAGACCACTGAAATCCGCGGCCTGCGTCTGGACTTTAAAAAGGGTAATCTGGATGCGAACCACTATCGCACCGGTATCGCCGAACACATCAGACAGGCGATTGTGGAGCAGGAGCGCTTAGGTCTGGACGTGCTGGTGCACGGTGAAGCAGAGCGTAACGACATGGTGGAATACTTTGGTGAGCACCTGGATGGTTTCGTCTTTACCCAGAACGGTTGGGTGCAAAGCTACGGCTCCCGCTGCGTGAAGCCACCGGTAGTGACTGGTGACATCAGCCGTCCGGAAGCGATCACCGTTGAGTGGGCGAAGTACGCTCAGTCCCTGACCGACAAACCGGTGAAAGGCATGCTGACCGGTCCGGTAACCATTCTTTGCTGGTCCTTCCCGCGTGAAGATGTGAGCCGTGAAACCATTGCGAAGCAGATTGCGCTGGCGCTGCGTGACGAAGTGGCAGATCTGGAAGCGGCGGGCATTGGCATCATTCAGATTGACGAACCGGCACTGCGCGAAGGTCTGCCGCTGCGTCGCAGCGACTGGGATGCGTATCTGGCATGGGGCGTGGAAGCCTTCCGCATCAACGCCGCCGTCGCGAAGGACGATACACAGATCCACACCCACATGTGTTACTGCGAGTTTAACGACATCATGGATTCCATTGCTGCGCTGGATGCTGATGTGATCACTATTGAGACATCACGTTCAGACATGGAACTGCTGGAGTCATTCGAAGAGTTCGACTACCCGAACGAAATCGGGCCGGGCGTGTATGACATCCACTCACCGAACGTGCCGGACGTAGAATGGATTGAAGCCTTATTGCAGAAAGCGGCTCAGCGTATCCCGGCGGAGCGTCTGTGGGTGAACCCGGACTGCGGCCTGAAAACCCGCGGTTGGCCGGAAACCCGCGCGGCGCTGGCAAACATGGTGAAGGCGGCGCAGAATCTGCGTCAGGCGTAACCAGAAAACCTCTCCCTTCATTGTGGAGAGGTATTTTATCCCCCGCTTAGCCTTGCACTTAAGGCCGGGTGCTGCAGGTAGTCCATGCACCAGCGGCACACTTTCCCCATACCGTCTGAACGGGCTGCCAGAAAAAGCGTTGTGGCATGTTTGTGTTCACGCATCGGTTTTTTGAGTAGCGTTCCCCTGTTGAGCAACGGTAGCGCCAGATGGTGCGGAATATAGCCAATCCCCACGTTTTGCTCGATTAATGCAATGGCGGTGGTGAAATCAGGCACAAAAAGCGGTTTTTGCCCCTCCAGCAGCCAGGCCTGTTGCGGCGCGATGCTGATGGATGTGTCACGAATACACACGGCCGAATAGTGACGCAGTTCAGCGTTGTCGAGTGGGTGTCGGGCACCCGCGAGCGGATGCTGTGGGCTGACGACAAAGTCCCATTCCAGCTGCCCTAAAGGGGCGCTGATAATGCCCTCGCTGCCGGGAACGGCATGGGGCGCACCAATCACCAGATCTGCCCGTCTGCCGTACAGTGCATCCCAACAACCGTTGTAGACTTCAAGATTCAGCGTCAGTGTCGTTGACGAGAATTGTTGTTCAAAATCGCGGATGAACTCGACCAGCACGGCGGTGGGAATGATGTTGTTTACCGCAATCGTTAATTCACGTTCAATGCCATCATGGATCAACACCGTGTTACGTCTGAGTGCTTCCAGATCGCCGAGGATCGTTTTGCTGTGTTCAATAAAATAGCTGCCCGCTGGCGTGAGTTCGATGTAGCGTCCTTTGCGAAGAAACAGTTCTGCGCCAAGCGCTTCTTCCGTTTTTTTGATGGTATAGCTAATGGCGGACGGGACTTTGTTTAGCTGCTCGGCGGCAGTCGTAATGCTCTGGTGTCTGGCGACCAGATGGATCACGCGGAGAGTTTCGTCAGAAATAAACATAGGGTTTCCTGGTCGGCAGAGAGCGGCTGAACCCGGGTTCGATTCAGCCGTAAAAGTGTGCCAATTATACGCAGGAACTATCGGTGTTGACCCAGACGACTGAGCAGCGCGTATGCGATACAGGCCACAACAATGGAGTCTACCGACGGAATAGTGGTCAGGGTGAACACCCCTTTCACGGTCATAAAACCTACAACAGCGCCTGAAATCCACGCGACAAACGTCAGCGCTTTAATTTGTGGTTCCTGCGTCAGAACGGAATCCTGGTAACCGTTGCGGCGGTACATGAAGAAATCGGCAATATAAATTCCGGCGACCGGTGGGGTGGCAATACCGAGGAACAGCAGAAACGGGATAAACCACGCCATAATATCCAGGCTACCGACGATGGCAGACAATCCCCCCAGCGCGAGGGTTATTTGCCATTTAGGAAAGCGGGTCAGTAACGTTGACACGACCAGCGTGCCCTGGAACATATTCCCGGCATTACCCGTTACGCAGGCGAAAATCAGCAACAGCGCGGCAGGCAGTACGGCACCAAAGACTGTCATCGCACCCAGCAGGGAACCCTGGCCGCTAATGGCGCTGGGCGTCGCGCCAGCCCAGTACAGCAGGGGGTAGGCAACCAGAAACGTCAGCCCCGCCGCGATCAGGGCGTGCTTGCGGTTATGCACGAAACTGCCAAAGTCAGGCAGAGTCGCGACCAGAACGATGATCGTGCCAACGACGGTCGATACGGCAACGCCAGTATTCATACTGACAACGGTTTGCGGCATTGCTATGTCGCTGTGGGTGGCAACATACAGGATGTAACACAGAACCAGCACAATTACAGGGACGGCAATCTGGGCGACTTTCCCTAATACCTCAAAGCCAAATGCGGTAGAGGCAACAAAAATCACGCATCCCGCAGCGACCAGCAGCGGCAGTGGAACATTCAGCCCATGCTGTGTGAGCAAATCATGCACGGAATGACCGAACATGCTGGCGGTTACCGCAATCCAGCCGAACAGACTGATGGCCATCAGGATATTGATAGCGATCGCGCCTTTTTCGCCAAACGCATATTTCACAATACCGTACGTTGGCAGGCGGGCTTTTTCGCCCACGCTGATGGTAATGGCAGACAAAATGGTGAGGATGAGTCCACCCAGCAATACCACACTCATCAGGCTGCCGCTGGAAAGCTGGTTACCCAGACTTGAAGATGACAGCAGAACCGGCGTAACGGCGATCCCAAGCAAAATCATGGCGATCCGTAACCCTGACGCAGTGTGAAGACTCTCTTCTGTTTTACGCATATCTTGTTCCCTCTGAAGTGCGCGTTACGCCGTGTGGAAATGGCCGGTGTACTGTCGCCAGCTTCCCTGTTCTGTGATTTCGCGTTGGCCCTCCGTGAGCCAGTTTTCCGCCAGCACGCCCAGCACTTCGCTGCCATCGGCGAGTTTGACTTTACCGATGGCCAGCCCCGCAGGTTCACTCATCAGTAATTCGGCAAAACTGGCGAGCGGAAGCGCCCAAATCTCCAGCGCAACCTGCGTGCCGCCTTGTGCGACGCGGATCATCCCAGGGTGTCTGTCGTTAATGCTCCACAGGCGATAGTGCGCGTCGGTGAGGTCTTCGCGCACGAATACACCGCCCGCCTTGAGCATGTTTTTGTTCAATTCCAGGCCGCGCATCAGGGTGCCATTCACAGCCAGCAGAGTAGTGGTTGTCATATTATTCTCCGGTAAATGTTATGGGGTGATCCAGGTTCCGCTCTGGTGTGAAAGGGCGGCTTTAATGGCCTGCGGGCTGGTGACCAGACCACTGGCGTATTTACCCTGTTGTTGGCTGGTGTTCACAAAATCGAGAATCGCTTCGACTTTCGGTTGCATGCTACCGACCCCAAATTGCCCCTCTTGCACGAGCGCCTGGGCTTGTTCGACGGTAAGGGTGTCCAGCCATTGCTGCCGGGGCGTGCCGAAGTTGATCGCCACTTTTTCTACCCCGGTGGGAATGAGCAGCAAATCGGCTTGCAGTTGGCTGGCGAGCAGAGCAGACGCGCGATCTTTATCAATCACCGCCTCGACGCCTTTCAGCTGTTGTTGTGCATCGCGAACGACCGGGATCCCGCCACCGCCGCAGGCGATGACGATATAGCCCTGCTTCACCAGTTGGGCAATGGTGTTGTGTTCAATGATTTCCAGAGGTGAGGGAGAAGGTACGGTGCGCCGCCAGCCCCGGCCCGCATCTTCCATCAGTGTCCAGCCGAGTTGCTGCTGACATTCGCGGGCGGTCGCTTCATCAAGGAATGCACCGATAGGTTTGGTTGGGTTTGCGAAGGCGTCATCCTCCTCACTGACCCGTGTTTGCGTCACCAGAGCAATAACGGGTTTGTGAATACCGCGACGTGCCAGGGCGTTATGCAGCGCTTTCTGGAACATATAGCCGATTGCGCCCTGGGTATCGCCCACGGCGTAATCCAGTGGGACGGGGGCAACTTCACCGCTCGCCAGTTCGGAACGGCGTAAAATAAACCCTACCTGCGGGCCATTGCCGTGGGTCAATACCAGATCCCACCCGGCCTCGACCATATCGGTGATATGTTCAACGCTTTCAATCACCGCATCGTATTGATCGGGAATGCTATTCCGTCGATCGTCCTGGATCAGGGCGTTACCACCGACAGCAACGACAGCCAATGGCCTGCTCATTGTGGTTCTCCTTTTGCAACGATCTGCGCCAGTGTGGAAATTGCCTCGACAAAGCAGGGCATGGGAGCGGTCGTGATGCCCGCTCCAATCTGGCCGATGCCGGCCTGTTTGTGTGCAATCCCGGTGTTGATGACGGGTAAAATACCGCGGTCGGCGACCTTGCGGGCGTCGATACCGGCAGCCGTCGGGGCAAAGTTCAGGGCTGGCAGTGTGAAGGCCGGGTTACCACCCAGGGTAATTGACTGCATGCGGCGGCTATTGTTGGTCGCATCTGCGGGGGTTCCACCGACAAATTTTACAATTGCAGGGGAAGATGCCATTGCAAACCCGCCCACGCCGGCGGTTTCCGTAATGGCGCTATCACCAAGATCTGCGGCGGCATCGTCCACGCCATAGCCCGGGAAAAATAACCCTTCGACCGCGTTGGCTGGAGCCTGGAACCATTGCTCTCCAGTGCCGGACAAGCGAATGCCGAAATTAACACCGTTGCGTGCCATCACCGTAACCATTGAACTGAATGGCACACCGGCGGCTGCGTCCATCATGGCTTTACAGGCCGCCATCGACAGGTTGAGGAAGAAGTGATCGTTGCTGGTGATAAAGGCCACGACCTTTTGTACGCTCGTACCAGGCAAGTTGCAGGCCAGTAGCGCGGGCAGCAGGCGTTTGATCAGTAGACCGGTTGCTGCGGCGTTACGGTTATGGACTTCATCACCCATATGTAACGCCTGTGCCATCAGCGGTTTTAACTCCAGCTCGCCCAGGTGACGCACGGCGGCTTTAAGCGCAGGTCCCAGCTCATCGCGCATCCAGCACAGACGTTCGAGCACTTCTTCGTTGTTGGCACCAAAGCGTAAAACCTTACCTAACCCTTCGTTAAAATTGCTGAAGGCGCGTTGTCCGTTGGTTTTATTTTCAATAACCCACAGCGGCATAGACGGGCTGATAATGCCAGCCATCGGCCCAACGGCGTGATGGTGATGACATGGCTCAAGTGCTACCTCTCCCGCCAGGATCTGTCTCTCGGCCTCTTCATGGCCGCTAGCCCAGCCTTCAAACAACATTGCACCCACAATGGCCCCTTTCACCGGGCCGCACATGTTTTCCCAGCGAATGGGCGGGCCGGAATGCAGGATGAGTTTGCGATGAGCCATTTCGGGAATCGCTTCGCTGGCCGGCATGACATCCACCAGAGCCGGCTGGGCACTGAGGTAACGCGCCATCGCAATCTGGTTGGCGTGTTCTACTAAGGGGTGATGCAGCAGAGAGGCAAGATCGTGTCCGGCATCGATATTGCCCAGCGCAGGGGGTTGCCAGCTGAGTGCGATAACCTCGCCACCGACTTTCTGGATATTACTGGCAAAGCTCTGAAGCCCGACATTCACTACTTTCAGGGGCTGATTAAATAAGGTGTTCATGCGCAGACGTCCTTCTTCTGGAGCTGAATGTTAGCCACGATGCTGGCCCAGGCTGCGGCCTGCGCGTTGCAATCGGCGATGATGACGCCCGCTTCACGCAGGGCGTCAACCTGGCGGCTGCGCTGTTGTGGATCGGCTTCTGTGCCGCATACATGCGCAATCAATACCGGGGCATGGTGTTTATCAATGTGAGCAAGTTGCTCCAGTAATTCACTGGCAGGGGTTTCGGATGCGCCATATCCCAGCACCACATCGAACAACACAACGGCAGTCTGTGGATCGTTCAGCTCGTTAATGAGGCGCTGGTTGCGCAGCGTGGGGTCAATCATCGGGTGCGGTTTACCGCGGGTGAAATCGTCATCTCCCATGTCGATTAGCGTATGACCGTGGCTCTGCCAGATATCCTGCAGTTTTTTATTTCCGGAAACGGGGGTGTTTGATGCGGCGCTGAAACCGTTTTGTTGGCAGATGAGTTGCGCTTCATAGCAGAACGTCCCTCCCGCGAAGACGCCGCGAATATCCTGCCTTGCCGCAGACAAATTCAGGCAAGCCTGTTGCAGGGTAACGATGTCACGAGGTGTTGGGTCTGCCGGTTTTTCTGGTAATGGCTGATGGTTGGCTAATGCAACCGCGATTTCAGCTGCGCTGGCAAGCGTCATTGCGGCGCTTACGTTAGGGCGTGCGATCTCCTGCGGATCAGAACCAATAAAGTTCACTACCACGGGTTTCCCGGCAAACTGAGCCTGCTCCAGAATGCGCGTAGCCACAGTGGGTGAAGGTGGTTTTGAGATCAAAACGATGACGTCGGTGGCTTCATCTTGCATAAGTGCCTGGAGTCCATCCAGCATGGAAATCCCGCCGATTTCTTCGCTGAGGTCATGGCCGCCTGTGCCCAGAGCCTGCGAGATGCCTGACCCAAGTCTGTCAATACGGCACGTCACCTCCTGCAACCCGGTACCGGATGCACCGACGATACCGATGACCCCGCGTTTAACCACATTAGCAAAACCCAACGGAATACCGTTGATAATGGCAGTGCCACAGTCGGGACCCATCACAATACGGCGATGTGCGTGCGCGAGGGTTTTAATCGCTTTTTCCTGCCCGGAACTGACGTTATCGCTGAACATCATCACGTTCATACCCAGATTCAGCGCTTTTATCGCCTCGGCGGCCGCATAGTCTCCGGGAACGGAAATCAGCGCCAGATTAGCATCGGCCGCGGTTTCCAGTGCCATATCCAGGCTAACCGGGTCGGGAGATTTGCTGATATCCGCACTCTCTTCAGGCTTACTGTTCAGGCGTTGCTCAGCGAGATCCAGCGCCGCTATGCAAGCGGCTTCTTCTCCCATGACGGCAATGATCAGATCGTTCGGACCGGCGCGGAGCTCCGTACCAAGTCCAGCTTCACGAAGCTGGTCGAGGTTCATCGGGGTTCCCATCACCACTGACGCGTTATGGATACCTGGTAGCTTGCTGATCCGCGCTGAAATCTGCATCAAAGACACAGAGTCCTGGTATAGGTTGCTGAAAACTTTGCTCTGAATTTTCATTATGTTAAGCCTGGTAATGACTGCCCGACAGCAGAGTGCGGACAAAGGGAACCCGCATAGCGTGGTATCGGGCGCTACGAAAAGGTCGTGATAATGTGAGGTTGTTAGATAGCGGATACCGCGAGGCCTCGACGGTATCTCCGTTATTTAGCCCTTAAGGCCTTCCTGAATGGCGGAGGAATGGCTGACCCAGCCGAAAATGGCACCCTGTGCCTTGATCATCTCCAGCGCATATTTCTGGAATTCCGGGAAATAAGAGCCGACACAATCTTCCGGGATAATGCACTCGTAACCCCGATCGTTAGCTTCGCGAACGGTCGTGGTGACGCAAACTTCAGTGGTGACGCCGCAGACAATCAGCGTTTTAATGCCGTGGTTCTGTAAAATGAGATGCAGGTCAGTCTGATAGAACGCACCCTTGCCCGGTTTATCGATAACCGGTTCGCCCGCGACAGGGTAGAGCTCTGGAATAATGTCGTGGCCCGCTTCACCGCGCACCAGAATACGCCCCATTGGGCCGGGTTCGCCGATAAAGGTTTTGCCCCCGCGGGTGAGCTTGGCTGCCGGGCAATCGCTAAGGTCTGCGCGGTGCCCCTCACGGGTATGGATCACCAGCATTCCCTGACTGCGGGCTGCTGCGAGCACGTTTTTACAGGGCTCGATGGCGCAACGAACCCGCGAAACATCGTTACCGAGCGCTTCACCAAACCCACCGGCTTCCACAAAATCACGCTGCATGTCGATCATCACCAGAGCGGTGCTATGGGGGGCAAATGGCAGAGCAAAAGGTTGAGCCTGGAATACGTATTGCGTCATGGTAAATCTCCTGTTCAGGTCATAAACGATCCGTAAATCTGATGCTGAGTATTCAGCAGAAAGAGGTGGTGAGACAGGAAAATAGTTTGGTGTGCAGCAACGAAAAATTTGTATTGGCAGGCGTTATACCCGGTGAGTGTGAAGGGGGTCATATCGCTGAATAATGTGGCAAAAAATTTGATGAGAAGAATATTTAGAGTGAAAAAATTTGTCGCAAGAATGTGATGAAATGCACTTATTTTTCATGTGGGAATGGCTCCGGTGTGCCCCGGAGCCATAAAAGTTATTTCTTATTACCGTACTGGCTGAACCAGGCCAGCATACGCTCCCAGCCATCTTTAGCGGATTCCACGTGATAGCCTGGACGATAATCGGCATTAAAGGCGTGCCCGGCATCCGGATACACCACAATTTCAGCCTTTGCGTTGGCTGCACGCAGCGCATGGCGCATCGTTTCCACGGTATCGAGTGGAATACCCGTATCCTGTCCGCCGTACAACCCCAGAACCGGTGCATTCAGGTCTGTTGCGATATCAACAGGGTGCTTCGGTGAATTCAGCGTCTTCTCACCCACCAGCTTACCGTACCAGGCCACGGCGGCTTTGAGCTGTGGATTGTGCGCGGCATACAGCCAGCTAATACGACCACCCCAGCAGAAACCGGTCACCATCAGGCGATGCGGATCGCCACCGTTACGCGCCGCCCAACTGGCAACGTGGTCAAGGTCGGCCAGCACCTGCGCATCTGGCACTTTGCTGACCAGGTTGCTGAAAAGCGTAGGGATATCACTGTAATCATTCGGATCGCCCTGGCGGAAATAGAGCTCTGGTGCAACGGCCAGATACCCCTCCAGAGCCAGTCGACGGCAGAGGTCGCGAATATGTTCGTGAACGCCAAAAATCTCCTGAACCACAATCACGATAGGCAGCGGGCCGTCAGCGGATTTTGGCCGTGCGTGGTAAGCAGGCATATTATCGCCCTGCGAGGGAATGGAGGTTTCACCGGCCAGGATCGATTCTTCAGAGGTGGAGACGATGGTCGAAGCAAGAGGGGCGGCGGCAGGCGCAAAATTGGTTTTCTGAGTCATGGTATTCTCCGTACCCGTAAGTGCATATAAATATAGACCTCAAGATAACAACCCACAGTGCCTTAAACCGTCTATCTTTTGTGCAGTGCCCCGCGATATAACTTGTTAATGTGATGTGAATCACCATTTCATGGAAATTTACTGCAATCATTTTCATTCATGGTGAGGTGTGTCACGAAATTGTGCTTATTGCTTCTGTAAAGTACCATTTTACTTCTTCTGACTAACCGACCCACAGAGGAGTCACCTATGTCTAAGTCTGATGTTTTTCATCTCGGCCTCACTAAAAACGATTTACAAGGGGCTACGCTCGCTATCGTCCCTGGCGATCCTGAGCGTGTGGAAAAGATCGCCGCGCTGATGGATAAGCCGGTTAAGCTGGCAGCCCATCGTGAATTCACCACCTGGCGCGCTGAGCTGGATGGCAAAGCAGTGATCGTGTGCTCGACCGGTATCGGCGGCCCGTCTACTTCTATTGCAGTTGAAGAGCTGGCGCAGCTGGGCATTCGTACTTTCCTGCGTATCGGTACCACCGGTGCTATTCAGCCACATATCAATGTCGGCGACGTGCTGGTCACCACCGCGTCTGTGCGTCTGGATGGAGCAAGTCTGCACTTTGCGCCAATGGAATTCCCGGCAGTGGCTGATTTCGAATGTACCACTGCACTGGTTGAAGCCGCGAAATCCGTGGGGGCAACGACTCACGTGGGCGTGACCGCCTCTTCTGATACCTTCTACCCAGGCCAGGAGCGTTACGACACCTTCTCTGGTCGCGTCGTGAGCCGTTTTAAAGGCTCAATGGAAGAGTGGCAGTCTATGGGCGTAATGAACTACGAAATGGAATCTGCAACACTGCTGACCATGTGCGCAAGCCAGGGTCTGCGTGCCGGTATGGTGGCAGGCGTTATCGTCAACCGTACTCAGCAAGAGATCCCGGACGCCGAGACCATGAAGCAGACTGAAAGTCATGCGGTGAAAATCGTGGTTGAAGCCGCTCGTCGCCTGATCTAGTCCCGTCTTATGAGATAAAAGGCCGATACGTTCGGCCTTTTCTTTTTGCGTAGCGCCTCGCAGGAAAACCCTTTCAAACTGGACGTTTATACAGCACAATTCTATTTTGTGCGGGTAATACGTTGATGCAGGGGGCATTGTGGATATCTCAATCCTGATTTATGCGGTGATTGCGCTGGTGGGTGTGGGTATAGGCTGGCTGATTTCCAGCTACCAGCACGCGCAGCAGAAAGCCGATCAACTGGCAGAACGCGAAGAGATGGTCGCGGAGTTAAGCGCGGCAAAACAACAGCTTGCCCAGGGTTCGCACTGGCGCGACGAGTGTGAGTTGCTCAATAACGAACTGCGCAACCTGCGCGACATTAACACCTCACTGGAGGCCGATCTCCGCGAAGTGACCACCCGCCTTGAATCTACCCAGCTGCATGCGGAAGATAAAATCCGCCAGATGATCAACAGCGAGCAGCGCCTCAGTGAGCAGTTCGAGAACCTTGCGAACCGCATTTTTGAGCACAGCAACCGCCGCGTTGACGAACAAAACCGCCAGAGCCTGAACAGCCTGCTGACACCGCTGCGTGAACAGCTTGACGGTTTTCGTCGTCAGGTGCAGGACAGCTTTGGCCAGGAAGCCCGCGAGCGTCACACGCTGGCGCATGAAATTCGTAATCTCCAGCAGCTGAATGCGCAGATGGCGCAGGAAGCAGTCAACCTGACACGCGCCCTGAAAGGGGATAACAAAGCGCAGGGTAACTGGGGCGAGGTGGTACTGACCCGCGTGCTGGAAGCTTCTGGTCTGCGTGAAGGGTATGAATACGAAACGCAGGTCAGCATTGAGAACGATGCCCGCTCGCGCATGCAGCCGGATGTGATTGTGCGGTTGCCCCAGGGCAAAGATGTGGTGATTGACGCCAAAATGACGCTGGTGGCCTACGAGCGTTACTTCAATGCAGAGGATGATTACATTCGCGAGGCGGCGCTGCAGGAACATATTGCCTCTGTACGTAACCACATTCGTCTGCTGGGCCGAAAAGACTATCAACAGCTGCCGGGTTTGCGTTCTCTGGACTACGTGCTGATGTTCATCCCGGTAGAGCCCGCATTCCTGCTGGCGCTCGACAGGCAGCCAGAACTGATTACTGAAGCACTGAAAAATAACATTATGCTGGTAAGTCCCACCACGTTGCTGGTGGCCTTACGTACCATTGCGAACCTGTGGCGCTACGAGCACCAGAGCCGCAATGCGCAGCAGATTGCCGATCGCGCCAGCAAGCTGTACGACAAAATGCGCCTGTTCGTGGACGATATGTCCTCGGTTGGGCAAAGCCTTGACCGCGCGCAGGATAACTACCGTCAGGCAATGAAAAAGCTCTCCTCCGGGCGCGGCAATTTGCTAGCGCAAGCCGAAGCGTTTCGCAGCCTGGGGGTGGAGGTCAAACGCGAGATTAATCCGGAACTGGTGGAACAGGCCACGGCTCAGGACGAAGAATTCCGTCTGCGAGAAGGTCATGCTGAACAAAAGACAAACAGTGAAGACAACGATTTAACGGCGGATTTATCGCCAGAAGAGGAGCCGACGCGTTTCTTTCGCGGTGGTTGAATCGTAGGGCAAACGCGCCCAATCTGTTACACTTCCCGGACATTTTACTGATAAGCAGGCTCTGAGATGGTTGACGATTCACAAGACACGACGCACTTTGGCTTTCAGACTGTCGCCAAAGCGCAGAAAGCTGACATGGTGGCCCACGTATTTCATTCCGTGGCGGCGAAGTACGATGTGATGAATGACTTAATGTCATTCGGCATTCATCGCTTGTGGAAGCGCTTCACCATCGACTGTAGCGGTGTGCGTCGTGGACAAACGGTGCTGGATTTAGCGGGTGGTACGGGCGATCTGACCGCGAAATTCTCCCGTCTGGTAGGGGAAACCGGTCGCGTTGTTCTGGCCGATATCAACGACTCCATGCTGAAAATGGGACGCGAGAAGCTGCGTAACATCGGCGTTGTGGGTAATGTGGAATATGTACAGGCCAACGCTGAAGCTCTTCCGTTCCCGGATAATACCTTTGACTGCATCACTATCTCGTTTGGCCTGCGTAACGTTACGGATAAAGACAAAGCGCTGCGTTCCATGTACCGCGTGCTGAAGCCGGGCGGACGCCTGCTGGTGCTTGAGTTCTCCAAACCGGTTATCGAGCCGCTGAGTAAAGCCTACGATGCCTATTCATTCCACATTCTGCCGCGTATTGGTGAGCTGGTGGCAAACGATGCAGAAAGCTACCGCTATCTGGCAGAGTCTATTCGTATGCACCCGGATCAGGACACGTTGAAAGCCATGATGCAGGATGCGGCATTTGAGAACGTTGAGTACTTCAACATGACGGCCGGTGTCGTCGCGCTGCATCGTGGTTACAAGTTCTGAGTGGAGGTGTCCCGTGCCCTTTAAACCCCTGGTCACCGCAGGCATTGAGAATGTACTGAATGCCTTTCTGTACCGCGCACCTGCGCTGAAATCCGCACGTCAGCGGCTTAACGGAAAGGTACTGCGTATCGTTTTAAAAGAGTTTTCGACACCGCTTGTGTTGGTCTTCAGCGAACGTCAGCTCGACGTTCTGGGTGAGTGGGAAGGCGAGGCGGACTGCTCGGTCATTACACACATGAGCGTGTTGCCAAAACTGCGTGACCGCCAGCAACTGACCGCGCTTATCCGCAGCGGTGAACTGGAAGTTGAAGGCGATATTCAGGTCGTGCAGAACTTCGTTGCGCTTAGCGACCTGGCCGAGTTTGATCCGGCAGAACTGCTCGCGCCCTTTATTGGCGACATTGCTGCTGAAGGGATCGGTAAAGCGATTCATGGTGGTTCGGCTTTCCTGCGCAAAAGCCTGCAGCGACAGCAGCGCTATGCGGCAGAAGTGCTGACTGAAGAATGGCGCATGGCACCCGGGCCGCTGGAAGTGGCATGGTTTGCGGAAGAGACTGCCGCTGTTGAACGCGCGGTTGATGCCTTAACCAAACGGCTGGAAAAACTGGAGAGCAAATGACGCCTGGTGAAATTCGCCGCCTCTATTTTATCGTCCACACCTTTTTGAGTTACGGGCTAGACGAACTTATCCCCAAAATGCGCATTACGCTGCCGCTTCGGATCTGGCGGCGGATGTTGTTCTGGATGCCAAATCGTCATAAAGGTCAGCCGCTGGGTGAACGTCTGCGTCTGGCGCTACAGGAGCTTGGCCCGGTATGGATCAAGTTTGGGCAGATGCTTTCTACCCGTCGCGATCTCTTCCCACCAAACATTGCCGACCAACTGGCACTGTTGCAGGATCGCGTTGCCCCGTTTGACGGGGGAAGGGCGAAGAAACAGATTGAAGAAGCGATGGGCAATATCCCCGTCGAAACCTGGTTTGACGATTTCGACATTGAGCCTTTGGCATCAGCCTCCATTGCTCAGGTACACACGGCGCGTCTGAAAGAAAACGGCAAAGAGGTGGTCATCAAGGTTATTCGCCCGGATATCCTGCCGATAATCAAAGCTGACATGAAGCTTATCTACCGCCTGGCCCGCTGGGTTCCACGCTTGCTGCCTGATGGCCGTCGACTGCGTCCAATGGAAGTGGTGCGGGAATACGAAAAAACGCTGATTGATGAACTTAATCTGCAGCGTGAAGCAGCAAACGCCATTCAGCTGCGTCGTAACTTTGAAGACAGCCCGATGCTGTATGTGCCTGAAGTCTATTCTGACTACTGTAGCCAGAACATGATGGTGATGGAACGTATCTACGGGATCCCGGTATCGGATGTGGTTGCGCTGGAAAACCAGGGCACCAACATGAAGCTGCTGGCCGAGCGTGGCGTGCAGGTCTTCTTCACCCAGGTGTTCCGCGACAGCTTTTTCCATGCGGATATGCACCCGGGCAATATCTTCGTGAGTTACGAACACCCTGAGAACCCGAAGTACATCGGTATTGACTGTGGCATTGTGGGCTCGCTGAACAAAGAAGATAAGCGCTATCTTGCCGAGAACTTCATCGCCTTCTTTAATCGCGACTACCGTAAGGTGGCCGAGCTGCACGTAGATTCAGGCTGGGTTCCGGCGGATACTAACGTCGAAGAGTTTGAGTTTGCTATCCGTACCGTATGTGAACCGATTTTTGAAAAACCACTGGCGGAGATCTCCTTCGGCCATGTTTTGCTGAACCTGTTTAACACCGCCCGCCGCTTCAATATGGAAGTACAACCGCAGCTAGTTTTACTTCAGAAAACATTACTTTACGTTGAAGGCGTAGGTCGTCAGCTCTATCCTCAGTTAGACTTATGGAAAACCGCGAAACCTTTCCTGGAATCCTGGATTAAGGATCAGGTTGGCATTCCGGCGCTGGTGCGCTCTCTGAAAGAGAAAGCCCCGTTCTGGATTGAAAAAATGCCTGAAATTCCTGAGCTGGTTTATGACAGTTTGCGTCAGAACAAGAACCTTCAGCACAGCATGGATAAAATCGCCCGCGAGCTTCAGTCCAGCCGCGTTCGCCAGGGACAGTCACGCTATCTCTTTGGTATTGGGGCGACATTGCTGCTGAGCGGTACGCTGTTGCTGATCAATCGCCCGGACTGGCAGATGATGCCTGCCTGGCTGATGGCTGGCGGGGTTGTTGTCTGGCTCGCAGGCTGGAGAAAAACGCGCTGATTTAGCGTCGCTATCGCCGGGTTGCATACGTATAATGCGATCTGACTAATTAATCATCTATCCCTGAGGAACATGTATGGGTGGTATCAGTATCTGGCAATTGTTGATCATTGCCGTCATCGTCGTGCTGCTGTTTGGCACGAAGAAACTCGGTTCTATCGGTTCCGACCTCGGCGCATCTATCAAAGGCTTTAAGAAAGCCATGAGCGATGATGAGAGCAAGCAGGATAAATCCAGCCAGGATGCTGACTTTACTGCGAAATCCATCTCTGACAAGCAAGATGACGCCAAAAAGGAAGACGCTAAACGCCACGATAAAGAGCAGGTGTAATTCGTGTTCGATATTGGTTTTGGTGAGTTGCTGCTGGTCTTCGTGATTGGTTTGATCGTGCTGGGGCCGCAGCGTTTACCTGTTGCGGTGAAAACCGTCGTCGGGTGGGTGCGTGCGCTTCGCTCGCTGGCAAGTACCGTTCAGAACGAGCTGGCGCAGGAGCTTAAGCTTCAGGAATTTCAGGAAAGCTTGAAAAAGGTTGAGAAGGCGAGCATGGATAACCTGACGCCGGAACTGAAGGCCTCGATGGATGAGCTGCGTGAAGCGGCGGAGTCCATGAAGCGTTCTTACAGCATCAATGATCCTGAAAAGGCGAGTGATGAAGCTAACACCATCCATAACCCGGTGGTGAAAGATAACGAAGCGCAGCGAGAAGGTGTAACGCCAGCCAGCGCCGGGCATCAGGCTGCCGCGCCAGAACAGACGCCGCAGGAAACTGAAGTGAAAAAGCAGGTGCAGCCGGAAGAGCCCGTTGTAAAAGCGGCTGAAGCAAAACCCGCCGTACCCGTTTCCGAATCATCCCCCTCGTCGAGTGATAAAGCGTAAACATGGCAGTAGATGATACTCAACCGCTCATTGCACATCTCATTGAGCTGCGTAAGCGCCTGTTAAACTGCATTATTGCAGTTTTCCTCATTTTCTTGTGCCTGGTCTATTTCGCCAACGATATCTACCAGGTGGTTTCTGCACCGCTGATTAAGCAGATGCCGCTGGGCGCAACAATGATTGCAACGGATGTTGCTTCGCCGTTCTTTACCCCCATCAAGCTGACCTTCTGGGTTTCGCTGATTGCGTCTGCGCCCATTATTCTTTATCAGGTCTGGGCCTTTGTGGCTCCGGCGTTGTATAAGCATGAACGCAAATTAGTTATCCCGCTGTTGGTATCCAGCTCGCTGTTGTTCTATATCGGCATGGCGTTTGCTTACTTTGTGGTCTTCCCACTGGCCTTTGGTTTCCTGACACACACCGCGCCGGAAGGGGTTCAGGTATCGACGGACATCGCCAGTTATCTCAGCTTTGTCATGGCGCTGTTTATGGCGTTCGGCGTTGCGTTCGAAGTGCCGGTGGCGATAGTGCTGCTCTGTTGGGTGGGGGTTACGACGCCAGAAGATCTGCGCAAGAAGCGTCCGTATATCCTGGTGGGGGCATTTGTAGTGGGTATGCTGCTGACTCCGCCGGATGTCTTCTCGCAAACGCTGCTGGCAATACCGATGTACTGCTTGTTTGAAGTCGGTGTGTTTTTCTCGCGTTTCTACGTGGGTAAGCGACGTCCACAGGATGACGAAGACGACGAGTCTGAAAAGACCACTGAAGAATAAAACCAGCCGCCCGTCAGGGCGGTTGTCATATGGGGATCCGCATGTTTGATATTGGGCTTAACCTGACCAGCTCGCAGTTTGCGAAAGATCGCGATGAGGTGGTGGCGCGTGCTTTTGCCGCTGGGGTGAAGGGGCTTTTGCTGACGGGTACTAACCTGCATGAAAGTGAACAGGCTCAGCAACTGGCGCAACGCTACGACCGTTGCTGGTCAACCGCAGGAGTGCACCCTCATGACAGTAGCCAGTGGACACACGACAGCGCTGAGGTGCTTCATCGTCTGGCAAAAAAACCAGAGGTGGTGGCCATCGGTGAATGTGGGCTCGATTTCAATCGCAACTTTTCAACACCCGAAGAGCAGGAAATAGCATTTACCGCGCAGCTCGCGATTGCGGCGGAACTCGGGATGCCAGCTTTTATGCACTGCCGTGACGCGCATGAGCGCTTTCTCGCTTTGCTGGAACCGTGGCTGGATAAACTGCCTGGCGCGGTGCTGCACTGCTTTACCGGTTCCCGGCAGGAGGCGCTGGATTGTCTGAACCGTGGGCTGTATCTGGGTATTACTGGTTGGGTCTGCGATGAACGCCGCGGGCTGGAACTTCGTGAGTTGCTGCCGGTGATCCCTGCTGAACGGTTGCTGGTAGAAACGGATGCACCGTATCTGCTGCCACGTGATCTCTCACCGAAGCCCGCTTCGCGTCGTAATGAACCAGCGTATCTGGGGCATATTGTTGAGAAAGTGGCGCACTGGCGTGGAGAAGAGCCGCACTGGCTGGCGGCGCAGACGAATGACAACGTGCGTCGCCTGTTCGGAGTAAACGTTTAAACTTTGCGGAACCCGGTGTTTTTAATGCTCTGCAGCACCTGTTTATTCAACAGATTGAGCAACAGTATGGAGCGTGTTTCGCCGTCAGGTTCGGAGAAAATTGCCTGCAATCCTTCGAAGGAGCCTTCAGTGATCACCACGCAATCGCCCGCGAAAGGGGTTTCCGGGTCGGTGATATTCTCGGGTTGTTGGTAAACCGAAAGCTGATGAATGACCGTCGACGGGACGGTTGCCGGGTGAGTACCAAAACGTACGAAGTGGCTGACACCGCGCGTTGCGCTAATGGTGGTGGTATGGATCACTTCCGGGTCGAATTCGACGAACAGGTAGTTCGGGAACAGAGGTTCACTGACGGTGGTACGCTTCCCACGCTGCATTTTTTCAAGCGTGATCACGGGTGTCAGGCAGTTTACAGACTGACGTTCCAGATGTTCCTGTGCGCGCTGAAGTTGCCCGCGTTTGCAATACAGTAAATACCAGGCCTGCATAATCACTCTTTCCCTTAGTTCGGGGCGCAAGCATATCAAAACCCTGGCGGGATCGCTAAGTTGATTATAATGGTCGAAAGTGAAACTGGACGCAGAAGTTCACGCTAATTTAACAAAATTACAGCATCGCGCAGGCTTACGCCGTATAATGAAGCGCTTACAGAGAGGCCATGACTAACTGCATGAAATACCACGATCTACGCGACTTCCTGACGCTGCTGGAAAAGCAGGGCGAACTCAAACGCATTACACTTCCTGTTGATCCTTATCTGGAAATGACAGAAATTGCTGACCGTACCTTGCGTGCCGGTGGCCCTGCGCTGTTATTTGAAAACCCAAAAGGCTACTCCATGCCAGTGCTGTGCAACCTGTTTGGCACACCACGCCGTGTGGCGTTGGGAATGGGGCAAGAGGATGTGACTGCGTTACGTGAAGTGGGCAAATTGCTGGCCTTTCTGAAAGAGCCGGAGCCGCCAAAAGGCTTCCGCGATCTGTTCGACAAGCTGCCACAGTTTAAGCAGGTGTTGAACATGCCAACCAAACGCCTGCGCGGTGCGCCGTGTCAGCAGAAAGTGCTGGAAGGCGATGCGGTTGATCTGACAAAAATTCCCATCATGCAATGCTGGCCAGAAGATGCCGCTCCGCTTATCACCTGGGGGCTGACCGTCACGCGTGGCCCGTATAAAGAGCGGCAAAATCTTGGTATCTACCGTCAACAATTGATAGGTAAAAATAAGCTCATTATGCGCTGGCTGTCGCATCGCGGTGGTGCGCTCGATTTCCAGGAGTGGTGTGCGGAACATCCGGGAGAGCGTTTCCCGGTGTCTGTGGCGTTGGGTGCTGATCCGGCAACGATTCTGGGTGCGGTAACGCCAGTGCCTGATACGTTGTCTGAATATGCCTTTGCAGGGCTGTTGCGCGGTACCAAAACCGAAGTCGTGAAGTGTATTTCTAATGACCTGGAAGTGCCCGCCAGCGCTGAAATTGTTCTGGAAGGTTATATCGAACAGGGTGAGATGGCACCGGAAGGGCCATACGGTGACCACACGGGTTATTACAACGAAGTCGATAACTTCCCGGTGTTTACCGTTACGCACATTACCCAGCGTGAAGATGCGATTTACCATTCGACCTATACCGGCCGTCCACCGGATGAACCCGCAGTGCTGGGAGTGGCGCTGAACGAAGTGTTCGTGCCGATCCTGCAAAAGCAGTTCCCGGAAATTGTTGATTTCTATCTGCCGCCGGAAGGGTGTTCGTATCGCCTGGCGGTGGTGACGATGAAGAAGCAGTATGCTGGTCACGCTAAACGCGTAATGATGGGCGTATGGTCTTTCCTGCGTCAGTTTATGTATACCAAATTTGTTATCGTCTGCGATGATGATGTCAACGCCCGCGACTGGAATGACGTCATCTGGGCCATTACCACACGAATGGATCCGGCGCGCGATACGGTGTTAGTCGAAAACACACCGATAGATTACCTGGATTTTGCCTCACCGGTTTCCGGTCTTGGTTCAAAAATGGGACTGGATGCCACAAACAAATGGCCTGGCGAAACCGACCGTGAATGGGGTCGCCCGATCAAAAAAGATCCTGCCGTGACCGCGCGAATTGACGCGATCTGGGACGAACTGGCCATAATGAATAACGGTAAACCCGAATCTGACCGTTAAGCCCTTAGACTTCCCGACAGAGAGAGCGAATGACAACCTTAAGCTGTAAAGTGACCTCGGTAGATGCCATCACCGACACCGTATATCGCGTCCGTTTAGTGCCAGAAGCGGCATTCTCTTTCCGCGCTGGTCAGTACTTAATGGTGGTGATGGATGAACGTGATAAGCGCCCTTTCTCAATGGCTTCTACGCCAGCAGAGCAGGAATTTATTGAGCTTCATATTGGTGCGTCAGAGCTGAATCTGTATGCGATGGCCGTTATGGATCGCATTCTTAAAGAGCGTGAAATTGTCGTAGATATTCCACACGGTGACGCTTGGCTGCGTGAAGATGAAGACCGTCCGCTGATCCTGATTGCCGGTGGTACAGGCTTCTCCTATGTGCGTTCTATTCTGTTGACCGCACTGGAGCGTAACCCGAACCGCGATATCACCATTTACTGGGGTGGCCGCGAAGAGAAACATCTGTACGACCTGTCTGAACTGGAAGCGCTGAGCGTAACCCATCCGAACCTGCGTATTGAGCCGGTAGTCGAGCAACCGGAAGAGGGCTGGCGTGGGCGTAGCGGTACGGTGCTGACGGCAGTGCTGCAGGATTACGGTACGCTGGCCGGGCATGATATCTACATCGCTGGTCGTTTCGAGATGGCGAAAATTGCCCGTGACCTGTTCTGTAATGAACGTGGTGCGCGTGAAGATCGCCTGTTCGGCGATGCGTTTGCATTCATCTAAATAAAAAACCCGCCCCTGACAGGCGGGAAGAACGGCAACTAAACTGTCTCTCTTGCCAATGACGCCATAACTGCGCTCACTTGTCGCCTTGTTCTGACGCCATTGGCTTTGAGATACTTTTCCTGGAATTACACTCTTTCAAATACTGTCGCGATACCCTGACCTAACCCGATACACATCGTTGCCAGCCCAAACTGAGCATCTTTGCGTTCCATCAGGTTAATCAGCGTGGTGCTGATACGTGCCCCGGAACAACCCAGCGGGTGACCCAAGGCGATCGCGCCACCGTTGAGGTTAATCTTCTCGTCGATCTTGTCCATCAGCCCCAGATCTTTAATGCATGGCAGGATCTGTGCGGCGAAAGCTTCATTCATCTCAAACAGATCGATATCGCTTGCGGTCAGACCTGCTTTTTTCAGCGCCAGTTTTGACGCCGGAACCGGGCCGTAACCCATAATCGACGGGTCGCAGCCCACCACCGCCATTGAACGCACGCGAGCGCGTGGCGTCAGGCCAAGCTCACGGGCACGGCTTTCACTCATCACCAGCATGGCAGCTGCGCCATCGGAAAGTGCTGAGGAGGTACCAGCCGTTACCGTGCCGGTCACCGGATCAAACGCCGGACGCAGCGTGGAGAGCGCTTCGACGGTAGTTTCCGGGCGGATGACTTCGTCGTAGTTAAACTGCTTCAGTACGCCGTCAGCATCGTGACCTCCGGTCGGGATGATCTCGTTCTTAAATGCACCAGATTGCGTGGCGGCCCAGGCACGAGCATGGGAGCGCGCAGCAAAGGCATCCTGCATTTCCCGGCTGATACCGTGCATGCGGGAGAGCATCTCGGCGGTCAGCCCCATCATACCCGCGGCTTTCGCCACGTTACGGCTCATGCCTGGGTGGAAATCTACCCCGTGGCTCATCGGCACATGGCCCATATGCTCTACGCCACCCACCAGGCAGGCCTGTGCATCGCCAGTCATGATCATGCGGGCAGCATCGTGCAGCGCCTGCATTGACGAACCACACAGGCGGTTCACGGTGACAGCCGGAACGGAGTGTGGGATTTCCGCCAGCAGCGAGGCATTACGGGCGATGTTGAAACCTTGCTCCAGGGTCTGCTGTACGCAGCCCCAGTAGATATCGTCCAGCGCAGTTGGGTCCAGCGCCGGGTTACGCGCCAGCAGGCTGCGCATCAGGTGCGCGGAGAGGTCTTCCGCGCGCACGTTACGGAATGCGCCGCCCTTTGAACGGCCCATCGGGGTGCGAATTGCATCAACAATGACAACCTTTTCCATTGTGACTCCTTAAGCCGTTTTCAGTTCGCCAACCGGACGGGCTGGCTCAACTGCTGGATAGTAGGGTTCGTTATGGCGCGCTTTGTTGCGCAGACCTTCCGGCACCTCATACAGCGGGCCGAGATGCTGATATTGCTGAGCCATATCGAGATAGCGGGCGCTGCCGAGCGTATCCAGCCAGCGGAACGCACCGCCGTGGAACGGAGGGAAACCGAGGCCGTACACCAGCGCCATGTCGGCTTCTGCCGGGCTGGCGATGATGCCTTCTTCCAGGCAACGCACCACTTCGTTGATCATCGGAATCATCATCCGGGCGATGATTTCATCGTCTGTGAAGTCGCGTTTCGTCTGGCATACCCCGGCCAACAGATTGTCCACTGCGGCATCTTCTTCTTTCTTCGGTTTGCCTTTGCTGTCTTCTTTATAGCGCCAGAAGCCCAGGCCATTTTTCTGGCCGTAGCGGCTGGCGTCAAACAGGGCGTCAATCGCATCGCGGTAATCTTTCTGCATACGCAGTGGGAAGCCAGCAGCCATGACTGCCTGTGCGTGATGCGCGGTATCAATGCCGACCACATCCAGCAGATAGGCAGGCCCCATTGGCCAGCCGAACTGTTTTTCCATCACTTTGTCGACTTTGCGGAAATCCGCACCGTCGCGCAGCAGCTGGCTGAAACCGGCGAAGTAAGGGAACAGCACGCGGTTGACGAAGAAGCCCGGGCAGTCGTTCACCACGATTGGCGTTTTACCCATCTTGCTGGCCCATGCCACCACTTTGGCAATGGTTTCATCAGACGTTTTTTCGCCACGAATGACTTCAACCAGCGGCATACGGTGCACCGGGTTAAAGAAGTGCATGCCACAGAAGTTTTCCGGGCGTTTCAGCACGCTTGCCAGCTCACTAATCGGAATGGTGGAGGTGTTCGACGCCAGAACAGTCTCCGGGCGAACTTTATCTTCAGTTTCCGCCAGCACCGCTTTTTTGACTTTCGGGTTCTCAACGACCGCTTCAACCACGACGTCCACACGGTCAAAACCGGTGTATTCCAGCGTTGGCTGAATAGTGGAAATGACGCCGGCGAGTTTGAGACCGTCGATCTTGCCGCGCTCCAGTTGTTTATTCAGCAGCTTGGCTGCTTCGGTCATGCCCAGCGTCAGGGATTTCTCGCTGATATCTTTCATGACCACCGGCACGCCTTTCCAGGCCGACTGATAAGCAATACCGCCACCCATAATGCCAGCACCGAGTACCGCCGCATGTTTTGGCGTCTCAATGTTTTTGGTCAGCTGTTTGGCTTTGCCTTTCACGAACTGATCGTTCAGGAAGATGCCAACCAGTGCGCGGGCTTCATTGGTGTGTGCCAGCGGAACAAAGCTCTGATTTTCTAACTTAAGGGCTTCATCGCGACCAAAGCGGGCTGCGGCTTCAATGGTTTTTACGGCGGTAATCGGAGCCGGGTAGTGCTTACCTGCCGTCTGCATCACCATGCCTTTGGCGATGGTGAAGCTCATGGTGGCTTCAATTTTGCTGAGTTTTAACGGTTCCAGCTTCGGCTGACGTTTGGCTTTCCAGTCGAGGTCGCCGTTAATAGCCTGGCGCAGAATGGCGAGGGAACCCTCAACCAGTTTTTCTGGTTTAACGACACCGTCCACCAGGCCGATTTTCTGTGCCTGGTCAGCGCCGATGTCTTTACCCGCAGCAATGATTTCCAGGGCGCTATCGGCACCCAGCATACGTGGCATACGCACAGAGCCGCCAAAGCCCGGCATGATGCCCAGCCTGGTTTCTGGCAGGCCGATGCGCAGGTCTGGCGTCGCCAGGCGGTAGTCGGTGGCCAGCACGCATTCGCAGCCGCCGCCCAGCGCGTAGCCGTTAACGGCGGAGATCGTTGGAACCGGTAAATCTTCCAGACGATTGAAGACGCTGTTGGCAAAGTGCAGCCACTGGCTGAGTTGCTCTTCCGGTACCAGGAACAGCGAGAGGAATTCGGTGATGTCGGCACCGACAATAAAGGCCGCTTTGTTCGAGCGTAGCAGCAGCCCTTTTAATTCAGATTGCTTTTCAAGTACATCCAGCGCCTGGCCAAGACTGGCCACTGTCGCGGTATCGAGCTTGTTCACTGAGCCGGGGGCATCGAACACCAGTTCGGCAATGCCACTTTCCAGCCAGTTGAGGTACAGGGTGTCGCCTTTGTAGAGCATGTCAGTCTCCTGAATCCAGCAATTGGATCTGGTCATACCAGATGAAACGGAGTGTGGAATTTATGTTAATAAAATGCAAATCACTCATTAAGAAATTGCTGCGTTGATCACGGTCGGTGGAAATCACGCAGTCGGAGTCAGGTGTGCTAAGATGCGAGAACTTGAGGTCAAAAAAACAAAAGGAAGAAAGATGGACTCACTGTCTTCGCTTTATAAAAATCATATCGTTACCCTACAGGAACGTACCCGTGATGTCCTGGCACGCTTTAAGCTGGATGCTCTGCTTATCCACTCCGGTGAGCTGATGAATACGTTTCTTGATGACCATGCTTATCCGTTCAAAGTTAACCCGCAGTTTAAAGCCTGGGTTCCAGTAACACAGGTTCCAAATTGCTGGTTGCTGGTGGATGGCGTGAACAAACCGAAACTGTGGTTCTACCTGCCGGTGGATTACTGGCACAACGTAGAGCCGCTGCCGACCAGCTTCTGGACGGAAGAAGTGGATGTCATTGCCCTGCCAAAAGCAGACGGCATTGGCAGCCAGCTGCCTGCTGCACGTGGCAATATCGCCTACATTGGCCCTGTCACTGAGCGTGCGCTGGGTCTGGGGATCCAGGCGGACAAACTGAACCCGAAAGGGGTACTGGATTATCTGCACTATTACCGTGCGTATAAAACCGACTACGAACTTCACTGCATGCGTGCAGCGCAAAAAACGGCGGTGAATGGTCACCGTGCAGCGTATGAAGCGTTCCAGTCTGGTATGAGCGAGTTCGATATTAACCAGGCGTACCTGACCGCAACCGGCCACCGTGATACTGACGTGCCTTACAGCAACATTGTCGCGCTGAATGAGCATGCGTCTGTTCTGCACTACACCAAACTCGATCACCATGTTCCGTCTGAAATGCGCAGCTTCCTGCTGGATGCGGGGGCAGAGTACAACGGCTATGCGGCTGACCTGACCCGTACCTGGGCGGCGGATGCAGATACCGATTTTGCGCACCTGATTAAAGACGTTAACGATGAGCAACTCGCGCTTATCAGTACCATGAAAGCGGGAACCCGCTATGTGGATTACCACATTCAGTTCCATCAGCGCATCGCTAAACTGCTGCGTAAGCATCAGATTGTGAAAGAGATGAGTGAAGAGGCGATGGTGGAAAACGACCTGACCGGGCCATTTATGCCTCACGGTATTGGCCACCCGCTGGGTCTGCAGGTTCACGATGTTGCAGGTTTTATGCAGGATGACACTGGCACGCATCTGGCGGCACCGTCTAAATATCCATACCTGCGCTGCACGCGTATCCTTGAGCCGCGTATGGTGCTGACCATCGAGCCGGGCATCTACTTTATCGAGTCACTGTTGGCTCCGTGGCGTGAAGGCCCGTTCAGCAAGCACTTCAACTGGGCAAAAATTGAAGCGCTGAAGCCGTTTGGTGGCATTCGTATCGAAGATAACGTGGTTGTTCACGAAAGCAATATCGAGAATATGACGCGAGATCTGAAGCTGGCCTGATGGAAAGCTGGCTGATACCGGTTGAACCGGTCACCTTTGTTGAGGAAATCAAGAAAAGCCGTTTTATCACGCTGTTGGCACATACCGATGGCGTAGAGGCGGCAAAGGCGTTTGTGGAAGCTGTTCGCGCGCAACATCCTGATGCTCGTCACCACTGTGTGGCGTGGGTGGCAGGGCCGCCGAACGACTCGCAGCAACTGGGGTTTTCTGATGACGGTGAACCGGCAGGTACGGCCGGTAAACCCATGCTCTCACAGCTTATGGGCAGTGGCGTGGGTGAGATCACCGCCGTAGTGGTTCGCTACTACGGCGGCATTTTGTTAGGCACGGGTGGGCTGGTTAAAGCCTACGGCGGTGGCGTTCAGCAGGCGCTTAATCTGCTGATAACCACCCGCAAAACACCGCTCACTGAATATACTTTACTGTGCGATTACGCTCAGTTATCCGGTGTCGAAACGCTGCTGAAACAATTTAACGGCGTAATTGCGCACAGTGAGTACCAGGCAAAGGTACAATTGCGCGTGGCGCTCCCTCAGGCTGAACAGGCTGCTTTTTCAGCAAAACTGGCGGATTTTAGTCGTGGTTCGTTGCAATTGCTGCCGATTGAAGAATAATCCCCACCTCACTTTTTTGAATACCAAAGGAAGCGGCAGAGATGCATTTTCGTGCCATTACCCGAATTGTTGGACTGCTGGTCATACTTTTTTCCGGGACAATGATCCTCCCAGGGCTGGTGGCACTTATCTACCGGGACGGCGCAGGGCGGGCATTTACCCAGACCTTCTTTGTCGCACTGGCGATTGGTTCGTTGTTGTGGTGGCCAAACCGTCGCCAAAAAGGTGAGCTGAAATCTCGCGAAGGGTTTTTGATTGTTGTTCTGTTCTGGACGGTACTGGGGAGCGTCGGTTCGCTGCCCTTTATTTTCTCTGAACAACCCAACCTGAGCGTCACGGATGCATTCTTTGAATCCTTCTCTGGTTTAACGACAACCGGGGCGACCACGCTGGTGGGGCTGGATTCGTTGCCGCACGCCATCCTCTTTTATCGCCAGATGCTTCAATGGTTCGGCGGTATGGGGATCATCGTCCTGGCTGTGGCTATCCTGCCTATTTTGGGCGTCGGTGGGATGCAGCTCTATCGCGCCGAAATGCCCGGCCCGTTGAAAGATAACAAAATGCGCCCGCGTATTGCGGAGACGGCGAAAACGCTGTGGCTTATTTATGTCTTGCTGACGATTGCCTGTGCGCTGGCGCTGTGGTTTGCCGGGATGCCCGCTTTCGATGCCATCGGACACAGCTTTGCGACTATCGCCATCGGCGGGTTCTCCACGCACGATGCCAGCGTTGGCTACTTTAATAGCCCAACGATTAACACCATCATTGCCATCTTCCTGCTGATCTCCGGCTGTAACTATGGCCTGCACTTCTCTTTACTTAGCGGACGCAGCCTGAAGGTGTACTCGCGTGACCCGGAGTTTCGGATGTTTATCGGTGTCCAGTTGACCCTGGTGGTCATCTGTACTCTGGTGCTGTGGTTCCACGATGTCTATAGCTCGGCAGTGACAACATTAAACCAGGCCTTCTTCCAGGTGGTGTCGATGGCGACAACCGCCGGGTTTACGACGGACAGTATTGCGCGCTGGCCGCTGTTCCTGCCTGTACTGCTTCTGTGTTCTGCGTTTATCGGGGGCTGTGCCGGGTCAACGGGCGGTGGCCTGAAAGTGATTCGTATTCTGCTGCTGTTTAAGCAGGGGAACCGTGAACTGAAACGTCTGGTACACCCGAATGCGGTCTACAGTATCAAACTGGGGAACCGTGCTCTGCCGGAACGCATTCTTGAAGCGGTGTGGGGGTTCTTCTCAGCGTATGCGCTGGTGTTTATCGTCAGCATGCTGGCGATCATCGCCACCGGGGTGGATGATTTCTCTGCCTTCGCTTCTGTTGTGGCAACGCTGAATAACCTGGGGCCTGGACTGGGGGTTGTGGCAGATAACTTTGCCAGCATGAACCCGATAGCGAAGTGGATCTTAATCGCCAACATGTTGTTTGGTCGTCTTGAGGTCTTTACGTTGCTGGTGCTGTTCACCCCAACATTCTGGCGCGAATAAGGAGTCGTCTGTGAAAACACTTATTCTTTTTTCTACGCGAGACGGACAAACGCGTGAGATTGCCTCTTATCTGGCATCTGAATTAAAAGAGCTGGGCATTTACTCGGATGTGGTGAACCTGAATCGCGCGGAGCATATTGCCTGGCAGGATTATGATCGCGTGGTGATTGGCGCATCCATTCGTTATGGTCATTTCCATCCGGCGCTGGATCGTTTTGTGAAAAAGCATACGGCGATACTTAACAAGTTGCCCGGTGCTTTCTATTCGGTAAACCTGGTTGCCCGTAAAGCCGAAAAACGCACGCCGCAGACTAACAGCTATACGCGTAAGTTTTTGCTGGGTTCGCCCTGGCAGCCAGACCTGTGTGCTGTGTTTGCTGGCGCGCTGCGCTATCCACGCTATCGCTGGTATGACCGTTTTATGATCCGTCTGATTATGAGGATGACCGGCGGTGAAACGGATACACGTAAAGAAGTGGTTTATACCGACTGGTCGCAGGTAGCCAGTTTTGCACGGGAAATCGCACATTTAACGGGCGATTCGCGTCTTAAATAAGCGTTGAGTTTGAAAAGTGAGCGAACGAAAAGTTTTTTGTATTTTGTGCTTGTCACTTCAGAATAACTCCCTATAATGCGCCTCCACTGACACGGAACAACGGCTTACAGGCTGCCGGGTTAGCGGGGTTCAGAGATGAACACCAGCAGAGAAAAGCAAAATAAAATGCTTGACTCTGTAGCGGGAAAGCGTAATATGCACACCCCGCGCCGCAGCGAAAACGAAGCGGCACTGCTCTTTAACAATTTATCAGACAATCTGTGTGGGCACTCAAAGTGACATGGATTCTTAATGTCTTCGGACAATAAATGAATACCAAGTCTCAACGAGTGAACACGTAATTCATTACGAAGTTTAATTCATTGAGCATCAAACTTTTAAATTGAAGAGTTTGATCATGGCTCAGATTGAACGCTGGCGGCAGGCCTAACACATGCAAGTCGGGCGGTAACACGGGGAGCTTGCTCCCGGGTGACGAGCGGCGGACGGGTGAGTAATGTCTGGGAAACTGCCTGATGGAGGGGGATAACTACTGGAAACGGTAGCTAATACCGCATAACGTCGCAAGACCAAAGAGGGGGACCTTCGGGCCTCTTGCCATCAGATGTGCCCAGATGGGATTAGCTAGTAGGTGGGGTAACGGCTCACCTAGGCGACGATCCCTAGCTGGTCTGAGAGGATGACCAGCCACACTGGAACTGAGACACGGTCCAGACTCCTACGGGAGGCAGCAGTGGGGAATATTGCACAATGGGCGCAAGCCTGATGCAGCCATGCCGCGTGTATGAAGAAGGCCTTCGGGTTGTAAAGTACTTTCAGCGGGGAGGAAGGTGTTGTGGTTAATAACCACAGCAATTGACGTTACCCGCAGAAGAAGCACCGGCTAACTCCGTGCCAGCAGCCGCGGTAATACGGAGGGTGCAAGCGTTAATCGGAATTACTGGGCGTAAAGCGCACGCAGGCGGTCTGTCAAGTCGGATGTGAAATCCCCGGGCTCAACCTGGGAACTGCATTCGAAACTGGCAGGCTAGAGTCTTGTAGAGGGGGGTAGAATTCCAGGTGTAGCGGTGAAATGCGTAGAGATCTGGAGGAATACCGGTGGCGAAGGCGGCCCCCTGGACAAAGACTGACGCTCAGGTGCGAAAGCGTGGGGAGCAAACAGGATTAGATACCCTGGTAGTCCACGCCGTAAACGATGTCGACTTGGAGGTTGTGCCCTTGAGGCGTGGCTTCCGGAGCTAACGCGTTAAGTCGACCGCCTGGGGAGTACGGCCGCAAGGTTAAAACTCAAATGAATTGACGGGGGCCCGCACAAGCGGTGGAGCATGTGGTTTAATTCGATGCAACGCGAAGAACCTTACCTACTCTTGACATCCAGAGAACTTTCCAGAGATGGATTGGTGCCTTCGGGAACTCTGAGACAGGTGCTGCATGGCTGTCGTCAGCTCGTGTTGTGAAATGTTGGGTTAAGTCCCGCAACGAGCGCAACCCTTATCCTTTGTTGCCAGCGGTCCGGCCGGGAACTCAAAGGAGACTGCCAGTGATAAACTGGAGGAAGGTGGGGATGACGTCAAGTCATCATGGCCCTTACGAGTAGGGCTACACACGTGCTACAATGGCGCATACAAAGAGAAGCGACCTCGCGAGAGCAAGCGGACCTCATAAAGTGCGTCGTAGTCCGGATTGGAGTCTGCAACTCGACTCCATGAAGTCGGAATCGCTAGTAATCGTAGATCAGAATGCTACGGTGAATACGTTCCCGGGCCTTGTACACACCGCCCGTCACACCATGGGAGTGGGTTGCAAAAGAAGTAGGTAGCTTAACCTTCGGGAGGGCGCTTACCACTTTGTGATTCATGACTGGGGTGAAGTCGTAACAAGGTAACCGTAGGGGAACCTGCGGTTGGATCACCTCCTTACCTTAAAGAACCTGCCTTTGTAGTGCTCACACAGATTGTCTGATGAAATACAGCAGTAAAAATCTCTGCAGGCTTGTAGCTCAGGTGGTTAGAGCGCACCCCTGATAAGGGTGAGGTCGGTGGTTCAAGTCCACTCAGGCCTACCAAATTTTTGCTGATGCTGCGTTGCGGCGACACTCACATACTTAAGTATGCTTCGTGTCACCACGCCTTGCCTCAACAAAAATTACCGGTACAGAGGTTGGCAAAACGATGGGGCTATAGCTCAGCTGGGAGAGCGCCTGCTTTGCACGCAGGAGGTCTGCGGTTCGATCCCGCATAGCTCCACCATCTTTTACTGCGAACACAAGAAAACTTCAGAGTGAACCTGAAAAGGTGCACTGCGAAGTTTTGCTCTTTAAAAATCTGGATCAAGCTGAAAATTGAAACGACACATCTTAATGGTGTGTTCGAGTCTCTCAAATTTTCGCAAGTCGGTGATGAATCGAAAGAAACATCTTCGGGTTGTGAGGTTAAGCGACTAAGCGTACACGGTGGATGCCCTGGCAGTCAGAGGCGATGAAGGACGTGCTAATCTGCGAAAAGCGCCGGCGAGGTGATATGAACCTTTGACCCGGCGATGTCCGAATGGGGAAACCCAGTGTGTTTCGACACACTATCGTTAACTGAATACATAGGTTAACGAGGCGAACCGGGGGAACTGAAACATCTAAGTACCCCGAGGAAAAGAAATCAACCGAGATTCCCCCAGTAGCGGCGAGCGAACGGGGAGCAGCCCAGAGTCTGAATCAGCTTGTGTGTTAGTGGAACGGTCTGGAAAGTCCGGCGATACAGGGTGACAGCCCCGTACACGAAAATGCACAGGTTGTGAACTCGAAGAGTAGGGCGGGACACGTGGTATCCTGTCTGAATATGGGGGGACCATCCTCCAAGGCTAAATACTCCTGACTGACCGATAGTGAACCAGTACCGTGAGGGAAAGGCGAAAAGAACCCCGGCGAGGGGAGTGAAAAAGAACCTGAAACCGTGTACGTACAAGCAGTGGGAGCACCTTCGTGGTGTGACTGCGTACCTTTTGTATAATGGGTCAGCGACTTATATTCTGTAGCAAGGTTAACCGTATAGGGGAGCCGAAGGGAAACCGAGTCTTAACTGGGCGTTAAGTTGCAGGGTATAGACCCGAAACCCGGTGATCTAGCCATGGGCAGGTTGAAGGTTGGGTAACACTAACTGGAGGACCGAACCGACTAATGTTGAAAAATTAGCGGATGACTTGTGGCTGGGGGTGAAAGGCCAATCAAACCGGGAGATAGCTGGTTCTCCCCGAAAGCTATTTAGGTAGCGCCTCGTGAATTCATCTTCGGGGGTAGAGCACTGTTTCGGCTAGGGGGCCATCCCGGCTTACCAACCCGATGCAAACTACGAATACCGAAGAATGTTATCACGGGAGACACACGGCGGGTGCTAACGTCCGTCGTGAAGAGGGAAACAACCCAGACCGCCAGCTAAGGTCCCAAAGTCATGGTTAAGTGGGAAACGATGTGGGAAGGCACAGACAGCCAGGATGTTGGCTTAGAAGCAGCCATCATTTAAAGAAAGCGTAATAGCTCACTGGTCGAGTCGGCCTGCGCGGAAGATGTAACGGGGCTAAACCATGCACCGAAGCTGCGGCAGCGACACTATGTGTTGTTGGGTAGGGGAGCGTTCTGTAAGCCGTTGAAGGTGTGCTGTGAGGCATGCTGGAGGTATCAGAAGTGCGAATGCTGACATAAGTAACGATAAAGCGGGTGAAAAGCCCGCTCGCCGGAAGACCAAGGGTTCCTGTCCAACGTTAATCGGGGCAGGGTGAGTCGACCCCTAAGGCGAGGCCGAAAGGCGTAGTCGATGGGAAACAGGTTAATATTCCTGTACTTGGTGTTACTGCGAAGGGGGGACGGAGAAGGCTATGTTAGCCGGGCGACGGTTGTCCCGGTTAAGCATGTAGGCGGAACGATTAGGTAAATCCGCCGGTCGTTTTTTTAACGCTGAGGTGTGATGACGAGGCACTACGGTGCTGAAGTAACAAATGCCCTGCTTCCAGGAAAAGCCTCTAAGCATCAGGTAACATCAAATCGTACCCCAAACCGACACAGGTGGTCAGGTAGAGAATACCAAGGCGCTTGAGAGAACTCGGGTGAAGGAACTAGGCAAAATGGTGCCGTAACTTCGGGAGAAGGCACGCTGATATGTAGGTGAAGCCCCTGCGGGTGGAGCTGAAATCAGTCGAAGATACCAGCTGGCTGCAACTGTTTATTAAAAACACAGCAATGATGCAAAACACGAAAGTGACGTATACGGCTTGTGACGCCTGCCCGGTGCCGGAAGGTTAATTGATGGGGTTAGCGGCAACGCGAAGCTCTTGATCGAAGCCCCGGTAAACGGCGGCCGTAAACTATAACGGTCCTAAGGTAGCGAAATTCCTTGTCGGGTAAGTTCCGACCTGCACGAATGGCGTAATGATGGCCAGGCTGTCTCCACCCGAGACTCAGTGAAATTGAACTCGCTGTGAAGATGCAGTGTACCCGCGGCAAGACGGAAAGACCCCGTGAACCTTTACTATAGCTTGACACTGAACACTGGTCCTTGATGTGTAGGATAGGTGGGAGGCTTTGAAGCGTGGACGCCAGTCTGCGTGGAGCCGACCTTGAAATACCACCCTTTAATGGCTGGTGTTCTAACGTAGACCCGTGATCCGGGTTGCGGACAGTGTCTGGTGGGTAGTTTGACTGGGGCGGTCTCCTCCCAAAGAGTAACGGAGGAGCACGAAGGTTAGCTAATCCTGGTCGGACATCAGGAGGTTAGTGCAATGGCATAGCTACTAGCTTGACTGCGAGAGTGACGGCTCGAGCAGTGTGCGAAAGCAGGTCATAGTGATCCGGTGGTTCTGAATGGAGGGCCATCGCTCAACGGATAAAGGTACTCCGGGGATAACAGGCTGATACCGCCCAAGAGTTCATATCGACGGCGGTTTTTGGCACCTCGATGTCGGCTCATCACATCCTGGGGCTGAAGTAGGTCCCAAGGGTAGGGCTGTTCGCCATTTAAAGTGGTACGCGAGCTGGGTTTAGAACGTCGTGAGACAGTTCGGTCCTATCTGCGTGGCGCTGGAGAATTGAGGGGGGGCTGCTCCTAGTACGAGAGGACCGGAGTGGACGCATCACTGGTGTTCGGGTTGTCATGCCAATGGCATTGCCCGGTAGCTAAATGCGGAAGAGATAAGTGCTGAAAGCATCTAAGCACGAAACTTGCCCCGAGATGAGTTCTCCCTGACTCCTTGAGAGTCCTGAAGGAACGTTGAAGACGACGACGTTGATAGGTCGGGTGTGTAAGCGTAGCGATACGTTGAGCTAACCGATACTAATGAACCGTGAGGCTTAACCTTACAACGCCGAAGCTGTTTCGGCGAAGAGACAGAATATTTTCAGCTTTGATACAGATTAACAGAATTTGCCTGGCGGCTTTAGCGCGGTGGTCCCACCTGACCCCATGCCGAACTCAGAAGTGAAACGCCGTAGCGCCGATGGTAGTGTGGGGTCTCCCCATGTGAGAGTAGGGAACTGCCAGGCATCAATTAAGAAGAACCCCGTACCGGAAGGTGCGGGGTTTTTTGCTTTGCGTGTTTTAAAATGCCCGGCGGCGGTTGCACCTGACCCAGGCTACAGAATACCCCCACAAACTAATCACCCCAACTTCCTGCTTATACGGTAAACTAACTGCGTTTTTGCATCAGGATAGCGTCTATGAACCACTCCCTTAAGCCCTGGAATACCTTTGGTATTCAACGGAATGCTAATCAAATTGTACGTGCCGATACTGCTCAGCAACTGCTGAATGCATGGCAAAGCGCAACAGAAAACGACGAACCCGTACTGATTCTGGGTGAAGGAAGTAATGTCCTGTTTCTTGATGATTTGCGGGGACGGTGATCGTTAACCGCATCATGGGAATTGATGTTGAAGAGAGTGCCGATAGCTGGCATCTGCGCGTGGGTGCCGGAGAAAACTGGCACAATCTGGTGCAATATACCCTCGAAAAAGGAATGCCGGGCCTGGAAAACCTTGCCCTCATTCCGGGCTGCGCTGGATCATCACCTATTCAAAATATCGGTGCTTATGGCATCGAACTAAACACGTCTGTGAATATGTCGACTGTATTGAGCTGGCGACCGGAACAGCTCTGCGCTTAACGGCAGAACAGTGTCGTTTCGGCTACCGTGACAGTATTTTCAAACATGAGTATCAGGATCGCTACGTGATTGTGGCCGTGGGTTTATGTCTGTCAAAAAGCTGGAAACCTGTTCTGACCTACGGCGATTTAACGCGCTTTGATCCGACAACAGTTACTGCCCGTGAGGTTTTTGACTCGGTTTGCCATATGCGAATGACTAAACTTCCTGATCCGAAAGTGAACGGAAATGCAGGAAGTTTCTTCAAAAACCCGGTGATCAGCAGCGAAAATGCGGAAAACTTCTCGCAGGTTGGCCAGCAGCACCTCATTACCCTCAGGCCGATGGCAGCGTGAAGCTGGCCGCAGGCTGGCTTATCGATCAATGCCAGTTAAAAGGTACCTCAGTAGGTGGTGCAGCCGTTCATCGTCAGCAGGCACTGGTGCTGATTAACCAAAGCAATGCAACCAGCGATGATGTGGTACAGCTGGCTCATCACGTGCGTCAGCGCGTGGCGAAAAATTTAACGTATGGCTGGAGCCAGAAGTCCGCTTTATTGGCCGTACGGGTGAAGTTAATGCCGTGGAGACCATCGCGTGAAGGACAATACCATCCCCCTTAACCCTGATCGGTATCCTGGCTGATGGTGAGTTTCACTCTGGTGAACAGCTGGGTGAGCAACTGGGCATGAGCCGTGCCGCCATCAATAAGCATATTCATACTCTCCGCGACTGGGGGGTTGATGTATTCACGGTTCCCGGAAAAGGCTACAGCCTGCCGGAGCCGATTCAGTTACTGAACGAAGAGGTGATCCGCCGTCAGGTAGGAGGAAACGTTGCCGTACTGCCAGTGATTGACTCGACGAACCAGTATCTTCTGGATCGACTGAGTGATCTGGTGTCGGGCGATGCCTGCGTTGCCGAGTATCAACAGGCCGGGCGTGGTCGTCGTGGCCGCAAGTGGTTCTCGCCGTTTGGTGCCAACCTCTATCTTTCCATGTTCTGGCGTCTTGAGCAGGGGCCAGCTGCCGCCATTGGCCTGAGCCTGGTGATCGGCATTGTGATGGCGGAAGTCCTGCATGACCTGGGGGCTGATAACGTACGCGTGAAATGGCCAAACGATCTGTATCTGAACGACCGTAAGCTTGCCGGTATTCTCGTCGAACTGACAGGAAAAACAGGCGATGCTGCGCAGATCGTAATTGGTGCTGGCCTTAATATGGTTATGCGTAATGTACAGAACGACGTCGTGAATCAGGCCTGGACTAACCTGCAGGAAGCGGGGATCACCATCGATCGTAATACCCTTGCCGTGCGTATGATTAAAGAACTACGCAGCTCTCTGTCTCTCTTTGAACAGGAAGGGCTGGCACCGTTCCTGTCGCGTTGGGAAAGGCTGGACAACTTTATCAACCGGCCGGTGAAATTACTGATTGGTGATAAAGAAATCTACGGTACCTCCCGTGGCATTGATACACAGGGCGCATTGCTCCTGGAGCAGGATGGCGTGATCAAGCCGTGGGTAGGTGGTGAAATTTCACTGCGAAGTGCTGAATAACCGGATTGAGTTAATTATGCGAAAACCCATATGTGCCACGCTGGCTGTGATGATGAGTTTGCTGTTCTCTCCTCTCTCTCAGGCGGGTCAGGCCTGGGAAAGTTATAAAACACGCTTTTTCAAACCGGAAGGCCGGATTGTCGATACCGGCAATGGTGACGTTTCGCATACGGAAGGTCAGGGGTTCGCCATGCTGATGGCGGTGGCAAACAACGATAAAGCCACGTTCGATAAGCTCTGGCAGTGGACTGATAGCACGCTGAAGAACAAAGAGAACGGTCTGTTTTACTGGCGTTATAACCCCGGAGAGTCGAACCCGGTTGCCGACAAAAACAACGCTTCTGACGGCGATGTGTTGATTGCATGGGCGCTGTTAAAAGCGGATACACGCTGGCATGACAAGCGCTACAGTACTGCATCGGATGCCATCACGAAATCGTTGATTGCTCACAATATGATCCGCTATGCGGGTTACCGTGTGATGCTACCCGGTGTGCAGGGATTTAACCTGGACAGCGAAGTGGTGCTTAACCCTTCCTATTTCGTGTTCCCGGCCTGGCAGGCATTTGCAGACCGTAGCCATCAGAAGGTCTGGCGCGAATTGATTCTGGATGGGCAACGGCTGCTGGGGAAAATGGGTTCGGGTAAAGCTAACCTGCCGACTGACTGGGTCTCTCTGGAAGCGGGTGGCAAGCTGGAACCCGCCAAAACCTGGCCACCGCGCATGAGCTACGATGCCATTAGAATCCCGCTGTATGTCGCCTGGTCGGATAAACACAGTCAGCTGTTAACCCCATGGCGTACCTGGTTTAATCAATTTTCCCGGGAGCAAACCCCGGCATGGGTCAATGTCACAACGAATGAGTATGCCCCTTACATGATGGAAGGGGGGCTGCTGGCAGTACGTGATTTAACGATGGGGCAGTCATCCGGAGAACCCGAAATCACCGCCAAAGATGACTATTACTCCGCGAGTCTTAAGATGCTTGTCTGGCTCGCAGAGCAATAATACTGGCACCCGTTATACCCCTCTCCCCTATGGGAGAGGGTAAGTGAGTTACTGCGGATACGGTACCCAGTCTCCACCATTCAGACGAACATACGGTTTGTTCTGGTACTGAATCACCACCGCGTTGGCGTTCTCTGAAACCTCTGCGGTTTCCGGCAGGCCACTGGTGAGCTGATTCCAGTTCACGTTATCTTCCACAAACAACTTACCGTCTACTGCTCGGGCAACCAGCTCTGAAATCGCCAGGTAGCTACCTGGTTTAGTGATCTCAATTGGCGCGCCCTGATGCGGAGCCTTCATGCCAAAGAATTTAACCCCGGCAGGTACGTTGGTGATGGACGGGCTTGGGATGTCACGCAGGCCAGAAACCTGCATTCTGTCACCTTTCAGCGCGCCACCGTGTTCCGGCACCACAATCACCATCACTTTACGGCCTGATTTTTCCAGCTCAGTGAAGAATGCATCCAGCTCATCAAAGAACTTCTGCGCACGAATCTTGTAATCGGCCGTTTTGCTCACGCCAGGATAATGGTTACCGTCGTGAAGTAGCAGAGTGTTATAGAACGTCGCGCTGCGCGGATTGCTGTCTTTTTCAATGGTCTGCAACCAGCGTTGCAGCACGGCGGTATCGTCATAAACTGGCGAACCGTCGAAGCCCAGCAGCGCCACCGGCAGACCGGTTTGATCCATCAGCGGTGCTTGCATTCCACCTTCTGCACGTACTTCTTTCAGGAAGTCACCGAACTGGCCGTTATGACCCAGCATCAGGTGCTGCGTGAAGCCCAGTCTGGACAGGTTATCAAAGAGATAACACTGGTTGCCGGCTGGCTGATACAGGTTCTTATGCGATGGCTGGCCGCAGCTGGCGCGCATCAGACGGATCGCCGCCGGGCCGCTGTACGACGTGGCGGAGTTGAAATCTTTAAACTGAATATCGAAGCGTGACCACAGTGGGTGCGACATTAAACCGGCGGCATCCACGTCTGCCCATGAGAGAGAACAGATGTTGATCACCAGCAGTTCAAACGGCTGGGCATCTGCAGGCAGCGCATCCGGGAACTTGGTCTGGCGCTTATCTTCTGCGGTATAGAAGCTGGAGAGCCAGGCGTTCAGGTTGGCAGAGGTGGGTGGGGCGGTCTGCGTTGGGATATCTCCCACCACAGGTGTATCACCTGCTGTCGCAATGGTTGCTGCCGCAGCGCCACCCGTGGCGGCGACCGTCGTGGTCGGCTGGCCAACGGGCCACAGGGAGAAGCTCGACCCTGCCAGCGTCAGCACGTTAAGCCAGACCATAATGGCGACGACAAACACTGTGACGCGAAGCCACTGCGCCAGGAACAGCCAGGCAACCAGCAGCACAAACAC